>Ga0210040_10000004_pt1 | contig 1402043 bp, 1089 predicted proteins | sample CryGeyCG12114_NA_FD_185462 | JGI IMG/M metagenome (GOLD analysis project Ga0210040, IMG submission 185462) | Groundwater microbial communities from aquifer - Crystal Geyser CG19_WC_8/21/14_NA (SPAdes) (version 2) | ecosystem: Environmental > Aquatic > Deep subsurface > Groundwater | place... | reverse complement strand
TCCTCCCGCCGCACCTCCCGGCCCCATCTGACCCCCCGCCACACCCTGCGCCCCCGGCAGCCCCTGCACCCCCAACACGTTGCTCGCCGCCGCCGTGTTACTCGCCCGGATCCGGCTGTACTGGTACGCATCCGCCGCGACATCCGCCACGAACTTCTGCGTCGCCAGCGCAAGCAGCCGCGCCAGCGGCAGCGGCGTGCTCAGCCCCCGTTCGCCCGCGGGATCCGAGGCGCTCGGCGGCGGCAGGCCCGCCAGCGTGAGGTAGTGCGCCGTCACCGCGTCCGGGATGATCGGCGCGTAGTCGTCCATTTTGCCGAGGAATTCGCGCAGTGTCACGTCTTTTCGGCTCTGAGGCGGGGGCGGCGGTGCTGGCAACGAGGCCTGTGTCTGCGTCTGCGTCTGCGTCTGCGTCTGCGCTTGTGTGGATGGTTGTGTGGCGTCGGCTGTGACGCTGGTGGTGGTGTTGCTCACCTCGTTCTCGGTGCTGGCGTTGTTGCCTTGTGTTGTAGTGTCTTGTGTGTCTGCCACCTCGGTCTGCATGTCGACGTCGACGTCTTCGCCTGCTTCTTGTCTAGCTTCGGCCTGCGATGCGGGTGGGGAGGACATGTCGGGCTCGATGTTTCAGGTGATGCGGTCCGAGGTTGAGGTAGAACGAGATGTCGCAATGCTTCTATCGCTGCGCTGGTTGTGGTACAAGATTAGAAGAATGGTGCAAAGCGAGTACTGATTGAGTGTGAATGAAGCGTTGTAAGACGAGTGTCAATTCGAGATGTGAGTGATCGCGAAGTGAAACAAAAGTAGTCGACCGTATCAACATGCGGCATGCAAGACATGTAACTCGGTTCCGCAGATGGGATGTCGAGCTATCAGCAAAGGACGGGACTACCTTTTTAACGAGGTCACAATCATAAAGAAGCCTACAGTTATGGCACAAAAGGACTAGATGAAAACGAAGAGCGTGCTATGCATTCGTCGAAGATCGAGTTCTGTAGTCTGAACCGACTGTCTGCGTCTGCATCCCCAGCCGTCACCAGCGTCGGCCATGCTGCCTGATTATCAATCAAGATCTCCTCCGATTCCCTTCTCAGATGGATGCCGTAGCACTAGCGAGTTGCGCCAGTACATGCTCGTAGAACCATAGACAATTCGCTGTATCTAACGTGCGCCAAACCTTCTAAACCACGACCCAGAACCTAGTCATACAAGCTGTCATCGTTCCCAGCATCACCGAATCCGTTGCCGTTGGCAGCAGCATTGGTCTGCTCTTCCGTTGGGAAGCGGAAGAAAGCACTGCCACCAGACTGCTTCATGGCTTGGGCAAATGCCTCGTACCGTCTGATCTCAACGTCGCTGACTGATCGTCGGGCAGATTGCATGGCCTCCTCGAAATGGGCCTTGGTCAGTTCTGGTACTGGGTCTTCGGCGTCGTCATCCTCGTCCATGGCATCTTCACCAGCAGCCTCACGCTCCTTGGTTCGCTCGATATCAATGCTGATCGACTCTTTGATGGCGAGCTTGACAGCACGCTGGGTGATGAAGCCCAAATCGGCACCTGAGAAGCCGTGCGTCTTGCTGGCCATGTACTTGATGTCGACATCGTCGGCGACAGGTGTTTTGCGCAGCTGGGCTCTCAGGATTCCTTCACGCGAGGCCTCATCTGGCAATGGCACGTAAACGAGGGTGTCTAGACGACCGGGTCGGCAGAGAGCATTGTCGAGTTGCTCTGGTCTGTTGGTGGCGCCAATGACAAAGACATTCTTCTTGGAGGTCATACCGTCCATTTCTGTCAGGAGCTGGTTGACAACACGGTCCGAGGCACCACCAGCATCGCCGTTGGAGCCGCCACGAGACTTGGCGATCGAGTCTAGCTCGTCAAGGAAGACAACGCAAGGAGCAGCAGCTCGGGCCTTGTCGAAGATATCTCTGATGTTGCTTTCAGACTCGCCGAACCACATGCTGAGAAGCTCGGGGCCTTTGATAGAGATGAAGTTGGCAGCGCACTCGTTGGCGACGGCCTTTGCCAACATGGTCTTACCAGTACCTGGTGGACCATAGAACAAGACACCTCGAGACGGTGAGAGACCGAACTTGAGGAACTTTTCGGGGTGGTCGACTGGGTACTGCACGGACTCGATGAGTTCTCGCTTGACATTCTCGAGACCACCGATATCGTCCCATCTGACGTTCGGCACCTCGACAACTGCGACTTCCCGGAGCGCCGATGGGTTGGACACGCCAAGAGCAAATCGGAAGTTCTCCATGGTGACACCCAGCGAGTCGAGGATTTCGGCATCGATTGTGTCCTCGTCCAGGTCGATGAGATCCATCTTCTCACGAATCTGCTGCATGGCGGCTTCTGAGCATAGGGACGCTATGTCTGAACCAACATAACCGTGTGTCTCTGCAGCGATGGACTCGAGGTCAACATCGTCTCCGAGCTTCATGTTCTTGGTGTGGATCTGCAGAATCTCCAGTCGACCGGTCGGGTCTGGGATACCAATGTCGACTTCTCGGTCGAATCGACCGTATCGACGGAGAGCCGGGTCGATGGAGTTAGGTCGGTTAGTGGCCGCCATCACGACAACGTTGGACCGCGCCTTCATACCATCCATGAGAGTGAGCAGCTGAGAAACGACACGTCGCTCCACCTCACCGTTGGTCTTCTCACGCTTGGGTGCGATTGAATCGATTTCGTCGATGAAGATAATAGCGGGCGAATTCTTTTCAGCCTCCTCGAATGCTTTCCGCAGGTTAGATTCGGACTCACCAGCCATCTTCGACATGATTTCTGGGCCGTTGATCAAGAAGAAGAATGCGCCGGTCTCGTTGGCGACAGCTCGAGCCATCAGGGTTTTACCAGTACCTGGTGGACCAAACATGAGGATACCACGAGGAGGCTTGATGCCAATAGACTTGAACAGCTGCGGGTGTCGTAGTGGCAACTCGACCAATTCACGGACTTGTGCCATCTGTTTTCTGCAGCCACCAATATCGTCGTAGCCAACTTCGTTGAGGTTGCCCTCTTCATCCTCTCGCTCGATGGGCTCGCCTTCGCAGTGGATGATTGTGTCTTGAGCAACGATGCCCTGGTCCGGAGGGTCAACCTCCACGACCTTGAACTCGACTTGTCTCATCGCAGCTCGGCATGTGAAAAGGTCACCTTGCTTCACGGGACGGTAAGCCTCGCGGAAGTATGGAGCCAAGAAGGTCTCGAACAATGAGCCGGTCAGACCCTCGATCGTGTCTGCGATAGGTAGTACGGCGATTCGCTTCGCGTACTTGATGTCAGGGCACGCGTGGACGGTGATGATGTCGCCGTGCTTCACCCGTAGGTTGTGGCGGACGACTCTGTTGATTCGGGCGCTGCCATCGTCCAAGTCGTCGTCGGCCAGCACAATCAAGACTGTCTCCTTCCTCTTTTTGCCCTTGACCATGACGGTATCGCCACGGAAGAGCTGCAGTGTCTCCATCGTGTTGTTCGACAGAGCGATGACTGAGTTGTCGTCGTTGACGGCATCTGTGACGATGAGAGAGTTTGGCTTCTTCTTCTTTCTGAGGATAGCTGTGGAGGTCTCGAGATCATCTTTCTTTTCGGCGCCCGAGGCATCGCTATCAATCATGTTAGCAACTTTGCTATCAGGTTGGGCAGGGTGAGGTGCATACTTGAGATTGACCTTAGGCTTCTTGACGGTGTGATCGGGATCCGAAGACATGTTGGCGGGCTCTGGAACTGATTACTGGCGTAGATAGATGTGTTGAGATATTGGATCTGAAGTAGCAGCAGATAGCGACTTCAGACAAGGTTCAAGAGGTGCTTTTATGATCCTTCCTCCAGGTATGTAGCGAAGGACAATGTCGATGATGGGAAGGATGAAGAGATGGCAAGAGCGTGTTTAAGAAGGCGAGATGAGCTTGATCTGTTTGTAAGTCACGAAGTGAATGGTGCAGGGCAACCTTGGGGCGAAAGCAGGAGCACTTGGCGTAGTGAGATCCGGCATAAAATGCAGGCACATCAAAACGTCACCGCTTGCCTGCCTGGCGTTATCGAATCAGACAGATAGTGGAAGAAGCGCGCCGCCTGCACTCTATCGGCCACCGCATCGAAGGACACGTTTTACTTTCACCGCGCGTGTATTGTCGTGTCATGTTTGCTTCATTCGAGGGTCTTGAGCCAATCAATTCGTGCATCAGCTCAGCTGGTGTTCGCCACTATAGTCGCCTCGACCAGAGCACTTGCTTGATCGTTATACTCGAACGTACGAGAAGTGTCTGTAGAGCATTATACACGACAGTTCAAGCAGAGAGAAACAAGGTATCTAGAGAACGCACTGCCAGCCCTCTCAGGCAATAGTGCTGTGCGTGTTGTTACCGGCATGAAGGTACTCGAGTGCTCCCGCCACCAAGACAAACCGCTAGCTTAGGTACAAGTAGAAAGTGATGCTGCGGATCTGTTTCGATCGAACACTCGCATGCGTACAGACTCAGTCATAGGCTTGGTGACCAAAGCTGTATCTTGATGCCACTGCATTGACTGGTGCCGGTCGCTGCCTCGTAAAATGGCGGGCTGAAAGCGCCCTGAGCACCACCCCCACCGTGGCCAGACTCGCCAATACCATGGCGAGCACCTTGACCGTCATAGGGTTCTCTTCCTACGTCTGCGCAAGACCTCGATCAGGCAGCCTTGGTCTTCCCTTTCATGATCTTCCGCCGCTGAGCCATCATATGCGTGTACAGGATGTAGCTGCCAGGCACGTAGATAGCAAGGACCGCTTTCAACAGCCAATCATACCCATTCTCCATCTCACGAGCTGGATCGAGAGCCAGGTACATCAAGATGCACTCGCTGGAAATACCGATCGGGTACAGCACGAAGAAAGTGTTATACCTCAGCCACATGAGCCAGCCGGGGATGGCATCGCTGACGCCTTCCTTCCACACGAAGAACCCGTATCTAATCATTTCCGTGATGCCCCATGCCACGTGACAGCCGGCAAGCCCGACGGGTCCTCCAGTAGTACCTGCTTGATGCCGACCAAAAGCGTTGGTAGTCATCACAATTTCTGGAAAGGGTGTAAGAACGCCCCAAACCAGCATGATCCGCGAAGCAACTTGCATAGCAGTCGTGACTGGGTTCGCGCGGACAAGACCGAGGGTAGCATGGGCGACCTCGAGGAGTGCAACCGTTTGTGTGATTCTGAGGAGACCGAACAATGCTTCGTAGAGGCCATAGAGCTTGTCGTGAGACACAAGAGCTGGTATAAGCACAATGGCTCTCAACGTCACTATTGACCAGAGGACGAAGGAGAGACCGTTATAAGCGAGCAAGTAGGTGCTCTTCGAGGAAGACGATTGCTGCGGCTTTGCCTTGGTCTGGTTCTCCATATTGCTGGTGTGTTGGACAAGACGAACAGATTTGACGAGTAAGCCTCGCCAGGATTTCTTTCATGCCTTTCCACGTTCTGCTTGCCCCGAAAATGTGCTGCTGCGGCTGCCCGAAAGCGAAAGATCTGTTATCCTCCGATTGGTTGACGTGCTACAGCGACCCACTAAATTTTTGGATGGAAAATCGATAAGCGCAGAGTTCTGCTCACGCTTTTGTACAGAGCATTCCCTGAGAACGACTACACACAATCTGCTCCCAGAGAACCAACTGCACGACCACTCAAAATGCCCTCGTCGAAGCGTAACCGTGTGGTCACCACATCCAAGACCAAGAAAAACCACAAAGAACTGGTGAAGCGACTACACTCGAATGTCCAAGAGGCCGCCGAGCAGTACTCCCACATCTGGGTCTTCAGCGTCGAGAACGTGCGCAACAACTTCATCAAGCAAGTAAGAGTAAACTTTGCCGACAGCAGGATATTCATGGGCAAAACCAAGGTCATGCAGGTTGCGCTAGGTCGAAGTCAAGAGACCGAGATTGTGCCTGGGGTGAGTGGACTCCAGTCGTACATGAAGGGCGAGGTCGGCCTACTGTTCACGGACCGAGAGCCACAAGAGGTCGAAGATTACTTTGCGACATATACCGAGCTGGACTACGCGAGAAGCGGTGCAGTCGCGGCACGGGGGTTCCGAATACCGCCAGGCGAGCTGCACACTGCGTACGGCGTTGAGGGTGGTGAGGAGGATCCGCTGCCCATGAGCATAGAGCCGACGTTGCGGAAATTGGGCGTGCCGACCAAGATTGTCAAGGGCAAAGTGACGCTGGAGGACCGGCCGGATTTCAGCATGGACACTGACGAGGGCTTCGAGGTGTGCAAAGAGGGAGACGTGCTGGACTCGAGACAGACGAGCATACTGAAGATCTTTGGTGTGCGCATGGCCGAGTTCAAGATGGATGTCCAAGCAGTATACGACAAGGAGAAGGCGTCCGTGAGGGCTATAGGAAGCATGGAAGTGGACGGTGCCGCTTGAGAGGTGCATGCCACCACACGTCTGCTACGATACCACGAGGTGCATTCAGGGTAGGAGTTGTGGCGCCTCCAGGGAATTCAGCTAGTCTCAGACTTATTCATACAATATGTGAACCTTTCCCTTCTATACAGTCATGTCTTTGCTCCTTTCCCGCAATATCTGGTCGAGCGCTTTCGCCTCAATCACGATCCTGCCAAAAGACAGCAGGTCCTTGACATCCACATCGTGCACATACTGCGCCTCGCCGTGCTCGCCGACCTGCTCCATGGCTTCTATCAGATGGTCTTTCGAAGTGAGTAGCTCGTTTCCGTTCTTATCGAATTGGCCATTGGTCGGCGCTTGTGCGACGAGCAGAGTTCTGCCATTGCCCTTTCCCCACCCATGGCTTTCGAAGAAGTTGTGCAGCCATCTTGGGCCTTGCTCAGAGTTCAGTTTCACCTCATCGCGCAGAACAATCAGTTCGCCTTTCTTGTATCTATAGCTCAATGCAGTGCGGTATGCCAGGTCATATACTTTGCCCGGTAGTTCGGTTGAAAAGTCTCTTGGGTGAGGACCATGTGCTACACCTCCACCTCTCAGCATTGGAGACTTCTTGTCCGACAGACGAGCTCTGCCTGTTCCTTTTTGAGGTCGAAGCTTCCTTGCCGAACCGCGCACCTGCGTTCTGTGTTTCGTAGACGCCGTACCCTGGCGAGTCGCATCTCCTTCGAAGACGACAGCTCTGTGGAGGATGTCTTTGCGGACAGGAAGGTTGAGATGGTGGTATTTGTAGCTCTTGAGGGAAATCGGCTCCATCGATGGCCATGAGTACAGAGTTGTCAGTACAGGAGGGTGGAATTTGTCGGCTGAGCGTGGTTCCGCTCTCGACGCGGTGGCAACGTTAGGAGTCCTGCGGGTTGACTGTAACACCGCTGCCTCGCTTGCAGGCGATGATGCACTTGGAAGTTCGGTGTGTGTTGCATACGAGCGTGCCAGGCGAGGTGCGAGACATGGTGCATTCCGTAGGGGCTCCCATGTCTGAAGTCGTCTGAAACTCCGGGACAATGCGACGAGGTTCTGGCTTGCTGGCGCTGAGTGCGCCATGGTGTACGGTGAGGCCACTTGATGGCGGTCGAAGAGACTTGCTTACGGTAGATCGTATGCAATACTCGATCTCAGTCCCAAAATGCACGGAATGATGCTCAATCCAGAATCTCACGAGGAAGGTGTGCCGAAAGAGTTACGCGTTGGGAGCTTCCCAACACCTTCCTTTACTTACCCTACACCACATCGCTTTGAAGACACTGGTGCCTAATCGGAATCACAGTCGATAGCAAGGGGATCAGTCTGCAGCTATACTTCAATATGGTGGCGGGTAAATGACAGAGTCAGGTCTTTTGGCAATGAGGTCCCCTCCGATGGAATAAAATGCTTGCTTGTCAGAAGCGCTATCGTCTTCGATGACCTCGAGCATTATACCACAATAGCTCTCTACACGAACTGATCCTAGCTCCCTGCATGGCAAAATTGGCTACGACGACCGACAAGATATCCTCCAGAGCACCACGTCCTCATCCAAGGTGACTATCAAGTTACGCTGGTTGGTGAACGGATAGGATATGCTACACCTTATGGCAAGTGCAGCGATCGGAACACCTGGCCCCCGGTTATACATCAAGGTGAAACGAACGCCCAACGTCCTTGAAGAAGTACAACTGAGCATTGTACATGAAGGTAGGTGGACCGTTTTTCGTGTGGTCATCCAGAACCGACAAATTTAGAGGTAGCCGGCCTGCGCTTGAGCACGATCACGGCTAATTTGCGACCTGATTTCTCAACGAGTACTTTCATCTGTCCACAATCGACTTACGGGATCTGGGACGCTAGTGAAACTATGATCAGTGTTGCTCTCTCGAAGTCTCCATATCGCAAGCTTCGAACATGGCGCCAAAGTTCTGCGTCATTTGAGCCTCATGCTTTTGCATGAAGTATCTATCATTCACTGCTAACAACGGCGCTCTGTTCTAGGCTGTGTTGTGCGAAATAGTGGCCTGGACTCTCAAGAAGCATCTACGACTTAGCCGGTGGGCCGAGAATATATTGGTACTAGATTCGAGCGCCAGCAGCATGCCAGGTCTGGAGGCATCGTCTTTTGTCCCGCATTCGCCAAAAGTATACTAAACTTGTCCGCGATGCACAGAACTGTAGATCTGGTTTCCGGACCGAGATTACGGGTCCGGTATGTCAGAAGAGATGCTCAATCTGGCCTCTGTCAAAAGCTTCTCAACTTGAACTCAGTGAGAAGTGTGTACAAAGCGGCAGCTTTCCTTTGGATCGACCCAAACAGGATCGTTGAGTCAAGAAACGCATTGAACCACAACTGACATGACACGCTTCATCTGCCACGCGCTGACTTATACCGAGATCAGACGCACTATCCCGCAAAACACACCGAACTTTTAGCCAAACGACACGAACTGGTTCAGGCTACAAGGGTCCTTCATGTTTCGATGAGTCTGATTTGCTACATGCAATTTATGAGTATTAGGCTATTCTTGGCAGTGGATCGACCCCGGACCTTGCCTAGTAGCGGGGTCTCCACACATGCTCCGCCAAAGCATGCGCGAGTGGCTGATCATTGTTGACTTCGCTATGAGCTCCTCCGGAAACATGGGGAAAATGCGTAGAAGCGCACCAGAAGGACAGTGATCGACTGTCCACGTACGTCTTAGGACGCCGTGTGGTGATCTCCATTGCAACCTTGCAGTCAAACCACGGCTCCGAGAAGGTAGCGACCCGCGGCACTTCTTCGTACTAAGGGCGGTCCTCATCCTGCAACTTGTATTTCTGCGTTGCCTTCCTTGTATGTTCTGTGACTCAAACTCTTCATTCTTTATCCCTATTCCTCAAAATCATGAAGATTTTCCAGAAGACAAAGTTTCGGGCGGATGACAATGTTCGTACGCGGGCAGCGGAGCTAACTTTGAAGCAGAGCATCTACCCACTGTTCCTTGGTGAATCGCTCTGAGAAGTTGCCTGGTTCTTGTGCTAATAGATGCTCTAGTCACCATCCTCTTCTTCCTCTGGGTAGACCTCAAGCATGCGCGCACGTGGCAACTGTACTAATGAAGGCCAGGGTTTCTCCTATGGTCTTATTGATACTCTCAACAAGCATTTTCAGAACGAACTGGGCATCGACAGAGCAAGGTCTTCTGGCTTACAAGCTGCATATTTTGGCGCCTACCCGCTGGCCAGCTTGGGTCATGCAAATTACATTCTTCGGCATTACGGATTCAAACCAACCTTTATCTGGGGTCTGAGTATCTACGGCATCGGGTGCTTGATCACTTGGCCTTGTCTCGTGTATCGGTCTTTTGGTGGTTTCTGCGCCGCCACATTTGTCATAGGCAACGGTCTCGGTTCCCTAGAGACTGCTGCCAATCCGTATATTACGGGTGAGTCCAGCACCAGAATCAGCATAGTACAATGCTAATCTGTCCAGTTTGTGGCCCTCCGAGGTATTCGGAGATACGAATCAACATTAGCCAGGCGTTCAACGGAGTCGGTATGTTGCGGATACAAGGAGAAATGGTGTCCATGTTAATCAGAGCGTGCAGGAACTGTCGTCGCTCCTGTCCTTGCCAGCTATGTCTTCTTCATTAACCTTGATGACGAAGCCAGTTCGCAAGCTCTGAAAAACGTGCAATGGGTCTACCTTGCGATTGCTTGCTTCGCTTTCTTATTGGCTGTGGTGTTCTTCTTGTATGGCAACTCGAACATTTGCACCATGAGTCCCTGCTGACGTTTCCATCTAGTTCTCCGATACCCGAGGTCACCGATGCGGACATGGCTTTTCAAGCTGAGGAAACTCACGCAAACACTGCAATCCAGCCTTTCTGGAAGCAATATCGATTGTTCCATGCCGCATTCTGCCAGTTTTGCTACACAGGAGCTCAAGTCGCAATTGCAGGGTACTTCATCAACTATGTGACGGAAACCAGGGCTAACACGCTCTCTAACACGGCTTCCAAGTTCCTTGCAGGCGCGCAAGGTGCCTTTACTGCAGGCCGGTTTACTGGATCAGCGCTGATGAAATTCGTGCGACCAAGATACGTCTACCTTTGTTACATGACTTGCATCATCGTGTTCATTGCGCCAGCAATCACACAGCGAGGAAATATCGGCATGTCGATGCTTTATTTGACGCTGTTCTTCGAAAGTATCATCTTCCCTACTACTGTCGCTCTTGGCATGCGAGGCTTAGGCAAGTACTCGAAACGAGGATCAGGGTTTATCATTGCCGGTGTTTCGGGCGGTGCAGTCGTACCACCTCTGCTGGGCGCAGTCGCCGACCTCCACAACAGCACTGCCCTTGCCATGGTCGTGCCAGTAAGTCCTCATCCCCCCCTTTTCACGATTCCCATCTGACGCCGCTTAGCTATGCTTCTTCCTCGCAGCTTGGAGCTACGCTCTCTGCGTCAACTTTGTGCCCGCTTACCGGGGACCCGTTGACTCTCTCGGCGATGCGAAAATCGGCATCCAAAACACCGCAAGCGACGAGGAAAGAGTTCCGGATCTCGACGGCGAGAAAGGAGGCGTGCACACGAGTGAGCATGTATCTTGATCCCGATACAAACGACAAGGAAATGGCGAAATCTACGAGCGAGACCGGAATGTGAGACGCTGGTGAGGAAGCTAGCTCCTATATGAGATACGAAACAGAGACATCTTAGTGTGAACAGTGCCATGCCTGCTCCCGCCGATTCCGACACCTGACGAAGAACACTAGCTGCAGGTCCTTGCGCTCTCGCAGATCGCTTGCTTGCTTGCTTGCTTTATCTGCCTTCTCCACCATGCAGACTGCTACGGCTGAAGCCATCGCAGTCGTATCTGCTTCGAAGAATCGATCCACGTTGTAACGTTCCATCACGTCAGACCGCGCCTTCCTTATGCACTGCTACTCCAACCACACCTTCTACCCTTCTGCACCGTGCCTATCCTGTATACGTCCATCTCTAGGGAAGCGGAGAAGCGCACAACCTACGATGCAAGGGCCACCCTTCCTCCTTGAGTCTGTGTCTTCCGACGTGACGTGGCGTGACGTTCGAGATGGGCTGGCTGGATATGCTGGTCGAGACGTTCGTTGTCAACGTCCTCACATGGACGGGGCGGTACATCGCTATATGGAGGAATACACGTGTAGGTCATGTTTCAGGTCTGGAGGTCGTGCATTGTATTGAGACGGTGCGATGCGGTGCGGTCAAGATTGGTAACTTGGTATGCTTCATTCATGACTGTGTGACGCAGACCATGCTGCCAGGGGTTTTTGATGCTCATGCTCGTCACGACAGCAGCTCTACTCGTCGCCTCCATGCACGCCAATGACCGGCACGGCACCCGGTGGCAGCGTGCCTAGCTCGCAAATGACCATGTCCAGATAGTCCTTCGGCGTGACGTCGTACATCAGATTCAGCAGGTAAAGGTTGGGCTGATCCCTCCACGATTCAAGCAAGCCCTTTTTGCTCGCGTCCTCGTCTTCGTCCTTCTGCTCGTCTTCGCCGCCCTTCTTCTTTCCCCCGCCCCCTTTCTTACCGGAATCTTCCTGCTTAGGTGGCACATCGCCCGTAAACATCTGGCTCCCGTTCCGCTCGACAAGCACGTCTGCATCTCCAACTTCGTTCAAGCTGAGAGAATCAACCGCCATCCTGGCCGTGAATTTCAGGCTCTCGCCTAGTACGATCACCGGCACATTGTACTGTTTCGCCATCATGGCCACCATGGCGGACCCACAACGACTGTAGAGACTCCCATTTCCAAGCATGCCGCTCGCGCCTAGGAAGCACTTGGTGACGCAGTTCTGCTCAAGCACGTCGGCCAGACCTGAAATGAGGCAGTACACGACTTCGCAGCCATCCAGCTCGCCGCCCTCCCGCATGCCAGCTCGCAGTAAACCCTTGGCTAGATTTCGGCCTTCGAAGAGCGGTCTCGAGTCGACAATGACGACTCTAAATTTCTTGCCCTCTTCCTTGGCGGCTTTGAGGAGAGTTTTCTCAACCACAGTGCTCTTGCCGAATACCAGTATCGTTTCTCCCTCGGGCTGAATGCGGCTGCAGGCCTGTGAAGCGATGACTTCGGAGGCTAGGGTGACTTTCTCGCGGATGAAGCTGTCGAGGGCGTCACATAAGAATTTTTTCGCGTCACTATCGTCGAGGTCGGGGTCGAGTTGCGAGATGAGCTTCTTGAGCCATCTGATGGCGTTTCCTTGGGCTATACCCAGGGGTCGAGCAGAAGAGAGGAAGGAGATTTGATGGGAAAGGTGTGTTGTGAGATGGCGCGATAGGGCTGTGGATGGGGGCGTTGTGTAGGCTTTGATGACGCGTTTTAGGGTGAGAAGGAGGGACAGCGTGCGTGCAGTGCTGCCAGCGAGGGTCAGGTTTCTCAGTTGAAGGGCTAGAGTTAGGACTGAAGGATGTATTTCTCGAGAAGCGGTGGTGAGGGATGCTGGTCTCGCCGAGGGGTATAGATGTGACACCAGGGGGACTCTTTTCTCGGTCTGCTTCTGCGGTGGAGGCTGTTGGGTCTGAGGCGTGCTTGGTGGCTGCTGACCTGGCCTGAAGGGTATTCTGACCGCACCAGGCTCAGGCGGCTGATCTGAGAGTTTTCTTCTGTGCTGTGACTGCGCTGCTTGTAACTGTGCTCCATCCTTCTTGCTGGGGCCTGCTCCTGCTCCTGCTCCTTGCGAGGGTCTTCTCTGCTTTGCATCCTGTTTGCTGCTACCCGAGGGTTGCCCCTGCTGTGTCTGTGCCTGTGCCTGCTCGCCCTTGATGGCGACTTTCTCCGCCCTTCGGGCCGCTTTCTCTGCCGCCTTCCGTTGCTTCAACTGTGCGCCTGTCAACTTGACCGCTGCACCTGCCTCGGCTATATTTTCAGCAGTTGAGGCTTGTTTCGGCTGGGGTCGCTCTTTCTTCGCGCCCGCATCAGTGCTTGGTGTCTGCTCTGCTATTGAAGCTGGATCTGGCGTTGCTGCGAGGCTGGGAACAGGATCACCCGAGGGTTTCGAAGCACCGTTTGTGCTGGGCGCATCTTCTGACATTGCGCTAAATCCCTCTGCATGCGAATTGTCCGTTGATGTGTTTCTCGGTACTGCAATGTGCGTAGTCTGGTCTAGTGAGTAATTGAAATCGCGAATTTGTGCTGAGTGAGATTTTTGGAGTACAAAATTGTGACTCTGGGGTCCCTCCAACTGAGTCACACATGCACCACGCGCTTCGGCCAAAAAGTCTACCGACTTCAGGTCGAATGGAGCCCACGATGCCAGTCTTCTCTGCTGGAAAGAACACCACATCTCCTCATCCCGGTTTTATGTCAAGAAGGCGAGCAAACGGCAACGCGTGTGAACCAAACAGTACGAGTGAATGTTTTGTCATTGTGCTATCTACAACTCGAGTCCTGCTTGCTTGCGTCGATAGGTCGCCCGTGCACGAGCATTCCCCCCTCGATATTGTCCAATCAATGTCCCAACCCAAACACCTTGCTCATTCCTGTCGTTAATACTCTGTATTCTTATACACTTTGTTATGTCTCGACACCAATCCCAAACGCTTCGTGGTCCGCTGCCAGCTTCTGCTTGTGCATATTTAGGTCACTGAGCAGTGCCTCCCAATCGGCTTGCAATTCAGCATGGTCAGGGTCGTCCTCTTCATCCTCGGTCTCCTGACTCTCGTAGCTTTCGTCTTCCCACACCATTTCTGGTGTCCCTTGTCTTTTGACTGGCTCCTCTTCCTCTGCCTTGATCTTGATCGGGTTCTTCAACTCTTCAAGCACGAGCTTGAGATGGATGTCCATAGCCTCCTTCTGCACCTCGAGTTGTCGCACCTTGGACTCGGATATGGCCAGCTTCTCCTCCATGACTTGAAGCATACCCTCGTACTTGCTGGTGTACTCACGGATCCTCTCGGATTGCAGTTCTTGCTCTTGCACCGCTCTGGCAAGTTGTGAGGGAGCCGCCTGCTGCTGCTGGCTGAGCGTCCATCGCAGTGACCTGATGGTCTCCTGCATCTCTTCGATCTGAGCGTCCTTCTCCCCCGAAGACACATGGTCTTGGTTGACAGTGGCTTGCAGTCGAATGCGCTTCGCTTGGTCCGCGTACCTCAAGGTTGACAACGTTTCGTCATAGTCTGAAGGCGCTATGCAAGCAATCATGGCAGTCTTGGAATTGCCTCCCAGCGAGTCTTTGAGCAGCCAGGTCAAGATGGAATCTCGGAAGGGCACCACATCTCGTCGACTTCTATTCCCTGGGCGTGACGCCTTCGGATCAGCCAAAGCAGCAATGACTCTCCCGAGAGTGGTGAGCGATTTGTTGATGTTTCCTCCCTCTCTCAGCCTTTGACCCGTCGCTTCTGTTGATTTCGCCCTTTCGGAACCTGCCAAGTCTACGAGACGAATACGCGCCATCCTCTCGGTCGTCTCATCGGTTCGGTAGTCATGGTGTATCTGCTTCAGTATGATCGTGAAGACGGCGTGCGAGCGTGAGGATGTATCATTCATCTTGGTGCTCGCCACTGTCCTCGAACTGTCTCCCATCCTCATGTACCTCAATATCTCGCCGTAGCTCTTGACCTGGAGCTCAGTCAAGTCCTTCACGTATGGCCCTTCTACCGGCGACTCTCGAATCTTCAGGTACGAGGGAGGATCCGTTCGTGGTTGGAAGAGATCTCGAACGTGCTCGTTGTAGACTTCAAAATACGACACTCTGACGCTGTAGCTGACGTTGGCGCTTTCGTTGTTCTCGATCCGCTCGAAAAGGTCTTCGCAAGTCCGTGGTATCAGCCCTGGTTGGTCTGGCGTCCCCATCATTGTGTAACTTTTCCCCGACCCTGTCTGGCCATAAGCAAATATGCAAGTATGGTAGCCTTCGAAGTTGTGGTCCAAGAACTCTTCTCCCAAGCAGTTGTACACCTCTTCCTGGTGAGCATAGTGTTCATCGTCCATGTCGTGCGACCAGAAGGACTTGTCGAATGTGAATGACTTCTCTTCTGTTACTTTTCTCGACTGCGACCTCGCATTTGCTGGATCACTGTCTGGAGGTGGAAGTAGTCGTGTCGTCTCTGTCTCGGGGTCCATGTCGATCAAGCACTCTGCTCCTCTTTCCAGTTCTGTAACACACAGTCAGTACTTGCGCAAGCATGCAGGTTCGGTCGCTGGGGCGTACCTCTGGGTAGAAACGCTCTGACTCTGACCACCACCTTGACGTTGCCTCCAGGCGGACCGCCGCTACTGCTTGGCCTGCTGTCATCGACCACGACCGGTGTTTTGCTTCGCAGCGACGGGCTACTAGCTGTGCTGCCATTGTTGGCGATCGACGTCTTCTTCTTACGCGCTCCTGCTCCCAGGCTCAGACTCGGTGCCATGATATTGATAGGTATAGGTAGTATCTCTCCACAGTAGCCGACGACAGTGAGGTACCGAAGTCGAAGTCGAGCGAGCATCAACCTGCGCTGTCGCCGGATGTCACGCTAAGAACATACTGGAGCCGAACTACGGCCTCATTCATTGAATGTTCCGAAGATGGATACGCCGTGAAGGGACGCTAGCTCGGCCGAATAAACACGACTCCAAACAATCGTCATAAAATCCCGATGGTAAACAAAAAGCTGTGAGATAGCGGGTCTGGTATCGTCCAGTCTTAACAAGTTGAAGACAGTAGCGTCGGGGGCTCACTGATGTCGGACACAACGTTACCAGGCGACCCAGAATACTGGAAACGCCCAGAGCCGAGACACTATTACCCCATCATACAGTCATTTACGCGACCCACTGTTTCACAGCCAGGCCTGTACGTTGCTAGTAGCAACGGTGCCTGACACGAAGAGGACGTTGCATCTAACGGAATCTACCATGGCTATCACTCTACCATTTCATGTGCGGACATCATGTTCCCACATCCCATTCTACCAATGCTACGCAACGCCGCCCTTGGCCAACAACTCCTCGCCAACCTCCTTAATGAGCGGCTCTTTTGCGAACACTTCCATTTTTGCTTTCTCCTTCAGTGACGCCCCGACGTCCATCGCTATACACAAATCCCAGATGGAAGAATCTGCAGGACCAGCGTAAAGTAGTAAGCCCAAAGCCATCAACAGAGAATGCAGGGTTTCTTTGTTCTGCTTCTCTTTGACGACGGCGTCCACCAGTGCCGCTTCCACGTCGCCCATGCTTGACATATCGAGCCTGTCCACCTTGCCTTTGACTCTCTCGTTGTGATCGTATGCAGCAAGGTTGTATATTAGTGCTGCAGCTAATGATCGAGCGTTGCTGTTTTCGGCGAGTAGGCAGCCTGATACGAGTCGTTCTATCATGCTGCGCAGGTCGCTGTTCGACTGTTCGAGCACTGCATCCTGAAAAACAGTAGAGCCGAACAGATTGCAGAATAGCTGCAACGTCACAGCCTGGAGATTGTATAGGGCGCTGCTGAAATCCTTGGTGTCAGGCACAATCGACCTCAACGTGCGATGTTCCTTCTCCGCAGCCAGGAAGCTGCTCACTCTGGTGTCGGCGCTCGCAATCCGCAAAAGATCGATCACTGCAAAATGCGTTTCCGTTGGCAGTCTCGAGAAGTTGTCCGCAAACCAATCGCTGAAGCTGTGCAAGTTGGGAATTGGCGTGTCAATCATACCGGTCTTCTCTCGAGACCTTATATACTCGACCAGTTCTTGAACAGGCTGATTTTCAGCAGGCTTTCCAATCTTATTCAACAGTTTCTCCAACGGTGGCACTTTGGTGTACATGATCGGGGCCTGAATACTCTGCTGCAAACTTGGAAGACGCAGTTTCGTATGCGGGTGTTGAGGCGAGGCCATTTGCACAAGAAGTCGGATGTTGCCACGCAGCCTTGCTTCATGCGCGCCACTCCACTCTTGATCCTTCTTTCCTTTCAAGAACGTGATAAAAGTGGGCGTAGCTCTGACCTGGTACCGCGTCGCAATATCGTACGCTTTACTGACATCCACCTTGATCAGAGTTGCCTTGTCACCAGCCTCAGAAGCGAGTTCATCGTAGGCAGGGTAGACGAACTTGCAAGGAGGACATGTGGCTGAGGTGAAGAATATAGCTGCACAAGTGTCTTCGGCAGCCTTCAATAGTCCATCCAGCTCAGCCACATTCCGTGGATAGTGAACTCGACCCGGCCGGGGCTGTGTGAACCTGCCATTCGAGAACACTGCTTGTGTATGCTTGTGATGTACAGCAGTACCGTTGGCAGTTGAAGCTTTACCAATACCATTCGATGGGGTTTGAGGGTCCCGCTTGACATCCTGCCCTGCCACAGCATCGGGTGCTTGAGTCATCTGCCGCATGGACTGGTCGAGTTGGCCTCTCAGCATCTGACCCATCGGTGTCCTCAAGAACGTTTCGGGAAGGCTGCTGATCTCTTCGGGTATCGACTTGCCAACTAGAAACACGGAAAGATCTTGGGAGAAGTTGTTACAGTTGTGTAGAAAGAGATCATACGACTCCGGGGTGTAAATGCTTTCCAGAGACTCCAGGTATTCGTCTATGACTTCTCGTGGGAGCTCGGTCCTGCCCATAGGCACGACCTTGATCGGCCGACCATGGTGAGTGGACCCTGGCACCTTTCGATGTATGCCCTGCCCGAAGAAGTACTCGACGCCTCCGAAAACGACTGCTGTATGATAAATGGCGTCAATCTGTACTCCTGTCAACATTAGAGAGTATTGTCTCGCCATGCCTCTGGAGAGGTCATAAACATATAGTTCCACATCCATGATGACGCCGTACACCTGGTCAATACTGAAAAGGCAGATGAAACAACTACCACATCTCCTTATCCAACGTTGAGTATCGTCTGAGCCAGCCAGTCGGCGGCAAAAGTACGTCAGCAGAGGTCCCGGAAAGTGATCGATGGCAAACGAAGAGATGCAACGTCGATCACCCGCTCGTAGCCCCTGCCCTTGCAGCAGATGCACGCCTGAACTTTATTACACACGTCATTATCAGGCTCTCTGCGATTGATTGACCCTTTGTCACGGCCAGCATCGCGTTCAGACTCCCTGGAGGGCGCATCTTCTGTGGTCGCTCCCGACCGACTTCAGCGACGACCTGGCAGTAGTCACTTCCCGTACCATGTAAAGCGTCCAAAATTCAATCCTCCGCCGCCAGCATGCCTCCCAAGAAGAAAGGCGCAGCCACGGCCAAGGCAGCCAAAGCAGCAGCTAAAGGCCGGCGCTCCAAGCTCGCAAAAGATAACGATCTCTCCATCGAAGACGAACGTGTAATCCAAGAAGCATGGGCAATCTACCGCGAGGACTCAGCAGAGGGCTACGAGGATGAGAAAGAAGGTGTAGTCCCAACGAGTAAAGTCCAAATGGTCATGAGAGCACTAGGCATCTACCCCAAGAGCCAGAAGGACATGGACGAGTACATCGAGATACTCGACCCCGAATCCGAGGGCTACGTGACATACACACATTTCGTGGAGCTGGCAGCTATACAGATCAACAACAAGTCTGACGAGACGGAGGACGAGGTGGTCGAGAAGGCGTTCAAGCTGTTCACGTCGGGCGGCGAGAGGCCCATTACATTTCACGATCTGCGAAGGATCGCAGGACTGCTCAATCAGGACGTCAGCGACGATGTGTTGAAGGCTATGGTTGTCGAGGCAAACGGAGGAAACAGTGTTGGATCCGGCGTTGACATGGAGCAGTTTCGAGACGTGATGAGCAGAGCTGGCGCTTTCACCTAAAAAGGAAAGCTCATCACGGTGTCTCTGATGTATCCTAACTACAATACCGACATCCCATGGCAGAGCCGGAATGCTAGCATAGTTCTAGGAATGCAACGATTTGAAGAGTTCGAAGCATGTCGTCGCTCTAGCTTCCCTGTCCACACCAACTTCGCTCTGGATAATTTGACAGCGGTTGGCTCTAGCAAAGGTAGAAGCAGGTGTCTCGTACGTTGATAGTGTACTGATCATGATAAACAGACAGTCACGAAGACATATCTCGTTCGAGAATTTCTTTGTGGTGTTGAAGTTGAGCTGAAGACTGACTGGAGATCTGGTCAAATTTATTGTTAAAAACATTCGGCCTACACGGTTAATCCCCGGTATAATATCTGGCCTACCATCTACTAGCTCACGAATGTCTGGAGCTGGACTGTAATGGTTCTCAGCAAACCACACACCTCACGCTGCATAGATCGGGTATATCTGAGGTATCGCATCGTAGCAACAGCAACAGCGACAACAGCAGCAGCAGCAGTAGCGACCGGCTGCGTCCTCACAATCAGCGCCATGTGGTAGAGGACTGATTCCTACACACCTAATCACGACGCCAGCAACGAACTCTCACCATCACCATGGCCCTCCCTGGCCCCGGTCGCGACTTCCTCCAGTCGCTTTCACGCATCAACCGAAGCGTCGGCCAGGCCATCTACAAGTACCGCCGCGTGGCTGCCGCCGGGGTGAGTCTAGCAGCCTCAACCGTCCTCTTCCGCACCTACATCTTCAACTGGCACGACTCAGACGGTCCTTCCATGTACCCCACCATCCCGCAGGAAAAGAACCTCCTCTTCGTGAACAAAAGATACGCGTATGGCCGGGGAATCAAAGTGGGAGACTGCGTGCAAATCACCCACCCGATGTTCTCTCATGAATATGCGGGAAAGCGCGTGATTGGGATGCCAGGCGACTACGTGCTGAGGAGTCGGCATTGCAGTACGACGCCCGGGGACGCGCCACTATGCGGGATTACAGATTGGAAAAAGAGGTTGCAGGCTGAGAGGGCGATGGATGAGTTCGGCACGTACGAGGCGCTGGCGGAGCAGGATGAGCGTGGAGATGAAGAGTGGGACGAGCCACAGATGATCCAGGTTCCTGAGGGCCATGTGTGGCTTGAAGGCGACAATTTGGGTTGGTCCAGGGACAGCAGGTTCTTCGGGCCTGTGCCTATGGCTTTAATCGCAGGTCGGAGTTCTGGGTATAAGGAGGGGTATCTGTCCTGGACGTCTCTGAATCCTGGCAAAGGTCTGAGGAAGGTGGAGGATTGGGAGATGGACGCTGTGCTTGGGCAAGAAGGGAAGTCTGGCAAGGTTCGGGGAAGATGAAACAGGCGGAAAGAATCCTATCGGCCCAACACTCAGAAACCGTCAGCTCAAGGTATGCAACGCAGCTGCCTGCGTGGGTCCCTGATGAACAGCTCACCCTACAGACTCCAGCACAGGGAAGTGTGAGGCGATTCCAGGACCCCCAGATGCTTCCATATATGCTCAGGCGAACACTGGTATGAAACTCTGGTTTTGCAAAAGATTCCACTCGACAAGCAGGGCACTATAATGCTATCTTGTACAGAGCGTGGACTTTGCAAAGACTAGTCAAGTCCCTCAACGTCATCAGCTTGAGAACCCGACAGTCGGAGCGAGCTTGCCACTTGAGCCTCAGAAATTAATCGTCACGGTGCCGTGATAGCCATGAAATGAAATGCAATCGAGCTGGGCATGTACAGCGCACGTGGAAGTTCAGTTCACATCTCGAAGATCAGGAGAATCAGGGAGTACTGAACTAGTGCAGCAGACCTCCCGAGCCAGCTGCCTGGTGTCCTGTGGGAACCATGTTTCGCGTCTTGAGATACGAGGCTGGCTAGATAGTCGAGGTTCGATACTTGCGAGAAACGTCGGCGATGACGGCAGAAAGATATTTCGCAGTGTAATGTTTCTAGGATCAAAGGAAGCACAGGACAGCGATGAAAGTGTGGTTTCTATGAGTAGAACAAAGTTTTTTTCATTCTGATTCTAGACGGCTTGCAGTGCGATTGCAGCGTGCAACGCACATAGCTCCCTCACCTGAGCAACAACGTCCTCCCCCAGGCACATCTTCAAACTGCTCGAAAGGAGATAGTCAACAATAAAAGGCAGCCGACTCCCTCCAGTGCCTATACGAAAGCACCAAACGCCACACACATGCTTGTACCTCTGAGCACCGCTCACAGGCACTTGAGCCAGTATCCAAACCAACCTGCCTGGCCCTCGAATGACTGGCTCTAGCTCAACACAAATGGAAATTAAATATCCTCCAGTCCAACATGAACCGCAACGACAGACTGCTAACGTTTGGGACAGCTTTTGCACTGCGTTGACGGCATGTACCGTTGGGTTAAGACCTTACTCCGTAAAACACAGGCCTGTTTATTGGCCACAAGATGGAAGTCATCCCCATGCATAGACACATAAACAGACAAGTCAGAAACATTTTGAACTCGGGGCATTCAACGCCTCAGAACAGCTGGCAACCGTGGCCACGAAGAACGAAACTTGCCGGGTGCACGAAGCGACCTTGCAGTGAGAGTGGCTTCTTGCTACCCAGACTGGGTATTAATATTGATTGGCATCAAGGTCGTAGAGATTGATCAGTGCGGCATCCCCAACGCATTCGGATCGATTGTGGTGTACGGTGTTAGAGGGAGCTCCATGTGTTCTCTTGATGTGTGGAAGTCTGACATGTCATGCATGGAGAAGCTATTCTCATCGAAGCCAGGACTAGGCATTGGCATGTTCAAGTTCTGCTTAGAGTACATCTCGCTCAGCATAAGACTCTCATCATTCATGCCATGGTGGTCATGTCCCATAGCGAACATGTCTGCAGACGCACTGCGATGGATACCATCGAGCGGCGGTGAGTGATTGGCGATCTGTGGCTCCGGGTGACTGACATGAGATAGGGGTGTGTGCGACTGTGGTAGCATGTGTGCCGGGTCTACCATGGGAGATGGTGAGAGGAAGGGCCCAGAGAATTGTGGGTTGTACTCTGAGCCTGGTTGCGGCATTTGTTGGTGATGTGGATGGCTTGGAAAGAATCCAGGACTGGCAAACTCCGAAGGCGCGGTCGAGGTTGCCGACATTGGCATCTGTCGCATGTCCATGCCAAAATTTGCCGAAGTGTCTATCTGCAGGTTAGGTCCCATAGACTGTCCGGGGTGTTGAGGCATCGGGTGAAAGAAGGAGGGTTGCTGAGGATGAAATTCCTGTGGCGATGGCTGTTGGATGTTAAACGTTGGCATCGGGCCATGAAGCATGGAGAAGTCAATGGCGATAGGTACTGATCGACTCCTTTGTCGCTTGTGACCACCTGTCATGCGACCCGAATGCATATTGGGGCGATGGAAGCCTTGATCCATGTGCATGCCTACGTGTTGTGGAAGCTGTGGCCGAGCGAAGTGGACGTTTGGCTGGGAGGCAGGCCTGGGGATGCCCATTGTTGGCGACACTGGTGCAGATGCCGGGATTGCATGCATATCGAATGGGCTGTGTCGGTTCTGGTAGGACTCCAGAGAGACTAGCTTGGCCAGCTGCCCGCTCAAAGCTTTTGGATGGCCGCCAAGATGATGTGTAAGGATTTGTGATGCCTGTTGATCTTCTGTGAAATCACCACACTGGTAAAATCCAGCGCCCGATGAGTCCATGAAGAAATTGGGCGGCCGAGTCAACTGTATCACAAGACCACTAGCTCGAGGTGGTGCTCCATTGACACCTGGCTGAGAGTCTCCTGATTCTAGTGTGATATCCTTGATGAAGGCGAAAGGGAATTCGATCTTGTAGCCGGCAGAATCGTTGTTGATATAGTAGGTGATACATGCTTTGTCTGGTGAATAGAAGATGACAAGATCCATGGCATTCTGGCCAACGCGACGCCAGCTTCCAATGCTCAAAGATCGGCAGGTAAAGTGGTGTATCACTACAAACATCATTAGTTTGAGCTGTGGGGAGGTCGTGGAATTGCTTACCAACTTTGCCAGCGTTGTTCATGTCACCACCCATCAGCATGCCTCCGCTACCATATGCGTTCATTGGGGCACCAGGTCGACCCATGAGATGAGTCGGGAAAGGCTTGCCTTCTTGCATAGCTTGCAAGGCGAGTAATTGGCGCATCGAGTCGGGAATGTGATCAGTGTCATCCCCAGCATCAACGCCTTTCTTGGCCATCATCTTTATCTTGGCCCGTCTACGGCTACACGCGAGTCAGCCTCAAGGTTTTCCAAATCATGGTTCGTCGGACTCCTCTTACCTGTTCTGGAACCAGATCTGGACAGATCTCTCTGTCATGTTGATCTCCTGCGCGATTCTCTCACGGGTTGCAGCGGTTGGCGTAGCGTTTCTGGCAAATTCATGTTCGAGCGTCACAAGCTGATCCTGAGTTGCCCTCTGCCTCTTCTGATTTTTCTGCTGTTGTGTCAGTGTGCTTTTACGCGGCGGACGTCGAGAAGCACTGTTCGCTGCAGAGCTTGCACCATTAGAGCCGTTTGATGTGGTTGGAGTTGTGGAGGCCGGGTCGTTTGAGGCGGAGGGGGAGGGGGTGTCATCGGCAATGGACAAGTTGTCGGCCGACATCTCCTCGAAGATTATGGAGTCGCTCATGATGAGTGATTCCGTGTCCTCTGTCTGTATAGTTTCCTGGATATCACGTTGCCAGTGTTGGTGATGGAAAGTAATGTAATGCCAAGGTGGCCGTCGCGGACAAGACTTCGAAACGTCTGCGACGTGGAATGTAGTATGTGCTGGCCTGAGCAGCTCGGTATCAATCAAGTTGATAGTTGAATGGGTAGGGTTGATTGAAGTCAAGGGGTGTGGTGACTAGGAGGTTGTTGCTGCAGTCTGTCACGACTGTTCCAGGCAGTAATGAGTGTGGGTGGATAGCCTTGAATGAGTGAAAGGCTGATCCTCTACAGGTTTTGACAGAAATGAGAGTATGAAGGTCAGTAAATGAATGACATCGAAAAAGAGAAAACAAGGTACAGACAGCGTCGAGGTAGAAAGGCAGGAGGCATGGAGCAGACGACGAGAAGAGGGTGAATCGGCAGGAAGGGGTGGAATAGACTCGCAAAGAGGGCCAAGTGAGAGCCTGTGGGCACCCTGGGCAGGTGCAGGTGCCAGAGCGCGCATCGATAGAGTGACCGCACCGAACAGAGACCACCGGCAGTGTCAAACTCGGACGAATCAGAGGCATGGAGAGTGCCAAAGCGTATCGCAAAGCAGTAAGGCGGCTTCAGTAGCAATGGAACCGTGGATGCGAGGAGTATGCCAGTAAGCGTGGTTTTGGATCGGCTACTAGTGCTAGTGCTGTGGGTCAACGCCAGTTGTTTCCGTCTTGACCTCTTCTGGTTCTTAGCTTTTGAACTGGAGTGTCCTCGAAAGCTTGCTCGTCTCGCACTTCGACTCCTTATCGTCATGGTAAGCTTTCCACGAGTTGAGAACTTTGTGCATGTGCTAGACCATGCAGTGCAAGGAAGGCTAGGTCGGTAACGGTTAACGTCTTTCCTGCTCAGGGAGGACGTGTCCGCTCTCCGACTCCAAATTAGGAGTCTGCCTTCTCGAGCAGCATCAGGTTCCCGTCGATGCCCTTGTCCGTCTGCTTTACAAGGCCATGCTGCACCTGGCTGTAGCCATAGCTTTGTGAGACATGCATGAGTTCGCTGGCAATGTTTCCATCTCCAGACTGTGAATCTACGTGGACCGGCACCGGAGCATGGCAGTGCTTGTCTGCAGACCTTTCAAACTATGGACATATGGTAGACTCGTGACGATCCATGCAAGCTATCGTGAGACTGCCAAGACAGTGCTTCTACGGTGTTGTCTCAAGCTCGAAGAAGCAAACGTTAGGCTGCAAACCACTGTTCGTGTCTTTCAGCGAATGACGATGCGTCGTAGAATACTTAATGCTTGTTCGAGAATTCCAGATTTTGATTGTTCTTGCCCTGGTGCGAGATTCTGCAGGGCGCAAAGTACGACAAGACCAATCGAACGCAAGATGTTACTGTAGGTCCATCGGGGCAGATCTTTCAGACTTCGTAAAGGAGGTTAGGGACATTGTTCATCGGTCACTGAACATGTCTGGCCGGCGAATGCATACACGCAAGGACTCAAGGCAATGCTTTTGCGGGCTGATTGGCTCAATCATAGCGTTCGATCCTGCAGACCCATCCTGACGCGACGGTGATGATGACATGCTCGCTAAAGTCTGTTGACATTCATCCGAACTCAGAGCCATGTTACGAGTCTCAAACTGTACCTACAGTATAGCAGGGCGGTCCCCCGTTTGCGGAGGCGAGAGATTTTGTTTCCTACGCGCGTATCTTAGAGGTATATGCTCGTGGCTAATGCGTTAGTTAGGAGTCCGTGAAGGCTAGTAGCCGCTCAAGACCTGGGCTCGGCAGTTGTACCGATGTTCTCCTGAAGAGGACTGGATATGCTTGAAGTACCTTCGTAAACCTTGACCCAACATCGTCTTGGCAATACTAAACAGAGTAAGACTAGGTCCACTACACTAGCACACAAGTGACTAGATTTCCTGCATGCATGTAGGTACGTGGTGGTCTGTGGAATGGGATCATGTAAGTCTCTGGCTACACCTCGACAGCATGGGTGTGAATCTTTGCAAGTCAAGAAGCCTCGCTCCGTACCGCCAGGAACAAGAATCTCGCAGACCGATGGACTGGAGTAATTATCATGGCTGCAAGAGCGCCTAAGAGCATCTCGGCAATAGCAGGTAAACCAAAATAACGCGATATCGCGGGCATGTCGCAAAATCGCGACACAGTTTCGAAGTGACACAGCAGCACACGCTAACAGGGAATACTGCATAAACGCCAAACTGTTCTGAGTCGAATCAGGAACAGCCTGTGTGAGGCAGCAGTATGCTATCGTGTGATTGGTTGTCCTGCAAAAGCACGGAGAAGCTTTTGCGCCAGCGCAGGTACAATCGGCACAGGCCCAGAATAAGTAGGTAACCGCTGCAGTGGTGTGCCACGTCTTTGGTTGTTTTTGAATGTTTTGGTTGCACCATAATCCCTGTGTCGCACGATGCGGAGACTCTGTCCATACAGAAAGCCTGCGGCGATTTGCAAGACCTTTGATCTTTTGATCAGCAGAAAATTCTCCGCGCACATGCTAGGGGAGGTTCTGTCTTGTCACACAATGCCCCTCGACTCGTCATCAGTATTGATAGCTGTGAGTTCAAAAGAAAGCCTTCGTAATCAGATCGATCTTCTGTGCCGAGGAATCATCTGATACCGCAGTTTCGATCAGGGCTGAGGAATGTGCGTGACCTCGTCCTACAGATATATATATGGCAGCTCAAAGCACATACTTCACAACCAAGGAGCATATGGGATGTTGAGCAGCGATTGTTGCGCGATTTCTTCAAGCGCGGGAAATTGCTTGCGGCTAGTTTTATCACAAACCTCGTCAAGCATGTAGTCCACGAACTTGTCGCCCGGTAAAATCCGTAGAGCTGCCACGAAACCCGCATTGCTGCAAGCCACGTTTGAAAACCAACCAGGATGGCAAGGAAGGTCAATGCCGATTTCGTCAGCTTTTCTGCAGCGCACATACCTCGGTGCAGAACTCGGAGCAATCGGCCCCATGGACGATGCGAGCGAGGCAGACAAGGCAGCCAAGGCTCAGAGAAAAGTGAGAGCTCGAGACAGGCGTAGATACAAACAGTACTCAAGTTCTCAAGTTGGATGCATCCACTAGTACTTAGGTAATTCTCGCCATCATTTCCATTGTCATAAGTCTTCAGATATATATCACTGTAGAGAATCCTTCCTCACCATGCCATACCCGGTGGAAAATAATTCACCAGCATCCACCGAACCCCTCATAGGCGAAGGCGTAACTTCCTGCTGGGTCGGTACCATTTCTGAATCCACTGGCGCCCACGACTGACGTTTCCTGAGACCCATGAGTGGCACCTCTTTAGCAAATGTATCCATGGTTCGCGGCCGATCAAGGATATTCTGCACTTCTGCTTCGCGCTTTGCTTGTTCTTCTGCTTCTCTTGCAATTTCGAGGCTCGACTTCTTCGTACCCTTGTTCCAGCCCTGCTGCAAGAGAGCTGCTGCGGATTCCTCGAAGCGCTTCTTGACGTCAATGTCGCGTTCGTACACTTGGAATATCTCGACATCGTTCGGGAACAACGTCGTCTTGACGGCTTTCATACAGACCTCAAACACGCTGACTGTCAGGACGATCAAGATCAGCGTCAACCACCAGAGTGGGTTCCTGCCGAAGGCGTGCATCAGACCACCCCTTACGAAGTAGATATTATTGGATGAGTCGCCGATTTCCGAAAGCATCAGGTTCCATAGCCACCAACCACCAAGTGACAGGAATATAGCGAGGCCTGCCATGATGCTCTTGTTGTGTAGCTCGAAGACCTGGAGCTTCAGCGAGATGATCGTGACGCAAGCCGTGTATGCTAAAACGCCCATTGCAAATAGCTGATTGTCCCGCGTGAAAAGAGCTTCGCCATAAATACCCCACACGATGAAGTACACCATCATAGACTCCAGTGCACCAATGACCGCCCAGATTGCGTAGAGCGCAATGTTGAAGCCTCGATTCTGCTGCCCGAGCGAATAAAGCTCTGGAATGGCTAGCAACGTAGCAGGTGCCAGGTCCTTTTCGAAGATGCCCATGAAGATGACAGGCAAACTGGTAAACAGCGTGTTGAACATACTCAAGCTCCACGGTTCGTAAAGACTAGTTCCAGTATACCCATTCCATCGCTGATAGGTCGCTTGCACCAGGTAAAAGATCATCTCTTTCCAAAAGGTGCCGAGTGTGTACTTGCATACTCGGACATAATTCCATCGACCATGAACTAATAGCAGCTTGAGAAGAAAGCGAAACTGAGCTATGGAGTAGTCAGAAGTCCTTGCCGCTTGGAGTCCCTCCTTACCTGCAATACCGATGCCCAAGTGAGCCTCTTGAATCATAGCGATGTCATTTGCGCCATCCCCAATGGCAAGGGTTACGGAGCCCTTGACCGTCGTTCTAATTGTTCTGACGAGACCTGCTTTCTGACTAGGCGAAGCTCGACAGCAGACAACAGAGTCAGCCGATATTGCAAGGTCTGTGAAGAGTGCTTTCGCCGCTGGATCACAGTCGATCACTGTGAGTGTTTGCCCATCGATGACTAGAACTGAATGGGCGTGCCCACCTGTCTGAATTTCTCTTACGCAATCCGCGATGCGTTCTGAAAGTCTCCCTGATTCGTGGTCGAGCACCATCACATTTGAATAGTGCTTGATCAGATGGCATGAATGGCCAATGTTGATGGCAGTCTCTCGCTTGTCGCCTGTCAACATCCACATCTTGATTCCTGCACGTCGGAAACGCTCGATAGCATCAGGCACACCAGCCTGTAGTTTATCTTCGATTGCTGTTGCACCAGTGAGCTCGAGTTGCTGCTCGATACCCTCAGCCGCCTTCTCGATCTTTGCTTGTCGATCTGTCACACTGGTAGCTGCTACATGATAGCTTTCCTTCCACTTAAGGTAATCATCTTCCTGAATGAATCGGTGGCCATATACCAAGGTCCTCAAACCCTCGGTCGCAAAGTCCTCGATGTGGTTGAAGCACCTCTGAAACACTGCTTGGTCGCTGATGACGATGGTTTCATCAACCAGACCATCGAGATCCTCATCCTCGAAAGAGTTTCGCCGGCTGTCGGCAGAGACACGCGCTGCGTCGGTCGAGTGCGGAGCAATGCTTTGAGACTGCCGAGGGGTGTAATGCAAACTACTTGGCCGTGGTGTCGCAGCTCCGGCTTCGCGCTCCCTGAGCCAAAGGTCGACGCTCTCGCGCATTGATTGTTTCCGTCCCGATGACACACTGCTCTGCCGTCCGATTGCACTTGCTCTCGACGGAGCAGATAGCGACTTCCTGCTCAGCTGGACACTGCGCTGCCGCAGTGCTGACTGTGCTTCTATGCTCTTTCTTGCTTCAGACTTCGTACGGATGTCCTCCACATACATGGCTGCCATGTCTCGTTGACGAAGTAGCATTCGAATGGTTGTGTCAGCACCTTTCGAGAAAAGGCAAATTCTGCCGTCGGGAAGTCGTATCACAACAGACATGCGCTTTCGTGCACTACTGAACTCGATTACGTCTAAAACTTGGTAAGTCTCGAAGATGGGCTCTTCACTGTCTCCATTAGGATAGGTCTTGATGGTTATGGTGTTGGACCGGCGATCTGTCACCACGAAACCCAAATCTGAGGCGGCTGTGACTAATGCGAGCTCATCGGGACTCGAAGCTTGAAAGCTTATCTCACCTTCGTCATCCTTCTCTGGTATACAGGTATGACACAAGGCTAGAGCGAGGATAAACCAGCGAACCTTTTTCGCAAAGATGCTTTGAGGACGACGATAAATGTACTCGAGAAGATCATCGGTTCTCCCAGTGCGTGAGTACGCCAAGCTTTGTCCTCCGTCTGCAGTCGCACCAGCTTGCGCTTGAGAAGAACCATCATGAACCAAAGGTGACGCTGACTCTCCTCGCCTATGCTTCCTTCTGCTTTGCTTTTGCTTGCCTTTCGTATTTCGCTTTTTGTGCCGTAATTTCGTGGGGCCTTCGCCATCTTCCAGCAGGTCATGGTCGTGCAGCCAGGCTGTACCAGCAATACTTATCTTCCTGAACTTCATGGAATTGTTCGTCAATGTGCCAGTCTTGTCCGAAAAGATATAGTTGACCTGTCCCAGCTCTTCATTCAGAGTGCTCGTCTTTGGTTCCATTGGTATATCAGATTCGGCGTCATACATATCAATGTCGTTCATCATGAACATCTGCGCCACTTTCACAATCTCAAGACTCACATACAAGCTTAGGGGCAGCATAGTGTTGAACATGATAATGAATGAGGTCAAGATGTGGCCGAAAGGCACGTCTGCGGCGTCGAGATACCAGGACTTATTTTCAGTGGTACGCTTCCAAAAAACGTAGCCCACACTCTCCACGATAGCGACGAAGAGAACAAGGCAAGCCACCAAAATTACGACGCGGTTTACCTTATGCTGAAGGGTGGGAGCCTTGACCCTGGGGTTTTTGTTGGCATTCATCCTAATTTTGCATTCCTCGCCCGAGTAGACAATTAATCCCACGGCAGCTGGCGTGTTCCTAACAATACTGCCTCGATAGATGACCTCACTGGATGTTAGGGGCATTATTTGATTGGCAAGGGAGACTCTGCCATCAAATTTGTAAAGGTCCAGATTGGGATCTTCTACCACGAAGTCTGCTTGCAGTTGAGCTATTTCAGCTTCGGATTTGCAACGCTGAGATATGATACTCAAAGGCTTCTTGCTTTTCAGGTTGGTTTCGCCATCTAAGCTTTTCGTTTCGATGTAGGCGGCTCCCTCAGCGCCGGAAGAGTGCAGAAGGACAATATCTGCAGGGACAGCAGCATCACGTTCCAGCAGCACTACGTCACCAACCTTTACGTCTCGCCATTTAGTTTTGGTCCAAGCCGTGGTCTTGCTCCCGAGGACGTCTGAGGTGTCGGAATCCTTTGACTCGATTTGTAGGGCAGCTCTGTTCAGAACCGAGGTCATTCGTTCGTTCTCTTCCTTGTCAAGCCTATTACGACGAATATCCTCATAACCTTCTTTAGCCATGGATATACTGATGAATATGAGGAGCGGTATAATGGTGGTGTATGTACCCGTAGTCGATAGACCAGGAATCATCTGCAGAATGGCCACTATCAGGAAGTAGAAATTGGCGAGCTTCGAAAACTGAGCTACTAGCTGCTTCGGGAAGAAATTCCACAGAGTATACTTGCAAGAACGGATTCTGTTTGTGATGTAAGGCTTACCCGTACGCTCGTCCACCGGACCATCACTAGAGCTGATATTGACTTGAACGTGTCTGCCGTCAACGGTCGGCGGTAGCTCTGCAGGACCGAAGAAGTGGTTGTGAAGTGCTTTGACGGAAGCAAGTCCATTGCGTAGCCTTTGAGGTAGCTTGCCCTGAAAAGGCATCCGTCGCGAGGACGTTGGGTTCTTGACAGAACGGCCTTTTGCTAAGGCGTTTGCGTGACCATGTCCCGAAGGAGCTTGTTCGTCGGCCTCTTCTATGGTAATGACGGTCGGACCTTTCGCATTCTTGTGGTCTGGCCAGCTCCGCGGCTGCGCAGAGGAGGAAGATGGCTCTAGCTCGATAACACTGCCCTGGGCTTGCTTGTTTACATTTTGTGTGAACAAAGATCTTCGCAGTGAATAACCTCGATCCCTTGTCCTCGAAGAAGGCCGTGCAGGTCGCATATTGACACTGTGCTGGACGCCATCGTGCGCGGACTGTGTTGCGGCTGTTGTACCAGCATGATCGGAGCTGTTGAAGTCCGCCGAAAATCGCACTCCCGATGCGTCTGTGCCGTGACGAGTGGCTACATTCTGGGACGGAGCAGAGGCAGTGTTCCATGTCGCGGCTCGAGGAGGCAACTGCTGAGGCGGCTCAATATCGTCGCGTCCGTGTTGCGCAAGCATTGCCGCATCTCTACTTTCCATACCGTTCGATATGGGCATTTGTCCTAGCGACTCTTGGGCGAGGGCGCGTTCACCTCGATCTCGATCCATGGTGGCATAAAAGGACTCTACGCTCCAAACTCATGGTTCGTCAACTAGGTGGAAAACCAGCCTTGAGGACGGCAGGCGAGGATCGGATAGGAACTGAACCTCGTTGCGCAGCAGCACCAGGCTGGCTATGAGGACACGAGTACTGACATTGCATGTTGGACGAACCTTTCCCAGCTTGCCGGGTTCGCAAATGCAAAGTTTGAGGCTGTGCACCCTCACCTGCACCACGACCGACATGGCATGACGTCGATGCTGGGAACTGGTGCTTTCGCGGCACCTACTGGCTTAGTGGCTGGAGTTACCGTGATCAGTAACTAGTAGCTTGGCTACTGCTGCCTTGTAGCCTCAGGAAGCAACGCAGGCATCTTGCGAAGATCGACCTGCCTCAGAAACTTTTCGTTAAGAGAGAGGTATCCAGGCAGGGCCTCAACCTGCGGCACGTATCTACACCAGCTCGAGCTATCGACGAGAAGGTCGCGCCGACTATAGTTACGTGCTAGATAGGAGAGAGAAATGGCAACATTATGTTCGAGTGAGCTTCCCCAATACGAAACTTGCCGTTGGTTCCTACTGACCTCTTCCAGTCTCTGGCACTCTACCGGAAGTACCAGTAGTGTCGTGCAAGTCAGGGAACGTGTATGAGAAGCGCTTGATCGAAGCATACATCTCGGAAAATGGAACAGAACCGACGACCGGCGCGCCTCTGACGAACGAAGACCTACTAGCCATTCAAGGCTCGCATACCGTCCGACCACGACCGCCAGAACTCACCTCGATTCCGGCGCTGCTCGGCGCTTTCCAGCAAGAATGGGATGCAATGGCGCTCGAGGTTTTCACCCTTCAGCAGAACCTTGCGCAAGCACGGCAGGAACTCAGCACTGCACTCTACCAGAACGATGCCGCTGTACGAGTCGTTGCACGCTTGACGCAAGAGAGAGATGCTGCCAGAGAGGCGTTAAAGGACATCAATGTGGGCGCCCCGGCGCAAGCAACAAACGGCGACGCTATGCACGTTGACGGCGCACCCTTGCCAGAACCTATTGTCCAAAAGATCGACACGACACAGGCTGGACTCATGAAGACGCGACGAAAGCGACCGGTGCCGGCAGAATGGGCGACAGCAGACAACATTTCACTCTTCAAGCCCGTTACCTCTCTAGACACGCCTTGCGCTGGGGGCACCTTCCTCGATGTCCGTGTGTCAGACAACACAGCTCTGATAGGTGGCAGGCGAGGCGGTGCATATACGGTTCAACCTTCAAGCGGCAAGCTCGACGCCGTCGTTTCTGAAGCAGAGTCTGTCACAGCTGGGGTTTGGGCAGGATCGCGAATTGCTGTTGCGACATCGAACGGCAAAGTTAAGATTGTAGAAAACGGACAAGAAGTCGCCTCTTTTGGTGCTCATTCGGCAAGCGTCACTGGACTGGCCGTCCATCCTAGTGGTGACATCCTGGCTTCTGTCAGCTCCGATCGAAGCTATGCGCTATACGACATCGAGTCAAATCGTCTACTAACACAGGTTCAAGCATCTTCCGGTACGGTTTCCCTATCACCCCGAGAGATTTCTAGCTAACCATTCGCAGAATTGACGTGTACGTCCTTCCATCCAGACGGACATCTGTTAGCAGCAGGTGGCAGAAACGGGCAATTGCACATCTTCGACATCAGAAGTGGAACGGTGGGCGGTGTTTTCGAGCTTGAAGGCCCTGCAAAAGCCATTGTTTTCTCTGAGAACGGCACATGGCTTGCAACTGCTTCCGAAGGATCCACCAATGTCAGTGTTTGGGACCTAAGGAAGACGGGCGCCGAGGGTTTGATCCACACGCTGCCAGTCGAACACAGCATCGAATCGCTCGACTGGGACTATACGGCGCAGTATCTTCTAGTTGGAGGGTCTGCAGGCCTTACAGTCAAGCAGTACACCAAGGCGACGAAGCTCTGGTCCGAGCCTCTCAAGGCAAGTATCTCTTCTGGCAGTATTGGGTGGGGCGATTCCGCTCAGAGCATTTTCTCATTAGACGACAAGGGCAGCGTTGCTGTACTGTCGATCGCGTGAGCTTCGCATGAGGATCGGTTGATCGCGCTTCTTGGTTGTCTACCGTTTTCTGGGACATTTCATCGGTCCGTTCTTCACAATGAGTTCATAGCTGTCACATATAGTTTATACTGTCTAGTGGCGAACTCATTACAACGTGGTAGCAGTAAGACCAAATCATGAACAAGATCTGTATGAATTGCGTGGACCTTCTTCATTCGCGTGATTGGCAGCTTTGTGAACAAGCAACGAACAATGAAGTCGTGGCGTGTAGCGGGAGAGCCTCTTTGGTCGACTTGTTGCGACAACAAACACCTGCACTTTTGACGTAATCGCATAGACGGACTGATCTGCACCGAGACTTGCCCGTCTTGCAAATGGGCAAATGGGCGGCGCCGCCACCACCTCCGCCGTGACCACCGACTCCGAGTCGCTACCACTAATTCCACCTCAAGTCCTCAGTGCCACATCCTACTAGCACCACTGCCTCGACCACATTCCACCTAGCCAACGCATCCTCGATCTCTTTTCTCTCTCTCTCTCTCTCTCACTCACACACACACACACACACACACACACACACACACACACACACACAATCCGAGAAGGTGCAATCCAGGCGGTGTTGGGGGGACCATGCCGCTGAATGGTCTACAGGAGACACTCAGGACTGGTCCTGCTTCGAGAAAGGTACGAGACTGGCAGCGACAACGTCGTCGTCTCTACGGTGCTAACGGTGAATAGCGTACACATGAGCAGATAACGAGGTCGCAAAGTCGAAGCGTAACTCCACCACCCTCCAAACGACGCAGAACCAACACTTCAATATCACACGCTACAAGTCCACCTCGAGAAGCCACCAGCCGCCCTCAGTCGGCCCCGAGACGATTCGTAGGCGACGGACTCGACTTCAGACGGCCTACTTCCTCTGCCATGGCACAAGCACAAGCACAAACGCAAACACAAGAGCACAATGCAGTCGACCTTACGTTAGATGAAGATAGCGACGACGGCGATCAGAGCCTCGCTCTAGACTATTCGTCCTTGGTTTCGCCTTGGTCGAGTTCTATCGATTTAAGCCGAGACACCTCTGCTGCTCCCTCACACGCCGCCGTCAACCGGGTGAGGGTCAATGTGCCGCCTCGAGCCAACCGGTCACAACCACCCGAGAACCAGACCCGCCCGCCGCCTGAAGTGATAGAATTATCCGACAGTGAGGAGGACAACGATGTACAGATCGTGGGCGAACGGCAGGCGCCCAGAAGACCAATTCTGCCTGCCCCTAGGGAAATCGACCGGCGCCTACGCACGCCTCCACCCGAATTACGTAGATCGAACGCTCAGACGTTTGCAGATACCTTGAGAAATTTGCCAGGCTTCCTGGGATTGCGCAGAACCGACTTCAGGCCGCAGTCAGTAGGGCCCTTCCCTGGCCTTGGTATTCTGGATCACGCCAGGGCCGTGTTTCAGTCCGAAATCCCGCCGCCGCTAAACATGGGCACCTACGACGACATTGACGGGCTGGGAGACTATGACGATATCAACATGGACTATGGTGCCCCGGCGTTCGTGATAGAAGATCCTGAGGCCGATGAACTTGTGGCTGAGGATTACAAGCCCCCAACTGCAGCACGCGGAGGCTTTACCAAGGACATTGAGGAAGACGACGATGTGCTTGTTTGTGTTGCCTGTGAGGACGAGCTTGCTGCGGGCGACGACGAAACCAAGGCGCAGGTATGGGTATCCAAGAAGTGCGGTCACGTAAGTCTGCCCCGTGTTCTGCGACCGAGTATGGTGACTAACAACCTTGCAGGTTTATTGTGGTGCCTGCGCCTCCCGTCGTGTTGCCTCTAGAAGCGGCAACGACAGAGATCGGAAGAGGAAAAACAAGCAGCAGAAAGTGGACGAGCTCAGGTTTTGCAAAGTCGAAGGCTGCAACCAGAAACTTTCGGCCAAGACTGCCATGTTTCAGGTGTACCTGTAGATTCGTCCGACAAAGACGAACCGAGCGAGTGCAGCGTCTTTACGACTCAAGCCCACTTACGATACCCATGTTGCATAGATACTTTCAATTGAATGAGGCACAGCTGCCCTTTGGAATTGGAATATTTCATGTCTTCCCGTAAACCCAGCCTTATCCTGTACATTATTCTATATCGTACATATGTGCTGCCGCCTGCACTGGGATGTGCTGGAGACATCGTCGAGTTCAGCATCCGACTTGCACGATCGCGCGAGCCAGCGGGCTGGGGTCGTAAGTTTTCTAGAAGATCCTGCACAGCTCGCGATTGCTATGCGCACAAGGTCGTCAACCGCTGGTCAAGTCGTTGAACACGAGGCTTTCGTCCATTGGCTGGCTTCCGTTGGGCATCAGATGGCCATGTCTCCCTCACATCTCTCTGCCTAGCCTCAACCACTTGCCAGCCTCATGCCTGTGAGTGCATGCGGTCTTTTGCTTCCCCCATAACTCTTCACACCGGCTTAATCCCGCCGTGCAGCGCACTCCATATGCCTCTCACGTTCTCATTGCTACTAACCACATTCTTCCCCCTAATCTTCTTGTTCTTCGTCCCACTGTTTTGCAACAACAACTCCGCTTTCCTGATGATCTCGCCAGGTTCCAAGTTCCGTACACAGATGGCCTTGGAGTTGCCATTGATATAGTATGCCTTTAAGATCGGGTGCTTGTGTGGTCGGGGTGAGACACGGAACTCACAAGCTGGGTAGCGGGATGTGAGCGCTGGAAGAGACGGCTCGGTGAGGAGTTTGTTCATGCCGCGCGATGAACCTGCCCAGTCGCAGTAGTGGAAGTCGAGGCGCTTACATTGGAGGATGAATGCGCCGACGCCGTTCTGCAGTCGATGCTTAGTAGAGGACGGGCGGGAGTGATGGGGGTGCTCTTACTCTGGCCGTGGCGACGGTTTTGACTGCTTGCACTGGCATTGTGCCCAACTTGCCGGTATACGATGTGACGGGTGATGAGAAGTCGACTGGTCAATGTCCTGGGACTGGACTTCTGGTTCCCTCCCGAGTCCACCCAAAGCCACAGCCTTGCGAAGGACGGCAAGGCTGTGGTTGTTGCGCCTGCCCTCGTCTGTACTTTGTAGCTGCTCCATTCCAACCATATCACTCTCTGCTTTCACATTGCTCCCAAATCGAAAGCCCGTGTCGACTCAGGTTTCTATACATCGATTCTCGACTGCGTCTGTGCGAAGCTTCTGGCAAAGCCCATCAACATTGAGACTGGAAGTCACCAATCTCGCCCGGCCTGAATCTGGCCTATTCAATACTGTCATCGAATATCCGCGCATAGACAAACACAATGACTGACAAGCTGCCGCCCCCGTTGCTTGCGCTTTTCCAACCACGGCCGCCTGTGCGATACATACCGCCGCAGGATCAAGCTCCCGAGGAGAAAGCGAAGCATGAATCGCAAATAGGAGGTCTCGCCGCGTTTCTGCCACAGCTGAACGAGTACAAGGAGACAGACCACTACGAAGCTACAGAATCATGGCTGCAGAAACGCGATCGTTTGCGCGTGGAAAAACGCGAACAGCTGGCAGCTATGCAGAAAGAGGACTTTAAAGGATTCAAGCCCGAGGAAGACCCCAAGATCAAGGGCGATGCTTTCAAGACGCTCTTCGTCGGCAGGTTAGCGTATGATGTGAAGGAGTCCGACCTGGAACGTGAATTTGGCCGCTTTGGTCCTATCGAGAGAATACGTATCGTCAAAGATGAGCATTCGGACAAGCCGAAGAAGCCCAGCAAGGGGTATGCGTTCATTGTGTTTGAGCGTGAGAAGGATCTGAAAGGTAACAACTCCATCTTCTTCTACTGACACGAATCCGCCATGGTAAGAAATTTATGAACTGACACTGAATTCTCTAGCCGCCTACAAAGATGCAGAAGCTCCTCGAATCAAGGATCGACGATGTATAGTGGACGTAGAAAGGGGCCGATCTGTGCCAGGCTGGAGGCCGAGACGTTTTGGAGGTGGCCTTGGAGGCAGAGGCTACACCAAGCAAGCTCCAGCGAAGCCCACATTTGGTCACGGGCCAGGCGGGTACTCTGGGGGTTTCGACGGCGGTTTCCGAGGTGGCTTCCGAGGACGAGGCGGTGGCGGTGGCGGTGGCGGTGGCTTCCGAGGAGGCTTCAGAGGTGATCGAGGTGGGTTTGGCGGAGGTTTCAGAGGCGATCGGGGTGGGTATGGAGGAAGAGGTGGGATTGGCTACGAAAGTCGTGGTGGCTTCGGTGGTCGACCACCAGTCGGAGCACCCAGTGGGCCTGGAGGTGGACGAGGCGGCCACGACGACCAGAGAAACGGCTACGGTGGTGGTGGGTATGGCGGAGGCCGTGACCGTGGCGCGACTGGCAGCAACAGAGACCCGGTTGGCGGTGACCGTGGTGGTGGTAGAGATCGATACGACGACCGCGACCGCGATCGCGACCGCGATAGGTATGGCAGCGGACGACGAGACGATGACTATGGCTCTCGAAAGCGATACCACGACGGAGACCCTTATGACGACCCGAGATCAAAACGCCGATACTAAAGGGACCAAGCACCAACCTCTGGCTTATGGGTCGGCAATCTTTTCACCTGTTGTATTAGTGCTTCAGCTCAGCATTACGGTATGTTGGTGGGTATGGTGTCCTTTAATATGCGTTACTCTGTTCAATTGCCCAAGGAAGTCTCAAACCCATGATTCCACCTCAGGTAAACGACTTGGTCAAGTGTTCAAGGTACCATGAGCACACCAAAGCGGACCTCATCACATACAGGTGTCGTCGACGCCCAGACCTACTTGAGGCGCGACGGCGTTGCTGCGAGGCAGACCCTGCTTCGCTCGTCGGTTTTCAAACTTCTTTACCTCCTAGCTCAGACCCCATGCGTGGACCTCACGCGGCTGAACGAGGAGGCGCAGGCCCTGACATGGCTTGCTGACTGCCGATGATGTCTCAAGATGACATTCAAAGGTAGGTCTGTAGAATAAATAGGAACACGGTCTACGTGGTATTTCGGCAGCATTGGCGGGATAGGCGAGAATAATACTGCTTATCATTGTTTCAGCGCTCGATCCTCATGCTACTTTCCGCCCTCCCTGATTGCAGAACAAGACATCCGGACCACCCATCGCCACTCCTCCTATTCACCCTACCAGCAGGCCTGTTTCTGTCACGTTCCTGGATGATATTTTTGTTGCTCGGTTTCCAGTCCTTCCTAGAACATGCTCCTCTGCCAACCATGAATAACCGCGCCCGGACCGCAATTTTTTCCCGGACACTCGCTCAGAAATAGCCCGGCAACCTCATCCGTTCCCGGCGGCTGTGGGCGGTGGGGACCAACAAACCCGCACCAGGCAATCCAAAACGTAATTACAAAGCGCACTTTTTCAGCCGCGTTGCTGACGGGCCTCCACCGCTCTTCGTACTTTGCAGTTAACTGCTTAGTGAACTAAAATTTTCTCGCCCACTAAGGTGCCAGAAAAATTTCAGCTAAATGTTTGGGGCGTCATCACACGTGGACGATCGCTAACAGCAGTTCTTCACGCCCAATGACAAAGATGAATCGCTATGGGTAAGCGCACACGCCCTGTTCCGGAACGCGAGGCAGTCCTTGGCTCGGATTGGTCGATCTCATGTCAGATCGCGGAAGGGCGTCGAGGCTACCTGCAACAGCTCACGTAAGTGACGACTTGTCAATTTGACACAAGGCGTGGCATGTCGGTGGATGGGATGCAAGCATGACGGAAAAGTCTTCATGGCTGGGGAGTATATAATGATATGCTCCCTGGGGGGTCAGGTAGGTGGTTTTCCTCCAGCATCACACAGATACAAGACAAACAAAGCATCAAGCAATTGAATACCTATCACAGCAACACCAAACAATCCCGAGATCAAACTATCAAACACAAACCCTTTCCACAGCCGAACAGCAATCACAATGGCAGTCACACCAGGAGCATACTCCCGCAACGGCTCGGTCAGCAAGCAAGCACGAGCAGAGCTGAGCGCACGAAGCTCAGTCTCCTCAACGACATCCTCTACGGCTACCAAGAAGTCCAGATGGCAGCGCATCCTCACTGAGCTGAAGCCAATTGAGGAACCTCAGACCCCGATCTCCTTCTTCGGTCCTGCCTTCTACAAGAGCCCCAAGGCGGACGGCAAGCAGAAGAAGGAGCGACAGAGCTCGAGCAGGCGGGCCAGTCAGCTGTACTCTGAGTTCAAGACCATCGTTGGTGGCGAGAAGGTGAACTTCTATGGATGAACTCTTTTGGAGGTTGGCCATCGAACAGACAGGCAATGATGTTCGAGGTACAGCAGAAGGCGTTTGGGATTTGAGCGAAGCATTGTTTGAAATGCGAACGATACCCTTGACATTGGTCGGGCACGGAATGGACGATTTGAGGATTGAAAGGTCGTTTGACCGGGAACAGAATAATTACTAGTAACTGAATCGATATTGCAACCACGACTATCTTGTTCAGTGTTCTTCGTGAATATCGCCGTCGATCTGGTTGTTTGAACATCAATCACCCAGAATCATGGCATCGGTCGCATAGTTTTATCAATTGTCATTTCTGTCACAGCAGAATAGCCTGTTCAGTCATTTGTTCAGTCATTCTGCATCGGCTGGAATATGCTTGATAGAGCGAGTTATATAGATGCAAGAACCGAACATGGACCGTCTATTCATTAGCACCAACATCTTCAGCTGTAGCAGTAGGCACAGGGGAGGGGGAGCGAGTCATCTGCTTTGTTGTTCACACCATCTTTGTTTGCTACGCGAAAACAAAGTGGCGCTTGTAACGCGGACTTCGAGCATGTGAAAGTCCCTCGACTGTGACTGCCTCAACTATAGTTGCATCTGTTGTGAACCACGGCTCTGCTCGTTTCGTGACGCGAAACGTCACCAACAATATTCCTTATTCTGACTGTGCACTGAGTCTCGAAGAGACACGGTGGCTGGAGATGTTGGAGTTGATGGAGGACGTCGAAATAGTGAGACTTCTGCGAACGTGTTGTGTTATGTTACTTGCGCGCTCGATGCTTGCGGTGTGATGCCTAAAAATTGCATAATTCTAGCTACAAGCTCAGACACCAAGCGCAACTTGGTTTAGCATCCGCTGCGGTCGAGAAGCTCTTTCACGCCTAGGAACCTTGTGCTTCTGCTTGCATAGGCAACGCTATTGGCCACTCTTGCTCTATCTCGGCAGCATCAATTGCTCACAAGCCACGAGTGGACCTTCCACACCAATCTGTCCGTGGCTTCTCCGCCTGGCTGCGACACGTCTCGAACCTCATCCCAACTGACCATAGCCAGCAATACAAACACACACGGCACGATACACGTGAACGATTTTGGCCATCCAACATCTTCGCTTCTGCATGCTGTACCTGATCTCACATTCACGGTCGAAGCTGCTGCTACCCGGGCCTTTGTTTCGCTGATCTTCGCCAACGCCCGCCCGCCGCTGCAAACACACTGAAACCACAGAGACATCCTCCCGATTCCTGGATACGTCCTTCGGGACTGTCCTCACGATGGGCAACGCCTTTTCCACACTTTCCGCCTGCTGTGGAGGTATATCACACACCTTGTCGATCTACGTGACGCAGCTGATTCATAAACAGGACGGCAGAAAGATGGACTCTACGAGCCGGCTCTGGCAGAGAGCGAGCGCGAAGCAGTCGCGGAACTCCTAGCCTATCTCGAGAACGTACGTGAACATGACCATTATAAGAATACAGACAGCTTACTGCTCTGTAGCGGGCGGAGACAGATTTCTTCTCTGGTGATCCTTTGCGGGCCTTGAGCACTCTTGTCTATTCGGACAATGTCGACCTTCAGCGAAGTGCTAGTCTTACATTTGCTGAGATCACCGAACGAGGTGAGCAGAAGTACTACGGATTGACATCAGGAGCCCCGGCTGATCCCATAGCAGATGTTCGAGAAGTCGACCGAGAAACACTGGAGCCCATTCTATTCCTCCTTCAGAACTCCGATATCGAGGTGCAAAGGGCCGCAAGCGCTGCACTGGGCAACCTCGCCGTCAACAGTACGTGGCAATGTGTAGAGAAATGATCGAGCTGCTAACAGCTTATAGCGGAGAACAAAGTCAACATTGTCAGATTGGGTGGTCTGCCGCCATTGATCCGGCAAATGATGTCGCCGAATGTCGAGGTCCAATGCAATGCCGTTGGTTGCATAACAAATCTTGCTACACACGAAGACAACAAAGCCAGGATAGCAAGATCAGGTGCACTAGGGCCTTTGACGAGGCTAGCAAAATCAAAAGACATGAGAGTACAGCGCAATGCTACTGGTGCACTGCTCAACATGACACATTCAGGTATATGCTGTCGTTCCCAATCACGCGTGTCATGCTAACGCTGTACAGATGACAACAGACAACAGCTCGTCAACGCTGGTGCTATCCCTGTTCTGGTACAGCTACTCTCCTCACCGGATATGGACGTCCAGTATTACTGCACAACGGCATTGAGCAACATTGCTGTGGACGCAACGAACCGAAAGAAGCTGGCCCAAACGGAATCAAAGCTAGTGCAATCACTCGTACAGCTGATGGACAGCGGCACACCAAAAGTGCAATGTCAAGCTGCCCTGGCCCTGCGAAATCTTGCTTCAGACGAGAAGTACCAGCTTGAGATTGTTCGCGCCAAAGGCTTATCCCCTCTACTAAGGCTTCTTCAATCGTCATACCTGCCTCTAATACTGTCGGCAGTCGCTTGTATAAGGAACATTTCGATCCACCCTCTTAATGAGTCACCGATCATCGATGCGGGCTTCTTGAAGCCGCTAGTCGACCTGCTTGGTTCGACCGATAACGAAGAGATCCAGTGCCACGCCATCTCGACGTTACGGAACCTTGCTGCCAGCTCTGACCGCAACAAGCAGCTTGTACTAGAAGCAGGAGCTGTCGAGAAATGCAAAGAGCTTGTTTTAGAGGTCCCTTTGAGCGTCCAATCCGAGATGACGGCGGCCATTGCTGTACTAGCGCTCAGCGATGAGCTCAAGCCTCAGCTTCTGCGTTCCGGCGTGTTCGAGGTTCTTATCCCTCTGACCGACTCTGAAAGTATTGAGGTGCAAGGTAATAGTGCTGCTGCCCTTGGCAACCTCTCCTCGAAGGTCGGCGACTATTCCATTTTCGTCCGAGATTGGACAGAGCCCAACGGCGGTATCCACGGTTATCTGAAACGATTCTTGGCCAGCGGAGACCCTACATTCCAGCACATTGCCATATGGACACTTCTCCAGTTACTTGAATCTGAGGACAAGAAACTGGTCAGTCTTGTTGCCAAATCGGAGGATGTTATCCAAATGGTGAAGACGATCGCCGAGAAACACATCGAGTCCGACGATGAGGATAACGAAGATGGGGAAGGCGAGGTCATTGCCCTCGCACAGCGATCACTCGAGCTACTAGGGAAGGGTCCTAACAAGACGGTTGAGGGCTAAGCAGTGGAGCAGGGTCCCTATTGAATAACATTGTTGAAGCAAAACGACTGGTTATACCCGGAATGGATAATGGCATATTATTTCGATGGCAAGGCCTGGGAGTCAACAGATCATAGCGCGGCGTTCTGGGTACCCTTCTCGAGACGGGCAACATAATTATGAGGTCTTGACTAGTGTGCTTCTCGGCTCAACAGTCGATCCTGGCTGAAGGGTTGCAATTTGGGCATATTGTTTGTCTCAGTTCTAGCCTAGAATTTTAGCATGGTATCTTCGGACGTTGCAACGGTTTGCCATTGGCAACAGCAAAGATACTGCAACGCTAGCAAAGACGCTTCAGAAATAAATCTCATGAAGTTGAAAATGTTTTCATTGTTCAAGTCGCAACACCATGTCAAACCAGCCTCGGACGAAGGACCAGGATCGGGATCTTGCGCTTGCCCGGAATCGTTTCTGATCGATGCGTGCCACTCTTAGCAATTGACTCTATGCGTACAACCACAATCGCGTGTACAAGCACCAGCTGTTTCTCCCCATGTCGTTTCGAACCGTATCATGTGCAACGGGCAACCGAGATCACCTCGAGCATACGTCCGTCGCCATCTCTGTCATCCGCACCTCAAACTCAACGAGCCTTCCACCACTCTCCTTGTCCCATATTGAATCGCGAAGAATCGTTTATCTGTGCTTGATGAAGCCGATGTCCTGGCTCTTCTCTCGGAAGCACTGTCGGCAGATGTTCATGCCATACTTTCGGATGAGACCGGCAGTGTGGTTGCAGACTCGGCTGTAGAAAGGGAGTATTAGCATAATTCTTATCACAATCGTCGCGGCGGGTAGAACAGTTGAGGCTCTCTTTGATGGGATGCAGGCGGGCTGACGAGACTGTGCCACAGGTCTGTCTCCTTCGACTATATGTCTGCTTTTCGCGCTGGACTGCGTCCACACACATCCTCCTCTTTCCTGCTTCCTCGCTCTTTCCAGATTGCCAGTGTTCGATTCTGCTGCGGGTTTTCAAGGCACGCGAATAGGATAGACCTACCAAGATCGAGCGCCCTTTCCGAAGGTTCGGGGTCTGGAGTACCAGACTGATTCGTGAGACATGATTGCGGGTTTTGGTGGTTTGTCGTTCGCGGGGTGGACTGGTTCGTGTGTCAGATATGCCTGCTCCTCTTCTGCTTTAATTTTGGCTCCTGCTGACCTGCGACTTGACTTTGCTACGAGCGGCGGACGTGGGATTTGTGCGGTGTCGTAGGTTGATCCAAGTTGCAGTTTGCTGTGGGTTTAGCTGCGAAAGCGCAAGCGCCAAGGCCGACTTTTCAGATTGTGGGTGGATGGGGCAAGGAAGGTTGCGCGAGATGCGGCTTGCTTGTTTAGGCGGTAAGGCAGGAAGTGATGAACAGAGCACATGGTTTCGTGATTGTGGGGTCGCGCGATGAACTGATGTCGCGTCACTATCGAGACGTTGCTGTGAGTTGTTCCTCGTTGCTACTAGTATTATGTAGATACGACGTCTGAAGAGTTCACTTGGAGATTGAGTAGAAGGCGAAATCATATACAGCTTTCTTACAAAGAACGTTCCTGGCCATTTCAACCATCGTAATGTCCAAGGATTCGTCCCACAACTACATTCATCTCCACCACTCGCATCACGCCGATCTCTTCGAAGAATTCTGCCATCCGCCCTCTTCTTCAGCCCATGTCAACTCATCCAACAACCTAAACACTCAAGCACCTGCCTCGGCCACAAACGATCCCTCGGATCCCTCCTTGCAGCATGTTCCTGGCCACTTCCTGCCGTTCGAGTCCATTAATCTCCCGCCCCATCTCATGCCGCTGAACCCAGAAGACGAAGATGGTGTGGTGCCGGATATGCATGCTGCGTTTGGAATTGCGCAGGCCATGGGGCAGTCTGGAGTGCCGGAGAGTAGCGGGGAGAGGACTGGAAGGGGTTTGCTGGGGGGTCAGGGGAGAGAGGATGTTTGGAGAGATTTCGGGTTGGATGAGCTTGTTGCTGGGGTGGGAAGGATAGGAGTGTCGAGTCGGGGTCCGAGCGAGAGGGGAAAGGCTGATGGTGTAAGGAGGGAGGGGAGGCGTGGTGGGATCTTGAGTGTCAGGTGAAGGTGCAAGTGCTGTGATTTTGGACGATGGAACAGCGTCGTGCATCTTCCACTGGTATGGGTCTGACGAATGACACCCCTACTTCCTGTTAACGGACTCTGACCTCCAAGCTGTAGCAGGCAAGCTCGACCCCGCATTGCTACAACAACAAAAAAGTATACTACATGCATCACTGAAAAGGCCAACCTGAAACGAGATGTTGTCAACACGTGTCGCCAATCTTCACCGTGGATCATGCGGCATTCACTGGACCGAGTAAACAAAAAGGAACGATGGACCAGATCCGGTTCGAACGGACGACTTTTCCCAAACATGGACCAAGTCAAACCAAATGGGTGCATTCTCGAGGCGGTGAACATCACGGCCTCGAGAATGCATCCAACCACCAAACAAGTTAGTGTGTTTCATTCAAGGATTGCGAAGGGAACACTCTGCCACTGAGCTACAGGCCCCCATTGTTGATTGGGATCATTATCGTTCATCCAGGTGATACAGTTGTTGCTTAGCAAAGTATACAAGGTGTTTGTGTTGGTGGAGGCATCGGCAACAAGACAGTAGGCCGATCAGAGTGACGGTGGGTATCCCAACAGGCCAGAGTGAATATCGCTACATTTCTCCGCCACACTGTGGGGATTCGTTGGCCGCCAGATATGACCACTGTCAGATGTGCTACATGCATGCTGGCAGCCATATTCATGAGCAGAGCTTGACCAATCAGAATGTGTTATAACCGCAATGCAGCCAGCCGCTCAGACCCGGTAGCAAACAGCAACCAGATCTTGCCATCTCAGCATATGGCTGCTGTCCTCTGGCAATGATCCTGGAGATATCAAGTCTGGTACCTATGCTAGCCAATTTCTTGGCTTTGCCGATGCCAAAGCTCGTACTCGGGACCCCAACGGTAGGCAACAACTCCTTCGCTATAAGCGCAGCATGTTATGACGACGGCGGGGGAAAGACGTAGCTCTGAAGCCGCTTACTTGAGACATTTCACGTGAAGGCACAGGTGATGATGAGTTGGGACACGCTACGATCACGAGTCGGAAAGCATCGGCGCCCATCGTGGGGCGGGTGTACCAGTAAAGGTAGTGAGGTGGTATGCTAAGTATTGGGGAGGAGCGTGTCGAAAAAAGTCGATGGTGGTAGTTGGATAAATCACCAGGTAAAATATCATAATATTGGTATTAGAAGCACTCGAAGTACCTCCGATACCGACGAGCAGAAGTTGCAGCGGTCTCTGAGTCAAGCCATATTTCCCGTATTTTGTAGGGTCTCTAGTGCCTCGTGTTGTCTTCCCGAACCACGATAGTGCCTTTGTCGAGTATATGACCTTCGGCCACGTTGAGACTACAGAGAAAGCCAGTAGATGTATCGCAGCAGCTGAGGAGAACACTTGTACGGCCAAGGCAAGCGCTATTCAGCAACAGCGAAAGAGCTCAAACCGCCTACCCAATTACTGACAATGGTTACGTTGTACGCAAGCCGAGCAGGCAATTCTTTCTAGTCACCTTCGCTATCCAGACACATGTCAGGTGTGACCTGTGGTCCATATAACACACCCCATGCTGTATGTCCCCATAGCACAGTCAGACTGTGGGTTTAGCTTGTCGTTGCGATATGTTCGATGTAAGCAGTAGCTCATCTCTAGACACGTCGGTTGATCGATGGCAGAAAGATGGACCCTGAGGTCACCACCAATTTGACGCGTCGGCGACGCGTGCTTGTTCAAGACGCGTCACACTCCCAAATATCGTGTCTGGCACATCTACTGAAGGTTCTTTGCAAGTCTCTTACTCTATCTCGAACGCAGCTGTGAACATGGCCGAAACACAGAATGAGAACCTCAATGCGCTATTTGCTCCCTCAGGAAATGGTCTTGAGCCCGATATCCTCGGCGTGCTCGAGTCGATACTGCGCCTTTACTCGATCACGCCGCAGGAATTGTTCTACAAATGGGAGTCCTATTGCCTGAAGATGGGTTCGGAGGAGACGAAGCTCGACCTTGGAACTGCTCGAATGTTCCAAAAAGATGTGCAGGACGGTCTTGAGCGCAGTCACCAAGGCAGGCACAGTGAACGCAAGCCTGTAGTCAGTGCTACTCCAAGGACTACAGGCAAGAGCGGCGATGTGTATGGCATGCTTGACGAGCTCACCCCAAACGCTGGACCTCGAAGAACGGGCAGCGTCAAGAGAAAGAACGACTTTGACACGCCTGCACCAAAAAGAGTCGCGAAGTCCGAGAAAAAGGCCAATGGTGCACAATCTACAGGTATAGCATTTGCAGATCGCCAGAACGCAGGTGCCGTACTTGAGACACTCAACAGTCAGATTCCTGCCGTCGAGGCACCGATCGCCCCGTTCGCAGAGCCACGAGTCAAGCTGATTGCAAACACCGATGTGAAGAAATTCGGGTACAAGCCAATGTCAATGCGCCTGACAGAATCCTCGGAAGTCCTTGACGAGAGGATAGACGACTTTCAAGGCTTGCTTCAAAAACATCACAAACTGGAGGACAATGCTTTTGGAAATGCTGCAGCCCAGAGTACCAGCGAGATCGTTGCAGTAGGCAGAATTGCGTGCGATACACCAGAAGGCAAGCTGAATCAGGCATCCTTACTGCTTGAGCTGTCGAGAAAATGGGGTGGTGGTCTACGAGTACCCCTGAAAGTCGATACTTTGTCCACTTACTCTTTCTTTCCTGGCCAGATTGTAGCTGTTCGAGGCACCAACGCCTCGGGTCAATATTTCCAGGTCAACGAGATTCTTACGGTGCCGCCACCACCGCTACCTGTCTCGGCTCCTGCCATCATCGACGCAATGAATGAGAAACTTGGAGTATCCGAGGAGTCGACGGGTACGCCTTTGAACATAATGTTTGCCTCAGGTCCGTACACAGCCGATAACAACCTTGACTTCGAGCCATTGCAAGCCCTGTGCAACAAAGCCACAGAAGATATGGTCGATGCGATGATATTGACAGGACCATTCTTGGATATTGAACACCCAATGCTGGCTTCCGGGGATTTCGACCTGCCAGATGTGAAAGGCATCGATCAAGACGCAAACACGACAACACTTTTCCGACTCTGGATCTCCTCTGTGCTCGACAAGGTGTGCTCTGCTGTACCGTCAATCACAATAATACTGGTGCCGAATGTGCGGGATGCGATTAGCAAACACGTCTCTTGGCCTCAGGAGCACATCATCCGGAAGGAGCTTGGCCTACCAAAGCAAGTCAAGATGCTCCCTGACCCGTGCTTCATCTCGTTGAACGAAGTTGTTGTTGGTATTTCCTCGCACGACGTTCTCTACCAGCTCAGTCGTGAGCAGATTTCACAGAACAACAAAACAGGTCTTCTAGAGCGACTTCCAGGTTATCTGATCGAGCAACGACATTTCTTCCCGCTCTATCCGTCACTATCGAGGGACAAATTATCGTCGGACGGCGTCAAAGCGACGGGCGATTGCATTGATCTTGGCTACTCAAAGCTAGGTGAATGGGCGAACGTTCGACCGGATCTCCTGCTTTTACCTAGCATGTTGACTCCGTCAATCAAGGTATGTATTGCTCAGCTGATGCTATAAGTCATGGCTAACTCACTTGTCAGGTCGTGGAGTCGGTGACAGTGATCAACCCTGGTTCGTTGTCGAAACGGAAGGCAGCTGGAACCTATGCCCAGATGACCCTGTTGCCGCGCTCGATATCGGATGGAGAACGGTCAGAAACTTCAATACCACATGACATATTTGACCGCGCGCGTGTGGATGTTGTGCGCATATGATATGCCTCTTGGTCGGCATTTCACACTTTAATACCCAATATTCTATACTCTTCACATTCGCCGTCCATTTCTTGGGCAGCTAGAAACTTCTCCTGACCCTTCATATAAACGAGCTCACTTTAGGCACAATCCAAGACGTCTTTCAGTTTATCCATTAAACACAAGTCTTCCTCCGAACATCGAATCCAAACCCTCTTTTATCCATCTTTGGATTGCTGACTATACCATCTCGCAAGATGTCTAACAGTTGGATGCCCCTATGTCAAGGTGAGAAGCACTTCGACTTTCAGGTTCGGCTACAAGATTTTCCCCAGATGTGACCGTCGTGACTGAATTTACGCCCATGCCGACAGTGCCGCTTTGGTATCGACATCTTCGGTGTTGTTCAGCCGGAGAGGGTCGCCACGGTGTCCGGTTCCTTTCTCGTCAGATCTACCACCTTATGGAGGCTGAGTGACAGTAGACCCTCGCCAGTCAGTCATCAGATTGCGTGAATGTTTTGATCAGTTTCCGTTATCGTACAAATCAACGAAGCTCTTCGTGTATTATTCCTTGATGAAGTATTGTCTCAGCGTGGCCATGCCACAAACTCGGCTGCCTCTCACACAGGCAAAAGTAGGACTTCTAAACCTATCACCTGCGAAGATCGAGCTTGCCGACGTGACTGAAGAACGTCCATTCCTATGACCTCGTGCTGAACGAGAAGTCTCATCTGTTGCTCACCCCGGCCGCTCGGGCGAGGAAGCCCCACCAAGACCACTAAACGAGTCCGATCCACGACTTGTCGGCGCCAAGCGAACCGTTGGTTAGAAAGCCTATCGGCTACTGCGGGGATGGACCGGAGGCTGACGCTGTCAAGCATGGTGAGCGGGACCACTGCGAGGAGCGCCCAAAAACCCTCACTAAACACCTATGCAACCTTGCAGACGTTGGTCTCTAGATCCTTCGCCACTAGCTCGTGATGTGAGCACCGCACTTATCTCACAGCCTCATTCCAGTCTTGCTGATTCTGAAGCCATCTAGCAACAATCATTCGGGACATCCACACCAGGATCAAGTTGTGACAGAGAGTCGGAACCAGCGCCACCCACCATGGCACAAGCTTCGGAACCCATTCTGTTCGTCTCGATGGATGGCAAAGGCGTCAAGTCATCCATCATCCGCGCTCATGCCGCGCGAAAAGGCCATCAAAAGTCTCGCCAAAACATGGCCAATCGATCATCCTCAAGCCCTGACCAGCAGACGAAGTCGTCAGCAGATCCTGTCACGAAAGCCAAGTCTCGCAGGAAAGCATCTGGAAAGCCTGCTCAGAAACCGGCATTGCTCAAAGCCCGCGAAGAAAGCACAAACGAGTCGACTGAGGACAGCGAAGAACAAAACTCTAGTCAGCAACTCGTTCCAGCTAAACAAAAGGCAACGCCTTCTCCGTTCCAGATCTGGCTTCCATCGTGCATGTCCGACCGTTTCGTAGGAATGTTCTTCGAGACCATGATGCCCTCCTACACGGCAGCCTATGACGCCTTTAACGTCCCCAATATCATCAGACAGGAATGGCCCATTTACATGGGCCACGAAGTCTTCCTCTGGACGGAAGCAGCTGCCATTCAGGGGCTCTACGAATCGCTTCAGAACCCAAGCAAACCACCATCCCAGAAGGTCCTACTGTACAAAGCAAAAGCGCTGTCCTGCCTCAAGCAGGAACTCCTGAAAATCAAGAACGGCCAACTAGACGATTACCTCGTCATGTCCATCTTCGTGCTCGCCTCCCTCGACCTCATGGCCGGCGACGAAATCGCGCACGACGCGCACAAGAAAATCCTTCGAACCGCCTTCGCTACAGCAGGTGGCCTCCACAACTACGGCTCATTCGTGCGCAACACTACCATGCGTCTCGATAGTTTCTGGCGCAGCACAGCCTCGGAACCAACCACCCCGGCCGTGCCACTCCTCCAGCCCTCCCGCGCCCCCACAATCCCAACCCACCCGTTCGCGCCCGACCTCTGCACCCTAATCGGCAACCTCCCCATCGGCTTCCAAGAACTCGCGCTCCAACGCAAACTCCCGCTCGACGTCCTCGAAGTCCTAGGCCGCATCGCAGACCCGACGCAGAAACCGCTCCCCTCCCTCCTCAAATCAGCCGACAACAGATCCCCCACAACCCATTGCGGCATGTACCTCGACTTCTGGGAGTCCTGCCCCTCTCTCTCCTCCACCTCATCTACTCTCAACCACACCAACTCGGCCAACACCAACGAACCGCCACTCGAACGCCTCCTCTCGCTCGCTCTGCTCATCTACACCACCAACAGAGACTCGACCAACCCGCTGCGCATGTACAACTGCATCACCAACGGCGCCATCTACGACCTGACGCACGACCTGGCGCTCTGCGAGGCGCGGCGCGCGCCCGACGAAGAGCACTGCCTGTTCTGGATCTGGAGCGTGACGGTCGACGCGATGCGCGACCGGTTCGGCCAACTGACGGCGCAAGGCGAAGGACTGCTCGCGCTGCAGAAGCGCCGGTTCCCGGACGTGATCGCGACGGGGGTCGACGAGGCGGTGCTGAGCCGGTTCTGGTTCGCGAGCGACAGCAAGAGCGGGAGCTGTCTGTTCGAGAAGACCGGCGCGGCGGTGCCCGTGGCCCGGCTGCGGCGCACGAGCACGTGGCAGACGGGCACGAGCCGGTCCGAGGTCGCGACGAGCACGGGCAGTCCCGATGCGAGCGGCAGTGGGAACGGGGGCTGGACGGAGAGCATGGACAGCTGGAGTATTGGCACGCCGCCGGCGGTGGATGGCACGGAGTATGTGGCGGGGGTGGGCCGGGGGTCTAGTCAGGCGGACGAGACGGGGAGTGTGGGGTCTAAGTGGCATGGGCCCGGATTCGGGCTGTTGCCGAGTGGCAAGGGGAAGGAGGCGGTTGAGTTGTCGTACGGGAGGATCGACAAGGGGAAGCAAGGGCCTGTGAGATGTATGGCGGGGTGAGTTGGATGGATGAGAAGAGGTCAAAATGTACGAGTGGGACTTGGCGGAGGGAGCGAGCTGTACAGAGCCCCGTTACGTATGGACAGCTTTGTGGTGAGCTACGACCTTGACATTGCTCAACGGAGAGAACACTGGTCACGACAGGTTTAGGAATTGGTTTCTTTGGAAGCGTTAGCAGGCGAAACTTGAGTTGGACATATTTATCAGTATATTGAAGGTATTTGTTTTCCTTTTCTAGACTTGATCTCTCATATCATGCTGGAAGACCTCCTCGGCTGCTGTATCTTCTTCGTATCTCTTCATCTGTGATGTTCGTGCAGACCGTGCTGCGGACTGAGTTTGTGTCAGGTCTTCCTTCGAGGACCCAGGTTGACGGTCGCGGCATAACAGACAGGTAGGCTGCGCGTGCGTGTGGACGACCTGCTTTCTAGATTGTGAGCTGACCAGGGGCTGGATAGTGAGGTGTTCGCCTTCTACCCCGGCCGCTGCTTAAGTACAAAGGACCCCAACGTGTCCCGTGTCGTGGTCCGTGTCCATTGGCGAACGGACTTCAGGTCGATGCTCGATTTAATGTTTCGCCTCCTCGCCCTCGACAAGGATATAATGCAAGATGTCACTTAGACTCAAGACTCCTTTGAGAACGTTATTCTCGTCGACGACTGTCAGCCTGTGTACCCTGCTCTTCCGGATGGTATCGAATATGGTGTCCAGACCATCGTCTAGACTGCATGTGTAGACGCCGGGGTGGTCTGCTCTTCTTTGTGCTAGAGCTCTGCCAACGGACCAGTTCAGATTGCTGTAGTCGCCCGACTTGAGGAGCTCGATGACGTCGACTGCCTCGAAGACGTTGAGAAGGACGTCTGTAGCATGTCAGCATTCAGTTCAAAGCGAATCGAGGGAGTGAAGTTACTTACCGTCAGTGGTGCAGACGGGGACGCTGCTGACGTTTCTGGTGACCATCTCATCGATAACATCGAGCACGGTGGCTTCCATACTACATCGGAAGACGTGTTCGTACGTGCCTATTCTAATGGTGCCTAGCGGTTTGCGCAGCTTGTCCGTCTCATTGACGTTGACGGCGATGAACTTCAGGATGCGGTACTGTGTAATGACACTGACGACCATACTCCTTTGCGACTCGGAGTCGTAGCTTACCAGGGGTATCCTCCTCGCTCTGCTGACGAGTTGCTTCCGTAGGGCATCGTAGAGGATTGCTTCTGGACTGGTCGAGATGGTCTCTGGACTCTTGACCTGGAGGATGTGTTCGACCTCCTTCAGATCGCTGAGCAGCAGGTTGTCGACGTCTTTCAGCTTATCGGCGTGGAGGTTGTAGTAGCGCACCACGTTGAGGTAGTCGTTCACGGTGAGGAGACCGGCGTAGGTCGAGGTTGAAGAGTCCCATAGCGGCGCTGAGACAATACCACATTGGACGAGGATGTTGAGAGATTCTTTGACGGTGAGGCTGACGTCTAGCTCGATGAGGCGGAAGGAGAGAGGGAGGACTTCATAGCAGTTGCGCAGGCGGAGGAAATCGCGGATGGCTTTCTGGGCGAGGCATTAGTACAGGGCTGGCCAGGGTGGCATGGGGTGAGAGAGAGAGAGAGAGAGAGAGAGAGATGCTTGATGGTTGGATTGGGTTGGTATGACATGTGCAAGGTGGCACTCACCAGGCCTGCTCTCTCGTCTCTGTCTATCGGCCGGTCTGGTCTCGACGAGGGTCTGGGTCGCAAGAGATCTGACGGCCTAACGAATGAAGTTGCTTGATCGCCAGCACTCTCGCCGTCGCGCTGTGGCGGGGTCGAATGCGAGTGCGAGTGCGAGTGCGGATGCGGATGCTGTACCACGCCTGTACTCTGCTCGGGCTCAGTCGACATCACGATCAACCCCCTCTACATCGCCCGCCAAGAGCCCCGGCGTGTGAGTCCCTGAGGCTCAAGTGTGCAGACAAAGTATGTTATTTTTGTCTTGCATGCGCGTCTGCGCATACGAATCCTGTGGAGAAGTGATGATAATGTGGTCGGGGGCAGTAAGAAAAGGCTAGGGTTTCACTTGAAGACGAGAGGAAAAGCCGTGCCTTTTTCTGGCCTGCATATCGTGGTGACAGAGATGTGCAATTAGCGGTGCGATCTGGGAAATCATGCGCAAGCGCACTGTGATAATGTTGCAGAGCTACCAAAGATGATGCTGCACATTATCAGTAGTGGGGCTCTGACATGTGAAGACACTGTCCGCCGCAAAATGCCCCAACAAGCAAGTGGTACCACCGACTACCACACTGGCAATAACGTTGGAAGTCTATTGTTCACCGGTGGGGACGGGCAGAAAGACTTTTGGTACGGACTGGTCTATTTAATGCTCCTTCTCAACCTCGACGAGCGGCTTCTGTTCCCCTCCGCGAAGGTACAGCTCGTATTCGCCTATTCTCTTTCCAGCCGCCTCCCACCGTTCTCGATACGCCGTTCGCTTCATCTCGGTGAGCTTTTCCAACGCCGGCCAGTACGCGGCATGATCATACTGGAAGTTGACAGTGCCATTGGCGTCCTTCATCAGCTGATCCTTGGGCACGTACTTGCTGAAGTCTTCGTTGAACTTGATTTTCTCCTTGGTGACGGGGTCGATCAAGGGCGTGATCATCTTGAAGAAGCCCCAGATGACCCAGGGCACATTGCCCACGAGAGCTCGCCCTAGTCTTTCGGGGTAATGGTTTTGGAGGATGTTCAGTGTCTGTTTGCCCTGCGCAAACGTCGCCCCTTGCCCGGCTTTGGTCTCGGCGAAGTTGATCAACAATGCCAGTGTTTCTTGGCCCGGCGGCATCAGATCGATGGTGCGTTCCAGCATGTAGACCAGGTGTTCAATCTGGCGGTCACTTTTCTCCGTGTTTTGTTTCGACGGGCGTAGATAACAGGCGGGCCTTGCATGCACGTCCCAGCCCAGAATGACCTGCTTGCCGGTCTCGTTCTCGACGGAGATGTAGTCTGCCGTGAAGCTGTCGGTGCCGTACTCTCTGCGCCAGACGAGCGTGCTCAGCAGCCGAGTCTCGGCTTGGTCCACCTTCCACGTCGTCGCTCTGAGGTAGCGAAACAGGCACTCTCTCGTCAAGAACATGCGTTCGTACTCGCGGATCGGCGATTTCTTTGCACCTTTGGCAGAGGACTCTGGAATCTCGGTCCATTTGGAGACGCTTGCTAGAAGAGCGTCGTACTTCTTCAGCTGGTCTGCCGTGGGGGGCGGACGTGCTAGCGGCTTTGCATCATCCAGTGGTCTCGCCAGAGGAGTGTTGACCACCGCAGCACCATTGGAGGATACTGGGAGGTTGAGGTCTGCCGTGTGGGTCTCGACACGCTTGAGGGCAGCTTGGTCGACACCCCCAGCAGCAGCAGCAGCGCTAGCATTATTCGAAGTGGTCGGCTGGCTGGTGCTCGAACCATCGACTGGTGTTGGGTGGTTTAAGGATAGATTCTCCATGGCTGGCACTGGCGCCGCTATGTCAGCGGGGACTTGTGGTGGTGTTTGGAAGGCATCTTCAGAGGCTGATCGATTCATCACGTCGGCGTGGCTCTGCAAGCTGGACAGATGGGGGGCAAAAGTTGGACTACATCCTGTTTTGCCGTGTGCGCAGAGGGCAAAATGATTTCTTACATGCCTGCTATGCAGATCGCCCGCGTGGATCGCACCTGCTGCAGGGCTTCCTGCACAATTACGCACCAAAGCTACCCAACTTTGGATTCCAATGGCTTTCTCCGGGCGCGTGAGGGAGCCCGCCGGCGCTAGCCAATCATTTACCGGCGCGCCGAATCGACGTCAGGTGTTGGATCTTTAAGTTTGGTAACACAGCCAGTGACACTCCACATCATATTCGCACTGGCAGTAATGCTAGCTCATCATAACCACACGTCTCTTACAGGTTGACACTCGCCAGGACTTCGACGCCAGACAGTCCCGCGCACGGCGCATGTAGCACTATGCCCCCACCAATTCCAGCTCACCAGAAACGCTTCACGGCAAACCCGACGCGACCAGCAAGGTACAGGCCAGGCAAAGGCGTTCAACAAGAAGAGTCGTCTGAGGAGGAGGAAGAGGAGGAGGAAATACAGCAGCCACAGAAACCACAGCAACCACAAAGGAAGCCGCAAGCACGACCACGGGCCCCAGTCAAACCTCAGCTCGAGGAAGACGACGACGACGATGAAGAGGGCTTCGTGACGGAGGAAGAAGACGACGCAGATGGCGGCGCTCCACTCGCCCGGCCTGTCGCAAAGCCTGTGTCTCACGTAGAGCAGTCAACAGACCACGCAGTACCTGCACCTACAAAGCAGCCCGTACCCCAGCCGGAAGAAGAGTCGTCTCAAGACGAGGAGGAGTCGGGATCTGAGGAGGAAAGTGAAGAAGAGTCATCATCCGAAGAAGACGCACCTCGGCGCAAATTCCAGAGGCCAACCTTCATCAAGAAGACCGACCGCAACCAGTCGGCCACGCCTCATTCCGATATCGAGAATGAAACGCCCGCCCCAGAAATATCTTCATCGCACCACACAGACCATACCGCTGCACGCCGCTTAGCCGAAGCAGAATCTATGATCAAGACCACAATCGAGAGGGACACTGCTGCTCGCCTGGCAGGCAAGAAATCATGGGACGACGACGATGATCTGCCCGCCGAAGCTCTGGTCGATGACACCGACGGTATCGATCCAGAAGCAGAAACCCTGGCGTGGCGGTTGCGTGAGCTACACCGCCTGAAACGCGACCGTGAGGCCATGATCGCACGCGAGAAAGAATTAGAGGAAGTTGAGCGACGACGCAACCTGACCAAAGAAGAGAGAGAGGCCGAAGATCGGGAGTTCTTAGCACGGCAGAAAGAGGAGCGCGATGCAGGTCGAGGACAAGCTGCATATCTCAGCAAATACCACCACAAAGGTGCCTTCTTCATGGACGACGCCGACAGTGAGCGCCTGGCCAAACGAGATTTGATCGGCGCACGCTTCGAAGGAGATGTTGACAAGAGCGTCTTGCCAGAGTATATGAGGGTCAGGGATATGACAAAGCTTGGCAAGAAAGGCAGAACACGCTATACTGACCTGAAAGGCACCGATACAGGCAGGTTTGGAGAGGACGTCAAGAGATGGAAAGGGAGTGGGTATCAGAACAGTCACCGAGATGGTGGTGACTTGAGAGATGTAGATGAGAGATTCCTCCCGGATAATGACCGAGGAGGCGGGGGGCCTACCGCAAGTGGCGCCAATGCTAGCACTGTTGGAGAGAGGAGGAAAAGAAGCAGAAGCAGAGACACCCGAGACAGGAGGAGCGACTACGGAGCCAAAGACTCATATCGCCCACGTTCGAGCTCGAGGTCGAGATCGACATCGAGACCACGGCGGAGGAGACATTCAAGCTCACGGTCAAGGTCGCCGTCGCCCAGGAGGTCAAGCTCAAGATCGCCTCCTCGTCGATCGAGGAGAAGGGGTCGTTCACCATACCACGAACGAGACAAGCGGAGACGGATTGAAGCATAGTCCCGTGCCTTACCACGAGATCCATCATGGTCGATCAAAGCATTCACACGTACACACATTAAGCTCACTTGAAACAGCTACCAACCGTGCAAGAAACCCCGCAAACAAACCGCGACCAACAGCGCATCGACTTCGTCCCAACTGACCCCCCATTTCCAGCTGGTCCAGACAGCAACAGATCAGCTCACGTGCGCCGAGCGTGAGGTGAATGCCGTATCACCCCTGCAACCATGCCATGAAACCCCGCGTCCGTTAAGCTGGACACACGCTCAGACATCCCGTCTTCCGCCCGCAACACGATCGCCTCGTAGGTCACTCGGCTTTCTTGTTCCGGAAGTGAACAGTGTATCTCTCATGAGGCCTGCGAAGAAGGGACGGGAACATAAGGACACTGTAAACACAGTCAGAGACAAGCAGCATTGAGCCAGGGTTTGCCAATGACTGCCGCAGCGACCAGGCCACACTGCAGATGACAGGCAGAGCATGGTGGAAAGAGTAGAGACACGGCGGACGAGATCAGAAGTTCATGTAGCGCAACAGGCAGTCATTGAAACCTCAGTCTTAACAGAGGAGTTGCAAGAGTTCCATGCAAAGCTCGGTTTCGAATGACAACCGTATTGGCCCTTCCTCCAGGTATGGCTCGCCTGCTCAAAGTGTCGTCTCAGGCTCGACGAGCTAGCTGATGGCGCCACGATGAACGTTCCAACCGCCATTTTCGCTCTAGGCAGCTGCTGCGTGTCGTACACTCGGTCTCCTATTCAGCCATGTCTGCCGTGCGTTGAGGACAAGTTCGTCCTAGATGCGTCTGGTGGGGGGGACCAAAGAGAGGAGCACATACCATAACCGACCCGCCCTACTAGAAGACCCAAGACGTAACGTCACCCGTTCTTCATTGGGATAAATCCAGACGTAGCCAAGAGCTCTGCGTCACCGGAGGCGCCTAGTGCTTCCTTATCCAGTTCTGGAGAGTAAAGTTGCGACCACATCACGGAACCATAGATGCTCACACCGGTCTTAGCGAGGGTAAGACAGGACACCTCAAGAGGCCGCTGGACATGCTCGAGGAAAATGTTCGGCGAGAAGTACGGGTACCCGGCAGGATAATCGACTACACCGTGGCCGTTTCAGCTACTGGTTCGCTAGCACTGACAAAAAGGGGTTGGCTGAATGGGGCTTGTAGCCTTGCCGACCCGGATAATCGAGTAAAACAATGATCTTGGAGGGGGTTGAAGCTTTAGTCGTCTTTGAGAATTCGAGTTTGCTCGCATAAACGAAATTCTTCGACGTATCATCTGCTTGCTACTACTCCGTCATGGTCAAGCAAAGCTGTACTCTCTTCCCTTCCGTTGTCCCTCTGGTATCCGAGCATCCTCTCCTGCAGCTCGTCATAGTCCTCAATCACAATAGCAGGACCTGGTTCACCCAGATCTCCCTCCTCATCGCCCATTCCCTCACCGTTCTCTTCGTGCTTCTCTTCTCGCTCTACGAACACAAAACTTCCCACCACGATCATGGCACCAACCCAATAAACCCAACTCTCAAAGCGCCCCTGAATAATCATCTCCCCAACCAAACTCAATGGAATCGTCAAACTCAACCCCACTGTGACAACGAGCGGACCCGTGTACACCATGGCGTATGCCCAGCAGATGTCGCTGACTAGGCTGGAAATGCTGTTTGTAAGGAGAATTATCCAGATATGCGCACTCGGTGGGGTGCTGAACGTTTCTAGACCAGAAAAGTGGAGGGCAGGGAAAAGCGGCAGCAGGAGGATAATGTTAAAGAGCCCCACAAAGCCGAAGAAGGTTGGCATGTGTATCGACTTGGGCAGCGCCGAGATTGTGGTTTTCTTGAGAGAGATGGTGTAGAAGCCATAAATGACTGCTGAGAGGAGGGCGAGAGCATCGCCGAGGGCTAGTTCGTAAGGTGATTTATCAGGAAAGTCATCGAGAGCTCGTTTCGTATCAGGCGTAGGCTCGTCGTTCGAGTTCAGGTCGACTTGTGATATGAGGACGATGCCAGCCAAAGACGCCAGCACACCGCATAGTTTCTTCCAGGTGAATCTTTCAGTGCCCGTCATAGCTCCAATCAATAGCGTCCAGATACTCGATGTTGAAGTCAAAACTGTGGTGCTGGCTACAGTGGTATACTGCAAGCAAGCCATTGCGAAATAGTTGGCCAGAAACCAAAGGATGCAGAAGGCTAGAGATAGCCGAGCGGTCGGTAGCAGACCCAGTATTTCTTCCGATCCGGCAGAAGGTGTCGAGGGTCCGGTATTAGCTGGCTTCAAGAATGTCTCTTCCTCATCAACTGCGGTATATTCTGTCGACCCATCTTTGCGCCAAATCGACCGCAGGTTTCGTAACGTGAGTGTAGATCGTAGTGTATCGCCCAAAACACCGTCTTGTTGCTTTTTGTATGCGCTTCTGCAAAAGCGAGGTAGAATACATAACGTGAAGCAGGAAGTGTTTAGATAGGTCAAGAAAAATGGTTTGGCATAACTGTCGTCAGCAAAAATGCTCTGTCCTTGCTGTCAGCCAGACCATATTGCCTGCTAGAATCGGCTGTACATACGCTTCCAAGAAAATTGGAAAGGGTCCATAGGAAGACCACGCAGAGCAGCAGTATCAATCCCACTGTATGCCGTGCAACACCGGCCAGCATCCCTTTGGCCGCTGGTTGCTGCGTTTGCGTGTCCTCCTCGTTCGCAATGAGCGTCGAATCATCCATTTCAAAGGTCTCTGGGTCTGGTTCGATCACCGTTGCGGCCTTGGTAGGGTTACCGGCACTGTTAAGGACTGACATGTCCGCGAAGAGGAGATATGTGTCATTTGCTGAACACGTCGGGATACGCCGCCGGAGAAGTTTCCGGTAGAAAGACCCCAAAGGACGGTAGAGGACCGGCTGAGGAGGAACTGCTGTCTTTGTACCGAAGAATGAAGGATCGTGTGCTTGTATGTGCTGAAAGAGTGACTGGTAAGCATAAAGAGAAGTTGTGGTGTCACTCGCAGAAGGCGCGTGGACTGTGCTTGTGGTAGGTATGTGCCCCTAAGTCAGGGACTTTAGGCCCAATTTCTGACCGGTGTGCCCGTGATTGGTTAGCTGTGCCTGAAAGGAGAGCCGAGACCACGTGTTTGGGGGCTACCTCGGGTCTAGTACCATTAGAGAACCACACGAGACATTCATTGACCACGCCTCACAGAGCATCTACAGCATTACTACACACCATCGCCATCCCTTCTCGCTATGCTTTGCCGTTGGAGTGACTTGGAGGTTTCTGTCATTGGTAGCTTCTAGAATAGTAATATTGTATCTCGGTACATCAAAGCCTCATAGCAGCTCATTTGCAAAGCTGTGTAGCTGCAATCCGAAACCCATCCATCCAGCTCAGCATCCTAGGCAAATATATCCACAACACCATGCTATCGGTGACCAGCTCAGCAGCACCTTTATCGCTGAAACAAACAGGAAAACAGCTCGCAACATCTTCGTACTTGACTCACAGGCCATCCTAAAACCCATTGCCGAAAGCTGAGAAATTGCTCGGCATGCCGTTACCCTGATTCTGGTCCAAATGGCTGCCCGTCAGAATGGAAAGCATATCTCGGTCTCCGAAAGTTGGGCCGATACCTCCATACCCTTGATTCACTGTGCTGGAGTCCAAGTTGAGCAGGTTGTCGATTGGCAAACTAATCCAATCTTCACCTGACAGGGACAACGTAGGATCGACGTTGGCATCAAACATGCTGGTGTCGAAGTTACCGGGATCGAAGGCTGGAGGCATCATGAAAGTCTGGTTCTGATAGTCGGCAAAAGGAATTCGTCCAAGCGGATCTGGTGACTCTTGGTCTGAGGAGACGGAGTAGGCTACACGGGGGGGTTGCGCTTGCTGGAGTTGTGGTGAAGTGTGACGGGTCTGACCTCGACTGCCTTGTTTGGGGATACGGACCATACTTCCATGAACGTCTTGCATGAGCTGGAAGACCAACTCTGCCGTGTGCGGACTCAGATGAACGTCGTCAACCACTTGTTCCTTCATCCGGGTAGTCATTTCTTTGAGCAACTTGAATGTGGCGCGGACCACACGCTCTTCGTTGCCAAGGGACAGCAGCTACTTCATTGTCAGTAATGCTCAAACATCTATGCATCGGAACAGCTAACCTTCAGACTGAACATCAATGCAGACAGAGTTCGCAAGAATGTTCGAACGGGCGAATACCCTAGAGCTTTCAAATTGCCCAGACCGTAGCAAGATTGCTCCAGGATCACCTTTGCAGCATCCCTCACCTCGTCAATGTATACTTTGTTGTCGTCGTACACAGGACCAACCTTTCCAGCCAGGACATGGTTGGTAGTACTTCGGTCCTGCTGGGCCATCTGCCCAACGACCTTCTGCAGGCCAAGTGAATTGACGTACAGCCGCGAGTACTCGAACTCCATCCTCAGCACGGCAGTCATGGCTGGCTTCAACGCCAGATTCTTCTCAGCTCGCTTGAAGTTCTGGAGCCACTGTTCAAGCCGGGGTCTGAAGCGCTCAATAGCAGCCTTGTGCTCTCCAGTTTCGATCAGTCTGGCCGTCGTCTCACGTGAGGGAAAGACCTCACGATTGACGTCGAACATGAGACTAGCTATGTCAAACCACAGCTTTTGCATCTGGTCGGTGGCGGTGAAGTGTTCAGGACCGTTCGGATCGACATCCTGTTTTGGAGTGAGGGAAGCTTGGATGCCGATGCGACCACTGACTTGAGACACGTATGTGATGACAAGTCGTCGAATGCGACGTCTTCTCATGCATTCAGACTCCGGACCATGTTGGCCGCCGCAGTGCTCATGGCGTGTATCGAAGACGCCAAGCTCAAAGGCGAGAGATTGTGCCAGACCCAGAAGCATCCAGGACATGCGATCGGAACGCCACGCAGGCTCAAGCCAGGTTGAGTAGGGCACGTTTCCAGCATCAGCAGGGTGTGGCTTTTCGTCTTCGAGCAAGGCATATCCCGCACCAACCAGTTTGTTCTCATCGTCACCAGGTGGAAAGTGCATAGCTCTTGGCTGCCAATCGGTGAGTAGTAATAGAGCTTCGATCGTTCCCAGGGTCCGTAGACTGCCTTTCCATGTGATTTGACCAGTACACGATTGCACGATTGGCACGAAGCCTGCCCCAGTGAAGCCGCCACCGAATTGTTCTTGACCCCAAAGAAGTCGTTGGACGATCTTGCGCAGAGCATCCCACAGCTTCTCATGTACGTAAAAGCCTCGTGATCTTCCTGCAATGGTCTTGAACTCATAGTAGCGAGACGTGATGGCCAAGATGGCCAATGCCAGGACGGGCTCTTCGGTAAGCAGTTTTCGATGCGTAGATGAATCACTGAAGTCTTGTATGACGACAGGTGTCATGGGCGCAAGATACTCGTAGAAATACTCCACCATCTGCAGGGCTTCGTCTGCAGCAAACCAACCTGCTCGGACAAATCGCATCTGCGACCAGAGCTGTCGAGCTCGTTGTCGCTTTTCTGCTGCTGGGGGTGGTAGTGACCGCAGATCGATCTCACCAGCACTACCAGTGAGTGCTCTGTCTCGCTGTCGATTCGCTGCAGCATTGACTGCAGCCTCTGTGGTTGTGGCAGCGCGGACCAGTACACTCATGTTGTCTGTCGTATTGGTAAACGATTCTGCTAGGCTATTTGCTTGCGGCATCACCACATGGTCGTCCCCATTGGTTGTCCGAGGGCCTGCATTCGCCGTGTTACTATATTTGTGATTCACGACCTCGTTCTCGCGGACTGCGAAAGGATTGCTTCGTGGCGGAAACTGGGTGGGAGTCGACCGTGGTTGTGTGGCGTAGCCGCTTAAACTAGGCTGAGCCGACATTGCACCTGGAGGGGTAGCGGGTGCGAACGACCTGATCGGAGAGAGCGGATTCGAACCAAGGTTGAAGCCGTTGTTCATGGGCGGACTGTGCGCGGGTATGGTTTGTATCGTTCGAGTGACCGAATTGCCTGACCCCGTCCTCTGTCGCTTGAGCGCACGCTCCGCATCCTTCTTTCTGGTCTCTCGGAACCAGCACTCTTTCGACTCTCGTGCGCACTTCTTGCAGGGACCCTTGCTTGGATTGTCGACGTCGCCTAGATCGCATTTGACCTTGCGTTCTCGACATGGCTCGCAAGCTTGATAGTTTCTGCGGTGCTTAATATTCTTCCTATCTTGCCCATCTTCAGCATCGGGGGACTGCGACTGAGACTCGCCATTGATATCGTCGGCTTTGTAGGTATGACCGTTGAAGTGCGGCAACTTCTGTTCTGTGTTGACATACGACATGATCGCTGTCGCGTCGAGTCAACGATGGGTAGGACGAGTGTGCGCGCAGCCGTTGATAACCGCGGCGGTGGTGGAGGAGAACGTCAGATCCACGAGACACTCGGGCGAGTCAGACTGCCGCTTGATGCAACTCCGATCTGGGGTAGTGGCTGATGTAACCCCCGGCTGATAAGATAAGGTACGGAATACTTTCCCGCGGGTTGTGAGCCGAGTCGGCTTGTGAGGGGCTTGACCTTGGTGCTGTCGGACTTCGGTCAAGTATGAACACAGCGTGTGGATCAGAAGCCGTGATGTGTTGGGTCGGGCAGGTTATGGTAGGATAAGGATGGATAGGTGTGGCAACCTCGAGCGCGGTCTATATAGAAACCTGGTGATTGGCTCGTTTGCACACCGGTGACGACTACGTGGCAGTGCAAGGCACTCTAGCAAGTCTAAGAGCCCGTGACTCGGTTAGAGTCGGGATGTGAAAGGCGACAGCATGGTTCTGAAGCACCAACGAGGGTTTTTTGAGGTAGTGATATGGCGAAGATGACTGCAGCAAGACATGATAGCACACCACGACCGCAAGATCAAACAGCCTTCGAAATTCAGGCTTTTCTGGTGACGTAAATAAGTCCGGGGCACTGCAGTCGGTGAACGTGTCCTCAGCCCGAGCGATGCTTGTGGCAGCCGAAGTATCTTAACCAGTATCTCGCAACATGCTTTTCCGATATGGCAAACCCTTAGCGCGCACTGGGCCATTGAACACATCGTCCATGTCGTCCGTTTTCTCTTGTTGAGAAAGACTAGTGCTAGCTTGGCTGGCTACACTATCATCACTATTCCTCCTCGACAGGTTGGGGGTAAGCCGTCCCCGCAGGAGCCCACGAATACCACCTACTTTTCTGTCTGGGAGCTCACCACTCCCGGCCGTAAGCACGAACATGAGATACTTCAGATTTGGCAGAGTGTGTCTGATGTCCATCATGCGCAATCCACACCGGTTCATGAGGGACTCGATGTCTTTGTTGAGCAGGAACACGCCATACTCAAACTTGTATGTCGCACCTGAAGGCTGTAGAGGGAATTGTCTCTGCGTAATGCCAGCAGATATAGCATCACATATATAGGCGCTCGATTCGTGAGGCTCGATCGGATAGGGCAACGGTACGGAGAGGTATAGTGATAGCCGGTACACAAGTTGAGCAGTATATCCGAGCGCTGCAGCTATCTCATCCCGGTTTGTGTCGCTATACGATGAGTTCGGCAGATGGATGCTCCTAATTGAGAACTGTAGAGCTTTGTTTTTGAGAGGTTCGATGGGAAAGACCTGTAGGAGACTTGTGCTAATGCGTCGGATTTGTCCTTGCGAGACCTCTTCAAGGGAGCCGAGATGCTTCTGGACTTTGTGTGATTCTGCGTCAATATTGTTACATGCTACCTGCTTCTTCTGTTGACTTCCAGGCAACGTCTTTAAGACCTCGCGCCGGGACTGTAAGGACGAATGCAGCTCCGATTTGGCCTTGGTAGCGTTCTCGATGTTCTTCTGTTCTGCTTCTTGAGCACGCTTAGCATTCCTGGTCTTCTCACGCTGTGAGGAAAGTCGAGACGACGCGTGTTCAGCTTGAGGCTTTTCGGCCAGCAACCGGTTGATCTCGGCCTCTAGTTTCGCGCGGGTACGCAGGGCATCTTGTATCACATCGTCTACATTTGCGAGCTTGAGCAGAGAGTCAAAGGACGCCGCTTGCACAGGTGCCATTGTCTTCATGGCAGCCGTCAGCGGCGATTGATGTTGTGCTTCCGCCGGCAGATCCGTGAAACTGGTGTAGATACCATCGGACAGATGGAGTAGCACACAGTTCTCCGGCAACGGGTGGTGGAAATTTTCCAGCGATCTCCCAATGAAGTGCAGTGATCGCATATTGATGTGAAGCTCAACCAGTGTGCGATAGTCGTCCGTCAGCTCTGTCTTTGACCACACTCGTAGGACAAAATGGTCGCTCCGTGCGATATTGGCGTTGATCGAGTCCAGATCGAAAAAGCTAAAGCTCGGGTTCATGGAGTTGGCCATGACTTCGCTAATGTAAATAGGCTCTTCGAACGCCTCGTGGTGTAGCGAGAACCACGAGGTGACCAAGCGGTGGACCTCTACAGCTTCCAGCTTGTTCTGCCTCGTTCTGGGGTTGGACGTCGCCCAATGTAGGGTGCTTCTCCTCCTCAGAGTCCCTCCGGTCGGCCGCTGAAGGCCTTTGCCCGTCCTCTCATTGGAGGTTGATACTCTGTTAGCGCTCTGGCGAGGAGCTGCTACAGGCTTAGACAGCTGGTCGTAGGATTTGGCATGATGTAGCGTGTGTGACTCGTCTCGTGCCAGAGCTTTCGCGGCGGTCTTGAGGTTGTAGTCATCGTCGGTGATTGTTTTGCCTCGTGGCCGTGAAGAGGCAGAGCTTAGATTGAGATTTCGTAGTGAGACACCGTGCAAGTGACGAAGCCGTCGGTTCTGCTGCAAGTTAGCAACCCCCCAGGCTATATGCTTCCTGCGTTCGTGCTTCTTACCCATGTATACAGGAAGGGCTGTTCACGCCTGTCTGCTTTCGGCACGTCTACCTCGGACATTCGTGCAAGAGCTGCGGCACATTTCTGCCGCCGGCTGAGGAATGGAAGGAGTAATGCTGATGACGGCACTTGTACGCAGGTTCGTTTGGCAATAGAACAACGCAATGTCCTCCGTCTTGTGGCATTGTTGGGAAATGGAGGAAGAAGGGTGATAACTACATCACGGTTACTATCGCACGTAGGAGATCCTGTAAGCTCGAGCTTTAAATCGGCTGCGCATGGTTGGACGAGGCGTCTAGATGGAGCCAGAGCTCTGGAGAGTACTATTGTGCTACAAAACTGCGCTGCGCGACGCAGGAATCGGTTCGTCAATCCGCATGATTCCATGAGTTTACATGTGAACGAGTTGAACATGCTTATGAGTTGTTCTTCATCTCCCGCATTGCACCCATCACATCATTTGGATCAGTCTTTCCTGTCGCCTTCCGCATCTCATCAGTATCGACCCGCATGAAGAGATTGTGTTTCTTCTCTTCTCCGATGGTGCTCATTCCCTGAGTCTCCTTGTTGTCGTTTGCAAGCTTCTGCAGTCTTTGCACGGCAGCATCGTCAGGCGCTACCTTGATCAAGAACTTCACGTTCTGCTTGGTGTACTCGTGACCAGGGAAAACCCTGGTATCACCCGGCAAGCTTGCTAACGTCTTGTTCAATGCAGTATTCATCTCGATTGCTGTGCCCTCGAAGAACCTCCCGCAGCCGCCGATGAAAAGTGTGTCGCCTGTGAAAACAGCTCTTTCGTCCTTGCTCTTGTCTTCCATGAACCAACAAATACTGTCCTGGGTATGACATGGTGTGTAGAGTGCCGTTACCTCGATGTTCTTGCCAATTGAGAACTTTGACCCGTCCGCCGGTGTTTCGGTTACTGCTTGACAGTCCTTACCGCCAATGATGGGGACTTTGTCAGGTAGCGCTGACAATATCTTTGAATTGCCGCCTGAGTGATCCCAATGGTGATGTGTGTTTACGATCGACTTGAGCTTGAGATCGCCAGACTTGATCGCTTTCTGCAGTGGTGGCCCTGCTCTAAACGTGGTCAGTCGACAAAGCCAAACACCAACAGTGGCACATACTCGTCTGGGTTTGCAGGGTCTATAATAACTCCTTCCTTGGTGGCCTCATCGCTAACAATGTAGGCATAGTTGTTGGATGAGCCGACCCACATGGGGATCGATTGAATATGCATGGCTCTTGCGAAGGCTGGTCGAAGGACGGTGAACGGCAGGAGTGGTCTCACGAGATTTGATATAAGCATCGAGAGAACAGATTAAGAGAAGACTAGAGCCGGCGCGTGTGGTGATTGTGACTATTCCGTTGATGATGCGGAGAGCTTTGGGTCAGACTCGGGGTTGAAGACGGCGGGTGCGTTCTCTGATGTGACGTCAGAGTCTGGATCTTGTCCAGAGCTCAGATCCTCAGTTTCCACAACCCCGTTGTCGACGGGGATAAGCTGTTTCAGTCGGGCGTCTGCCGTTGAACTTTCTCGAGAGTGTTGAGACAACGAAGGGCTGCTCGGCGGAGTGATTTCAAGGACTGCCTTGCGGTCCACCATTTCATAGAAGAGCATGAAGACATGGCCTCTGCCCAGAACCTGTTCTTCTGTAATCCTCGACACAATTTCATCGTTGAATGAGTACCACTCCTTACCACGCTTCCCACATGCAACATAATGGCCATTGTCGTGGCGGCCCTGGTGCGTCACTATGCAGCGAAGTTCATAGACTGCGTGAATATCGCTTCCTCCGTCACTGAGAGAAGTCATCCACTCGTCCACAATCTCGAGCGCCAGGGGAAAAGAGACAAAGGAAGTATTTTTCCGTTGGTTGCCCCAGTCGTCGAAGATGCTGCGGTTGATGTGTACCACTAAATCGTGTGGCAGCCGTCCAAAGAGAATGCGTTTGGCTTTTGTACTGAGCACCTTCGGAATTCTAGTCGCTCTTTCGTTGCTCCCGGTTGAGCTGCCGTCAGCTTCTGAGCTCTTGCTGGTTGTCACACCAGCATCAATCTTGGCTCTGCCGAGTCTCGTGCACTCGTCGCACTCCACACCCTCTATCAGCTCTGGGGCGGTGTAGGCGTCCAGTAGGCTCTCGAGCTCGCAATTGCCACCGAGACCAAGATTCAAGGTTAAACAATTGAAAGGAATGAGAGATATGCCTTCAGAAAACCCGCACTTTTGGCAACGGAGAGCCTGCGACAAAGAGCCGTCCAGGGGATTTGCAGGAAGCAGAGTGGTCATCAGTCTGTTCGTACCAAATTGAGTCTCACACTCCTTGGAGTCGTGTAGACGCAAGCAGTCCAGACTTGGTACCAGACGCTTAGCCATGGCATTCTGGTATTTCCTAGACTCTTTCTCAATGGCGTCCATAATTTTCGAGAAGTATTCTTGCGCGTCTTGTTGCTGCCACGTATTCATAGACCTCAGTACAGAAGGTGGCCATAACGTGTTCCGAGTAGAAAGCTCTTCCTGTAACTGGTCGAGGAAGACCTTTAGCCCCTCGTACGTTGGCGCATCGATTCCTGCAGCAGCAGACAAATGCAGGCTTTTCTCCGCGAATTTCCTGAAGGCTTGCAGGGTGGCAAGACCTTGCAGGATGCTGTTCTGAAAGCAGGAGTTGTCCCAATTGCCTAGTCCTGCAAATGTTGTGTCGATTGTTTTCGGGCCGTACCCTGAGAGGCTCCTGGCTCTTTGCACCACTGAAGAAACCCCAGACCCCTCGTAGGTTTGCTGTAGAGCCGCCTGGGAATTGTTCTCAGTATCGCGATGAGCGCGTAGGACGCCAGTTTTTGGCAGGCTAGTGATTCGTCCAGCGCTTATGTGTAGAAGTTGCAAAAACCTCGTCGGTATGATAGAAGTACCGATTTCACATAGCCTTCTCTTGATCGTGGTCTCATAAGATACATACTGCCATCCATATGAGAAAATCACTAAAAGAACGATAGTGGTTATGGCTGCTTGCCACCTTTGCGATATTTCTGGTTGTCGGTAGAGATCGTTTTCGTCGAACTCAAGGCGGTTCATGGTGCCGAACGAGCTCATAACAATGTTTCTCAGAAAGATGCATGTGGCGTGTCGATGGCTGACAGTATGAAGAAGAAATCGGTTTGTTCGCTAGAACATAAAATCGATGTTAGTCAAGTGTGAGGAAGGTCCTCTCAGGCACAGACTGCGTTCGTCAATCTGCACTTCACAAAAGCGCTCGGCACCCAACCATCAAAACCGCTCGGGATAATCATCTCTGACATATAGCTACAGAATATCACCTCCTACAGTGCTGCACAATTGCTTTTTCCGCAAGTTTTCGTTGTATATGAAAAACTTGGGCCTGAAATGCATTTGTTGACCCCGACAGCGTTGCAACAGTCTGTACAAGCAGGCTCTGGCTTGCAAGAAATGCTTCGCCGATCGGTTCAAGACGCTACTGAGATAACCTGAGCAAGGTCATCCCTCTGTGCTACGAATCTCTGCAGTCTGCGCTCTCTCCTCATCTCAAAACGCTGTATGGCCACTGCTGGATCGCCTGTCGCATTTATCTTCCACCATCTCTCCCACAACCATACCAGTGCATCGTCTGATGCCTTCTTAAGCGTTTTCACTTCCGGGAGCTCACCATGGCTGACCTGATGTCGCAGATCCACGAAGCGACCAGGCATAGCAATAGCCGCGGCATGTGCGTACATCGAGGACTCTCCCACATTTTTGACGATCCGCTCTTCCTCCAGGTCATCTTCACTGGTTGCAAGTGAAGCAGTCGCGGCTCGAGCAACATCTCGGTCAACGAACGCGTTGACAAACCGTAGAAACGCAAACGCGAACATAAATTGAACGGCACGGTAGGAATTTGGATCACCAGTTCGAGTCATTTCCTCGTAGTGTAGAACAGAGTCTGTAAGATCTGCGGTCGACAGGCACGCTGGTGGTGTCTTGTGTGTCTTGAAAGTCCAGATATTGACTTTCGCGATTGCTTCCTTACGCATATCCTCTTGGCTGCCTGTGTTGTATGGGTCCCTGAGGGCTCGGTTGGGGTAAAACCAATCGCGTACCATGGCGAGCTCAGTGTTGTCTGGCCATGGAGTCGTGGTCGCCTTTGTGGCCATCAGTAGAACCTGCCTCTACAAACCCTTACGACGTAACCAAAGTTGACGTTCTTGACTCAAGACAACACCAGGACGGATGCTTCCCTAAGGAAGGGACACTTAAGGGCTACCTTGATTTCCTTTGCAAAACTTGGAGTTGATATATGCAATGGTGGGCGTCAGAGGTATCTTTCATGAACTGGATTCCAGGATGAATATCGGCACACAGGACTAGAAGAGAAATACTAGATACAGTGTCATGAAAGTCTTAATCTTGCGTAGGTCGCCCAGTGCTCCACGACAGTAGTACGAGGTATGAACCATGGCGTATATTTTATTCAGACTTGTCGACCCAGGGTTTTCGCCTTGGCGTAGACATGCCTCTCTTACACAGCGGGATTTTGACTCACAAACCAACAGCAAAGAAATGGACTGTTCAGATATCTGAACCGCAGCTGAGTGAATTTTGAAAGCACATACGTATCACCAAGAGTCTGCGCAGAAGAAGAGGAATGTAGATGGAACATATTTCATGGTTGAATTCTGAATTTGTTCATGTAGGGGTATCACGAATGCACAAATCTGCGTATAGGCACAGATCGTTATAAATCGCTAGAACGCTGCATGAAAGGACAAAAGCAATGATGTAGCCGCCTCGACTACGGACGAATCAGAACCAGCTGTACGCTGTACCGTTGGCCATGCCTTGTTGGTCGGGATGGCCTGCTGGAAACAGCGCTTCTGGTGGAACGTCGCTGTACGAGGGCTGGGTGTCGAGATACTGTGCCATGGTCGTAGGCGCTTGATCGGGCGCCATCCCACTCGGAATACCTTGATACTGATGTGTCGGAATGGTAATATCTTGTATTTCGGGTTCAGATTCGGCATCTTCGTCCTCGTCGTCTGACTGTGGCACAGGCTCAAAAGACTCCTCCAGCTTTAGACTCTTCCTTCGAACAGGCAATGGACCACTGAAGAGCAGGTTCGCGGATTGGACTTGTGCTGGTGAATCATACAATCCCATACCAACAAGCTCGTCTTTTTCGACGGCTTCCTCAATCTGCACCACATCGAAAGACTGGCCCAAGTCCGGCATAGGCAGAAAATCTGGTGATGTAGGAGCCGTGGCAAGGTCTTGAGGGAATGAAGGTGGAAGAGGCGGCCACGCCATATGCAGGCTGTTGTAGTCAGTGGCCTGGTAAGGCAGGGGAGGTGTTTGCATGTAACCAGGCGAGGCTCGGTCACACATGTACCCGTACATGTATGGCGCTTGTTGATCGTTCTGGACGAAGCTGAAATCCTGGCCAGTCATTTGTTCGAGCGGCACGTTCGGACAATCGAGGTATGGATCCCATACAGGGTAGGTGGATGGTGTAACAAGCCCATGCGCGAAGTCGGTGGGGGGCACGGTTGCACCCTGAGGATAGAACTGTTGAGTTGGCGTTTGATATTGCTCAAACTCGTTGACAAGATTCGGGTGCCAACTCATAGGCCGGGAGGAAGCAGCGCTTCTGTACAGGTGCTGTCGAGTGTTCACATTCGGTCGTTGTGCGTCAATTACAGATCGAGTCCGAGCGGGAATATGTGTGGACATTCTCCGCCGTCCACTAGTCCGGGGACTTTGGTTGCGACTGCCCGGCTTCAGGATTTTGGTAGGTCTTTTGAAATAGGCCGAGATGTTCTGAGGCAATCGAGCAGCGTTGAATGTACCCTCGGATGTGGTGAAGCCAGAAGAGTCCCACCAATGGGTGGTGGTCATCTCGGGCAGCAGATCCCGCACAAATGGTCCTGATGTGAGTATGGTAGCTTCAGTAAAGCAAAGAAGTCAAGGTTGTGTGAACAACGACTACAAGAAATATAGTAGACAACCAGCTCGAGACATGCAAACGAACCTTCAAGCAAGCGGGCCGGGGTACGACTGTATTCAGACGCCGTTGAAGGACATGATCTGACCAAGGCTCGTGGATCATCGTACTTGAAGTGGTTTTGTGTTTTCACTAAGGTATGAGGAATGCGGCAAGCAAATTTGCAGAGGTGAAGCTTGGTGGTTTCTGCAAGACCAAACATGGATCAAAGGATGGATAACAGCACCGTCGCCTGCTTAGCAGTGACAGTTAAAGTTTCCTTTGTCGATCTAGTGGTCTGCGTTGAAGGACGTTCACATCCCAAGGGCTGCTAGCGCTTGTGGATTCATCGACCGAGCCGACCTCCACAGCATGGTGCAGAAGGTGATGTTGCAGGTAGGAATACGGAGTAAGGTTGAGCACGTAAGGTCAAGCTCCGGGCAAACTAGGGCAAAAGATGGGCAGTGAATCTGAGGGATGTTTAATTTGGCACGGACATCGCGTTGTCCGCACAGACCAGGATTCTGGCCGAGGTAGCGATGCGAAGGAACACGACCACAGGACAGTTAAAAAGGATGCAGGAGAAAAGCGCGTGGCCATGGCGTCCATGCTGGCTGTGATGAGTGCATGCTTGGTTCATCCTTCAATCACGCTCCACAAGGCAAGGCTGCTAATAAATTACTTGATTCACAGACCAGATATCAGCGAATGGAGTGTCGCCCCTCGAAGGTCGGCAGACTGGACGGCTGGGTGTCGGGTGATCGTAGCTTGTCATGTTCAGGTGTACGCTTCCAGCATGCTGGCTGTTTGCGTGGGCCTTGTGGTCCCGCACGACTCCGGCGACAAAAGCAAATCCGCATCAGAAATCCAAAGAGGAGTCCAAGGAGAAATCCATGCATGCATGCATACAGGTTAGGGTGCGGTTGGCAAGCGCGAAAAGAGCCTGTGGGAGTCGTACTAACTACAATGGGCAGGGTATCAACGCTGCTAAACGCAGAAAGCGCTAATATCTGAGAGTGTGTGAACTTTGGCCTGCCCCTTCTCTATCTCCGCCAATCACGCTTGTAGCCATAGTCTGCTTTGGCTTGACCTCACACCCGACCCGTTGTCTGGGACACGACTAGCAGCACGATCCCACGCCCCATGGTCTCGACCAACCACTCACAAGCATGCTATATGTAGATACCCACTTCATCGAGCTGGGGTCGAAATCTGCCACGATGCACCCATTCTTCGAGACGTCACAGCCGAAGCGCAGAATTCCTTTGGCTGGATTTGAGGTTCACCAACACGCTTCAGAACATGCTTTGAGCCTCAGTGGTGGTGGGTCCTGAAATGCTGTTCTGCGGCACGTTTCGCCTGCAGAAGCATTGTGATTGTGTGAGTGCGACATTCTAACCGCTACTTTTGGCTAAGCACATTCTCATTGTTGTTTCTGTTCAGCCATTAATCCGTCCAGCAGCAAATCGGGCCACGTTCTAGTCCATCGCTTAGTAGGACAGCAGATGCAAGAATTGAGACTGAGCGGACGATGGGGTCGACTCACTGAGTCCACAAAAGTGGGGCAGAGATCCGACGCACTGCTGGCTCAAGCCCTACCTACTTGTACTAGTAGTACTAAAAGAAAGCAAAGTCTATGCCGTCTTGCGTATGTCCCTGGCGCATGTAACAACCGCAGCTTCCCTGAGTTGCGGACTATACGACACAGTCCAATCTACGGAGTAGGAGTGTGGCTCACATGGTTTGCTACAAGCATCATGACCCACACGCTGGATCTAGTGGCTCGGTACGCAGGCTCATTGTTGATGTTCGTTATCGCCACGCAGAAAAGTGATCACTGTATCACCACCATATCGAACAGATGAGACTATTAGCGCACGCCATGAGTTTGCCCTTGCAAATACAACCCTGTCACACAACAACATACCAGAAGTAGTGGATGGACATATCTTCCTGGCTAAGAGCTAGGGCGTAAGTCGAACAGAAAGCTGTTGCGCCTCTGAGAACTACGAGAGAGGAGCTTGGACGCCACACTGCTCTGACAAACGTGGAGCGCATCTCACATAGAGGGGCACTTTCAGGGCCAACCAGAGACCACTTAGCCAATCTCTGGCAATCTGATGCAACAGGGGCAGAATTTCTGTCGCCTACCAGAAGCATGATATCACGACTGATGGCACTTACGTATAGAGACATTTAAGTATTGTCATCCTTGACCTCCGACTTGAAGGCTGGCCTGTCTCGAACATGGGAACACCGCCAGGCAGAACCCGACTCAGTGCCAAGACACCGAGCTACCCCATTGACCGCTTCGACCGCTTCGATCTTTAGCGTTATGGAGATTTCCAGCCATCACAGTACATCATGTACATGCATGCAGCTACGGTCGTCTGACAAACTCTGTCGGTCAAGTTTACGACATGTCGAAACTTCGCTGCCTGTCTAGTGCTAACAATCCTCTCTCCGTTCAGCAGTCGTTGTCTCAATTCCACAATCAATTCCACAATCAGTGCGACCAGAAAATACGCGAAATCTGGTCCAATCTGACACGAACAGTGAGGAGCCTCACCCTGACATCGAATTCAAGCACTACTGGGGGCCTTCTTCTGCCACTAGTCCCAAAGGCTGCCGTTCCAAGGGCCCCACCTCGAAGTGGACGAACGCACAGGCAACGAAGTTCAACAATAATAGGATCGGCCGGCGGGATATTATAGAGTTTGTGCTTTCCTCACATCACCTTCATCCATGTATCTGTGGTTGAACAGCAGTCTTAGCATGGAGATGGTGCAAGTGCTCTCTCCCTTGCGCTCATGGCATTTAACACCCTGAAGCCTCATCCCTTCAAGCTGAGAGGCGCTGCGGAACGAGCTTTGATGGGCGGCGGCTGTCGTTTCGCAGGGTTCATATCGTGCTTGGGATTGTCAACTTGGTGCGAAGTCAGCCTACATCAAGATCCGGTCGCGGAGTATCTTGCACAACGCACAGTGTGAGGCGCATTTCCATCAAGCACGGAATGCTGTACACAGCACTTCGGGAAGGCCGCCTACCTACTGTATCGATCGCCTAGCGCAACGAAAGACCCAGACTGGTGTCAGAGGAAGCCGGCCCGTGCTCCTGAAGATATCACCTGTACTGCCGCATGTTGTAACAATGCAACCATCGCTTGTACTACCGCCAATAACAGGCTATACATTCGTATTCTTGTCATCGAGCATCGGCTTTGAGAGCGGTAAGCTGAAACTTTACCGGATAGGCTTCAAAATGATTCCACGATCTTTCGCGTCGTGGCTTGCGGATCCTGGGCCCGGAAATGGCGGTCTATCGCCTCGGAAATAGCGAGTTGAATTGTGCTTGTGAGATCATGTTAAAGCGGAACACTGGCCACTCACCTGTTCAAGCGCTAACAATGATCTCGAACCTCAGTGGAAGCGCCAATCGATAACCTCCTGACACGGCCGCTCAATAACGCGGACTTGAGACGCCTTCTCTATTGATTTCAGCTATCTACGCCGGTACGGATCCACGTTTATCTATGTCATGGCGTTGAAAGTGGACACGTTATGGAGTTCTAGATCGTGCTTCAGGTGTACCTTTCTGCTTATGGCTTCTCGTGTTTCTCGATGTCAAATCCGTACTAGTAGTCCTTCTTGGTTGAGAACATAATGAAGCAACAACAGAGACCCAAGACATACTTGTTCAGGTGGTCGAGAGATGGTCGATGAGTTGCAACGTTCACAATGTAGTTTCTTGTCACTGCGTGCCTGCCCCGCAATCAGAAGCCGTATTAGTAGTCAGTTCCGAAACGTCGCGTAATGCAGCCCCGGATATTTGTCGATGGGAAATCCACCAACGAAATTCCGTTGTTGCACTGAGCCCTGTTCATTCGGAAACAGTGCTTGTCTGTACCAGCGGTCGAGGTGTGTCACGTCTCTGATATAGCCTGCCCAGCTAAACAGCAAAGCATCTGCCCACATGAGCTCAGACGACACACGAAGAGCCTCGGCTCCTCGTCTGAGTAGAGGCATTAGCGATCACTTCGCAGCCTCGGATGGCGATGGTGTAGGCCGAAAGAAGTACAGGTGGTCGATGCAAGGCTAAGACTTATACAGATGCAAGGTGACTCGATGGATGATGGGGACAACCGAACCATGGAGGTACACACGTCTCAAGCAGGCCTCGCGCTCTACAATAACTAATTGTTCCAGGTCGAATTCGATGAAGGAGGTCATTCTCGCCGCAAATCATCCTTTGTAGGATCAGAGAAGGCAGAAAGACCATCTCGTCAGCAGGCTAAACGGACAGAGTCTCAATGTTATGTCCACAAGCTGGTCCAGAGGACGTCAGTAGGCGACCAGCCCAAAGTTGAGAATAAGCTCGACGGGAGTCTCGAACGGATCTCCGAGAACACCGATGGGGTCTCCGGACATCGAAGTGCAGCGACACCACCAGAAGAGGCGCCAGCGACGCATTCGCGCTTGTTAACCAAGCAGCAGCTGTCAGAGATGGCTCTGGACGTTCGCAATATGGCGAAAAAGTTGAGCACGGTCAAGGTCAAGCTCAACATCAAATCCATCTTCTTGCTCACCAAAGCACACGATCCGAGCCTGATATCCAAGACACGTGATCTGAGTGAATGGCTGCTGTCCGAGAAACGTGGCACGAAATACACGGTGTACGTCGAGGACACCATGAAGGACAACAAGTCATTCGACGCGGAGGGCCTGCTTAAGTCAAATCCAGCCTTTGAAGGTCGCCTGAAATACTGGAACAGCGAACTTGCAAAGAAACGGCCGCATACTTTTGACTTCTGTATACTGCTTGGTGGTGATGGGACAGTGCTCTACTCAAGCTGGCTTTTTCAGAGGGTTGTGCCGCCCGTCTTGGCGTTTGCCATGGGTTCTTTAGGCTTCTTGACCAAATTCGACTTCAACGAGTACCAGGCCACCCTTGAGAGAGTGTTCAGCGACGGCATCACAATCAGTCTCCGCTTGAGATTCGAAGGTACGGTGATGAGGTCGCAGAACAAGCACGCTGAAGGTGAAAGGAAAGATGTCGTAGAAGAGCTGATTGGTGAAGATGCCGGTGATAACCCAACCCATAAGCCGGATACCACTTATGAAATACTGAACGATATCGTGGTTGACCGAGGGCCAAACCCTACCATGTCTACGATCGAACTGTTTGGCGACAGTGACCACCTGACCACAGTTCAGGCTGATGGAATTTGTGTGGCAACACCTACTGGCTCGACCGCGTACAATTTGGCTGCTGGAGGCTCGTTATGCCATCCTGAAAATCCTGTCATTCTGGTCACTGCGATTTGCGCTCATACACTGTCCTTCAGGCCTGTAGTGCTACCAGACACAATGGTTCTGCGGCTTGCAGTTCCTTACGACGCAAGATCGAGCTGCTGGGCGAGCTTCGATGGACGAGAGAGGTAAGAACGTCCCACAAGAAAGGATGAACGTACTGACTCTTACAGGATTGAGCTCAAGCCGGGAGACTATGTAACCATATCTGCATCACGGTATCCTTTTGCTCACGTCATGCCAGCAGGGAAAAGAAGTGAAGATTGGGTCAACAGCATAAAGAGGACACTGCAGTGGAACTCGCGTGAAAGGCAGAAAGCCTTCAAGGACCAAGACAAACAGACGGAGTGAATGTAACGTTTAGCAGTGAATGCCTTGTCGTACTTTGATGTATGGTCTTTGGAAAGAGGTCTCGCTAAACCTTCCCTGTATCGTTGCCTCTTCTGCGGCGGTTCGGCCTGGATACTGCATGGACATCGCGGACCTCGTCTTGAGGCTAGGTGCGCCTCTTGAGGAGCGCACTCAGTTAAAATGGCAATGCCACCGTCGTACACTCAAAACTCCCGTCCATCGTCATCCTCCAACCCATCTTTTGCAGGAGCAGGTCTCCGCATGCCCACGAACCGCAAAACCATCTATGACCGAAACCTCAACCGCAGCCGCAATGCTGAACTCAGTCGTGCTAGCTTCGCCTTCCTGTTCATGGAAATGGTCACATATGCGCAGAAGAAGATCAAGAGCGTGTCTGACTTCGAGAAGAAGTTGAACGAGCAGGGATACCCACTGGGCATGAAATTGCTTGATCTGCTGTTATATCGTTCCAGTCCAGCTGGGAGTTCAAGCTCGAGCTCTACGCCGGCTGCTAGGCCTCTCCGAATCTTGCCATTGCTTTCGCTGATCAACAACAAGCTATATCCTTTGCTCTTCTCAAGACCCGCGGACTCGTTGGAACAGGATACAGCGGACCCATCCAAGTACATGATCATTGACAACACCCCACTAACAAATACGTACATCTCGGTACCAAAGGAGATGAGTCAACTGAGCGTTGCGGCTTTTATTGCTGGTATCATCGAGGGTGTATGCGATGGAGCAGGATTCCAATGCAAGGTCAGCGCGCACAACCAGGGTACTGATGTATGGCCGAACCGGACCGTATTCCTAGTGGCATTCGAAGGCGAGGTCATGGAGAGGGAAAAGGAGCTAGAAAGGCAGGGCGTAAAGTGAGACTGGCTTGAGCGAGCAAGAATTTCAGACACGGAACAAGGAACCCTTTGAGCCTCTCCGTCCAACGAAGCAGTGAGGCTTTCTACGTGTTCCAAGGGGCCTCAAACGATGTCCAGGTATCAGACAAACCTTGACCGGGCTCAAAGCCGTAACCCACCACATAACAGGCAATACCGTGGTCCGATGAGCATGGTACAGAGCGCAACGCTCGACTACCAAACAGCCTCTGTGGATTTTCCCTGCTAGGATAAGACTGTAGTGCTTTTGCCTACATAAGGCTTCGAAGAACCGACGACGGAAGTGATGTTGCATGTTCAGAGATATATTGGGAAAGCGGATATAATGGGAAATGGATGACTGTGAATGATATGGGAGATCTCAATGACCGAAAACGACCCAGACGCGAGGGGTATGAGCCTTTGGTTCAATCGTCGAGGAAAGACTATTCATCTAGAAGCGTCACGTCGGCTTCTACCAATGATCTGTCACTACTGGAGGTTGCATTCTTCCCTCAAGCAGCCAATACTCTCGATCATACCGACCAGCCTCTGCAGGGGCAAGGCAGGCAGTAAGATGTTCGAAGTTACCAAACGAGACGCGACGTTGCAGTATACCTGCTAGTTCTCTCGCATATTGAGCTCTCGCGACCGGATTGCGCTCAAGTGGCAGAAGCGGCAAACTTGACTAGTGCTTCGATGGCGTAAGCTTTTTGTCTTCACTCACTCGATTCATGGTCATCTCCAAACACTTCCCTGTTTTACATTAGTTCTTCTACCCTTCCCTCAAGTTAGATCCTAATCTCGACAGGAACTTCCAGCAACGGCGCCAAACCTTGAAGCAGATTTCGAATACCTGCTACGCATCCTTTCGAAAACCCAACCAATCGATGTGGACTGGTACGCCGTGAGCGATACAACTCGCGACCAGGGAAGACAGGCGGCCAACAGAAGGTGAAGTTTTCTCATCACATATTGCCCTTTGCATATCTCTATTTGTAGACCACCATCTCTCTTCATCCCTTTGATCTCAACTGCCTCCATCACCCGACCAATTCCATCCTTCACAACTTTCAGAAATCTACCCAACCGTCAGCCATGTCGCCAAAATTGGAAGCAGACTTCAACTTCCTCATGCGAGTACTATCTTACTCTACTGCTATTCAAATCGATTGGTATGCGGTTGGGGGCACAAAAAAAGGCGCCACACCCAATGCTGCGATCAAGGCCAATAACACGTGAGTCTGCCTGACCTTCACCACACAAGCACGTGGCTCTCAATCTCACTCCGTTTTGACAACACGAAGCCGACTTTGAATTGTTGTCAAGCACGTTTCACCCACCCACGCCATTTCCTGCGCTCTGATTCACGATCCGCCTGCTCGTGTCTACTATCTGCCTCAGATACTCATCTTGATTCATTGTAACCGGCCGTCTTTTGACACGACATCCACCTACAACGCGTGCAACCATGACACCGGAAGAAACCATCGACTTCTACCATCTGATCCTCAAGCATTCTGATTTGAGTCCAAACTGGTGGGCAATTGGTGCAGAATACAACAACGTCGCAACAGCGAACAAAGGCCAGAAAGATAGAGTGTAAGCAGGCTCCCACGATCGTTGTTGACCAAAACCTCACCTGGGGGTTGTTTGCTTGAAGCAAAGATCCCTAAAGCCTACTAAGTCCGCCGCCCATGCTGCATAACTACTCCATAAGTCTCCTCGAACACCCACTTCCAGACGCGACAAGACCAGCTCCTCTTGCAACGCTACGTGCCATTATCGACAATGGTTCCCAAACAGACGACGCCAGATGAGAATTTCATCTTTACCGTCCTTTCATGCTCCGAGTCGTTCAAAACTGACTGGCATCAAGTCGCGAAAAAGATGAACTACTCAAGAGCTGGAGACATGTGAGATATTGCCCTTCTGTTATCCGCCCCTCCGTACTTTTATTTAGGACTCGGCCTACTTGTTCGCTTCCAAGTCCTTGCGACTAGCACCGACCACTTGCCATGCTGACATCCTCCACACTATTCGTCCCTGCAAAGTGCTTCTAGTCAATTCCAGCATCCACCAGAGTTCAGAGAATATGATTGTTCGAACGGATCGGTGGGCCAGTGCGTGAGGCTCTCAAAGTGACTATCCCAACGTTCGACGTCCACCGCGCCTGCTACAACTTGCACAAACTTTTCACTTTTCGGATCTACCAGACCTCTAGATCGATGATACAACTCGATTCGAATATTGAATCTGCTATCACAATCATGGCGTCTAACGCAGAGTCAAACCCCGACCTCGATTTTGTTCTCGCTGTTCTTGCTGACGCCGACGAGTTCAAGGCGAACTGGAAGAAGACGACTGTCAGACTAGGCTTCAGCAGGTCCGACAAACCGTGAGTGAAAGTGCTTTATCCTCGAAGTCACCCAACAAATCTGTCATCCTCAACCTGTCATTCTATTTGTTCATCCGTTCACCCAACTAATCAGCGGCAATAACCTTGACTTCTAACCACGTCCCAGTCGCATCCTTCGCTATGGCAGAGCACCCAGACAAAGCAGATGCTACTTTGCAATTCATCCTTACCAGCCTCTCCTTCAACCGAGATCCATTGAATATCGATTTCCATGCTGCAGCCAAAGAACTCAATCATACCCAAGCTCGCAACTGGTCAGACTACCGTGAACTCGCACAGCTCCACGTACTAACCTACACCTACACTACATTGGATCACGAACCCCACACATACTACACAATGCAAATCGAGAGCGAGTCCCACTAACAACCTTTTATCTACAGCCAGCAGAAATTCAAGAAACTCATCGAAAGCACTAAACGCTATGCCCTCGTCAACGGCAAAGTAGTCGACCTCCACGACGGTGGAGACGGTGCAACAGCCACCGCAGCACCTTCCACCCCAGCCAAGCGAGGACGAGGAGGCAAAGCAACGAGTGCTACCCCACGATCTGGCGCCAGCACCGGCCGAAAGCGGAAAGCCGCAGCCACAAAGCATGACTCAGACGAAGACGAAGATGGGGAGGGTACGGCATCGCCTACACCGGCCAAGAAACGCGCTACGCCTGCTAAGCGGGGTGCAGCGAAGCAGGCGGCTGAGAAGGTGAACGCCGAGGTTGAGGCGGAGGAGGAGAAGGATGTCGAAACGGAAGACGAGAAGGGCGACTCCGGCGAGAAGGAGAGCAATGTGGAGGAGGAAGAAGATGATGATCAGGAGGACGCCATCTGAGCTTTGCTGGGTAAGATGCAACGCGCTTTCCAGGCGGAGTCGAGACTAATTTGTGTGTGCAGATGCGCCTCGTGACCGTATCATTACTGATACCTGATCGAACACACAGTATGATCGGCCGCGCGTGCTTGGGAAACAATCGAAGCGAAACGATAATGAATGAACGAGCTACCTAGCTGCCAAAGCACACGAAATGCATGCGACGCGATACTACCCCCGAAAAAGGAGCCGAGATCGCCCGAATACACACACGTACACAGAAAACTAGCTAGCTTGAGCTCAATGGTGACGTGACTCAAACACGGCATGCATGCATGGATGAAGCACAGCATAGGCGTTGGCATCGGCACTGCCGTTGGGATGTGGCATTGCTTGGTCTCATTGGACAAGAACATGCGTGCATGCTTTATATGAGCAGGACATACCTTGAGAGTAAAGCACATTGGAGACCCCCTGAGCTTTGAGGTGAGATGCGATGCGATACAACACTGAAATGCAGATATGATGACACGGTGCCGTCAAGCTTAATGCTACTTCTGTGAGATGAGATGTGATGTGACGTGTCGTTCTTCCGTGTGCATGCGTGCGTGGTGAGCTAGGGGTGCCGTGAATCTGCTGCTGCTGTGTCGTTACAGCGCAAGATGACGCGCAGCATGTTCGTGCTGGCTATTTTGGGCTACTGTTACTAGTGTCCACGAGCAGAAACGAGATAGTGGTTAGACTTGCAGAGATTCTGCAATGTGGGGGTCTCGAAAGGAGACGAGATGAAGGGCTGCCGGGAGAGATAGTGAGGATGTAGTGAGGAAACATGCCGTAGACTTGGGAAGCGAGGACTAGACGTGCAAGCGAAGCGGTTGGGGTGTGTGAAAAGAAGTGACTACACGTGGAAAAGGAGTTGGTCAGCCATCTAAGGATGTATGTAGCCTGTTCGAGGGAGTTATTTGACATAGATCGACAAATGAGAGGAACGGTGGGACATTGCCAGCATTGAAAACAATTAGGATCACTACGTCTCCAGATAGCGGGAAACCTATTAACTATGTAAATTACCTTCCGTAGAAGGTCTGCACCTCAGTGCAGAGCGTGTGACTCACATCACCTCCTCTTTCCTAAGCCGCAGCCTGGTCGGACAACGTTACAGCAGCTCTTGCTGACGTGCCTGGTCGCGTCTCGACCGAGCTGTACGGGAAGTCGGTCCTTCGCGCTCGCACTGGCTTGCAGCATTGAACACCGTAAAGCTACGTAGCTTCAGCTTCTTACGGGGTCTTGTCAGACTCACGAAGCTGTGTCTGAACAGAACATTTCCGGAGGGATTGCCGCTTTAGTGCAATCAGATGCTTCCCTAAGCATGTCGACCTTGCGGCTTGAGATTGTACAAGATCTTAACAGCGCCCTTTTAGTGAAGGTAGTAGTGTTGGTCGTGTCATTTGGCTCTGAATGCTTCGTGTCGTCGTGTCGTCGTCTCGTCGTGGCATTATTCGTGTCTCCACCTGCTTCATGTTGTGATAGCAGCTGAACCAGCCGCAGCGCCAATGGCTTGTGCCTTGGCAGCATTGAGCCTGGCCTCCTCGACAACACCCAGGAACAGCTTGTTCTTGACATCGTTCGCAAGCAGACCTGCAAGGGCTTCGTTGTTGATCTTGCTTCCTCCTTGCACAATCTTTTCGATGGCTTTATCAGGAGCGACCTTCAGGTTGGTTTTGTTATCAGATGACTGCACAAGCTCGATAGCAGATCTCCTGGGGCCAGCAGTGCTACCGCCATGTTTCAGCTTGCGGGTGACTTCCTTCACTTTAAGAGAGTGGTCTGCGATCTGCAGCTTTGTGTATTCGGCGTTGGTGAAGAGAGGCGACTGTGAGAGGGTGGAAGTCCAGTACTTATTCCAGAGGAGGTCGATGAGCTGCTGGTCGAGAGTGGACTTGAAGTGGTGGACATCGAGGGAGTAGTAGTCATTTGCGTGAGCGCCGAAGTCTTCAATCTTGCCCTGGGGGATTGCCTGGAAGCCATCGTCTTGTGTCTGCTTGTCGGCCGGCCTATGACTATCTTCGTAGGTTCTGAAAGCGCCAATCTCGACTCTGCCTGCGGAAACGGTACGGTCTGGATCTATGACTACTGCGACGAAAGGGACATGACCGTTTTGTTGCCAGGTCTTTTGAGTGCCAACATCGATGCCGGACAGCCAACAGCCGTAGCCGGGATGGGAATGGTACCAACCTATGAGGTTCTCTTGTCTATCACTTTGCCTGGACATCTCAGGGAAATTTGCCATATACTCGTAGGCGTCGGCATGAGCATTGACTCTGGTCTCGGTAGCTTCGACGGGCAGTCTGAAGGCGTCTGTGACGATCAGAGAGGTGCCTGAGACGTAGCCGACCATCAGGCCCATGATTTCAATTGAACCTCCTGAGCGAGCGTGCATGGTCATCTTGAGCAGGGCTAGAGCAGATATGTAGACATCCTTGAAGTAGTTCGCATCTTCTCTCCATGGCTTGGTGTCATTCACGAGGGTCTTGTAGGTCTTCTCTTCAGGGAGGATGTAGAGGGCATTCTTCTCTGGGTCTATCGTGATGACTTCGTTCTCCGCCTCCCACGTCCGTAGAGCTGCTGTGGTCGACATGGTGATTGGAACGAGGGAGAGTGAGACAAGAGCTCGGGATGGTGAAGGGTTGAAAGTCTACCAGAGACTGAAGAGTTGCGCTCAACGCAAGTCGTAAGTCTTGAGATGGCAGCAGAGTGAGTGGATCGAGGTGCTGAGGCGGGCGGGAGGTGAAGGCAGGCATCGCCGGGGGAGCCTGAGGCCGCACAGCAGTCGGTCGGTCACGGCCCGCCACTAAGCCCGAATCGAACCGAACGAGTAGCAAGAGCCAATCGGACAATTATCAGCCGTCCGGGTTGCTAGTAGCAACACAAGTGTTGTCGCTTTGAACTTGAAACGCGAGTTGACGGCACCTCTATCACTGCTGATGTTGCACGTACGTTGCATATGCCCTGCCATTGACTTTGCGCACCCGCTCGTTGACTACCACTACCGTCAATTCGACTTCTTACCGCGACACGTATCCAGCTGCCCGGCAGTAGCGCTGCTGAGGATCGCTACCACATGCAACACCTACACTGGTTTCGCCAGCGATATCCGGTGTTACAATGGACACGAGTTTTCTCCAGAACCAGGTCACCACTATAATAGGCCAGCTGCATTCCATCTTCGACGAGATAGGCGTACCCAGAAATGAGCGTGAATCGAGAGAGACGGAGGTATGTCGTCGCGATTGCCATGGCCGGCGCTCGACGTGCTCGTCAACTGACCGTGATGTGCTAGCTCTTCACAGCTCTGTCCGAAACCCTTAACAACCAACTGCGCCTCGCTAATGGCGAGAAGAACCAGTTGACCGAAGAGGCCCAAAACATCATAACCACGATCAAGCAGATGGAGAAGTCGCTCGAGGACGACAAGGACTATGGCTACAACCTAAACACACGCGACATGAGGCTCACCTACCCACTGCTCGACTGCCTGCGTGACCTCAAGGAGAAATACAACACCGTCAGCCGACTGCATCGCGAACGTTTCGAACAAGTCAAGAAGCTTGTCCAAGCTCTCGAATCCTACTCCTCTCATCTCGAGTCGTCCTTCATTAACATCAAGCTCCCTCCCACAAACAGCAACTCGTGTCCGCCCACCTTCGATCTTTCTCCGTCTTACGTTGCAACTCTCGACGACGAATTTACCCGAGTATACGACGAATACAACAAGCGGATAAACATCGTTCAGACCGTATCTGAGGAGATCGTGCGACTGTGGTCTGACCTTGGTATCCCACAGGCTCAGACCGACTCGTCCATAGTTCAGAATTATCGAGACACTCCGGAACAGCTTGGCCTGCATCCATCAGATATGGATCGTCTGAGAAGTAGGAGGGACAAATTGCTCGAGGAGAAGAGGTCGCGAGAGAAGAGACTGAACGACATCAAGACTACCATCGAAGACCTCTGGCACCGTCTTGGTGTCAGCGAGCAGGATCGCAAAGCCTTCCTTGCCGCCAACCGCGGCTGTGGTCTGAGAACGATCAACGAATTCGAGGATGAACTGGCTCGTTTGAACGAGCTCAAGCGCCAAAACCTGCATTTGTTCGTCGAAGACGCTAGAGTGAGGATACAAGAGCTATGGGATACCCTCTACTTCTCCGAAGAGGAAATGCTAGACTTCACTCCCGCCTTTTCGGATGTCTACAGCGATGCCCTGCTATCCGCCCACGAAGCTGAGATCGAGAGGCTTCTCACCCTCAAAGACCAGCGAGCTCCAGTCCTTGCCCAGATAGAGAAGCATAGGTCTCTCATTGCAGATCGTGATGCGTTGGCTGCCTCAGCAGCTGATGCCTCGAGACTGCTACTCAAGCCTCAGAAGGGTGAGAAGAGGGACCCTGGCAAGTTGTTGCGGGAAGAGAAGATGCGGAAGCGCATCGCAAAGGAGCTTCCCAAGGTTGCGGCTGACCTTGCCAAGACCTTGCAGCGCTATGAAGATGAATACGGTCGCCCCTTCCTGGTGCATGGCGAGTCATATCTAGAGGAATTGGAGGCGCTAGAAGTCAAAGCACCGCCGCCTCGTTCGAAAACTCCCAACGGCCTGCCTCCACGATCGAAGACTCCAGCTCCGGCACCGTCTGTCAAACCAGCAGCAGCAGCCAAACCTGTACAACAACCACCAAGACCGAAAAGTGCTATTGGCAATACTTCTCTGTTAAGACCAGCGACAAAGACTCCAGCAAGCACGCGACCACCGATTGCCCGGAACCCACCCTCTTCGGCCAGCCAGTCTGCCCAGCCGCCCTCGCGTATACCAACATCGCCCTCGAAACTTCCCGCTCGAGTGCCGTTAGGTAATATGCAGTACGGCAGCAATTCCCCTGAGCGTCGCAGGCTGGGTCCTGCACAAACAGCTCAACCTTGTGACTTTTCATCGAGTCAGCACAACTTCGCACAGTCAGCTCGCACGATGGGTCCTCCTCGTGTACCACCACCGAAGATGCGCAATCTATTCGAACCACCCGCAGAGCATACTCCAACAACCATGGCACCATACAGTGCGTCTAACAGACCACAAAGTGCAGTGTCGAGCTCGACCTCCGAGGCGAGCAGCAGGTTCGTCAGACCCATCAGCCAAGAGGACGTGTATGATGACAGAGAACGAATGTCGTACATGTCAGCATCTATGATCGATCGAGAAAAGCACTACCAGCACCACACAAGTTTCCACTCTTCGATACAACAAAATTCGGCCAGACCGGTGTCTCGACAGACGTCCAACACTTCGTCCAATTTGACCACTGGGACGACCATTGGTAGCAGTGAAAACTGGGAGACATATTCAGATGCGAGTGAGGTGGAAGCAGAACATGAAGCTCGTGAGGCATATCACTCGCAAGTGTATGGAAAGCGAGCAGGGGGGCCGTATGGACATATGGCGCCTCCCCCCAAGATGCGTGCACCAGAGAGGGTCGATGGATGCGCTGAGAACACCACGCGAGTCGACGGCAGCGATGGGGCTTGGTCTGAATGCTCAGAGACGTTCTGAGTACGTTACCCTTTTTTCTAACGACAACGTTTTTACATGGCTCATCTTGGGAGGCGTACAGAAGCAAAAGTGAAAGGGCATGGGTCGAGCAGCGGAGTCTGGCGGCATTTTCGAGCTGACGTGTTGTGTGAGATGACAAAACACGACACGACTTACGAGCTTTATGTATAGTTGAATTATCATTATTCCTGCTGATGACATGTGTCAATAATATGCTGAACTCCTCCAGCCACAACAGTGTCAAAAGAACACGCCGATCTAGACGGCAAAAGCGGCTTCGGCTAGCCGAGAGTGCTTGGCGAAACACGAAACCCGTCCGATGATGTCCGCATGTTTTTCCGGCTTTCGATCCTGAAACCTGTTTCTCAATGTCCGTTCTCTGATCAAATCACCAGCCAACCACTTTTAACCTGCCACATGGGGATCAAATAGAGGTCTAAGACAAGTGACAGCCATCTCAAGACATCTCAGACAACTTCTAGCCTTGTCGTTATAGAAACAGAAGGCTGCCAAGCTGGCTGCCGTTACCAGGGTTATCCAAAATCTTATCTTTAGTCTCCTCCACCTCAACTCCGCTATGAACGGTCTTTGACGACTTCAAATCTTTCCCTCATGTGTTCCATCATACCACACATTTTCTCATCTTCATCGACTTCAGTGCTGTAATTGAGCGTTCATCTGTTTCATGGCACTGTTTTTCTACCATGCTTTGCTGAGCGATATTGATGATACCCACGCTCGCCATGTCCTCGTATGAGATTACGATATCGATGCCAAGGAATCTGACGAATCGGAAGGAGTGTTGCTAGTATTGGTTATAACCATGCTCAAATGGAAACCAACACGACGGAAACGACGACACTACGCACTCTTCGGAGCGCTTGCCTTTGTATCCATATTTCTGTTCACTGTTCACCATCATGGCACAATCGGCCAGACGAGTGCTCAGAATGCACCGATGGCGTATGAACGAACATACAACCCACTCATTCCCCAGCATGCACGACTCTGGAAGTCTCTGTACGGCTTGATCCTCAACAACAACCCTCAATGTTTAAAGCAGCCAGATCTGGTCGTCCCTCGAAATCCAGAAATACCTTATGACCCTGACCACAATCACCCCAGGCCCGACGTACTTTGGATGGACGAAGCGGACATTTCAAGGATGAAAGCTGCTCACTCGAACTTCATCACAGACATCCGATCAATGCCAATTGATCTCGGTTACAACGCTGGCTCGCGTGGTATCGTCACGACCGCTTCTGAGAGCCTATTGGCGATCCTCAGCATTTCCCTTCGGATGCTCCGCAAAACTGGTACAAATCTGCCTGTGGAGATATTTTTGAATAGGCCCACGCCATACACCAATGCATTTTGCTCCAAGGTATTTCCGGGGCTTGATGCAAAATGTCTCTACCTCAGCGATATCTTCTTAGCCGCGGACACGTTCGTCGACCTCAGCACATACCAATACAAGGTTTTCTCCATTCTGTTCAGCAGTTTCGAAGACGTACTCCTCCTCGATAGCGATGCCTGGCCAATCTCGAACCCGGAAGCACTGTTCCACTCTCTGCCTTTCAGTGACACAGGTTTGGTCCTCTGGCCTGACTTCTGGTACGCAAGTGAATCTCCCTACTTCTTCGACATTGCCAAGATCGCCCACCCACCGTCTCTGATGGAGCGCCCCGCCACAGAAAGCGGCGAGATGATGTACTCCAAGTCCAAGCACGGCCTTGGCATCATGCTTGCAGTCTACTACAATTACTACGGCCCTGAGTACTTCTATCTCCTCCAATCCCAGGACGGACCAGGTCAAGGAGACAAAGAGACGTTCCCTTGGGCAGCCGCAGCCGTGGGCGAGCCCTACTACTTCGTCCATCACCCCGTTGGCAGTCTTGGACGTCATGATAGCAACGGGGAGTACATCGGCACCGCGATGATCCAGTTCGACCCTGTCCAGGATTTCTTCGCGCTATCGCAGCAGCAGTTCAGACAGCCGGCCGTGAACCCGGAGGAGATCGCGCATCCTGACCCCGCTCTTCAGAAACCAGCAGCCACGGAAAGAGTGAAACCACTGTTCGTACACGCAAACGTCCCCAAATTCGACCCGATAACGATCTTCGACGCCGAGATCAAAGGCGTTCACACGCCCACGAGGGACAGTGATGGAAGGAGTGTGCGATGTTGGATCAACAAGGCGGATTCGATCGAGCTATTTGGGTTTGACTTGGAGAAGAGTTTCTGGGAGACGATTCAGGAGGCTGCCTGCGGAGATTTGTTGGGGTTGTGGGTTGCTGGAGGGAAGCCTGACAGGTACGCCCTTGAGCAGGTAAGGAAACGGGATCAAGTGACTTGCGACAGAGTGAAAAAGTATTACAAGGAGGTTTTTGAAAATGATAGCAAGAAGGATTGATTGGGTGGAATGGTAGAGGATACTAACTGGGCCAGGAATACTGTGCCTACAACGATAGCGAGAATGATCGATCCCATTTGTTATCGGGCTATCACCGCGTCCGAGGTGCTATCGGCCTCCATGACAAACCTGGATGATAGCAGAAGTATGATGAGAATACCGTGTATCGACAGAAAGCAGCATCAAATATTGGCATGGATATCGGGACAACCAACCATGAAGAACAGGCAAAAGAGGTATCGTTCAGGCCCCAAGGGCCAGATCTACAACAAATCGAACGGACTACGAGACCAACGAACATTTACGAATGTCAAATGAATGAACATGTACACAATCTGGGTATTTTGCGGCAGGAACATAGCGTATAGACACGGCCTATTTAGTTTAGGTACATAGCATGGGATGATAGCATAGCATAGCATAGCATAGCACATCACATCATGTGTGACTGCTTCATGGTCTTGGTGTGAATTCAACAAATTGTACATGCAGTATATACACCCAAGAACAGCTCTCTGCGAGCAGAAGGGTCTGCCGATTAGAATATCGCTGTCTCAGGGACGTCGGTACCGCTGTTCTAGTAACGTACAATGCCGGGAGTTAAGTCGAATTGTCTGACTCATTCAACATCGCTCGAAGACCCTGTACAAGCCCTTCAGGTTCGCTACCTCGACTACACCCTGCAACATCCCTTGCGTAGCCAACAAGCGCGACCGAAACGCTGGGAAAAGGACATGCTCAAGTGCATACTCGACCTCCTGTCTGCGCCTCGTGATGTACGGATCAACTTCGTCTTCCTCGCTTTTGCTTGGCGGTTGTCCATCCTGCTCAGCCTCGGGTTCATCCACCATCACCACATCGTCGTCTATACCCTTCGCTGACGGCGCCGCCTTCTCTTTGGCTTCTGTCTCTTTGGCTTTCTGTTTCTGCCGCGGTAGTGTCTCAGGCACGTAGAATCCTGCGAGCTCAATGAGGAATGTTCTGAAACATTCCATCTCGTCTGCCCAGTTAACGAAAGGCCCGAGTCGAAGGAGGAAAGTGGGCAGTTTGCCCATGCACGGCATGTAATTCTTGATTAGCAGCGGGATGGTAAGGAGGTTGCCGTCGTCGTCAATTTCGAGGCTGAAGTACTCTTTAAGCATTTCTCGTTTGCTGTACAGCTGTATGTAGACCTTTTGGGCGATGGCTGCCGGACTTAGATCCTTCATTGATGAGTCGGTTTCGACTTCCATCTCTGCTGCTACTAGCAGAATATCCTTCAGTGGGAGGGACTCGGCACCTGCAGGACGAAGCTGGATGGCACCGAAGTTTCCGAAATCTGTTATGCCGATCTGGTAGAAGAATTCATTGCTGACCAGGCCGTAGTCGACCAAGTAGAGGTTGACGCCGGATTGCATTGCGGCGAGGCGGCGAGTGGAGTCGACGAGACCGACGTAGGTTAGGCTGGCAAAAGTTTCTGTCAAAGGGGTATGAAGGGCATCGCGGACTCGAGAGCGCAGGGCTTTGATTGAAGTTAAGCGGATGGGGACTGGTTGGCGGTTTGTGATATGGTAAGCGGGGCCGTTAAAGGAGAGAGGGGTTGATGAAGAGTGATCTTGTTGATTCGCTGCTTGGTCTACCGACTGTGAGGGTGTTAGGGCAGGCGGCAGCATCGAGGTTATCTTGCGGAGTTTGGAGTCTGTGCGAACAAGATTGTTTTCATAGGGTCTTTTCGGTGCCGGTGTTCGTGGGTGTTGGGTTGCCGGTGAACCTCCATCCAGGTCCAGCTCGTCCGGCTGAGACTGCTGCCGGCTGATGCTGCTTTGACCAATCGTTGGTATCAACGTTTGTGTCTTGAAGGTCCGACTTGTGTCTACTTGTGTCAGGCGCTCTCTAATCTCTTCACACACCATATCAATGATCTCGTCTTCGCTCAAGAAATGTACTTCTCGCTTGGTCGGATGTACATTCACATCGACCCTGGCTGGATCGATCTCGAGGCTAAGATAGACAAAGGGATGACCACCCTTGGGCAGGAACAGCTGGTAGGCTTGCTCTATTGCTTTCTTCACAGCTGACGAGTCAACTGACCGGTGGTTGATGAATAGTAAGGTGGTGGTTCTCTTCGCGCTGTAGTTGGCATTGCTGCAGTAGCCGGATGCGGTAAACCCCCATCTGTCGTTTGCCGTTTTGAACTCGATTAGCTCTTTCGCAAGTGCAGCACCATGAGCTTGTTTGATTCTATCGACCTTAGTTGATGCTGCAGCAACAGAGAAGCCTGCGCCAGCCTCGCCGTGCTTTTTTATCGAAAAGGCTACGTGCTCACAATGAACAGCATAGCGGGTGACGACATCCAGAATCTTTGTGTACTCCTCACTCGGGGACCTGAACGCTCGACGTCGATTGGGAATATTGTAGAACAGATCTTCGACAGTGATTTGTGTGCCGGGCCGGCCAGCACATGGTTTCGGATCAGAGCTTTGTCCTGGTTTAGGAGGAACCAGCTTTCCATCCTGGTAATGAGCCTGCCACGCGCAACTCGAGCCTGTGGTCTTCGTGGTGACTCTCAGATGCGCAATGTGGCTGATGCTTGCTAACGCTTCACCTCGAAAGCCATACGTGCCAATAGACCTGAGATCATCGAATTCCTTAAGCTTTGAAGTAGTAAAACGCTCGCAGAGGATTGGAAGGTCATCTTTCTTCTTGTCGTCAGCAGGAAGCAACAGGCAAATCTGGAGTACCAACCTCAATCCCATGACCATTATCCGTGATCTGGAGCAGTTTCAAACCGCCATCCCTTACCAGTATTTCTATGGCCGTCGAGCCGGCGTCAATCGAGTTCTCCATCATCTCTTTCAGAGCATTCATTGGCGCGACGATGATTTCACCAGCAGCGATCTTGTTAACGACATCTGGATCTAGCGGCTTACTACCATCAGCTCTACACTGGCCTACCTTTCATTTATGAACATGCCTTGATGCGTCGAGGAGCTTCTGGTGGCAGACCAGCTTCAGAGGCAGTCCTCTTGGTACCTCTGAGCTCATCTCTGTCGATGCCTGTGTTTTTTGACATGACTTTTATGATCGTTTGCTGTGTATTTGGCGTCTTGAAGACGAGAAGGCAGGCTCTACATGAACCAGCAACGCCGACATGGGCTCTCAGATCAGCTAGATAGTAACCTTAACTGAGGCGCTTTCAGGCACGGAATTCCGCGTTCGGCAGGCACCAAGCGACGTCACATGTGAGCAGTGACTGCCTCAAATTTATTGAACTGCGCCGCCAGGAACCACTGCCAAAGACCTCCTTGGCTAACTTTCGATAACATTAGACGCTCCCCCCCTTTGCGACAGGACGTGATCTGATTGAGTAGTTGGCCTGATTGGTCTAGAGTCTTTCGAGTCCCGCAGAATCAGGCATGCGAGCATTCGTCTTCCGTTGACACCATGGCGATGAACTTTGTGACGTTCAACCAGGACTACAGCCACCTGGCTGTAGGTGAGTGAGGTCGGCGCTCTGGGGCTTCGGCATGCTGAGCTCTCGCAGGGACCTCTCGAGGCTTCCGCCTGTTCACCACGGAGCCTTTCGCAAAGACGTATGAGACTAGAGATGGGCATATTGCTATGGTCGAGGTGCTTTTCTCTTCGTCTCTGGTAGCCCTGGTACTGTCGCCGCGGCGTCTGCAGATCAAGAACACCAAAAGAGATTCTCTGATATGCGAGATGACCTTTGCGACCTCGATCCTAGCTATCCGCATGAACCGAAAGAGATTAGTGGTGGTCCTGGAAGGAGAGCTGTATGTTTACGACATCCAGAACATGAAACTCCTCTACACGATTGAGACCTCCCCGAATCCCTCTGCCATATGTGCTTTATCTCCCTCCTCCGACAACTGCTATCTAGCCTATCCTCTACCTCAGAAGGCTGCGTCAGCTCCAGCCCATGTACCGCCAAACAGCACCCATATATCCCCCACTTCGGGTGAGATATTGTTGTTCGATGCGCTGAAGCTGGAAGCCATTAACGTGGTTGAAGCACACAAATCACCCTTGTCGTGTATCATGTTCAACAACGAGGGTACAGTAATGGCCACAGCCTCCGACAAGGGGACAATAATACGAGTTTTCTCCATACCAGATGGCCACAAGCTTTACCAATACAGAAGAGGCTCTATGCCCTCGCGGATTTACAGTATGGCTTTCAACATCACGACTACTCTACTGTGTGTGTCTTCAGCATCCGAGACCATTCACATATTCAAGCTTGGCCCACAGAACATGGCAATGGGGGATGAGCCAACCTCGCCTACGTGGCCAACGTCCCCCTCCTCGAAACGGCTCAGTCGTAGCAGCGACACAAATCCCTACTTTGATGGCGACGGAGAACGAGATGAAGATCCTGCTTCACTGGCCTCGAGGAAGCCAAATGCCAGCTTCATGGGCATGATTCGGAGAACCTCTCAGACGGTAGGCACAAGTTTTGCCAGCAATTTTAGCACTTACCTGCCCAAGGGCGTCGCTGAGATGTGGGAACCGAGCCGTGACTTTGCATGGATCAAGTTACCAAAGCCAGCTTCTGGCCAGTCCACAGGTCCGATTCGGTCGGTGGTAGCCATGTCGAGCAACACGCCTCAAATCATGGTGGTCACTAATGAAGGTGGATTTTATGTCTTCGGCATTGATCTGGCGAAGGGAGGCGAAGGTAATTTGGTCAAGCAGTATTCGGTGCTCGACATTAACGACAAGATTGGGAGTGCATCAACGGACTTCTAGACGTGCTTCAGCATCAAGCCTGTATTAGCGAGGGCGTTCTGGTGACTTTCTGAAAGAGTAGTACTCCGTCTACTCTATTTTGCTGATGTTCAGCCACGTAGTTCGGAGCATACTCAACGAAGCCTCCGCTTCTCACTCCTTTTCTTGTGGCTTTTTCTACGCCTTGCCGCCTGCCGCCTTAACATCCCAGTCCTTTCGTATCTATACTAGTCCGCAAATTACCTCAGAATTTCCAAAGCGGCCGTCTACAATGACTACTTCTTGCATTCCCGTCCCCGCGTGTCCATGTCGTTGCTTACCCTAGTTTGGTACAGTACATCGACTTGGTCAGAGCCATCCAACTCTGATGATGATTGAAGACATCTGACATGGCACTCACACCATCAGCATCAGCGCCCATGACACAACAGCCACAATGCTACCATGGTATTGGTTAGTACGCGGGCCCTAGAGTTGTCCCAGAGCCACCGTAAGAACACCCGTGGGTTGTTTCGGCATGCTATGCTTCGGTAGACTGCGATGGGACTTGTGCCACATCGTTCGCACTGCTATTTCGAGTGAGACGGACGCGTCTTGTTCACGCACGGCCCCATCTGAAGGGACAACGGACCTTCTTCCACCTTCAGACATGACGACGCGTGCCTTATATGCTTTTCTCATCTCCTCACGCTCTACCTTCTGGAGTTTCTCCTTCAGATCCTCCTTCTCTGGAAAAAATGCCACCCTGAAGCTCACATAGACCAGCCAAATCAGGAGGCTGATCAGGAGGTCGGACAGAACCTCGTCCATTAATCCGGAGAGTGGGCTGAGCCCGTCGGTTGTACGATCTTCCCTCACAGGCTGTCGCAACCTCGACCCGGCTGACGACAGTCTGCCTACGGCGAGAAGAGTAGACCGGGGAATTGGAGTATTCGATTTCGATTCCGGTTGCGGTGGACGGACCAAATTCTTCTGCTGCAGTCTAACGCCTTTGTCGAGCCTTGGCACTTCGCTTTCACGACGGACAAAGCCCCCAACCCTCTTTCTGGGTTCCGTTGGGTAATTCCCATCTTTGCGATATGCTCGACAGATCTGTTCCCAGGTCCACCACCGAGGACCAGCTCGGAGCTTAGGAAGTGGCATAGTCGAATTCGACGTTAGTGGGAGCGGTCATTTCGCATTGCTCTGTAGTTATCCAAGCGCTTTAACAACGCTTGTTGTACTCAGTAGTGAAAACGTCACGTGGACGTTCTGATGTGCAGGAAGCAGCAATCGAGATACAAGGGGTGTGGACGGCACATGATTGCGCAGGGAGGTCTGTCTGGGCACTTTTCTGGATGCACCTACCATGTATGCAGCCCACTCAAGATGTGGCGGGGAATTGAGTACTCGGAGAATGCGGCGTTGTAAGACGACGGTCAATTTCAGAGCTATACACGCCGAGGTGTGAGTTCATGGTACATGAGCCAGGGGTCTAAGTGTCACATAGCTGTGTGAGCGGGCGCAGAGTAACATGCACCAGATCGCATCCCAAGACATTCCAGGCCTGCGACGCTGGCTGTCAATATGTTGTAAGAGTGCTTTAATCCTTCTTGCTGAGGGCAGATGCACGTCTGGACAGCGCTTCCGAAAACAAGATCAAAATTCCGAAAACGTCGCATTTCCTTCATGGATGCGGCTCGACTCGCGGTGCACGAGTCTCGATGGTTATGCGTGTTGCTTTACTGCTGCATACTTGCCTTCGTTGGTTCACACGAGTCGAGTTCGGATCGATTCTGGGATCTTTAGTCTCCGACATCGTGTGCATATTTGGCAACCATGCATTGGGCAAAGGGAACTTTGGGGACGATGCAACCCGAATTGAGTCTCAGCATCTCCTCGCCAGGTCTGTGCTGATCTGTGGCTACGAGTCAAGAAAGGTGTCGTTTGTTCGAGTCTGCGACATCTTGTTAAGACTTGCCCGCGCAACGTACTCAAGGTTCAGGTTGCAAGCTCGAGTCCGCCCTCGCTCATGACCATAGCACTGTTTCATTATTTTCACGATCGTCGTGATCAAGGGTGCTTCCGAGCTTTCGAAGTGTTCTCTTACCTATTATTGATTGGTCTCGATCACATAACGTCACAGTTGATTACTTTGGAAGTGATGCGTAGCTTGGGGACTAGCTTATTGGGGGGATCGTGACTCGAAATTTTATGAGTCGCAGCATACCCCGATGCTTTGCAGCTCCCTGATGATCGACATAGATCGACGGGCTCAACCTAGCACTAACACGCCGATAAAGTCAGTCATGTCGCACCAGTCGATCCTTTGCTTACTACAGCACAACTCAGTACGTCAAATTGCCATGCTAATAACGTGGCCGAAGATCGATTTGAAGATCTTGTACGGGTTTCGCGTCTGGTCGGCTTGGTTGCGACGATCCAAAGCGAAGATCATTTAGACATCGTTAAACAGAATGCACACGTGTCAACACCTCGTACTTGAGCACTTGGTGACAAGACACATTCGCAGGGGTCCAGCCACAGTCCCCGCAGTGAAAGAAGCATGAGCGAACGTGCAAGGACAAAACGATAAACCGTTGTGTACGCGCACCTTGAATGGAAGACCGCGGAAGTCTCTGCACGCATTAGCCTGTTCCCCGATAGATGTGGTCACGAGCCAATTGCATAGTACGCCTTATGCTATGTGTATCCACGATAGCGAGGCTGGCTTCAGGTAGCCTACGTTCAACTCGATTAATTGGTTGGCTGATTTATACATGTCGTAAGTAATATGCGCTAATGCGTTCGAAGATCTCGGCGGTCTTTCAAGTGTACGTTTACCGTACAGGTCGAAAAGCATAAATAATCGCAAGCGTCACGATCTTCGAAACCAAGGTTCTGCGCCTAGACTCGAGGGGTTAGCTTGCACGGGTCGGAAGCACAGTGAAGAAAGCGTTGCGAGATTAATCCTGTGTCCCGCATGCAAATTATGTAGGAGTAGGATCTAACAGTGCCAATGATTGCAGCTCTCGTCCTGATCACGCTTTTGCACAGTTCATGAGAGCGGAGTACGAAACCTTGCCGATTGATGCCCAATAGCAATGGCTTCCGTATCCATCATACTTGTACAATCCGTGCATGCCAGTATGTGTAGATCTTCTATTACTTTACACAAGGCGTTTTCTTCTTTGTGTCGATGAAATTTTGCGGCGCACAAAAGGTTTGCGGAGAGAAGCCAGTACGGAGAGTGAGCATAGCAGCGCCGACTCGTGACCCATCTTTAGCTTCGACTTACCATGGCGCCCATGATACTGTCTCACTGCTGGCCTTTTGGTCCAGGAGTGCGACGGGCTGCGGATTTGATCAGTAGTCCCTAAGCCGCAGCAGGCTGTGAGAGAGGTCACGCAGAAGATCGTGAGTCTGACAAAGGGCCAGGGCGAACAGGGTGATAGGTCGCATTTCGCAATGCACAATTGACAGACATAGACTACACCGTAGACGTTGATAACTGAACACAAGCATAATCATCTCGAGGACATTCATCCACAATGCTAGTCTTAAGCAGACTGCTGCTTCTACCAAGAGCATGACTTCGCTCATCGCACTTTGACAATTCTCGGCCGTGATTCAAACGTTCAACCGTAACACAAAATTCCCACACTGAATGTCCTATATCAATCACTATGCCTGTTTCGTGCCAATCCTGCTATGTACGGACGTGGCGATTGTCCTAGGTGTCCAGACCAGAAAAGATAATTAAGTAATCGACTGTATATGCATTTCAAATGCAAAAACAAAACTTGCTTCGCCATATGATAACTGGTAATACGCTAGAACGCTTCAGATTGTTGTTAATGTCAAAGATCGAGGTGTTGGTAGATCGCACGATACCGGCGCGCGTTATGCTATTAGCCGACGGCCAGTAGATCTGTAGTTCGTAATGTTGAGATCTAGGTCAACAGAGCTGTCGTCATCGTCGTCGACTTCGATCGTACCTGTCGAGAGCAAAGCATCAGGTGCTGGTGTTGTGGTCGGTAATGGCATTCGCTTGGCGATCTCCAAAGACTGTATCCAAGGCGGCAAAACCTTGCGGGCCACGCCCATTGCCTCGATAGAAGGCTTTTCACATAAGGTGGTTTGCGTAGAAGTAGCGTCACTCACGCTAGTGTCGTCTCCCGTTTGAGCCTCTTCCTCATTCTTCTTTTGTTTTTCAGCTTCTAGCATGTCTCTCGCAGACCGAGCGATGGCCAAGAGAACGTCCAACTTGCTACAAGCTTCCCGCAGTGCTCCCTTACAATCTCCATCCCTGATAGCTTGGTGCGCAGCTGTTTCACACAAAGTCTGAATTTGCTCCAGTTCTTTGTCTGTTGTTGTGAAGGCGGCATCACCATTGCCTACGTTTACCGAGGTGAGCGTTGATGTCTCGGTAGACGCCTTGGTCAAGCGAGGGTGGATCTTCGTTGTCATGTTTGGGACCAGATTGTCGAGGTTCTGGTACCTCCGGCCTAAGCTTGGTAGCCCGAAGCCCTTGGCAGCGGTATAAGCATTTTTCCCCTTTCGGAGCGTGTTCCTCGCTACACCAAAGCCTTTGACGAGTTGCTCCAATTCCGTTTGGAGATGGGAGTCGTAGTAAATGACCACCATTTGCTTGCTGCGATAAGCTCTAGGACCAGATGTGATTGACTTGAGCGACGTCGCAGGCTTTCTTTTTCGGTGGGCCTGGGCATAGATAAACCGATTGCCGGCCTCCAGCGGATTAATATCAACAAACTCCGAGGGTTGAGGCGACTTGGGCGATTTCTCCACTTCATCTGTGCTCCTTTCTTCCTCGTCATCGCTGTGGATGGAGGCTATCGAAGCAGATTTCTTCCTTCTTGTAGTTGCTTGATGTATCAGTCTCGAGTATTCGGCAACATAATCCTCATGTCTCGCTGTTGCATAGGTGACAAGCTCTGATAATTGGCTTTTCCACCCTGGAACATTATCCACAATGTGCTCGAAGCTCGAAACAGCCTCAACCTGCTTGCCCGCCATGGTGAAGTCACGAACAGAAGACAAGTATTTTGAAACTCAAGGGTCGTAAAATCATCGACTCATAGCCATACTAGTCGTCGGAGGCAGAGGCGCAGTTGTTGTGGAAGATATTGTTTCTGCTGTAATGTTGCGGTGTGCAAGTACTTCTGAGAACGTTGGGCGATTAGAGTCGAATTTCAGTCATTGATGTTCGTCGAGAGTTAAGAGCTGCAGTTCGAGAAGCAACGGGTAATAGTCAATTGGTATGGACGAAGTGTGGTTCAGTACTGAGAGTGGTAGACGCAGTTCGATAGAATACGGAATCGAAGGAAGTGGATGTGATCTGGGCACGGAGCCTTGGAAGTAGCGAAAGCCCGACAAGGACATGATGGGCAGTGGATCACAAGGTGTCCAGGCTAAGCACGCCGGTGCGTCTAGTGGAGCTGATAGCGGGTACAGTCTCCAGCAGGCCAAGGAGCCATTCGAGAGCCCACCCATTCAGGTAAGTGCCAGGTGCCGCAAAGGCGTGCAAGGGTTAAACGGTTCCGAAGCCCCTCGCATAATATCGTACCTATGATGCGCCGTCCTGGCCCACACCTGCTTGCAGACGAGAAATCTTGATATGGAGGGGAAATGGGGGTAGTGCACTAGTAGCATTGCATCAGGTTCGAAACATCAACAGAAGTTCGACCTTCCAATGTTGCAGACTGTAACGTACTGTGGAGGTAGAGGCATGTCGAGTCAGGCAGACAAGAACGGTGCAGATCAACAATCTCACTCACTTGGCTTCGAACTCTACCCGATGAGGACTCTGGACAGCGATTATCACGTACGACGTATATGCACCTCGATACGTCTGATACACTAGTCACCCAAAATCCTCTAGCAGCGTGTGTTGGCAGGCGGAGGCGCAGGCAGTTCGCAACCTGAACTGATCTCCTGCATAGTCACTCCAATATCTGCATATCGACTTGATGGCCCGTGTTGACAAGCCTTTCGCCGGCGTAGCCGTTAGCCCTTCTGCCTTGCTGTCTTGCACGGCACGCCAGAGCCTCTAGTCCAATCGTCCTTGTGAGCATGGTCATTTGATCGTGGTCAAACTTTGTCGCACGTCGACCTGAGGCCAACCATTTCTCCGTCTTCCCAAGGCGGTCCGTGCCATTTTACAAACTAGGAGCGACCTCATTTTGATTGAAATTATCTAGTATCGACCACCAACCTAGGACCGACTCATGGGGCTTTTCTCATCAACAAGCAGTTACGAGGTAGTCCTCCTGCTTTGCATACTCCTGTATTGGTCAGCAGCCTAGCAACGCTACGGTAACTTACGGAGAGGAAATGCTCATTAAGGTCTGCAATTCCGGTCCCCACCAGCTCACTAAGAGCACGCAAGTGCTTTGAGCTCGCTTACTCTCCCCAGCCAACACGTATCATTTCCGGCGGCTACCTGTAACAATGGCAGGGTAGAAAATGCAATTCAAGGCGACTGTCGTTATTGGTCACTTGACCCTGCGAAACGGTGACAGTCATTGAAGCAGTAGTCCATCGTCATGAGGTCCGACGCGATGACCTTGTCTTTACAGCTCCAACTAATAGACGCCGCAAGGAATGTTACAAATAATTCTGTGACACGACTATCCATGCTGAACGTTCGTTCCCATGTCGAACAGGCATTTTCGACTCATGAGCTTCGCAGCCGCTCAAAACTATAACCCCCGTTGTGTTCAGAATTCGCTTCATCCCGCCTGAAGCGTGGAGGGGTGTTGTGTTGTAACAGATTCGAGGCCTAACCAACATCCCTGCGCTGCTTATGAGCCCGCTTCCTGACGTAAAGCGGACCGCTACGCGTGGACGATGAAGATCTCTTCGTACTTCATCCTGGGTTGGAATGACAGCTGTCGCTGCTATCCTGCTTCTGGCCATGTAAAATGATACTGATACTATCGCACCAGCAGCTGCATTGCAAATAATGCTCTGAACACACTCTGCGAGGCGAGGAACAACGACTCATTGTTGTGTTTGCAAGACACACTTAGGCGACCTACAGCTCTCACATGTACGAGCCCATCGCATGAACGAATATGAAGTATTCTCCGTCCTCGCATACTTTTGTGTGTCACAAAGTGGCTACGTTTGTCATACCATTGATGTCAAAAGGTCACGACGGTCCAGGTACGTTTCGGTCTTTGCATACATTTTGTTACACCGCCGTCACCGATAGGCTACCATCCTGTCGGTACTAATCTCGTTGTTGCTGCAACTGAAGCAGATTGCAAGCGAGGTCTAAACATAGCATGGCTATACAAGTTGATTGAAGATTACAAAATTACCACTTAAACCAGCTTTTTGGTTACACGAAAGCTACTCATGACTCTCGGCAGACGGTCAATTGCGGCTGTCCAGCGCCGTTGCTGCGAAGCGAGCAGGTCCAAAGGTAAGCATCGGATTAGTATGATGCCGAACTTCGACCGAATTCGGGCCCACCCCGGAGGGCGTCTTGACTCCATCTAAGTACCGACTCCAGACTGCACATTCATCATAAGGAACAATGTGCACACCGTCATCTTGTCTTGGACATAGCTTGGAGTGCTGGGCAATCTTCTGTCAGGCCGTGTGAATGGCACAGACACTTCGTCGCCCCAGAAGTTCTGGCAATAGCGAATTTCGATAGTGGTTGAATTGAACAGCTTATTGACCTTCACTTCCTACAACTTTGTTTCAAGCTCCAATTCTACGTCATCATAGTTAGCCTCTCGATGGTGCCACCAAGCTATCAGCCATTATCTCACGTCTCTGATACCTTTATCGTCTTGTACAGCTCATGATGTATGATACCCCTGGCTCGCTGTGCCCGCTCAGCCTTAACAGAGTAGTGAGCCGTGTCTAGCACCGAGCATCACCTTGTTCCGCTCATTGTGTCCCACGTGACTCTGGTACTTTTTGCGCATGCGCATTGTAGCCTTGGTACACGGCACCTTCCGCTGAAGATTATCATATTGTTCTTGGATCGAGTCCCACGACCGAACCAACCTAAATCAGTTCGTGCCTCGATGATGAAGATTCACGAAATGTCGAGCTCTGCTGCATAGTCTTGTGGTCCCATCCCGGTATTATGGTAAGTGCCCAGCTCAGCCATGTCCTGCAGGGTATCTCTGCGTGGTGAACATGCCATGTTGTGAGGTGGTATGCGCATATCGACACTTTCCAGACGTTGTACGTCATTGCTTGTAGATGCAGCAACGGACAGGGAAACTATGAAGAGGGTCAGTGATGGTACAACACAAGGCACATTTGGAAGCTGACCTACCTTTGCATGGCTTGTTGTGTGAATGTAGGGCAGGATGCAAGGCATTCTTGCACTGATGAGTCAAAGCCAAGCAGGAGCTGCACATCTGATATGAAGGCAGGAATAGCGTAGGCTTAGTCGAGGTTGTGTCTGCAGTCATATCGTGGGCTAAGTTGACGAACAATCGGTCCTTCCGGCTTGAGGCACAAGGTAGAAACTGTGGGCAGCTACAAGGGCGAGATGGAAGATGCGACTGGTAACGGGACTTGATATGGTATTGCAGTCATGGACGAAAAGCTTGCTCGACCCCCCATTCGAGCACCGTGAAGCTCAACAGCGATCATCAATTCTCGACCCAGCTGGCAACAACCCGTATCGCTTGTCCTGATTCGCTTATCGCTTGCCATCATGTTTCGCTTCGCATGGGTTCCAAGAAGGGTTTGAGAACAGATATCCGTGGGCTGTATGAATCTTTTGCTTGCCATCGTGCGGTACTGTCGGCGATAGACCAGGGCAGAGGACGCTATCATCTCGTTAATTGGAACGACACTACTGCTGCGTGGATAGCATACGTATACTCTGTTACTTGGTGGCTTCCCATCCTAGCTCACTAGAGTGTTGTAGTATTTAAGTGTATTCTGGGTGAAAAAGAGGCCCAATTGCAATGTGTACTTTTCACGACCTAGAAATGGTGCGAAATGGCAAACAGTGTCGATACACTGACAGCACATTGTAGTTGCCCAGAGTTGGGACCATCGATAGACATAGGTTCACAAACAGCCAGGAAATGGGCACAAACCGCCGATCGACTAGACGCAACGATATCAGGGTCAAACAGAATCCTGTGTGCCCTCTGCGCAAACACATTCCCAATCCTCTAACTTCAAAAGGGCCTGCTGCTCTAGCTCTTCAATATCAATCTTTTCCCAGTCATCGGACTGAGCCTGCCCGTACTCGAGGAGAGGCAGGAAGACCTCATCTTGGTCCGTATAAGACATGTGGAAGCTTTGTCCAAGCTGTATATGCAATGCACTCAATTCGGCGGTGATGGCGGCAGCTGCATCCTCTCGAATACACAGTATTGATCGTGCATCGAATACCTCTGATACAGTGGGCGTGTAGTTGAAAGAAATCTGATCAGGTATACTTATGTGAAACACCGGCCTCATATGCTGCCATTGCTGTGAGGAAGGGATAGGCATATGTGACGGGATCTTAGAGGCACCCATGTTCTGGAGAGTAGTTTTCAACTCGGGTAAGTCATAGACCTGAGCAATACCATAACCAGCGCTAAGGATTTTGCGCTGGAGTAGAATGGGTGTCTGGCCTAGGCTTTGACCAGCCAAAGCAATATTTACCATGCGAATAAGCTCAGCACTGAGATCTTTCCGAGAGGCCGCTGCAAGCCGGTAATGGCACGACCAGTATCTCGCCACATATCTAAACAAAGGCCAATCGCTGCATGATCGAAACCATTCTCGAAACCTTGTCCAGGGTCGAACGATGAAAGTTGCGCCAAGCTGCCGAATCTGCGTGAAACACATTTGTGTCATCTTTCCGTGACCATGCTCTAGTCCTGGCAGTTGCACTGTTGAAATAAATCGCTTCATCGAGGGCTCCAAAAAAACGATGTTGCCGTCTGCATCGTTCTTCAAAAGCGGACTGCATATGTTTAACAGGTGATCGTGTGCGCGGCATTGTGAGGTATCATGCTCAAGCCGACTTCTGCAATCAGGTTCAGACAAAGTAATGCTCCGTACAGCCTCAACCAGTTCCGAGAGAGACAAGCGTCTGAAGCTGTTGCTAACAAAGTAAACCATCAACAGAGCAATTCGAATCTCTTCTGCGGACCTTGTCTCGAACAGGATGAGAAGGGAATGCCTACAGCTGCTTATCTCGGTATCCGAAAGCCCTGCATGGCCATCACTATCATCAATGAGGGTCCAAGGCGGTTGCCTGAGCACACTGATAGGCTCGTGTTCCTGCCAAATCAACCATGCTGCCATGTCTGGGAGCTCGAGTTGGCCGCATCTCAAGTACCACGCCCTGCCATGGCAAATTGAAGCAGCGAAGCGTTTGCACAGCTTGTCGGATGATTGAGGTTTTGCTGATGTTTCTGAATTTGCTGTGTCTGCTAAACAAACGACGTGCCAGTCTTCGAGTTGTGGGTCCGTTGTCAGACGGTGGCTTAGATCTACATGATCTTGGCATGTGCCAGCTCGCTGCCGAATCTGAGGGCTTTTCTCAGGCTGGGAACGCCAGATAGTTGCGAAGACTTTTTTGGGCTGCACTGCGTGGAGATTAGATTCACTTAGTGGTGCATGCTGATCCAAGATAGAGCCTGTTGTGAGGAAGCGAGAAGGTGTGCTGGACTGCCATCGGCGCAATAACCGTGATTCATCTTGGTGCGGTAATGATATGGGAGTATCATCGAACCACATCCTCAAGGCTAGACAACACTCGAGGCAGCTACGCAGACCTTCTGCACTCTGCTTTGAAGGTCGAATCGAGCTTCATATCTTGTGCAGCATATTGCCGAACTTTACATCTGAGGTCGGACTATTAGGAGCTATTCTGCTCAATTCCGTCAGATGTGGTTCGTGTACCCATCAGCGCTGCAACTGGCCTCATGCGAAAACGTTGCCATCAAATTCATGTTGCCTAGGAGGCCAAAACATTAGACCTCCCACATGGTGCTTGATGGCGTGAACATCGTCTGACAAGGAGTTGTTCGAGACTGTGATACTTGCTTAATCAGGTCTAGGGCCGTGGTTCTGGAGAGATGCTTTTGCTGAAAAGGAAAGCTTAACCGAAATGACGCTCTTTGCACGGAAGGAGGTGCCGAAGGTCGTCGCAGCAGGCCAATTTGTTCCAGGCATGCGCCTGGGCTTCATGCGGGATGCGATGCGAAGGGTTGTGTCTTCGAATCAGGTCCCGTCCTTTAGAGAATCGGCTCGCATGCCCGCCTGAACTTCGCGTCTGAATGCGAGGATGTTCATACGGATCATCTTTGGCTGTCGGCTTTATCTCTGGTGCTCGGAGGCCCAAACATAAAGAAAGCTCTGGCACCGCAATCAACTGCTGCTCCTGGCTTCAACCTCTGTTGGGTTCATTCTCCCTGCCCAGAAGATGATCGTAATCGCCATGGAGGACTCAGACTGGAGTTGACAGAGATACTTTAGATCAGCGCGCTGGGTGTAGATGGGTGAAGGTGATACAAGACAGCTTTCACAATAGAACCTTTCTCAAAATCATGTGCTTGAACATTTCCTACCTAAGAAAGACATGCGAATCGCATATAGCAAGCGGAAAGGCGAAAGGCGTAGCACCGCCAGACGCATTAAGCACAGGCGTATAAGTGGTATCCCCTTCCTCGCTCTTCGAAAGCCTACTCAGCCTTTGTTCTCAGTAAAGTTGGGCGTTGCTACCTTGAGATTCTTGTATATACTATGGACTCTTTTCAGTCTTTTGTCACACCTGGTCGAGGTCGTCCGAAGATCAGTAGATGTTTAGACAAGTGCCAGAGGTGTCGGACAAAGAAGATCAAGGTGAGTCGAGTTAATAGCAGGGGTCCCGTCGCCTCACCAGTAATTTCCGACATGGTTCGCCCCGATCGATGCACCAACTTAGTGACCACTTAGCCCAAACTTTCAAAACATGTATCCCTCGCCGCATTGTTCCTCCTCCTTGTCGACGATGCTGATAATTCTCTCGACAGTGCTTGCCCGAAGTCCGTGACTGGACCTTGAGGGAACGATGCAACGAATGTACCAAGGCCAATGAGCCATGCTCTGAGAATGTCCGTGTCCCCAGGAACCCAGGACAAGGCAGTCCTACCACGACCGAAGCAACACCTATTGTAGGGCCTTACAGCCCGGATAGTTTCCCACATCGGTCTGATGCATTGTTCACACAACGGCCTGAACCTGTCCCCGGCCGTGCAGAGCCGTACCAGGGGTGAGTTGCTTGTTTCATTCATGCTCAGCAAGGGAATAGTCGCGGCATATGTCTCAGCTCATGTGCTTACCATCATCTGACGAGCAGCCTGGAAAGCTCTTCTTCCATGAACCTGACAAGTCATGCGTCAATGTATACGGATGCCACCCTCGAAAGCGAAAGATGGCAGCCCAATGGTAGTGTCTTCGACCAGGCCCTCGTCCAGCTCTGTAACATGGGGATGCTGATAGACCTGTACGAGTATCTGCAAGCGCGAAGTGGCGCTGTCAATCAGATGCAACAGGCATGGCCACTGAAGAACAATCATGACTTCACACCAGCGCTTCACTTTTTCACTTTCGCTATCGGCAATACCGTGTTGACCACTCTGCGCCATGTGATACAGCTGCGGTCGCAGGTGTCGGTACTTCAAAAGGAGCTACTTGCACGAAGAGCCTTTGACACAGGCCGTCGCTACATTTCAGCATGCACGAAGCCAAACGAGTCTAGCTCCACAGCGGTGAACAGCTTCGAAAGAATCATCCAGGGTTTGAGAGATGAGCTATGCGCGCTGTACAGATCTCGCAAGGACTATTCGGAAGTCAATCGGCTTCACGCATCATGGGGGCACCAGGCCTATCTGGCCGACTACACTTTCGAAATGATATCAACGCTATCGGATGGGCTGCGCGAAGTACTGAAGCTAACATTCAGCGACATCGAGGATACCTATCGCCAGGTCCTTGACCCTTCTGGGACGTCGAGAATCTGTGCCGCACATCTGGCTCTACTGACAGGTAGAAGAAAGAACATCATTGACCCTTTATGCACGCTGGACGAAGATATCGATATACTTGGTCGGAACGTGTTGCACGTAGCAGCTGAGGTTAGCGATATCAATTATCTAAGCTGGGCGCTGCGACGGCTACGCAAATGCGAGACGTCAATGCTGGAACGGCGGGATACTTTAGGTTTGACACCATTGATGATAGCTACCTATGTCGGTTCCCTTGACACATTCAAACTTCTTGTTAATAAAGGCGCTGATCTCAAAGCTCAGGATCCGACGGGGAAAAGCATTCTCTGCCTTGCAAGTATGGCGGGACATGAACCTATCGTGCTATTCATCTTGTCGCAAGGAGTAAAGATACAACATGGGATTGAGTTCTGTTCACCAATACATGATGCTGCAGCAGCAGGTCGCTCTGAGGCGGTCATACGAACTCTGCTTGAAAACAAGGCCGAACCCCGAGACGAACGAAACGAACACGGCAACCTCCCCGCATCCAAAGTTGCAGCCAAACACGGCCACACACATCTTGTTCAGCTCCTCATGGACGCGGAGCAAAGGCTGGAACGTCAATTCCCCACCGAACGTCTCGATTCGTATGGACAACAGATTCAATCTCTGAAACGAAAAGTAGAAGATGCTATGGCACGTTCAGAAAGTCCCGAGAGTCCTTCCTCAAGCAGTGTTGCGACCAAGATCAAGCGGCAGGCTTCAGCAGCTGCGGAGAGTCACAAGAGTGCCTATGAACGCCAATGTTCAAATTACAACGCCACAAGCTTATCTTCCAACTCTTCCAGACCGGTCTTGTTTGACGCTACAGTCACACCTAGCACGCATGTGGAGACTCGGGTTGGTATGTATTGTGCCGACATAGGAGCGAAGCTCAGTCGCGATTCTATGATGGACCCTTTCCACCAATTCATTAACGACACGGACGATCTGCCACCGCTATTTGGCGATACTTCGAACCACGAGTTGGTCGACCTTACGGAAGATGAGTCTTGATACCGCGACATGAGAAAGGAGGTCCACTGTGACAGGCTATCCATGGAGAAGGCTATGCATATAAAAAGAGCTAGACGAGTACAAATTTCGTTTCTGTACATAGCTTTTACACCACGCTTGCCTGTTGATCGCTTGGTAAGCTGCAGACCGTCGGAAAACAGGGTAGGGGATGCACATGTGAGGTGCACCAGACTGTGCTGATGGACGTACGTGGAGCAAGGATCGACATTCAATTTGCTCGCCCACAGTACAAAGACTTTCCCTCCATTTGTCGTATTACTTGGGAGAAGGAAGACATACGAAGCATTTACGGAGACGAATATATTGGATGCCGACAACGGCCACCTTTGCGCAACGGCAGAGCTGATTAGATCGGAGGCAAGGAAGCCAAAATATGGTCATAGCGGGCGTGACATTTCTCGAGGCACGAATCTACTAATGTTGATACCGTTTCTCATGTTTGCGGAGCTACTTTTATTGTCGAGAACGAGTTGACAGCAATATTTAGAGATCATATTCTTGCACTTAGGGACATCACTGACACCTCTACGCATAATGACCTCGGCATCAAGCTCGGCGGTTGACTTGTTGCTTGGCGAACCTGTGACCCTTGCACTATTTAGAGCTTGCAGGGGGATACCCGTGACCATTTCTCCACACATTTCTGCCAAGTTGCTGCAATATCACGCGCCCTTATGCTCAACAGCACGATGGGGGTTTACTTCTCACACTTGCCTCTTACGCTGGCGTGAAGGAGCTTTAGTAAAAAGCCATGCAAAGGTCAATCCTGTGTAGCAAGTATGCTCTGTTGCTGCTGTACATATGTCTCCTCAGTGCGGCCTCGGCTCACGAATGGGTCGGAGCTTCCCTGAAGCACGATTATACCTTTCCTGCGCAGAGCAAAGGTGCGATTATGATTACGAGCACCAGTAGCTTATGTGCGGAAGAAGTTGCTGACACCCTTCATAGGCAAGCCATCTGAGCCTGCCGTAGACCTCGAAGCTTTCTTCGCCTCCCCGCCGCGATGGAAGGTGAGAACTTCAGAAGAGCACCGTGGCCATACGGACTACAGCGTGCTGAACAAGACACTCCTGCCCCTAGCATTTGAGCCTCTGCCACTCGGCACAATCAAACCTCGAGGATGGTTCCGTCAGCAGCTTGAACTTATGGCCGATGGGCTCCCAGGTCATATGCATGAGTTTTACCGTCTTGTCAGTAATGCTACTTGGGGCGGAGGTGACCAAGAATACAGCATTCTCAACGAAGCATGGCCGTACTACATAAATGGTCTTGTACCACTAGCTTTCGCCCTTGACGACCAGCGAGTACTCAGCGAGGTTTACCAGCAGATATCATATGTGCTGCTAAGCCAACACCCAGATGGCTGGCTTGGACCAGAAAGTGAATTGCGAACGCGGAATTTCTGGGGCAGGTACCCGTTCTTCTTGGCTGCAGCACAATATGTCGAAGCTGCCGACCCGTCCGAGTCAAGACAAATGCTCAATGCAATGCATCAATTCGTGGATCTCATGCATTCGATGCTCAAGAACGATTACCAAGGCTATGTCTGGAAGCAAGGTGATCGATTCGATGAGCAATGGGGTAGATCAAGAGCTTCTGACATGGTGCTGGCGCTGCAGTGGCTGTACGAGAATCATCCTGAGGACAATAGTGCAAAGATACACGAGTGCATGTTCATGATCTACGAGAAGGCTTTTGACTGGTCATGGTGGTACTCAGATGGTGTTTTTCTCAAGGAGGATATCGAAAGTTACCCTCCGGAACTCATAAACCCTCTTTTCCCCGTACTACACGCAGTCAACGCTGGTCAAGGACTCAAATCACCTGCGGTAATGGGCCGGCTGCTCCATGACCAGGACCTACTCGATAGCTCTCGTCGTGGTGTGCGGTTGACTTTCGACTATCACGGTACCTCGTCTGGTGCCATCGTTGGCGACGAAAGAATGTCGAGCAATTCTCCGGCACGAGGTACCGAGCTATGCTCAGTTGTCGAAACGATGTTCTCCCTCAGCACACTATACCAAATCCTAGGTGACGCCTCATTTGCAGACAGGCTTGAGAATGCTGCATTCAATGCTATGCCGGCTATGATCATGCCACGATGGTGGGCTCATCAATATGTGGCACAGACGAATCAACCCTACTCATACGAGGTCCCAGACACACATTTCTGGAATGTTGGTCCTTGGGGCTTGACGTTCGGAACCGAGCCCAACTATCCTTGCTGCACGGTCAACTTTCCACAAGGGTATCCAAAGCTCCTTTCGAATTCGTGGGTTCGGAATCCTGAACACAACGGCATTGCTCATGTTGTTCTTCTACCAAGTGATGTCAGAACCACTGTGCGCAAAAAGGAAGGTGGTCAGAGGTTCGACAACCATGTGCACATCCGTTGCGAGACAAATTATCCGTTCACGCAACTTCTGACATATCACGTCGAAGCCCAGGATGCTTTCAATTTCTCTTTCCGTGTACCCGGATGGGTAGACCTGAAGAATCCGGAGACGGGTATATACCTAGAGAAGGACGATATGGCACTCTTCAGCTACAAGAGCACAGCGCAGCAGCCGCTTACTCCAATCAAGAAGGACCCTCAGCCTCTGAAGCCCGATGCTCACAACGGCCTTCATACTGTATTACTTCCGGCTGGATCGCTGTCGTTCTCGGTCTATCTGTCCCCGTTCGCGAATCGTTCCGACACCGAGCCAATCATTCACGACCGACCCAACTCCGCTGTAGCTTTGACACACGGGCCGCTACTGTTCGCACACACACTCCGTGGCGTCTATACTCCACGGCGCCCCGCGAATTATAGGCTTCCAGGCGAAGCGCCGCCAGAAGCTAATGATTGGAGTATCACACCACGTTCGCAAAATCACATGCGCACAGAGGATGATAGCGGCTTTGGCGGCGGTGAACCACAAACACGGATACCATGGAACATAGCTATTGATCCGTCCACAGCACGCGTGAACGAGTACGGCAACGCTTACACCGATCCAGACTGTACAAGAGCACGCTCAGGAGACCAACGTGAGACTTCGTTCACCAAGGAATGCTACGATGATTGGCCCAATCCTATCTGGTCCGAGTTCCGGCCACCCGTGGCAATTAGTATCATGGCGTGTGAGATTGAATGGAGAATGACCGCTCCTGTGCAGTACGAAGAGGAAGGCCCTGAGGTGAGGTTGAGCAGCATTTCAAATGCAACAGAGTCATTTCAATTCGTCTCGTCTGATCCTGCTTACGCAAGGGATGGAGTACGCAAAACGGTCCCGGTTTACAATAGTCCCCTGCCGCTATCAGAGGATTCAGACCCGGTAACCAAGTCTGACAGTCGCCTGCAGCGGAAGAACGCGGTGCGAGGAGGCTATCCACTCCCACCACCTTCTCCAGACCATAAGACAGGCCGTCACAAGTGCATTGGCCGTGCTTTTCCTGTGGAGCTGAGACCATATGGCAGTGCGAAGATCCGTATGGCTGAGTTTCCTGTTGTTGACCTAAGTCCTGGAAGCGAGGACCTGATCAGCATTTGAATGATCGAAGCCTTTCATCAAACATGAGCCACTCGGCGAGAGCGCTAGTCAAATGGCCAAAACATATGCTAATGCTGTGACCTTACGAGAGACCTCATGAAAACCAGGACCAGGGCATGGCCTCTGCTCTGTAGCCATGACAAGCGAGGTCACACGTAAGGAAGCGGGCCCAAATTAGACGTAATTGAAGTTGGTCTGTCGATCAACCATTAGGCGAACTTCTGCCAGGGCATACCTCCTCGACACAGCTCAGGACAATCAACAATATCAGCTTAGCTACTTTTAAGAGCTGCAACCTCAACCCTCACTTGCGGTCCCAAGCGTTCGACCTGCGACTGAGCTCAAAAGCTGCAGAGGACTATCGTCGCAGCGTTTGCATGAGCAGCTTTCGCTACTGCAAGCGGACAAAAGTGATGGTGCTATTTTTGTGCGGTCGCCCGTTGAAACCACTCACGCGCGCCGCGCATTCCTCTCTCATAACTTGACGTGCTTGCCAGGTGAGTTCGATCCCTTCGGACCTGCACGAATACATCTCAATGCGATCATCTCAAGCAAAGACAATCTGTGAGTGCCTTATACTTCTCTGCAGTTCGGTATCATGCTATATCTTAGCAGTATGCGATAGGGTTTCATGTCGAAGTATCGTCGCTTGTCAGTGCTGATCACTCAGCGACCATTTCGCTGCTTGCGGCCATGTTTGCTCCCAGCTCTCTGATGGCGAAAGCATTGACCATCATAGCAATTACTTTAACTTTTGGCTTGCCCAGCTTGCTTTCATGCCTACGAAATAATCTCATTAGTACAAGAAGACCAACGCATTGACTTGAGCAGAAGCCATGCCTTCCGCTGACACAGTGAAGCCGCTCGTCCCTGTCTTAGCTTGGCTCGTGCTTAACATCAATGCAGGTCTAGCGTTCACAGTCCCGTTGAGACACCGGCTCTGGACTCTGCCGGCGATCCTCCTCCCGACCTACATATCTTTCAGGACCATCAACTATCTGACATACCCACAGGGATTAGCAGCAGTCTGGGGCTATGTAACTTTGATAGGGCTCTTCCATTTCACGTCGCTATTGTATATCAAGCGATGGACACTGCGTCCGGAAAAAGACGAAAATGGCAAGCCACTTCGCCACCCAGATTGGCTCAACCTTCGATCATGGAAACGAGTGTACAGAATAACTTGCAATCCTCGCTTGCTCAACACCTCGAACAGCGACGTTGATGGGATGAAGGAAGACAGCTTAATGTTCTCCAGCAAAAAAGCTCCCTTCTCGATCTGGAATATTGTCAGATGTCTGATCGGCTGGCTCACTCAGATCTACATCATTGATCCTCGCTTTCCCGGCGCTCTTATGCCCACAGGGTTCGGCGACATTCCGACCACATATCTCCGTCGTCTTCTACTACCATTCTTTTATGGACGACTGCAACCCGTTACCAGCAGAGAGAACGTCATCCGAGCTCTCGTTACGATCAATTCCTTCTGGACAACGGTTCTTGTACTTGAGTCAGTGAACACTATCTTCGCGATGTTCTGGATCTTTGTCGTCCGGGTTGGTGAGCCTCGCGACTGGCCCCATCTGTTGGGAAACCCACTAGAAGCATATACCATTGGCAGGTTCTGGAGCAGGTCAGTGAACTATGAACCTGACTTCATGCGCGTTCGCTAAACAACCACGCAGATTCTGGCATAGAGGCCACGTCTCTTCTTATCTAGACTACACACAACTGCTAATCAACCTCCTGCCTCGAATGCTCAGGGACGACAAACGCGTTACTAACACGATCAGACACTTCCTGTTTTTCTTCTTCTCTGGTATTGTCCATGCGCTTGTCAGCTGGCAGACAGGCGATCACTGCGCATACTACACGGACATCTGGTTCTACCTGACCAATTTCGCGGCTGTTTCCATCGAGAATGTGGCGCTGAGTTATTTTGGAGGAACAAAACCTAGGAAGCCGAGCTCTGAGCAAGGACGAGACGGAGAGACAGAGAAAGAGAAGAAGCATATGGACGGCGACAAGAGCGGTGGCAGGCCAAACAGCAGACAGGTGTCTCTTGTGTGGCGATGCATCGGCTACATCTGGGTTTTCGGATTCTTCTTCTGGGCTGTACCGAGGTCCGCCTACCCGAAAATCCAGTGTGCAATAATGGAACAGTACGCGCGGTTGCTGAAAGGGGTGTTCAAGTGGGAAGAGAGGAGCAGCACTTGAAATGAAAAAAGCCACTTGACGCTAGAGCACGAGTTAGGCCACTACGTACCCACAGAAAAAGACAATTCAGTTAATTCCTGTATTAGGTTCCAGTTCCGATGACCATGTTCGTTTCACTTCTCCTGAAGACCTTACCTCAAGCCATCCTCTGCTTCGGCAACTTCGGGAGAAGCAACCACACAAACAGAATCGTCGCCAAAAGCGCGAGCACTACAGGCTGCAAGACCTGCACACCACGTGAATTCGCAATGGCGCCCACAGCGAACGGCAAAACAGTAGCCCCTGAAGCTCCGACCGCAGCAGCAAAGCCCACGGCCGCAACATGCAGCCGTTTCGGCAGAAGCTTGGTCAACGCCACAACAGCAGCGGGGAACATTGGCGCGATGACTGTAAATGATTAGTGTTCGTTCCATGACATAGCATAGTATAGCATCTAGGCAGGTAGTCAGGCAACCAGATTATCAAACTTACAGAACCCGAGCAACCCCACCATGACCGCCGACACAGTAAAGCTAGGTATCAGCCAGAACAGCACCTGCAGCGCAAGCGAGCAAACAAGGTAAAACGCAACAGCGTGTTTCTCGGTTGGGAAACACCGCGCGGTGACGAAGCCGAGGACGAATCTGCCGACTGTGACGCCGAGCCAGAAGCCTGTGGCTACGATGCCGGAAGCGAAGTTCGTGCCGTGGCGGACACGGAGCATGAACACCACGATCCAGCCGCCGATGCTGACTTCTGCGCCAACGTAGAAGAGCAGGAAGACGGCGGAGAGGATCGTGACGCGGTTGTTGACGGCTGCGGCTGTGGCGCCGGATGCGTTCTTGAAGGGGTTGATCTTGCGCAGGAAGGAGGCGAGGGGACCTGGTGGTGGTTTTGGCCTGCTTGATGACAATGATGATCGGAGTGGCTGGTTCATGAAGAAGTGCTCGTGAAAGGGGTTGATCCTCTGCATCAATGGCGCTTGCTCCTTGCGTGGCGTCGCTCCTGTGCCTGTTGGCGTGGTAGCGCCTGACGGTTGGTCGAGCGGATCTGCGTGTGCAGTGAGGCCTGCGGCATGTTGAGCGCGGTAGGCTGCGCCTGTTGACTTCCAGAACGTGCCTGTTAGAACGAAGATTTCAATGACTGCGGCGCCAATCATGAAGTAGTAGAACTCGTACCATTGCCAGCCGGCTCGGGTTATCATTGCTGTTGCGATGAGGGGCGATATACAGGCTCCGAGTCCGTACATGCCATGTAGGAAGCCGAGGACTTCGTTGGCGTTGGCCATGTCGCCGATCCATGCGTTCCACGCGCTGTCGCCCAAGCCATTGCCGTATCCTGCAAGCATGAAGACGACCACTAGGGCTGGATAGGGTGGATGAAGGCTGATGACGATATATGCGATCAGATGCGAGACACTCATGATTGCTGCGACTCCGCGCTGGCCAAATTTCATGTGTACGATATTGTTTGTCAATGCTGAGGCAGTATAGCCGACGACTGGCGACAGGAAAACAAGTGATATGGTGAGATAGTCGACCTTGTAATAAGCTTCGAGGTATGGAATTAGGGCGCCATATGCAGCATCATTGGCACCCAGGATCGTAAAGCACCACAAAGTCGCGAGAACACGGGAAATGTTGCTTCGTGGATGATTCCATCTCTGTAGTTGAGGTGTGGTATTGGCTGTCGTGGGGTTAGGGAGGGTCGCTTCCTCGTAGTCATCTACTTTCGCCCCGACGGTCCTTGTCGTGCCTTTGTCCGAAGGCTCTTGTGAGATCGACGGCGAAATTGCCTTTGCATGCTCTGGGTAGGTCGGCATTTCCATTGTCATGGTCGACGAACCGCCGCTATTGCTGTTTATGGTCGATGTTCTTCTTGGTGCCATGGTGCAGCGTGTATCAGAGTGATGTATTCAGATTTGCATGCAAGTGCGCTGCTATCTGGTAAGCAGCTTGACGGGGTGGTGTTTGAGAATTAAGACCTATACTACCTAGTTGTTACCTGGATTTCCAGGACACTGGTTGTGTCGGTAGCCACATTGAGTAGAGAAGGAGAGCTGTCATATACGTATTCATGCATCGTGCGATGTTATCGCTTTATAGATCATGCAGATGTAGATTGTCATTTCGAATGACAATCATGCTAAGCCCAAGTCAGGGAAATATATGGCACGATCTCCGGATTAGGCTCTAGACACGCGGTTCGTATGCCACGACGGATCATGCCAAATTCGCTAGAGCCAAGACAGTTCTACATTCGCAAAGATCGAGTCATACGTGCGTGGATCGTCTGGAGATCAGGCGGAAATGGCAGCGGAAAATTGTTCGGCGCCCGAGCGTCGTACTCAAGCAATGCCAACACGCGGAAACCTGGCTTTGTCGTTGGACCGCGGGCCAGCTGGAGCAGACCTGTCCCGGACAGGCAACGTGGCTGGTATCTAGCACATTTCGTTTGCATTTCATACCATGTCCTGGTCACGTCGTTCGCAAATCCTGTGAGGAGGTGTCAAGAAACACACGTGCAAGTAAACAGTGTGGTCGTCAATTGCGATTTACGTCTTTTCGTGGGTTTTTCATGCGTGTGAAGCACGAGACCGAGTAGCCATCAACAAGCCTGCAACAGTGCAAAGACAGGGAGATGTACCTTTTCAAACCCTTTCGCCTTTCGGATGTTGCGTATGATAAACAACCCAGTTTTGCTCTTATCTCGCTGATGATAAAATTCACCGGCGTCGTTTGTGCTGCCGACCAAAATATATGCACGGAAGAAGGGATTTGATTCACCTCACAACGCTGCAGACCACTACTCCACAGGTGTCGAAGTCCCTCTGGATTTGGACATGCTGAAAGGAGCCTGTGAAAATGGTCAGTAAAGGGTTGGTGTTTGATCACCAGCCAACTTACTAGTGCTTTCTCTGCCTCCCATATCCGCCATGCCAGATTTTCCACCTTTCCATCGGCCTTAACGACTTGAGGTGCAAACTCTATGCCGAACATATGCTGAATAGCATATACGGCCCTACGTGAGAATTTCCCGTCTCTTTCGACCATACCACCAAATATCTCTTGAGGAGTGGTTGGCGCTATCTCGGGGTCCCTCTCGAAGCAGTTTCGAATTACAGGCAATAGTGCCCTCTCAAGCGCTTGTCGGATGATCTCCTCATTGTGCATTGCAGATAAGCTATGCCCCGGAGACTCAACCAATTCGTTGTCCTCGTCCTTGTACCTTTGTATTTGTACCTCAAATGGTTCCGAGATTGTCATGACGTTGTGCTTGCCATTGTGGTGGTAGCGAAACTCGAAGACACCTTGCTCCCAGAATAGCTTGTCACCAGCGAAGAGCATTTCGCCAGTCATGTATTCCGCCTGTTCTCCGGACGAGCGTGTCTTGGTGACCCTCACATTAGAGGTTACCAATCCTCGTTCAGAGGCGAGGACGTCATATTCACCTGGGTTCGTGGCGATCCATCTGCCCTGAGATGGCACCTGCGTGATATCCTTCGAGCTGTTTCGTGACACCATGTATAACCCGATCCAGTCGAGCTTCGCATGGTTGATTGGCGCAGTCCACTTGACCTTGATAGGAGTACCGTAGTCAATACGAAGAATATGACTCTCGTCTGCCGATTTTATTCCGGATTGCGATGACTCTCCTTCAATTTCGATGGCGTAATCGGCCGGATCAAGCCCGGCAACATCGGGGTCAACCCTCGTAACTACCATACGTGCAGGGTACTGTGAAAGGAGCTGTTTCGTAGGCTCGACCACGTTGCTGATGCTTGCGCCAAGTTGAGGTCTAGCAGCATCCAAAAACTGTTCCACAGTGTCGAGTGCCTCGCCAATCATCTTGTCTAAGCCATCCTGCCATTGTCTCAGAGGCGGAGGTAGTGATCGCTTGATGCTTCGCACTAAGCCAGAGTCCTGTCGCAGGTGGCGACCGTACAGCTTCTGCATATGAGGCCGTTCCACAAACTGGATGAACAGCAGACTTAGCGTGTGGCTCAACAGAGCGAGGCAAAACATTGCCTTGCTGTTCGCGATCAGAGCGACACCCCAGACCCCTGCAAGTCCCAGAACACGCTCGGGGTTGTTCAGGAAACGATAGATTCCACCATAGGTCAACTTTGGGGAATGGTCGAAGAAGAAGTCACCAAAGAACCATCCAAACTCTCCCAATTGCTCATAGATACTGAACGCCACCCACATTTGCAGTGTGACGAGACACAAGCCAATCGTATGCCTGAGCACGACCAGACTGTCGTCCCATGCAGCAGGAGGTGTATACATCTTCCATGCAGCGGCACCGAAGGTCGCGTAGCACATTATCATGCTCATATGGTATGTGCCTTTCCACTGTCTCCATGCTTCACCAGTGCTTTCACCATGTTTGAGAAAGTGACGTGTCCATTTCTTCTTGGTCGACTGTCGATTGAGCAGATAGCCAATGCCAATAGAGTACCATACTCGACATACGACAGCACTAGTGAAGAACACTGCTCGGTAGGAAGTGGTCTTGGGTGTGACGACTGTAAGCAGCAGTACCAGCACCTGTATGACAATGGTCGAAGAGTCAGTAACGCGATAGAAATCAAAGTTCTGAGGGCCGAGCAGATTATGTGTCGCAGGCGGCATGTTGCTTCCAGCATTGGGCCACGAAGCTGCATGGTCGCTCCGGGGTGTTCTGGGCCTCTCTCCAGCATTTTGTGGGATTTCATGTAGTTGCTGTCGCGGTGGCGGAGAATTGTAGGTTTTCTCGATATGCGGGTTCTCGACGAGGACGAGGAAGGCAAATTGAGCAGCGTGCGCAAATATGGAGATGAACATGACTTTTTGACTTGCCGCCATGAGCGAGATACCATAATATCCGATATAACCGATCGAGTACATTGGGTGAGGGGCCATCTCGAATACGCCATCAAAGGTCAAGTCTTGATCTACCAAGAAGAAGAAGTCTCCCCAGTACCAGGCATAGTCTTTGACAACTCGATGTGCATCAAGCTTGACCCATATGTTGAAGACGAGCAAGGCCAGGCCGACTGTCCATCTTGCCAGGGTGGTCAAGACAAATTCACCATCTGGTCTTCCGGCACAGGCCAAAGCAAAGAGCATATATGAGACGAAATCGCACATGAGTATCAAATCGACGATACGACGGAACACGAGCCAGGTGTTGTACTCGAGGGGTGCATCATCAAAGGCATAGTCCTGGGCGACTTTTTTCTCAAGCTCGCTCTTGATGAAAGCGCGCAGCTTGGGGTTGTCAGTATCCTCGGGCTTACCAAAGAGTTTTGACTTTCTTGCCCATCTCACAAGCGTGTTTTGCTTCGATTGTGCTTGTAACAGCCAGCCAATACCGACATTGTAGCTGGCGCGCCAGAAGACGAAGATCGCTCCAAAGACCGGTATGCGAGCCGCGTTGGGTAAGGTCCACAATAACGATATCATGCAAGCCAGAATTGTCAAGACAAGGAGATCAGACATGTTTTTGGGCTCAGACGGTGATAGCAGCTGGGACACCATGTCTTGAGTCTCCGGTACAGTGAAGACTGCAGATGTCAGCGAGACATGCCTCAAATCATGTTGTCTGGTAGATGTCGTAGGCTCTTACCTGTGCCGTCTGGCGTTCTTCCGAAGGTCTTCTTGTCGGCGTCATCTTTACCAGTTTTCTCCTCCAAAGCGTTTAGCTGCAGTACGGTCTGTCGAGCTTGTTCGCTCGATTTCGCTTGGACGGGTACATTGCGTTGACGAAGACCCTCAGTCTCGATTGGCTGGTCAGTAGCCATGGTTGTTCGAGAGTCAGTACAGGTTTGCTGAGGGACAGCTTTACTGGATAGAAGAAAAATGTGACATTGGAACTGGAAGGGAGGGTTCCAAAGAAGTTGGAAGATAGTACAAGTGAAGCATGCGGGCTACGCGAGTATGGACACCTCAATTCGTTGACAAGTACACACGGTGAAGCGAATTGCGGTCGGTAGATGTTTCTCCATAGACCTGCACTTGGCGTGAGGCAGCCGCTTCTTTCATTTGTGAGTGCCCTGGGTAAGCGGATCTTTGGTTGGACTTCACCCACGATGACGCCATTAGCACATGCCGTTGAGCCTAAGCTCGTCGTGTCATCTCTGCGCTCTGCCGTGTAGAAAGCGGGACAACGAGGAAGAAACTTTCATCGCGAGAAACCGATGTCCGTTGAGGAAGGTAAGGATGCAATAGAAAGCGAGACCATGGAACGTGTCAGCCATAGCTTAGTATAGTGCTCCAAGCATCGTGCACAAGCAGAAACGGATGACTTCATAGCTAGGTACTATCCGACGTTAAGTAGATAGATGCCTAGTGCACCCCGAAGACCGCAGTCAGCATTGGTGCGGAAGCTTCCAGGCAAGAAGTCTGATCAGTCAGCCAGCCCACCAATTCGCCGCATGTCAATCTCACTTCCAGGCTGGGGCTGCGGCGATGAAAGACCGCAACACACACAGCGATATCGACTGGCGCCATCGCCTTGAATTCTTCGTCAAGTAATATGGCACCTTATCTTGACGATCAGCCTATCCAACCCGTCGACGAAGCACTTGAGACACCTTTAAAGGCAAAACCCCAACTGGTTGCGCCGGAGCCAGGCAAGTCAGTTGCGGTGTGGCAGACAAACACTATACTAACAGCGACCAGAACACTGTCCAGGACCCGAATCGGAGCAGGCTGGTCGCGGCGACGCCTGCGCAGGATGCCCCAATCAACAGATCTGCCAATCCGCCCCGAAAGGCCCTGACCCAGACATTCCCATCATTACCGAACGCCTCGCAGGGATCAAGCACAAGATCCTCGTGTTATCTGGCAAGGGTGGTGTAGGGAAGTCGACTTTCTCAGCCCTACTGTCCCACGCCTTCGCCGCGAACCCCGACTCGACCGTTGGAATCATGGACACCGACATCTGTGGTCCCTCCATACCGAAGATGATGGGCGTCGAAAGCGAGACCATACACGTCAGCAATGCAGGCTGGAGTCCGGTTTGGGTGACAGACAATCTAGGCGTCATGAGTGTGCAGTTTATGCTGCCGAATCGAGACGACGCAGTCATCTGGAGGGGGCCCAAGAAGAATGGCTTGATTAAACAGTTTTTAAAAGACGTTGAGTGGGGAGAGCTCGACTATCTGATCGTCGACACACCGCCTGGCACGTCGGACGAGCATCTGTCGGTCAATTCATTCTTGAAAGAATCGGGCGTCGACGGTGCAGTCGTCGTCACTACGCCCCAAGAGGTTTCGCTACTCGACGTGCGCAAAGAGATCGACTTCTGCAGAAAGGCGGGCATTAATGTGCTCGGTTTGGTCGAGAACATGTCTGGCTTTGTATGTCCAAAGTGCACGCACGAGTCGCAGATTTTCAAGGCCACAACAGGGGGCGGACAGCAGTTGTGCAAGGATATGAATGTCCCCTTCCTGGGAGCTGTACCACTCGACCCCCGCATTGGAATGGCGTGTGACTACGGCGAAAGCTTCATGGACAATTTTCCTGATAGTCCAGCATGCAAAGCCTTACGACAAGTAGTCAGGACTGTGGGCAAACTCGTTGGCGAGGATCCCGATGCTGTCTTACCCGAAGAGCCCGCCTGAGCAGACGCGGAAGCAGTTTCGCGCCTTCTGAGAAACGCACATGTGATCAGTCATCCATGCTGCCCAAGTGCAAACAATTGTGCTCGGATGTCCCGCCCAAGATAAACGCATTGCACCTGCTAGATTGCGCTCGTTGATCCAGACACGCTTACAACAGACCTCACGAGCTGACTTGCTCGGCTACACCACGCCTTTGGTGCATTGCAACGTCAACGTTGGCGTCTCATCCAAGTACGAGCTGGTCAAGTCTCAAATACTTGGGCCAAGGCTCTCACACTTTTGGAGGGTCAAACATAGCGCCACGTTTGACGCGTTGTCCGTAGGCGCTGCCAATGTGCACGCTGCGATACTGTGCTTCACGATCGTGTCATGAGCACACGACTGTAGGCCGTGAAGACACGAAGCTCAGAAGCTCAAACATCATAAACATCAGTCAAGGAGTAAAAGAGCGTTCTGCCAACAGTGTCTGGGGCGGCTACCTTTGGGACTTGGAGCCGGTTCTGCTTACTGAATGGTTTAGGGGTCGATTTAGCGCCGGGTGCCCTTACGTCTAGTGGAGTTATGGGCTTGGCTACCTTTACTAGAGCTGCAAAATCGAAACTCCGGCTCCTTTTGCTTTGTTTCAGACTTCCCAAACCCAATAGTTCATTCGTTCTTCACCAATCGACTTCATTCTGGACCGTTTCCTAACTCCTGTGCTTTGCGTCGCGTTCACCCCACAAAGTCAGCGCTTTGTCTGCACAGCATCGATTTTGCTGCCTTTATGGACACTGCTAGACCTGAAACGGCCACGCCGTATCCGCTTCACGCATCCGGAGTCTCAGCTCGCTGCTGAAGCAGCAGAAAACGTAAGAGACATACGACGACTGTCGAGTACCTCCCTTCGCTTCGTGAGGCTGTCACCGTGACTCTCTATCATGTAACGCCGAGGCCTCGGAAGGTCTTGGTACCAAGCAGCACGTTTCGGGATGGTGACTCTGGATCTTATTGATTCAGCCGCCGCCCTTCGTATAACCTCTCTACCATTCCTTTTCCCTTCTTACCGTTCAATTCGTTCCCTTCCGTTCTGTTTGCTTTGCTATCAACACGGCACTGGGTGTCTGTGTCTTCCGTTCCCTCTATATCTCGTTTGCTTCTTCGGACATTTCCTGGTTGAAAGTCCCTCACCATCATTCTCAACAAGATCGTCTGGACACGCTCATTGAACACCATACGATCACCATCATCATCATGACGAGAAGCATCATCACGATCATTTTCACACTCCTTATTGCCTCAGCTTTGGCCTCTCCTATCAGCCCAAGAACGCTTAAGAAACGATCTTTCAAGGTTCCACGAGTGGCTGTCAAGAACTATGTGCCCAATGGTCCCAAAGCACTGAAGCGAGCCTACGCCAAGTTCGGACTTAATGAGCCCGCACCTGGGCCGGCGGCACTGAGAAAGCGAGATCTGAAGTTCGGTTTCGGTGATATCAGCATTGTTCCGACTGGCGACGTCGCTGCGCACATCAAGTCGGCGGCATCGAACTCCACTGCCGAGTCTGAAAACGGTGAGACCTCTGCGACAGGTACTCAAAACGACGCTCAGTTCCTCTCCCCTATCAAAGTTGGTGGGCAAGAGATGATCGTGAACTTTGACAGCGGCTCGTCCGACACGTAAGTGAATCCACAGGGTGACGAGCATAGAGAACGGAGGCTAATCCTTGTAGATGGGTCTTTAACACTGGCCTCCCAGCAAGTGCTCAACAGGGCCATACTATCTTCGATCCTTCGCAATCCTCTACGTTCAAACTCCTCGAAGGAGAGAGCTTCAATATTACCTACGGTGATCAGTCCACTGCTTCCGGTCCTGTCGGTACAGACGCGATAGACATCGGCGGTTCGACCGTAGAGATGCAGGCATTCGGCGTACCAGACCAGGTATCCGAGTCTTTCGTCATCGATAGTGCTTCCAACGGACTAGTTGGTCTTGCTTTCTCAAAGCTCAACACGATGATACCTACGCAACAGAAGACGTTCTTCGACAATATCGTGTCTGATCTTTCTCAGCCTGTGTTCACAGCTGCGTTGAAAGGCAACACCGAAGGTTCATACGAGTTTGGTAACATCGATACAGCCTCCTTCACTGGCGAGCTCAATGTCGTCCCCGTCGACGCTTCGCAAGGCTTTTGGCAGTTCGACTCATCGAGTGCTACAATCAACAACAAGAAGGTGCAGATACAGGGAGGTAAAGCTATTGCAGACACTGGCACCTCTCTTATGCTTGTTACGGATGATCTGTTAACCGCATACTGGGAGAATGTGGAAGGGGCCACGCTCAACGAAGAGGTTGGCGGGATCATCTTTCCCTGCAACGCCCAATTGCCGGATCTCGACATTGCTATTGGAGATAAGACGGCAACCGTGGCAGGCAACAACTTCAACTTTGCGGAAGTTGGAGCTGACTCAGCATCGGGAACTAACTGTAAGTGTGGTTTCTTTCTTGGATTGGAGAGCAAATGCTAACATGAAGTAGTCTGTTATGGTGGTATGCAGTCGACTGGAGGTATTCCCTTCTCCATCTACGGCGATGTCTTCTTCAAGTCAAATTTCGTTGTCTTTGAGGCCACCACACCATCTCTCGGTTTCGCACCACATTCGTAGCATCTTGTTGTCGTTAGCATAGCGTTGGCGTTTACATAGGAATAGAGGACAGCTTTGAGCGACGAGCACGAAATCAATGACATAGAGCAGCAGGCAGGCTCTACTATTACCTGACCTGGAATGAAGAAATATCGTTCCCACAGTTCGCACAGTAGTACTCCCTGACACAAGTGCAAGATCTCATGGATTTCCAGACTTAGATCACCCTCAAGCTAATATCCCGATTTTGCTCTTTCCTCACGTTTCCAATGGTATCAATTCTTCCTTCCTTATGTATCTGGTCGAATGGAATAACACTGCTTCTTTGCTCCGCCCATCATGTCTCTCTGTCATTTATCATACACCCGCACTATCAGTCAACGGCCAACAGCCCATTCTTATTATTTAGATAATATCAGTAATCTAGCCTATCGTTCTTTTACCAGCTGTTACCAGGCACCCCCAAGGATACAGGCCAAAATGACTCAGCCATGCCAGCAAAGACGGCGAAACTGCCGCCCCTTGTACCTGGATGCATACGAGGCCCGAGACAACGTCCCAGGGTGGAAGTTGCGTTTCGAGCTCGATGAACCTGAGTTGGTCGATGGGTGGAACGGTCGGCGAACCAAGGCCATTCCTACCACGGCGCCAGAGCCCGCGCTGGCTGACAAACGAAACTACTATCGAGAGCATTTGCAGGTAAGACGACAACACCAACAATACATGAGCGATATCCATCCACCGACCTGTCGATACTGGCATCTCACATCGATTCGAGCTCATCAGGAGAAGGCTCCGTTCGAGGGTCCAAAGGAGGAAGTCGAGCCGACATCATCACAGTCCACTGCAGGTGACGCACATGCGCATGTGGAAAGTCCGACAAATCTTTCCTGCAATAATCAGCCCCACCATGTAACTGACCAAGCTGAAAAGAACCAAACAAAAGTCCTAGAAGCAATTTTGACCCAGGCCAAACACCCAGCTCAAGCAGAGTGGGAACAATTGTGGTATCATAGCACCGTTGCTGCTTACGAGAAGATCGCACATTACTTCCCCATTTCCCTATCGCCCATTTCAAGTTCAGCTGTCGGTCAGAGCATCTCGGAGCCGACCTTAAGCATCTCAAGTCTCAACAAGGAGGATCAAGCCATCTTCAAGAAGGAAGAGAGCGTATCGTCTGAACCCTTTGCACCGGTATCTGAAGCAGATCGAGTGCAACGCCTGAGACGTGCAGCGAAGGCTAGCAACGAACGACAGCGACTGGCGCTATTGTTGGGTCTTCCTACATTTGGAGAATACGTTGAGCAGCGTCAAGCACGAGAGCAACCTTGCAGGGATATCTTACAAGCTTCCAGACGCCAGCTCAAGCGGCAAGCTAAGTTTGCCGAAAAGAGTGAAAGGAAACGTACGGTGAAAGCGCAATCTGTCACACAAACCCACGTAGACGAAGGATATTTCTCTGCCCAAGAAGAAATTGTTCCGTGTCCCCGGAGCGTTCCTCAGAAAGCTCGCTTGTACCGGTCGATGACTCAGGAAAATTCGCAGGCAGCACCCAAGACCTCTTCGCCGGTTGGTGGTGCAGAACACAGACCTCTAGTCGTAGGCCTCACCAAACCTCCGTCCGCTCGATCAGCCTCCACCATGGCGTCTAACCCAGAAGCTTCCGCTCTCAACAAAGAAATGGCCGAAAATGTCAAAGAGAACACGACCCAGGCAGCGCCCTCAGCAGAGAACTCGGCCGCGCCTAAACCCAAGAAAGAGAAGGCCCCAAAACAACCGAAACCACAAAAAGCTGCTGCTCCATCAGCGCCCACGTCTCCAGCGCTCATCGACCTAAGGGTTGGCCACATCCTTCGAGCTATAGCACATCCCAATGCCGATTCTTTGTACGTTTCGACCATTGCCATGGGTGACGCAGAAGGTGCAGAGCACACCCAAGTTGACGAAGAGACAGGCAAGGTTGTGCGCACGGTTTGTTCAGGTCTCAACGGTCTTGTGCCTCTAGAAGAGATGCAGAACCGAAAGGTCATAGTTGTTGCCAACCTAAAGCCAGTCAACATGCGGAGTATCAAGTCTGCGGCCATGGTGCTCGCGGCTTCGCCCAAACAGCCAGAAGGTGCAGATCCACATGCTGCTGACAGGGTCGTTGAGCTTGTCTCTCCACCTGAGCACGCCGAGGCCGGCGATAAGGTATACTTCGAGGGCTGGCCGTATGGCGAGGGCAAGGGCCCTGAGAAGCAGCTCAACCCGAAAAAGAAGCAGTGGGAGGCCATCCAGCCAGGGTTCTATACCAGTGATGACCTCGTAGTTGGCTTCGATGCTAGTCAGTGTGAGGAGGTCGAAGGGAGTGAGAAAGGTAACCTCGTGGTGGAAGGCAAAGGAGCCTGCAAGGTCAAGACTCTTCAAGGCGCCGTCGTACGATAGTTTGTTCTCGATTCGCCACAAAAGTTACCTACGCATATTGCGATTCGACGGCCGGTGTCCAGCACACGGCTCACTTCAGCAAGGTTTGCCAGGTGGTATCGACTGGCATTAGATGTGTGATCAGGGGCAGTCTATCTAGATAGAAATCGTCGAAGGTTCTTTCCAATACCGGTCTTCGTTCTCGAATCGGAACAAGTGCTCTCTACTTTGCATCACATTTGGCCGACTCATAGCTTTACGCGTTCCTGACTACTGCCGCCACTAAGCCTCCTCAAAGATGGCCTAGTGGCACCGAACATTGGGCTGGTAGCCGCGCTGCTCGGCCCACTAGGACACCCAGCTGCCGCCTGCGATACCGTCGACCAAGCAGAACTCATATTCCGGTCGATCGAAGGCCTTTGCGTGCTCGCGCCAGTGCCACCTGTCACACCTACCGCTGACTGAGCACTCTGCGCCATGCCACTTCTTTCCACCCCTGCGGCAGAAGAGGTATTTGCACTCTGTCCCTGTCCTTGTGCTTGCGCCTGCGCCTGCACGATCCCACCTCCAGGCGCCCCTAGCCGCCCCCTCTGGCTCATCGCCTCCCGCTGGCCCATTATGCGCTCGCGGTTCAACAGCCACTGCACTTGCGCACGGGTGCTGTACATGGCGCCGTTGATGTGCGCTAGCTCCTCTCTTATGCGCAGGGTCTCGTTCATAAGGGCCATGCTGCTGCGGGCGTCGAGGTCTGTGAGGTGAGATTCGAGGTTTGAGGTTTGAGATTCGAGGGCGGTGAGGCGAGGGTGGAGGGAGTTGTAGGCTGTTGTATATGAGGTTGTTTGGGCGGGCGTTGGTGTATGCGACGCATTCTGAGTTCGGGAGGTGAGGACGGAGAGGTCGTCGCGAGGAATCTCTTCAATGTCGATGTCAGAGGAGCGATCTGTGTTTAGGCGATTCAGTCTTGGTTCGATTGTGTTTGTAATCAGGTCGTTTAAGCGGTCGAGCCCGGTTTCGAGGACATCGTTTCTGAGGTAGGCCATTTTGAGTTGTTCCGAGAGGGAGTGGAGGAGTTGAGATTGTTTGGTAAGAGCTGGTGCGAGGCGGGCTAGAGGGCACGACCTGACGTGGGTTTCATGGTCAGTGGAGGTGATTCCGTCTGTGCAGCCGAAGTCTGCGCCTGGGCATCTAGGAGGAGTAGCTGCTTCTTCTTCTTCTTCTTCTTCTTCTTCTTCTTCTTCCTCCACATCGCCGCGGACCGTTGTTTCTATGGACGCTGTAGGTGCCGAGTTTGTGTTGGGACATTCCAAATCTTTATGCTTGATCCATTCGCCGTGGCCCAGCTGTATGCTTGCACCGCAGTCACACTCAATATAAGAACTGTGTATGCACTGATCCGGCACGAAGTTCTTGCGCTTGGTGCTCCTTGAGCAATCGGTGTCCGGACAGCGCAACTCTTGTTCAGGACACTCTTTTGTAGCATGATGCTTAACGTAGCCTCTGGCTGTCACGACACCACAGTGGTTGTTGGGACAGCGCACCTGGATTTCATTGCACATGTTCTTGATCAACCTGGAGGCCTTGCGTGACCCACCTAGAAGATATGACCGACAAGCTGGACATCTTGACCTGTCTGTGCTGGGACCTCGGTTCTCATACTCCTCGAAGCACTCTTGGCAAAACGTATGGTCACAGTCGAGGACGACAGGATCGATCAATGGCACATGGCATATTGGACACATCAGGTTTGAATCGTACTCGGACACATAATCGAGCGATCGCAGATCGACGGCGGATGTTGCTCGTAGGATCGAGCTTCCTGCACTGGCAACAGGCTGCACCACTCGACGAGTAGGCGTGCGCGGTGGTGACAGTCTTGGGCGGCTTCTTGCGAACTCGGTCCACAGCGTGTCGAAAGGGCTCGATCCCGGCTCCTCTGAAGGAAACGGAAGATGGTTGTCCTCTAGGGACGGAAATTCATGTTCGTGGGCTTCTGCCATGTCGCCGCGCACCCAGTGAAGCTCAGTGCTGCAGCCACGCAGAGTGAGGGATCATGGGACAGTAGAGGGGAACTGAGTACTACTAAGAGTGCCCCAATGGCCAGACAAACACAACAAACAGATCGTCACTGCTGACTTAGGGACTCCGCAATGCAGGCACGGCAGGGACCCTTGACCCGCTCCTGCCGCTCGTCACTAGCATGCGCAGGTAACTGCCAGTGTCCGGACCACCTTACATACTTCGACCTTTCGTAGCAGTGAATCTCTTGACTTGTTAACAGATATCAATCAGTCTAACACTTGTGGCACACTCGTGGCACACTTGACTCTCCGACCTGGTGCACAGGAGACTGATCACCAAGGCGATTGATAGAGAGGATCGTCCCAGGTTGACGACGAGCTTGTACGAACATGTCGAACCCTTCACAGCTACTGCTACTAGCAGACCACATAAAGCTCTCTCTACTTGAGCGTCAACGGGCACAATCACTGAACCTTGAGCCAAACACAACACAGGACTCGAACATATCTAGATCGTTAGAGTCGTTTCGAGAGAGTCTAGAAGCGTTCGAATCGAGGTCACCTAACGACGACTCAATATCAGATCTCAGGTCCCAATACAATGACCTCTCCAAGCAGTTCTATGGTGGAGGGTCGTCCACAGCTGAGGCGACTCTTTCCAAACCGAATGATCCAAGCTTACAGGATGACTTCATTCATGCTCGGACGAGATCGAGTCAGGACAATGGGAGACCCTCAGACCAGAAGAACGTGAGGTTTAGAGACAATCCATCGCAAGAATCATTGGATCCAGATGAGGCGAACCGAGCTGCTCTGTTCCAGGAACGATACCGTGATGAAGAGCAGCCGCCAGACCCGAATGGCGAGATGTCCAATCAACAGATACACGATTATCATTCACAAGTCATGAGAGACCAAGATGATCAACTTGACAGGCTCGGCGAGAGTATAGGCCGACAGAGGTATTTGGGCATGCAGATCTCGGACGAGCTTGAAGGGCAGGTCGCCCTGTTGGATGAGGTTGATAGAGGCGTTGACAGGCATCAATCGAGACTGGACGGCGCGAAGAGGAGGCTTCACGGGGTAAGTAAGAAGGCACAGGCTAATTGGGGAATGACGACGATCATTGTCCTCATAGTGATCCTCGTCCTGCTTATTGTGATATTGAAATGAGACATATTGTTAGCGGGGCGTTCGGAAATGGCTAATGTTCATGGAAGAGTTTTCGAGGGTCAATGCTGTTCACTTGGACGTAGACTACGTGATATCGTAGGCGTACCTGCCGTTTCTTAGACGTTTTCACATTTTCCGTGCAGCAACCCCTAAGAGCGGTCAGCCGTCTATGGCGGTGAGTTGAACCCACCTGCATCGTATGAAATCACGATGTACAGTACCACAGCTGCGCTTCAGCAAGCATGCCAGTGAAGATACAAAGCCAACACTTCAGACATGGTTGATACTTCCAATCTTCTGCACGACACTCAGCAAAACAATTTACGAAATGTTGTATAACAAATAGCGCAAAGCGTCAGGCACCCCTTTTGTCACCAAACCAAGCAAGCATTGGCCCTCGGCTTTATCTTGCGCAGCGACTCATCCTGACAATCAGCTTGGAGCTGCTGCTACAGTACGATCGAGCATCTGCTGACTGGACCATCTATAGTCCTGTCGAACACGATTGGTTCTGATACATATGAGTATAGAGTGTATATCACCAAAGGTGATCATACCTTTGAGCATGCATAGCATTGAGGCCCAAGCATCAGAATTCCACAACGCAGTGACTCGTAAGAGGGCGTCACAACTCAGTTGGATATCCATGCGGGGTTCTTCGACGATGTGAAATCTCTCTACGAATGGATTGCCATGCTTCGGATGCTGGAGCGACAATACCGCATATTCGCTGGGACGAGGTGTGGAGGTCTTCTCATATTTGAACCTTTTCAAGAATTTTCGTCCAACGACGCTCTGCTGAGGCCCTGGGATTTGCAGGTTTCTAGCAAGTGAGATGTACTGCTCTCCGGCGCCTATTTCGTCCTCCACAATCACTTCGATCGTATGGGCGAAGAGCACGCGAACGTAGTTTGCGTCAAGCTGGGTACTGCTGTTAGCACTCATTTTGGAGACGGCTTTCTGGTTCCGGGCTTGGTGGAAGGGTTTGTTCAGGGGCAGCAGCTCTCGTGCTTCACTGGGCTGGGTTGATATATCAGACAGCGTGACCGCTCTTCACAAGTTCCTGATGTACAGGACCCTGTATTGGTTGCCTTCTCGACATGCATCATACGCTCTGTCTCGAAGCTAGACGCTTCGCTGCCTGAATCTGAAATTGCCTACCAATAGTCGCCGGACTTCTCACTGAGCATGAGGACGGGTTTTGCACGAGAACCCTTGCTGGCGAGCCGGCCGCAGAGGGTCTCTACACCATCTCAGAAACTGCGAGCCAAACATACTTCGGCCACGAGAAATGCGGTGAGCGATTCTTTACTTCGAGACATAGCCACATTGCTTTATGCTACGATGCCCAACATTGTGCAACCTCCATCGACAAGACTACCAGCCTTCACCGGTTTGACTTTTCTTCAATTTCTGCAAGTAAGCCACACCACTACCTCGACAGGCGAAACCGGCAGGCGACATGCTTGACTCAATAAGGCCTGGTATGTTTTGCGAGGCTTGATCGTCGCATCTGCTGTCTCTTTGGTCATCCTGGCTAGGGAAGGCTTAATATGTATCGCTTTAGACACCATGGGGCAGTGCAGTCGAGATGCTTGCGTCCCACCGCCCCATTGCCTAGCACGCCTTCTGCCACCTGCAAATCTTCATCATGGACCACGAGGAAGGGTGTGTCGACCAGGATTCTCGTTCTGCGGCACCGTACATGGAGTCGTATACTCCCAAGAACCCTGAGTATATCTCCTTTTGTAGTTTTGATTCTACACGACGCACCACTAGGAGACGCGCCCGGTGTCCAACCTAGCTTGACAGCTTTCGAGCGGCGGATTAATGCCCGTGCACTACAGCCGGTGTCCAATAGACACCTCAAGAATGGCCCACGCCGAGTCCCGTCTGGGTTGAGCACCTCAAAGTTGTTCAGTGAAAGGCTATCAGCACCTCTGGCTATGGAGAGAGCTTTCCTCATCTTCCACCATCTGCAGCAAGGCCATGTTGGAGGGGAGTCGAATCCCAGCAGACGGCTTCCGAGGGCATGGACTCCACGCAACTTGCAAAATCTTGGTGCCTCGCTCGCTGGCAGAATCAAGTTTTCGGCATGTTCACTGCTATTCGCGGTCTCTCTACCTTCGTGGCAGTGTTCGGATACAATAGCTGGGTGGCTCTGAGTTACTTTGTTGGCGTCTCCTTCTATAAGCTGTTGCTGCGGACCTTCAGCATGCAGAATGTCATCGATTGGTCTACTGGCGGCTGTGGTCGGTTCAGAGGAGCTTCTGGAAGCTGCAGAAGAGTGCATAAGCCGTCGCTGACCGATGTCGTAATCTACTCCAAGATTGATGTTAATGATGTGCGCAGACAAATGCAAGGACGTGCGGCTGGAACGGCTTATGTTGCCTTGAATGAGCTGGGCCTGATCTGCAATATTGCTATTGCCGTAGCTTGCACCAGCTTGGGCGATGCGACTGTCGAAGTCGCCCTGTGGCAAAGGGCCGGCCTCACTCGCTTGTACGACAGCTGCGCTTGGTCCGCAACGAACGTCTGCATCGACCGGGATAGACTGCGGACTTCCTGGTGTGTGGGCAGAGTTGAGAGCATTGCGCAGGTACTCCTGGGGGTGGGCAAGCTGTTGACCGCTTCTGTGATTAGCAGAATTGGATATGCTCTCTCCGCTTCTGCGGGCTGGCATGTTCTCGAAAGCAACCTCGCATTCGGTTCTCAAAGCTTCTACACTGAGTGAGAAACCTGGAAATGTTGTTGGTGTGCTTGCCATCTCTTATTGAAATTCTGACAAACACATGGAAACCGCTCTGGGTGTGGGCGGCCTGGCTCAGCCTTTGGTGATAGTTCTCAGCAAACAGGAAGTACGCAGGTGGCAGACGGAGAGCAAGCAGACGGGGTAAGAACGCCGAAAGCTGTATAGGATTACTCTGGCGAGTTCTGGGTGTCCGGAGATGCGTACAGCTCAAGGAGAGACACGATCAGTGCTTGTGTAGTGGTACTGTTTTGAACGGCTTGGGGAGGATAGGCAGTTTTCACTGAAGGACTCGAAAAAACAGAACGAGAGCGCTGAGCAAGTGTGAAAATGCAATCACGAATCTCATGAAGCTCACAACAAATGTGGCCTTGTGTGTGTGGCGCTGGAGAGGGTTTGGGAACCACACCCATGGCTACGCCAACGCGCTTCCGCGACGCCGATAACAAGGTGCATTAACACTAGTCCCATTGAGCATAACCAGGCAACGAGCTGCTGACCCATTGTAGCTCCACGGGTTTTGCAATGCTCGACTTCATACTTATCTTGGTTATCAAATAGAAGATCGCTGTATCCAACCCTACGATACAAAAACCAGCAAGGGCAGTTGCAAAGCAGCTGTGGTATGCGACGGTTGTGGCCTAGCGTAAGGCTCGAACCTGCCACTGACGAGCATAAAAGGCAGGATGGACATCGGTACAACTATTGGACTTCGATGTGTTTCTTGTCTATCAAGCTACAACAGAGCTTAGAAAGCATGAGGGCGAGGTCCATCACTTTATAGCTGACGCCCCGGCCCGTTTCTGAGTCCACGCAGCCACGCGCGTCTGATGTTCCACAACACTACCGGTTAAAGTCTCGGCTATCTGCACCGTCAAAAGTCCAGGGAATGTACATGGAGAGACTAACTACAACGAGTGACATAAAGCGAACCGACATGCATCGATCGAGCCTGTACATACATGCGAAACTTCAAAGCTCGAAATCGCGCATGAACACGCTCTGCGAAGAGTATAGCGTTCGAAGATGCTTGTGGCCCAGAAGAATAAATTCATGCCCAAATAAATGCCGATTTGGCTGTCCGGATATTGATCTACAGTATCACCCTGTTGACTCAGCTCATTGGCGCTCATGCTGTTCTAAATTATCCAGCTCTGTCGCGAAGAACCTTCTGCCACACACCTGGCTACTTTTGATCTGATAGATAGTCGGCAGCATGGTTGTTATCCGCTTTGGCCTGCGCTGCAGACGATCTGGTCAAATGCCGCACCTTGAGCCGCTCGCCGCGGAACCCCCTGTCATCATCTTCAATCTAACATGCTGAAATCTCAGCCAGAGTACCTTGGCTAACATATCACTGTGCAACTCTACTGTACAAGGCTACACTTTGGAGTTCACGCTCGCTAGAGCATGGAGCTCCAGCAGGGTCGAGGCTCGAGCTTCTGCAGATCGTACCAACCATATCGCTCACGCCGCCGACTCTCACCTGCGCTCGTCGCCGCCAATATGGGACATGCCCCCGCATTACGACTATCTAGCTTACCGCAGGTCAGAGAGTGGTCTGTTCCAATCAGAACGACGACCATTCCGTCTGGAGCGGTCCGAAGCAAGAGAGCTCGACCACGATCCAAGCGGAAGGCGCGACGTCTTGGCACGATCAAGGTAAGAATGGCCGCTGAGAGAACTGCTAGGAAGTACGATCCTATCGATCAGTGGAGGAAGATGTGGGTCCAAGTTTTAACAGACAGGGAGGGGACGGAAAGCGGTAAGCGGAAGACGTGATGACATGGGCAAGAGATGACCTCGATGTGGAAGGTGGGATACTATCGAAAGAGAAAACGCAACTTGTCGAATACTTGGGTGATACGCTCTGGAGCTCATCTCTGATGTGATTACCTATGTACTGTATTGTTCCAATAACGTGGTATCGTTATCCACAATACCCAATGTCGTCCATCCACAGCGCCATGCTGGATAATGCTAGTCTATGCTCTCCGTTCATACGCTCCATTGTGCAAGAACCTAGGCTCAAGCCCAGGCGGTACTTTTGGCACACCCCACTCATCCCCTGTTTCATTCACTATACCAGATAACCAGACCGATGTGAATTCCTACTCCTGCCCCTCGTAGTCTAGCGGTAACCCATGTAACCGGACACGATAAAGGCAGGTATAAGGTGCGCCGTGGTTATTTCGAACACGCAAAAGGAAGTGTCTGCTGTAGTGTAGCAGACCGTTCTGGTTGATGTTCAGGTTGAAGCGCTGGACATGCGTTGTGTCTCTGCTCCCTCGCTTCCTGTTTCGGTCGGCAGAAAGTGGTTCGTCGGCGTACATCTCGAATTCGTACTGGTCTTCTGACGCTGCAGAGGCAATTTGATACGTTGCTGTACCGATACGTGCCCAGGTTTGATCTGTGCCGCCCTTCCCATCAGGCAGGAACTGCTCGCTTGCTGACTGGAAGGTCAAGTCCGCGACGTGAAGTCTCTGCCACTCTCCATAGTCCAAGTCCTCGAAACTGGCCCATAGCTCGACATCCCTAGGTGCTCGACCTGGTTCTAGGCTGCCAGAGGTTGGGAAGTGCTCGATGACGAGCTCAGTCGGGTAGATCAACTGTTTTGTCTCGATTGCGAGACGGAGGGTGTCCTGGTCCTTGCCTGCCACTTCAGCTGCACACCAGCGCTCGCTTTCGTCGATCCATGCTTCTAGAGCTGCGCGTGGGCCCTTCTCGACAGGCTTGCGGAATCCCAACCAGCTTGGCATTGTTCTCCACGGCCACGTGTAGCCCTGAGCACGTGTTGGAGAGGTGAGGTGAGGTATGACAGTTGCGCCGTTGGAGGGGGAGAAGAAATTGATAGCGTGCAGAAGGGGACTTGGTACGTCGGTTGGTGGTTTGTTCGGCTCGCGATGTGGGTATTGTGATATCTGACGTATTTGAGTTTCGAGGTGTTGTTGGTGAGAGCGCAGGGCATCCGTGTCCGCCGCGTGTAGGGCGAAAGAGGAATCTATCCTCGAGTGGAGCTCAGTTTCGAGCTGAGATATCTGGGAATGGGTTTGTTGGAGCGCTGAAAGTAGTGCATGAAGATCGGTCGGGTCTGTACTATTGAAATTACCGAAGGATGGCAAGCCTGACGCTGTGCTTCTGCATCGTCCACAGAGACTCTGCAAAGATTGAGTGACAACCGAAGTTGAGGATGCATCGCATGTGTATGCGAATGCTGTGCAGAAAGCCCAGGCGCAAACGCTCATGAAGAATGCCACTATAATTGTCTTGAAGAGACCTGAGACTGCGGGAGAGTCTGGCAATTCATTGATGCTGGCTTGCATCATCTGGATCATTCTAGACATCCAGTGCCATATTGCACTCAAGAAATGTTTGGAACATTGACCTGTTGTTGTTACTAGGTGCTGTATCCTCGATTTGATCCTCGTCGCTATCGATGTCGACTGTTTGCGTATCACGGATGCCTGTCGTTCCGGTCGATGTGATTCATTCCCCGCCTGGGACGGGCGCTCTGGTTCTGGCTGCAGATCTGGCTCAGGTTGTGGTAAGTTCGGAGCTCTTTCACCTCTTTCGTAGTTGTAACTGTGATTGAAACTACCAGTAGGAAAGCTTGAAGCCAACGATTCCTCCCGGTTTCTACGTGGCGTTTCCAGCTCTTGATGAGCACTCGTTTGTCTAAGATCTTCCTCTGGTACGTCGTCAAGATGACTGGTAGTAAGCCAATGCGCCGTTCGAACCTGCTTCCTTACTTCATCGGGCGTTCCTGATAGCGGGAGTTGTTGAGACTGCCGCTGCGGCTCGTTCGCTGTTCTTCTCCGAGCTCTAGCATCCCGAGCTGATATCTGTGAATCTGGCGTGTTGCCTCGAACTTCTGCTGCATAGGCTTCGAAATTCCTCTCCGCTTCGTTGGCTGCATCATCGAGCCGATCCGCAACAGCACGCATCGAAATATCCCGTGCGTGTAGTTGCTCTGGCAGCGCTGGCGTCTTAGAGGACCCATAAGCATATGACTGCTGGGTATGTATTTCTGGCAATGCAGGGTTTGATACGACATCCTTGGTGGCGTTAGGCTGTCGAGATACTGCTCGAGTAGATCTGCGTGGTGTATCTTGCGACAAAGCAGGGCCTGCTTTAGTTGACCTGGCCGGGGTGGCTGTTCGCTGTCTTAATGCTGCTCGAGGAGGCATGTTGGGCCCAAATTCGAAAGAGGTGTCAGGAGATACGTAGGGCCTTGAAGTTCGTGCTCGACTCATTTACGCAGACTGAGCTCAAAGCATGCACCTAATCGTCTCCAGTCGATCCGCTTGGACAGTGAACAAGGCACAAAGCTAGCAACGAGACGCAAGAATCGTAGTCATGCGACTAGAGTGGCCCTCCACCCTCCCAAGGTGTGTTCAAAAAGAGACTGATCACATGCGGGAGATGCTATCTGCTTCTCGATAGATCTGTGGTATAGGTCATGGATGTGCTAATGCACGATGGGTTCGCGCTAGAAGTCAGTGAACTAACGTGTCGGGGGGTGGTCAAGTCGCGTTCTGCCCAGAGCTGTTGTTGCGATGCGAGCTTTGCTATCGGTAGGATGGGATAACGACCACAGTTCGCGTTGTGCTCTGGAAAAATGAGATTGTTCTTCTGTTGGTGACAGCAACGCGTGGAATGTCGGAAGATACTGTCGAGTACAAGAAGCGTGTTTGTGGAGCCAGCAACGGTTAGCGTTATTTGAGTCGACCCGTGTAGTCACGTGACTCTCCAAGCTTGGTGGAGTCGCTCTGTGCCAGCGGCTCGAAAGCTACCAGCTTCATGTTTGTTTACTCTACATTACCTAGGTGGCCAGTTATTGTAGCGATGACTTGGTCAATTGTGCTGCATGATAAGCTGACGCTGTTGATGATGCATTATATGCCTACTTTGTACCACTGTGTGGCGAGATGAATGCCTACGATTGCCTCACAGATTGTGGTACGCCTCGACACCATGCTAATTTTAATTACATGAGACATGCTGAGTAAGTACCTAAACCTCCACTTTCCCTGTTACTGGGCCGTTGATAGGCGTCTGGGGCATTCGGAGACCATAGCTGGCTCTATCAATCGCACGTCGTTCCAGACTCTTGGTCTCGACTTCTTGCTCAGCTGCTTCCTTTCCTCGCGCGTAGCTGTACGCTCCTTTGCTACCGTTCGGGATATGGAAAAGTAAGTCGATTCGAAGAAGGATGAACAGAATGATGACGATAATTTCGAGAGTGAAATTGAAGAAATAGAAGCACCACTTGGCGTTGTACCATGGTGGGATGATGCTAGTACTCATAAATATTGTGCTTGTTCTGAATGCAGCACCCAGAGTCAGGAGTGCGCTGGCGGTCAAGACGACCGCTGACTTCAACCAAAAATGTCCCTGGCCGAAATGATCTGGGTCGTTCGTCTTCGGATTCACCAGCGCGAAGATGACGATTGGGATTGGGAGAAAAGCGATGAACACGAAATAGGTGCTTGCACCTCTTTGCATGTTTAGGTCGGCTTTCGCGGTAGCTGGGTGAGTGGTGAAGAACGATTGCGTGCTCGCAGTGACGACCATGAGGAAGACTAGAGGTATGAGGAGGTATAGCAAGAGTAGAGTTCTCGAGATCGCCTTGTGCCATCCTAGGTGTGGATGCAGACCGCGAAGGATGCGCTGAGCAAACAGGAGGTTGATGATAAAGAGGATGAGGACGCCGGCAGCGACGAAGATGGTGGCTGCAATCGCTAGACCTCGATTATCCAGGTTGTACATCCATGACAGTCGGAGCGAGGAGGTAACCACTCTGGCCATGCAAAAGCCGGTGCAGAGACCGTTAAACAAGAATTTATGGCCTCGCTTGTTGTTCCTTAGGAAGATGAATATGTTTGTCAATGCTGCAACGAAGAACAACGCGAGGAAGACGGCTGTCGGCGCTGCGTCTGTGCTTGGTTTGGGGAATCCTTGAGCCACACGGACCCGCTCCATCCACGGTTCAGGCATCTTGTATGTCGCAACTGGCAAGCCCGATCCTTTGAGTATGTGTGAGTAGAAGATGAGATGTTCTGGTCAAAAAGCCTGTATCTTTGGTAGTCAACCTTCAACAGATGCGTGCGGGCCAAGGCACGATTTTGTTGTATACTTCCTTTGTTGTCTTTTCAGCCAGACATCTATGCGAACGGGTGTGGTACATGTATGAAACAGCAGGTCGCTGCTCGGTTCGGAGAAGCTGCATTATGTCCAGATCAACCATCGTTCACTGTGGTGCACGGAGTAGAGTTGTGTCAGTCATCATTAGTGTTGCGTGATACAGTAGTGGTAGAGCGGAGAGGGTGCCATGAGCGCCGATGAACGCGAGCACCGAGATGGAAGAATGCGCCAGCTTGCTCAACAGGCTCAAACTTGGGACTGGTGCAGTGAGTGACGGCCAGGATGCTTCGATGCTTGCCAGTCGCGAAGCAGTCGAACTTGAACACCGACTCGGTGTGAACTTGAACGCCGAGCCGAGAAAGATCCACGGACCGTGATGTCATTAGTGCTTTTCCCCACGACCTTCTTACTGCTGCCTGAAAGTGGTGCCTGAACCAGACTGCGTTGGAGGCAGCGGAAGGCACGAAGACTACACTTACCATGCCGCGCGTATTGTGTCTACACCTTGCATAGCTTCAGTGTTTGGTGATCAGATTGAGACCATTGCGTTCCGAAGTTGACGCTCTAAGACGAACCAAGAAGAGAATCTACCGCACCACACAATCAGTATGGCAGCAGCCAGTGGTGCTCTGAAAGCCGACTCCATCCTCTCCTACATTGCGAAGAGTATATCAGCACAGGAGGGCAAGCAAGCCATCAAAGACCCATATGCTGCGATTGCCATATTTACTCATGCCTGCATGCTGGCTGTCGGCTTCAAGCTGGTCGGCCTAGGAGAAGACCACAAGATTGAAGCACATTCAGAACCGTCAGACACACGGCCAGTGCCAACTGAATGGGATCAGCAGTCGGGCTACGCGTTCAGATACTCCCACCCACAGTCGTCGATGGAGTTTCTGGTGAAGCTGACGCGGTTGGGAGGAAAGGCCATTGTCTTTGGAGTGGGGATGGGCGATGACAAGACTGCTCAGGCGGAAATCAAGGCCGAAGACTACATCTCACAGAACTCGCTAAAAGATGCCAAACTCAGCAATACTGATAGCCTGCGACATGTATTCATCTCCAACGGCCGCATAGAGGACTTGAGCTCGCTGCTCAAGGCCAGCATCATCCAGAAGCTGATTCCTGGACTGAGGAAAGAAGGATACGAAGAGTCGGCGAACACTGCACAACGAGAACAGGCATCAGCAGCTACGCGGCAGCCGAGAAGAGGGGAGGAGGACAGGCCACCTGGAAGAGACCCGTTACGAGACGATCAGCCCCAGCCAGCAAGACCATATCCTTTTGACGACCCATTAGCAGCTGCGCCTCGAAGACCACGCCCAACACCTGACTTTGCACCACCAGGCTTCGAAGACGAGCATGAGCTTCAGAGACCAAGAGGAGGCTTGCCAGGGATGCCAGGACAGCCGTTTGGTAACATTGGAGACCGAGACCTATATCCGCCAGGTCTCGGTCCGCATGACCCGCTGCGGATGGGTCCAGGTGGAGGAGGAATCCGCGGTGGTGGTGGCATGCATCCGACTTTTGACGATCCTCTGTTCCAGGGCCAAGGTGGCCAAGGTGGCTATGACCCCATGGCACCTCCTGGCGCAAGATACGATCCCGTCGGCCCTGGCGATGGTCCGCCAAATCTGAGAGGTGGCCCTAGATTTCCCGGTGGTGGTGGAGGAGGGTTCGGTGGAGGGTTCGGAGGCGCAGGAGGTCGACCACCCAATCCATTTGGAGGCTTTGGCGGAGGCGACTTCATCTAATGGCATGAGGGTATGGGGCTGCTTAGGCAGCGACATGCATTAGCTCAAGGTGCAGCACTGTAGCGAGCATCAGCATCTGCATCAGCACCATAGCAGGCTCCATCATGTGACAATAGTATGAGTTCTGGTCAACGAGCAGCGCACGCGTGGACAGCTTGCCTCATCAATATGGAAGGCGTAGTAATTAAACATGCTCGTTAGCTCTTGACTAATTAATGGTTGGGTGATTGCCGTTTCAATAATTAAAGGTGGCAGACGGGCAGTTGCGCATTCCTTGGCTATTGCGACTTTAGCTCAAGCGTCATTGTGCCGTTTGTGCTTGCGGCCAAACACCTCTGAATGCCTGACATTTGACCTCGACCCCCCTAAGAATAGACAAGATATACGCATAGACCTCCATCGAGCCACGACTACAGCGCCTGACCTACGCTTCCAGACTCTCTCCAGCGACCGCCTTTGTGCCTATCGCAACTCAACTTGTTTGGAGTGGAAAAGACCGACCTGGTCCCTCCCTGCCTCGCACGCGATAGAGAGCCAACCCCCAGCCTAGGCACCTGTAATACCTCGCCAACACGGCCGAAAGACAGTTTAACATAGAGTCCAGCATGGACTCGAAGATGGATGTTGACGTGGGCAAGCCTGCGCAACCTCATGGCCTGTCTCCTGTGTCGGACACCCAGTCCATACCCACCTTGGAGGGCTGGATTGAGAGTTTGATGAACTGCAAGCAATTAGCAGAGAGCGACGTGTTGAGATTATGCGACAGGGTAAGGACTGCCTCGTCTCGCCATGAGGAGGGTCTGAGCTGACGGTTCGACAGGCGAGAGAAGTGCTACAAGACGAATCGAACGTCCAGCCAGTGGTATATATACTCAACCAGTAGCTCAACCTGAAGCTGACCCTTCCAGAAATGTCCCGTAACAGTCTGTGGTGACATCCACGGCCAGTTCCACGATCTAATGGAGCTCTTCCGCATCGGTGGCCCCAACCCAGACACCAACTACCTCTTCATGGGTCAGCACCGAACTTCCCCTCTGTCTGATGCATGACTTACCGTGCTATAGGTGACTACGTAGACCGTGGCTACTACTCTGTCGAAACCGTAACACTGCTCGTTGCCCTCAAGATCCGCTACCCCTCGCGCATCACCATCCTCCGTGGCAACCACGAATCCCGCCAGATCACCCAAGTCTACGGTTTCTACGACGAGTGCCTCCGCAAATACGGAAATGCCAACGTCTGGAAGTACTTCACCGATCTCTTCGATTACCTCCCTCTCACCGCTCTAATCGACAACCAAATATTCTGCCTGCACGGTGGTCTTTCTCCCAGCATCGACACATTGGACAACATCCGGAGTTTGGACCGAATCCAGGAAGTTCCTCACGAAGGCCCCATGTGTGACCTCCTCTGGTCAGACCCAGATGACAGATGCGGATGGGGCATAAGTCCACGTGGTGCAGGATATACTTTCGGGCAGGACATCAGCGAGGCATTCAACCATAACAACGGCCTGACCCTTGTTGCAAGAGCACATCAGTTGGTCATGGAGGGTTACAACTGGAGCCAAGATAGGAATGTGGTGACGATATTCTCGGCCCCCAACTATTGCTACCGATGTGGTAACCAGGCTGCTATCATGGAGATTGATGAGCATCTGAAGTATACTTTGTGAGTCGAAGTCGATGAGCTGCGCCAGAGTTCAGGAGTGCTAACAAGTGTACTAGCCTACAATTCGACCCGTGCCCAAGAGCAGGCGAACCAATGGTCAGCAGACGGACGCCCGACTACTTCTTGTAAGCAGAAAAGGTAAGCAACACAACCGTGAAAGCAAATGCACAGAACGAGCGATACCACCGAAGCAGGCACGAGCAGCCTCGTGCCCCACAGACGAGCGATACCCGCCTATCCCCTGCCTGGAACAGCATCGAGAGCGTGAGAAGCGAGCACTATACTTATACCGAACACGAAAATCCTAGAACCTGCATGAAGAGCTCCAGAGGAGAGCAAGCGAGCAAGCGAGCGAGAAGCCGAGCGCCTAAACTCATGCGTGAGGTAGACAAAACCATTTCAAAAAGCATCAGAGAACAAGTCGCACTTTGTTGACGTTTGCTTGAGCCTACCATGCTATGCTATAATCCCGCGCGACAACGTTGTAGCGCATAGTGCGATAGTGCTACCTCCACACTGAAACCAGGCAACCCGCCCGGAGCTCCCATGCTCTGCTGACATGGAGAAAGAAAACACCCTAGTGCAGTAGGTCTCCATCGCGAATTGCTCTTCATCGTTGCCGTCACCTTGTCGCTTTACCCTGGCAGCTTGCTTCTTTCCATTTGAACCATGTGTGGATTTCACCTTGGCCTTGTGCCGGGCCGTGTTCGCTGTGTTTCCAGCTCGGACGTGATAGAGACATGCTTCCCTTCTTCCTGTTTCGCGTGATTGTTGTGTCTGTTGCATCCTGTGCTCGGTGTCGATATGAGGATTCTGCCGCCTTTTTCGATATTCGCGGATGTTAGCCGGCTCACTCGACGACTTCCTCGACGACCATTTGCTTTGTCTATCTAGGGCGCCATGGACACAAAACAGCTGTAATGGTGCTCTTGTGGAAGTCGATGCACGTGTGTGCTACTCTAGTACTCCTTGGTTGAGTAACACCAAGTGCCTGGCTTGTTCTCGTGATAGATATCTGCTTCGGGGATTCATGTCTGTGCTTGCGCGGTCGAAATGCGAGAGCCGGATCTCCCCTCTACGGCCCCTTGGGTGGCCGCGTTTGTGGGTGCCCGCCTATCCCGAACTGTCGCATAGCTTCCGTGGCCGGCTGGGCTGAATCTCCTCCGGGCGGCGACTGTATGAATCCAAGTGCTGGGCTACGACTTGCTTGGGTTGATCGACCTGGTGAGAGGCTCTGGAATGCACCTGGGGACGTCAACGGCTGCGGCTGTGGCGGATACACGTTTCCAGCTCGGGGGCTCAATGCGCCGCGTCCACTGGGGCTGAGTGCACCTCTGAGAGCGGCTGAGGTTTGAGCTGTGGCTGCCCCGGTCAATGGTCGAGATTGCGGTGGTGATGACAGGGCTGGATGGCGCGATGGCGGCTCCATGTCGTCCTCTGGGTCGGTTGCGTTTGGATCCTCGGATTCTTCGTCATCGAGATTCATTGGTTCGAAGTCGCCCGTCTCCCTGATAAAGTCGAACACCTCGGGTAGGTGCTTCTGCATCATGGAATTGAGGATGTTCTAGAATCAGAGTGTCAGTGAAGTGCTCTGCTCTACTATCGCTTGTGTATCAATCTGGCTTACCTCTGGACTCTTGATGAGTTTGCCGTATCTTTTCGATATCTTCTTGCCCTCCTCTTGCTTACGCCAGACGTCGTGATTATCCGAGACATATATCTTCGAGCGTTCCCTATACCACGAGCTTATGAATGGACTGTTGTTCGTGACACTGCTGACGGGCCGAAGCGCATTTTGACAGATGAATCCGACGACACCGCGGCACCGCTGGTACACGGTATCTTTACTGCCGATGAGCTTCGCAACTGCGTAAAACGCATTGCCTGCACCTATGAGCCAAATGCCACCTTCGAAGTCATAGGGCTCGATGTAGTTCTCCCACACATAGTCTGCTAGCTTTTCGCTTTCTTGTCGGGCCACGTCAGTAGCGTGGCTGCTGTACGAGACGTCTTGTCCATAGTGGAGCCCTTTCGGATCGATACCCTGGTCGGCTGTGATTGTGATCATCTCTGGTACGTTCACATCGATGACACCGATATTGGCTTTTACGGCATGTTCGATATAAGCCTGGGAGGCATCGAGCTGTGGTGAGTAAGTCTGGTGTGAGGCAAACAGCGGAGGGTACCAATCAGACTTACCAGCCAAGTATTATGGGGTTTCTGTTGCGCGGTAGTAGGGTCATTAGTGGACAAGAGATCTGGTGGGTCATGGAAGAACACTATCAGGTGTTTCCTTCGGTCATGCGAGATCGAGCCAAGGACTTGCTGTTCAAACGACTTCGAGATCTTATCTCGGAGAATGTAAAGCTCTGTCAGCTTGTACTTGTCGAACAGATGTTGTGCTTGATATCGTCGGATCACATCATGCAAGCGTTCTCCGCCATAGATGCCGCTGGTGGGTGCTTTGGGGTACATGCATTTCCAGTAACGCGACTGCACCTTCTTGACCTCCTCGATGGTCTTGATTGCTGACGTCGTAGCGCTGGTGGCCTCGAGCCTATCAGGTGGTTCACCCATGAGTGTTCGAGTGACGGCCAGTGCCGACCTTGAGATAGCTCTGAAGTTGTAACCGCCTTCGAGACATACCGCAACCTTGCCATGAGCTAAGGACATTAGCATGTGCGTCATGTGAGCATAACAGGGTGGTGTGACGTTGCAGCCACCAAGCTCGTCGCCGGCAGCTGCATCGAAACCAGCCGACACAATCACGAAATCAGGCCTGAACGACTTCGCGATAGGCATGACCACCTGCTGAAATGCGTACATGTAGTCACCATCACCCATCCCTTTGGTCTCCCAGGGGATGTTGACATTATAACCTTCACCTGCACGTTCACCACAACGATCCATCCCTCCTTCTGGTCCGCTGGGATAGAACTTGCCACCTTGATGTACGTGCAGCGAGATGTAAAGGATATTTGGATCGTCGTAGAATGCCTTCTGACAACCATTGCCGTGGTGCACATCCCAGTCTAGGATCAGGATCTTTCTGCAATCTACACCGAACATGTTTTGACAAACTCGCGAGGCAATGCAGGTGTTGTTGAAAAGGCAGAACCCCATAGTCTGATGGACTTCGGCATGGTGACCTGGCGGGCGTATGACGGCGATCGCGTTCTTGACTCTTTTCTCCATTACTGCTTTGCATGTCTCAATAGCACCGCCTGCAGACAGCTTGCCAGAATAGTAGGAGAGTTTGTTGAAGTAGATGGAGTCCATTTGTGCAGATTCCGAAAGGTCGAGCAAGTCATCGTTAGACATGTCTAAAGGAGGTCAGCATTAAGCACAGTAGAAAGCGATGGCGACACTGACTCGCGGTGTTACGCACGAATGCATAATGGGCGGGAGTATGGACCAGACATATCTCATCCTCGGTAGCCTCGCGTGCATCAATACGCAGAAGTGGCTGGTCGACCAGTAGATCATAGTCTTTGTGTTGTACTAGACCAGCTTCGCACAATTCCTTGAATATGTAATAGATGCGCCGGGGGTCTTCAGGATGCACAGCTTCTGCAGACAAGGCCGAGACTTCAGCATGATAGCGCATTCGTTCGTCGTAACAGAGACCTGTAGGTAGGTCTCTGGTCGGCAGTCCCCGTGGTACATCGTGTGAATCGTCGACGGACGAATCATCTGTGCTATCAAAGTCTTCCAGGTCATCCTCAGAGGGAGTTTCGGCCTTGAAGTTCTCGATGAGTACGGGTATCCGCAGATCGGTCATGTCAACGTCTGGCGACTCCATGGCTAGAGAGTGGTGTGGCTCGTCTTGAGTGTGGCTAGCGAAGTGGATAAGCAAACATATTCAGTGCATTGTCCTTGGGTGATGAGGCGTGACCACCATAACCTAGGCTGGAAACAGTGACACCTTCTGCTGAAGGCTTCCAGGTTCGACAGCAGTGATCGTAGAAGAAAGTTGTGAGTAGTAGGTAGGTCCTTCAGTGCAAGTAAAGGAAGGTCCGCTGGTTAGCGCCAAGACGTTCAGGTCCCGTGATCAAATCACCGATGGTAGTACGAAAAGGGGCTTGAGTGCTATAAGACGAAGAGCACATTATCGATGTTTCTCCACTGCAAAGGGCGTTCAGATCTGTTTCAACTTGCGGTAAAGCTGGCCAACGTTGGTTCTAGGCACTCCATGGCCATTCTGACAAAGAAACGGGCCATCCCTCAGATGGGTAAGCGAGCAGCACCAAAATTACGAGACTTGGAACGTGAGAAGCTGGAAGAAGTCTTTTTGTAACCTTCTACAGGCCTCGATCGTAAACAAAGATAAGTTGTAGAATAACGGGTCGCGTAAATGACCGTTTTACAAAGTGACTATATTCTGGCTTTAGGCGGTCGTAACCATCTAAATAGCCCTAATTCTGTACTGGCGACCCCCTGAAACCTATAAATGCTACTGTCCCCGGATTACAATCAACGAGTAATACTAGACCCACTATTCCACAACTTCTTGTTGTTTACGATCGAAGCCTGTAAGTATGTATAGTAACGTTCTATCTACAACGTGAATATCGGAATTATGAAGCACAATAATCATGCGTACATTTCACGACCATCGTCAATGCTCTTGAATCCGCATTCTGTACACCCTTGAGCGGGTCATGGTATAGATGTATTATGTAGCAGAGGCTGGCCTCCTGATGCAGTGGCCGTCCTCAAGTCATCGAGGGTTTGCCAACAGAGGAGATTTCTACCAGTTTCCCAGTTTTGGCGCTAACCTACTTGAGTGGCGTTATCACACGTGACTGTATCCATGGGCTTGGCGCGCGTGCTCCTGGGGAGGGGGGTCATTGTAGGTGAATATTAATGTGTCAGTAGCGTGCTTTCATGGTGATAACAGAACGTGCTACGGATGTATTGCGCTGTCGACATGGGCGTCTTGAGCTAAGAAGTTTTCCGCATTTGGAGAAGTTCATGTTGGAATGTGAGCCAGTGCAGATGTTGCACAACACACGGTAGCAGAGAATGAGATGGCTCATAAGTCCACGTCGTAGTATTGATACAGTCTCATAGGGAATGATATCTACCTATCGTGCCATGATGAACCGCTCATTCTCAGTAATCCATGCGCAATATCGTGAATTGCCCATTGCATTCTTGACTTTGCTTTCCCCACCCACCACTCACTGCTGGCCGTCAACCTTTGCGATGTAGGCAAGCAGGTCGACGACACGACGGCTGTAGCCATATTCATTACTAGTTTTTTGTTAGCGATTGCTTCGTGGAGAGGAGATGGGGGATGACTTACTCATACCAGCTGACCAGCTTGACGAAGTGGTCGTTGAGGGAAATACCAGCACCAGCATCGAAGATGGAAGAAGCGGTGTTACCGTTAAGATCGCTGGACACGATCTCGTCCTCGGTGTAGGCCATTATGCCCTTCATGCTGGTCTCAGAAGCCTCCTTGATGGCCTTCTTGATTTCATCGTAGCTGGCCGACTTTTCAAGAACACAGGTCAGATCGACAACGGAGACGTTGGCGGTGGGGACGCGCATAGACATGCCGGTGAGCTTGCCGTTCAGGTCTGGGATGACCTTGCCGACAGCCTTGGCGGCACCAGTGCTGGAAGGAATGATGTTCTGAGCAGCAGCTCGGCCGCCTCGCCAGTCCTTCCCAGATGGGCCATCGACGGTCTTCTGAGTAGCGGTGTATGAGTGGATGGTGGTCATAAGACCTTCCTTCATGCCGAACTTGTCGTGGATGATCTTGGCAAGGGGAGCCAAGCAGTTGGTAGTGCAAGAGGCGTTGGAGATGACGGTATCCTCGGTCTTGTAGGACTCGTTGTTGACGCCCATGACGTACATAGGAGCGTCGGCGGAGGGGGCAGAGATGACGACCTTCTTAGCACCACCCTTCAAGTGAGCACCTGCCTTGTCCTTAGTCGTGAAGACACCGGTGGACTCCACGACGTAGTATGCGTTTGTCTCGGACCAAGGGATCTCTGATGGGTCTCTCTTCATGTAGAACTTCACTTCCTTGCCGTTGACGACCAATGCGTCCTCCTTGACCTCGACTGTGCCCTTGAACTGCCCGTGAGTAGAATCGTATTTCAGCATATAGGCCTGTGGCGTATTAGTTATCTCTTTTTGTTTGGGCCGGAGCCTTCAAGGCATCTTACGGCATATTTGGGCTCGATAAAGGGGTCGTTGACGGCAACGACCTGGACATCGCCGTGCTCGACAGCATTTCGGAAGACGAGTCGTCCAATTCTGCCTACCATGAGTGTCAGCTCTGCTCCTCGACAGATCAGGGTTGCCTTTACCGAAGCCGTTGATGCCGATGAGGGTAGGCATATTGTTCTGGTTGGTGGGCTCTTAGGGAATCTGTTATTGAGGTCTGGCTGATGTGATATTAGCGACCAGGTCAATGGAAAGTACAGGTTGTGAAGAAGGTAGTAATGTGAGGAGACCGCAGTGTTTGTTGAGTAGCTTTTCCTGTGCTAGTGACTTGTAGCTGTTGTTGTTTCACCCCACTTTGGCGGCTTCATCATCGCTGAGCGCATCAACAGCCCACCTAACAAATCGTCAAGCACACGCGGGGTGGATATCCAATCAGACTCAGAGATGGTACCAAGTATGTCATACTTGGCACTGATAGGGCAGCTCACCTATTCTATAGATAGGATCTTGATGCGGTTTTCGGCAAAGGAGGGGCTGGAAAAATGTTATCTTTATTCAGAGCTCTGTATCGAGGCTTGAGAAGACGAGGACACATACTCAGAACCGTCTGTAACTCTTGCATATATAGACACCACGATAATGTCACGACCTCTACCCGGGTTCGTGGTTCCTCACGATCAGCAGCCGTTGCAGCTTGTGCCTTGTCCGTTCATGGTAATCTAGCCATGCGCCACACCAATCAAATTGCCCTCCGAATTTAAGGCCGTGCCGTGCGGTAATGGCTCACGGTTCCGATGGCGGGATATTGGTATTTCCGTAGTCCTCTGCCATGGTCCCCTCTCGTCTCTAATTGCCATAGAAGCCGCTTTTCGAACGCTGTAGATTGAAGTACATAGTGTGCTCCGATGAGCATCCTTCTGTTGACATAGTATACGTAAGTAGATCTGGATCAAGGTTTCGGACCATGATCGGGAGGAAACGGAAGCACGACCAAGTCAATCTATCGCACGTCCGGAATATTGTCGAATATGTGCATTTGTGCTTTTGGAGAGTCTAGAAACCCATAGATCTTCTTAGGAAGCATCCGACGTTTACTCCTCCTTAGCACCACCTCGGCCAGCTCGCTCCGCTGCCTCAATTGACGCCTTGTCGGTCTTGACTTCGCCGCCACCCATGCCCATGAAACCACCAGCGGCCTTCCATGGTCGCTTGAGCTCTCCAACAGCTGGCTTGCCGAAGATATGGACTTTAGCAATGTTACCCTCGAAAACGCCCTTGAGTGGAATGATGGACTGAATGACAAGAGGGTTGGTGTACTTGAGGTAGATGTGCATGAAAGCCATCATTCCGACGCCCATCATCTGCTGCTTGTAGGCGGCCGCCAACTGTTGTTGGTCGTACTCCATGATTGTTGCTACGCTAGAGTCAGTCTAGAACCAAAACGCCCATGACCCACTTGTACTCACTTGTGACGAGCTTGGGCTCCTCTCCTGATCCAGCAGCGGCAGGCTCCAAATATTTCAGAGTTGTGAGATCTGTGTCCTTGTTAGCCAGGCTCGCACGATGGACTGTATGCTGTCTCTATGCTCGGCGCACTCACCCTTCTTTTTCTTGATTTGCATGCCGATGTAGAAGTAGACGGAGAACATGATCAGGTTCGAGACCAGGTAGAGGGCGCGCACGCCGTTGAGAACGGTCGGATCATCGAATGGGATCTTCTTCGACACCTGCATCCTGCGCCACGTCAATACATGGCCGTTTCCCTCTTCGACCTGTTACTATACTCACATCCCGAGGATGATCACGAGGTTCGTGCTACTCGGTGTTAGCTAAAGACTCATCGCTGGTTCCTCTTGTGCACATACATCTGTGCGTTGACCATGATTGCGGTTGTAAACGGTGGAATTGAAGTGAGAGCTTGGAGAGGTTGGCTCGATCTTCTGAAGTATCGTACTTCGTGGTGTGTGAGAGCAGCGACAGAGAATCGGGCTGAGAGTGTGTGCGACTTGACGTTGAGGCGTGGAAAAGAACAGTTGTTTAAATCTGGACGCTTGCCGAACCAGACTCGGAGCTGGTGGGTGGTTCTCCGCCACCAAACGCGCTCAAACTCAGTTTCTTAGGCTTTCAGGCTCTCAGGCATTAGACTTGCTCACAGCACCAGCGATACTACTATCGCGTGTATTATGTATTCACCTAATATGCTCACTCACGAGCAGGCTGCGAGAATCCCTTCAGAAAACTATGGTCAGGCATCACAGTGACAGTAGAAGATTCAAGGCTGGGACAGTCAGATTTAACGGCAGATTATACGCCCATACTGTATATGACAACCTGACTAAATTGCTTTACATCTATAAGGACATCGTCCTCGCTGTTATCTTGACCTTCCTCGCCAGCATCCACGAGCCGGCCACGGCGTTTCGCTCACCACCAGTCTCTTTCTTTCGATCTGAACCTGTGTGCAACCTTTGCTATCATCCTTAGTAGGACGATCTGCGATGCCGTCCATAGACACTGATACTAACTAAGCACGTCTGGTCGTGGCGTAACGCAGTGACATCTTGGCCACGCTGCTTCCGAGACCGAGACATCCTAGACTTGCATGCCTTACTTACCATCCATTGCAGCTTCTGAGAAATGCCACGTCTTTTGACATCGTTCCTTGTCTCACGATTTCGTGATAAATTTAAAACAGAAGGCGGCATGGGTCGAGAAGCTAGATAGAGGTCAAGGTGGTCCAAGGTCTACTTGCCCTGTGATCGTGAGTATCAATGATTGCGTGCTGTGGACACTAGCAGGATGTGCAGTTGGTACACCCCCTTTATGCGACAGGGTTGCGCTTCTGGCACCTACGCCCGCCGTAGGGCAACCGCAATCGGCCGCAAAGGATGTACGTCTTACTGGTATCGACATGTAACAGTGTCAAGGACCGACAGCTGCTTGTGGTTACGCGAAGTATGTCTGGCTCTAATGTTGTTGAGTTTGCTTCTGCGTGGTGCGCTCAGTACGTAAGGATCATGAATGCGCTTGCTAGAGGAAGCCCCGTGTACAGTAGTTGTTCGTCACTTGATTTCGGGAGCAGTCCGCAGAATACAAATTAGGCGGCCGAGGGTGGCGCGACGCGCAGGCAAGCAGGTGCGCGCGTCACCATCCTTTGCTGAAATGCACTACTACTTTAGTAGTTGGGGTATTACTTGGCTTACATCGAACTAACACAGTGTCTGCAAGGTCCTCAGATATCGTACAGGACTAGGTGGTTGAGGCTAACTGCGGTGTACATTTGTCTAGATCTCGTTGTCTCGATGCACAACGATTAATGACCACATTCCGCTCGCTGTCTCTATTTGTCAAACGGCATCAGTTGTGGTTTGATCGCAGCACATCGATCTACCGTCATCCACGCGCCCATATCTATAATAAGCCTGCTGTCCTCAGATGTGTTAGGATCAGAACATTCGCTACAGTCATGGATTCTAAAGTGCGGAGGATAGCCGACGAGCTGGAGAAGCCAGACCTCGATGACAGGTCGTACAGAGTCATAGAGCTGCCCAATAAGCTCGAGGCTCTTCTGGCACACGACCCCAAGACCGACAAGGCGAGCGCAAGTTTAAGCGTCAACGTTGGGAACTTCTCAGATGACGATGATATGCCTGGCATGTGAGTGTCCTTGTCAGCTCCTGGTTCCAATGCATCTTCTGCTTCTGAGTAACTGACCCTTCAATAGGGCCCACGCCGTAGAGCATGCCTTGTTCATGGGGACCGAGAAGGTAAGACATCCGACCCCCTGGCACAAACAAACGCTGACAAGAACAGTATCCAGTAGAGAATGAATACAGTGCCTACCTTTCCTCAAACTCGGGCATGTCCAATGCCTTTACGAGTTCTACATTCACCTGCTATTTCTTCGAATGTGCTGCCTCGAGCGAACCTAGTGATAACGCAACAAACGGAGTCGACGGTGCGGTCAACGGACACGCGAATGGGACGGCCAAAGGCAGCGCAAGAGGACCGCTCTATGGCGCTCTCGACCGGTTCGCGCAATTTTTCGTCAAGCCGTTGTTCCTCGAGAACACGTTGGACCGAGAGCTGAGAGCTGTCGACTCAGAGAACAAGAAGAACTTACAGAGTGATGTATGGCGCCTATCACAACTCGCTAAATCCTTGTCGAATCCGAATCATCCGTATCATCATTTCTCTACAGGCAATCTAAAGACTTTGAGGGATGATCCACAGGCCAGGGGTGTGACGGTACGGGACGAGTTCATCAAGTTTTACGAGAAACACTATTCAGCCAACATCATGAAGTTGGTTGTACTGGGTCAAGAATCTTTGGATGAACTGGAGAGTTGGGTGGTCGAGCTTTTCTCCGAGGTCAAGAACAAGGATCTACCACAGAACAGATGGGACCACGTACAACCACTTGCAGAGCCACAACTCAAGACCGAGATCTTTGCAAAGCCAGTCATGGAGACTAGATCACTGGAGATCAGCTTTCCTTACCAAGATGAAGACGAGATGTACGAGACTCAGCCGTCCCGATACATTAGTCATCTGATAGGTCATGAAGGGCCCGGCAGTATTCTCGCTTATTTGAAAGACATTGGACTAGCTAATTCTTTAAGTTCTGGCGCGCACAATGTCTGTCCTGGCTCGGCCTTTTTCGAGATTGAGATTAACCTTACCCCTGAAGGCCTCAAGAGATATCGCGATATTGTCAAGATCGTGTTCCAGTACATCGGGATGATGAAAGCAGAACCTCCTGTTGAGTGGATGTTCGAGGAGCAAAAGAACATGGCTGAGGTTGACTTCCGCTTCCGCCAGAAATCACCAGCCAGTCGCTTCGCCAGCGGAACGAGCAGTGTCATGCAGAAGCCATTACCCCGGAAGTGGTTACTTAGTGCGACTAGCAAGTTCAGAAGTTTCGACCCCAAAGCTATTGTCAATGCCATGCAGTTCTTGAGAGAAGACAATTTCCGTTTGATGCTTGTGAGCCAAGACTATCCAGTCGAATATGATCAGAAGGAGAAATGGTATGGAACCGACTACAAGGTCGAGAAAATACCAGATCAAGTGATTACAGAGATACAACAGGCATTATCCGCAAGCGCAACTGACCGACCTGCCGATCTGCATCTGCCTCACAAGAACGAATTCATCCCTACTCGACTGGATGTGGAGAAGACGGAAGTCAAAGAGCCAGCAAAAGCGCCTCGACTACTCAGGGATGACGAGCACGTTCGTTTATGGTGGAAGAAGGATGATACCTTCTGGGTGCCGAAAGCCAACCTCAATATCCTCATGCGTAACCCAGTAGTTTACGACTCGCCAGCAAATCACGTCAAAGCCGCATTGTTCTCGAACATGGTAAAGGATGCTCTACAAGAATATTCCTACGACGCAGATATTTCGGGGCTCAACTACAGTTTGCTTACGAACTCGATGGGTCTGGAGCTGAATGTGCACGGCTACAACGACAAATTGGGAGTGCTCTTGGAGAAGGTCATCACCATGATGCGAGATCTTGAGCTTCGTCAGGATAGATTCGACATCATCAAAGAGCGGTTTGAGCGGGAATACAAGAACTGGGGTTTCCGGCAACCTTACATGCAGATTGGCGATTTTACAAGATACTTGGTCGACGAGAAGCGGTACATTACCAAAGAGTACGCAGCAGAACTGCCTTTTGTGTCTCTTGAGGACGTCAAAGCTTTCTCGAAGCAGATGTTGTCGCAAGCACATATCGAAATGCTTGTTCATGGCAATGTGTACCGCGAGGAGGCCAAGAAATGGGCACATCTGGTAGAGACATCATTGAAACCTAGGACACTATTGCCTTCTCAATGGGCAACGCGGCGAAATATCTTGATTCCTGCTGGCAGCAATCTTGTTTACAACCACACGTTGGACGATCCTGAAAACATTAACCACGGTATTGAATATTACCTACAAATCGGTAGTAACATGGACTATGAATTAAGAGCAAGGGTACAACTTCTAGCACAATTGACCGACGAGCAGAGTTTTGACCAACTTCGGACGAAGGAGCAGCTCGGCTATGTCGTTTGGAGTGGTGTCAGACCGTCGGCCACCACAACAGGATATCGCGTTCTGATACAGAGCGAGAGGCCGCCAACATATCTGGAGACGCGGATTGATGCATTCTTGGCTAAATTCAAGAACGACCTTGCAGAGATGAGTCAGGAAGATTTTGACAAGCACAAGAGGAGTCTGATCGCTAGGAAGCTGGAAAAGATGAAGAACCTGTCTTCAGAGACGAACCGTCTGTGGAACTACGTTCTAGGCGAGGCCTACAATTTCTTCCAGGTCGAAGTGGACGTCGAGCACATTCGAAAACTCACCAAGCAGGATATGCAGGATTTCTTCGCGAAGTACGTCGACCCACAATCGCCAACTCGGGCCAAGCTATCGATACATCTTAACGCTCAGAAAGTGGTCAAAGACGAAGAGGCATCTCCTGAAGAGCAGAAGGAACAGCTTGCAGCTCTGCTAGGACAGTATCTTACCGCACAAGGAGCAGAAGTGCAGCAGGATCAGTTTGCCTCGGATCTGAGCAAGAACGCACCTCACGATCAAGCAGGTATCTTGTCCGCCTGCAAGACCGCAGCTGGGTCCACTCTGCCCGAGAACAAGATGTCAGAGGTGCTGACACAGCTGGAGCAAATTATGCCACAAATCTTCCTCAAGCTAAAGATCAAAGTCCCGTCCGAAGAAGACAAGCTACCGGAGGCGCCGAAGACATCTGAGCCTGTCGTCATAGAGGACGTACACAAGTGGAAGACTGGTCTGCAAGTAAGCAAGGGAGTGGTACCAGTGACGGACATCAAGGAGTTCCAGGACTTCGATAGTAAGCTCTAGACGTGGTATGGTACTATCGGGGAAGGCATAAAAGAGTTTATAGAGGCCGAGCATGTATGACCAGGATCTGTAGAAGCCACGAGTACGAATAGATGGGCTAGACTGGTGCACCAAACCCGCGTTTGACGTCGCATTGTCTTCGCTGCCGTCGGGGTGACCTGGGGTGACCTGTCTTATGTTTTGATGAAGACCTAGAGGGTAGAGTTTGTTATGTCCGGCTCCGTCCTTTCAAGTCTACCTTCAAACGTTTTCTGCTTCTTGCCAACCAGTACTCAGGTGCTGTCAGGTCACCGTCGACCCCAATCGCAGAGGCATTCATGAGTCCTCACGTGACCATGCGCAGTACAACAACGGTGTAGTTGCGGCAGGATCATCAAGGTCGTATATCAGTCAGCCAAGAACGTAAAGAAGAACTTCCGAAACAGCTGCACTCTCGAGCAAGCGTGGGCCTTCAAGGAGATCCCCTAGAGACGTGTACCACATGCGACGAACATGTCGTCGACAACCACAACCATGACCTCGCCGAACATAATACAGCAGTCAGCACATCCGTAGGTATAGCTCCCCGACGTCATCGACAGCTGGCTACCTGCGACGAGCTCCTGAGCTGGTACCGAGAAGTGCAAGCTGGTGGCTGATGCGCGTCCAGGCCGATAGATCCTCCCACGTTCACGGCCAACCAGCCAGAAACGATACGACTGTATCCGCTCAGTAACTACACCTTCCAAACGAAAGAGACGCAGCCGGAGGAAGACCCGTCGGTGGCTGCCAGACTGAAGCGGCTGGAGGAACACTACGAGAAACATGGTATGAGAAGGACGTGCGAGGGCATCCTCGTCTGCCACGAGCACAACCACCCACACGTGTTGATGCTGCAGATTGCGAATGCGTTCTTCAAATTGTAAGAAGAGACCGAAGACCGGCAGTTGTGAGGGAATAGTCTTGGAGAGCTAACCATTGCCCACAGACCCGGCGACTATCTCCCAGCCCAGGCAGAGGAACTACCAGCTTTCGCGAGCCTGCTCAACTCCAGACTGGCCCCGACAAACCCGACGCCGCAGGACCTAGAGTGGACCGTCGGCGACTGTCTGGCCCAGTGGTGGCGGCCGAACCACGAGACGTTCCTCTACCCCTTCCTCCCGGCACACTGCACGCGACCGAAGGAGCTGAAGAAGCTGTACTTCATCCACCTGCCCGAGAAGAAGATCCTGTCTGTGCCCAAGAACATGAAGCTGCTGGCGGTCCCTCTGTTCGAGCTGTACGACAACACGGCCAGATATGGTTCCCAGCTGAGCGCGATACCGCATTACTTGAGTCGGTATAGGTTCGAGTTTGTGGATGAGGAGGGGAGAGTGTGCAGAGTCATGCCTGGTGGGGAGGTGCTCGGAGGTGGTGGCGGCGTCAAAGTGCTTGCTGGTGGGGACGAGGAGGTAGCTGAAGATGTGCAGACGAACGCAGAAGACGAGGAAGAACATCAGAACGTCGACATGGAGAACATCAAGGTGGAGATTGACAAAGTGGAGGGAATGAAGAAGGAGGACGGTGCAGGTTGAAGGATGGCGAGCATGGCAGTTCTGAGGAGACGTCTGATGCCCTCGGAGAGGCCGTACGTGGCTACAATTGCAGAGCATCATCCACCGTCTGGAGATGGTGTTGAATGTCCTGGAAGAACAAAGCAGACGGAAGTGGAGGGAGGCATGCAATGGGCTATGGGGGTGATGGTAGATGTTACAGGCTACGGGCTGGTGCGTTAAGTGCGCACGGCGCCCGTGGTGCCCCCTAACACAATGTCGCTTGGGTGAGCTTGATGCATCGCCGTATGTCTTCGTCCTGACAGGTTGCAGCAGTCAAGACCCTGGTGAAGACGCGAGCATAGTCTTACGTGGAAACAAAGCAGTATTTGCCAGTACCTTGATCGGCAGGCTGTATTATACTCAATCGCAGGGCTGAGACTCGTACAAGACCTGGACCTGGTAGACTCCTTTTGGTGGCTTGACGCTTGCGGAAGTCGGTCGAACTGCGGGGAGTGTGAAGCCTCGGCCTGGGGCTGTAGCTGCGTCACTTGCCGCAGCACATGCTGTAGGTGCTAGGTGCTAGGTGCTACGCGATGCGACCATTGTAAACAGATGGTGATCAATAGTATCACCTACGATATTCGTGCTCTCCCGACCCCTACCGTGAGTGATAGCTTGCTGTCGACAGGCAATTTAGTCTTCGCCTCTTCTTAGAATAGACTTGCTCGACTTAGTCCCACTTCAGCAGTCTCATCATCAGCCGCCGCTACCTGAGACACGAGAAGCACGAGCACCAGCACGCGCAGCCACCCCAATCTCGTACCTGTCTCCCCCCCTCAGAAAGCCCCTCAAGATGCGCCTCATAGGCCTCACGGGCTCAATAGCAACGGGCAAATCCACCACGTCCCAGATCCTCTCGTCCCCCCCGCACTCGCTGCCCATCATCGACGCCGACCTGCTGGCGCGCAAGGCCGTCGAACCCGGCACCTGGGCCTACAACCGCATCGTGTCGACCTTCGGCCCGACGACGCCGGACCTGCTCCTGCCGCCGTCGGATCCGGCCTGCGAAGGCCTCGACGAAGGGCCGACGGGCAAAGGCCGGCCTCTGAACCGGCCCGCTCTGGGCCGCCGCGTCTTCGGCACGAGCGACGACAAGGCCGCCGACCGCAAGAAACTCAACGCCATCGTGCACCCGGCCGTGCGCTTCTACATGCTGCGCAGCGTGCTATGGTACTACGTCATGGGCTACTGGGCCGTCGTGCTCGATATCCCGCTGCTGTTCGAGAGCGGGCTCGACGTGTTCGTGAGCACGGTCGTCGTCGTTGCCGTCAGTGAGCCGGCGATGCAGATGCAGCGGTTGCGGGATCGCGATCTGCACTTGAGCGAGGACGACGCGCGCAATCGAGTTGCCAGTCAGACCGACGTGAGGGAGAAGGCGGGCCGCGCGGAGGATAGGAACAGGAGGGGCAAGGGCAGGGGCTTTGTGCTGTATAATGATACCAACAAGGAGGATCTGAGGGTGCAGGTTGATGATGTGGTGAGACGCGTGAGGGAGGATAGTCCGCGGTGGTGGGGGTTGATGCTGCAGGTCTGTCCGCCGCTGATGCTTGCTGTGGCGGCGTTGGAGGTGTTTAGGGGCTGGAGGATTAAGAAGGAGCAGGAGAGGGAGAGGGGGAAGGAGCTGCCCAAGGCCAAGTTGTGATGGTCAGGGCTTTCCCGTGTGGTGCGAGGATGATGGTATCGATGAATCCGAGTCACAGTAGTGCGGTTGCTGCACTGCAGGCTCTAGAAGCTAGTAACTACATGGTATATGGCTTATGGTGTTCTTCCCAACACTGCAAATGCCAGACTATTCACGCCTGCCTGCTCTCATCCACACCATCGCCGGCTGGGTTTGCAGATTCGTGTTCCTTCTCCTCGCCATCTCGTCCTGACGTTTTAGTCCCATCCTCAACGCCATCTTCTCCGTCCCCGTGCGACACCATGTGTTCTTGCCGCCGTTGCTGGGATTGAGGACCGTCGAACGGCGAGTTCTGCGCGTTGCTGCTCATGCGACGCGTGCCGGGTCGCTGTGGTTGCAGGGAGCTGATCATTGCTGCGGAGTGCGACTGTCACGTTTGAGGTACAGTGGGGAAAGAACCAAGGTACTGTAGATAGATGGTGGAGGCGGGTTATGGACGATACCGCTGGGACGAGGCTGGGCGAGGCTACTTTCTCTCTCCGTCACGTTGGATCCGTGGTGATGGTACTGTACTAGTAGTACGCCGTCGAGGCCGTGTCTGCCCTACCAGGATACGAGGTAAACTGCTGTGTTGAACTACCTCACATACGCAGTTCTGCTGCGGTATGCTTCTTGAGGCTGGTAGCTGTAGGCAAGGCTGGGACAATGGCGGTGGGTTTTGCTGGGCAAAGAACGCATGAAAGCACTTTCGTTGCAAGCGTGCCAGCTGGTTGTTTCTATCGACCTCTTGCATAACCGACGTCGCACGTATGGTCAAGGACTATACAAAAGCACTATTGCAGCTATGTTATCTATCTTCAAACCCCATTGCTTGTACAATCAATCTTGTTAGTTCCGTCTTGTCTTCTCCGGTCCACCGCTCATTCGACCCTAACATCCACTCTACATCGTCTTAGCTGATCTTCCGGCTCATCGCACCCCAGACTCACTCCTAGCCGGCGTACTCTCTTCACTCCGCCTCTCTCCATCTCTACTCCCGTCCCTCAGACCCTCCTAGGGTGCAAGCACAAGAGCCAACAACGCCATGCGCGTGAACAGTCCGTACTTCATCTGCCTGAAATACGCTGCCCGCTGATCAAAGTCCACCTCCTCACTGATCTCTGCGTTTCTCGGCAGCGGATGCATCACGATCATGCCCGGCTTCGCGTGCTTGAGCACCGCGTTGTCTACGACCAGGCTATCCTTCAGCCGCTCGTACTCGTTGAGCGAAGGGAACCGCTCCTTCTGGATCCGTGTGCAGTAAAGCACGTCGGACTGCCCCACGATCTCCGGCGTGAGTTTTTCAGAGGTCGTCGTCGGCGATGAGATGTCTGCGCGGACCGCCTCGGGCAGGGCCAGTGCAGCTGGGCTGACGAGATTGATGCGCACATCGTAGTATTGGAGGAGTTTGATGAGCGAGTGCACTGTACGCCCGTATTTGAGGTCGCCCGTGAACGTCACGGTGAGACCAGTGACAGTGCCGAGTTCCTCGCGGATGGTGAACAGGTCGAGGAACGCCTGGGTGGGGTGTTCGCGGGCCCCGTTGCCGCCATTGATGATGGGCACAGGCGAGTAGCGGGCGGCGATGGAGGCCGAGTTGTCGTCTGGGTGGCGGAGGACCACCGCGTCGCCGTAGCAGCCTAGAGTACGGATGGTGTCTTGCAGGGTCTCACCCTTTTTGGTCGACGAGTGGTCGGTGTTGATTGCTATCACACGGCCGCCGAGACGCTGCATGGCTGCATCGAACGACGCGGAGGTTCGGGTTGATGGCTCGTAGAACATGGTGCAGAGAACCCGGTTGGAGAGGATGGGCAGGATGCCGCTGCGTTGGACACCGAGGCGCATCTCTTGGGCCACTGTGAAGAGGAGGTGGAGGTCCTTTCGGTCGTATTGGGAGACTGACAGGACGTGTTTGTTCTTGAACGGCGAGCGAGCCAGTAGAGACATCAGTGAGGGTGAAATGTCGGATGGCGGCTGCGGCTGGTACAACATCGTGGATGCTTGTGGTAGAGTTGGAGAATCTGGTGCCACTTCGCCGTCAAGATCTCTCAGGACGCTTCGTGATGGGATCTGTGGTCGTGGACGCTGTGACATTGAGAACCGATGAGACGTCAATGCTTCGTGGATGGTTCCGCGACGTTCGAGTGGGCTTTCTTGCGCTCGCATAAGAGGGGACAGCATCGGCTTGATTGCCACAGGCGATTGTGGGTGCAGCACATGGGACGACATATCACTACCGCGGGGGCTGTCAACCCGTGGCTCACCGTCTAGGCATGCAGTCTTGCCTCTGAACGTGACCCTGGAAACGGCAGCCTTCAATTTCCGACCCACAAATGGTGACCATACGTTCCCGCCTTGCAATACGTAGGGTCGGTCGATGTCGACTTCAATGTTTGTATTAGACTGATCGTGCAGCTCGAAAATCTTCTTCGGGTTATCGTAGAGGCGAAGCGTAACATCCTCAACAGTCAACCGACCGTCGGCGACAGCTGTGAAGAGCAGCGGTAGAGCATCAGCTATGCCGACAATAGGTACCGCTTCCTTCCCAGCAATCTGGTAGGGTATGCTGCCAGTTGAAAAGGCATCGATGGCTTCCATATGGTCCCATAGAGCTTGCTGGTCCTCCACGGTTGGAAGTGCTGAGCAGTCTGGGTACTCTGCATGAGATAGGAACAGGCTGTAGATGGCCACATCGCATGTGACCTTCAGGCCCTTCTCCTTGGCCAATGCGATAAGGTTGATATCGTCCTTCGACGTGACGGAAGTGACGTGTACCTTCCTATCGTGCAGACTAGCCAGCAGCAGTATGGATGCTAGATCTGTCGTCTTTGCATCGGTAACAATTGCCTTCTCTTTCGGCCACACGGCGAAGTGCGAGCTGACAAGTGCAACCTTGTTGATGTTGCTGTTTAGGTGGTTGAAAGGCAAGAACATCGAACCGACATCTTCAATCACGTCTTCGATTCGCTCAGAGTTCTCTGGTGTAGCCGTCACGGACAGATTGAAATCACAATACGCTCCTCGTTCCGCATTCAGCTCCGCCATCTTAAGTGTCCGACGGTCGGTGATCGATGTTTCGATACCCAGAGGCATCGCTCTAATCATGCTAAAGCCTGCTGCGATGGAGGCTTTCGTGACCAGGCTGAAGTCGTGAGAGCCTCTTTGCGCGATACCAGGCACAAACGCTGCGATGTTGATCAGACCTGGCAATGTAATAGTGCGGTGACTCGTCTGGAAGTCGATGTTCCGGATATTGAGGCTGTAGTGTCTTGATATAGCCTCAATCAAGATCTTTGCAATCTTGACGTTGGTGATGAGCGGTGTTTGGTAGTCCACGGCCATTCTTCGTGTTTGGTAGCCCTTGCTCATGTATGTCGCTGGCCGTCTGAACTTGTTCGCGGAAGGTAGGTTGATGTAGAGGTCAATTTTGTTGTTTGCCAAGTGCTGCGTCAGGGAGTACTCCGATCTTTGGTCCTTGTCTTCACTTCCAAGCACTTCAAGGAATTTGACCTTGATACCATGTTCTTCGAAGAAATCCGCGGTACCGGCTGTAGCAAAGAGCTTGAATCCCAGCTCGTTAAGCTTCTCCACCGAGGGCAGCATCTCCATCTTGTCTTTGAAAGAGCCGATGGAAAGCAAGACGTTCTTCCCCGGGACTTTGAAGCCAGTAGAGATGGTCGCCTTCAGGTAAGCTTCCCACCGATCCTTGCCAAAGCAAGCGACTTCACCAGTCGAAGCCATCTCCACACCTAGAACAGGATCTGCACCCGAGAGTCGAGAAAACGAAAACTGTGGCGCCTTAACGCCAACATAGTCCTTTGGCACGTGGAGCGTTGGATACGACTCCACTGGCTTGTCCATGATGACCTTTGTAGCCATCTCGATCAAGTCAAGGCCCATTACCTTCGAAACGAAGGGCGTCGATCTTGATGCTCGAACATTGCACTCGATCACTTTGATTGTGTTGTCCTTCGCAATGAACTGAATGTTGTAAGGACCTGTCACATTAAGTGCGTTCCCTATCTTTCGAGTCGCTTCCTCGATCTTAGCAATTGTCTCTGGCTCCAGATCTTGAGGGGGACAGATGAGTGTCGCATCACCGGAGTGCACCCCAGCGTTTTCAACGTGCTCAGATATGAAGTGACCTGTCATGACACCGTCCTTGGCCACCGCGTCCATCTCGATCTCCTTGGCGTTCTCGATGTATTTAGTGATGACCACAGGATACTCTCTGGACACCTCTGCCGCCTGATTAAGGAAATTCGCCAAGTCGTCCTTGGAGTACACTGTGTTCATGGCTGCCCCTGAGAGGACATACGAAGGTCGCACTAGCACCGGATACTTAACACGTTCGCAAAATTCGAGGGCATCGTCAATGCTGCTTAGCTCTTTCCATTCTGGCTGATCAACCCCGATTCTATCGAGCATTCGAGAGAACTTATATCGGTTCTCTGCCGAGTCTATCATCTCCGGGGAGGTTCCCAGGATCTTGACATTGAGTCGGTGTAGTGGTAGGGCGATATTGTTGGGGGTCTGTCCTCCCATGGAGATGATAACACCGCTTGCTGTTTCTAGCTGATAGATGTCAAGCACGGTTTCAAGGTTGATGTTTTCGAAATAGAGGCGGTCCGCTTCATCGTAATCGGTGGACACCGTCTCGGGGTTGTAACTTGGAGTACAGGTTAGCATATATTCAATAGTGTTGAAGTTGGAGAGTCCAAAATGGGTGGTGTAAGTGTTTCGACGCCAATCGAGCTTGATCCAACGAGAAGGCGACGAAGACGTTCTGCCAGTACCTCTCGGTCTTGTCGTCAAGAAGCCAGCATCCATCCAGATAACAAGAAGTAACCGAAGGGAGGTAATGAAAAGGAAATGTCGACTTACTTTACCATGACCGTCTTATATCCTTGCTGTCTCAGAGTGCGAATCGCCCTGACTGAGCACCAGTCAAACTCTACAGACGAGCCGATTCTGTAGACACCGGATCCCAAGACCATAATGCCCCTGTCTGTGAAGTCAATGTCGCTTTCGGAGCCATTGTAAGTCAGATACAGGTAATTGGTGTACGCCGGGAACTCCGCCGCGACTGTATCAATCTGCTTCACGACAGGTTGGACACCATGTTCTAATCTCAACCGTCGCACAGCTAGCTCGTTAGAATTCCAGTATCGCGCAAGCTGTCGGTCCGAGAAACCGAGTTGCTTGGCTTGCCTGATCAACCCGGGTGTAGCAGTCGTCAGGTTGTATGTTGACATGTGCTTAGCAAAGTCGCTTAGACCCTTCAGACGGTACAAAAACCATTTGTCGATTTGTGTCATTTCCCAGATCTTGTCAACACTGTATCCTGCATGCATAGCATTGGCGATAGCGAACATACGCTGATCAGATGGTGTTTGGAGCTCGTCGTCGATTGACATGAGAGGGTTCGGATTCTCTGAAAAACCCAAATTGTGGAAATCGACCGAACGAATCGCTTTCTGTATAGCTTCTTCGAAGGTCCTTCCGATAGCCATGACTTCGCCAACACTCTTCATCGAGGATCCTAGCTGTGTTGAAACTCTCGTGAACTTCTTGAGATCCCAACGAGGGATTTTGACCACTACATAGTCAAGGGACGGTTCGAAGCAGGCAGAGGTCTTCTTGGTGACAGAATTGGAAATCTCGTTCAGGGGAACACCAAGACCTAGCTTCGCAGCGATGAAAGCCAGAGGGTATCCGGTCGCTTTGGACGCAAGAGCTGAGGACCTCGACAGTCTGGCATTGACTTCAATAATGCAGTACTCCTTCGAGAATGGATTCAGAGCATATTGGATGTTGCATTCACCAACGACGCCAAGATGTCGAATAACATTGACAGCCGTTGTCCTGAGCATGTTGTAGTCTTCGTCTGATAACGTTTGCGAAGGCGCAACCACAATCGAATCACCAGTATGAATTCCAAGAGGGTCGAAGTTTTCCATGTTGCAGACAGTGATGCAGTTGTCCCGGCCATCTCTGACGACTTCGTACTCAATCTCTTTCCAGCCTTTCATACTTCGCTCAATAAGCACTTGAGGACTGGCTGCAAAGGCCTTACCACAGAGTGCTCGAAGCTCTTCTTCATTGTTAGCGAAACCACTACCAAGACCGCCGAGAGCATAAGCGGCTCGAACAATGACAGGATATCCGATATCTCCGACCACTTCCAGGGCCTCGTCCAAACTTGAAGCTGAGGCCGACTTGGCGCATTTCTCACCGATTGACTCCATGCTTCGTGCAAAGAGCTCTCTGTCTTCGGTTGTGATGATTGTATCAATCGGTGTACCAAGCACCTTGACGCCAAGCTCTTCAAATTCGTCCTTGAGTTGAATGCCGACCTGCAATGCCGTTTGACCACCGAAAGTGCAGTAGATCGCATCTGGTCGTTCATGTTGGATGACCTTACGGACGAAGTCTGCATTCACCGGCAAGAAGTACACTTTGTCTGCGAGACCCTTCGACGTTTGAATAGTAGCGATATTGGGATTAATCAAGACAGTGTATATGCCTTCTTCTTTGAGTGCTTTGATAGCTTGACTGCCAGAATAGTCGAATTCACCTGCTTGCCCAATGCTGAGACCACCACTGCCGAGCACAAGCACTTTCTTCGGATAGACTCTAGGGTAGGCTTTCTCATTCTGCTCGACAGTTCCGCCAGGGAAGCTGACTGGCTCAAGCAGTGCATTGACCGAATTAACGGACTTGACGATGGAGTCAATAAAGACGTCGAACAAGAACTCGGTATCCTTTGGTCCAGGACTGCTTTCAGGATGAAATTGCACACTGAAATAAGGCCGCGAGACGTGTCGTATGCCTTCGTTGCTGCCATCGTTGGCATTTACAAACAGTTCCTCCCAACCGTCAGGTAGCGTCATCGAGTCGACTGCAAAGCCGTGATTTTGCGACGTGATATAACATTTCCCCGAGAGCAGATTGGTGCAGGGAATGTTGGCGCCTCGGTTACCAAACTTCATCTTTAACGTGCTTGCACCTGCTGCGCGCGCAAGAAGCTGATGGCCCAAGCAGATACCAAACACTGGTGTCCGCCCCTCCTTCATAGCTTCAGCAATATGGAGAACTGTGTCCTTCATCATCGCCGGATCACCTGGCCCATTCGAGATGAACAGACCATCATAATCCTTGCCAGCCAAAGCTGGGAAGTTGTAGTCCCATGGCACCACGAGGGTTTCGACACCTCGACGTAGGAGACATCGCAACTGGTTGAATTTCATACCAACATCGACTACCACGACACGGACAGCTCGACCACTGGGGTGCGTTAAGGCCTTGCTAGAGTCTGGCTTGTAGAGCTTAGGCTCCTTGATCGAGACTTCCGCGACGAGATTCTTCTTGTTTTGATCTTGCCACGGCACTTCTTCTACCTCATCCCTCCAATGCCGAGTGCCAGCCCCATTGATGCCATCAGTACCGCTCGTCACCGCACGGTCCGTGCTCTCCTCGTCCGCGTTGGCAATAAGCATGCGACCGAGCATAGCGCCTTCCTCTCGTATGACCTTGGTCAAGGCACGCGTATCAACACCATACACGGCTGGAACGCCCTGTTCCTTCAACCACTGACCAAGAGATGAATTCGCAAGGTGGTGTGAATATTGCTCGCCTGCATATGTAGCAATGACCAGACCGGCGACGTGAATCTCTTCAGACTCGTAGTACTTGGGCAGATCCTTGAGGACCTCATCCATAGTGTCACGTGGTGGAACGCCATAGTTACCGACTAAAGGAAAGGTGACTACTAGTATTTGACCTCGATATGAAGGGTCTGTGATAGATTCCGGGTAGCCGACCATACCGGTCTGGAAGACTAGTTCTCCAGAGACGCTCTTTTCAGCGCCGAAACTGAAGCCTTCATGGATGTTGCCATCTTGAAGCTCGAGGAATATTTTTCGTGGTGATCGTTCCGAAAGATGAGAAATAGCCATCTGTGAGATTGGTGGTACAAGTCGTCGTGTGGGTATCGATGTGATGGAGGACTGACGTTGTGAGACACTTAGACCAGCTGAAGTTGCCATGGCAGGAGAGTCTGGCACGAAGCCTTTAGTCGAAGTTGTGCCGTTCATCGCGAAACGAAAGTAAGCTGAAACAGTGAAGATCTTAAGAGGACAGGGCCTCGGATAGCATGCCTCAAAGCTGCATTTGCTACTTTGCAGTCTAAAGCCGAGTTTCGTGTAAATGCAAGCTGCCTGATTTACAAGAATGCAAGACTCGAAAGAACAATGTCGGTCAGCATTCAGCTTCGAGTGCAAGGGCATGAGGATTTATTATTTTTTAGAGTTTGCAGATCTTCGCTTACGTCGGATCACACTAGTATTTTTCGGACTAGCCCAGCTATCGGAAGTTCGTCGGCCTCTTTCATCATTTCGCAAAAGCTGCGAACGACTCTCGACGTCTTGCAGTTTTCTTGACTTCTTGGAGGTTCTCAAATTCGCCATCAGCCATCTGATATGTCTATGAAAGTCAGGCGAGCCGGCGAAACCGTGAAGAACTTACGTGTTCTGCAGCTGGGAAGGATTTTGCCTGCACCTCTTCTCGATACTGCTTGAGTGCCGAGACGGATTGTTCGCCAATATTTGCATATTGCGTGTGCCAACTAGAACCCATGTTAGTGACAGCTGATATCATGTGTCGCGCGCTTTCACTTTTGCAAGAAGCAACCAGGATACCCCAACAGTTCGGATTGCAACGCCATCTGAGCGCTAGTGCTAGAACCACAGCCGATGCCAATCGTTGGTATCTTGAGCAGGTCGGTGATCATCTGAGCGGCTTCAGGTGCGACAGCCTCGAGAACGATGGCAACTGCTCCAGCGGTTTGTATGGCAAGGGCATCTTCCAAAACTATCGTTGCGGAAGCTGCAGTCGAGCCAAAAGATAACTTGATGTTGGCGTCTGAGCGAATCGAGTCAGTATCTTGGTCTATGGTTGCCAAAGCTCGCTGAGGCATCAATCCGACATGTCCGACTACAGCAATACCAGCTTTCGCGATTGCGGCGACCTGATCTGCCATATCCTTGCCACCCTCAAGTTTGACACCATCTACTGCTGCCTCTTTGACGAGGCGCAAGCTCGACCGTACAGCTGCACGTCTTTAGCCTCATCTATGCCATTCTCAGGATAGGTGTCGATTACCTTGCTCGGGACTGATCTCGTAGGTACCGAGTGGAAGATCTCCTAGCAAAAACGGACCACTGCCGTCTCTTCGAGCTCCTCTTGCTACTGACTTGCAGTGGTAGATCATCTCTTCCAAAGTCATGCTAACGGTGGAGTCAAGACCTTGAGAAACCACTGCTGTACTGTCTCCGACGAGAATGAGGTCCATGCCTGCTTCTGCGGCCACCCTGCCAGTCGGACAGTCCCAAGCCGTTACGCATGATGCTACTCGCTCCTTGCAGGCGGCGCGGAACTTCTTTAGAGCAGCCATGTTGATCTGCTACTTGAGCAGCTAACATACTCAGCATTGAGCATTGACGGTCCTTGCAATAGCTATATTTCCGAAGATACCTTTGCTGTTAGGTAATGCGTGAGGCACAGCAGACGTTTCCCCGCAATATGCCTCAGGCCTCCATTTTCGCCAGCCGTAGCGTAGCAAGTGCTTTGGGCTCAGATTGCTAGAGGGATCTTTGAGGTTGCTTGAAGGTGTTTGATGTAGTCACTCTGCGAGTGCTTACAGTATGAATGAGGATTGAATTACACCGTCACCATTGCTAGCTGCTACTGTTGGCTTAGCACTGCTCTTTAAGAAGGTCAAGCTTAGCGTGTGCCACGGGGAAGTTTGCAATTTAAGGCACATGCAAGACGCGTGTCGCATAGTTGAGTAGCATCATGGTCACACAATATGCCCGACGTCTAGCAGAAACATCAATGCCGAAAGAGACAAGATAGATGCAGGAAGGTCATCTTCATCTGGTTTGCTTGCGAACGTTGTCCGAGTGGTTGAAGTGGGTGGGTGAGCGAAGCGACCCGGCTATGGTGGTGTGGGGGAGTACCCAAGCACATGATGTCCTGAGAGAAGCAGGTGATGCATTAGAGCGTCAATGGCGCGAGCTCAGTGAGTGATGTAGCCAATGAGTACTGCAGCTCTAACATCGTGATTATCATTTGTGTGCTTCCACACCTCGATATCATTCAGCGTCGAGCGATGAAGCTCATACCTTCCGCAAAATTACGCCGATGGATACATGCACCCCGTACTATTCATGCCCTTGCGGCATGGATGTGCAATGCAATATGATGGCACTTAGCCAAGTGCAAGTGAGCGGCGTGCGGATGGTGGCGGTGTGCAATCACCGCCATCCCAAACAAACAATTTCGATGCTCGCCACCACCACATGCTACACAAAATGATTGACGCGATGGTTTGAAACTGCCACTATCTCAATCACCTGCCCAGCTGTCGAAATATCCTGTCGGGGAAGGTGCATTCTTTGTGCCAGTCGCTCCTTCTTTGCTTTGCTGCGCTTGGACCGTGCCTGCACTAACACACTAACATACTCGTGCCAACATTGGCAGCCACACCCACTAGCAGGACTTGGGCAGGGAACTTCCAGCACGAGAACATGCTAACATCATCACTCGCAATATGCTATCGAGTTTGACGCAATCAGTAAGGTGGAAACTCCGACCTGAGGCTTCTTCGCCTGGACATTCTACTCGCACTGTCACATTTCCCGAGGACAGAGAGCGTCGGTCATCAGGAGGTCAGAAGAGGTCCTTTTTCCACTATCGAGACAACGACCGACGATATCCCCCGCGCGATGCAGACCACGACGATGAAGAAGATGATGAGGAGCAGAGCATGGAGGATGAAGACGACGACGACGAGGGGTCTGAGGACATTGGCCCAGAGGAAGACTCCCCTCTGCTCCCCATATTCTCCCCCGACCATCTGAACGCCCTGCCCGTCTTCACCCTCACGCACGCCTACCGTGAGATGGTCATAGAAAGATGTGATACAGTCCTGACATGGGAGCAGCTGAGATCGCCCCAAGTCTCACAATTTCTGGTCAAGCCAATCCAGCAGGAGATTAGGGACAACCAATTCAGTGCGGCCACACAGTATGCCCTGTTGGCAAATTGTATGCAATTCAAGAAGGAGGCAGGTATACATCCCGGGAACAGTGGCACCAATATGACAAGAGCCATGGTTTGTGAGCTCATCGCCATCAGGATGCTACGAGAATGTGGAACTCGAGAGCTGATCGATGCTTTGTCCTACGACTTTGACCCCTTGCAAGGCCAGCCAGCGCCAGAAGGTCCGGCTGCTGCGACGCAACAGCGCCGTTCTACTCCTCGCTCCGCACGGATATCCTGCATCGAGATAGCCATTCGTGCCACTGCAAAGCGCTTTCTCGCACATCCACTGGTTGTCCAGCATCTGGAAGCCATCTGGAACGGATCAATCGTCTTCCATTCCGCTGCTGACAGCATGCACCGAAGAAGAATACCTATGCTCTACAATTCCTATGGCACCAACGCTCAATCTTCAGCTCCATCACAACATGTCATTACCAACAACCGCACAGCAACCTTGTACAATCCTCGAGAGGCTTCTCTGTTCAAGCTGTCACGCCTGCGCGTGCCTCGGTACAGAAACATCCTCTCCACCATATCTTTCGCTATCCTGCTAGTACTCTTCCTTGCTGTGCTGGAAGACAGGCCACTGGAGATAACCCCCATGGAGATTTTGTTCTGGGTATGGGCTGCAGGCTACATGCTGGACGAGGTCATCGGCTTCAATGAGCAAGGTTTCAGTCTGTACATTGCCAGCTTCTGGAACACCTTCGACGTTGGCATTCTCCTCCTTCTGTTTTCCTATCTATGTCTGAGACTCTACGGCGTTGCCATACCCGATGACAATATCAACAAGATCCACGTTACCAACACTGCATACGATGTCCTCGCTACGACTGCTATATTACTCTTCCCAAGGCTGTTCTCCGTCTTAGATCATTACCGCTACTTCTCGCAGCTGATCATCGCTTTTCGCATGATGGCAGCAGATATGTTGGCGATCTTTGTTCTGATCGTCATCTTTTGCAGTGGCTTTCTTGTAGCGTTGACCTTCGCCTTCAGCAAGGGAAAGACCGAGGATCCTAAAGCTGTCGCATATGCTTTGCTCCAAATACTTCTTGGCTTCACACCAGCGGGTATGTTACGTTTTGTATTTCGTACGACTACAAGCTGACCTATTACTTAGCATGGGATAGGTGGCCTACGTATTCCTGGTTGGGGAAAACCGTGTTAATCCTCTTCCTCTTCATATGTCATTTCGTGGTCGTAACGATACTCATCACGGTCCTCACCAACTCATTCATGGAGATTGTGCGAAACGCGAACGAGGAACACCAATATCTTTTCGCCGTCAACGTCATTTCGAATGTCAAATCAGATGCTCTCTTTGCATATGTGCCGCCAATAAACGTCTTACAGTGGCTTTTGACGCCTTTACGGTATTGTCTACCCTTTAGGGAATACGTGAAAGTCAACCGAACCATCATCAAAGTCACACATATGCCAATCCTATGGACAATCTATCTGTACGAGAGGCTTGTGCTGCGGCGGAGATATATTGAACCGGTCGATCTTGTAGAGTCAAGGGGACGGCGCGTGAGAAAGACGTTCTCGCAACGCTTGCCTCGCCTGATCAGGGAGCCGTCCATTGCAACTTTTCGTCAAGAGGCTGCTCTAGAGGAGGTCTTTCGACAAGCTGCTGACACTACAATGTGGACTGCGAGAAGCCAAGAGCGTCGCAAATCAAGCCATGTCGTGTCCAATTGGATGCATCATATGGATGATGAAGATGCAGAACCTCCACAAGAGCAGGACCATAAGATCGTGGACAAACTAGAAAGACGGCGATTCAGTTCGAGGCGACTTTTGCCGCCAGGTACACGCAACTTTTCGACCACACGCAGAGCGACGTCGGTAGTCTCAGATCCAACCGACATGCCGTCTCATGCAGATTTCTTCTCTCCCCCGGGACGCATTGTTCTGTCTGTCGACTTGACACCCAGCGCGGTCGAGCTACCATCACAACAGACCGATGCAGATGGAGATGATGAGCTTCTGACGAATGGCGAAGACACCGAAACGAATACCGCAGGCCCAGAAACAAAACAAAACCTGCTTCCCAAGGATGGACGCAATGTTCCGCACCGAGACTATTTCGGAAGCAGGACAGCAGCATCTCAGGGGCGCAGTTCGGGCCACCAAGATGCGGAAGAGTCTGCAAGGCCACACATCAGCATAGTGCAGCCACCGCTTCGGCCAAGAGGCGGGGTTGAGGGCCGTCCGAAGCATGCACGCAACGTTTCCTCTGCGACCATGATCTACAACCCACCACCGGAATCCGACAAAGACGATGACTTACCAGATAACACATTTTCCGCGTCCCCCAAACAAATAGTTTCAGGTCCGGCCACAGGCAGTCAGTCGCCATCAACAAAACCGTCGACTAATGTATCTGGACGCAAGACACCTAAAAAGCCACCATTTGCTCTCCGCCAGCGTCCAGTCCTGCCGACCAAAGACAATGCCGCTTTCCGCTCGACACCGGACTTTTCCAAACTCCACTCTCCCTCGAAGCCGACCGACATACCCCAAGGAGGACGTGGCAAGCGTCGCTCGTCCCTCGAAATGGACCTCATCTCTGACATTGGTGACAACAAAGCTGTAGGAGGCGGCTATGTAGGCGCTATTCCTGCATCCTTCGCCTCTCAAATGGCACACGCGACTAACGCCATGCGTCAGTCGCAGCTGCAAATACAGAAACAAGAACAACAAAGGCGGAACGAGGACAACGAAATGTTTAGTCGACTAATGATGGCAAGGATGAACACACTTGAAGAAGGTTTCAGAGAAGTCGTGCATGAGGTCAGAGAAAGTGTCAAAATAGCGACCAGCGGGCTTGCATCGAGACAACGAAGCCCTGAAAGAGAGGTATTTGTACAAAAGAGACCCAAAGATAAGAGATTCAGGGATCGGCAGGAGCGCAGTAATATTGGTTCTGGAGCTACAAGTGTGATTTCAGCTGATGATCGACCGAGGACAGCCAATAGTGGTAGTGGCAAGGGGAGACCATCTGAGCCTGGCGGACCGGTAAAGCCTTTTGTACCAGTACAAGAAAATACCTCACACTTTCCTCAGGCCAAGCAAGATGAGCAGGCAGCGGAAGACGGTGTCGAACACCCTGTTACAGAGGAGAAGGACGACAGCCAGTAGCACCGGCTGGATCATATAAGAAGTGAGGAGGTAATGGGAGCTGCCGCATCAGGCAAGACGATCGATGAAGAGGTGACATCACAGGGCGGGCCACCTCAATATGTAGACGGTCTGCTGACTTCAGGCAACTCAAAGACCCAGTCTGTGGCGGATGTCCTCGAAATGGGGAAGACGTCAATCCCATGGTTGGCTACTGAAGGGTCACCCGACCAAATCGGTCCAGGAATCTTTGACAGGCTTGGCACAAAGCTCGTCGCCTACAAAGCCGTATCCACGTTGCACTGATAGGCATTCTGAGGCTGGAATATCATATGTTGCATTGTGAAAAGCAAATCTAGAAGGTGGTAGATGGGTTCACACTGTTAGATTCACCTCAAAGAACCGTTGGTGCGTTCTGGCAAATGGGCCAGGGGGTTGTTCTCATTTGTTGTTCCACTCTCTGTTAATAAGCGAGCGTCGTCTTACTTCGAGTATTGCTATCCTCGGCTATTCTTCCCAAAACCTTCAGCCTCGATGTTTGACTCAATAGTACAGGTGCCATAGTATTGCTTCAGACACGCTAGATGGCGGGCGCTGATCGTGAGGTAGTCTGATGCTCATGGTTGCGGGCTAGCCGGACTTCTGAATCCCCCTATCATCTTCTTGTAGCAGTACCAAATCCCTTACAGCAGACCGGTCCTCAATCAAGAGGTCCTGAGTACCATATCCCAGCAAGGTTCTCCTTCATCAGTGGCCGTCTTACGAACAGCATGCATCTGTAATGCGATGCTGTACTCCTCCACCAGCGCAGAGCGCTAGGGCGCTTACCGCTCGCACCTCCCTAGCTGAGCAGCTGTCGGCAATCACACGTCTAGCAGCGAGAGTTACGTTGGCCCACACACATCCGCTTCGTCCCTCCAATGTGTCTGGCTGTTACGCTGATTCTTCACAGGCTTAAGCAGACGACAAACTGACTATCTCTGCACCCCCTGTCTCATCACGTGACATACATCTATCGGAAATCCAAGTAGATCTGCCCAACTCATATCATCGATCCGTTTGCTCCGATGCCCTGGCCGCAACGAGTCTAGCCGTTTTCTATGGTCCAGCCCAGGCTGGTGAGCAGTACGGTGCCGCAACTTGCATGCGTACTTCTGCTAGGGCCGGGTTCGGGGGAAACGACAGGCAAGAGGGCAGAGAATGCCGGTGTTGATGCACCTGCCGCGCAATTGGCAGAAAGTGTGCTTTAGATGGGCGCGAGGGGAAAGAAAGGTTGATTGAACACAGACTTGAGCTATCATGGCGATGATAACCAGTGGGTTTCGAACAGCATGCACATTCACCTCGTTCTTTGCGTGTTACGTCAGTAGAGAGAGGGGGAAGAGGGTGAAAGAGCCAAAAAGAGACGAGCGCCGGCGTGCTTGTTGATCGAGTATATAATCATCGGAAGATCAAAGATCTTATGATTGGAGCTCACATCGCCCCCACGCCCTGCGCAGCATCGTCGCCGGCAGTCATAGCCTCGCGATCTCCGGCACCGTCAACAGCGACTCTCAGCCCGTTCGTGCCAGCTTGCGTTCTGGCAAACAGCTCCTTTTCGCTCGTACCGTTCACGACAGGCGGCTTTGCGTCCTGTCCAACGCGCTGGCGCTGGTCTACCATGAAGCCTTGGAAGAACGAGTTCATACTCTCGTAGTCATCCATCTCACCAATCCAGGAGATGTACTGGTCGGGCCGGAGAATGACGCTGCATCCCCGCGTGGAGTCGATGCCATAGTTTTCGTAGGCTTGACCGTGGCCTTCGTGGTAGCTCTGCGCATGCTTAGTCTCAGGTGCTGGTTTGCCTTCGGAAGTGGGGGATGGGGAGTAGTGTTAGACTGTTTATAGGAGCGACTTACTTCGTCATCGACATGGATCTTCCAGTAATCCCACCCCTCACGCTCATCCCTGTGCAAGTCAGTAAGCCTGTGACGGAAGATTTGCTGTTGAGAAGGGTCATGGATAGAAGATCTTTTGCGCGGTCAAGCCGAGGATTGTACCTGTGTCTCAGTGTCTGGTGCTTTTCGGTACTCATTGAGTAGCAAAGTTGAAGCAGGATGGGAAGGATGAAGCTCACCAAGGTCGAAATATTTCAGGAAAGTCGAAGATTGTGGTCTCTTGTCTCGGGGCCGAGTGGCAACTAAGCAGTTCAACAACGCTGTCATATCGCACTCCAGCCGGCGTACACCATCTTAAAAACGAGTCTTCGCCGCCAAGTTTGTCACCTAGAGTAGCAAGCCGCTTCTTCTGAGCTGGTTTTCGGATATCCCCCGCAAACACAACGACACGCCATGCCCCATTCGACTTCAGTAACTCTTGAAAATGCCATGGCCTGGCATCCGCCTGATTTAAAACCTTGAAACTTGGCATTCGCTTGCCGACTTCCAGCCCAGTTGCTAGGCCTTCGGAGCTTGAGACCCGAAGCTTCTCGTCACCTAGCACATCGGTTCCGTCGCCCTGATCCTTCCCACTTCCGTGTTTTGCCACAATGATGCTGGCGCCGTAATCAACTGCAATACCGGAAGCAAACATGTTTCCCTTCTCGAAGGCATCCTTGAACACTTCCATAGAGATTCCTTCTTCGTCCATTACGTCCTTTGCTGGCCGGCCACTGAACAGCCTAGAGAAACGATGATCAAACTCGATGAGGTCTTGTGCGATACGGCGGCGTTCGCTCTGGTATGTTTTGAGGATGGAGCGTTTAGTGTGACCCTTGACGACCGAAGCGATCTTCCAGCCTAGGTTGTACGCGTCTTGCATACTAACATTCATTCCTTGGCCAGCCTTGGGGCTGTGCGTGTGTACGCTATCACCTGCAAGAAAGACACGTTCATGCGATGAGAAGGAGTTGCCGACTCGCTGACCGATTTGATAGGCTGTCCACCAGTCGAGATATCTGTATTCAATCTTGTAAGGCTGCATGATTCGTTGTGCGGACGCAACGATCGTCTCTGGTGTGATCGTGCTTCGGTCAAATTTCTTACCGCCCGAGCCATCGTCGACGTTTGTTGTCGTGAGTTGGATGTAAAGGCGGACAAGTTTGTTCTCTCGGGGAATCACCATCACGCTGCCAGATGACTCGGAATGAATTGCACACCGCATTCTGCAGGTATGTTAGCTAAGAATCATTTGTTGACCTTCCGAATACTCACCTGATGTCAGGAAAATCAGTGATAGGGATAACATCAAGCACACCCCAAATATAATCTGTGCTTTCACCTTCGAGTTTGAAGCCGAGCTGTTGACGAACCCATGAGCGAGCGCCATCTGCACCGAGCATGTACTTTGCCTTGACCGTCTCTGTTCGCCCAGCTTTCTCAGCGATGGCGTTGGATAAGTTCATGGTGTCTTCTGTGTCATCTGGGGATAGGTTAGAGCGAAAAATACCATCTTGGATGCCTTGACCATTGGCCATCGTGGCTTTCTGGGGTGGAGTGGCCTCTTCTTCTGTCAGATGCCTCAGCTGGACAGTGATCGGATATGCATTTTCATCTTCCGCAACAGACTGATCGAACGCGAAGGACGTTGGCAGAACACCGTGCTCGACCTTTATCTCTGCGTCTTTGCTTCCTACCCTGCCATTGCACCCCGTCTTTATGGAGTTCTCCCGAATAGCATCCAAGAAGAACCGCTCAATCCGCCCCTGATGCAGCACTACTTGCTGGAACCTGGAGATGCTTGGTATCGTGTCAGGTATACGGTCGCCCCGTATCAACACACCAGTCTTCGGGTCCGGATTCCAGAGGCAGATCTCTAGCATGTGATTCGACTCGAGCCAGGCGCGGTGGCCAAAAGAGAATGAATCGAAGATTTCGAGGGTCCTGCATTGCAGGCCGTCCGCTTGACCATTGAAGATCTTCGTGCCGCGTTTGTCAACAACTCGTGTTTTGATACCGCACCGAGACATCCAATTTGCCATCATGAGGCCGGCTGGACCTGCGCCAACGATCAGAACGTCTACGTAGGAACCTGCATCAGGATCAATCGAGCCCATGCTGGGCAGCCTGAAACAGCTGTGGTCCAAGCTATCTCCGAGAGCTTAGCATATATGGCAGACACCTGCTTCACAGTTACTGCAACAGTCTTCTGCAGCCAATTGGGATTGTGATTCTGCACGGCTGACAATATTGTATTCTTTCGTGGGCCGGGGAAGTTCACAAGGCATTATGTGAAGTTTTGTAGCCTCCGGACAAGTCGAATGACTATGTTCACGGTTAGTACGCGCCCTACAGGCAGCGCTTTCCGGCTGGTGTGGGTGTCGAGGATGCTCGTAGGGTCACCCAGTGTGAGTTGCGGTTCAGGACTCTCGAGTGTTGTACTGTGGAGCTGCATGATACTTATTTACCTCGTTAGCCACATTGAAATGCGCTCCTCTTTTGATTGGCATGCGTAAATGGAACAGTAGTGATTGATTGCAGCTCCATAACCAGCGGAGGAGCAACCCCAGAGCTGATCTTCCCCGCAAATGCAGGACCCGATCTGGGATGGGAAGCGTCTTCAGGCACGTCCTCGACATCCTTTGATGTGCGAAAGCAGGTCTTCCGCGAATGGAATTGGTGCTGATAACAGGTGATGTAGTGAAAGAACAGTTGAGCCCATGAAGGACGTCTGGAGGCGAGATCAGCACCGCTTGACTAATCTTACAGCAATAAATGAACTCACCTACCATATACCTTTATGTTGCGCGTGTCTCCAGCTTGCCCACTGCCCTGACGCTTTGATGAGATTTATAATACTAAGACGACACCTGTCTCATGCTCCGCTGGTCGTACGTAGATGATTTCCTATCCCGATGGCTCTCTATAGTGGTTAACGACCACCGATCCGCTCACCTCCACGGAGCTCTTTCAGGCTGGCCTGGACAAGACCGATGAGCAATTGTCTAGCAGATTCAAGAGGCACAATCTGCTTTGCCAGCCTGGACAGCGTAGTAACCTCCTTGTCCACACTAACGGAACGAAAGGTACCGTGACAAGAAAATGAAGTGGATAATCTCTGCAGTGGAGCTCGGCGGCGTGGTAGCCTCAGCGCGATCCTTGACGTTTCCAGAGGACCTCGCAACCAGTGATGTCTGCGGCTCTGCTTCGAATACTCTCAATCCACAATCTCAACTCACCAGTGCTGTTGTTGATCGGCCACTCGTAAGCAAAGTTGGAGATGGGCATCCGACTGAAAAGCTGTCGAGGTGTGTCAAGAAACCGCGAGATCCTGTGTCCAGATCCGTGCCCCGTCCAACATTCATCTCGGCCTGAACATGCATGACCACGACCAGCGCTCTACGTAGCACAAGGGCAAATCTCAATGAGCAGGATGTCCGACCCATGAATACCGTTGGAAACTAATTGAGTGAAAACATCTTATCATATTCCTCGCACGACAGCACGCTTCGATACGAGCAACTATCTAGCCATACCGTGTTCATACTTGCTCTGACAATATCTTGCTGTTACATACTTGATTCAACATATCTTTTGTGGCCACTCCCTCACATTCCATCTTCCTGGCAGCCGGCAAAAAGCGAACAAATGCTGACGATATGTGTATGGCTTAGTAACTTCTGCTGTACAGTCGTGATAAACTCAGCTTTTCTTGTCCTTGTAGTGATGGGTGTGTTGATATAGTGCATCACATCTGCAAGGCAAGAATGGCAAACAAGATACCGTATCAAGCTGACCAACGTTGACAAAAGTTGTCAATGAAAAATGATCAGGTATGCTGTGGAAAAGTCTTCTCACTCCGTGCTCTGAGGAGTAGTGGAGGCATTCTCCTTGCCTGGAGCAGCTGAACCTTTCTTTGGACTTGGTGTTTTGGCTTGACGAGCTTCCTGGAGAGGCATAACAGGTTCGGTCTTGACAGCTGTTGTGCTCTGAGCCGGGATGGCGGCTTGTGTGCGTGTGCTTGTGGTGTTGGTGATAGACGTAAGGCCGCCTTGCATTGGCCAAGCAGTACGAGCTGTGGTGGTGCTGACAGTTTGCTTGCTGACTGGAGCTTCTTGAGCTTGCTGAGCTTCCCTATAGATAATGTCAGCAAGTATGTCTGGGAGGCCAAGCGATGAGCTGGGCATGGACTTACTGAGGAGAGACGGACGTGTCAGGAGTGTAGTTACGACCCGCGCCGGCAGGGGACTGGTAGCTGCCCGGACTGGTGCCATCAACAACGTTCTGGAATCGAGTCATGGTTGGTGATGGGGTATGCTCGACAGAGTAGCTGTATTCCCGGCTGCGCCATGAACGGCGCTCTTGACTCTGCAGTTTGAGTTGCTTTTGTGCTTTGGTGTCTGCGAACCGAAGGAAGAGCTTGACCCCATCGTGCTCCTTCAAGACACTGTGGAAGTCTCTGATGACCTGCTCGGCAACCTCTCGCGTTTCGAACCTGTAAGCTTTAGCGTCTGACACGGACACTGCAGATGGAAGACCTACCGAGCAAAACCAACTTCTTTGCTGACACCCGATGGAGTGTCCCGGCAGATCTTGGTTGAGATGGCACGATATGGAAGGAAGTGTTTGGCAAGATCCTGGCATAAGTCAGCAGGCACGACGGCTTTAATAGTCATCGACACATACTGCTTCGTTCCATTCGATGGGCACACCGGTGCAGTAGATGTTGGTTGACGATCTGTCTTCGAGATCCTTGAGGCGAGCATTTCTCGACTTCTGTGCATAGCTAGCTTGGAAGCCAAGATGGAAGAAACCTCGAATGCAGTTCTCTGCAGATGCTGGAGAGTAGTACATGACAAAGCCGAAGCTGCAGAAGGTCAGCAACGATGATTGGATGGCCGATGATGGACTACATACCCTTTGCATTTACCTGTGTCCTGCTCGATGATGGCTTTGCAAGATTCAATCTCACCAAAGCGAGACGCCCATCGGTGCAGGTCATCATCGGTTGTGTCTGGCATGAAGCCACGAATGTAGATGTTGGTGATCCCCTCGGGGTTCTGCAGGCACTTTGCCAGGCTGAGCTCTTCTTGGTTGGTCCAGAGGGCGGGAACAGCTCGTGGGATGGCTGGGTCTCTCATGACAAGCTCATCAAGGTTGACCATCTCGTAGCCTTTGTTGTCCTTGGCCTTCATTGGTTGAATTGGGCCGGCAATGTATGTCTGGTTGTCGGCAGAAGCTTGATATGGGTATCCAGGGTAGAAGTCAGAAGGGATGGCACCATTGGCAGAGCCGAGGGCAGCATTCTCGTCGTTCTTGGGCCAGATGGCACGCTGAGCAGGGTCGAACTCGACCACGCCTGGCTGATATCCGAGACCGGGATTGTATTGTGTCATTGCTCCCTGTGCCATAGGGTTCAGGTATCCGCCATACATGCTGTTCTGCTGATACGCAGCTTGTTCATTTGTGTTCTGAGCTGGTGGGAGGAAAGCTGAAATTGGCACAGTTTGGCCAGATGGAAGGACCATGACAGGATTGCTTTGGTCACCACGGCCGGCTGCTGCAGGGTGTTGGGCAGTGACGGGAGATGGAAGGGCAGATTTGAGGCTGGAGAAGTTTGTCAGAGGTCCTTGCATGCCGTTCATGCCTGCAGGTCCGGTCAGTGGTATAGTCGTCGAGCAGTATCAGAGAACTCACCATAAGGTCCCATCAGGACTCGTTGGTTGTAGTTGCCGTTCATGATGGAGGTCAGAAGAGCTGCGAAGCATGTGTTAGCTATAGGTGCCTGATGTCTGGGCTCATTGTTGCAGAGCTGAGCGTGCTGCTGCTGAGCGTGTTTGTGTCGATTGTGCTGGGGTAAGAAACCGGATCTGTTGAGTTCTGATGCTCGGAGCAGAGGAAAGGGAAGCATGTGCTGTCGGTCTGTGCTGGGCATGATGGATCTGATCGAACGGGATTGGCATGCTGATGCTCCGTTTACCGTAGACGATGGGTTGTGCTGTTTCGAAGTACTCACTTAACAACGCTAGTGACACCAATCTTGGTATTGTCTGAGGTCAGCTTGACTTGGTTCTATTGACAGTGGTACGGATGAGTAGCAGCAATCTTTCTGTTGTGAACACCAAGATGGTCTTGAGGATGACTGAGATACAAGAGGACTTGTAACAGCTGGGTGGTAGAAGCAAAGCTGTTTGAGAAGATGTGTATGTGGTATGTTGAGATGGAGGAAGAAAAAGCAGAAGAGAAGAGCAGATGACAGAATATGAACCTGCTACAGAGTCAGTCAAGGCAGGTGCGGTCCTGTGGAAGGGAGGAGATGCATTACAGGCAAAAGCGGTAGGAGCGACTTACCTCTCAAGTCTGATCGTTTGAATTGCGGGCCATACCTTCTCCATGCCACGAGACTGCGTCTTCGAAGTCATGATCACGGTGTGCACGTCCTTGGGGTTGACTTGTACAATCAGCAAGCACGTACTAGGGCTTAATGATGAGCAAGATCCTGCAGACAACGTTGCCGTGCATCTAATTGTAGCGCTCGAACTTGTCAGTTTTGCTCGAAGATGTTCGAGATGTCGCCAACATCCAGGTGGTTTCATGTGCGACTCAGTAGAGTGCCGGACCCCACAGAGGGTGAAGTGTCGATTAATGCAGGGTGACCGCAACAGAGAGTTTCAGGAGTCAGTAGTTGTGCGTACCCTCGCCCCATGCTTGAGGTAGCTTGACCAGTCATCTAGGTCTTGGACAGTGGAAGTGACCTCTTAAAGCAACGCGGTTCATTGTCCAGTGTTCTCAGGGGGCTTCTAGTGAGGGAAGCTTCTCATTAGCCTGTGTTGACACCCTTAGAAGCATAAGAGGAAATGTTGAACCGCCGTGTCGCGTGCACGGGGATATCGACATGCACGTATCCCACTGTGGATGTTGATACCTGGTCAAGTGCTCTATCACGAAGCTAAACATTATGCGTAATGGGCACTATGCTCACACAGGAGCTGTGCGGGTCATAGCGATCACTCCGGACTCTCAACATAGCCCATGGCTTCCAAGTCTGTACACGTCCTGTTCAACGTTCCCATCACATTGGATCTTATAGTGATGAGCGTACCAAGCAGAGTCAAGGCGCGGCGCGGCAAGGCTCAAGACACCCCCGAGCTGGGTCACGTGCCTGCGCAACTGCTCTACGCGAATGACGCGTTCCCCGCAAACGACTTCAATCTCCAAAACATTTTCGAGTCGCAGCCCGCATGCGGCTTCACTATCGGCTTCACCACTCACTGCACATAATGATTGTACATCTCAGTCAAACTCAACATGTCTACATGCTGCACGCATCCCACAGATAGTTACTTCTAGTTCAGTGTGAACAACACTCAACCACACTCCAATATGGACTGGCAACAGGCAAGACCTTCCTCGAGTCAAGGGCGAGGTCTGCGAACTGACTATTATTTCCAGGCTTTAGAGAGACACCGCAAACTCCTGAGCGAACACCTTGTATTATGGCAAACACTTGAGCAAGAGTGTCAGCCGGGCTCTGCTATTCGGTTGGCCGCTGAGAAATGCCTACATAATACTCGGTTAATGATCCAGTCATGCGCAGACATACCCTTTAATGTCACGAGTATCGATTCCGCATGGGACGAGACAGTGGTCGACCACCGCAAGCATCCTGCAGAGGAGCCTCAGAATCAGCCTGCCACTAAGAGAGCTAGAAAGTCTAGCAAGCATTCAGCGGACAGCGTTGGACCAGGTCCTGCGGTCCACATTCCTCCAGTCACAGATGCGAGCGGACTCTTCACAATCGATCCAAATCCCACTAAGGTGGACGCATTGTTTAGTGATGCTGGTAAACCGTCAAGATCCAAAAAGAGAAAGCAAAGACGTTCGGAGCAAGAGGTCAATCAAGTGACTGGCGATGAACTGTATACCAACGGTGGCAGCCTTCCGCTCAGGAAGCGTGTGAAGACAACACATGAAGCCACAGTACAACCTTCGCCTGAGGAAATGGAAGAGCATAACAACTCCTTCGAAGCAAAAGTCGAACTGCGCCTCAAGCAGAAGGAACAGGACCGGCAAAAGAAAGCAATAAAGAAGAGGAAGCGCGGAAGCGACCTAACCGAGGAACGGGAGGCCACTACACAGCAAGAGCCCAGTGCAACTTCCGACGACGTTAGGCAAGCTAATACTAGTAAGCGAGTGAGACGTGCTGCTGCAGGGCCTGCCAGGTCAGCTATCCAACAGGAACTTTCGGCTGCTGCTGTACCACCTACCAAGAGAAAAGGCAACGAGATCATCGAGCTTGATGATGATTCGGATTATGGTGATCAGACAAGCAGAAAGAAGAAAAAGAAGCGCAAGAGCAGAAGTCAGGATATTTGAAGATAGTCCAACGAAGGCGTCAGGAGCAAATGTGAGAGGCCAGAACCCCAGGCTTCGCATGTGTTTGCGGGCTTTGTCAACTTCTTCCATTCTAGGTGAAATCACCTTTCCATGAGCTGCCTCGAGACAGGCAAACCACTTTTCGCGGGCACTTTGCACCTAACCGAGCTGTCGGACATGCTACAGAGTGATTTCAAGCCGAGTGTGTATGTGCATCACGGTTCGAGGCTTGAAGCAGCTGTTAACGCATCAGATACAGATCTTCATACCAACGTGGGCTAGATGGAACCAAGTGCCCGTGCGAATAATGTACAGCTGAAACAATAAATACACACATTGCCAGTTCACCATGATGCGCTCATAGTCTTTCCTTCCACATCATAGCTTGCTCACAAACCCATCGCGGTTAAGCTTCACCAGATATTCCTTGTTGATCTCCTTGACACTCGTCACGCCCGCCAAACTCATGCACAATCTGAATTCATCCCCCAACAACCGCAGACACAAAGCCACACCTTCCTCACCTTTATACGCCAATCCCCAAAGCGCTGGCCTTCCGACCCACACAAAGTTGGCTCCTAGTGCCAACGCCTTGAAGATATCCGTCCCGTGCCTAATACCTCCATCGACATGCACCGGCACCCGCCCATTCACGGCCTCTACGACCTCGGGTAGTGCATCCAGCGTCGCGAGTGCACCGTTCAACTGTCTCCCTCCGTGGTTACTAACTACGATGCCATCCACATTGTGGTGAATCGCGAGCAACGCGTCCTCGGAAGTGGCGATACCCTTGACCCAAACTTCCATGGGCGCCGCGATCTTCTTGAGCCAGGGTATGCTCTCCTCCCAAGTAAGATTCGGGTTAGGCGCATGCGTGTGGAATGTTATAGGACCCGTTGGCGCGACTCGTTTCTCCCCGTTATGGAAGCCAGGGCTGCTGTTTCTTCGTCGCATAATCTTTTGCGGCGGGGCCTTGCCGGTGGGATGTTCAGCATCAACTTCCCCCTGTTCCTGCTCGACCTCTTCCTCGTCGTCAGGGTTTCCTGCAAAGTTTGCGATCTTCAAGTGCGAAGGCAGCTTGAACTGATTGCGAATCTCTAGGTTTCTCCTCCCGAGGTAAGGCGTGTCAACGGTGAGCAAGACAGCTTTGTAGCCTGCCTTCTTGGCGCGCTCGATCAACTTAATACTGTGGTCCTTGTCCTCAAATAGATACAGCTGCAGGACATTTGCGTTCTCACCCGACTCCTCCTTGACATCCTCGAGGGTGGAGGTTGCGAAGGAGGAGAGACCCATTACGATTCCTGCCTTGCGACAAGCCCGCGCAGTAGCTAGTTCGCCGTCGTCGTGCGCAAGTCTTTGCATTGCAGTTGGTGCGATGCCGAACGGTGAGCTGTTGCGTTGCCCGAAGATGTCGATGGAGGTGTCGATGACCGAGACATCGCGGAGGACTCTTGGGCGGATGCGGTACTTGGCGTAAGCGGATCGGTTCTCCTGCAAAGTCGAGCCATCGTCAGCGCCCTCGTTGTAGTAATCCCTGGTCTGCTTGTCCATGCGATCTCTGGCGAGCTTCTCTAGCTCTGCGATGGACAAGCAATTGAGGTCATGGTTGGTGGCTTCAGATGCTTGCATGGAAGCTGGCTTCCTGTCGGCTGTGTTTGGCATTGTGGTTGAACAAGTAGAACACTGACTAGGCTCGTGTTGCAATTACTAGCTGTGTGTAGGTAGGCTGTGGTACAGCAGCACACGTTACGGAAGCTGATCGATTATGTCTTGCAAGCGAGGTGGCGGGAATAAAAATCGAGTCTCTTGCTAGTAGCACGTCACAACAGAGAATGCAAGTAGTATCAGTATTCAAGCCACACAAGGCAACCAGATGTTAGAAAAGAAGTCCATCTTGATGCTCGAGAAGTCCGATGCGTGTCCATCTTGCCTGGATCGCACATCTCATGAAGCTCGGCTTAGAGGAAGGTGGTGACGTCCACATCGGTCAGTCGATATCGAGCTTAGTATGATGTTGACAGGCCGGAATGGGCATAGTTCTCGGCTAAGCACTACGCCGAATCCGCCCTTAGAAGCACCAGCGGAGCATCTCAGCGGCTCTGTGTGGGGACGGCCGCAGCCTGCGATCTTTACAATTTGAGGTTGAACTTGGCTGCTGCGACGCGGTCGCGATCTGGCTGTTGGTCAATTGGCTTCCAGCGATCTTGTGTCCTTTTGTTCTTCAAAAGCATGCCCATGAGCATTCTCAGACCTGATCGGCATGGCGTTTCTTTACGATACTGCTTTGTCAGTGTTGACAGAGCCCCGGCACACACACTGGGTAGCGCCATGCCTCGTCTTCGCAGACGCCATCCTCTGCGCCGGCATCGTCACAAGAATACCTTGTTGGTCAGCCTCTATGTTGCCAGATTCGGCCATTTGGGATAATGTGCTAATGCTTTCTCGAACCAGACACCGAAATTGACTGGGAAACATACATGATTCAAGTCGCGCAATTCCTCCCACCATCCTACGAGACGAACTATACCAAGCTTACTGGCCCGACCGGTCCATGTGTATATCCAGCTCTCCATGTCTACATTCACAGTTTACTTTACTACATAACCGACAAGGGACAGGACATAAAGCTTGCACAAATCATATACACAGGTCTCTATCTCTGCACCCTCGCGCTCGTGTTAGCAAGTTACAGACGGGCCAACGCGCCGCCATGGCTCTTGGTGCCATTGGTTCTGAGCAAAAGGTTGCATAGCATCTTTCTTCTCCGCCTCTTCAACGACTGCTGGGCCGCCTTCTTCTTCTGGCTCTCTGTCTATGGCGCAACAAGGCAATTGTGGTCTCTGATGGTTGTCTCGTGGACCATCGCTCTCGGCGTGAAGATGACAATGCTCCTCCCATTGCCAGCACTAGGTACCATCCTAGTTCAAGGCGCAGGATCCGGGCCTGCCATCTCCTGGGGCATTGTTTCCTCGGTCATTACCCTCGGCAGTGCGGCTCCCTTCATGGGCCAAGAAGAAACACCTATATATCTCAGACAGGCCTTTGACCTGGGACGGCAGTTTATGTACAAGTGGACTGTAAACTGGAGGTTCATCTCCGAAGAGACCTTCCTGTCCAAGTCTTTTGCATACGCACTCCTGGCCACGCACACTATGGTTCTCCTCGTGTTCCTGCAGTACAAATGGGTAAAGCCATCCAGTACAGGTTTGCTACATTTTGTCAAGAAATATCTCATAAACGCGGACAACAAGCGGGCGGATCAAGTGGATATCGCAAGAAGATTGACACCGCAGTTTGTGATGGATGCACTGCTAGGCAGTGTCGTGATAGGACTGCTATGTGCGAGAAGTTTACACTACCAGTTCTATGCCTATCTTGGCTGGACCACGCCGTACGTTCTGTGGAGGAGTGGTGCGCAGCCTGTGCTCGTGATAGGAACATGGGCGTTGCAGGAGGTAGCGTGGCTGATATATCCGCAGACGCAGTGGGGTTCGTTGACTGTCGTCCTGCTGCTGGCTCTGCAGGTTGCAAGCTCTTGGAAACGTCCGGTCTCTGCGTATGACCCAATCGTCACAGACGAGCAAGAAAAGAAGGCGCGATAGGGTCGGACCAACATTACGACGGCCTCTCCCCGAGTACAGCACCCCTACAGCAAAGGAGCAACTGTGTCTCGCAAAACATGTTGCGAGCTTAGCAGCAATGCAAGGCTGATCATCGTGCAGACATCGACTGTTTCCCTAGGCTCTTGCAACCGCGGTTCAGCCGTCGTCCTCAGAGTCCGATGGTGGCATTTTACCAACAGTAGACTCTTCCTCGTCGCTGTCAGTCGCGATTGTGGACTTCTTCACAAACTCCTTCGGCCAGAATGGCGCTTTCCTCCAAGCCTTCTCATCTCGCACGACGTTCACAATCTCTCCATCAATCTTATTTTCTCGACCAGCAAGCGTCTTCGTATCGACAAGGATGAACCCGCCACGTTTCAGCCAGATCGTCGAGCGGAACCGAGCTTCGAGCTCGACAAGCAGAGCCTTACCATTTGGCAACTCAACATTGTACAGGTTGTTTCCCGCCGCGCTCTGGATTCGAGCGATGTGTTGGCCGTCACTAAGCGCTGAAGGTGGCGTGAGCGTCTCTTCGACCGTTGCTTGTAGTTTGCGGCGCGGAGGAGGCATAATGTAAATGGTGTTCAATTTACCGAACTGTTGGGGCCTGGACGAGGCGCAGCCGCGCAGTTGGAAGCACCAAAAAATAATGTTCGGATATCGCGACATGACGTGCAGCGTAGATCTAACGCTAGTGGTCGGGTGATCCAACATCCGCCTTGCCGCCCCAACGTCTAGATCGCCCGACTCCAGGCGCATGCCGCCGCAGCAAGGTATTGCCGTTGGTACGAAAGTACTCTCGGAGCAAGATCGCTGTCTCGCATCCTAGGTCCACGTGAATGGCAAGCACGTTTCTTGTGCCCCGCGGTGTCACACATGTGTCGAGTGTGAGGACAAGAATTGCCGCTTGAGAAACTGCATTGACCAGGAAGCACGTTGCAGTCTAAGCTTTGTTAGCTTGAGGCCGTTACACAACACGACCTGTATGATGCTTCAAGCATAATTGATTAGATCAGTGTCTAAAGATATCTACTACAAGGAGAGGCCGAGTCGGTACTGTGCCTACCTATACTGACCTGTTGAGCACCTGGCCGACAAAGACCTGGCCGACAAAGACCTGGCCGACGAGCCTCAGGCACTTCTGTTATCTTGCACCATTCCCAAATCGACCAAAAGCATAACACGTCTACGTCATACCAAGCAACTGCCAAGGGATAACCAAAGCCAATCGACTTGCGGCGTGCGCACCCACGATGGCGTGCGTTTCAACCCCCTCAATTTCCAGCAGTAGATTCTTCCGACGGTCACAAAGGTTCCTCTGCTCTTATCCGCCCAAGAAGTGTTATCCGCCTTGCCCAGACGCGATCCTTGCTGCCTAGACTTTCCAAGACTCTTAGACCCCTCGGCGCTGTACACAGCTTTTTGTTGGTGCTGCGTAGTCGAATAGTCATCTTTTGTTAGTGTTGTCGGTGTACAGTGACCTCCTGTTTAGATAGTGATATGACTATGCAAAGACACATAGCGTTGGAAACCCGCCATCTAGAGAGTTAAAGCTTAGTGCGACAGCCGCCGTATAGCTAGGGCAGCATGTGGCGTTATATTTCCGGTCTATTTCTCCGATCTTCGATATGGCTTACGTGTGCATCCACGCCTTTCCTCTCGCGATACAGTATCAAGCTATCCTCGATACACTTTAGCGCCCCAGCCAAGAGTCAGCGGCTCTAACACGGAGCCGTTCAACATAGTTTAGTGCATTGGCTCTACCTACTTCATTCGATGGTCTAAGCCTCCCTCGATAGATCGCTGTACAACGAGCAGCTAGCAAAAGGTAGCTAATACCTGTTCGAGAAATCGCAGCTCTCACTCGCCCACTGAATTCTCTTCGCCTTCGCTAACATACGGGTATGGATGTGGTTCTGCCCCTTGTGTCAGCCCCTCGTGCCAAGACCGAAGATAATGACTTCCTGTGTATCTTTCGAGTTACCCCAGACTCCGTCCTCCCGATATTGCAAAAGCGCTTCAAGATCAACGTACCATGGCGCAAGGAAGGTTCTCTTAAATCTTCACTACCAAGAACTTTAGGCTCCCTTGGCTACTGTCATCTTCCACTAGTATGTTGCTTTCCTTCAATCAAGGTTAACAGTGTGCCTGTCTGCCGTGTTAATCTTTATCGAGACGCTCCACCTCCACCACTTGTTCTCAATGACGATTGTCCTATCGGTCAGTCGATAGTCTTGGCGAAGGTAGGAGCGCGATCAAGCATTCTGTGTAGTCAGCTAGGCCATCTGGGCCCACGTAGTTGTGCAGAGGCCAATGTGCCTCGATGTTTATATATCGAGCGATGTCCGCCCATCTGGCTGGACTCTTTAGACTTTACTTCCTATTGACAAGTATAGAATCGACAATATGGGGAAGCCAAACCCCCTCGAAGGCCATGTCACAGGCCAATCCAATAAACCTATGTCCAAGCCAGCTCACAGCTTGACCTACGAAGAAGTCATTAAAGAGCTCGGCGTCTCTGGCAACGATGGTCTCAGCCCTCAAGAAGCGGATTCCAGGTTACAAGAGTTCGGCAACAATGAGCTCGACAATGGACCTGGTGTCAACCCAACAAAAATCCTCGTCAGACAAGTTGCAAATGCCATGATGCTGGTTCTCATCCTCGCCATGGCTGTCTCTTATGGTATCCAATCTTACATTGAGGCTAGTGTGGTTCTTGCCATTATCATCCTCAATATCGTCATAGGATTCATGCAAGAATATTCGGCAGAAAAGACCATGGATTCCTTACGGTCACTTTCCTCACCAACATCACAAGTAATCCGTCAGGGAGACAACATTACGGTTCCCACTGTCCAAGTCGTGCCCGGCGACATGATCGAGCTGAAAACTGGTGATACTGTTCCGGCCGATATCCGTTTGGTAGAAGTCATGAACTTTGAAACCGACGAGGCTCTCTTGACTGGAGAATCCCTTCCGGTCACGAAACTTACCGATGAAACATTCCCCGAAGACACAGGCCCGGGCGACAGATTGAACGTTGCTTTCTCCTCCAGCACTGTCACAAAAGGCCGCGCCAAGGGTGTTGTCTTTGCCACTGGAATGTTCACAGAAATCGGTACAATTGCAGCAGCACTGCGAGGCACAAACTCGAGAGTCCGAGAGCCAAAGAGAACACCGGATGGAAAGGTCAAGCCACATCGTCAAGCTCAAGCTTACGCTTTGACAGCTGGTGACTTTGTTGGCACTTTCCTGGGCGTGAACGTCGGAACACCATTGCAACGTAAACTCTCCCAGCTCGCAATTGGCCTCTTTGGTGTTGCAGTTGTCTTCGCTATCGTTGTGCTTGCAGCCAACAGATTCGTCAACGAGCAGGAGGTTATCATCTATGCTGTTGCGACTGGTCTCTCTATGATTCCCGCTTCACTCATTGTGGTTCTTACGATCACCATGGCAGCAGGAACTAAACGAATGGTCGAGAGGAATGTTATTGTACGAAAACTTAACGCCCTAGAAGCACTTGGTGCTGTTACCGACATCTGCTCCGACAAGACCGGTACACTTACCCAAGGAAAGATGGTAGCTAAAAAGGCATGGATTCCAGCAAAGGGTACCTACTCCGTAGGTGAATCCAGCGAGCCGTTCAATCCCAATGTGGGCGATCTTTACTTCGACGAAAACGCACCTGACTCTGACAACTCGGAGGATGGACTACCGCCAGACGCTGGTGGAGCCAAATCCTTCTCGGAACTTGTCAAAGACAACGGCTGCCTCGAAGAATTCCTCAAAGTCGCATCTCTGGCCAATCTCGCCACAGTCTACAAGTCTACTGAAGGCGAAGGCTGGACTGCCCGTGGTGACCCGACTGAGATCGCTATTCAAGTCTTCGCGTCTCGGTTCGACTGGAACAGACGTGGAAAAGTTGAAGGTGACAACGCCGAATGGAAACTTATCACAGAGTATCCGTTCTCTTCTGATGTCAAGAAAATGTCCGTTATATTTCAACAGAAGGGCGCTGAAAAGCCAGTCGCGTTCTCCAAGGGTGCTGTCGAAAGAGTAATCGAAGCTTGTGTCAACATTGATCTCAAAGGTGACGGCAAACCAGAAGAGCTTACAGAAAACATCCAAGAAGAAATCCTCAGCAACATGGAGGCTTTGGCATCTCAAGGATTACGTGTGTTGGCTTTGGCCTCAAAGTCATATGACGGTCCCACTGGTCAGGACGATCGCGAGCATGTCGAGAAGGGCCTCACCTTCCGTGGTCTCATTGGACTGTTTGATCCACCACGCACGGAATCGAAAGACGCAGTCAAGCGATGCCACAGAGCAGGAATTGGTGTTCACATGCTCACTGGTGATCACCCAGGAACTGCGCTCGCGATTGCAAAACAAATCGGTATCGTCCCTGAGAAGCTAGCCTCCCTTAGCAAAGAGATGGAATCACAAATGGTTACTACAGCTTCTCAATTCGACAAACTCACCGACGAGGAGATTGATGCATTCCCTGTCCTACCACTAGTTATCGCTCGTTGTGCACCCAACACTAAGGTGCGCATGATCGAGGCGCTTCACAGACGCAATCTCTTCGCGGCAATGACGGGTGACGGCGTGAACGACTCCCCGTCCCTCAAGCGAGCAGATGTTGGAATAGCCATGGGTCAAGCAGGTTCTGACGTCGCTAAAGATGCATCCGACATCGTGCTCACAGACGATAACTTCGCTTCTATTCTCAATGCTATCGAGGAAGGTCGACGTATCTTCGATAACATCCAGAAGTTTGTGCTTCATCTGTTAGCCCAGAACATTGCGCAAGCTTGTACACTTCTCATTGGTTTGGCGTTCAAGGACTCCAACAACTTATCCGTTTTCCCACTGAGTCCCGTCGAGATCATGTGGGTCATCATGGTGACCTCCGGTCTTCCAGACATGGGTCTTGGTCTTGAACGCGCTGCCGCAGATATCCTAGAACGACCACCACAGAACCTCAAGAAGGGTATCTTTACGACAGAGTTGATCGTCGACGTTCTCGCCTATGGTCTATGGATGTCGGCTTTGTGTCTATCGTCCTTCACTCTGGTGACATACTTGTGGGGTAACGGTATCGAAGGAACCAACTGCAACGACGCGTACTCCGACACCTGCGACACAGTCTTCAGAGCACGAGCCACATGTTTCGTGTCCATGGTTTGGTTCTCCCTCTTCTTGGCGTGGGAGCTTATGAACTTCAGGAGGTCGTTCTTCAGAATGCAACCGAAGTCCAAGTACGTCTTCACGCAATGGATGTTTGACGTATGGAGAAACAAGTTCCTCTTCTGGTCTGTCATTTTCGGATTCGTCTCGATCTTTGTACTTCTCTACACACCTGTCATCAACCATGTCGTGTTCAAGCACACTGGTATCACCTGGGAATGGGGTATCGTGATTGTTGAGGCTGTCTTGTTCTTCGGTGGTATTGAGGCCTGGAAGTGGGGCAAGAGAATATTCTACAGACAAAGAGCGAAGAAGTTGGGTGGTGGAAGGATGAGAAGATTGTCAAGTACTGTCTTCGATGGATATGCTGGTATTACTCCCGGCATGGATGATCCGAAACCCAGAATGGGGTCGAGGACTGCAAGTTCAGCTGGTAGTACGGTTCAGCAAACAAGTGATGAGGAGAGGCAGGTTGCTGATGAGAAAGCTTCAAGAGTGGTATAAGCGTTCCATTCGCTGTCGTAAAGAATTGGTGTTTCGGATGGGAGGTTACTTGTCTACAGTTAATTGTTCATACGCATGAAGAAGACTTGCGAAATTTATCTGCTATGCTTTATTTCTTTGCCATATCTGTGACGTTCTTCTAGCAACGGGAGTTCAGCCTCATGTGTTCATCGTTCTAATATCCTCCCTTCAAGAGATGCCTGAATCCCAGATCGCCTCAGGGTCAGTACGTGCCTCGATCCTGAATCTGGAGGCAGGATGCTGTAATCTTCCTACGTAGACTGCAGTTTAGCCAAGGACATCCGAGGGTCAGCCAGTGGCAGATGATATCTGCGGGCGAAACTTGTTTCGTCATTTGGACCACAATATCGGCCAAGCTACAAGCACGAACGTACAGACCACTCACATCAATCGCGCCACAAGATCTTTGTGTTTGTGCCTATGTAAGTCCTCGAGATCATACTTCAGCGATCAAGACCTCGTACGAAGCTAGAAACCTTACTAATGTCACCATTAGAATCCGCAACTCAAAAATCATATACACGTGACCGTGGAACCCGATTTGCGGAAGGCCGGTTTGAGAGAAATTAGGCCTTCGGCCCTGCTCGGTCCTGTTGCCACGCTTCAGTACTAGTTTCTGCTGGCTCTTGAGGCGCACCTTGAAGCATATGCTGTGGCAAAAAGATGTTCAAAGGTTGTAGTGGCGCGAGACAGTACGGATATACATAGATTTATGCTCCCGAAAATTTCCTCAAATTACACACACACCTGGTTGGGTTCCAATGACGGTCGTTTAGTGTAGTGGTTATCACACCGGATTTTGAATCTCTCAGATCTTCAAATCTTCCGGTAACCGCGGTTCGAATCCGCGATCGACCTCGATCGCAGACCATATCAATGGTTTACAATTTCATTTTGCCCTCTCTCCGATCACCCGGAGACTTTTTTTGTGATATCGACTCTTTTACTGTTTCAGAAGTTTTGGGTTCATTTTGGCATGTTCTCCAGGAAAGCAAGAGGGAAATCGATGTATAGCTGTGCTGTCGGCTACTTGAGTGTTCTCATCCTACAAGCACTCGGAGCCGTTTACGACATTTGTCGTTGGGCGCTGTATGAGCCAGCTATGTCTGGGTACTGGCCTTAGCGTCTCGCACCCTTCCGCAGCAAGTAACCTGATCGGGCTCCATAGAAGCAGTTGAATGAAGAGTCGTCGTACTGTTGCTATGCACTTGTAGCCAGCTGGCAGCGCTTGCCACAAGAAAACACCAGTAACAACGCAGGAGCAGCCCCGACACTAACTCCCAGCACTAGTTGAGTCCACAAACAGCCAGTTAATTTAAGTCTCCTATCGTATAAACCGTGAGACTCAACACAGACGATCTGTAGGACGGGATGCAAACCGTAACGATGTTGGAGCGACCCAGTAAAATTCCATTCCTTGACCCTCAAGTCGGTCAAACTGGCATTAAATGTTTCGATACTGGTCATGGGTATCCAGCTTCTCTGAACAAAACCGGTACTTGTGTGGTTGCACTGGCTGATGCAGACGAGATGTGTGCGTTGTGAGCCGCGGTGGAAGGTCATATTCTGCCTGTTTTGTCGTCTCATTCCGATGCTCCCGAGGTGGTGATAAACTATGCTCCGGCCTGAAGTTCATGCAACCCGCTTAGCTACCGCTGCTGCCGCTCATGATCTCCAGGCGGTTGGGAGGCAAGACTAGTGCCATTCCAGACTTGACATCGAATATTGCAGCCTAGCAAGAACGACTCTGCATAGCTGATCGCTTTAGTATTAGACATGGCCGTACCTATCACATCTTCAGAACCATGGGCCGCCCTACCAACTATTTGGATAAGCATTATCAGCTGGAAACATGGTAGTGTGCCTAGAGCGTTTGGGTTCCAGATTGTTCAGCCAAGTCCTCTAGCTATGCTAAGTGCCTGTGGACGGGCGATACAGATGGCGCACTGGGTATGTTTAGACCGACCGCCGTTGTCTTGCAGCATATCGTCGCAGATGCTGCTGCGAGTGCAGCTAGAGAAGCTGGAATGTAACAAGCGTAAGACAACAAGCCGGCAAGGCCAATAAGATCATTGGGAGCATTGCGCTGGCGCCGGTACTACAGGACCAGCGAGCTGAACAAGCACTCAGTACGGTTGCGCGTATCGGTGGCGGACGATGAGTGGTTTGCATTACGCAATCAGTTCGACAAGTAAGCCGTAGACATCCCGTCAATGTCAACATGTTCATCGGAACGTTTGACACCTCTTCATTTATTCACTACAGACTCGCGATCACCTTCACGCTTCTTTCCTCTCAACCTTTGTTCACCGAAGAATGGTATCGACACGGCCAAACAAGATTTCCCTGGCCGAGGTCTTCCATATCGTTCAGAGGTCGCTGCCCTCTATTTCGTCATCTATCTAATGTCGAAATGTTCATCTTTCTGATCCAACGCGGGAGCCCCCGCTCCCCAGTCCACTGCAACACTCTCATTCTCCGCCGTGATCAGTCTGCCATGATTCCATAGCTGGAACCTCAAATCCGCCGAACCAGCAATTAGTCTCAAGTCGAATTCAGCTAATTCGTATCTTTGTCCCAATTGCCACCAGTGGGCATTCTTCGATATCCTATCGATAAACCTTAAGTCTGCCTCGACGATGCATAGCGTCTTCACAGTCTTCGAAGTGAGGTCGTTGGGCAGACATTCTCTCTTTTCAGTCGATAGCACGAACTGTGCTCTCCAAGGTCGACTCAGCTGAGCCTTCTGCAATTTCGCTCGGACACGCTTCGATACGCCATTTTCATCGATATGGTCTCCCTACGAGCTTGGTCAGTGGTGTTCAGGATCTAGTTCATCAACACACCTCCTTAATCAACCACTCTATTTGGTTCAGTGCCCACTTCTTCTTATCCCGGGGATCCTTGTATATCACTTGATTGTGATGTCTTTCTGGATTGAATCTCTGGTTGACGACGACACCATAACTCACTCGAGCACAACGATGTGTGATCGTTTTCGTCTGCTGACCTAGCTCCTGTGCACGGTCTGTCACCAACCCCAGTACAACCGCAAGCTGGGGATCTTCAGCTAGCAGCATGTGCATGCCTGAAGTATTCGCCATCATTGCTCCCGCACCGAACTCGAAGTACTGCCTGAGTCGATCGCGCACGTACTCTGATGACCCAAGGCCGCCGGAAAGCACCAGATATGAGACTCGTTCTCCTGGCGCGACTGTTTGCAGGGAGACGAGTTGCTCTGTCAGCAAGCGGATCATGGCATCAACCTGCTCGTCAAACAGTTTTTGCAGAATTGTCTGAGATATTGATAGTCGAGAGTTTCGGATGTCCGCTGGCGGGTAGTCTGTGCCTGCTGGCATGCCCGGAATCTCGAGGACCAACGCCGGCAGGTTGGCTGCGCTTGTACCAAAGGTGCACTTGAAACGCTCGAACCGCCCTTGCATCATCTCCTCTGCGATAGCTTGAGGTGACGCGTTGAGAAGATGTGCGGCCTTCATCAAGCACTGTTCAAGATGTTGTTGCACTCTGATATCGATGAGTGCCGAGCCAACCGCTGCCCCTTCGACTTTCGAGAGCGGCTCGAGCTTAATCGGCTGTCCTCTGGCCGACTTTAGCTTCAAGATGTTCACATCTGTGGTACCACCTCCAGCATCGCAGATACATATGACGTCGTCTCGCTGGACATAGTCGGCAACCACGTTAACAGCTGCGGCTTCAGCTTCGGTCAAAGTGATCTTTGCCATATGTCGCGGGCCGTCTCTACCAAAGCCGGCCTCTCGAACGATGATCTCGAGGTCATGAATCAATGCTGGATTGCGCCACGTCGTTGGCACGCTGAAGATGAATTCAACTGCCATCGACGGGAAGTCTGGAAACCTGGCATTGAAGAAACCGAGGATATGCACATGTATCGATGACAAATAGTCGCGATAACAACGCCGAGCGTCTGCGGTGGTGATACCATCGTAGTCGTCGTGATATTCTGGATCCAGATACAGCTTAAAGAACTCCTGAATCTCTGACTCTTGGTCATCGAAGTCACAGTTGAAACCCCAGCTTCTAATGCCTCCGTTTCTCGTTGAATAGGCTATCCGACTCGGTACCTTGTTTGCCACCTCGGACACGATCGCTCCCCATTGCTGAAACCTTCTGATATTGGTCCACGGAGCAGTACAATATGCGACGCCTGTTCGTCAGCTGAGTGCGACAAAAGTTGCATCACCCTTACTTACCTGTTTGAGTCATACCAAAGTCGACGCCAATAACTACATCTGGCGTTTCCCTGGGCGTCATCTTGGACGGTTGTCAGTGTTGATGTACGCGGCTGGTTTCTTCGATTCGAGCTCGCGAGCTCATACTCTCAAAAGTCCTCTTCACTTCTGCGTCGACAAATGCAATAAGGCGGCGTGCAACGTCAACCAACTACGCGATCGTCTTTCAAGATCAGGCTGAGCAGTGTCTCGGTTCGCACAGACTTGACCCAACGTACAGTGGGGAGTTCTCGATACGATAGTCTTCCGCGTGACCTTGGCAAGATAGACCAGGTTGAGCCACTTCCCAGCTCATCTGCAGGGTGACTGCAGCAATGGTGGCAGCTTCGACACGTTGCCATGCATGCAAGGCAGAACATTGAGGGCCAGAGCTCGTTCTTAAGATTAATTGAGTATGGCCACTGCGTCCGTGCGGCACTAGCGTATGAATAACGCAGCAGAAGGGCTTTAGGGTGGGTGTTTGTTAGCTGCAGTCATCCATGCCATGTCCTGCTTGGGCTGGCTCGGTTAGACTTGCCCCAATTTGTGCCTGTTTCGGGGAGAAAGCGTTGTGTCGCATGAGAGTTGTCAGCTTCTCGCGTCCGAGTTTTCAAAACCAGCCGCAATGCTGTTGTCTCATATGTTGCTTCTACCTCCATAACAACGTTCAGCATCTTCGTTGCAACAAAGTTTTCTCATCGTACTGGACCAGCATGGTTGCACAAGTGCGTGGGCCACAGCCAAGTGCTGACGCTATAGCTTCCTCGACGACTGAGGTGGCTGCGGATGTTTCGGCCTCAGCAGCTTCAAGTTCTCTAACGTCTGAAGTCGACGGTACGGATACGACAACACAATCCTTCGCGACTACAACGGCTGTATTCTCGATGCCAACATCATGTGGAACCTTGTATCCAAACCAAAACTGTACTTGGGGCAGTGACAACGCGCCAACACCGGCGATTATCACGGATATCTTGACCAACATAACCCGGCCAGAAGGTCTGGTCACTCAAATGTATTTGGAGACTCTAGCGCCTTTGCACGACGCTACTCCAGCGGCAAATGCAACAGTCACTTATCCACTCACCGCATCCGTTTCTTCATCTAGAGCGGTCATTTCTACGAGCAGTTCTCCAATCAAGCCCAGTGGTAAAGCAACTAGCAGTGACTCTGCAAAGGGCAGCAACTCAGGGGCTATCGCTGGAGCAGCGGTAGGAAGTTTCGTTGCAGGAGCGCTGGTCGCGGCTTTCGTTTGCTGCTTCTCGTTCAAGAAGCGCTTGCAGCGTAACAGATACGCAGCGCGAAGCACTTACCTAGCCGGCTCGGAGCCGCCTTATAACGGCGAGAAAGGCACGCCGATGGTCTCGATAGCATCTGTGGGTGGCCTCGACTTTTTGCCGCAGCAGGCAGACGATGCAGAGGTCCAGCGAAAGTTGTCGACTGTCATCGACCAGATTGATCAACACGTCGAGAACTTTTACAGCAATCGAGAGGTCAGGCTGGATGCTGCCTTAAAGGACGATTTGTTCGACTTCGAGACACCTGGACTTGCTCAGCCTCTTGCTGTTTGCTTCGCAAATACCACCCATCCTACGATACTCATCAAGCACTGTCTAGCATTCCTCATCTCTAATCTTACTCTCGCGCCTGGCGAGGGGATCCAACCATTGTTGCCGGTAGAGCTTGCGAGTACGATTGCAGCTGTATACAACAAAACCTTGTCACCATCCACCTCGAAAGGTAAGCACACTTCTTTGAGTCGCCCACGTCTGCTAATGACCGGCTCAGATATTGTGGCTGCGTTCAGCTCGTGGAAAGCCCTTACCAAATACCTACGGCCTGATTTGATACGTGACCCTTCGGCATCACGAAGCGCGAATGAAAATACCGCACGCATCGCTTCTCAATTCACCAATGTGTTCTCACCTTGGTCGAACACTCAATATTCCGAAGAGCATCGAATTAGACACCTGACGGAGCTGATTAATCATTCCATTCAGACTGCTATCTGGCTGTTTGGTCAGCCCGATGCTTTCAGGTTCGATTGGAGCACGCCTAGTCAGGAACTCAGGCAAAGCATGGCGGGTAGAATCATGAACACCGTCGTCACTGTGCCTGCTGTGTTCAAGGCGACCCACGATGGTGCCAGGCTTGGAGGAGCCGGACAAAGTGTGCTCAAGTCCGTTGTTCAGAGGTTTTGAAGTACCATGTGAAAAAGCGATCGACTTTCGCAAGCTCACCTTTTTTTTTAAACATCAAAGGAAGCGCGAAGCGGAAAGTAGCTGCTGGTCGCGTTACGTAGGATATGGGTATGCAATTCACCGACATGGTAAAATGTGCTCGTCGACTTCTTGTTCTTACAGTTTGAAAACGCTTGCAACATCGTGCCCAAGTCTCTGTTTCCGCGCGAGACTTGACGACTGTCAGGCCGCCACTTAATCTTGCACCCAACGAACGACATCTGGTAATGTCCGCGGCCGCTAGACCTAGACCTCGACCTCTTGCAGGGGGTGTGTAGACTATCCGAGACATACTGTAACTTGGGCGATTGCTGCAATGCGGTGGCTCCAGACCGTCAATGGTGCGTCAATCAAGATAGATAGCTGGCGAGCCTGGCTGGTGTTTTCATGCACACCGGGTGAAGTGGGGCCAACTCGAAGCCACTCTAGACCTCATGCGGCACTCCCAAATCTTATCGACGCTCCGCTGTCTCAGCCTGATTTTTACAAGATGCAATTTTCCTTGCCATTGAGGTGTCGATGTTTGGAGCAGCGTGCTACAATATCGTGTCACGAGTCACCGCCGTGTAGATCTAATGTTTGATCGGTATATCTAATCGCTGTGAGCGAGGAAGATCACAAATTGTGTCTCAACCCGTGTTAGGCGAAAGCCATGCACAGACCATCGCATGCAAGATGTGTGGGACTACGTCCATAGCGCAAATGCCAGCTGGTACCAATCGAGAACAATTTGTGCAACTTTTCGCGAGCAACTTTCGGATCCAAAGCGGCACAGAGTCTGCACGATCCAACTGCTTGTGGCATGAGGCTGAAGCGAGTCGACCGTGCCACCAGCATGGTGCACCACATGCGACAGCCCTTGAGCCCCATCACATCACGACTCGATATTTCCGTTAATTAGCTTCGACTAATGCCATGAGGGGCGAATCGGCCAACTAGCAACGATCGCAGACATGTCTTCTGATGGCAGCTCACTCCCTCCAGTGACCCCAGAGTTTGTGTACATTGTAAAGATAGGCGACTATCAACATGTACTGCGGCCAGCCGACCTCAAGTCGTCCGACAATCTGAGTTTGGCACGCCATGCCGTGGCCAATATCGACATGGCACGAAACTTACTGACCGAGCGGGGTCCTTTCCTCGTCTCGGAGAAGCAACAGAAAATGGATGAACTCATTTGTGACGCCGAAGAGGCCATCAATAGAGTCATCAAGCTTCTTCAACCAGCTCGAGTCGAACAAGTAAGCGACGAGAGTATTCGTATCAACACCAAAACCGCATGGGCTTTGCAGGATGAACCGAGGTCCTCCGCAACGTTCGGAAGGTTGCAAAGTACGCACGACAAATTGAAGACAGTACTTCACGACCTAGAGAACATTGAGGCTACAGCGCGACTGGAAGATTGTGAGGTTCGTGCGAGTACGATCATTAGCCGACCTACTTCCTCACGGTCTCAGCAAAGGCAACCAGCTTCTCCGCCTGAGGAGCCGATGTTGCAACCACAGAACACAGACAACCTTGTAGCATGGAAGCGCAGTCGACGTCGGCAATCTCGACAAACATTGAGCAGCGAGAGTTCCTCAATCAGTGGTGTTGCCTCCAATGATCATCCAAGTGCAAGTCTTCGAAGTGCAGTAAGCAGCCCAGGAGACACGTTGGCAGGACTTGTGGGCGGCTCCACACGACAAGTGCAAGAGCAAGCGTCCAACATCAGCAGCCTGCTTCGACAAATCGAGCCAAGTGACAACGCGTCAGATGTGTCTATAGGCAGGCTTTCGGTCATTCATGAACTGGATGGTGCTTCGACCATTACTACTGTTCCCGAAAGACGTACCTCAGAAACAACTAACAGCATTGCGAGTCTCACAGGATTTTCAAGCTCTCCGAAAAAGGGTGGTTATCCTTCCAGCAACGTGGAGTCGAGCTTTGATACACAGGAAGGGACGAGGCTAACAGCAGTCCATAATCCCGTCCCAATGCCATCATCACCTGGTTGTCAACAGGCGAACAGCATGTCAAAATCACAACCGATGAAGGATATGAAGAGAGAAACATTCGCCAATTATCGAGAACGAAACAAGCGGGAGAGAGTCTTTCGACAGGAGCCACAGGCAGAGTCGTTGGATTCAACGTTATCAGCGCCGACGAGGATGTCAGCATCATCGCAGCTAGAGAGCGCTGCAGCCCCAGAAGGTGTATTGGCTCGACAGTCCAATGTGCCCGCTATGGCTGCCCATCAGGATGAGACCTTAGTGGTAGATAAAAAGCAGCAACTCTCAGCCACTCCAGTAACTAAGAATACGGCAGCGTTAGCACAAGGCAGGGAGTCTGCACAGACTGTCGGAGAACTGTCGCAACACAACATGGCGATAGAATCGAAAACAGAGCCGCCAGTAACCCGCAAGCAAGCTTCACAGATGACCAAGCCAAGCACGACGTTGTCAAGTCTAAAGACGGTAACAGGAAGCGCTGCCGCTGCTGCAGTAAAGTTGCCGGATGCTGGTGCACAAAAGCCTCATAATTTGCGCAATATCATATCTGCGGAAACTGAAGGAATTCCATCCTCTTCACATGTCCATCAACCACCTCAATCGTCTATACCAGACACTGTCAATCACGACAAGGAGCTGTACCAACATAGGCAGTCACAACCATCAGCGAAAACTCACGCAATCTTCCTAATCGACCCCGAGCTCACAAGGCTTCCGTCCTTGCTTCGTGCCGGCCATGGAGCGCGATCCAAGATACCGCCACCATATCCTATATCTGAAACTGATTCGAATCTTAGTGGTGAGGACCAGGTCTCCGAGCTCCCCAAGCTCCGACAGGTACAAAGCGCAATAGAACGTCCCATCACTGCTCCGCCAGTGCCGCGACCAACTGCACGAGCGACCCATTCACCGCTTCAGGTCATTCACACATCGGATGACCATATACATCAACGCTCATTCTCAGACCCAGTTGTACCTCGGATCAACGTCACTCGTGCACCAACAATACCCAGGAAGCCCTTACCTTACAGAAACAACATGTTGTTGTCTGGACCACCGCCTGAGTTTTGTAGAGCGGAGAGCAACGAGAGAGTAGCAGTTCGACCACAATCTGAGTTCATTCCTTCAGCGTCAGTCTCACAGCATGGGACAAGTGATCCACCATCACCTCTACAATCAGACAACGGCCAGAATCTAGCTCTTCCTATGCCTAGCTCAACTTCTATACACAGTCTGTCGGTTCTAGAACGATCGTCTCTTGAGTTCTCCCGACGATCGAGTGTCTCTGTAGAGGCACAGCCACAATTACAGCCATCATACGGAGCGGTGCCGCGTTCACCAATACCGAACCCCCTAGCGATGCATCCTACTGCTAACAACTCGCCGCAAGCTCCGGCCTACCACGCACAATCAGCGATGATTCATCCCAGTCAGCAAGAGTGGACAGCATGGCAGCCTGATTATCGTTCTCCTGCATTTCAACAAAGCCGCCATTTTATCGATCCGAGTCATAACGTGCACCTTGGGCCCTCCGAACAGCCACCGCCACCACCCATCTCACGCTCCAGGAATAGTGATCAAATGGGTGGTGTACGCCATGCACCGGCTCGAAGCCAGACGGAACCCGTTGAGCATCATCTTCTTGAGCAGCCACCAGCCCAAGCACGCCGAGCGTCTGAGCAGGATCAAGTGCCGTCGATTAACACCATTATCCACAGTGGCGAGCTTCTACAGCCACACCAGGCCACAAACTCGTTGCATGATCCACCGTATGTAGGGCGTGCACAATTAATCTATATAAAACAACAGCCAGGACCAGACTATAGTCCTGGGTTACAACCACCACTCGATCGATCGTCGATCACGCGAACAGCACCACCTGCGGGTACTGAACATAATGGGAAGCGACTGTCAGTCCCAGACATCGGCCGCGGAGCGAGTCTTAATCACATCGCTGGACGACAAAGCATGAATGACAGAGATCTCTTTGGTCGCCAAGTATGGCAGGCAGACCACCATTCACGGCTATTGTCGGACCATCGGCATCGGCATCAGCATCAGCATCAGCAGTTCTGTGGTTACTCATACTACGAGCCTCAATACGACTTTGTTGATCATCAGCGGCGACCGCGACCGCGACCACCTCTGGAGCCGCAGGCGCAACCCAGAGTGCAACCGCTGCAGAGCTATGATGAGCCCCAGCGACACGGCTGTCAGTGTAACGAACAAACACAGTGTCACTGGCAGCACCAAGCCAACAAGTTATCTTCTCCTCCCGAAGAGGCTAAGCACGTCGGCGTTGTGCCTACTCAGGAAGATCAGGTCGCGCCAGTAGTGAAGCCTTCAGCTGAGATACCTCTCTACCCAACTCAGTCTCAGCATCACTCTGAGCCTGAGCCCGTTGGGCTCAAGCAAGTCACGAAGAAGAAGTCCAGCTGGCTAGCTCACCAGGCCAACAGGAGCAGATTGATCAAGGGACGACACTGACTGTATGGGAATTGTGGAACACAATAGTGTCTGGTTGCTTTCAGTAACAGCCCTTGACCATTAAACGCTGTTGAAGCAATCAGATATGGCTTGGATGTCGCTGGAGGGACGAGACCACTTTCGACGATATAGCGTGCTCGAAATACAAACGAAGACAAGTGCCAAGGGCCGCGACGAGAACGAGTGAGCACTGATTAGTTGTTCTGGTAAGAGCTTGTTCACAAAAGCATGCTCACACCTGGGACCGAGTGACCTGGCCGAAGAGGATGCATGCTTGATGAGGAATGTCAGCATGTGCTCGAATGGATACACAAGGCCAGCAGGGATGTGTCAAAAGAATGATGATGGCAGTCTAGAATTATGTTTTTGGTTGACTTTCGATGCAGAGACGGCAAGCCAGCTCGAAAGAAAGAGGATCTTCATTGCGGAGGGTCACCAGAAGCTTGTGCGGCAACTCTATGGGTATACAGACGTGCACACAGTGGTGAACAATATCATAGCAACACAGAAACTTTTGCCTGCGTTCGTCTGCGGTCCATGGTCGTCGTTGAGCAGTGCAGGGACTGGACTGAAAGGTTGCTCAAGAAATGATGGTAACAAATCCCCATAGTGGTCGTAGCTTTAGCTGATAGACATTTAGCTGATACACATCGAAAAACAAAACAGCATATAATCAAGGCCGTTGGCCGCATTAGAGGACGTTACGTATTCGCGTGTAGGGATAATTAACATCTTGCAGTAGGTAAGTAATTTGTGACTCACTTACGTACGACGCCTTGTCGTATATCAGATTCAGCACGACGAGGCTGGCGCCGATCCAGCCAGATCCACCTTGTTGGTTGGCTTGCGTAATCACTGCCTGTAGTAAGATAGTGTTATGCGTTTCAACGTTCGCGGCGTTTCAGGTAATACAGTCCACAAGTGAAGTCTTCAAATAACTTTGACGTTTCGAGATTCAATATGTTGCTGCGCGGTCATCGGTAAGTACCCGATCAGCATTGCAACCATGTGCTCCGCTGAGCAAGTTTACCTGCGAGGTTGTCGGCCGACGTTTCCAACTTACGCGAACAACCGCCCTTAGCCTCTTGGAGCTGGCGGTCCACATATGGTGAAGTAAGTACAATGGTGTTCGCCCGTGTCAATGTACCGCAGGATCAAGTATGAGGTCAGGTTCAGGAACGGTCCGTCATAGATTGAATATATGTTCATATTCATGTCGAGCTTCGGACTATCCACCAAATGGTATAATTCGTGGAAGACAACGAGCTGATCATTGAAATACGAAGTTGCGCACGTTTGCAAAGTTAGGCGATCGCTTTGAGCACGTTTCTCAGTAGTGTAGTGTAGTCTGCAAGAGGTGCAAATAGATCGGGCTCGGTAAGCTCAGGGTCGTTAGTGCCATCAGATTGCTGGAGCCCCGGTTACGCGGTCCCTGAAGTCAATAACATGCTCATTCGCAAGCAGGTACTACGACTCGGGCCCTGTGGAGCTAGACTCGCTGCTCTCACTTTTCGAGACATCTAGTTTACAGCTTTGAGCAGGTTCTTTGCTTAGTGGGGTGCCGCTTCTGGAAATATGGATCCTTGGAAGTCCCACGACCCAGACGTGCCACAGAAAACCACCACAACGGCTGGAGACCGGCAAAAGAAGGCTTCCGGAGCATTTGCTTCTCACGCTCACCTTCAAGAGAGTACGCCTTCAATGGGCCTGCTTGCAGTGGCCACATATGCGTGCCCTACCCGAGCCTTGTCACGACGTGTTGGTGGGCAGTCTTTACCCAATCAAGAATTGGGCCATGGGGCGGGCTCAGAGCAAGATACTCATCAGCAATCTCCAGCCCCGCCATCGTCGCTTCACAGACATGAAATGTGCTCAAGAACTAGAGTTAAGAAAAGCACAAGTGAGCTCGTACACCCCTGACTCTCCGTGTCGTGGCTTTATATCGTGCTCTATGTCATTACGATTCTCTCACGCCGCTTCATGAGAGAACCACGCAAGGTGAATCATCATCACACTCTTTGACCGCCATATTCAAGGTCAAGGCCCTCGTAATCATCTATGTCTTTCCGGCTTTCTCCCCGGACGATGAAGTCGTCTGAGACTATCAGATCCTGTGGAACGTGCGGGCAATGCCACCCTCATATACCGGGACGGTATACAGCGGACTGTGTCATGGTTGGCAGTCGCTCGCACAAGCAGCCCAGACGCAGGAAGTCCAACGAGGTGCTGGCAGAGGACCGTCTTATCACCATTCTTATGCCGACAACGATACGAGAACAAGCCATACTGTTTGATCATATCTGGTTCTGGTTCGTGGATCTGAAGCACAATAACACCGATATTAGAGAATGTGTGTCATCCCTAACCACCGCCAAAGGGGCACTTCGGGCGGTGGCACCACTACTCTGGTTAGAGTGGAAGAGCTGGGATGGGACGCGAGGTCAGACCAGGAGTCAAGAGAACTATGAAAAGCTGTGGAAAACTTTTGTGCAATCAGTCGACGAGAGTGGTCGCAACCTGCCCGTGGCGTGGCTGACACTTCGAAACCTGGGGCCTGATGCCGTTGCTTCATTCTCGAAGTACGCGGTAGCGGGAGAGCAGATTACAGCCAACAACTATACGGCAGCGGGGCCACCGGTGAGGAGCGTCTCTCCTATGGCATGGCCATGCTTTACACCAAGGATAAGTGCTGTTTACAAGAGTACAACAATACACTCACAATCCTTTGCGCCAATGGCATTCTCAACCCTAGTGTAGGCATGAGACTGGAGTTGATGCTTATGAAGCTGATACTTGAGTGATCTCCTCTGGGCCTACCTTCCTACGTTCGATCACGGGCGAAGCTGATAGCTTTCCATCGAAATGGCCGGGAACGAAAAGCGAAGTTGGAGAACAAGGCGCGACAACCTTTCACAATCTCCGACCTCAGCTCCGTTGAAGAGTTTGCAGTTGTCATTTACGCAACCTTCTTGTTAAGGCCCGATGTGCGTCTGCCAAAAGAGCACTGCGCTGGACTCCGAAGGCAAAACCACATACCCAGTACGACTGTTTGTTGATGGGCCGTGCCGGAATCGTCCCGTCCTGAACCAGAGCGATATTGTCAGATTCAAGCGACTGGAAGCCGTGCGTCCTCTACAGTACCACTGCTTCAGAAACTGCTGAATCAGCCAGCTCAAGTCACAAAAACACTCTGTCACTTCATTATCCCCAAACATGGATTTTGCAGCTAGTACAAGGAACCGACACGTTATGACCGCTCCCGGGCAGTGCAAACAGCGATGCATTGAGAAGGAAGTACAGCTTCACGTCACCGGACTCCAATTTGAAGGTGTTTTTTATTCATGCCCGGCTGTTCCAGATGAGCCAGACAGTATTTTCATATCGGGAGAGATAAGGACCTAGAGCGGCAGACCAATCGACACCTCGCAGACATTTATAAGAAGAAGAGATTCGGACACAGCATTCGAACTGTAGGATATGAAAGACTTTGGTCTACCAGAATCGGCAATGTATCTGCAACGTCCAATACGATTTGAAGAGGACGTGGACCAAGAAGATCGTGTTGCTCGTTTGGAAGGAGACAGGCAAGAAGCCGCAAGGATGGTTTGTAGTGCTGCGGAGAGCTTGGAACTGAGCAAATGAACAGATCCCAGGAGCTCATAGTCATTTGTGTCCGAGGAACAACCGATGACATGATTCAACCGCCTGACATTCCAACATTCCAGCACTTTTGGCTGTAGCCTTCTCCGTAGTATCAGGACCCACAATCTTCGCATGACTTTCCCATCCAAAATGGGCGACTAAAGCGCATTGCTAGTACTAGTGCTTGTTTTATCGATAAGGACTGTCCCTTGCTAACTTGAAAGCGCCACAAATTTTTGAAGGCAAGTCTTGTAAGTCGATCTTCGACTCAGTAGATTAGTAGATCAAGAGGCGCAATATGTCGAAACGAAGCGCAGAGGAAGTAGATGGTGGTGTACCACTCAAAGCAGGCCAGCGCCCAGAAAGTGGCATGCAAAATGAGGACGGCCTCGACTTTGAGGACGAATTCGAAGACGAATATGACGATTCCGAGGACGAGATCATGGAGGCTGGTGTCGATGGTAGACCGGATGCCGAACGAGAAGCAGAGGCGAGAGGTATGCGATGCTCAAAACTATTATCTTGCTTACGCTGACCGGACTAGATGCAATGGACGTAGACACCAAAGAGCAAACATTCATCCCTGGCAGATCGATATTACAGCCTGGTCAGACTCTAACCCCCGATCCAACGACATACGAGATGCTCCACACAATGTCAACAACCTGGCCCTGCTTGTCCTTCGATGTAGTCCGTGACAACCTCGGCGACAACCGCAAGCGGTATCCGCGCACACTTTACGCTGTGGCGGGCACACAGGCGGAATCGTCACGCGCTAAGGAGAACGAGCTCATGATCTTGAAGCTGAGCAGTCTGGCGAAGATGGACCACGGCATGGAGTCGGAGTCTGAGGATGACGACGACGACGATGATGCGTCTGATCCGATACTGGAGTCGAAGTCGATACCGCTGCCGAGCACCACGAACAGGATACGGGCGTTTCAGCCAACGCAGTCCTCGACGAACTCGGCGGTGATGCCGACGACATTGACGGCGACGTCGTTGGAGAACGCCCAGATACAGATCCATGATGTCACGCCGCACTTGAAAGCACTTTCCACGCCTGGCTTCATCCTGCAGCCGAACGCCTCGAAACCCCTCGCCACGTTACGTATGCACAAAGACGAGGGCTATGCGCTCGATTGGGCACCTGCTTCCTCTTTCCCCGCTGGTCGATTGCTGTCAGGCGACTGCACCGGCGCGATCTACAGCACGCAAGGTAACGAAAGCGGCCAATTCACCGCGGATAGCCGACCATACGTTGGCCATGCAGGCTCAGTAGAAGAACTGCAGTGGTCACCGAGCGAGAAGAACGTCTTTGCATCTGCAAGCAGCGATGGCAGCGTCAAGGTCTGGGATGTGAGGAGCAAAAGCCGAAAGCCGGCCGTTGATGTCAAGGTCTCAAACACAGATGTGAATGTCATGTCGTGGTCGCGGCAGACTGCACACTTGCTCGCTACGGGCGCGGATGATGGACAGTGGGGTGTCTGGGATCTGAGGCAGTGGAAGCCTCAGCAGAATGGTGGTGGGCAGTTGACGCCGAGTCCGGTCGCAAATTTCAGCTTCCACAAGAAGCCAATCACGAGTATCGAGTGGCATCCTTCGGACGACAGTGTTGTTGCGGTTGCGAGCGCTGACAACACGGCTACGTTGTGGGATCTGAGTGTTGAGATTGATGACGAAGAGTATGGGAAGGAAGCAGGGCTTGGGTTGGGTGAAGGTGCCGAGAAGGTGCCGCCTCAGCTGTTGTTCATTCATCATGTTGAGGATGGGAAGGAGCTACATTGGCATCCGCAAATGCCCGGGACGGTCATGGTGACAGGAGGCAGTGGATTTGGGGTTTTCAAGACCATCAGTGTCTAGCTGGATGCGATCTTGTCGCAAAAGACTGAGGGTCATGCCAAAAGTCGAACTTTTTCAGATTTTCCTCCAAGCATCGTACTCCTCTTCGAGGTGATCCTTAAGCTGCTTGAACTTGTTTCCAAAGTTTCGGCCACATCTCCAACACGTCATGTCCCCCTTGATCAAATTTTCCTGCTCACGCGCATCCATGAGGTTGTCCCCGTCCATCAGTGGGAAGTCTTCTAGCGAGATGAAGAAATTTGTGTTGAAGCTGTTGTAATGCTTTTTGTGCTTCAGAGCTGGCGAATGCATGTCACAGGATATGATATGCACATGTAGCGTGTTCATACTCGGTTGGGCATGCACGCCTATGCGAATGTCAGGGAGAAAGTCTCGGGCTGGCGGCAGCTCGTTCGGCGGGTCCTCGGAATCGAGTGCTTCACTGCGAGCTTTGCAGGTAGCTGAGTAAGGCGAAACCAGACGCAAAAGCTCCGAAGCGGCCAACTGAGCTGCTGAAGCAGCCTCAGTTTTCATCAGATCAAGAAACGCAGCATTCTTCTCTTGTTCGGGATTGAAAGCTTCGAATGGTGTCAAATTGTAGAACACTGGATCCTTTGGTAGCATAAGAAGGTGGGTAAGTGCTTTTGGATAGAGGTCGCGTATCAAGATTGTGTGTTCTGTCTCACGGATAATGGTGCCAGATGTGAAAGACGAGGGATCGGTGATATAGGCCAGGAGTCCTGCTCTGAAAGATTCAACCCCTGGCTTTAACGCTGCCACATTATGACGAGATGCATGAGGTTGGCTATCGGTCTTCTGCTGTTTGGATTTGGCAGCCATGAGCTCTGAGAATGCGTTCCTCTTCCGTAGGATGGGGCTGGTAGTTCTCGGCTCTGGACTCTTCTTGTCTGATGATTCAGTGCTAGCTTGCGGATTGTCATTCTGCTGAGATACTGCTACAAGCGCATCTTCATTGAGCCCGTTAGAACCTGCTGCTGAATGCTTGTTCTTTGACATTCTATTGATCGTACCTTCCATCCCTTCAGAGCAGGAACATCCGAGCGCAGGTGCTTCACGAAGGTCTGTAAGCAGGCACCATCGCAGCTACGCCTACCACATACGGAGTCGATGAAAACCACTTCGTCACGATCTCACTGAGTAGTATAGAACATAGAGCCGTCTATTCATATATGGTTGTACAACAAATCTACCTGTTATCCAGACCGGAATGAGAAGGTGGGTAAACAAATACTTGGCAGCCTGACAACGGTGCGGATGTGCGGCTGCTACGACGGCCTCGGCGTGCTTATGATCTGCACTAACGGTCCCTGCAGCCGGGCCGGCTTAAAGTTTGAGATGCCCATCCCTGGTATCGCTTACTTAGGATCGAGCTTAACGCGGATCATCCGTCCCAAACATCATCTTCAGCTTCATCGCAGGATACCTCTCGCTTTCTACCACCACTTCTTAAGACCCAGTACAGCGGATGTGCAAGAATGTGTGGACGGCCCAGTCTACGATGTCGGGAAAATATCACCTCTTATGTGAGGAAGCTAATGGAACTCAATTCTCAGCCGAATGCAGGCTTGAGCGGTATATCTCCACCCATTCAGAGTCCGTCCGAGTATTGTTTGAGGCAGCAGCCGCTCATACGCGCCTTTGATTCTCCTCTTCACCATTCACTATCCCTCTTTAGCGTAGGAAGATCTGATATCCAAACCTAGCTCATAGAGTTCTCCTCTTGAAAGAAAACTTTTAGCTACAAAGCAAAGAGACACTGATTGGCATAGCGGATTCCAGAAGCGCCTACGAATGCAGCTTCTGCCGGCACGGGTACGGGTGGAGCACCGCGCGGCAGTAGCACAGAAGCATGAAGGCGCGACGAAGTCAGCCCAGCAATATCGGTCTACGACGACAGCCGCCGACCCCGGGAGACGAGTCAACACTTAGAGACAATGCCAATGTAAGCGCAGACCCCTCGTGCATCCGTCCAAGCTGACGAAACAGCCCAACGTTGATAGGCCAGCTGAGACCGCGACTGAGAGCCATCCACCTCAGCGTATTGCCAAACCACGGCTTGGAGGGTCGAGGCAGGCAGGGCTTATTCGCCTGAATTATGGTTCCGTGAAGCCAAGGGGGTCAGCCCGTCGTGATAGTAGAAAAGATGAGAGTGATAAAGTTGATCGACGAGACGGGGATTGCGGTAGCGAATCAGCATCGGTCCTGCTGATTAACCCTGACATGAATGTGCTGCCTGTTGTGAAGACTGAGCAGGCAAAAGGTGCTTTCGACTTTTACGTCAGGTCATATGTTACTTCAATCATCGAGGTTTCGCCGGACAACGTTGATTCATACTCGAACGTTGTTCAGCAAATTCTACATGATGAGCTGCTCTTCACTGCATTTACAACATGCTCAGAAGCCGCAAGATGGAGAACAAAGAGCCTGTACGAAGATGCGCCTCTCGGCGTCGTGAGAGGGTATGGCAAGACGGTTGCACTTTTGTCTGAGCGGCTACGGTCGCCAGGATCAATGGCGACACCAACTGTTCTGCTGACCATGGGCCAGCTCGTGGCCATCGAGACGATGATCAAGAACGTGAGCGCCACGGCTAGGCATCTGGCCGGTATGCAAGGAGCGTTGAAGCCGTCAAGCAACACGAGCCGCCAGAAAGGCTCGGCTCCAGTGCAGACAGCTACGGACATCTGGACACAGTATTTCATGCAGAGAGCCATGATCAAGTCAACGATACCGAGGACCGAACCGTTGACGTACCCAAAGCACCCCTTCAGTCCCAAGATCAACACGCAAATAGCAGGCGTCCCAGCAGGGTTTTCCGACGTGGCAATATCCGGAAGGCTGAGCATTCAGATGCTTGACCTGCTAGAACGATTTGATGGCTACTTCACCAGGGTTTTACATTTCCGCGAGGAAGGTATAGTGGACTCGCCTGAGCGAACACAAGTCGTGCTTGGGCAAGTGGCATACTGCATTGAATACCATCAGATGCAGCTTCTTAGCACAATAGAGCGGTTGGTGCTGGCAGCGTTGACCGCATACGTGGTGCGGCGAGACCGCGTGCATCCGGCATTGATCAATATCCGCAACTACTTCCAGATTGCCTGTGCTTATCAAGTAAACTTACTGTCTTCAGCCCCAACCATTATCCATCATCAGGATCAGGGCAGTGATTTGCTGGTGTGGATCGGCCTCACACTTCTACTGACCTCGAGTCCAGAAGCACACGCTCGCAAACTAGCATTGAAACTTTTGCCGAAGAAGCCAGAGCCACTGAAGATGTTGAAAAAATGCCAAAGGTTCTTTTGGGACGATGATCTGACGAACGCACTGCTGTCGGGCGAAGTTCTGGTCACGAAGGCGAGCAACGACATCATAGGTGACAATATCAAGCTGGCCTCGTTAGAGGCAGAGAATTGAAACAAGAGACTGACAACAAGATGGTGTGCCTCGACTAGATACGGCTCGCAAATGGTCGAGAAAGTGTTCCCATTGTTCAATGTGCATCTTAACTCTACGTCGCTGCTAGGGATATAGCACTGTCGGGTGGCAGCACAGCTACTCCTGGATGGCTGGTCTCTGCTCTTGCGACAAACTCTGCTTCCTGTTAAAGGTACCTGACGCTGGAGGCGGTCGCGAGGATGAATTCGTTCGGTGTCTCTGCAAGCCTTCCTCGGCAACCTTGTGTAGACTTTTCTCGCCGGACCAGATCTTCTTGGTCTCGTCCAAGATGCTGCCCCAGTCCTCGAAGGTGGTGAATGGGATGCCCTCTCGCTCGCAATAAACCACCAAATCATGACCGGCCTTGGCGAACAACAAGTCGGTTTCCCTTGCAGCGGACAGATCTGACACACCGTCGCCAGCGTACAGCAAAGTGGGCCTGTCGCTGTCGTTGGGCATTTCGGCTATGGCATTAGCGTATGGTCGTATGGTCAAGGACTTGTCATGGCCGAAAGAGCTTTCGTCATGGAATCTGATGTTCCAGCCCTTTACTTTATCCAAGGAGTTGCCGGGGGCGACCAATTGAGTGTCGTTGGCAATAATCTCGATGTCCTTCATCAAATCCTCGCCAAGCAGTTTTTTCAGCAGAGCAGCAATGACAGGCACCATGCCGGAGCTGAGCACAATGATTGGCACGTCGTGTTCCTTGGCCCACAGTACAAAGTCCTTGAAATGAGGATCTAGCTTGATGTTCTGCTCGAGGATGGATATCATGTCGGTGAGGGAGACTTGCCAGGAGTTGATCATTTTCTGGAAGCCATCTCGGAAGGAGTCGGAGCCATCGAGAATGAGCTTGTTGCCGGCTCGACGCTCCTCCACGCCAAAACCATGGTTGTCTGTGATGTAGTCGTTGGTGTCTTTCAAGGTGATGGTGCCGTCGAAGTCGGTGAAGAAGATGACTTTGGGATTCTTGTTGAGGGTCTCGGGGAAAGGCATTTCGGTTACCTTGTCGTAGGTTACAATTACAGTGCGAAAGATGCTGGCAGGATGCTCTATCAGATGTGGGCAGCGTTACAGATGAAGTTGAATCTAAAGGCAGCGATCTCAACAAATTTGTTTCTACAGTAGGATATTGATTGGCATCGAACTAGTCAGGGAGCGTGTTGCCCTCACTCGAGCAGAATCTGGACATTGACCCGCACTGAAACACGTTCGCCAACCTCAGACCCAGTGATTGGGCCATCAGCAGAAAGTTCGAAGCTGACTGGAGACCACACCTCGTTCCTGCCTCAGCAGTGGTCGTGCTGCGTAGGAATGGCAGTCGCAAAAAAATGATGTCTGAGGCACGTCATTTCGGTGGATTCTCGGGCGACATGCCGACGCGAGCTCACACACTCTCCCACCGTCAGCCTCGTGGACAAATCGGGGAAAACGAGCCAATCCGACCGCCGACCGTTGACCAGCGGCCACATCTTCCACATCGTTACAGCAAGCTCGCGGCAAGCTTCTGAGCAGCCATTGATGACGACCCCTGCTGTCCGTCACCAACTGCCAATCAATGCAGCCAGCTCCAAACCGGCTGCAGCAAGCTATCTGGACTGCCTTTAGAGCTGCACGACCGGTGCATCCCCATGTACATGTACAGCCACACACGACTCGCCAATTCTCCAGCCAACTTCGAGCGCCTTCACCTCGGCTAGCTCGTGCCCAGAGAAATACACCACAATGGCAGAGTCCCTTGGTCACACAGATCCGACACGTCAGCAATGACAAGAAGAGCGAGGTCGACAGGAAGGTTGAGGATGCAAAAGCCCGGATTGACGAGACTATCGATTCCCGAGCAGACAATGCTATCCCTGTCATACCCCTAGGTGCACCCGGGGAAGACACTCTGAAACACAAACCCGACGAGACCATCATACACACTCTCCCAGAGTCTTCCTCCATCGTCTACAACCCAGACTCTCCAGGCGAGACCGCTGCCAGAGGTACAGCAGAGTCGCATGCCTCCCGTGTTGCCCAGGACAATTCAAGCACGGCTTCCGCAAGCAAGCCCCAGCATGCCTCCTCCTCTTCCTCCTCCTCCTCCTTCTCCTCCTCCTCCTCCTCTGCACCTCCAAACGACCCCCTACCCTCGCAGCTAGCAGCCCGCTACTCCCATCTTCGCGGACAGTTCATGTCCTTCATGGACAACTTCCAGACCCACATCTTCACAGCCTCCAAACGTCTGAACGACCTGACCGGCTACTCGTCCATCGAACAGCTCAAAAAAGACATCGAGGCTCAGGAGCACGCGGTCCGAGCCGCAAGACAGCACGTCAAGGACACTCGCGATGCCTACCAGCAAGCCATCGCTACAAGATCAGATACACAGCGAGAGGTCAACGACTTGTTGCACAGGAAACACGCCTGGTCCCCGACAGACCTCGAGCGCTTCACAAACCTTTACCGCAGCGACCACGCCAACGAACAATCCGAGCAACGAGCACAGGAAGACTTGGGAAGGTCCGAAGCTGCATATGAAGAGGCCTCTACCAAACTCTCCAAATCCATCCTGGCACGCTACCACGAGGAGCAAGTGTGGTCTGACAAGATCCGCCAGATGTCTACCTGGGGGACCTGGGGTCTCATGGGGCTGAATGTGCTGCTGTTCGTTGTCTTCCAGATTCTGATCGAGCCCTGGCGCCGACGGAGACTGGTCAGAGGCTTCGAGGAGAAGGTGCAAGAGGCCATCAGGGAGCAGACTGCCGAAAACGAGTTGAGGACCATCTTCCACATTGAGAGGGTCAAAGGCGAGGAGACTGCGCTTGCCACTGGGAAAGCCGCGGCTGCGGTAGAGTCCACCCCGACCGAGGATACGTTGGCATCTGCCGGGGTAATGGCTACACCAGCAGCTGAAGGACTCACCCAAACCACCGAGGATGCTCCCTCGTTACAAGAGATGGCGCAACGGACCCAGATTGAGGGGGCTGCAGAGACGGTCACGACGGCCGAGGTCGCGTCAGAGGCTCAAACACAAGTCGATCCTGAGCTAGCCACCGATGCAGAAGTTTCTGGAAGCATATCTGCGCCCCTAATAGAGACTGCGGGTGTAGACACAACAGAACAACCCCCAGCACCCTCAGATTTGCATTCAGCCACACAAGACCTTCCACCCCTTGCAATGGCAGAATACAAGGATCTCCCGTTCCTCCTCGGCTCATACACGAGGCGATATTTCGAGGTCGCCAGGACTCGAATCGAATCGCTCTTTGATGAGAGGAGGGATGTCGTTCTGAGCCAGCGGGATCTGACCAACAAGGTCCTGGAGGGTGTATTCGTGGGGGCCGTCGGTGTCGTCTGCTTCTTCTATGCTGTGGGTGTATCGAGTGTGAGAGGACGTTGACGGACGACTTTGACGTGTGTACTATAGGCTGTACGTTGTATATAGCATATCAACACGATGTACAAGCTACGGGATTCACTGGCCGTCCTCGCTCATGTGCACGAAAAACCCGACGAATATTAACAAGCTTAGCCAGTACTGACACCACACCCTCGCTACACCGAAAGTGATCCCGGCCGTCTTTTCCTCTTCGCGTAACCACCTAACGAGATAACACGCAAGTCCCACACTCTCTACCACCTCGGTGTTTTCTGCTTCATCCTCGCACGCTGCTTCAGGCCTGCACTAATGCACGTTCCGGTGACCGTGCCATGTACTCGCCGTTCGAAACCGAAGACTCCAGACCGTGCTCCAACAGCTCAGCGAGCGAAGCTGTGGTAGAGATCGGAGGAGCAAGAGGAGACACTCACTGCACTGTGTTGTCCCGCCGTCCCTTCCGGCTGATTGAGCCGTGGTGACACACAACCGACGTCGAGTTCATCATGTCACAGCTGCTACTCTCAAAATGCGACACATACATACGGTCATGGGTTGAATTAAGGATTGATTGATGACAGTGCACGGCGCATCTCATAGTCAACCGGACAGCGGAAGGCAGGACTGATCTTACTTGTCAATTGACCAAAGCTCCTGCTCCATTTGCAGGTGGCCATAATCCAACACTCCCCAAACATAGGTGTGTGGCTCAACGCATAAGCCAACGAAAGGTGTTCAAAGCAACCGCTAAAGAATGGCCAGGCATGGCCTATTGACAAGAGTCACTTGGAATTGACCTACATAGAGAGTTAAGCTCTGATACGCATACTTCTCGAAGCTGCTCAGAGCTTTCGCTTTGACTTCTCTTTCTTCATAGCAAGAGCGGTCTCTTGCCACCCCCTACATCACGCCTTTTTGCCTCTTGCTTCGGGTCGACTGTGTGACCATCACCTCTATCTGTTGCCTGTAATGTTCCAGCAACACTGTGTGAGGTGGCGGTATTTTCAATTGTAGCCTCAGCAGGTGTGACTGGCTCAATGAATTAACCTTCGTGGACATCGGGCCAGATATGCGCCCTTGCAGCTTCGCTGATGACTTCGCTGTTGGCTTCGCTGGCACTGATTCCATCCGTGTGCTTGTTTTCCCCTAGCGGTAGCTTCGTGCTCGGCACGGTCCGCCTTTTCTGCACGGCTGATAGTACTACCTTCGCTCTCAGCCCAGTCGTTGGTATTGCGCTTGTCGGAGGTGCTGCTAGCCACCACTCTAGGCATAGTCTCCAGATCCGATGTGGTCGCCTCCTCCTGCTGGGAAGTCACACATACTTTTGATTGGCCTGTGACGATGCTACTGTTGATTGTGCTGGGTGTTGCCACAATCACTTCGTGCAATGCTGTTCCGTCGCTTTGCTGCGAATCGCTGGCGCATATGTCTTTCCGAGGCCCAGGCTTAGTAACACGGGCATTGGTCATTGCCAACGAAGACCCTGCTTCGATGGGCTCTGACAGCTCTGTGGATCCGAACGCTCCGTTGGCACCAATCTTGGAGATTTCTTCGAGGTATTTGGTTATCGACAAACACCGAGGCTTATCATGCGCTTCGTCGATCGTAGCTTGCTTCAATTGATTCATTCCCTCTGTTGGGCTGGACACCATGCTTGCTGGGGGCCTAGCCGACTCATGCGTCAAGTCTTCCAGCTCCATACCGCGACATTCCGCTTGCGATACATCAAGGCCGAAGAGCGAAAAGACAGTTCTACGGTTACTGATTGACTTGTCTTCAACACCCCCCAGTCGTGTCGTCCTGATACGTTCCACATCGTGGCGCGGCATGCTCGAGATGCAGGGAAAACTTCGACTAACTGTGTCAGGTCGTGAAACGCTGTCCTTGCGTTCGAAGGCAGCCGCGGGCCTGTCGGAGAGTTCAGAGAAGCCCAACCAGGAGGAAATTTTGCTTGGCTTCTTCTTCAATAATCGTTGACTGAAAGACCCCAGCCACAGTAGCGCATGTTCTCCAAAATCGAGTATGTCGGAATTAATTCGGTGCTTCGAAGGGTGGTGTCGACCATCCTGCTTCTTTGCAGACACCTCACGCGTGTCACTGTTGTCACAGCTCCCATAGCTCGTGCCCCTGTTGTGTGCCAGTATGGGCATGCCTTGACTGATTTGGGCAGACCCTACTCCAGGTCTTGGGCTCTTGACTAGATTTTCTTCGTATTCGTCTTGCTTCGACTTGTCGCCTCGATTTTGAGTCATCTCGACGCTATTTGGTCCATTCTCGAGGTCTTGTAGGCTATTTTGGCTTCTTCGCTTCTCTTTCTGGTACACCTAGTACATCAAACTTCCAAGGCCGAGGACTATCAAGCTTGTTACCGTGGGCACGACCACCTTGAACACGAACAGGTGCACCTGCTGCTTGGTACTATCTGGAGCAGCATTCTGGCTGACAGTCTGATCGAAAGGGGTCGAGTCGAAGATTTCCGTTGGTTGAGGTCGGGTGGTGGTTGATGAGGGTGCAGCGGGAGTTGGCTGTGTACTGGTCGAGGCCGTGGAGGTCGTGGAGGTAGACACGGTGGTGGAAGGGCTTGCTGCCGGGGATGATGCCGACTCGGTGGTAGAGCTTGCTGCCGAGGATGATGTGGATTCGGTGGAAGATGATGATGTCTCGGTGCTAGAGATATCTGTTGTAAAGCTTTCTATACTTGAAGTAGAAGAGGCAATGGCAGTAGCACTGGCTAAGGTGCTTGTGCTCGTCGCTTTTGCGTTCGTAGCCGTACCACTTGCGACGGTAGCGGTAGCGGTGACATAGGTACCTCTAGCACACATCCAGTTGGCCAAATCACCTTGGAAGGCGTGGGCTATGACAGTGTCTGGCTTCACGCCATCATGCTGGCAACCAACTTGAATTGTGGTGACCAGAGAGTTCAGCTGGACCCAACAATCACGAGAACATGTTGAGTAGCCATCAAAGGGTGTGAAGTAGACATCATCACAACTCGTGATTGGAATATTGTAAGCTTCCGTACACGAATCTGAGAACAGAACTATCGGCTGAAAGTCAGATAGTGTGATCCCCGATGCCGTACCCAAGGCGATACAGCCCGCTAGCAGTAGTAAGAACTGCATGTCCAAAGTATGTTAAGCAAGTAATTCGTTATTATGATAGAACAAGTATTACGATCGCATATGGTGTGGAGGTAGGGACTGTTGCTATTGTTGCCGGGTCGTGCGTTCCTGCCGCACAACTCTCTTAGGCGGTGCCTGCCAGAATCGGGAGGTGCCAGCACCTGTAGTATGTGCAAGTGCTACGGTAGAATCTTCAAGTCGCAGCTCGGTATGTGCCAGCTCCTTGTGCGAAACACCACTGCTGCCGGTTCGAAATTGCTATCGAAGACGGTTGAAAGGAAGGTAGGAGGACGTGATGTCGTGGCGATTTGTGAGTGGTATCGAGTCGTACCTGCGAGCGGGATGATTGTGACTACTTGAAACAACGAGCATACAAGAGGCAGTAACAGAAGGAAACACACGACGAGAGCTCTGCCCAAGTTGCAACATGAGGGCAAGACAAGATTGTTGCCCTTGGACCTGCTTCATAAGAGCGCTAGGGGAGGGAGTGTTGTCTCAGCGGGTCCAGCTTCAGCAACCGGACATCATACCTTATCGACGCTGTGCCTCCGTGTCGCTGTAGCGGCTGCCTACGGGAGTACCCGGCAGTAGGAATGCAAGGACGAGCCATTCCAAGCCTAGCAAAAGAATCTGTAACAAGTGGGTTTGCTAGCCACAGGCACTGAGGGCACGGGTGCGAAGAAAAGGAAGAGATCGAACGCGCTTGATGTTTCAGAGAGAACAAGCTTTTGTTTAGTTGTCCGTTTTGGTTGGATCCGACCGCATTCAGTCAAAGCGCGGTTGAGACACGAGGCAGGGGCTACTTATCTGATCACTAGCGCGTACCTCGGCCTCTGGGTCGTGAAGCTTAACGTAGGACGTGATTTGTACGTGTATTGATATAGTAATGTGATCTGCGACCACGTCCTCAGATTCCACATAACAATCTAGCTGTCTGCATCGCCATCGATTTCCATCCAGGAAAAGCGTGCCTGTGAGCTACTGGGCTGCTTAGGGCAGAGTACGAGCCTAGGACTGGCGACCTGACCAAGTCTCGTCAGAAGTTAGGTTGGTGATTCACAAGAAAATGACGAGGATGTGAGGGGCGATAGATTCAAGAGCGGAGGTTCGGATCTTGACCGCGGTTATATTCACCTTGTCGTAAGGGACTATTGTCTGCGCTGCGTACTCCCTCTACCGCTTATAATGATTCACCGTATACCCACTGTCAAAAAAATTGCTTGATGTTGCCCAGTTGCCTATTGTCGTCCTCGTCTCCATGATAATCATATACCGGTTTGCATAACGTCCCATCGACGACTCGACATCGTCCTTCCTACGGGTTGCTATTCTATGATGTACTGTGTCCTCGACGTGTGTCAAGACCTCCAGGTTGAAACGCCTGGAAGAGGCTCGAGTTCGGCAAAGCAAGCCCGGCATCCTGTGTTGTTGAGGGCTAGGCGCTGTAGCTGGATCCGGTAGACCTGACACATGCGAACTGAGGCGTGAGGTGTGAGGATATCGTCCATGTCTCATTCGTTGTAGACTCGTGTTAACCTCCATGCGGTGATGAAAGTTGAGACCTTCCTGTTGCCGTGTCTGATGTAGCTGGAAGGTCGTGGGCATGACGGGATATCCGATCAGACATGAGGGTGAGCTAGACTATGCCGGCTGCTGCCCTGTGGTCTGTGCTGTTGTGGAATTGAGTGACTAACCGCGTTCAAAGGTGGCCTTTCTCAGTGGATGATGTATGGGAGTCATCACTCCGGCATACCATCATGCCATGAAAAAGGCCCCTATCAGGAATGTGATGGAGACAATGTCAACAGCTTTCTCCTCTGGAACAGGTCTGGCAAGCGAATACCGTTCGTGCCGTCGTTGATTGGTAGAGTCACGTAGAATCGGTGCCAGAAGCTTCTCTTTAGATTGAGAGTGTCTTCTAGTATACTGCCTCCTGGCATGATGGCCTTCGTGGTGGACGGCTACGCTCAATCATCCTCCACAATCTCAACGACGTCTCTGACCTTCTCCTTCAGAAAGTCGGCGCCAGCCTCGACTGTTGCAACAGGGATCTTGACGTCGGGCAACCCGTCGGGACCAAACCAGCCCTCGCGTACGGCAATAGCACTACTGCCATTCATGGCGTGCTGGGTGTTTGTTGGTGTACCGGTGCCATCTGCGTCCTTGTCCTTGTCTTTGTCCTTGTGTGACTGACCAGGAATGGTCTTGCCACCAGTCCTACTGGTTGGCTCCTTGTCTTCTGATTTGAGCTCGGCATCTCTCGGTACTTTGGCGCGGCGCAGGACCTCCTCAAAGAGATCGGGAAACGACTCGCACTTTCCAGACCGCAAGAGTTCGAGAGCTAGTGCGCGGACTCGATCGGTCCAGCCTGTTCGGGCGAGGCTGTCTGAGAGCAGGTTTTGGAGCTCGGGGATTGTGTTGGTTTGAGAGCGAAGGTGGGAGACTAACAGTTGTGAGGTGAGAGGCGGTAGATTCGGCGTGGTCTGGGAAAGAGAGGTCGGCACTGGGATCTTCAGAGACTGTTGGGCACCATCGTTTGCGGACATTTTCCCTAGGCCTGTTGTACGCTGGTAGTGTGTGGTATCGACTGTCAATCTTCGTAGTATAGGCTGGCCAGCAGCTTGCTAGTGATATCCAATAAGTTATTGATGTATTGTGTGATCGAGCACAGAGAGGTCCGAGTCCGAGTATTGACTGCTGCTGCGAGAACAAAGTACGTTATCTACTTGTACCTGTCTTGGGTAGGTGCTGTGAGCATCTGAAAGGTCGCGCCTTCCCGATTGGGTAAAGTGGAAGATCTGCGGCCAGGATTCCAGGAGTGCTCCCGAGATGCTGTTCGCGTGCAGTGTGTCGAGAAACTTTCTGGACAGCAATCCCATCGACCACTCGACACTACAATCATGGCACCATCACGGGCGCCCAGTGCGCAGCTGCTACGGTCGCTTCGGAACCTCGACCTCAATGCTGGCCCGCTACACACCACTAGAGCATTTGCGACATCGTGCAGACATGCAGAGGAAGCACAAGTGCAGCGAGAATCCTTCTACAAGAACCCCAAACCGGAGACAGCTTTCGTCCCTCGCCTCGAGAGAAAGTTGGTTGCAGCCGGTACACCGCCGGTAGGATCTCGAAGACGGCGAATGGCCATTGCACAGTCACAGGGCGTGCCTTTCGACCAGCTGCCTTTTCAATGTTTCCAGGAAGCAAGAAAAGTCCTCATTGAAGATCGTCAGGAGAAGCTCAAGCAGATCGAGACCATGCGCGCCCGGATTAATAGGCTGCAAGAGGCCAACGCCAGCGACCTTCACAAGGGTGGTGAACCCTACAAGCAGAAGAGGTTGGCCAGCATGCGAAAAGAGCTCGAGCATCTCAAGATCCTGGCAGATATCAACGATCCCAACGTCAAACGCCGCTTCGAGGACAAGCAGGGTCAGTGCACTTTCATCCTCGTCGGGTTGCAGACAGTATCATACTAACACTATGACAGGAGACATGAACAAGCCCATCTACCGATACCTCGCCGACCGCAAGTGGAGAGAGTATCGTCGAAAGGTCCTCGTCCAGAGAATCACTCAACTCAAAGTCGTCCCCGATGTCACTCCCCACTGTGACCCTGTCCTCGACGTCAAGATGAGCTTTGGGAGAAAGAGTGTCCAGCCGGGCGACTTTGTCGACTCGGCTATCAGTGAGAAGCCCGTTCAGCTCGCCATACAGTCCTTCGACAAGGATTCCAAGCTAGTCACCATTGCCATCGTCGACCCTGACGTACCAAATCTTACCACCGATTCCTTTGACGCAAGATGCCATTTCCTGGCTACGAACATCCCACTGGGCCCGACAACCCCACAACTCGATCTAGCTCAACTGGCTGAGGACCAAGTCCTGTTGCCATGGCTGCCGCCCACCGCTCACAAAGGTGCTCCCTACCACCGCCTGTCCATTCTGATCTTACAGCAGAAAGACAACATCCCGATCGAGAAGGAGGTTGCCTTGAAGAACATTCGACAGAATGACTTCCGAGCAAGAAGTTTCATGACTAGGCACATGCTACACCCAATTGGGGCGACCTTGTTCAGGACCAAATGGGATGACAGCATGGCGGGCGTCATGACCAGAGCAGGTATCGATGGCGCAGACATGGAGTTGAAGAGAGTCAAGGTCGAACCACTACCCTACAAGAGGCGGAACCCGTCTACTTTCAGATAAGCAACGTGTACAGTAGTCCGCATGGAGACCACATATTTACAAGAGAGTCATGGTGGACGAAGCCTATGTGTGTACAACATTACCTGCTGAACACGGAAGAGGAATTCACGCTATAGAAGCTTGATCAAGCCTTGATCTTGAGAAGCTTGGACGATGCCGTGCCTAGACTCGTGCACCAAGTGTGAATTCTATTTCCGTATGCTCAATCTATGCCACCTCAATTTGTTGCTGGGCGTTGCTCTGATACCTCATGCACGTTCTTTTGCTAGAATTGCCTGTGCACTTCGAGCGCTAACATCTAAGTTCCGCCTTGTTTGCGGTGGCTGCCTAAGTGTTATCTAGCTTCTTGCGGCTGACTGATTTTCCCGATCAGGTAAAGCTTCCTCAAGCAAACAACATCCAGCCCTAGTTTCTCCCAATCTTATCCCATCATCTAGCTTCACGCACGGCGTATGCCTAGAACGCGGACAATGGAGAAGCACACTTGGAAGTGCCCCGAGTGGAAGAAACTGCACGTCTGTGATTTGATAAGATGCGCGCTATGCCAGAACAGCACTGGATAGTAGTGTCTTGCACAAGCATATGTGGCAGTTTTAAGCATTGACTAGCAGCAGCGTACGTACTTTAGCCCCAGTACCCTCAGCCTTCGGCGGTGCCGTACTTCCAGCTGCTTGTTAGCTCACACTCTTCATGCACGTAAGAACTCTACAGCTGGGAGGATATGAGCACTCTCACGGGAGGTGGTAGCAAACGCAGCATGGCGTTGTAGGAGGTAAGCACTAACCTGAGCTTTGCTTGCTGCAACGGGGCAGTGCGAACATTTCACTACTTGTGGATCAACACTGTCTGCAACGAGACTGTGGATGCTCTGGGAAACAATGAACATATCAGTCACTTGCACCCCTTCACCATGCCTGTCTGTCCGTGCTACGTTTTCCACGTGAGTCTAGCCACGAGAGCTTTGGCCAAAGCACCCGTGTGTACTATCTCAGAAGAAGCTGTGCCCAACAGATAGCTTCGATCTATAATCGCCCAGCATGTACGACTCACTCATGGAGCATTTTTCATACAACCCGTCCAAGTCGCAGAAGCAGTATCTGGAAATCGACGTCGAAGCGAGGATGTCGAAGCTGTCGAGCAAGAGCACATTGGTGGAGGTCACAGAGGTGCTAGTATGGAAGCCCACAAGGACAGAGCTGGGGATTATGATAACCTTGGCTGTGTGTTCACTGGTGTATGCTGTACAACCTTCGTTTACAGACGACCGACTAATACCACCACAGGGTAGCCCTTGATGCCACTATCCTAGTGCCAGTCTTACCAACACTGGCCGTTGATCTGAAAGGCACGGCCGCAGAGGCGTTCTGGACTGGCACATCCTACCTCCTAGCACATGCCGTGCTACAGCCCTTCATCGCTTCCCTCTCCGACGTCTTCGGTCGAAGGGAACTGTTGATCCCCTCGATCCTCTTCTTCGCTGTCGGCTCCATCATCTGTGGCCTCGCACACAACTTCCCAGTCATGCTGACAGGCCGAGTCCTGCAAGGCTTCGGAGGAGCAGGCATAATCACGCTCTCACAACTCGTCTATGCCGACCTTGTGCCACTACGACTACGCCCCAAATACTTCACCATGGTCCTCGGAGCCTGGGCTCTCGGCTCGCTCCTCGGACCCCTGGTCGGCGGCCTATTCGTCGAACACGTAACATGGCGCTGGTGCTTCTGGCTCAACCTACCCGTCTGCACCATCGCCCTCCCAATGGCAGTCTTCTTCCTCGGCGCCCTCTCCAAACCCAAAACAGACCTTCTCACAAAGCTCCGCACCATCGACTGGCTAGGCAATACCCTCTTCCTCGCCTCCCTCACCTCCCTCCTCACCGCCATCTCCTGGGCTGGCATCTCCTACCCCTGGTCCGCCTACCAAACCATCCTCCCTCTCGTCCTCGGCGCCACCGGCCTCCTCCTATCTATCATCTACGAGACACGTCTGGCCCGCAACCCCTTCCTCTCCAAAAACATCTTCAAGTCCCCCAGCGTAATCGCCAGCTACACCGCCGCCCTGCTCCAGGGCCTCGCCCTCTACACTGCCCTCTACTACAGCTCCTTCTACTTCGCCGCCGCGCACTTCTTCAGCCCGGTGCGCACCGGCCTCTCCATCTTCCCCGCCACAACCCTCATGCTCCCCGGCTCCGCCGTCGTTTCCGCGCTCATCGCGCGCACCGGCCGCTACCGCTGGGCCATCTGGGCCGGGTTCGCCCTCAGCACGCTCTCAACGAGCCTCTTCGCGCTGTTGTGGGACGAGACGACACGGACACCCGTCTGGGCCGTCTGCGAGTGTCTCTTCGGGCTGGGCATGGGCATGATCCTGAGTTCTGTCAACTTCAGCACGCAGGCCGCTGTCGAGCCGCAGCATGCGGGCAGTGCGGCCGCGATGTACGCTTTCTGCCGCAGTGTGGGCATGGCGGTGGGCGTTGCGGTTGGCGGCACGGTGTTCCAGAACGTGATGAAGGCCAAGTTGAGGGCGTTGGGGGTGCGAGGGGCGGATGAGTGGGCCAGGCATGCGGAGGAGTATATTGCGGTCTTGAAGGGGATGGGGACGAGTGGCGCCGAGGGGAGGATGAGGGAGCACGTGATGAGCGGGTATGTGGCTGGGTTTCGTGGGGTGTGGATTACTATGACGGCGCTCTGTGCGACGGGGTTGGTGGTGAGTTTGTGCATTAGGAAAGGGAGTCTGGATGGGGTTTCACGGAGTGAGTTTACCGTTAGGGAAGTAGGGGGAGATGACGATGGGGAGACTGTGGTTTGATGTCTCTTCGTGTTGGATAGTTCTTGCTGTGCAGCTCTCGTGGGTTGAGGTCTTTCTTGTTATCTACCCCTTCTTGTATAGCTCTTGGTGTACAGCTCTTGTGGTTGCAAGCCTTGTGCGGTGGACTTCGGTGTCCTCTCACGGTCCCTTGCGATCTCAACTCAAACACCAGGCCCAACCCGATGCAACCCGTTCCTTCGGCACAAGATCACAGGCACAATTAGACTCCCTTTTGTTCTCGCCCTCTGCTCTCAACGTGGCATGGCCATCATCGTCCTGAAGAAAACCGGTCATTTGTGGCTGTCGGTATTGGTGGCTGTATTATGGTAGATCATGGTGCCTGCCTGAAACCAACAGCTTCTCCGAATTCTCCTCGTTGAAACTGGCTAGTCGTTCTTACAGGTAGAGGGTGACTCTGCTTACCTCTTGTTGACTTTACGTAGATAGTATTGGTGGACTTTCGAAAATTGTGTGGGCCTCTGTCTTGAGTGAGATGACAAAGCCCAGAGACTGTCCTTGCGCAGAGAAGCGATTGGTGAGGAGTGATATGTTCACTATAGATCTATGCTACAATTCAGATGATACAACGCTTGCTCATAAGGTCAATGCAAGCCCCAGATAATTTGAGTTTCTTCAATCATGCCCTCCCCAACTTCCACCTCGATATTCGCTGTTGCACATCCTCCCACGCAATAGGCTTCCTCTTTCTTCCACTGTCGTCTTCACCTTCTTGCACAACCACAGTCGGCGCCCCGGTTCCCTTCCCTGCATTCTCGACAAGGCCCGAGAAGACCTGCTTCGCAACGCGTCTCAGATCAGCGATGGTAAGGGCTTCGATCTTCTGACACATCTCTGTCACACCCACCTTACGCCCGTGAACCTGAACTTGCCGTCCGAGGTCTTCGAGCTGCACAAGGCGTGACTCGAGGTTCATGAGCAGACTAAATCTGAGCTGGTTCTTGGCACGGTTTACTTCCTGTGCCTGTAGGCTCGTGAACCCGCCCTCCATCGTCAGGTTCTGCAGCTCCCGACACATGACATCAACCATCAATCCGACCTTTCCCGGTTCGCAGGATGCTGCGATACCGAAGAGGCCAGAGTCGGTATAGCTGTGGTTGTAAGCGACACATGACTCGACCCAGCCGTGCTGATTGAGCACATTTGTGTAGAGGCGCGAGTACATGCCTTTACCGGGACCGCCAGCGGAGAAGGAGCCGCCACCACCCAGGAGGGTTTGCAGGGTAGCAAGGGCGTAGATGTCGACACTGGAGATTGGCAGAGCTTCGAAGGCGATGGTGACGTGAGAGAGGGGGATACTGAGGTTGTTCTGTGGAGGGGGCAGGTTCGGGAGTGCGAGGTAGCCGCCAGAGTAATGGGAGGGCTTGCCGAAGATATCATTCGTGTTCGGCGCAGATTGGAGGAGGGACGGATCAAGCGGTGACACGGTGGCTTGGTGAGGTGCGCTGGTGGAGAAGTTGTTGTAACCTGGTAGCTTTGATAGGATCTTTGAGGAAGTCGATTGCTGTTGTGGGGAAATGTTGAAGTTGTGCTGTTGTGCCTGTGACCTGGATTGAGGCTGTGCTTGATCGCTCTTCATGTCACCAAAGTACCGCTCTACCAATCTCACTGCCTCGTCGTGTTTCGTGCCGGCGAAAGCGACAACCATCCTTTCTGGCTTGTAGAATTGGTTTCTATACTTTTCCACCACAGCCTTGTTGATGGACGCTAATCTTTCTCGTGGACAGAGCAGGGGGTTGCCCAGCGTGTTGTCCTTGTAGGCTGCCATGTGCAGCAACTCTGGGATGATGAGATCTGGCTTGCTCCATATCTCCTGTATCTCGTATGCAGCTGTATCGAGCTGTTGATCAACCTCTTCACTAGTGATCTGCGGATCGCGAATGGTTTCGGCAAGGAGGCCAATGGTCGCTGGCACGGCAGAGTTGAAAGTTGCGCTTTGATACATCAGTGCTTCCCTCGATGATGCGCATTGTATGTTGCCTCCTAACGACTCCAGAGCCTCCAACATCTGATCGCCAGATTTTTGCTGTGTGGACTTGAAGGCCAGTCGGTCCACGATGTGAGAGACTCCCCGAAGAGATTCATCTTCATATCGAGAGCCAGCATCGATGTAGACACCGACACCGGAGAATGGGCCTTCGAGAGATTCGGTTGCTACCCGAACTCCATTGGGAAGCGTTGTTATCTGGTCGAGTTCGGCAGGGTCTCTATGGTGAGGATCACGAGCTGTGGCATAGGATCGGGCTGGGATTATAGACTGTTTGGAAGCGTTTCTAGCATTTCGTAATGCTCTAATCGCAGTTGTTTTCATGCTGACGACTCGGACTGGTAAGGAAGGCGATGGCGCTTAGTCGATGAAAGTGTAGTCACAGGCGCAAGAAAGTAGTGGTACGACAACGCAGCACGAGCGGCGTCTCTATTGCCTCAGGCATTACTATCATCAGCATCGGGCTCGAAAACGCCCAGAGTTTTTAGCCTCCAGGCCATTCTCCACGTGGCGGCGCCGGCCGGTCTTCGAGAAGTGCCTAAGTTTTCAGCATTACATTTCAAACTGCTAACGAGGTTCACCCCAGAGCAGATCAAGAGTCGATATTTACGAATGTGCTTCGCACCAATGCTCAGTTAACATGATGATCGTAATTACAGAAGCATGATGATGTAAGCCTTAGACGCGGACAACCCAATGCAATAGCACTATTGATTATGGTGCTCATTGGGGACGGCTAGCCACCCTTACCTAGGTAGTATGGCCAAAGTTGTTTTGGGTGCGCCAATCTCTATAGAGACCTGTCACGAGTTCGGGGGAGCTGTCTGTTGTCAATGCCAAGTAGCGATCTGGTTGATTTGATACATGTTTGGCGAAGAAGGTCGAGGTCTTCGTTGTTGATCTGTCAACATTATTGACCATTTCGGTTGAAGGCCCGTCTGTACAGCCGATGCAACGAAGGCAAGCCCCAAGCCCACGGGGGCCGTGTTAGTCGGGTGGTCTAATGGGGTCTTGGCTACGTCCGACAGGGTCTCGATCGAACTGCGTCACCCCATTCAGGCTGAAGTTGGAATAGTCAACAGTCGCATACATCTGGAAGGCTCCGTTGAGCACGACTAGTCCACGGAAGCGATGTTCAAGAAGGTGATAGGAGACGAGAGGATGCTCCATAGCGTGATGAATACCGAGATGTAAGAATAATATTCATATGCAGAGAACGTGCCGACTTCTCGCACGCTTGACTCTTGCTTCCCTTCCTCGTTCGTAAACCAACGACCCAACATATCCGTCCGACCTCTGAATACATACGCAAACAGAATCTTGCCTGAGCGGAGTCGTCTGAGCTTACAAAAAGGCAAGGAAGGTGCCAGCCAACCAGTGGTCATTGGTGGTGGATTGGAACTTTGCTGGACAGGAACTTGCCGACGCAGCTTGCATCATAGCCCTAATCGCCCTGATAGCCCTGGAACCCAATCGTGGCACGCCTCTAGAATCTCCAGGCACTCCAGGCACTCAGGAAAGCCTGCAAGCGAAAAGTGTCAACCACGAACTGGGTCTCGCGACCGCGACTGCGACAACCCGTCGCTTCTCGTCCAAATGCTGTCACCCGCGCCTGCCCCTCCACCACAATCGCCTGCAGAAAGCAGCAGCGTTTCATCACCTACTACAAGAAGAAGGGGTCTGAGCTATCTACGCAGCTTATCGTCGCGTGATCACTCATCGCCTGCCAACCCAACAGAGCCGCTTCGATCTTCGCCGAGGCACTTCTTTGCCAGATCCACTAGCTACCAAGACACCAAGAACCTTCGAGCCCCAGAAGGCAGACGAAGGAGTGTTTCACACTCCAGAGTCCGTGAGCCTGCCGCTGCGTCGTCTGTGCCGTTGGCAAGGGTCGCCAGTGAACACGGCGGGGAGGCAACCGCCCCCGAGACGCAGCCTGCCTCTGAGTCTGCAGATGCCAATGATATGACCAGATCGAGACCATCGTCGTCGAGAAGACAGACCTCCGAACCTATGGCCGGCGGTGCACCTATGGCGAGAACTGCAAGTGGCACTGGTGCAAATGGAGAAAGTACAGATGCAAAGACTGGCTTGCCTACCATACGCTTCTTTCCCCACCAAGATCACAATAGACTAGGACGACAATCCCTCAATTTTACCCCCATCTCGAGGACCCTACCCAACGAGGCCAGCATAATTAGAGTCGGTCGATACTCAGAAAGAGAAGGCCCTCCCACTGCAAACCCATCTGGCCCATCCGACGCGGCTGTTGGTTTCAAGTCCAAAGTCGTCAGCCGGAAACACTGTGAATTCTGTTTTGTCGATGGTCAATGGCAGATTCGAGATGTTGCAAGTTCGAGTGGCACATTCCTGAACCACATCCGCTTGAGTCAGCCAAACTCAGAGTCGAGGTTGTACCCGATCAAAGACGGAGACATTGTCCAGCTGGGAATAGATTTCCGCGGCGGCGAAGAGATGATCTTCAGGTGCGTCAAGATACGCGTAGAATGCAACCGATCATGGCAGAAGAAGCCAAACATGTTCAACAAGCAACGGCAAGCACAGTTGCGAGGTTTGGCTAAAGATCAACCCGCCGCCAATGCCAACTCCGGCGAGTGTTCAATCTGTCTCGGCAACGTTATGGTAAGTCGGCAGACTTTGCTCACAGACTCACAACGCTAACATCCTACAGCCATGTCAAGCCCTTTTCGTGGCGCCTTGTGCTCACGTCTGGCACTACAAATGCATCCGCCCTATGTTAGAAGGACGAAACAGCCAATATCCACAGTTTCAATGTCCAAACTGCAGAGCCTACACCGATCTCGAGGCTGACGTAGATGTCGACATGGAAGATTGGGCCGAAGAAGAATCAGCAGATCAAGACAAGGATCTCGACATTGACCAGACCGACCGTGCAGGGGGCAACGTAAACCCAGAAGTTATCCCAGATGGAGCAGAGGCAGGTCTGGCAGCGACCAATGGCGATGCGCACGACGAAGACACCCAGGTCGTTGATACGGTCCCAGAGCCGCAGAGAAACACGAGTACCTCATCGCTCCTGTCCAGAAGGCAAGATCGAACTTCGCCAGCCGAGAACAATCTGTCCCCACCAATGAATGGCATTGCCATGCCTGCTCGACCCTCTGAGAAGGAGATGCAGAACCACCTTGCCCAGCAAAGCACGGTAACCGGGTCACCAAACTCCGAGCAGATCATTGCGGGTGAGGGACCTCTGACCCCGAGGAACAATGCAGGTCCATTTGTTTTTGATGGTAGCGGGAGCAGACTTGGCAGTAGGCGACCCCTCGACGTCCCTCATCAGAGTCTGGCTGATATCAGTGATGGCGTCGACTAGTATGATCCCACTTGTGTGCCATGAGAAAGCTGTTCTTGCTTGAGGACATGAGAAGGCAAAGAGAGAACCAGTGCGGCTTGTCCTCTCGCAGCAACGCAGCACAGCGTATTATCCTTCCACTTTTTGCATACGGCGGACTAGAACGGAAGAGCGCTATTCTCCTCAGTAACGATTTTACATCCAATCACTTATTCTGTTGTATAGATCATTCAGGACTATCTACCTTGATTACTCTCCTACCACTTGATAGAGTGCCGGTCGCTCCCTGAACTGTCACGCGGTGCACCTCTTACAAGAACACCGACCCCGAGGGTGTGAGTAGAAAAAGAGAAGGAAACAAGTTTGACCAGCCAGAGCTGATGTGGTATCAGTTCGACCCTACACAGCTAGCAATAGACGTCCTACCCAAGATCATCTTCCAAGTCAACCTCAGCTTTCCAAGACCGCCAATCCAACCTAAGCTCCTAGCTCCCCACACTGCTCCTCCTCAAACTCGCGCTTCTGTCCACCTTCCTGCGCGACCGCCTCGTCGGCGTCGGGACCGCCCCATGCGCGTTCGCGTTCGCGTTCGCGGCCGTCTCGCTGTCCCCCGACAGCGTCCATTTAGGCGGGTTCTGACGCAGTCCGGCGCGTTTCGTGGGCGGGGTCTGGAGGTTGAGGGTTTGCTCGCTTTCACTTTGACTTTGACTTTGGCTGGTGCTGTCACTGGCGCTATCGCTGTCTTCTGTGAACGTCCGTTTGGGCGGGTTGGGGCGGAGACCGGGTCTTTTGGGGGGCGCGGGTTGGAGTGGGGTTGTGGTGCGGTTGAGGGCGGAGTCCTGTTGGCGCTGGGGTTGATGTTGCTGGTCTCGTGATCGGCCGCGTGTGCTTGTGGCGGTTGCCGTTGCGGTTGCGGTTGTGGGCATGTTTTCCCTTTCCTGCTGATGTGGTTGCGGGTGAGGTTTCTGCGAGCGCGAGCGTGTCCTTCGGATCGAGGTCATTTCGCCGTTGGTGGTGTTGCTCGGCGCAGCATCGGCGTTGAGGTTGACACTGCTATGAGCGTTATTGCTGAGCAGGGAGCGAGTGGATACACCGCTTCTTGTTCGGCGTGGGGGTTTGCCTCGCGTACGTCTACCGGCGCCATTGGTCTTCAGGGCGAAGGCACTGGCGCCAACCCTGACCTTGACGTTGCGTGTCCGCGGTCGAGTTTCACTTCTGTACTCTGTATCTTTCTCGCCGGGATCTGTTGAGGGTGAGCTTGATCGCTCGGAGTCGCTCATGTCTTCCTCGTTGCTGCTGCTGGCGCTACCATGTAGGGGATCTTCGGATTCGTTCTCTTGCGAGGCTGAGACTTCATTGGGTTCTCGATGGTGGTCGGCGTCCATGTCCACGTCTACTTCTGCAGATGAGGGATATATCTGGTCCTCTGCGCCTTGTATCTGGAGCTTTGGCAGCTGTCGGAGGGCTCCTTTGCCAGCACGTGTGTTGGCGGCATACTCTGTTCGCGAGTCCTGCTCTTGCTGCGGTTTGACGCGAGCTTGCCATGAGTCGACCTTGGCGTTTGAGTCGAGTTGGTCCATGCTCTGGAGCTTGCCGGAGAAGGACAGGGCGCCTGGTGCGCCAAAGGTATCTAGGTCTCTAGCATTGACGCCATTGACTAGTGGTGAAGAGGGTGCTGCATGTGGTGAATCTAGGCCGATTGCTCTAGTCCGAAGTCTTGTTGGTCGTTTGGCTGGTGATTTGGCGAAGGACTGGCCTTGGGCAACGGCAGAGGTGGCTGCAGTTGCAGACGTTTGCGCAGACGCTGGTGCCGGTTCAGTCGATGCTGCAACTGAAGGATTCCCCATAACTAACACGGCATCGGTCATCTTAGTATCGCCAGCAAGACCTGTAGCATTAACATTGGTAGGTGCGACCGGTTCTCGGATTCTGTTGCCATCTTTGTCTCTTGGCCTTTTGTCCTTTCCTTCAGCTCGCCACTCTTTCCATTTCCGTAGCATAGCCCAGGTGCGAACTGGGTAATCTGAATTCAAAATCTTTGCTTTCCAAATCAATGCAACTTCAGGATCATCGTTGAGCCAGCTATGGTCACGCTCGAGGAGGGCAATGAGCTCAGTATCTTTGAAGAGATGTGTGCGGAGCTCTTCTTTCGTCATATTGGACGTATTGATCAGCGAACGAGGATGTTGCAGAGGTTGCGTGTGTGATGATGTTGCTGTCCAAGATGTGTCCGATTGTGAATGACCGTTCGAAGCTGGTGCTTGCGCATGTGTAAACCAGGACGGAATGCCCAATCCAGAATGTACAAACCCCGATGAAGGTGCATACCCATGCTGCGACGCTGCGAGCCGTTCTGCCTCCTCGCGTTCCCTCCTTTTCGTGTACTGATTGGGGTGTTTCGGCTTTCCTGTTGCCGGGTTGACTTCGGATCCAACTGAGGGCGAAACATGCCTCACAGGATCGAATGCCTTAGAGTATACTCTGCCTGTCACAAAGCCTGGCTGATGAAATGGTTGAGTAGCACCTCCATACGCCCCGACACGATCGTCTCTGTCTTGCGTGTATGGTTGATATTGCTGCCTTTCTGCGTCCTCCCGTGCTCGCCTCTCAGCTTCTTCTCTTTCACGACGCTTGGTGTACTGGTTCGGATGCTTCTTCTTCATAGCTTGAGGCTCAGGAGGATTCTCATCCAATTGCATTGACATCAGCTGCCCGTTGATCCTAACAGGTTCCTGCGCAGTGGCCAGACGTGCAGCCTCTTCAGCTTCCCGGCGTTTGGTGTGCTGATTCGGATGCTTCTTTCGTTGTAGTGAGCCACCATCGTCCACAGAGTCTATCTTGCGCTTCTTCGACGCAGGACTAGCACCTCCAACAGGGGTACTCATTCGACTCAGCGGCGAAGGTGCATCAGTCGGCCCCAGGCTGATGCCACGTGTCGGCGGCACCTTTTCGCCATTGAACCTCGTTAGCCTGTCGCTGGAGTTGACAGCACCATTCAAGGCTGCCTCCCTGGCTCTAGTCCTTGGCGGTAGCGGGGCCTCGGGCTGCAACACCTTTGCAATCCACGTCCCTGCGGGTTTTGGCTTGAACGCAAAGTTCGTCTCATACGACTTCTGGTTGTCTGGGTTCTTCTCTCGACCTTCGGATTTGGCAGCTGACATAAGACTCTTGTACTGCTTTTCACTCGGTATGAAGCCACCCTGGCTGAATGGCTCAGGCGGCTCACGACAATCAAATTTCTCTTGATCGGTGACGTTCTCGCTGATGGTAAACCTAGCTGGTAGCATACGCCTGTGAGCTTCGTACTTGTAGTTGTAAAGTACTGCCTCCTTCCGCTCCTCGAATATCTCACGTCTTGGCAGCTCCTGTGGATCCTTATATTGAACTGGCAATGGATCGCGAGTTTTCAGGTGCTGCGCGAGTCTCTCGAGATGAACCCATTCTTGCTGTGCTTTCTGCAGAGCTTCTGCATTGTTGGCTGATAACGTGTACAGTTGTGCTGAGTCGAGACTGGTCAAGCTGTCTACCAAGAAGTCGTCAGCATCACTAAGAGGCAGCCAACCGTCGTCTGTTCGTTGTTCTGTCGCGTAGAGAGTTGGCCTCGACCTATCTGGGAAAGCTGCTTCCCAGAGAGTATCGAGCGCCATTGGGCAGACTAGTCTAGAGGCTCGTCTCAGGAACAAGGTAAGAGCAGGATCTTAGCTGACAAGCAGGTTGACAGCCTTAGCAGACCCTAGGATCGAGTCAATCAGCGTGATGAGACATATCACGCCGCCAACTAACGGGAGATAACGGTGAACGAGGTGAGCAGTAAACGCTTCGACAAGCTCAAGGCAATTCTATTGTGCCAGTGCTGGTCGCCATCGCTCTGGGGGACATCCAATCAGATTGGTGGCTGACGAGGCCAATCCGAAACTAGCTAGTGTACTGACAAAAATCCACTCCTGGCCTAGTCCTCGAATCCTCGTCTTTCCCAAAAGGGCTTGCAGCAAGCCCCAATACTAACATCGTCCGCAACAGGGAACAAGTTGTAAAGAGTCCTCTAGTAGTATGTCCGCGATCGTATCAAGAGATGCTGAAGTCTCGTTGTTGACGTGGCTATATGCGATCTACGTTTTGGAAGGGCCTTGGTGAAGCTCCAAGTGAAACCTGAAACATTCCAGCAAACAGGTAGCGCTCAGGACGGTCCAATTCACAGCTTAAGTGCACGCCAGACACACCTACTGGGGAGCGAGGCTACTGAGAGACGACTGGTCAGTCTCTTACAAGGGACGCAATCGTGTCTACTCCTGCAACTGCTCTGCGCCAAGCCCTCTCCTCTGCCTCTCCTCCATTTTCTTTCTTGTCGTTGCTTCAGCATCCTGGACCCACTGATCATACTTGGCCTCCTTGATCTTCTGCTTCACCACGCCCTTCAGGACTTGACCTGTGAAGCCAACAAAGTTATGCCGACGTAGAGAGTTTTCCCACTCCCAGGCCTTGCGTTTCCTCTTCTCCCTCTCTAGCATACCTGCATCACCGAACAGCTCTGCCTTCTTCCGCAGATCGCCACATACAGCCATGAGATTGAATCGGATCTCCCCTTGGGGATAGCGCTCGATGCGCTTCTGTAGGACGGGTATTACCTTATCCGGAAACTCCTCTGGGGTACATTCGGCGTGCTTGATAGGGTGTGGCTGGAGGCCATCTAGCTCATACAGGTTGCCGTGGTGCGTGGTGTAGCCGATGAAGTGGTAGACCTCGTCGCTCAGCTGTGAAGGGTCCTTTTGTGTCTCGTCCGCAAAGGGACTGGATCTAGCGAAGCTGTTGTGTGTTTCTCTTATCATTTGACTGTTGCTCAATGCCTCACCTCTCAAGTCACTTGGGAACCCCGTTGTAAAGTCTTTGAACTCGGACAAGCTCGGGCCAATCTCTATCCTCTCGTGGCTGCTGTCACCGCCTGACGACGTTGGGTTCGAGGTTTCATCGTTGTTAAGGATGACGGAAAGTATGGCCTGCGTGCCGCAAGCGTTCTGTATGGTCTGACCAGCGAAGAATAGACCATGATCTTCCACGGCTGTTTCGTCCCAGGAACCATCCACAGGTTTTGACCGATCCTTAGCATTGGGCGCGAGCCACTTGAAGAGGAAGATGACGCCGTACACTGGGCTGCAAGTACTGTTAGCCCAAGCCCAGAAGGCAGGGGAGTGGCTAGGCTCAACCTTCACCTTGACGATGTGCTTTACCTCAATTCTCTTATGGCGTCTGCGTCGAGTGTGAATATCTCTTCGAACTGGACGTCCTTGACTCCAAGTGTCTCTATCAGCGAAGTGAACACGCCCTCGTCCGACTCGATTGTGCTCCAACCTCCTGCTGCTGCATCTTCGGCCATGGCTTGAGTGCAAAGTCGAGTGAGGTATGTCTGTACAATATGGTATAGGGTGGTCGAAGGAAGGAGTCTTGGAAACGCTTAACCTGTGTTTGGGCGATGCCAGGGCTCTACGTAATGTCACCAATTTATTTGCCTACGTGCCACGTGCTTGCCACGCGACACGCGTAGATCGATCCGCCTTCTAAGGCCGCAGGCGACATGCCTGTAGCAGATTGGTGATGGAAAGTTTGCAAATCTCGGAGTCTGATCGGAGCAGCACAGAGCACAAGAACATGGCTGAGCAGGGTCCAGATTCTCTTCCTGAAGTTCATGGATATCTATCGAGTATTTACGTCCATCGCCATGAACTCTATGAAAGCTCGAACGCGTTGATCAGACCCGACGCTGGTCGAGCTCGTATCGCACATACCAAGCATCACCTTCTCTGCCAGAAGAACCAATTCCCCAGACCCCAGCCATGCTGTCTTACGGGACCACCCCAATGGCCTTGTGTCGCCGCTTTCAAGTCGTCCACATTCAAGTAATCTACTCCTTCCTCTACCAGTACCCCCCAGACGTACTCTCTCAGACCTCTTGGCCACGAAGGTGTACTCCAGTAGCGAACTTTGAGGCCTTGCTTGTGGGCTCCGGCGATCTGCTGCCGTATTCTTTGTTTCATGCCGCCCGTCAAGTACGGCATTGGAATTGGGTATCCAATTGCTTTAGCGAACTGCACCGAAGCGTAGTAGCTGTTTGCACGGGTGTAGATCGCGGCGTTCTTGGGTGCTGCGCCGCTATGGCCTTGGCCTTCGTTGGCAGGCTTCTGACCACTGACTGTCGCAGAGAGGGACGAAATGACTCTGGAGGTATATGAGGCAAGATATGTTCGTTCCTCCGCGTCATCGTAACGCGACCATTTCAGTAATTCGCCAGCGTGTGGTTTGGGGTCATGCGCAGACGGTGCTAGATCGCCAAGCAGCTGAAGCGGCGCATCAAAGAACATGTCTCGGTAGCGCGCGTTCTCGACGACTTTGTTGAAGGGTGCGTTCCCAGTCACAACGACCGTGACGGGCCCGTCGACGACATCTGTACCATTGAAATATGTAAGGTACTTTTGGTCCCGCAGTGGTTGCAGATGCTGGCTGACAACCGGCCATAGCTCCTGACCATCCGTCTTAAAGTCGACCAGAAGCACTAGGGTCTGTGAAGGATCTGTATCGTAAATCCCGTTTCGAGGAGTATCAAGAGTCTGATGGAGTGTCGTGTTCGGATTCTGCTCATGCAAGATCTTCAACAAGGGATCAATGTATAGGGAGAGAAAGGTCCGTTGAGGTGTCAAGGACGATTCTGAATGTCCAATGTAAAGCTCATCCGATACTTGATCGGGAAACAGCCAGACATCTGCCTCAACGCCAGTACACCCCGCGGCTATGGCTGACTTGAGCGGTACTGGCCGCCAGTAATCGTTGTGACTGTGACATTGGACTGGCTGAATGTCCGCTGTGTAATCTGTAGGCCAGTGCGACGATGGCGACGATGGCCGCTGCGAGCGCAAGGACGAGTATGCGCTCTCGAATTCGGCGGGGAAGAAGGATGCGACAAGGCCAGCGACCAGGACAACGAACTCAATCAGTCCTCTGCGAGTTTGTCAGTCTCGCCCTTTGGGTCGCAAAGAACGTACTCACAATAGCATCAAGGCAACTGCTAAGCTCTTGAGAGTGGTTCTTAGCGGCTGCCGTCTTTTGGCGCGGGCTGCACAATCAGGCTCTTCCAGTACAATTCTATTTCTTGATCGGCCACAGGTCATCCATCGGGGCAATGACGGTATCCTTCTCCTACGCGTCCACCTCGGTCTATGCGATTGCTGTGGGGGTAGCAATGCATCTTGAGAGTTATCAGTGTGATGAGTGTCGCATGGCGAAGATGTCAGCGCTTTAACCCCACAACCTTCGTCATAGGAGTAGACAGCGCTGCCCTGTCTTCCGACTTCAAGGTCTAAGTCAGAAGTACATGCATCGATCAGAGGACTTTGAGATTGTGATTCGTCTTTGTACTCTCTAACCCGGATGTACCGGAACTGCGACTTCCCGCGCATGGTAGACGAGAGTTTGGGGGCCTGACTCAGCAGCCACAGCCAAGGTCCAGCTGCCGCGGGATCGGTCGCGCTCTTGACTTGCAGCTCGATCCTACAACACCTTTATGGCAGCAAACCTCTTTGTATTGTCGACGCGCCGAGCTCGAGACAAAGCGTGTGGTTTGAGACGTGCGCGGCAGATCGTTGCACTACTGCCGTGACAGCGACCTGTAGACCCAGGCTTGTGATAGACTGTGGCAGACCGACTTTGGCTGGCTTTTTAATCATGAAATACTGCCACACTACAGGACATATAGTGCTCTGTCTGCGCACAAGGATGTTGGACATAGTTGGCGACAAGGCCAGCCGCAAGTAGAATGCGCACCTAGCTCGACCACTCGGAGCACTCAACTGTGCCATGGGCCACCATCTAGCCATCTGATGCGAGACTCATAGCTCGCGCGCTATCGATCGACGCTCACAGAGGGGAGTCACCTATCGTGGGGGAGATGTGCGTGGCCAATCACTGCAGCGCGTGCGCCGAATGCATCACCCTTGAGGTTCCAGACTACGGCAAAGGCTCTCAAGCTTCCAACTTTCAAAGTTTCTGCCAGGCATTCCTGCTTTGACATCAGGCTGATCAGACTTCACCTTGCTGAGATTTGCCCTTGGCATCTCCTCAGGTCTTCTGTGTATTGCTAATGGCACGCAGACTCGCGTTCTGTGAAGAGTTGTGCGCAAGCTCCTGGAACATGTTCTTGTATGTTCAGACAACATGTCGCTGACAACATGCATGTTGCAATGGTGACTCCCGGATTTGTTTCAGCACAATAGCATTGCTTGGCATGCATACTTGGAACCTCGGCTGCGACTAGTGTCGCATGAAGAGCAACGGTCCCAAGGCCTCGCCTTCACTCGTCGATTTGAGGAGCACGAGGTAGAGCCACTGGCGACTGCTGGTTACTAAATTACAGTCAGAAGATGTGATGCTTCAGGTAAATCCGGCCTGGCAAAGGCTTTTTGGCCAACCACCAAACATCATGCCATAGATTGACAAGAGCGTGAGCACGCATAACATCTCTATGCTTGCTTGTCCCCACCCCTTACACATCCTTGATGATCACTCGCACCGAACAGTGACAATGGATAAACATCACCCTGAGCTGTCACCTCAACTGTCGTGGTTCTCACGTTCGCATCTTCGGGCCCGCTTACCGCCATCAACCAATCCTGTATCACGCTGTCTGGCGCATTCTGCGTAATGTCTACGAGTGATAACCCAACCTTGTCGATCCAAGCCCGAGTTGGTGCACTTCTCTCGCATTGACCCCGATGATGCTGTATCGCGAGCAGGCGTCCGGTCGCGAGCTGGTTGAGGTAGCATCTCACTCACGCGGGTCCCCATCTCACAAGCGTAAAAGTGACAGATGCTAGTGCGAGCAAACCGAAAAACCTCAGTGCGACGAAAGCAGGAATGGCACACAGTCAATTGTATTGTACTTTCTTCGGTAAACAAGCACTGGAACCGACGTGCTCCCAGATACGGACGATGCGCTGTCCCGCTTGGTAGAATGATCTGCTTGGACCTATCTCCGAATCTCTTGGACCGTGTTAATCGCGAGAGCAGTCCAGATAAGCTTCGAGATGACGGGTATGGTGTTGGTGTCCTGCAACAGTCTTTGCCGTCTTTAGATTGCGCGAGGTTCGATGCGCCTGTACAGTCCATATCCCCATCGCTAGCCGAGCCGCCGCCTCCCAGCTCGTAGGTAAACGCTAGTATATCCTTCAACGACCTTGACGCCGAGGAGTGTCCGTGCCTGGAATTCAGAGTAAACAAGGGAACTCCCCAAGTATATCGGGGAACATTGAGCTCCAGGGCACGCTTCAAAGAGATCTTGTGCTTAGCGGCACCCGCTGGATCGAAGTGATCGGACACCACGCCCCAGAACTAGTTGACAACGGCGACCTGACTGAGGGTAATTTCCGTGTTGTCACAACGTTCGGGAGAGCAAGGAAAGTCGCGTTGAAGAGGCGCCACGGAGGTAGAAAGCACTCGAGATGAAGGTCGAAGCAGCATGGTATTAGCAAAAGGCGATGGTCATTGTAATCTACAAGAACAGCTTCCCCTACGTTGGAATAGTTGGCATGCCTTGACCGTCTACCATGTCCTTTCACAGGAGCCACCTCGTTCGCGAATGCGATTGCATGGTGCAGTGCCAGAGCTCGACATGAGGTGACGACTAACGTATCTTTCAACGCAATTCACAAATGACCTGTGTGTGAGAAGAGCCATGCGCATTCGAGAGAAGCTCAAGCGAACAACTTGCCAAGTCCTGGCGGCAGAGCATGCTGGTTGCTGACCATTAGGATGCTTCGCTCTCGAGAATAGGTGTAGGAAATGACTAGTGGAAAGCCGGTCGCAAAGCTCGCTCGAGCATCCAGGCTGTGGACCTAGAAATTTAGCAATTCGCCTGACCGAAGGAAGCATCCCTGCGCCAAGAGCGGGTAGCTAGTGGTCCGGGGGGCTTACTGCTCTGGTCAATTTTGCAAAGATACCTTGCGACAGTTTGCGGTAGGAAATGGTGGTAGACTGCACGCCCAGAATAGCTGGCATTGAACGGCCCCTTTCTGACACTGGTCAGGGCGAACAATGCAAATGCTCACAGCTTTGATGCACCTAACATTGATTATTGCTAACATTGTGGTTGTACAATGAAACCAGAACAGTCTCACAGGGAGCTTCCAACGAAGGGTGGGATTATGATAGCTAGCATGGCTAGGGCCTGCAATTAGAGCTGCAGAAGGCGAGACAATCACCTACAGATGAACTCGTGACACAATCCTTACAAGACTTGCTGGCACCGAAATGCCGCGCCAGGGCAACGACCACAAGTTCCTAGTGAACGCGGGCACGGACTCAGGCAGCGGCGATCGACTTGGCTGACTGTCCTCGCAATGCAAACTTCCCCGTTCTCAGACTTACCAGAACCCCTTCCATGCATGCATACATGAGAACCCTCGTGATAAGAAGGTGAGCCGGACGAAGAAGGCGCAGAAAGTTGTCAGTATGGCATTGACGGCATTGGACTTAGCTTAAGCTGAAGATGCTTGTTCGCGCCTGAATTCAGTCGACAGCCGCGATGACTGTCTTAGTGGCGCTCTCTTGGTTTTGGTGGGCTCCTCGATCGATAAATAACGTGGTAGGGTCCTAAACCTGAATAGTCTTCTATGCTGGTGTAAAAGCGTATTTGGGCATAGCAGCCATCTTTTCTTCGGGACTTATCTCGTTATCAGAGTAGACCAGCCTCACCGGCTTAGCTGCTTTCTCTTTACCGTCTTTGTCCTTCTTATTTGGTTTCTCTTCTACGCCTTCTTCTTTGGTGGCAACAGGGACGGCCTGCGGCGTCGCTGGTTTTGGCGTAACGGAGTTCGCTCGGGCTGAGTCGTCTGCTTGTTTTGAGGCACTTGAAATGAGGTCATCAAGAGATGATGCTCCAGGAGCTTCGATGGACAAGCCGCGGGGCATGCCAATCTGGGGAGCAACAGGATTGTACTCTTCTTGCGGGGCACTAGTCTGTTGCTGAAGCTGAGGTGTTGTGAAAGTATGCTGAGTTGGCATTTGACCTTGATGCATCTGCTGGAACTGAGCAGCGTTCACGGATGGAGCATTCACAGCTGGCCGTTGTGGCAACCCCGGTGCAGTGGGTAGACTACCACTGCCTGATCTTGGAGGGAGACCATTTTGAGCGGGTGAGTGAGTTCTCTGATGAGGAAACGGAGAAGCGGGCGAAGCAGAGTTATAAGCACGAGGTGCACCTACTAGACCCGAATAACCATTTTGTGGTACCTGTGATTGATATCCCTGATTGGGAAAAAGCGGCTGTCCCGCAAGCGGGGGAGGCGAGAAGGCGCTGTTTGCTGGGAACTGAGGTTGCTGGAACGGATGCTGCGGCGGCTGTGCGTAGGGTTGTTGGTACGACTGAGGAGGTTGGCCATATGGCGGTTGCTGCGGGGGAGGGCTTTGTGCATATCCCGTAGGAGGAGCACCGTAGCCAGGAGGAGGGAATGCATGAGCGGACGGCTGACTGTAAGTTTGTGGGGCGGCGAAAGTGGTCGAGGATGGAGGCGGCGCGTACGGTTGCTGGTAACCTGGATACGCCGAGCTCCCGTGCGCAGGCTGAGCGGGCTGAGCGGGCATAGCTTGTGTTTGGCCAAGGGTGGGAGTATTGCTGCCACTGCTACCTCCTCCATTCTGCTCGGCGGCCAGTTTGGCTGCCTTGTGTTCCGCCAATCTCTTCTTGAGCTCTGCCGGAGACTCAAACTTTGGTTTTTTGGGACCATTGCCACCTTGCGCACCTGGCGTCAGGTTGCCCGTTGCAGCGCGTCGTTCTGCTTCGGCCTGATGAAAGCTGGTCAGCACGCGCTGGTTGTGCTGCTGTACTATTTCCTCTGGTATTCCCTCCATGCCGAAGATCTCCACATCAACACCAGAACGGTTCGGCAGGGCGTTTTCGATGGCAGTGAGGTTTTCTTTGTGGACTTGGTTCATGTGCACATTGAGGCCTGAAGTGTGTGTCAGCGCAAAGTCTTGAAGGACGAGGATTACCTGCTTACCTCCAGCCGTGTTCAGGCGACGCCCACATCTGTCGCATTTGAAGTGCTTGGCCTTTTGATGGTTGATGAGGATCTTGAGGTCGTCGAAGTCACGTTCACAGTAGTAGCACCATGGTCGCGACAGGATTTCTTCCACATCGGGGTGGCCTCTCTTCTTCTTCGTCATCTTGTGGCCTGCAAATTAGACACGCGACCGTCGACGAAACCAGTATCACAGCCGCTGTGTACAGTGATCAACTATGAAATAATCGATGGGGAAAACGGCGTCGATACAGTGTTACTGAGCTCACGAATGGTGGAACAGGACTGCAGAAAGGGCAAGTACGCGCGCCCAGAGATGTTATCTGAACGGTACAGCTAAGTCACGTGATAAACTTTGAATACGCGGGTCTGTGACAGGTATCAAGTCATGCAAGCTTCCTTGCTCAGTTGTCTCCATACAGCGCAACAACACTAGTAGAGAAAGCCACTAACCACAACTAACGGGCGCTGGGTACTCTCGTAGCAAGATATGATATTGTAAAGGGCATTAACCGATTGTCCTTGGACTGTCACCCCCAACTATGTCGAGATGTCCTCTTAGATACACGCAAATTCTGCCCGGTCCTGCTTGCAAGGCAGCAAAATTCGTGCCAGCAACATCATTACAGCACAGTCCAAGAAACCTATGAAGGTCGTGAAGTCCCTGCATAAAACAATGTTGAGCTTAGTATCCTTCTGGCCTCGATCCGCCGATGTTGGCTCGACCCTCACCGTAATGCTGCAATACATTAGTATCGTCGATCACTCGAAGAACTCGTAGAGTCGTGGCGGCCGCCTACCTTCTTCCTCAGAGCCGCCAGTCTCTTCTTCTTTGTATGCGTGTTGATGTAGGTCCCGATGATGAACGCCACAAAGTTGAAGAACGGCACCCACAGGTATTCCGGCAGGAACTTCTGTGCGAATGCCAGGGCAATGGGCGACGTGATCCAGCTGACCTTCATGACTGGCATGAATCCTGCTCGGACCGTGGCGCGGATCTGGTGGAAGGTCCTTGCCCCAGCAATTACAGCCATCGAGGCAAGATACACGGTGTTTTGGATGGGCGAAACCTATATAAGAGTCAGCCATTTCCCCAGGCACGGCATGGACGATACGTACCACCAGATTCGAGATGAGGATTTGCATGATCTTAGCCTTCAACGAGGTTCTGTTGCTGAAAAGCCACTGAAGAACACCGATAAGAGCATGTCCAAGAGGGGCACTGATCAAGGCGCCATAGGCCATCATCTTGGGCACGCGACTGCTGAAATAGTGGCCATGTTTGGAACGATCGTGAGCGAGCCATGATGCTATGATTTCTTGCAGGCCAGCCAGTGAACCCGATGTGAGCATCTTGGTTCGAAGTGGGTTGGTTTGAAGCTGCTTAATGTATGCCTGTAACTGGTCAGCACTAGTGTTGTCACTCGTCGAGCGCACCTGTCACGTACAGCAAGGTAGCCCTTGCCCGTCTCCCCTCCTGTCAAATACTCTCCAACCTTGTGTGATAGATCATTACTCTTGTCTCCGGCCTTCTGCGCCGCGGCTGTCGCGGCTGTCGCGGCTTCCGTCACCTTGGTTTTGGTGCTCTCCTGAAATTTGACCGACATGACGACGAGCCTCTGCGATCAAGACCGTCTCCTTTTGTAGCTGATAGGAAGCAATGGACGCGCGACGCTTTTCCGCACAAGTATGGGGACGTTGTCTGAAGAGTGGTTGTTGCTCGTCGTTGCGGGTGACTGACTTGTTGACGTCGAGAGACCTCGGCTTGTAGAGGATCCACGTGCTGCGCGCTGAGGTCGCGTCGTAAGGGTCGTTCGATAACTTCGTTGTTGATGTCTCCGGGAGATTGCCTATACAAATGAAGATGAGGTCGCGAGAGACGTCCTTGAGATGCAAAGGCAGGTTGCACGCTCTCACATGCACTGACGCGATTGTTGATTGGCATGAAACTGGGGAACCCAGTTTGCATTCGGGCATCATCCACCCTTTCAGCAAGTGGAACAACAAGCTACACCGATCTCAGCAAGTTGGTTGGTCAACCTCCCTTAGCGTGCTTAGAACATAAACACTCAGAACTTCCCGACAAGCCACCTCCGATTTTCTTCTTCACGTCCAAATAAATGGGCAACCCCCTGAGCGAAGTTGTGGACGGCCTTGTCGTCGCTGCAGATTTCGAGGTCACTGCTGTTGACGATTTGATCATTTAGTGGACGGTCGTGCCTCCCTGAGATGCATAGAACGATAATTCCCACGTGGCCAGGGCACTTTCCCGTGATGAAGAGGTAGGAAGGATCAATCGATACTCTTGCCTAGTCAAACATGCTACACATACCAGTGACGTTGTGAGATTCGTGCAATGTTTTTCGAACAGCGCTGGGCGTAGTCTTCGCTTTGCAGCCTTCTGTGCGAAAATGGCTGCCGCCAGGATTTTGGTCAAGAGTTCCTCCAGACCTGCCACCCGTGAGCGAGCGCCCAGTTGCACCCACCTACAACTAACTCGTCTGTTCGATGGCTTCGGCTGCGATCAATGTTCGATCTGTCACAGGAGACCTCAAATAGGTTGGCTGTACCGGTGCACTCAGGATTCTGACGGCTTCTTGCCCGCGTCGGATTTTTACGATGCTGAAGATCGTAAACCACTCGACCAGGATGCCCACCTGTATACACTCAGCCCTGCCATCACTAAAGCCGCTGCCAATGGTGACTACACCGATCAGGAACTTAACATCCTCTGGGAACAGAAATTCGACGTGAGACGAGCCATCCGCCAAGTCAGGCCCGACACTTCTTCTTCCGTCTCAACAGCAAGCAGCAGTCAATACAGTCTGCCAGCCAGCACGACCACTTCATCAATCTTGTCTGATTCCGATCCTGATACTGACCTGAGCCAGCTGTCAGACTACCTTCCGTCTTGCAGGGGTCCCCTCGAACCAATTCAAGAAGTCCATGCCGACCTCGAAAATGACCACCGGCTCTTGCCATTGGTGAAGCCGGTCGCTCTATCTCCATGCAATTTCAAAGTCTGCCAGACATGTCGACCAATCTACCAGCAGCGTGCCTGGCAGTCAATCGACAGCGTGCTGAAGACTCCCTACAAGCCACCACCAAAGCATGAATTGGCAAATAGAAGGATCTCGGATGTGAATGTTGTTAAAACAATTGGACTATCTTTGTACATAAGCACACCTCACAATCGCAGACACTTCGAGACCGAGAACGATCCAAGCAAGAGGAACAGCAGAACACAGTTCCAAGACATCGTACAGCAGCTGCTCAGAGACCAGGAAAGGCTGCCAGAAGAGTACAGAGCTGATACAGAGCAGCAGAGCCACATGCTGAGACGATCTGCAGCTGTCCAGAGTCTGTTCCAGCCCAATCCGAAAGATACCTCCGACAATGCTCTATCAGAAAAGGCTTCTCAGACAAGTTCCGATCTCCCTCAGCCACTATATCACGAACATGGCTCCGAGCGGTTCACTTCCGTTCAGTCACCGCCAACGAGAGCGAAATCTCAGTACGGTGACAGCAGATGTTCGACTGAACTACCAACGAGTCAGAACCACCAGTCGCGCACAGCAATGAATGGATTGAAAATTGATACAACCAAAGCCAACGAGGATCGAGAGAACGTCTCACCCAACTCAAAAGACGCCTACTGAGTCCGTCAAAGAGACTTTCCGCAGGTTTGGTGAATTGAGAAAGACTTCTGCCCGCTTTGTGATTGACTGAGGCGCTGCAGTGGCCAGCTCACAGCTAACTCGACTGTTTCAGCTGAAGTTGTTTCAATTTTGGACGAAAGCACGTGATTCTGATACCTTGTACATTTAGATATCGTCCTGAGGTCGATGCTACAGCCTTCTCTACGAAACCTTCTTTACATGTACTACAGATGAACCAGGGCAGCTGCAGTGTGCTTTATGGTTGAGGATGAGGCAAGGTAGATAGCCAAGATCGTTTTTTTCAAACCTGAGAACGTACCAAGCAGATATACACACCTAGCATGGTAGTGCATCATGCTTAATAAAAACTGTTTAGCAGCCGTTTGCGTAGATATTTGTACACTGCCTCGAGATTCTGCCTTCAACAGCTCCTAAGTGCAAAGCTTACGTGGGTTAAAGGTTAAACTTTACGTAAGCCAAGATTCCTCTGCTACATGACCGATTATGGCAACTCAATTGAAAACGTTGGTTGAACCACTCGTGGACATTGAACAGCACGATATGTTAGCCTAGAGGGTCGTGCCTGATCAACGACATTGACCTAGCTCGAATCAGAAGCTCGTCAGAAAGCCACGTATCGCATATGCATGCTCAAGTGCACGCCCTGTTGTCACCTAGGGACGTAGAAAGCAATAGCACAACATCGAAATTCATTCTCCACCATCAGCCTCGTTCATGTCCCGAAGATCGCAACGTCGACAATGAAGTTGCTGCTTGTCCAGCTTTCATGTCAGGAGGAAACCCTGCCGTCGCGTCTGAAACACTCTTTGCAGCTTGCTCAAAGCCGATAGCACCTCTTCTTTAGATCGGCAAGTAATAACTCCACTCTGAAACATGAGCTTCTTCCGAGATCCGAATGAGCCTAGTAGCTCTGAGGAATCGGAAGAAGGGGAGGAGGAGGAAGAGTTGGCAGTGACGTTAGACGATACTAGCCAGCCCTCTGCCAGAGAATCAACTGGTGTCGCGGAGCTAATCGAGCCAGATACCACAACAGAATCTCTATCGCTCACTAATACCATTAGCAACGGCGAAGATGGGGTCATGCCAAACAGAGACGAAGCTCGGGACATGATGATGGCCTCCATGCTCGAGGAGCTCTCAAGGTATAAAGCCGCTGAAATGATGAACCACGCGAATGCTAGTAATGCAAGAACGTACGACAAGTCTTCACCTGAGGTACAAGATTTTGCCAAAGCATTGTTTGCTCGGTCCAGTAACGTTTTGGACGAAGGCGGTCTAATGACGGCCGACTCGGCGAGTGAGTCAAGGGGTGCTTTGAGAGCACAGTTCATGGCGGGGCTTCAGAAGCTCAGCTATCAAAAAGAGCTTGAGGAGTCACGACGAGGATCAGCAGAACGAGGAAGACCTGGAGTGATGAGCGAAGCAGGTACAGCACTGGTACGTCGTCGGACGAGTCAACAGCCTGCTGCCTTCCAAGGAACACCCAATGCGCAGCTTGAACAGCTTACTTGGGAGATGAACAACATGGACATCGTTCGACGACCAAGCAACGAGTTGCAGCTAGGACCGGTTGCTCCTCCGTTCCATGCACATAGCTATTATCATTCGACCTTTGAAGAAAGAGGCCTACTGGGACGAGGTGGATTTGGTAGGGTCTACCATACCTACAACGTCCTTGATCAGCGCGATTATGCTGTGAAGAAGATACCTCTTTCACCCAAACTTTCACAAAGATACAGAGAAGGAGGTTATAAAGAGCTAACACACATCCTGAGGGAAGTACAAGCTTTAGCCAGGCTTGATCATTGCAATGTTGTTCGTTACCATGCGGCATGGATTGAAGCTCCTGTTCAGCCTGTCAAAGCACTGTTCCAGTCGCAGCCAGTACCCGTGCTATCACAGCGTGGTCAGATGCTTCTTGACAACAAGCCAGCACAACAACACTCTCCACCATATTTTGGTACTATGTTCTCCGGTCAAGACAACGGCTTCACTGATCCTTTCGGTGACGCAAAGAGCAGTCGAGACGGTCCACTACCCATTGGTCGCGTCATCTCAGCGACTTCTGAAGAGGAAGGCGTCGACGCCAGTGAGACCATTTCTTTCGATCCTTTCGCACGTTCCGATAACGACCTAGACCGGTCAAAACCGCTTTGGTCAGCACACGTGTCTCACAACCTCTCGATCTCCGCGCCTAGTGACGCCGCAAACCTTTTTACGGATGGTCGCTCGCGCCACGCTTCCAGCCTGATCTCACATATTGATGACCCCTCCGTCTACGTCCTCCATGTTCAGATGAGCATGTATCCTCTGACTCTAGCAGAGTATCTCCTCCCACCAAGTTCGCCTCGCAGGCATTCCCTCCCAGCTTCTCAGCGTCATTGCTTCCACCTCATACCAGCGCTGAGACTGCTCCTCAGCATACTTTGCGGGCTACAGTACATACACTCCCAAGGGTTCGTACACCGCGACGTCAAACCTAGCAATATATTTCTGTCGACGCTGGGTTTTATGTCACCTCTAGCATTCAGCGCTGAACAGGGGTATGCAGATATTGGCTCGTGCCCCTCTTGTTCGCACGCATCACCACGGTTTGTGAACCCCCGCATCGGCGATTTTGGCTTGGTGGCAGAATTGGCGAGAGCTACTGACTCTGCATATGGAAGCCCCAAAAGCGACGACAGCTCGAGGGCAGTGGGTACAGAGTACTACCGGCCTCCACAGCACAAGGACACGAATGGAGCTACCGATGAGCGAGTCGATGTGTTCGCATTGGGCGTCATTCTACTTGAGCTGCTTTGCAGTTGCGCGACGAGAATGGAGCGTATCGCGCTGTTGCAGGGTGCTCAGAAAGGGCAAATCCCAGATGGTATGCACACGAAATTGCGGACCGAAGGTCACGACGAAGCAATAGTAGCATGCACAGAAAGATGCATCACAGGCATGATCGATCCGCAGCCCAGGCAGAGATGGAGATGTAGCATGGTCAAGGAACGCGTTGAAGAAATATTAAGCATGATCTCAGACCAGAGGTCGTACAGGCAGCCAGACTAGTTCTACTGTGCGGCGCAGCATCAAGACTACTGTGGCGTCCAAGGAGTAGAACTGCATCGATATATATCCAGCGTTTGATCAATGCTGAAGTGTCTTCTTACACATCCACAATGGTTCACTCGCATCCACTCTCGACATTGGTGTCGAAACTGCATTGCGCCCGTGATGACATCGCTAGATCTGAGCTAGCGATAATGGTCGGGTGTACGGACAAAGCCCCGTAAGAGGCAAGGGCGACCAATACACAGTGCTCAAGGCGATCACGGCCGATGCAGAGCAGCAGGCGAGAGCGAGAAACGAACGAGGCAGTAGCTGCCCGGATACGTGGCTCGAGGCAGGTACAATCCGCCAGCATTACCAAGGCAGGCACTGTCGTCATAGCGAGTCAAGAAAGACCTGCAACAGCAACGTCGAAGGAAGGCACAATCAACAACAGCAGTCGGAAGGCAGGCACGGCACAGACTAGTAGCACAAGGCAGATTTAGACCGGCAGTGAGGCGTCGAGGCAGCAACCATGTTCGGCCAAGTCCTATGCCTGGCAGGCACGATCATTATCGCAGTCGGCATTTTGCCAACCGTTGACCGGAGGACCTTGCCTATGAGAGACCGCAACGTCCTTGGGGCAGGTGCGAGCAAGTAGTGTGTACCCGGAGGATCGATGCCGGTCGCGGACGGTCCGAAAGACGAACGGTTTAGGACGAGAGTTTTGCGTGTCCAGGGGTGAAGAGGCAAGTCATAATGGTTTGCACACTGCAGTGCGTACGAGGCTTGTTTTGTATACAAGCTGTGCGGTCTAGCTAGACGGCAAGCAGTCCGTGACCGAACATCACCCGTATCCAAGCTAAGTGAAGTGCTTTCTGAGTCTGAACTTGTTCTGTCAGCCACTATTTTCGTTCTGACGGGTGGAGCCTGGGGGTTCAGCGATGATGTCGTTTTGTTATGTGCGTCCTTTTGATATCCGGCTTGCTTCTGGCCGTCGTTAAGTATCCCGCAGTCCAGGCCTTGATCCGGGACCAAGGCTGCATCAAACAGTTTGTAGCATACAGTAGGTATGTCCATTGGGCTCACCTGCATGAAGCATTTCCGCTGGATGCTGTCATGCTTTTCGTGGTGTCAGACTCAGGGTTCCAGTCAAAGTAGGAAGCGCGTCATTTCACCGACGCCGTGGTGCTTACTATACTGGTGGTGGCGGCGGGTGATCGGGTATGCTTGTTGTGGCACTATTGGTTTCCGCGGTCGGTCAATAATGCGCAATATTGCTGTACTATACTAGCTAGCTAGGTACCTTGGCACCATTTCTGCGAAGAAAGCCTAAGGCAGAGGGAACTTTGGGTGGTCCATGCGACGGAACGCTTTATGTAAGGCGCTGCAGCTCCTCTGTGGCTGCATTGTGGGTCTCATGGCGTGATGTTGAAACCACATTCCGGCTAGAGAGGGGTAAACGCCTTGTTAGCACAAAGCTGAGAAGAAGTCTGACCTCGAACTGTTAGAGAAGCCCCCAGTGATAAGAAAGACGTCTCCACTGCCGGCGTGGATCACATCGCCTCAAAACTAGACATGCGACATGCGCAAAATATCCGCATTCACGAGGCATCATGCAAATCCTTTGCATCCGGGCACCCCTCGGTTTCGACCTTACGGCTGATGGGAACTGCTCGCGGATTTCACATCCGGGAGCAACAGTCGGACTTACCGTATCCACAACGCTGTCAGTTCAACGATAAGAGCAATTGCAGACACTCCACGGATACGGAGCTCCTATGGGTTTCCTGGCCAGGGGAAGTCTTTGAACTGCTGGACGTGTAGACTTGTACGATGCGCTCACATGGCTCACCATGGAAGTTGCTATTGGTTGTGGAGTGAGAGTGTGTTGAACATTTCGAGTCGCAGCAGCCAGACCTGAACTTCGGACTCAGTGATATTGCTTTTCCTGCGCCACAAGATTGAGTGAACTCCGCGAGGCTGCTAATTCCAAGCAGGAGCATGAACAAGGGACCAGACAGCGCAGGCGCCGGCCAAGTCTACACAGAAACGTTCTACTAATGTTGAAGACTTTCTCAACGAGGAAACGTGCAATAGAGGTGGCAGTGGGGAAGGCTATTCTCATTGTCATAATTGTTCATCAGGGCTGATGCCAGAAAGCTACATGAGCAATTGCATATCGGTGCCGCCACCTGCTTCCACGGCGCTCGTGTAACGCGCGTTTTTAATTAATAGCCCTGATCCTGGTGTGATATTACCCCAAAGTGCCGGCTATGCATCAGTGAGGTGCAACTTGTTTCAACGAGCGGATTCGTGCTCGTGTTGTTCATTGGTTTCCGCGCTGATCAACCGCGCTCTGTACGGTAGTGGTATGCACAGAAGTGACCCCTCTTTGAGCTCTCCAGCTGAGTGGGGCGCAAACAGAAGCGGATAAGTTGTCCGGCGACGTTAGTCGAGAGTTTGCTCTGCAGTGGGCCGACTGCAGGTGCTGACATGCTGACAATGATAATATCAAGTTTTGCCCTGTCTCCGGGAGTCAGTGGTACCCCCTCTTTTCTCCTCATAGCTGCTTCAACGCCTAAACTCTGATTCTTATAGCTGGACCAATGACAACGAGAACGGCTCACACTTGCTGTATTTCTCAGGCCAGATTACTGTTGATGCTTTGAGTTCCTGGCGGAGTTCGTTTGCGCTTGATACGTTCCGGTTGGCTTCTGTATGATCGAATGGGTTGTTGGTGGGGGTTTCGCTGGTGCCGGTATCATGTTATCTGATATCAACGGGTTTTGCGTTCCTCTTTTTGCTCCTTGTAACGTCGCTAGGCATTGGAATAAAATTTTGATGAGACAAATTTAAGTCTCTTTGCTGAATGACCTGGCTTAGACTGCACGTGTTCAATCCGTGAGCATCGGCGTCCTCACATCAAATTCGGGTTCTCGATCGAACTCTGGCAGAGGAGGGTTCATCATGCTCGAGTCTGTTACAGGTGAAAAATAGTGGTCGTGTTCTAGCTCCGCCTGGTCGAATGACATGTTGGAAAAGTTCGAGAAGCCGTGTGATGAAAGCCCTTGCATATGGTTTGCAAAGTACTCGTTGCCCAGGTGGCTGAGATGTTTCTGGATGTCTTGTGGTGACTTGCAGCCGTCACCATTGGCGTGACCCAGCAGCAATGCGTTCATCTGCTGCACTTCCTCTTTCATACGCATGACTTGTTCTTTCAGGAAGGCATTTTGCACGGCCTTGTCATGGGAGTCGCGCTGTAATTGTTCAGTCTTCTCCTTCTTGTTGACGCGGCATTTGGCTGCAGCGAGTCTGTTCTTCTCGAGGGATTGCTTTCTCTTGTCGTCATCTTCCGCACCTGTCAGCGAAGCAATGGACTGCTTGCGTGTATTCCTTCGTTTCCGACTTGAAGCTGTAGGCTGCGCGGCCTCTTCTTTCAACGAGGACTTGGTTGCACGGCGAGGTCTTGTTGTTTTATGGTCCACTGGCTTGTCTACTGAGGATTCTGAGTTCGACCTTGGCGGGGTCACTTGTCCGTATCGTGCAATGGCTGCGTTCGCATTTGGTAGCGGTATGCTTCGAGCAAACATTCGGTCAAGTTCCAAAGCTCGAACGGGCGAGCGAGGCTGCTCTTCCCCTTTCACTGGGTCGAAATTGAAATCGCCAAAGTAAGGATCGTTGGGTGGGCTGTAAGTCTGCTCCATCTTCGTTGGGTTCGCCGACTTGTTGGGTGCTGGGTCAAAACCAAAGTCCTCTGCGTCTGGCTGGTAAGACGGCGGTTGCAGAGCCGGGTAGTTGAAGTCTCCGTGCATAGAGAACCCATCAAGATCTGATGTGGTCGTCCCTACGACCGATGGTGCAAAGGATGAAGACATCCTGAACAAAGTGGCTGGAGGTTGAGCGTCGCCAGACGCTGGTAGTACAAGGCCGCCTTTCTTTGGAGGAGTAAGGATTAGAGAACAGTAACTATCTGGGAAGCAGGGCTTGGTCAGATGTGAGTAGCAAGAGCTTGCTAAAGAGCTTGCTAAGGTAGGAGCTTGAAAGAGGTAGATCTAGCTTGTCGACTTCGTACAAGGGATAAGTGACAAGTTTGACCATAGATAAGTGTTTTAAATATGGCAAGCGCGAGGTTGAAAAAGGATTTCTAGGAGAAGCAGGGTTTGTCAAGCACAATCTGCTGCTTTGCAAACGGATTGGCATGCACAATACTGTAGACGTCGGAAATGCGCTCCCGCAGTTTATCGCCTGTATGTGCGGGGGCAACGTTGGAAGCCGTGGCAAGGTTGTGAAAATTGTGATTGAAAGGAATTCACTTGCGAGCTGCGAGGAACAGTGAAGAGGGCCGGGAGCAGGCGGAAATATACTCCCGCTATTTTCACGAAGTGATAGAGAATACCCTGCAGTGAAAAGCCGATTGAGCAGGGTGTGCACAGTACCTGGTTGACTAAAGTATGCAACTCGTATTCTACGGCAACGTAGCACGGGTCGACTGATTGGATAGCACGATCATGAAATTAAGGTATGAGAAGCATGAATTGCCTTTAGCTGACATATGGAATGGTGCAACAAGTGTTGATCGCTGCTCGATCGAGAGATCTCTGAACATCAAGAGAGCGCCAGCATCACCGCCAGCGCAAGCGCCAACGGCAGGCTAACTCTGCATGTGTTTTAGTGTCTTGTTGCGGCTTACCGGTACTGTACTCGCTCGGGACCTACCTCCTGCTGTGTGAATCGTTTGCTAGGCTAATTGACCACTTGGCTGCAGCGGAAAAGAGCGCCTACTCGGTTCTATTTGATCCTAGCAAAGCGAAGCGAAGCAGGCAGGGGCTTCTTTTTCTACAAGCACAGGATATCATATCCATTGCTTTTGGAGACAGCCGTCGCGCACCCCTCAACTTCCTGCACCTTAGCACCTAGCTCAGCATCAACTTTGAATCTGGAGTACAACCGAGCTAGTTGGAAGTGCCATTGTTGTGCCGACACTGTTGGCGAGTTGTGAAGATCAGAATCTTTTGCTGGGTCCGGTTCGCCCCTTATTACCGTTGATCGCCAAAACCTGTACGAGCAGTTGGCAGGTACCTCTACAAAACAAAAACCATCAATATTCGGTGCTCCAGAGTTGTCCGCTGAGGCTCAATTCCACGTTGCGCTATGACATCGATCGCCGATCGACCCACGCTGCTTAATACTTTGCCATTCCCAATGCATGGCATTTCGACTTCTCGATCGACGATCTGAGGCGCTAACGGTAAGGCTTCCCACCAATGGACGCCCCCCTCAGTGGAAGAGTTAACGCGCGCCGAACTATCGAGTAGATCAAAAGCTACTGCGAGCGCAACTCGTATTCTTGTGATGTTACAACCATGGTAACGATAGATGTTTCACAGATGGTGGCAGATAGTGGTTAAAGGTACCTCCTTAGTCATGCTGCAGGCATTGGAAATATCATGTTGCAGGTTGCGATGCTTACTATTGCTCAATGGATTAGCTTCAGCCCGTGCTACACGATATGCGCTTTACAGTATAGGGATAGCCAGCCTCGGGCCACGGTGGTGTCGGTCACACAGCACTGAACCAGAACGATCTTGCGCCAGGTTAATTTCTACAGCTGAACGAGTCCGGTCTCGACGCGTCCTAACCTGGGTTCAGGCTCCTGGAACTGCCACAGGGAGCCACAAGCCGCTCGGCTTACCGTCTTGCTCAGGAACGGTGCAAAGGAACGACATCATTTTCCGGCGACAAATCCGTGATCGTCTGAGCCACGTACGCCATCGTCCCCATGATGAATGGAGCCGACAATCATAGCGCTCTGACTTCCCGAGGAGCAACCGCTTCTCGAAATGCCCGAGCCATGTCCATCCTAGCTTGGTAGATATATGTTTTCCGCGCTTTCCAAGAGATCGGTGCAAGTGAGGCAGCGTAGCGTACACATCCAAAGATCCTCGGTCTGATTCCAGTCGATCTTGTGACTAGGGGTTCTTCCTGCTCAGGTGATTCGGTGTCAATAATGTGCCTCTACGTGTTAGCGGTCACCGGACAATACTCGTAGTTTCAAACGAGCAATTCGTTAGTCTGCAAATCACCTCTCACGTGGTAACTTTTGACGGGCTTTGCGCAGAACAGACGCCACGATGTGCTCCCAGCTTCCTGATTGAGAGCCAACCCGCCCGAGCGCCATTTCCGAGGCTAGTCTTGCGCAAATTCATTTCCGCAAACAATGACTGGTCACAGATTCATGAAGCTTAAACAATGAAAAGCAAGTTTCACATTCTGGCCACTGAATACCCATCTATCTATGATGGTACATCTCTGCCCATCATGCACAATGTGTTCATCCCCTGAAGCTCAAGACGGGCCGCCAGCGACACGTGCGACCGCCACCATGGAGACGGCTCAACGCTTTCTCCATGCCATTATTTACACAACACCTGCGACAAGCTGCGCGACCGCAACAACGACGGCAACCTTCCTCACACCGCCCATGGGTGTCGCTATGGGCGCGGCGGCGTCGTTCTTTGTACTTGCCGGACCTGCGGTGATGGCCACGGGCAGGTATGTAACTTTTCCACTTTCCAAGCTCTGACTAGCTGTCCAAGTTGTTGTTTTGCTTCCATCGCTACCACTGGCGCTGGTATATAGACTTGCGGGTCCGGTGTATATCTGTGTGCAGCTTGCCTTTGTTGAACCCTCCACGCCACACTTCAAGTCTACTGTCATGCTGTTGCCGATGACGGTTGTGAGAGCGACTGTGGATGGACCGGCTGTCACAGTGACAGGTGTAGGGAAGCCGCACTTGGAGGAGTCGGTACCATCGGGGCACTTGATCACCATCGTTTTAATATCGCCGCTCTGCAAAGAATTAGTATAGACGTTGATACCAAGGGGATTTTGCAAAGCTTACCGAAGCGCTGACGGACGCAACAAGTGACTGAGCGTCTACAATGGGAAGGAAGACGCTTGTTGTGCTCGCGGTGGTGCTCTGAGCAACGACTGTGAGCCCGAAGGCCATCAGGAATGTAAGGAATACGATCATTTTTGGTGGGTGGGGTATCTGGATCGAAGAGATGTAAGTCAACAGGCCTTGAGATACAGACATGATCGAGAGGGCCGCCGCGGGTGATATATGTTCATTGTCGAGTCTTCATTGTTGACTGTGCTCGCCGCAAGCAGCGGCTACGCTATGTGCATGACAGCCAAGAGCATGGTCTGTGCTGAACGTTGTCTGGGCTCATCGACGCCCGCGACCATGTTGCTGGCGACTGACAGAGGTAGCCAATTCTAGACTGCGTTCAGAAGTCCATCAAATCTCTAACAGCCATGGCGACGAGAAACGCACTTTCATATAGTGCACTGGCACGCTTTGGTTGCCAGGTCAGAAGTGATCCGAGCGCAATGCTCCGAGAAATGCGACCGACGGCGCAGAAGTTGACTTCCATCATAATGACGCAAAGTGCCCCTGCGCGTACCTTACATATATGCACACAGTAAAACACGATCGCGGACGACGCATGAGGACAATGACTCGGATCTCCTTCAACCCAGCCTGCTGGTCCAGCGGTGGGACAGACCTTGTCGTCCCCACGTCGGGACTCTCGAGATCTCAGATCCTAAGCGACTCTTCACTACTGCACGTCATTGCAACCCTCAAGCATGCTGCACACATGGTCCCGCAGCGTGCCCTGCCTCCACGTGTCGGTCCCGTTCAGGAACAGGCAGAGCCTGCCTATCGGTGGGACGGTGTGGTCGCCTTCGCCACCGCTAGCGGCACTTGACATTCGGTGAATATCTGGCAGCCGCATGACGCTGTCCTTCTCAGCCAGCCTATGAAGGCGTCTGCATCTGAGGCGTTGAAGTTGTTCACCGAGTACGAAGTACAGTACAATGCTCACAGTTGACAAGATTGTGCACCTCGGGCTACCCCGGGGTTCTCTATTATAGACTCACTGTGTCAAGAGTGTTCCCAGGCATACGATGCGCCAGTACAACTTTACGCCATGGCGCTGGCCGTGGGAAGAAATATTTTGTTCTCGTTTATTGCATCCTTAGGCTTTCATAGGCTCGTGACTACACCATCTCTTTTGCCGGACCATAGGCATGAGTCTCAAGCGACAAGACAGTGCGTGCTGAGACCATGTCTTCGAGCTCCGACTCACATGGATCAAGCACGATTACATGGGTGTGGGACTTGTCGTTATGCAACTCAGTGACTGCCAAGCTGCCGTCGTACCGGACCTTTCTCTTCGGCATGGTGAACCGACGAATTGGATGGCCCATGTACGTCACACGAGGCTGTGGGTATGGACAGATGGTTCAAGTTGTTCCATCGTATCACTGACCTGACTAATTTAGACGATAGACGACTTGAGTCTACTACCCGTGTGGTCGCGTCTAGGAGTGGCCAATAACAAGGCAGCAGCGGTACGATAGTCATCGCTTTTCGATAGCCGTTGAGCTATAGCTTCAGGGAAATACAAAACCGCCGATGTCTGCGGGTATTACTTTTATTCCAAAACGTCAGACCACAGCACATGGGGCGGTGGAAATGTGGACCTACTTCATTCCCTTTAGTAATGTTACTATCGTTTCTTCATACTGTTCGGTCTCAATAGATCTCACACTTGATCGTTGATATCCATCTCATCCATGTCGTCTAACAAGTCATCCACATCAATCTTCGGCACCTCTTCGTCCCCGCTATCCTCCGTCGTGACCATGCTCATCTCGTCCACTTGCTTCTGCCTCTGCTGAGCTTTATACAACGCAAGCGTCTGTCTCAGCTCCGGATCCTCTTCCACATCACGCAAGAACATCTCATAATCTGCATCCATGCGCTCTTGGTCTGCTTTCTTCGGTAGCAACTCGCCTTCGTCCTTGTTCATACGCTTGAGCTTCCAGGATCGGGACTTTGGCTTGCGCTTTCGTGCGTAGTGTTTCTTCACCAGCATAACATCCGGGATCTGGGAGCTATACGTGCTACTGTTCTCGATTTCATCGAACTGCGCGTTGTTGAAATTTGTGCCTGTGAGTTGGTAGCCCATCACGCTGTCGCCGGCGTGCAGCACGGAGCCGAGGTGTGTGCGACAGAAGTAGGTCTTGTCATTTGCGCCCAGATCTGAGGCACGAGCGACCGTGCACTCTGCTAGGGTGAAGCGACCATTGCTGGGACCCAGAGGCTCAATGTCAAGGACAATGAACTCAACTAGCTCCTTGACGTCGGCAAGGTTGGTAAAGGGTGCTCGCCAGTAGATTGCTGTTGGTACATCCGCTGTTTGCAGGGTGTTCGGGTCGATCAGGTTTATGCTTGTGCCCACTCTGTGGCAGAGGGAAATGGGTGAGATATTGCCTATTGACTTAGCCAGCTTGAGAGGTAGTGCGACCAGGTCGTCTCGGCATATAGGCACCAGTTCTGCAGAGTATGTGAATTTGTACGACTTCTTGGAGGTATGGATGTCCATGCTGATGAGTTCCTGGGACTTCTTGACTCGTACAGGAACGCTGCTGTTCAAAAAATCAACAAACTTCTCGGCGTGATTGCGTTGCGCGAAAAAGAAATCTATGCCGTCGTGGACCTCTTTGATGTTGATGGCTTCTCTGTGAGCGCCGTGCTTGAGCATGAGTTGTTCGAGGAAGAGAAAGGTACGCTTGTGGGCCACTTTCTGTCGAACTTGTACCGAAGCCCGCCAGACGTTCGCAGTGTAAGACTTTGCACAATCTGGACACTGTTGTGATGCAACGACATATTCGACCTCGAAGGTCTGCTGAATGATGGCCCCCTCGTAGGCTTCTTGTTGAACGGTAATTTTGACCTTTATTCTTCGAGAATGTGGCTCTGTCCATAGAAAGCTAGCATCAATGATACGGACTTTGCTTAGGCCTCGAAGTTTTCGTAAACACAGAGCCAGAAGTTCTCTGCTCTCTGGTGCTGCTGTTACCCATTGTGATGGTGGGGACAGCCATCTCTCACAATCTCTGCATGTGTGGAGGACACCTTCTCGCTGTATGCCTTGGGAAGCGTCTACAGTCAGTTTGACGCAGTCGTAACATAATGCTCCTGCCGCTACTGTGCCGTCAATGGGTGCACCACAGTTGCAACATAATATCGTTGCTGCAGACTGTGCCTGTGTGGGGGGTGCAAGTGGCACTGAGTCGACCTCCATCGTAGTTGACTCTGGTCCTTGAAGTTCTGAGTAGTAGGCTCAATCTGCGTATAAGAACACAAGTTTCATTAACAACAAGGGAGGTATATGTGGCGAAGACGTCTTCAACATCAAGACTTGATGCCTGACTAATAAATTTCGAATGTCGTGGACGCCTCACGAGTCACAGATTTCTGGCGTCATGGTAGGGACCCACTTCAGCCTCGTCACTCGTCCACGTCTGCCTCAGGCTGTCCAGTTATCTCTAGCAAGACCTTGGGAAGAGAGGATGGGGAAATGCCTGCGGTTTTCCGGGTGGTCTTTGACTGTCATTGGAGTTTGGCCATCATCCTCTCCAAAGGCATATCTTTCGTCACTCCTTTGTACTAGTATACTTCTAAAATGCATCCTTGCTGCGCGAGATATGCTTTCAGTTTCCTAGCATCAAATAGGAGCTCGACAATACGAAGCGCAAGCTCACAGCTTAGATCCAGAGCCCTTCGTCCTACACAGCAAACAGCCATGTTCAGCACTAGTCGGCAGTTTAAATATGCCTCACAAATGCCGAAAGAGCAGCCTGGAGATGAAGCAGATGATGTTCTGTTTGGGTCGTTGTATGGTGTTCGCACGGTAGAGCTGAACAGACCGAAGAAGCTCAACTCCCTGAACGGTTCCATGGCACGCAAGATCCTGCCGCGGTTAAGAGAATGGGAGAACTCACAGATGGCGAACATGATAATGATCACTGGTGCAGGGCCGAAAGCTTTTTGTGCTGGAGGAGACGTCGCTGAGTTGGCCAAGAACAACTCTACAAAAGAAGGACAGCAGAAGTCTACAGACTATTTCGCGCTTGAATACCAGCTCGATCACCTCATTTCAACATATAGCAAGCCATATATCGCGGTCATGGACGGAATCACCATGGGCGGCGGCGTTGGTCTCTCGGTACATGCTCCTTTCAGAATTGCGACAGAAAAGACGGTGTTTGCAATGCCAGAGACCACGATCGGATTCTTCCCGGACGTAGGTGGAAGCTTTTTCCTGTCGAGAATGGACGGTGAAATTGGCACGTATCTTGCCCTGACATCAGAAAATCTGCATGGTGTGCAAGCACTGTATGCTGGAATTGCAACCCACTACCTCGACAGCTCCGTGCTACAACCACTCACGACGCGCCTGTCTGAGCTGCAATTCAAGGATCACGCCGGTATGCAGGAGCGACTCGCGTTGATCAACAGTACCCTCGCCGAATTCACTACCGAGCTGCCAGCCCCCGACTCGTACCCCAAAGCGAAGAATGGCAACATCAGCGGTGAGCTTAGAGAAGTCATCGACCAATGCTTCAGCTTCAACACTGTTGATGAAATTCTTGCAGCTTTGAGACGACATGAAGGGGGCACAGGAAAGATAGCAGAGTGGGCACAAGCTACGATCAAGACAATGGCCATGCGATCGCCCACGAGTCTGAAAGTGACACTGAAACAATTGAGGTTGGGCCAGAAATGGAGTATTGGCGAGACATTCGTTCGCGAACACGAGATGGCCGCTAGATTCATGCAGCATCCCGACTTCACCGAGGGTGTCAGTGCCCGGCTGATCAACAAGCCTCCCACCAAACCAAACTGGCAGCCAGCTACGCTCGAAGAGGTGTCCGACAGCGACGTTGATGAGTTCTTTGTGCTGCCTGAGGGTGTTGAAGGCATGGAGCTGCTGGAGGGTTCGCCTGCGTCGTTACGTGACTATGTCGAATATCCACATGCAAAATTTGGGTTGCCAAGAGAGCGTGACATCGAGGCTGTAGTAAGGAACAAAGGCAGGCAGGGTGCTCACGCCGTGAGGGATGAGGTCCTCAAGCAGTGGGACAACAAGCCTGGCGTTAGCGAGAAAGTTGCTGACGTTCTGGAGCGCAAGACGGATACGCGGGGAGGTGAGGTGCATTGGAGGGACAGGCAGAGAGCCAGTTTATAGATTGAGACTTGCTAGTAATACGCGGATCTTATGCAAGTTGATTCCCCCACCAATAGACTTCTCAGCTCTGGCATCAAGAATCATCTTCGTTCACTGTTTTCGCCTTCTGCGACTTCAGGCATCGTCTTTGGCCCATCCCAGCGCCATGCTAAAGCTGATAGAGAATCACATTGCATGCCCACAACGATCAACCTCCAACGAGAGATAGGCTTTAGCTTCTTCACTCTGTTTCAGAAGATCGATAAAACTCAAAATCAGGTAAATCAGTAGATTTTGAGTGCTCCAAGTCTGGCGACACGGGTGAGACCGGAGCAGTACAGTCGAACGCTGTATCATTCGACAGGAGTGGTGGCAGCAGCTGGTATTCGTCCTTGCTATACTGAAATCTTTGGGTTGGAGCCACTTGAGGAGGTGCGAGTGTAGGGTGTCTTGCTCCTGTGCCCAAGTCGAAGTCCAGCTCATTGGCTTGAAGGCCTCCAAGGAATCCTCCTGCATTCATGTTATGGTCTAAAGAGTGATTCTCCTTTCGTATGGAAAGATATGCATTTTTTCGTATTCGAAGTAACCAATAGCCTCCAATATTCTGGGGTCAAAATATAGGTCCTCTAGACCAGGAGGGGGAAGTGTAGAAAATCCGAAGTCGAAGTACACGTCTTGGTTGGTCTGGTTGGAGGGGTACTGAGTTATATCTCCCGACGACGATCGCAACTTGGTGTCCGTGAAGCCAGAGCCGGTACTGTTTTGCAAGGACTTAGCAAGAGGTGCAGATCCAAGGAATGTGGAGCCGGAGTTGGAGTCGGAGTTGCACCGGACGGACGTACCAAGAAGTGTAGGAGGAGGAAGAGGTGTAAGAAGAAAAAGAGGCGGACGATTAGGTGTGCTGGAGTCGAAGATGTCTCGATCGGGTGGATCTCGAGAGGTGATGCGGCCACCAAGCGGCGATCCAGACACATCTCGATCACGATTCTTTTCCAGGGAAGTGATTGAACGAGAAAGTTGCTTTGAAGGCGACATCGTACTGGCATCAAGTAACCTGAAACTCTGGGACCCCAGTTCTAAGGGCTGTGTTCCTGCGAAACTGCTAGTGCCACGATCGAAAGTCCTAGCATTCTGTTTTGATGGCGTCAGTTTCGGTATGGTGATCTCGTGCTCCTGCTCATGGTACTTTTGAACATGTCTCCTCAAGACAGCTCGACTTGGAAGACCATCTTCAGCAAATTCACACGTTGGTCTCGGACAGCGGAAAGGTTGCACGTGAGAGTGCTCGTGCTTTGCACGTTCTACCGGTGCACTGAAGCCCTGTATTGAGTGCGGGCACCTAGGCCATCTGCACAAGATGGTGCGGTCGCGTGTCTGGAGCGAAACTTCTCCATATCGTGTTGTGTGATCTCCATCTGAGCGATCGTTGGACAGCCCCTTGAAGCAAACTTTCAAATTGCTCCTGGTAGCATGCATACGCCTTTTCGACCGGGTTCAGATCCTGTATCGTGAGACACATTGGGGTCTCATCAGATCGGTTTCTAGGTATCTCCTCTTTCGAGGTACGTACAAGACATTGTAAGATTGGCAAGCTAGTATGCCAGACGAGGCTTTGTGGGCACCGTTCTCCTTGACTCGCAAAAGCATCAATGTCAGATACGTCAATCGAAATGCCGAGCCTTGTAGGACCGCAATCCAAACTTTGTTGCAAGAATGCTCGAGCATAACTCTCGATATGATCGGGCCTTGTATTGCGCTCATCGAGCCGTCCACAGTCGATCATGCGGGTCCTCCCGTGGTTCTTGACATAAGGAAAGAGACTGTGGAGGCCGAGCACAATCTGCTTGTAGGTACTCGATGTCTTGACATTCGAGAAGAAGTCCTCGCAGTTCATCAGGTAGCGCAAGCATGTAACCCCAACCTGTCGCTGAGTTACTTCCTTTCGAAGATATGGCCGGCTTGCCTCGGGACTTAATAGAAACTTCTGCACTGAAAAGTGAACAAACGTAACCGTATTATCACGGTGTTCTTCGATGAGAGGTTTGCACCAATCAAGAGTTTCCTTGTTGAGTATTGTCTGTTTGCTCGGGGCTTGTACGGCAGTACCGAAAACAAGAAAAGGCAAGGATGAGTCGATCAACGCGACATGCGCTTTATCTGTTGTGCTGTACGGCCCCAGAAATGCTGCAGATGATGTGGGCGCTTGGCTAGACTCTCTCGAGTTGTATCTCCGGACCCCAGCCCACTGCTCAAGGGATGTTCCATACTGCAACCCTCACCGCATGACTGACCCTGATGCGCGCGTTATCATGACCTGCCAGGTCAGTGGTATCTTGGAACAAACAACATTGGACAGCGACGATCCGCTCTAGACTGATCCCTCTGAGATCTACACCATTCGGACGTATATCCACGCACCGTAGCCACGACACTTACGAACGATCCTCCATGATCATCAGCGTCAAGCTCTCAGCTTCATGCAAGGCCGTGAACGAGGTTGAGACCTGATAACGAGAGAGGTACCAATGACCTGTGGCAGAGTAAGCAAGACTACCTGGGCCGTGAATGCTTTGTCGACGTTCTATCTTGACAGCGTTCCTCGCAGCGCCCACTGGAATTCCGTGGTGGCATACTTGCTGACGACATGGGCCTTGGCAAAACATGTAGCATGCTCTCTCGGGTAGCTGCTGACGACCATACCCCAGACTTCAGCGACAAAGCCGAGATATTTGCACCAGAGGTGACACCGAAGATCACTCTGATTGTTGTGCCGCTGCCACTGCTTTAGATGTGGGGAAAGCACACCGAGCTTCACCTTGTCCCTGGCAAGGTACGAACCACGATATACTACGGCCAGTCCAGGTACCAAATTGACTCGTTCGCAGCTTATGACATTATACTCACTACATACAATACGGTGGCTGGAGAGTGGAAGACGACACAAGCCAGAGGCGCCAAGAAGTCTAACGCCACTGCTAGCGACTCCCTGGCATCGCGTAATTCTTGGTGAAGCACATATCATCGAGAACAGGAACACAGCGATATCAAAAGCAGTGTCAGCACTAAAAGATGATCGAAGATGGTGCACCACGGGTACACCAATTCAGAACCGGTCATCAGACTTGTACATTTTGCTGCGGTTTCTGATACTTTATCCCTACGACAATCTTCGAAATTTCGAAAGACCCTTCGTGGAGCCATGGAAGAATTCCTTTGCTTCCGCGGGCGTGCACAATCTGCAATCACTGTTTAGGGCAATAGCCATCCGCCGGCCGAAACCCACCATTGCACTAACCACTCGCCACGAGATAACCCAACAGGTCCAATTCAGTGCCGAAGAAGAACACATTTACGAAACAACGAAAAAGGGGGTGATTGACACCATCAATGCCGCAATCACGCAACCCGAGTTGGACGCTGGTAGATCTTACTTCAACACATTGCAGCGTATCAACGACCTCAGATATATCTGCAACCATGGAAAGACTCCTACCCAAAAGTCATTTAAGCTGCAGAACACAAGCGGCTGGCCGCAGGAACCGGTTCATCCAATCGCAGTCGGCTGTGCTCTTAGGCACCAGCAGTATCAGAACCTGCGAATTGTAAGATAACGAGCTGCTTGAGGACTCAGAATCAGAGGTAGATTTTCCGCGGGCAGGAGACACTTCTTCGTCAACCAAGCGATCCTCTTTGTGTCCGATCTGTATCACATTCACATCTGATGTTCACTTCTTGTCGCCTTTCGCCTTGGCATCGTCTACAAGCGAGTCCTATGCAAGCACTCCAGACACTACTAATACATGCCTTTCGAGCAAAGTGCAATCCCTTGTGCATGCCGCGCAACAAGTGCCTGCGCAAGACAAATGTGTCGTCTTCTCCTATTGGAGATCCAGTCTAGAGCTGGTCAGACGAGCATTCTCCTTCGCATGCATCACAATCACGCGGTATTTTGGGCCAATGCCTCGTAAGAAACGAGACAATGTTCTCAGAGACTTCGCCTACAGTAGCGATGTCAAAGTGATTCTAGTGTCCATATCATGTGGTGGTACTGGACTGGATCTGACTGCTGCCAACCATGCATTCTTACTCGAACCACAGCGAAATCCCATGTTAGAAGGACAAGCATTAGCGCGTGTGCATCGTATTGGACAAGAAGAGCCCATACGGTTCATCAGACTTATCATGAAGGACACCTGGGAAGAGAAGATTGTCGCCCTGCAAGATCGAAAGCGTCTATTGGCTAAGCTCATCGTTGATGGTGAGAAAGTGGGGATGGGAAATGATGGCAAGCGGTGTCTTCTGTGGCTGAGAGACCTTGTCGCCTGAGGATCTTGGATAACAAGATGGTATTGCGCGTCTTGCAGAGGGGAAACGTGGCTGTCCGTCAAGATGGACTTCTGGACTCACATTTGACACGTAGCCTATTGGCTTCTGTCTCCTGGGTGACTAGTCGATTGACCATTCTGACTTATTACTTCTCTCCATATTGCAAACAACAGCATCTGAAGTCTAAAGCACTTATCTGGAGGAATTGGAAACTCAACCGCGATAGCGGTGCTTTGCGATTGAAAAGTCTGGTGTAACCTGTCTGTGCTAGGAAACTCAAAATGACCACTTTGAAGCACCATTGAAGCCCTCAGCTGCGTCGAACTTGCGCCCTGGGCCTGGGACCATCTGACTTCGGCTTTTCGGCAACCAAGTCCTAGTTGCGGCGTAAATGCTGACACCATGTCTCCTTTGCGGTGACAACAAATGTCTTCATTCAGTTCAAAGTACGACAGTCTAGCAAACCAATGCAGTCCCCATGTTTTGCTAGGTCAAATTCGAGTGTTAACCCCATCCCCCCGGCCTCATGTCGCTTGCGAGGCAACGTAGGTAGGTGATTCGTACATCGTACAACGGTAAATGATTTCTGGTACGCAGCGGTGCCCCAGTCCCGCAGGGGCACCACAAAAAAGAATCACGGTGATGGAGTCCTGGAGGATGGCAAGCATGCCGGTGGGGATAGTTGCGAAGACATTACAAGCTTATTAGCCTCCGGACGCCATGATTCTTATGACTGGCCGAACCATGCTAAAAGCATCGATGGCGGCTTGGCATACTCTCGTTGAAGGACATAATGTTTCGCAGTACGCAGATCATTCCGCTTGCATTATTGCCACATCATTACGAGTCCCTGCAGCTGTTTGCGCGGTGCAACGCATCGACGATCTCTGTCTCGCATGCTGACCATTGTGACTGGCCTGGTTCGTTTGCTGCTAAGATAGAGCGAAACCCACGGGTGCCTTTGGAGCATGGAAATAACGGTTCATACCATTATCTATCTGGCTGCTTATAAGCTCAGCATCAGTGAGGTCGGGTGAATGTCGTCCGCTGTGGGAGGCGGGGAGCCGCAACACTCGCTAGACATGATGGAGCCCCGAACTCTTTCGGCTACCACCCCTAGTCTCTCGACCTTGTGCATGTACGACCATGGGCTAAGCTAGTACAAGCTTCCAGGCAAGTCTGGGCGCTCGACGAAGCGTGCATCCATATTGTTGAACACGCGGTCCCTCATAACCGAGACGACAGCTTGCTACAGAAATCCTTATAGCTGGCCTGCTGTCGCTCTCCCGTCCCCCTAACTCCCCCGTGGCATATTCCATCGACTATAGCATCTTGAAATTTCGGCCCAAGGGTCATACCGGTTGCAATGGCCTCGTCTCCTTCTAACAGTACGGACAAGCACCTCGAAGGTCACAAAGAGGAACAAATCGAGCGTCTGGCAACGTACGACAGGAGCTTTCCAGCCAGCAACATTACAGACGCCCATCGTGACTACCTGATCGAGCGACATGGCACGTATCAACTCGACCCGCTGCCAGATTTCACAAATGCCGATCCACTCAATTGGTCGAATTCAAAGGCAAGTCATCGCAGAAAGCCTGCTATTCCTATGCTAACAGGCCACAGAAAACGATCAACATCCTCCTCGTGGCATTCCACGCCATGATGGCCACATTCACAGCCGCCTCCATTCAGTCTGCGTTTGAGAACATCGCCGAAGACCTTGACGTCCCCCTCCAAACAGCAACCTATCTCACCTCACTATTCATCGCCATCCTCGGAATCGCACCACTGTTTTGGCAACCTATCTCCAAACGCTATGGCCGCCGACCCGTCTTCCTCATCTCCCTGGTCTTCAGTGCCATTGGCAACATCGGTTGCGCCAAGAGTCCCTCATACGCCAGCATGGCCGTCTGCCGCGCCATCACAGCCTTCTTCATCAGCCCGGCCGCCGCAATCGGCAGCGGCATCGTGAAAGAGGTGTTCTTCAAAGCAGATCGAGCCCGCTACATGGGCATCTGGACATTGATGGTCACCATCGGCGTGCCAGTAGCTCCTTTCCTCTTCGGCTTTCTCGCCTTCCGCATCACATACCGCTGGATCTACTGGACGCTCGCCATTACCAACGCGGTGCAATTTGTCCTGTACCTCTGCTTGGGCCACGAGAGCAGGTACATGCGCGGTGGCGACGAAGCCACAAAGCCCCACGGTTTGTTCTTGTTCCGCCGCATCGACTCCAGTAAGATCACAGCCTACGAGTTCATCAGACCGTTCCGCTTCTTCGGCAAGATCTGCGTCGTTATCCCTACTTTTGCGTACTCGATCGTGTTTCTCCTCACAGGTGTCATGATCACAGTCGAAATCCCCCAGCTGTTCGGTGAGAAGTTCCACTTCAACACCCAACAACTCGGCCTGCAGTTTCTGGGTACCATCATCGGCTCGATTGTCGGCGAGCAAATCGGCGGGTGGTCGTCAGACCTCTGGATGAAACAACGGGCCAAGCGCGGCGCCCAACCTCAGCCTGAGTACAGGCTATGGCTCAGCTATCTCGGCTATGGTCTCTCCATCTGTGGTGTCGTGGTGTTCCTGGTCCAGATCGCGAATGCACCCGAAGGAAACTGGAACGTGTCTCCCATCATTGGAGCTGGAATCGCAGCAGCCGGAAACCAGATCGTTACAACTGTGCTCATCACCTACGCTGTTGACTGTTACATTGAGGACGCTGCTACTGTCGGCGTGTTCATCACGTTCGTGAGGCAGATTCTGGGGTTCATTGGACCGTTTTGGTAAGTTTTACACGGCGTTAGCGACCCATATTGCGAATTATGCTGACAAGAAAACAGGTTTCCCCAGATGTACGCAAACTGTGGCTTATACGTAAGCGCTGTCATTTGCACTGTCCTCATCGTTGGTATCAGCTGGGTGCCGACGATGTTCATTCATTGGCGGGGACCTACTCTACGGAGCAAGGATAGAGAGTACTAGTTCGGTACACGTTCGTACCTACACATATTGTAATCTTCGAGTGTGCATAGTCTGGGTCGCTGGTACTTGGACAATTGAAAGGATGAGATATGTTTTTTCCATTGCATGGTCGACGCTACTGCTGAGGTGATGATGCTTCCACGTTTTACCTCGCGGGGTCTACCCCAGTCTCTCCTTGACCTCTATTTCTCGATTTGCTTCGCCTTGCACGCTGCTTACTTGTACCTGTAAGCAGAGCGTAGACAGTCGGCGGGATCTGCGCAGTGAGAAGACGTCGTGCTTAGCGGGCGAGACCGGTCAGATGTTTAGTAGGTCCTGACACATTCACCGAGAGGCCCAAGAAAGTAAACTTTCGGGTTATAAACCTTGGAGTTTGGTTGACAGTACGTCGAAACCGCTCGGCCGGCCCACCATGCTCGAGTGGCAGTACAGGGCAGGGCAGGACGTGGACTGTCTTCACTCCTTCGAGCCTCGTCTCCGTCTGGTTTTAGTCGAGTCGAGGTAATCCTCCTCGAAACACTGACGATCCGACGTATAACAAGCGTGTTGATGATCGTCAACATGTTGACAGTGTGACCGCTAAGACCGCAGCTCAGTACACTGACTGAGCATTTTTGCCTGGGTGCCGGTAGGTGTACACGTAAGGTAAACCGGTCGTGAGGACTCCTTTTTGAGGACTTCGAGGCCTTTCAAACATTAGCCACAAGTGATTTCGCATCCGCCGAAGTGTGTCATCAAGCAGCTAATGCCAGCCAGATATTAAAGAAATCATAAAATTAAGAGGGTATCCCGTGCTTGCCCGGGGACAGATCTTCAAACGCTCCAAATCCCGTATATCGGCACTCCAATCACACCCAGCCTGCTGTTCCCCCCAAACCGACACTGTGCGCCTGTATGCTACTCTAGAGTAAAACGATGCTTCCCGAACAAACCACAATCAGCTATGTGCATGAAATTTCCGAGAAGTCAGCAGGGCGCACGTTTAGTGAGGCTACGTTGTAGGACAGCCAGCTGCTGCGGCGCTTGTCGGGTAGAACCAGGCCGCCACCGCAATAATGATATACAACATCATCAAAAGCAGTCCCTCCAGCCAATGACTCTTCCCGTCTTGAATCAGGTAGTTGACCAGTATGACTGCAACAAACAGCATGGCAAGCTGAAAACCGTCAAAATAAAGCGTCATTTCGTCACCTTTGCCGGCCATCCAACCAATAACAACCACAAGCGGTAACACAAGCAGCGCAATCTGCATGGACGAACCAACGGCGACACCGATTGCGAGATCCATCTTGTCTTTGAGTGCAACGGAAACAGCCGTGAAATGCTCTGCGGCATTGCCAACGATAGGGAGAAGGATCAAACCAACGAAAGTTTTGGAGATGCCGTCGGAGTCGCAGGTTACGGCGTTGATGGAATCGACCAAAAACTCGGCGTTGAGGGCGACAAGGACGGTAGCGGCGATGAGCGTGAATATTGCGACCGGAAGGGAGAGCTGAGGAATTTCTGGTTCATCTTCCTCTTCTTCGTAGTTGGCAGATGTGGGGGAAGAGGTGGGAGGAGTCTGCGCGAGCTCGGGGTTGGAGCCGTGACGATGGGTGACGGATTGTAACTTTGCAACACCTGCTCGCTTCTTCCATTTGCTTTTCGATTCTTCGGTGAAACGGGTCTGGTTCTTCTCGCTGGGTGCAGTGTACATCTCGACATGAGATTTCAGCTGGAAGAAGAGGTAGGCGCCATAGACGATCAACAGGACAACAGCGGTCGCGTGCGACAGTTGCGGCACGCCACTAACAAGTGCCTGACCGGACGTGGTCCTGTCGGTGCTGCTGGTTTGCGCCCATGCTTCGAAGGCAGTAGGAATGATCAAGCTGGCAACGGCGAGAAAGAGAAGAGATGATGCGGTTTGGGCCACTGTGGTGTTAAAGGCTTGTTCGAGCCGATTCCAGCCACCCAAGAAGAACGCCATGCCCAGAACTAGGAGGAGGTTGGACAGGATACTGCCAATGAGCGAGGTTTGGACGATCAGAAACTGGTTCTGGAAGAGGGCAATGATGGAGACGATCAACTCGACAGCATTACCGAAGCTTGCATTGAGCAGACCACCCAGGACTTCACCTGTCCTCAAGGCGATCTCCTCGGTGGCGTAGCTGAGCAAACCTGCCAGAGGAATGATAGCGATGAAGTTGATCACGAAGATGGCAATTTCGTTGATGCCTGCGAAGTGGACCGCGATACCGATTGGCGAGAAGATGAGTAATACGTTGACCCATGATCCGAGGATGGTCGCTCGGAACTGGCCCCAGAAGGTGAAGTGATATTGCTGTTTTTTGTCTTTGCCATTGTTGTCGTCGACCTCCTCTTTCTTGCCGCCCAGGAAGCCGGGAATGTGGAGGTTGTGCTTCTTGTCGGCTGTTTTCTCATGGTGGTATGCCGAGGTCGTGGCGCCATTGCCTGCGGGAACTTGTGTGAGAGAAGACTGGTCTGATCTGCCATGCCCCTGCTCCACTGGAACGCTGTTGTCGAACTCCTCGGGACTGTTGACCTTTGTTAAATTGTGCTCAGCGTCGCCCAGCTCGACGTCTCTCCTTCTCGAGTGTGCAGCAGGATCTGTTTGAATTGGTCGTTGTCCGCCGCGTGCAGTTCCCTCTTCTATGATCGCTGGTCTGGCATCGTCTGCCGTTCGCGATCTTTCGATGCGCCCTTCTTCTGCACGCCTCGTGTAGCTGCTACCTCGATTTGGCTTCCATTTCGCAAATGGATTCTTTGGATCGTTCCATGCTTCTCGCCGGGCGTCTGTCTTGACGTGATCTATTACTGATTAACGATGTTCAGTTGACAGACACCACATATACGTACGCATATGGTCTCCTCTGCACTCGATTCTGCTTCACCAACTCCTCTGTTCTCGAATGCACAGTTTGAGTTCGCGACTCAAAAGCACGTGTGTCAGTGGTCAGGTGTGGGAGGGCGACAAGCGCGGTGAGTAAAGCGACTGTGGACAGTCAAGACAGCAACGCAAACAGTCTGAAGGCAGGTTCTACGTGACGTCTTGTAGGCGTTGGTGTGTCAAACAACAAGCATTAGACTGCAGCAACAATGGTCGAAACAAGGAATGGACGTCCGGTGGCTAGAGCAGAGAGCCCAGTGGCTAGATCTGAGGAGCGACAGGTACTTGGTAGAGTGATGCCCACAAAAGCAAGTGTTTCGACAAGGAGCATGGAGTGCTATCGAGTGAAGGATCCGCTTTGGGCGCGATTCCTGCCATTCTCCTATCGGAATGGGAGCTAGAGACGTGCGTTGACAACTGGAGTCAGGGCTGTGCTGCAAAGCGAGGCGGCAACAGCGAGTCAAAAACGTCCCTGCAATTTGAGGCGTAGATCACTCACGTAGCCGACCAACTGTACAAAGTGGCTTGCACTAGCCATCGAAAGCTGATTTGCCGGCACAACTTGGATCGTGTGGCTCTGCTGCGTTGTTGCCGTCATTTATTGTTGATCAATCGAGCTGCCATACTGACTTCTACTCTACGTATGGCATAGACGTGCTCTACGATTGAGTAACGTGAATGAAGATTCTTGAGACAGCGTTGTTCAATGAAGTGCAAACCACGAGCCATGCGATGTTTGAAGCTCCTCGATTCAAGCCTGCCAATGCTCGCCAATTTGCTTGCCCAGCGTGCTTGGTTTTGCTTGGACGCTTGGCCGTAAGTGCCCCAGCTTTCTCGCTTTCGCTCTCTCGCTTCAGGCATGAATTACCATAAACTACGTTACTCAAGAATGGATCGACTTTCGCCATGAAAACTGCACACTCCGAGAAGCTGGACTTGTGTTACCACCTAACTGCTGGCATCCGCGCCTTTTCTTGTCGAACGGCAAGCGTGTTGACCTGAAACCTGCTCGGCTTGCCAAACACGAATGTAACAATGCATGATGATGTCGCTGTGCGAGATCCGGCCGCCATGGCCAGTCCCTTGGCACATGATGCCTCGGCCAGCATCTCAGAAAATCCCATCACGCCAGGAATGTTGCATAGCCACAGCGCGAACGACGACAATATTGAACCAAGTCGATGCAGAGTCTGCATGCTCAGGCATAGTGCACAATACATGAGAGAGAGAGACTTGCTCGGCCACGAACATATGCATTGCCAAACATGAGGACGCGCGGAACATAAACCTCTACCACTCCATCCTTCTAACCTCATCTAAACTCCAGTACTTCCTCACATTCTCCGCCCCCAACATCCTCACCTCCTCATCCAAATGCTCCCATAACACCTTCCCAAATCCATCCATGACCCCCTTCAACTCCTCCATCCTCAGCTCTTTCTCCCCACTCTGACACGCCCTCAGATAAGCCTCTAGCGCCTCCAGCCCCTCATGGATCTGCTCATGCTGCCCGATTAGTATCTCGTCGTCCTTGAAACCGGGCATCCTCGTTGAAAGTTCGGGGAAGATATGCTGCTCCTCGATCGTGTGGTGAATCGTGAGGTGGTGGCAGAGTTGGAGGCCCGTTTGAATGAGGCCGCGCAGTGAAACGCCGGCAGGTCGTTGTCCGGTGGAAGCGACGCGGTAGATCATGTTCCAGGTGTGGCGGAAGTGGTTGTGCTGGGTAAAACTGTTAGGCCGGACTGCAAGACATACTGGTGAAGCAAAGAGACTTACGTAAGCGTCCATCATGACGGCCAGTCTGTTATATTGTCGGAATTCATCAGCTGAGAGTTTGGGCAGTTCCTCTGCCTTCTTGGGATCTGCTGGTCCAGCCTTCTCGAGCACAGGCATCGGATTCTGTTGGGGGAGCGCGTCTGTCATGGTCGTGCGTTGGTGTGTCGTAGTCGACGAGGGCTGAAGATGCCGGGATGTTGAGACTACTGGGATCTTCTTCGCCGATGGTATTCGCCTTGTTACTGAGCGCTGCACTAAGGACCAGGCAGATCTCATATAGGTATTGCTGGTCAGTAGCGGAATGGATGAAAGCCCGACTGCGAGGATAAGTACAAAGAACCAGAATCGCATGTGAAGTAAGCTAAGGACAATCGCCTAAGGCTGGCAATGGCAACAGTGAGCACTCAATTGATGTCTTTTAACTTTGTGCCTATTGCTGCAAAGTCATGTCTCGCAGCAGTATCTTTTCCTGTGGCGCGCATCAAATCTGCCGAGATTCGAGAAAAGTCTTTCGGACCGATCGTGATTGGCTGACACATCTGCTTCGGTATGTGAGATTTCGGACCGAGACATGACCGAAGGCCGGGCGAGCACAGTGGTCTCTGTCCAATTTGCTTTGCCGTTAATCACTATCCTATGCGCCCACGCTGGACAGGAACATCCAGCATATGCGCGCCTTCCATCTCCTTGCAGCACTGGGCCATGACAAGGCCTCGTTGGAATGTTAGCAATGAGTTCGAACTTGGTCGTTGTGGCTGCAGACGCATACCTTATTCTGACCTTGTCGACCGCGGTCTGTATGAAAGCCTGGCGCTAGCACTTATGCCGCATATTTGGCTTGCAAGAGCGCTTTAGCTCTATGCCACCCTCAGACCCGAAAGCTCAAAGCCAAGTATCGCCAGGCCAGATCGTCGTTGGGTGTGGCACACGGAGCACATTGCTCGTTGGGTTCGGCCGTGCTGTGTGTTACTAGCCCTCGCAATCGTGAGACTAGCATCGCAAGCAGCCCTGCCGTCCAACGTGATTCCCAAGCCAGGTAACTCCGATCACGAAACCATCCTGTCAGCATCAGCAGCCCCTCTCGGCACCCTCCCCTCGGCTAGGTCCTTCTCAATCCGATCAATTTCAGCCATACTCTTCGCGTTCTGCAACATCTCTTGCACCCTCTTTTTCTCCTTGTCTGTCAGGACGGCTCTGAAAGCTTTCCCGCTACTGGCGCTCGGTGCTCTGCCATTCGTGGCTGCACCCGCATCGACCGCCTTACTCTTCACACCTCGTACCTTCAATGCCAGCTCGGACGGCTCTTTGATTGTACCAAAGAGCTCCTTGGCTTCGTCTCTCTCTAGGTCGCGAACGCGTTGGTAGTCGAGGAACCGTAGGCTCGGTATCGACCAAATTATGTAGAGTTTGTAGTGCTGCCGCGACGTCAGACATCCCTCTCCTCTTTCACACCGACATCCCACAAACCACGTACCTCTTTCTTCGTCACGGGATTCTCCAACAACACCAGATGCGTCAACTTCGCACACCTCGTCAAACCCTCTAGATCAGCCAGTTCCCTCACGTTGTTATTCGCGAGCATCAATGTCGTCAAATTGGGGATCTCCTCTGCTATCCGCTTGTCCACACTCTGTATCCTGTTTCTCGCGCATAGCAGCGTGCGCAACCTCGGCGACAGAGGGAAGTTGGATAATGTAGTCAAGTCGTTGTCCGTGAAGTCTATCGCATCGTGCTGACCGGCAACGCCGAGGTTTTCTATCGTAGGGATTTTGTGGCCTGGATGCGCAAAAGAAAGGTTTTGTCAATCATGCTCTGCTCTCTGGGCTTGCTCAAGTGTAGTATCTGTTCTTCACATACCTCGGAGATCGAGCTCCCGCTCTTTGATAGGGTTGAGGTAGGAGAGGGAGTTGTTGATTAGGTCTGCTGTTAGTCGCATCTTGCGATGATGTCAAGTGACTGAGTCCCAGGGCCGCGACGAGGCTTGCAATGGGAAAATGTTCTGACCGACGATCCTGACTGATCGAAATGCAGTGTCTACAGAGTTCGCGAATTAGACAGGCGGGAAGCACGAATGGTAGGCAATACCAAGGAGAAACTACGAAGGACAATTTGCTTGATCGTGTCGCGTGTTGGAGAAATTTTGGCCGTCTCTTCTCAGGCATTGAAGTCATCCCCAATTCTTCACGTCACTGCATTCGCAATTGCTACAAGCGCGAACAATGCTCTCAGCTTATCTTACTTCCAAGGTTGGTCAAAATTGCTACAGAATTATCATGTATAAGAACGCGACGTGACCTAGTCCAAACGGTGTGTGAGGTTCGTTGAAGTCCGCAGGAATGTGGTTATGGTCCAGGTAGGCTCCGCGTTGTATCGAAACCGTAGTTTGGTCTGTTTATCGTTGGCACGCCACGAGACTTTTCCTTGGCCAAATGCCTACAGTTTTGCTCTATCCTCTTCATGTTTGACCCTTGCTACCCATCTGTTGCGGTCCGTGCTAGCCGTGGTGGTATCCAAGACTTCTGACGAGATGGTATGGGCAGCGACCAAGATTGTCAAGAGCCCGCGCAGAAGCGGCGGAAGACTACCGGTCGACGCAAAGCTGCCTGCCAGACATGCAGCTTGAGGAAGGTCAAATGCGACAACGCTCGGCCAGCGTGTTTTGCATGCCAGAGCACGAACAGCAAATGCATCTATCTGAATGAGCCTGATGAGACCTTGACGCTCAACCGTGTGGTCGAAATCTTAGGTGGCCAGATTTCTGAAATTGCAGAGAAGCTAGATACGCTCACGCCTGCTAACCTCCCTTGCGCAGACGGGGCTGGCATTCAACATGCTGAAGTCGAAAGCGTACCGACAACCTCACATGTTGATATCAATCTGCCCTTCCATGATGTCCCTGCTCTTGAACAGCATCTGGAGCCCTCCCGAGATTTCTCCCACATTCCACCACACAAGACGACGGCCGATGAAGTGCTAACTTGGCCTGTGTTTGAGGCTGCTTTCCCACCAAACTACCTCATTGATGCACACCTCGGCTATCGGCTTTCTACAGGAGGCGTTTTTGACGATGGTCTTGACGCAGACAGTACGATAGTTCATGTTTCTAACAACGTCGCTCCCCTGGACGAGCAGCGCATTCCCGCCTTGGTCGATAGGTTCTTAGAGAATGTGCATACCAAAAACCCGATACTGGATGTGGAAGCTTTAGTTCGGAAAAGTCGTGAATATGCTTCTAGAGGCATAGGCTGGGACAGCTACTCGTGTTTGCTCCTTATGGCTTGTGCTTTAGGCATCATCGCGAAACCTTTCAGTTCTGAGCTCCAAGTCCTCGACGTGCCAGTTGATCGGGCAAGACAAATTGTAGCACCGAGTCGAGAGAAAGAACAAGCAGATTACTGTTTTGTGCAGGCTTCCCGGCGACTCGGAGGACTTCGACCGTCTATTGTAGCAGCTCAGTGCAACTTTTTCGCTGGAGGTAATCGTCCGTCCACAAAACTGGGTCAGAGCTAACATATGGCAGTCTATCTTATGTACACGCTCCGGCCTATGCTCTCGTGGCAGTACTTCCACCAGGCCTCAATTACTTATCAGCTCTACCTCAAGATGAATGGCCGGCTATCCGACGATGGTTCTGTGCTTATGAGCCCTCCTCTCCAATCAGCCTCCACGAGCTCGAAGACAACTAGGCTAGAGCAGCGACTGTACTGGTCCTGCTTCAAGTCGGAAGCCGAATTTCGCATCGAATTGCCACTACCTCAGACAGAGATCGCAGCTTACGGCTTTCCTAACATGTTCCCTTCCCCACCTTCTCCGCTGGCGACAGATCATCGGCCTACGCTAAGCCATGCCACCCCTTTAACCGAAGCTGAAGCCTCCTCTTCCATTCTCTCATTTTCTCAGATGCTATCACCAGGACAAGACGACGAGGTGAAGATGCATGCAAAACGGCTTTGCAACGAGGAGGAAAGCTGGTATTACTACTTGACTGAGGTTGCGCTCCGTAGGATTGGTAACAGGGTCATCAACACATTTTTCCGGCAGGACAGGAGCGAATGGATGAACATCGAGCCATATCTGGACGTGGCGATCGAGTTTGAAGCGCAGGTCTCAACGTGGCAGACCAATCTGCCGCCAGCGATGCAGAAATACGAGACCAACTTCACAATCAGGGCTCCACGCATAGCCTCCCCCGGGGGCGCTGAAGCTGGCTTTGTAGTGCGGGAACTCAGCTGGGCTACGGAGAATCGACTTCTGGAGATGCGCCACTGGCTATATCAGCCGTTCCTGTATTATTTGGTGCATGCTCGACCAGAATTACCCTCTTCAGTACGTCTTCGACAAAGCAGCCTTCCGCAGACATTAGCGTCTCCTTCGAATATGCACCGTCACGAGCAGAGCACCTTCTGGACCTTGATCTCACGGGCGATAGACTGCAATCTAATGATCCTAGACACACGAGCGATACCTCATAGACATCATGGCTTGTGGTTCGACCTTCGGAATATCATCTGCTCATCACTCATACTGTTAGCTGTGGTCAAGAGTGGGTACCTTGAACTAATACCTGGTAGATGGCAGACACTGGTTGGTAATGCATACCCAGCTTCTAATAACTCAGATGCTAACCCTAGTTCCAACTCTGACCTTCATACTGCGGGGGTCACCAGATCGGACTTGCAAGGAAGGTTTGGCAAAGTGCTGAAGCAGCTTGAGATTTGGTCACACGAGTCGCCGGACACGATCAGGGCTCGGGAAGTTCTAGAGTCGCTGGTGTTTGAGGCTATGCAGAATAGCTATGAAACCGTATAGAGCCACACTATCGTCCGGAGGCATCAAGAGGCTCGGATTCAAACACGTGACCAATGTATGGCCGTAGGCTCAATTGTTGCATTGTACTGACCGCAAAAATTCTGCACGACATCGTTGCAAGCAGGGTGGAAACCACATGACCGATCTCCTACGTGGTAGTAGACGGGCAGTCTGCGTTGAATGGAGTACTGTTCCAGTCGAGAAAATCCCGAAGTAGTAAGCCGATGATAGCAACAAGAACACCACTGAGAGTTTAGGTATAGCAGAGCCCGAAGAGCCCCAAGCCGTGAGACCCACTGGTCGGAATCAAGCCCTAGCTTGTTCGTGACAAGTATTTTGTGGTCGGCTTTTTTTCTTCCATGGGCTTGGCAAAAAAGATCAGCGAAGACGGTGGCTCATTCAAGCTTACGATTGGTTCGCGTGGGAATGTTTGTTCTCCCCGAACATGAGCTTTACCGCTTCTGTATCGATACCTGTGTATACAAGGATGCCGGCCACCAACTCATCTTTGCAGGCCGGGAGCATTTGGTGCAATCCCGATTTGACGCTGCAGGACCGTTTCGCACGGCTCCCTGTGCCGCTTCGTATAGTCTCACACACACAACTCCGCAACGCAAACTATGTAATCTGGGGTTCAATATCGTGGCAAGGGTCGGGGAGAAGTCTCACGGCATGATCCCCACGATACATCTGGGCTGGTTACAAAAGTCACGAGGACGCCATGTGTCGATAGCTGAGCTCCTGCCATGCGTTGCCTACTAATCATCTGAACTCCGGCGTACGAAAGATCGTTCATCACCAAAACACATCGTTGAGATGGACAAGATTCCAAGATGGAATGTGGTGCACCACCTCGAGAAGCGAGGACTTCTAATCGCCATCAATGCTCTTGCTGGCTTGAGTATCTTCTTTTTCGGATATGACCAAGGTCCGTCTATCTAGCAACATGGAGCTGTGTTTCGCTAATGGTTCTCAGGTATGATGGCTGGCGTGAACAATGCTCAAGACTACTACACACTTATGGGTTTCGGTCGACAAGACCCAACCGATGGATCACCCATCATCTACGACTCGCTTCTCCAAGGTGGTATCGTGGCGGTCTACTACCTGGGCACTCTAGTGGGCGCCTTGCTCGGCGGATGGTTCGGTGACAAGCAAGGCCGTATTAGAACCATTGCTCTAGGCGCACTTTGGGCCATTATCGGTGCATCGCTTCAAGGTTCGGCACAAAATCACGAATGGATGATTTGCGCTCGACTCATCAACGGCATCGGTACGGGGATCTTGAACGCGATTGTGCCTGTATACGCCACGGAAACTGCTGAGGTATGTTTCTCCTCTCTCAAGAACCCACTTCAGCTGGCCTGCACAACAAGCATTGGTCAGGACATTGCCTCCCATCTATAACGCTCACCAGCTCGGTCGTCTATCAACCTTCTGCCAGTGACCTCTTAGAACGGCATTTTTACCACTACAGGCTTACTAACTTCGGTGGTAGCATAAATCCCGAGGTCAATTTGTCGCCATAGAATTCACGCTGAACATCCTTGGTGTAGTGGTAAGTTTCCCGCGCAACAAACGCAGCACGGTTCAATCATCCATGGGCAACAATCAAGGTACTGAGCATGAGGTGCATTGTATAATGTGTCTCAGCTTAGCCTCGAAGGCGCCCGCTAACCGCGCCCCTTTCCTCGCATCAGCGCGACGTTGCAGATTGACTCACTAACTTGTGGTAGGTCGCTTATTGGCTTGAGTTCGGCACGAGCAAGTACAAAAATGGAGAGACTGCCTTCACCTGGCGATTCCCAATCCTTTTCCAGATTATACTGCTTATTGGTCTATTCATTGGTTGTTGGGCATTCCCGGAATCACCGAGATACCTCACTAAGGTCGGACGAGGCGACGAAGCTAGATACGTCCTGGGTCGTCTTCGGGGCGAAACCGGCGAGGATGAAGGCAGGGCAGAAGCAGAGTACGCTGATATTTGCAACATCGTTGAACTTGAAAAATCATCGGCCAAAGCTCAAGCATACTGGAAGATGCTGTTCGGCGTTGGAAGTGGGAAACTGCATACTGGACGTCGTGTGCAGTTGGTGATCTGGCTCCAAATCATGCAAGAATGGATTGGTAAGGACGCCACTACTCCCTCGTCACCTCCACTAATGTTCGTATAGGTATCGCTGGTGTTACCGTCTATTCGCCAACCATCTTCCGACTGGCCGGTATCGCGAATGAGGACGTTCAGTGGATTGCCGGACTCAACACAATCACATATGCGCTCTCAACATTGATCTGTGTCTTTACCCTTGATCGAATCGGCCGACGCTGGACACTCTACTGGGGCTCAGTTGGCCAAGGCATTGCTCTGTTCCTTGCCGGCGGCCTGTCAAAGCTTGCTAGAGAATCCACAGGATCTCTTCGGACAAACTCCGGAAACGCTGCTGTGGCTATGGTGAGACTTACTACCTTTCTCTGCGGCTTTCAGACTCGTGACTGACATATCTCCTAGGTTTTCCTCTTCACTTGCATCTTTGGTGCTACCTGGCTAACCGTACCCTGGCTTTACCCCGCTGAGATCTTTCCTCTTCAAGTCCGAGCGAAAGGTAACGCATGGGGTGTAGTTGGCTGGTCGATTGGTAACGGCTGGCTAACGCTTCTGTGTCCTGTCATGTTTGAAGCAATCGGGGAGTACACCCTCTTTATCTTCGCTGCTTGCAACGTCATTACGATCCCCATGGTCTGGGCATTGTACCCCGAGTCAAACCAGCGTACGCTCGAAGAGATGAATCTGCTGTTTGCGTCGGACAGCATCTGGGCGTGGGAGGCGGAGAAGAACTATGCCATCTTGAAGGAGGAAAACCCGGAGCTTGTGCAGGCTGCGCAGAGGGGAAAGAGTGTCAGTTCTGCTATTGATGTTGAGGGAGGCAGGAAGGCAAGCCTGGTCCCGCAAGGGGGCCCTAGACGACTCAGCTTAGCTACCAGTGCCGAGCGCCGGGCGAGTTTGGGCGCCGGAGGCGAGACTGTTGCAACTGGGGATGAGAAAGGTTTCGCGCGACATGGTTGAGCGAAGCTTCGCTGAGGTCTTGCCGCGGAGGACGATGTTGTGACGTTTCTGTCGCGTTCAGTACCAGCCGATTGATTGGGGACTATAGGGAGGAGCCCAAATTGAAGTTTGGCGTCACACAGGACATCGGCGCAGTCAAGCTTTTACTGCGGAGTACCTATAGTACCTGCGACTTTGTAGTTCGAATGATGACCAATCTATCACGTCCATGGGAAGAGTGTGATTGAGAAACTTTGATTCAGTACGTGCTCATCAGTCGTGTATTCCCTGTTGGCGTCTGCCTTATCCCAAAGCAGCGATCTATCTCTATGCATTATACAGCCATCACATATTATTACGATCCAGGACTGTTTCAAACGTCCAAGTTACACCAGAACTCCTTCCAACCAAGCAAAGTCATCATGACTAGCACCCATTGTACCCCTGCTGTTGCCACATCTTGACACTCTTGACCTTCAGAGTTGGATCGGTCCAAGTTGGGTACCATTGGTCTCTGGCATTCCAAAAGTCTAGCTTGGCGCTCGGCGACGTGTTGACCCATGGTTTGTTCGCCATGCCGTCTTCGAACCATCCGTTGGTGCCACCGACGGCAACATTGAGGATGAGGTAGAAGTCTTTGTTGAATGGCGCTGAGTCGACGCCGCTCGCGGTCCATGGATCGACGAAGGCAGTGCCATTGGCGTCTGTCAACGGGAAGTCTCCTCGCTTCCAGAGTGGCTCGTTGAACTTGTTGTACATGACTTGAAGCAGTCGGCTGTCAAGGTACATGTAGATGTACTTCTCGCTCCACTCGAGGCCGAAAGTATGGAAGGTCTCGGCAAACGTGGTCATCAACGCATCGGTCTTGCCATACGTCCTCCACCAGGCATCGTCTGATAAACTGGGACCCCAGTGCAATGTGGAGGAGATGACATTGTCGCCGCCGAGTGGGTACGTGTGGTTGTTGCCTCTGCTCTCGGCGATATCGATCTCGCCGCTGAGTGGCCATTCACCATAGGCGTTCGTCTCTGGCAACATCCAGATGGCGGGCCAGAGCCAGTCACCTTTGGGCATCTTTGCCACGACTTCGACACGACCATACTTGATCTTAGCACCTTTCTTTGTAGAGATGCGACCGCTCTTCGCCGGTGGCACGATTGTGCCGTTCGTAGTATTCGTGACAGCAACACAATTACTCCAGATATCAGAGGAGCAGATCCCCATCTTGCTCAAGTTAATGATAGAGTTCTTGGTGATCAGATCCGCGTCTTGCAAAGTTGGCTTAATGGTGAGCATGCCGTCCTCAACATAGACGTTCTCGTCCGTAACAGTGGTCTCTTCGAATTGGCCGTTGCCGTACCCCCCGACCTCAGCTTCTTTGGACCAGATGTCTGTGTTTAATGAACCCGAGGAAAAGTCGTCTTCGTAGACCATACAGTAGTTGTGCGTCGGTACGGACGTCCAGCCATCATAGACCATGAAGGCGCCGAGGGCGAGTCCAAGGAAGAGACCGAGCATCGGAAGAAGGGTTTGCCATTTCGCCCTTTTATCTTTACCGTCTTTGAGCCATGGCTTCTCGATCTCACCTTTCTTTATCCGTCTCGAATGGAAGTATGTAGATGCTGCGGGGCCAGCGCCGTAGGCACCACCAGATACGTTGACCTTGGATGTGTTCGTAGACTGCCAGGGGGTCGCGAACGGATCCTCTGGGCCTGTGGGCTTCTCACTGATGTAACCGCCGTTGAAGGCTGGTTCAAGTGAACGTTGCGTGCCTGGGACTGGAGGGAAGCTCGCCGGTGTTATCTCGTCGCCCTTTTGAGTTGTGGGTCGTGGAGCGGAAGACATGGTTGCTAACCGATGTAAAAAGAGCGTCGCACAGCTTCAGGACACTCAAGAAGTACTCGCCAATGTCGACTATGAACGAAAGGATGAAGAAACGAGTGAAGGAGGGTGAACGTGAAAGCAACACGTCAAGACGAGCTGAGAGGCTGAACTACTCACCTTCGGTCCTCCCCTGTAGTAAGGTCAAAGAAGTGCATGACAGTGTAGCTCAGTGTTATGCAGAGCGTATGGAGAGTCTCTGTTCATAACATGGCCCGCTATGCTCTGATTATGGGAGCCAGTCTCCGCTCGTGAGATTGCTCAGTCAAAGTCAACGTAGACTTTTGCAATGCGTCTTGATAGGGGTCCATCGACAGCTTCGCCCGTGGACACACCCTGGGTCTGGTGCTCAGACAAAGCCGGTTTGAACGCAGGAGGAGCAAGCAGAGGACGACTATGCCACATGGTTGACATCGAGCAAATTAGCACCGTTCCGACCGGCACGATGCCTGTTGTGGACCCAGAAAAGGATATGCTTTATCGTAAGATATTAGAGTGTGGTCTGTGTAGAGGGGCGTTGTTACTAGATACAGCTGATCATGTCTCTCTTTTTGGCATGGATAGGCCTGGGTGGGCCGGAAAATCACGGATATCGTCTGGCACATGCGTAGGATCATCCCTGTCCACTATACCAATCCGGCCGGAACATACATGATAGTAGTGTAAATGCTCCTACCTTGTACATGCAAGCGTCAGGATGTGCACATGTGGTAGATCAGGTTCGCGCTAGAGCTTGATTGCGAACGCCTTGGCGGCCAAGGTCGTCCGTCGTTCAGTCTGTCGTAATCATCCTTGCTCGACTAGTACGGCAAGCCACACATGCCAAAAGTAGCAACCATGCACGAGCTGTGAGTAGCGTCAGATTACCGACCACTTCCTGGATTCCACTTTATTGCTCCATCTGCACACACTACAGTTTCAAGTAGTAAGGAGTAGTAAAAAGTCCGCAGATCCGTCCTGTTGGGTCACTAGATATTGACTTGGGAGCCTCGCAAATCGTGTTGTCCGTGGAAGGCGCGAGGCGCACTTACTGCAAAGCATAATCTCCTTTCCACATGGTGGTGCCCTGCTGGACGCCGGATAACCTCACTGTCTGCCAATCATCTTTACGTGCCATATCACACACATGTGGCTGTTCTTCATCGTGACCGTTGTCGTACGCCATTGAGATAATGGTCTCATACAGCCCCTGCTGGAAACCACGACTCACACCCGGTCTGAGCAGATTGTTAGCGCTTTAACGAGTCGGTTAGGTTTGATGATGGCTAGAAGATCTACGATAGAGACGGCATGCAGGATCCGAAGATTGTTTGTTGTGACAGTCTCAAGCACTGCAATTGGCTATACCACCAAGGTTTGCCGCTATGAAGCAATGTTATGCCCGGTGACAAGACTTTGGGTGGGTGGGTGCGTGAGAGTTCCCCCTTCTGGACAGCTAGGCACTTCAAGGACAAATGAGACATGGCACACTTAATCCAGCAACTAAGTCATTGCGTCCGTTACCATTTAAGCAGCGTTGAAACGTGCTTTCCAGTTGTGAAAGGGATGGCCGATGAGGTGAAACTTCGGCTGAACGATGCTTAGGCCTTCGCTTGCCCTCGATGAGCTTAGAGATGGCGCCATCGCTCGAGAACGCAATTATTCAAAACACCATTGAGCAACCAGGAGGCCCAAGCGCGTAGCCAGAGGCCGAGGTTCGCCTTTGTCAACTCCATCTCGACAAAAGTAGTAGTTCGAATACTCTAGGTAGGTAAAGACGGTAAGTCTAGGCTACCCCTGTAAGGCCCACCTAAGATCTACGGCCACGGTACCTGGAAAGTACTGAACCTACGTATGCATGCGCAGGAAGTAGGCACCGTTTGTGGAAAGCCAAGGTGACGCCCTCACAAGGACGGTAAAGGCTGAGAGCATAATCAGATCTGCAGGGTTACCCGCCAGCTTGGCTTTTCCGGTCGGAGCTAGGTCGTAATAATGCTACGAGACAGAAAGCACGAAGACGGCACGAGAACTCTAAATTAACTTTTTCACCAATGCAAGGTACGCGGTACCGTGCTTTGGTGCCTTTTCACCTTGTTAGCATTATCAGACTTTCCTACAGCATGCCTTGCCTCACACCATCACCTGCAATTTATGGGCTCTGTCGTCGACAATTGCCATCGCAATCTGCCGGTCGAGCTTCCACCAATGCCTTGTGCTATGCCCAGCTTGCAGCGCTATGGCAATCAGGCTTCCCCATGCCTCGCTCCCAACTCACTCTCCGATTCTCAAACGCAGTTTGTCCTGACAGCTGACCAATGCGTCTCCTGACAATGCCTGTCACGCCCCTCGATAGTCATGGATCGAGAAGCTACCCGATCTCTCGTGCATAGTCTGCCAAGAACATGGTGCTATCGATCTTAACACGCTAATTCTCCTTTCATGTCAAGAAGAACCGTCGATACAGTATACATCGCATCATAGCAAATCTCCGGAGCCCGAAGCATTCCATGCATTTGGGAGCCCTCGGCTGTGGGTAATAGGGTTGCCGGCATGCTCGTTCGGACAAAACTCGAGCTAGTTCTAACACAACTACTACAGTGGACCTACAGCCACAGTGACTTGCCAAATCCAGCACCACGAAACGATTGACGGCGTTGCAGCCCCGTTCTGGCTGGAGGCATAGCACTCCCAGGGGGCCTTGAGCTTTGTTGAGCACTTGCAATCCGATCAGGACGAATCCATACCACGGATGTGGTCATGTCGACAAGGATCGCTGAGACATGAGCAACTCTTTCCAAGCCACTGCTGGCTCCACCGCTCGATAGTCATGGTGGCATACAAGCTTCTTCTGGATCTCAGCGCTCCTCAGTGTCTGATCTCATACAGGGTGGCACCGTGATTGCCATGGCGATCGCCCCCCGGCGAGAAGAGGCGAGCACGAGTCCACAGACTCGACAGAGAAAAACTAACTTCCTCGAGCATATCCCCCTTCTCTTCGTCTGCACTCTACATCAGTTTTGGTTACAGGCCAGAGGGAAGAACAGGAAGACCATACACTCGTTTCAATCATTTTTTCAACACAGTCACTCGTTCACCCTATTCGCTTGGTTAATACACCAATCCGACGTTCTGTCATACAGCCTGCACAATTGTTCTCCAGCGGTAATAGTGAGTTTCAAGTAATAAGAACAACCTGGACATGGCGTCCATGAGCCAACTGCCTTCCGGTCCGTCCTCGCCAAGACATGCCCAACCTACAACAACGAGGCCGTCGACGGCAACGAGGCCAAGTATCGCATCGAGACCGTCTACTGCTGGAGGCGCATACGGTAACAAGCTACGGTCAACATCCGCAGTGTCATCCAGAACCTCGCTTGAGTCCAGTGTTGTGACCTCAGCAACCACAACGGTAAAATGCGAGATCATGATTCAATATCTTCGCCAGCGACAGATCGAAAAACTATGGACAGATGGCACCCTCACCGAAGGTGTGGTGCTGAAGAGAGCCAGAAATGATTATGTCTGTCAGCCATCAGAGTTACAGCAACAAGCATTTGGCTTTTATGATGAGATGAGGAAGCTGAACGTCAAGGTACGTTACATTTCTCGGTTCGCGCGCGGCAGCTGACAAGACGCAGGTTGCGATGACTGTCAAGACGTCTGTGATACAGACGTTCATGAGAGGGTACCACCTACCGTTCGTGCCAATGAGCAACGGTCTACAGTTGCAAGTACTGCCCAACATCAATGGGCTATCCCGATGCAAAAAGCACCATTATGCTGCGTTCGTAAAGGATACTGGCATGCTGGTAGTTTGGGAGGTAATGCATGACGTTGTCCGCCAACGCACCACACAGCTAACTTAAGTTATAGGACGACCCAGCAGACATCGTCAGGCGAGTCGAAACAATCGAGGATCAGCTCGTCCAAATGCTCTGGGATCTTGAAGACTCAAAACAAGACATTGAGTCAGTCTTTGAAAAGGAGAGGCTCAAATACAACGGGTCTCAACAGGCAATCAACGTCGAAGCAAAGGAGGTATCTGCAGATGGCTCTGATGAGGAATTTGCAGCAGAGAAGCCAAGACAGACAATGCTTTACCAGGCACTCCTGGTTGCAATAGCATGCACACTCGTCGTTTTCACACTGAGCATTGGTTGGCGCCGCCTTGCCATCGAGTGCAGGATTGACAAGAACTACACACGTCTGGCATTGCTCCTCTGTACACCCTTCCAGATGTGGATCGGCTGGTTCTTCTTCCAGTCTCTTGTCAGCGGAGTTGCTCAGATCGTCGGACCCGTCCAGCAAGTCGCACAAAACTCCAAGTCGTATTCCGGCGTGGCACCGAGACGTATCAACGGGCGACTGCCACATGTCACTATTCAATGCCCCGTTTACAAAGAAGGTCTTGAGGGCGTGATTCAACCTACCATCGTCTCAATCAAGAAAGCTATCTCGACCTATGAGATGCAGGGCGGAACGGCGAACATTTTCATCAATGACGATGGTATGCAGCTCGTTTCACCAGAAGAGGCAGATGCGCGACGCGAGTTCTACGAAGACAACAACATCGGATGGGTGGCCAGACCAAAACATCAGCCAAAAGGTGACGCCGATGGCAATGACGTTTTCGTTCGAGCCGGCAAGTTCAAGAAGGCTTCCAACATGAATTACGCACTCAACGTCAGCAACCGAATCGAGGAAGCGATGAGCGCTGTGCATAAAGAAGGCTCCTGGAACCAAGATGATGAAGATGCTCTCTATCAGCAATGCCTCGCACAAATCATAGAAGACGACGAAGGCCGAACTTGGGCTGATGGTAACCTCAGAGTCGGAGACTACATCCTTATCATCGACTCCGACACCCGAGTCCCAGATGACTGCTTCCTTGACGCTGTCAGCGAGATGGAGCAGTCCCCTTCGGTCGCCATCATCCAATTCTCCTCCGGTGTCATGAACGTTACCACCTCTTTCTTTGAACAAGGTATCACCTTCTTTACCAACCTCATCTACACTGCTATCCGCTTCGGTGTCGCTAATGGCGACGTCGCCCCCTTCGTCGGCCACAACGCCATCCTCCGCTGGTCCGCCGTCCAAGACGTCTCCTTCACCCTTCCCGGTAGCACGACGGAGAAGTACTGGGCCGAAAACACCGTCAGCGAAGACTTCGACATGGCCCTCCGCTTGCAATCCCACGGCTACGTTCTCCGCTTCAGCACTGTTTTCGGCGACGGCTTCAAAGAAGGTGTCTCTCTGACCGTTTATGACGAACTCGCTCGCTGGGAGAAATACGCCTATGGCTGTTCCGAGCTCCTTTTCCACCCCTTCAAACACTGGTTTACTCGTGGGCCCTTCACTCCCCTCTTCCGCCGCTTCATCTGGTCTAACATGTCTTGGATGGGTAAAATCACCATCATGTCATACATCGGCACGTACTTTGCGCTCGGCGCCGCCTGGCCGCTCACGGTCGCAAACTACTTCCTCGTTGGGTGGTACAACGGCCACCTGGACCAATACTACGTCGACTCCTTCAAGATTTACTTTGGTATCATCGTCGTCTTCCAGGCCCTTGGTACCGTCAGTCTGGCTGTCGTCCGCTACCGCACAGAAAATAAAGGCATGTTCGCCAGCCTCTTCGGGAACCTCAAGTGGCTCCTTCTCCTCACAGTTTTCCTCGGCGGTGTGTCGGTGCACGTGTCTCAAGCAATCGTCTGCCATCTTTGCAGCATCGACATGTCCTGGGGCGCAACAGCGAAAGAAGCAACAAACACCTCTTTCTTCAAAGAAATCCCCACCATCCTGAAGAAATTCAAGTTCACGTTCATGTTCTGCATCGGTGCCACAGCAGTCATGCTCGTCTTCTCTGGTCTCGGACCTGTAGGCGAGCTGGTGCCGTACCACTGGCAGATCACCGGGTTCACGGCCATATTCCCGCTGGCAATGCTGGTTGTGTTTCATTTCCTACTTCCGCTGGTCCTGAATCCCGGTCTCATGCAATTTACCTTCTAAGCGTCATTTTGGCCTACTCCGCTCTTTATGTACATTTGGTGTACAGAACACCAGGAACTTTCACGTTGTGATGCGAGACCTCACGATCGCTGCCGGCATTGCAGCAGTACACAAAAACATTGGATTAGGACGGACACATCTACACACATATGCATGAGTACGGAGGACATGCTTTGCTTTCAACTATAGACACCAGGAATAACGGCAATAGACATTGATGTGGTAATGACAATAATACGTACGAGACATACAACTCAACAGACCATCTCTTCCCTTTCCATGTCAATCCAAACGAGTCGTCCGGCACCTATCTCCTTCACAGCCGTACTATTGAAACCTAGCTGCATGAACACTAACTAACCGATATCATGCCCTGACAGGGCATCTGAAACCCTAGCAGCACGGAAATCGATTCCTGCCAGGCTACCCCTGCTAGCGCTGGACGGGATCTTCGCGCAAGGATCATCGCAGAGACCTTGTCCCGAGCCGTGCCTTTGCCGCGAAGAGTTGCCTTGGCTTGCCAGGACAAAATTGCGACATCCCAGGGCTGAGCCTACATTCCCAGTTCGTAGCGGGCACGCCCCTTCCAACTTTTCCAGCTTTGGTCGTGCCTTTTTCCTATCGCCACGGCCGGTCTTGTCTTCCCGTTCCCGCTGGTGCTGCTGCTCCTGCTATCTCATGTCTTAAAAGATCTTGACAGGTCGTGCCTGTTCTCCCGCTTGCTCGTGCTTTTTCCTTCGCTTAGTATCATACCTTCGTTTCCCAGCCCGTACCTCCCTCCAGCTGACAACATCCCCTTCTTCCCAGTCCCCGATGAGACAGATCTTTCCCCCAGTCTTCCTTCCCATCGTCGTGCTTCTCACTCCCCTCAAGCCGCCGACTTCCCTACCAAACGTCCTCGTCAAGTGACATTACTCGAACGCAGCGACTTGCGACCCTCCCCGTAAGGTCCAGCAAGGGTAACGGGTCGCATTGACATGGAGACACAGAACATACATAGACCTTGATTACTAAACTGCAGCACTGAACGCGAAATAACAAACAGCATTATGTTTTGCAAAGTACGTCCTCGTCTTGCTCGTAAATCGTATTTGGGTATCATATACAGAACAACTCGCAGACCACCATGACCCTTGATTTTTGCACGATGCGCCCTACTGCCCCTCTCTTGACCATACTCCATTCCCTATCAGCCCATCATCGAACGTTCGTAGAAGCCACCTTAGACTCCTAGCATTAACATGCAATGCTGTTGGTACATCACTCTTTTCGCCATAGTCCTGGATATGCCTGTCAGGACCTCCTCATCAGAAATCCCACTCCACAAGCAACCCGTCCTTTCCTCTCATTAGATCCGGTGGAACATACTCCCTTCCCTCCGCCTCCGCCTCCTCGCGTGCAATGCGTTCCTGCTCCTTCTCCTCCAACTGCCGCTTGTTCAACTTCTCCTTCCTCTCGATGGCCTTTGGCGGCTCTTTGTTCCGATCAACTCTACGCAAGAGTGAAGGGATAGAGTGGCGTTTCGAGAGACCGATCCGAGTGCGGGCGTTGAAAAGGGGAGTCGTGGACGCTGCACGTTTCAGTGGTGAATGAGCGGGCTTGGGCGCAGGTGTAGAAGCGGATTTTCCAGGAGTCGACGGATTTTCGGTGACTTCTTCTTGGCCTTTGGCAACACTGTTCTCCTTGTTCACTTGCCCATCTTCGTTCTCGATGACTTCGGTATCCTTGGAGATGTTTGAGACCTTTGCCATCTTGTTTGCAGTATTCGCATCCTTTTCAACCAGAGCCGGTCGCTCCTCCTCTAGTGCCTCTTTGGCTGGTGGCTCTTCGACCGGCTGCTCAATCGGTTTCCTTCGCTTTCTCCCTCGCTTCTTAGGCTCAGGTACCGGGGGCGGCAAATCTTCATGATCGTCAGATCTAGGGAGGGCAGGCACATCGATTGTGATTTTGGCGGTCCGCTTGCCGCTCTTGCCAACTTCTTCATCATCTTCGGCAGCCTCAGCCTCCGTCTCAGCAGGCTTCTCTGCAAGCTCTTCTTTCTTTAATTTCCGATCAGGACTGAGCTCTGGTAACGGCTGGAACTTGACCTTTGCTGGTTGTTCATCTAAGAACACCACTTCCTTGGCTTCTTCTTTCTCTTCGTCATCAAGGAAATCCGCACTTTTACCCAGCACGTGAGCCGCGTGTGTCTTTGCTCGCTTAACCTTACTCTTTTTACCTTTTTTGCTGCTGGCTGGAACAGGCTTGTCAGATGCTTCTCGTGCAGGACTCTGCTGACTGGGCTCATCTGGCTGTACTTCGGCGGCCTCCGGAGTGGGTTCGGGCTCAGCGCGTCCTCGCCGCCTGCTTGGCCTGGGGACGTACCTCTCAGGAGAAAGGCCGATTACGTCTTTCTTGTCAAGGCCAAGATCACTCGAAGGCAGTTTCTTAGACAGCACTTCGGGTGGCGCCATATCACTTTTCGTGGCCTTTCTTTTTCGTCCCGGCTTGCTGCTGGTTGTTGCATGCGAGACTTCTGAGATGTTGGATACAGAGTCGACGGTGCCTGCTCGGACGGTACGGGTGCCATTGTGGTCGTCCATCTGAAGTTCGTCAACGTCGTTCTGTTGATTGACGGCAACATCGTCCGGCTTCTTCGGCTTTGGCTTTCGACCTCTCTTCTTTGGTGCTGGTTTGATAGGCTCCTCTGGAGTCTCAACATGCCGGTGTTGGGGCAGCGTCACCTCATCCAAATTCTGCTGTTCGCCAACAGGTTCGAGACCTCGATTGTTGTCGTCAGGGTTGGTGATGGGCGAGAATGACGGAGAACCTTGAGGCGCGTCTTCCAGAGCAAGCAGGTGTTCCGGAGCCACAACACCACTTGCACCTTTCTCCGAGCTTGTCTGCATCTCCTGCATGTTCAGTAGCACTTCTGGGTCAGCTCTTGTATCGTTGCTAGCAACATCTCTGTCCGAGGTAGTCCTTCTGAAAATGCCAGCAAGAGCCCTGGTCTCTTCGGTGTCGATATCGCCATCGAACGAGGCCTGAGTCAGACTACCAAAAGGATTTATCTTGTTGTAGTCCAGGTTCAGAGTGTTGGGATCGATGGTGAAGGACTGGTAGTTTCCCATTGAGCTTCTGCTTGTAGTGCCACCCTGCAGATTGGCACCAAAGAAGCTGGTCTGGGGCGTGTAGGCTTGATGCGGTGTGTATGATTGCATCGGCGCAGTGTCGAGGTTGTTGGGCTCATCGTGTCCACTAGCTACATCGTCGTTCGATGTTGAAAGTCCCAGACTAAGATCAAGCGGTTCTGTGTACTGGGTGCGCTCTTCGACCGAGAGCATTTCAGCAGGGTCGAGGGTAGCAGCAGAGTTGTTAGTTCTGCGGCCACCTGACTGCGCCGGGCTATAATGGTCACCGCCATTAATCAGGGCATCGAACTCGATCTGAGCACTGGACATTCTATTAGAGGCAGCGCCTGTGAAAGTCTTGGTCCTCTTCCGTGCGCTGCCAACATCCTTGGACGAAGATGCATCGTCATGTTGTGTCCTTGACCTCTTCGTGCCCGTCTTCTCGTTCTTGCCTGATTTGCCACCCATAATCACTTCACTACCCACCTCGTCGTTATGAGACTCGGCAGGAGCGGGAGCGACCTCGTTCAGGAATCGATCAGTGCTAGAATCGAGGTGGTTGGAGGTATTCTCTTCGTTGCTGGTGTCGTGATTGCCATCGTAGGAGGAGATGCGCTGGGTCGGACTTAAGAAAGTATCAAAGTCCAGATTGAGCACAGGGTCTTGGTCTTGCTCTCTCTCTGCCGTGCTTGGTGGCTCATTCGCTTTTTGAATGATGTTCTGGCTGCTTTTGGCAAGCGAGGGAGCAATGTCTACCTCGTCATCCGAGTCGGCGATCTCGCGAGGCATCTTGAAAGCAGCCGCATGGTCAGGTCATCGGTCAACGTTCAGGTGTTGCTTCGCGAGTTTCTTGCTAGAATGGCCGCAGCTGAGAGACGCGTCGAACGCGTTGCGTCAGTGGGGCTTTCCATGGTGGAGCGTGATGTCTCAGGCATCAACATCCAGCTTGCCTTGTGCCTACCTGCGAGGCATATAAAGCAGAGGAGTAAAAACGAAGGGCTTTTTCATTCACAAGCTGCAAACTCGCCGAGATCATCTCGAAGATGACCATGTAGACCGGCATACGTATGGACGAGCATTCATACGTCGACATCTATACGTTCTATCATCCAACCATCACTCGTTCTCCCACTAAGACCGGCTCGACCACTTCGACCCCGTGGCTGAACGGCCATGCCTCTAGATACCACTGATATGGAGATAGCCTCTATCCTCATCGACTCACTGTCTGGGCCGTCGTTAGGCTGCTGACTCTACCACTGACACTTCTCACGCGTTATTGACACTTCTTCGTCGTGTCAACCACCGGTCAGGATGATATAGCCAACTCTTCCCTCCGCTGTGCCGTGGTGCGCCTCTGAAACACTTTTGACTGCTGCGCCTGTGCCACTGAAAGCAATCGAACCGTAGATGCTGCTAGCACAACTAGTGCTTGGCCTAGACTTCCTGGCACTGTTCTTGAGTATCTGGTTGTGGTGATCTTGAAGGCTTGTCGCCCGGCTGGACCCTGTTCTGATCATCAGACTCCATCAATGCACACCTAATGCCTGAGTCATGTTTCTCATCATCGGAATCTTCTTCGCTGTCGGTCACTAACTTTTTCACAAAGTCTTCTTCCTCATCATCTGACGCCCGAAGATCATCAAAAACAGAGTCGTCAAACTCAGACACTTCTCCTGGCTGCATGCTGTCATCTGCCGACTCCCAGGCGAGCACTTCAGTAAGCTGCATTGTTTCTTCTGCAGGATGCTCACTTTCATTATTCTAGATGAAATCTGCCGAGTACGAAAAGCCTCGGAATTCCTCTTGATGGGCAGCGGAAAGAACTAGGACAAGTTAGCAGGATGTTTTTAGATAGAAATACCAGGAGGACGCCCATAGGCACACACATACCACTCTGAACAGGCGTCAAAACCGGCGTTACGCTGGTGAACTCTTGGTCGAAATTGCTCGTATCCTTCTCGTTCTTGATCTGAGGCTTGAACGGTGTCGGAAGTCGCTTGTTGTAGATGTCGTCCCAGTCGATGCCCTTAAAGAATGGGTGCTCCATGATCTCTTCGGCATCTCGTCGCCCGCTTCCAAGTCGTAATTCTGGCTCCCTGGTGAGCAGCTTTTGGAGGATGGACACACTATCGCGTGGCATATGTATTGGGTAGAGTGGTTCGTCAGCAAGAATGGCGTCGTAGATTTCATCTTCGTCCTCTCCTCGGAAGGGCGATTGTTGGAGCAGCATCTGGTAGATCAACACACCGAACGCCCACCAATCGACTGCCCGACCATATTTCTTATCCAACAATATCTCCGGCGCCATAAACTCGGGAGTACCACAAAATGTCGAGGTAGTGCTGCCATACCACATGTTCTCCTTGCAAAGCCCGTAATCGCCAATTTTGATGTGTCCGTCCAATGTAAGAAGGATGTTGTCGAGCTTCAGATCTCGATAGATGACTCCGTTTTCGTGGAAGTATTTCAGCGCAAGACAGACTTCAGCAGCATAGAACTGAGCTCGCTTAAGGCCAAATTGCCCTCTTTGGATGTGCAACATCAGATCACCACCAGAGATATACTCCATGACGAAGTACACACGCGTCTCCGTCTGGAAACAAGCATGCAGGTTGAGCAGGAACGGATGTCGTTCCTTGTTGGCGACGAGAAAGACTCGCTTCTCTGACTTTGTCGACTCGACTTCGTCGTTCTCGATGATAAACTCTTTTTTGAGCACTTTGATCGCATACAACTTCTTGGAGCTCTTTGCCTCCGCCAGCATGACCTTGCCGAAGTTACCTTTTCCAAGGACTGCCAGGAAATTGAAGTGGTCAAGCCCGATTCGAGGTCCTTTCGACACAGGTGTTGCATCTTGCTTTGCAACCTGCTGCTGCGGCGAGGCTGTCTTCTGGACAGGTTGCTGCGCCTGGACCGGAGAATAGCTCGGCTGTGCTTGAGGCGTCTGCGGTACTTGCGCAGGACGTGCTTGTTGCATAATCGCCTGCTGCTGTTGCTGTTGTTGAGCGCGGTTATAGTTCGCGTATGCACTGGGGTCATATGCTGCATGCTGCGGGACCTGCTGCGGAGCCTGCTGCGATGGCTGAGTGTCTGTCAACGGTGGTCTGGCATTAGCGTATCGGTCCTGTCCCGGTTGTGGACTGTAACCACCATAGCTTTGTGAAGTTTGAGAATGGGGTCGCGAGGGAGGTCGCATGGTAGCTGCGGCGGCTGCCACGGCTGCATTCGAAGTTGCAGTTTTCTGCATAGGCGGTCTTTGCGACTGTTGTGGTAATGACTGCTGCGACTGTCCGTGCATTGTTTGTTGATAGAGGTTCTGTGCGGCACTGACGGCAAGATCTGATGGCTTCACTAGCGGCTGTTGATCCTCATAAGATGGCTTGCCCGGAGAACCAGGCGCAGATCCTTCTATTACGAAGCTCTGGGTGGGTGACTGGGGCCCTGGTCTAGTGGGTCGCAAGGTCCTGCCTGACATGCCCGAGCTCACTGAGGAGGACTTGTTGTGGTTCTTCGTGCGCTGAATAGTCTCCAGAATCTCGTTTGCCACTATCATTGACATACCACAGAAGTCAGGGACTAAGTGCTGACATTGAGCGTGACAAGTCAAGCCGCACTCATTGCATTTCTTAGCGTTCTTGCGACCAATTGGCAGCAGATAACCACAATGGCAGCACCAGTTGGCCCCAATGTTTGAGAAGTTTTCGAATCGATGGGGAATGCGGTGGTTGATCTTCTCTTCGTCGGGATCAGTTTCGTAGTTGGCTTTGCTGATACACTTGGTCACTACCTTTGGATAGCATTTTGTGTGACAGGTATATTTGCAATCCGCGCACTGCATACCAGCAGAGTACTTGAGCAGGTCACCGCAAAGAGCGCATCGCATAACGTTGTAGAACTGTTGCTTGACGAACTTGTGGCCCTGCCTCTCATGTACCTCCTCTTTCTTCTGACGAACAGCACCTTGTCGGTTGAGACCCAGGTCAAATGGTCGTCGCTGACCGGTCTGCTTCTGAAAGTTCATGGACAGGTGAATCCTGCCTGCCGGCTCTAACGAGAACCAAGAATCGATCATTGCCGTTTGCGGCTGTTGTGGCATGCCCGCTGACGGACCTGCTCCTGCCGCATCACCAGAAGGCACATGAGGTGTTCCCGTTGTCGGAGGCGGTGCGAACTCCCCACCGGCACCCGGGGTCATCTTGTCAGCAGTGACCCAGTTGCCCTGTTGCAGTTCTGCTTCTATCCTCTTTCTGCGCATTTCCTCGGCAATATCCGATATGCGAATCCAGAGGAAGGCGATGGGCGTAGGTCGGTCGCCCGACTTGTCATAGACAGTGAGCTCGATTTCGTTGGCTTTGTCGATATCAATACTAAAGATCTCGTCCATCCATCTGTCATTCCTGGTCGCTCTTGTCTTTGCTCTGACGTTGTCCTCGACCTTCATGATTATGAACGTTTCTGGGCCACGAGAGAAGCGAGAAGACGCTGCATGGTCGACATCCCGGATAGCATTGATGCGCATCTCCATGTGCCCAGAAAGAGGTTTTCTCATGTTAGGAGCGTTCATGCTATCGTCGTCCGCCTCGACGGCGTCGTCAACGCCCACATGTAGATCCATGTATCGCTTCAGAGCCTGTTTCAGCAACTGCACCTTTTGGTTGCTTTCTATGCGTCGGCCCTCAGCATCGGCACGGCTTTTGCGGTCTCCTTCGTCTTGGTACAGCCGCACCATCTTCTCTATGCCCGCCTTGTACTGTTTCTCCACACTAAGCTTGAACTCGAGCTGGGAAAGCATAAGCTGGATTTTAGGCCCGAGGTAAGGGGTGTCGTATTTGATCAGATCTAGACGTTGTCAGTACTTTGCCCTATACCGCATAACAAGCAGGAACGCAACTCACCTAGTTTCGAGTAGTTTGGTCTTGCTTTGGGGATAGGAGCGTTGTAAGGTCTTGGGTCGCCGTAGGGGGCACGAGGCGGCATGATTCCTTTTCCTCCTTGACTGTAACCACCAGGACCAGGATCGCCATAGTCCCCCGACTCGAAGTAGGCGACGGGTTCTTTCGGTGGTGGGGTCGGTCCTGTATCGACTGGACCCGAATGTGGTAGAGGTTTCCTCTGGGTGGTCACGCCATAGCCGTGTGCTGGTGGGGGAGGGGCCCCGTCGTTGACCTTGCGAATCTGCAACTTGCTGAGCTGTTCCTCCAGGTATGCAATGTTCCTCCGGCCGTCTTTTATGTTACTGTCTGCTCTAGCCTGCACAGCCGAATTGTTAGTCGACTGTCGCATGTGGGTTGCGCCATTGATCAGAGCCTTCTCGCGGTCGATCTTGCGACGCACTTCGGCGATCTGGGTGTCAGTGTCGGCCATGTCGGCGGTAGTAGTGAGCGAATGTGTAGTATTGCACTGCAAATGGTGGGAGATGGCAGTTGCTGAGGCTTCAGAGCCTGGTCGTCGTGGCTGTTATCTCGTCCAACATCTGTGTTTTCGGCTACTGATGACGAATTTGGGGAACAAAGAATCGGTGTCTCTGGGTGCTCGTCTTGCGAGGTAAGACAAGACACTGCTCACACGGCCGCTATCGACGCCAGCTGCCTGGTTCCGCTCCGAGACGAGTCGTGTGCTTGTTGGCCAGGTTCTCGTCTGCTTCGATTGGGCAGCAGAAAGTTCAGGTGCTGTAAACTCAGAGGTTGAGTTGCACGTGCAGTGGACAGAAGGTAGGCTCAGTAGGCTCAGACTTCAGTAGGCTCGTGCGGCAAAATTGACAAGTCATGCGAGGAACCAACTGGCAAAAGGCTATCGGCGAAGGACACCCTCCCGAAACAGCAAAATCAAAACCAAATGATGAAAATAATCAATTCAATCGCAGCATAAGTTAAGCATAAGCATTCACCTGGTGTTACAACACTATCGGTCCAGACTGGGTGGGCACAACAACAACATAGGCGGGGTCTTCCCTGCCCACCGGCATCATAATAAGTGCCTGGTGAGCCCTTGCCAGCTGAAACGTGGATACCTCACCAAGTCCCCCATGCGAGCCACGAAACAACATGCGTGGATCGTCGTCATAGCGCCGTAAGGGCTACTTTTATGACGGAACAATCGTTCTTGAGAACAGCAGGAATCTCCGACCACTCCTACATATTTGATCGTTGCCCAGTTCTCATGACCAGGACAAGCTTCAATGTACTGGGCTGTCACCTGAGCCTACCTCTCATACGGCCCCTTGCATGCAGTCAGAAGGAACTTTGAACCTTGAGGCTTAGTATAGCCTGACCCGCGTGCACCGCTGGTGAGACATGACTCAAATGCGCATGCCCGTTAAGCCAGCCTCAGGACAAAGAATAGCTACAGCGGTGAGCCAGAATACAAAAGTAAAAGGCCGCCAGCAGTAGGAAAGAAACCGACCGCCCAAGCATTCGGTCAAGGGGGATCTCGAAAATGTAGGCTAGAAGCCTCGAAAAGACATCGAAGTCCCAGTGGACGCTTGATGGCAGCAACAAGTGAGTTTGTCGAGCAGTGACAATGTACCAACCGCGCCTTGCTTCTGGTTGTCGTGATCTTGTTGAGTACACCGTTTTACCAGGCATCAAAGTCTCCGGGATAGTGATACTTTCTATGGGTACATGTTTCTACAAACTCTTCTCAACGTTAGACATTAGAGGCAAGCCATCTTTATATCGTCGGAGTTGCATTCTACATGGTCACGTCACAGGCGATCTATAAGTCAACATATTTTTGTGGCAGGGACTCCCAATGTTTGACTACACCAGGCTATATCCCCGCAGGTCAGCCGCTTCCACGAAATGGCTCATCGCAAACACAGGTCCGCAGTTTCTGAACACCAGCTCCCGAATGTATGACGGATGCCTCTGGCAAAGATCACGAATGCAGAATCACACACCCTGCTATATGAACACATCCGAGATGCTACAAGGAGATAGCTACCTCAGACCTCTTCAACAGTCTTCTGAATCAACAGTGAGTGGCTAGCAGTACTTTCAATGCTTCACAGCAAACACATCTTCGTTCAATGGTCTGATCTCGTGAATACGTACGTGCGCTGAACGCATGGTCTGTACCTTGAGACTGTCAATGGCGCACTTCAGACACTGGAAATGACTTTAGCGAGAATCAATGGATTGCGACGTTCAATGGAGTGTGATTAGTCACCTCGCTTCGGCCCTCCGGATTGAGCTTAGCCTCATTCATGCCCGCCTGAAATGGTTACTTGTATAATCACACACACCTTTTTTTCATCAGCCAGCAGTTCGAAGCATATCAACATCACGAAGGGTCTATAGTCACGGATCAGCGTTCTCTTGATGTCGAAGTAACGCTGTTGCAAGCGCGAACCTCAGCTGGTTTCTGACATTATTATGTGACCAGAACTCTGTTGCACCTTCTACTGGGAGGAAAGGCACGTCTCGTGTAGACGATAAATCAAGGAGTACGCAGGGTTCAAAGATATTCAAGACTGGAGGCAGATAAGTAGCAGTATCTCAAACATTGCTGTATCGTTCATTATTGCCCTTCTCAACTGCTCGTGACTCGCAAATCGTAGTTCACGAGATTTGATACGTTTTATACTGTATAACAAAACTTTTCCCCGCACCATCCCTTACTATCCCCGCAGTATCATGCTTCGTGGCTCGATCGTTCTGTTGCCTCTTTCGTAGTCTGCAGCATGTATTGTGATGGCCTTGAACGGTTCTCTTTGTCGGGTACATCGGCCTCCGTCTCGCTCCCTCCAACTTGTTGACGCTTCGTGGGCGCTTCCATTTGTCCCCTTTCCCTGTCGAGATAGCACCTCCTCCACGACCGTCGGTCTGTCGATCGCACTCGACCTCGGGCTCTTCTACGGCCTATGTTTGCAGGCGCTTGGTCCTTTTGCTGGCTTCTAGACAGCTGAAGCTACTATATAAGAGTTCTGTATGATATATCGCGGGGAGGCGGCCGTGTGAGCCTATCAAAGATCCGGGTTGACCTCGCGGGTATAAAGCATGCCAATCACCGTCTTCACGTCATCCACCACTCTTGTTCACCCGTGGTGATTTCGGCATCTTTGAGTGTGTATAACTCTGGGTTGACCCGACGCAACTCCCGCTTCTGCACCTCTTGGTCATCTGTAAACTCGGTCTCAGCTGGACCAAGGTCGACTTCGAGCTTTTCCCCTCTTAAGTCTCGCTCAAAGCGAGCTTCCATCGCTTCAACAATAGCCTCGTATTTGAGACGGTCAATGTTGATGGTGGCGACCCTCTCCTCCAGTTTCTGTACCACACCGCCGTTCCCGAACGTTTCACGGGCGGTGTAGATTTTGAGCTCGCTAACAAGTTCCCTGATTCGGGCATTGCGTACATCGACGCCTTGTTCCAAGTCCCAGATTCGCTGGCGCTGGTGGCGCACCATCTCACGAGCTGCTTGTCCATCGGCACCAAAGACTCGGTCATTCAGCAAGGCCGCCAATGTTTGATTGTCGTTCAGGAGGCGCTTGTTGTCAGCCCTTAGGTCTGTATTCTGGGCCTTCAAGTCGGTCCTCTCTGCATCGGTGTATATCAGGTCGCATAGTGTTCGATCCTGATACGCCTGGAGCTCATCGTGTTCGTCTTTGAGCTTTTTATATGCTGCAGCCGTTTGGTCCCGTAGCTGCTGTTTCTCGCAAAGTGACGAGATTGCCTGCTGTGCGTGCTGGCAGAAGTCCTTTTTATGTTCGCAAGCCTGTAGGAGCTCGATGAACTCCAAACCCACTTTGCGCTTGTTCTCCGACTCAGCGAGGGCTTTGTTCAGGTCCTCGATCCATCTCGCGAGAGCCACGCGTTGCTTCTCAGCTGCATCGGCATGGTCCCGGAGGTGAGCGATGCACTGCCGCGCATCTTTCAGAGTCCTTGGGTTCGAGGCGCAGGTATCCTCATCGTATTCCACCACCGACTCGGCATTGTCAGGGTTATCCCCGAGCTCCTGCAAACGCTCATGCGCAGCGGCTAGCTGTTCCTCCAGCTCGCGAACGTGGTGCTGGTAAGATTTGAATCGCGCGTCATTGTAAGCGCGCTCTTCACATAGCTCTTCCAGAGTGGGAAGCTCTTCCTCAGAGTCACTCTCCGGAGGCCCAAAGTGGTTGGAATGAATCTTGGCAGGTTTGCTCTTCCTATCTCGTGGACTCCTGGCCAGCTGCCCCCGAAGCCGGTTTAGCTTCAGCATGCACTCTTCAGCATGCCCTTCAGCCTCTTCGCAGTGCTCTTTCCACTGCGTAGCCTCGTCTTCCGCAGACGCTTTCTCCTGCTCGAGGGTGTCGCGTTCCTCTTCTGCCTCTTCGCAGTGTCTTTGCCATCGGGAAGCTTCCTCCTCGGCAAATGCCTTTTCTTGCTGTAAGCTCTCGCATTGGCGGGTCGTGTGGACGACTTGCGCCCGCAGGCTAGAGCATTCCAACGCTTGTTGCTGCGCTTGCTCTTGCAACAGAACGCGCTGACGTGCCAACTCGTTTGTGGTGGTCTCTAGGTACGCACTGGCAGCTCTTTCCATGCGCAGTTCGTTAATGGCCCGCTGAAGGGTAGCCAGCGTCTCAGCGTGCTGGAGTTGTGCCTGTTGCAGCTCGTGGGTCAAGATAGCAACATCTCCTTGCGAGATATTGAACTGCGCGTTCAATCCAATGTTCAAGGCTAGCAATGTCTCAACCAGCTGTCTTCCTGCCTCGTTTTGGTGTGCTAGTATATTTAGCTCCCGCACCAGATGCTCGTTCTCGCGAACGACGGCAGCTCGGGATCGAACGAGCTGCTTCAGTGCTGTTCGCGGTCGAATCACTTGAGGATTGGCAGGATGGACGTTTGCTGAAATTGTTCCGGATCGTGGAGCGTCCGGATTGCTGCTCGAGCTACCTAGCGAGGGCCGTGCTAGAATGTTTGAATGTGCTGGCGAACTTGTTTGGCTGGGAGGAGATACATGTGAGTGCACGAGAGACAGGCTCAGTGCAGGGGAGGGATTCGCAGCTGGTCGTGCGAGCTTTGTTGTTCGCTCGACCAGTTTGTGATTGACAAACAAGCTTGGTACATCACTCAAGCTGGACTTTCGGGCCTCTAACGGTATTGTGGTTGTAGGCTGTAAAGGCTCTCGTGTCGCTTGGATGCCATGTGGACTACCGACGATGGCTATATCCTTGAACCACACGTGGTGTTCCAGAGGCCGTGACAATCTTGTCCTTCCTGCTACTCCCATGCCTGAAGGAAGAGCGGGTTCGAAGAAACCTTCATCATCATCGTAGAACGTATTGCCTCGCTCGGACAGCTCTTGTACAGTGACCTCAAGCTGCGACCGACTGCTCTGGGTAGAGGCTTGTGCTTCGCACCTGTAATGTCCCTTGCAAGACTGCGTGTTCTCATTGATCTCTTTTTGATCAGCTGCTCTCCTAGAAGGCGCTCGTTTTGGTCGACCATCTCCACCCGAATCGGACGATAATATGGACTGTGGAGAGTTGGACTTGGGCTCAAGCTCGCTAGTACTGGGGACAGCTGGTAATGGCGCTGGCCTTCTAGTCGCCCACGTGAGGCCTGCAGGCACGCGAGACGTCGGCCTTGAGGGTGCAGAAGGCGATGGGGACGGGGAGGCATGGACGAACCTCGACGGTGGGGTTGCTGAGGCGTTCGTCACACCTACAGCTGTTTCTGCAGATGTGGCATCCACATCTTTATCACGCTTTGAAAACTTTGTCTTAAATGAGCTCCAGCTCAACTTCTTGACACCTGCTTTGAAATCTTTTCTGAAACCCATAGCGTTATGTGAGATGCAGATATGGTGTAGGCAACCCTCAAGCCTGTATTATTAGAATTTGCAGGATCGGGGGTCGTCAGGTATGGAGAGGGAGCGACTGGTGAACTTGGTGTAGAAGGGCAAGTGTGGAGAGGGACGAGCAGAACGGTATCCGAAGGAAGAACAGCACCGTCTGACATGGCGGATGCGGCGGCAAACGACCATGGTGATATGCCAGCTTACACTTTCTCAGTCGACATGGCGCCGTCAGTCATCAAGTCACTGCTTGTTGTGAGTGAAAGTCAACATCAATATAGATATTGGACATAATCAGGCTGTAAGGGCACATGCCTGAACGCACAAAGGAAACACAGTGAAATTCCGCTCAAGGCTGGCTTTCAGCAACAAAAGACGACGATATCACGGACGGCTGTTTGATGAGACAGCAGGAAGCCAAACAAAGTACCAAACGGCGGGTATGTGGACAACAATGGACGTACGTATGCAAACAAGGACCATTCGGTCGCATTGTCCAGCAGGCCGGGGAGCGTGGCTGCAATAGCATTGACTTAGTATTGTTGAGCGGCGTTGACCATCATCACGAATAGACAATCCTGCTATGCTCTCGCTGAACCTTGGACGATAAGTGGCGCGAGACTGGAGATATGAGTACAGCCTTTTCCATATGTTGAGATCATGACAAAGGTGGTTGTAGTCGAGTGCTGCCAGCAGGGACGGGTACATTGGCATAGGTCTGTGGTAACTGGATCGTGGCTGAGGAAACAAATGCACAAAAGTTCTCCGGAGGTTGGCTACCGTCGGACCACAAAGTTCCGAACAAGACGGCAGGCCAGGTTGTCTATCAGGGTTAGTAACGCACGCCTCTGCGTCGATCCGATCACATGAGCAAATGTTGGCTAAACTGTGTTCATTAGGACTTTGGAAGCGCAAGTTGTCATATCATTTGTCCCATTGGGGTCATTGTTGATGCCGTCTCCCAAGGTCATATTAAATCTCCACTCGTCCAAGGTGCGCTTCTTAGCATGCTCAACATCCGCTCTTCCTTCCCCATGTCGAGGCTCACTTAGATCATCAGTCTTTCGACTCGGTTCTTCAACTCCCGGATTTGTGGCATCAGGTCGCTAGACTCGTTGGTGGTGACAGAAGCAGCAATGACAGATCGCGAGACACCACAAGCGCGGCCCAGAGCAGTCTTGGATGGGACATAGACGTAAGGGACGTTCTTGTCTTCGCAAAGAAGAGGCAGGTGGAGGAGGATGGCCAGAGGAGAGGTGTCAGCTGCTAGAACAATGAGCTCAGATGTTCCTCGGTTGAGCGTCTTGGTGGCTTCGTTGGCACCCTGCACCGCGTTAGCATGGTCTTTTTGGCCGACCAGAATGCGCCAGGGTTTACCTTCTTGAGCTGACGGTAGTGGGAAGCTTGCTGAACAGTGTCCAGGATCTTCTGGGCGAGCGCCTCGTCTGCGACGGGCCAGGCAGCGGATGGGTTGTCGGCCATGGTAATGACTGATATTGCGCGATTGGAGATATTCCAAGTGGTGTAGACTGTACAGGAACTCAAATATCCGAACCGAAACTCCTGATTGCAAAGGGTTCCTTGCGTTGGCTCGCCCTTTGCTAGATGATGACTGATTGGTAGTATTCGTACAACTTGCAGAGGAGGCCAGCCGTCGCACTTGAATTTTGGGGAAATACTTTTTGCGGCAGGCACGTGTTTGCTCAGTTTGTGTCATGAGACGTCGTTAGCGCCTGCCGGGGCGGCTTGGCTTGCTGGAACTCGCAGCTTCATCTTTGGCAACATCATCGACTGCAGACTCTGGTACGACTGACATCCCATCGCAATCCATCATCGCTGCCGATACTTAGCTTTCGACTACTTCGTCTCAAATACCTCCCTCGATCTAGCCTCTTCATAAACAAGCAAACCCCCTCAATACCGACGCAATGGCAACTGATCTCTGGTATGCTTCTCCTTCCCTCGCCTCATCCCGTCCACGCCGTGGTGGCATCTGCCTCGATAAGCCTCTGCTGTCACCCTCGAGCTATGCCACCTTTCTTGATTGCTGTATGCACCTATGCTAACTCTTGTGTGTCCACAGCCCCGTATATGCGGTATGTCCTCGCTCCTTCGTTGTCCGCCTGCCGACGCGAAGCCGATGACGCCAGCCACCTTACTGGCGTCAACTTCGCGAGATTGCTTCGAGAATTGGGATACTAACTGCTCCAACAGCCCTTCTTCGGTGCCATGGGCTGCACCTCGGCAATCGTCTTCACCTGCTTCGGCGCCGCCTATGGAACCGCAAAGTCAGGTGTTGGTATCTCAGCTATGGGTGTCCTCAGGCCCGACTTGATCGTCAAGAGTACGCATAACTACGTCGAGCAGTGTGAACAGCATGAGCCTAACCACATTTAACAGACATCGTCCCCGTCATTATGGCTGGTATCATCGGTATCTACGGTCTAGTCGTCTCGGTCTTGATTTCCGACGGCTTGAAGCAGGAATTGCCTCTATTCACCGGATTCATCCAGCTGGGTGCCGGTCTATCAGTTGGTCTCGCCGGTCTCGCCGCCGGCTTTGCCATCGGTATTGTTGGTGATGCCGGTGTTCGGGGCACAGCCCAACAACCAAGGCTTTGTACGCGCATCCCTCAACCCTGGAACTGCACATTACTAACGCTCGATAGTCGTTGGTATGATCCTGATTCTCATTTTCGCCGAAGTCTTGGGTCTGTACGGTCTCATCGTTGCCCTCTTGATGAACTCCAAGGCAGAGACCGATGTCACCTGCAGATAAATGCCTCTATCGACCTCCGAGTAGCAGCTTTGTCATGGGCAGTTACGGAATACCATGGGATGGATCAAATGACAAGCATGCAACAGAAAATACCTCAGTGACTCCCGCTAGCACCACCAGCAGCAAACAAGAACCAAACCTTTGGCAGACATGAAAACCTTCTGCCTGCGAGGAATCGTCTTGTACGACCTTGACAATATATTAGACTTCAGCAATTAGTCAACGATGAGAGAAACCAGGGAAGGGAACCTGGAGGAGCTCTTTTCGAGTGAAAGAGCTCCGAACTTGTTTCAGTAGCGCTATAGCATTGTCTGTCTTGACGTGCCAGATAGATAATGGAACGCGGATTTATGTACAGAGTGAATTGAATTGCGCTGGCTCGTGTAGCATAGAGAAGGAACCTCCAACGTGATCCTGGCTATGATGTTGCATACCAGCTGATATAGATCACTCCTGTGAGTGTCGACCACATACGTACTTCCACAGACATACCGCGAAACCTGATGTCTACACTTCATATCACAGAAATAGCAAGTCGATCAAGCCACGATCCCAAAGCACTCTCTCTGCCAACAACAAGAGAGAGATCCCATCCACGTTCCATGTTCTTGGATCGGCAAACACATGCAGGGGATGCTTCACTGCTCACCTCGTATCGTTGCGTCTTACGTACTGCATGCTCAGAGGATTCTACGTAGACAACGTGCGACTCGGGTTCGACGTAAGGCTCATCATGTGATAAGTGATAAGTGATAGGATTCACGCTTACGACGCAACTGATGTGGCGGGAAGAGAAGCAAATTGAACGATTCGAGATGATGTTAGATTTGGTCTGGTGATGTGCCCTGCTAACTAGTTGTCCTCAGACGCCTTGCATGCAATGCGAACCCCAAACAAGTCTACGATGTACGGCTGGCGTCTGTCCAAAGGGCGCGTTGCTGAGACAGAGGAGATCCTCCGCGTTGCTCTCTGCTCGCTAGACATCATGCTGTCGGACTAGATCGTTGTGGTCGCTCCGGATCTCTGCTTGTCTGCCCACCCTGCCCACTGCACTTTTGTGAGGAAGGGACCTCCTAACGTTGCTCCTTCATGCACGACTGCTTTCGCATCGAGCCGCGGAATCACAGGCTCGAAGTGAGCGTGCTCTGTAGATGAATTCTTGCCAATTGCAACACAAAGCACACTCAGATCTTGCCCTGTCGTCTTCTCAAGTTTCGCGTCTTTCTCTGCAGCTTCTTGTACTTGTGCTTCTTCATCTTCAGTCTCCTCTGCCTCTTCACACTGATCAGGTACATCTTCATCCTCTCGATGCCCGGTATCCTGATTCCTGCTCGGATACGGTGGATGTGGCTAGCTAGCAGGACACCACGTTGGCTTCGGCGGGCGTAGTTGAACGAGGGCGTGAAGAAGGTATACTCCTTCTCTTTGTTCGATTGCTGCTGTTGCGCTTGGACAGTTTGTGACTGTGACGGTGCTTCTGCCTGCGGACGCTGTATGTATTGGCTGAGGAGAGTCTCGGGGTCTTGCTGGATGATTTGCTGTTCGAGGGCTGTGGCCTGAGACTGCTCTTCTGCCGCTTCCTTCTCAGGTGGGTAGAACTCGACTTCTGGAGCAGCGACTGGGGCTGGTGGAGGATTGAACGGTCTGAACTGTCGGGCGAGAGCTTGGATAACGAGCTTGACGTTCCCACCTACCCGCATCTGTGTTTGCTGGGGCTGGCCGTCGAGGTGGTGGACGTTGTTGTCTCCTTGGTTGGTGGCCCCGTTCGCTTGGTTGTGCTGGGTAAGGGCTTTGATGATATCGGCGCGCTGGGTCACGGCTTCCTCGTGCTGTGTAGCTTGCTGGCTCTCTACCTGCTGGTCGAGATTCTGCACCGCAGAGGAGAGGGTGTAGATGACATCCTGGGCTTTCCGTTGGCTCTTTGGTCGGATGGCAAAGATCTTGTCAATGTCCTGCACCGAGGTCTCTGGCGGTAGAGGGCCAGTGATGGAGATAGGACGATGAGTGCTGAAGAAGGATGCGACGTAGACATCTGTACACGCTTGTCAGCCACCAGGGAAATTCTTGACGCGGGCCAGCACGTTTCTTACCTTTTGGATTTAGGTGTTGGGTGCTCGGCACAGAAGGCAGAGTCCTCGTCCACTCGTTGGAGTAGAGCTGTACATCGTCTTTCTTCCCGCTGCTCTTGACTTCGACCTTGTCGGCCTTGGTAGATTTCCGCTTTGCCAGGCGGGACTCAGCACCAGGCCTCTTGTCCGTGGTCGACCTCGGGGCGCCAACCTGTTTGACTGAAGCAGTGGGTATCGGAGGCTGGCCGTTATTTGGCGGTATCGGCGGTTTCGAGGACGAGTTGCGACGCTGATGCGAGTGCGTGGTGAAGGTTGCTGTTACCGCAGGAGCACTGGGGGCCGTGGGCCGGAGAGGTGATAAGGATGCATTGGGGCAGCTTCGCGCCACACGGCGCAGGGAGCTGTTGAACATTCGCTGGCAGACTTGAGCAACGCAGGAGATGCAGCCAGGAAGAGGTCAAGTTGTGGGTTGAACGACTGATGAGCCCGTGTGCTTGATTGTGCTGGTGTTGGACCGATGGCTGCGAGCCAGACCGGCGGATGGCGACTCGACGCCTGAGGCTGCCAAGGCTAATCCCTGTCGGGTCGCAGTCCGTGCTTGCCGTGGCGAATCACTGGCACCATCCAAGATCCCGTGCTGCGCTACGACCTACGTACTAGAGACTACTTGCATGCAACCCATTGGGTGGTAGTCGTGAGGAGTAGTCTCATACCTACGACGGCGGGGTAGAGCGTCGCAAGGTCAGACCAAGTCAATACATTCAGTGCGTCCACCGTCCTTCGGGTAAACGTCTCAATCAGTAATGAGTGTTGCTTCCAGCTCGTTACTGACTCAAGAGCGATCAATGCTAACTCTAGGACAACTTCGTCTTACCAGACTCTCATGAACGACTGGGGTTTGCACACTGGAGTCCTCTCCAACATCGCTTTGGGCTATCTGCGAAGGTGCCGTCATCAAACGTAAAACATCATGTCCTTCACCCTAGCATGGATGCTGCCCGGCCAATGACCATCATTGATGTTGTATACCGGCTTGTTTTGTCCCATGGCCGTAGGAGGCGGACTGTACACGTCTCTGAAGTACAGTCTAGCACGGTCGCACAACAGGTCAGCATATCGAGCAGCCGGGTGGATTCCAATCGACCGCGTGGCTCGTCCAAAGGTAAAGCACATGTGGTACGTCTGTGAAGGTCGTTAGTATATAGAACCAGCCTCCAATTACCACTCACCATCATTGGAATTTGGTCAGCCGTAACACCAATGGTATCGTAGAGCACGACATATTTGCCAGGTCGTGAAGTGCCCTGGATACTGGCGTGCGAGGTCGTGTACCAGTCGAAGTGATGCTTGCTGGTGATGTGTTTGTCAACGGTGAACCCAGGGAGAGGATTGCCGTTCCGATCAAAGCCGTCGCCACTCGGAGTTCCATCTTCTTGGTAGAATCTGGTGTGATGTCGCTTCTGCGTCGTGATGACCAAGAGCTTAGGGAATGGAGTGCTCTGCTTTGGTCAGCACTGGACGTTAATTGGGGGCCCTATGTACCATACCTCGTACATCTGCTTGCAGGCCGTCTGCAGCTGAGGGAGCTCTTCATTGGCCACGCTCCGAAACTGCCCATCACTGACTCCATCTCTTACCCAGATAATCCGATCCGGAAGTTTGCCATTCTTTACCCTGTATAGCTTCAACCGCTCAACCATCATGCCACGCAAATCTTGTATCATCTCGATGGCTTTCTTGTTTTCGTCCTTGGTTGGCTGTAGTCGAATGCTACCCGGGTAGTGGAAGAAGGTTTGGTCGAAAGTAGCAACCACAGCCGCGATCGAAGGGGCGCCCACCATTGCACTGGTTCCAGGATGAGTCTATACAGGTTTAGAACATCAAATCTACATCGCATTGAGCCCCGACTTACCACGTCTGCACCAACAATCATGGTGTTCGAGTTCTTCCCTCCGACAAGATTGTCGTAACCAGCCAAAGGCTGTAACTCAAAGTTGACACCGCCTAGCTTTTGGTTGAACTTGAGCATAAGGTTAGCAATGAAGCCCATGTCAGACTTCACATTGTCCTTTTCATCGCGGACGGTGCAGATGGTGTGGACACCAGCAGTGAGGTCCCCAGCCTTTTTGACGGCGTAGTAGGTGTCTTGCGATTTGTCAGGTAGGATGATAAGTACCAGGCGTATATCCTTCTCGAGCAAGACACTGAATGTGCTGCCAAGTGCTTTGGCAAGATTGTTCGGCGAAATTGCTCGAGGCAACTCACGGGCGTGAACGAAGTCCTTGAAGGTCAGGACTTTGCTGTTGCTGCCCAGGTATCGCTTGATGCCATCGTTGATACCTTTGATCAAGTCATTGACATTCTGACATGGCTTGGTCCCAGGACGTCGCAGATCGAGGTAGGTGACTTTGGTCCAGAGATCCGTCGCCGGCATAGCAAATTTCTTGCCCTTGAGGTTCCAAGCCCCGCTACTGAATTTCTCTGTTGTACCACCTGCAAATGTGATGTTCGGGGCAGGCAACAGCCGAGCGGTCACCTGCATCATCCGAGGCTGCATGTCTGCCAGGGCTATGCCAAAACGCTCTGTAGGACCGTCATCCTCGCCGAATCTGAGGAGCTTCAAGCCCTCCTTGAGAATCAAGTCTCGGTTCTGTTTCGGTTTGCGGCAAGCGAAGTTGATCATATTGGTAGTTTGATCACCTGAGAGAAGACCTCGGTAAGCGTTTCCAGGAAGAAGCTCGCAGAGGTCGGAAGGGATGTAGACTTGGTTGCCAAAGTCCACAACATAGGCACCTCCATTGGGTCGCCATACGTTTGGCCAAGCCCCCTGAAAATGCTGTGCCACTGTCTCTCTACCGTGCTGAGGGCATGTGATAAGGACATTGTCTGCGGTAGGTGGCATCGTCCTGTCGTGAGGAGGAGCAAGGCCAACAATGGTCTTGTTCTTCTGCTGACCAGAATAACTCACCTTGACACGAATTCCTTTGACTATTGGCCCAAGGAAACGTCCCGGCACTCCTAATTCGTCAATCACCATGTCCAAGCGTTCTTCTCGAAACATAGCACAGGCGGATGTGTTGACGTTGATGAACAGCCCATCAAGACAGTCACGGACACTTTTGTAGTACCCCTTGTACGCCTCGAGCCCGTTTCCTAGCTTGACCCGGTTGTCGCTGGCGTGTGTGTCAAAGTATTTCGTGCGTCTCGCATATCTAGCGATGTGTGGGTTTTCTGAAACGGCTCGAAACCAATGTATTGATCATCGCAATGTAGGGGTCCAGGTGAGGGAAATTGCTGCTCCTTGGGTCGTTCGTATATCTCTGGAAAGGCGCCATTGGGTACCTGCCATTTTCCTGTAGGGTGACCGACACTATGAGCTTGCGATCACCCTGTCTAGGTCCTGGCTCCTCAACGTTGTAGAAATCGACAGTTTTCTTATACGAGCGTTGCTCTTGCTTGACAAAACCAGCTGCGTCCTGGGCGTAGAACCGGTCACGATAGTTTGTCGCTGCATGTCTGAACTCAGGGCTGCTCAAGAGAAGAGAGTCTGTCCGCTGCGCTGTTCTGCTTCGAACGGCCTGGCCAGTGGCAGCCTCTTTGTGGTCGGCTGCATAGGAGATCATGGTTCTAGTACCATCGACCTTGAGTTTGATGAAATTCACCAGGGCTTTGACTTGCCTACCGATGGTGCCGAAGCCTGGTCGTTGTAGAAGCTGAGGGAAATGATCACTCAACACCACGCCACCGATGTTTGGCATTTGTCCAGAGGCAGTATTTCGACGACTGGCAGGGGTCTGGCCTTGCTCGGCTCTGGTGGGAGATGCATGCCTTGAGGATGCGGCAGACGCTGCTCGGCTCATGTTTGGCACTCGTTGCTCCTTCGAGGCAAAAATCGAGTGAGGCTGTTGACGCAGGCAAAGATGTCGTAATCAGAGAACAGTACGTACTTGTAGTGTGAACGTACAGTACTTCTTTTTTGGACAGGGGAATAATGCAAAGAAGAAGAAGCGAAAACGGGGGCACATTAATATACCCAGTATAGACGTGGAGCGCTTAGTTTCGACGCAGTGAAGCTGAACATGAAACAAGCAAGTGAGTCTCAGATGAAGTGAGATGGAATTAATTGTCGTAAGACCCTGAAGGCTGAAGCAACAATTGAGGTAGTAGAGGTGACAGAATGGTGTCCAAGGGGCTAACTTCGTTCGTACTCATTGGCTTTCACGTCCCCAACTTACCTCAGACACTTGTAGGCGGCAGGAAGGGGAAACTCCAGTTGACTTCATATCACGAAGCTCGTACCGGGGTACTAGCTACAACGCTCTTGAGCTTACAAACTGTTTCGAAGCAGAGACGTCGAGCAGCCTACCTGCTTGGGTAAAACAAACAAAGCCACCGCGACGGGATCGTGAACCATCAGGTCCCATATCGCATCTATGTTGCTGAAAGTTCTATCGCGTGAACATGGTCCACAACCCTGTGCGGGCTCAATCCTCTGTGTACTTTCCTGACCAGATAAGAAAGGCTCGGAAAGATGGTGGTTACTTCAAAGTGACCAGCTCCTCTGCGGACGTCGGGTGAATACTAAAATATGGTTAGAACGGTACGTGAGACAGAAGATGATAAACTTACGCCACGCAGCTGTCGAAGTCCTTCTTGGTCGCGCCCATCTTGACAGCAAGACCAAAACCTTGCATCATCTCGTCACAGCCGTCTCCAATGATGTGAAGACCAACGACCTCTTCTTTTGGTCCTTGGCAGATCATCTTGAATTGTGTTGGCATTTTCGCCTTCTCTTCTTTTGGAAAGACATCATAGAACATTGCTGAAAACTTGGTGGTGTAGACCTTGACATTTTCCTTGCCATACTTCTCTTCGGCTTCTGGTTCCGAAAGTCCTGTCGTACCCACTGGCGGATGCGAAAAGATCACGGTCGGAATGCGGTCGTACTCCAAATGATCGTCCCTGACCTCCTCAGGACCGAAGAGTCGGTTACCCAATTTGCGGCCTGCTGCAATGGCAACGGGTGTCAGTTCGGCTTGGCCTGTCACATCACCCAAGGCATAGAGGCCCTCGACAGATGTGTTTTGATATTTATCAACCACAATGTGACCCATTGGACCGTTGGTCTTGACGCCGGTGTTCTCGATAGCCAGTCCACGAGTTTCTGCCGGTCGACCGATGGCCCACAGAAGTTCATTGGTGATCATCTCGCTGCCGTCGTTCATGATGAGCTTCAGCTCTTTCTCCCGAGGGTCGGTCTCGTCCTTTGCTGCCTTCAGCTGTACAACCTCTTTGATTCCTGGGTGATTGCGGTGGACATGCACTCCAATCTCCTCGTAGTGGTTTGTCAAAGTCTCCTGAATCATAGGGTCGAACTTCCTCAAGAAAGTGTTGTGTCGAATGAAGAGGTGTGTCTCAACGCCAATGGCATTCATGACACCCGCCAGTTCAACGGAGATATAACCAGCGCCAACGAAGACCATTTTCTTGGGCAAGTGCTTGATGAGGAAATAACCATCCGAATCAATGCCGTACTCGCTTCCCTTGATGTTCGGTGGCTTTCCTGGGTAACTCCCCGTGGCAATGCATATGTGTGGTGCGGTTATTCTGTATGCTTCGCTTCCATCTTTTGGCTTGACCTCCAGCTCATGGGGGCTGATGAAGCTGGCGGTGCCGTGGATGAGATCAATGCCCTCCTTTGCCCAGTTGCTCTCGTATGCGCCATTCAAGACGTTGATGCGCGCGTGACGCTTCTCGACGAAAGTAGTGAAATCGAAGGGTACATCTTTGCCAAAGTCGTAACCGTAGTGTCTGCCGGCTTCAATGGTTTCGTTGATAGAGGCAAAGTTCCATGTCATCTTCTTCGGTACGCAACTGTCTCAATTAGCAGCTGTTTGCAGCACCACAGTTCTTGTTGCTTACCCAACGTTGACGCAGGTACCACCTGATGCACCCGCCTCAATGATGGCAGTTTTCTTGCCATACCACCCGCTGGCTCTCCTAGCTGAGCCCGAGCCACCACTACCACCGCCAATAACTATGAAGTCATACTGCTTGGGTGAGGGAGCCATATCTATTCTAGAAGAGGAGAAATGCCTGGACACGTTCGAGAGGCGAGAAGCTGCTGAAGAGGATGACTGCGATGCAGAATTCAGCTTGGGCAATCTGGTCTGCGCCGTTGCAAAGCGAGTTGAGTGTCTACTAAATGCGCGAAAAGACTGCTGCAGAGAAGGAACACAATAGCCAGAAGACATATCAGAGCACAAAAGGAACAGAAGCACTGCGTGCAACGCCTTTCTCGCAGCAATGAAAAGTTACTGCATGAGCAACTCCAACTGAGTCTTTGTGATGATGCAATTGTCAATTTAATGCGACATGCTACACGTAGCCTATCTACCCCATGAGTATTTCCAGCCCTGCACCAGGTAACCTACTGCATGCAACTTAATGAGAATTCTTGCTCGCCCAAACCAGCCTGGGTCGTTGCCGCTTCTTGCGAACACCATGCCAACAATGATTGAGCACGCAGATTGAATGTCATCGTGCTGCAGACGACCTCGGCGGGCTGTAGGATGACTAAGCATGAGATAGGGATCTTTGATCAAGGGGAACATCACAAAATATGGGGCACAAACAGCATAAGTGATCAGGCACGGCATAACCCATTATCATTGACGTCTCACCCTACAGCTTACTGACATTTGGGCCGCTCTTTGGCACAACGCCCACATCTATCTGCGACCACCAGGGCCAATGCTCTGGCATATCCTCGACTGTCCCTGTGAAGTTCGGTGGTCTTTTCTCGAAAAAGCTCTTAACACCCTCAGTATTATCCTTGCTGCCAAAGAGCCCGTGAATAAGCTTCGAGTCTAAGAGATGCGCTTCTTCCGCGCTGCCAGCTCCACGGTACATCATGTCTCGCATGAGCTTAGTGGATACTGTCGACGTGTTCTTCGCGATCTCATCTGCCAGCTCCAGAGCTCGTGACACGGTCGCTTCTGGAGTAGGGCAGATCTCCGAGAACAATTCCCGCATTAAAGGGTGCTCTGCTGGGTAGACGCTGCCAGTTGTGGTAAGATGGAGAGCTCGCGACAACCCGATCAGCTTAGGAAGGAAATAGTGGGAGCAGGCTTCCATGATGATACCACGTCTCGAAAAGACAAACCCGATCTTTGCTTTGGCATATGCAATTCTGATTGTTGCTGGCAAGCACATTGTGATACCAACACCGACAGCCGAACCCTGCATCGCAGCAACGGTTGGCTTGGAACATTGATGAATGGCGAGGGATGCACGTCCACCACCATCTCGGTGATCTATGTCTCTCTCAGACTTAGCAGTGGCCTTAGCACCAGCCCTTCCTGCTCCTCCCAGGAACCCAATATCCAGATCCGCACCCACGCAGAACATCTTTCCGTGGCCAGTCAAGACCACGACCTTCACTCTTTTGTCGGAATTGACCAGTGTGTAGAAAGTCGTAATGCTCTCTTGCATCTGTCTTGTGAATGCATTGTTGTTCTGCGGTCTGTAAAGAGTGAGGAGCAGTACTGGCGTGGGTTCTGGCGATGACTCTGGAACGTGACTGACTTTCACGTGCGGGAGATCAAGTGTCGCGTACGAGCTAGGCAGCTCTACCGGTGCTGATGGGGGATACATCCTGTCAGTTCAGTACACGTCAATTGGGAGTTATCCTGCAGACTCAGTAATGTGATTAACCACTAAACTCTTCAGAAAGTATATACGTGCGCAGTCAGCAGTCATTCATGGCTTTTGTAGACAAGGCGGTACAGGACACAGCCGAGGCACCAATCCGGCCCGCGGTTGGAGTAGCTGCTCGCTTCGGGCAACTTGGCTTGCTTAGTTCGGGCCTTGAAAATGCGGAGGCCCTTCTGCGAGTTTGGCAGTAAGGCATCAAACTTTCAACGCAGTTCACCCTCGCGGAATCGAGGTCGTTGCTGAGATTGTTAGATGCCGGCTCTCGCGGTTCCACAGTTTGATACTCTGTCGATTGAAGCGCACGTGTCGTCGAGCTGTGCTTAAGCAGTTTCCCATCGCACTCGAGGTGCTTGGCGGCAGACACCTGAGACTTTCTACCTATGCACAACCCAGGCGATGAGCAAGGAACAGCACAACTGAAAGACAGCAGGATTTCTCTATCTTCTTCATCACATCAATCTACTAAACTCCAGCGGCTCCATAATCACTACGGTTCCGAGCACGTTATCGGAGCTTGAAACGCGCTTGTCTGCCAATCCTGTCAAGTTATCGTGGCCGGAAGCTCCACTTTCTCCCCGGGCTGCGTTGCTGGGGAAACTTTCCGCCGTCAATCACCACGACGTCAATCTGCCTCGCCTGTTTGGGCTTCCTCAGCGATCAAGGCCAGAACCCAGAACAGGGAAGTTACATGTGGTCTCCGCTTGAATCTCCAGCAACGTACGGAGGCTGTCAGACCACGGAGCAAATCTTGCCTGGCAACGTACTCCTCGCTTCGACCGAGCTGAAGCTATTCGACTCATCGGTACATGTCCCACTATGACGCTAATTGATAACACCCATAGTACCGTGTTCACATCCAGACAGTTTACTAAGCTGAATGGAGAGACTGGAAGACAACACTAAGATCTCAAGATGCACTCACAACGACCCCAATGGATCCCAATAGCCGGCATGGACGAACAGCAATCCGTCAGCCTCGAGCTCATTGCGGCTGGCAAAGCTTAACAATTGCTTTTTCTGATTAACAACCAAAGTGACCAATTATACAACCAACACGCGGCTATTGAGCCTCCCGCAAACCGTTGATAGGTTCCTCAGCAACGAGGCCGGGGTGGCCTTGTTCTAGCGGCGGATCCTGGTTGCTTTGGATATGCCTCGCCAAGGAAATTCGGAGGCTGGTATAGCTTCAGCCAATCGCTATACGCGACCAACTCAGTGAGATTGACGCTAGCCATCTATCAACGGGTCGCTAAAGATATTAATGCGAAGCTAGACGTCTGATGTCCCCCCCAGCCCGTCACTCACCCCTTCTAGCGCTTCCTTAGTTTGACTTCCGGCCACCGAGAGGTCAGTCCAACGTGGTGAATAGACTTTTATGCAAGCCACCTCGGGTGGTTGGACAACGGCATTGTCCTGCCTCGTACACTATCCTATCATGCTCGCTCAAGGTATATAGTTGTCCTTCCTTTCAAATGAATCCAGTGTTTCATTCTCCATCTCATACAACAAGAACAACCATCTTCTCCATTCTCTTACAACAAAACCAATCAACTTCTCCATTCTCTTACTTCACACAAGCTCATCAAAGCACCACCAAAACACTCTCTTCAAGATGCATTCACCATCAAAGTCAGCTGTTCTTGCAGCAGCTTTCCTTCCTTTGACAATGGCTGCTCCTCAAGGTTGGGGCAACTGGGGACAAGGACAGGAACACGGACAGGGACAGGGACAACGGTCTGGATGGCAGCAATGGCAATCCGGCGCCGTAGAAAGCACGACTGCTACCACCACCACCACCCAGACTCCTGAAGCCGCAACCACGCAAACTCCTTGGCAGCAGTGGACCTCTTCAAGCTCAACCACTAGCTCGAAGACACCAGAAGCCGCTACAACCAAGGCCACCACCCAAACACCATGGGCTGAGTGGACATCCTCTACCACAACCACTCCCTCGTCCGTCAAGGCAACATCCAAGTCTACCACCACCACTGTCCCAACCTCATCTGCTTGGGCTGAGTGGACTAGCTCCAGCACTCCAGTTGTGGCAACATCGAAGACCACAACTGAGTGTACCACCACCACCACTCCGGCTACATCCTCCGCTTGGGCTGAGTGGACAAGCTCCAGCTCCAGCACTCCAGTTGCCGCAACATCGAAGACTACCACTGTGCCAACCACATCTGCCTGGGTCAAGTGGACCAGCTCAAGCTCCAGCACTCCAGTTGTCGCAACATCGAAGACTACCACTGTGCCAACCACATCTGCCTGGGTCAAGTGGACCAGCTCAAGCACTCCAGTCGCCGCAACATCAAAGACGACCACTGCTGTACCGACCACATCTGCCTGGGTCAAGTGGACCAGCTCCAGCTCCAGCACTCCAGTTGCCGCAACATCGAAGACTACCACTGTGCCAACCACATCTGTCTGGGTCCCATGGACTAGCTCCAGCACCACCGTTGTTACACCAGCCGCCACTACCCTGGCTACAACTTCCGCAGCCTCAGTCTGGTCCGAGTGGAGCTCAAGCGCATCAAGCATCGCCGCCATCAGTACTGCCCCGGTCGCAGTCGCATCCAGCAGCTCCCAATGGGGTGCCTGGTCCTCATCCTCCACTCCCGCCGCCATCGTGAGCTCCTCAACCCCAGCCGCAATCTCCACCAGCAGCGCCGCCAACACATGGGAAGCCTGGTCAACATCTAGCACTGCCGCTGCAGCCTCGAGCTCCGCCGCCGCTTCGTCGGTTGTCATCGAAGTTGCGAAGGCCACCACCGCCGCCCCAGCCGCCACCTACACCGGCGCTGCTTCAGCTCAAGGTCCTCAGCAGATGATCGCCCTCGCAGCCGCCGCCATCGCCGCTGCAGTCTACGCTCTATAGACGCGGCCACGATTGAGAACGAGACAACAAGAAGATGAGAATCAACGAGCCAACGCGCCACAGGAACCTTTTCCGACATTCTACGATCATATCACTATGACCTTTTACGACAACTGTTTTGATGCGTTTTTCAGCGAAGCAAGGAGTACAACGACACGGGAGAGGGGAACAGGAACTGGAACCGGAGGACTGGGACAGATACAATATAAAGGAGGACAACACTTATTAATACTCAAGAGATGGTAATGAAGGATCGAACCTTCGGATACGGGCAGAACTGGTGACATTGGCAGAGCCATGTACAAAGCTAGCTACATAGTTAATAGATGAGATCAATCACAATATCAAAAAATTTGAACATAATGCAATTCTTCGGCCGCGCTCTGATTTTGATACTTCCACTTCTACTTCGCCACGAGAAAGACATGGTTCAGCTGCTAAGTATGATGGGAGTGGTATCGATCTAGATGATAATAAGATCCGGCACAACTTTCGAGCTTCTCATCAAACAGTATGTATGTAATATACGGCGACCGTGAGATCTTTAAGTGTCCTTTCAAAGCTCGAAGATGGCTCTCACCAGAGACTATTCTAAAGGTTATTCAGCTCGTCTCGGGTCGGTGCAGGAGGTAACAATGGCACAAGCGTGCGTGGCCTTCTCCAACCTAGCTTCCCACATAGCTTATATGTGCATGTCTTATATCCCCTGCTACGTCCACACGCCCACCTACTCCCGTCCCAGCCTCTCCTCCCCATCCTCCGTCAGCACATAGGCAGGCCTATACCCCTCTCTCCCCTCTGCATCCACATACCTCAACTTCGGGTTCCTTAACGTATCGCCCACCCCGCCTAGACTCGTGTAGCCCTCATCATACATACTGCAGTAATCCAGGTGCTCGTCGCCGTCGGCCGCAAGATGCGGACTGCGCAGGAAACACCATATTTCGCTCAAGTGCCAGTCGATCACGGGGTGCACGCGCATGAAGTCGGGCCAATTGCCGTCCGTGCGGTCGAAGTGCGTCAGGGACTGGCCGTGCGGGTCGGTGCGGCGGGTGCCGACGAAGATTGCGCGGACGGTAGGGTGGGAATCGAGATAGAGGGCGAAGGCATCGCGGAAGGTTATTGTCTTGTGTTCGGAGCCATTGTCATGATCGGTTGTACGCTCCTTCTCCGGAGATGACGGGGGCGAGGTGTGAGATCGTGCTTTCGAAGGGGTGGGTTTGGTGCCGGGATTTGTGGAGATGTGGGTTAGGTCTAGATGGTAGTCCTTGCTGCTGGATTCGACGAAGGATGTGACAGCGGGGAAGGGGTCGGGTGGTTTGGCGTAGATGGAGGGTATCAAGTCGGGTAGTTTGTAGGATGGATGTGAGGTGGCGTAGGCGTGCAGGGTTGAGAGGTAGAGGATCAGCAGGACCAAACAGTCTTTCCCGCCATTGTAGGAGAGGGAGAGAGCGTCCAAGCTGGCAGGGGCGTTAGCATTGCGCTATACAAGGTGTGGGCGACGTATTGGGGGGCTCAGTGAAGAGCGATGCTGGGGTTTGAGGGCACTCGCGACGTACTCGTAGTCCTGCAATGCCTTCTCAATCACCCCTATGGCTATCGTCGTCTGTGTTTGTGTCCGCCTCTCAAGCTCACTTTCTGGAGTTGAACGGAGAAAACTGGTCACTCGTCGATGCAGGTCAGCGCATACCTCGGCGAGTGAATGTGAATGCGACGGAGGGGCCGAGTCCGATGCACCGGCTTCTCTATGACTCCCTGACGGGACAGAACCGTTGGTCATAGGGCTGGAGGCGGCAGCAGATGCATCATTTGACATTACGAACAGCTCACTCTAGCACAAAAGAATGGTGGCACTCGCAGGTCAGGTTACTTTCTACGTACTTCTACAGCGCTGCAACGTGACGGAGGAGAGTTCGAGGGTCCAAATTGGAGAAGCCGGCGTGGAGGCTTCTTGGTGGGGCTTGAGGTAGGCGTCGTCGGTTAAAGCACGCCCCTCTAGGAAAGCAACACTATCCCCCTAAAAGCATAAATATAGATAGGCAGGTTGCACGCCGGCTTTCTTTTCCGCCTTGAAAACATAAGCATAGCAGCGTAGAAGTGAGTGTCACAGTACTTAGTCTGTCAGCTATCACCTGTACGTAGAGTCCTTCTCCGCTGTGTCTGGACAATCCTAGACCCACCAGCTTCTGATACTCTGCTCATCTGAAGCCTGAACGCCGAGGGAACCAATGCGTCTGATGAATGTTCGACAGAGCCATCAAGCACGAACAATATTAGACGATACTGGAAGACACACAGAGACTCCCTGCTTTCACCCTTACCCTAAGACCTTCATTTTCTTCTTCTTGAGCCCTTCCTTCTTCTTGGCCTCTCCCTTCTGAAAGTCCCGCCAACTCCCAATTCGCTGCTCTCGCGTGTGCTCCCAGTCCTTCTCATGCTCCCTCTTTCTCTTCCTCTCCGCAATCTCCGCATCCTCCTTGGCCTGCTCTCTTCCCTCTTCCTGCATCTGCGCCTTCATCTGCCGTCTTCGCCGTGCCTCTGCGTCTATCAGTACCTCGACCGTCTTCCGCCTCCACTCGGTCAAGAATTCGTCTGTCTTGAGCTCTTCGTCGTCGACTGTAATCTTCTTCTGTCTAATCAGTAGATGGCGTGCGTCCGTAATACATTCATCTAGATGCTTGCGTTGCTTCTCATCCATCAACGCCGACTCTGCCTTCTTCAACCTGTCGAATGCTTCGGGGGCTTGCGGGTTCTTGGTCTTGTCTGGATGTATGAGCAGCGACTTTTTGCGATATGTGATCTTGATGTCCGAATCTGGCACGCCTGGCTGCAGGTCAAGTACGGCATATCTGTGTAGGCTGTTAGGCTAACTGGCTGTCGGGCGGGAAACCGAGAACTTACGCATCAAGCTTGAATGCTTTGAGAATACGATCAATTTCAGCATCCTAGCAGGTGGTCAGTACTGGTCCCTCGGCATGCTTCGCTGAACTGACCTTGTCATATTCTTTGGCTTCTTTCTCAAGCGCATTGAGTGCATCAAATTCATCATTAGCCATGATGGGTCGATTTACTTTTGCTTACCAGCAGCGACGACACTTCCTTGTAACCAACCGCTGAACAGCGGAGAACTCTTGTGGCAGAAAACGTACGCGTATGGGTATGGACAGGGAGGCACGAGTGGTTCACCACATCGCGACTGTCACAGGCCCGACAAATGATGCTCTACCACGTGCTAATTGGCATTAAAAGTCATATCGTTCACCGTAACGCCATACGGAAGGGCATTGGCGCTGGAGACGCTTAGCATGATCACCCCCCACGCCCCGGGACCTCAAACCACTCTGCTTGTCCAGATTGAGCAGTCCGCTGAGGTCCGTAGTCAGGAACCTGGCACAGCTTTGCACAGCTCTTGTATGTTCCGGTCAAAGCGTCTCGTCCTCTTGTGTTGTGATTTCTCCTGGCTGTCCGTGCTTGTCTCGCTCAGTAAGCTTCCAACGCGGTCAACAATGCTCATACGATGTCGTGCTTGGCACCCTGCACCCTCTAAGCAAACAAGGTGAGAAAAACCACCTCTTCTTCACCAAATCTCTTCTTGAGAACGAAGCAAGGAGGCTCAGTATACCCTATCGAAACAATCAACACTCCTTCCGCGGACTAGAGATGCTCGAAGGCAAAGGTCGGATCCTTGACCAGGAGCCTGATTGCATTGTAGTCGTGCCTGATCATCCTGACTTCGTCGTCATTGGCACATACTCCTTGGTCGAGAGCGACCAAAACCAAGTAAGCAATGAAAGAAAAGGCTCCCTCCAGATCCTCCCTTTCTTTACGAATAACAATAACGGTCACCATGTTGAACTGGACCGCCAAGACTTCCCCTTTGGCATCTACGATATTCATTTCCACCCAAAATACAAAGACATGCTCGGTGTTGCAACGAGTGATGCCGAGATACATTTCTTTAGTGTGACAGCTCGACATACAGCAGAAGAGAACAAGCTATCTCGACTCCAATTCGTGTACCATGGCCACATCCCCATAGAGGCGCCACACCCGAGCGACGGACACCTTGCAATCGTTACGCAATTCCACTTCATCGAGCAGGACCTCCGTCCCCTCTCACGAGACTTTCACGTCCTACTCATAGCAACGACGCAATTTGGCAACACGAAGATCGTGAAAACCACCCTTCCAGCACGTTCAACAGATCCCGAACCTGGGCACAGCATTCCCTTCCAGCATGTTCTCGTGCACAAGCAATCATTCGACCTCGAGGCATGGGCTACTCTCCCACTCACCGGCACAACCACGGAGCAGCTCCTCATTCTATCGGGCGGTGACGATAGCCAGTTAATCATATCTTCTGTCGCCTCTCTTCAGCTTACCGGTCCTACGAACGCCGAAATCGACCTCGAGATGCTGACAACCACCAACCTGCACATCGACAGACGAACCCACGAGGCAGGTGTAGTGTCGATATGTTCCCTTGGCGTTTGCCCTCCATCACCACAGGATCCTTCTCCATCAGCCGTCCCAAGCCCTGCATCGAAGGAAACACTCATCCTCACAGGCTCCTACGACGAAAACCTACGCCTCTTCCTCCTCACGCACTCGTCATCGGATTATCCACCGGTCGCACTGAAACTCCTGACCGAACTCAAACTCAACGGCGGTGTATGGCGCATCGAGCTCCTCGACCAATACCTCACGTCCACTGACTCAGAGGGCATCATCCACAATTACATCCTCTTACTAGCAGGACATACAGCCGGTGCCTTCATTATCCGCCTGTCATGCAAGATATCAGAAGACAAAGCCGCAGACTGGCAGTATGACTTCACAATCGAGAAACACTTTACGGACCATGAGAGCCTAGTGTATGCCGTCGATGCAAAGCACACAGGGAACAGTGAACCCCATCGGAAATGGGACATTATAAGCACGAGTTTCTATGACAAAAGAGTATGCAATTGGGAGTGGGTCGACGAGAAGCGGCCATCATGAACCTGACCACGGAGTCTGTCTCAGGATTTTAGTACGTATGATGTGGGACCAGGTCTTTCCTCAACGCCGGTAAAAGCCCACATCGGGAGGATCCCTAAAGCTGCCGGTTCACCATTCGCCAGCAATGCCAGTCTGATGGTTCACTTTGGTCTTTGTAGTGGTATTGCGATGCCTAGCATCGCAGATACTCGATGGACTGAACGATCACGATACCGTGGTGAGGACTTGAGGAGGCATGAGAGAACTGCGGGAGTCGATGGTGAGGTCTCGATGATGACGCTGAAGCACTTGTGCGTTTGCGAAGAGATGCAGTTGTGATGTTTGCGACGGTTGGAGCAGATCAGTAGATTTGTCGTGCGCGAAAGGAACTTGTATAAACTTGCGTGACGGATCACAATAGTCTTCGCTCTACTGTCCAGAACGTCTTCATCAGCACCGAATAACAGCCCATACAGTTGGAATTGTTGCACAGTAAAAGCCGAAGTACGTGTGGTGCCCCTTAGTTGAGATGATCATCGAAGCTAACATCGCAACAGCGATATTTCATACCAGGAAACTTCCACAGGTGTGAAGTTCTAATAGCTCCCACGAGAGCTTGGAAGGGACTTGGCGAAACAATTACCGGAATGCCAAGGTGACAACCTCCCTAATATCATGTATGCCCCTTTCGATTTTCGCCCTCACAATAGCAGGCATACTCGTGGCCTTTGTTGTTGCAGACTGATGGAAGATGAAGCATCAGCCTAGAGTCCAGGAAATGACAATGGAGCCGCCTGTATATGCCGCCAGGAATATGGTCGTGCATGAGGTCAACCGCGTTTGACAAAGATAAAACTTTGGAAGTACTGAAAGTTGAGATTGAGAAGGAGCTGGTCATATAAAGAGATCGGCAGGAGGGACAACGGATCTTGAACCGTGGTCTCCATACCAGTGACACCATTCAGACAACTACTGCGGCATCGATCTTTGATACTGATCACGAGAGCTCCCAACACGAGGCTTCAACACAGAGAGTGCCAGGCGACAAGAGCACCGAGACACCTGGGAAGGAGATTGTTGACCACTTTGAAATTGTGGGCGCTGTCGAGCAAGGGGACTCCATCTATACGTCAAGGATCGTATCCTGACGATTATCCATACCCGGTTTCGGCTTTCCACTTCACTACCTGCTCTTCTGCGAAGGAATGGTTCCAGGACAGTGTCGTGATGGGATCAATCCAACCACCCTTCCCATCACGGAATACCTCATCACCAATTTCCTTGCTTCCACAAAGATCTTGCCAGCTCAGCCACAGACCAGGCGGATCCCCTACATCAACCCTGACCCCTCCTTTCTCATCTATTGGTCCCCACCACTCTTGTATAATGTCATGCTCTACTCCTGGAACGAGAACCACGGCGTGGGGTGCTCGGACAGCTAACAGCCTAGCATAGAGCAATTCTCGCAGATAGGGAAAGAACCATGTCTCATTCCAGAAGGTCTGTATGCGACCTTTTAAGCCATCGCGATGTGCATTATGATGGATGGCGACTGGTGTAATACCAGTCCAGAGATTCGTGTAGGTGCTCACGTTCGCCCATGATCCTTCGGCAGGAAGACGATTGGCTGCTTCAATGTCGGTAACCCAGAAAGGAGATCTTGACTTCGCCATGTCGTGCGGTAGACCCTTCAGACGTGGAGGGCCGGCAATACCTGCAGAAGCTGACTTCTCCTTTATCTGGTTCTGGTCGTTGTGTTTGATCCACGCAAGGTCATCCTCGGAGAATACTGTCGGCTGAGACAACTCGCTTTGGTAGTCAATGCCCAAATGAAATTCATACCTCTTATCTCCTAGGGTCGCTGCGTCCATCTGATGGTGAGTGGGATGTGGCCAAGTGACATCGTCCTGAACATCCATAACGCCGAAGAAAGTCCTCAGGAGCCAGGCACGCGTAATCTGCCAGCGGGTCAGGTCTTGTGCCCTCAAGACCTCTCTGTTGTATTCTTGGTCACCCAGGATATCAGCAAAGATGCCTTGATCGCTGCCGATATTGGCACCCAAGGCTAATTTGTCGAGGGCTCGTTCATAGATGGCACGAACGTCTTCGACAGGTCCAATAACAGTGCCGGAATTGAGGTATCTCTGGCGCATCTTGACAAAAGGGTTCTTCTCGTCCCCAATATCCTGATCTGTCTGAGGGCCATAGATGTCGTCGGCTAATTCAGACTGTGGAACAGCGAAACAGGCGGGATCATCCTCAGAAGCTGGCCAACATTTCTTCTGCGAGGAGAATATCACTGTTTGCCGGATGTCTCGGCTTTCAACTATGCCAGGGCCATAACGAGCCTGAAGCCTTCGATTTGCCCTTTTGTTGATTTCATGGTAGCGCCCAATCAAGACCTCAGGTCGTAGTTGGAACCAAACATCGTAGCCGTCGATGATGGAAACCAGATCCTTATCGCTTGCTGGCTTAAGTTGTCGGAGGAGGTTCAGGACACCCTCTATCTTCGCAATGTGAGAGCCACCGAATATGAGATTGGGGTCATCAAATGTTCGTTGCCAATTGATGAGGCGCGGTGTAGGGTAATCCAATGCCGCGGCACTGAACAAGGTCTTGCATAGATTTGCGTTTCCTTCTGATGCCGGTATCAGTAAGTGGTAGTAGGACGCATTGACGACTGGGACTGCATAGATCTCTGCGCCTCCTAGTGGTGCTTGAAAGGACAAAAGATAGAGGGATAGACTTGCAATCACGACCAGGAAAACCTTGAATTGGATTGGACTCGACATGAACAAAACAAGCACATTCTTTAGTCGCGACCTAATGGTCGAACTCCCTTGTTGTCGCTGACCATCATCGCCAACTACCCTGTAGGCGTATTGGGAGTTGGGAAGCCATGAACGCAGGCCTCCTAAGAGCTTGAAGAAGCCAGGCATTTGTCAAAATGTGTCTGGTTACTACAGGTAGACAAATATAGGGACGCGGGAGGTCCGTAACACATTTGGCTAGACTCGTTCTTTCTCACTCATTCAGGATCTGGCTGTGACTGACCGCTACACCAGCAGGATGGTGACGCAGCCCGTGGTGTGTCGAGCTATGTTGTGACCGAACACTTATATCGAGCTCAACAAGGTGCTGCTCTGCGAGGAGGCTAACTTTCGAAGTCAATGGTTTCACGTTCCCCATCATGATGCGACTGATTGACACTTGCTGGTGTACGATTTGGGAAGGTCAAGCGACGATGTTGACCTGACGGATCGTGCTACACAGCAGAGCCGCCGTGCCGTCCTGGCGTAATAGGAGATGGTTGGGCAAAAGTGAGTTCACGCTATTCGACGGCTGACCGCCGGGTTTGCGCCTCGCGTGCTTCATCCTGGAGCAGAGCGTTGGGGCGTCTTGGCATCGGGCACTCCAGGATCGGGCTAGCTGTATCGTATCGTAAAAGCTTGTGCTGCATGTCGTACCTGCGTCAGCCCCCTACTTTCTGGTTTCATTCCGCAAGTGGACTGCCGACCCCAACCTCGGTCGTCCGTCACTTCTCTGACGCAGCGATCGGCGTAAGATCAAAACGCTAACCACGTCGCATTTCGCTGAGCCGCAATAACCGCCCAGCTGTGAAACCTTGCCAAGCATATAGTTTTGGGATTCTTTCTTTCGAAACAAAATTACCAAAAGAAGCTAAGCAAGGGTTTTAGTGGCGATGCAGCTGAACACTTCCTCCTGCCGTACCGTAGACTGTTTGCGCAAGACACTACGAGGGATGAATTGGTGTCAGGCGTCAGACTCTACGAGAATCCTATCTAACGAGACCACAAGCTAGATCTCTCACTAGTTACAGGTTCGACGTCGAACGGAGCTCGCCTGTTCGAGTCCTCCTTATGCCCCTTTTGAACACAATATCCAAAAGACCTGGATCATTGAGGTCATGGGCATGTCTTGTCTTCGCTGTCGTCCTCGTCGTTCTTGGACTTGATGTTTTCCTCGTAAGTCGCGACCCACCCTGACTTGCCCACCACCTCTTTGCCATCATGCCGCAAGGTCGCTCAGGCCTGAGGTGGGTGTGCTGCAGAGTCAATACCGGCCAGTTCAGGTTTCTTTAGGCTGGGGCGATTGCGCAGACGCTAACGGTACACAGGGTCGTGGGCTTTATAATTACTCTTCGGGCATCATAGCAAGACGACCAGTAGCTCATCAAGAACTAATTCTCGTCGTACCAGCAACAAGTAGCAATCACCATCTCTGCCAGCTCTTACTTTCAGCTGCTGTTCTTGGTTACCCAGCACCAACACTGATTAATTGGGGCGCGCCTGAGGACGAAGATGATTATGTGCAACACCTGGCTAAGGTCGAAACGATCCTCAATCATCTGAATACCTTGCCTCCAGAGCGCGACAACGATCTTTATTTCATGCTTGATGGATATGACGCCTGGTTCCAGCTCCCACCGGATATTCTCATTCAAAGATACCACTCTTTGGTCGCCAAGAGCAGTCAAAGATACCCTCAGGGTGATGTTAAGGATGTCGTAATCTTTGGACAGGACAAGTTGTGCTGGCCTGGTTCCTTCTCAAGGGCCGCTTGCTGGGCAGTCCCTAACTCTACACTACCAATCCATGCATTCGGTCCTGACACAGATCTTGGTATTCCCGAACACAATCGACCGCGGTGGTTGAACTCGGGAACGATCATGGGTCCGGTCAAGGATGTGCGCGAAGTCTTCACAGCAACACTAGAGATGATTCAATTCAACCACACCGAGAACTCGGACCAGTTCTATTTTGCCAATCTCTTTGCCGCACAAGCTTACGCTCGAGGCCCTACCGACCATAGAGAGTGGCCACAAGACCCTATGCCCAATGGTGAGGAACGTGAATATCCTAAGATCTCGCCTGACCAGCGGACCGAATATGGCATCGGCATCGACTATGAGTCTGCGATCTTTCAGACTGTCGCCTACTACGAGGACTCTATCACCTTCAATACCTTAGGTGTCCCATCCGGCAACGCCGCGAAATCTGAGCAGGGTATCGAGGCATATTATCAAGTCACTCTGCCTCCAGAGCTCATATCTTCGGCTCCGACAGATGTACTGAAACGAAGCAGGTCGTCAAAACTGTCTGACCACCTTCCCGAAGCGCTTCGATCCTGGTCGACGGTTCCTCTTTGTTTTAATACTGTAACCAAGCAGGTCTTTCCCGTGTTACACTTTACTGGGAAGAAAGGATATCGTGAAATGTGGTGGCATCGAAACTGGTTCTATCCATATGCGGAGGAAATCCTGCGTCGTTTGCAACAAAGTGGTGGAGATGTTTCCACCAGTGAGACGCAGCGTCCTGGAGTGGCAGGTGTCTGGACCACGGACCCGGCGTCACCAGTTCTTTCCTGGCAGCAGCTGTGTGGTAGATACGAAGATTATCTTTTTGGTCGATGATATAAATTAATTGAATTGCGCCTGGCAACTGTATCTATCCTTTAGCTTGAGAAGAGCTTGGAACCTAGCAATCGTAGATATACAATGCTTGAATTGTGAACTCTAGGGTATCTCATGCCAATGCTAACCACACCACGCCCGCTAGAAATGCAGTAAACCAAGGGAATAAACAAGAAAATTCGTAACTGCCGTGATACACACATTATTTGCCACCTCCGGCCGTCTGCTGGTTGAGTTTCCGCCGCTTAGAATCCAATTCAACAAAGCTGTACATTGCTCCCCCAGATAGAGTGATGGCAATGCCCAACAGAGTTGTTGCGTTGACTGAAGCATCGAACAATGTAATTCCTAGCAGGATAGTAAGGCATTGCTTGATATTTGCACAGACCGTCATGGTCAAGGCGCCAGCCAGCTTGTTCGTGGTGAAACTAGAAACGTTGAGGAGGAATGCTAGAGCGCCATTGCCAAGAAGGACGATGGCAAAGAAGAGAGGAGATCTCGTTGTGAGTTGCATCGAAGGAGTCTCTGCCGCGAGGATCTCCTGCTGGATGTACTTGAACAGGCCGGCAAGCTCGCCATTGAAAGAGGCAAAGACGAGGGATTGAGCACATGCGAGAGGAGACATGCGCAGAAGTATCTCCCACACCCCCAGTGCTAGGCGACCGGTCATCATCTTGTTCGTGACAATGGTCTTCAATGCAGCGAGCATAACACCCAAGAGTGTCATGGCGAAGCCAGATCGAGTGTAAGTGTAATCACCATACGTCGCGACCATGACACCGAATACAACCGGAACAAGAGCCAGGTATGTTTGTGTCGAAAAGGTTCGCCCGAATAGCCATCGGTAAAGCAGGGTGGTGAAGAAAGGAGTTGTTCCTCGCACAACCTGGTGGAAGGCAACCGATACCATGGCTCTGGAAGCAGGTAAGTCAGCACACATTTAACCATATGCGGTGGTTGCTTGGTGTAGTAGTCATATACTTACAATGACACATTTGACACAGCGATGTTCGCCGTGAACAATAGGGAGAAGGCAAAGAGCGCCAAGTTCTCCCTAAGGGTGAGCTTAGTCGTGCGGTAGTGCCCCAGCCAAAGTAGTATGAGACAACCGATAAAGGATGTGCCCGCATGGGTAGCCGTCAAGAGCCATGGAGAATGAAACTGTGCAGGAGACAGGTGAGCTTCTTACTCGACACAGTGATGCCAAACTCAGCTTTGACAAGTTGAGCATGGGAGAATGACTAACCTTCCCAAGAACTGCCTTGTTGTAGAGTGTTAGACCAACATTGCAGAGAAAATATCCTAACAGCGCTACCAGTTTCTTCCGTGTAGGCACAGTATGCTCGTGTTCTGGGGCCGCTGGCGTGGGTAGGATAGTTGGTTTCTCATCGTTCTCTAACACGCGCCCTTCCTCAATTTGCTGCTCGACATCTTGCCTGTTGAGCGGCTCACGCTCAACCTCAAGTAACGACTTTTCCATCAGACCATTCATCCTGGACTGGAGACAGCACCGTTCACGCGTCGTCGTTGAAATTTGAGATGTTTACGAAAGATCAAACACGGTCAAGACCGGATTGGAAATAGCACGTCGTTCGCGCGATATGAGAGATGATGCCGGCGAGCAAAGCCACATCACTCGCAACAATGATGACTAGGGGGGGCTTGGCAATGTCCGAAACAGCTTAAAACTGTAATTCGGAGCAAAGCGTACAATCCTAGTAGTCTCTATCGTAAACGACGATAAACCATAAAACAGCGGGCCCTGTAATTTACGTGTTATAAACTTACCAGCAGAATTATTACCCAGCTCTACCTAGGAAGTAGCTGCCCAGGGTAAACAGTAGTCTAGGCGATTCAAGCCACAAACAGCACCTAGAGCCAGGATAGGTATACCAATGAAACAGTTATTTACGCAGTTCATTATCACACAAGCTTTTGCTATTTACGATCGCTGTCTGTACGAGTAAATCGTATCTTCTCGTACAAGCATCACTTATGGTTTGAAGTGTAGTGTCAGTGGCAAGGCTATTTGCATTACATCATTGGTTGTTTGGAGATCGTCCTGGGAAGGTCGGCACGAGGAAGCAAGGATGTTGCCTGTCAATCGACAGTTTGGAGGGTACCCGCCACCGAAAAAGCTTCACTTAATAGTGCCTCCACCATGAGGCAGATCATGGACCTATTGAAGCTAGGATAGGTCTTGGCACTGCTCAAGGCTTCCGTGGCTTCGCCTTGCGCCTGCTCTGCATATCGTGCGACGGCGTGACAGGCTTGTTCTCACCAGATGATTTGCTGGCGTTCCTGCCAAAGCACGACGTGGCATCTGAAACAAAAGGTTACGATGAGCGCCTGCAAGCAATTCCTTGAATGTATAGGTTTCAGACACGTCTATCATTACAACGAACACCATGGATGGTAGACGTGAAAGCATGGACACTACCATGCTGACTTCTGCTCCGTTATAAAATCTAGTGGCACGCAAACACAAAAGACATTTTCTTTTGGCGCACATCATCCGCCACTCGATCTGCGGAGCAGACCCGCATGGTCCAACTAGTCTGAGCCACATGGCCTTGGAGGCTCACTTGTACTTCTTACTTCTTTCCAAGTCCAAAAAATGGCCTTCACAAACCCCGACTTATCCGAGAGACCAGAACCCAATATCCAATTAAACTATTAGTAATCTAAATTCAAACAAAGCTGAGTGCGGAAAATGTTAATAGCTATGCAGTTGCGGACCTTGACGCGGTTATTTCCCTGGCCCATAGTGATGATCTACACGTACATGCACCACTTTTGTGGTCATCGGTCGTACATCCACGCTAGGCATCATCGCCTGGGCCAAGCATGCAAGTGAAAGTCCCTGTTACCAAAGTTGAGTCGTTCCTCGTTTCTCATTTGGTCTGTTATCTGAAAAGCTGGGCCATAAACCACATACGGGCCAGAACTTCTATTCCTGCCCGACTCCGGTCTCACCTTCCCGCAAGCTAGAGCCACAGGGCCTCTCAACCGCATTAGATCAGGTGCATTCGAGTGCTTCTCAATCCACTGCTTTCAAGGTCTTCTTGAGAGTGCATCAAAATACCGCTTCCACAGCAGCCTTTACCAAGGGCTGCCATTGTTCGAGCAAAGCGCGGAATTGAGGCAGTATCTCACATCGCGGTAGTACACCAACAATACGCAGGCCAGCGACGTCGCAAGCGACAACCTAAGTGCAATGACGCAAAGCACAATGTCCGCCCCCAAGAATCCTTCTCGACATATGGAATCAAGCATGCGCAGCGGTATGGCGCAAGGAAGACCAATACGAAACATTTGTTGCATTGGTGGTGGCTACGTAGGAGGACCGAGTGGCGCTGTCATCGCTAACAGAGCGGCCCACACTAAAGTCACTGTTGTTGATATCAACAGCGAGCGCATCGCAGCTTGGAACTCATCGAACCTGCCCGTGTACGAGCCGTATCTCAGTGACCTTGTTGCCGTTGCGCGAGATGGCATTCCAGGGCACAGAAAACCTAACCTATTCTTCTCCACAGACGTTGATAAGGCCATTAGAGAAGCCGACTTAATATTCGTAGGTGTCAACACACCGACCAAGACGAGCGGCCTTGGAGCTGGGAAAGCCTCCGATTTAGGCTGGCTGGAGGACGCGACACGAAGGATTGCTCGATGCGCAGAGAACGAGACGATTGTGGTCGAAAAGAGCACCGTTCCTTGCGGAACGGCGCAGAGCATGCAAGAGATATTAGAAGCGAATGCAAAGCCTGGATCGACATTCCAAGTGCTCTCAAACCCCGAATTTCTGGCCGAAGGGACAGCCATTTCCAATTTACTCTACCCAGATCGAATTCTGATCGGGTGCTTCGACAACGACACCGGCAGATCTGCAGCAAACAGCCTAGCTGATATCTATGCGTCTTGGGTACCTATGGATCGAATCATCACTATGAACCTGTACTCGTGTGAGCTGGCAAAAGTCGCTGCAAATGCACTCCTTGCGCAACGAATCAGCAGCATCAACGCGCTCAGCGCCATGTGCGAAGCGCTTGGAGCCAACGTCGAAGAACTCTCATACGCATGTGGACTTGATAGTCGAATCGGCTCGAAAATGCTCAGCGCCTCGGTAGGGTTCGGGGGCTCATGCTTCAAGAAAGATATTATGAATTTGACATACATGGCGGAGAGTCTCCACCTACCAGAAGTTGCTGCGTATTGGAAATCTGTCGTCGATGTTAATGAGTGGCAGAAGGACCGCTTCACCAAACGTATCGTCAACTCTATGCATGGCACTCTTGCTAGAAAGAAAGTCGCCGTCCTTGGCTTTGCTTACAAGAAGAACACAGGGGATACACGTGAGAGTGCAGCCATTTCTGTCGTCAACAATCTTCTAGCTGAGAACGCCATCGTGGCAATATTCGACCCCAAGGTGCAGAGTGAGCAGATCTACCGAGATCTCAACCTTGACCCGGATAATCGCGATCGCGCGGTGATATGTACTGATCCTTACGAAGCCTGCGACGATGCGCATGCGGTTTTGGTCTTGACGGAGTGGGACATGTTCAGCAACAAAGAACCCCGGCTTAACGCAGCCCCGCCCAGCATGGATCCTGTCCTACAAGAGGCCCTCCGTGAGAACAAAGTACACACTGTCAACCGCCGCGAGCAAACTACTCCACAAGTCGTGCTGAATCGAACGAGCTCCGACGACGAACAGAGCCTCGCCGCTAGCGACTGCAGCTGCGCATCAGAGGTCGAATCTTCGAGCTCTCGGTCGAGCTACGTGGTCAAACAGGATGTCCAGGATTCCTCGAAGCTTAGAACAAAGCCAGACCAGAAGATGGGTACATCAACGCCTATGACTTTTGAAAAGATTGACTGGTCTCGTATTGCATCATTGATGCAGAGACCAATGTACGTGTTCGATGGACGCAACACGATTGATAGGAATAAACTGGTCGACTTGGGCTTCCGCGTCGAAACAATAGGGTCACCATCAACCAGTAAGCATACTGGGATGTGAGCAAGTCTTTGAGCGTTTATGAAGCGGGCTGGGGTGGCGCGGACTATCGGGAATTTAGGAACACTCTGTTAGAGCTTTATCAGGGTTATCTTCTTCACAAAGTCTGTTCCGTGTGGACATAAACATGGAATAGCGGTCGGTCTTGAAGCGCATTCCTTATGATGTACGAGGCCAGGCAAGGACAACGGCGTGCATAGCACGTGATGTACTAATTGAGCACTATGTTTGATATACAAGTTTGTCTTCATCTCATCACTAACAGTATAACAATCTTGGCTGAATGACTATACCGACCGTATCTCGTCGCTGTACTACCGTGACTGTTGTTCGAACTGAGAGCAGCTTCAAAGTTTAGCCCCGCTACCGTGGCGGCGATGTACGGTCTTACATCGATATTGACGATACCCCTATTAGAAATCCGTGCTTGCACATCTAGAATTGGTGTAGGATGCGCGACGACTCCACTTTGAATAGCTCCATACCCACAGATGCGCGGCTCGGCTACTAGCATTTGACGTGCTTACATGGGTACGGCGGACTACAGTATCATACAGTACAATACTAGCTTGATCGGAGAGAACTTGCAGGGTGTTGTCTATTTCAGTTATCCGTCTACCCGAGACATCAATGCGGAACGTGACGACGTCGCCGGCAGTGCTTGAGACACACCGTGTTGTTTGCCTAGGCAGGCTTCATTCGCCGACGTTCCACAAGGACATGCATGCATGGGCCGTAGTACCACTGTAATAATAACCTTGATGTGGGCAAGAAAACGTCAAGAAGATTGACCGGATACTGCGGCGTGGCTCTTCCTAGTCTTGCGCCACACCTAATAAGCACCTCTCCTGCACCTAGTGAAATCTACGTACCCGCCTTCCACTTGTTGAACATTGGCACTTCGCCTCTTGCCGTCGGTGGGAGCGCTAGCACCAGCGCAACACTGCAATGTGAGCTCGGGTCAATGATTGGTGTTCGAAATGACGGCCAATAAAGTTGCCAAAATATCTGCTGTACCGTAGGGGGCCATTTCGTTTGACTGCCGATTGAAGGTTCTTGTGTAGCACTATCGTTATCAGCTCGAACGCAATATAGGTCTCCAAGCGAGCGTATGACTTAGATTGGGTTTCCGACAGAAGTCATCGACAGCAGCTCAGCGGGCGAAGCTGGGTTCACTCATCTCATGGCCCTTACAGAGAGGTCCTGGAGCGTCGGCCAGCTTTCTAGGAGATTCAAAATCAATATCGTTGCTGCCGCGGGATGCACGTTTCTTATCTACCTCATCGTCGCAACCCACACCTTTTCTGGGCTGGTAAGTCACCCTTTGTCAAAGTTACAGATCATCTCTTAGACAGAGTCCCGATCTCGATAGAAGGTCGGACAGTTTGTAGCTGATGATTTTGACCGTAGAGCGAGACAGCATTGGGACGGCTGTCCCCTACGCCCGATGACAGCCAGGCGAGCCAGGCAAAGCCTAGTGCGCCGCACACCAACCTACATCTACTATTACCAGCAACACAAGGAAATGTTGATCTCTGCAAGACTCTTCTTACGGCCAAGATCCTCGGTTTCCCTACACCGGGCTTGCTAGCTTGGGACGAAACGTACAATGTTCCTGAGCAAATGGCTGGCGGGTCCCATCTTGCAAAGATATATCGCGTCTTAGAGTACCTGGAGACCCTTGTGCCGTCACAAGACGACGACCTCGTACTAATGATCGATGCTTATGATATCTGGTTTCAATTGAGGTTCGACGTTCTAGTCGATCGGTTCCATTCTATGAACGCCGCTGCCAACGAGCGCCTCGCACAACGACTCGGACGGTCGTTGCTGGAGAGTGAGCACATCGAGCAAAACATCATCTTTGGGGCAGGCAAGAGGTGCGCGCCAAATCAGCTTCATTCCGTCGCCTGTTACACGGTCCCTATGTCGCCACTCCCTGATGACCTTTATGGTGGTAACACAGATACTGTCATTGGTCGGAACAAATACACCAGTCACAGGCAAAGGTACTTGAATTCCGGGTATGTATTGGGCAGGGTCAAAGATGTACGTGTTCTGTTCCGTAGAGCGGCTCAAGAAGTCAAGAACACCCCGGATCATAACCCTGAACTAGACAATGGCAGTGGCGGGTCCGACTTCTTGTATCATGGGAGCGACCAATCGATCTTCAACACCTTGTTTGGAAGACAGGAGTACCAACGGGAGTATTTGCGACAACAATCTCAGAAGCGACAGGCTGCAGCTGCACGAAGCGAGTGCGAGCAGCAGATAAACTCCACTGCCTGCGAGGAATTCGACAAACGAAACTCCGCCACATCGAACACTCAGAGACGTGATCTGACTCTGGAAGGTACACGCTACTCAGATCCCCTCAATCCTCCGTTCACGCACGAGATGATGGGTTCCATGACTGATCCTTCGAGGGAGAATTACGAACTGGGTATCGGTCTTGACTATTTCTCTGAACTAGGGCACCAAACTGCCAATGCTGAGCATGATGGGAAATGGCTCCGACTTGCTGAAAACCCTCTCAACGTTGACTTTCCCGGCAAGAACCGTTTCGATTGTCCATCACGAGTTGAGAAGGAATCTGCTTTGGCAGACATTGCTGGAGCGGATGCGCCGTTTCCCGAGGACCCTGACAAAAAAAACAGTAAATGGGAGAGCTTACCACTCTACACGAATCTGTGTACTGGTAAAGTGCCTGTGATGGTTCACCATAATGGGGATAAAGGCGCACGAGGCTACCGATGGCCTGATATGTGGTATCACGCAGATGCCAAGCAGATGTTGGACCGCAGACTGGGACACGAGAATGCTGCGAAGACAGCACCCGGATCCAGCGTGAATGTGATTGCTTGGACCGACAAGAATTCTGAATTGACATGGGATGGACTCTGCAGCGCATACTCCGAAGAGATATTTCCCTAGACTTTTTAGGTAGGCCGCAGGCCGCAGACGACAGCCAGGTTCGTTTTCGCTTGGACTACATGGTGGGTTCAGGCATGACACGACAGGAAGTTCACAAAAAAGGAGAAAGAAGCAATGAGGTGACGCCGGCTTCCAGGCCGAGGTGTCGCAAACAGCTCAAGTCGTATGAAGACGACTGCACGCGCGCTTTTTACCAATCGGCCACACATCAGCGACACAGACCTGGCTGCAAGCAGTCTCGGGACGCTGATTGATAGGTACATAGACGGAGCGAAAGCACAGGATGCTTTGCCTACACACAGTTGGGGTAGTCACATCCTCGACGGATCGGTACCATGGGCGTCTCGAAACCAGTGAGGGAGCGACCGAAGATAGTAGGCTACTTTGTCCCGAACCAACGATTTGCAGTAGTCCAGCGGACGCGATATGATGATGTATTAATATGCAAAAAGCAGGTCATTTGTTGTACGGCTACAGCTGGTCAAATCGCGGGAGGAGCAAGACGATCAGGTATACCATCCAACCATCCGAGAAGCATTTGTTCAGCCAGGTTGACCCTTGCCTCTGTAATACAGTTATTTCGGATACTACCTATCAATAGAGCATGTTGCGCAGCCTCTTGGCAAGCTTACAAGTACTGGTAGGGCTCTTCGATAACCGACTCCGCAAGGCCACGCGTCGAGCGGATAAGGCTTTGTCCGCCTTCCCGCTGACTGCCACCGAACATGCTGGCTTTGCGTCAGACGAAAAGAGTTTCGGCCACCTGTCAAGACCCGGAAGGAAAGCAACCGCAGAAATCATGAGGCTCGTGGCGATCACCGATCCAGCTTCTCAGGACTTGGCACCACGAGGTCGCAGGTGTGGTTAGAGCAAGATCAGCAAGCTTTGTGCAATGAACCTCGCAGAGTTGTGCGACGTGACTAGCGCTACTTGTACCTCTGGGCATGGAAGGTTGGTGTTTATTTGCGAACCATGTTTACTCCAAGCAGAACCCCTCTGAGGGCTATGATGATGCTACCCTGTGACGTCGGTCGCTCGCAGGTGCGCAATCAGGCGAGGAGAAGTATAATGTCCTTGATCTGCGCACAGCTGTTGGGAATAGTCCAACTTGAGAGATAACTATACCACTCGGCAGCCACAATTGAAGTTAACGACTGCAAACGACAGTAGCAAACATGGACACTGAAAACACTCGATCCGGCCAGGCCGAAGAGCAAATCCTTGGGGACAAGGCCACAGGCGAGATCGATGCCGACCCAGATCATTTGGCCAATGTCAAGCGTGGATTGAAAGCGTAAGTGGTCAGCTCCCAACTTGCAGAGGGCATGGACTGATTTCTGTAGCACAATGAGCAATCCCAACACCTCGACAAAAGCGAAGAAGGACGCCGAGGCGAAGTTGCAGACACTTCAGGACTCGATTGAGGTGCCGACGCATGACAAGAACCCATGAGTCCGCTTTCGAGGGAGGCTTGGTCGGTGTTGCATGCCTGATAAGAACATAATGCAAAGACAATCAAACACCTTGAATATGCCCTTGAACAGACGATCTGAGCGCATCTAGTGTCAAGTTGCTGGCCTTTCCCGAACTTCCTCTGCCGTACCTTGCTCTCAAAGTTAGAACACTAACAAGCGGTAATGCTGATAATATGGCTATAGCGATGGCAAAGGGCCGGAGCGTGCAGCCAAAGCGCTCGAGCTGGACCGACTATCGCGCATTTCGAGCCTGTTCCTTTCACAGCTACGGCATCCTCAAAACCTTGACCAAGAGTTTTTCTACAGAGCACACTGAGCTGTGTGCATTACTGATCTTGCGAATGGCTGCAACATCGCGGCCGGCGCCCAAATGAGCAAAGGCCCGGTCTCAGGATAAGCAGAACCACAGGTGACATTGCAGATCAGCAAATACAGCACTGTCCTGTGCAAACAGTACCCAAGTATCTAGACTAGTCATCGTCGTGGAAGTGAATTGTTTGTAGGTGACGTCTGCATAAGTGTGCTGCAGCGATAAGGTCAAAGGCCGATGCGCGTCACGGTCGTGTCGCTGGTGCCCTCAGCGCGCTAATACGCCCATGACGTCCACGGTGCAGCTTGCAAGTGCTCTACACTCAAGAATTCCCGTCGACACATTCGACGACCTCTGTCTGGGTGCATCGTTGACCTTTGCCCTGTGAATCTTGCTTTCGACTTGCGATTTTGGTCAAGGTATGCGCCGGTGTGAGTTTACATAGGCTCTGTTAGCCGATCAACACACTCGACGTGCACTATGCAACCCATCCTGGGGAATACCGTCCGCCATGGGCTGCGGCGTAGCCATTGCTCTCAGATAGCTCAGCTGTCTCGCGTCCAACCCTCAAGGACCTCCAAGTCGCTGGCCGACAAACACACTCCGAAGAAGACCATCCTGTCGCAGTTAAAACTCAATCCCTTCCGAAGAGACCAAGCCTCCTCTGCGTCGAGAAGCTGGGTCCGAAAGATATCAACAAAACCCCTACCCGCTCGAGGTCCTGTCTCGAGGTTCTTGTACAGGACGGCAGCATGGACTGGTATCTTCGTGGCCATCTCGGGTGGCTTAGTTGCGGCTTTCTTTGCCTACGACGCCACCACCTACAGCGGCAGTGATGAGAACCTCACCTGCAATATTTCTGAAGCTGCCCTCTCCCCAAGAAGGGGCGGTCCAAAGAACCTGCCCATTGCCGAAATCCTGGTCGACGACGAAGAAAGCGAAGAGATGGAGTCCCAAACGTACAAGCCAAAGCTGGTCATTCTGGGAACTGGCTGGGGCAGCGTTGCCATGATGAAAGAGCTTAACCCGCTTGACTACCATGTTACAGTCGTTGCCCCCGAGAACTACTTTCTCTTCACGCCTATGCTGCCCTCAGCTACCGTCGGGACCCTTGAGTTCAGATCTCTTGTCGAACCTATCAGGAATATCGTCAGTCGATTGAAAGGTCATTTCTTGAAGGCCGAAGCTATTGACGTCGAGTTCTCCGAGAAACTAGTCGAGGTTGCCGGCGTCGACTCCAAAGGAGAAAAGCAAAATTTCTACCTCCCGTACGACAAGCTGATCATCGCCGTTGGCGCAACAACCAATTCTCACGGCGTCAAGGGCCTTGAAAACTGCAACTGGCTCAAGACCATCGACGATGCTCGTCTGATCAAACGCAAGGTGCTCAACAACTTCGAGATGGCATGTCTGCCCACTACCTCGGACGAGGAACGGAAAAGGTTGTTGTCTTTCGTCGTATCCGGTGGCGGTCCAACTGGTGTCGAATTTGCTGCTGAACTCTACGACATGCTCAACGAAGATCTGCTCAAGGCCTTTCCCAAGATCCTTCGCAACGAGGTTTCCGTCCACGTCATCCAATCTCGCAGCCATATCCTCAACACCTATGATGAAGCTCTTTCAGTGTATGCCGAGGACCGCTTCAAACACGATGACGTCGACGTTCTTACCAATGCTCGTGTGAAAGAAGTGCGCCCAGACAAGATTATATTCTCGCAGAAAGGCGAGGATGGAAAACTCATCACGAAAGAATTGCCCATGGGTTTCTGCCTGTGGAGTACAGGCGTATCTCAAACCGATTTCTGCAAAACTTTGGCAAACAAGCTAGGTGATTGCCAGAACAACAAACATGCACTAGAAACTGACAGTCATCTGCGACTCGTCGGTGCACCGCTAGGTGATGTCTATGCCATCGGCGACTGCTCCACTGTACAGAACAACATAGCCGACAATCTCGTTACCTTCCTTCGCGGTATGGCCTGGGAGAGAGGAAAAGACCCCAAGGATCTTCGCATTACCTTCGCAGAATGGCGAAACATCGCGGGCAAGGTCAAGAAGCGGTTTCCTCAAGCCTCAAGCCATCTTAGGAGACTTGACAAGCTCTTCGAATCATACGACAAGGACAAGAATGGGACATTGAACTTCGGCGAACTCCACGAACTGCTCCTACAAATTGACTCGAAACTTACATCCCTGCCAGCGACCGCTCAGCGAGCGAACCAGCAGGGTGGTTATCTGGGCAAGAAGTTCAATAGGATAGCGCAGGCAGTACCTGGTTTCAAGGCCAACGAGGTCGACTACGGGGATCTTGACGACGCCGTCTACAAGGCATTCGAGTATCATCATCTTGGATCTTTGGCTTATGTTGGAAATGCCGCTATCTTCGATATCAACGGCCTCAATTTTAGTGGAGGTCTCATGGCCGTGTACCTGTGGAGAAGTATTTACTTTGCGCAAAGCGTTAGTTTCAGAACGAGACTGTTGTTGGCTATGGATTGGACAAAGAGAGCACTTTTCGGGCGAGGTAAGTGGTTTTTGCTTCTCTTCGAAAAGTACTGTTTGACGCTAACTATAACAGATTTGATGGCCTATTAAATAGCCAGTCGCCTTGCGCCACGAAAGTCGATCACTGATCAACAATGCTACAGTACTGGCTGTTGGGTACGTTTGGCTTGTATGGTACGAGGGCCCAAGACTTGTATATACTCTTTTGCTAGGCGAAGGCAACCAGCCTGTGCTATGGATCCGATGAGGAGGAGATACTATGGCCCGCTGCCTTATCTTACTTGCGCAATTCAATGCATGCAGCAGATGTAGAAGCATGGGCAAGCTTCATGCTGTTTCAAGATGTGCTTAGATTAGAAAAGAAGGTACTCAAGTCATCACAGTGTGCCAGAACGACCTAGGCACGAGGAACGGAGCAGTAATACATATCGTATACCAGGCTGTGCACATCGCTACCGCATGATTTAAGAGCAACTTCGGCTTCTTGTCGTAGTACTACGGGACCTAGTAGCTTATCAGCATCCTGGTCCATCAGGTTGCGCACAATCTGCCACTGTACGATATGCTCGAAAACCGTCGAGCGACCTCGTGCAACCATATTCATGACGCGTGGCAGTGACTGGTTGTCTAGTTCGTTCTGATAATACAGTACACACGGCCGTCCCTCTGGCTCTTGCCTGTACACGATAGAACACACTGCCAATCCCGCCTGTGCATGCCGTTCCCTATTCAAGAGGAGAAACAGTGGGGCGTATTAGACGATATTGAAATGATACGAACAAATAGAGTGTTAGCTAAATGTCTAGTATAGCGAAACAGATACGTTGCATCGACCCTGCCATGTTTGATCCAGCATTCTCGGAATTAGCGCAAAAAAAAAAAAGAACTCTTTCAGAAGTTTACAGAGATGTTGGCGGTATTTGGACTGACGAGCTCATCTCCATCCCCGTCGGGGTCTTTCGCTTCCTGCGCACACGGACTCTCTGGCGTACCAGCGTCGCCCCCGTCCTGCTGTTCAAGAGCTCGGCGTTGATCTTCCCAGACCGACTCCCGGGGCACCTTCGCATTCGCACCCGCATCCTCGCTCGATTTGTGCAGGTCATGTCTAGCGTGCCCAAGCTGTCCGGACGCTGTCTTCTCCTGCTGCCACGCGCTTGGCTGGAAGCGCACTGGCGCGTGCGGTTCGTAGGTATACGTCGTCGAGGGCAGATACTCGTCCTGGCGAACGTGTCCCGCTGTCCGTGCTGATCCAGGGTTGTAAAAGCGGTCGTCTTGGAAGTCTGCTTGGTATGCTCTGTCGTGTTCGTCTTGCTGCGCGCGCAAAGCCCGGCCTCGTTCCTGGTCGCAGGTTGCGGGCGAGTATGCGCCGCTGAACCCGCTGAAGGAGTAATTGCGGTAGTCGCTGCCGTCGGTACTGGATGCTGGCCGGGCAGGGGCGTCGTGTGTGATGCTGTTGTCGTCTGGCTCTGTGAGTCTTTTGTTCTGTTGGCTGCTTCGGCGATGTACTGCCGAGGAGTTGTCCCGCATGTAGCCCTGGAGCTGAGAGTGGCCTTGGACGTGCTGCTGGCGTGGCGAGGTAGGACTAGGGTATGAATTGTCGATTTCATCGTAATTGACTTGTTCGAGGACGCTGTTGGATCTCGGTGTGTTGTCAGACAGTCCCGGTTCATCTGTGTCCTGTACTTGGTGGCTTTCTTGCCTGGACGCAAGATATTCGAGCTGGTTTTGTGGTTGAGGGCTAACTCGAGGCGGGGCCTCGTCACGTTTGGCAGGATTTTCTGGCAAGCCTGTTTCCTCGGAATCACTCATCGAGCTCACGGATCCGTCGTAGTCCTGCTCTATGTCGGTGTGTGCACCAGCTGTTTCTTGTGCTTGTGCTCCTGTGACGTTTCCTAGCTCTTTAACGTCTCCAAGAGCTTCTTGAACGGGTGCGTCACTATCTTGATTGTCGTTGCGGCTGCTGTTGTATAGGTCTGGAGTCCCGGCTCTTGTGGTCTCCTCATCTATGGACCCGTCATTGGCGCGGTGACTTATAGTCGGTTTCTTACTACTGTTTGCTCTTCGTGCTACCACCTCATCACGTATTTCGTCCGACAGCTTCTTCCACCGTTGTTCATAGATGTCGGGCAATTCTCTGCTATCCATACGAGGTCGTACCAAGGCGTTTGACGGGCGTCGCCAGTTGCCCGAGTTTCGTGCTGCGACCGATCTATTGCGGTATGTGCCACGATACGTCCGATCGTCGACGCTCTCGGTCTCGTCTTGTCCACTCAACGATACCTTCCTTGGGTTGTGCCTTGACGCAGCATGTCCGCTTGTGGCTCGTTGCTTCATTTGTTCGGGAAATCTGCTTCTGCTGTTGCGCCAATCTTCGCCACGGGCAAAGCGCTGCCAGTCTGCCAGCTTCGGCACGGCTTCCAATTCTTCTGAAGTTCTTAGCGCTTTGGCCCCCTTCTCAGGCTGCTTATCCTGCTGCTCGATCTGTGCTGCTTGTTCTGGTCCTCGAAAATGGGCTTGCGACTTACTTACTGTAGGCACCTTTTCGATGGAGCTGGGGCGGGACCTTGCTCGTATCTTGGCACTAATGGCTTTCGAGATTGCAGGCCTGTGGTTTTCATCATCTGCCGCATTTGCATCTTCGACTCCTGTAACGTACTCGCCTTTTCGCTTGTCTTCGTCGTGCTGCACTGTTCCTGGTGCGTTTGATGTACCATCGCGAACGAAAGCGGCATCGTCCGGGCACATAGAAACTTTATGGCAGGCTGCATCTGGAGGCATGGGACCCTTCGCTAGCTTGCCTTCCTCTTCGTCGTCTTCTTCTTCATCTACATGTGAGCTGCGTCGCAGTGGGCTCGAGATCACGGGCTTTGACATCCGTCTCTCTCGGTCAAGCGTGGTGGCCTGCTCTGTCTCAAGCTGAGACAAGAGTAGACTGAGCCTGATATCCTTGCTCGAAGTCTTGCCTGCGACATCAGTCTCGTGGCTGAGCTGTGGTCGGTCGTTGTATGAGTTTGTGTCTTGCTCGCTATGGTCTGAAGTACGGAAAGGTGGCAGCCTAGACTTTTCACCGGAATGTTGAGGGCGCAGGGCATCCGGTTTCGTCGGTCTCCGTGGCGTGAACTCTGGGGCATGAGCAGAAAAGCTGGTCCAGATAAGAACGTCCGAGCTCGAGCTGTCGTCGTTGTCAGTAGAGCTGGTGGGCATTGACGGCATGCAAACTGCCGATGATGGTGGTGACTTTTTCGCAGGTGTACCAGGAGCTTTGCCAGTACCGAGGGTCAGACCCGTGGTTTTGTCTCTTGCCGAAGCGTTGCTCTTAAGACTTGTCGGCTTCGAGCTCGAGGAGCGCACAGGGGAGCCTGAAGCAGTACTCATGCTAGCATTCTCGCTATGCCTTCTGACAGCATCAGATGGCTTGGTGGAGTGAGACAGTCTCGATCCTGGATCAACAGCCACTCTCTGGTCTTGAGACCCATCCTGCAGTTTGGTGAATTCTCCAGACTGGTGTGGGGCGCCGTGACGCTGTTGGTACTCGAACTGGGAAAGTCTTCGCTCATGCTCGTAGCTAGTCGATGAAGGCGACGTAGGTGAACTATTTGACAAGGACATTGAGCGGCGCCGTCGCTCTTGGTGTTCGTGTAGTTCAGGCAGTTCTGCTTCTAGTTGTGATGGGGAAAGAGTATCCGTCAGCGGAAGGAGCTCCGGGGTCAGTGCATCTGTTGATGGGGTCGAAGACTGCTTGCGAGTGTGATGCAAGGGTGTACTCGGTGGCCAAGGACCCTTGGAAAGATCAGCAGTCGCAGAATCGGTGCTCTGAAGAGAGGACTTGGTCGTAATCTCTGGCAGCATAGGAAGGTTGCATCGCGTGTAGGGACTCGGATTATAGCTTTGTCGACGGTCACGTTGTGCTGTTGATCCAGGTGCAGTACGAAGGTTATCAAGTATACCAGGCATGGCCCGCATTAACGTCTCACCTAGCTGGTTCTCCACCCCTGATACTGCTGCTTTGTGTCCAAGGATTGAGTTTGAGATTGGTAAAGGACCATGAGAATTGCCAGAGCTCGACGCTTTACGTTCAGGCACGTGAGATCTGTGGGAAGGTTTTCTCGGTGACGATGTTGGACCAGTGTTTCGAACTTGCAAAGGACGAGGGTATCTGCTGCCCCAGCTTGACCTATGCCTGGAACTTGAATTTTTGCGCCGTCTAGCGATTGGAGAAGTGGGACTGAACGATGCTTTGCTGTGTTTGCGGCCGTAATCTCTACGAGTCGTGGATGAACTACCCCATCGAGGACGTCTGGGGGATTGATCGAACGAGGGTGATCTACGCCATTCAGCGCGATTTCGAGCCAGCCATTGGCTGGCTGGGCCCGACGAGGTACCTTCGAAGCTACCTGCTAACTGACGACAAGGTCCTTGTCCAAGCTGTTTCATCAATGCCGAGACTGGTCCCGGTGTGATAGTACCGTCCAGCACGTCGGTGGCGTGTTGGCGAGAGCCACCATCGTGACCTACGAATGGAAAACTGCCATCCTTGCTAAATGCCGTGCTTAGGTGTGGTACCGTCCTTCGTTCTTCCTGGTATCGAATCTTATCCATCTTGAGATCGCAGTTCTCTCTTTCCAGCGCCTGATTGACTCCTTGTAGACGCTGTAACTCCGCTCTCAGGTGTGAAGAGAGCCCAGTGGTATGCGGATTATACTCTGGACGAGACGCATTCAACGCTATCGCGGGGTCGGGCCATTCGCTGTGGTCGAACTTTGTGGCCAAGAGGACTGTGATTTTAGCCAACTGGCGTTGGTATTCATTTTTCTGCGACGCTGCGTCTAGTCCAGACAGACTATGACCATATTGCTGCACATATTCGTCCGCAAGATAATTGATGATCGCATCAGAGTGTTGCAGCCAGAGTTTGCTGATTTGATAGAAGTCTCCATCGTCACCACAGCCACTCTGTAGTAGAGCATCGAGGACGTCGCCAAGTAATTGAGGCATGTTTCCCGTCTCCCCGAGATCGTTCAGTATGACAGCCTTCCACAACTGTGCTCTGGCCATCGTTTCTACGTTTCCCTGTCTCTGCGCAAGTATGGTCGTTCTGGTCAAATCCTTCAACATTTCCGCGCCACGGCCTTGGTAGTATAAAAGTATAGCATGACTTATAGTCGAACCTGCTTGCACTGTAAAATAGGCGTTGTCTAACTCAATCGCAAGAGTGTCAATATTCAGCGCGACATTCTTGTTGTTCGATGGTTCTGGATCGAACCCGATGACAGAGGGTTGTGCCGATGCAGAAGGCTTGTTCGTCTCGTACGCTGCAGCGGACAGCGCTCGGGACGATCCAGGCCAGAAAACTGACGGGACACGGGAGCGGTCAAAGGAAAGATTCGCCGTTGAAAACGGTTTCGCAATATTGACTGTCGTGGTCGACCCATGTCGTATTTGACTGCCGAGACCAGACCCTGAGCAGTCTACCACATCGACCGTTTCAGAGGTATCGCTCAATGCGGTGAATGCTGTGTTGCTGTATTTCCGTGACCATTGGTTCGTATCGATGAATCTCTGAATGCTTGACGGAGATCGAGTATCTAAAGGTTTTTGCTGTTTAGCGACGTCTTTTCGCTGTTCAGCTCGCTGCTTGAGTCCGAGCAACTCGTGCCTCCGCGCAAAAGAGCTCTTACGCCTGGAGACGGTACCGGATGAGTTTGGAACATTATGTGAGACCGAGTATGCACGTGTGGCAGGAAGCGCATCTGCTGCGAAAGAGACTCTGCGGGCTTGTCCGGATGGGAAAGACATGTTGTCTGGAATGCTCACGTAGAATCATGAAAGGAGAATGACTACCTACCTATGCCTTGAACCTACCTCTAAGGTAACACTCGTGACTTACCGTTCGCGCCAGCTGGTATCAGCCATAAGTCGTGGTCCTTTGTCCTCGGCTAAATTGTAGCGCCCAACCGCGCGACAAAGAAAAACTTCCAAAACCGGAGACATGCATTCTGTGAGGAATCTCCACGAGCAAGCGGCGTGGTTTCGCACATAACGCCTGGAGTAAGTTCACGAGTCCCATCGCGTAAAGGGGCAGAGAAATCGCTGAGTCGACAGGCGTTATTGCGATGTAAGAGTACGTAGGTTGCTGGGAGGCTGGAAAGGAGAGGCGGAGCTGATACGAAGCAAGTTTGCCGAAGTCGCGTATAATCACGTGACATTATCAGGTGACCCTTTTGTGTTTCTTGGACTTCCACGAGCCAAGATTGATACTCTACTGACAGGAAGGACGGTGTCAAAAAGCTCCCGGCACTTGTAAACGTGGAAAATGCGGTGTTTCATGCGTCTGATCTGCGGCATTAGTAAGGGTACCTGACAAACCGATTCACGGTCCGCTTCCAGCATTCTCAAGACCTTGCGTAACACCATCGACGAAAGCACCCGCCTCTCTCCTCGCTCTTGGCACGTCAACGCTTCCCTGTCCGTATACTCTCGCAATGGCCGCTTGCACTTCCTCGTCCTGATAGACCCCGTCATCGTCGGGAGCAGCACTCCCATCGTCACCCGCCAGCTCAGCCTCCCGCCTTGTGACTTCTCTCCAGTAGGTACCCTCTACAGCCTTAAGGTTGGTATCACGATTGACCGTGTTCCGCGCCACGGAGTATGCCCGGAGCTTGGCCTGGACGGTCTGCAGTGCTACACCGCTACTACGGACTAGGTCCTGTGTCTGGACCTGCAGGGTGTCGATGCTGGTGTTGTTCGCGGCGTTGGGGTCGCTGAGGAAAGGGAAGAAGATGAAGCGGCCTGTGTTTGTAGTCCAGAGGTACAGCGCCGATACAACGTCGAGGAGACAGATGCTGAGCGGACGGATGGTGCGAAGAAGGGCGAAGAGCGAGGTTGGAGAAGGACTTCGGGTGCTTACTAGGGCTGGATCGAAAACGAAGAAGGTGTTAAGGTAGATATCAATGGTGAGGAGTAGAAGAGCTGGGATGACGATGCGCATGCGTGAGATTGCGGTAAGTGGCGAGGTGAGGGCGGCTGAGGTGGCGATGCCAAGGACGATGAGATGGATGAGGTGTGGGAGGAAGACGGTCGTGGGGAGTGAATAGAGCGTGTAGGTTTGTGGTTGGCTGGGATGACAGAATGAGCAGTCTAGCAGTGCCGAGGGACCGTAGGTGAGATAAATCAACCGTGATCTATAAAGGTCAGAATGGCGTGCAGAAGCTTCTGGCCAGTGCGAAGACAACGTACTCTTTAGTCATAAGTGCTGAGCGGAGAGCCTGGTCTACGTCGTTCAGGATGCCATTCGGCCTGAGCATGGCCAGCCTTGCGAAGAGCACATCACTCGGTACGCCGAGGCGAGTGCCGGTTGTACTGAAGACGTTCAGGAGATCTGAGTCTGGCCCACGACGAAAAGATTGGACCAAGAAGAAGACGATAGAACAAAACAAGATATTGAGGCTTCTGTCAACTCTTGGTGGCAATGGTTTCGGCGGCGGCCGTGTGCGATATGCGGTCTTTAAGGCGTTGAGATAGCCATATGCTCGGGGCAGCACGAATGTGAACAGCAATGGCCAGAATGGCTTGATACTGATCGGTTAATGGAAAAGGACAACAGCGGATTCCGCTCTAGGCTTACCTGCTCAGAAGCGACATCGCTTGTGTTGCGCACTACCGAGATCTTATCTCTTGGGTCTTACATGCACCTAGATGAGGACATGAGTCTGGCAGATGTGACGATGTTGGAGTCACAGTAGAGACTCTTCGCAAGGCGTTTTAGATGTCCCTGGAGGCATCCGTTCGAATGCAGATCACGTGTACTGTAGGCACGGAAAAAGGGCGCAGCGATTTCCGTTGATTTTGTCTAGCGGCCATCTTTGCCTTCGAATTGTTGACCAACATCGCACACGAATCTTAGGAGCTCTTGAGTCCGTTCCTCACAGACAGATCACGCACAATGACACGTGGCAACCAAAGAGAAAAAGCCCGCGAGAAGAACCTCAAAGAGGCTGCTGGATCGGTAAGTGCGGCCAGCTCGACAACAAGTGCTCTGGAGTCCATTGCTACGAACATGCGTATCTGCGACAAGTGAGACCAAACACTGACCCGGCGGCCGCAACAGAAAAAGAAGAACACACTGTCTGGCACAGAGTTCCAGCGCACGAAAGAAGCCCAGGCAGCCATCATGCGGGAGAAGCAGGCGAAAGGTGAGTATGAGATCTTGCACATGCTGGGCTTGCGATGGTGGTGAGGCTGACGTGGTGTGCACAGCTGCTGAGGCGAAGGCCGCTGGCGGTGGCGATGCGAAGAAGAAGTGACCCTAGCGACTTCGAGTGAAACCAAACGCGGGATTGAATCGATCAGACCTCTGAAAGCGGCGCATTACGAGAACTGGAACAACGTCGAGGAGCATATTTCAAGACGGGTAGCGGAGGCGTCTGTTTTGGAGTACGACACACATTGTAGTGCATTTGCGACAACTAGAATAGAGACACCCTTTTAACGCATTAGCTCTCTTCCCACACGCAGTACAAAACTGTAGCAGACTATAATTATCCAGATCGACAGTCGTGTCTGCCTTCATTTTCCTACCAACCTTTGCTTGACGGGGTAGGCAGTGATAATGGCGGGTGCAATGTTTGGCTTGCAGGTGGAATCGTGGGAAAATCATCATTCATCGCTAGCATCGCTGTATCGCTATATCAACATCATCCCTGTCCCCTTACTCCTCATCAGAACCAATCAAAGTATCACCGGCATCAGCTAACATCTCGAATTCCTCCTCGTCATCATCGTCTTCATCTTCCTCGCTGTCTACCTCTACCTCTCCTGGAACACCCTCCCACTCAATATACTCTCCCTCCACCCAATGCTTGCTAATGGGTAGGTGGTACGGGTCGTAAGGAAAATGTCCCTCGAGCATACCATTTTCTCCTACCCAGCTCGTATCCCTTTCTGGGCCATTCAGGGTCAAGTCCGCCACCGATCGCCACGACGTCGCGATCCGCACTCGCTTGTTTTCTTCCAGCTTTGGGGTAAGGTAGAAGATCTCCAGCGCGTGTGTGAGTCGCGCGAACATCTGAACAATATCCGGATAACATACTCGAAGCGGATTGAGGCGCGAGTAGATGGCTGCATATATCGAGTCTTGGATTGCACGTGGAAGCGAATATGGTTGGTCTTCGTCATCGAGATCCGAGTACTCGTCTTCGTCTTCTGCATCGAGGACCGAGGGACTGAGGTCTTTCCATCGCATGCAGAAAATGTACATCACTGCTTGGAACATGGCGTAGAAGTCTCCGTATCGCTTGACGTCCGGTTGCAGACATGTCGACTCGTACTTCAGGCGGAGCTGGTTAAGTTCGCCGCAGAGGAGGTCGAGCGTATCGTGCACAAGGACTGGTGAGACGTTCTTGCCTCTACCCACGAACCCAGACAGATATGCTCCGGCTGCGTGTCGGATCACAGGCGAGTATTTGTGGTCCAGGAAGACGGTGAGGCAGTGAGTAAGAAATCTGTCGACCTTCGTTGCATCTGCCTGGGCAAAGTGGAAGATCAAGAATTGAGGGTGCCGTGATCGATGAGTAGGCAAGACGAAGCGGTTGAACTGCGTGATGAGCTGCTCGATAGCATTGTCTCGTGCTTCCAAGAGATTCGACCTCATCAACTCGGAGTAGTATTCGAACAGAACATCCATGATCATATCCACCTGGCTCATATCCTCCTTTTGCTGTTTCCGTTGTGCTGTGGTCGGGTCTGTGTCTTCGTCTTCTGACTCAGAGTCGTCTGTAAGACTTGCTGCCGAGTCCTCCTCACTCGAGGAAACTTGCGAAGAGCGCCGCTTTTCGTGATATGCTAGTGTTTGCGAGCTTGTCATGTGCTGTAGGATATCGTCCACTGCATCGTCGTCGTCGTCTTCCAGGGCAGCCTGTACCGAGGCATCTAGCTTGATCAGTTGCTGCAATATACTGTTCAGGATCTCCGAAGTGACTTCAGGTGTGTACTGTATGAGCTGCATGAAGTTTTCAACATAAGTCATCCTGTCTTTAGCCCTGCTGAAATCGAAATCGAGCTTCGTAGAGATGCGTTGCGCAAGAATCGAGCTGGCAATGGGCATCAACTGGGTCATGTATCTAATAGCCTCCAAGACTCTTCTGTGTATCTTTGGCTGTCGAACGACCTTGCAATCCGGGAGCCTCCTGGTTCTCTGAGGTCCAAGCAGATCAACGAGCATGCCGATGATGCTAGTAATGTAGCCACCCTGCGATACAGCCAGACTTCCTAGGAAGCGTACGAACGCAGCGACATAGCTTTCATCTCTGCCGACCCATTCACTCGATATGACGGCGTGTACTAGCGATCCGCATTCCCTTCGCAATCTCGTCACGTTCGCCTCCAACGCCTGTACGTGGTATTTGAGGGCCTTTGTGGAAGGAGCTCGCTCCTTGTCGTGGTTCGCCGTGAATAACGCTCGTATCCGCTCGTATGATTCGTGATCGTAGGCGAGGTGCCGTTCTATGGCTCTCCGCACTTGTTCATTGACCACTAGAGGATCAATATCATCCTCGTCGTCTGCAGAGACGATGTCCACATCTGCATCGAACTTTACGCGCAGACGTTTTGTTGGACTCGAAGGCAACGCCGACAGGCTCGTGTCATCTATTGATCTTTTCAAGGTCGACCGCCGCGATATGCTGCTTGGCCTGAGGGGTGTTTTCGATAGGTTCGAGGTCGACTGCGTCGTGGCTGGTGCATGGCGAAGCGGGGGCGGCGCTATAAACGCCATGTCGAGAGAGATCTTGGTAGAATGTTGCACATCGGATGAGATCTTGATAGTATCCTACTTAGCTTCTAACAATGGGGAGCAACAAACAACAACAATATCTACATCAACAAAATGCGAGGAGTGAAGGCAGTGTCGTGTGCCTGATCAACACGGTCAAGAAAATTAGACCATGGAAGCCTGGCAACTTCAGGCAGCAATAGACTTGGCAGCGTCGCCAGATCCGGCCGTCAGGAGCTCACCGAGCTATCTAGTAATGTCACCGACTACATCGTCAAGAAGCACATAGCTGTTCTACATCTGAGACACGTTATCGGTTTTGTTTTGGAGGTGCAAGCGGCTGTTAAATCTTTGCTAAAAATTCCAATGTACCTGTACATGGGGGCACGCATGGGGGTAACCCGATATTACCCTCTGCCATTCAGTCAGTCTCCTTGCCCATCGTCTCAATCGGCAGGCATGCTGTGCAGACGGCGCAGACCAAGAAAAGAGCTCCTGAGATGTAGATAGGCATCTTCGCTGATGCCGCAGTGGCGCTTCCAGCATAGATGGCAACTAGTGGCGCGCAGAGACCAGCCAATCTGTTCAGTCCCGAGCTAATACCGGTCCCAGTGCTTCGATTCGGTGTCGGAAACGTCTCTGGCGAGTAACTATAGAGTACTCCGTATGCCGTCTGCTGAAAGAGTGTGACCATGCAGGAGAAACCAAGCTGAAGACTTGCGTCTGTCGAAACGGTGAACAGGAAGAGGAACACGCCAGTCATCAGCAGAGAAATGCCCATCGTGCCCCGTCGGCCAACGTACTTGACCCGCACCGTGTAGGCCGCGACTGCACTCCCGGAACATCCAACGATGGACTGTATGGCATAGTTGCGATAGAGGATACTGTCTGGGATGGGTGGCGCAGTTGGGTCGACGGCGCGCAGGTACTGCACGACGAATGCGTTGAACAGCGGGTAAGCCATGCCGATAGACGCCCAAATGGCCCACAACAGCATCGTGTTGATGGCAAGTCGCTTGTATGCGAAAAGAGGCTTGATCCGCTCAGTCGAGAATTTGCCTACGGAACGCTTGATGATTTCCGTATTGCTTGCGGCTCCTTTCTTGGCGTCTTCGTGAACACCTCCGATCTGGTTCAGAATCTCCTCCGACATCCAGGTCTTCCTGTTGTTGCGGTATGCGATGGCTCGCACTACCATGACAGCCTCGCGTTGTCGACCTTTGGACAGGAGATATTTGGGCGATTCGAACAGACGAAAGAGCGCAAACCGGCAGAAGAACAGTGCCAAAGTTGTTGCACCTGAAATCAAAGTCAGTTGACTGCTTCATTGGGTTAGTCTCATCGTGTGCTTACCGACGGTGAAGTTCAAGTAACGCCAACCCTGATTCTCGGCATAGTTCGCCAAGAATCCCCACCCTATCAAGGAGGCGTACAGCTGCCCGAATGGCCAGAATATTGACAGCAAGGTCAACAGGTTGCCACTGGTCATGGGCAAGAACTCGAGAAATAGTGCCCCGTCAACTGGCAGGTTGCCGCCGATGCCGCATCCAACGGCCGCATAGAGGCCGCAAGCGCCAACCCAGTTGGGCGCAGCACCGACAGCGATACCGAAGGCCCCTGTGAGCAGCAGGGTCAGGTTGAAGGCCGGTTTGCGGCCCATGATGTCGGCGCTGATACCCCAGAAGAGCGCACCGATGGTCAGGCCGAGAAACAATGCCAGAGTCGTGAATCGAACGCTGGCCTCCGAAACGCCGAACTCAGCTGACAGCGAAGGCAAGCTGAGAGCAACAACTTGTAGCCCTGCATTCGTTAGTGATCTCACAGAACTCATCACGGTCTCAGTACTTACACAAGTTGTCAGCGAACCATCCGGAACCACAAAGGAAAAACAGCTCCCATTGGTACCGACCCATACCAATGTCGATCAGGGCCTTGTTTACGACCTTGGCTTTGCGGTCGTAAGCAGAGTCGGGGCCCGATGCTGAAACATCTGCGTCGATCTCAGCGCGCAGAGCCTCAATATTCCTGACGGCACTGTCGGGGCTGTCCTGATTTCTGGCTGTTTTCTCGGCCCCTCTTTCCTCCTCCCCGGCGCTCGCTGCTTGCTGCGCCCAACTTAGTGGTATCATCACCGAATCGAAATCCTCGAGGTGATACTTCTTGAACGGCCACAGGAACCTCATCTTGTTGCTTCGGAGAGGTGAGCTGACAGCCAAGTAATGATACTTCTGTGAAGCAAGAAGAAAGTGAACAGGATCTTCCTCGACTTATATAGAACTGTGAGACAAACATGCTCATATGAAATTCACTGGTCCAACTCTGGTTTGTGCGCTAAACACTGCAGTAATCTCTGGTTTCCTTAGCTCGAATCTGCCGAAACCTGCGCATCCGCCAGTCGCACACCAGAGGACACGAACCACTACCACTTCCTCTGTGCAGAGCCGCGCACATACACGGCCATGACTAGCGTAACCTCAGCGCAGAGTCTGTGTTAGGTAAGCAATACAAGCTTTCTATCGCTCAAGCTGCTGGGTCACTCCTGTCTTTCAAGGTTCCTTCTAGTCATTTTCGGTCATTAGGGCAATCCCGTGACTAGCTTGTGATACCCGCTGAACTTGGGCCAGGACACGATATGTGCTCAAGAAGGGCCAGGCTCAGCATGAACGGTTTTGACCTATGTGTTCAACTTGCGCAGCTTTTCTTCGGTCAACAGAGTGTGGTACTGGAGTAGCTGTTGGCGCAAACGCAAACTGAAAGCATAAGGCACTAAGAGCACGAAACTTCGTCCTCTATCATGTTGCCTTGGGATCTGCCTCGGAGATGGTTGTCAGAGTCACCGGAGCGTCCAGAGTCACCATGATTGTGCAGTATAGTCCTTCGCCCGATTAAACTGTGTCAATGTAAGAATGGCCTAGACGTCGGACATGCATCTGTCTGTGCGACTGAGTCTCGGATCTACGACAACATACCTTTTTTGAAGCAAATGTACTAACGTCGAAGGTAGACTGGATGCGGTCTGTCTGATCGCGCCTCTCACAATTATTTGGAAGCATCGCAACCATGTTCGCAGTGGTTCACTGTTCATGATGGTATCACAGCTTGGGACAAGGTACCCGTCTTCAATGTTGATATGTGAAAGCAGTAGCCTGCTTTCTTCGAGACCGAAGAGTGATCTAACACCCGGAACTACTTGATCCAAGCGGTAGCAACGGAACAGTGGTATAAGGATGAGTATCTATCTCTGTCAGAAGTGAGGCCAAGACGGTTGAAACAATGTTGCAGCGGACCTCAGTGTTCCATTGTGCAGATCAAACGCGACGTACTTACTTCACTGCTTTGGCAGACGAGAACTGAAGGCATATTCGGATATAACTGTATGATACTCTGCAATTATGACAGTCTCGATAGTGTCTGCCCGATCAAGAATGGTGAGTACTTGTGTCGATATGTTGCATCGCAAACAGCAAGGATTCTAACATTTGATGGCTCCACTGTTTCTTCCAGCACTTCACTCTCTGTGCACGGCTTGGAACCACCAAGGGCCCGCTAGTCAGCTTCCATGATCAAACCTATTTCCAGGCGTACAACCCTTGAATTGCTGAAAGATCTTAATTGAAGAAGAACCGGCCTACCGATCCTGGATCTCAAGTTCCACGAGCCCAGCGAAGTACCACAATGGCGAGACGAAGAACATCCTACAAACATAATAGAAATTGGCAGAAGAAGCAGGAGCCACCCATTCTGCGCGTTCCGCTAGAGGTACGATACAACATCTACGACTACATATTCGGAGGCTTGAAAATGGTAGACATCATGATCACAAACAGACGCTCCACTCAACGTCGGTATGGCGTACAGTCGATACTATCTGTCAACAAGCAGATAAGAGAGGAAGGCCTCAAAATGTTTTTCCAGAAGTGCACCTTCGAGATTCCTCATTTCAAACTGCACGAGAAGCACATACGGGAAAATCCCATGACCGGGCTCGACCAAATCTCCAAGCTTGATATCCTCTGGACGCCTCCTCCTGCGAGGAGGTTCACCACTACGAGGGCGACGACCGTCTGTTGCTAGGCCTTCCAAAACTTCAGCAGGTGACTGTCAACCTACTGAATAGGCAATATATTCGACTGAGGGAAAACCTGAATCGCGCGGAGTTTCAGAAAGAATTGGAAACGAAACTCGAGAAAATCATACCATGCCTGCCCCGATGGATCAGGCGAGCATTGCACGCAGATCAGTGAGATCCGAGGCTCAAGCTCTTCCTAGTCATCTATGTTGCGGTAGGCAACTGGTCAGCAACCCTGGATGCTGATCTCACCGTAAGTCAGAGCAAGTCGCATGGCACCAGTCATTTCACTAATACTGTCAGAGTGCTACAATATCATGGCCGGAGAAAGCCATTGTGAGCGTCGACACTGTCCGAAGCGTCGATTGGAAAGCAGCTCGTGCTCGGCTGACGAGAAAGACGATCCCTGAGCCTGTTGGTGGTGGAGATAAATTTGGCCGCAAGCGCTGGTAGACAGTCAAGCGCAGACTCCGGTGTGAAGCGGAGAAGCATGGCATGGACGATATGAGCAACAAGCTAAGCACCATTTACCGTTTGGTAAAGACAACCACGAGGACACAGCAAATGATGCATTGTTAGGTATACGCTTTTCGGAGGTGCACTGCAGACTATACAACGCCAGTGTTGCAGGGACAAATTCCTGGAAATATGTCTGAGTGAGGGTTGTTGGGTCTGAGAGATCGGGACTTACATCCCTAGGGTGTGGTTAGATACGGACCATAGCAGATGCAGCAGCATGTGCATTTAGTGCGAGCGTCGGATCCCCAACTTTGCTGACACACTCTTGTTCGCTCTGTCGATCTCCCCGCACGACGGTTCTAAGCGAGTGACCGTGTATCAAGCCAGGAGTGGAGAAGTGCGAGATGGATTCGTACTTCATTCATAAGAAGGCAATTAATGCGCATGTTGTCATAGGATCCTATGTCTGAAAGCACTGCAAACATATCTGCAGCCTCAACTATCACGAAGCCCTCAGAATGGCGACAGAGACTATCACGCAAACCAATGGTGTCCACCTCAACGGCAGCCACACCAATGGCACATCTGGTCCACCACCCTTCCCGGACGATGTACCCACTGCACCACTCCTCATACTATCCTTCGACAAGCTACGAAACAACGACACCGAGGAAATAAAGCGCCTCATCCGAGCATGCGAGGACATCGGTTTCTTCTATCTCGATCTTAGAGGTCCCGGAGATGACATCCTTGGAGATGCCGACAAACTCTTCAAGGTCAGCGAAGAACTTTACGATCTGCCGTTAGAAGAAAAACAGAAGTACGATTTCATGCACAAGAATTCCTACTTCGGCTACAAAGGATTCGGAGCAAACGCAAGTCACCTAGCAACCTATCTTCTAACTAAGTTCGCTGACCAGATGTAGGTGGTCGATAAAACAGGACGCACCGATAGGAACGAGTTCTATAAGTAAGTCGCCTCTGTCTAGTGTCTACCCTGATCACCCAGTGCTACGCATCTACCAGCCTCCAAGAAGTCCGCGAGGGACGCGAAGCTAAAAGCTCACTGTAGCGTCTCTAAAGATGACATTCTCGGCATTAGCGAGAAACTACCCGCCCCAGACGTCCTCGAAAATCAGCGTGCCCTTTTCAAATCATTCATGCAGTCAAGCCACGGCATAATCACCATGATCCTCAACCAGCTGAACCACCATCTCGAACTCCCACCCACCACCCTCACAAACCTTCATCGCCTGCAGCGCAACAGCGGCGATCAGGTCCGCATGATCAAAGCTCCACCCCAGCCCATGGACGATCGCCAGTTAACGCTAGGCGAGCACACCGATTTTGGTTCTGTGACCGTCCTCTTCAACCGCCTTGGCGGCCTCCAAGTCCTACCCCCTGGCAAAGACTCCGAATGGTGTTACGTCAAGCCCCTTCCCGGCCACGCCGTCATAAACCTCGGTGATGCGATGGCGAAATTCACCAATGGATTATTGCGCTCGAACATCCACCGCGTTGTGTCCCCACCCGGGGCACAAGGAAATTACACGCGGTACAGCCTCGTGTACTTCTCTAGACCGGAGAACGAGGTGCTGATGAAGAGGCTGAAGGGGTCGAGCAAGATCCCGGATCTCGCGGAGGGGGAGATCGACGAGGAGATCACCGCCAAAGATTGGATCATCAGAAGAGCGTTGGGTCACCGACATGCGATAAATAAGGAGAAGGCACTGGATTTTGAAAGCTTTCAGGGGACGGAGAGAATGAGTCGGAGGGCATACTAAGAGGCCACGAGCTGGTCGTTGTGGTCAATGGATGCATCTTTTAGGACGTGTACCATCGCCCAGGTATTTTTACAAGCTCTGTTTCCCGTTTCAGTACTTCGAGTGATAGTGTTCTGTATCTTGTCACTACAAATGCATCGCTGTAGCTGAGTACAGCAGCGCAGTCCATGCCAACAGTGGCTGGGAACAAGGAGAGACGTCAAACTGGGACTGAACGAGCGGACAGTAATACTGTTTGCTGATCGCGCTCACTAATCACTGCGCATGCGAAGAGTTGAGCGAAGGAACTGAGATAGCTCCCGCCCAATGAATGAGGTTGTCAGTCGGTTGAGACTCTCTGACCTTTCTCTGAACGGCAGGGATCGTGAACAGAGCAAGTGATACTGGGAAAGGAGCAGAGGAGGTCAACTTTCTTACTTGCCTCAGGCATCAAGGCAGGGACCAGAAGTATCACGGCACTGCAGACGCCTCTTCCTGGTGCGAGCCGACAAGTACGATTGCTTGATAAAGACATCGAGACAGTAGCTGGTTTGACGTCTCAGAATCCTTGCTTCACACCCGTAATGCTAAACTTGCCAGCGTGTTCATAAATCTCAGAGACCAATAGATCATCTCGGTCACCGCAACTTGTTCTGGCATCACGAGCACGAGACCATTGGCTTGCTACCAATACTTGCGAAGCCGTGCTGACCAGATACCTCAAACCACATAGACCGCTCCCATAGACGCAGCCAAAATGCCATCAGCACGTTCGTCCACCCGACAGAACCTCTCTTCATCCGCCGAAGACGATGACCGCATTACCAACACCCTCCTGACGCTGAACATGCTATATCAAACACACATCCACCCACTCCTCCCCGAGCCGTTGCAACCAATATCCAGCAACGTCACTTCCCTTATCCTGTCCTCAGCACCCTACCTCTCCCAGATGATCAGCCTGTTCAGATCGGTCCTCTCCTCGGCATGGTCCGCTTCCCAAGGCCAGTCGCAAGACGGCTCAGCCATGCTCAGTGTGGGCGTGCTCCTCATCACGCTGTACATGGGCTTCCGCATCACGAACTACATCCGACGGACGATTATGGGCTGGGTGTGGCTGGGAATCAAGCTGATGCTGCTGTTGGTCGTGGTGCAAGTCGGCTTCTATGTGAACAGTTATGGTTGGGAGAGAGCGATGGGCCAAGCGGGATGGCTGGGTGGCATTGTGTGGGGCTTACTTGAGGATGCGATGAATCAGAACCAGAGCGGTCAGCAGAGGCAGCCGCGGGGAACACGAGGACGAGGTCAGAAGAATTACAAAATATAATGACCGTGCGACTGGCGGGTGGTAGGGACGGTCATCGCTGACGGTCGGCAAGGAGTAAAAGAGCTGTCAAAATGTAGGCATGCACGATCATCACGAAAGAAACGACTTATGATAAGATTTTGACTTGGAGAATTCTGGACACATGGGTATCACTTATGGAAAGTCCTTACCGCCAACGCCTGCGCTTAGAAACACGAGTATGTAGGAGGATCATTCGTTCTCCCATGTCGGCTCATCGAGGTCGAACTCTTTCGGTTCTCTTGGTTCTTGCGCCTCGTGGTACTGGATGGCGTCGTCGATATAGCTCAGAATGTCCCCGACGCTTTCTTCATCGTTCGCATCCAGCTTCAGGAAGGAGACCATGCTGAAATCGTCGATTAATCGGGCTACTGCACGGTTCAACTTCTGAAAAGAGCCGCCAGTCATCAGCTGATCGGTCTCTTTCGGGTCTTCTGCATCCAGGACATCATGCGCAACAAGTTCGCTTCGACCTGTGTCCTCTTCATCCATCAAGTTGGCATCAGGATCCACGAATTTCTTCAGCTGTGTATTATTGATTTGCCCTTTCAGCAGATCCATCTTGGACAGAATGTTGACGTGCGGCAACTCCATCATGATCATTGCGCTCATGGCCGAGAGAGTTCCAGCGAAGAACTTGGCCTTGTCGACCACAAAGGTTGCCTCGAGGAGATATGCTGCACAGAGATTGATGTTCAGCGGACCCGCCCGACTCAGGAACTTGATCAATTCAGGAAGGAGAGGAATATGGGTATAGAGTTCGATCTGGCCCGGCAGATCAAATATGATGAGGTATTCCTCGCTGAGCGGGTCGATGGCGGTCTGGAGGAAGTCGAGGTTCTGGAGCAGGAACTCGAAGCAGAAGATCAGGCCGCCATTGGGCCCCAAGGACATCTCTTCCATCACATCTTCGAGGGAGATCAGGTCACGGATATCGAGATCGGGCGTGTAAGCGAAAGTATCGGCTGCGGGATCGAGGTTTACATAGAAACAGGACCTTCGCACCGTTTGTAGATGCTGAATTAGAGCTGTACAGAAAGTCGTCTTCCCTGCGCCTGCAGGGCCCATCACGAGGAGGCCGAATTTGGACATTCTGACTGATCGTTGTTACTGTTAGGTGTTTACACATTGCGAGATCGCGAAAGCGAGAAAGAACAATCTGCACGAGAACTTCTTTCCTACCTAGCCTTGCGTCACTGCACTTGTAAGGCTTTTGGGCCATGGTGCGGGCACAAGAGTACCACTACCACCACTGTTCACTGCATGCGCACAATCTATGAATCGATCAGAAACACACACCAATGTTAGGTCGAATGAGAACAACATGGTTTGCCCAGCTCACGGTGCCAAATCAGCATCTTTGTTGAGCCATTCGTGCCTCGTCTCCTTCAAGTTGCCCGTCATAGCCCTGGCACGACTGGGCCCGAGATGCCGGCATGGCGCAATATCGCCGACACGTAAACTTTTTTTTCCCAGCTCGCTCCGGCAGATACTCATTCTCAACCTGATAGATACTCCGTTCACGTGGGGCACCAGTGTACGCTCTGTTGACCCTCTATTGACCGAGTCTGTACAAAACTGGTCGCCCGCTTCACCCTCAATTCTTCTTCTTATTTTTTACCTCGAGCTGGAAACTGAAATCTCGAAACACTTGCCCGCCATACCCTTGCGTTTCGTCCCTCAACCAACAACCCGACCACTAGAACATCACTTTGTGCAAACAAAGCAGAACCCACCACCATGAGCTCAAACACGAACGGAGTGTCGAACGCGACCCCTAAGAAGGGAAGCTTCCTCTTCACCTCCGAGTCCGTGGGTGAGGGCCACCCTGACAAGATCGCGTAGGTGCTGTGAAACGAGTATCATGACAGCCAATGCTGACATGCCGAAGCGATCAAGTTTCCGATGCTGTCCTCGATGCCTGTCTCCGGGAAGACCCTCTCTCCAAGGTCAGTAACTAGGTAGCTGGCCAAGTAGCTATTATCTAACAAGCATAGGTTGCCTGCGAGACTGCCACCAAGACCGGCATGATCATGGTCTTTGGCGAAATCACCACCAAGGCCCGAATTGACTACCAGAAGACTATCCGAGATGCCATCAAGGACATTGGTTACGATGACTCGGCCAAGGGCTTCGACTACAAGACCTGCAACATCCTGGTTGCCATAGAAGAGCAGTCCAAGGATATTGCTCAGGGTCTACATTACGAGGAGGTCCTCGAGAAGCTTGGTGCTGGTGACCAGGGTATCATGTTTGGTTATGCCACAGACGAGACTCCTGAATACCTCCCTCTTACCATTCAGCTCTCCCACAAGCTGAACAAGGCCATGAAAGATGCCCGAAACGACGGAAGCCTGCCATGGCTGCGACCCGACACAAAGACCCAGGTCACCATCGAGTATGACCACGATGGTGGTGCTGTCGTACCGAGAAGAGTCCACACTGTCGTTGTCTCCGCACAGCACTCCGAAGATATCACAACCGACGAGCTGCGAAAGGAGATCAAGGAAAAGATTGTCAAGAAAGTCATCCCAGCTAAGTTCTTGGATGACAAGACCGTCTATCACATTCAGCCATCCGGCCTGTTCATCATTGGTGGGCCGCAGGGTGACGCTGGTTTGACTGGTCGAAAGATCATCGTTGACACCTATGGTGGCTGGGGTGCCCACGGTGGTGGTGCCTTCTCGGGCAAGGACTACAGCAAGGTCGACCGATCGGCTGCATACCTCGCCCGATGGATCGCCAAGTCTTTGGTCAAAGCCAACCTGGCCCGACGATGCCTGGTTCAGCTGTCCTACGCCATCGGTGTTGCAGAGCCGCTTTCCCTGTTCGTCGAGACCTATGGCACATCTGACAAGAGCTCCGACGAGCTGGTCGACATCATCAAGGGCAACTTCGACATGCGTCCAGGTGTCATCGTCAAGGAGCTCAACCTGACAAACCCAATCTACTGCCAGACTGCCAAGAATGGTCACTTCAGTGACCAGAGCTTCCCTTGGGAACAGCCCAAGACGCTCAAGTTCTAAGTACAGAATTTTTTCTTGGATGACTCTGTTTCAACACCAGAGCATTGTACAGTTTTGAGCATGTTGAGTGGCGGCGGACAAGGAGCCGGCTCCGCTGAGATGGTGCGAGCAGGCTCCTCCTAATGATATTCATGGTTCATGATTCTCTCACGATGATGGCGCAGTCGGGGCATATTCACGATGACAAGAGAATATTCAACATGTTAAAGATACCCATTTGCGCAATCATAGCATTCAGGAGTTTGGGAACCATAAAAGAGGAAGATACCAAAAGCGAGATAGACGAAGAAATGCTAAGGAGACCAAATGTCCAATCGGGCATACTAGACCTGATCCTCTGCATCCTTTTCCGCCTGTAGCATACAGGACCATTCTCGGTGCTACACAGGCCTCATCTGTCCATGTGTTTTGTACGCTGTCATGTAGTGCTTCCCTTCTTGTTCACTGTCATGCTTGCACAAGTGTCACGTAGATATGCTGCTTCCTTCTCAACTCTTCTTCGTGGCTCGTGCCCGCGGCTGACGTCATTGTCTGTCCTCACGTCTGCCCCTCTACCTACCTAGGTAGCAATGCCAGCAGAAATGTACATAAGCTGCTTGTCAAATCCAAATATTCCATTTGCACGGACATTGTTGTTCTCATCAGAAACTGAACTCTAAGCATACTTCAAGATGGCTGAGACAACTGACTTCCACGTCCAGCACCTGTTCGCTCTGAAGGGCTATGTCTGCTTGGTCACAGGTGGAGGGACAGGCATTGGCCTGATGGCCGCACAAGCTCTGTCAGCCAACGGTGCCAAGGTGTATATTACTGGGCGCCGCAAGGAGGTCTTGGACCAGGCCAGGGCCGTACATCACCCCGACAAGCAACATGAAGATATCAGAGGCGAAATCGTACCGATCGGGCCCACCGACGTACGGTCGAAGGACGACTTACAGAAGCTGATGAAGGAGATCGAATCGAAGGAAGGATTTCTGAGCCTCGTTGTCGCAGCGGCCGGCGTTCCAGGTCCCAAAGAACCAGCACCAGATACCAGCGACGCCAAGGAGCTCAAAAAACAGCTCTGGGATAGCGAAGAACCAGAACAGTGGAACGAGACGTTCAATGCAGATGTCACGTCTGTGTACTTCACCACGCTCGCCGCGATGCCGTTGCTCCAAGCCGCACCCAAAGACCACTATTCCTCCGTCATCGTCATCAGCTCCATGTCGGGTATGATGAGGAACTCGCAGTCACATTTCGCGTACAACGCTGCGAAGGCTGCAACAGCGCATCTGAGCAAGATGATGAGTTCTGAGTTCAGTCGATTCGGCGTGAGAATCAACAGTATTGCGCCAGGATATTTCCCCTCAGAGGTGAGTTCTAGAACTTGTCACGTTCGTGTACCTGTAACTGACATTCCTTCAGATGACCATGAAGCAGAGCGACGACAGAAACAAAGCTGAGATGCCTGACGAGAAGGTACTCGACAAGGGTCACAAGACGCCGGCAGAGAGAGCGGGACGGGATGAGGAGATGGGTATGGCGGTGATCTTCTTGACCAAGTGTGCATATGTCAATGGCCAGATACTTGCTGTGGACGGCGGTGTTCTCAATGAGGTGGCAAGCTGAGTATAGGTATCAAGCTATTCTGACGACTGCTGCCAGTCTATGCACAGGCTTGAGGGGGTGCAGCGTGGCGTCCCAGAAGCCTGGAATTGCAAGTGGCAGGGGTCCACGAAGCCAGAACAAATGAAGACAAGCTGCACACTACTAGTAGTACCCGCACTCCATTGACGCCATTACTCCTGCCAGTGCTTCGGCTCGGGCTTTCTTTAAGCGATGCGTATCGTTGCCGCAGCACATTTACGTGATTGCACTCTGATCAGTTGAGCAAACGATTCATTTGACATTCAAGACTGTTCGCGGGCCCTGGTATCCCTTCCTACAAGAAGGCGCAGTGCGACTCTCGCAGCATGATATAGCGCTGTACAACAGTCCTTGAAGGACACAACCTTAGATCAGCTTCTGTCCATTGCCGCGGCCTCTGCCTTTGGATGCTGGTTGCACGATGGCTTCTACTGCCTACACCAGCGCCGCAAGCACCGCTGCGCAAATTCCTAGCACGAACTTGTCGGCAGCGGCCTCGAATGCAACCATCTCTGCCTTTGCCGCAACCTCCGCGAAAGACCTCGCACTCTATCCTCTGCGTCAGCTGGCCAAGGTCGATCGCTTTATCTTCTCGACCTTGCCTCGCAGCCTCTTTCGGCTGACAGGCCTGAACGTTCTCGCCAGCCGCGCGGTCGAACATTTCCGAACAGACGCCGGTCCAGCAGTTGAAGGAGCCGGAGGCATGGCACAAGCCGCGCAGGCCGCTGGTGGTACCTGGACCGACCTCTTCTTCGATACCTTTCAGCACGGAAGCAACAAGAGCTATTGGGGAATGCTGCACTACGTCTCCTCAAGATGGGCCTTTACCTGCTTCCTCATGGCCTTGATACTCAATAGGATCAACGTCTATGCTTCGTCACGGCAGCGCATCATGTTAACCTGGAACAAGAGATTGGCACTGCGATTCATACCTATCATGCTTTTCATCACTCAGATGTATCACTTGTTACAAGCTGTACAGTGCCAGACCTCGCCGGAGTTCTCTCTGTACCGCCACGGCGACATTGACAAATACAGCATTTTAGACTGGTCGACTGAAGGTGGTCCTCTGCATCAGGTCTCCTCGACCATTCTGTTCTGGTCAACCGACGAGCAGTCCTGCGCTGCAGTCGGTATGAGCAGACCTGAGCTAGGTGTTCGAGCTCCGCGAGGTTCATTTTCTATGCTCTGGCCCACCTTCCTCCGCTTGAGCTTGTCGCATCTCGTGGAGAACCTATCGTGCTCTTTGCAGCAGATCCCCGTCATGACCGAAGTTGGTCTCTCGGTATTTGAGCATAGTCTAGCCTTTGCAGAGGCAGAAACCATGATCGCTCACACAATCACTAAGAGAATCACAAAGATGGCCAACGCTACCACCAGTACGACCACTGCTGCCACGACGGCGGCTACAGCTGCGACAGCAAACGCAACGCTAGACGGCACCATACCCGCGTCGGGCGCACTCCTCGCCATCACTGACGCAGTTCATGCTATGTTTGGTTCTCATCCGTTCGACCGCATCAATGTACCTGCCGAGGTTCTGCTTGTGGCTTTCCTCTCATGCGGTAATGCCCTGACATCTCATGTCATCGCCATACTAGGCAAGAAGCAGAAATGGAGGTTGGCGAATACCGCTTTCTGGGGCGTCTGTTACATGCTCGCCTTCACGTGGGGCTTCTTTGCAGAGAGCGAGATGGTACGTATGGAGGGCGGTGTGCCAAAGCCGGTCAGTGGCTTGCTGCATTTTCCTACAGTCGCTATCGTTGGCTTCATGCCTCACATTGCAATCATCCTCGGCATTCTGGCATGTGGCATGATCTACCTTGTCGCTTTACTGTTCACAGCAATCTCTCTCGGCACAAACCCAAATATTCGGCGGCCCACCAGTTTGAAGGAGCGAGTCAGCATTGCTCATGACAATCTGCAGGCAGCTATTCAGCTGAAAACTGTCGCATTTCGTAACTATGAGGACTTTTATACGGCACTGTTGCGAGTCGGGTTTGCTGCGCTAACGGCCGCCTCGGAGGCGGTTTTCTTGAACGAAGGTCGTGCTGTTGAGATGCGACAGTTCACTTGGCTCGAAGAAGAACGACTGGACGAGCTAGACGCAACACGATCGACCAGGCCAGCGGACGAAGCACACTTTCAGATAGTGGAACAGTATGGTCTGCCAACCATGTCTGTAGACGACCTGAGCCAGCGCACAGGAGAATGGACGAGCGGTTACGACAAGGAGAGAAAGCTCGAGGAGAAAGAAAAGACTTTGCAAAACAAAGACTCATTCATATACCCTAACCCGAGGGGCGACGGCGTTGGTGCATTACAGCGGACCACTAGGTTCTATCTCTTGTTCATATTTTTACGGGGCATTCTCTTTACCATTGGTGGCTGGTTCGCGTTCGGCATGGGGACAATCCTAGATCGCATTGGCATTACTGCTAGACCAGCATGGTTACGGAGGGTCATTGGAGGGTCGCTCAAGCAGATCTCGAATGATCGAAACAGACTACAGACGCTAGAAGAGAACCAGAAGTTCAACCAGTGGGCTCAGAAAAGCGGCATTGATAACCGCTCGAGAGATGCAGACATCGACATTGAACACGAAATGAGGAACAAGGTGGTAGTTGAAGGCCACGAGAACCCTCAAGAAGTGCTTGATCAGAGGATGTATGACTGGTGGAAAGACGGTGGATGGTACGGCTCGATGGATGAGAGCGGTGACTATCTACCTCCCATACCAAGTGTTGAGCAGGACGAAGACACCACGAGTGTCATCACAACTACAACCACAGCTGGCACGACTGATGACGAGCAAGCATGGGAATCAGAACCTGAAGGGACGAGAACACCCACAAAGCGACAGAGGTCTCCAGGCTGGTCTTTTGCCGGCATACGCCAAAGACGATCAGTGACACCTTCCCCCGAAGCGCCTCTTCTTGACAACGCAACATTGTCGCGCCTGCTCAATCCTCCGGATCAAAAGTCTCGGGAGGAAGCACGAATCTTATCATCCCACCTCAGCTCGGACAACACAGTCATGACCCGCTCCCGGTACCGTCAACAATTTGAAAACGATCGTGCCAAAGTGCTTCTTGCAGGTCGCACTCCATTAGCCGTCGACATCAACGCTTCCGCAGCAGCACCACAACCATCGGCCCGAAGACCGCTGACAGCAGAAGAAGAATCACATGTTCTAGAGCAACTGCTTATCACGCGTCGCGTCCAGAAACAGCGCCAGACTCATGCCCTTTCGCCGCAAGTGCCCCCTGCATTGTCGGATGTGCAACGTGCTGAGCAGCAGACGCAAAGCGGGCCTCTGTGCGTGGTTTGTCAGGCTGAGCCGAGGACGATAATTGCTTGGCCATGTCGATGTTTGACGGTTTGTGAGGATTGCAGGGTGAACTTGGCGATGAACAATTTCGGAAACTGTGTCACGTGTCGACGGTCTGTTGGGGGGTTTGTGAGGTTGTATGTGCCTTGAGATTACACGGTGTGTGCATTGTATGTGTACAGAATGTATACCTAGGCTAGACTAGAATAATAAACCTGGGCCGTTCAGCAGTAAGACTGATAGCTACGTTAGCCACGACTACCACGTTCATTCTGCTCGCAAGCAAGCAACCCCTGCTGTATCGTTACCATAGATCTTCATGGGACTGATGTGTATGGCGAGGGATGATAAGAAATGCCGGCCACCGAGTATCAGTAGGTAGAGTCGAAAGGTTCCGATGATCATGTCTCCACCAGCGGAAAGTCTCGAGTCGCCCACCATACGCTCCACAGTTCTGAGAGTGCTTACTCACCTACCTCGCTCACTCGCTGACCACACTGCTCGATGCTTATCACCTCGGTGCTGGGAGGCATACCCCTGAGACAGACGCACGCGATGGCCACTACGTAAGCACCGACGCGCGATGTTCGCTGGTTGAAAAGCACGTCGTTTGACGTTCACGGTTCATCGCCGAGAATAAAATTGGGTTCGAAGTGCTCGCCGCACCACGCCACAAAGACGAGACGCAATATGCGCCAGCATGGAACACGGCAGACACAGACACCGAAGCAGCAAGCAGGCTAGACAGAAGAAGCCTGCGAATGTTTTGACCAGAGGTATTTACGACTACACGGTGGAGAAAGAAAAGCGTCGAGACGGGTGTGCCGGCGGGCTTGGACAGGAACGTGAGCCGCCGGTGTCTCTTCAACCGCGAGAGCTGCCGAAGCGCTACACTCTGTACGAGCCCATGCTCCTCCTTGGGCCGAACTTCGCGACTCAGACGCCGGCGTGGGAGGAGTTCTACTCGGTCCTGACGGCAGCCGAGAAACAGCTGCTGTTCAGGACGATCGCGAAGGCTTTCTCCGATGCTGGACACAACGTCACGCATGTGGCGGTCAATGCTCCGATCGCGCCGAAGCTGGAGAATGAGGATGCCGGCGAGAATGTGATGCGCTCGCCGGTCAATCTCCAGCCTTTGTACGGTGATTTCGGCCCAGACTCGTTGCTGCGCGCGCACAGCTCGCAGCCCGCACAAGCGGATTTTGACGCGGCGTTTTGGGTGGAAGCCCTTCAGCCGGGCGGCAGCAAGCAGGTTTGGGCGCCGCGCTGGACCATGTTTAGCCGGGGAAATGTCTCTGAAAAGGCGCGGGTGCTGGGCTTGGCTCAGTGGAATCAATCGCCGTTTCCTGGGCTGAGTGGTGCCGAACTCGGACATGACATTGAAATGGTGGATGTTGTGGACTTTTATGTTGGTATTGGGTATTTCGCATTTCCGTATCTGAAGAGAAATGTCAGACGTGTGTTCGGGTGGGAGATCAACGGGTGGAGTGTCGAAGGCTTGAGGAAGGGGTGTGAGAGAAACGGCATTAGATGCGAGGTCGTCCGAGTGCCAGACAGTGCGGACGAGGTGCAGCAGAAAGCTGTGGTGGAGCGTGTCGTCGATGTGCTTCGCAAGCAGCCTGATGTCAGATGTATTGTGTTCTGGGGCGATAACCTGTTCGCTGCGTCAATCTTGTCCAGAGTGGGTGAAGCTCTAATGGGTGGCGCGCCATCTTTGAATGTGAGGCATTGCAACCTCGGATTGCTACCGACCAGCCGAGACTCATGGGCTGGGGCTGCAGAGGTGATCGACCCAGTCCAGGGTGGCTGGTTGCATGTCCACGAGAACGCTGAGATCGAGGAAGTTGAGCAGAAGAAGCGATATGTGGTTGATGGTCTTGCTAACCTGGCGAGGCAGATGAAGGGGCGAAGCTGGCAGGTTTCGTGCGAACACACAGAAATGGTCAAAACGTACGCACCAGGCGTAGGGCATTTTGTATTTGACGTCAGGTTGTGGCCAGCGACATGACCCGTCATGCCTGTTCGACGTTTGGATACCAGCTCCTGCTCTTGATCCTTCGTATCTGTTCGTTGTCCATGCGGTTGCCATCATCACTGCTGCTTCCTGAACTTTAGAGGAATATTGGCCTCCACTATGCTCTGACTTTGCTCAATAGCTATCCTTTCTTGCTCATCTTCTAGCTGATCGTGCAATTTGAAATGCTCGATATCCTCGGGATGTACCAGGTCCTCCTCTGTAGTATCCGGCCCATGGAACTTTTCAAAATGATGTATCTCGTATTCATACTCGATGTCGCCGTGGTGACCCGGCCCGAAACCAAAATCTGGTAGCTTGTTCCCATCCATAGAATACTTCACGAACTGTGGCCGTGTAATCCGGCCGTTGCCTTCGGGATCGAACAACGATAGCACCCGCTGGATAGCATCCGTCTTTTGCTGTTCCGAGATGTCCTTCAGTGAAGCATCATCCATGCCGTATGTTCGCCTGATCTCATCCTCGGTCCACGTACCGTCGTTATTGAAGTCGTGGAGAGTGAAAAAGGATGAGGCATCGAAGTTAGAAATGTCTAGGCTCGTGTTAGCTATTCATGCAGAACGAGAGAACAGTGGTCTTACGATGCTCTTCTTCAAGATGCCACAACGCCCAATCGTCTGGTCTGGGCTCCTCGTTGGCGCTGCCATGTGAGCCGTGGGCAACCACTGTGTGCAAGCATACTGCTGCTGCGAATATCGACGTTGCTACTCTCATACTGTTCAAACACAAGTAACCTCCAGGGTACCCAAATAGCCACACAAGCTTCTATGCTAGTTGATAAACAAGTTGTACAGTCAAGTGAGTGCTGATGATGGTCGTGTTGTTACAAGAACAGTAATGCTCCTGACCCCTGGGCAATGATCGCAGTACTGTAATTACAGAAGTGCTATGACGCGCTCGGCCGCGCAGAAAACTGTACGCGTCGGGCGGCAGAAGCGTCCCAGCACCCTGGGCCCCGTTCTCGATGGCGCTTACCTAAAACAGAATGACTGCTATCGAGGTCAGTTGTTATCCTTTTGCTTGCTGCTCACCTGTTTGTCGGAGCAAACAACTTGAAATGTTATTGAACATACACCATATGAAACATGATTGACTGACCTATTGTTGATGTGAGGCGGAATTTGGTCTCCAAGCACACGTCGCTTGTCCTGCTACTACTCGAGTTCATCACTTAGTATTGCTCACTCCTGACGACTTCTGTTTACTGCCTATTTCCTGATCTGTATCAACACTCTGCGTATCATAATTTCTTCGTTTCATATAGCAGCTCTTCTCATTCATGCTACAGGTTGCCGCGGCGGTTCGTAACGAAATACCCTGTGCCCCCATAAAAGGAGCGGATTCTCACGTTACCACGGAGATGAAGCAGCCTCTGCTCGATCTGGCAGAAGGTCTGTCAGAAGTAGACAGGAAGACTTCCGCTTTGGCTATGGATTCCAACGGCATCAGCTCGGCCGACTCAGATAACGAGCAAGACGATGGATCAGCCACCTCAGACACCGACATTTCGGATTCAGAGGTCCCCATAGACCCGGAGAAGGCGAAGAGGAAAGCTCAAGATGCAGCCTTCACTAAGCATTTAGAGAACTTGCACAGCGAGGAGAAGCACGAATATACACCTACGCCAGGATCGAAGAGTGCATTTCACCCGTCCAAAAGTCTTGAATCAGAATCAAAAAAGATTATTGACCAGGCACGAGATTATCAGCAGGAGATGTTCGAGCGTGCCAAAGCAGAGAACGTGATTGCAGTGTATGTGGACAATTGATTTGATTACCAGGTCTGCTGACAGTTCATGAAGGCTAGACACCGGCAGTGGTAAGACGCTCATTGCTTGCCTGCTGATCAGACATACACTTGAACAGGAGATCATCGATCGAGCCGAAGGCAAAGACCCCAGGATCGTCTGCTTCTTGGCCAACAGGTAAGATGATCTACCGTCTCTTTCGCTCTACCTGACATGCCTAGTATTTCTCTCGTGCAACAACAAGCCAGGGTCTTGGCCGACAACCTTATCGAACGTCCTGCAATCCTCCATGGTGCAAACAACAAGGTGAATCTGTGGACAAAACCAACTTGGAACACCATCAAGCAGCGTAACAAGATCGTCGTCTGCACGCCAGCTGTTCTCGATCAGTCTCTCGCACATTCTTACATCACCATACAAGATATCTCCCTACTGGTTTTCGATGAAGCACACCACACAAAGAAGGACCATCCCTACAGTCGGCTCATTCGCTCTTACTACCTCAAGTGTGCACCTGAGATGAGACCAAAAATATTCGGCATGACCGCATCTGCCGTCGACAGTAAAAGAGACATCGCGCATACCGCCGAAGCTCTCGAAGAGTTATTGCACGCCAAAATAGTCACCACAGACGATGGGAGTCTGACGTCCTTTGCGCCGAAGCCTACAGATGTCAAGTGGACTTTCCCAAGGCTGCGACAGCACTTTGACACTGACCTGCACCAAGAGTTGCGTAACACAGTCTCGTTCTGTCAGGAGCTAAAACGAGGCTTTGACTTCATGCAAAGGGCTACCACTGAGTTAGGTCCATGGTGTGCCGACCGTGCGTGGCAATTTGTCATGGGCGTTTCACCTAACCAATTTACCAGCGTTCGCCGCAAGTTCGAGCAGAGCGCTGCATATGCCGATATACCGACGATTGAAGAGCGCCAAGCAGCTTTGGAAGCACTGGACGAAGCAGTACTACGTGTCCAAGCGCACACGTTCGAGGCACCGGAGCTGATACCTGCGCATCTCTCAACCAAAGTCATTCTGTTGCACGCTAAGCTTGCTGAGCAGTTCGCGATCAACCCAACGACCCGAGCAATTGTCTTTGTCGAAGAGAGGCTAAAGGCACTGGTTCTCAATGAATGCTTCAAATTACTCAACATACCTAATGTCACCACCGGCACTCTTCTTGGGCTCGCTGGTAACGCTTTCGAAGCAGCCACCGTTAAGGGACAGGAAAAATCGTTGAAACATTTTAGAGCAGGAAACATCAACCTCATGTTCGCGACTTCAGTAGCGGATGAAGGTTTGGATATCCCACAGTGCAACCTATGCGTTCGCTTCGATTTGTGCAAAACAACCATCCAGTACATGCAAAGCAGGGGACGAGCTCGCATGAAAGGCTCCATATTCGCTCACATGGTCGAAGACGGTGCTTATGATCAGTCAAACGAGCTTGACTTTCAGATTGAAAATGAAAAATACATCAAGCGATGGTGTTCGAGCCTTGCGCCAGAGAGAAGACTTGGTCGTGGTACTCAATTGGCAAGACTTCTTGCCAAGGACGAAGGTGGCAAAAGCTTCGCAACCACCACTGGAGCTGTCTGTGACAACTCGAATGCTCTGCTGGTTCTTGCACGGTTTGCCGCATCTTTGCAGTATACTGGAGCGACTGAAAGGGAAACCTATGAAGAGCAGATTGACAGTGAGAAGAATCTCTTCAGATACGCGGTGCGGTTGCCGGCAAATGCTGAGTGCCCAGTTCCCGGCTGTCGTGGTGATTGGAAAACAAACAAACAGCTTGCGAAGAGATCAGCTGCATGGTCGACCTGCTTTCTTTTGCGGCGCAAAGGCCACCTCGATGAGAACTTGGATTCTATCTATCGCAAAGTCAAGCCTGAGAATGCCAGTGCGCGCGTCGCGGTCTCTTCCAAAAAATCAGCGTACGACATGCAGATCAAGCCTTCGGCCTGGCGAGCACATCTAGATATTGTACCAACGCATTTATACGCGACTCTGCTCAAATTTCGAACCGAGCGTCCACTCAAGCACAACCTCGCGCCCATCGCTGTTCTAACGAAATGCCCTTTGCCTCTCATGCCCAGCTTTCCAGCATACCTGGAGGAGAATATCAAGATAGAAGTTGTTTCAGAGTCTATCACTGCTGAATTGGCCGTTAGCGAAGAAGAGCTCAGACAGTTAACGGCTTTCACTCTTGACGGAGTCTTTTCTGACGTGTTCAATAAAGTCTATGCTCACGAACCTGAGAAGATGTCTTACTGGCTAGCTCCCATGGTGCACCCCATCAAGATGGGCGTGCGGTCTCTGACCGGCATTGTCGACTTCAATGCTGTCCAAGCCGCGCAAAATGAACGCCTCCATTGGGAGCCCGGCACATCCCCTGATTGCTGGACGAACAAGTTTATCTGCGATCCGTTGAACGGTAAATTTCACTATTTCACGGGGGCTGTTGCACCCGGAGTCAAGATCACAGACCCAGTCCCAGAAGATGTGCCGAAGATATCGCAAAAGAAGAGAGACAGCATTATAGACTTTTCTGACAGCATGTGGACGAAGGCGAAGAAGAAAGCACCTGCCGAGAAGAGATATGACTTCGAACAGCCCGTTTTCTTTGCCGATCTTGTTGGCACGAAAAGAAATTTCCTCGATTCTGCTGTAAGCGAAGATCTCATCCATTGCCTGATTGCGCCCCAGACTCTGCAAATCGCCCGCCTCGATGCGCATTTTGCAAGGTCATGTCTGCTTTGGCCGGCCTTAATCCATCGAATAGAGTCTTACATGATTGCGTTGGAAGCATTCAACAAGCTTGGTCTTCCAGGAATTCCAGCAGAGCTTGCTCTCGAATCGTTCACCAAGGATGCCGACAACGAAGACGAAGAAGTCCAAACTCACACTGGCGGCAAGCGAGGTATGGGCAAGAATTACGAGCGACTGGAGTTCATTGGTGACAGCTTGCTGAAAATGACGACCACAATGACAATCTACAACCGCACAACGTGCGACGAAGAAGGCCTGCATTGTCGACGAATGGATTTGCTTTGCAACCGCAATTTGTTCAATGTCGCGACCTCTGACGGATTGCAGCTCTTCCGTTATGCACGCACCTTAGGTTTTGACCGGACCACATGGTATCCTGAACACTTGAAGCTGATTTCTGGCCGTGGTGCAAAGAAGGATCCTCAGCCAGGTCTCCATGAGCCGGTGTCCCAAGACCTTGGCATGAAGACCATCGCAGATATGTCAGAGGCTATCATGGGGGCAGCAATCACTGCTACCCGTCACTTGCCTCTAGACAACAACCGGTTTGACCTTGGCATTCAAGCTGTCACCAAACTCGTCCAATCCGAAGACCATGCAGTTACGTCCTGGGCAGATATCGTGTCACAGTACAAACCCCAGGCATGGTCGCTCCAAAAGAACGATCCGGTAGCTAACGATCGAGCTCGCATGGTAGCTGCCAAAACAGGCTACCACTTCAAGCATCCGCGTCTTCTCCGAAGCGCCTTCACGCACAGCTCGGACATCAATTCCACAGTACCCGATTTGCAACGCCTCGAGTTCCTCGGCGATGCGGTATTGGACTGGGTCTGTATCTCGTGGCTCTTTAACACGAATCCAACACGTAACCCGCAATGGCTGACGGAGCACAAGATGGCGATGGTCAGCAACAAGTTCTTCGCCGCGCTAGCCGTTATATTGGACTTCGACAAATTTGTATTTCTGACTACTGCCAAGCTACAAGGGGACATCCAGATCTATGCCACCAGAGTACGAGAGGCTCGGTCGCAACCTGACTGCCCTGATAATTTCTGGACGGACCTCGAATCGCCACCTAAGGCTCTTTCCGATCTTATCGAGTCTTACCTTGGTGCCGTGCTAGTCGATTCGGGCTTCGACTATTCGGAGATGGAGCGTTTCTTCGAAAACCACATCAAACAGTTCTTCAAAGATATTTCTCTTTACGACAATTTTGCAAACCAACACCCCACCACTTATTTGTACAATAAGCTTACACAAGAATACAGATGTCATGATCACACAGTCAAGTGCTCGCAGAATCCAGTCAATGATAGTGGTGCCGAAGCTGAGATTCTAGCCGCCGCGATCATTCACGGTGAGATTGTGGCTGACGCCCGAAGTACGGGTGCCCGGTATGCCAGAGTTCGAGCGAGCAAGCAAGCTTTGGCTCTCTTGGAGGACGTGAGTCGAGAGGAATTCAGAAGGAGGTTCCGCTGCAACTGTGCCGTCAAGGATGATTGAGTAGAGAAGGTAGTTCAGATATGAAGGCTGACATGCTGTGAGCGTGCGGAGTGGTTGTAAGGCAATGTTTGGCGAGACAGATAGTTAAACCTGGTTTCTGCTGGTTAAGTTCTGCATTGGTCGAGCCGGCTTTGTGGCGCTGGTGGCGATAGGAGGTAATCTTCGGCACAAGAGCAGCGGAGAGCATTTTGAGATATCGACCCCTATTTCACTCAGTCTGGGACACAGCTTCGATTGCTCCCAACTACCAACAGAAGCTGAGCTACACAGTAGAAATAACCCAGCTGTGATCATGTTCCCACTATCAACGCATTCTTCCAAGTTAGTATCGTAACAACCGACTCAGGTTACTTCGACATTCAATCATCGCCAGACCCATCTCCATATACTTTCACTTCGTGGCTGATTACATCGCCCAGACATACCACCGGCTCCTCCCTACCACACAGCCAACTGACCAGGGCGGCTAGGTCAACCGTGTCTCCCGCATACGCTCGGGCTAGCTTGTCGATGTGGTCGACAGACAGGCACTCTTGTGCGGTGTGTTGCGCTTGGCGGCTTCACGAGATCAGTGATACGACACTGTGCGACACGGACGGGCTGAGTGAATGAGTGGGTGGATGGATAAGTAAAACCGAACAAAGACACACACATGGAGAGAGAGAAAAGGAAACGAGTGTCTTGTATGTGTTGAACACTATTATGTCATGCTACGAGATCCAGCAGATGACCATCTACCCTCCCCCACTGAATCGCACTACCGATCCCCACGCTCCACCTCCGAAGCCGTTGATCCTCGAAAATCGAATGTAGCCCTCTGATGCCTACCGCGAAACTTCGTGTCTCCAACGCAGGCGGCGCCTTTGCCGGGCTTGCCAGTCGATTCGCGCGCGAGGAGAGGCGACCCCGTTCTGCCGGACGAGGCGACCGTCCTTACCACATGTTGTTGCCAGTGCCCCAGACAGGCTCCTTCCACATGGAGATGACGGCGTCCCTGCTCCAGCTGGTAGATTTCGGGAGGCTCGGGTCGCCGTAGGGCATGAAGATGCTCTCGTCGGGAAGCGGCGGCAGGGTCGTGTCCATGCCGTATTTTTCCTGGGCCAGCGCCGAGACTGCTGCGCCGACGAGGAACAGGAGGTAGGTTGTGCAGCGCATTTTCGTCTGGGCGGGGTTGAGCTTGGTTCTTGGTGATTTGATATTGAATCGTTTTAGATGTAGGATGGTGAGATTGATGTCGGATAGATAGCATTGAGGGCGTTTTGGGGGAGGGTCGGTTTTATGCTCGTGTTGGACAAGGAGCTATTCAGTGCCCTTTTCGGACTATTCAGCACCTATTCGGGAAGATGGCACAATGCGTCGGCGAGGGTGTCCTTTGTCGTTTTATGTCATCTGGTCTCCGTGAGATTGCCATGTGGTTGAAACCGAAGATGAGGCATTGTTGCTCGATGATGGCGTAATGTGTACCAGTGAGGGAGAATTCGAGAAGTGACGGAAGCGTGCAAGGCTGGAAAGGTCAGGGGGTCCGAGTGAGGGTGAGATTGAAGCAGGGGACGTGGTGATGCGCAGTTGTCGTGGCATTCGAACAGTTGGGCTTTGTTTCGCTTGAGTGGCCGCCTGTAGGACCATGACCCTTGAATACCATGCTTACGGCACGGGTTTGTTGTGCCTTTGCGATACCATGGACTCCTGACCTGTGATGAGTGCCAAAACCATCTCAAGGGGGACCTACTTCGGAAGTGACGCACGGACCGCTGGACACTATGGTTTCTGCCCGTTGTTTGAGTGTACGAGTGGGCTTTCCGATGCAGATGTTGCAGCACACGATGGGTTCTGGGGGTGTCCAAGCACAGAGAGATAGAGCAGGCCTACCAGAAGAACTCAATTGTCAGTTATGCTTGGTATATTGCTTTCTGCTCAATGTGAAGAGCGTCACTCCATAGGAATTGATGAACAAAATCGCACCTAGCACTCTCCTGTCATGATATCTTTGGCATATTGCATATTGCAACCCCTTAATGACCGCAGGCCGACTGCTTGAATCCAAATGATACCACAAGGCCACGTGGGACGTAGATATGGTGGCGTCTTCAATGTTCCGCTGTAATGTACCACCGTGCAGCTCTGACAGAACTCTCCTTGAGTAGATCGTCGGAGAAGTGGTAGGAAATCGCTTACCACACGAAACAGAGTGGACTTGAGATATTATCGACCTCGAGGTGCAACTGGCGTGATCATATTGATGGCAGCACATTCTCCTTATGCCACTGGCAGCAGAGCTTGCCTTTCAAACGGGTTCTCTAGGAAACATATAACTGGTCTACATTGTGACCACAGGTCCAAGAATAGCAACTCGTTCACTTGTGATGACTTGTCTGGGTCAACGGGACACGAGGTAAGACTGCGACCTCGATACTTCGCTTGCAACCAAGAAGGATTTGATCATGACTAGTTAATGCAGGTCAGAGCTGGTGATGGGAAGCAAGACACGCATTGAACACGCTAGGACTCATGATTGAATTTCCTTTATGGAGATAGATGAGCAGAATCAGAACAAAAGTGCCCTGGAAGTCCTCATGGAAAAACTGCTTGTCAGGCGCGGCAAGCGCGTTCGGCTGACCTTCCAGGCTGTGACACTGGCTCCAAAGCGGCTCTCTGCGCAGATCATTCTGCGAATCCGGGGCGCTCCACCACAGAAGACAATTGTAATCTTCTGCATCGCGCGGGTCTGCAGGTCGGGTTGATATCGTCGCTGCCACCGAATTAATGACACCTCTGGTGAGCATGATCTGACTTGCAGACTAAACAAGTCAACATCAGATTCTGAGCGACCCATGTTGACATCTCCATGGGTAATCGTCGCCTGCGTAACCGGGTCGATCCGGAACTCACGAACTGCTTCTAAAGTCGGATCCGCCAACGGTGGACACCGTACTCATGATAGACAGCTAAGAGCGCATAGGTGCGTATGACTTTGCTCTCCAAGGTTCGAATGGGAGCCAAGCTAGGAAAGAGAATAGTGTGTCCGGGGGCGATTTAGGTTGTCTCGGCTCGCAAGCGTTTGTGGTTTGACAGCATATACCGGGACGAGAGGCTGGACGTTGACGTTCTCCTGTGTGCTCAGTTCATACTCGGCAACGAGCGTTTTGCATAATTTCATCTACCACAAATTTGCTTCCTGGCCGTGCTAATATCGAGCTGTTTCGCCGTGCGCCTAAAACATAACACGCTCATTCACCAGTGGACATCTCTGTGAACATTGTGTACCTCTCTTCAAACAAGCAGCGCACAAGCCCCAGCCACCACGGCGGCAGTCACTCCTGCCCTGTACACGGCCTGCCGGCTTCCACTGTATCTCGTCGCTCCAGCGACGAGTTGTACAGGCTGCGCGTTCTGCGTAACGGTGACGTAGGCCTGGTCTGTCGCGACTACCGCCTGGCTGTAAGGAACCGTGGTTGTAACGTATACCACCGCCGGCTGGGTGACGGCGGTGGTTACCTGGACAATCTGGGTCGACGCCCACGGTTGCCAGCTGTTGTAGTTCGCGGTCGAAGTGTAATATACCACCTGCGGTATAGTGCTCGTGTACACGACCTCGCTGTAATAGGTTGACTGCTGAACTTGCGTGACTGCGTTCAAGGTGTTGCAGTTGGGGCCATTGTCCCATGAACAATCTGTACCGGCCTGGCAGCAGGATGCGGCGCCACTATTCGACCAGTAGCAGATACTGCCTGGGTTGCAGCATAGCTGTTCGAACAGACTGTTACCGGCACAATAAGGGTTTTGGTCTGTGTTGCATGTGGCGTAAATAGTGGTGGTAAAGAGAGACGAAGCGATAGAAAGCAGTATTGCAGCTTGGGTTAGTAACGAGCGAGCCATGGCTGAGTATACTGACAATTGCAACAAGAGGATCGGGAAGAACCTTGTGGAGGGCCGGTCACTACTTACATATGCGCATCAACGGACAGTCATGAGATCAAGAATCCGTGGATGCGGCCTTGCCCACTAAGCTGAGTTCTCGCCAACAGCAGCATGCTGCGTGTAGCTACAAGCATGGGAGGATCAAGCTTTGGAGATGCAAGTGTTCAAGACTTGCAGCCACTCAGAGACCAATAGCACAGCTTTAGCGACAGCTGGAGCAGGTGTCATATCCGGATAAATCGCTTGCGGCTTCGACTCTCGAGTCCGACCGTGCAGCAGCTTCTGCAGTGAGTGACGACACTCTACGGCTCGGCACTGCGAGAGCTCGCCTTAAAATTTATAAGGACCCAGCTCTTCGCCCCAAGCACCAAGCTTTATGCCTGTTGTACTGACCTTCCGAAGAGCCTGTTACCTTGAGCTTGAGTATCGCGATGAACATATGTGACCGAAAGCTGCGATATCTCTAGAACAGGTTTCACTGACTCGAGGCCGAGGAGTTTTAGCTGCTTGACTTATGCGTCAAAGCTGCATAGACTAACTGAGACCACAGCTGGTCTGGATCTTGATGATATGCATCAGCCATCGCTCAAGCTCCCCACAGCCTGCCAATTGCAAGGAAGGCACATCTGAACGCGGGATAAGGACCACGCCAAGCTGCAAGTCACCCGAATCTGCCGGGGCACCCGTTTCCGCTGTAGGCAGCTGCGGTTCTTCGAAACAGCAATGCTTCCACGGGTTTGTCCTGGTCTCCTGATTCGAGTATTATTATTGGGAGTATGAAGAACTCCAATTAAAGGCATCTATACATAAAACCCATCTTTCGTCTTCGTGGCAGTAGCTGGTACAACGCCTGTGCTGTGCTGTGCTTCTCTTCATACATCCAGCCAACAATAGAAATTTGATATATACAGCCATGAAGTCTATGTATGCAGTTGTCCAACTGGTCCCAATGTGAAGTCCTGACATCGATCGCTTGCCAATTCTACAGATGCTCCCACAGTAATGCGCTGCCGATCCTCGCTAAGGCGCTGTCAAAAACCCAAAAACAAAAATTAAACGGGCTCCTACCACTCATTCAAGGTCTTGATGAGCTCCGCGTATCGCACTCTTTCCGATTGCACTTCTGTCTCAAGTTTTCGAGTCAATCGTAGCGCCTCGTCTCTTTCAGCTTCCAGCTCAGCGACGTTGATCTGGGCCACATTCATTTTGCCAACGATATTTCCGATCTCCTCTTCAGTATCGGCCAGGGCCCTCTCGAGCTCGGTGACCTTGTTTTCAAGGTACTCGGTCCTCAAAGCTTCATGGAGCGCTATAGCAGGGCCAGAAGACGTTTGATCGATACGTGGACTTCTCTTGCTGTTCGCGAACATTGGGCTGAGTGGTGACTTTGCGGTCGGAGTCAGGAGGTTTGCATTCGGTTTGGTTGTGCTGAGAGCGCGCATGAGTTGTGCATTATGCGAGGCCTTAAGCACTCGAATCTCCTCTTCGTGCTTCATGACTGCTGTTTCTGACTGGATCTGTGCTCCCGATATCGAGTCTTCGAGCTTACGGAGCTTTGCTTGTAGTTCGACGATTTGGTCCGCTGAGACGTGCTGGTAATTCTCCCCACTCTCAACCGCGTTCTTCAGACGTGCTCGGAGAGCTGCATTGTTCTGCAGCTGCTTCTTGACCTGTGTTGCCAAAGCTTCAGAACGCCTGGTGTACTCATCGAGCTGCTCCGTGAGCTGATCTTCCTGCGGAATTTGGGCCGATGATTCTTGTATGCGCGCACGTTCCTTCTGCATCTCCATTGTCGCAGTTTCGAGAGTAGTCGATATTAGACCCTCGACGTCGGGATCAGAGCCCCTGGCTTGTAGTATTCTTTGAAGAGATGCAGTCTCTTGTTTGTTGCGGTCCAGGTCCATCTTAAGGCCCGCGAGGTTCTTCTCGCATTGCCACTTTTGATCCAGCGCATCGTCGGCCCGCTTACGGAGTGTATTCATCTCTGACCGCAGCACACGGACCTCTCGTTCATAACCACCTTTTCGTGGGAGTGGCGCGGTGTTCTGAGCACGATCGAGTTCTGCCTCGAGCATACGCGTACGCTTGGAGAACTGTTTTCGTTGTTGTTCCTGCCTCTTTAGAAGATATTTGACGGTAGTGTGAAGAGCGTCTCGTTGCTGCTCCACCGACTTCAGTCTCTCTGCTGCGTTATCAGGTGTTTCAGTCAACTGTCCTGGGCGAGCTGCAACAGAATTGGCTCGAGTCAATGACCCGGATCGCGCCAAGCTTCCACGGTTTGCTCGTGAGCCAACCATGGTGTTGGAACGTGACAAGCCACCAATCTTTGGCGTATGCATAGAGGCTCTCGGGCTCGCAACAAAGTCGTCCTCCTCGGATATGAACTGCATCGACCCACGATTGGTATCTCGCTCCGTTTCGCGAGCACTTACCAGAGCCGTATTCTCGTCTTTCAGGACCTGGACCTCTTGTTGTAGTCTGGCCATATCGTCTGTTGTCCTTTGCGACGCTGTCAGCTCCGCATTTTCGTCTCTCAACCTTTGGATCTCTTGTTGCAGCTTGATCAGGTCGTCCGACGGCCTTTGCGACAATACCAATGCCTCATTCTCGTCTTGCAGAGCCTGAATCTCCTGCTGTAACTTGGTCACATCATATGGCGTTCTTTGTGACTCTGTCAGACTTGACTCCAGTCCGTCGAGCTGTGCCTTGAGCTGTGGCACCACCTCATCTCGGAGGTTGTCCCTTTCAGACCGATGTTGCTCCAGCTCAGCACGGAGGGCACTTAGCAGATCCTCGAAATTCTCTTTGACCTGACGTTCCTCTTGCAGTCTCCGACGTGTATCATCTAGTTGTGTCCTCAACTCTTTCACCATTCCGGGCGAGTCCACCGTCTCGTTTGGAGTTGACTGCGGACGTGACAATTTGAGTTGCAAGGCCTGTAGATGTGACTCTAACGCCCTACGTTGTGTCATTTCGTCTTGCCATTTCTGTGATAAGTCTACTCTTAACTGAGCTCTTTGCTGCTCTGTGTCTCGCTTGATCTTATCAATCTCATCTTTGGTGCTTAGGTCGTTGCTACCCGCCCGCAGTGAACTTGTGCCCGAGTCAGAGAAATAGTCGCTCGTTCGGTCGGCAGCTATAGGGTATGGATTGTCTGATTGTAAGCGCTCGACAAGATCTTCGAGATCTAGCTCACGCCGTATAGAATTTGCCAACTCGACACTGATCTCTTTCAGTTCAGTCTCGAGAGCACTGGATAGTGCATCGGCTGATGATCTTCGCACCATTGGCTGGTAATCTATGCTGCCTTGCGAGCTTTGAGAACCGTTGGGGTGTGCTCTTCCAAGACCAAGGTTGAAGTAGGAGTTGGTGGCGGATGCGACAGAGCCTCGATCAGACTGTAGATTGGGCGATGGTATGGGAGACCTGCCTTCGAATATGTCTGTTATGGCTGACTCGGCGCCAGGGGAGGCCTGAGGCTTGCGCATGAAGAAGGATGTAAACTTGTTGCCAGGTGACTGAGGCCTCCTTGCGTCCATCGACTTGACCGAGTTGATTGAGTCCATACGGAGAGGCGCAGGCCTCTCACCAGGCCTCAAGCCCATGCCCATGTGTGCTGACTTCAGCTGCGTCTCTTCATTTGGTCTTGATAGCAACGAGTCTGCTGTGGGAGGAACGGGGAAGTCGCCGTAGGATATGCGGTCTCGTGTATCAGTAGGGCTAGTCGAGAAGGAATGTGCTTCGGAGTCGGGTGGAACTATGGTCTCACGTTGTCTATCCGTGGTTAGCAGCAAGACATGACCAGGGGCCTTCTGGACAAGATGACTTACCCTCGCGGCGTGGCCTCCAATACCTGGTTGAGGGTGTTGGATGACGGAGGAGCTGCTGCACGGGCGGACCCTGATGCAGCTGGCTGTATCGGGGAGTCTTGCTGGGACAAGGGAGAGAGAGCGGTGGGTGGTAAGGGCTTCCGCTTTACCGGAGGGGAGTGACTGACGGGGGAAGTTGTGTTCGTCGGTGAAGATGTCTGCAGTGGAGGTAGAGAGTGTAGAGGTTCGGTCGGCTGAGGTGTAGATCCAGATCTGCCAGTCATACCATCGAGGCCAGTAGCAGTACCATTCGGCGAACCCGAACTAGCCTGGTCAACATATGGTTGCATCTGCATGGCTAGTTGTGCCTATGGCAGTCTGGCAACTAACGCGGCTGCCTCGTAGAGATATCGTCGAATGAGCGAGAGTCAAGCCACGGTCGGAGGAGTGGACGAAGACGCAGTGGGACCAGGGAATGGTCGGCTTGTGCTCATTCGTCGTTGACGAGATTGACCCTGAGGCGGCAACAGCCCATCGACGGTGGACGGACTAGCGACGGATCGTTGGCTTACGCTTCGAACATAATCGGGGTAGACAATCTTCCACTGGCGCCAGAGGGCAGTAGTTGCAAAGCAGCGAGATTGAGGGCGAGATGGGAGTGGGTGCAAGTAGTAGTAGGGGGACTTCGGCGTGCCTCGTGCACCGCGTCCTCACTGCAGTCAAAGTAATGAAATGGCTGACTTGTGCACACGCTTGGGGCTGGAGAATGCAATCGATGCTGCAAGAGCGTAAGCGCCTGCCTTCTCTTCGCAAGTTCCCGACTGTCTACTTTTGCTTAGGAGTAGTTTTGGGTTCTCTGCCGTCTTGCACAGCATTGCGCAAGCTTGGAGACCGAGTTTCGCAATGCTTGTCCTTGGGTGCAGCCAAATATGCTTTGCCTACAATGCTGCAGATTAGCTTTGCTGGCTCCTGACTGATCGGCGCAAGGGTACGCCCAGACGGCCTAACGAAGCTTAGACGAATTCCGCTAGATGCTCTAGCGAATAGGTGGGCGCTCACCCCTGCCAAGTCAAACACGTTCTCAGAGGACCCGAGTACAGAAGCCAAAGCTTCAGCGCGCCGTCTGTCGAACTTCGGTCGTGCCGCCAGCAGCGTTTTGCTCGATCTGACTATACCGACTTGGTCTTGACACCAGTTCCAGCACTACACCTGCCCGGCTGGTGAGCTAGAAGGCCTGTTTGTGGTCATGGTGGCTGCCATGTTTTGATCACGTCTGCAAGCCATGGTGGCGCCTTCTGGTGCTATCGAGCTTGAGTCAAGCTCGGGACTATTGGGCGTTTTCGGACAGTAGGTAGTTGCGATGGAAAACAACGACGAAGCTGCTCTTTTTGAGGTCGAACAGTGACAGAATCGTTGCAACAAGTACGGCGCAAGAAGACCTTAGGGGTCCTCGTCACGTAGGCACGTTGTAGCCCTTTAATACGCCGGATTTCGATAGATGTGTTACAGATATTGAAGCGTCAAGGTGCACATCGAGCAAAACGCCGTGTGAGGAGTCTATTGCCAACGCCCTACCGATCCATGCTGTATCGCATCCATTCACCGACAGCCTTCAAGCTCTCCCACCGCACCTGCTCGTCTGAGTCGGTCATGAGCTCCATCACACGAGCTTTGAGCCCAAGTCGCTCCAAGGTTGATCGATGCTCTGGCACTTCTCGAACGAGGTTGCCGATATCGTTGCAAGCAATGGCCAGCACCTTCTTGTCCGTGTCCCAGCTCTTGCCTGTGATCTCGGCCAGCTTCTTGGGTAGCTCCTTGTTGTCCATGATCTTCTTGGCATTCTCCCGCCAGAACGTCGGGTTTCGATGAGGGGGTGTCCATCTTAGGTGACCTGACTGAACTTCGTCGGCATACTCGTCAAAGGTGGTCTGGCCTCTCGTATACTCATCAAGCATACTGTCCAGAGCCTCGAGATCCTCCAATGCGTCTTGGTCGGTGAGATGTCTGCCACCCAGGTTGGATATCAGGGCTGGGAGACGGGCGGTAGTAGCGGCGGGAATGAGGGCGTTCTTGTTGGTGGACAGAAGGTTGTGCAGGGTCGAGAGCAGCAGGCGCGTCGTCTTCTCTTTTGGCGACATTCTTAGAAGCTGAACGTACAGTGGCACGACTTCCTCATCTTCCTCGAGGCCCGCGCCCACCATCTCGCCCTCGAAACTAAGCTGCCATATGACCAGGAGTACATGGTACATGAGCTGTAAGCCGACTCCACCGCCGAAGCGCGTGTCCGAGCTCCGTATACTCGAAGCACCGCTCCAAAGAGTTGAATCCGTGTCTTTGGCGGCGCCAGCAGCTTTCCTCAGAATGTCGAACAGGGGCGCGGTAGTCTCCTTCTTCTGCTTCCAAAAGAGTTCTTTTGCTTGCGACGACCTCAACACGGTCGACATGTGTTGCACCCCAATGTCCTGCAGGCCGGAGTCTTGAGCTCGTACTAGCTTTGATAGGTAAGAGTAGAGCTTGGGCAATGCATCGCTGTCCCGTTTGGCCGCTTTCGAAGACGACGTGAGCGAGTAGGCGATCAGGTTGGTCAGAAATGTTGCGGCGAGCAGTGGAACAGGGTCATCCAGGTTGTTCGAGCTGCTGAGAAGGGCTAGATATTGCTTGTAGGGATCTGGTCTTTCCAGGATGGTGTTTGCCAGGGCGGATACGTCTGTGCCTGGTAGTCAGCACTGAGCTGGACAAACATGAAATGGTCCTACCTGTAACCAAATCGGTAGCGAGCACGAGGATGTACTGAATGATGTCGCGTCGCTTCTGGGCCTTGTCGAGTACGCTTGAAGTGCCATCACCACCGGCAAGCAGGGTACCATATGTGCCGGGATCTGACTCGATGGTCTGCTTTCTCTGCTCTTTTCGAACCTTGTCGACCGACTTGATTGTCTTTAGCTGCTCATCGCTCAGATCGCCTGCTCTCACAGCTCCATCCCATGGTATCTAAGTTGTGTTAGCATCGTCACCTGCACAATTGGTGCTCCACCACTTACGGGTCGTGCTCTTATGTTGTTTTGTAGCGAGCTGAGATACGGGGGAGGTGCCAGCGACATCTTGTCTGGAGCTCTACAGGTAGATTAAGGTGAATATGGCTGCTGTGGACAGGAATGCTGTGCATGCAACAACATCCAACCTCCAGTCTGGGTAAAGTATGCGCCTGCCGATGTCATTGCATGATTGCGGCGAGGCTCCTGCCGCAGGTTCGGGATCGACCATGTGCTCTTGCCTTGCCAGGGTCCACCTTCCACCTCCATACCCCAAACACCTTGTAAGCGACTACGTGTCTCGCACCTACTGACAGATGCCACCGTTGCAAAGCTAAGCACGTTTTTGACAGATACGAAAATACTATGTCATGATCTTGATGAGAAGTGGTCACCTCGACTGCTTCTCAAAGCAAACACCTCTTCATCATGTCGGCGCAACAGAAGTCGAAGCAGTCAGGCTCAAGATGGGGATGGATGTCTCAAGCTGTCGCCTCAGTCGAGTCTGGCTTGGATAAAATTTTAGCTGAAGAGGACGAAGCCCCCAAGAAGCCAGTCCCGAAACCGGCAAAGACGCAAGAAAATGGCACATCATCTAGAGCCTCATCCGAGGTCAGAAGGAGCGATAGCACGAATAGGACAAATGACAGGCTCCAGGCTCGCCTTGCTCAGGCTATGGCGAAGAAGAGTACTAGCCGCGCCCCAACTCCGCAGCCTGCCTCCGAGGTCCCTGTCCCAGAAAAGACCGATCAACTTGAGAGCCAGGAGGGTAGCCGGCGGAACTCCCGCGACCAGACTAGCAAGGAAGAACTGGAAGAACCAGAAGCACCAGGAAACAGTCTGACAATGGTTGGGATCCCTACGTTGGATGCGATGGCCAGCCCAGCTGAGCAGCCGGAGGGGGGAGTCGCGAGAAGTGTTAGATCGAGCAAGGACACACCTAGGGATTCTCCTACAATCGCTAGGGAACTTACCAAAGTTTCCACGGATAGCGCCAGACTCAGCAAAGAGCCATCAGCACAGCAGCTTGAGTCTGATGCAGGACCAGATTCCGATGCCAAACTACTGAATGTGCAGCTGGAGCACGAAAAGAGTTTGTCCCATCTGCAGGAAGAGATCAACGGCTACCTCGAGCGTATAGATGCTTTGCAGCGCAACATGCAAATGCTGACAAAGAAGACCCTAGAAGAAGCTAAGCAGACCAAGGACGATGACGATTCATCCTCGCATGCGAAGCAATTGGCAGAGAGGGACGAGAAGATTGCTCTTCTGATCGACGAAGGTACGAAGCTAACCAAGGGCGAAATGCAATATCGCAACATCATCAAGAAACTGCGGGCCGAGGCGAGCACCTCGACTAAGGAACAAGCAGCTGTGAGACTAAGAGCTGAGAAGGCCGAAAAATCGGTTTCAACCTCGGAGGCCAGAGCTGTCAAGGCAGAAAGAGAAGCAAAGAGAGCGACAATGGAGCTGACGAATCTTTCCAAATCCTCCACGGACACGGAAGCCATCACGAAAGAGCGCAACGACTTGCAATCGACGCTTGCTGAAGTTCGGTCCCAGCTGGGCAGAGCGAACAGAAGAGCTGAAGAAGCAGAAAGCAAAGCCCAGTCCGACAAGCTTGATATCGAACGGCGGAGAAACGCCGAACTGCAAGACGACCTCAGCAGCGCCAAAGTTGAGAGGGACCTTGCTGAAGACAAGCTGAAACGAGAAATCGAGGCCTTGAAAGAGTCTTTGGATCGTGAGAAGGAACAAGCGCGAGAGTTGGAAACAGAAATGCTAGCTGAGCAAGCTACACTCGAAAGCAGACTCGAATCATTCCGCGTGCGCGCCGAAGAAGCATCATCTGGTGACCAAGGCGAGCCTCAAGCGAAGCTATTGCGACAAGTCGAGACGTTGCAGAGTCAATATTCGGCTGCAAGCCAGAATTGGCAGGGCATAGAGAGTACCCTGTTGGCACGGATTACTGCCCTCGAGAAGGAACGAGATGAAGTCGTTAGCCGTGAGGCTGATCTGAGGCGCAAGCTGCGTGATGCTACGACAAAGGCTAGGAGTGCAACTCAGGAGCTCGAAGCAGTACAGCAGACCTTGAATGTTCTTCAAGACCAGCAAGACGAGCGGAAAGCAGAAGAACAACAGGCATCCAAGCGGACGACTCAGCTTGAAGACGATCTGTCGAAGCTAAAGAAGGAGCTCGAAGACCAACGTCTCCGGGCAGAAAAGGACTTTGTCCGCCGAATTGAAGACGAACGCGTCAAATGGATGGCATCCATGTCTCAGTCCGCCAGCAGGATCGACTCACCGGCTGCTTCTATGCGCAAAAGCGGGGTCTTCCTCGACAGCTTGATGAGTCCTCAAGAGCGACCGACCAGCCGTCGCTCATCTCACCAACCCTTCCATGACTACAATCTGCACTCTAGGATGAACTCGTCGACCTCGATACGCGCCAATGGTGTCGCACCTCAAACCCCTTCAATCCATGTACCCGACGACCAAGACGACTTCTTCGCCAACGTGCCAGCGACACCTGCCTCTGCTATTGACTCAGGCCGTGCCGCGATCAACGATGTAATTAGCGCCTCAACCGCCGGCGCTGGTCCTTCAGTGCAGCTTGTAGAGCGTCTTTCTACCAATGTGCGTCGGCTCGAATCGGAAAAAGCAGCTTCGAAGGATGAGCTTGCACGTCTGTCGTCTCAGCGCGATGAAGCTAGACAGGAAGTGGTGAATCTCATGCGAGAGATTGAGAGCAAGCGGTCTGCAGAGGAGCGATTAAGCGAGCTTGAAGGTAAGCATAGTGCGCTTTCGGAGCAGTATGACCGTACACTCGAGCTTCTAGGCGAGAAGGCTGAGCTTGTTGAAGAGTTGAAGGCCGATATTGTCGATGTGAAGGCTATGTATCGACAGTTGGCTGATACGATGGGCAAGACGTGAAGATAGAGTAGACATCCGCTCATCCCTCATCAATATCAATGCCTTCCATTTCTGCTCTCCTCAGTATGAACTGCCTCACCGAGGTGTCTGGCGCATGATCCATCGGCAGCCTCTCCTCAGAATCTTTCTTCCCCGAGTCCGCACCCTCCCTCATCAATTCTACAGCAATATCCCCATGTCCCTCGCCAATTGCGTGATGCAAAGCCGTCATACCATCTACATCCGTCGCGTTGATAGGACTCTTCCCCCGTCCCAGCAGCACCTTCAGCAACGGCATATTTCCCACCGCCGCGGCGCGATGCAACGGCAACTGCCCCCTCTTGTCCTTCACACGCGCACTCGCGCCCGCGTCGAGCAGTCTGCGCACGACCTCGACGTTCCCTTTACTCGTGGCGAAGTGCAGCGCCGTCCCGCCCGTGTTCGAGGCGATCTTGGGGTCCGCATCGCGCGCGAGCAGCAGGTCGACGGCCGGCAGCCCGGCGTCGTTGGGCAGTGACGCCGAGATCATCAGCGGGGTCCAGCCCGAGGCGTCCGTGGCGTCGGGGTCGAAGGAGCGGGCGGGCGTCGAGTCGAGGATCGAGCGGATTGCGGTGATGGACGGCGTCGTGCAGGCCCAGTGCAGCGGGAGGCGCCCGTCTTCGTCGGCTTTGAGCGTGAGTTTGGGTGAGGTGCTGAGCAGGTGTTCGAGGACGCGGGTTTGGCTGGTGCGCGCTGCGGTGTGTAGAGGGTACGGGTCGGTGTCGGACGGGCGGTCCATGGTGGGAGGGTGGCGTGTGGGATTGAGCGATGCTTGTGTGGGATGCGGAGGCGGACGAGGTATGGATTGACGTTCTCTTGCTTCTTCCTCAGTCACAGCTATACCGTGAGATGTGGAGGGTGCTGTTCTGTAACTACTCGCGACTGCTGGCAGACCAATGTTTGGAGATCACTGCAGGCGCGACTCAGTTGTACGTCATTTACAGGTGTGGGGTCTCAGGCTGACAGGCAGAGAGATTCCCGGCGAGCAACATCACGCCCTACCATATTCAAGATATATTGCGTCTTGCCACATGTTTCTTTCGCAATCGATCATAGAGCAAGGAACATACGGGTTCCCGTTCGATCACCCATCGTCAAGCCTTGCATCGGCTCGTTAGTAGTTGGGTCGGTGACGACCAGCGAATCCGTGCTGTCGATTGTTTTTTGTGATTTTTTGCCATTCTGTGATTTTGCTGTGGAGAGCCACGTGCCGGGCCGGATCGGGAAACGTGGGGTCATCATGTGCGTGCTGCTGACTGAGACCCCGGGTCAGATACGGCAGGAGCGGCCAACATGCTGTTCAGTGAAGAAGCTTTGCTCCTGAGCCGTTTCAGCCTACGTCCTTGATATGGGCTCGCTGTGTACAGCCTTTGTGGACACTGTGAAGTAACAAGGGAGATACGAGACGGTCAGCTTCATAATTTCAAATGTACGGTCTTGTCCTTCGTCCGTGCCTGTCTTCCACAGATTGGCCAACTCGGGGCTGCGAGTGAGTGCTTCAAGCTTCACGATAAAGTATTCGCCTTCCTTGCCATGAGCGCCCACAGTGATCAACTCAAGGTAAATTACGATGTCCACCCTTGCTACCTATTTTGGAATGTCGTCGAGCTGTTCGAGATTGACGATATTCACTTTCAGGAGATTTCTTCCCTTCAGAGAATCCTGAACCTAGAGTGGCATATTCTCTTGAAGGTGATCAACGAACTTGTGCTTACAGATCCAGAGCTTCGTGCGATACGGCTGCCTTGTCACCTTGATTGTGGTATCCTGAGTATGAAGCGAGAACGAGTTGCTAAATCCAGACGCAGCTGTACAGCAAGGTCCTACCTCACGAACTGCTGGTTCAAGAAAGACTTTCACGGGGACACCAGGCAGATCATGGTTCAACTTCAGCTTGCACAATCTGCCAATGGCACTTTTAGAGTAACCGAAGCTGCCTATTGCCTGATGACAGTGATATCTTCCTTTGTCGAGGGCTTGGGATCCAAGGTTGTAAAATCCAAGTTCTAGACACTAGTTGGAATGACAGGCGAGAGTTCGTGGCTGTAGATCCTGTCCTGTGGCTGACTCTATGCCTACTCTCCGATCTTGGCCCAAGGAGCGGCACAGATGAGTTAGCAAGGACCTGTGTGGACATCACAAAATTGCCCGATTGTTTCTACAGACGCCAAAAAGCTAGTATAAATTTCGACATGCCTCTAGTGGCAACTGGCAGGTGAAGACGTCCTCAGCGAAGCACGCAGCCTGGCCAACCTGACAGACCATCTCAGAATGGTTTAAAGCCAACATAGCCGCCATCGATGACTTCCTGCAACCTCCTGCGGTACTCCTTCAATCCTCCAAAGAAAAACAAACTCGAATACTTCTTGCCTGGTACATTGGCACCGAATATCCAAGAAGGCGATTTCCTGAACAGACTGTTCTCGCTAAGCTGGTTGCATAACTCTGTCCAGCCCTTTTCGGCATCTAGCGTGGGCTCTATCACAGCGCCCTTCGCCACAGTCCCGTCATTACGCGGATTGTTCTTCTCGGCGCGCGCGATTGTGTCAGAGATGAATTCCACATGTGTCTCCAGCGTCGGGGGTATATTGGTGAAAGGGCCGTTGGGGCCGGTGACCATCATCATGTTTGGGAAATTGTTGACACAGACGCCCAGATAACTCTCAGGCCCTGCTTCCGACCAGTGCTCCTTCAGGCTCTCGCCATTTCTGCCTCTGATCTTCAAGCGTGTATAGTTGCCGTCGACTGCGTCGAAACCTGTCGCTACGACAGAAGTCAGCTAAGGAGCTCAACAAAGCATGCGAAGTACCTACCAAATACCAAGACATTCAGCTCGTACTCCTGCTTGGTCGTCCTAATTCCTTTCTCGGTGATCGCCTCGATTGGCTCCTCTTTCAAGCTTACGATGTCGACCTTCTCGTTGTTAAACTGCTCATAATATCCCGCATCACACAGCGGCCGCCTCGCATAGAACTCCGAAGGCTGCAATTTTCTCGCCTTCTCCTGGTCTTTCACCGTCTCTCGAATCTTGCTCCTTATAAATTCACACGCCTCTTCGTTCGCCGCCTCATCAACCGTCAAATCGCTAAATGTCCAGAACATGAATCTAAACCCATTACCTATGTCCCACGCCTCCTGAAACTTCTTCCTTCGCTCCTCGGGAGACACAGACATACACGGCACGGTGGACTCCTCAAACCCAAACGCAACAGCACTATTCCTCACCTGATCCCATATCTCGTCGTAATTATCATTAATTTTCCGCCTATACTCCTCGCTCACAGGCCCATCCCCACTGGGCACAGAATACTGCGGGTGCCGCTGAAACGTCACTAGCCTCTCGACTTCATTCTCCTTTCCGAGCTGCGTGATGACCTGCACACCCGTGCTCCCATTCCCGATGACACCGACCTTCTTCCCCTTGAAGTCGTGGCTCGCGGGCCACTTCCCCGTATGGTACACCTCGCCCTTGAACGTCTCTCTGCCCGGGATGTCAGGCCAGTTCTGCTTACTCAGCAGTCCCAGCGCGGTGACGAGGTAACGACACGTGAACGTCTCGTGCGTGCTCGTGTCGACGACCCAGACGTTTTGCGCCTCGTCGTAGCGCGCCGCGACAAGCTCGGTGTCGAACTGCATGTGCGGCCGGAGGTTGTGGCGGTCGACGACGTGGCCGAGGTACGCCAGGGCCTGCGGCTGCTTGATGTAGTGCTCGGGCCACGCGTAGGAGCGCAGGTCTTCTTTGTCCCAGCTGTAGCGGTAGATGTAGGACTCGGTGTCCGACATGGCGCCCGGGTACCGGTTCCAGAACCATGTGCCGCCCACGTCGCCCGCGGCGTCGATCACCTTGACGCGCAGCGACTGGTCGAGCAGTCGCTTGAGCATGTAGATGCCGCCGAAGCCCGCGCCGATGACGAGCGCGTCGTAGTGGTTATCTGCTGCTGCTACCATCCTGGCGATGTGTTGCGTCTTGTCCCGTGGATCTGGGCTTTGCTGAGCTTTGCCTGTGCTTACCGCTGAAGCATGGTAGTGGTCACTAGGTACGCTTTGAATTTCGAGTGCTTCGGCTGCTACCCCAGGGTTGATCATCCCGTGGACATGCGGAGCTGATCGACGTTCACTATACCAATGCTCTAGGGGGGTCTATTCCCCGCATATCAAGTTTCTCCAAAAGCCGCGGATCAAGGTAGCGGAATGATTGGAGGATGTCAGATGCCATCGCAGAGCCGCAGTGAGCAGGGAATCCGATCAACCATTGAACTGTGGCATAGTTCTAGTGTTCGCGCCTTCGCAGCTGAGAGAACAACTGGCAAACTATGGAACGTAGGAGGATCTGTTGTCAGTTGTGACAGCTCATGGTTTCGGCTGTAAGGCAAACTCGCTGTCAAGGTAATGTGGCACAAATGGGCCAGGAGGCTGCATCTCCTGCGGGTTCCGCAGGTCTGCTTGAACCTCACCCCTCTGCCCGCAAGTCTTGATACGGGTTAATACCCGGACATTCATCCCATGTGAGTCCCAGTCTCCTACCAGCTTCCGCCTGTTCCACTAGCGGCCTTTTCTGCCTCTGGACTCGACTTTCCCCCTGTCAGCAGGATCTTCCCGCCCGCACAACCCGGCCCTTCGCACCTCCTTCTTCTGGATTGCCAACGTCTGAGCTTCGCTCTGTCCAAAGTTCGTGGTCGGTCAGTGCGGTCTACCCACCTCTCGGCTAGAAGCAACAAGCCCGAGAGTCCAGGTCTTGGAGGCGATGTCGGATCGGCGGTGACAGAATTGCATGATCGGACGGAACGAGGGTGTAGAGATATTGGAGGATCTTAACGAGGAGTTCTGGTGGAAGGTCATCGATGTGTGCCACGGTACAATTCGATACCACCAAGTGGTAGAGTGTGAACAGCGTTCGGAATCGTTCAGACTGGTTCTTGCTGGTAACTTACAGGCTTGTCGTTGCGCCAAATTGGTTGCTGTGACTGATGGCACTGGGTCAGGCCAGACCGTGCTCGGTGATGACCTATTTATAGTCGATCCACCAACAAACCAGTTCGTGACAACCGACAAATGGGACAAGGTCGATACGATAGTGAGGGTGGAAGTGCAAGTGGTTCCTGAACACCGTCACCGCGCAGAAGGTATCTTCTTCCTATAAGCCAAGCCGTTCTGCCATCGACCATATGCCTGACCACTCATTCATCAGTATGCGGGAGGCAGACGTCGAAGAGCTGTTGATGATTCGCGTTGATTACAAAGGAGCACAGCCGATATGTGCATGTTGCGGACAAGCTGCGTGCTGACAGGTGGTGGCAAGTATCTTCTTCCCAGCTCTATAGGACTGAGGTGGTAATGAACACAACAATGTTTTGCTCCATTGGTGGTGTAGACTGAATGCTACGCTGGGTCTAGTGCAGATAGCACCAGGTATTGACGGCATGGACGTAAGGAAGCACTGCAGAGTGGACCAATATCAAAGGTGGAATTGTCGCTCGGTTCATGCTCATCGCGTATCTCACAGCTCTTGTCCCCGGTAGACGGTACGCTGACCGTGGTCTAGACCTACCGCTGTCTAGAGGACAAAAGTCGCCGGAACCGATGCACCAATGTGCATTATCTCCAGTAAGACTTGATTTAATTCGTTCCTCATATCCGTGAATGCACCGAATGAGACGCTTGCTGCTCACTACGTCGTTCATTTCTTGCCTTTCTTCTTCTTCTTGGCGCCTCCTCCGGATTGCTGCTGTTGCTGCTGCTGGCCGCTTTGGGTCATTTGCGCAGCAGTCTTAGCCCCTGCGGCAGCTCCTCCATCGACTTCCATATTGTCTGTGCCAACCAGTCCTTGGCCTGATCCAATCTCTACACCTGCTCCCGTCGTGGTGTCGGCGCCGTCTCCCGTACCCATGTCTATGATTTCTCCTTTTGCTAGCCTACCCAAGCCAGTCATTAAGCGTCCAACCTCGGCGGCCTTGTCCGTCCTATACTTCAAACATATGCCGCTGTCTGGGTGGTATGTTTTCAAAGTCAAGGTCGCCGAAGGCTCCTTCTTTGGCTTTGCACTTGTCCCATTGGGCGCATCTGTAGAAGTAGCTCCAGTCTCGGTTGCTGTATCTTTCGAACCTTTGGCCTTCCTTGGCTGGGAGTATTTTGTCGTGATCCTTGTGGTTTGTGGGTACGCTTGTATGAGGAGTGAGGACTGATGCAAATAGGTGTTGATGTCGGGAAAGTAAGGCATCTTGCGGCTTTCGCGCAAGCCGAAGCTCGTCGACCTTGACTACGGCCTACTCGCTTCGTGGGACAGCCTCGAAGACCCAACGTTCCGTTCCGTGCGTGGTTCGTGCGATGAAGTTTGGTGTCGCAGCGTTCCTTGAGCGCGGTAATTCGAACAACGACTGTAGTGTCTGAGTATCAGCTGGCAGGGGATTTGCTGAGGGATGCGATTGGCGAAAAGCTTCGTGATCGTAGAGTGTTGTTCGGTAGTGGAATTGTCAGTGCTCGAAAGTGGGAGTTCGGTCGTGCCTTCCCCGAGTGCGCGAGCGCATGGTGCCTTCCCCACGAAGACTTTCGTCATATGGCAACAGAGACCAAAGCTTCATGCCACAGCACCTCAACACCATGGCTACCCAATTGGCATCTAGATCTATCGCATCGTCTATCTGCTTGCGATGCGAAAGGCGAGCTGGCGTACAGCTGGGAAGTTTGTGCTCGTCGCCGCGAAGGAAGTCGCGCCCATCGAAATGGCCCAGCACAACCTCTCGGCAATATGCGACTGATGCTCCCAAGCTGAGCCATGTCGTCCTCACTGGCAGGACTTTGATCTCATTAGATGGACCAGACGCGGCAGACTTTCTTCACAACCTGATACCCGCTCCTGTACTGCCGCTTGAGGAGACGAGCTCATGCATCGCGACCGCCTTCCTGAACGCGAAAGGACGAATACTGCACGATGCCTTTCTGCATAAGCCCTCAAAAGAGAACGCTCAGCAGTGGTATCTGGAAGTCGACACAAACTCGGCCTCGGCGGTCCTCAAGCATCTGAAGAAGCACAAGCTTAGAAGCAAGTTCAAGCTGCAACAGTTGTCACCAGAAGAGGGTACAGTGTTCTACCTTTGGCCGGGATCATCAAAGCTGGGCGACGTTAAGGATGTCGAGATACAGCAGGATCCAAGAGCCAGTATGGGAAGCAGGGGCTATCTGGTCGGCCAAGATGCTCTACAGAGTTTACGCCAGAGATTTGCTGCGGTGAGCTCGAAGGAAGAACACCATTGGGAAGAATACTTGATTCACAGGATGTTGAACGGGCATGCTGAAGGTCCGGTGGAGATAGCTTCGGAACACGCCCTGCCTCAAGAATCGAATCTCGACTTTTACGGCGGCATAGACTTTCACAAAGGTTGCTACCTTGGTCAAGAACTTACCATCAGGACACATCATACAGGCGTGGTCCGAAAACGTATTTTACCCGTCCAGCTGTACACGCATGACAATCCGTTACCAAAAGATCAGACCACACCTCTCTACGATCCTACAGCTGTGTTCCCACAACCCCCGAACGAAGCCAACATCTCCAAATGTGGTGCTAGAGGTAGATCTGGTAGAAGTACAGGAAAGTGGCTTAGTGGATACGGTAATATCGGGCTCGCTTTGTGCAGGCTTGAGACTATGACTGATTTGTCACTCACCGCAGAAGGTTCTGCTTTCGATCCTGAAACTGACGAATTCGAAGTTTCATGGCAAGATGGCGAAACCAAAGAGGACAGGAAAGTCAAAGTCAAAGCCTTTGTGCCGCCTTGGCTAAGGCAAAACATTGAAGAGTCGATCAAGTCTAGATCCGAAAGATCTCAAGCTCGACGACGGAAAGACCTCGAGGAGGAGGAAGAAGAAGAAGAAGAAGATATTGATTGAGATTCCAATTCGGCGAGACAGAAACATCTGAAGCCCAAAATTATGCGCGACTTGCCGTCGCGTATACATCGCGGAATTCCTGGGCGGCACGCTTCGTGTGACACGTAGGGATGCTGCAAGTCGTGCTAGATTGTGAATCATCGAGGAATGGACGGGTAGTTGATCCTCTGTCCGGCAAAAAAGGTCGTGTGTTGCACCATTGAGGCACTACCGTTTGAGCACTTGCGGGTGGTAAGTCGCACCGCAGCACTGTGAGGAGTAAGAGATCGACCGTCTATACCTCATGTGTACTAAGCTTTACTCAAGGCTCGCCGGATGCGTGCTAAGCTCTCGGGTATGCATCAGCCCCGGATGTTCCTGAAGCGTAAACGAATCCAACCAATATCATCAACTTGCCTTACCCGGGTTAAGTCCGTATGTCGTAACCTCTGTTTGGTCAACGTCGTCACACAGCCTGAGCAGGGCTCGTAAACGTGGGCAAGATGAGGCATTTATTGTATCGCTGCCCAAACGTCTCGGGTTGAGGTTCGTGACAGAAAGGCTCGATGATGCTCCAGGTTGATATCACCATTGAATGGAACGTCTGTCGTAGGTGAGAAGGCATCTATCTACACAATCGCTAAAACACAGCTCAGTATAACAAGACAGCTCGGATATATCTGGAATACCACATTACAAGGGCGGCTTGACAACTGCATGTCCTCTCTCTAGGTGCAGAACCAGGAGCCACAGCTTCAAGGTTTGAGATGGAACGATTACGACGTGTCTCGACGAAGCCCGAGCCTATCGATGAAGACCAGATACGACAGCTTAGCCAGCATAGGCGAAAGTCTTCATTCGCGACCACGGCGCACGAGGACGGTTTGGTTTTGCCGGCAGCAATCGATCCGCCGATTGAGGTCTTCCCAAGCTCGACATCAAACTGCCAAGAAACCCTCCTCATCTCACCTGACCCGGTTGCGAAAGGATTTGTGATCACGTACGCCAAAACCGGGGTTCACGTGTTGACGGCCACAATTGCCTCGACCTCCATGCCAGGTCCATCACATACAAGGCATTTCTACGGCACGCTGAAGTCGAATGCAAAGATGAAACAGAAGACAGCTAATGGGAGCGATACCAGCGACCACGATGGCTGCTCGAAAAAGCTCGTTACATTGACTCGCGACGCCATGTCATTCCGCAAGCGACACCGTGTTGATGACCCGTACAACAACCATCGCTTGCTGGAGATGGAATTCTCGGTTTCGGCTTGGGATTCCTCGCATTTAAAGGCGTCTATCAAGCTTCTAAACAAATACAGTGATTCCTCATCTATGGAACCAATTCACCTGAAGTGGAGAGGTCGCAAAGCCAGCCTCGAAGGTGTGTTGGAGTGGAAGGACAAGCCGGTCGCAGTGTGCGCTAAAGGTGACGAGACTGAGGTAGGCGAGTACGTGCTTTATGTTGCTCCAGGTATGGATTTGTACACATCTTCGATCATTCTCATGGCAGTCGATGACAGAACGAGGCGCGGAAGCGACGGTTCTGATCGCTCGTTCAGCTCTCAGGGAAGCAGAAGGAACAGTGAGGCAATCCAATAGTGGAGGATTCCTCGTCACGCAAGCACAATTCGAAGCGAAAGTGCAAAACCTCTGCTGCGCATCCCGGACCCAACATACACGACCTTGACAACGAGAGTCTGGACTTCCATGCCGACAGCAGAACGTCAGAGCCACAATTATCGACGTCAAGTCCTACTCCAACTTCTCCCCGCATAGCTTTTTGCCAGAGACAGTGCCCTAAGCAAGTGTACAAAGTACATGATTCACCTGCCACGCCTCGCACCAAGCTTTCCCTCCTGGATACCAAGCTAGCTTTACGTCTCATCCCCACGTCCACCGTCGTGTCGCATTCTTGCAAACCTCGTTCGCAATCACTCTCCTCACCATGGCAGACTCAACCAACACAAGCAATACCCACGAACAAACCATAACAATAGACTCAGTCCCCTACTACACCCTTCTAGAAGGCCCACCAAATGGCCCCACCGTCGTGCTCATCCACGCCTTGATGGCCAACCACCACATCTACGACTCGACAGTCACAACACTCCACAAGAAAGGCTACCAAACCCTCCGCTACGACCACATAGGCCACAACAACACCCCACCCCCCACAAACCAAACCCTCAACAAGCAAGGAGCTTTCAGCTTCGATACGTTCTGCCACCACCTCAACCACATCTGGAACACCATCAAAGGCGGCCCCAACTCGCCACCGGCCCCGGCCGCTATCATCGGCTGCTCCATCGGCGGCGTCCTCGCCATCCGCTACCACATGCTCTACCCACCACCGCCCGGCCACACCACCAAGATCCTCTCCATGGCCGCCCCGGGCCTAAGCACGCTCCCCGGCAGCCCTGAGAAATGGAACGCGCGCATCGAGAAGTGGAGGTCAGACGGCACGAACAAGGATCTCGCTTCGGCTACTCTGGATCGCTGGTTCCCCGAGCCGCGACCAAAGGGCTTCGACGTGGAAAGGGCAAGGCGGATAATCGAGAGCTGTACGCTCGATGGGTATGAGATTTGTGCCTGGGCGACTATGAACTTTGATTATACGGACCAGCTCCACCAGATTACTGATGGGCAGAACGTGATGGTCCTTGCTGGGGAGAAGGATGGGAATATTGGGCCGAGGGAGGTGCTTGTTGACGTGTCGAAGAGGATAGAGGGAAGCAAGTATGTGCTGCTGGAAGGCGCTGGACATATACCGCCTATGCATCCGGAAGTGTTTGAGCCTGTCATGTTGGAGTTCTTGGGCTCAAAAGACTCTAGCTAATTTAACTACTTGAACCCGGGCCATGATAATCTGGGGCGCTTTTCAATGATGACTATTGCTCATATTTGCAGTCTATCAAAAGCCCTTTTCCTGTCGACCCGTTGTCCTCGTTCATACCCTTTTTTCCTCTTGGGTGAACGCCAGCAGAAAATCAGGTTCAGAAACTATTATCTGCACACAAGAATGGTCCACCCTGATCCTGATCACTACCGAACGCTGCCAGCATCAGCTTGGCACTGACCCACGTCCCTGCAACATTGGCGAACATTGTGCCTACAAGTATGATCCAGTTGAGTAATGCAAGCGCCATTTTCTTCCCCGAGCTAAGTTGCTCAGTCCAATTGAGATACAGCCAGAGGATTGGGGACAAGCCGAAGCTGAGCCACGCAACGAGAAGGGCAGCCATGAGGGCCGAGATGGCAACGAAATTCGGCAACGCGTTCGCCAGTACAAAGGAGAGGATCCAGAAGCCTGTGCCAATGCTGACCCAGAGGGCCCATGCACGTTTTGTGGATTTGCAATACTCGTGCTCTGCTCCCATTCTGCGCAAGCACAAAATGAAAAGGTACTGGATCGCCGTGTGCCCCATGACTATCGATGTCGCCAGGAGACACGGCAGGAGCACCCCCCACGCTATCATAGCCGGCAAATGCGGTGCATTCAGCAGCGCCAAGCTCAGCACTTCTTGTCCTGCTAGAGCATAGAGAACGGCCGCAACAATGGTATACATTGGTATGGCGAAGCATTGTGTGATGATCAGCGCTGGTGTATAGTCTCTTCCCGCATCTTCCATCTCTGCCATTACTGTGACGAAGCCTTGCGATCCGGAATATGCAAAGGCAATCTGGAGGCAAGAAGTCAAGCCGTCGAAGAAGTTAGGGTTGCCAATGAGGACAATCTGCTTTTGCCAGCCCAGCGGGGTGCCACTAGGTTGGTGTTTGATGCCAATAGAGATCATTACGATCAGAAGTGCGGCGAGGATAGAAATTGTGCTTGGAACTGAAGAAAGGTGTTAGCATTCGGCGCAACAACATATCGGGGAGGTGAAAGTCTCACTGCCAAAGTAGGCTATGAACTTGAAATCCCTTGGAATGCACAGAAGACAACAGACGATTGCTGGAAACGCCATGAACCACACCGTGCACATCGCGTGTCCGGAGAGTGCATTGAGTGCGGCACTGATGGACAAGATCGTGGCCGCACATGCCATCACGAGACTGAGCTCGAAGAAGATGCCTCCAACCTATGCAAGCGGTCTGCCGCCCACAATTTGACAGCAATCAACGATGTTCATGACAGCTGGGTAGCACTGATAGAATTGGCCAAGAATGTAAGCTGTATAGGTGGCAGTCAAGCCCAAACCGACGATCGTGATAATGCCAGGAATGAGTCCAAGGTTCCTCAATGCTAGTGATAAGCTAAGAATACCAATGCCGATTGTGTTGGTGATAAGGAGGAAAATTGTCTTCCATCGACTCAGCTTCTTGCTGGGATCGATGGCTTGAAGTGGTTGGGCGCCGAGTTTCTGCTTTGACGACATACTGTCGAGAACTGCGTGGTTGCTAGAGATGCTGGATGAATGAGAAATAACACTGCCTTTGACCACTGAATGTTTGAAAGAGAAACATGATGGTGGTGAAGAACCGAAAAGAGAAATGGTGTAGTCGAGTCGGAGAAAGAATCTTCGATGCTCCCTGCGCAGGCCCGAGTGTAGCTTCCGGCGACGACATCAGGTAGCACGCGGTTGATAAGGCAGGTGGCAGTGAGGTAAGTGTCACGAGGATCGCAGTAAAGCAAGGGCGACGGGCAATGGACGGCAGCGTTCCTCTCGTGTACTGATGTTGTTAAGCAGCTGCTACCCGATTTGAATGCAGAGCTCTTGATATCTCACTTCTCGGATTTCACTGGTAATTGTATACGAAGTAGTAAGACCATGCATATTCTCAATTGTCTCTGTTTAGTGTGCGGTGATCTCAGGCTAGAAATAGGTCAGAGCTGATGTGACCGGGGAAAGAATCTGAGGTTTGGCAACGAAAAGCAGCGGCAATCTAGAACAATCGTGACATTTGACGCAGTGATGCTGACCAAGTCCGATGCAGGGTTAGCAGTCGCGAGTGCCACGTTGATGTTCTGCATGGTGGATGTCTGGCTTCTTCCAGAGCGTCAGCGAGCTTCGTGTAATGATAGGATCAGTCGTGTACGCAGAGAGATATTGCCGCGAAAAGATTCCATCTGTCGCACGTCTCTATCGGTGAGTCAGAGGATTGAGACGTTGACTGTCTACATGTAATGGCCATTATTTCGTGACCCATGGAGAGTTACCCTCCCTTTCGAACGCAGTCAGATTTCAGGAATTTGAGCGCGTGGATTTCGCGACTAGTTGTTTTACTTGCTCGGACACCCATCGCGCGCTGCGACGATGCTTGATACCACATTTTTGCTTCTCTCTGGTCTCGTGTTCCTGCTCTTACTACGGTACCTTGTTCCTCCTTCTCATTCCAGAGACTCTCAACATGTGCTAAATGCTCCAGAGATAGTAAAGATTTGACTCAGGGTCAGAACAGATTTGGGCTCTGACCTCGCGACGTTCTTCATACGAGCGTTATATCCCCGTGCAAACCCTCGCGGTCCCGGACAACACGAGCATATGTCTGACCATTAATGCTATCCTGGCCGCTCGCTTCTTGGGATGACACCACCTACACCAAGGTCGGGGAGGTTTCTCTTTCCCTCGACTGATAATGAGATACCTACGATCGGAACCGATGAAAGCTTCCAGGATGTCGTCACAAACCTAAGCCAATACATGGTCAAGGCCATAGACACAGCCTACAGTTACGAACAACTCAGGACGACCATTGCTGGTCAAAGCTTGCGACCGCTAGTGCTCAAGCTCAACGAGGATTGCCATCACCCTGCAATTGTTGCAGCATTATTGTAGACCACAGAATGGTGCAATGGAGATACCTTTGCTGACTGAAACAGGGCTGCGAGATACATCTTCTATACCAGCAGCAACGAGGATCCGCGATTGACTGAGAGTCGAGCTCTTGCATGTGATCTAGTCGCTTTTCAGTTTCTGGCACTTCTTTCCCAGAAAGAGCTCATCGACCATCTCTTGTTCGAGTTGCCCGTTTTCCAGCACAATGAACAAGAGGCTAGATCTAATGGCGCTCAGGGCATATACGGGCCAGTGAGTAATCGAAATCGTACCGATGAAGCAAGCCCTCTTCTCGACCCATCTCGACACGAACGCCACACGGGCTTTTTTCGACCACCATACAACAACATGAGAGGCACGAACATCAGCTCCAGCGATCTGCTGGGAGCCGATGCAGACACAGACAACGGCGGACTGGCAGAGTCCATGGCAGGCATGAACGCACTGGAGATCGCTGCAGTCGCGAATGCGAAGAAGTTCCTGAGCCAGAAACCAGTACAAGCTGTCGTCGAGGATATCTGGCATGGTGAGATTATCTTCTGGCCAACTTTGAGCACCGAAGCGAAGAAGCATCCCCAGATCTACAACAAAAGGACCGCCGATCCTTTCTCACGACTGCGCGTGCCAAAGTACCAGAAAGCTTTTCAAGTGGCGTTCTTCGCCGCATTCCTAGCACTTTACTATGCGGTGCTCTTGCAACGAAGTCCTGGCTCGATTACAGCTACCGAGGTTCTTCTTTATGTCTGGATTGCCGCCTTCGCATACGACGAGTTTGGAGAGTTTCGAGATGCTGGTATGTTGTTTTATGGTGCGGACTTCTGGTCTGTTTGGGATCTTGCGATCATCCTTGTGGGCATTGCATTCTTCATCACCAGGATAGTAGGTCTTCTCAAAAGCTCTAGCGAGATCACTGATGTCGCATTTGACATTCTGTCAATGCTTGCCTTGTTCCTTGTACCAAGGATCTGTTCAGTCGCTTCGCTCAACCCATACTTTGGAAGCTTGCTACCGGTGCTCAAAGAGATGGTGCGTTCCCAGAAAGCAGCGAGCTGGAACATGAGGACTGAGCTAACGGGTGAAGACTACTGCTTTCTGCAAATTTTTGCCTGTTATTTGCATACTCTACCTCGGATTCTTGACCACTTTTACGATGCTCGCTCGGGATCGACTCAGCGTCAACGAAGTGTCTTGGTTGCTTATCAAGGTCTTCTTCGGGTCTAGCTACCTTGGTTTCGTAAGTGTTGCCTCGCGTACTTCACAGATCGAAGCATTTGTAATAACCCAACGCTGACCGTTGGCGCCATAGGACTTCGCCTATCAAGTAAGTTTCGAAACGCCATCACCGTCAGAGCTTCGCGCGGAAGGCTTTAGCACTCGAGCAGGAGCTGACCAGCCTACAGATTAGCCCAATCTTTGGCTACACCCTCATGTGAGTACAGCGGCTCGGATCATGCACTCTCTACTGTAACCGCCGTGTGGCTTTGAGCTGGTGCTATGCGGTGGCTTTGGTCTCCGCTTTTGCGCATGAATGTCAAGTCACGTTTCGATGGCGATTAGAAGGCTCGAACTGAAGCATTGCCCATGCTGACTGCTTCTCTTAACAGGGTGATCTTCGTCGCACTGACCAACATTCTGTTGCTCACGGCTCTCGTGTCGCTTGTGAGCAATTCTCTCACAGAGGTAAGCGGCATACACATGCAATGGATTGTAGCGCCATGTGGGTCACAGTCGGCCGCACAAGCGTGGCCTGGTTAGTGCTGTGGCACCGCCAAGTCGACTAAAAAGGCGTCGACCCAATTGCGACTGTTTCAAATCTTTCGGCGATAGGCTGATTCTGTCTAGGTCATGGCTCATGCAAGAGAGGAGTACCTCTTCCAATACTCCATTTACGTGCTTGGTCAGTCTGGAAGAAGGAGAAGATCAAACCGAGAGTACTTACTAAATCGTATCTAGAAAGCTGCACGTCGCGTCGGCTCACCTATTTCATCCCTCCAACGAATCTACTTCCGTTGTTGCTCATCCGGCCGTTGAGGCTAATACTGCCTTCCGACACAGTGCGCCGGATACGGGTCGTGCTACTTCGTGCCGTGTCGACACCTTTTGTCGCCTTGATCTGGTGCTATGAAAGCTCGCGGCGGCTCGTTGGCCGCGACGCACGACCGCCACTAGCGCGAATCCGGTCTCGACCACTGTCTAGCAACATGACTTCCCACAGATTGTCGCACCCACGCGAATCGGGCATGGCTCCGGCGGCTAAAAGCACAGGCGTGTCGGCTCATGGCTCGCCCAGTGCATCGATTGTGTCTGCCTTGAGCACTGAAGACAAGATCGATCTAGTCGCTATCGTGCAAAAACTCAGTGTCCAGGTCGAGGAGCTAACAGCCATGGTCGCTGCACAAAGGAGTGACTAAGGGTTTAGAAGCCGGAGCTACTCCGATTCCACGGTCAAGGTGTGAACCTACGCCCTTGAAGTTAGACATATCTGATGTCCCCAGAGAGCAGTTGAGTAGGGTCCGAGCGTGTAAAGCTCCCCAAGAAGTCTCTATCGAGAAAGCCACGCAGCAACCGGAAGAGCCCGTGGAAGACCACATTGCGTGCTGAGGGTAAGCTTAAGCAGAAGCGCCGAAGCGAAGGCAGATCCCATGCGCAGCTTCAGACCCTGGTCTTCCATGACCCGTTCTTTTCGCCGGCCCTTCCTGGTCTGCATTAATTACTTTTTCAATGTTCCCGTAGTTGGAGGATCAGCATACTGCATCTCATGGTGGGCTCAGCACCTTATTGATATGGAAGGAAACAGCCTCATGGCCTACCGATGACCGTCAATGCTGCCACTACTGCTGAGACAACCATTGCTTAATACGTCGAGCATACCCGAAGCTTTGCGTCTATACTCAACATCATATTAACCTATGAACTGCCTTGGGTGTTGATAAAGAACACTGAACCTTGTTCAGCTGCACGAAGCTCTGCACGGCGACATTTCGACATTCGTATCTTGGTATACTCGTCGTCGTTCCCGCTCCAGCACCACTTGCGACACAGACCAATCTGAGATCTTGTGTTGACCTCAAAACTCCCCACGAAGAGAGTAGTCCGAGCAACACGTAATATTGCCACCTATCAGCACCTATCATGGAGGGAAACAGACCCTACGCAGCAAGGTCAACACCTTTGACACATCAGGCATTCACTGGCTACACCGACTATCCAATCCTTACGCAGCAAGACTTCTGCATGTCGAGCCCTGGTGTTACCGGTATCCCAGACACGAGATCTGATATCTCTCGCAGGCTACACAGTATCTCACAGCCAATGCCAACAGGCGATCAGCAATATTTTCCTCCAACAACGTACGTGCAAACAGCGCCTGTGCAAGCTGGGGAACCTACAACCATGGCCGACGATTGGGACTTCCGACCAGATCCAAACATCGAAGGACGTTGGATAGCCGTTCTCCAGTCTCATAGTGCTCTACCGATACAGCACCAAAACACTCAGGTCGGATACCCTGTGCACCTCTCTGAGCCTGTGCATGCGTTCCACTACCAGGTATGAGTTTGGCGTGGTCCTTAACTGGTCACTACCCTGTCTTGCTAACAGACTACAATAGATGCATCCACAAAGTCCCAGCGTGTCCGCCTACTCATCGTCGGTCGAGCCTTATCTGACGCCCCAAAGTCAATCCTCAAGCTCCGATATTTCATCACCATATGTGAGCTCTCCATGCATGGCTGAAGCATGCTGGCATCCGCTTTCACAGCAGGCACATGTCGTGATGCACAGTCCAATGGGCTCTTCCGAGTATGCGACTCCTGGCCCATCGAGCGCTTCGCCCGAGCAGCCCAATGATGGCAGACTTGTTCAATCGCACGCGCACAAGCGCAAACACTCGGCGAAACCGAAGGTTCGAGGCAAGCAAGGTACTTTCTTCCAGTGCAGAACATGTCAAGAGACGTTCGCGAAAAAGTCGAACAGAGACGAGCACGAAAGGACGCATGACCATGACAAGCCACGAGTTCCATGTCCAGAAGCGGATTGCCACAAGAACTTCGGACGACCAGCGGATCTGGCTCGTCACAAAAGGAGCGTATGTACTGCTGACCCGATCGAGCACGAATGTGTTACTAACGACATGCAGCACCATCGCAACGACAGACATGTGTGCCGTCATTGTGGAAAGGGGTACAACAGGAGTGACATATTGAAGAGGTGAGATGTTCATAATCACTCTCATACAGTTCGTTGCTAACGAAAACAGACACGAGCGACAATCTTGCCGCAAGCGAAGGGCAGATATACTGGCAGAAGCCCAAAGACGCGCAGTTGTACGCAGGCGAGCAGCAAGGCTCTGAGGAGTGACAGCCTGTTGTGCACAGAGGAAGCGAATGGCACAATTGTCCGGTTGAGCTTCAGAGCCATGCTACGACGTTACGATTCTCTATTGCTTTAAGACACCCCTCCGAGCTTGGACAGGCTTATGTACTCAAATTCGTGCTTTGACGGATAAAGCGCGTAGGCTGGCGCGGCTTACAAGGGCAAATTAGCTTCCATCATCGGTCACCTATTATCTGTGCGTCTATAGGTCGATAGGTACAAGACAAATGTCATTCTACGTGTTTTTTGTTCAGCTCGACTTTGCTGCCTTCGAACACAATCCGTGTTGTTGGCATGGCATACGAAGCCCGCCCGATGCACTATAGGGGGCTCTGCCGGTTCCGACACGCAGATCTGATCTCCTTAACGTCCGCGCAGTAGCAAGACCCAATAGAAGCCATGTTCAATACACTACGATATGTTCCACTACTCGAACTTCCGGGGGGGAAATGACAAATTTTGTGCCAGAGATCGCCTGACACTTACTTCTGCAGTGTGCATTGGGAACGATGTCTAGTGCCCTCCAAGCAACGCCAGGCTTTAACCGAGGGCGGCGCCTGTCCCCATGTAGAGCTAGACTGGTTTCAAGCGTCAGCCATCGCGGTTAAATGCCCTACGAGGTCGAACTGTATGGGAACTTCGACACGACCCGCACGGCACGAGTGTGTACTTTCTACCTTGCGAAGATCATACCACTCTCTTCTCATCGTAACATCTGTTCTCCTGTCCGCCGGGGCACTGTGGTCCGTTTACCCATGCGAGGAAGCCTTCTTTAGTGGGCAGACTTCATTAGCTGCCTTGAACATGCACCTCACCTCCAAGGTTTATGCTGCGCTACCCTACCCTGCAATGTGTGAGCTTCAGATCCATTGCTGAATTTGAGTTGCGTTGCATCTGCACCTCTTCTTTAGCGTTGTTGTCAGAGAATTGGGCGGCAAGATCAATGACTCGATAGGTCACCAGCTGGACGGAATGCACTGGGGACAAAGCACTGTGTGACCGCCAGTTAGCAAGCTCACTAATGTACTCGTAGACGGTCATCAATCCGGCCATCAACAACGCAGATCACGAAGGCTGGTGATGCTAGTCTATGAACAATCTCACCTGTGCAGGCCATGGCAGGCAGGCAGACTGTCCATGCTACCATGAGGGCACTTGGAGACAGTGACCACTGCTGGGCATCGATCGTATTATCCTGCTAGCGTACGAGCTGCCACTGCACTGATTACGGCGAGCCTATGAGTTTACTGTAGATGCTCGAGTGGCCGCCAGACCCACCGTACTACAGCACGTCGCTAGAACAACCAGATGCTATTCACTGTCAGCATGTGCGTGACTCGTGATGGCATATCAATTATCGAAGATTCTACGCGCTGCAGGTCACGATCGATGGGACAGTGTTACTTACGTACAAGATTACCCTCTAAGAGTGTACGATCTTCGGTTCAGAGCGATGCGCGGCACCCTCACGGGACACTAATACTACGAGATTTACACCCACTTCCGACACCACCACCATGGCTGACGCCGACGAAGACCTGATTCCTTCGTTGGATCCAGCTCAACACTCTCGCCCGTCGTTTCACGGCGACGCCGATGGCGATGGCTCAGACTCGGACGCCGACTCGGACGCAGCGCCGGACTATCGCTTCCTCACCACCACGAACGCGAAGAAACATGCGCTCCCTGCACGTGGCACAAAAGATTTCGAGCCCAATCCCACCCAGAAACAGGCTAGCAGCCTCGATGCCTCGCGGAAGGCCATGTCTGATGCCCTCAGCGTACTGAGAGTTCACAGCACACGCAAGAACGAGAATGTAGCAGTCTATTTCCCTAAACCTGAGGACTGGGATGGCCAAAGGTACGAGGAACAAACGCTGCTTCAGGTGGAGGATCTGGAGAAGAGGGAAAAGATGCGGCAGAGTAGCGTGCTCAAGCCTGGAGAGGGCAGATGTGTAGCTGTGGAGCGGCTAGCCAACACCTTCGGCAGGACAATGGGCCAGTATGACCGGAGAAATTGGCTGTGGCTACTTCCTGAGGAGGCTTTATTCTTACTCGAGAGAGGTAGCCTCGACATACGATATGCTATCGAGGAAGAGGACGATGAAAGTGATGGAGATGACGAGAAGGACCAGGACAGGGTAGTGCCTGAGGATGAAGGCTACCAGGTTCCGGGGACATCTCGACTCGTTGTTGGCAGAGTCCCCATGTCCTTGCAGGGCGCCTACGCAGCCTTCATTGGCAAATCTGGTCTCACCCTTGAACGCTACATCGTCTTCTCGAACCTCCGACGAGGTGGCTACATTGTCCAACGAGCGCCAACATGGCACGGGAGAGTCGACAATGAGTCAAACCTGTCAAATAATGCCGACGCCCCGGCCTCAGAAGGACGACTTTCCAATGCAGAACAGAGCATCTCATCACCGTCTCCGTCCGTATCACTTATCTACCGACTCGTCCACTGGCTCTTCCCAACTACTCCCAAGCCCTCGACAGTACCCTGCCACAACCCAGTCACTGGCCCTTTGATCTCTCCAGGGCTGTTCCGTAGCTACGGGGATATCTTCCGGCAGTTGCACCTAATACCATATTACCAATACGACACAGACTGCCCTCCATCACAAACATCTATGGGAGATGGCAAGAGTCCTCTTCCACATACCTCGCAATCAGGCACAGAAGCTACCAATCCTGACAGCGAACAAGTACTCCTCCCATCGTACTACGTCAACAAGCCTTCCTCGCTCCAAGGCTACAAGAAGTCCGCACCACCTCCACCACACTACATCGTCGTAGTCCTCGACGCGCGCAAGACCACCGTGCCCACCTCATCCCAGATCGGCGACTTACTCGCATCTATGCCTGACGACCCATTGCCAGACGCCGGCAAGAAGAGACTAGAGACGCGCATCAAACACGGCAAGAAGTCCGTGCTGATCGCAGTCGTAGACAGCGGGCTAGTGAGTTACCTGCGCTGGAGCAGCGGCGGGTTCGGCCCCGGCAACATCCTCTGGGAAGAGAACGAGAAGAGAGGAAAGCTGAGGGGCAGCGCAAAAAGAGGCGGCGGCGGGCGAGGGAGGGGCCGTGGACGTGGGCGCGGCAGAGGAGGTTCTTCGAGGGGCCGTTGAGGTCCGCGGCTGAAGACAGGTTTTTTTTGGTGAGCAGTGGTGGCGTTCGGACATCGAGTTTAGCCCCCGCGATCAAGGGCCTGCAACGGTACGAAGGTTACGCATAGATGATATAGATGAGATACCCCCTCCAGCGATACAATTCCAGAACGAGCATATGTATAACACGAATCCAGGCGGCGTTCGGGCTGCACTGCGAACCTGGTCCTGTACAAGCTATTGTCCGTTTCTGCTTTCGCGCTATACGGATCGACGGTGCGCCGTGCACGCAGTTCTGCTGTGCAGTTATCTAACGACCATGTTACATAGGGCCGGGTCTGGGCTCTGTGCTAAGATAGAGGCTGGGACGACGGATGGATATAGGATGCTTGAGGGCCTGTCGTCGGGTTGGCGCTGGGATTTAGTGCTGCTGGTAGGTCGAAGATGGTGGAACTCGTGCCAGTTGACATAAAGTGACCGGAGGAAATTGGAACTCCCTGTGTTGCGTTTCAACAGACGTACGATGTATGAAGCGGAACGAATCTAGGATACAGCAGACGATCAAGCTGGTTGACATTGTTCATTGTGGGCTGGGCATGTATTAGTCTATTCTAAGTGGGCGAAGTGCTGGACCGGCCAGAACATTCTACTAAGCCAGAGACTAGAGCACAACAGGCCAACCGTCCAGATTCCAGGGTGGTATCCAATGCGCAAGTCGTTCGTCTGACCCGGTCCCAGGCGGCGAGCGGCCACGAACGATGCACTTTCTACCGAACATTTTAAACTCTGACGGCATATGGCGTCGCACAACCTTGTCGTCGATGAGTGCGGTGACGTGAGCGTCAATCCTCTTTGTCAGTGTCTGAGGCTCTGCCGTGGCACTGGTGCACAAGCTGGATCGTGTATTGAAGTACAGCCGCCGAGACAAGAACCCCGTGCCAGGAATACTGGGTTGCTGGGACCAGTCCTCCTCACATGTCTGTGCCCGGTTTGATGGTGAATCTTCCTAAGTAGTGCGTTTGCTCTTCTCAAGTCGGTGCTTCACAGCTTTGAGCTCGCTAGAATCTTTAACGTGCAGATACCACTTTCCTGGAACATCAGTCCAGCTAACCATACCACTAAATCTCTCTTTCTCGACAACGGTGAGACAGTTGACTAGATCATTGATATTGCTCTCCTTGACTCGGTGAGCGGGATCTCTGAAATACTTCAGACTCACAATCTGGCAGCCTTCCTTCAATTCCAGGAAGATGGATTTCAGGTTATCGTGCAGGTCGGGGTTGAATGCTTGATTGTTCACTAGTACCACATCGGCACGCCTGAGAACCTCCAAAATCTCCAAGTTTTTAGTGAAGTCGTCCTGAATGAGATGCACCTTGCCAGGCTTGATACCCCACATCCGGCACCGCGATGGAAACTCCTGAGCCTGTGCTTCGGCCAGCTTGGCAGGGTTGGGCATCATCTCGCAACCCCACGACTCACAGCCAACTTCCAGAGCTGCCTGCAATACACAATTTCCAACGCCAGAGCCCAGATCGACAAAGATCTGATTGGACTTGAGGTGTGTTTCCTGAAAGATGCGGGACAAGAACTTCGGAAGTAGCTCGCCATAGACGTTGTCACTGAAACCTTCATAGGCACGCACCGAGTCGATGTGGGGTGAGACAGTACGGGCGTAGATCTGGTCCTTCACTAGATGCTGCACGAGGGCAAGAGGGAGAGGCGATGTCATGCGATCGAGCTTGGCAGCGATGGTACCGTCTTGTCGTTTTGAGGACAGCAGGGCGTTGTAGTCGTGCACGACGTCGATGAAGCGCTGCTGGGCGCCGGCTCTTTGGCGATCTTTTGCGGCGCGCTCCAACTTCATGACCATACCGCCGCCACCCAATTCAGAAGGCTCGACCTTATCTGCGGATACTGGATCGAGGTAGTGATCCTTAACAATCCTCATGTTGTCGACAATCTCAGACAGGGGACGAAAATCCGAGGTGTCAGCAGTGGGCTTGACGAGCTGATACCTCTCGGCCATGTTGCCGCAGGGGTACTGCAGCTCGATGGTGGGACAGTCCTCCTCATCCTCCTGCAGAGCGGTGAAATACTCGGCGAACTGATACCTCCCATGCTTCTGAATTTGGTTGTTGGCAATGTCTGCAGCGTGCACTATGTCGTAAGGAGCAGTGGTTTCAGAGAAGGATCCTTCATCTTTGATTGTTCTCGTTTTGTCAACCGTTGGCTCTCCTAGTCGTGCTCTTTTGCGACGAGCCTCGTTTTCTCTCTCATCGTCGTCATCCTCCTCAGACCCCCACTGCGGTGTGGTGCTCACGACGGGCGATGAACGGCTCGGCTTCTTCCCATTCCTTGCGACGTCCCTTGGCTCGTGACTAGCCTGCCTTGAGGCCGACTGTGAAGGTGTAAGTGAGCGACGCACACCATTTGACTTTGGTACCGGCAGACCGTTTTTGCCTATTCGTATACGGTTATTCGACCTGACTGCAGCAGTATTCGAGTTGGTGGGTTTAGATAGAGTAATGGCTGGCTTGGGCGCAACGGTCTTGGAAGTGCTGGTGTACATCATGCTCGACAAGTCAGCTTTCTTGCCCAGCTGAAAAGGCGGTCGCCTCGGTTTTGGATCGCCCATGTTGGCGCTTTTAGTTTCGTTGAAATCCTGACAGCTCGTCTGTTGATTCGAAGACGTTCGCTACTGTGTAGAACGATCGCGACTTGAAACGGCTGCTGTCAATGTGAGGGACAGAATGGAAGGAGAGGATACCGACAGGTTGAAGAGATGTAATTACAATAAATTATAACGAGAGATGAATAGTCCAAGTGCAATGTTCGAAGGCAAGGCAAATCCAAGCTGGTAATTAGTGAACTTGAAGGTCGACACTTTCTGAAGTGGAGCGCCCAAGGCGTTTAGGGTGCGCAAGTGCCCGAGATCGAAGTGCAGGTGGTGCCTTCCAAGCATGGTTTATGCAGGGGCCGCCTGAAATATGACGTCCATCGTTCCGCCCTGTTTGAGAAGGCACGCGACTGTGGACGCGACCAACAATGCACTACCAGTGTGAATGAGGGTTGAAATATAGACTCCCATGTTATCGCCATGCACTTAGTCTGAATGTGCCATTCAATGCTGACACGAGCCAGCCAGCCCAATCTTTTGAGGACTCAGGTGAGCATACTGGTTAATATCCTGCCTATCGCATCAAGTGAATTTGCTTTCCTCGTTCATCTTATCAGCCTCTTTACCCATCCTCGCCACCCATCTTTCAACGAGCTCTTGGTTCTCCTTCTTGATTCTCTTCACCTCCTGCTCTGCCTGATTGAGCTCCAGGTTGAGTGTGGCATTTTCATCCTGAACATTGACCAGAAGTTTAGCCTTTCCACGTAGCTCCTCCTCGCGATCTCTTAGTTTGGTAGATAGCTGAGTAACGCTGCTGTTCAAATGGGCGACTTTCTTGCCGTCATTTTTGCTTTTCGTCGTGATAGTGTCGAGTTCCTTCTTCACGGACTCGAGCTGGCTCTTAAGATCAGCCCTGTCCTGTTGTGCTTTTGCGAAATCTTGTCTAAGCTGCGCCACTGCATCGCTGTCCGAAGCAAGCTGGGGAGACATCTGACGTCGAAAGCCATAACTAATCAAAGGCGCAGGCACAGGGTTACTCGTCGGGGTTCCGGCCCTGTTAGCTGCCTTGAGTCTTCGTACTTCTGCTCTCAACTCAGCATTACGATCCGCGAGCCTTGTACATTTGTCGTAGATCTCAGCATCGGCCTTTTCTAACTCATCTCGAGCTTTGAGAGCACCGAGATAGTGGGCTTTCCAGTCAGCCATAGGAAGGAAGTGCAACCCATTGTAACTTCGAAAGCCTAACTCAGACACAAAACTTCATTGTGTACGGTTGAAAGAGCCAGAGCGAACGATTCCACGTATGAAGTGTCTGAGATAAGGTGTGCAGCAAGGGATCAAGTCTCGAGGAACCGTACGAGGGGCCATGGTTTCCCTGCCTATCGCCAAGGCATTGCTAGCGCGGCGCGACTACGATATCCGAGCGCATGCATGAGATCACGTTGCAGCTTCCACCCGTGATATGCTAAAGAACCACTTCGACTCAGTCTTTTGATCACTACAGCTATCCGTACCAACAACGAGAAGGACTATTAGATCACTATTGTTGAACTTTCGAAGGCTTGGAAAGGCGCCCAACGACTTCGGCTTTACTCAGCGATACACCAGATCTCCCGGCCGAGGTCTGCCAGACTGTTTAGCTGTGCTCCAATCCCTCAACCTCTGCGCTTAGTACGAGTTCTGGTCGGAGCGCGTCTGCGCTGACTCCCGAGATGGCTTCGCGAAAGAAGGTGCTGCTGAAGGTCAGGCAATGCACGACCAAATCTGCAAAAAAGCGACTAATAGAAAACAGGTTATCATCCTAGGTGACAGTGGTGTAGGCAAAACCAGTCTGATGAACCAATATGTATGTCTTGTCCACTTATGCTTGCTCCGGACCAGTCTAACCCTCCTCAGGTCAACAAGAAGTTCTCGACCTCCTACAAAGCAACCATAGGTGCCGACTTCCTGACCAAAGAAGTGACTGTCGACGATCGCATCGTCACTCTCCAGCTCTGGGATACGGCGGGTCAAGAGCGCTTTCAATCCCTTGGGGTTGCTTTCTATCGCGGCGCCGATTGCTGCGTGCTCGTCTACGACGTGAATTCCCCCAAATCCTTCGAGACTCTGGACTCATGGCGGGACGAGTTCTTGATACAGGCTAGCCCGAGGGACCCTGACAGCTTCCCGTTCGTGGTATTGGGAAACAAGGTCGATATGGGTGAGGAGAGGAGAATGATTACACAGAAGAGAGCCCACGCATATTGCCAACAACGCGGTCAAATGCCCTACTTTGAGACTAGTGCCAAAGACAACGTTAATGTTGAGCAAGCCTTTGAGGTCATTGCCAGGAATGCCCTGCAACAGGAGGAGAGCGAGGACTATGGCGGTGACTTTTCAGACCCTATCAATATCAACCTGGACCAGGATCGAGAAGGATGTGCTTGCTAAGCCAGCACAAAGAGTTGTGCAGTAACAGCAGGACTTGAGTTGGCGGCTTACAAAGTCATGCATCGCCTGGCGTTTTGGTCATTGTCTGAGCAGGAGTTTTGGGCAGGCCTCGTCAAGCAATGTCTATTACACAGAAGGAAAGGCGCAATCTAAGCCATTGCTGACACAGCTATGTATCCCAACGCTCCACTGCTGTATCTAACCAATACAGTATCGCACCTGCCTGTCATATCCTTTCTGACTAGCTCAAGCTCTTGACACAGCCCAGGTCAGATAGACCTTGACGACAGCACACCGAGGCCACCTGGCTTCGCTTTCACATCTGGTCACAAGGTGCAACAAGTTCAAGTCTCGACTATAGCCCACCAGGTTCCCCCCAGCTGGAAGCTTTACTTGCCTCACGCTGACTATTGAGGCGATTGTGCCCTCCTACTTGTTCCACAGCTACTCAGTGCACGACGCCCAGAACTCATGGGGCCCCAGAACTATCGTCTCGAACACCCATGTTTTGCCCGCATCACTTTGCCCAAACGTTCCTACCTCGTTCGTCTGACCTTCAGATTACACTATAAACTCCATTGATATGGACCCCAACACTCATGCTTCTCCCAGCCTATGCTCTCTGTCCTCGCCTTGGTCTACCCGTGCTGCTTCCGCTCTGCCGACGCATGGGCTTAGTCGTTATCGTGTCTGCCATGCCCACATATCGTACTTACCTTACCTACCTCCGAAACAACCAGGCCTCCATCATGCATAGCGACGTCGCTGTCGCTGCCGCTGCCGCAACCGTCCGATCACGGTACTCGTACAATCCACTCATGACCACGGGACCTTCTCGCATCAGGGTCGCTGTGCCCATCCATGCCCTCTCGCATCGCACCCAACTCCCGCTCCACCTTCCCTAGTGCTCAACGACAGCCACGTTCTCCGCTCTTCATGTCTGACCGTGTCGTTGCTGTGCACTAGTCCTATCGTACTCTGAGTTGTGCGACCACTGCCGCCCAACCAGCCAGCCAGCCGGTCGGATCCGTTCAGCCATGGATGCTACTAGTATTGCATACCCGCCTCCCCACCGTACGTACACCGATAGTCATGCATCTTCAGCTCCTCGACGCAAAACCACTATATCGACTGCCATACTTCCTGCACGCAGAGATCAGATGCGAATCACATGGAAACGACCAAAACACAGGAGGTAGGAGATATAACATCTGATTTTTCAGCTTTGAAGGAGGGGGCCATCGCACTGCTGATACTCCTAGATATTCCCCACAACAGCGTGATATCGAAAGATGGCACCCTGACCATGCCATGCCCCGATCGCTTCTCGAAAGAACGCTCGAAGACAAATACAAGAAAGGCTTGAAAGCTCATGTTTGCCTGTTCCTCCGGCACGTGAGATCCATCGATTTCTTTAAGAGGCCGGACGCCGAACAACCAGAGCAGTCATCGAGTTAATGTCAGATCTGTCCTCCTCAGATGCGAAAGCATGTATTCAACAATTGCATTGACATATGGCGAGGAAAGTTCTCCTGGTTCGCGGCAATATGTGGAATTGCGGAGAGCTTCCATAGAAAGATTAGGATGACTTTGTGCTTGGCACATTGTTTTTGATTTTACTCTTCGTGCGTGTGACAATCTCTCGAGGTTATTGAGACAGTTGCGCATGGGCTGGCTCCGAAGCTGTTGCTGCAGCTAGGGGGCTTTCGTTGGTCGTCACTTTACCATGCCCAGATTTTCAGCTGATGAAGTGGTTAGCCGAGTTAATAGTTGTGAAGGAAATCTGACATACGTAGGAATCCCATGAACCTGTACATAAGCTGATGCCATCGTCGCTGACACCCAGGCAGCTCACTCGGTTTTCGTGTCCATTAAGTGAGCCAACTTTATCGCCTCGCAGCGTGTCCCAAACCTGTCAAAATTAGCCTGGCGCCTCGGTCAGAGAGTATATGAATGCTCACCTTGCACTCGAAATCGTCGTAGCCAGCAAATAAGAGACGACCGGATACAGAGAAGGCGACAGACGTAATGCCGCACAAGACCTGCTCGTTCTTTGAATTATTAGCGATAGGATCGAACACAGTGTCAGCAGGACCTACCTGATAAGCCATTAATTCCCGATCAGCTCGGATGTCAAACAGCCGACAGGAGGCGTCATCTGAACCAGTTCCGAAGGCATTTCCATCCGGGAAGAATTGGATAGCGTTGATGTCGGATTCATGGCCGGCGAAAGTCTGCACGGCCTTCCCTGTTCGGACATCCCATAGCTTGGCGAAGGCATCGCAGGCGCCAGAGACAAAGACGTTGGTATTCGTTGGGTTGATGCTGATGCTCATGACGTCTCCAAGGTGATCGGCAAATTCGGTGACTTTGCTGCCCGTCTCAATGTCCCACATCATGCAGGTCATGTCGCCGGACGATGTGATGATTTTCCTGTCGTGCATGAAACGACAGCAAGAGATGTATCCTGAGTGTCCGGACAACTCTCTTGCTACCCTGGTTGGGCCCTCTCTCGTCGAAAGATTGTAGATCGAGCAGATGTTGTCCAATCCACCACATGCTACGAAATTGCCGCTGGGGGCATATGCGCAGGTCATGACCCATGACGATCGAAGCGGTATGGCGTGGACTTTGTTGGTGGTGTAAGCATCCCATATGATGAGCTTGCCGTCCTGCGAAGCGGAAACGAGGTGTCTGCGGTCTTTAGACCAATGCATCGCATAGATTTTTGCCAGGTGACCCTTCAAGTTCCTTCTCGGCCTCATGCCTATCCGAGGCAGAGCTTCTGTGTGCTGTTGCGCGACTTGCTTCACTGCACCATGTTAGCTGTTTAGAGATGCGACGGGCTAGAACGAGCGTACGGCTAGTGTCCGCCAATTCATCCTTCTTCCTCTTGATCCTGTCTTTTAGTCCTTCTGCTTCACGTCTGGCAGCAGTAATCTTCGCCTGCATCTGCTCGCCCGTCATATCGGTCGACATTTCGTCGGTGTCGCTTCTCTAGCAGGTATTTCCTTCGCCAATTCTGGGTGTTTAGGTGGGGATATCAGTCGTTCTGGCCGGAGGTATGGCTGCAGTTGAACGACTTCTAGCTATCGGAGCTTCGTGTCGCACGTCACTTAGACGATGATCGGTCGACGCTGTGAGCCCGGGTTGCGGCACGCAGCCCGCGGTCCTCGTGTACGTGTCGTCAATTGATTGTCACGGTTCGATGATCAACGAGATAGCTTCGTGTTCTGGTTGGCGCACGCAACAACACCAGCGACGATAACAACAGCGGTAGCGGTGCCCCAAGGATGCGAGGAACCTCCAAAGAAAGGACGTGGTTGTGCACAAGGAGCGCCACGACCAGGAAGGCTGCTAGCCGTGTGTAGAAATCAGATTTAAGTGGTCTTTAGCATGGGGAGGTGCAACAGTGGAGAGAGGAGATGGCAAAAGGGAACCGAGACTGGTCAATGAGTGCGAAGGGCTTGCGCTTGGAGAGCTAGGAAGTGCCGCCTCGGGACAGCCACAGGCACTACATGGTACTTCTCCAAGCCGTTCTGGGTACAGAGTGGGAACAGCCATTTGCGACTTCCTCACTAGCTATTCACACCAGCATCTTTGCATTCGCTAGTATGTCGATGCGACGACGTTAGCTCATTTCCAATCTTACGGTTTTACTACTACACGAGGCTTACTGGACCTCCTCGACCCACCATGATATCGATCTCGGCTCAATAATGTCGAGGGCTACGGATAGAGACGAGGGGCTTGAGTATCCTAGGAGGCGTGAGTAGCCTCGTACGAACGCTCGTACTCTTGAAGTAGGGGCTAGACCTTGCCTTCAACGATAATGCTCACCGTGCAGTCCACTTCTAGCCCGTTTCGACCGCTTGGTTGTGTTACTCTCCGTTCCCCGAGACCACTGGCAGCACGAAGCATTATTGCGTGTACTCCACATTGCACCTACCTACGGCACAGTACGATTCAGTCCGATTGTACTGCAAGAACGGCCGTCTGGGTGAGCATTTGTTGTCTCGAGTGCCAAATGTGACTCTTTCCAATGAGCGAGGAGAAGGAATCGTATCGACATATATGCTCGACCGTACAGAACAACTCCAAAAAGAACTTGAAGCTGTGAGATGGTAGGTCTGGTATTACTCGGTTTCAAAAGGCCGGAGACAGTAGCTCTGTTAGTTAGAGGCATACCAGTATTATGATAGAAGGTAATTACGCGACCCAGAAGGTTGAAGATATCTAGAGCTAAGACATGATCAAGGCCTCAAATGGTTTTCTGCGCAACCATTATTCCACAGCTTTTGTTGTTTCCGATCGAGGCCTGTACATGTCGAGCCTCCATTTGCACACGGGTGGGAATCCATCCGGTAGCGGCTGCTAGCTTAGGGATCTGTTTATCCACAATGATTCCTCACAGCTTGGATTTGTGTATAGCGGGCCTATCCGTTGTGATCTTCATCATTCCGCAAGCTCGTCGCCACCATGTCACCTTATATCCTTATGCCCTTGACCAGATGGCAGACGGGATATCTCGCCAAAGCTCCGACACTTGCACACTTCATTTCTGCATCGTTGACTGTGTACGTGAGAGCTTTTGCCGCAATGGCCAAGTCTTTAACGGTTTAAATGCGTGTCACTCGGAGGGCAGTAGTGCCGAAGATTCCGCAGGCGAAAGATTCGGACTCCATAACCTTGTCGGCTTTTGACATTGGCTGTCAATTTTACCCCATGCTGATCGAGAATGTACTTGTGTTGCTTATATTCTCTTTGGCCTGCTTCTACTGTATGTACCTAAACAAAGGTCTGGACAGGCTCTGCGCACGGTCATGATATGATGACTAATCTAGGCGATGCTTGGACCTAGCTTCGGCGCTTGGAAACGACTAACTATAATCGTCGTGCTAAGCGGAATCGAGCCATACTAGCCGAGGAGGGAGTCGCCCATTGTAGCTTGTTTCAGACTTGGTTGCTTTTCTGCTATGATCGTCCGCGTTCGCAACAGTCGTAGCACAACGGTCCATTTTCCATAGAGGCACGATCACGCGTTCAAATTATGTCTGACTAGCACTCCCAGGTGTAAGCAGAAGCTTTCGGACAGCAGATCATGCACAAACTGGGAGGTCGCGGCTAAAGGCAACGGCGAGGCCCCCTATTGGCCCTGCAGGCGCTCGAACGTCCCAAGAATAGCATCGACGACGTCTGCGTCGCACTGTGCTGTGTAGGCAAATATGCATTACTACCGGTCCACTTGCAGTCATGCAGACGTACGCCGCATGAGGTATTCAGTCACACAATGTATAACGATATCGAAGATTTGCTGAGCTTGATTGTTGCCACGCTAGGAAGCGCTGTCTTGGAGCGCGAACTCATTACGATAAAGTGCTCAGTAGTGGACATCAGAAATCAAATTCGAGATCGATGTAATAAAAGTTAGGAGCGTACTGCTGTCGGTAATTAATACGACAGTATCCAAGATAGGCTTGTCTCATATCTGAAAAGCAGTAGCTGCTGCAGATTGCATCGAACATACCAACTTCCGCCGTTCGCCGGTGCTTACCATTGAAATCAGTTCAAAGAATCTGTGCGAAGACCGAAACTTTGCCTGAGGGTCTGTTCTGCGATCCTTGAGGTTGCCCACCGTACATGCAGATCGGGCACGGCAAACTCTACTTGATAAGGGACACGCCGAGGCCAGGAAAAATTGGGTCGGAAGCGGCTGAGCCAGTCATCGTCGGGTGTTTGGCAGTTGGTGCCATTCAACTCTGGCTGCGCCAGTGGTGCGAGTTTCGAGCCTGAGGTGTCTGAACCTCGCACGCCTCCTCATTCTCCCCGTCCATTGCCTGCTCATCATCATTGCCGTCGACTTCCCATCTCAACATACCATTCTACATACCGAGCTTCACTCGCATCGTTCGCTGCGCTTCTAGGTCACATTGTCGACTTCTCAATACCAAAGTGCTTTGAGAAACCCTCCCGATCGAGTCCCACAGCCTTGGTCGACTTCGTCTACCTCTACCTCTACCTCAAATCGCGACACAGTTCTTCGCTTCAGGCTCCACCGTCCCTACCTTAGTCCAGTACTCCTTAATACCTCCCAGGTCTTTACTTCTGGCATCGTACTATCATCCGTCGCCGACTTTCGACGTTTTCGACGTAGCTGCCCAATCAAGAGGGCCATTAAAACACCGGCCATTACGTTACCGAACGTGCTCCTCGCTCGAACTTGTATGGCGCTTTGAGGGCCCGAAGAAGGTTCAAAATCGTGGCGCTCGAGCGAGTTGGCTGTCAAGTTGAGGTTGGTGTCTAAGCAATTGGACGCCTTGATCCTTGAAAACAGCACTGCGAGACTCCTGCTATAAAAACCACCCCAGGACCTTCGTCGACGGGGCTTTTCGTCCGAGCTTACACATCAAGTTCTGGCGCAGACTCCAAGATGAGAGAAGTCAACTTTAGCATTCCCAATGGAAATAAAGCATCTGTCTACATAACAGCCACTCTGTACGATAGGAGGGCTCTGGATTGCACCTCTACGCTTCCGCTAATAAATTCACTGAATCACCTTGCCTATCTGACGACTTCCTCCGCCCGCATTCGGGACATCTTGACTGTCGATGGAGGTGTAGAGAGACTGGTTTGCATACTGAAGGAAGGCAGGAGCAAGGATGAGATGCATATGTGGAAATGGAACCTTGCTTTCCAATGCGTTGTCAACATTGGTGTCAGGGGTACAGAACCTGTTCGGACGCGGGTAGTGGAGGCCGACATGGTCCCCGTGATAGCCACTGTTCTACACGACTACATCCTCGTTGTGGAAAGAGAGAGGCAGAAAATCGACAGCGAACGACAACGAAACCCTGATAAGGTCAAAACAAACGGGCCACGAAGCGCGAGGCTACCCCGTGATTTGGCTCAGGATCAAGCCAATCGAGGTTCGTTCTTGGAACATCAGATGACCAATTCAGAGGCTCGTCAAGGGAGACGGCAAGCACCTCCTCCATCTCTCGAGCTGGCCCAGCCATTCGCCGACCGACTGGCTGCTGGTGAGCCAACTCAAACGGCACCTCTCCCGCAACCTCCTGCTGCGTTCACGTCTCCTCCAGAACGAACAACATTCAACAGGCCTGTGCTGCAACACCAGAATCGCAGTCACGACGGGAGGAACTCCTTCAACCGCAGTGTTCATGCTGGGCCTTCGACAGGCGTACCTGATACTGCGGACGGCTTTTCCTTGCGCCCTGTACGTGACATTGATAGATTGCCCTCTATGATCCCAGCTCTCAACAGCGCCATACCCTCGAATCCTGAATCGCCTACGACTCCTTCTGCGCCCCCCAATCAGCGCGGTCTGACGTCGCCGACTGGTCGCAGGTTACGAAGACCGTCTATACGGCACCAGTTGTCCAACGATGATGTGCATATGGAAGACGTAGACCCTATCGCCGAAGACACAATTGTCGAGCAGGAAGCGGTCGAGACCCACGGTCGCACAGATCCTGCTGATGGTGAATTAACACCCCGGGCGCCGACGAGAGACGGCGAGGAGAGGGATCCCTTGAGTCTGACGATTCCGGGCACGCTTCCTCCAGATCAGGACAACGTTGATATCGCACAGCAGACACCGACAGCTGCGACAGCTCTAGAGTCTCTTCGGACGCAGGGAGAGAACGAAAACGGTAACTCGCCTGCTGTCAACGGTCCACAACCTACGGCGTCTCCTCTTCCACCTCCGATAAACACATACTCAAACTTCTTCCTCCGTAATCCACAGACACAATCCGCCATTGTGCCGCTCATGCCACGCGACGACGATGTGTTAATGGGTCTGCAATTACTCGCCTACATCTCAAAATACTGCGACCTTCGACATTACTTTCAGTCGACGCATCTTGTTCCGAGGCTGAAAATCGACCGCGAGGTAGAGAAAGCGTATGGTCCAGCACCAGGAGCAAACCCTCTTCCTGAACCCAGCGAGGACGATATGGAAGAGTATCTCCAGCCAGACGATGTTAACATTTTCCCACTGGTTGAGAAATTCACTGTTCCTCACCATTCCAAGGACATGCAATCCTGGGCCTGCGTCGTCATGAGGAATCTCTGTAGAAAGGATGATGCTCGAGGTGGTACTCGGCAATGTGCTAATTACAAATGCGGCAAGTGGGAGGATTTCCCGAGACAGTTCGCAAAGTGCCGCCGTTGCAAGCGGACAAAATACTGTAGCAAAGTAAGCTCTCTCCAGCTGATGGTTTTGTATCTAGACTAACAGCTTGCAGGATTGCCAGCGAAATTCTTGGAGCATGCACCGACACTGGTGTCAGACTACGCCTTCTTAATCACGATTACGATATAAATTTGGATGTCCTATAATGAACATCAGCATAGCGATGGAGCATTTACGATAGCGTTGCTGAATTTGGATTGTGTTGATCACCCTGATGGTCTGCTGTTGAGCAGACCTCGATACGACTTTGCAGGCGCACGACATATTATACAGAGGACGAACAGATCTTATTAGCCATACCTAGCAGCAAAAGCATTTAGCATGATAGGCAAGACTGGTGACGCTCGATGGTGAAGCGAAAAGCTAGATTGTTTGGCGCGCTGACCCCAGCAACTGGAAGAGGAATTCCACCGCTGTTACCCTTAGCACAAAACGAAGCCTTCCATGTATTTAGTGCTACCATTACTTTCTATGAGCGACCCTAGCTACCACAATGTATGTGGACTACTTCAGGACTTTTTCAAAACTTCTGCCAGGTGTGATGCGCTTATCTCTGGCGTCCAGGCTCCGGAGCTCGCCGCTGACCCCCATCATTTTTGTGACACTTGATGTGATTTAACCACCAAATGACCGATAGACAAAGTCGGAATCCTTCGACACTAATGAGAACACTTCAATGTCGATAAGAAGTTTCTCCAAGCCAATGTATCTTGCTTTCTAGACCAAACAAGCACATTGATTCGTGCCAGTTGCATGAACTTTGTCTACGTTGCAATATGGGGTCGATCGGGGTAGAGGAATCCTCACAAGATCTTATACAGCTGCCAATTATCAACGCCTCGGATACGTCCCTTGAGAACGGCAGGCGGCTCGTCGATGCTGCCATCAAGTACGGCTTCCTCTACCTCTCACCAGAAGGAACGCCGTTCACAGAAGCATTAGTCCAATCACAATTCGACCTGTCCAAGCAGTTCTTTGCTCAGTCCACTTCGGACAAGGAGAAGTACAAAATAGGTACGGACAACCGTGGCTTCACAGGTATGCACAACGAGATACTCGATCCATCAAAGGATACCAAAGAGTTTAAGGAAGCCTTCAACATTGGCGAGTTCGACGCAAACAGGATGCCGCAGCAGAAGATGCCGGGGTGGCTGGCTAATGGTGAGAATCTGGAGCAACTGAGGAGTTTCGAGGCAGCCTGTCGAACGACGTGTAATCGGGTTCTCGATCTTATTGGTGTCGGGTTGGAGGTTGAGGATGGCACTGACTGGTTCTCGAGACGACACGGGCAGCCAAGCGGATGCACGATGCGGTTATTGCACTACCCATCATTACCGGAGGTAGGTATCTGTCAATCCCATGAGCTGCAACGCTGACACGATCCAGGGTGCAGACTATTCGCTCGACACAGATGTCCGGGCAGGAGCTCATTCCGACTATGGTAGTGTAACTCTCCTCTTCCAGCGCCCTTCTCAGCCCGGACTCGAGATAAGACCACCAGGCGAATCACAGGTGTGGTCACCGGTACCAGTTTTCCCCTCGTCATATGCCTCTACAACCTTTCCACCTATACTGGTCAATATAGGAGACCTCTTGAGCTATGTGAGTACTCCTGGAGATGCGTATTGGTGCGATTAGATCTGACTAGCAGCAGTGGACATCGGGATTGTTGAGGAGTACGGTACACCGTGTAATCTTCCCAGGCGACACCAAGGCCGGTGAAGACAGATATAGCATTGCCTACTTCAATCACCCTCTCGACGATGCAGAGCTGATCGCTGTGCCTAGCCGCATAGTGAGAGAGCACACGGAGAAGTTATCACGGAGTGGCGCAGAAAACGAGAATGCATACGGCTATGGGGGTGGGATGACTGGACAGAGAGCCATGACTGCGAAGGAGCATCTCATGAAGAGACTGGGGGCGACGTACAAGACACGCGTTGAGCGTTGAAGACAGTGTCTGTTGGAACACACAGACTAAACAGCGTTTGTGCGGCCCCAAGGTTGAATTGTCTGTGAAAACGTGGCACCAACACGAACTTTATTTACCTACACAATTCGGCCTTCACGGCCATGGATAGTCGATGCAATGAACAACAGCATATCCAGGGCTAACACAATAACCCAGCTGTCAAGTGCCATTGCTTTGCCCTTTGGTGATGAGGTCCCAGCCACGAGACGCACAAGGACCAAGTTGAGCGTAACGTCGACCTTTAAACATCGGATCTACACCAAAAGTCATCACATCCGACAGAATAGGATATTGATACAGCCAGCATGATTGTGTATCTGCGGGCTAACATGGTGTTGAAAGAGAGAACAAAGCAAAATACACCCCCCTCGTAGGTATTTTTGATGTACGCAATGGAAATATCAGCCAGCTTCCAGTTGATGTCACGCCCCGTGGCCCCCCTTCCACAAACACCGTTGTAACCTAAAGTGTTAGCGTACAAGCTTAAAAGGTTCCTGCATGTGAAACAAGGTACCTAAAAGTTGGGGAAAGTTACCGTCCGCTTTCCACGCAGTGACTTACTTGGTTGACATTCTAATTGGCGTATACCTGCAACATCGACTGCAGTCAGATCGTCTCCGCCTTCTACTGTGTTGTGTTGTTCTTTTCCACTTCTGAGGCTTTTCATGATGTCCAGTAGGTTGCTGCAGATGGTAGAGGTGAAAGGGTTACGTACTGACAGCAAATAGTCCAGAAGCTCGAATCATGGGCTGCCAAATTCGTTAACACATTACCACTTTCCTCCTTGGACGGCGCGGTCATCGGTGTCGATGCCTCATACTACCTTGGTCAATGCCTCAATGAATACAACGAAGAGCCTCTCAAGGTCGCACTTGGCGGTGTCCCGTTCACGATCACCGCTCGGGTGGAAGAGGACTTGCAAGCTGCGAAAGAAGCTGGCATTAAACTTGTCTTCGTCTTCGATGGACTGGATTATGTGAACAAGACCCCAGCGGACGCAGAGTCGACCGATAGTCAGGCATCGCACGAGTTGGGCTGGACACACTATCTACAGGGAGATCCCAAGGCGACAGTGCAGGATTTTGGGAAAGCCAAATATCCCCTGGGCCTCGTCTTACGGCACCTTCGAAAGATCCTCCTTGCCAATGAAGTCGACTTCCTCACCGCGCCCTTCAGCTCGCTGGCTTGGCTAGCCTACCTGTACCACACGGACCAAGGCCAGCCCATCGATGCGATCTTGGCCTCGACCGATGCATTCCTCTTTGACGTCGACAAGATCATGCTCAACATCGATGCGAAAGAGCAGAATTTCAACTGGCTACAAAAAGTAGACTGCATGACCGCTGCCGGCACTCCTTCACCGCAAGCCTTCAAGGACGCCCAGCTCCTGCTAGGCTCTCGCTTCCTCCCAACGTTTCCACTATTACTGCGCAACCAAGTAGCAACGATACGAGACGCCTTGGCATTACTCGCCAGGGGTCCCGTCCTGCAACTTTGCAATCAATACCGTGACGACCCCGTTGTCGCTCAATCAGACTATGCAGATCGCTACAAGAAGGCTATCATGACTCTGAGGCATCATGTGATCATGACTCCCGATGGCTCTGTGCAGCCAATGGATTTGCAACATGCTCCTGGCGAGGTCCACGCTTTTGTCGGACAGAGGCTGCCGGACGAGCTCTTCTTCTACATCTCGAGAGGTCTTCTTGACCCCCAAGTACCAAACTGGTTGGCTGCCAACGAAATAAAGCTGACGCTTCCGGGTGGTCCCATCGACTGCGAGCCATTCCGGCGTTTCGTCTTCGATCAGCTCAACCCCTTGAGACTACAGTCTCTCAAGCTTCTTGCTGAGTGTCTGCACTTCTACTGGCAGGCTCGGCCAATCTCGATCAAGTCATGGGATGGTCGGGACACGACACAGCCACTCAAGGACGTGCCACCGTTGAAAGAGAAAGTGTCGTCGTGGAGAGTGCCGGATTCGCTTATGCCTCCCGCCAAATCAGCTCGCCCGTCATCTGTGCTGTCTTGCTTGCGCATGCTTAAGGACAAGGATTTCGTACAGAAGACTATCACGAGTGCCAAGGACCGAACCGAACACCCAGCTTTGAAGTCGCAGACTGAGATTATCTCGAATGTATTCTGGCGCTTCCTCCACGTCAGAGGCTTCGTGGACGACAAACACCAGCTGACCACGTGGGGCCATATGCTTGAAGCGGCTCTTACAACCATGGACGGTGGCTCGAGGAAGGAGGAACAAGGCATCATCGCAGTGGAACTTCTCAGATTGGGTGCTCTCAACACACAGTCCATCACTGGTTCTAATGTTGCAGCCTCAGACAAGTCATACGACCACAAGCGATACACAAACCTCATCTCGAAGATTGCTTGCCTTGGCAGGCTGAAGCACGAACCCGTTGGATATGTTGGACCCCTTGATAGAAGTCTCTTGACCTTTGCCTGGGAGATCACATCAATTCGCGAATCCCTCAGAAATCTTTGCGAGACAATCCTGACCACCATGTTCCTCAATGGGGACGTCTCGCGGGAACGACAAGACTGGCATGAACTTTCGCAGCGACTGCCCTTCCTCAGTGACAACGGTTCAAGTCTCGGTGTTGCAGTCAAGAGTTACTTAGATGCCCTCAACGACAAGGCTGACTCAGGCATATCTCTTGCTGATTTGAAAGAGCAAGTGAAGTCACAGGAGAAGCAATATGCCTGGTTCTCCAAGGTCGAGAATGGCACCTTACACAAGAGCCTGGAAACTGCATTCAAGCTGTTTGACGCAGTAAATTGTGCAGTCAAGACTGGGGATAAGGAGGTGAAGGATGCCGCCATCTTTACTGCCGCTGACGAGTGGCTGTCTGCTAGGAGATAAAGGCTGAATGAAGGAATGTAATTCTTTGCTGGGTGGTTGCCAATGTAACACCACCCATGCCAGACCTGGATAGGCGTTCACCGTGTACTGAGCGGCCTGCCATGCCCGATGGTCTAGGGAGAACAAAGATTGGTCGGATAGCAGACCACTGAGAGCATATCAGAACGTCATAGGGAGATACAGGTGGGCACTGATATCTAAAGAGAGCTGAGGTGTCCAACAGAAGATCTAGGTATGTCAAGGCTCCCAAGTTGTGGATGCTTCCGACCATATCGAGCTTGCCCACCTTGTATGGCTCACTACATGAACGTACCCCTTGTTGACAGACGAACAAAGGAAGCGCAATATTGTTTTACTTGGCATTTGGCTTGGTAACATACCCAAGTCTACCTGCAGCTTTTCCACGTTTTCCGCACAGCGCACTCTTCCTTCGACCAAAGTTCTCTATCTACGACTACATCTTCAGATTGTGGTTGTCGGCAACTATTGGTTTCACACCTTTCCTTCTAGAAAGAGGGTGGCGGTTGCCGCAAAGACTGGACAAGTGATCATGGAGTATTTCACTTCGGGCATTGATACAATCCAGATGCTGGGGAGGTCGTAATCCGATACCAAGGCTGACGGCTTTTGGCCGGCATTTAGTGGGTTCAGCAACGGAGAAACTCGTGGTACAATAGATACAACGCCAACTCCGAGGACGGTGCAGGCGTCTGCTCATCTGGGTGCACAAGGAATGGAAGATGTCAGATGATTTAGGACGTGCTTGCGCAACCCGACACGCTTCTCCTCTCGATGGGCTAGTTTTGCGGAAGTGAGGCCGAAGGCTCCAGTGTGCGAAGCCGTTGCACACAAAAGCTGTGACATTAACGAGACCTGGTCTCAGCTGCGAAGCCCTGGCTAGGAAAGAACATCGCGTCAGTCCATGTAGGGAGAACAAAGCGACTTTGAAGCTGTCTCTTTGTTTCACTACATACCCGCGTGTTCTGTTGACTGACGCGAATGACGAGGGGTGACTGCACTTGCACAGCGTCAGTCGCCAAATGCCTCTGGGCCGCTCAGCGGTTGTCTGGAGGCACCTTTGCAGCTGGACCAAGTCTATCATCAGTCCCAAATGTACATCTAACAAGAAGAAGGCTTATCCAATTCTTTCGCCGCTTGAGAAGCATCGTCTGTTCGAAGTCTCAAGGTATCTAGGCCTTTCAACGTCCCTTACCGCTCACGAAGACCAGTTCACCGGCTCATTCAAGACTTCTACTCTCCTCAGAAGTGTTCAGCCCCCTGCACCGACTTAATTTCATAATAACCGCCAATATGAGCGGGACGAGTCCTCTAAACGATGCCCTCGACGACGCACTCAACTCAATGACCTCCGAAGTCTGTCCATGGATGTTGACTTGGTTCATTTACTGCTTGATCTTGTGTGCAGTTGGTGATCTCGTACCTAATGGACTCTGTGTCTGGGAGGAGACAACGTTCTTCTGGCTGTCGGCCATTCCGGAGTGCATCTTTCTCTTCTCGGCAATCGGCATATTGTCCATCCTATACATCGTGGGGTACTTCACACTATGCATCACCAAGCGTCTCGGCAAAGACATTTGGCACCGAACCAAGATTCTGGCGACAGTATTGCGTTCCGGTATGAGCGAAAGATATGCTTCCTCGGTGGGCTTCGCACGCGAGGTTCTTTCCAACAAGGTAATGCCGGTGGCAATCTACGGAATATTGCAGACTGGCAAATGGCTTAACAGCGCTCATGGAAGGTTGTCGGTCCTCCACTCCACGCTCGCGACTGTCAGCGGGTCAGCCTGCAAGACCAAGTTTGCCAGCCTCTGGAAGGCGTTTCCCGCTGTCATGGTGTTCAGTCTGTTCCACGCAAGCCAAGCAGTCGATGCCGCTTATGCAAGTCCTCAGTCTATCCGTTCTCTCTCGGCGATCTCGGCACGGAAGGCTAGGTCTTGGCTTGCTGAATATTCTCCTGCATCAATTTCTTGGAGCTTGAACGAGATTGAGACCAACATCCCGACCACGAACAGACGTGCTCGGCTTGATAGCAGAGCACTGGACCAAGCGTACGACATGCTACTAAAGTCCTCCGAAGTATTCAATCAGCTGAACTGCCAACAAAAGGTTGATGCCATCAAGTTCATCGTTGAAGACATCGTCAACTTCGAAAATGGCGTCGGCCATGTGTACGCACCGAGAAAAGCATTTCATATCGCTGCACAGATGATCGAGTTCCATTGTGGTGTCAACAGAGATCATTTTGAATTCTTCATGAGGATGAAGGTTTGCGGTGCCACTTCGGAGATGGATGAGCAAGCGAGAAGCATCTTTGCCGTATTCATCTACAGCGTCTTCATGATCACCTGCGGCCATCCCACGATGGAAAAGTCTCCAAATATGTCCAATCAAACGAAAGGAGGGGCGGAGGACGAGTTCGCTGAGAAAGGTACTGAAAACCTTGGTGGCAGGGAACAGTGTGCAGAAGCGACATCAGAGACTTTAGCTCACCAGGCGGGTATCAGTAGTGACTCAGGGTACGGTGGTAGTCCTTAAGGGCAAGCTTACGTGCGAGGCACCCAGCAGGAAGACCCACAACGAGAAGGACAGCACAACTTAGTGACCATCAAGCCTGTCATGCCGGACAGGGATCGAGACTGGCAGAAAGTGAGCAGGGCAAATGCGGCGCAGGCGCTGGCGCAGAGAAACGACAAAAGACATGTAGTCAGTCACATAGATGAACATACTAAGCTTCAAAGCTCTTCCGTTGCTTCCACAATCCCAATATGTTCTCTAATGTTTGACAACACGTGCATTGGTAGGGTTCCACTGAAGTAGGTTTATGATTGGTCTGACAAGGATCTCAACTGATCTAAGCTAGCGTCGAGATGCGATAAGGATAAGAAGTTGTCTGCGCCGGTCAGCCCCAAAATTTATCTCGCAGTACCGGCGTCCCTACTTTGACCGCCACCTACTTCCCACACACCAGGTCATTGTTTCTCAGTACGAGCATGCTACCCAGGACCTATCGATAAGAAGCACTTCAACTACCACACCTACCCGCCATGGGTATCCAAAAGAAACACGGCAAAGGCCGGCTCGACAAATGGTACCACCTGGCCAAAGAGAAAGGCTACCGCGCCCGTGCAGCCTTCAAACTCGTCCAGCTCAACAAGAAGTACGGCTTCCTCGAGAAATCACGCGTCCTCATCGACCTCTGCGCTGCGCCAGGGTCATGGTGTCAAGTTGCGGCCGAGACCATGCCGCAGGGCAGTCTCATTATCGGTGTGGACTTGGCCCCGATCAAGAGCATCCCGCGGTGCATCACTTTCCAGAGCGACATCACGACGGACAAGTGTCGTGCTACGTTGAGGCAGCACGTGAAGCATCTGAAGTGTGATACGGTGTTGCATGACGGGGCGCCGAATGTGGGTATTAGTTGGGCGCAGGATGCGTTCAGTCAGGCCGAGTTGGTGCTGCAGAGTATGAAGTTGGCTACCGAGTTTTTGAAGGAGGGCGGCACCTTCGTGACCAAGGTCTTCCGCTCCAAGGATTACAATGCCCTGTTGTGGGTCTTCAAGCAGTTGTTTGTCTCGGTCGAGGCCACCAAGCCGCCCTCTTCGCGAAACGTGTCTGCCGAGATCTTTGTCGTCTGCAGAGGCTACAAGGCGCCGAAGCGACTCGACCCCAAGTTCTTGGATCCTAAGCATGTGTTTGCCGAGGTGCAGGAAGCTACTCCCAACAATGAGGCAAAGGTCTTCAACCCGGAGAAGAAGAAGAGGAAGCGAGAGGGTTACGAGGAGGGTGATTACACTCAGCACAAGGAGGTGCCCGTGAGCGAGTTCATTCACACCACCGATCCAATCGCGACCCTGGGCACAGTCAACACCTTGAATTTCAGGCAGCCGCCCAACGGAGATCTGGCCCTCGCTACCATTGATCGCCTGCCGGAGACGACGCCAGAGATTCGAAAGTGCTGTGAAGACCTGAAAGTGCTCGGAAAGAAAGAGTTCAGGACACTGCTGCGGTGGCGGCTGAAGGTGAGAGATATCTTTGGCATGTCGGTAAAAGCCAAGAAAGCGAAGGAAGTAGAGAAAGAAGAGAAAGAAGCTGAAGAGGCGGAGGAGGTCGCCGAGGTCGAGCCTATGGACGACGACCTGAAGATGCAAGAAGAGCTGCAGCGCTTGAAAGAGCAGAACGACAAACAGAAGCGGAAGGAGAGGCGGAAGGAGAACGAGCAGAAGCAGAAGGAGATCGTGCGTATGCAGATGCATATGACTGCACCACTTGACATTGGTGTGGAGCAGCACGGGCCTGCGGGAGAAGGCGCCATGTTCAATCTGGGTACTGCAGATAGAGCAGATGGGACTGCCCGCGTGACCAAGGGGCGAATGGAAGATGCCTCCGACGAGTCGGAAAGCGACACTGAGGACGAGCAAGAGCTTGATTCGGACGACGATGGCGACTACCTTGACAGGGAGCTCGACAGCATGTATGAGAACTACCAACAGCGAAGAGAAGAAGCCAACGCCAAGGCACGTGCAAAGAGAGCCAGGAAGCAGAAGGAGAAGGACGACGGCTGGGAAGGTCTATCAGATCAAGCAAGTCAGGCCTCTGACGCCGAATCTGCAGATGAGTCTGTGCCACTTCAGAAGTTGCCTCAAAAGAACGGCCTGTCCTCAAAAGCTGCAATGTTCTTCGATCAGGATATCTTCCAAGACCTGGATCTGCCAGATGGAGACGACGAGGTCCAAGACAGGGACAGCGCCATCGAGCTGGAAGATTCGCCAGATGACGGCACAAAAGCAAAGCAGGCTTCCAAGAAAGTCACCATAGCAGCACCTGCAAAGCAACAGAAGAAGTCGAAGAAGGAGCCATCTCCTCCACGCGACCTAGACTCAGCTTCCGACTCGGAAGAAGAAGAAGAGACCAAGACCTCAAAACCCCAGCAGTCCACCACCCGTCGCGAAGACCCCCTCACAGACTCCGGCCATCTAGACATAAATCTAATCACAACCGAAGCAATGACCCTCGCCCAATCCCTCGCTTCCGGCGAAAAGCGCTCCCAGGACCTCATCGACGACTCCTTCAACAAGAACACCTTCGTCGGCCACGACCAGACCCATCTGCCCGAGTGGTTCCTCGACGACGAGACCCAGCACAGCAAGCCCCATGTCCAGACCACCAAAGCCGCAGCCCAAGCCATCCGCGACAAACTGCGCGCTCTCAACGCCCGACCCATCAAGAAAGTCCGCGAAGCACAGGGCCGCAAGAAGATGCGCGCCGCCGCGCGCCTGGAGAAGCTGAAGCGCAAATCTGCGCTGCTCGTCGAGGACGAGTCCATGAGCGAGGGTGACAAAGCGAAGACGCTGGCGCGGATGATGGCGCGGGCGGCCAAGAAGAGTAAGCCGAAGAAGCAGGGTGTCAAGGTTGTTGTTGCGAGGGGCGGAAACAGAGGTATCAGCGGACGACCAAGGGGTGTTAAGGGGAAGTATAAGATTGTCGATCCGCGACTGAAGAAGGACGTCAGGGCGGAGAAGAGGTTGAAGAAGAAGGCGAAGAAATGAGCGGCTCCAGACATTTGTCGATAGTAGCGAGGAACAATGCTGATGCCAATTAGTGTCATGAGTCACTTCGTTGCATATTGAAATTGCATGACAAACACGCATACCATCCATCCCATCCTTTCCATCGAGGGTTTCCTGGAGTGCGACAGACCCCCGTACTCCACCCTTCTAGTGTAAGCCAAGCCGAGGACGCCCCCATGTCGAGTCCAGCTCAAGCACTATCTATTTATTTACGTATCCGATCCGCGTTCCCACCCTACAACACGCTCCCACTCCGTCAATACTCCCACGACACACTGGACAAGCAGGGATGCTGCGCGCGTCATACCCCTTAAGCGCAGCCCAGAGTCAACAGGGCGCGATAGCTTGGCGATCTGAAGGCACCGATGGGAGAGTAATCTGTGAAACCAGACAAGCTTGTGGAAACAGCTGAGACGGGTTGGATTGGTCTCGTGATGTGTTCTTTGGTACCTTCTTCGTTCTGCTATGGTGGCACAAGTTTGTGCTCTCTCTTTGCTTTGGAAACCGTCCCAACTGTCAGGCTGAAATGTTGGATCTCATATGTCCATGGACGCTGGACTGGACTGGGAGGTTGATCATGGTATACAATGCGCTGGACTTAGTCCATCTGCATAACCAATCAAGCTTGACATGCATCGTGTCCCACTGTCGCTTCCATCATTCAGACTTTCCAGGCAGCCCCAGCGTTCGAGGAGAGGACCCTGCGAATCAACCGTAGAGCCATGATACCAATCACCACGATGGAGAAGGCAATGACAGGAAGCGCGGTCGACCAAAAGTCAAAGGTTGTGGACTTCCCACCCTCGACTAGAGAATCCACGTTCATGCCGAAGTATCCTGTAACGATAGCCAAGGGCGATGTCACACCAGATATTGCGGCTAACACAATGCCGACAGCAGCGATCTTCTCGCCGACTTTCGTCCCGCTTTCTAGCCTCTCTGCAATCTTTGCAGTACTGTATGAGAGCATCATGTGCGTGTGGCTCTCATATTGCTTGATATAGGTCCGGCACAGTTGCTGGACGTGGCTGACCTTCTGCTTCGCGATGTTGGATTCGAGGTTTGAACGCTCTGAAATCCTTGAGTAGCACTTCTGTGGACCATCCGAGCGTGAGCTGTTGGGCTTCTGCGTCTGCTGGAAAGCACGCACAGCATCAAAAAACCCTAAAACTTCGGATAGGCCAGATGTGTAGCGGTCAATTCGAGCGAGCTCGTTGGCTTGGTGTAACATGAACGGCAGCTGAGTGATATCCGGGATGGTACCAGTTCTGTCAAGGGGGTCAAAGACGTGGAAGGAGGACGCCAGCTGCGTGATGATGCCGCGCATGATTGACCCAGCCAACACCCATACACAAGACATGGCTTCTTTACCCATGGAATGGTCATTCAACAGTTCCACGGTTAAAGCTGCGCTAACTTCTGCAACGAGCTCTTGCTTCCCTGTGAAAGTCGTGATTACGGTGCCCGCCGTTCTGGGGGTAGGCAATTTGATGACCATCCGAAAGCCGCATTGCTGGACTGATGGCCATGTAGGGGACCTCTTGGGGCAAAACCACACAGAGTTCTGGACCCAGACGAAGTGGCTGCCATCTCGACATTTGATAGGGCCACCTATGGTGTGATTGTTGATTTCGGGAGAATCGAGGCATGCGTGATTGTCCAGGAAGCGTTCAGACAGATGGTACACGAGCGACGAAGACCAGCCTGTGTAATTGACCCATTGTGTCCGCTGATTGTTTCGTTCACTCAATCCCGATCTAAGCTCACCTGGCAACTCTTCGAGCCTGCCGTATGGCAAAGTAAAACCTGTGTTGCTGAGGTCGTGGTCAGACTCTTCTTCGCCGGCTTCGTCGAAGATAGTCACTCTGCACCCTTTCTTATCTGGCGCAGCATACTCAACACTATCTCGGATGGACGTGAATGAGCTTCGTTGGTGTTGGGTCAGAGACCTAAGGCTGAAGAGTTCAGAATCATGTTCGCTCATCACTGACATTTCGCTCGTTCGCCTAGATAGTGAATGAGAAGAACGTTATTAATGCCGGTGGCAAGCTGCACCTAGTTGCCAGACAGCGTTGTGAGGGCCGTCCACAATGTTGGCCACAACCTTGGACCTGCAGCCTGTTTCAGGCTGAGAGTTACTCGGTCTCAGCCACCAGACGAGGAGACCAGGTGATTGGTGGTTTTGCTACGCCACAAAACTGCAAGCGCCAAAGTGCAGCATCCTTGTTTCTTCAGACGTTACTAATCTCGCTACAATTAAACCAGGGCGAGTCACAATCTGCCTCATGCCTTCCTTGCGCAGAAAACGCGTCTTCCTGCCTTATCATGTCATGGCGTCTTCAGCCGCTATATCGTATGTCGTGCCTTCAAGCGTCACTGTGCCTACCCCGTTTACGCCGAATATATTTTGCGAGGATCAAACAGCCGCTTGCCATACTTAAAGTGGCCGAATAGATCAGCAAATACTATGTGAGTCAGTTAACGATGTGCAGAGGGATGCCTGTTAAGAAGCGGGAGGCTCACCTGATACCTTGCGATTGCAAACGCGGTCAAATCAACTGCTGGCGCTTCCCGCAATAGTTGGGCTCCGATGGGTCCAACAGAAAGGATGGCGATACCGCGAAAGAGGCTAAATAAGCCATGGATGGCCGTGAATAGCTCACTGTCTCCTTTGGCTGCATCTCCGTAGAATGTAAAAAGGCAATTGCTGTATCCTCCACCTGCCAATCCGACTGCAATTGCATAAAGGAAGACACCGGTCGTTGATTTTGCGAGCCCCAAGCCTAACACATGAGCCAAAGCGGTCGATATGGCAATGAGTCCGGTCAGTCCTTCATGGTATACTCTGTCGCTGAGATGGCCACAGAGGTAAGTGCCTAGCATGTTGCTAAGCACCAGAAGCACCAAGGCTGCCGCTTGATCCGAACCCTTCATACCCAGATCAGCTGCGAATGTTGTGATGAACATCGTCGGCACATTCACCACCAGAAAGAATAAAAAGCTTGCACAAAGATAGTACAAAACGGAAGGTGTCCCCAGTGCCTTCACCTTCGACACAGGCTGTCGTGGCGGTTTTAGTGTGACAGTGGCCGCGTGATAGCGGCCGCGGAAAAGAACAAGAGAGGGCACTAGGAGACTCAACATTGGAGCAACGAGAACTCTGAGCGTCTGCTCAAACCCATGCTCTTCGAGAAGCCATTGGCAGAGAATCGGAAATCCAAGTGCCCCAACTCTCCAACCCGTCCACACGATGGCCATGGCTTGACCTTTCTTCTTATCAAACCATTCCGAAAATATGGAGACATGGACAAAGTTGAGCAAGATGCCACCAATGCCAAAAAATACCCCTTGAGCCAGAACAATGTGCCAGTCATGTCGAGCGTAGCTCGCTAATGTTAGAGAAGCTGTGATGATAACTATGCCAACAAGCACGAGAGGCCGTCTGGCGTTTGCTGCCGTGGGGAGGAATGGGAACAAAAGTCCTTCTTCGATGTCTTGTAGTCCAGGAGCAAGTAGTCTGATCGCAACAGAGTCAGGGTACCGAGCCTTGGGTCCAACTGAAAGGTAGGTCTGGAAGATGGGGAAGGCATATGGAAATCCCCAGACAACGATGTACATGGCGAACGCAGCGGCAATATAGCTCCATGCTCCAAATCCTCGGTCGATGGGCTGAAGTTCAACGATAATGCTCGAATCGCCAAAAGGGTCAAGCTTGATTTCCCTGGTATCGACGGATGAGGTAGACGCTCGTGCTGGTGTTTTGTGTTTAAGCCTCACTTGGTGCGTGGATGAGATTGCTCCACGAGAGGAACGTTTAGGAGACCTCGATCTATCAATCGGCGGAAGTTCCTCTTCCGCAATCGACAACGTCTGTGGTACCGACTGTTGAAGTAGACTGTTCAGGGCTTGCGAGGCAGGTGCTTCGTCCCTGGCGAGGTCCAACTGTACTGCAGCATCCATCTTGACACCGCCTCATTGGCTGCACATATTGTATGTTGTTACAGGTACGGCAAGCATGCAGAGGTAGTCAATGTTCATCATGTATCTTCGCGAATATTAATGTTCTGCAAAGCATCAGTCTACGCCTTGTTTCACACTGGCCTGGCGAGGTTGCCTTCGACTGGACGGACTAATATTGGATATGTGGCTGGTGACGTTGCCGCAAGGGTGGGTCGCATGTTCGCTTGCACAGCGCTTATACTGTAGCTGTAGCGAAGCGGGCGGTTGCCATTAATGGCTGCTGTATGATCTGGTGGCTCCCGCTCGTCTGGCAGAAGATGATTTCCTCCAATCCAGGGTAAGGAGCCGGCAGGGCTGAGTTCATCGATCAAAGGAAACCCCCTACTGCGAGGTTGTGGCCTGATGGGATTTTTCACTTGTGAGGAAATGAGAACAAGTTAGGTGGATGGGATGGGAAGCGACCTTCTTCGGCGGCTCCACCAGGCTTAGCAGGCGCCGGGGCAGTTCCCGCACGCGCTTGCCCCGCCATGAATCCGCCTTGGGAAGTACCTGGGCCAGCGAGCTTTATCGCCCTCTTTGCCGCAACAGTTTCTGGCATGGCGTTTCCTCTTCTTCGATCACATTCAACTGTGGATGCGGAAGGTCCAATCATTCATGTCATGCAAGGCTCTCGCACCTCACAAATGCCACTAGCGCAGTCTAATTCGCTACTGCAACAACAACGGTGCAATCTCTGCAACCCTTCCTGATCACGGCTTATGACGCATCTCCTTCTCAAGCAAAGCGTAAAGTTGATATCCAGCATCTACCCTATACTATACAGAGCTTATCGTTCCCCGGCGAGCATGTCGACAATGATGGTTCGGCTTGATCGACGGTACGGGCCGCGACATGATGTGCCTCGTAAGGTTCACTTGCCAAAGCTTAATGGCTACAATCTGGAAGAGCTCACCGTCGCTGAGTTGCAACACCATTATCACGAAGATCACTTCTCGATTGAGGCCTATACAGCGTTCTGTCTTGACCGTATCAGAGTCCTCAACCCATATCTAGAAGCTGTCATCGAGATCAATCCGGACGCTTTGGACATTGCCAGGAACTTGGACAGGGAGCGTCTGCTCAAGGCGAAGACCGGTACACTATACGGTGTTCCGGTCATGGTCAAGGACAACATCGCGACTCATGACCGAATGCAAACGACAGCAGGGTCGTGGGCTCTACTTGGTAGTGCTGTCCCCCAAGAGGCTTTTGTGGTTCGAAGGCTCCGTCAAGAGGGTGCTGTCATTGTAGGTCATGCCAACATGAGCGAATGGGCCTCAGTCAGATCCAAAGCTTATTCAACAGGCTACAGCCCGCGAGGGGGCCAGGTAAGGAACCCTTTCGATCTGCGTATGACCCCCTTTGGCTCTAGCTCTGGTTCGGCTGTTGCTGTTTCGGCTAACCTGGTTCCTCTGTCGCTTGGTACCGAAACAGATACTTCAATAATCGGACCTGCAAGCATAAATGGTGTGGTTGGCATCAAGCCTACAGTGGGGCTCACATCACGATCAGGGGTTATTCCTATCAGCGAAACCATGGACTCTGTTGGGACCTTTGGGCGAACAGTCGCTGACGCCGTAGCTGGTCTTGATGCAATCGTCGGAGTTGATGAGCATGATCGTTTCACAAGTGTAAAACAGCGACAACAGGATGCTCCATACTTGAAGTACATTTCGGGTCGTGCCGGCTTGCAAGGCGCACGATTTGGACTACCTATCAAGCGCTGCTGGGACGCTTGTCCCGCGGAATGCAAGGCCGTCGCACTAAAAGTCTTCGCCGCCATCCGTGAGGCAGGTGCTACCATTGTGGAAGTCGATTTGCCTAGTGTTGAAGAACGCATTGACCCGGATGGAGGCTGGAACTGGGAGCACGGTGATACCGACAAATCCGAATGGACTGTTGCTAAAGTCGAGGCATATAATTGCATAAACACTTATCTGGGCTCACTAACACAAACCACAATCAGGTCTCTGGACGACGTCGTCGAATACAATAAGCAAAACTCTGGCACGGAAGGCGCAAATCCTGGCGAAGTGCCTGCCTTTCCCACAGGTCAGGATAATCTTCTTGAGATAACAGCACGCGGTGGGAAGAGAGATGCCACCTACCAATCGGCGCTGAATCACATTCAGAAGCAGACACGAGCCAATGGTATCGATGCAGCCTTGAGATGCCATGACATTGAGAGTAAAGCGGAGAAACAACTCGATGCTCTGTTGTTCTGCGACCGCCGCGGCGTCGGACAGCAATATGCGGCGCAGGCAGGCTATCCCATTATCTGTATACCCATCGGACTCGACGATGGTGGCTTTCCGGTGTCCCTATCCATTCAGCATTCTGCTTGGAAGGAAGACCAACTGGTCAAATGGGCCAGCGCTATTGAGGATGTCTGGAACGCAGAGAATGGCTGGCGCGCGACCCCAACTTTCAAACATCTGAATGCGAAGAACATCCCAATACTCCAGCTAGGCGCCAAGGCGGACGTACAGTCTGGTGACTCCAACGGTAAGGAGGATTAGCGCAAGCACGGTACCCCTTGAGCGTCTTGAGTGTTGCCTTTCTCAACAACCAGGATCTGGGGAAAACCCAGCATTCCTAGCCAGCCATATTTCGGTCCGCAAGATGTATCAGCAAGTTATGTTGTGGTAGGCACAAGGGACCGACATACTGCGTCTGACACATTAAGCAGCATCAAGTGATTAATCGACTCTGCGCCCGTAGAATATGGTGACCTTCATCATGCCTTCTATCACAAGCTTTAGAAAGGATACCACGAAATCACGAAATCACGAGCCAAGGTACTTGGATACTCAAACCTCTGCCGCCGGGCCCCTCTGGTGCTCGTTTTGTGAATGTGCGGCTATCGATGTTGGTCCCTCTTGATCTGGTCTTAGCACAGGATACGACTGAAGTCTCTGGTCGAAACATACATGCCGGCTGTTGCGTCCAAGAATCGAATGATATGGTAGATTATAGTCTATTGTCTGTTCCCACAAGTGCATCGAAGCGGGACAATACTCTTTATTGCAATAGCGTAGACTGCTGATGGAACAGGGTTTCAGTGAGTCTCAGACGTTAGTGGATATCTGGCCGCGGTTGAGCCAACGCTCTGAGGTCCTCCGCCCGAGAGAAGTGGTAGCAACCTGACATCCTAGCTCGAGTATTTGAAGAATATGAACAGGGAGATATGCATTCGCTCCAAGGCTCAGTTGTGACAGCATGCCTTTCATAGCAGGTTAGCGAGATTCTTGGGAGCAGCGACTGGGGTGCGAACTCCTTCAGGCGGCACGGTCATGACCTTACTTACTCGGATAGCCGTCAAGGTCAAGATTGAGTCTTGAGAACGCAGGGCGTGAATGCGAGTGAAGACATGGATTCTACAACCAAAGATCTCCTTCAGCAGAAGCGTTGGATCAACCGATGGCTCAAGACTATATGTTGACCTAATGATGTTGCGGACATTAATGTATGAGAATGGTGTAGCTGCAAACTATCTTCAGAAAGAAGTGCTCTTCTTAGACTCAGCATCCGCCACCACCACCTCCACCTCCACATCCACCTCCACCACCTCCACCATCTCCGCCGCCGCCCCAGCCGCCTCCACCTCCACCTCCATCCCCCGAAACGACACCTGCTGCCACAGCCCCAACGGCTCCAGCACCATGTCCCCCCTTCTTCCTGCTCGGCGGACCCCTAATCCGCGGCTTATAGACTTGATCATATCCTGAGTAGAAGACGTCGTCGTCGTCGGCTCTGGCGCCTTTATCAGAGAAACACATTCTGCAGTCTTCCTGACCGAGTTGGAGATGGTCGGTATGGATTTGTCACGTGGACCTTTGGATTGATCTGTGCTGGATCAATGTGATTTGTAGCTTGATGTGGTGTAGGTTGTGAGACTTTGGTGTATACTCCGCTGTGAGCTGTGTTGCGGTCGTCCACGTCGCCGACTTAGTCGGTGAACGCCTGCGCAAAGGATGGCGCTGTGTCGTCGGATGTTCGAGTAGTAACTGTGTATGGGGATAACAATGTGTTTCGAGGGCAAGCTTTGGGTTATACTAGAGGCAGCAAGTCCGGATTTTCATTGCAAGCTGATGATGACTATCACAATCGGCAAGCCGTGTGGCAGGAACAGCTATATACCTTTCGACCACAGTCAGGCACGACACACCATCGTCACATGAGCAGGCAGAAGCAGGAGTCAATCTCACGAACATGAAGCTGTGGACACACGGGTTGCTGCACTACCCCAGTGATCTAACATTAGTACCTTGTTCACAGAAGCAAGCCAAGCCAGGCTGATTGAGTATGCGAACCCGAGACGCGTAGCATGAATCGCGCGCCGAACCAAGCGAACGCTTCGCTGAAGTTAAGCAGCCTTGGAGTGAGCCTGTCTGAGAGCTGGGGGTAGTAGTTAGACCCGCTGACCGAAAGAACGTTTGATGGATGTACTGCACCAAATTTAGAGCTGGTGACGTCATCGGCACCAGCCGTGAGGCGGCCTTCTACCTAGAAGGACGCTAGAAGCTGCGGATGTGCGGAGACGCACGAAGAACTTTGGCAGCCAATGAACCGCGAAGAGACAGGTTAGCTCCGCTAGAGAATAGGGCTGTGCTGCATGACTTTGAGGTAGCATGTGTTATCAGCGCACGTGAGGCTCAATCTGCCAAATGGAAAGTGTGGATGGGCAAGGCCGTGCTGAGGCATGCACCCTGCACAACACAACGTATCGAAGCAACGATCTTTGCCAGACTTCTATGGCCGGCAGGCGCATGGCAACCTTTCACATAGCTCACTGGGAGTGAGGCATGCATGTAACGAACGCAAATATGTGGCAATAGCAGATGAAAATTGAAGACCGAATGTTATTTGATAAACTCTGGGGCTTTGGACACACACATCAGAGCGGCGGCAAGCCCTCTCTGCAAACAGGACATACAAGCCTGAGATTCATCCAGCCCTCCAAGCACTCGCTGTGAAAGATATGCCGACAGGGTGTAACCATGTAGTTCCTCTGCTCCAACCAGCTTCTACCAGGACCACTCGTGGCTTTCTCGTCCTTCGAGACGACGGGTACATCAATCTCGTTCATGCATATAGCACAATCAAAGATTTTCCTTGATCCAGCTTTGTCCTTGTCTGTGCTTGCATCTTTGCCTTCCGATGCTGACGTGACTTCTCCAATCGGGAGACCACCGGCCTCGAGGTCGTCGTATAATATAGGGTGGTAGTCGTAAGCAGGGGGGCACCACTTCTCCGGGATGAGGATCCTTGGTCCTAGGAATTGCTGAGAGAGCAGAACCATGATCTGCAACCAGAGCCAGCCGAGCAGGAACGTGGCCGTACGAGGATTTGTAGTTGCGAACAAGATGTTACGGTCATCAACATACCAGTACAATATTGGCACAGCTCGGAGGATGCTCGTGCCAACGACATACTCCCATGTCAGGGCTTTGCGACAATTTCGCATGATGTTTCGATATATCTGAGGGAACCAGAGTGAGAAGAAGCAGAATGCGAGAAGGTTGAAGTAGATGTGCCGTGCAGTTGCAGGCCAGGACGTTGCCCATAAGGTAAAGAACATGAGATTGATCAGAGCGAAGTAGAAGCGCGAGTAGAGTGATGCGAAGGAGGCGCGTGGACTGAACTGCTGTGCAGTCGTGACATCTTGGTCTGGTGGCAGGATAATGGGTGGAGGACTCGTAGCGGAGGCGCGAGCTGTCGCTGGGAGCGGCAGTCCTGCTTCGCCTGTCAGTGGTGGGGGCGCAGTGGATGGGGCCAGAGCCGGAGCTGGCGTGGGAGCTTCTGTTGCTTGGGTTGCATCGTTGACGGCAGGAGTCGTGGCAGGTGTAGTGCTTGCACCGCTCGCATTGTTGGACGTATTGGCAGCCGGCGCAGTTCTTCTCTCACGTTCTCGCTGAGTGACAGCTGGATCTCCGACCTGTACTGTCCAGATATCGAAGATGAATTTGACCTCGAGAAACGCCACGTGTACGCAACACAAGAAAGCGGCGGTTCCGGCCAGCAAGAATATGGAGATGTCAGCCACTAGTATGCCGACCAACGCAAACAGTATGAGACCGTCGGCGAAAGCTGCAATGCCAAAAGTGTGGTATGAAACTCTGCTTCTCGTCGAAGGTGTGGCACATTTCTCCATCTGCCGTTTCAGCAACACTATCTGGCCGACCAACACCATGCAAAAAGCGGCTGTGATGCGACGGACGAGGTCGGAATATGCCTCGATCTTTGGTCCGAAGACTGTATCTGCTTGCAAGATGTAGCCACAATCGGGGGAGAATACGACGGCGGAAAATGCTAGGGGTGCTGGCAGTCCGACTGGGGCGCCGTCAGGTTCTCGCAACTCTTGCTCGATCTCAGAGATGTACAGATTACTACCCGCAAGGGGCTTCTGGTGTAGCCACACGACAAGTTCGCAGGACGGGGCGACAAGCAGAGGGGCGTCATCTACTCGTCCTTGATCGATGCTCTGCCAGACCTTGGTGAGCGAAGCATTCATGGCCGACGTGGCTCTGTCGAAATCTCCCTGTGTGAGCATGAAATGTGGCAAGGCAGGCAGAGCGTTGAACTTCCTGCTTGAAGTGGTGAGGACAACATGTCCGGAAGGAAGGTGGACGCCGCGTAGTCTAGCGTCCCAGCCGTTACCAGGCGACGAGTCAGTGTAGATTGTTACGGAGGCTCTGATATCACGGGTCAGGAACCTTGAGGACCTATCGAGATCTTCCAGGGTGATGGTGAGCTGACCCTCGGTATCGGTGACATTCCGCTCGAAATTGCGGGTGAGATAATCAGTACCCGGATCAAGAGCGGTCAGATTGGGCTTGCGTGCTGGATCAGGATGGACATCGACTCGAACAAAGTCGCCCCTGACGTCGCCATCGACATCATGGTAGACTGGAGTGCGGCGATCGAAGCCATACCAACTATCTATGTGTTGGCTCTTGCTGAGCTCCTGGGCAGTGGAGAAAAGCTGAAGTTGATAACCATCTTGCAGGTGGAAGCCGGTCAAGTTGAGGCCGGCGGATGGTAGGTCGGCATAAGTCGAGTTGGCAAGGGCATTGAAGTCCTGCTGCTTCTCGACAGCGAGTCGGTCCTGCTCTGACTGGCTGTGGAAGCGGACATTAGGCTGATCGGGGGAGAAGAAGATGAACAGCAAGATGATTATCAGCAAAGTGAGGCGAGGCCCTTCCATGCATCAGGATCGCTGGGAGAGTGGTGCTAGAGAGTGGTGATTGATGTCGATGAGGTGATGAGTGATGGAGTTGACGTGCCAGCGATTGACGTCGCGTGTGGAAACGTGTTCACGCTATCGTAAGCTAGCGGAGAGTGGGCCAATCAACGAGCTCCATCTGCGGCGAGGGAGCGATTAGACTTTCAGGGGGGTTCGCAACAAATGTTGGAAAGTGGAAAGCAGGCGGAGGGGGTAGACAAACGCAGCCAGTCTTGTCCAGCGCGCTCGTGGTTGTCTTGTATCCTGTGTCTGCTCTGCTGGACAGAGCACGTTGGCCATTGGGGTTTGACCATCGACTATCGACCATCGACGGTAGAGCCTTCACCATGTCCCGCTCGCAGTCTTCACCACCGTCCGCCAGCACCAGCTCTCCGCCCGACATCGTGCTCGCACCCCGTACACCCACTCCACCACACTCGCCGGCGCCCTCGACGCCAGAGACGTCGAAACATGGGCGGCAAGGCAGCTACGGCCTGGGCATCGAGGCCAAAGACTCACATTCCTCCCAGCCACTGCGGCATGCCATATCGCAACCATCCATGTCCTACCAACCCTCCCTCCTCTCGCCCACCAACATGTTCTACCGCGATGCCGTCGCTGTCATCGACCCAGAAGAGCCCTCGCCCCCCGCCTCCACCGCCTACTTCACCCCCAGCCTAGCCGCCGACAATGCCACCACCACCACCAGCGCCAGCAGCAGCACCACCAGCACCAACAGCCCCTTCAACTTCCAGCCCATGAGCATGGCCAAGAGCCCAGTGATCAAGAGTAACATCTCGGCGCGCCGCGGCCACAAATACAAGCACAGCTCCTCCCACCACTCGATGAGCCACGTGGTCTTCCAAGAACGCCCGCCCCGCCCCGTCCTCAGCCTGCCCGCCTCCCTGCCCATCCCCACCTTCTCCGAGTGCCGTGCAAGCATGACCCCCGACCAAAAGATCCGCTTCTACTGGTCCCTCGCCCACATGGCCGTCGCCGCCCACGTCGCCTGGACCGCCCACTCCAGCGCCGCCATGGAAGCCCTGTCCCACCTCATCTTCTACGACTCGCTCGGCGCCATGCTCTGCGTCTTCGTCGAGGTCTGGCACAACTTCGACGTCTGGGGCCGCAGCTCCATCCGCCACCCCTTCGGCCTGCAGCGCATGGAGGTCATCGCCGGCTTCGCCCTCAGCGTCCTGCTCATCTTCTTCGGCTTCGACCTCATCTCCCACAACGCCAAACACGCCCTCGAGGGCCTCGGCGACCACGAGCCCCACCGCTCCCACTCCCACGGCGACCGCGTCAGCGCCGGCACCCTCGACTTCACCGTCCTGCTGGCCATCGGCTCCACCCTCGTCAGCGCCGTCGGCCTGAAGAACCACGCCCGCATCGGCAAAGCGATGCGCTTCGCCGCCATCGACAGCCTGAACCTGCCCCTGCCCCTCCACAGCCTCCTCAGCAACCCCTCCCACTTCCTCACCCTCAGCTGCTCCACCACCCTGCTCCTCCTGCCTCTCTTCGACCTGCACACCTACGAGATCATCGACAAGCTCCTCAGCCTCAGCATCGCCTTCTCCATGCTCTTCCTCGGCGTCCACCTCGGCCGCAACGTCGGCGGCATGCTCCTCATGTCCTACCCCGGCACCGGCGTCCCCGCCGTCATCAGGGACATCGAGCAGGACCCGCTCGTGAAGCGAGTCGACGTCGCCAAGTTCTGGCAGGCCCATTACGGCGTCGGCATCGCCAACCTACGCCTGCGCGTCGGCAACATCGGCGGCGAGGAAGGCGCCCTGTTGAGACTCAGGGAGCGCATCGCCGGGTTGATACGTAACCGCTTGAGCGGCGGGTATGGTGCGGGCAGCGGTGCGGCGCAGAAGTGGGAGGTCAGTGTGGAGTTTGAGTTGGAGGATGGGTACCAGGACGCGCCGGTCGGGGTCAGCAACAGTCATGCTTCGCACCACCATGTTCATGGGATGCATTGATATAGATTTCATGTGAATGAGTTTTCATTTGCCCAGGGTGTATCAATACGCAAACTCCTACATTGCGAATAGTATCACTCATGCCAGTATGGCATGCTAGCTATTACATGATTGCCCTCTTTGCCACCCATCCACCGCTCACGTGGAACTCGCGCCCTTATCCGGTCCAACAACAGACCCAGTCGCGCTCGTAAGGCTCGCGCTCACCGCCCTCTCGTGACCATTGGAAGACACGCTACACGGACTCGTACTCCCCACCACGCTCTCCCAGCTCGACGGCGATGGCGCCTCGTGCACAGACACAGACCCAGCGCCGCATGGCATCTCAACAGGCGTGCTCATCAGCTCCGGGAAACTCGGCTGCCCGGCTGTCCTGCCCGGCCCATCCTCCTTGTAAGAATCAACACTTCCACCACGAAGCGCGTTCGGCCTCAGTGTAGCTGTACAGGGGGGCCGGGCGCTACACCGCATGCCAGGGCTGACTTGGGATCTGAACGGGTCGAGCAGCCGGATTATTCCATCGTCGCCCGCTTCCTTCGCGTAGCAGAAGATACTGTGCCCCGCTCCTGGACCTCTGGTCCACTTCAGGCTTAGCACGCACGCAACGGATTCACAGTAGGTCTGGCGGTGTAAGTCGCCGTGCGCGGCGTGCTCTAGGAGAAGGCGCAGACATTCTTTGCGCTTGGATGTCTTGAGCGCCCGCATCTTGTCGTTCGTGCAGTCCCGGAGGTCGATCGCGTACATGATTGGAGTCGCGCCAAACTGGTCCTGTTGGCCGGGCGAGCCGATGATGCCTGACTCGTAGTCTGGCTGACCGGATGTGGATTGGAGATGCTGTTCTCGGACGACTTTCGAGTAGTCTAGGAGCATCTTGACCATGTCGATGTTTGCTAGCCAACATGCCTCGTGTAAGAGAGAATTGCCATGCCACTGACGTTGTGGGAACTCCTTGACCAGTTTCGCTGCACCAGCCTCCAGGAGGATGAATGTGATTTCTGTGTGTCCTTCGGTGCATGCCAGTAACAGAGGGTGAGTTATCCGGTCCTTGCTGCCTGAAATCGAAGGCCTTTTCTGCGATTTGGGCGGGACGATAGCTACATCAGCTTCGACGAGCAGTCGCACAACTTCAGTATGACCGAGCTCGATCGCTCGCTGCAATGGAGTGAATGGATTGACTCCTGGCAGTCCTGCTTGGCAAGCTACTGCATTGACGTCTACTCCCTGCTCAATCAGCAGCCCAACTTCTATGTTGGCTTCAATCTTTCGTTCGCAAAAAAAGTGTATCGGCGCATAACCATTGCCAGTGCCTGCCATACCTTTATGGCTTTCTTTCATGTTCTTCTTGAGCTCGGCCTCACGGACCAGAAGAACCATCCGGTCAGGGTCATATTCTTTCAGCAACCTCATGGCAGAATCTATCGCGGCATTTTTCTTCCCTTCTTGTCGGAGCATCCTGATAGACGAGAACCTCGGAACCAGCTCTTGCCGCGTTCGTGCAGGCGGGTGCGTTGACACACTCAGTAATCTACTCGCAATGCTCGGACGTGACTCCTTCTGTTCCTGACGCGAAAGACCGACGCCTGTGACAGATGGATTGCGGGAGCCGCTTTCTGTCACTGCCTCACGCCCGACCTTGTCAGCTTTGTCAAGCACATGTGAATCCGACTTGGTGGCGCTAGGTCTAGAGAAAACACTAGACCAACTTATCTTTTTGCGTGACGATGTGCTGGTAACGCCAATGTTTGGTGGCAATGGATCAGGCTCGATATTCGGTGTTGAGATCCCCGGTGCCGTCTCGTGTACCGCTGTCTGCACCTTCGAAACATCTGTCTCGATGAACTCATGCTCAGTTAACTGGGCCAAAGCTGTGGTTTGCGTAGGAAAAGTTCCAGCATGGCTGGTCGAAGACTTTTGTGGCGACCATAAAGAGGGCCTACAGGCGTTGTTTGCACGTATGGAAAGAACGGGACTGCTCTTCATGTCCTCCGGCAAACGTTGTGAGGAGGCTCGAGGTAAGCACGCAGTCGTGCCTGTTTCCCTCGCCTGCATGATAGTAAGTACGACTTGGTCGGTCTCTGATCGTGCACAGTCTACGGGCGCTGCTGTGTGCACATTGACAGTCCCGCTCGGTAGAAACGAATCTGGTTTCACACTCGTCTCCGAGGATACCACTACCTCGGGTACCGGAACGTACATCCTGTGCGTATCCCTTGAGTCATCTGAGGTTGCTGGTAGATTTCCAGGCGTTGCGTGGAAGCTGAGTGATTCTGCTGAGCGCTTGCTCCCGGCCGGAGGTTCTAGAAATCGACGATAGGCACGAGCGTTGATTTTGTCGTCTTTGGCAGAGTAGATGTCGATGAGAAGCTGCACACTCTCCAGTGTAAGTGAATTTTGTGCTCCCAGTAAACGTCTTCGGCCCTTAAATGCCTCTTTGCCCCGTTTCTCAGCAGCTTGGAAATCGAGTCGTTTCAGGAATACTACGGCGAGTACGTGACAGGCTTCGAACTGGAGACCGTGCCCGGGCCCTCCCTTGGTGCTTACTGCTTGTGAAGAAGCATCGTCATTCATGACGAGTAACGCTGTACCATCCGCTAGGGGCTCGAGAATTTCTAGAGCTTCTTCCTCTTTCTCTTGCTGCATCAGACAATCGGCGAGCATCAGAGCGATATCTCCATAACTGTAATCGAGTCGTTCGCGGAAATCATTCTCTTCTGTCATCTCAAGAGCGTGTCTGAAGTTCTCCTCTGCTCCAGCATAATCTTCGATCTCCAGATCAGCCTGTCCGTTTGCCATGTACTCCAAAGTCAACTCGAGCTCGATCTCATCATCTTGGTCACCGGAATTCCTTTGAGTGATGTTTTGCTTATCTTGAATTGGTACCGACGAAGAGCGACGGCGGTGGCTTCCTACTACTATACTTTCATCACGCTCAGTTATGTGACAAGTCGACGCATTTTTCAGGTGCCACGTGTTTTGTCCGACGGAAGGAATGTCGTCCTCGTGTTGAGTATCAGCTGCCGTAAGCCCTGCGTTTGTAGCGGATAGTTGATTCAGTGACGCTGTCACATTGTTCATGAAGACATCGACAGTATTCGAAAAGCTGTGCATGTTTTGGAGAACTATATGCTTTGCTGATGACGATGAGCGCAGAAGTCCTTGTAGGTTCGACGAAAAGTCATCGTGCTCGCCCTTGAGTGCGGTCAGAGCTTGTAGAGCGTTGTCAGGTGCAGTATCGTGGACATGAGACCGTTGCAGTGCCAGTACTATGCTGATCATGGACACAGGGATGGAGATATTCTGCTCCAGAAGCTTGACGGCGGCCTTCGTAAAGACCAATTCGCCCACCGCAAGTGCCTCGGCGAGATGTTTCAATATCGAATTGACTCGTCGCGAGATATACTCGATGTTCTGGAGGATTCGTTTGAGTTCGAGTATTATGTTCTGGCAATCATTCAAAGCTAGGGAGAGCTTTGACCACAGCTTTCCCCCAGCATAATGATTAGTGGTACGAGCAGCGTCTAGCATTATACCATCCTTCAGGCTCGTATCCAGCCTGTCATAACTCAGTTGCAGCGCTAGCAGGCTATCTTTGAAAAAGGTGACTTCGCCATTGACGTTCTTGACTTGACTGACCCATTTGGTGATGCTGCAATTGCATTGGGAGCAATGCACAGATAATTGACTTGTGCTTGCCAAAGCCGAACGTGCATCCATGTCCATTAGGGTTGAGTATTCTGACACAGTGATCAGGCTGAAACTCAGCCAACACTATGCGTTGTCTTTATCGTCGGGGCGGAAGCGGATTATAGTATAAAGTTGTGAAACGCATTCTAGCTCTTGCTTGACTGACGTGCGATCTGAGCGGTATAGGCTCGAGTTGAAGAAGGCAGCTAGTCGTCGTCATGAGAAAGCAGGACAGGCATCAAGCGTTATGAGTCGTCAGCTCATTTATGTCGATCATATTCCGAGGACAAGCAGATTGGGAGTCAAGAAACCTGCGGGGGCTCAAGCAGTCTCAACCTTGATTTGTTAGCCAGTGAGTCGCTTGAGGAGAGCGCTGGACGAACCACTTGTGCATATTGTCGCACGAATGAAGGAGCGGCGAATGTTCGTGGCCCTGACCTCGACTCTGGTCAGGATTAGGCGTATAGGCATCATGCGCTAGCGTGCGGAGTGAGCCTTGCGGGCTAACCTGGGTGCAAGCAGCTAAGGTTTGGAGTAAACAGCCTTAGCGAAACTTCCAGCCAATCGCATGTGAGAGACAAGGAAGCGGCCGGTCATGCTGGGGCCTTTTGAGGCTGCGCAAGTGTTCAAATCCCCTAAGACCTGCTGATCTGGATGACAATGGTCAAATTGATGGAGAAGTGGACTGCACGACAACATGACAAGGTGACAAGTCCCCCATCTTGAATATGCTCTTACCTGCAAAGCAAACTTTCGTGGTTAACCTTTCGCCATCAACGCTTGATTTGGATTTTGATCATTCTCTTCGTCGCTTTCAGCGTCTTCGTCGCTGTCAGTGACCTCTTCACCACTCTCTGTCTCCTCTTCTGTTTCGGTCTCTTCCTCATCAGCGTCTTCGTCTTCGCTCTCGTCGAGCCAATCATCGAGTGTCTTGCTTTTTGCTGCAGACCTCCCCTTCATGACAGCACTTTCTAGTCCTTGATCTTTAATGGCCTCATCAAGTCTCTGGCTTGCTGCAACGGAGCTGACTCTGTTTGCTTGACTTACATATTCCTCCTTATGGACATCTAGCTCATCTCGCAATTTTGGGTCCGGCTCTTTGCCCGCTTCCACCCAATCTGGTAGACTAATATAGCCGGGCAAACCGTTCACACCAGCCACATCTTTCCCAAGCGCAAGCGTGCTGGAGCCAAGTGTCAGGTCCTGTCGGATCTCAGAAGGTGATGGCGTGTGCGGCACCGGCTTGGGCGCCGATATCATCAGAGAAGCGAGTTGGGTTGAAGATGGGTTTGCAAACAAAGTTCGAAAAAGTCGCATGCGATCACGCAGATCATATGATGTGTCGTATCGGACAAGAGAAAGCAAATACGACCACAGCTTTGGTATTGGATGGTCCACGTCCTGGTTGGAACCAATTACTTTGTCGGTTTGGCCATTGGTCCCATTCTGTTCGTCACTCGCATGTGCCCGTTCTTCGGCAGAAGCAATGGACTGACTCTGTAGATACTGCAGGTAGACTTTAGCAGCCAAAAGCACGATTTGTTGTTTGGCCTCTTCGCTTTCGTCTGAAAAGCCTCTAATAAGGATGCGCAGAACGTCGGGCGCAATGTTGTTGTCCGGATCTTGCCCTGCGAACTCACCAACGAGCCAAACGATAGTGGCTCGAGCTTCTGGACTCGTAGTCCGGTCCAGGTTTCTTGCAAGGCGTATTATTGTCTTTCGATGTGCTTGAGGGTCTCGTTGTATCAAATGTCGTAAGACTGTAAGCACTTCCGACACTAGCACGTTGTCAAAGCTAGAAATTTGATCAAGCAGGACCTTGAAGCATCGTGAAGACGATCTCGCATCACTTTGCGCGCATCGACCTATCGCTCTGACAGCCTCTTGTATCTGCTCGAGTTCGACACTGTGAGCGAAGGCTTCGAGCTCGTTGAGGATCAATGCTTTCAGTTGTAGATTTGCGTGCGGAAATATTAGGGTCAAGAGCTCCATCTTCAAGCGCCACGTTTGCCTTGTGTCTCGATCATTGATCATGAACTGCGTCGTGTAAGGTACGAAAAGTTGAGCGTGTTTCAGAGCTATCAAGACGATGTTCGGCAGCACTACCTGCTGTATCTCAGGCGGACCTCTCATGAGTGCTACCAAAGGCCCTGTCGTTTCCTTGACGTAGTCAGCAGTGCCCAGATACAATAGACAGCTTGCAGCGGCTATGACGATGGAGGAATTGCGGTTCTGTAATAGTAGCTGGCAGGATTTGAGAAGTAGACTGAGGTCCGGGTCGACAACGTCAGTATATTCTTCTGTGACCTCGGTTTCGTCGTCTTCGTCTTCGTAGAAGCCTTTTTTGTTGACTTTCGTGATTCTCTGCCTCTTCCGAGGAAAAGATTTTCGCGAATAGACCAGAAGAAGCCGCAAAGTAGCAAGCTGACCCCATTCGTCCATGTCGACTAATTTCTTTACCAGTCCTCGATAGTGTCGATGCACTATATCGATCCGATCCGGACATACCTGCAAGAAAGCCTGAGACGCAGGTCCCACGACGAAGTATTGCTTATCTCCCAGTAGAGTTGAAATGTGATCGGTGAGTTGAGGTATCGTATTCGGGTCCAGCTGATAGCATTTCGGGATTGCTAAGGCAGCTGCTTTCCGGACCTGTGGACTGAGGTCGGACACCCCTCGCTTAATGGCAAGGAAGACGATCTGGCTGATGACAGGCACCCTCATACCAGCCATAGTCCTTAGGGCCATAGCTCGGACTTGCGGATTCTGGTCGCCAAGACTTTTCTGAATCGCATTGACTGAGAGCAGGGCTAGATCTGGGTCGGATTCGGCGTAATGTAGGAGGTATATGTAGACGAGCTTCTTGACCTCGATATTGGGATTGGCGACATTCTTCACCACGGACGAGAAATACGGCAGAGCAGGTTTGTTTAGGTAGATCATGCTGATGACGCGCCGCAAACCATCGATAATATCGCGGTCACTGCGGCTATCAAGTAGAGCCTTCATCTTTACGAAAGGGATGCTCTTAGACGAAGAAGCTGATTTGAATCGGGCCCCAATCGCTTGCGCAGCCTCGACTGTTAGGTCCCGAGCTAAAAGGCAGATTAGTGATCGATCCTCGCCCAGGTGTCAATACATACCAGGGTCCATCATGGACGAAACAGTCGAGATAGACTCCATAGTGACGGTCGTTTCTCGCTTGATCGTGCAGTCTAGACAAGTCAGGCACGCTGCATAGAGGAAACCAGGGTGATAGTTGCCCTTTCGAGATGTACGTTGAATGTCTTGGCGCTCTGTTCGGCAATGACGACCGCCGCGGTACCTGGATTGAGTGGATCACGAGATCAACGTAGTCTACGTTCACCGCACCTCAATTTCACAAATCTTGATGAGTTAATCCTTATGACTTGGTGGGACTCGTTGTTCGAGGAAACTCTTAGATTGGCGCACCTTCAGGTACGATGATGCACTTTTTCGTAGTATATTGTGTGCGAGGTCGCCCTCTTCAACAATTCGTGCGAGGGTAGAGCTAAGAGCTCAAGGAGGGAGTGAAAGTATGGACAGATCAACATCACTCCCGCTCATCGAGACCACCGCGAAGACGATTGGAGGCCTTATTGAAGACCTTTGCATCAACCTCCAGGCTACGACAATCATCATTGCCTGCTGCACAAGGTCGCGTTTCTTCGAACAACTGGCACTACATGCATCGCCCACTTCAGAACATCTAGACGATCAGCGGCATGAACAGCAGAGTACTAACGAAGCTGTCAACGAGCACAACGAGACAGCTCGTCAGAACCCTTCCAAACACAACCCAACTTCACTTCTTCGACCTACCCTCAGACTGCTCGCAACTAGTCTGCACACTAACATAGTCTTTTGTCCCGACATACCTTCCTTCAGAGCGTACGTTTCAGCGCTTCCTTTCCGCGATACTCCTTCAGCAACCGTTATTGTGGACATGTTGACGATGCACCATGGCACGTCTGAGTTCACCATTCAAGGTCTGTCACGGACATTTGCAATGCTAGCTTCCGTGAACCACCGGTTGGCGAGTGGGATGCAAGTTGTGGAGTGCAACGACGTTCTTGACCCTACCGATGTGCACAGGGGTGTCAGGCTATGGAATGCGGAGGTCCCGCTACTCAGTGGGTCAGTCAAGATCGGCGAAGCAGGGCAAGGGTGGGCAAGCAGGACCACAAATATCAGAACTTTTGCTGAAAGATGGTTTCAATTCCAATAAGATAACCGGAGAACCTAGGTCTCATGCTGACGCTCAACGCTCGCTTTCTTCCAACATGCCAAAGTCAAACTGGGTATCTCCAAAATCATACGTCAACCAGCGCCATCAGTCGTTAAATCGTGCATCAGGTCGGTCAGTAGTCTCAAGCATCACGAGATGCTTTGCTCCATCTCGGTGATGTATAGCTTGATGTGCGACTCGAGCTTCAGGTATTCCTCCTGAGCATCTTTGACCTCTTTCTCAATGGCTTCTTTCAGCTCGGCCATCTAGAAGAGTCGTTAGCGCTTGCATTAGCATCAATTTGACTACCACTTACCTTCTTCTCAGTCTGGTCAATCCTTCCTTTCCGTCGATCCATATCTCGACTCTTCGAAGCTCTCTCGTCTCTCAATTGTCTCTGCATCTCCCACAGCTCCTCCATCTTCGTTTTGTTGGCGTCTTCTCTTTCTTTGTGTTTCTTTCTCAACTCCTCTATTCTCTCTTCCCACTTTGCAAGTTGTCTCTGCAATAACCTCTCGTTCTGTTCAACCTCCCTCACACTGGCGCCCCGCTCGTTCAAAGCCTCTTTGTTCTTGGCAGCTCGCGCATCCTCGTCTTCCTCCTTCTGTAGCTCGATGGCGATCTCCTCGAGCACCCTAACGCAGGCCTGCACATCGTTATGCACCACGCCGAAACTGTCCGAGGAGGTCTGCAGCGCTCTTGTTCGTCGCTCGAGCATGTCAATTTGGCTCTTCTCACGCATTAGATTCTCTTGCAGCTCAGTCAAGGCACCCTGCAGCGCAGCTGGACTCTGCAGCACGTAAGGCCTCAGCTTCTCACTCTCCTGGCGGCTCCTAACCAACTTTTCCGTCTTGTCCTCGAGTAGCTGCTGAGCTCGATTTTTCTCTGCCTTTGAACGCTCCAGCTGTTCTGCAATGCGTTCTTGTCCTTTTCGCAGCTCGAGCAGTCGTGCTTTCAGTTCGTCGTTCCTCCTTACTTTCTCCTTGACAGCGGCCTCCATGGCCTTCCGGTTCCGCTTCATATCCTCGAGCCGTTGCTGCATGTCATCGTTCTCGGTATACAGCTGTTCAATCCGATTCTTTGTCTCCTCTGCCTTGTTGAAGTTCTCGTCAATCGCATCCGTCTGGCCCTCTCTGAACCGGATGAAATTGATCACATAGGAAAAGATCTTGCCCAAACGCTCGTACGTCGGTCGCACTAGGTCATTCATGCTGAAATCGTGCACACCGCATTCGACCAGCATCTTTCTGAGACTGACGAAGAAGCCCATCATGAGCCGCGTGTCGACCGGCACAAGGTCAGGGTACTCGTTGCAGACATCTTCGCAGGCGGCGCGCATGGCAGGATCGATCGAGTCGCGTGTTGCATTCATGAGGATGTCGCCGAGGTGCTCGAAGACCATTTGGATTTGCTGTGGTTTGGGGTTTCGTAGGTCTGCTTCGGAGAACGGGACACCTATGTCGCTGATGCATCCTGCTATCTCTTGGTCTGACTGAGGCCATCATGTTAGCAGGTGTCAGATCGGTGTTATTGCGCAAACCTTACCAGTCGCATGAATGCATCGGGATCCTCCTCTTTGCGCTTCTTCGTCCCTGCCTGGTGGGACGACCGGTATTGGGAATTCATGTTGACTATCGATCAACGAGGCTACAGATGAACGTAAGGTGGGCGACGGCGACCTTGGAGTGAGGTTATGCAAGACAATGCGCCTGACTAACGACGGCGACGGTGCCGCGAGTTGACACTTTTGTTGTGGTCTCATATCGGGGTTAGTGGCGGCCCGCATGGCAACCAATCACATTCTGGCCGCAAAGCCCACCACAAATCTGCGCACTAGTAGATGAGTCTTTCTTGGACATGACAATACGTCAAGCGTTATCGAGACATCACATAAGAAGAGAAAATGGCACCAAGCAGTCAGGCAGGTAAGTGGCTGTCCTATCTACAATGAAGTGCTTTGTATGGGCCACGGTGTCGTTCAGGCGATGAGATCCAGAATCAGCCCTTGACGTACCGTCAGAATCCTGCTTGGCGCCGCCCTACAGTCAAACCACAGCACATGTCTTATAGCGCTATTGAGAAGTGCTCAGAAGAAGTCCAGCTGACGTGAGTGCTCTCAGGTCTTGCGACACCACCTCCCGAGGACTCATCCTCAAACTTCGACATTGTCTCCCACTACAATCGTCTTACCAGCACCGACCCATCTATAACACCCGCCATAGCAGCTATCGAGTCATTGATAGCCATCCTCTCCGCCGAATCTCCCTCAACCATAACCGAGACAATCACCCTCCTCCAAAGAGCATCGACTACCCTTCTCGCCTCCCAAGCCAATCCCATCCCTCTATCCGCCGGCACAGAGTTGATCCAACGATATATCATCACCTCCTTCCAGCAGCAACCAGCTCAACTCTCAGGCCACGACTTCACCCAACTGCGCCGTCAGTTAATCACCAACAGCAAGTTGTTCGTCAGCCGAACGAAATCGGCGAGGTCAAAAATCGCCCATCACGCCCTACCCTTTATCAGAGATGACAGCACAGTCTTCGCATATGGCTCAAGTCGAGTAACAGATGCAATCCTAAGTCACGCCGCCGAATCCACTCGGTATTTCCACGTCGTGTTCATCACTTCCGATTCAACGGACAGTAACGAGGCCACCGCCCTGGACCGATCCACGAAACGTCTACTAGCCCACGGTATCCCCGTGGCCACAATACCATTCTCCGCTATTTCACATGCGATTGCATCGCTGCCGAAGCAGCAAGCGAGGAATGTGCTCTTTCTGCTCGGCGCAGAAGCAGTTCTCGAAAACGGCGCTGCAGTGTCAAATCTTGGATCCCACCTCGTAGCATCGCTCGCCAAGACCAACTCCATACCTTGTTATTTCGCGGCTGAGTCGTACAAATTCACGAGGCAATTTCCCACGAGTTTTGGTGATCAGGACTTGCAGAGAATGGGTGCAAAACAGCAGGTGTTGAGATTCCGATCGTCGCTCGACGAGGAAAAGGAGAATGAATGGGGTGTGCAGGAAAGCAAGGGCGGAGGCAACGGTGTCAGCGTCGATATAACTCCGCCAGGACTCATCAGCGGACTGATCACCGAGAGCGGCATCATGACATGTGAAGGGGTCGCGGAGGAGCTGATCAAGTTGTGGTTCTGATAGGCTTGGCACAGCATGCAGGATGAGAACAGACGAGCCACCAATGTCCCAAGACGTCGTGCGATATCGAAGTTCAGGATCCTCAACACGCCCACTTTCACTCGCTCACACAAAAACGACAACTTCCCGTGCCCTGACCACCACCCTCCGGCTCGAAGTGTGACCACACATACCACAACTCCTACTCTTCTCCCAACAATGACCAAACCACATCGGAAAGCCGAGTCTGCAAACCAAAAGCAGTCCCAAATCCAATTTAGCAGCAGTAGCAAGGGATACTGAAACGAGTTCAAACTACTCCCTGCGCGAGGCAGCCGGATTCGCAATGGTCCACGAACGCCAGACGACTAGAGTGGGACATCTAATTCATGTGACGAGTGAATAAACGAAGTCGACAACTTCGCTACTGGCACCAGTCCGCGTGCGCCGTTGTTCATTTGCGTCCCACGATCTGAGTCATGGCCCTAGGACACTATCGTGAATTGTGTTGGGAACTCGAGAGAGAGACGGAATTAGATATCCGCGGTGTGACGACTGAGAGGGTGTGTTGGGAACTGCGGGCAATACCTACCATACTATGGGAGGGTCGTCAAGGCAAGCCCAGCTTTTCCCCAAGGTGGGTTTCAGAAAGGAGTGAAGGAGGAAGGTCACGCGGGGTCAGCTTGGCGGAAGACAAAACAAGCCAGAGGCAGGAGGAGTTGAAAACAAGATGCGTACATACGAGGCCATTTTTTTTCAATCAACAAGATCGGATTCAAACCCGACCTTGCGTACAGATGACGGATCTTCGAAAGCTATAATTCCGGCTGAGCATCAGTTGTCACTATACCCCATCAGAGCATAGCAATTTTCTCTGCTTCCCGATCATCGTGTCGACCTCATCCGCGTCGGGCTAGAGATTGAGTCAAGTCGCGGGCGATACACATGGCCATCTTATTCTTTGCATGCCGTACCAGATTGCACAAGCCTAATCCACGAACAGACCGTCCAGGTCCAAGACTTTGCCGCGACGTTGTAAAGCGTGATATTGCCTGTTGTAGGTTCAGTTTGCTTCGTGCATGTGGCAGCGCACCGCAACCCATGCACTGATGTGGCCGATGCTCAACGGGTGTCCTGCGCTTCATCTGGAACGTGTCCGAGCTCAACTTCTGACGTGCACGCGAGGAGTCATGTAGGAATTAGGGTAAGAAGGCTTCGTCCGGAAGGAGCGACAAAACGGCAGTGGGGATGCTGAGGTCAATACCGAGATTTGTAGAACAGACTGAGACCGGCGTAGCATAGCACTATTGGAGATACTGCAGTGGTCCAGTCTTAGCTGTACGTGCTGTAACATGCGCGTTGACCGCTGTATTGTGGACACCCGCATTCCATACTCGCCTGAGCAGCTGCTCAGCATCGTGCTCCTTCGGATCAAGACGAAGTGCGCTCAGAGAATGGCACTTTATGTCTTGTGCAAGACTTCGCCTAGGTATTCTCATCCGACCTTGGTCGTAGTTGTTGTCGCTTTGTAGTCGTGATCGAGATACGCACTTACAGACGAGTCTGAGTTCCGTAGTATACTGGCTGGTCGGCTATCAGCCTCGTAATTGGCATTAGCCTCTAGTGCATTACAATTGCCAGAGCTTAGTCCGCTTGATATCGAGCCTCAGCACTCTCAATCAGCCTGAGATTCACCGCGATATCCTCCCCAGGTTTTTGAGCTGCGCCCAGTGAGCTTTCTGGTAGGACCTTAGTCCTGGTCAGCAGTAGCAGATTCTGAGTTCGCTACGTTCCCATCATTTGCTTCGTTGCCACTATTTGCCTCGTTCCCATCGTTCGGGTTGTTTCCAGCATTGGATTCATTACCCCTGTTCGCCTCGTTCCCATTACTAGCTTCATCACCACGATGTGCGTGGCTCATACTCCCGCTAAACCCCATCTCTCTCGCTTTATCCTGGACCACCCTAGCCTGACCCACGGCCACACCCGGTTTAGCGTGTGTTTTGTTCGGTCCTTGCATCTCGTCGTTAGTCAAGTCTGTGCTCAGTAGATGAATACGTTGAGCTAACAGTCTCTCTGGCTGCGAGACGGCGATGATCAACGCCTTGGTCGCTGGATCTGGTTCGGCGGAGGAGGTCGCGGAGAAGAACACTTCAGGGTCACATGATCTTGGTCCTGGGGCCCGTTCTTGGCCAGTCTAGTCAGTTAGTTGTTCATTGGCCGGGCAAATTCTATGTGGTAAGCTGGCAAGGGCTCTAGTGAGAAGGAATGGGCGGAGCAGACGTTGTATAGTGTATCGCCGCGTCCCTAAGCTTGTGTCGGTCGCGTAGTAGCTCCTACCTTGTCTCGATTCGAAAGAAACCAAGCACATGTTTCCAAACCCCGGTCGGAGATGAATTTATACCCCTGGGCCCGCCCGCTTGAACTACATGGAGATCCCAGTGCTGGCACCCCACCTCTACATCTCATCTGTCCCGACGCGACTCACGCTCGCACTCTCACTAGCCCTCACCTCCCCCCATGTCCTCCCCGCCCGCCCATCGCACCCCTTACCCGGATCCTCCTCCACCATCCTCTCACAAAACCTCCTGCCAAACTCCTTATGCAGCGCTGCATGCGCTGCCTCCAACTGGCCCCTCACATACCACCCCAAAAACACATTACAATGTACTTGCACATTCTCCGTCAATACTAAGAACCCCGGATTCCCCTCCTCCTCACCACTCACGATCCACTTCCCCCGCAACGCCACGCCGCTGCCCGGATCCGCGATCGTTTCCACGCCGACGCTGTCGCGCCCGTGACCCTTCGGTATCATGGTTGCCTCCGTATCGTACAGTGGCCGGAAACACGCGCGGTACGTCAGCAGCTTGCTCGCCAGGCCGCCCAAGAACGTGAATTTGTCGATGATCTCGTAGTGCACGAATTCGCCGCTGGTCGAGTCAGTGAAGCGCGTGCAGGACGGCGTGGGCGCTAGTGCGACGTTGAAGTCGGGGGCGAGGCGGTCGAGGTTGACGAGGCGGGAGGGGTCGGAGGGGGAGACGACGCTGTAGTGCTGGACTAGGGGGTTTAGGGTGATGATGAGTTCTGGTTCGTGGAGCATTTTGACGGCTGTTGTGAGGCCGCGCTGGTGGATATGTGAGGCCGTTTCTAGCTTGGGACTGGGGCTGTCTGACAGGTGCGCTGGGGTCTGTTTGGTTGGGGGCAGCGGCAGGTAGCTTGTGTGGGTGAATTGGAAGAATGTGGTGAGGGACATGGTGGCTTCGATATGCTGGTAGTGGCCTCACAGGTAACAATATGCAGTAGAGGCTATTAGCCAGGTAGTACTGGTAGAGTCCTTGTGCTGAAACGGTGGTCAACAGGAGAATTGCTTTGACTCGTCGCTTGCTATGAGACTTTTGTTGAGGTATAGCAGGAGCAGTGCCTGTTTCCTGCTGAACAGACACTGTTTCTCAGCTGGTAAGGAAGACCATGAAAGTTTACTTTAACTGACTCCTCGCTGTTCCCCGATATGATAACCAGGTGGTTGATCTACTAGTAGTCCGCGCGGCCGTTGTTACTTCACGAATTGTCTGCTGCTATCAAAAAGGCTCACAATGTCTGATGGTTTATTTCGTATCTAGAGTACGGATCAGGATACCAATGAGAGCATCACGGCCGAGGTCTTTTGGAGTGCCTGCTGAACAATGTACCATAGACTATGAAAGCAAGATCGAAGTCACAAATGGGAGAGAAGCATCAGGCATCCCAGCATGCGTGAGTGGGGCGGTCCCTAGGGCTTACGGGCCGCAGACGCTAAGCTTTCACCCGCAGTTCTGGAAAAGCTTGACTGAGGTGGGAACCTACCCGAACAGGTGCATTACGCTACCTACCTGTTAGGCCGAACTCAACAAAAGCACATCTAGGTAGCCAGGAGAATGGATTTGAATTTTGAGTAGAAGATAAAGACCTTGGTAAGTTTGAAAGCACGACGCGGCGAGTCGCGCATTAGAAGGGCGAAAGCGGTGTCTTCGCATACCACGGCTCACCAGCCCTCGAAGTTGCCGAACCCCCCGGCCTTTGTCTTCTTCCGGGCTGGCCCTGGGTCTGGCTCTTCTTCAACAAATTCAACAATCTCATCTTCGTTGTTCGCAGGTGCTGGAACTTCGGCTAACCTCGCCTTTAGGTACTTACCAACCCCAGCGCTGTCTCTATCGACAGTCCCATCTGCGCGAATGCGCTTACCAGTCCAAGTCGTCCTGTTATCATCGTCTGCTCCTACTTGTCTTCTCTCCTCTTGTTGGCGCTCAACATTCTCTGTTGCTTTCCGCTCTTTCTGAAACTCTTCGAAAGGGTCGACATACACCACGACCTTTTCCAGCATGATGTCTTCAACTGGCCGATCGTCTTCGCCAACTTCGGCGGCCTCCAATGCATTCAAGGTGGCATCACTCTCGACGGCCTTCCCGAATATGGTATGTTTGCCATCCAGGTGCGGCACTTTGCGGTAGGTGATGAAGAATTGACTCGAATTGGTATTCTTGCCTTTGTTGGCCATGCTTAAAATACCACGGGAGTCGTGTTTCAGTGGACTCAGAACCTCGTCGTCGAAGTTCTTGCCCCAGATGGACGACCCACCACGGCCGGTGCCGGTAGGGTCGCCACCTTGTATCATGAAACTGCGAATGTTCCTGTGGAATTTGATGCCATCATAATAGCCTTTCTGGGCAAGCCTGATAAAATTCCAGACAGCTTTTGGAGCATACTCGGGATAGAGCTCCAGGGTGAGTTCTCCAAGAGATGTCTCGACACGCACATAGCCTCTCTGTTTGATTCGACCACGTTTCAGCAGATATTCTTCGTCACTCATCAAAGCTAACGTGCCAGAGGTGTGCGGAGTGACACCTGTTGATGTAAAAGAGGCCGCGGCTAGACCTGTGGTGTGCTTGGTAGCATTGTAAGGTGTTGAGGCCTTGGATGAGCTGGCCTTGGAGACTGGCTTAGCGGCTGCACCGTTCTTCGGTTGCGTGGTCAGAGTACCAGCGGCTCTTTCAGCCCGTGCTTTGGCTACTGCTTCTTTGGCTTTGAGGATCTTGGCCGCATTTCCCATAGCAGCGGCATTGACTGCGGGCTCATCTTTGGGGATACCGGAATCCTCGCCATCTTTCAAGTATTTGAAAGAGTTCAAATCACGAGATTCCAGATTTTGAGGATCCTGTAGCACAATCAGATCCTTCTTCGTGAAGTCCTCATCAGACACAAGATCCTTCCACATCTTTGGCTTGAAGTTGAGCCTCTCCAGGGTGTCATACTGAAACACATTTGCCGAGCCTCCATGACGTACAGCCACGAGATGGGTATTGTCTGTGAACTCTTTGAAGGTGACGGGATCGACATATCCAGCTGCCTCGTTTTGCGCAAAATTGAGCTTGATTAAGTCGGACTGCTTGAGAGGCTTTCCGTTGGTGGGATTAGTGTCGTGGTTAATCAGCCATCGTAAGATATTCTCGTGATCAAAGATTTGACCCTCGGGTGTGCACACTGGAGTCTGAAAAGGCTGCAGGCTCAGGGCGCAAAAGTTGTATGGCAGTCGCCTGAAAGAGGCGTGAGCACTGTTGGCAGCACGTACACCAGCGCCTGCAGAGGCGGAGAACTGGTCACTCGATGCCCATTCGGAGTGCGTGATCTGTGGGAGTAATGGTTAGCAAGCGTTGGCGCAAAGTCCAGAATCCAGTGGAAGCATACATAGAGCTTGTCCGTCCCTGCAACCTGTCAGCATGCTGATACAGGCGTGAGAATGTGTGCGCTGACCTTTGCCCATTCTGTCGGGCGGGCTCTACAGTATTGGTACAAGTCGCAGAGAGCACGGCAGGTGTGGGTGCTTGAGTGTCGAGAAGAGTTGCGGCAGGTGCAACCAGCAGATGGCCATGGCGCTTACTCGATTGGGAAAACGGCGAGGCCAGGAAATTTAGCACGAGCGTGCACCTGCACCTGCACCTTCCTCCATCGCGACTTCCATCAGCGCTTTGGCTTTGGGTCTTCAGCATCTCTTCTCTTCAAGGCGTGTTTTTAGGGTTTCATTCATTATGCCTTTCTCTCGCTCAGTCAGTGCGCTACTGCGCACTTCGCGCCTAGCTGCGCAGTCGTCGCGCAATGTGAACCCAGTCAACCTCGCCTTCGGCCAGAACAGAGTCGCTGCGAGGACATATGCTGCTGCTTTCCAGAGGACGAAACCCCACGTCAACGTCGGTATGTAAGGCATGGACAGCGTCCAGGTCAAGCATTGACACCGTTGCAGGTACCATCGGCCACGTCGATCACGGAAAGGTAGATTTGCCTCCTCCTATACTGGTGCTTGTGTCTAACATTACCTAGACTACTCTGACCGCTGCCATCACCAAGCGACAAGCCGAAAAGGGCTACGCCAAGTTCCTCGAGTATGGTGCCATCGACAAGGCTCCCGAAGAGCGAAAGCGAGGTATCACCATCTCGACTGCACACATCGAGTACGAGACGGATAACCGACACTACTCCCACGTCGACTGCCCTGGCCACGCCGATTACATCAAGAACATGATTACCGGTGCTGCCAACATGGATGGCGCTGTCGTCGTCGTCGCCGCAGGAGATGGTCAGATGCCCCAGACAAGAGAGCACTTGCTGCTTGCCCGCCAGGTTGGTGTTCAGCGCATCGTGGTCTTCGTCAACAAGGTCGACACGGTAGAAGACCAGGAGATGTTGGAGCTTGTCGAGATGGAGATGCGCGAGCTGCTCTCTCAGTACGGTTTCGAGGGTGATGAGACGCCCATCGTCTTCGGCTCGGCTCTGATGGCTATCGAGAACAAGCGGCCGGAGATTGGTGTCGAGAAGATCGATGAGCTGCTGAAGAACGTCGATGAGTGGATCCCCACCCCTACGCGTGACCTCGACAAGCCTTTCATGATGTCGGTCGAGGAGACCTTTTCTATCTCTGGTCGTGGTACAGTCGCATCGGGCCGTGTCGAGCGTGGTGTGTTGAAGAGGGACCAAGAAGTCGAGATCATCGGTCGCACTATGACGCCACTGAAGACTAAGGTCACCGACATCGAGACCTTCAAGAAGTCATGCGAGCAATCGCAAGCCGGTGACAACTCGGGTCTCCTGCTGCGGGGTATCAAGAAGGACGACATCAAGCGTGGTATGGTCATTGCCGTGCCAGGTACCGTCAAGCCACATACGCAGGCCTTGGTGTCCATGTACGTGTTGACGGAGGAGGAAGGTGGCCGAAAATCCGGATTTGGCCAGAACTACCGACCTGTCATTTTCTTGCGAACGGCCGATGAGGCTGCTTCGCTGGCATGGCCAGAGGGTACAGAAGACACGGGCAAGATGGTCATGCCCGGGGACAACGTGGAGATGGTCATCACCACTCACCACCCAGTCGCCATGGAAGCCGGTCAGAGGTTCAACATCCGAGAAGGTGGCAGAACCGTGGCCACCGGTCTGATTACCCGGATCGTCAAGTAAGGGAACGGAGTAGAGAAGTGTACAACAATGTTCGACGTGTATTACCAGCGACGTGTGCTGTACATTTGTGATCAACGATACCAATGAAGTGGATTTTGAATGAGCGGATGTACTGGTATAGACTCTCAGCTTCACTTTCGAGATACTTAATGGACAAAAGTTGTGCAATCGGCTCTCAATTCGCATTCTCTGCCATGTGTACGACCAGGTTGGTGCTAGGCTTCGCCTGGGGGAACTCGCCGGTAGCGGTGCTCTGCGGGATAATATATTGCTCGTGTGATCATAAGTTTATACATGAACGTTGCGATTCTGCCCTCGCTCTGTCTTCCGCCCACCGTGCACTTCTCATCGCTCACGATGTAGCAGCCAGCGCGCCCACAGTCTCGGAGCCTGCCGCGCCTGCGGTGCCCTCTCGCTCGGCTCTTCGTCTCCTCTTCTCAATGACGAGCTCTTTCCTCTGCGCCAACATCTTCATCTGTCGATCCTCGACGCCCTTCAACCAGTATCCGAACGAGCCTCCTATGCTCGCGAACAATGGGTACACCCATAATGCGCCTCTCTGGAAGAACGGCCTCATCTCTATGCCCATCTGCACCATGCGAGTCGCGATGCCTGCTGTCCGTTAGCTTCTGAGTAGTGGGTGGGATGCGTGCGCTTGCCGAAGCATGACCAGAATAGGATCTTGTGGACCATGGTGGTGGTTGTGTGCTTGTCGAAAGTAGAGGTGGGCGCAGGCGGTGGTTGAGCCCTAGGAGGACGCGAAAGTGGCTGGGTCGAGCTGCAGCTGCCTTGGAAGCTGTCTGATGTCGCTATCGCTCGTGTGGAAAGGAGGGTGATTCGTATATCGTGGTTGGGGTGGAGGTATCAGCTCACCTACAAACACATGAAGTGCAGGTAGGCCCAGTCAGGATTCGGCAAGAAATAGCGCTTATGTGACAGAGCTTCACCGTATTGTTTCGGTAGATCAAACAGACATATCGCGCAACATGCGGAGGAGGAATCACGGAGTGCCAGTGCGACGCGACTGGACCTGCGTGTACTTCACTTTTTGTCCACATGTCAACATAACCCTTGGCTAGCATTCATCTCAGCCCCGTACACATCGCGCAACCCGATGCCATCACGGCCCTTGATATGGCGGACGTCCACATGAGCAACGGTGAGGCTACCGCTGTGCCCATATCCTTACGGCCGCGATTTAAAGTCTCGGAACTCCCATTGGTCAAGGAGCAGCGTTCAACCATCGATGCGCTGCTCCTCAAATTCAAGAAACAGGGTGGCTACGACACACTACGAAAGCAGGTTTGGGCAGCGTACAACACTTCGGAAGCCAAAGACAGCCTGACAACGTCGATCGAGGAAGTCGCTGCTGCGGAGATCGAGAAGAACGTAAACCTGCTAAGCCGCGAGCGTGGGAAGGCTGCCACTCTCATACAAGGTGCTGTCGACCGAAGCGGGGTCTACCAAGATGTCGAGTCACGCCTGGATCAGGAGATTGCAAAGCATTTGGACATTGTGCTGCAGTCGGTGCGAGAGATAAGAAGTTCAGATGTCGGTGCAGACAAAGCGGCCGACGAAGACCAGCGTGGCAGTAAGACCGATGAGCAATATGCGGCCGAGACTGAGCAGCGAGGTGCCGAACGAGACGCTCGACGTAAGAGATTAGATGATATTACCAGAGAGAAGGCGGCCCTGGCGGCAAAGATCAAGGCCTATGAGGCAAAGAAGGCCCAGGCCGAGAGGGAGAGGTTGGCGGCTGAAAGGAAGAAGCGAGAAGAGGCTGAAGAGGAGGCAAGGAGACTTGAGAAGGAGAGACGCCAGCAGGAGGAAGAGCGAAGAGAGGCTGAACGGATCAGGGCGAGAGACGAGCGCGCCAGAAAGCGTGAAGAGGAGCGGAAGGAGCGCGAGCGAGAGTATGAACGCGAAAGAGAAGATCGAGCCAGGCGCAAGCGTGAGGGACGCGACAGCAGGGATGTGTCACGCGGTCCAAGACGAGACTCGGTTGATGCTAGGAAGGAGCCGCTGACCGAGAAGGACCTGGAGGCCGCTGCTCTGGAGTCTTTATTGAACGAAGGCAAAGAGAATGCCGCCACCACCAAGAAGCCCAAAAGAGATTACGAGTACGATCGGGACGACAGGCGACCAAAGAAGCGAGACCGGTCCGTCGACAGCCATAAGAAAGAAGAAAGAAAAAGCAGATCGCGCGATCGCAAGAGCAAAACTCACGATGCCGTGAGCCAGCGAGAGCCAAGCAAAGACATCGAAGAGGGCGAAGCTAGCAGCCAAAAAGGCACTCCTTCCCCCGTTGCCGTAAGAAGGAGGATACGTTCTGCTTCGCCCGTCGGTATCGATCGCTACGTGCCTGGTGGCGGCCTTCATCGCACCGAAGAGGAGAAGGAACGTGACCGTGAAAGGAAAAAAGTGAGAGAGAGTATCAAGGGTTCCGACCGCACACCGAGACCCGATGACAGGTCGTCTTCTCGGCGCTATGAGAGTTGGAAGGCCGACACACCCAAACGTGACAGCAAAGATGGAGAAAGAGACGACCACGACTCACGCAAGGACAGAGATAGAGATTATGATCGCGACAGAGTTCGTGATCGCGATCGCCCTCGTGAACGGTCTCGAGATAGAGACGTTCGTCGACGGTCGCGGAGTCCCCGGAGGGTCAGAGAAGACGACCGCGACAGGCGTGATTCAAGGCGTGATGACAGAATAGATGACAGACGCGACGACCGAAGAGATCGAGACCGTGACAGGGACCGGGAGAGGGAGCGTGAACGTGAACGGGAGAGAGACAGCAGGCGAGACGACCGTAGAGATGATCGAAGGGACGATCGGAGAGACGACAGACGCGAGAGTATGCGCGATCGAGACTACAGCAGCAGGAAGTACGATGATGATCGAGGCGATCGCGAGAGGCGGCATCGAGAGCGCGATGACAGAGATCGCTATGAAGACAGTCACCGGAGGGATAGCGAGCGAAGAGATAGGGACAGAGATAGAGATCGAGATCGACACCGTCGTTAGCATCGACGGTAGTCGTCTTGCCCTGCCAGTCTGTCAGGCAATGGGAGTCAGAACGGCATTCTTGTCTTGGCATGTACATCAACTGCGCATACGCGAAACTCTCGGTTAAAGCGAATTGGTCGTCGCGTTGTTCGGCCATTTCTAGAACACAGCGCACCGAGGTGGCTGCATGAATTTAGCAAATGTCAGAAACATTGTGGACTGCTCCGTTGTGTCTCTAGCCCTCCTGTGAGCGCTCCAGCGCGGATTAGTGAGGATCTGAAGCCTTCGATCTCGATGAATCGCTGACTGTGTCAACACAGTCAGGAGGCGTCATGAATTCTTACGATGCAAGAGAGCGATTACCGAAGAGTTACTCAGCTCTATATCATCATGCTATGCACAGCAGATCTTGAAAGAACGGCAATTGCCAATCCACGGCTAAGTACACAACATGATCCGGAAAACATATCCTCGTGTTACAAGGATCAACAGCGCACGTATCCCGCCTAGTCGGAATGATCGAAGGATGACGCAAGTCCATCTCATCACTCACATCAAAACCTTTCTAACGCTTCATAAAGCACCATAGCGGCGCCCAGAAGCCTATACCACAACACAGCACGACACGACACGACACGAGAACCACACCACAACCATGCCCACCACCATCACCACGAGCCTCCTCCACCCCGTCTTCTACCTAACCCAGCTCTACGCGCTAGCCTACCACTTCTACCACCCATCCACCGGCTCCACAAGTCCCAGCAAAGAACGCCTCCTCATCGTCCTCGCCATCACCCTCGGCCTGCTCTCCACTCTCACCCCGGTCCAGCCTCCGACCCTCCCCAACACCCTCTCAACAGTATCCCTGCTCGCCTCAGAACTCCTCTTCCTCTGGACCGCGCTCACCACGACCCCGCGGCGCTTCGCCGTCATCTTCGCCGACGTCACGCCGCAGTACGTGACGACCACGGGCCCATTCGCCTACGTCCGCCACCCGACGTACGTGTCGTACGCGCTGGGCTGGCTGGGCGTTAGTCTGTCCGTGCTCGGGGCTGCGGGGCTAGCGTCGTGGCGCGCGGGCGCGGCGTGTCTGTGTTTCGCCGGGTTGTGCTGGTTATATGCGGATGCGGCGGAGCTCGAGGAGCGCCAGTTCGTGAATGCGGGGGCGGTCGGGTCCGAGTATAGGGCGTACATGCGGAGGACGGGGCGGTGGGTGCCGGGGAGGTATTAGCGTTGTAGCGTTGTAGCGTTGAAGACGGGGGCGGCCGGGTATGAGCTGAGCTGAGCTGATGGGTGGGTGGGTGAGTGAGTGAGTGAGTGAGAGCCTTTTCTCCGTCGCTCCAGCAAGCAGCGATACCTACTGTACGTATGGCAATTGCCGCTTCGAACAGCCCTGCTACATCAGAGGCCAGCATCGACGAGAACCCCGCGGCACCGCCGATCGAGGTTCCCAACCCTCCTTGTGTCCTTCAAAGCGGCCGCAGTCCCGCTGGATCCTGCTTGTTTCGACTTCGGGGCGAGTGTGTGTGGCTTGGTGAGCGTCTTGCTCTTCATAGCTAAGACGACACAGCCTCGTCGAGCATACAGCTGATTCCTCCTGGCAACAGGCAATCTTTCGCAGCATCGAGAAGGAACTGTCCCCCGTTAGTGTTGCTAGAGTCCTGGCCAGTGCTGCGTGCAGTACTGGCTGCCCACGACTGGGTTAGAAGCCGCGGATCCAGCGTAAAGGTACTACTGTGTTGCAGGGACCAACGGCTGTTGGGCTATGTCGCTGGGAAGAGCAGGGTTGGGCGTGTACCAGAACCGGACAACGAAGCTTCGTCATGGCAGATGGAGATGCGGCGCTGATGCCGACGGTACTTGGAGCGAGTTTGGGACTTCCTCGTACAGCTTTACAGAGCGCTGGGGGCTCGGAAACTAGCAGACAATGGAGGCTACCTGATGGCACTGCTTTATCGCGTTGTGGACTTCTGCTGCGTGATTGCTCACTTAGTATACGGGTTCATGCGTGTGGATGTTGGGACATAGAGTAGAACATCTTGGGTCTTCATCTACCAACCTGTGGGCGGAGTCTCAAGCTGTACTCTGTTTTCTTCGCGGGTTACTCATGTGTTAAACAATCGATACCCAACAGTAGGAGTGTCAAGCCCACTACACAGTCCTCGTTATGCGTCTGTACACATAAAGAGGGCTTACGAAGAAGAGGACAGGCTTCACCGTCGGGATTAGCCAACACCGTGCCCAAGCAGAGTGTCACGCATCTACCCTGCGTGTCGGGACGGTATCTCGAGAACCCTCTCGGTGCTGCAGCTTCAACGATCGACTACTCAGTGCACATTGAGCTGAGCTAAAAGTCCTCGTAACACTTCCGCGTCAATGGTCACATTCTGACCAGCCAAGCCCTCAATGCCGTTCGATGTGGCCACGTCAGGATTTGGGTAGTACCACGAAGCGATCGCAATGATCACATAGACGATCTACGTTGTGATTAGCGCAAAGACTCGGAGAAAAAGCACTGTAGACTTACCACAAGCAATGCACCCTCCAACCAGTTGCTCTCCCCATCTCGTAAGAAGTTGCCGACCACCATGATGCTCAACACTAGCAACACTATCATGAAGATCTCGAAGTTGAGGTCCATTGGCTTGCCCAGAGCCCAACCGACTAGCACAACAAGTGGACCATTGAACAGAGCGGTCTGCACCGAAGGACCGAGACAGTGATAGAGGGCAACGTTGATGACACCATCCCAGGCCTCGTCAATGGCAGTCAAATGTTCGGCTGATTTCTCGACGAGAGGAAGCAGGATCAAGCCCAGGAACTGATCAGGCACGCCAGCTTCAACAATGTCGTCAATCTGCTCGACAAGAACGATCAAAAGCCAAGTCGCGAATATCAGCGATATGCCGAGCGCCACAAACGTCTCGACACCTGTGTATCTCATTCTGGCTGCGTCTGCTTGTCGGTCTGCATCCCTATGCTCGTCCATCTCAATGACTTCGTCAAACGTGCTGTGCGTACTGCTCGCTTTGTACCACAGGTAGCAAAGGAACGCAATGATCAGTACAATACTTGTAATTTGGCTGATCTTCAAAATATCCTTGTATAGTGCCGCTTGTGTGAACTTTTCGTGTAAGATCCTCAGACCACCACTAGTCTCCGTTACTGTCTCTCCTTTCAATGCACTATAGAATGCACTCGGGATGAGGAGACCAAATGCGGCCACGAGGAGGATGCCGCTACCTGTTTCCGAGATGATTGGGTGGAATTTTTGTGTCGTACGTCGAATTCCACCAACCCAGAAGCACAAGCCTAGGCAGAGGAGGAGGTTTGTGAGAATGGAACCGAGGATGGCGGCTTGGATGATGGGAATCAGGTTTCCCTCGTCACCGTTTCCTTCACCTTCACCAACATCATTTGGATCTTGGTTCTTGTGTTGAACGATGAGCACCATGAACAAGATGATCTCAACGATACTGCCAAATGTGGTCTCGATGATAATACCAGCAACTTTGGGCATCTTCTTTGCAAACTCTTGTCCTGCGAAGCCGAGTAGATTGGCGGACGGGATCATGCCCAGATAGGACAGGGCAAAGATCCAGTGATTTTGTCCTGGTGCGGCATATCGAAGAATAATTGCGACCGGAGCGAAAGGCCAGAGGATGTTGACATACTGTGAGACTATGTTCGAGGATGTCCAGGAGACTGAAAGAAAATGTCGTGGATGAAAGCCTGATCGCCCTGATTCACCCTCATGATGGACATGACCGCGGAGGAAGCTCGGTAGTAGAGGAGAAGCTTCATCTGCGTCGTGGTTGGCGTTGTCGTGAGAATTGTGCGTCTGGGCATCCATGCTGCTGTCCGGCATCGAGCCTAGTCCCTCCGTGAGCCCAATACAAGACAATCAGAAATAAGTCCCGTAAGTAGCTGGTGATGTACGATGCTCTGGATGATTGTAAAAGCTCGAATGGAAAAAGTGCTCAGATCGTTGCTGCTACACGCGGCAAAGACTTGAAGGTAGTAGGCACGATCAGCTTATCACCACAAAAGATCTGAGAATGCTTCACAACTTTCAGCGTGTTCAGGTGACAAGAAGACTCTTCTGTATGGGAACCAACATTTTGGCAGAAACAAGGTAAATGCAGTGAGGCGAGATAAGCTTCCAGCCCCGCCGTTATATTACAGGTTCCGGTGTCTGTGCCAAGCCGATTCTGGTTTCCTGCAACGTTACAGTGTTACGCCTCAGGAATAGTACTGAGAGAAGGCATAGTCACACACCATTGTACCCAATATCACAGTCAACAAATGCTACAAGTCCGGGCTTATGTTGGCAGACTAATTAGCCAGCAGCGCCCCTATTAATCTGAAGCACGAAGCGAATGAGCAGGGAGCACTTTGCCGATTTCAGCACTGGGAAACAAGATTGTTTTCTTGGCAGTGCAGCACCGAGGGTCTGCCGGAGCGCTCTGCTAATACCAACATAAAACATTCTTCTTTCAATGGCGTTGCTGCTCATCGTCGTCCCTAGATGTAGGACTGGTACTTGCGCGCGTTCATCACCTACGTTTTGCTAATGTGCTTTGCCGACGCGTAGGTACCTTTTGAGGTGCGGACGGTCCATTACGGACAGTACGCCCAGCGTGTTGTGCCTCTGCGACGAGGCTGCTGAGCTGACAGACCAGAGGTGAGACTATGTGGATCGCCAGATTTCTACCATGACGACTCCTACAACATCAATTGCGTTACCCTACCACGAGCCAGGGATCGTCACGATCCTCACACTCTCCTCTTTCCTCCTGCTGCTGAACTTCGTTGAATACGTGCTGGATCGCCTCATCTACGTTGGCTTGATCGGTCAGATATTCCTCGGGATTGCTTTCGGAACGCCAGGCGGGAAGCTGTTGAATGAAGACACTGAGACCGTCGTTGTCAACTTAGGCTACCTTGGCCTGCTTTTGCTGGTCTACGAAGGTCAATTCAGCCAAGCTTATGCTGGTAGATCGTACTGACCTGATACAGGCGGACTTAGTACCTCATTCAAGTCGTTGAAAGCCAATCTAGCTCTTTCCGCTGGTGTCGCTGCTACTGGTATTGCTCTTCCAATTGGCTTATCGTATGTTCTACTGTCACTAGCGAATGCCTCGCCGCTGCAAGCTTTTGCGGCAGGAGCTGCGTTGTGCTCAACAAGCTTGGGTACCACTTTCACAGTTATGCAAACCAGTGGCTTAGGCACGACAAGGATGGGGGTTGTATTGACAAGCGCTGCAATGATGGACGATATTGTTGGTGTGTCACCACCAGTACATATCTCGCGGGTCATGCTAACTCACACCAGGTCTGGTTATGGTACAAGTTATCTCCAACCTCGGAGCAGGATCAGAGTCATTCAGCGCCGTAACGGTTGTGCGTCCTGTACTTGTTTCTCTTGCTTTCGGAGTCATGGTGCCGTTAGCATGTCGCTATATAGTGCTGCCATCCACCGCACTGATAAATCAGTGGCGGCGAAAACATCCTAGTGGGCTGGCATCGCAACTCTTGCTGAAAGACTGCACAGCTTTTGTCGCCCACACAGTGATCCTGATTGCGTTCATCACAAGTGCCACATATGCTGGTACATCTAATCTGTTTGCTGCTTACCTGGCAGGTGCTGCGACCAGTTGGTGGGACTCCGAGGTCCCCCACGATATTCGTCATGGCGACCATCTTCAGGGGGAGACCGAGTATCAGCTGTCCCAGTTGCCACGTATATCTGCGCAATCAGCTCGAGGCAATGAACCTTGCGCTGGTGATCCAGATACACACTCAGACTCAGCAGAACGATTCCGATCAAACAAAGACACTGGCAGAGCTCAATCTGACCACGCTTCTCGCAAACCAAGCGCGAGCAGCGCCCAGAGTCAGATGCCACACAGCAAGACAGCAACCAATGGCGAAGCCACATTCAGAATGCATTACGCCCAACCGTTACAACGTGTATTCAAACCATTCTTCTTTGCGTCGATAGGGTTCTCGATACCCATCACCCGTATGTTCAATGGTGGTGTCGTATGGCGTGGTTGCGTATACACAATTCTAATGATTATCGGAAAGCTGGCGTGTGGAGCATGGCTCTTGAGATTTGGACTACCATCCTGGCTAAACCGTTCAGCCCCGCCAACGAAACCGAAAGGCGAATCAAGCTCTTCAAACCAGTCAATCGCAGATGAAAGCCCTGCTGGGGCAGCAGAAGGAACGCCCGAGCCATCTATCGCGGCGCGCCAAAGGAGGGCGAATAATTCGGTGAAGCTTCAAGACCACGCCCACCAGATCCCCCAGCCAGCCAAGCCGGTTTCGCTATACCCTAGCACCATAGTCGGCTGCGCCATGGTCGCTCGCGGGGAGATCGGGTTCTTGATCTCGTCGCTTGCAGAGGCCAATGGCATTTTCGGAGAGACGGCCAATGGGGAGCTGTTTCTTGTCGTGACGTGGGCAATCATGCTTTGCACGATCATCGGGCCTGTCGCGGTTGGCGCGTTGGCGCGAAGGTTGAGAAGCTTGTCTAGAAAGGGCACGGACAGGAGAGACGTCCTTGGAGTGTGGGGACTGATATAATCCACGATATCTTCATCATAGGCTTTCCAAGCCCGTGTGGGTTCCACTGCTTGAAGAGCCGAAAAGGCTCGGGTCTGAACCGTATGTCTTGGTGCTTGTGTCCCGTATAAGCGTGCCTTAGCATGGCCATGGCTGTAATGTTCCTATCCGCGACGCTCTGAGATTGAGAGCGCAATCTCTTCGATCAAGAGGTCCCTCTGTAAATGTCGAACTTGCCTTCACTGGTCTTGACGATGTATCCCCGCCAGCAAAGATATTCCAGAGCGTACATGCTATGTCAGCATAACCAAGCTGTCCGCATTAAACTGCGATGGGGGGATCTAGGTAAATGACGGCCAACAAGCGTGCGGGTCTTGTCCTGTTTGAAGGCCCAGCAAGGGAAAGACCTATTCGAGGCCGACTATAAGAATCGGGCGCTGAAGCGCTTGGTCTCCTCTGGGCTCTACAATGCGGGTAAGTCAAGAGGTGGTCAATATGTTTTCGAAACCTTTACAGCACTATAGCAATTCAATTCCTGCGAACAACTCCGTCTGCGTGAAGGAACGGTGCCTTGTTCTAGCTTTGATCGTTGCTCACAACGTCTGCTGTCACCCCACCAGGCATAGCGGTCCGGCGGGGAAGCGCAGGTATGATCTCAACGGTGTCAAGTGTCGTTCGCGCCGAGTGGGTCTTGAAGCTTGCCGAGGCTGATGGGCCGGCCAAAGTCGCATCGCTGCGTCTTGACAACATGGCCATGAGCCGTAGGTTTCCCTGCCTCCTCACAAGATGTGATGGTGCTCTCGACACTGTACTGAAGCGTACCTGCACTCATGCCACAATACCGTCGCTGCAATTGCATATCGACAGATAATGGAGGTCATTAACCCAGTACCGTAATAACGTGTCGGAGCGGAAACGGGCATCTAAGTTAAGTGACTCTCCAACATGCAGTCCTCATCCTTGTCCGCTCGACGAATTAGGTGAGCTGCATCGCGCGAGCACCCACTTCTTAAAGACAACGCACGATGCCGCTGCCGACCTTGGAAGCTATGATCGGTGAGCCCACACTATTTCTGCGGTGGTTTGGGAGACCATGCAAGCTCGATCCACAACTACAGCCTACTTAAGAGGCGCCTCAGTCGCAATGCGGTGAGCAACTCGATTCATTAACCTCACGAACAGGGAGCATATCTAGCAGAAACCATGAAGCTGTTCACCAAGCTCTCGTTGAGCTATTCGTCAGTCGGCGTTCTGTTGTTAAGTGCACTACCGCAGACATGTGAGGGTCTGCCTCAGCCAGCACACGTAACCTCTAGAGATACCAGCGAGGCAGGGACAGCCCAGCTTGACCTGCCGTGCGGACCTATCCTTGCCATCCAAGATGATGGGATCTACCATGCTCGTGGAATCCCTTACGCCTCGGCACAACGCTTCGAAAAGCCATCGCCGGTCAATTGGACCTCAGTCAAAGACTGCACCCAGCCCGCTCCAATCTGCCCGCAAAACCCGTCCAGATTCGACAACATCACTGGTCCCCTGACGGCCGGCCGGCAGCAGAGCGAGGACTGCCTGTCTGTCAGCGTCGCCGCACCCGTCAACGCACAGAACCTGCCAGTGATAGTCTTCTTCCACGGCGGCGCATACGTGACCGGGGGCGGAGATCTGGCCGCCTACAGTCCCGTCCCGATGGCACAGCATGGCGCCGTAGTCGTCACGGTCACGTCCCGCCTCGGACTGCTCGGCTACCTCCCGATCCCGGGCATCGCACCCGCAAACCTCGGACTATTCGACCAGATCGAAGCCCTGAGGTGGGTGCAAAGCAACATCCACGCCTTCGGCGGCAACCCCGACAGCGTCACCATCGACGGCCAATCGGCCGGCGGCGACGCGGTCTACTGCATGCTGGCGGCCGACAACACCGCAGGCCTGTTCCAGCACGCGATCCTCGAGAGCGCGCCGCTCGGCCGCCTGAACGAAACCAGCCGCTCGGCAATGACAGCCGCCATGTCGCAGTACGCGGCCGCCAACCTCTCAGCCTCGGCCACGCCGGCGCCCCTCGCCCAACTGCTCGCGCTGCAAACCGCGGTCCTCGGCGTCGCCGCGCCCATCGACGACACGCTCCTGCCCTACGCGCCCGTGTTCGGCGCCGCCCCGCTGCCGCCCCTCCACACCGCCTACCAGGCCGTCGACGCCGCCGCGCAACACACCCCGGTCTTCATCGGCTACAACGCGAACGACGGGTACGCGTTCAGCGTGCTCCTCCCCGCGCACACCGCGGCGTACTACCAGACGGACGTGTTCGCGGACGGCGCGACCCAGCTACGTGCCAACATCAGCGCCGCCACGCGCCGCACGCCGCCCATGTACTTGTTCGAGTGGGCGCCGCCGGCCGCCGACAGCCCGTGGGGCGCGGTGCACACGCTCGAGCTGCCGTTCCTGTACGGCGAGTGGAGTGCGTGGGCCGACGCGCCGATGCTGAATGGCTCGGACTCGCGGGGCGTCGTGCAGCGCGTCGGGGCGCAGATGAAGGAGCTGTGGATTGCGTTCGCGAGCGGGGCGGCGTTGGAAGGTCAAGTGTTTACGATTGATGCTGATTTCGAGTTTAAGAGTGGCGGGGGGGGGGGGGGGTGGTATGCGTGGTGAGTGATTGGCCTACTGTCTGGGGAGATCGTGGGTCTGCTTTGTTTGCTTGTTTGTGGGGAGTTACTCGATGGGTGTGTGTGTGGAGATGGGTCTCTGCAGCACAAGACGTGCGATAGAGGACTCGCAGCCTCGACTTGAATTCACACTGGTGGTTCTGAGCAGAGTGAAGCAGAGCTTTCCATGCGACGTCTTCTCGTCAGCTCGCAGACGCAGCGATGAATCGCGTTTTCGGCGTGTGTGTGTGCGCGCTGTCCGGCGCAGGCCTACCCAGAACAACACGGCCACAAATAGCAATAGCAACAGCAATAGCAATAGCAGTAGTGTAGAAAGTAGCTTGAATGAACGAACAAACAGACACATGCACACATACACGTCCGTGCACGCATGCATCTCTGAACAGGCAGGGCGGTTTTGAAGGGAGGGGTGGTGCTTGCATAACGGTCTCGATTACCAGACCAAATGAGGCAGGAAAAGTCAATAGTCGTAGGGGTATTCATTCTCTCGTACACGTTAATTCTTTGATCCGTCCCACATGGCCAGCCCACTCCCAGACTCAGCGCTTCCGCTCCCTGATCTTGAACTTGACGCCGTTCTTGTTCGTGCCGCCGATGACATTGCCCATCTTGGCGCGCTGCAGCTCGAGTTGGTCTGCGGCGGCGAGAATGTCCTTCTGCCTCTTCTTCAGGGCTTCCAGCTTGGCGGCCCTCAGTTCTTGCAGTCTCTTCCGTCGCTTGCGGTCAGCTTTGAGTTGGGCGAGACGGTCTTTCTCCTTCTCTGCTTGTTTGCGTGAGAGGAGCTTTGGGGCGGGTTTTGGGAGGGTTGATGGAGGGGTGGCAATGGTGACCACATTCAGGACTTCTTCTTCCTCTGCCTCGTCCACTTCATCTTCGACCGCATCCCGACTGACGCGCGCCTTCTTCCGCACAGGCTCGCCCTCGCCCTCGTCGTCAAAGACGACCTTGTTCATCCTCTGGTTCTTGCCAAACGCGCCGCCCACGCCCACCTCCTCTTGCACCCTGTCCAGCTCCTTCCTCGTCCGCTGGGCCGCGTTCCTCAAGTAGCCGGCGTCTTGGGTCTTCAGCAGACTGACGGCCTCATGGCTCAGGGCGTTCTCGCTCGACTTGCGCTGGCCGTGCTTGCCCTGGCCGCCGGCCTGGCTGAGCATGCCAAAGCTGAATTCATCAGGGTGTCGTTCACGAGTCTTCTGCTGTAGGATGTTGAGTTTTGCTTTCTTCTGGTGGAAGTCGCGGGCGCGCAGGGAGTAGTCTTTGTGTTTCTCCAGAAGGCCCCATTTGGCCCGCTGCGAGGGTTGGGCGCGTTCTTTGTGGGGGCGCCGCGAGACGGCGTTGCGCAGGGAGGACATGGTGGTGTGAATGGGACTGGTGGTTTGCGGGTGGCTGTGCTGAGGGGAGTTGTGCGTGAGGGAAAGTGTCAAGGCCAAAAGTTGCAGTGGAGGTGCATGCGCATTCTACTCTGGGGCCCACTTTTGTAGATCCGTCTGCCAGTGACTAGTAGAGTTACTAGTAGAGTTACTAGTAGTGCATGTGCATGTGCATCATGAAACGGCAGCTGCAAGCTGCAAGCAGCAAGCAGCAACGAGACTCTGCCAATGACCACCCAACACACGCGACAAGCAATGTTCACGACATGAATCCGGCATGACCATGACGATACGAGGTCGACAGAGATTGATAGAACAACGACGGATCCAGAGATAGACCGACCCCCAATCCCACTGGGTCAGACACCAACATAAACCACCTCCCACACCCCATCAGATAGACAGACATCCTCCCCCCACACCATGCCAGGCCACCACATCCAGATCCCCGACGCCGGCACCGACAGCGCCTCGCACTTTGGCGTCAACCACCCGCAAGCCGCCACGGTCAACCTGCGCAACCCGCTGCCGCTGTCCGCCGCCCAAGAAGCCCAGGTCAAAGACCTGTACTACAAGCGCGTGCGCAAGCTGTGCGACCCCGAGATCAAGGCCTTTGCCGCCTGTGCCCGCGGCCGCACCATCACCGCCACCTGGACCTGTCGCGACGAGCGCTTCAAGATGAACAGCTGCATGGTGCTGCATGCCCGGCCTGAGGAGGAGGACAAGGCCCGCGAGGAGTGGTTTGCGGGCATCCAGGCCAGGCGGAAGGAGAGAGAGGACAAGGCGGTCGAGGTCGAGAGGAGGCGGCAGGAGGTGATTGAATTGACGAGGCGGAAGCAGGAGCAGGAGCGCCTCGAGGCGGAGCAGAAGAAGGTCGAGACGACGGAGAAGAAGAAGGGCTGGTTTTCATGAGTTGGGAAGTCAAGGTGTCAAAGAGCAGCCGACGTGAACAGGCGTCTGCTGGGGTATCATATTGTATCATCATCAAAAGCTTTGATCAACCACACACACAGGTAGATCATGTCTGCATCTCCGTGTCACCATCACCATCACCATCCCCATCACCACCTCCCTCATCTCCAAACACATCCTCCATCCTGCCAGCCCCCTCCTCGTCTTCGTCTTCATCCATCTCCTCCTCCTCCCCGTCGACCTGCATGCCCTCGGCGCCCGCCTGTCTCGGCACCGCATCCTCCTCCACACTCTCCTCGCCTTCACTCTCCCACTCATCCTTCAAGCCCCATCCCATGCCTGTGAGACAATGCCGCTCGTGGGGCAACCGCACCCCCCCAACCAACGGCCCCACCTTGTCACTGCCGGTCTCGCGCACCGCCGGCCCCAGCGCGACACGATTCTTCTCGTCCGCCAACTGCTTCAAGAACTCTTTGGGTAGCGACCCCGAGAACTGGTAGCCCAGCCGCGACTGGATGCTCATCCGCAGCGCCGCCAGACTGACGTCGCCCTCGTCGTTGTTCTTGTTTCTCCCGCGCCCTTTGCTGCCCGTCGTCGTCGTGCCCGAGTCGGCCAGGTCGTAGCCTTCGTGTTGGATGTGCAGCGCGTCCGACAGCACCGCGCTCGTGTAGCGGTAGGCAAAGTCCATCAGTTGCAGCGGCACGCGCTCTTGGTACGCGCTGATCCCGTAGGCGGACAGGAGCAGGTGGATCAGCCGGTGGTCGCGTGGCCTTTTCGACGTGCCATCGTCGTGCAGCGATGTGAGAGGTTCCGACAGCAGCGCCTCGACTTTGGCCGCCGGGTCTTGTTGCGAGTTTGGTGCTGCTGCTGCTGCTGCTGCTGCTGCTGGGGCTTGTGACGGTGCCTGTGTTTGTGTCGTTGTGGGCTGTGTGCTCTCTGCCGGTGGGGTGAGCGGCTGTGCGGGCTCTGCTGGTGAAGCCATGTCCCAAGCTCGTCACTACGGCTCTGACTAGACGTGCCTCGCGGTGCAGTGTGAACTATCGACGCTGACCTGTCAGCGGTCGATCTGCGTACTTCGTATCTCGCACTAATGCAAGGAAGCCTCGCAAGCACACTAGAGATGAATCTGGGGAAGTGCCGATGCTTGAGAATGAGGATACTTGCGGCTAATGCAGGACTGATTGGAGGCTGATCTGCTAGTAATCAGGCTAGTGAGGAAACACGACCCGTTCACATGATTCTTCGCCTCGGGAACTAAACTTCGTGCTGAGGCTGACGTATTCAACGTGCAGTGGAAAGTTGAATCCAACAACCCTTCGCGCTTCCTCCTTCCTCCTTCCCCCTTCCCGCGCATCGTTTGGATACCGCCTCTATGCCCCAAGCTTGCACTACCTGGGCTTGAATCTTGCCTGCTTGAAGACATGTAACATAACATCCTTGCACATCTGTTACCGCATCTCATTCACGGGCGTTTCGAGGCGTCACCTGCAACGTCCCGCTATGCTATAGATAGGACAACCCACTGACCACCATCCACCTACCGCTGACTCGTTCCACCATTCCTGCCTCATAACCTGTCCCACTTGCTACACCACCATGCAGTACGTTCGCGGCGTGGCCAGCGCCGTCGCAAAGACCTACAATTCTATCAACCCCGCAACTTTGTCCGGCGCCATCGATGTCATCGTGATAGAGCAAGAGGATGGCTCCCTCGCTTGCAGTCCCTTCCACGTCCGGTTTGGCAAGTTCCAACTACTCCGCCCTTCCGAGAAGAAGGTCGAGTTTCGCGTCAACGGCCAAAAACAGGACTATGCCATGAAACTCGGCGAGGGCGGCGAGGCTTTCTTCGTCTTCGAGACCCAACACGACATTCCCGCTTCCATGCAGACGTCGCCTCTGGTCTCGCCAGCTTCTTCGCCAGACACGATAAAGCCCCAGCGGACCAGGCCGACCTTCCAGAACGAGCCTTCCTTTTTAGATCTCGAAGCTGCCAGGCCGCCATCGCCAGATCTAGCGAACAGCGCCAGGCCCTTCCTGCGCCACGAGAGGTCCAATCTCAGCGACAATGGCATTTACGGGACTTCAATACAACAAGCTGACGTTCCACCCGAGCCATGGTCCGATGGTGCGGGAAATCTAGCTTCCAAGTACCCCCAGCTTCTGCGTGCAGCGTCCGAAGAAGCCATCTCGACCCTCGACCAGGCGAGTATTGATAACATCAATGCCAGCGTCAAAAGGAGTTCGTTCCTGCTGCCTCAACACACGGCCGAAGATGACAGCACAACATCGACACCTATGGACACGCCCACCCTCACACCAGGCGATCGCTCCAAACCGGCCTACAATCGAGCTTTGACCCTGTCCAAGAAGTTGTCCACCTCCAACATCAGATCCAAGGTCACGGAATCCGGCGACCTCATGCTGGACATGACTGGCTACAAAAGCAGTGAAGACCAGGCGCTTAGAGCCGAGGCTCTTGCGCGGAAGCTGCTCTCCGAGGAGCTGGAGAGCAATTACGACATCGGCTCGCTGATCGGCACAGACGAGAAGGGAAACCTGTGGATCTACAGCAGCGAGGAGGCCAAAGACGCTGCAAACAAGCGCGTTCAGCAAAGCAATCTTGCCAACTCCTCCTTTGTGAGCAGCAGTGAGTCGGACCCCGGCTATCACTCCGATAGTGATCGCAGTACGTCGCCAACCTTTGCCAACAACCTCCACATCCGCGCCAAATCGGAGGACATTCCCAATGTGAGAATGTCCGAATCGACTCACTTTGCCAAAACGCTACGGCTGACGAGCGATCAGTTGAAAAAACTCGATCTGAAACCGGGCTACAACCCGATCAGCTTCACGGTCAACAAGTCGACGTGTTCGGCAATGATGTACTTGTGGAAGCACGAAACACCAATCGTCATTTCCGACATCGACGGTACCATCACCAAGTCCGATGTTTGGGGTCACGTATACAACACGCTCGGCAAGGATTGGACGCACATTGGCGTTGCCAAGCTGTACTCCGACATCGTCGCCAATGGGTACAACATTTTCTACTTGACGTCAAGATCAGTGGGCCAAGCAGATACGACGCGAAACTACCTCAACAGCATAGAGCAAGATGGCTGGAAACTACCCAAGGGCCCGGTCATCATGTCACCTGACAGGACGATAGCAGCGTTGCGGCGGGAAGTTTACCTCCGAAAGCCCGAAGTGTTCAAGATGGCCTGTCTACGAGACATCCTCAGCTTGTTTCCAGGCCGAACGAGCCCGTTCTATGCAGGTTTCGGCAATCGTCTCACCGACGCGCTGAGCTATCGCACCGTTCACATTCCGTCTTCCAGAATCTTCACCATCAACTCCAAAGCAGAAGTGTCGCTGGATCTTTTGAGTTTGAACACGTACAAGTCGAGCTACGTGAACATGCGACAGGTTGTCGATCAGTCCTTCCCACCGACCAGCACATTGGTCAAGGAAGGTGGTGAAGACTATACCGACTTCAAGTACTGGAGAGAAGATCCGTCCTTGGACATTGATCATTTCGTGCCGTCTGACTCGGAGGACTCGGAGGAGGATGAAGAGGATGATAGATCACGCGAGTATTTGTCGCGGGCATCGACAATGCAGAGGCCCGCGTCGCTACTTGCAGACTCGGTGATCCGAGAGTCCATGGAGGTGGAAAACCAAGCAGACGTCAGCAAGCTACGCATTGTGGACAGTCTCCAGAGTCGCAGTCCGGACAGTACCGACGACGAGCACTCGGGAAGCGAAGACGAGGACTACGTGAACGACTATGTTGATGGTGGGCGAAGAGCACATGTAGTACGGCGATAGGAGCATTGTTGAAGGCTGGTGTAGGTGCTCTTGAGATACCCCAGCTATATGTATATACTACTGTCGGCATACCGTATGGCACACGTGAAATATCGAGGTCGCATTTGAGTAAACGAGCTGTGTTTCTACTACTCGAGGTGGTGTAACCACCAACAAGAATACTGTAGATGGAGTTCGAATCATGTATTACTGGTATGGTAGATGTCGTGCTTACCTAGCTCAGGCGGCCTGAGCAAGGCATGACGTGGGTCTCAGGTTGTCTAGCACACTGCAGGCGGGGCTTACCTAAGGCGCTAGACTCTGCCGTCGCCAAGCAGATCCGCCGCGGACTCCAACTGGACGCGGCTCAAACAACTTTTGACTCTGCGTGCAACGGACGCTCAACTCGTTGACTGCTGATCTCGTCTATTAGAGTAGATGTCTCTTTCGCATGCCTGCGATAGGAACGCAGTGGATGGACGCAGCGGCTCGGCAGCTCGACGGTCTCAAGCCGTGGACATGGGCTGCTTATGCGCACCAGCTCGTCGCGCCGCAAGTGCATGTGAACGGTCGCATGGCTCTGCTGGTGGCCATTGTGGTCCTGTGGGCATTTCTATGGTAGGGTGACGGGTGGACAAGCCGTGGCCAATGACTAACGATCCCAGGCTACTGTACAGAGCATACATCGTCCTCCACACCCCCAACGACGTGCTCGTCGAGAAACTCGGATTGGACATCCCTCCTGAGCCAACGCTGACGCTGGAAGAGATCGCCGACGGACACGTGCAGATATCCTGGAAGCCAGAGGATTCGGCGACGAGCATCCACGAGTACCATGTCGAGCTCAATGGCCGCCCCATCGGCGTGACCAAGAAGCACGAAACGGCGGCAATCATATCCAACCTCAGCCCGGCGACCCTGTATGAGCTGCGCATCTTCAGCATTAGTCCAGGCAGGTTTCAGACCCCGAGCAGACCCCTGAACATTCGCACCTGCAAAGCATCGTCGGCCCCATCTCCATCACACGACACCAGCAATGATGGCAACCCGGTTGTCAGACCCCTGGCTCCGAGACTGCCCACCGTACCGATCATAGCACCAGCGCCCGTCACTCAGCGTGAGTCGGCTGCTACCCTTGCTCCTGGTCGACGTGGCACGAATGCGCGAAAGACTCCACCAGCCGGCCAACCTGAAACAGCACCAGAATCAAAAGATGCCGAAGATGATGGTGGTGAAGATCTGGCAGAACTGTCTCAGCAATTTTCCGACATCAACACCGAGGTCGACCGCATCACCGCAGATATCGATGAAGAGATCCAGGACTTTGAGGCGGCCAAGAAAGAGAAGGAAGAACAACGCGCCACATTCCTGCAAGAGGTCAAAGAACGCGACGAGGCCAGCAATGAACTCAAGAGGCAAGTACATCGTGCTGAAGCTGCCAGTCGCACGCTGTTGACGGAGAAGACGAAGAAGGAGAAGCAGCTGAAAGACAAGGAGAACAAGCGCCAGAAGAAGATCAACGAGATGCTCCAGTGGGGTGAATCGGTGCAAACCATGGCTGAAGAGATCGATGCCATCCACAAGCAGAAAGACGCCCTGACACGCAGAATGGAAGCTCAAGTCAGGGAAGTCAGGGAGAAGATCGCCGAGGAGCAACGCGAAATCCAGCAGCTAGAGGAGGAGAACAAAGAGAAAGCCTTGCAGTTGAACGAGCTGAAAGAGGAGCGGAAGCGCAACTCGGTCGATGAAGACACGGAGGAGTCGAGAGAAGCCGACAGACGAGACCATGAACGAGACGCCCAGTTTCGCCAGGATGTCGCCAATCTGTCTCACCAGTACAACCAGGTATGGCAGGAAGTGCAAAAGCAGCATCAGGATTATGTTCTGGCCAAGCAGAGGTACGCTATGATCGACCACCAGCGGAAAGCCACAGCCGTGTCTTTTGCGCCCATGGCGCCCATCGACATGAATGCCGTTCGTCGAACCGACACGAACGGGAGGCGTATGCGCCACACCAGCTCACACGGTAGCAATGTCTCTTCACCACGCATGGCCGAGCCTCAGCCTTTTGTCTCCATCAACCAGGCTGTGACACATCCCTCGCCCATGGCAGCCAGGAACAGCCTGTTCAACTCGGTCAACGGTATGACTCTACCAATCGACATATCCCAGGGTCATGACGAGGATGAGGATGATGTCTCCGTCGCTGCCCCGATGAGTCCCAGAGGCGAAGCCTTGCTGCCTACGGACCTGCTTGGCGACGACTCTGAAGATGAAATGCTACCAGAGGATGATGAAATGCCGACCGTGCCAACCCGAGCAGATTCGCAGGTTTCCCCATTCCCGACCTTCGTCCCGAACAGCATACCTAGCGGCGATTACGAAGAAGAAGGCTCGCCTTCGCCCCAATCAGCCTCTTCGCCCCGCTCTTTCACTAGTCCTCGCGAAGATTTCTACCCTGAACGTGAAGGCGACGGAAAGTCGATACGCTCGTTCCACCCACCAATCCCGGAAGATGCAGAAGAGGTGCCAAGTCAGCCACCAGCTCACAAAAGGCTAACGACCATGTCTAATCTCTTCAGCTTCAACAGACAAAGAGGCAAGACGTCAGCTGATTCTGCAGATCAACCTCCATCCCTGGGTTCTCTGAAGCACGAAAGTCAATCTCTCCCTCGCAAGTCTGAGGATTATGATCCCTCCTCGCAGCCCAGAAGACGACTCAGCTATGGCGGCAATTGGGCTTTTTCAGGTGGCAACTTTCTTGGCAAACAAGAAGAGGGAGAGGCATTTGCGGCCAAGCCGTCTTTCACGCGACGTGCTTTCCCAGGCCTTCTACCTGGTCTAAGCAAATCAGCTTCCCGAAACTATGATCCGTTCGCACCACGAACGACCTCTCTTGATCCTGGTGGCAGAGGAGGCAGCTCTTCGCCACGGCCAGGCTCCACGTACTCGTTCGACGTCCTGCCGCGGCCCTCAGTCGAAGATACTTTTCGTGTCAATTGGGCCTTCGATAGACACGGCGCGAGGAACAGCCCATTGGTCCCTGATTGGGCATCGTCCGTCTCAAGGAATCACTCGCGACGACCCTCGCTGGGCTTGGGTTCACAAACGAACCTGTCGCTGCAGCCAGATGAAGATGGAGAGTACATTGAGCCTAGACGAGATACCCGACCCCTGCAGGCGCCCATCGGTACGAGGCCGACTTCTTCGCAGCAACAACGGCCAGCGACACCGAAGCTCAACCCCAACGCACCCACTTTTATGATGTTCAATTTCGGAAAGAACAAAGAGAGGGTTGAGAAGAAGGACAAATCCAAGCTGAAGGAGGAAGGCACAGTAAGCAACTCACCACCAGAATCGCGAAAAAGCAAGGACACATACCAGCCCTCCATCGCATTGACGACGTCAACAATGGAGAGTCGTGAGTCGCTCGAACGCACCCCGTCTGGTCTCTCTGGGCCCTCGTTCGGACCCTCCACGAGTCTCGACTCAACGCCAGCCTCAAAGCCTACTTTCATCTCCAAAATCACCCGCAAAGCCAGCAGCAACAAATTCGACGCCTGGAAAACTAGGTCCACGTCTATCTTCTCGAGCCGCAACAGCAACACCACCAGTACACCCACGGGCGACATCACCGAAGACGAAACCTCGACCTCGGTCGTAGGCTCAACCGAACAACTCGGGCGATCTCTCGAGTCAAACGCCTCCACACCCGGCGCCGAAGACAAAAAGGGCAGCCGGTCAAGTCTAGGCAGTTGGAACTTCATGCGTAAGAAGCAGAAGACGCCAAACGCGAAAGACCTGGCGGCCAGCGAGATCAGTGAGAACAGCGAGCTGGTCAGTGAGAGCGGGGCCACAACGGATTATGAGCGGGACGAGGACAACCGCGATGGGAGCGGGCCGGTGACGTCCGCGAACACGTAGCGTGTGGGACGTGGGAGGTTGCCCCTGCCACTGCCGCCTGGGTTGAGGAATGTCACCGTGTAAGGTAGATATGATATGTTTGAGAGGCAATGTAGGTACATCACATATATTCATCACTGGTTCACTTTTCTCCAGTGCAGTCGGGTTCCTGAACGGCTGCTGCCTCCACCCCTGTGCGGCGTTGCACCTCGTTGTCCCGCGCAGCTGCTTCTTCGTGTTGATCCACACGCCGCCCTTCCTCAGCCGCCTCCGCCGTGGTTTTCGCTGCTGTACTGTTGTCAGTTTTTGTACGTCGTCGATAAGAGATACGACTTACCGTGTCGTCGCGTGAATTGCTGGATGAACTGGAAGATGTTGAAAGGCGCCAACGATATCGTGACCAGCAGTTGGAGCAGGGCTAGGATATCGCTTCGGGTCCATGCTGGATCCATTGCGGTCTGATAAGGGTTGAGATGAGTAAGCCGGGAGGTTCACGTGACTCTCGCTAGGGGCGCTTCGGCTCGGTCCAGGACGTCTTTTGGAGCTTTCCTGTTCGTTAGAACTCTGTTGATTGTTTCCGCTTCCACGGGCCTCGAGCGTTTCGGTTCCGATATACTCTTGTCTGATACACTGCCGCACATCCATTTGCGGTATAGTTGAAACAACGGTACAATGCTTCGCTGTCATTGGTTGCTGCTCTGCTCGCCGCATTGCCATTTCTAGTTTAGGCTGGGTCGAGACTGCGCTATGATGGATGAGGAAGTGCGGCAGGTGCTGCCCTCAGCCTATGCCTTCTTGCCATGACAGGACTTCACTGTACTGACCTCTCTTTCTCTCTGCTGTGTCGTGATTCTATTCTAGTCTCTTGCTGGGCTGCGTTCACTACTCACGACGTGAAAGTTGATCTCGCTACTATCAATGCAGACTTACCAGGATTCAGATTTCGAGGCGCTTTTCAACCAAAACGACTACGGCCTCTGCAACTCGCCTTTTGACTTCAATGACTTACCAGACGGTACTGAAGACGCTGCTATGCCTGTGCAACAGTGCGAGGACCATAACAACGTTACCACGACCGACAACTTCAACGATCATCATGAAGCCTCACAACTTGAAGCGGAATTCGGTGTTCCATACCAAGAATCATCTGCTGTCGATCCAATGATATACCCTACCGACATGGAGTTCGACTTTTCGAAGCCAGCAGAACCTTCGTTCGGATTTCATCCTGATGGTCATGCGGCAAGCAGCAGCTACCATCTGCAAAGTCCCTGGCAATACGAAGCTGGCGGAACCCTTGCGGATTATCCTTACAATCTCCCTGAGCAACCATTACTGGAAGAAGGTCTCAGCTTAGAAAATCTGGAGCCCCGCAATGCTGTTGATACCTCGCAAGCCAGCAGAGGTCTATTAACTATGCCCATGCAGGAGCCACACTTGTTCCACTCTTCCAACGCAGCTGCGCCCACTGTCCAGATGGCCGTTAAAAAGCCAGCGGTACTAAAGCTAGTTCGGGATCGCAAGCGAAGCGCACACGAGAGATCCATTGGTTCAGGACACTTGGTCCGGCGCTTGACCCAAGTGGACTCACGCGTAAAGAAGCCAAGAGCAAAGAAGCAGACGAAGGTTGTAGACGCGCCGCCAAAGTGCGTGCCGTGTGTACTCTGCAAGTTCAATCACAGATCAGTGAGATAAACCCCTTCCTCTAAGTGCTTATGTTGACCAAAGCGGTAGTGTTCGGGCGGACAACCATGCGACCGATGCAACATGGCGTTGCTACGATTGCAGAACACACCTTTGCAGGAGAAGCAGCTGATGCATACATTATGCTGTCGCTTCAATTTTGAAACACACAATGTCTTCATTCAAGGTAGGATACGTCTGTACTCGAAAGCTCACTGTGCTAACATCTTTAGAATGCACGTATGACAAGAACCTGCTTGGACCATTCAAAGAAGCCCGAAAAGGACGTACTTTTGCGCTTGACTGCTACGGATGCATGAAAGACATGTTCACGGCTTTCCATGACGAGAGCCTGCGAAAGCAGTTCGCCCGCATGCGTCACGTTGCTGTGTTAGCGACCCATGAACGTCATGCTGCGAGCGACTGGTGGAGACATTTTGACTTGCGTCACCCAGGAAGTGCAATGCATGTTCTTTTCACGACCTACTTACTGCTCGACAGACCTTTCGTGCAAAAGGTTCTTCCAGGCATTGATGCTAGTATGATCCAGGCCTTACACGCTCATGCAAGTCAACGCCTTTTCGAATTTCTCGAAGCATGCCTTTGTCGCCGCAAGCTCTGGTTAGATGGATATCCAACGAACAAACTACCACACTGGTGTGTGGTGCTGGCTTTTGTGTTACTAAACTTGACATCCACGCGTCGTCACCCCGATTCATGGCCTGTAACTGACCTGCCAGATATACGCTCGCAGGAGCAGTATTTGGACGCCTTGATGCAGATCTGGGGTCCTCAGATTTCATGGATGAACATGCCGTTCATGATCGCCGATGTCCTGTCCGCGAAGAAAGCTGCCTTGAAGAAACGCGAGAGGGGTCTTCTTGTCGAAGGAGGACTACCAGCCCTGGACGGCAGCACTCTCAGCAAGCATATCAGTGGCGTTCCATACACGGTCTTGGAGAGCTTCCCGCTAGTGCCACCAGACTGTATGCGCCATCTAGCAATCTCATCTGAGGATATCATATACGTCCTGTCCCGTCTAGGACATATACAATTCACAGGTAGAGATAGGGACAAGCAGTACCGTGATTACGCCTTTGTGTCAAGGGCTTACATAATTAAGGCGAGCTCGACGGTGGCCGAACATATGGCTAAGACCTGGGGAAGCAATCCGACTCACACGAGCGACGATGTAAGGATAGAGCAGCTATCCTCTATTCTCAGGTGTATGATTCCTTTCGCCCTCGGCACCGTCATGTCACCCGAGCGAATTTCTTCTTCATGGGGTCGATTGATTGGAAATCCCCGTTTCCGGTGTGGAATGTCAGTTCTGGCATCCACGGAAGAAGAGCCCTTACTGGTCAAACTCCACGTCCATGATATAGGCTTCAGGGATTTTTTTTCCGGGGCGCTATCGGGGGTTAGCTTCGATGATTCGCAAGCCTCGTCGTGCTGCTGAGCATGCAAACCAGTCCAGTGCCGGAGCAGCAACTGCTACGCGAAGGTTCGGCTGCGCGTTGTTGGAAGACCACATCGTTAAGGGTGATATGTGGGGGGTCCGCCAATACATCTACATACGAGGGCGGTAAGCCGCTCGCGCTCTAAGCGAGGACGGTATCGCGGGGAGGTCGGCGTACTGTGCTGTACTTGATCGGTAGGGGTGTGGTATGTCCCACTGGTCGTTCACCAGATGAATATCTTGATTCGACTATGTCGTACCTTACGATTGGTTGCGACATCTTGGTGCCAAGGATAGTTGCTCTTCACAAAGGCCGTGGAGTATGAAGGCGGCTAATCGTTCGGACTGAGCGTGAGCTAAGCTTGAAGGTCTAGACTCGGCCACAAACTAGCAGAAGTACAATGTAACAACCTAACCACCTGATATTCCATAGCATATAGCAAAGGGCTGCCCTCCTTCAGAGGTCAGGCCTTCAAGCAATCCATACCTTTTCACCAAGACTGCTACAAACATGTTGAGCAAAGAACTATACAGTATATATGCATCTCAATACTTTCAGCTTCGGAATGAACGGTTCACTGACGTCGCCGAACGCCCAGCCGAAAGGCAAGGCGACGGAGGCCTTCCTTCATCGTCAGCTAGATCCCGCTGTCCTCGAAGCAGCTGCCGCGTATCATCGTCAATCGCATCCTTCTGCCCTGTATACAGCTGTCGCACTCCAGCGCCAGCCATGAATTTATCCTCTCGAGACCCACGCCGCGCATCATCACCAGCCGCATCCGTCTTTTCCCGGAGCAGCCGCCGTGCCTCGTCTTCAGTCAAGACCTCGGTCTCGGCGTCAACAAGCTCTATCCCCCACCGGACCTCGCCCGTCCGTGTGCGAAACCAACCGAGCCGCGTGTGGAAATCCGCCCTGCACAGCTGGTCCATGTCCAGGTCGTGCGCGAGCTGGAGGTAGCGCTCGCTCCCGGCGACCATGACCATGACGTCGGCGAGCGTGCCGACTCCGCGGAGTAAGGGCGAGAAGTAGCGTTTCCGCAGGACCAGTATGCATGCGGTCGTGACGATCAGCCAGCTCAATATGCACAGCGTGAGCCACACTGCAAGCGGGGACATGCGCAGCATCTCAACGGCTCGGGACACCGTGACAGTGGCCGTGGGGTCGGTGTGCTCGGACGACGCGGACGGGCTGGACGGGAAGGCGTCGTACACGACCGGCCGGCCCAGATCTGCAGGCAGGGTTGCGTTGACGCGCTGGTACGCCCAGCCGCCGGGACCATCGGTGGACGCATTGTAGCTGGCGAAGTGTTGGAAGAAGGTCGAGAAGGTGCGCGAGGCGAGGCCGGACAGAACCTGCGGATCCAGCAGGGCAGCAGAGTCGTTGCCTGCGAGCGCCAGCATGCTGTACGACATGTAGTCCATGTTCATGCCTGGCTGGCGGATGTTGAAGGTCCGGTCGGACAGGTCTTCCTGCGTGCAGTTGCCGGTCCCGATACATGAGCCCATCAGCTTCAATGACGCGGCTTGCGTCAGCGCCGCCATGTACAGAGAACCGAAGCTGATGGTGGCATTGTAAATCCAAGCGCCCTGGCCGCTGTAGGACGACCCTGCGGGGAGCTCTCGAATGCTGCCGCTGTCTAGCCACGGATACGCGTATGGCGAGGGGTCTGTCAGGATCGTGTAGTCAAGGACCTGGCCACTGGCGACGTCGACGGAGACTTCGGCGGTACTGGCTTCGATGACCGGGTGGCAGTTCATTGCGGTCATGCTCGGGGGCTTTGGCCAGATCAGATGGGCATTGCCATTCAAATCGAGGACATCTCCCACGGCCTCTCCATGGATCCATTTCACTGTGATGTTGTTGGACGGATCGATAGTACTAAGCGTTCTATTTGCGAGTAGGACATGGTTGTTCTTGGTCCAGTAACCTATAGAGACCGGCTTGGGCTCGGCCGTGGTAGGGACGGCACAGCAAGTTATTCGTGCAAAGCTCGGGAAATATGGTGTGGCGGCACCGCGCGAGATGCAAGGGTCGGGGTCTGAGGTGTTGGGCGTCAGGTTGATGAAATTTCCGTATCCGGCTTCGAGCCAAGTCACGTTGACGTTGCAGCCCAACTCGTAGCCTACATCGTAACCGGATGTGGTGTTTGTGCTCCATAGGTCGTCGTCAGTGAGGTCGTGTAAGGTCAGCCAATGAGTGTGGTCCAGATCAACGGCGGAACATTCGAGTCGTCCTCGGATAGCTGACGTTCGACATGTGGCATTGGTCGCTGGTGTAGACAAGCTCTCGTCCGGTATCTTCTGCTCACCGAGACTGCTAATGTCCAAGGGTACGAAGCTCCAGCCACCACTGCTCCATGCGGGGTGGGATCCGTTCAGCGTGAGCTGGATCGCTGCGCTATAAAGCCAGTTGGTCTGCAAGTTGTCGAATAGAGAATTCGTGAAATCGCTCGTATGGTCATCATAAGACGATAGCTGCAGATTAGTGACAAATTGGAGCGGATTCGAAATCTGCCTCAACTGTAGAGGCTGAAGCACCGACATGTCGCTTGTCAGGCTTGAGGGTGTTCTCTGCCACAGAGCCGACATGGCTACGGTGACTGTCTCGGTTAGTGCGTGGATAAGGAACGGATGCTCTGAGCAACTCACGAATCTGTGAGAAGGTTGCTCCCAAGCACACAAACGCAAGCACCCAGTGCTTTCTGTGCATAGCTTTGTAAGCCGCCCAAAGCAGATATGACGTTCTGTACGTGACATTAGCTCCCTCCCTGCTTCTGGTGACCGCTTTAATCATAGCTAGAAAAGGCTGGACAAGTCGGAATTCCGATTCGATGGACCCCCACCACAAACCGACGAGAACGGCCAGCAGCGTCGGCAAGATCGAATATGGTGCGACGGTGCCTATCGTAATGTCACCGATGGAAACAGCTGCTCGATAGACGAAGGCAGACTGGTAGAGGCCATGCACTGTTGCAAACCAGTAAAGAATGGCGGTTGTTACCAAGATGGTCGTAATGAAGACTAGAAGGGATCCCAACGACCAAGGCTGGAGAACGAAAGGGATCCATTGCTGCCGCGTTTGCTCGTCAAGAATTGGTACAGCTCGACCATCGTGATCTGCATGCAGCTGGCGTGGGGGCATTTGCAGTGAAAGCTTATTCGACGAAAGTCTGGATTGGGCTGGCGTGAGAGTCCGTTCAGCGTCCTTTGTTGGCCAACGATACAAGGGTGCGAGGTGTTTGGAGACTGAGGATGATTGTTCTAACAGTGATACAATGGTACTCGTCAGAGCTGGATCGTTCCTCAGTCTCAATGGCCGGACGGACAACCGTGAGGATGTCATCACACCTATCAGAAGCATTAGTTGTATCAGTATTACACTTTCAATAACATAGGCTATCGGTTCAACAATGTGTACCCGGCGTAGCTTCTGTGATCGCTCGCCAGATGCAGATGTCCTCTTGGCATTCCTTACAGACGCTATCACAGCTTCACCAAAGGCGCGCTGCTTGATTCGCGCCGCGTCTGCGAGCAGTAAATCGTTCGTCGCCATCTCAGAAACCGAAAAGTTAAATCCAGCTCCCAATAGCGTTGACGGACCCGATAGAGAGCCTCGATCATTCCGAGACGCGCTCCGTATCGGGAACAAGTGCTCGTCCCATTGGGTGCTCAAAAAAGTCAGCTGGAATGCATTGGTGTCGGCCAGTGCCAGAGCCACGGGCTCTTTCTTGAATTCGAACTCGTCCTTATCGAGCGTAGCAACGGTGAGTGAGTGCGACTGCCTCACGGACACGGAGACATCTGCCCAGTAATATGCTTGATGGCAGAAGTGCGCACTAGTCTCGACGCTTGATCTGTTCCTCGGCCATTGCGCAGCAAACAAAATTTCGCCGGTCTCGCATTCTCTCGTGGTGTTGAAAAGCAGTTCTGACGGTTGATGATCCACCTCCGGGAGTGCATTACGACCTATGTTCGTACCGCCTGTGAAAGACGTGTTTGCCCAGAATGCACGTTTCCAATCGCTTTCTGGGTAAGCGAAGGAATATTGACACCCAGATTCTGCAACCAGAGATACAGTCTGCAGGCCTTCGTAGAGTCTTCGTACACTGCCATCGTAGGCCAGCCACAAGTACGTATAGTTGACGAAGGCAGGACCACTTGCGAGTCTGAACGGTTCGCAGTCGAGCTTTGATTTCAGTACAATACTCTGTCCTGTCCACTCATCCCCATCCAATGACAAAGAAGCGCCGAGAGGAATGTCCGCGCCCACAGCGGGCCAAAATGGCAAGATCACGAAATCGTCCTTGACCCAAGCAGATGTGCTCACGTTTTGTAGTGCATTCCCAATCGTGTTGAAGAAGGAGAGCGCGTCGAGATCGAGCTGAAGGGGGTGTGACGTATCTAATACCAGTCTCTGGAAATCCCCCTTGACCTTGATTAGCGTCTCACGCGGCTCCAAAAGCGTTGACGAGAGAGGGGAGATAACAAGAATACCCATGATATACGCTACGACTGAGAACATGCTAGTCCACCGGCAACGATAGTCGTTTTGCTTGCATGGAAAGCTATGAGCGAAAGTGGTCCACCATGGGCCAGATCGAAGAAACAACGTATTTGTAGCAGAAGCACCGTCTGGATGCGAGAGACGAGCGAAGCATTCTGTTCTCTTGACGTCCTCAAGCACCATCATGAGGCAAAATGTATAGACGACCGCAACAAGCGTCGGGGCGAAGCGCCAGCCGAAGTAAACAGCTGCAGAGTCGTCATCAGTGCCGATGCCCGAGTGCAAGTGAGACTGAGTTTGCAAGAAAAGGATGGCTGCGAAGATAGTAACATTGAACACCATCAAGCAGAAGACGAAGGGTCTTGTCAGACAAGTTGGCACCCACTGATCAGTGACCGGTATCGGCGGGCACTCTTCGATGCTAGTGGCGGGGCCTTTCTGTTGCGCTGTACCATTGAGCAATTCTCCATCTTCTGCAGGTACAGCAGTATACCGAGATGTAGCAGCGTTCGACTGCTCGTCTTCGATACTCGATGCATTACCCCGGTACTGCATGCCACCAGACACGTCTTTCAGGCTCGTACTCCGAAGTCCCAGTCTAGCCAGCTCTATACCCGGCTGTAAACAGCGCGCATTCGGTGCCTCGTTGTCTTCAGCATCGTCTGATTCTCGTGGCGTGGTGCTTTCATCGGCGTTCAGGACAGTGTTGAATTTTGTAGCTTGTTCATCTTTGTCCGCTACCTGGGCCTCGTCGGCGGGCAGAGCAGCGTACCGAGCTTCGGCTTGTACAACAGCAGCCACAGTCGTGAACGGCATGACGTGACCTAAGGCTGAAGGCACAAGCCGGCGTTTTGTAGTGTAGACTTGACTGCGCTGTGTTAATGCCGGTGTCAATCAGTGAAAGATTGTTGCTCTGTCAAAGTCTACAGGTTCGCTGTCCAAAAAGACATCGACAGTCTTCGGAATGTCGAGTACTAGAGATGGTAAGGCTGCCATCGAAGAATCCACAGTCAGGCAACCTGCCGCATGTGTAATGAGGACCACCATGGCTTTGTCATGCATGTCTAGCATCTGGCTTCCGTCCCTAGCCCAATCGCAGAAGAGGAGGCTCGGGATGTGCAAGTGCTGCCAGGTAGCGGTATGTAGCTAGCAATTGTTCATTAACGATGAACGAATAGGCGGATAAGTGGCTAGGTATGAAGCCGCGCTTGCGGTTATAGGCCTGGCAGCGAAGGTTGCCATTTGCCACCACAAGACTCCACAGGCACGGCACGACTGCCCAGTGGTAATTAGAAGCAATTACAAGACAGATTGATTACGCCCAGTTCCGCCTTCCCCAGGTTATGTTTTCAATGTAATGAAGACGGGGAGTCGTACCTGCATCACATCACAGTCAGTGTGAGTTGGATTGTTGAGCTGGTAGCACCATGCGAGCGCTTGAGCGTAATTGACTGCCCTATTATATGGAACCAGATGGCCGCGTGTCGGCGCTCCTGCACGAGGCAAAATCTGCTCGATTTCTTAAAAGATGATGATCTCGCCTATTCCCTGGGGTTTTCAGTCTCTCGCAGTACGTTGAACCTCTAGCGTTCAAGATTGCAGTGTACGCTCACGAGCACTTGAAGGAGTGTATAAAAGTACTCAGCTTGAGGTGCCCCAACCTCATCAACGCCGTCTATTCTATTCCATGTTCCTGGTCCCGTGTACAGAGCGCAAGGCCGATGCAAACGCCATGTGGCGGTTCTATTTCCCTTTCCTGGTGTACGCCAAAGCTATGCTAAACCAGACAAACGTGATCGCTGGAGTCTTCGAGAAAAATGATGAAGGAGATCATGCTTTGCCGTAGTGTCACCAATTTGATTGCGAGTCGAACATGTCCACTCAGGGATGGAACTGTACAACATGAGTGAGTGGTCTCGAAATCGCTCGCTTGGGTGCCGTGATGGAGTCGTATTATGGCGACACGAATACCGGTACAGACGCGTCTGTTTCAGCATAATCGTTGTGTCGCTGTGGTTGTGTCCATGCACAGGATATCTCGCTAGCCCGTCCCATTGGCGCCAGCGTTCCCGCCGCGTCTGGCGTTCCTGAATGGCTTCTTCTTGACCGCTCCACTGCCACCCTGCTTCGGGCTCAGTAGATCATGGCCACCATTCGATCCCTCCCTGGCCGCAACACGCGGCCTCCGTGGCGGCTGGCTCGGCTTTGCCCCTGTAGTCGCGCCACCAGAGCCATAGTTGAAGCCCGGCACGCCCTTCAGTCCCATCTTGCCGATCGTCTTCTTCTCCATGGGCGGTGGCTCGGGACAGTGCATGCCCTGCTGCGCCATGTCGTTTGCCATGCGCACCAGCCCGGCCTTGTCCATGCGGAGGGGCTTGAGGAGGCCTGATCCGGCGAAGAAGCCGAGGAACGAGGAGTAGGCGCGCTGCTTGACGGTTTCGTCGATGGCGTACATGGCCTGTTCGACTTGGGGTGAGCATGCGGCGGCGTCGTTCACTATCGCAGCGGTCTGCGCGTGTGGATGGATGGGTAGGCGGCGGTTCGCGCCAATGAAGAACGACTCGGCCTGGGTGAGCAGGATGATGGCTCGACCGGTGTTGCCGGCGCGTCCGGTTCGGCCTACACGGTGGACATATTGTTCTGCGCTAGACGGGAGGCCGACTTGGACGACTAGGTCGACGTTGGGGAAGTCCATGCCTCGGCCGATGACGTCGGATGCGAACATGATGCCCGAGGTGGCGTTCTTGAACTCGCTGGTGGTGCGGGTGCGGACGTTCTGGCTTAGACGAGAGTGGAGCTCGAACACTCGAAGTGGAGTGAGGCCCTGTGCGAAGAGGTTGCTGTACAACGCGACCATGTTTGCGGTGACACCGAAGACGATGGCTTTGGAGGCAGGTGCGAGTTCGTGGTTGAGAAGGGACGAGAGCGTGTTGAATGTGTCAGTGACCGACGGCATGATGACGTGGTACTGGGGCACTCTCTCCAGGGTTGGAGGCTCGGCTTTGTCGATGGTTGACAGGCTGGAATAGCCGGGCGCGAGCACACAGTCAATGACATCTCGGGTTCTCGCTGGGACAGTAGCGGAGAAGCACATTCCTTGCCAGCCTGCGCTTTTTGGTGGCAAAAGTCTGAGGATCTCCCTCACGTCTGCGAGGAAACCACTCTCGAGCATGGTGTCGGCTTCATCCAAGATCAATGTTCTGATGTTAGCAAACCTGCTGGCTACTGGGCTCTCGGACAGGTAGTCTTTGAGACGTCCTGGTGTTGCCACGAGGATGGAGGGTGAGCCGTTCATGAACTTTGATAGGTTGCTGGCCCTGGCCGTCCCACCGAACGCTACGTGACATTCCAGCTTGTTCTTGCCCATTTGCGATGTCAACTGATCGCATTCCTTGGCAATCTGTAAAGCGAGTTCGCGAGTGGGTGAGATGATGAGCACGCCAACTTGGCCCCTCGGGAGCGGTCTGTTGGTGTTCAGAAGGCTGTGTAGACATGGTAGAAGGAAGGCAGCGGTTTTTCCTGTACCTGTCTTGGCTTGGACCAGGCAGTCGGACTGGAAACTAGGCATTTGCGTAAGGACAATTTGTTGTACTGGCGTCATATTCTCGAAGCCCATGACGCTGAGAGCCTTGAGAAGGCGTGCGTCGAGGGTGCCAGACATAGTCGCATATGGCTGGGCATCGCTGCCATCTTCGAGGAACGGCATTAGCAGATCTGGTGGTGGTGAAGAATGTGTACGGCCGTTGCAATACTTTGTTCAGTTGATAAGATCTTCTTGGACTTTTGGGGGCCTGTTTGCGTTTTTCTGTTTGCGTTTTAGTGGCGCTTGCACGTGCTGGAGAATCGCGCTCTGACTTCTATGCGAGCCAGAAGCGCGTGGATGACATGACGTCAACCGTGTCAACCGTACTGAGGTGAATTCAGTGAAAGCAAAGACTCTGGCACTGTCGATGCAAGAAATGGACACACCTATAGTTCTCTGCCTCGCACACCTACAAACGCCCTGCACTGTGCTCCAAAGTGAGGTCCAGGTCAGAAGTAATAGGCAGATCTTGACCTCAGTCATTTCGAAAAGCAAAACAAGCATCTACTGACCACCGTACTGTGTGCTTCTCTGAGCTTGTTGTTGGGCTCTGCGAGTATTTGACATCTTCCGTCCATCCTCACCCATATTCTCAGATTGGCTGCCAGACTTGCCCAAATTGTGCCTTACAGCAGCGAGTCTGGGCGTCGAGAGCGAGAGTCTTCCTTCAACGCGTTCTGAACTTCTCACGCTCCTCCTCCACTCGAACAAGCTGCAGCCGACTCGGGGCTTGCGTCAAGTGGACTTCCAGCAGTAGTCCTTGCATCTACACTACGGAACTCAGCTGCATGAGCTCTACAAGTCACAAGCCCACAGTACTACTTCTCGCACCGTGAATTAATGGCTTCATCTCGGCTACGATCTGTGGCTGCCTGAACCTGTAGCCTAGAACTTTCGGTTTCGACACTACCTTCAGCTCCAGCTTCTAGCCAAGCGACAAGCGCAAAGTTCGTTTCAGCTGCCCCACATTATCGTCCATAACGGCGATCACTGATTCGTCAGTGAACCTCCTACCCTATGGCGACACGACCTCAGTCCAATAGCGAAGACTCGGACACGATGACTTAAGGGACGCTCATACATGCTCTCGTGCAGAACTGACAGCTCTTGTTCGATATTTATGGTTAGACACAACACAAGCTTTTCTCAAGCTTTCGTTCGCGGTGCTCGTCTGTTAGCGATGCGCACCATTGTTCAGCCACGGCGTCTCGAGCGTCGGTTTAAGAGACCAGATTGCCCCCGCAAGGGTTGAAAACTCGTCCAAAGTCCTTAGTATACTGTCTGCGGTCCAACATGACTTCGAAGGCTGAGCCAGTCACTCTTATAACTGAGATTAACTCGTCCAACAACACAAGAAACGAAACACCCAGCAGCCCAGCCCTTGCAGCATGGCCTACACGACCAAAACCTTTGCTCTTGTCTCACACGGAGAAAGTCCTTCGCGCACTATATGACATAGTCCTGATACTGATGCCGGTACTGCTGGTAGTGAAAACGGTTCTCGTCATCGTCGCAGAGCATCTTGACAGGTTCAACACTGGCATCTCTATCGACTCTGCCAGTTTCCTATCCCGGTTCCTCGTAGGCGTCAACGATCAGCTCGTCACACTTTTCACCATCGTCTTTGTCACAATCATTTCGACCACAGTAAAGCGGTATGCTCTGTGGCGAGCACAAGCAGGTGCTTACATCTCAGATCTTGAGCAACTCCAAGGCAGTACCAGTCTCCCTAGCACGTTGAGGTTGATCTGGTCTTTGAGGTCGTTCGGTCTTACTTCAGTGCTGCTAGCCTTTGTGTGGTCGTTCTACTATCTGGGTAGTCAGGCCGTCAAGCTGGAATACCGACTCTCCGACTCTGCGCCATTGAAATGGGTGGATGCAGCTATCCAAAGGCCCGATGTGACATCTCTGTTTAGCTCGAACATCTCAGCTGTGCTGGCAACTAATGATTACTCCCTAGCAGACCTCGAAACACAAAGCATCGACATTAGCAACCTCAACCTAAGATTTGCCAGTGCTATTATCGACAGCGTCACCAACATGAACCCACATCTTGGGACAAGTAACTATGGTCCCTTGATTCCCAATAACACTTTGGCCTCGACAGCCAATGATCAGTCAAGCCTAATGGACAAATTGCACCATCGATTTGGGGGTTGGGTCGACACCTCGCAGCAATCAAGGAACAGTTACATGTCTCTCGTCGGAACACCTTTATGGATGGCTGAACGATACGACGGGATATCATCAGGTGATTTGGTCACTGTCCTCGGGAGCTACATAGTCTATGACACCGGTTATCTCAACATCAGTTGTGGCGATGCGCTTGTTCTACCTTACGAGGCCTTCCCTAATGGGACTATCTACAACAGCTCGGTGAGTCTCAACCTCACCAAGACAGCCAGTCAATTCACATACAGTTGGAGAGGTTCGCTAGACGACTACAACGCGACCAGCCTAGACCCGATTGCAAAAGACAACGCGACACTAACTATGGCATGCGGTTATGGCGCTGACTGCTTCAAATCCACGATGAGAACGGTTCAAATGACCTGCAACATCACAATGGAATATATTGATATGGAAGTCAATTGTCTGACCTCAGGGTGCTACCCGCAACGAATGCGATGGCGGAACAATACTGATCAAGTTCGAGCTACTACGGCCCGCACACCCTTTGACGATGAAGCTTTCGCCAGTGCACTTCTTAGCAACTTTACGCTGTCGACAGGTCCGCAGCTAGACCTTGATTCACCAACACTACTTGCCACCAACTACTTCACAAATCTTACGTATTACCTTCAATCCGGTCTGGGCTCCGCCAAATGTGGAAACGCTTGTTTGGCCGCTGCTTCCTACACCATCGAGAATCTAGTCTACACTCCATTGTCCCAGCAACTCACTCAGGGCATTAACACCTATTACCTACTATCACAATCCGTTTTGACCACCAACTATATATTGCAACCACAGATGGACTTAGTCGTTGACCATGGCACTGATGGGCTCTTCGATCACGTCCGGCTTCATGGTGCCATCTACGAACAAGCATACCGCGTTTACTGGCAGTGGATCCCGATCGATTTTGTTGCCTGCCTGGTCCTGTTCGCAGCTGCAGTGTGGTCTTTCTGGCTGCGAGTACATACTCTTGCACCTGACATCTTCGGATACGTATCAAGTTTGACTCGAGACAATCCAAATCTTCAGCTCCCAACGGAGGGATCGACTCTGGATGGATTGGACCGGGCAAGGTATCTCAAGGGTATCAAGGTCAAGATCGGAGACTTGGTTGGTGACAGTACAGAAGCTGGAAGGGTTGGGCTTGCCCCTGCGGATCGTATTCAGCGCCTGCAGAAGGAGAAGGTATATATCTAGTAGATGGCGCACTTAAAGATTCGATGCACTGTCCTTGGTCGCTGGTATGAGGCTGTTTCCTTCAAAGTTTTGACTGCAGAGGTTTTTCCTGAACCAGTTTGCATACCTTGTCTGCGATACCGAAAGCGTACAGATAGCCCAAACCACCAGCTCCATACGCATGTATAACGTTTCCTTCCCTCTCCACACGAATGCCACCAGCCCGATAAGGTCGGAACCCGACAATATCCTGGATCGGCTCTCGCTCAGGATCGACCCAGTCAAATGCATTCTCTGTCAAGACATTGATCCGACGAAGGATATCGGGCCGTAGTTCTGTCTCGACTTCGCTGTTGGTCGACTTTGGCTGACTGACACCTCCAAGGATGACGCCTCCGCTGTGTGTTCGTGGAATCGCGTATGTATAATGCGAGCCCTGGAATATTCTCACCTTGTCGTAGGAACCTTTCACGAACATCGTCTGGCCGCGGACTTCGTATACTGCTTGGTCGTTGGCGAGTTCCCTGGCACCGACGCCCGATGCATTGATGACGATGTCAGCTGCCAGCAACTCTCGCGCATGTTCCAACGTCTCGACGGTCTGGCGCACGAATCGGACGCCTCGTCTCGTCAGCTCGGTAGAGAGCCACGGCAGAAAATACGTGGGGTTGACCACTTGAGTGGTATATGTATAACCGACTCGGGCGTTCGCGAGCAGCTTGTCCTTGGGCAGAAACTTGAAGTCGGGAAAGTAGTCCTGATACCAGATCTTTGATTCCTGGTCTCTGTCGTCATAGTATTCTTCGATGGGGAGGGACTGTATTCCAGTATTGGATACACGTTTGGCAAGTGCTTTGTAGTATTCGAGTGATGTCCTTTGCATTTCGTAGTCACCATCTGGATGGGCAGCGAGAAGGGCGCCGGCCCATGGACTTGCCCAGCCCGTCCCTTCGTCGCCAGGGAGATCTCGAGCTACAATCGTGACATTCTTGCATCCACGCTCTGCGAGAAGAAGAGCGATAGACAGGCCGACAACGCCGGCACCTACTATTCCGATGTTCGGTGCTTGCGTGGTCATGGTGATGAATTAATTGGTGCTTACTGGGATGACTGAAGTGGTTGCTTTCTACGCTGCTAATAGTGCTGGGAAGAGGTGCAGGGTGGCTTGATAAGAAATACTCATGTAGAGTGAGTTTCGACCCAACGGTTAGCAGCGGCTGTATACGGTTCACGCAAAGACCTATCCCGATTCAAGCACCGCTTGTGGTTGTGCTCGAATAGCCTGTCCACAGAGACGTATACGGACCGCTATCGCCCGACGCCCGATACTCGGCCTTGGCGTCAGCCTCTGGACCGTGAGCAAGGCTGTTCGGCGTGTCCTCATCAAACAACCTGGAAGGATGCGCACAGCACAAGAGTGGCAACGTCAAACACCTCCACTCCGCGCAGACCCTTTAGATCCTAAGCATGGACTAGGATGGACATTGATGGATTGGCCTGCTCATACGACCACCTCGCGGTGGCTCTGCATATCAGTTGGACATGTTGTTCATGCTGCCTAAAGCATCTTTTACTACTCACGCTTCATTTCTGAAGGTATTATCATGTTTGTATCAATTTTGACAAAATATATGCCTTCTAACTAGCAGCAACCTCACTGCTTCTTCCTCGACCTCGACCTCCTCCTCTTTCTCCCTCTCGTTTCCTTCCTCTTCACCTCGCTCCTCCTCTTTCTCTTTGTCCGTCTCTGTCTGCCCGTACCTGCGCTCTTACCAGCTAGACGCAGTACATTTGCCTTGCTTGCCATCATCTGACGTGTCACGTTGCTGTAATAGGTTAGCCGTTTGCAGCGCTTCTTACCTCTGCCTGTCTTAAGTCTTGGCTATGGTCCTCCCTTTTGCCGGTATTTGCATCTTCGTGACGATGCAAGATTGCCAAGATCGCCGTTGCAGTCGCTGTATTGCGGTATGCGTTACGTCTTGTCGACCTTCTTGAAGAAAGCAAGAATGTTGTGGTGTTGAGAGACAGCTCTGGAAATGAACTCTAGACCACGAAGCTCCGATTGTTGATTCCCTAGGAGACCCTGCATGCATGCATACACACAACTTAGATGGTAGTGGGCCATGATGCTTCCCTGGATATGCTGATGTGTTCCAGACCTAAGGAATGGAGGGGCCGTGACGCCAGTGAGATGACTTCAGAGTGTCTGCGAAAAGCACTGGAGTGCTTTGCACTGGAGATGATATGTCATGAGTATGCTGACCATCATTCATGAAGCCGAGGGTGGCCAACGACCCCTCCAGAACCTTGGTGACGTGATTGATGTCCAGCCACTTGCGGTGGGTGCGTTGCTGATATTGTCGATGGTGTTGGTACTGCTAGTGCTGCTAGTGCTGCTAGTACTGCTGATGCTGTCGATACTGCTGGTACTGCTAGTAAAAGTGATACTGCTAGTGATGCTAGTACTGCTGGTGCGGCCCGTAGTGATTGTTGCCAACGTCGTCATGCTTGACAGTAACATCGACGACACCGTCGTGATGGATGGTGTAAGTCTAGTTGACAGAACTGCAGAAGCAAAGACCGTGCTCTGAGACATGGTGGAGGGCAGTGCCGCCGAAGATACTGTTGAAGAATTGTCGCCCGGGGCACATACCACCTCTGCAGCAACAACGGATTCGTCTGTTGTCACGGGGTTGCAGCCGGGGAGAGCGGCAAGTGTCCCTCGAACTGGTTCGTTGACGGCATCTGGCGCTTGCAAACAGTCCCTCGAAAAGTTGTCGTCGTTGCTCGGTGCTAAAAAGGGACAGGCAGTCACCACTCCGCCATTATCGGTGTACAAACAGCTTTGCACAGCATCAGTCAAGACGCTCTGGTCCCAGCCGTTCAAGAAGTCTCCATGAAAGCTGTATCCCGTCGGATCACCATTGGACAGCACAAATCTGCCGTCTGGCTGTTGATTGATGTCGTTAACCCAGTAAAGGACTCTGCGATATGTCAGATGGCTGTCTTGTTACTCTTCGGGCGGCGCTTACTCGTAGAATAGACCGGGGATTGGCACCGGATGAGTTGGCGGACAAACGCCGTAATCAATTCCGGAAGTATAGGCCACGTGTGCGTCATTTTCAAGGTACAGATTTACCCCGTCCCAGCAAGAGGGAAAATTGATTTGAGCTCTCAGGCCGTTGACGCAATTGGTGTCGTCGATGTAATGGGTTTCTGGAATATCGTTAGCCTCGTTTATGCATCGGAAACTTACCCTGTCAGCAATCGGCCGGACATTGTTGTACGTCAGTGCTGTTGTATCGTAATGCCGAAGCATTGGGTCGCCCGAAAGCATTCGGAATCCAGCTGGGAAGGGTTCCGTATTCGATGCATTACCTCCTCGTCCTATACACGTGTAAGCATGGGTGCGGCGTTCGGGATCCAGTCATTGTGTGGCATACCAACGTAGTACACTGTCATGCCATCGTTGAGCACGGATTCGAATGTTCCATTGGAATATTGATAGAAGAGACTGGGTGTCCAGTATGCCGATTTGTCTGCTTGAATCTGGCAGGTGGAGCATGAAGACTCTTGTAGACTGGCACCGGTCGAGCTGGCTTGCACATCTGTCTTGTCAGCTGGTGGTTTCGCTCTTTCTCAAATTTCACGTACTTATGGCACCAGCGAATTTATGTAGATGGCCGGAAACTTCATCAGGGTTGATGATTGGATCGATTCGTGCCTCCTGCGACACACTGCAGGCCTCTCGCCAGTAAGCAGAGACAATATTAGTTTGGGTCAGTATAAGGATAAGTGCCGCGAGACTCGATGGATAACGGAAGTACGCCATTTTCGTTTCGCAAAGCTGGTGGAGAGCACCAACACTGGCTATGACAGTCGCTCAAAGCACGTTTATAAGACCATCAACGGTCCTCCAATGCTAGTAAGCTGCGCCCTAATAGGAAATGTAAACAAAAGGCGATCATTGATCGGGCCGTGGTCGTTCACAAGGTGGATCTTGCTTCTGCGTAGAGCTTCACTAGCCTAGATCTAAGCTCGCCATCACTCGGTGGACACTGTTGCGCAACTGGGCCAAAACCCTAACACAAAGAACATTACCGTACGGCTGTCTCGGTTTCGGCGAGTACAACCTCATGGCCTGTGCCGAGATAACTTTCTGCATTATGGCTGTGAACAAGCTGGGATCGCAATACTTTCTCGGCGATCAGGGCGAGTGACAGGCAGCAGGTAGTGCCTCTTCTCAGCCACCCTATTAGGTGAATGCAAGATAGTCACAAGACTGTACAACAGACCACTGATAGCCGTTGAGAACGGAGAGGTGCTAGATTGGCGCGATTTCGAAAGTGTCGAGAACGTTCTGCCACAGCTGAGGCGTCCCTAGCCTCGGGCTCCGTTCAGTAGGTGAAGCTGCTAAAAGAAGTGTCTGCCACTCCGGGGTTGCCAGGGCGCAGCTTCTGAACACAGTTCGGCGAAAGTCCAGTTCGCAGCAGATTCGATGATGCGTCCACGTAAAGCACGACTGTGGCTTTCGAGCTCTCATGGATAAAGGTGAGATGAGCCTTGGACTACTGACCAACCAAGGACAGCAGAAGGCATCGTCATGTTCCACTCACAGATCGACCGCTTGCCAAGTGGTGCCAACAACAACAGCACCTGCCACGAAATATTTGGAAACATTCTTGAGCCAGAGCAAATTGCCATATTCTGATGGTGCTGATGAGTAGAAAAAGAAAAAAGACAAGGAACTTCCTTAGACCAATCAAGCATTCAATCTACCAAAATCACGAGATTACGGCCAAGTCCAGGACCTGGCGCTAAACCGGTAAAGGCTAGGCCGATCTTGACGTCCTACAGATGTTTGCTACCTTCTTATGCACTTTGTTGTGTAGACAACACCTCTTGCAAGAGTCAGAATGTGTGACAAGACATGTTCGCTGTACATGGAGCATCTTATCGTCCCAAGTTGCCTCTGGAAGTACCCAGTCCAGACATCCTGTCCAGATGGCCAACGGTCCGTGCACCACGGTATTCTGGGTCCACTTTCCGCCAATCTCACTATCAACTTATGCTAGGTATGGAGCAAAGAGTCTGAGACTCCTATGAGATGGCGCGAACTCATGCCAGCAGAAGAGATCGTGCTAGGAGCACTAGCGTATAACATGCAGCCGCTTCCGATCTACCTCTCGCTAATCTCAATATCGCTGCACGCTAGGCTTGGCGCAACGAAGGTGGAACTTCCGATCGACAGGACAGCCTTATGCCTTACGGAAGAGCTCGCGCTACGTGCACTAGCTCGGAGTCTGCACTGTTAACTGGTAAGGTGGAGCGGCCAGCCTCTCTGGTAGCAATGTCATTGCTTCTTGTGCCGCTACCACGCTTAGCACCATCTTGCCACGTCTTTGTGCTGTTGCTGGGTTCTGTTGCTGGGTTCTGTTGCTGGGTAACAACAGCCGCGAAGCTCTGAGGCTGGCGTATGCTGCCTTGTAGTCCGGAGGTTACGCGGCCTGGGCCTATCTGGGTCAAAGTTCCGGAAACGGTGAAGGGGTAGTACGGGTATGGTATTGGTGGTAAGCTATGAAGGACCAGAGGTGCAGCTACGTAATGACAAGTGGTCAGAGCAAGTGGGGAAGGTACGGTAAGCGTACTTGCCCAACAACGGCTCTATGGTTCGTATCGCGCTACTAGTGCAAAGCGCGTGGAGTGCTTCCCTGGTATACAGAAGGCTGGTCCTCCGCTAGAATACGTTGCTCACTCTCGGTATCCACTTCTATACCAACCACTGCACATTCTATCAAAAGGAACATCGTTGCGCTAGGAAGGACGCAGGTATATATCAACATGGCTACAGCGATAAAGTTGTCAGGGGTATCCTTCACAATCAGATCTTCCTTGATCAGAGCAACAGCAGTTTCTTCAGCTCAAACCCGCTTACCTCCTCGAGCATCATGCGTCAGACCTTCTCCACTTCGATCTTGTTCGCCGCCTCAGCATTAGCCGCGTATACAGTAGTCGATGATTACTCACCGGACACCTTCGCAAGCAAATTTGACTTCTTCACCGGCGATGATCCGACAACCGGATACGTCAATTATGTCGACTACGATACCGCTACCTCCGAAGGCCTGTATAGCGTCTCGAACAACCAGGTGTACATGGGTGTCAACTACAACGACACGGCGAGCGGGAGAGGACGCGACAGCGTTAGAATATCCAGCAAGGACTCATACCAGCATGGTTTGATCGTACTGGACCTGGCTCATATGCCAGCAAGCACATGCGGTACATGGCCGGCATTTTGGCTCCTGAGCACATCTGCTGCATGGCCAAATGGAGGCGAGGTCGACATTATCGAAGGAGTAAATACACAAAACACCAACTCCATGACTGTGCACACAAGTTCTGGCTGCAGTATTTCGAGCAACAGCAGTGCTATGACTGGCGAGCTCGTCACTGACAACTGTGATGTAGCTGCTCCTAACCAGTTATCAAACCAAGGGTGCTCTATTGAGAGTGGCAACACAAATTCGTACGGTGATGGGTTCAATGCCATTGGCGGCGGAGTTTACGCTACGGAGTGGACATCGAGCGGAATCTCCGTATGGTTCTTTCCGCGAGGCGCAATTCCGGCCGACCTTAGTTCTGGTACACCAGAACCCAGCAGCTGGGGTCTTCCCACGGCAAACTTCGCGGGAGCATGCGACTGGGATGAGAAGGTTGTTAACCAGCAGATTGTGTTTGACATCACCTTCTGCGGGGACTGGGCAGGGAATGATTTCTTGACAGATGCAACGTGCAGTTCGAAGGCAAGCACCTGTCAAGACTTTGTTCAGAACAATCCGGAAGCCTTTGCCGAGAGTTTCTGGTCGATCAACAGCCTCAAAGTCTATCAGAACAACGAAGAAGCACAAGCCTCTGCAACGTTAGCTTCCTCTGCCCTGGCTTCAGTTTCCGAATCAACAACGATTGCAACGACTGCCTTCACGTCCACCGAGACCACCTTACTCACCAGTAGCACCTCGATTGCTTCGTCAGATACGACGACTGCTTTCGCGTCTACCGCGACCGCGTTGGCCACCAGCAGCGTCTCGGTTGCTTCATCAGAGACGACGGTGATCACGTCCACCGCGACCACCTTACTCACCAGCAGCGTCTTGGTCACTTCCCCAGACACGACATTAGTCACGGCCACACTATCCAGCAACACAATTCAAAGTACCACAACTTCGACTATATCAGCGGTTATTTCTGTTTCATCAGCTCCTGCGGCAACTTCAATGACAACGGCAGCGCCACAGGGGCCCACCTCCACAACGATATTTACATCGTACCGTAGCACTTTCTCCACAGTCACAACGTCCAATACTTGGGGAGACTGGTCGTCACACCAACACGACAACACTGGTAACGACAACGCTGGCAATGGCAATTGGGGTTCTGGATCGAGATGGGGATCACCCCGTCCAGGACGCGAGATGCTATAGATGCACGATACTTTACGACGCTTGCTTATTCTGGGATATTAGCGTGGTGTTTGAGGCAGCGAGGAGGGTTTTGCAACATTAGATACTCATATAGATGACGGGCAACCAGAATTTTGGATATTAGCGTGGTGTTGGAGGCAGCGAATAGGACTTGCAACATTAGATAGTTAAATAGTCGAAGGGCAACCGGATTTGGTGTCACACTGTACGGGACAACGATACGGAAAGGGCCGTATCACATGGACCTTAGGCTCATAGTTCTTGCAATGTTGGTCCCTGCAGCCCGAGAATCAATAATATGATACACTTTTAAACATAGAACAGCCTCTCCTGAACAGTCAGTATGTGTCTAAGCGCAATGTGATAAGGGAACCGTGACTCTGCTGACTGACTCTACTGCTATTGGCTCATTTTCTGGAGAAGACGTTGAGGACTAGCCTGTGGCTTCGAACTGGCTCTATCAGTAATAGCGTAGTGTAGAGTCTTCCATGGCCCAGAAAGGATGTCAACAAGCCGTTGGAAGCCCGTGTCAAGCTCACTCTGGTCGCTGACCTGACCCGTCCATCTTCAGCCCACTCGCTCTCAAGGATCGTTGTAGTCTTCTGGGTTCACACTATCGCTAAGCCGGATCCAACGGTTCTCCTGGTAAGACTAGCCAACCTCTATTAGCTGGAGACGGGTCAGGCGCCGGACACAGCCAGCAGCAGTGACAAATTGCTGGAGGAGCGTCTACTAAAGGTTGCGTGTTCGACACAGACAGAATGACTTGAGCGGCATTAACCATAACGTAAGTTCTTGAATTGTCCATGCGACGAACGCATCACCCCACTGGTCTCGGTTGGTGAAATCCCCGGCGGTTTATCCTGCTGCTCGTCTGTCGGCAGGGGCCAGAATTTCATTGATTTGCTGTGGCTGAAAGTACCCAGTACAACCAAGGTCTACAGCTTCTATACTACTTAGAATGCCTCTCAGCTTCGCAGCCATTTCCTCGGTGCAACAAGCGACAAATGTCTTAGCGCTATGCTTCGCACACAGTGGAAGCTTACCTCCGCGTGAAGTTAGTGTTGTTGAGCAGTCGCGACCCACTTGTCATTTCATGACCTAACTCATCTCAATACCACATAGTTGTCTTACCACCACCACAATACCATACGTTTAGGTCCTCCTGTACTATAGACCCCACAGTGTGTGCAGCGGTAGCAGAGTTTGCGGAGCTGGAGCCGTTTAGAGATTGGAACAACGTTCATCATTGAATAGACTTTCGTTACACGGCGTTGTGCGCTTCAGTGCACGAAACGTTGAAAACTCTTTGCGCTCGCATGGGCGCTGCTACGGACTGATCAAATGCTGGACCAGATGGACAGATGAGTTCTGACTGAACATCAATCTAGCAGGCGGCCAGCCTTATGTTTCGTGCTGTGGAATGCGAGTGTAGACGACATGATAGTATGAAAATAACCCAATCACTACAAATTGAGGCTTTGCATGAATAGGAGCAAGCTGACGACATTCATCGCCTAAACGGAAGCCTGTCTTCGGCTCGGCGTAAACTGACATCACAAAGCTAGCTTAATGCCCTGATAGATCCGGCCTGATCCGCTCTTAGGGAAGGTGGAGTTCGGCAATCGTCAGACGATCGTGCTGAAGGCTTTCACAAGCACGTTTATCGTCAACGACGACAAACTGATATACCATGACCTGCATTTATTACTTGAACATACTAAACGAAGTGTACCAAGTCATCGACGACAAAGACACACCGTGTCCATGTCGAGAGGCGAATGATGACTGACAAGCTCGCTGTCGCTGGCCGAATCAAACGAGGTCCAAGGCGACGGATTGCGGCAAAAAAGAAAACACAGCTGTACCCAAATCTCAGTTGTTGGGTTCAATGAACTGCCCGAATAGAGAACAATGCTCCAATTCTGGTTGCTACAGCAGCCTTCCTTACAAACAACATCGCCACCAAAAGGCACAAATATCAATGTGCTCTGCAGTGATCGGACGACGTTCTCTACAGACCACTCTATCACAAGGCACAGACTCAAAGCAACATAGTCTCTTCAGATCAGTCATCCCTTCATCCTCTCATACACGTTTGTCGTTCGACTTATCCCACCGATCCCTGTTTGCCACAGTCGGTGTCAACCTCATTAAGCTCGAACAATCGTGAGTCCTACCCTGCTTCATGGCGAAGATGACTGATACTCTAGGCTCTCTACTAACACGCCTGCTTGCGCATGGACTACTGATCTCACAGGTGGCAGCGCATGGATACGTTCAAGGAATAGTCGCAGACGGCGTGTTCTATCAAGGTTATCGACCTTCTTTCCAGTATTCCGACGAGGACCTGTCGCTGGCTGGTTGGTCCGACCCTAGGAACGTCGACAACGGCCCCGTCCGCGACTACACTTCTCCGGACATCATATGCCATTTAGATGCGACGCCCGGTCAAGCATATGCAGAGGTACAAGCCGGTGGCACAGTGGAACTCCAGTGGACGCCTTGGCCAGTTGGACATCTTGGACCTGTCATCTCCTACCTGGCGAATTGCAACGGAGAATGTACCAACGTAGACAAGACAAGTCTTCTTTTCAACAAGGTCGACGCCGTAGGGCTCGTGCAAGGTGGATCTTCCCCGGGTACTTGGGCAGCAAGCGAGCTCATTGCGAATAACAATAGCTGGACTCTGACGATCCCATCCTCAATTGCGCCAGGCAATTACGTTCTTCGCCACGAGATCATTGCTCTCCAGGAAGCAATGGTGCTAGGGGGTGCACAGAACTACCCGCAGTGCATCAACCTTAAGGTGACTGGTTCTGGCACAAACAGCTTGCAGAGTGGCACGCTAGGCACGCAACTGTACAACACCACTGATCCTGGCCTTTACATCAACATTTACCAAGCTCTGAACAACTACACAATCCCTGGTCCGCTTTTGGTTGCTGGAGCGGACAATGATACTAGCTTGAATTTGGCTGTGACGACCACTGTGGGCTTCCCAGATACCACCGCCACCTCGACTACAATTCAAGGATACTTCAACACTACGAGTGTCACGACAGTCGCCAATTCTACAAGTAACGTGTTGGCACTCCCTAGCACCACCACCACTACCACCTCGACCGCGGCAGTTGCAGCAGCAAGCATCGAAGTCGCCTCGAGCAGAGACAGCACCACAACCTTCTCCTTTGCCACACCTACCACATTCCAGACCCTGATCTCAGGTCGCCTGCCAGTCCCCTTCACATACGTCGGTGCTTACGGCGAAGTCACAGTCACCGTCACTCCAGCACAATACCCCAACGTCGACACTACTTCCTCGCCAACACAAACAGCAAATCGCCTCTCGATTAGTACATCGACAACCACTAGTATCCTGACATCAACAAGCACAGACACTGGTGAGGTAATCATCGCAGGCGCGTATGTCGACTACAACTCGACTCTCAACAGGAACGTCTCGAACTTGAGTGCAACCATTACTGCAACGGCAGCGGCTATTGAAACTGGAATCTTCAACATTATCAACGTCTCTACCATTGCCAGTGGGTTTCAGACCGTGCAGAGAAGGCGGTTGAACTCGCGGATCAGATCGCAGCAGTGGTGAAGAGGCGCATGTGTTTCTGATTGTGTTTGGGAAGCGTTCTGAGCGTGGTGTTAGCGGTCTTCTCTACGTACATGTGTACTAACGATACTTGAGCAGCATAAGATAGTAGAGGTTCGGAAAAGGGTTTGTATTTTGTGGAGCATGTATAGAGGACTTATGGATGTATATACACTATAGCACTCGTTGTAGTGGGTAGGGCAAAGTATGTACAGGCAGACCTGCCCTTGCAAGTATCGACATACTCAATCGCAAAGAAACAGGTTCAAAGTGAATATAGCTACGATTATGCACGCATATCTGTGCATAACACAGTTCCCTCACAATGTGGCAAGCCATCGTCCAATGGTTATCCCATTCGATCCCATGCAACAACAGGACTCCCAATAATGAACAGTGTCAACAACACTTTTCTTCAATGCTGCGCTAGATAAGTGACTGAAGGTCACGAATAGCCTCGAATCTCGAGTCAACGACTCATTCCGCAACATCGAGTACATGATTTTCTATAAAGCGCCGCATACCTCTTCCCTTGTTGGCATGACACTCAGCGTGTCTTGGGGTACCTATACAGTCCTGGCGCTGGTATCACACTGGACAGGGGTGGAATGGAACACTCTTGCCGCAGTTGTCACGTAAGGCGACATGTGGCTCTATCTCCACTTCAAAGTAGTTAGGGAACATGAGACATAGAAGGCCAACTAGTGTGATGTAAATGATTGTATTAAGTGTAACTATATATCCTCCCTCAAGGAGGAACGCGTTGATGAGGATGACCGCCCGTCAGCGCCAAGCCAACGGGCTGAGGGGTTGCGTCATCGTATCTCACGACAAGTAGCACAGTGCTACCTGCCTAAAACTGCGAAGCTGGCTCGAATCGTTCCGCAAGACTGCAACCTTAATTTTGAGCGAAGTGTGGCAGTGCAAACACTCACATTTCTTACTATTACGTGATAGTCATCCTTTCAATACTGGTCTTGGGCTGCTGGTGAGGGGATGATCGTTGGTCGAGAGTTGGCGGAGGCTTGGCATAATCCTTGGAGATGCTGCCTCCGAGTGCGCCCGCACAACTATAATGGCCGGTCTTGGCGTAACTCTTGGCCGAGATAACGGTTACGCGGGTTATCCGGATACCAAGCAATCGCAGATACGCAGATGGTGTGTTTATCGCACAAGGTCAACGCTCAATGATTCTGCAACTGATCTAGTATGCTCAATGGTGGCCGATCTTAATGATCAACCTCCGTTTGTACTACCACGTGACTATCTGCTTGAGCCCTTCCATATCAGTCGCCATAAAAGCTGGATCAAACAACGCCGTGCCAAGATATCGTTTACCACCAAGACTCGGCATCTTGAACTGGTCGAAGTTTAAGTATCATCTTCCAACAAGGTTACGGCCAGATTCTACTCCGACAACTTAGAGATGCCAGGTTATGATCGATATGTCGTGTCTCGTCACACGAGCAAGGAGTACTACCTAAGCACCAGCATCGCACAACCTGATTGGACTTTTGTCTGCTTCGCATCTCTTCTCCGAGAAGGCACGAAGATTTCCGGTCTCTATCGTGACCCCACACACAAGACTTCCACCAAGATCTCCGCCTCCACGCCAAGCCTTTTCCAGACCGTGGTGGCAGGGCATTGGAGTTCCATGTCGCCTGCCTGACAGATGACGGTCTTCTGAACTTGATACCTTCTTCTTTCGGACAATGACCTGCTATCTCCTGTTAGTAGACACGGCCTTTCACGAGTCTTCTAGTTTGATTGCAAGGAATCATGACTTGGCGACGAGGGTGTTGGAGAAGTATGCTGCAAGGTGCAAGATAAGGTAGGGTAGATGTAACCATGGTAAGAGGTCCTACAGTTTGGAAGATCGGTTACAACAAGACACAATATGCAGATGTTTAAAGGTCAGCCAGCGTTCTTCGAATAATCCCCTTTCATCTTTATACAATCTATTTTGTTCTTACTGATACCGCCAACATGAAGGTCAACAGCTTGCTTACCGCAGGTCTCATTGCCGCGACCCCGGTCGTGGGCGCCAAAGCCGCGAATGCTGCCAAGATGGATGTCATGATGGAGATCAAGCAGAAACAATGGGCTGAAGCTGCCGAGAGAGGCATGTTTGGTGGCTCCAAGCTTTACAAGAAGGTATCCTCGGTAGTGCCATGCGTTGATGGTTACTCCGGCGAGTACCAATGCAACAATGTGGACATGCACGCCTTCCTTAGCCATGAGGACATGGGCTCAACAAACGTGACAGGCAACGACATATGGGGCTGGACTTCGCCAAAGGGTCGGGAGTTCGGCATAGTCGGCCAGACTGACGGTGTCGCTTTCGTCGAAGTCAATACAAAGACTGGTGGTCTTGAGTATCTTGGCCGTCTCGCCACACAGACTGTGGTTACCTCATGGCGTGACATCAAGGTCATCGGGCACCACGCATACATTGGCTCCGAAGCCGAAGGCCACGGCATGCAGATATTCGACTTGAACAAACTGCTAGGCGATGGCTCGTCATGGCGATCATGGAAAAGCTCCCGTGAGCCAAAGGTCTACGATATCCAAACAGATCTAACGGCGTGGTACACCGGCTTTGGCGCTAGTCATAACCTCGTCGCCCACGAGGAAGTGAACATGATCTACGCCGTCGGCGGTCGCTCAGGCGCCAACACGCGCAACACAACTTGTGCCGGAGGCATGTTCATGGTTGACGTCTCCGACCCCGCGAACCCATATTCGCCTGGCTGTGCTCCCCAGGATGGGTACGTCCATGATGCACAATGCGTGATCTACAAGGGTCCCACAGTCGAATACCACGGACGCGAGATTTGCTTCAACTTCAACGAGGACACTCTGACCGTCATGGATATGACCGATAAGAGCGCGCCGCAAGTCATCTCTAGGACTCCATATGTCGGCAACGAATACACACACCAGGGCTGGTTGACCAGCGACGACATGGAGTATCTGCTCCTTGATGACGAGCTCGACGAACTCAACGCCGTTGGTCCAGCCGGGTATCCCATCGCTGAAGGTGAATACCCGACTGCCGACGTCATATCCGACGAGTCCACTGGAATCGGCGAATCGACACCCAACAACCGTACAACTACATATATCTTCGATGTGAAAGATCTGCATGCCCCTAAGAACACCGGCTACTACCAGTCACCCGCCAAATCCATCGACCACAACCAGTATGTCATTGACGGCCTCTCCTACCAAGCGAATTACGGCAGCGGTCTGCGCATCATCGACGTGAGCGGCCTGCCACAAGACCCTACAGGCGCCAACATTCACCAGACAGGCTTCTTCGACTGTCACCCCGAGGATGACGCAACGAACGGTGTGGTCGAGTTCTTGGGCACGTGGAGTTCTTACCCATACTTCAAGTCCGGTTACATTCTGCTTAATTCGATTGAGCGGGGCGTCTTCTCGTTGAAGTACACTGGACCAGGAAAGGAGTATTGAGCTATTCATGCAGCAATAGCAACAAATGCTGAAGCCCATATTGAGGATTGTGCCAGCCGTCGGAAAGATAGGCTTTCCGTGGCGCACTGCGCTGCAGTCTGCACCGACCATTTCCGCATTTTGGTTGTTAAAAGATAGAAAATGCTGGCTTCCAAGAGGAAGACTGAAAATGGCATTCGAGTCACTTCTACATTGCATCATACGTTGCTTGTTCCATCTTCGTCTCCTGTATGTTTCATAAAAAGGGAATAATACTCATTCGCCTCTCTGCATGCAAATGCAAACCAGTATTGATACAACTATAAGAGCAGTGCTCGTGATGAACTGGTAAAGAAGTAGTACCCTGAGAATCACCTCAATGGACGGAGGAGGCCCACGATGGTGCCATCTGTCACGAGGCGGCTTGCGAGCATCAGTGGTTGAAACCAGGCTTGTTAGTATTAGGGAGATAGCTACAACCAAATGCTTCAAAAAGGGGAGTCATAGTCACACACGAACAAGGCTAGAGGAGACTCATAGTACGGTGCCGATGTTATCTATAGAAACTCAGCCGCGTTAATACTGGTAATGTTTACTCTGGAGGATGTGTAGCAGAACGTGTATTAACATGTCGTAAAGGGTCGAGTGGTTACTAGTGAACCCAGTCAGCGTCGCGGTGAATCCCTATTCCTGCGAGTACTGGTACATATCTAGTAAGTTCGATCACGAAAGAGATTCAACAGTGCATCGCACCGCAAAACTCACAACCGTTTACTTCTCGAGCCGTTTGCTAGCAATCCTACTAGCGAATTACTAGTAGATTCGCGTGCGCCGCCACAGAGCTTTGCTCATGCAGGCCGAAGCACATCGTCACACCGTGATAGATAAACCCCTTTCCCATTAGCCAATAAAGATATTGGCCTCGTTAGTTTGAGTGGTCCCAGCTACATAGGATGAGCATGTGCCCCGGCGCTACATCCTAAGCTCGGCGGTTTCGAAGATTATCCTTGGGACCTTGCATCAATCGCATCGACGTCGTTCCGAGTTAGTAGGACAACTTGAAAGGTGCAGCAACCACTTATGAACGACAGAAACATAGAAAACATTGCTGGCTGAGCCATCGGCCGGGAATTGCCCCCTCTCATGAAAGTGCTTCCTCTATCACTCGACTTGGTGTACTACCCACTCCAGAATCGCCTGCCATAGACGTTGAGTTCGTATACTACTATCCTCTTTCGTGTGAGTCAAGTCACGTCGACTCCGATCAGCCTAATCCACAGATTATTGGTATCGGAGTAAGAAATAGTGCAGAACATGATCGACGATTCAAGTAGTATTTACTGGGTTCGAACAGGGCCTAGTCTCTTGTTGTTTTCAGCATAAACGACCTGGATCGTCTGCCTTGTGGCTTACTATAACGATGCCTTGACAGAGTGTCCTGATGTTCGTCTCTTGTGGTTACGGATCTCTATCGCATGAGTGACGAGGTCAGAAGAATTTGACGACTGCAACGACTGAAAGCCGTCGCTGCCGCCTTCACGTCTTCCACAGATCGTGCAGCAATTGACTCTTGGTATGTCGATGCTCATGGCTGACTTCGGTAGGATCCGACGAACCGGTATCATTTCGACCAACATTATTATCGATCTGGCATACCTTGCAAGTGAATTTCCACATTCCGTCGATAATGCTGTCAGACCTTCGGGTTCGAAGTCATGAGAAGATCACTGTTCTGCATGTATTCTTTACTTCCAACGTCGGGATCATGCGTACGAACACTTCCGCCATTTTCAAGTAGCCAGTACCGTCGTTAGCACACCGCTCCCGACACTTGCGTGTATATGATGTAATGACGCGATGGTCGGACGTATTCTCACGACTGCTACCAAGCAATGACTTGTGTGCATAGTCGCAGGGCGTCTATTTGCGCGTCCGACATGATTCGCCAGTGTCAGGGTTGCAATTAGGATCATGTTACGTAAGCTTTTGTAGGTGCACGAAAAGAAAGGGTGCAATTTGGACGTTGTGTACTTTACACTGGGAATTGAAAGCACCACCCAGATAGTCTTGCATGACCATTTGGTGCTTGCACCGACACGAACATGAGTCTACAAGTCTTGGTGTTAGGACTTCCGAGGATGGGCACGCAGTGTATGTGAAACGCAACGAAGCCACCATTCTTGCACTGAAACCGGTCTAACTGAGCTAGCAATGGCTGATGCCCTCCAAATACTCGGTTATGAGAAGGTCTATCACATGCGAGAAGTTCCCCAGAACAATCATCAACAGCGCTGGGCCGATCTAATCAACGCCAAATCGCGAGGCGACAACGCACCCTGTTTGGAAGATCTCGAAAGTATTCTAAGAGATTATCAGGTACCGTCTTCGTCAAAACATGTGGATCTCTCATGCTTGCCGTGCTGACATCTTGAAGGCAGTAGCGGATTTTCCAGCTACTTTGTTCGGTACAGAGTTGTTAGAATTGTACCCTGATGCGCAAGTCATTATACCTAGTCGCGATGAGGATAGTTGGTATGCTTCTATGATATCCACGCTCTGGGCCCAATACGTGCGAGCAGCCACCGATAAGTCCCACCACATGTGGTCCCTGAGACAAGCTTTTCACAAATACTGCTGGAATGATGACTTCCCCACTCATGGCAGAGGATACTTTCGAGAGTACTACCGTCAGATCGAGAATCTAGTTGCCACAAGAAGGTGCAGACCATTGGTGTACAAGCTTGGAGATGGCTGGGGACCGCTGTGCGAGTTCTTGGGCAAGGAGGTGCCAGCTGTTCCATACCCTCGAAATGATGCTTGGGCGCAACATAAGCTCGCGGGGTCAGACCCGAGCGACAGAGCAAGGACAGACGGTTTGCGCAACTAGGAGGACTTCAAAGTTGTTAGTAGCAACTAATTCTGCAGGCGATTCTTTCTAGCATCGGCTTAACGCTACGTGACTGGCACCTGAAAATAAGATGACTGGAAACAATGCTAACGGTGTAGCGAGATCTCCAATCTGCAAGAGGACAGGAGAGAGCCCGTCGTGCAGTAATTAGCATTGAGACGAACAGTACACCCGAGTTTGAAGGGCTGCGCAGAAAGTGTGCTGGATCAAAGAGAGCTCCGTCTTGAAGAAACATATTTGGAAGCCGTATGTTTGACATTCTTGACAAAACCGAAGTCTATATCATGATCAGCTTATCTTCGTGTATAAGCGTGAGCCGAGTGAAAACCCGTCATGTTGTCGACGTGCGCTGTCTGATCGCCTCATGTTGTGCTGAGACGAGAACAACGACGCGAGATCCACAGTATGGACCTCTCTTGTGTGTCGAGATGAGTACTATGATCCGAACATGTGTGTGCGAACCTACTACTATCAGCCATCATTCTGTGTTCTGGCGAGGTGAGCCAGCCTTTCCACGTTTCCTTAGCCATTACATATCGACGCTGGTTCCAAGTTTAACAAATTATCGTCAGGCACATCAAGAGTGGCAACTATGCCACCTTGTCATGTCACCTGATATCACCATTGAGGACACCGTCAAGGTGAGTTAGTATCACATAATCACTATGCACTCCGTGTTCCAGTGGTTCGTAGCACGATGACATCGGGCATTGCCGGTACAGGTACGCGTCTATTCTGTACCAAGCTCCGACTCAGGAAGCAGGCTCTTGTTGCAGTAGATGCTTATCAGCTTGCTTTACAGAGGCGCATACACTTCTGGGCAAGCTAAACGCAGTAACCTCACTACACATCTTGTCGCGAGAACAATAACTTTTGGGTACCTTGATGGAGCATCTGATCGGCCATGACACTAGTTTCAAGCGCTAGTTAGTGCCTTTGGTAATTTCGTGCATGACGCTGCTCCATAAGCATTTGGGTCGTAATCAATCATGATCCCGGCACTAACATCCGCTACTTGGAGCGGCACGTTCGCATTTCACTTTCTAATTAGCTAGTACAATTCATAACTTTGCTTGATTTCAAGGCCCCGGCCCCAGCATTTCCGGACCGCTCGTCGCGAGGTCATCAAGATTAATTTCGTTCTTGCATGAGCATACCACACTCGTTGTGGTTCGTACTCCTGATGTTTCCAAATCAGTGATGCCGCACAGAGTCCGCTGTCTCGCAACTTTTAGTGAGGGTCGCATCGAATTTAGAGCAAAGGATCAGAATTGAGTTGGTACCTCCGTTAAAATTACACTACTATGGCAGAATCAACAGATGAGAAAGAAAAAGAGAAGAAGCCAAACATGCTGAAGCGATTATGGGTCAAAGCTGGTTTGAGTCCGACTTTAGTCCTTCTAGCTGTCAAAGGAGCTTTGCCACCGACCATAGCCTTAGCAGCATACGAAGGAGGATCATACGCCAATATCTACACAACTCTGGGATACCTTGTCGCCATCATTTCTCACCTCAGTTTGGCGATCCAGCCAAGAGCAAAATTTCTGCAATCGATGGTCATCAGCGTGCTTTTCGTCTGTTCAGGTGCTGCGATGGCTCTACTTCAAATTCAATGCGTGGTTGCAGCACGAGCGACCCCTACCGGCGGCATGACTACTGGGTCTTCTGGATCGCAGCAAGCGCTGGCCTACGACGCTTCAGCCAACACCGTTGCTGGCCTCTTCCTCTTTTTCTGGGTCTTCGTTGCCAACTATGTCAAGGCACTTCGGCCACAGATGTTTCTGCCCATGATCCAGTTCATAATCTTCGTTATCATAGCATCAGTTTACGGACCCTCCTTTCCGAACATGACTGCCGCAATGTCCTTTGTCCGCCGTCTACTTATCACCTTTTTGACTGGTCAAGGTATTGCAACAGCTGTTTCCCTTTTCATCTTTCCGGTAACGTCTCGAGCCACCGTCACGAAGGACATGGCCGGATTGGCAAAATTGCTCAAAGGTGAGATAGGTGCTCACGGTGCATACATGAGCACTATCTCGAAATCTCAGCGTGGCAAGGGTGAGGCTACGGAGGAGGAAAAGGCGGCAGCGGGAAAGCTGCAAAAGACAGTCATTGCCACTGGCGAATTGCTTAGCAAAACCAAGTTGGACCTCGGGTTTGCGCGAAAGGAGATCGCATATGGCAAGCTTTCGCCAGAACATTTTTCTGAGGTGTACGGAATGCTCAGACAGATCCACCAACCCATCATGGGCATGTCTACGTTTTTGGAGATCATGAGAACATTGCGCGAGAGACGTGCAGAATTCGATGAGCAGCCAGACATGCAGGAAACGCTTCAAGCGCTCAGAAAGCTTGAATCCGAAGAATGGGATCATGTCATCAGCCTATCGCGGGATGCATACGCGCAGTATCAGCAAGCTCTCTGCGTTGGCTTGGACCACATCGCCTATCAACTTGAGCTCGAAAAACGACCAAAGCAAAAAGCTAAAGACAAGGCGCAAAACGATGTCGAAGAGAAGGCCGGTACGACACCTCAACCAGGAGACGCTGGGTTTGCTGAACATCTGGAAGCTGAACTCTCAAAGTATCGACAGGAGCGGAACGATGTGATCCAGGATTGGGCTGAGCACAGAAACCTTTCTTTACCCAAGCACTTCTGGCGTAGTCAAACAGAGAAACATTCATTGCAGCGCGAGGAGACAGCCGTCATGAGGCGAAAGCTCAATCAGCATCAGCTCTACCTGGTACTTTACATGAATTTCCTCAACCACAATGTCGGCCAGTCAATCCTCCAGCTGGTCAAATACGCTGATGGTCTACTGGAGGATGGTACTCTGAAGAAGAAGCGGTTTATCAACCCTGGGTGGCGCCGACTGCGCAAGCTATTCGAAGACGTGTTCAAGGCAGGTAGCAATGACGAGACCTTGACAGGTGAAGTTAATGGTGGCACCAATGTCTACCTAGGAGATGCGTTGAACGGCCGGAAGGACCCTGAACACCTTCCGCCTTCAAATTGGTACGAGAAGCTGACTGACCGTGTGCGCGCCATTCCGAAGGCTCTCTCTTCAGAAGCCGCACAGTTCGGCTTCCGAGCCGCTGTCGCTGCAATAAGCATTGGGATTATAGGCTTCTTGCACCAGACTAGAACCTTCTTTCTTGAGCAGAGAGGCTTGTGGGCAATGATCATGACCGCAATCAGCATGGACCCTCATGCCGGCCAAGGAATCTTCGGCTTTGTTGCTCGGATCGGTGGCACGGCTTTCGCGATGGTCGTATCTATGGTCATCTGGTACATGTGCGACCATAACCACGCTGCGATCCTGGTTGTGTTCTGCATCTACATGGCCTGTTGGGTGCTGTTCCTGCTCAAAAAGCCACGGTACGCTGTTGTGTCCATGATTTCTTCGATCACCGTGGTCCTTATTATTGGCTATGAGTTGCAAGTTGCGATCATCGGAAGAGCAGTTGCCACTTCAAATGGTCAAGAGTACTACCCGGTATACCTCCTGGGACCGTATAGACTTGTTGCAGTCGTTGCGGGCTTAGTAGTGGCATTCCTGTGGACTTTCTTTCCATTCCCCATCACGAGCCACGGCGCTCTTCGGCAAGATCTTGGCGCGACGCTATACCTTCTGGCCAATTTCTATAGCTGCGTTCACACGACGCTGGGTGTACGAATGCAACTTGGGCCAGCGATTCACGATCTGCCTAGCAATCATCCCACTCAGAAGCTTGATAAGGCTCGCACCAAAGTGTTCGGCAAAATCTTTCTGATGCTCACTAAGCTCCGAACTCACGCAGACTTCAGCAAGTTCGAACCAAGATTTGGCGGCAGATTCCCACGGGAAACCTACGAAGAACTCACCGCCAGCATCCGCAACGTGTTCACATACCTCAGCCTCATCGTGTATTCATCGTCAGCATACACCCAAGCGCCAGGAGGACAGTCGGAAGAAGAGATCGAGGAGGAAGCACAATGGTTGAAGGACTTCCGGGAGTTTGCCGCTGACACCAAAGTCACGAGTCACGAAGTAACCACGAATCTTTGCTTGCTCTCTGCGGCCGTGCGCAGCAGTCGCCCTCTGCCGCCGTATCTACAAAACCCGAGACCATTCTCGGGGGGTGAGAAGACGGGAGAAGTTGACCCGTCACTTCTCGGTGTGCAGCACTTTGCACACCCGTGCTACGCGGCGTTTGCAGTCGGCGAAGTCGCGAGCGCATTCGTGACGGCTGAAATGGCCAAGATTACTAGATTAGTCAAAGAGCTGGTTGGGGAGGTAGACTTCAGCTTCCACGTCGTGAGTACTGCAGATGACAGTAGTAGCAGCAAAAGCACGCTGTGGGAACAAGACACCGCGGCATCAGGGACCAATGGAAGCAGCGAGAAGAAGAAGAAAGGCGACTAGAAGCTGCAATGGCACGTAGGGTAAAAGTTGGTATAATTGTACACTCTGCTTTGGTTTCCATGGTTCCCTCAGTCCTGTTCCTTCCAGTCCTCGGTACATTGTGTCCGCATGTCTGGACGCTAGTGATTGAGCACTACTTGTAAAACAAGCTTCGAGCAAATGCCCCGGCCGCTGTAATTGGTACACAAGCACCAGTCAGATGCTCGTTCTAGGCTGGATGTGGACAAAGCTCTGCCCAGAAAATTCAGGTTTGCGTCTTTGACCCCGATATTCCATCATCGCTTGACGACGACAGATGCAGAGTCGATGGCATCCACAGTCGCTAATCTGATCACGCCTCTGGAGTCTCGCAGGAACATGCCTCGCCACATCCTTCTTGCAGCATTAATCAGTGTGACGAAGGTGAGGCTGTAGATGTCATGTCCACGCAGCCCGCGCTCATCATTGTTGCCTCCATTTCTGTCATGCTTGCGCGTGGTCGTTTCGTTTGCGCTTGTGATCAAGTGCACAAGTAACATTTCAACAAGATCTGCCTAGAGAACGCCGTTCGTTACCAGAAGCACATTGCACATGTCGTATCTTACATGAGTATTAACCCTTGCACAAAGCCAACAAACAAGTGTATCGCCCCCGTCCACGGAATCTCTCTATCCTCAAGTCTAGTGGGGATCCTCTTCGAACCGAACACAAAGCCGGGGAACGGAAAAGATGGTTGGCCGCGCAGCTGGTCCGCGGGCAGACAGCCCTCCGTCCACCTCATCTTTACAGTCTTCTCTCCACGGAGCTACACGAACCCTACACAATCAACTAAATGTAGGCATATTAAATCGCCTGCCTCAATGTCTACCGCCCAACGCCCCCGACCCAACAGTCTACCATCTAGGTATCATCACATATGGACAGATCTTTGTCGCACTTGAGAAGGGAATAGACAGAGTCCTATCCGAGCCGCTGCAGGAGCTGGAGGCAAGAACAAGGCAGGTGCGGATACTCGAAACACTACATACCACAGGTCTGGCGCGCACGCAGAAGCTCAAGCATGACACGAACCTACTGAGCTCACGACTGCTTTCGCACAAAGACCTTAGCAGTGCAGATGCGTTGAGACAGACAGAAGATAAAGTGCGTGCAGATGCAGACGCCAGAACAAGACATATCACAGAACGTGTACAACAAACCCCGTACTTGGCACTAGCATACGCATGGACCATGTATCTTGCGCTTTTCAATGGTGGAAGACATATACACCGCGCGCTCAAGAGGCCAGGGCGCGCATTTTGGCTTGCAGAAGACGAGCAGGATACAGGTAACGATAAGATTGATGCGCTGAGTTTCTGGCATTTCGAGGCTGCCTCTGAGGAAGACCCCGATGCTGATCAGTTGAAGTTGGAGTTCAAGAGAAGCTTCGATGAAGCCTGCCAGCTCCTCACAGAAGCTGAACGAGAGGAAGTCGTCAAAGAAGCAGAGAGCATTTTCGAACTTTGCATGGAGTTGGTGCTATTTCTGGATGGCGTTATGGTGGAGTACGAACAGCGGACTCGGAGCGTCACAGGCAAGACAGAAGACCAAGTGAAGCCTTCACGTGTTTCGACTGGCGGGACGTGGTACGACACTATGTCAAGTGCTCTTGCGCCGGTGGGCAAGTTTCTAGGCCTGGATCAGACCAGGCCTTTGGTTCAGGAGGTGAAGGATTGAGACCGCTGACAAGCGACTGCTAGCATATTTCTTCATGCGACCAATGGCCGCAATATCGGCTTCAGAGCCGGGCGACACAAAGCTTCTTGCGGGTCATATCGATCGTGCTCTTTGGAGTACGCTTCTGCAATGCAGCGGATGAGACGCTGGCCGGCCGCCGAGTCAGAGGGGAACATAGCGTTACGGAGCACCACCGGTAGTCAGCTCATGCGAGATCGACGTCTCGCTCGGCTGGAAATTTTCTCTATTTGCATTTCCTGGAAGCATTGAGCGCAACTAGAGTTTGGGACAAAGCGGTTTGGCCATGCATGCAATGGAGTATGAGGAGGACAGCATGATGAGATGTCTATGGTAGAGATTTGAAGGCCAAGTGCTTACAACACGTCAACCTCGTTCAAGACAAATACGATTGTCATCATCATCAGCATATGCGATTGGTGAAATACGCTTTGGGAAAGTGATTCACGTTGCTCCTCCCTCATTTGCTGGGCTATCGTGTTACCTCTGGGTGGACTTTCGAGCTGACTGCCAGTGTTTCGCTTGGTCATGAGTTCCTCCATCAGGCATATTACTGTTGGTACCCTTGTGCTGTCGGTTCTCTTGATGTTCCCGGACATGAAAGCCGTTCCTCCAAGGGCCCGTGGAAGATATAGTGCCGGGTGCGAAGCTGCGTGTCACAGAAAGGACTGCACAGAGAACGAATGCAAAGAGATCAGGCGGGTCATGATGGAGATCTGAATGGTGCTCCACCTTCTGGCGAATTGGCTTTGCCGCAATTGGCCTGAAACTCCAAAGTGGCTGCCACAACCTCTAGGCACCAGCTTCCTCTCATCAATTCATGTCCTGTCGATTTTGCGGCTGCATCTTCGAATGCAGAGTGATGCAGCAACCTGGCTTGTCTCAAAACGTGGTCCCTGCGGGTGACTCACTCACATCGTCCTTGCCTGGGATGCGCACTCTAGAGTGGGAAGAGGTCAATGCGTCGCGACTGTCGTCACTGCAAGTTTGCGAAGCTCATCCCACCTTCACCGTACTTCAACCCATGAATTGCGTTCGTCTGAGTATCAGGTTTGCTATCCCCATACCCAGCCCTTGAGTCTTCACAAATTTGTCTTTGCTATAGTTTGGTTTAGCTCACAATCACTTCACTGTACAACCGGCATGTGCCTCCTCACATCTATCGTTTCTGGAATATAATTACAGGTGTCTTCCCACCCGCCACTTATTCCTCTCCCTTCCATCCAGAGTCTTGCATCCAGGTATCTATTCGGCCTGGTGACAGAAGCTCGCATAATTTGCATTCAGGTATCTATCCTTCGGTCTCTTTAGGAGGCGTTTGACATGGCAGATCGAGGTCGAGGTGGCCGCGGTGGAGGCCGAGGCGGCTTTCAACAACAGGGCTTCGCCAGCCGTGGTCGCGGAGATGGCGGAAGAAACGGTGGACGTGGCGGTCGAGGCCCAGGTAATCTTACAAGGACACCACGAGCAGGCCCACCTCCTCTTTTCAAGTATGTGCCCTCATGCAGAATGACACTATAAACTAACAATACACAGACAAAAAGGCCAGACACATATTCCAAGACAAGACATCCAGAAGCTGGAGGATGCCACATTTAAACAAGATTTTGCGTCCAGCTTGCAAAACCTCAAGATCAAGTCTGATGTACCGCTTCGTCCAGGATACGGTACGAAAGGTACACCAATCACGCTTTGGGCAAACTACTTCGAGCTACTCCCCAACAAAACTCAGCCGTTCAACCGATATCATATCGATCTGATCTCTGAAAGTAAGGGTGATGAACCCAAGGGCAAAAAGCGAGAAAGACTTGTGCAACTTCTACTTGATCAGCTGCCAAAAAACGTGGCCATAGTGACAGACTACAAGTCCACCGTCCTATCGGCACAAACACTCGGCTTCACTACCAAAATTTACTTGGTCACATACTACTCAGAGGCGGAACCGGGTCCGGGACAGAATGCTCCGAAGTATCGTGCTGAGGTCCAACACACGGGAACGCTCACATTCGGAACTCTTCTGGATTATCTGTCGTCCACAAACCTCACTCAAGAAAAGCCGGCAACAAAAGACGAGATAATTCAGGCGACGAACATCGTCCTTGGTCACGAGATGAAGAGCAATCCTCAGATCATCACCAAACACAACAAGTACTTCCCAGAGGAAGGCAACCTCGTCGAGAAGTGGATGCTGGCGAATGGTCTGGAGGCTTTTAGGGGCTTTTTCATGAGCGTTCGTGCCGCGACAGGCAGGATTCTCCTTAACGTTCAGGTGCAGCACATAGCTGTCTGGGAGGCAATTCCTCTTGTAGCGCTGTTCGAAAAGATGTCTAGAGATCGAATGAGTTGGTCAGAGATCAGTCGTGCAATCTCCGGATTATGGGTCCATCTTAGTCATCTCAACAGGAGACTGAAGCGAATTGGCGGTCTTGCGACGCCCGCTGAAGCCCGTAGAGGACAGAACCCCCCACAGGTCCCGTCTTTTGGCGCAAACGCCAACCAAGTCAAGTTCTGGAAAGACTCTGTGCAGCCCGGACGCTACGTGTCGGTCGCTGACCATTTCAAGAAGGAATGGAAACAGCTCAGCCAGCCGAATTGCCCCGTAGTCAACGTTGGCACGAGGGATGCTCCAGTCTACATTCCAGGTGAACTATGCCATGTGAAGAAGCGACAGGACTACAACAAAAAGCTCACCGAACAAGCGACGGCTGCTATGGTGAACGGCGCTGTTCGCTTTGCCCCGGAAAACGCTCGTACCATCGCAGGAAACGGCATGACCATGCTAGAACAGAACAGTGAGCGAACGCTTAACAACTTCGGGATTAAGATTGACAGCTCTATGGTCACCGTCACCGCTAGAGTGCTGCCGGCGGTACGGCTAAAATACTCTGGTATGTCTCAGCAACCAAAAGACGCCAGTTGGAATATGCGTGACATAAAATTCAGCGAAGGAGCTCAAATGCCCGATTGGTCTTTCGTCTGGGTGCGCACGCAAGAGGAAAGCGGCGCATTTGAAAGTTTTCAACAAGTTGAAGCAACTGTCCGGGACTTCATGAACATGATGAGCAAGTGCGATATCAAGATCAAAGAGCCTCGGCCAGGAAAACAACTCCGCTTGGACAATCCTCAAGACCCGGACGCTGAAATCGATAGGTTCTTCTCCACAATCAAGGCAGTTCAGCTTGTGCTGGTCGTCCTACCATACAAGAGCACGTCGATCTACAATGCCATCAAGCGAGCTGCGGACGTTAAATATGGAGTACATACCGTTGACGTCGTTGGCGACGGCAAGAAATTTGCACAAGCACTAGCAGGCAAGAACAACTCTCAGTACTTTGCCAACGTAGCGCTCAAGTTTAACTTGAAGCTCGGAGGTCACAACCAGCTGCTTGATTCGGCAGATCTGGGTTTTGTCAGCGAAGGCCAGACGATGTTCGTTGGACTCGACGTGACCCATCCCGCACCTGGTTCCTCGGAAAGTGCACCTTCTGTTTCGAGTATCACCGCCTCCATCAATGCTCAACTCGGACAATGGCCAGCCGACGTCAGGATCCAGAAAGGTTACAAGGAGATGATTGAAGGCCTCAAAGGCATGTTCAAAACCCGCCTGCAGCTATGGCAGAAACACAATCAGCAGAATTTGCCCGAAGAGATCATCGTCTATCGAGACGGGGTAGGTGAGACAATGTACGATTTGGTCCGCACCGTAGAGCTACCTCAGATGAAGGAGGCTTGTCAGGAAATCTACCCTGCTACGGCTACCAAAGCAGAGAAACCATCTATCACTATCGTCATTTGCGGCAAGCGACACAAGACTCGCTTCTACCCTACTAACGAAGCAGAGGCAGATCAACGCACTGGAGGCACAAAGAATGGCACGGTAGTTGATCGAGGCATTACAGAAGCTCGAATCTGGGACTTCTACCTTCAGGCTCACACAGCCCTACATGGCACGCCAAAATCGGCTCATTACGTTGTTGTCCATGATGAGATCTTTCGACGCCGAGCAACTGCCGTCAAGAAAAACAACGATAGTCGTACCTCGGGTCAACGAGCTGCAGACGAGTTGGAGAAATTGACGCATGCAATGTGTTATATGTTTGGTGAGTACCTAGCCCCTCGAAGCCTATGTGTTGCAGACTTACTAGCCTTCATCTAGGTCGCGCCACGAAAGCTGTGTCTTTGTGTCCGCCGGCATACTACGCAGATCTGGTTTGTGATCGCGCTCGACTCTGGTTAAGCAGGGTTTTTGACGAGCGGACCGTGGTGAGCTCGGAGCATGGCGGTGAAGCTCGCCCCGAGGATGTGCAGATTCACCCCAAGCTCAAGGATACAATGTTCTATATCTGATGTCGAGGCAAGGTTCTTGAACAGAGAACGTTATCGGGTTGGTGTGGCAACACTGGTTGATGGGCTGTCGTTGACAGTACTGAGCGGTACTTAGCGAAATAAGCTTCACAAGGATTTTGTACTAGTCTAAATTGTCACATAATCAAGTTCTATGATGCGACAAACTCATACAGCCAAGCCTGTATCCTGCGGCTGGCTTTAGCCAACGTCCAACCGCGTCATCATCTCAGCATGATCTCAGGCGCGCTGTGAGCGCGACATGCTCGACGAATGAAAGCTCTCTACACAGCTCAATTTGTGGACGAGAATCGAGGGAATAGAGTAAGCCGTGTCAGATTTCCATCTGTTCGGAGGGGCTCTCATCCTTGGGTATAGCTACCAGCAGGCGAGTGCTAGTTGACACGTGTCCGCAACCTGGGCTTCACCTAGAGACAGCTTCAGGGAAGAATTCTCGGTGAACTTCTTTCGCAGATATACAAGTTCTCACGGCCCGCAACCAGCTGGATCGGGCTACCGCCTATACACGATCGAAGACACAGCTGTAGGATTGGGAGCAACCGAGAGCGGGCACATGTCTCGCGGGCGATGAGCTCAAAAGGGTTTTGCATGCTGTAACCAGTAAGTAATCGGGTTCGTTATCTCGTTCACACCTGTCACCCTCTCCCAGGATTCGTAAGTAGTATCGACATGATGCGTCTCGACATTCACCCTTGTGCATGTGCGGACTCTGCTGCTGCACAGGATTGTAGTCCCTGTTCGGGCCGCCCATACCCCATGACTCAGAGTGCGCGTGCAGACTGGCCCGGTCGTATCGCTGTGGGAACCACGTAGCAGTCGGTGGCGACCGTCCAGAGAAACTAGTGCCTAGTGTGGGCGTCTCGAGCCCGTCATCTCCATGTTCTAGTTCTGATGTACGCATCGATGAGAAGGTGTTGCTGACAGTACTCCCGATACTCTTCCGGTCGTTCTGATCTGGGGTGCCTCGTGTAAGAGGTACTTCTTCGCCTACGCTTGTACCGCTGGCCATGGCGGCGCTCAGTACCTTGCGGATGACTGGCCTCGACTTCCTGTGTTCTTCGTTGTCTCTACGGAGCGTATGCAGCATCCAGTCTAGTTTCGATTGTGGGGTCTTCTGGAGTCGGGACCAGTGGCGGAAGATGAAAATCCAGTAGTTGAGGAGACCAAGGAGAATGATGGTTGCAGCGGCTGAGCACCCGGCAAGACAGGGCAGACTGATTTGGGGCACTTGGACGTAGGTCGAGAGGGTGCGGGAAACAAAGGAGGCGTTGACAGAGATGTCCTTAGTAATTAGATGGGCTTGGTAAAACCTTGCTAGCTCCTCGCTCTCGATGATCGTGATGTTAGCCTTACTACTGTACTTGACTCTCGGCGGAATCGGTTGCCGTAGTGCTGGCGGTAAGCGTCAGCTTGTGCCATAACGTCAAAAAAGTCAGGGGCTGCACCCCATTTGTCCAGATCGTCATTGGGAGGATCTCTGGATCGCCGCGTCAGTTTGCATGTCATACTCGTGTAGCTTGCCGCTGCGATTTTTCCAGCTCCTGGGCCGTCGCAGCCTTGGGATTGGGTCGCATTGAGACCTTGCATATGCACGGCGACAGTTTGCACTTTCATGTTTGTTTTGCTTATACCTCCCCTCTCGGTGTCATATTGCATACCATGGACAAAAGCAAGCCAGTCGAGATACACATCATTGGCGCGCCAGCTTAACCAGACGGCTTGGAAATTGCTGTGGTTGTTAAACCACCCTGACCAATTGTCGAGAAGCCAAGGAAGCTGTGTCCACAGTCCATCTGAGCAGTCAGCTGTGGCGACAGGGTGTGGAATCGGTGTCGATCTGTTGTATTGGCAATCCATAGCCCAGCTGCTGTTCCACTGTGTTTGATTGTATTTCCAGTGCTTTGACGGGTCAGGTAAGTACTCCAAAAGTTGTGTCTGCGGAAACTGCGCGCGTTGAAGGTTGAACAGCGTCACGTTCGTCTCGACCTCGGCATATTGGAGAGCGACAGTACTCCTCAGCGCAATAGTGCCGTTGACCTCGATTTCCTTCACGATCATGCCGTAGCGGGTTGAGAAGCGTGCAATGAAGCCAGACGTCAATGCGGCGACAGTAAGGAGCACAACACACACCACCTGAACCAACAGTCCACGGTAGCGGCGGGCGAATAATTCGTACCGAAGGAGCCACATAACATCGATTGTTTCGCCGATTGTGTTGAGGGACAATAGCTGATAGGCATGCACATCCTTCGCATGTGCTACTCTTCGAGCAGCGATAAGCCAGCAGTATCGAACAAGGACAAACACCCCTCCAGTAGCGAGAAACGCAATAACCACGTTGAGGCCCGCCTGAACATCCTGCAGTGTCCAATCGGCATTCAGCGAAACCCAACCCATCTTCGGGGTCCTGATGGTGATGGTGATGGCGTTGGAACGGAGCAACGATGGAGAAGTTGCGAGGAGAAGGCTCTAGGGTCATAGTTGAAGCTCACAGCTGTATCATCTGGGTTTGACCCCAAGCCTCATCATTTAGCGGGGTGACATCCTTGCTAGTAAGAACCTGACGGTTGGCTAGATCGTCAATGTCCAAAACGAGATCATGGTAAGAAACGTTGTCATTCTGTGCCGATGCTTGACGAAAGCCGGCACGCTCGTCGCGAACTCGAAGCCGTACTGTGCTATCACTGGAGAACGTCGCTAACGTGAACAGCTGAGATCGGGCAGCTTGATCACTTGCGGTGATGATTGTAGTACTGACCGGTTCGGAGGTTAGTCTCTGTAGAACGATGATGAGGTACTGTAGCCTAAAAATAGATCGAGCTTGAGGATCGAGCCTGGGTCGACACTTAATTTAACGGGGGAGGGACGGCACGGAACATGCACGAGACAGGGATAAGGCAGGCACTAAATGGAGCAGTACGGTTGTATTACTCGGATGACAATACGAAAAGTATCAAAGGCAGCCTTAGAAGTACTGTTTTGTGAACTTTTTATTGATTCCATGGATTACGTTCTGATTAGGTCTTAGCACCATAATATTATCCACGAACCAATGTCATAAGCAGAGCTGGAATCGACTTCGCCCGAGCATTGATAATTCAGGACAGCAGGATGATAACGCAGAAATAGAGCATAAATATTTGCTAGTGTATTAAGGTCCACCGAGGCGTACAGTGTCGCCCAATTCCAGCGGATCCCTCATAGTTCTGCTGATCTACAGATTCACGTCTAACTCATACACCTCTTTCGCCGTCCCTGCCCAAACCCTCGCTTTCTCCGCATCAGACAATCCTCGGTCTTCAAGTACAGCAGCAACAAAGTTGACCCAATGCGACCAAGACTTCTCCGGCCCAGGCCCACCGACATTACAAACAGGCCAGTCCGAACCAAACATGATGTTCTCGGGTCCAAAGTTGTCGAAGATAACACTTGTCTCGAACCTCGTACATTCCAGAAGGTCAGAGATAGGCAGTGGCTCCCCCGACTCTTGTGTTTGCAGTTCCGAGAACAAGCCCGATAATTTCATATACGTCGTCGGCAGGTCTGCTAGAGCTCTAACGTCGTGCTCCCACTTGGCCTTGTCGTCTTGTGTCGCGTCGGGACGCAGGTTCGGTTTGCACAAGTGGTTGATGACGATCTTTAGACTGCCAGTACTCTGAGCGTAGAATTTCTGTAGCATCTGTACAGCTTCTGTCAATTGCCAGTGTCCGCCCTGTCTGAAGTCCACCCCCAGGTCGAAAGTCTTCGCTCCGGCTTGTTCGAGCAAGAGCAAACCGTTCCACATCGCAGATTCGAGCATATGGCCTTTCGGCTTGTCTTGTACCAGGTATCGGAAGCCTCGAACTAGGCCATTAGTTGCTCGCAAGTCTTGTGCGGTCTGGGATTGCTCAAGATAGCTCTGGAGCGAGTGTCCCTCTGCGGCGGTCGGTGCCCATGCCACAACCCCTAGCAACTGCTCTTTATCTTTGGGGTCATGTCCTTCTCCTTCTGTTGGCCTACCAGATTTGATGCGACGTAAGAATGATATCTCCTCTAAAGGATGCTGCCATCCGTCCTCGGAGAGTAGGGACTTGCGATCTGTTTCGACAAATACAAAGCCGACTAGACTGGGCTGTGACCTACTAGCAGAACGGTATTCTGCTACAGAGTTCTGGCGTTTGAGGACATGGCCTTCGGGCAGGCTAGGTGCCCATGCAAGATTTTGCAACTGGCTGGCGGTATAGAGGTGAATATGGGAGTCAATGATCGGGAATTCGACCTGCCTATGAGTATTTGCTGCCATATCAGTTTCTGTCAGCGCAAGTCTCACTTGTGTCCGCTGTCAAGAGTAAATATGTACTTGCCGCCTGCTACACTCGGTGCTCATTATACCGATGTGCAAATCGCTTTGTGGATAGAGCTGTGCACGCTGTGTCACTGGATGGCAACATTATGCAGAGGTGATAGACAGGTTTGGGGAGCGCAGACTCGAAAATGCATGAGCGCTTCAAACATAGGAGCAAGGAAGTCCCCCTCAGCCGACGAGTCTCACCAGGAGTTGAAGTTGGAGGAGGATCAACGACTTTTGTGTCAGACAATGCCGTTACGTCATTCGAAACCAGCTGCCTTCTGCCACGCGCAGAGAAGCTATGGCTCTATCTTTGCAAGCTCTTCTTACATCATGATCCTGCGATCGTGCAGAATGTTTAATGAGCACGAATCTCATCAGTGTCGCGCCACAAGGGAAATACGTGGAGGATCTAGAGTTCGAGGTGCTCACTAATAACACCAGCATTCAAACCAAATACCCGTTGTTTCGACTCTGGAAATTTTGAGGTAATTTCAAAATTTCTTCGGGCGCTGCCGTTCGAGCGCGTAATTAATGTTCGAATGGATGAAGTTGCATGTGCATGAGCGTGAAAGGTGCATATTTTGTACCGGTCGACAAAGATCGAAGACTATTCTACTACGCACGGTGGGCCAGTCGATATACTGTAGAAATCTGCGGTATTACCAAGGGTACCAATCTTCAGCGGAAGACTACCTACATGTAGGTACCTATAAGGTCATTTCAAATATTTTTTCCTTCCTGCTCAACTCGTGTCTCTCCTCATTCTAATCTATCAGAACTGGACCTAAGCTCGCTACTGCTCGTAGTGTTGTATCCAGGCCTAGCCACTCCACCTCGCGATCTATTCGCTCAATTACCTACTATAAGGGTGCAGTTCATTCAACATCCGGTATAGCGATAGTTTACCTTGGCTTTCGTTGTGCACTAGTCGAGTGTACATATACGTTCTGTCAGAACCGACGGGATATCAGAAACTCCGCAATCACCCCGTTGCATTGCGCCTTTGATCAAAAGACAACAGAGTCTCTGAGAATGGCTACTGCACACGTAGAGAACGGCCTACTGTCTCCAGTACCGTCGGATGTCTCGGCCGTTCATAGACTTTCTGATTGCCTGCCAACGCCGAGATCTCATCCCTTGCTGCCAGGCTCACAGAAGGAAACATCTTTGATCAACTTCATCGACACTCGGATCCTCAATATCACGCGGCGTTACGCGAAGAGTTTCGCTGCTAGTCAGTCAGAGTCAGGATATCAAGCAGGCTATACAAGCTTCAATCAGGTCATCGCTGACATCGATGCTGTCCTCGACGTCGTCTGGATCAGTGCTACACCCTCCATTCAGATACCTTACCTTTTGGCTCTCGCTGGTCACTTCAGGGGCTACATGCATTCTTTCCGATTCGTGACGACTTCGTTCCCCATTGCAAAGAAGTTTGACATGGCGTTCTCCCGACTCTTGTCAGCGTCGCCAGATGGCCCAACTGTCTCACACGTCATAAATACCACAGATAAGGTGCGCATCAGATCATTGGCTCAAGAGACGCGATTTGAGATGGTTGATGTCGCCTCCAAAAGTGGTTACTCTGTAAGGCAGGGCGATCTCGAAGATGATGAGGACGAAACCGAGACAGATGCCACCGATGCGTCTGACAACGAAGAACGAGCCGGCAATCAATCAATCGGTCTAAGTCTCGGCAAAGTTTACGAGAAGACCCTCGAGATACTCGGTGGCGATTTGAGTTCATTCCCGCCTCCAGGATCACCAGAGGAACCACCTATACCTCAGTCTACCGACGATGTCGAAATCATCGACCTATGAATGAAGACAGTATGACCAGCGTGCATTGCCCTTGGATACGCGGAGCTCGACTTATTCATTCTAGATGTGGATTCAAACGCTTGGCACCGTGGTTCTTCGACCTGACCGCCTCACTTTGCTCCGTCTTACATGAAGCCCTTTCTCACTGGAAGTATGGGCGACACACTTCACCGTCTCTTTGGTTGATTTTCGTCGTCTGACACTGCTGCAGACTAAGTCCTCGAGCCCACTTCAATTTTGAGTTTTGTTAGCCAATCACGTTCCGCCACGAGCTCACCGCCCAATCATGAATATCCTCCGTACCAAAGCTAGTGGTACGGCACGGCGTTCGTGCCCGATGGCGCTCATAGCTGTACGTGGACATCTGGAGGTATTGAGCATACCGCATGGTCTGGACCAAGCATATACTTGAGCCGGATGTCACCATGGAGAAGCGGACATCTCCCAGAACCCGCGTCCGGTACGGGAGCAGATGCAAAACTGATTGAAGATTACAGGACTTGACATGAAGCTTCTTCCGTACCTCTACTTGTTGTGTCAATCTGGAGCACTGTTCACAGTACCGCCGTCCGAGAGAGTATACGACAATATAATCACACCACTTGCAGCTACGTCTGGAACGAGCCTTTCGGTCGCCACACCAGCAACAATGACCCCATTGAAGGACCACAGCACTTCAGATCTCACCAAATCGGCGCTGATCACGATGGCGCCTTTGTCAAGAAATGCTCTGGAGCTGAGACAGAAATGCTTTGATGACCGAGGTTTCAGTGTTGACTGTGCCACTTGGACTGGATACTACTACACCTGGGGTCCTGCCGTAGGTCCAGATCCTAGGAACTGTATCGTTCGAGCGCTGACTGTTATGTTAGGGTGACCCATACGCTGGTGGACCAGGTGACGACGGCAGTAGCGGAACAAATGTTGTCTATGTCGGGGGTGCCAGCCACACGATGTTGCCACTGGCTATCTGCTACATCATTCTCATGAACATCATCACTCTCTGGGCAGCGCTGAGTCTTGCTTGAACCCTTCAAGCCAATTGGCAGTTGTAAAGCAAAACACACCACTTATGACTGGCTCATTGAAAATTCACGAACGCACCACCATCAACCAGAATTGCCGCACCACTCACATACCCACTCAGCTCTCCCACGGCAAGGAACAGCGCCGGCCCAGCCATATCCATCGGATCACCAAGTCTGCCCAACGGGATTCTCCCCTCCATATACGCCTTTTTCTCACTCCCGTCCTTCAAATCCTCATCGTTCAGCTGTGTCCGGATGGTTCCAGGCAACAGCGCATTACATCTAATTCCGTACTTCCCCAGCGCGGTTGCAGTACTCTGCATCAAGGACAAAATTGCCGCCTTGGTGGGCGTATAGTGCGTTTGCTGCGCACCGCCAACGAGCGCCGATATGCTCGAGACGCCGATGATCGAGCCGCGGCTGCCGTCGGCGTTTGGGGGCTGGGTGGACATGTGCTTAGCTGCTGCTTGCACTGCATAGAAGGCGCCGGAGTAATTTGTATCCCTATGTTTGGCGAAGGATTCCGGAGAGATATAGAGGAATTCCTCGAAATTGCAGATACCAGCGTTAGACACGAACGTATCTATCCTGCCAAATGTCTTGATACAGTTACCGACGAGGTCCGCTCCAGTATCGGGCTGACTTATGTCGCCTGGTACGCATAGCAGTGGGACGTTATCTGCGGACGAAGGTGAGTCGTGTGGGTTGCGGCTCTTTATGGCGTCAAGGGCGTCCTGACGCATGGACGAGATGAGATTCTCGTCATCCTTGTTGTGGCCGGGGAAATAATTTATACAAGCTGAGGCGCCGTGAGAGAGAAAGAGGATGGCTATGGCGCGACCTATGCCTGTGAGCCCGCCTGTTATGCAAAGGACATGAGGGTTGTTGGTCTGGTGGAAAAACGGTGGGAGTTGCGGTCTATTTGCACCCGTCTTGGGCTTCTGGTCTTGGTTCTTGGGCTTAGTTGAATATTCAGCTTTCATCTGCTCGAAAAAGGATGGGAGTGACATTTCGTCGGTGCTAATTTTAGACTTCTAGTTGTGATCTATGGTTGTTTCAGCGTCAAAATGCTTGTAGGTAGAGATGTTCTTGTGATGAGTACAAGGCCTTCGCGCTTGATATGCTGCAGTTGGCAAAAATGTGTTCCAATGCCGTACTCACGTAGGTTATGTCGGTGCCTTCACATTGGTTGTCGTAGAAAGTCGGAAGACGGGAGGAAGAATACTGTCTAGTGTTGACAGATATCTCTCCAACCGTGATGTATCAAAGCCGTGCTCAACTTACATATACATGTCACGAGCGCCGAAGCTTCGCTGTACATTCATCGTCAACCGAGCTGTTCCTCTCCACAATGATTCACAGTCGAATGCATTCCTAAGCTACCATCGGTGCCAAATGAACCGACTGACCCAGCTTTACGGTCATCGCGACTGCCACTTTTCCGCAACTCGGCTGGATCTGCCGCAGATGAGCCGGATGATATAACATTATCCGGGGAAACTGCGATGCTGCTCCTACTCCGATACTTTAAATTGTATTGACGGCCGCACCGAGAATTTTCCCACTACAGGTGGCAGAAGATGCTGGCGTCGCAATGGCTACAACGGCATGCAGAGGGAGCTAGGATCACCTACGCATTTGCTTGTGGTGCTGCCACAGCTGCCACAGCATATTATGTCTTCCTGGCTGTGCGTCGACACCAGGCCACAGAAGCGTTAAAGCGTTCAATACCTTCCATTTCACACGAGCACAAGGCCGTGCCATTGACCGAGTATGGAGGAGCAGGCAAGCCCAGCTTCACCAACCCCGAAGATGTACGAGCAGCGAAGATAGCAGCGAGAGCACGGAAAGGGGACTACGATGAGGAGCTCATACTAGAACAGCTGGCAAGAAACCGAGTGTTTCTAAAAGATGAAGGATTGGCCAAGCTACGCGACGCCTTCGTCGTGGTCGTTGGTCTAGGTGGGGTTGGGAGTCATTGTGTAGCAGCCTTGATCCGGAGCGGTGTCTCAAAAGTCAGGATTGTGGATTTTGACCAGGTCACTCTGAGCAGCCTGAACAGGCATGCTCTTGCTACCCTTGCAGATGTTGGCACTCCGAAGGTGCAATGTGTGAGACGCAGGATGGAGCAGATCTGTCCCTGGGCCAGAGTCGACACAAAGAACGAGCTCTTCAGTTCGCAGTCCGCCGAGCATCTGCTAGCCGGCTGGGATTATGAGCTACGTGATGGTGAAGAGCATGGTCAACAGCCGGATTTCGTCGTGGATGCCATTGACAACATCGAAACAAAAGTGCACCTCCTTCATTACTGCACACTTCACAACCTCAAGGTCATTAGTGCCATGGGCGCCGGAATCAAGAGCGATCCCACCAGGATCTGTGTTGGCGATATCTCAACAAGCATCGAAGACCCCTTGTCAAAGGCTACACGAAGACGATTGAAACAGCTCGGGATTTCAACAGGCATCCCAGTCGTCTTTTCAACAGAGAAACCAGGCCCGGGAAAGGCTGAGCTGATGCCAGTAGCCGAACAAGAGGTCGAAAAAGGCAACGTCGGAGACCTGGGCGTGCTACCCGACTTTCGTGTCCGAATCCTGCCTGTCCTTGGCACAATGCCTGCGATGTTTGGCTACACAGTCGCGAATCATGTCATTTGTAGCATAGCAGACTACCCTGTCGAATACAGGGTTGGGGACCGGGGCCGAGACAAAATGTACGAAGCAATGCTATCTGCACTTCAAGGTCTCGAGGAGAGGCTCGCCAGAATTGTTAGTGGTAATGATGCTATCGGGCTCAAAATACCGGTATCGAGGGATGATGTTGCATACCTTGTCGAAGAGGTCTTCAGAGGAAAAAGTGTTGTCAGTGGCTTGACAACCAGATTAGTCCTGACAAGGTGGGCTCGACCAGAATCAGGCTCGAACATGAACAGAACATACGAGAAGGAGGGACAAAAAACATCCAATCTCAAGCTTTCAGATCTTGTCTTGATGACCAAGGAGGAGGCTCAGAAACACGAGGGGGAGATCTTGAAAGGCGCTACAAACAACTCCGATCTTTACGACCACGAGGTGATCGACCATGTGACACGACGTCTGGAGGACGAAAGAGCCTTTGACAGGTTCCGGTGATAATCTTGTGGCACCGCAGCCTGTGTGGCGTTTACAAATGGGCTGCATCTTGCATCATCGTTCTCCGAAATCTGATCTCGGAGACGGCAACCTGCAAGGATGTCGAATGCGGCCCAGATCTGCCTTCCAAGAGACCCTCGACTTCAAGTACTCGCCCACGTCCATCGCTGTGCCAGCTCTACTCTGTCAATCGAAATGGCAATCGAGCCTGCGAACGTTGTGCCTGAGACCCAGCAGTCCGCGTTCTTGGCGTTACCACCCGAAATCAGATTACTTGTCTATGAAGCATGTTTCGGTAATTGGTCGTGCATTATTGGAAGCACGGGTCTACACAGCTTCGCTGCTCATAAACCGACGCTGGAGTCCACCCCATCAACCGGTCTGCTATCATCATGCAAGCAAATTCACGAGGAGATATCGGCTCATCGCTGTTTTCACAAATCCTTCACTGGCATAACAAGATACACACGCGGCTGTTGTCTGTCTCGAGTCCTAGATCTCAAACAATGCTGGGTGCTCAAAAGCACAAAATATGTCATTTCCTACTTCTTCGACAATGCTGCTCTACAGAAATGGCGTCCACTGCAGCACTTTCCACACCTAGAAACCATCGAGATAGAAGATACCCAATACTGGTCACTCGGTTTGAGTCTTCACGCGACCGTTGATGAGGCCTTAAGGCTGTTTGAAACGAAAGAGGTCGAGTATGCGTTGCTCTGGTCTGATGACAATCTACGCATGCTCCGAGAAGTCGTCGATCGCGATGGGATAAACGTTATCGTGGGCACCTTTCTCACGGTCAGAGATAGTCCAAGCTGCAATGCATTCGCCATCGTATGTGTAAGAATGTTTATCACGTTGTCGTGCTAATAATGCTACAGCGAACAAGATTGATGCTGACGCCGTTGCAAGGACTGAGGTTGCTTGACTACGCGTTCACGTCGCCAAATCATGAAGCAACATTTTGGTCCGCCGTTCGATTCCGGTGTTTTTTGGAATACCCATCAGCCTGCCTTCCTTAACGCCTTATCTGCGACGCCTAGGCGCAGAGATGCAGTTGCGAATTCTGGTGTGATTTGGTAGCGATTCAGATCGTGATCATCGCCAGCGAATGTGCCCTTCACGCCTCTCACTCGTCTTATCCAACCACGGTTCGGTATTAGAAGTCCGATGATTTTACTACGGAGCCTGCTTCATCTCGTTAGAGAAGCAGACTTCGAAAGCAGTAGCCGTAGAACGAGCGAATTCAGGATGAAGTCGTCATGAACATATTCCTTGTTCGGGCTATGCTTCCTTTTCGCAAGCCTCGTCTTACCGCTTTTGTCAACATCTGCTGCTCGTCAAGCGACATGTTTCTCCCAATGCTGGTGTTATCGTCGTCCGTGTGTTGCGATTTACAGATGTAGAACACATCTTAATGTCTGCCTTGAGGACCATGTCTAGCAGTGAATGTCGAAGCGCCTGGGCGCTCTGTCCACGATAGTTCTGCCAACCAAAGCCCCACCAATGGTACAGGGCTGCGTGTACTGATCAAGGTCGTGCTTATGTACAACTCTTATGCTTCAAGATCTGGAACACCGACGATATGTCGAGTGGGTATAGATGAAAGAATGGGTACCGAGCATTAGCCCTCCTATAAAAGTTCCGAACCGTTCGGCTGGCGGATGACTTAAGGTTGCATCCATGTATATGTACATCTCATTGGCAGAAAAAGCTCGCTGATTCCCTAGAAAGCGGTTCGCGACGGCATCTAACAGCGGCCGACGTCACGAGATCTGCAGACCTTACCGCCTAAGGTTAAGGTATCTGGCGCCTGCCCCGAAGCCGTTAGGAGACACCGTCACTCAGAGAGTTCAGATTTGAGCCGATGCTTGACCTCAATTTCAACTCACGCAAGTCCTTGCTTTTTTTGCGTCGCAAACACATGTACACAAGATGCCTAGATCATACCATTGAATCTACCTGTTAAGGAGTGTAAAGGAATTGCCGCAACGATGGATACGCAAAGCAAACTAGTCAAGACTGTCATCCTTGGTGGAGAGGGCACAGGGAAGACAGCTCTGGTAAAAAAAGTCAGTCTTGCTCGCACGACTCTCAGTCCGCCCTATCGCTTGTTGACAAGGGTTGAGGCTATTCGCGATAATTCTAACAACTCCACAGTATACACATTCGGTCTTCACAGACGATTATGAAGCGTCTTTCCAAGGCAGTGACCAGCAGCAAGTATCAGTCGAAGGTCAAACATTCACGTTAGATGTTATTCCAGCCCAACCTGCTGGAGAACAAATCCTGTGCCAGACAGGAGACGCATTCATCCTGTTGTATGCCATCAACAACCGCAGATCATTCCAGCACATAAGACAACTACACCAACAGATACGCGCCGCAAAAGGTTCAGCATTGTCAAAGACCACAGTATTTCTAGTCGGCAGCAAACTAGACCTTGAAAGCGAACGACAAGTTTCGCTAGAAGAAGCGCGCCAGCTAGCAATCGAACTCCGTTGCCAAAAGCTCTTCGAAATCAGCTCCAAGACGCATGAAGCTGAGATCAATGACCTCTTCGAAAAGCTCATCCGAGAACTCGTCACGATGCAGAATGACACGAGCGACCCACCAAGACCAACACCACCGCCGCTGAGCAACCCACCAACAAAACCACCAATGACAGCAACATCCCGGTCGCCCTCATCGCCATCGTTCCGCCAGTCACAAGAAGCCACAGCCACAGCCACATCACCCACCACCGAATCACCACGCCTAAGCCGAACAAACAGCGTCTTCGACAGATTCAAGCTGGGCTCTTCGAAACACAAATCCAGCTCAAGCATGCATACCCTAACACGGAAGAAGTCTGGATCCTTCAGCCAGATATTGAACCGCAACCAGTCGCGCGACCAACTGCAGAATATGCAGTCAAGCACAAGCAACGACGTTGCGCCGCCTCGCACCAACACGCGGTCTGTGTCGGCGGGGAATGTGCTGAATAGCGTACATAGTGCCGTTACGGCCACTAGACCAGTGGCACCACAGAGTAGGCAGTCGAACACTGTGGCCACGGCTCCGTCACTGGCGCCGTTACCATCGCGGTATAAATTGGATGTTGACACGTCATCGTGGAGGGAGACGATCCAATGGCCGACTGAGATTATCGCCGAAGAGGATATGCTTGCGACTAGGAGGTAGCCTGGCTATCTATAGTACTCACTATGACAACCTTTGATGATCCCCCTTGGTTTGCTACTGCTGAACTGCCGTCGAACATCTCCAGACACATTGCACACGCTTTCCAGAGGAGCGTCACCATTTATCCCAAGCAGCCATCAGTCCAATCGCGCTCTGCTCCGTCACGTGGCACCATCCCACCTTTGTGCCATCACTCGCGTCCTGCCCATTGACCCTATTCAAAAATCAATCCAAGCCCAGCCAAGCCGTATCAGGTTCAGACCATCCTACAACTTATGCTCTTGCTCGCTCGACCCTGTCTTCTCCCCCTTTACTACTCGCCCCCCACCGACACAGACCAATCCATCGCTTCTCCTCGCCTCGCCGTGTCCCTCCCCTTTCACCACATCTCACACCCACCCATCCCAAATCCACTAACCACAGAAAGCAAGACCTACAAGCTGCACATATCCATGACCCGACACGACACACTGACTTCACAATCGCAGTCGAACTCGCAGCCACAGCTTCCCGCTACACGAGTCAAGCACCGCATGTAGCACCACCATCGCTTGCACCATCCAACACAGCTAGCTGATCTCAATCACGCACATCGCACCGAGTACTCTTGACCGTACTCATCCTGTCTCTCCATTCAATCCACGGATAGTAGCTGATCCAAGCACCGCTTCCGCCTCTATCCCATTCCCTCTCTCACTGGAATACATTCGCACCTTCCCCCTCGAGACCTCAGAATCGTTTTTTGCCGTTCATAGAATACTTGAAAGAAGGCACGTCTCGCCCTTGGTCCTTCGTGTCTATCCTGCTGGCTGAGATGCTTAGCTTCACTGTTCGTCGACCGGGCACACCAGAGTGGTAATTGGTCAGCCTGCTATACGTGATGATTACGGACGATGATTAGAGCCGCAGAGCCGGGAGCATAGGGCACGATGTAGGGTCAGGGGCGGAGCAAGACTTCATAACAGGGATCTGCTTTTGCGTCCGGTGGAAGACTAGATCCTTTACAATACTCGAGGATCTGCATACTGAGCTGGCTCCAAACTCATCCAATCGATCCCCTTCCTCCTGATCGCTTGCGATCCTAATACAGCCTCCGCAAATCTTCGCCCCATTTCCGCATACCAGGCACAGTCAATCCACTGTCTTCTAGACCACTCTCCCTCAGTATGTCCTCAAGGATATCGTCAGACAGGTTCAGAAGTCCCTGCTCGACCATTTCACCATCCACGAATCTGAAGGGCTCATCACTCTCTCTAACATCTGTTTTCCAGGCTCTGTACTTGGCCCAAGGCATGTATCCTGGCGCTAGCACGCGTGTACTCAGACACGTCTGGATGCGCAGGAGTGCGTCGATGTACGTGGAGTTGATTGCGCCGAGCATGTAGATGCTTCCTTCGACGGTTGCTATGAATGCTTGTGGACGGATGAGTGGGCCGGTCTGATCTTGTGAAAATGAACCAGAGCGGGCGGGTGCTGATGTGGTGGATCCGGTTCGAGCTTTACCTTTGTTGGCCTGGTCTGGCATCTGCGTGACAGGTTGCCCGGATGCAATGGGTATGATCTTGTTGACCACTTCTCCCAACCTCAGCTCCCCTGTCACTTCGAGTCTCTTCGCTTCTTCTCCATATGCATCAGGATTCTGTCTAAGAGTGGCAATGTTGCCCTCCATATCTGCGACTGCCCATTCACCCTCTCCAATTGCGGCCACGGCGCTCGTCCATAATGTCGCGTAGTGCCGTGCTGTCTCCTCCAGCTCCCAGTCAGTAGCATATCCATCAGACGGCACGACACTCAGAATCGAAATCGACTTCATGATGTCGCCGACGGCAACAGTCATCGGTCTCGAGTCGGTCTTACGCTGCACAGCCAACGATATCGGGTTGGTTGATGTCCTGTAGACCTCCTCGCGTTTCAGGCGGTATCGATATCTACTGCCCCTTTCATGCGAAGGTACCAAGGTGTAGAGAACGACAACCTTGACAAGACCAGCCAAGATCATGCCGTCAGCTACAGCCACACTGCGGCAGGCGCCTTTAACACTCTGTTCGGCGATTAGATTGAGCTTTGGTCTCCTGCTATCGACAGAAAAGACTAATATGCGTCCTTGGTCTTCCTGTGACACTGCACCTGGATCTGGCGATATGCTTGTCCCAACTATGAACATACACTTCTCATCATCCTCTTCGGCGTCTTCGTCATTCTTGGGTTGTTCGAAGGTGGTAATGCATTCCACAAGCTCGTTCTCCTCGAAATCGAACGAATCGATTTCTTTGAACGTCACTTCATCTGCAAGCTTTACCGAGCTTGTCAGCACCTCTCGAGGTTGCTCATCATCTTGCTCAAGCACACGCCCGACTGTGCACATACCGAACATTTTTAACTTCGGCTCGTATGCTAAACACCGCACTGTCTCTCCTATCGATAGCGTCTGCAGCTGAGTGGTCCGGGTAGTGTCAATCATTGCGAGTTTCAGGTCGGTAGGAGAGGCCACAGCGATTGCGCCGGGATAAGCTTCCGAGTCAAACGGACATACTCTAGCCGCATGGTCAGAATTGATGGCTGAGTATATGATGCGGCCTTCCGACGCATAGATCAGGGAAGGTTGTTCGCAAGAAGCAAAGACATTGACCAAATTCTGACCGTGTTCATCCGTTCTCGGAAGAGTCTTCAAGAAAACTGGTTCGGAGCCAAGCAGTATCCTAGTCATGCCTGACAATGAGGACTTCGACAAGTCAAAAGAGAATGTGATGACTGTCCCATCGGCCATAGAGGTGAACAGTGTAGGGGGTCGATCTGGCAGTACCTGTGCGAGCAGGACTGATCTTGGCACGTCTACTCCAGGCATGCCCAGAGATTGAGTTGATATCGTTTCCAGTGAGTGCAAGTCTAATAGCGCTATCGACGCGGTCTGCCAGAAGCTGGTGATGCAGACATTGCTTTGCGACTGAGGTATGGTGATACCCGATATCTGTGAACCAGCTTCGAACGTCCTCGATACACTAGGCGACTCGCCTTGCCCAGAAGTGTGGAAAACATGAACCGTGCGACCGTTCTCTACCACTAGCACATGAGCGTCATTAGCTGACGCCCCTGTGATCTTGGCCCCAGCGTCTGACGGCTTCCATTTGAATATGCTCATGCCTGATTCGAGGTCTGAGATCCGTAGCCCCGAAGAGTGTACCTGCAGGAGTTTGTGGTCTGGTAAATTTGCTGCCAACAATGTCGGCTCCGCGAACTCAAGGTTGTAATACTCATCCACCTCTTCGACACCTTCATCTGCGTCAAACTTGAAAACCCTGGTCTCGGTAGCAAAAGAGGCAAGCAGCACGTCTTGCTGATCGTTCTCGCCTTTTGTCCTGAGCGCCCACATGTCTTCGATCAAGGGTATCTCTCCAACCTCGCCAATTTCTTCCATACCAACACCACTCCTGACACTTCGAATTGTGCCATCCTGCCATGCATTTGAGCATGTCACCAGTCTAGCTTGACCAGTAGAGAACTCTCCAGCCTGGACGGCAGCCTCAGCACCTCTCCCGAGATCCATCAGCTGCAGGTCCAAGATGGGTGCGATGTTAGAAAAGGTCTGAACAATCTCGACTCCACCTTCGCGGATCTGTACGACTTGCGAGTCGCCAGAATGTGAGCCGACAAAGACGAAACCTTCTTCAAGATAGATGAGACACGTAGCCTTGGAGGTGCGGCTGCCTTGGTCCAGCTTGTCCAGCTTCCACTTCTTTACGGTGCTGTTGTTCTCCACAACAAGCATCAAGAAGTAGAGGCCGCCATACTCATCAGCCAGTAGCCAGCGCAGGTCATCAACTTTGGTCCAACATGACCATACGGTGGCCTCATCACCCAAACTTTGAGGATTGAAGCTCTGTAGTTCAGCGTCGGAATACGCTATCGACCTCTCACCGAGGACGAGAAAGCCGCCGTAGGGCAAGGAGACAGGTATTAGATGCGAAACACCTTTGTCCAGTCGATCAGCTTGCCTCAGCTCGGCAACTGTTACAAGTTCAGCTGTCGGCTGCTCACCCGTGGCCGAATACTGCAACTCTAGCACCTTGAGCTGTGGATCCTCTTGGTTGTCTTCCCACAGCAGACCGAGCTGCGGATTGCCTTTGCTGTCTTCGTCTGCGTCCAAGAAGGCGGAGGCTCGAGTAGAGATCTCTTCGACACGGACTGAGACAGGCTCACCCAGCGTTCCAGGCACACTCGACATGGTGGCAGAGGAATCCCTTCGCACTTTCTTTGTGCTCGGCTGCACTAGAGGTATGACTGTGACGATGCCATCGTGTAGTTCGAGAGTCATGTAGCGTCTGGTAGGATCAATGTGTACTCTGTCGTTCTCCCTTGTGTCTCTTAACGTTCTGTCTGCTTGGTCGACATAGCTCTGCTCTGTTTTCAGTTGCTTCGTCTCCGCGTCCCATGAGCATGTGAAATACTGATATCGATCGGTGCCAACGAAGAGGTGGTCCGTCTGCGATGTCGACGGCCGAATGGCCTCGAGCATAATGATGTAGCCATAGACGGCTCTCGAGTGGATGAGCGTGAGCCCTGCAGTGGGTGTGAAACTGTATATCTCGAGGCGGTTGGCTTTCCTGTTCAGATGTCAGTGATCACTCTCCCTCAGTAGACTGCTGGTCGGCTGCCTTACGCTACCACCACCGTCTCGCTCTGAGAATCAAGGAAGTTGAGCTTCAGAGCGAGTCTCACGCCGCTTGGGCGGTGCACGGGGACAACGTAAGACATGTCTTCTGCCGCAGAATATGGGTTGGAAGACTGTGCTCGGTTCAGTCGATCGATAACAGTCGTTGATAGATTTCGTGGGGCAATTTCAGCAATAGTTCCATGAGGGCCACCGCAGCATCATCGTCAACAGAGCCCTGTCAAAGCTGAGGAGGAGCAGTGTCTTCCCGACTACGAGACCATACGGTAGATCCGAGATGGTACAGCACGAGTGGCCGGCACTAAATTACTCTTCGGACCTACGTTCGAAGATGTCATGCCGGAATTAAGTCTGGGGAACGCGTCTCTGCCGCGTTCGTGTCTAGCTGGCAGTCTTGTTCATTTCACGCCACATTGTACATAAAGCTGTAGTAATGAGAACCAAAGCAAGCATAATTTATTCTCATTCTTTCCCTCCCAACCATCTATAGACAACCGAGAAGTCCTTGCCCTTGTGCTCCTTCTCCGTCTCCTCATACACCGTCCTGGCAACATCGGCCAATACCAGTTTGGCACCTGCCTCATGAGCGGCCGACATTGCCAGTCGTAGATCTTTCCTCATCAGACTGACCCCAAAACCGCCTGTATAATTTTTGCTTGATGGTGAACCCTCCTTCACCCCAGGCACCGGCGGGTTGACCTCACTAGGCCAGCTCTTGCCTGTGGCAGAATTCAATAGGTCTGCCAGGGCTTTTGGCTGAATACCCCATCTGATGCCCAAGTTGAATGCCTCGGCAGCAGCAATATTGTTGATGGCCAGAGCATAGTTGTTAGCAAGCTTTCCACTGAGCCCAGTCCCTTGTGGCCCCATGTGCCATACTTTCTTGCCCATAAGCATCATTATCGGTTCAACGCGTGAAATCAGGCTCTCGTCTGCTCCCACCATGAATGTCAATGTGCCAGCTGCAGCTCCTACCACACCTCCAGACATGGGGGCGTCGACGAAGTCTGCATTGCCCTTCTCTTTCACAAGTTTCGCGACCTCACGCGATGTGATTGGGTCAATGGTTGAGCAGTCTATGAAGATGCGAGAGCTTTCCGAAGGCGGCTTTGCGAGACTTTCAGAGAGGATCTCGTCGAACACAGACTTGACGTGCCGTGGTTCGGGCAGCGCGGATATTATGTTGTCCTTTCGTCTCGTTAGCAACAGCAATCTGACAATATCTAGTAGCTTGTGACGGAAGTTATGCCTTCTCAGAGGATTGGCTATAAATTTGAAAATAATCACAACAAGAGCACGACCCGAAAGCCGTGCCCCCAACTTAGATCATAGATAGAACAAATGGTGCTCATCATTAAGGCTTTGTTTTCTGCTGGGCTGGATAGTCTGGACTTACCGAGTTCTGTGCGACCTCCTTTGGGTCCTTCGCAACCCGGACGTTCTGCGAATATGACTCGCTCTTGAGCTTGTCGGTTGATGCAGTGTTAACGTCGAAAACTGTCAGCGTATCACCCTCGGGGATTTTTGCTGCGAGGTTTTTCGCCATAGGATAGCCTGATCACCATGTTAGCTATGATTAGCCAGCGACTGTGTTGTCGAGCGAGTTTACCCATGGCTCCCAGTCCAATGAAGCCCCATGATGCATCCCGCGAAACCGATTGCGAGAAAGCTCGGGCTGAAAATTTGAAGCTGCGAGCACTCAAGGTGCCGCGACGCAGAGCGAGACTACATTGTGATAAACTCATGTTTGCGAATAGAGGGTGTTTTGGAGTAGGCCCATGAAAGCCATACTCGACACGCGCTCATGGTTGGAGAGCTTGCGCAGCTTCAAGAACAATGCCGGAAAGAAGGCTTGTAGAGGCCGAGGTCGACAAGATCAAGTGACTTTCGTGGAAAAGGTTTCCCAAGCTGAACGGACGGTCTTGGCATCCTTGCTCCAGTCTCCAAGTGACTTTTGTTCACGGTAATGTCCTGTCATTTTGGGATAGATTATGTAAATACCCTTTGAGGGATACCTCTATGAGAGCAAAACACCGACCACGCCTTATATCGTCGGATGAATCTATGGCCTGGAGCTATTAATGTATCACGTAGGCGCCATATCCAACCGAGGGCGACTGTCCCTGCACAGTCACAACCAAGGACGAGGTCTTTATGCCAGATAACTATATCCTCTAATATCATCCTCCCTCTCCATATAGTCTTTCTCAATGAGTTTCTCGATGTTCTTCTTGATGTCCGCCTGATCAAGCACGCCCCTGCTCCTTGTTGCCTTGATCACCTCAACAATAAGCTCATTATGACCGATCTTCTTGCGAGCCTTCATGATTCGCACAATCGCAGCTTGAGTTTCGTAATGTCGATCCGCAGCAACACGTTGATGCGTCTCCTTATTCTCCTCTTTCGTCTCCTTGAGTTGGATCTGGTTGATCTTGACTCGGAAGCGGGGATCCGTAAATTTCTCGTTGAACGCAAAGTTATCGCCTTCGTTTACGTCGCGACCTTTGGGTGTCTTGATGAGGACCTTGTACTTGCCGCAAGCGAGAGATTGAAGCGTTCGCTTGATCTCCGCGTCAGGGAGATTTGTGGCAGATTTGATTTGTTCATATGTAAGGGTCTCGCTGGTCAAGACGTCATTGAAGAGCAAGAGAACGATGGCTTGGAAACCAGAGACGACAAGCTCTTTCACGCTTTTCGCGAACCGGGCTTTGAGCTGACAGTGGGCAAGGGAAGGCTTCCAGGTCAGTTTTCGGCCAACATGTTTGTCCTTGAAGTGCTCTTCGAAATCATGTTGTGCTTTCAGAATGCTCGTAGGTGCGTTGACAGGAATGTCAGGATAGGTCGGCCACGCTGCAACGGACAGAACATTGACCGATATTTCGACACTCGGTTTCGTACCTCTGTCAGACTGTATCTGATTGTAGGACTTCATCTCTTCTCGGGCAAGATCCATGTCTTTGAACATGCTTTCGAGGTTATGAGTGAACTGTGCTCCACATTCATTGCGCAGTCGGGCAAGCATAGAACGTTCTGCATCAAAAGATTGTGTTCTACCCATTAGTAGCCGACGTGCGAGGTCCTTCTTGTAAAATGCTTCAAATACCGCTTTGCCATGGACGAAACGGAAGAGGTCGAGCGCATCAGACAGATGTTTCTCGACCGACTCTTCTTCTGCTTCATTGTCGTCGAAATCCTGTTCGTTCTCGCCTTCTGCAGCCTCGCTTTTCTGCGCAAGCTTCGGTATCGCTTTGACACCACCCTTGAGCAGGAGATCGATATGCTTGGCAATCATCTCACCAGGTTTGGCGTTGTCGGTATCCCAGTTAGTCTGGGACTTCTTGGACTTGTTCATGAAACGCTCGAAGGACTTGTGCAACACGTTGCCCATCTGCTCATCATTGTGGAAGCAGTCGACATGCAGATGATCGAGCTTTCGCTTCAAAGCGAGTAACCGTACCACCATGTCTGGTTCGTGCTTCTCGTCGAAGACTATCATTGAGCCTTCAGTCTCCGTGAACTTGGAGTATGCACCACTAAGTAGGTGCTGATGTCCCTTCCGTGCTAACAATGTCCAGCATTGCTCGATCTCGGTATCCATGTCTTGCTCAAGCATATCGAGAACGCCATCCATGTCCGACATTCGTTCCCCGCTCTCTTCCACGAAGATCTCGTCAAACATGTCTGAAAGTTGAGCTCTCGTCGAGCGGTCAAATGACAGTGTGTCACATCGAGCCAACTCAGCATCTAATAACGCACTACAAGATCGCACGTAATGAGGCAAGTCATCCTTCTCGGCCTCCTCTGTCCGCCATTGTTGGAACCATGACCGGGATGCGTCGATCAGCATTGGCTCAAAATCGGTGTGATATACCGCAAGGTCGTGAAGAGCATCCACGGCAGCTCTTAGGAGAGATGCACGCGAAGCATCTCCTGTTCTGTCTTGTTGTACCAGCTCAACGGTTGCCTTTAGTACAGCATTCTGAATGTCCTGCTCATGAAAGACAGTAGACCGGAACATCTGCATGCCAACGGTATTAATATCCCCACGCTCTTGCTGCCTGATGAGATATGCTTGGTTCAAATAGAAATAGATATGTCTTATCGTCTGTACCTGAGTCTGCCACAGCGCCCATGCATCAACAAAGGCCTGCAGTGCTGGCGTTCCGGACTGGTCTCGACAAGCCTTGACGAGCTCAGGTCTAACATCCTCGTTCAGATGAGTAGTGCACTTCTCTTTCAGTCGGCCAAACAACTCCGCTGCTCGACCTTGTCTGCAGATATGTTCTGTGGCTTTATACAGCTCTTCAAGCATGATCTTAACATCTCCGCCCTGGAACAGCGAATCTAACGCGGCAGATTGTTCCCGCCATTTTCGCTCGTAGTACTCCGAGGGGTCAACCTTGGGGGTCGTCCGTAGGTTCTTGACGACGAGCCGCTTCGGCCCTCCCTGACCAAGTTGCCCGAACGGTCTGGTCCCATTCATTGGCTTCGACACAGGGGACTTTGACTGGGTAAGGTCAATGACCCCATTAGGTTGTGTCCGAGATGCAAAGGTGTACATGTCTGCGAACGTCCGGGCAGGTAACGCCTGCTTGATGTTGCCGTTCCGCTTCGCCTCCCTCACTGGTTCCTCGTGCTCCTCAACACTTGCACCATCGGACAGACAGCTGCCTTGAGATGATACAAGCTCAGCAATAGAAGGCCTCGACTTCTTTGGGGGTGTGGAAGTTCCAGCCTGGTCCTCGGTGGTGGCTGGTGCCTTCCGTTTAGACGATGATGAACGAGATACTGATGGCTGGGAATGGTCGACTGCCTTGCCCTTGTTAGGAGTCATCTAAGGACTGGTCAGATATCGAACAGGACCGATAGCTGCGAGACAATGCTGATATTGGAGAGGTAATATGGAACAGGTCACTTACCTCTTTATCGCTTAACGCTTGCTGCTAATCAAAGTTCTATGACGGTGCCTCGGAACGGTAAGATAGCTCATTTGCCGCCCACAAATCCTTCTCTCTTCGGTATGGCGGGCTGCGAGATGAGGGGCTCCCAAGGCGATCTTTAAGTGGCTTGCCACCAAACTGACGCGAAGCGTCACGCCCGACGCGTCTTCGGTGACATTTTCTTGTGTAACAAAGTCAGGTGAACTTGCTCAAGCCCGTTGTGATAATACATAGCCATCTCTGGTGACCAGGTTACTCGCGCCCTTGGACAGCAAGAGACGAGACACAAAGCACAGACTGTTCTACCATCATGTCTCTAAGCACACCACGAATCCTTCCTAAACACCTCGAGCAGTTCGGTCCTAATGCACACGCTCCAGTCAATACAGTCCGTCTGCTAGGCACAGTAACGTCGATACATGGTTCAAGCGCAACTCTTACTTCTGGCGACGGCGACACAGTGACACTCATCTTGAATAGAGATTCACACCTTTCACCGCAGTCTCTATATGAAGTCGTTGGCAAGGTGATCAATTTGGAGGGAGGAGCAGGACTTGGTGTGAGAGTGATGGCTACTACTGAATGGCCGAAGAGTCCTGATGGAAAGCCTGTGGATCTGAAGGTATACGAGGCTGTGGTGGACGCTACGCATCGATACAAGGAGATATTTTATGTTGATGAAGAAAAGTGAGATCTGTACGGATGAACCAGAGGATGAACCACTCTGTCGAGGAGGGACAACATAGAGCTTTCGCGCACGTTAGTGGCCACGAATGAGGTAAACAAATGGTGAGGCTCAATGTTAGCATGGACGAAGACTTGGCCGTGTACAGGAACGGAGCCCGCGAAACAAAGCATACGAGAGCAAGATAGATGTTGACGGTGATAATGATACGGGCCATTCGGTTGCAAAAACATTCCCGGAACGCTGTCAGGGACGTCCAAAAGGACAAAAGCAAAATCGCTCAACCAGCCAAACCAATTCAATACGATCTCAACCCGAGGAGATGTACTTGGTTTCATCATGTCCTTCAGCCCTGTCCAACGTCCTTCTCGTCTGCTTATGCTGCAGCTCCTTTGCTTGCTCTCTCCCCGCTTCCAGCCTCTCGACACCAAGCTGGATATTCTCGATATGAACAGACAGGGGAACATGTTTGATCCCATTGTCTCTCAAAAGTGCAGGACTGGCAACACGATCTCTCAGCTCCTCAAGCTCAGCACCCATACTCTGCAGATGAATCAATGTGCTCGTCACATGGTTGAGTGCTGCTTTCCTGTAGCCAGCTACCATACCAAGTAATTTCAGCTGATGATCATGCTTTCCCAATTTCGCATTGTTGAGTCCAATGTACGACAACAACTCTCGCAACACTTCGTCCTTCGATCCTTGAATCTGTATGTTGTCTCGTGCTGATACCTCAGCCATGACATCAAGCCTGTCTTCCAGGTTTTGTAGGACTGCGAGAAGAGCTTGTGCTTCTTCGATCAGCCTCTCGATCTCTGCAGATACGACCTCAGAATGTTGAATATACTGGTCTAGCAGTCGATTTTCCGTAAACTTTATCGGCTTGAACGGCGCGAGCAAAGTTTCGCTAACAAATGCTGGAAGCAGTCCACGTTCAGACTGTTGAAGGTCGATGTCGTCGAGCACTCGCCTTGTCCACCTGTTTGTGCTCAGGACAATATCGACGCTCCTTCCAACGTGACTGTCAAACTTCTGCAGATCATAGCTCGCCATTCTCGCAGTCTCAACAAAGCCGTCCAGCTCGTGCATCAACTCGTGCCTGCTCGGAAGCTGAGAGAAACGCACCAGTTGCCGCAAGTCACGGATTGAGATTTCGCTGCGCTTCATGTCCATAGGCAAAGAAGCACTAGCCGCGGTGTCTGACATGATCGTCTCGAACTGAGACTGGACCTTCATGAGGGCCTCAAATTCCGGATCTGGCGCATTGGCTCCTGCTGCCAGCTTCGGATGATTCTCATAGTAGGGCTGACACATAGACAACCCGAGAAAGCTTGCACCAGGGATGCGGCATATTGGCGAGACAGCTGTGTAAATTGAGTTAGTGACGAGGTTTTGTGCAAGTTGGACGAAGCCGAGGACCATGTAGCCTGCCAGCACGATAGCGATTGGTGTTTTGAGGAATCTGAAAGCCTGTCCGATCGTTTCAAGCAGCCACATCAAGCATGCGCCTGCCATGGTCAACATGTTGCCAACTGGATCGTGGTCGTTTCCCGCTCGTGGGTGTCGAGTCTGGGCTGGGGTCCCACGGGCGTTACCCATCGATTCGAGTTTACGTGCAGGGGTCGTTGATGCATCTTGCTTGCGCGGAGCACCTCGACGACGAGATTGAGCTTTCATGTCGGCGATGGATGGCATGATGAGCTCGGGCCCTGGAGAGACTGGGGCTGCAGGATACCGCGCTTTCTGTGGCGTTTGAGAGCGAGCCGGTCTTGGGGAGGTTAGGAGGGGCTCAGGTATCATATCATCCTCCTGCGAGTCGGACGGGGTGCTTTCACCAGCCCAGCTGATATCGCCGTCGTCAGTATCGTGCAGGGCCCATGAATTCTCAAGGCTATGGTTGGAATGCTGTGACATTCCCGGGCCTTGGGAAGAATACCGTCGAGGGGTGAATAAGATACGATATCAGGTCTCGTCGTAGTAGATGAGAATACTTCTGCGGAGCACTGTGTGCGAGAAGAATATCATGATTGACAAACGTAAGAGCGTCTCAGTGCTCACAATGGCAGCGACGATAGGAAAGAAGTTGGCAGGCGGCCATGTTCCTGGCCTTTCGTGACAAGCCAATCACTTTCTAGTTTACGCCAGGCTTGTCACACCAGCACAGGAAATATCTAGAGACGATGCGATCGCTACAGAGAAACTCTATGTGTTTAGCACGGTATTGGCTTGCAATTGTCCTGTTTGAAGCGGCCGGAGTCTGCTAGATACTAGCCACGTCGATATTGGATAACTATTCTAAGACTGTATTTGCGACAATGCCAGTCCACATCCACCACATCATACCCCGAAAGATCGTACCCGTCGTCATGGTCAGACATGCTCGCCGTTCCCAGTTCAGCAACTGTAATCTCTTCCCAAACATCAGCCACAAGGACCATATAGGATTGTGAAAAGAACTCTCAGAGTCGGTCCATCGATACCTCTTGCGTTGAGCGGCCGAAGCCAGGCCTCAAACACAGGTCAAAGATCATCACCGTCTTCTCGCGAGATTAAACGTAGCCGAAGCCACTTTTTCTCCGCGTATTGAAGACAAAATATTCACGTTGTTGGTATCGAGAACTTCTTTCATCGGCGAGTTTGAGGTACTGTAGCTCTTTTGAAGAGTTCAGTAGAGGACGTTCACTATAGAAATGATTCTATGAAGTAAAGCTGCGGTGTCATTAGCAATTGTGTCAAGGTAGGGGTGGTTTGGGTGGCATTACTCGACTTGAGAAAAAAAAAAGCGCAAGCTGGTGGCATGGCGCGACAAGTATATATTCCTGTATGCGCCAAGCCGCTAGTAGAAGAGCATTGTCAAACACGTGACCGTATGCTTCAGAGGGATCTTCGCGATGGCGATTCTGATAGCGCCGCGTGACAGGCCTAAGCATGACGCGAGGCTGCAAGTTGGGTTGACCTGGTGCGACAGGAATGATTAAGAGGCCACATGGAACATCGTGTTCGCCTAGCCCTACGTTGAGTAAAGATGTATCTTGAGATGCGCCCGCCTTTTTCGTAATGGCTTTGCATGTTTCACGGTCTTCATGCAGTTCCCTATAAGTTGCAGCACGGTTGAGCAGCACATCGAGGTATTCTTCTTCTGTGCATGTATTGTTTACACCTGGGCGAGTCGGTAGGCTGTTCGGGGGATCCCGCTGCTTACCTAGTCGTTGGCCTCATCCTAACGATGCACCTGGATTTGCTGCTATTCTTGTGCCTGCCGTGAATTTTGACCAATTCCTCTGCCTGAGATGCAGCCGGTGTGGGAGCCCTTCATATTTAATGTCCATCACTGGATGATCATGAATGAAATGATTGTTTTTGGGAGTCATGACTCGCCAGAATTGCACAGCAAGAAAGGTTGTTCGAATGAGTAGCACCTTGCTGTCAGATGCTGTGACCCTCCGTGTTAAGATCACAAAAGAAATGCCCGACTGCTCCAATCCTGGTTATAGAACATTTACCATCCATCATCGTGTCGCAATATTTCATGGCCCGACTACGTTCCCTTTTGACTCCTCTTGAAGCGGACGGTAAAATGTTCCGCAGAAAGCTCTCAATGCACGACGTCTCTGCTGGACACCACCATCACTATATGATCATGTTACTAGTTACCACTGATTAATGTTAACGACTAGGTTTCAGATCAACAGCAATTGACAGGCGTATGTGGTTGGTGTGTAAGGCGCACATCTCAGTCGAAAGCGAAGACATTCCTACTGAAATTCGAGAGCGTCTTCGTTTTCTTAAGCTCAACAATGCCAACGTCGCTTGCCTTCTGTTAGACACATGTCGCACATTACCGCTTCCCTCGTAGTAGGTAGGAACTAACCGGATGTCCGTTAACAGCAGTGGCCGTCAAGGTATCTTCCTTGTAGTCGAGCTGGCTCGCTTGAGCTGCAAGGGAGTTTACACTAATCCCAATGTGGTAACGGCCACGAAATTTTGGGCGGGTTCGGACCTTGAACCGGTGGGCATCCATAGCAGAAGAAGGCAGTCTAAGCAACGTCTTGCTGTCACACAATAGCATTCCTCTTGTCTCGAACGCATATGTAATTGCCAGAGTGCCTTTGTCTTGTGCATTATCCTTCATCTAAACATTGCTCTGTATTAAGGTAGCTGGTGTCTCGACCACAATGGCAAGCAAATCCAGATATTCAAGCACAAGGTTTCATGACTCAAGCCTCCAAGAATTCTTCACTTTCGAGGAGGTAGTGCTGAAGGGTCTAGCCTCGGATGGCGGCCTCTTCCATCCAGATCTGATACCAAACGTCAAACAGGATTATCTTGCCTGGAAAGACCACTCCTTCGCGGATCTAGCTTACGAAGTTATACGCCGGTATGTGGACGAAGACGAAATTTCAAATAGCGAGCTCAAAGACATCGTGCATCGATCATACTCGACCTTTCGACACGAAGACGTCGTGCCAACCGTCGAGCTAGATAAATCCAAGAACCTCCATCTACTCGAGCTCTTCCACGGCCCTACATTCGCTTTCAAGGATGTCGCTCTCCAATTTCTTGGCAATCTGTTCGAGTTCTTCCTCGTGCGAAAGAACAAATCGATATCGCCTGACCAGGCCAGACACCACCTGACTGTTCTTGGTGCAACCTCAGGCGACACTGGTAGTGCTGCAATCTACGGTCTTCGAGGCAAGAAGGATGTCAGTGTTTTCATCATGTTCCCCGACGGTAAAGTCTCGCCTGTGCAGGAAGCTCAAATGACGACAGTATTGGATCCCAATGTGCACTGCTTGTCAGTACAGGGCACGTTCGACGATTGTCAGGACTTTGTCAAGGCCGCTTTTGGTGACCCGGAGATGAACAAGATACACCATCTGGCCGCCGTCAACAGTATCAACTGGGCACGAATCCTCGCTCAGATCACATACTATTTCTATTCTTACTTTACGCTCCTCAAATCAAACCCAGACCTGAAGCCAGTCAAGTTCGTAGTCCCAACAGGCAATTTCGGTGATATCCTAGCAGGGTACTATGCATCACGAATGGGATTGCCGGTCGAGAAGCTCATAATTGCCACAAACGAGAATGATATCCTACATCGGTTCTGGCAGACAGGAACATACAGCAAGAAGGCAACGCACCATCCCACAGAGAATCCGCATAATGGCTTCCCAGAGGACGGCTCGCAAGCTCATCCTGATGGTGCAAAAGAGACACTCTCACCAGCAATGGATATTCTTGTGTCTTCAAACTTCGAGCGTCTCCTCTGGCACTTGTCACTCGAGCACGAATTTATGGTAAACTCTCATGTCAAGAAAGAAGTATCAATAAGAACTGCTGGCTCCAAGATCGCAGGCTGGTTCCAGGACCTCAAGACCACAGGGAAATTCACGGTCGACCCAGAGATTCTGCAAAACGCCCAGGAGACATTCGGCACGTACCGTGTCAGCGACAACGAGACGACAAAAATGATCAAAGCTTGTTATAGGGGTGAAGCTATCGCGAACAAGGAGTATGTGCTTGATCCACATAGCGCTGTTGGTGTTGCTGCATCGTTGCGTGAGATTGACAGCCCGGAGCACGACAAGAACACCGCTGTCGTGTCATTAGCTACTGCTCATGCGGCGAAGTTTGCGAACGCTGTTGACCTTGCGCTGAAGGATGAGGCTGGCTTCAACTTCGACAATGTCTTGCCTGAGCAGTTTGTCGGGCTAGACAAGAAAGAGAGGAAGGTCATCAAGGTGCCTGCCAATACTGACTTGAGCGGTATCCGCGATCTTGTTACGAAGGAGGTGGAAAAGGAAAAGGAAACTAGGAATGGCGCATAAACTGCTGTATTGTGAGGATGTCTATACGTTGTTAGACCTCAAGTGTACTTGGTAGACATGCTTGTCAGCCCATATTGATGACACTTGGCTGCAGTGTCAAGGGTGCCTACTTTGCCTTGTTCAGAGTAAAGGAGTTCTTAGCCTCTCCATGAAACATGCGGACGGCAAGCGCGGCACAACCAGGCAGAGTCTCCATACGACTTGAAGTGACTAGGGAGGGGTGCAACCCCGTCTTGCCGGACAAGGCAAGGATCTACTTGCATCTCGTGGCTATGTAGCATATCCCAGTAGCATGAGCTTCGAAGCTGTTGCCTAGCCTATTGTAGTCTCGTGACCTTCTTCCAAAGGATGGGCATGCTGTCTTTATTCATGCACGAGTTGGACTCAGCATCCTTGACAGTTACTTCTAAGCACGTTTCTTAGGCTCATCTACATCTCACAACTTCAAGCTCCACACGAGAGCAGCAGGCTGCACCTTATCACGAACCAGCCATCATGCCCTACCACGACCCATTCCACTCAGACTTGCCTTTCTACTATTCAAGCTCCCGACCTGCACCAATGCAAGCTCCTAAGCCGTCTGGAAGTACTTCTGATGGTCCAGATAAGGTCTCATCCGTCTTCTTCGAACACGCATCGGCTCCTCGTGTCAGCACGGACATCCATGTCTATGAAGCTATCAAAGCAGCTCATCCTGATGTTGAAGTCATAGACACCGACGCGCGCAACATAAACATCATTCGCTATATTTCGCTCACCGGCGATGGCAGCCTTCAACCAGCCGCCGAGTCTGGTTCCATATCAAAGGAGAAGCATCCCGTCCCAAACTCACTGAACTGGTCTTACTACATACCTCGTCGCCGTCGCCTCGATGGCGGCAACGGCACACTCACGGTAGAGCCAATATTCGACAAGTTGATCGTCAAATGGCACGGCCATGAATTTCTGGTCTACATCGTTGACGCCCGGGATGGGACGGCTCTTTACCCCCAAAAGCGGCAATACATCCTGACCTCCGACGCTGCCGCCGCCTATACCTTTCTCAAAACGATCGGATCATGGCAAAACGTTCTCCACGACGAGATCTGGGTGTTCGACGAAGGCTACTGGCAAAAGGACGCCGCGCTCTACCAAGCTATCCAGAAAAGCGATTGGAACGACATTATCCTGCCTGAGGAGCTGAAGGAGGACCTACTCAACACCATCATTCGTTTCTACGACAGCCACAAGGACTATCAGCGTCTCCGTGTACCATGGAAGCGAGGCTTGATCTTCTATGGACCACCCGGAAACGGCAAGACAGTGAGCATCAAGGCAACGATGAAAACGCTGTATGATCGGAAAGACCCCGTACCAACCCTATACGTCAAAAGCCTAGCAAGTTTCGGCGGGGCAGAGTACAGCATCAGCATGATCTTCGAGAAAGCAAGGCAAGAAGCGCCATGTTACCTCGTATTCGAGGATTTAGACTCACTGGTCACCGACGACATAAGGTCGTTCTTCCTCAACGCAGTCGACGGCCTATCCGAGAACGAAGGCATCCTCATGGTCGGAAGCACGAACCATCTCGAGAGACTCGACCCCGGCATCGCCAAGAGACCAAGCAGATTTGACAGGAAATATCTGTTCCCTGATCCGGACGAGGAGGGCAGGAGGAGGTACTGCCAGTACTGGCAGCGCAAGCTCGGAGACAACGACGATGTTGACTTTCCGGACAAGCTATTGACGCCGATGGCGAAGTTGATGGATGGGTTTAGTTTCGCTTACATGCAGGAGGCTTTCATCTCTACTTTGCTGAAGCTTGCTAATGATGGTGGGAAGAAGCCTGGTAAAGCAGATGCGAAGAAGGATAAGGAGTGGGATCTCGTTGAGCTGGAAGGTGAACTTGAGAGTGTAACTAGTGGTGGAGATGACAACGACAAGGACCTCGATGATTATTTGTTATGGAGGGAGATCAAGGAACAGATCGCGAACCTGAGGAAGGAGCTGGAGAGTGACACCAATTGAGAGCTTTTACTGCTCGCGTATATGTCTTTATGCATTAATGATCATGTGAACAGCTTCTCGTGCCGCAAACATGTGCTGTTCAAAGAGGCATCGCCGTCCAGAGACCAGCGTCCTAACTATCCTAGGCTGCATCTCCTCCACCACAGTGCGGACGTGGCCCAAGCGCCTACCATGGATCTCGTGCCCATGGGTTTCTTCATATGTACAACCGTATACCATGCATAAATGGGTCGTTCATGTTCTTGCACGCTTAAGCTAGCAAGTCCGTTCCCTCACAAATCAGTTGACGCTCACGCTCAAATCGCTCAAAAATGCTATCATGGTTTAAATCATCGCTCTCCCGTTGTTCAAGCTCCTTCTCATCGAATAGCACATACGCTGCCTCCTTCGCGAGTGATTCGTCGTTACCTCCGTTCTGTTGGGAGCCCCCATTAGTTGTCCTTGCTTCCGCAGTCAATGTCCGCTGCAGGTCACCAGTTGGCACCATCAGCCCCTTGCCTTGAGCAAAGAGCAGGACCTCAGGATTTGTAACCGCAGTATCACCCCTCCGCACTGGCGCTCGCAGCCTCGTCCATGACGATTTGAGTAGCTTCCGATCTACATACGTCGAGGTAAGTGTGCTGTCCAGTCGTGCCGTGTCAATTAGCATGCCTGGCGAGCGCAGATACAGCAGCCTTTCATACGGCCAGATATTCCTCGCCAGCTCAGATAGCAATTGCGACTCAATGTCAATGCCAGTCCACTTTTTCGAGATTGCTACTGGATGCAAGATCGCGGAGTGCGAATGTTCTGACTCGAGGAGAAGTCGTAGAGCATCCCGGTGCGATGCATAAGAAGAGGTCTCCCAGTCTGAAGGGTATAAATAGAGTATGTCGACCTGGCTGCTTGGAAGTTGGGAAAACTGACGATGCCAATTTGTGAACAGTAGACCAGAACACAGGTCTGAAGGCTTGGGAAAAGACAGCACGTAAGCGAATCGGCCGTAAAGCAGCTGACCCTGCCGTATCGATGGCTCTTTGAGGGTATTTTGTGCGCTCGATAACGAGTCAGGAGATATGTCATCCACGTAAGCGTGCCATAACTGCTGAGGAGATAGCTCGTGCGCCGCTTCAGATGTTGAGTTAGATGCTCCGGAATTGTCCTCACTCAGAGTTATCTGCGCGGCTTTCTCTTCTGATGTCCCATCTATCTGGACGCTCGAGATGTCGCTATTGTCCTCCGCTGACGCTAGCACATCTTCACCGAGGTCCTGAAATTGAGGCGGTAATGTGGGCTGTACCCTTTCCCTAACTTCTATAGGCTCCTGCAATGCTGCTTGTAAGGATCTCACCCCCTGCTGTTGTAGTGCGTATCCAGACAAGAAGAGCAGGAATGTGAAAAGGCAGACCACTCCGCCCGATATGGCGGCTGAAATTGCTGAGGATGTCAGGAGGACCATCACCGAATTGGTGTTCAAGCAAAGTCGACTTCCGAGTTTGGGGTGTAGACTTTGGTACTTGAGGCTCTGATATAGTCCAGATAGCAATTACTCGTTCTGTCGATAGTCTGATGCAGAGGTCATGGGTAGCTGCAGCAGCTCATCGAGGCGTTTCTCGCCTCTAGTGTTGACATTTGGTTGTCATGGCGATGGTGCGTGTATCATATGACGTAGCGTGTGGGAAGTCAACCTGAGGCAGCCTCAGGCAGGTGCGTCAGACCTCATTTACCAAAATCGCAAAGGTCTTCGAGAGCGCTTGTGAGCGCTGTTAGTGCCCCCCAGCAATGCCTATGCTGGCAGCAAAGCCGTAAATCGCAAACATGAGCCACCGCGCCGACGCATCCAACACACTCGACAATCGAGGCTACTCAGGTCCACTGGTGCGAGGTCAGAATCCAGCAACACTCATTGAAACTGCAACTCGCGACAGAATTACCGACTCTCTGTACTGGAAAGAGCAATGCTTCGGTCTCAATGCGGCAACGTTACTTGATCGCGCCGTCGAGGTGACGTACATCGGCGGCACATACGGCGTGGGCATGAAGCCAACGCCTTTCTTATGTCTCGCCTTCAAGCTTCTGACTCTTGTTCCCGACAACGAGATCATCCTTGAGTACCTGAACGCCGGAGGGGAAGAGTGGAAATACCTGCGTGCGCTGGCAGCATTCTACATACGGCTGACCTTCGACCCGGACGAGATCTACAAGACTCTTGAACCACTTCTCCTCGATTCGAGGAAGCTCAGACGAAGGAGGAAAGAAGAATACACTTTGACACATATGGACGAATTTGTGGATGATTTGTTGACAAAAGAGAGATCGTGCGCAACGAGTCTGTGGAAACTGCCTTCACGACAGGTGCTCGAGGATCTAGAAAAGCTGGAGCCAAGAGAAAGTCCTCTGCAGGCTGAACTGGATGCTATGGACGAAGACGAAGAGATGCCAGATGCCGATGATCGCAATGGACATGCAAGTGAGAATGGCCGAAGCCGAAGCTCGAGTGTGAGAAGCAAATCAGATTCGGACGCGGGGTGAGACAGTCCACCTGTGCCTATGTCTTTTCCACAACCTCAAACTCGTCATCAGACGGCTCCTTCGTCCGACCTGCGATGATCGATACGGGGTCTGTGTCCCCAGCGGCAGACGAGTGAGTGGTTATAATGTCCACCAAGCCAGGATCGTCTTGCCCGCGAGACCACGTTGGGTGTTGGACTCCCGACCGCTGAGCCTCACGCTCGCGAAGCTCTTTCATGGCAGGGTGCTCAACCGGCTCTGGCTCGATGTCCTCCTCTTCTTCCGGCACAGCATCCACGTCTTTGTACTGAGCCTCGTTGACCTGTGCTCCCTGATCTTCCTTCGGCTGTGCAATCGCCGGCGCTTCACCTGCGACGCCTGCATCATCAGCCTGTTGTTCTTCAGACGGCTTCTCAACTACCTCCTGCTCTGCGTCAGCAGCACCATCGGCCCACGCCTCATCTTTCCACAACAAATCATAGCCGTCCCACGCCTCCTTTACTACAAGCTCCTCTTTCCACTCCTCACCATGAAATGCGGCATCAAGCAGTTGGACCATACTCGGTCCTCCAATATCGGTGTTCACTACGTTCAGCAGCATCACAGTGGCGTTTGACTGCTCCAAGGGCCCCGTCTGTCGTATATACACCCGTACAGGCTTGATCCCTTTACGTCGCAAGATGTGAAGCAAGTTCTCCTTCAACTCGTGAATCTGTGGAGATTCCAGCCCGATCTCCTTCGAGGCTTGGAGTAACAGCACAGGCTCATTGCTGTTAAGGTAGACCTCCCTCTGCCTGAGCTTAGGCTCGTTGAGCAATTCCCTCTCAATGATTAGGCTAAGTGAATCATCGTCAATCAAGGAACCATCTGCTATGAGATTGCTCGCTTCGATCGTGTTAGCTTCTGCGCGGCTTGCGACCTTCTCAACCGCGCTTTCATCGTAGCCCATGTTGCGAAGCACATCGACCATTTTCGTGATCAGGAAATTTGAGCCATAATCTGCCTGGACCTGCTTGGCATCGGTGTTGTCGGGTACAGCTGGCTCTGCAACGTTTGGGGGTGTCGACTGCGTTGCGGCTGTGGGAGCCATAACTGCTGTTGCTGCCATGATGTCTTGAATACGGGCGTTGAATCAGATATCCGGTGCGATTGACTTATGGACTAGCACACACGAAGCGTCAAACTGAACAGAGAAATGATAATTGATACTGCATCCGCCATCGAAACACATCGAAATTGACGTTATCATTTTGATCTACAGCAAGTTTCACATGTCGAACGAGTCCCTGCACCGAGCCGAAAACTTCTATTTGCTCCAACCAATCATGGAATAGCTTACTCAAGTAACTGGACTCTGCACATCGGTACCATATTCGTTGCTTACTTTATCACCGTCACCAATTGCTTTCTCTATGTGCTACCCCTGAGCACTCGTCAAAACGTTCCATGTACCCCAATGAAAACACAATCAAGAAAGAGCTATCAATATGTTGGGCAGACCAGGTACTGACAGTTTCGGCACATGATAAAGTTGCAAAGACGGCATTGTAGCTTTCGTCGAGGATCGGTACAGCACTGTATTGTCGATTCGTCGTCAAGTCGCTTCCATGCCGGTGGTGGATGTCGACAGTCGTGTGGATGTCGCCTACCCTCATAAGATGGCTCCTGCTGGGCAGTCCTGTCGATGGCCTCAACGCTGCCGCCGTAAACGTGCTTGCCCTTGCAGATGGTCCAAACTCCACCACAGTGGTAACAGAATCCCTCTCCGCAAAGACAGCTTGAGAGAGGTCAGCTCAGGTGAAAGTGACTGAGCATGAGGATTTCATACCTAATATGGGGGCAGCCGTCATATCGATGAATTCTTATATTGCACCGTGGGCATTCTTGCCTCGTCACAAGATTAGCTTGGATCAATCAGTGCTGCACTAGTGGACTTACAATTCGCCCCTTTCGATCGATTCTCTTACGAATGTTCGGTCTTCGTCGTCACAGTCGATATCTCTTGCGGTCTTTGCTGAATCTGCCAGTGCCCGGAGTCGGTCGTGGTACGCTTGGACAGTACCTCTGCTCAGCAGCCACATACAATCGCGGATATTGAGTGGGTCATCGCAGCACCGTGGACGAGTTGAACTCGGCCGGACGATCCAGCTTTGGAATATCCTTTCCACATCCTCGCCGCAAACTGCGTGGCCGTTGTTGCAGGTGACGATATTGCGGAAGTCGACATGCTCCAGGCAGACCACGCATTCGACGTGGGGGATTTCTGTCGCAGCTGATCTGCTATCTGTACTACTCCTTTGTTAGGTGTCCCCAGTTCGAGCTGGATGGTCACACTTACCTTGAGTCTGAGGGTTGGTCCACATCGACACTCGTATCACTGTGGAGATCCGTTCTTAACAGCCTCCGGGCTTGAGCCAGTTGCCTTACACCCATGACTCCCACTCTATAGATCTGCACCTATGCTCGGTATCAGATCTTTCGTGCTGGACGAGTACAATACATATATACTTATCTGTCGTTTACTCTTGCCCTTTCAGACTCCTCCGCCTCAACCACATAATGTCTTAACCAGGGTAAGACCGTTGCAGTGTGAAGCTAACCACAACGAGGTGTTGAAGGCAGATTGTAAACGGGAGGAACGCTAGTTCACCGTTGCAAGCCATTTTATGCATTGACAAGGTCTACGGAGCGGGATCTGAAACTGTGCGCGCGATTGAGCAGGCAGAAGGTGGCTACCCTCGGGAAGTGAAGTGAGAGTGAAATGAGACCTCGGTGAGGCTAAATCGAGTATTCCACGGTATCAAACTATGAAAAACAGCTTAATACTAACACATGTAAGAGACGGATATGTGGTAGAACGTTTCGAGCTCTAGCTTCGGCCAGTGGTCCGAGGGGCTAGGAGAAAGTGCAAACCAAGTATGTACTAAATTGTTGCTACAGTAGAAACATTCGTGACGCTGATGTTTGCAAGAACGGGGGAAAATCGTGGTCATCAAGTGTATCTCATTCTGCTTTAGCAAACGTCCCAGGTGTTTACAGCATCATGATGTTTCAAGTCTCAGTCATGGCGATAGTGTGCATTCATCCACTTTCGATGCCGTAGGCAGAGAGCACCGCAAACGTGGGCTCTCCGCAGTAACCTGACACCTTTGTCTGCCAAATCCACATGCCTTCATACCCCCTACGCCCTCTGCGCCAGATCTTTGACACGTACGCTCCTAACACATCGACAAGACATTGCTTGAGAGTACGCCCAGCGAGCAGGCCACACAGATGTCCTCGATCCAGCTATAACCTGTTGAAGCGGCACCACCAGCAGAGATCAATTCGACACTGTTGACATTGGTAGATGAATCGCGTGAGGTGATCGTGGCATTCGTCACACTCAAACTGTCCCATGATCTTGCTGAATTCTGTGTGGTCGCAGTTATGATTCTCTTCGAGCATCCTAGCAGCTTCCTCCACACGAGCCATTCGGTCTTCGCCTTCAGGCATTTGCTGTCGATCCACAAGTCGTTCGGCTCGGTCGAGCAGCATCTCATCGTCCCATTGAGGACAATCGCAATTCTTCCAAGGCGCCGAACATACATAGCAGAATTCATGTCGACATTTGCATTGCATATGGTGGCATCCGTGATTCAGCTCGACCATCGTTCGACATTTGCCGCATCTTTGCCATCCTGCACTCTGAGCTAGCTGAAGAACTTGTTCTGTCTCTTCGTCTCTCGGGCAGAGAGCACTCCCGTGATGTCTCTGTTTGCACTCAACGCAAGTGAGACGAGGGCACTTTTGGCACCTGGCATAGCCTCGATCCTCGTTGCAGTATTCTGGTGCGATGAAGGCAGAGCAAGGTTTGTGGTAGCAGTATGTTCTGTTCTCTGTGTTGTACTCAACGTGCTTCTCCACGAATTCGTCCTTGATTTGTCTCGTTAGGAAGATGTCAACGTGCTCGATCGGAATGTGCTGTCGACAACATCTTGGAGGAAACAAAGATTCGTCCTTCAACGAACGTGCGAAGAGCTCGTGAATACAATCGCGACAATACCAGTCTCTGCAAGGCATCTTCATCACTTCGAAATACTCCTTTGTGTCACCACAAGCGGTGCAGTCATATTTTCGAAGCGTGATGCTTGGTTCCTCGCCGTACTGCCAGCCAGATAACTGCTGTTGGCTAAGGCGGCGCTCACCAACTATCAGCTTTCCTGCTTGCGGAGAGACATATGCGCCGGCAAGCTTTGAAAGCTGTCGTGTGTCACTAGTAGCTGGCCGTGCTTGCTCTTTCATAGTCGCAATATCTTCCTCGTTGTCGTATTCGCTGTTGCCCGCGGCTTCTTCTTCCATCTCCAGCCTGGCAGCCTCGATTGCTTTTGCATCTGTGATGTTTGCAGTTGCAAAGCTCTTCGCTATTCGTGCATCTGCTTCGATCTGTACTGCTCGCTCTAGCTCCTCGAGGTCCAGCTTGCGTGCTGCAACTTCCATTTCCAGCTCTTCAATCTTAGCTCGCGCCACTGAAACAATGGATGCAGCTATGTGAGGGTCAAAATTTGTAGAATCGAGGCTGCCCATCGTGGAGGGAAGCCTTGGTATGAATGGATGTTTTCGGATAAATGCGTTGTGAAAAGAGAGGAGTTCGTAGAGAGTTGGGTGAGCATTGGATGAAGCGGCAATCGAGCTTTTTGGGGGTACGAAGTGAAAACACAAGAAGTTGCAAGTGTTGCACAAACATTATCTGGCGAGTGAAGCTTCACAGGTGGTCGGTACCTGACTTAGGACAGATTAAACCAAGAAATCAAACGTTTCAGAAAGCTAGAGGGAGACGTCTGGACGCGCAGATGTCGTGTCATCTTCATCTTGAGGAACCAAACAACACTAACGTCCGCAAAGTCTTGATCAATTCTCTTACCACCACAAGGCCACGATTAGAAGCCTTGCTTGCGATGCCACAACTCCTCCCACGAGGGATAGAACGGGCTCTGTGACTGTGCGTCAGCATGCCTGGTTCTCAGTATCACAATAGAGCTGACTCACCTGATCTAATGTCTGAACCTCCCAATCCTTCTCAATCATCCCTTCCTCGATTTGTTCCTTCTGAAACTCTTCCAAGGCCGGAATGGCGACATGCTCCGTATGCCATGTGTTTTTGTATTTCATCAGATTTTCCTTGCCATTCTTGATTACCTTCAATGCCAAGCTGGGAATGTACGGCTCATGTCTAAAATCCGCAACTGGTGTGAAGAGAGCTTTGAAGTTGAAAATGATGGCGCCTGACAGCGGTAATCGGCGTAGAGTTTGCCAATCAACGCGTAGATGCAGTCGGTCGAGTGTAAGATCAGGAGCCTGAAATTCGCGATATTTCTCATGAGGGTCTCCTAAATTGGGGTTCAGCTGACGTGGAAGAGCACGAGTCTGTTCTATTCTTACCTGGAGGCATATACAGGGGCTCATCCACTTCCAAGCCCCAAGACCCTCGCTGGATTGGCTTGTCAGCAGGCATTTTGGTGAAAAATCTACGAGCTTTTATCAGCAAAGATCGTGAGACATCGTCACCTCGACTCACCTGTCCATACTGAACTGCATCTTCTCTTTGTAGTCCGGAATAGGAGCATGAATCTCGTGCAACTGCTTGCCGATCTTGGTGCCAGTATTCCAACCTAGAGCGGAGCAGATCACGCCAGATCGGAAGTGGTAGTAACCAGTCTGAGGATTCCGCAGCATGATTGCGAAATCTTCAGGGACATTGTCCAAGAGTACAAGCAGCGGATGCTTATCTTGGACCACTTGCGTCGTGCCAAGAATCCTATTCTCAAAGATCGTCTTGCTGGCGTCAGACGGTGAGGGAGAAAGAGAGAAGTACTGCGGGTGCCTGCTGCAGTAGAATTGTAAGGCCATCTCCATAAGCTCTTTGGACGCAAGTTCCGAGCCTGGCAGCCATTGCAGGACGGAGTCACCGTGTTGAGCGTACAAAGACTTCCGCTGTTCGATGCGACTTTTGTAAGTGCTTTCAAGCTCGAGCCACCAGTCTGTCTCCATTTTGGCAAGACTCATGGTCTGGTGATAGGCCCATCGCAACGGTCTATAGGGTCGAGCACGTGCAGTCTCGAGGTTAAACTTGTTGTAAGGCCGAGGCAGTGGTACGCCGGATAGAGTGGCATAGTCTGGAAAATCTCCCAGGGCTTTGATCTCCTTGACTGAGAAGCCCGTGTAGACGTACTTGGCAGGGTCGGCTTTACGGTAGTCTTCCTCCCAACCAAGTATTGACCTTGCGAAAGTCTCCTGATCGAAGCTCAGATCGCCAAGAGCTTGTCGCTTGTTCGACGGCAGTGACTGTGCTAGCTCCTCTAGTACGTGTCGTTGAGATGGTGGGAATTGTCTGACATATTCGTTTGCTTTTGGCGTCGCATCATGTGGCACCTTGTTTTCCGGTGAAAGTGACCGTGGTGGTGTGTTGGCTGAAGACAGCCGACGTTTCCTGAGACGCAGCCTTCGCGCCACCACATCGCGTTGTCGCTGGCTTAGGCCAAGATAAGATACAAGGCACAGACACAATGCTATAGCAGCATACATGCTGCTCCGCTCGGTCAGATTTGACCACATGATTGCTGATGGCTGGCGGCGGATATATGGCTAGGACTACGCAGAAAGTTTGAAGATTGAGCGTTGTGTTAGTCGTTCGATGTACCGTCTTCTTTGTCTGTAAAAAAGTTGACCCGGGACCATCCAATTCAAGTACACACGATGAAGTTGGCGCTTTTCACAATTCTTGATATGAGAGTGAAGACTTGAGGACCAGATCTGGAAGATCATTCACTGCAAAGCATGTTAGTTGAAAACGGATTTCCAACCCAACTAGAAACAAATCTCACGGCCTGGTTGTAAAAGAGCATACGAGCTCATATATACGCACGCCGACCATCGAAGGTTGGCGATGATCCTTCAAGCATCCTAGGTAGCTGCTATTCGTACAAGCGGCTATCCCAAGCTGGAAGGAGCACGGGGGAAGCCAACTCCACACTTCTGTACAGGGACACAGGTTGTTCGGAACAAAGCTACCAGATAAGAGCACCGCAGGGTGAACTCTTCGAAGGGCTGGATCCGAGATGCAGCCTGTACATCAATTTCTGTGCCGGACCACCCGTGGAATCGTGAGGGCAAACGACTCAGGCCTGCCATTGAACAGCAATATCGATATCTCAACTGGTCCCACATTGATTGGCATTCAGACCAGAAGCTAGCGGCAAGCTGCTTGGACTACTTGCCCGTTTCGAGGTTAGGCTGCTGTGACTGAGATGACGGGTTTGTGATTGGCTGGTATTTGCGGGGGCTTAGATAGTTGGAGTTTTTGGTTAGCTCTTTCCGGCAAAATTGTCCACAAGCACTTAGATCGGGGATGATCGCCTATAGTCGTGTTCAAAGCGATACGATTCATCTTCCGTAAATGAAGATGCGTTTTGACATATTGAGCATCGTTGGTCGTCTGTCTTACCGATAATTCCTGGCACTCGGACACGGTTTAGGCGTGTCCTTGTGTGACATGCCAGACTCGGCTGTGTGACGGGGCTACAGTAGAAATGTCAGTGGTTCTTGGAGATGAGGTCGACATCGCATAGCTGCATCAGTCATCCCAACGTTTGGAAGACTAATGAAAGAAAGCAGGTCGTCGTGTCTTACGTACTTCAGTCATGCAAGCCAACACAACGATGTCATACCTGGAGTGTTTTCGTCTGTATAATGACTGACAGCGCAAGGAGTACTTCGTTCCTCGAAAGGCTGCTATCCGAGATCCAGGTGCTGCTTCGAAGGTTGCAGGCCCGGAAACCTGCGGTACGGTACGGACATTTATCCACCGTAGGTCGCGATGAAGCAGCTCTGATACTCTCACAGTAAGTCAAGCCATACAGCCTACTCTGTGCCTCTCTTCCTGATGCATCTCCCTGCGTAGTTCGGGCAGCATCATCGCTGTCACAGCTGCTAGAACCGCAACCGAGCAGTGCGTTTTTGCAATGGTCGAGACCCAACCACAGTCGTGCACGAGAGCATGGGGCTGGAGCACAACAGTTTTGTACCAGCCCGCAATGTGCGACGGCAGAGTATAAGCAAAACGACAGTGAGTTAGAATCGTACGTCAAGTGTTCCAATGCACAAAACCGTCAGGAGGGTTGCTTCGCGGCGGTGAGCGTATGAGGTCAATTGAACACATTGAGACGCGTCGATAGCTCCTCGCGAACAAGATGCGCCGTGCAGGCATGCTGCTCGAGTACTCGGAAAGAAGGAGCGTGACCAGATTCTGGCAAACAGAGTGAAACACGGTGATGCTCAGGCTCGTTGCGCACGGGTGCATGGCGTCTGGGAAGTCGTGGAAAAGAGATACTGAAGCAACGGAAGCTGTGCAGTACAGGCACCCGGTGTGACCGTCCCTTTCTAGAGTGTTGAGGGAACCATGATGTAAGGTGTGTACGCCAGTAGCGCAACTACCGCGAGGAAGTCGAGTTTTGTGTCTCGTGAAGCAGGGCATCAGGAAGCGATTGCTCGCTCCAAGGATGCAAGTTTGAGCGCAACAAGAGCGCGTAGACACGCAAAACGCGATGCACTAGCACGTGGACAATTCCCCAGGTATTGTTTGCTAAGTTTGCACGTGTTGCGTAGGCTCACCGACTACCTACTTGCGGCTTTAGAACAGTAACCCTAACGACCTTCAGCCTGCTGTCGAAGCATGCCTCTGCCGCTATTCTTGTTGACGCATCAAGCATGTTGATTCAGACACTATGGATCTAGTGTATCTACACACTCACCAATGGCTTCTTTCGCACCACGGCAGGTATACGATCACCTGTCGTCTATACCACGTTCCTATTTCTTAGGACACCATGCGGCCGGTCTGTCGAAAATGAAAGGTCTTTTGGCTTCCATCGATCTTGTCGTCGAATGTCGAGACTACAGAACGCCTCTCGTTTCGCGAAACCCTCTTTTCGAGCAAAACCTGGGCGAACGACCGCGGCTCATCATCTATACCAAGCAAGATTTGGGAAGCAAGTTTACTGCTGCAGATAAGAGGGTACGTGAACAGTGCCGAATGTACCCAGGAATGAGGCTGACGTAAGAAGAGAGAGGAAGTTGTACGCAAGTGGGATGCACCAGCGACGTCCATGTTCTCAGATATCAAGTCCCGCAACGCGATTCGCAACATTCTCGAGTTCACCAGAGCGCATGCCAAGACCTCCACCTCCCTGTTTGGTACTCGCCTGATGGTAGTGGGCATGCCAAACGTCGGGAAGTCTTCTTTACTCAACGCCCTCCGCAACGTGAGCCTTGGAAAGAAGAAGGCCGCGCAGACCGGCGACCAGCCCGGAGTAACACGAAAGATTGGCACGAGTGTCAAGATCTTGGAAGGCGAGAACGGTAAAGAGGGTGCCTATCTCATCGATACTCCCGGTGTCTTCATACCCTACGTCCCGGATGCCGAGAGTATGCTGAAGCTAGCATTGTGTGGCAACGTCAAGGACACCATTATACCACCGACCACCATTGCAGATTATCTGCTTTTCCACCTAAATTTGCAAGACCCTTCGCTGTACAATCAGTATTGCGAGCCCACTAATGACATCTTTGCGGTGCTAGAGGCGTTGGCTCGGAAGCAAGGGAGGCTCAAGAAAGGTGGAGTGCCTGACTTCGAGTCTTCTGCATTGCAATTCGTTCAGAAGTGGAGAGGAGGCAATATGGGCAGGTTTGTCCTTGACGACGTGTCGGAGGAGGCTTTGGCAGAGCGAATGCGCACGCTTGAATTGATGGGTGGGAGTATGCATCAAGCAAAGAAGGCTGCGAAGCAATTGAAGAAGGAATCGTACATAATGCCGACCTCGTGAGGCAGCAGTCGTGTGTCTAAGGTCGGGGGCGTGAAGGCTCCGCAGCTTCCTCAATCTCCTTTCCTTTGGCCTCGCACTGTTGTGTCACTAACCGTCGAGCTGGGCTGTCGAGCAATCTCCCTGTCGGTGGCTGGCGCTGAGTCCAGTTTGTTGACGCCGTCTCTGGCCCCTAGGAAGGACGGAGCACCGATTTACATGAGTTTCTCACCTAATACCGGACCAACCATGGATGTCAACATCGCACGAGCAGCCAGCCGGCTTCCCAAGATTAAGATACCAACGCTTCGTCACAAGTGAAAGTACGAACGTGCAGAACATGGAGGTCCGAAGTCCTTCAACGCCCGAGAGGTCCTGGGATATCAAAAAATCATTGTGCACAAAAAGGGCGAAAAGACCAAAAAGATCAATCATTGAGGATTTCAACCTCAATTGTCGAGGATTTGTGCTCCATCCGCAAGGGATAGGGAACGAATAGCCTCACGCGGGGGTCGAACCCGCAACCTTCAGATCGTCAAGGGAGTCTTGATAAGAGTCTGACGCTCTACCGATTCTAGCTGATGTTAGCTATGTTTGTGGCTCAGAAGCTGAGGCGAATCTTACGAGCTAGCAAGGCGAGTTTTGGACTCGCTTAGACTGAGTGATTTGAAACACAAATTGGAAAATATGGTATATGAATATGTGCGTCAAGAAATGCCACTGGGTCTCGAGATTGGGACGCAGTTGGACAAACTCCCTGTGGAAAAGAAAAATTCTAGCCGAATACTGCTCCACTCTGCGAACTTTAGGCCTTCAGGCAACAATGCTCTGTGGCGTTCCGTTGTCAGCACACTTCCTGGGTGGCTTCCTTGTGGTTGCAAGACATTCGCGTCGACCAGCAATGCACAATGCCGTGTTACCGCTCCAGGATGGTACTTTCTAAACATCAAGTACCATTGGCTAAATACATTACGGCAACTCGCAGTAGCCTCAGAGTCCGACATGCTTTCATGCACGATATTACCACAGCTCTGTCTTGCATATCCGGATGCTTTGCTCGGCAAGCGAACGTGGCCGATGGATGCCGTTGCTTTTCAGAACAGTCTTGCTCGGGGCCTGCCAAAGCGTCAAGGCCGCAGCCCAGAGATGTTGACGCGCACGACGACGTGTATAAAGACAAGGTAAATGTAGTCTCGATGGTCTGGCTTGAGGCAGCAGAAATGGAGCACTTTTCTACAACAGGAGTCACAGACATTGGCGGAACAACTTGTGCTCAGGGAGATGATCTGAAGGCAAAAGCGCCATATCATCGGAAAGATTTCCTGGGACTTCACATGCTCCGGGCGTGATTGACTGCGCGTCGGAAAGAGGCTGTCACTATAGGAATGGTTATGTAAAATGCTCTCTGTGTTGGGTTGTTGGTATGTTCGAAATGTGCCCTCAACATAACGAAGTCACTGTTTGCGCGAAGTCCATAGCATCAAGTGACCATGCTTGGAATGGGCTATCTTGAGACGTTCTGCATAGTGTCCTTCATTTATGTTCTTACCTTGTGCCTACAACGTTACTCTGTACCTTCTCGTCCCCCGGAAAATAAACCCATGACTACGGGCATCACTAGCGCTGAATGACCGGAGCGTTAACACACAGTCCTGAAGAAGGGTAAGAGCAATAGACGGAATAGATAATCCAATACCGAGGGCTGACTTGTGGGGTCTCCAAGACATTAACACTAACTTAGTGGATACCCTAAACCCGAGGTTGACGCCAAGAAACTCCGCTGTCGGCGTCACTCGCGGAGCGCAACTTGCTGTGATGACAATCGATGCACGAGGACGCGCTCACTGTAGCACTAGCCGTGTTGATTCACAAGCACACGCTATCATCCGGTAACTGTTAATTCTGCCGGACTGCGATCGCCACGAGATTTGCGAAGAGCTTAGCAGCTATTCTTGCAAAACAATCGCAACCATGTCGACCGAAATGGAAGTCGACGCGAAGCCTCCAACCGAGGAGAACGGGCCCGTTTCCCCAGAGGACAAAAAGCCCTCAGCCAGCGCAGAGGCCAAAACAGTCGAAAACGCGGTCGCGGTACGCAGTATCGAAGGATGGATCGTGATCGCGACAAACATCCATGAAGAAGCCTCAGAAGAAGATATCACAGACTTGTTCGCCGAGTACGGAGACATCAAGAACCTGCACCTCAACCTCGATCGCAGGACTGGTTATGTCAAGGTAGGCTGACAAACATGCGCTTCTGCTTCTACTACAGCAGTACTAACTGAGCGCAGGGTTACGTCCTAATTGAATACCCGACGCAATCTGAAGCTTCGGCTGCAATCCAAGCATTAAATGGCACGAAGCTGCTTGATCAGACGCTCTCAGTCGATTACGCTTTCGTACGACCACCGACCAAAGATAAACCAAGAGGCAGCAGGCAGGGCAACCGAAACCGAGGGCGGAGCCGGAGCCGAAGCAAGACTAGAGATCGCAGCCGGTCACGAAGCAAGAGTCGTGAGAGGAAGTCCCGAAGTCCTGACGAGCAGATGGAGTAGAAGTTCAAGCCCGGATGATGAGTATGCGCAAAGCTTGCGAGCCCTTCGGACACCGATGGGTCGGTCCCACTTCAGGGACTTTACCTGAATATAGCTGGATGCACCTAGTTGTTACCTGTCAACGGTAGAACAACGTGAAGTTGAGAGAAGGCAAGAGAGGACCACCAGACCGAATGGAAAGAGCCCAAAAAGCAATGTTGGTCAAGAAGAGTAGCATCCGCTTCAGTCCTAGCACTTAGTCGGCGAGACGTGTTTCCCCGTCACATCGCTCGACGGGGAAGGTCATAGCACTAACATTATGCCGACCGGCAAGCATGTCACATATGGTCGGCCAGATAGCACCGCAATTATATGGTAAGGCCACTCCTCAGCGATACCCACTTACAGTCGCTAACAAAGCCACAGAAGTCGCGAACGCTGCAAACATGATATTACACTCTGCTTCGTGCCTCAGACTCCAGACGTATCTCCGAGAGCGCACAGCCAATGCCCAGAACCAGCAGAGTACGTGCCTGGATTTTGGAGCTCGCCACGCCGCATTGTCAAAATGGACCATCAAAGTATGCCCAATGAACCTGAAGGTAGGCCGACGCGTACGTCCATGTCCCGGACATTGATAGCATCCAGGCTGCTCCAAACACACGCTCACATGCATCTCTGGACCTTGCCACGTCGCTACATGATGTTGTCGCCGCAACACAAACTGCCGGAACCTACCGGAGGTCAAACTGAAGATTACGGCTAGCTATCACCTACTCGCCAGCACCGTGAACTTCAATGACTGCGTCAACTGCGTTTCCCTCACAGACTGGCGAGCAGTCAGCACTCCACATGTGGGCGGGATGTTCGAGCACCTCGACTTGTCGCTGGTACTCCAGCCCCGACGCCAACTGCAGTGTCGTGGAGAACGCCGGGGCTACGTTACGATGATACCAAGCTTGCTAAGGTAGGTGATCTGGGCCGGTTCAAGCCACCAGCGTCTACATCTCAGCTATCCTCAATTGGGGACGTTCCTAGATTAGAAAGATGTTGTCTTCTTGAGTAGATATGTGTTTTTACGTTTCAGAGCATACTCCTAGAGTGTAATGGCCAATTGGCTGACTTCCCCGGTACGGAGGGCTACCGAGCCATCGCCTCGAAGGGTAAGCAAGTTAGTGTATGAGACCGCCTTCAGTTCCGTGGCCGGTATTCTGTCGTTTGAATGAGATATCTTGTTCCGTAGTCGATGTCACCTGGAGGTCGAGAACTTCAGCCACGTCACACGTGATTGAATGCCCGATGTCGAGGTAGAGTGGTGAGTGAAGTGTTCTACAAGCACGTCGTCGTGATGATGCTGAGAGTTTTATGGCCCCGGCCCTGGGTAAATGAATATGACTACGGATACAGACCAATGCTTTCATAGGACGATTTGTCGTGAACTCATTTCGTACTTGCTCGTTCTAAGCTTACACATCCAATCGTGCTAAGTCTTTCAAAGTGATGGGACCTCCTACCGCGACTCCTGGTATCTTTGCGCCTGTGCTCAAACACTGCGCTTTCTTCGGTTCTAATTAAGTCCCCGTTGCCCTTCCTTGTCTGCTGCAGACCTGCTTCTTCTGCCGCGCTATGCAGCTGGCGCACCTTTGTTGTCCGTGCTCACGAGTGCTCAGCCCATGGACAGCGACATTCGTGCTTGTTTGGTGGATGAAATGGCATGCCTGCGTCTAGAAGAACATATAGGCGATGAGGAAGCTGACCAAGCAGAGAACCGCTACGTAAGGAAGAGGCACACCTGTGCTTTGAGCTTGCTGTGCCATGACCTGCACCTTTTCTTGAGCTTCGCCGAGCTTTCTCTGTCTGACTTCGGGGTCGGCCAACTGGTTTGAAAGCTCCTTGATCTTGGCTTGCGCAACAGAAAGTTGTTGATTCAGATCTTCTTGGTCCTTGGGTACGGTGGACATGGGCGAGCCGCTGGTGACTGCTGCGTAATGCGAAGAAGAACTGGGCGCCTTGGTTGTGGTTGTGGTAGATCTCGGGCTCTCTCCCATAGAAGGGCTCTTAGCATCAATGGAAGAAGCTGGGGCGGGCGAATTGTAGGCTGAAGCTGAAGTTGTGGAGGCTGGCTCGGCGCGAGCAGCAGCACCGTTGACTTGCGTCGACTCGCTGCCGGCTGGAGGGAGGAAGGAGACTCTGATCTTTTGCTCCTGTATCGAGCCCTTGTTCGTCTTCTCGACGTTCGACCATAGAGTTGCGACATTGGATTCTTCAGAGTCGTCGACAAGGACAGATTGAACCAGGAACTTGTCACGGCAGCGGGCATCGAGAGGTGGGTCTTCTTTCATGGCCTGAAGAAGCACTGGTCCTCATTAGCAAGCTGTATCGTGCCTAGTACACAGGAGGGAAATCGTACCTTGAACATCGACGACGTCATTTGGCTTGATGAGACCGCTGTTCGGCCGAACGCAGTATCTGGATAGGTCAGCGTGTAAGCCTGAATAGTGAGTAGTATCCGTACTGTTTGGGAGCGGTGGTCTTGACCTGTATTGGATCATTAGCAAGTCGAACCTTGAATGCTAGTGACATGTGCGTACCTTGAATGCGACGGGACCAGCATTGTTGTTGGCGAGTCTCAAGACCTGGGTAACCTCTTGAGTGAAAGGTCCTACAGCTCCGTCAGTCCTGCTCGGTTCCTTCTCTGAGTCGTAGCATACTTTGGAAGCCCAGTTCCTGAGGGCTCAGATCGACCGACATAGTGGGTATGGAGTGTGGTTTTGATGTTGTTTCTCCTTGCTTGGACGAATTGACCTAGGCGCAAAAATCTGGAGGGCGGTGTGGTTGTTGTGATGCGCAGTGCAGAAATGAAGAGCTTGTTGGAGCAAACTGTGTAGAAAGAAGCCAGCGATTATGATAGCATGCGACAACAATAACTTGGCTGGGACGGGGACTGGAACGAGTGGTGCACGGCGATCTGGCAAGCCTGGCTCCCTCCAAGCGGCCGGGGGTTGCCAAGCAATGACGACTGTACCGAATTGCCGTGGCTCTCTGCCTCCGGTTCTCGTTTAGTGGTAGACTGACGCCAAAACATACCCACTAGTAGTACCATATCACTGCCATTACCAACGGTGCCACACGCCACTTGCACGTTTCGAGCAAACATATAGAGTTCCAAGCTCGTCGTCACTGTTCAGAGGGTTTATCCATATACTCTCAGCAACCTCTATCTAACCAGATCGGCATATCCTATCCCACCTGAAACAACCCACACTCCGCAACTCAGTGTCGCTGACCATGTCGACCACCGATCTAGACCAGCTCATTGACATGGGTTTCGACAAAGAGAAGGCTGAACTCGCAGTGAAGAAATCGGGCAATCTCACAGATGCGATAGATTGGTTGGATAAGAACGCCGACAAGTCTATCGAAGACATCAAGGCCGACGAGTCGAAAGCCGCAGAAGACAAGGCGGCCGAGGATGCAGCGCAAGCACAGTCACTGGTGTGCAACGACTGTGGCAAGAAGATGAGGGGCGTGGCTGAAGCAGAATATCACGCGACCAAATCTGGCCACGAGAACTTCTCGGAGTCGACCGATGAGATCAAGCCATTGACAGAAGAGGAGAAGAAGCAAAAGCTGCAGGAGCTGAGGGAGAAGATGGCAGCAAAGAAGGCTGTCCTGTCAGAGCAAGACAAGATCGATGCAAAGCGCAACGAACAGATAAGTCGGAAGAAGACGAAAGAAAGCGAAGACATCAAGGAGCAGCTGAGGGTCAAAGAGCAGATCAAGGACGCCGAAAAGAAGCGCAAAGAGAAGCAGGACGACATTGATGCGAAGAAACGCATAAAAGCCAAGATCGAGGCTGACAAGGAGGAGAGAAGACTGAAAGCCGAACGAGAAAAGGCTGAGCGGGCAGGTCAGGCTCCTCCGCCCATGCCGGCAGGTAAGCATGACCACCCATGTCGTGCAGTACGACTACTGACCAATCTTGCAGCCGCACCACAGTCGACTGCTCCTTCGACCTCCAAGCCGGCTTCTGAGTACACCGAGACTCGGCTACGCTTCCAGACGCCCAGCGGCAACGTCCTGAAGACCTTCCCAGTCAACACCACTCTGTTCGAAGTCGCCTCAGCGGTGGCTGATGAGATTGGCCAAGACGTTGAGAGCTTCACGCAGACATTTCCAAAAAAGGTCTTTGACAAGGAGTATTTTGGGGAGACGTTGAAGGATCTGAAGATGGTTCCTAGCGCCAGCTTGATTGTGAAGTAGGTCGCCTACCTTAGCACGGCCTTTGCTTCTTTGCTTCTTGCCCCGGTGGCAACTCGTGATACTGTACCAAAAGTTATGATTGATGAAGCCATGGCGCTAACGACTATGAAAAGACCTTATCCTCTTCCGTGGTAAGGATACATGCTTGAAGGTAGGACGACAGCATGGGCGATTGCATTGCGAAGCATCGATGGCGCTGGTCATAGAAGTTCGGCTGGGATGGGAGTGAGCGGTTCTGCTCCTCCTCACAGTTAGATAGATCACTAGGTAGTGAACACTGCAGGAGGATGGCCTCTTAGGGACGGTGATTCTTTATCTCTTCCACGTGCTAGCGTGCAAGCGAGCCCCTGATGATCGGCAGGGACCAGCTTATCGATAAGTCCAACCTCCGCAGGCCTGGCCAGACTTTTTTCACAGCCCGCATGCTACGACGCAGGTACAAAGTAAGCTTCGCTGCTCAGCCCTTACCGACATTCAAGGCATTGTGTTCACTACGCTCGTTACGATATTCGATCTCGATGTGCTCTTACTAGAGAGTACATCCTCCGCTTTCGACCTCGTCTACCCCCACCATGTCAACGACGACTGCCGTTGAGACAGGCATCAAGCCTACGTCCCGGCCTATAGTGTCAAGTGTTGAACCAAGAGAGCAAGAACAGCCCCGGCTGCCGGAGGATAAATTCTTCTGGACCTACACTGAAGAACCACACAAAACAAGACGACAAGCTGTCATTAAAGCACATCGAGAAGTCCTCCAGTTATGCGGGCCGGAACCGCTTACGATCCCTCTTGTTGCGTTTGTTGTTTGCCTTCAGACAGCAATGGCATACATCCTACGGGATACACCCATTGTATCATGGCCCTTCTTTCTCTCAGCATACGTTATTGGCGCCACTGCGAATCAAAATCTCTTCCTTGCCATTCATGAGATCAGCCACAATTTGGCATTCAAGGCAGCATGGAAGAACAGGTTCTTCGCTATATTCGCCAATCTACCCATCGGTGTGCCCTATTCAGCAGGGTTCAGACAGTATCACCTTACACACCATAAATCCTTGGGCGTGGATGGAGTGGACACAGATCTGCCTACTGCATTTGAGGCTGTTTTCCTTGACTCAATCCTCGGCAAAGCATTTTTCTGCACATTTCAGCTGCTCTTTTACGCCGTGCGACCGATGATGATCTACAAGATACCCTTCACATACGTGCACTATTGCAATATCGCAGCTCAGGTTGTGTTTGACATCATTGTACTCAAGACAATGGGAGGGAAGAGTCTGATGTACCTGTTGCTCAGCTCTCTACTGGCTGGTTCTCTACACCCATGCGCTGCTCATTTTATCTCAGAGCACTACGTCTTTGCGAAGTCGACGATCAAGGGGGGCAAAATGCCAAAAGGTGTGCCCGTACCAGAGACCTTCTCATATTACGGCCCCCTCAATGTTCTCACGTACAATGTTGGATATCACAATGAGCACCACGACTTCCCAGCTATCCCCTGGACAAGGCTACCGAAGGTGTATGAGATCGCGAAGGAGTTTTACGAACCATTACCCTGTCACAAGAGCTGGCCTCTCGTGCTCTGGCAGTTTATTGTTGATCGAGAAGTTGGAATGTGGTGCCGAGTGAAGCGGGCAGAGGGTGGTCGCAAGGTTGGACAGTGGAGCGAAGCTGAAGTGCAGAACTAAGAAGTCAGATCAATTGTACAAAGGTTTGTAGAATTCCTTGCCGTTCCTTATTCAAAGATTTGTTCCCTTGAAGTGGGGCCCGTACGCAAGGTGCACTGCACATCAGTGATGAAAGGGATCATATCGTTTCTCCCGACTATATATTGGAGTGCCACAAATGCTCGACATACTGATGACCGCTCAATACGCCAATGGTGGCCGTGTCACGACTGTCGACTTCAGTCTTGCAGCTCGTCAATCCTTTGCGAATGCTTGGAAGAGTTACCCAACCCAAGAAATGCCAATGGCTCGAAAATCGTTTCTCATCATACCAGAAAATCTTGGTGGGCACCAGAGAGCAGGTTGGTCATCGAGAAAGGCAGGTGCGATCAAGCCGGGCAATTTCTCTCTACGCTTCTGCACAATCTACCCTACATCCTGAGCCATTTGCCTAGTTCTCTCGTCTCACAGGTGCTCGATCAAATCTTCCAGCATGGCTCTAAATCAAGCCATGAGGAGTCTCTCAAGGACGCCTAGCACATATAGTACGCCCACCAAAAGAGCTCAGCCAGCTCCTTTCACGCCAGATCCGCGCAGACGACGTGTCACGATCGCATCACGGCCGGCGTCTGCATACTCTTACCAAAGCACTAATCAAAGAACCCCTACAGGCACGCCTGCGCCTATTGCGCCCCGTGGCGGTCCTGATGTCGCCCGGGAGGAAGAAGACGATGCTCTTGATCACGTCGTCATGGCTGTCGACAAGTCTGGTAAGACTGTGGGCTGTTCGTACTATATAGCTCGAGAAGGTCTCCTACTGTGCATGGAAGATGTTGAAGACGTGGATGAAGGAATTATCAACAACTTAAAGCTCGACGTTCAGCCCACAATTGTTCTGCTGTCTCCGCGACTCGAGATTCCGGAACAAGAGGTAGCAAGACCAAACTCGCTTGATCTCGCTGGTAAGTCCTTCCACGTTATCAAGCCATAAGCTAACTGCGTAGATAACGTGGAGCCAGCGCTGCCGTACAAGCTCGAGTTGCGTCCCTCAGCCGACTTCAAGTACGAACAGGCCATACAGAAACTCTCAGCAATCTCCACGCTTGAGACCACTCCAGGCGTGAAATTCCTTGTGCCAGGGGAAGACGAGCGGTACACCGAGCAGAACTACGCTGATGAGATGGGCTTGACTGCTGGAAGGGGACGAACACTGCACGTTTCTGGGTGCATCAATTTGGAGAATCAAGTCAGCGTGGGATGTGCTGGCGCTGTCATCACCTACTTGCAGCGCTTGAGACAATCAGAATACCTCCAGGGAGACCCTGCAGCAGAGCAGGCCTATCAGGTCCTGCGAATAGAGACGTTCAGCGTCAAGGATACCATGCTGATGAACCTGGACGCGATGGCAGCGCTGCAAATCTTTCAACCTGAGTTTCATCCTAATGCTGCCAAGCAAGGGCCGGGGACTTCAGGTGCTAAGGAATCTTTGTCCATCTATGGCTTGTTTTATCACTTTGCAAAAACGCCACAAGGTAAGCAGCAGCTACGAAGTATGTTCCTACACCCGAGCACGAACATGGACGTTATCCAAGCACGGCACGACTCCGTTTCGGTCTTTGCAAGAGCTGAGAATCAAGATCCTCTTCAGAGGCTAAGTAAGGGCTTGAGCAGGATCAAAAATATGGGACGCCTTATCATAATGCTTCACAAAGGCATTGAAGGTGGCAACAGCAACAATGGCTCGATCAAATCTGGAGTATGGTCGTCACTCCTTGACTTCTGCTTCCACGTTATTGATATTGCAGAAACCCTGCAGGAGGTTCTAGGGATTGAACTGGTCACAACCTATCGTCGTCTGCAAAACGCATTCAACCGAGCAGAACTTCGGCGACTAGGGAAGATCGTGTAGGACGTGGTCGACCTAGAAGAATCACAACAGCAACGCCGGACCGTCGTCAAGCGTGGGATCAACGAGGACTTGGACAGGGTCAAAGCTGCTTACGACAGTATGGATGAGATGCTGTCTCGGACTGCTATCGAAACCGTGCCAGAACTCCCTCAAGGAATGCCTGTGCCGAGCCTGAGTGTTGTCTACATACCCCAGCTTGGCTTCCACATTACTATGCCATTGGACGAAGCCAACGAAACGATAGCTCGAGGACCGAACGGCAATTGGGAGAGGACGTTTGTGACTGAAAGTCATGCGTACTTCAAGAACAACAGGATGAGAAGTATGGACCAAGAGCTTGGAGATTTGTGGGCCATGATATGCGACATGGAGATCGAGATCTCTCATGATCTCGCTCAACGAGTACTCAAAAAAGAAGAATTTTTAGTCCAGGCTTCTGACTTGTGTGGTGAGTTGGACAGTCTACTGGCGCTTGCACATGGTGCATGTGAATACAAGCTGGCGCGGCCAAGGATGGTTGAAGAAAACGTCATTGATGTCAAGGCAGGAAGACATCTCATCCAAGAGATGACGGTGCCATCATACGTTGCCAACGATGCTTTCCTGGTTGGAGGTGATGGTCTCAAGGATGAAGTTGGTGGTGAGGGCGAGCCAGCACAAGGACGTCCAAACATGCTGCTGCTGACCGGGCCGAACTACTCTGGCAAATCCGTTTTCTTAAAGCAAGTCGCTCTTATCGCATACATGGCACAAGTAGGATCATTCGTGCCAGCAGAGCGGGCCACACTGGGCATCACTGACAAGATCATGACACGAATTACCACTCGGGAAACAGTATCTCGTGAACAATCGTCTTTCATGATCGACCTGCAGCAGATCTCATTGGCATTGAAGGGCTTTACCCGTCGAAGCCTTCTAGTCATAGATGAATTCGGGAAAGGAACGGACAGTTGTGATGGTGCGGGCTTGTGCGCTGGCGTCCTGCAATACCTGTTGACACGAGGTTCATTGGCGCCGAAGGTGCTCGCCAGCACGCATTTCCATGAGATTTTCGAACAAGGTTTGGTTTCTGAGCAGGCTCCTGGTCTCGGCTTAAGACAGATGGAAGTGCAGATGCGACACAAACATCGAGCGCGACGTGGTGTAGGTGATCACAATAGCGAGGTTACATACCTGTACAACGTTCGACCTGGACGGAGCACACTTTCGTACGGTGCCCAGTGTGCTGCGATGAACGGTATCCCGGACGCCATCGTCGAGCGAGCCTGTGAGCTTAGTGAGCTAGCTATGGCAGGCGAAGATCTTGTTTCGATCTGCGCAAGCGTACCGCCGGAGGAGATTGCTGATCTTGAAGATGCGGAAGCAGTGAGCAGAGCTTTTCTGGAGTTAGATCTTGATACGTTGACTCCAGCCGAGATTGCGAACTTCAAGACTATCCTAGATGAGCTGCTCACGAGCAGCTCAGCGAGGGCAGGTACAGGCTCCGGAGCCGATCGACCAGGGACCGCTTCATGATGGGTGATTGTACTTAATCTATGATCGAGACACGAGCTGCCTAGCTACTAGAGTTCTGCAAGGACCTCAAGAAGAGGGAACGGTGTATTGGTAGAAGTCGAGAGACCTCCATAATCGCCGAAATGGTCGACCAATCAACTTAGATAGGCTATTCCTCGGCACGGCGTTGCAGATCTTTCTGGAAAATGTTCTGGTCGTGCCCGACCCCCGGATCTGCTACAACCTAAACAACCATCAGCTCCTCTCGCAATCACAACTCTTATCGTCACCGCATCAAACACGTCTTAGACCTATCACCTCGAAACTTGTATACGGCAACAAATTCAAAATGGTACGCTCGAGCCCGACTGGCTGCAGACGGCGCGCCGGCGCATGCATCAGAAATGTCAACAAAGCTCATCTAACATAACTGCAACAGGCCACATCACTGAAGTCCATCCGATCGCTCGTCCCTCTGCTGGACCGGGTTCTCGTGCAAAGAGTGAAAGCTGAAACCAAGACTGCCGGTGGTATCTTCCTGCCAGAGAGCAGTGTCGAGAAGCTCAATGAAGCAAAAGTGCTAGCTGTTGGACCGGGCGGACTCGACAGGGACGGAAAGAGAGTACCGATGGGTGTGTCAGAAGGTGACAGAGTTTTGATTCCTCAGGTACGCACGAGATGGATCTAGATAGCGAGGAGCACGCTAACAACCGCGCAGTTTGGTGGCAGCCCAGTCAAGGTCGGCGACGAAGAGTACAGTCTCTTCAGAGACTCCGAGTAAGTAGATCATGGCATCACCAGCGCCTCGATACTAACAAGCTACAGGCTGCTTGCAAAGATCCGGGATCAGTAGACTCCAGATTGCGAAACGTTGGCATTTCTGCTAGCTATTCCAATTATTGTCCAATATGTACCATATGTACCATAGCCTACCCTCTTCGATAGTCCTGCATCCAATCACATCTACCACGAGACGAAGGAAAGGATGGCAGCTTGCGGAAAAAGATTTGTTGCATAGAGCGAGCGGGTCCGGCTGCATAATATACACTTCTTGAGGTACCTTCGCCGAAGAACAATACAAATTTTCTCCTCTCAAGAGCGTGTACTAATCTCCTGTATTTGCATATGGCCAGTCCGCCGGGTAAAAGTACCGTCTACTCTACAAGCAGGCATGAGGTGATATCTTGCAGGGGCTCTTCTCAGATGTCGTGCTCGGCACATGATACCACAAGAACGCACAACCTCAGGAAAAGGACGTCAGAATGTTTGAGAAGCATACAAACTGATTAGAAGGACTATCTCACATCGTCAGAAGGACTGTCTGGGTACGTTTCATCAGGCAAGATCAGGGTATCTTCTTGGCTTGGCAACAGCGCGCTAACAAGCTTCTCCCTGTACCAGCCAATCACATTAAGCGCCCCTAACCAGACCAAACGTCAGTCTCCACACCAATAAGGGCAAGCCAGGTATATCCAGGTCATGCAAGTCATCGCACATTGTTTGCTACTATGAAGCGGTATGTCGACGTTTGATAGTGGTCTGCATCGCTCCAGTTCGCATCATCTAAGGAGATTGACGAGATAGCCTAGATCAAGGTCGGTGGGTTCCTCTTCACGTTCATGCTAACAAGGGTAGAAAGAGTTCTTGACTATTAAATATGCGCACCTTTTCAAAGGCTTGGTGTTGCTTCTATCTATCCTCTCTCTTCATCCATCGCTAAGCTTATAGACAGTTCTTTACAGGTCTGCGACCTGCTTTCATTCTTTCACGTTCGCCAGATCGAACAGTTCACTCCTTCACTCATCACGTTACCGATCTCATAGTCACTCTTTTATAGATCGGACTGTCAATCATTTTCAAAGCAGCTCTTCAGGGACCGTACACACCGCCTCATAACCACAGTGCAAACAACTCATTCCAGGAAGCCTCCTCAAACATGAAGTTCTTCACTCTCCCCACTGGTCTCGCCCTTACCATCTCCCTCCCCCTCATTCACGCCCACACCCGCTTTACCACCTTGTCCATCAACAGCGTCGACCAAGGCGATGGCACCTGCATCCGCATGGACATGAACCCCAGCACCACCTCCGCTTTCGTCAGCGGCTTCGACTCTCCGGACATGGCCTGCGGTGTCGACGGCGCCGCATCCGTGAACCGCACATGTACCGCGCGCGCCGGCGACAGTCTCGCGCTGCTGCACCGCGCGTGGGCGGACGGGCAACGTCCCGACCTCGGCTCCATCGATCCGAGTCATCTGGGAACCACAGCCATCTATATGAAGAAGATGGCCGGCGCTGAGTCTCAGGACCCATGGGCCACAAGCGCGGCAGGCGATGGATGGTTCAGAATCTTCTACGACGGATACAGTGACGGCAGCTGGGGTACACAGAAGTTGATTGCGGATAACGGACTTTTGCGAGCGACTGTGCCAAGCGACATCGAGGAGGGATACTACTTGGTGCGAAGCGAGGTGCTTGGGATGCAGAACGTGCAGGACACGCAGCCAGCAACCATCAACCCGCAGTTCTTCATTGGCTGTGCGCAGATCTACGTCGAAGGAGGCGGATCTTCGGTGCCTGCCGACACGGTGAGCATCCCAGGATACGTCGACGCGAGCACGCCGGCGTTCGCGTACAATATCTACAAGATGTTTCCCCCCGGTCAGCCATTCCCGGACTTCGGACCAGAGACTTATGTCTCGAGCGGCGCTGGCAGCACTGGTGGCGATTTCTCCAACACTACGGCGCTGGTGGGCAGCTGCCCCACGGACACCGTGCTCGAAATCGGGAACACGTGCCTCACTGAGCTGACAGCTTGGTCGAACGACACGGCCGGTTATCTGCCCAACTGCTGGGCGGCGTCCGATGCATGCTGGGCCAAACACGACACGTGCTGGAACAACTTCAGCCCCGCTGTCGACCCCAACGACCAGAGCAAGGGATGCAACCTGTGGGGCCAGAAGTGTTGGAATTTGGTCGACTGGTGTCATGCGGGCAACACGTACGGACCGCCAGATGCTGGAAAGGTGCTGACGCCTGCGCCGGGCACGTTGGGCAAGAGAGGCGACGGCATGTCGAGGATGAGCAGGAGGAGAGCCCTGAAGGCTAGAGCCAGAAATGCCCGAAACATGGTTGTCGTGTGATGGATGACCCTCGAGCGCAGAGCGGGATACTGTCGAGTAGGACTCTTCATGCTCGACAGCTGGCGGTCGTTAACTGCTTGGATGCAACGGGCCATCACACACACTTTGGGAGGTCACCAGCTTGCTGGGGTGTGCATGGTGCACTGCTTGCGAGGGGAGGACTTGGAGCCGCGATATTTTAGCACTTGGCGCGGGTGCGCCGGGGTGCTCTGCACTCTGCCGGTGTACTCCCGGCGACCATCGTAGTATACGAGACTTTGCTCGCGAGCAGACATAGAAATACAAGGAAATCGTTCCACCAAACGCAATGGTGATCTCTATGCCGCATTTCTCTAAACATAACATGGCGATGGAAGACTGTCGATGACGTTGATAGCATGAATACTAGGTGATACCGATTGCTTATCCATGGCTATTCTCAGGGCGTTATGGGGATACTTCTGCCATGGCACTGGAAGCCAGCTAGTGCGCTCCTCGATGCAAGTTATCTTTGACGTGCAGTTACTCAGTAGCTGCCTCTCAGCGTCCGAGTGCCCAATCCTACTTCATCACGTACTACGATCAGACATGCCCGGTCGCTGGTGTGGAATGTTACGACCCATCGACCGAGAACTGGTGGATTGTTGCTTAGAGAACGCTGATTTGTTCGCTTTGTCCTGTCGTGTGATGGGAGGATAAGCCCCAGGTGCTTGAGCCCGCCGTCACATTCTTGGTCCTTGATGTTCTCCCAATGTTCGAAAAGTTGACACCAGCTAAGCTTAGATACTCTTCAGCTTTCCCTCAACCTTCGCTCGAAGCATCTCAGCAAAGATTCTCTTTCGGGCATTGAGCCGAAACCTATCTGACTTGTCAAGTTGTGCTTCCCAAGTCACGATTGTGTTCAGAACCTTCATCGCAGTGACTGTCTGATTGATGGCATCTCTCTCACTGTGACCTTGCTCTGTTTCATTAGGTGCTTCGATCTTATCGATCATGTCACCAACGCGGGCGGCGTCAGCGACAACATCGGCTGCGCACTCTCCCTCGAGGACCGTCCGAGCCTGCTCCGAAAACCTGGTGTTGTAGCTGGAAGCCTCGAGCAACCTGGTGTAGCTGTCGATGCGGAGACCGAGGATGCCTTCGAGTTGTGTCAGTTGGCTCTTGACGTAGGCTTTTGCAGCATCACCCAGAGAATCGTCTGGTATGGCGAACAGTTTCTGGTAGTCGTTGGTAGAACCATCGCCCGTACCTGGCTTTTGGGATCCCGGGAATTTCTTTGGCGGTCCCCTGGAGCCTGAAGAGGTTGGCGCGATGAACATGTTGACTGGCTTCCTGTGTGTCTCTAGTGACAGACTGAAATTCCTGCGCCAGTCAATGATAAGTCTACTGTGTATTGTGCAAGTACCAACAAGTAGCGAGATATCGGAGAGTTAGGTGATCGATATATGATAGATCTGGGCTTCGTGATGCGTCTCGATCGAGTGTGAGAGATTGAGAAAGTAAGCTTGAAGTACCTCCTCGTATGCTTGGGGTTCGTGGGCTGATATATGTACTTCTGTCACTGTCCGGTGGTAAGATCGGTCTTTGCTGTTTTAATCACTCGTAGGCGGAGTGGTAGTGAAAGTGCCATGAGAAATTCGAAGAAACACGCGGGTGCAGGACATTGTTATCACTTTGTGCAATTGCCACTGGTTATACTACCTTCATTAGGCTTGACCTTGTGCTAAGGCCTTCTCTAGGATCGCAAAGCTTGTGACTGAAGACAAATTGGGCCTACTAACTGTCTTGTATAGACGTAGGTCCCTGCTGAAAAACACACGAAGGTCGTAAGCAGTGATCGCGTTTGGGTCAATGATTGGGATATCAATGTTGGATGTGGTCGGACTACACGCCATTTGTTCTGCTTTGCTCACAACATTAACGTTGTCTTGCTCCATAGTCAGTGGTCATAAGAAGCTTGCTGTAGTTCACCCTCAGCGATCTGGTTTTCTTGATGCGAAGGCAGCTAGGTGAGGAGGAAAGACACAGTACACAGCGGTATCCATGACGAAGCCCCACAATACTCCTAATGTCAATTCGCTCTTCCTAGACCCAATAACCATGCTTCTTCCGTTTCAAAACGAGATAGATTGTCTACATGTCAGGAGCACGCCAGTATCTTGATCAAGTGTCACATGTAGCTGGCTATCTTGATGTGTCACGGAAGGTCACGCACCCGTAGGCTCTCTCAAGGTTACGCTTCTAACAAAGATGGAAGCTGTAGCCATCTTGATAACGAATCTACTATTTTGATACTGGTGCACCTCCGAGACCAATAAACGCTGCTCTCTTCGGCTTTCACAAAACAAATCATACCAGAACCTATTGTTCTACAGTTTTTTATTATTGATGACCGAGGCCTGTAGATAAAGTAGCCTCTTACCATCAGACTAGGCTCAAATATAAACAACTTTGCCATCGACGCCTTGCTATATATCGGTGGTCGGGCGGAACTTAGGGCTCTACAAAACTGTCTCCTCACTATAAAGCATATTAGCTATTGAGTACGCAGTACACACATATATAATAATATACATTCCCCCTATGTATACGAACTCGATCGATCTTAACGTACGGTACGCACACTGAAGAGGAACTAAACGACTATTCATGCTCCCGACCGTCATGAGCTGGTGAGTTCGTCGTCACCTTGGCGGATCTGGTGAAAGATGTTGCCTTGGATTGCCGTTGTATACCAAATAGGTTCTGGATCACTTGAGTCTCGGCTCGCACGAACAGCGGCACTCGGCAGCCTGCACCTCTTTGGTGGCGCCCTTGTCCTTTGACAGTACACCTGATCTTTATATGTAGGCCACTGGCCCACCCGTCATCAGCATGCAATCGCTGGCGCCCAATGGTTTAGAGCACTTGGCTCTTGGGCCGTGGCGATTACCCGCTTTCCGGTAACGGCTAGAGATCGGTCAGTATGCCCCTGCGTTAATATGTATGATGGTGCTTGGGCCAGGTTGGTTTGATCTGCTTCTCAGCTGTCATCGAGTGGCATTCTTGATTAGCTATATCTAACTATCTCGTCGTCCATGAGCACCCTTCGGACACACAAATTCACCGCCCGCTAACCTAAAATGAGCGTGCAGCAGCGGCCACCTTGTTTCTCGGAAGGGTGCATGAGGTCCTGATTCGGCAAATGTTCGGCCTATGTCGTCACTAGTCCAGCGACTCCGTCAAGCTCTCTATCCCAATTCCTGTGCATGCTGATTTCGTGGAAATAGTTGCCAAAGAAGTCCTTCGCATCCTTTGCCATTTCGATGGCGCCCTTGGGTGAGGCCGCATTGTCTGGCGTTGCAGCGGTCACAACACCGTACCAATTGACCAGAGAATCGCTGCTACTGGCCAATTTGATGCCCTCGGCCTCCCTGAGTGCTCTCTCGACAAGCTTGACACCATCTCCGACGGCGCCGATGGCTTTTAAATGATAGAAAGCCTCAAGGCAATAGTAGCGAGATAAGCCATTGCCCATCAATGTCTTGACACTTTCTTCACCGGATGGTACAAAGACCGAGTCAAACATTGTGCTTCGCATACCGTTGAAGAAATGGTCCGGCTTGGTTTTGCTGCCATCTGATGCAGTGACTTCTTGTCTCTTGGGTGCGATCGTGAATGGCAGGGCTCCTTGTGCCTTGAGGGCAGCTACCATGCCGTTGTACGAGACTGAGTCGTAACCGTCGGCGATCAAGATAGCGACCCTTCGAGACTTGATTGTCGGCTTCTCTGGCAAGTAATCGAATTGTGAAAGACCTCTCGCCTGGTTACCAGGGTTCTTGACCGTTTGTTCTTGCGGAGTGGATGCTCCAACCTTGACAGCCACCATTTGTGCCAGCTCCAGGTCGATTTCAGTTAGTCTGGTAACGAGTCTCTCGTATACGACTGGGTCATCACAGTGGTCTAGCTCGAAGCAGAGGGCATTTGTGAGATGCATTTTCTCGACTTTGCTAAGCGAGTTGTAGAATAGCTGAGCCTGCGAAAGGTAATCAGTCCACTTAGGCGTCAACATTCGCTTCTTCATAGCAGGGTTGGTGGTAGGATAGCTCTCGAATCCGCCAGGAGTCTTCGTGTGGCTTGTTGGAGGGTTCGCCTCGAATCTGTTTGGCCAGTAGTTGGCCTTACCCTTGGTGATGGTGTGTCGCCCCTGGCCATCTCTGTTGAAGTTCATCATGGGGCAAACGGGTCTGTTGATGGGCAGTTCTTGCCAGTTGATGCCCAGCCTAGAAAGCTGCGTGTCGAAGTAGCTGAAGTTTCGACCTTGGAGTAGCGGGTCGTTCGAGAAGTCGATACCTGGGACGATATGGCTCGTGCAGAAAGCGACTTGTTCTGTCTCGGTGAAGTATTCGTCGACGTTTCGGTTGAGTTCCAACTCTCCACAGTAACGGATCGGTACTAACTCCTCTGGCCAGACCTTGGTTGCATCCAAGATATCAAAGTCGAATTTGTCTTGATCCTCCTCCTTGATAAGTTGAACTCCAAACTTCCACTTGGGATAGGCGCCATTGTCGATCGCTTCGTAAAGGTCTTTTCGGTGGAAGTCAGGGTCCTGTCCCGCCAGCTTGAGGGCTTCATCCCACACGAAAGAGTGAACGCCGAGCTCGGGAGTCCAGACAAACTTCACAAAGTGGCGCTCTCCCTTGTCATTGATCAGCGAATATGTGTTGACACCAAAGCCTTGCATCATTCGATATGATCTTGGGATACCCCGGTCACTCATAGCCCACATGAACATGTGAGTCGCTTCTTTATGCAGGAAGACAAAGTCCCAGAAGCTGTTGTGTGCTGACTGCGCTTGTGGCACCTCCCTATCGGGCTCGGGCTTGACGGCGTGAACGATATCAGGGAACTTGATGGATTCCTGGATAAAGAAAACAGGTATGTCCTAAACAGGTCAGAGATAAGGCCCGAAAGTGAGTTTGGATGTACTTACATTACCAACAATATCCCAGTTACCTTCGTCAGTGTAGAACTTGACGGCGAAACCACGCACATCTCGGACTGTATCGGCGGATCCTCTGCTACCCTGGACAGTAGAAAAGCGTATAAATATGGGGGTGGTTCGTGATGTGTCGTTGAGCACGGGGGCAGAAGTCACATCAGCTAGACTCTCGTACAGCTTGAAGTGTCCATGGGCACCCGCGCCTCTGGCGTGAACAACACGCTCGGGAATTCTCTCATGGTCAAAGCGATGGATCTACATTGTGTCAGATGGTATCATTCGAAAGCAGGCATTCTACCACGTACTCGTTCTCGGGCAATCTGATCTTCTAAGGCGTGGTGACCGATGCTCTTTTCATCCGCAGTCTTGAGCCAGTGGTCGAGGTCTGAAACCTTGGTACCAAAGTCGGTCGTAGTGTTCTGATCGGTGTGCGAATCTTTCGTATCACGCTGCAGATCCGCAACCTTCTTATTCATAGACATGTTGTTGACGGAGTTGCTAACGTTCTCACCAACGTTTTCACCAACGGCTTTGACGTTGTTCGCGATCTGCTCGAGTCTGTGCTGTGCGGACTCCATTGATTGCGAGAGGAATATTGGGATGTTTGAAGAAGCAAGATGAGAGCAAGAAGGACTCACACGATCTACGACCGAAAAACAGCATTCTCCAACTACAGAGAAATGCTTACTTACACGGAAATGCCGGTTCGTGGCGTACAATCTTCACTTACTGTCGTCGCGTCAGAGTGACGTACAAGGTATTGTCAAAGGAGCCTCAGAACCAGGCGAAGCCGACGTGACTTGTAGCACGACGTGAATGGTCTGCGACCGTTGGTAATACTGTTCGAACATTGGCTTGGATAAGCGGATTTTTGTTCCGGAGCAGGTACAGCATCAAAGCTTGACTTGGATGACCTTGCCTGTGACCATACGATGAACGACTTGGAGTGCTCTCTCGCAAGCGAGGCCCACCGCCTCAAGTAGTCTGTGAGCTCGGAGCCCACGGAGATTGTGAGGAGATGTGGTGCTGGCAGCACATATTTCCTGTGCCGGGCGCATGGACCCAGAGCATGATCTCACACTGACGAAAGCTGAAGCTGCAAGAAGCGCCTCGGTTGAAGCACGTGTTCCCGTGACTGGCACGAAATAATATGATTGATTGAAAGTTGTGAAGACGTTTGCATGTACACAACCTCTTCAAGATTGACAAAGGATTGAAAGATGCTGTTTCGAGGAGGGGCTACCAGGAGGAGCTCTTATGCTACGGTCCATGATTCGTCATGTGACTAAGGTACCAGTGCAGTCGCTTTGTAGTGAAAGTGATGATGCAACGACTTGCGAAAGGGTTCGTAGCGCTGCTTGTTGATTGTGCAAGCTTCACACGAGAGAGACGCATGGCCTTGGAACAAGGTGTTCGGCCCACTAACAGCTCTTGCAATGCAGTGCGGAAGAGCACTACTAGTTCGTATTTTGGAAGAGTCAGAATAGTTACGAACGGTGGCCCGTGGTACAAAGTACAATCTAAGACAAAGTTCAAGGATTGACCTTACGGCAAGGTATGTCGCGTTCTACAGCGAGACGGCTGGTGCCTATATCCTTCTCGACTGACCTTGCTGCATAACGGTATGGCACGCTCTGTAGTCCAGGTAGGTTAGGTGGTTAATGCCAACCAGGCTTACATCCTCACACCGAACTTCTCTAGGGCTTTCATCTCCAAGATCTCTCGTTCTGGAAGCCGCAGTCATGTCTTCATCTCAAGCCATCCCCTCCACTAGAGATTTCCCAGCCAAGGTAGTTCTATGAGTTGTGGCAGCTCGTTCCTTTGGTGCCATCCAGACCATCACCGCTCGACGGGTTTGTTGCATTCGTGGGGTCTATTCGATCAGCAACCTGTATACGCGTTGGTAAGTAACGGGCAGGAGCAGCCACTCTGCCGTATGCCCACCAGTGACGATCAGAACAACGTTCTGGGACCGCTCCCCACATATCAATCACCGCAGCTGGATTAAGATGAACACGAGATCGAGATAGCCTTCTCTACATTTATGCTGCTGGTTCCGTTGGCTTTGTAGCACTCACAAACTTCGTGAGGCAAGCACAGCGGTTTCAATCTCCTTGAGTGTGAACTCGAGTAAGCAGACAATCTCATACAGGCGATTAGGCTTTGGTGCAGTGGGCGACGTTGTACAATAAGCGCTCGTTACCCGCATTCAAGAGCTTGATACCTCCACATTTCTCCCCGAGGTCGCAGCACAGTATCTGTGTCCTGACTGACGCGAGCTTCGAGGGATAGCTCCAACTTCTGAGACGCACCAGGAGTATGATCTCCAATACGATCCATTCTCGTACAAGTCACATGTTGTATGCATCATTCTTACGTGAAGAAGAGCGACGTACGTGGTAGAGCAAAGATGAACGAACTGTTCATGCACACTCCCCACCTCCGAGGCACTGCAAGCTCGAGCCCACACGAGCTGCAGTGCACTGCAAGCGAGGCAAGATCCATTCGGCACGAAGTTTAGATCTCAATACGCCAATCACAGGCTTATCAATCCCATTATCGCTTGGCAACGTTGCCAGCACGAGCGTTCTTGTCCGCACCTGCGGTTGCAGGTGGTCATCATTCGGCGTTATTGTGATTCTGTTCCCCTACTATTACCACAGACAAGATGCCTAACGAATCCACGTGAGCAACATGAACCACTGAGAACGCGCCAGTGTGTCATAATGCATAGTCATGCGAGCGAGTATGCACATAATGCCGCCCACCTTCTCTCGGTTCGTCCCATTCGGCACAGCCCTCATGTCATGCCTGACGAGCGTGTTGCGATAACGCACGGCGGGCAAGTGGGCTTGCGTCTGTAATTGCCTGATAGGAAGCACAACAAGGTGACTTCTGTAACATCTGACTTATGTGCATCTGTATTCCCTGCGTCGTGTATGTCGTTGACTGGTCACTATTTGAAACCTCTCATTGTCTATACGCCGTCGCTACCGGGCCGAGACTGATCCCTCCACGCTCACGGTTGTGCAGAGAGTCGGACATCTTGCTAGCCCCTCAATGGAAGAGAGAGCAAGGTGAACTGACTGCTCAACTATCACACCATAGACGTGCCGTGAACATGGCGCTGCCGTTTCGCTACGACCACAAACTCCCTCTTCATTGTACGCCAACGAACGAATTTCTCACCCACTTCTCGATATACTTTGGCATCTGTGTCCCGACACCTCTAGCGCTGATATCGACCGTCCTGGGAACACTCTCGATATTGTCATGGCTCTTCGCGCAGATGCCGCAAATATACAAGAACTACCAGATAAAATCCACAGCGGGGCTATCAATATTCTTCCTCACAGAGTGGCTGTTAGGTGACCTGACTAACTTGTTTGGAGCACTGTTTACGAACCAAGCGGGATGGCAGGTAGTGGTTGCAAGCTATTACACATTCGTCGATGTCTGCTTGGTGTTGCAGTTCTTCTGGTACACCCATATCAAGCCGAGATGGACCGGCACAAGTCTGCACTCTTCACAATCGAGCGACATAGATGACGGGGACAGCGATATATTCAATGCGCTGTCACCGATCAACACCGAGTTTTCGGATAGCCCGAGGCATGAAATGCTGCAGCAATCCATTCAGACAGAGAATGTGAAACCACCAACAGATAATCATGCACCGCAGTTCTCCTCTGTCGAGTACGAATACGGAAGCATGGACGCATCGCAGCGTGATAAGAAGGCCTTCGATTGGGCTGCAATGGCCTCGCCACGGACTGTGCTGGCCGGTGCAGCATCCTCGCTCGTGGCGCCTGGGAGAGCCGCGCCGATACTGCTCCATCTGGCGTCCGTACAAGCTCAGACGCAGGAAGAGGCATCAACGATGGCGCTCGCTGGCACGATCCTGTCTTGGTCCTCCACGCTACTCTACCTTGGCTCTCGGCTGCCCCAGTTGTACAAAAACTGGTCTCGGAAGTCCACAGCGGGCCTATCGCCACTCTTATTCTTCGCCGCGTTTATGGGTAACCTCTTCTATTCAACCTCATTATTAACCAATCCTAACGCATGGGATGACTTCAGACCGCATGGAGGCCATGGCTGGGCGGGCCCGGATGGGTCGGATCGGACAGACTGGATATTGCGGGCTACACCATTCTTCTTGGGTGCGGCCGGAGTACTGATCATGGACGGCATGATGGGCGTTCAATTCTTGCTGTACGGCGAAAGAGAAGAAGAGCTGGTAAAGGTTCGGGACGTGCACGGCTATAGTAGGTGGGAAAAGGTCAACGGCTGGATGAGAGGTTGGGTGCCGAGGATGGGATCGAAGTCGCGGATCGTCGACCTTGCTGAAAGCCAAAGGTTGCTGGCCGAGAGTCGTGAGATAGAGCGTTATCACGAGCGGTATGGTGCGCTCCATCAGTCGTGGCAGTAGATGCATAGATAATGCCACCTGTCGAGCACTATTACTTGTGTTTGACGTGTAATGCTGTGTCTAGAACAAGTGCATCATCACTTTCTTAAGCTTGCAAGTCGTGCTTCAAGATCGTCATCCGCACCGCCTCCAATAGCCTGGGCCACACGGCCTTCAGGGACAGCGTTGGACTGAATACCAGAAGGTGTCTCGCCGAGCTGCGCAAGTCAGCATACGTAAACCAGACAGTCTCGTCGCTCTGCCTACCTTGGAGTTGAACTCGATGCCTAATTCGTCTAGGATCTGGTTGATTGTTTCCTCGCTTTCCTCCTCTTCAGCAGGGTCTCCGAGGGCGTCGTCGACGGCATCTTCCATCATTTCTTGCCGCTGTTCCATAACATCGTTCTCTCTCTCAAAGTCTTGGGCGATCTTGGAAAGGGCTGGTAGATTCATGGTTCTGTTCATGCCTCCAATGATCTTGGTCGCGCCCTTCATGGACTGCATCATCTGTTCATTCGTTCTCACAGTCTGGTAGTGGTCAGCCTGTGTCCAGACACGCTGCTTGGCGAGCTCAACTGACCTGGATGCGCAAGGAGATAGCCTTCAGTTGCACACTCGTCTGGTTGAACCTCTCGATGTACTTCCGTGTCCTGGCGAGATCTTTGGCCTGCACCTTGGCGGCGTTCAGCTGCCCTTTCTCGGCGTTCTGCTTGATGCTGCGCTGTAGGGTGTTTTGTTGGCCCTCGAGCTTCTTCTTCTCTCGGTCCAACTCGCGCATGGTCTTCTCGAGGGCACGTTGATGCTTTCGCAGCTTCTCCTGCGGCGTCATGCGCTTGCCGAAGGCCCATTCGATGATCTGCTGTTGTTAGCAAGATAGCCCTCCAGCGCGAGCCTGTAGCTCACATTCATCCTGGTAGAATCAACGGGGTATGTGCCGACTGTAACTCAACAGTAAGAAAGAAACACTCTGGTAGGTGCCTATTCGAAGCACTTTGGCATACTCGTCGGCGGTTGCCGCACCTATCTGGCGGATGTCTGGGAAGTGGACGAGTGACGTTATTGGCTTTGGGAAATTCCCGCAGCAGGCTTGGGGTTGCCGAACTATTTGACTTCATCTCGCCGATCTTTAGGCGCATCGCTGCTAACTTGACTTCTATCCACTAATCCCTAAGTACAACTCAGGCATCAGTTGACCTATACATGGCGACCATCCGAAATCCAGAAGCGACCTGAAGATGGAAAAGACAAATCCGTTCGAGAAGCTCGAGGAAGGCGCGTCTGGGTCTGGGCCATCCGAACCGCGCGCACCTTCTGCGCAGCGTAATATCTTACCACAGTACATGACCGTTGGAGGCGGTTCTGAATCACAATATGCCCACGCGTTGATGGATCGACTAGAAAGAGATTCGGGATACGGAAGCATGGCAAGCGGCAGCCAGTTTGGTGGTGGCGAGATGCCACCATGGGAAGAAGAGTTGCTACAGGATCGACCAACGCCTCCGCCACAGTTCCCTGGTCAATCAGACATGTCAGAAAGCGAGAAGAAGGTCCTCGCTAGCCATGTACATCAGCTCTACTACAACCAGAACCGAGTCGCACTTGCCAAAGCCATCAGCAGCACAATACAGCTTCTGCAAGAGTTGCAGCAGATGAACGCCAAATGGCCAGCGCATTACCCTTCTGTACAAAATGATCAACAACAAAGGCCGTCTTCAAGGCCAAGCATGCCACCGAGTCAAAGCACGAGGAACATTGTCGACACCCGCTCACACCACCCTTCGTCGCAATTTCGGCCCAGCCCACTACGTCGAGCAGAGACCACAACCCCCGAGTCAGTAGCCGAGTCAAGCTCGAATGTCGAACGACGACCAAGGGAGGAGCCACGATTAGTGACCCCACAGGCTGCCCAGGAGTTCTCTATATTGAAGCTCGACTTGAAGGTTGGCTCATTGTCGCAGGCAGAGCTCGTCCATTCTTTGGAGAAGAAGTCGATCGCGTCGCTCCTTGATGGCAAGATCAGTGCGAGTGTACGTCATTTGCTCTCCTTGAGAGATCGCATTGAAGACACTTCGAGCAAGGTGTTGGTCACCGGCGATCTCAATGCGGGCAAATCTACGTTCTGCAATGCACTGCTGCGGCGAAAGATATTGCCCGAGGACCAACAACCCTGTACGGCTTTGTTCTGCGAAGTGCTCGATGCGAAAGAGAATGGTGGCATCGAAGAAGTGCATGCTGTGCACAAGGACACTACTTATGACCGCAACGACGAAAGTACATATGACATATTCACCCTGCAAGAGCTCGATAAAATCGTTATCGACGATGAAACCTACATGCAGTGCAAGGTATATGTGAAGGATGCACGGTCGATCGATGAGTCGCTTCTCAACAATGGCGTGGTAGACATTGCCCTCATAGACGCTCCTGGTTTGAATGCCGATTCAGTCAAGACGACGGCTGTCTTCGCAAGACAAGAAGAGATCGATGTTGTGGTTTTTGTCGTATCAGCAGCCAATCACTTCACACTTTCCGCCAAGGAATTCATATGGCAGGCAGCTCAGGAGAAAGCATACATCTTCATGGTTGTCAATGGCTTCGACAATATCCGTGACAAGCAGAGAGCTCAAAAGACCATACTGAAACAATTGGCCACGCTTTCGCCCCAGACGTTCAAAGAAGCCTCGGAACTCGTACACTTCGTCTCGAGCAACGCAGTACCGACAAATCCCACAATAATGCCACCAAGTGGTGGTGGTGGTGGAGGCGGCGGGGGTGGCTCAGGTCCAGGACCAGATGGCAACGATGACAGCGACGACTCCTTACCCTCTGGCAAGCATGAAGGGTCTGAGTCGAGCGGCAAAGGTAAAGACAAAGACAAGGAGAAGATTTCCGACTTTGAAGACCTTGAAGGTGCATTGCGGAGGTTTGTGCTTGAGAAGCGGGCACGATCAAAGCTCGCACCAGCAAAGACATATCTTATGAATTGCTTAGGCGATATGAATGTCCTTGCGAGCGTGAACCGAGAGGTTGCACAGTCAGAGCTGGAGCGCGTATCAGGCGAGCTGGCTCAACTGGAACCAGAATACCAAGAAAGGACCAAACAGAGGACGATCGTTTCCGAACAACTCGACAAGGACACAGAAACAACTGTCAAGGAAGTGTACGATCACACGCGCGCAACCTTGTCAGCTACTATCAGCACCGTTGGGCAGGCAGATCTTGGTCTAGAATATCCAGGTCTGTTCTCGGCCTTCCAGTACGCCGAGGACTTGCGTACAGCTATGCTAGATGAAATTTCGGGTGCCGTGGTATCATGCGAAGACTATGCTCGAAAAAGTACGATACAAGGCGTCAACATGATAAAATCGCTTGGCTTACTACACGTGGGTGATGGCTACGAAAAGCTGAATTTTAGAGCCGATATGATGTTTTCACGACGCAAGGATGCTCTAGCCCGAACTGTTGATACTGAGGTCGAGATCTGGGATTTCTTTGACGTGCAAGGCATATGGGCACGGCAAGAGAAAGTGGTTGGCTCAGGAATGGCATTGACTCTTGTCGGCACGCTAGGCACCCGAGCAGTAGGCGGGATGGGCTGGGTCAACGGGGCATATGGGGCAGCAAGAGTCCTGGGCTCGCGGAATCTGCAAAGATTGGCAGTCCCTGCGGTGTTGACCGCGGCAGTGTTTGCGGTGGCGTACGTCTTGTCGACCATTCCTCAGACACTCCCACCTCGTCTAGCTCGCAAGCTGTCAGCGCAGCTCGCAGCAGTCGATTACACGCACACCAACGCCAGCAGAATCGCAGCCGAGGTCAGGCGAGTATTGAAGTTTCCTGCTCAGCAGCTTGCAGTCGACTTGGCGAAAGGTGTAGAAGAGGTACGACAAAAGAAGGAAGAGGTAGCCAAGATCAAGCAGGAGTCGGAGATTGCGCAGAAGTACTTTGGCAACCTCGTCAGATCGACGGGTGAGGGGCGACGAAGAGTCGAAGCTGTCGACCTTGAAGGTCCAACACCTGGAGCTGCTGGCGCGTACGTATCATGATTTTGATGAACACTGGGAAAGTTTAGCTAGCGACGGGACTCTCGTCTTTGCCCCATTATTAAATTGATCGTAATTGGTGTCTTAGAGCACCAGGCTTCGTCCTTCAGGGTGTTCGGAGTCAAATCCAGCTTAGTAATTGTTCTATTGGAACGAGATTCGCGTCGTGTGACATTATTCGAAAGTTCAGCGGGCAAGAAGTCCCTGTCTCCGCCTGGGTTGCTGTTGCTCGCTTAAGTCCGCTTGCATCTCGCGTCGGGCTCATCTCGTCCCGCGCACACCGTAGCTACCTAGGTATATCACCGTACCTCGAATCTCTTCCGCATGGGTAACCTTGAACAAAACTATCTGATCTACCGTTTTTCTGATAATATTCTGGATAAGTAGTACGTCAGAGAATGTATTTATATAGTGATCACGCCGAAAGTGCCATCGAAGGTGTCCAGGCGCCTGAGACGTCATTCTGGCGGCTGGGGTGCGCAGAGAGACCCCTCTCTAGGCTCTCCCCACACGATCGTCTGGTCCGAGTCGCGCACTCGGCTCGACCAAGCACAGCCAGTCCACGATCGCGCATGTTGCATTCGTACCAATCTAAACTCCCTCTACCTATATTTCGTGCCTGATCACGTTTGCTTGGACGATTTCACACGTTTTACTACGCAATCAGTCTTCTGCAGAGAGTACTAGCAAGCCACTGTAGCTATTTTCCCAGAGCAGTGTCATTATTTCGCTGCATTTCAGCTGGCTAGACTAACGCGAGGCACAGCTGTCCCACATTACGACAAACTGCCGATCGTCCCTGGAGGTTGGTGCCTTCCTGGACCACTGTTGATCGCAACGCTACCTTTCTCAGTCCCAACTCACACGCTGCTCCTGGCAAAGATAGTCAACCGTCGTCAAGCTGGCTGGCTCGTCTGACAAGAGGTCCTCCACCAGTGGGGGCATCCTAGGCAGGGTCTTTGGAAAGAAGGACAAAGACAATGGATCGTCAGACATAGCTACTTCTCCCAGAACAAACACCGACCAGTCTGCCATTTCCACTTCTCCAACCAGCACCGACATCAGTGTCAACACCGACCTACACCAAGTCGAGAGCCCGCAATCGCGTACCTCGGACGATATCATGGCGTCACCCACTTCTGAGAGGAAAGCTCGTCGAAGTAGTAGTAGCAAGGCCAAGGAGATATTTACCCAAGCAAAGAACTCCCTGATACATGGCGACCGTGAGGGGCCGCAAACTCCCATACAGAAGCTGAGCAAGACCGATGCTGCCCTAAGTGTGCCTCAAGGCTCGAATAACAACTCGGCCGGAGAGTCGCAGCCCACCCCAAACTCATCGTTTTTGGTTGGTGTGGCCGAGGACAAGAACAAGAAATGCAGACGGACAATGGAAGATACGCATTCATATCTTTACAACTTTCTCGGCACCCCTGCTCCAGCTTTGCCCACAGAAGGTTCTCTTAAGCAGACGAGAACAAACGAGGGACAATATAGTATCAGCAAAGTCCCAAGTGACTCAGCCGCGCACGTCGTAGAGACAGACAACGGCTATTTCTCAATATTCGACGGTCATGCTGGCACCTTCGCAGCCGAATGGTGCGGAAAGAAGCTCCATGTCATCCTCGAGGACCTGATGAAGAAACACCCGAACACGCCCGTCCCAGAGCTGCTCGATCAAACGTTCACTACCGTTGACAACCAACTCGAGAAGCTACCTCTCAAGAACAGTGGCTGCACCGCCATAACCGCTGTGCTACGATGGGAAGATCGAGTCCCGACATCTCATTCCGCCACCGGATCGACCGCCATTGCGCCCCTGGCAGCCATGGCAGCATCGAAAGCTGAACAAGACACTAAGGACGGCGAACGCCATGGCGAAAGCAAGAGATCCAGTTCCACCGCGGAAGCAGCTGCACAAGCCATCCAGGAAGCAAAGAAGACAGCCACCAGACAACGTGTGCTTTACACTGCCAATGTTGGTGACGCTAGAATTGTTTTGTGCAGGAATGGCAAAGCCCTCCGGTTGTCATACGACCACAAAGGCATGGATGAGAATGAAGGGCGACGCATTAGCAAAGCAGGCGGGCTCATTCTCAACAACCGAGTCAATGGGGTTTTGGCGGTTACTCGAGCACTAGGTGATTCGTATTTGAAGGATCTCGTGACAGGACACCCATACACTACCGAGACTGTGATACAGCCTGACCAGGACGAGTTTCTCATTCTGGCCTGCGACGGTGTAAGTACAAAAAAACCAGTATGGATTACATGTACTAATGTTGTTCGCAGCTGTGGGACGTTTGCTCAGATCAGGAATCCGTCGAGCTGATAAGAAATGTGCAAAACCCACAAGAAGCATCGAAAATGCTGGTTGACCATGCTCTGTCGAAATTCTCGACCGACAACTTGTCAGTAATGGTTGTCCGCTTCGATCCCAGAAAGGTTAGGGAAAACACATCTATCGACATAGGAGTACAGCACGAGTCGCAGCAGGGCACGCTGAGCGAGGCTGAGATGATCATCGATACTGCGAGAAGACATTCAGGCATCCCTGCCGGAGGCGTTGCTCTATCAGAGCAGGATGAGGAGGAGATCAACAGAATGGTGATAAAAGAGCGTGACGAGGAGCAAGAGTCTGGCCCGGAACTTACACCACATGGGAAAGGTCATGCGGAGAAGGCGGTAAGGGACAACACGCAGGCTAGGCCGGACGGCAACAATCCCTAGGAGGGAAAGCATGGCCTTTACAAACTCTGACAGCGAAGATGGTGAGGCTATTGCGAACGGCGGCTGCATGGGGCGCCGAAACAGCGGGACGGATCTTTGGTGCTAGACTGGGCCAAGCTGGTGAGCACGTTGATATGTTCGCTCCTAGTTAGTCTTCGAAGTCGGTGGCCGCTGTAACGGACATTCAATCAAACAGGGCATGCATAACGCACAACTTCGAAGTTCAATGTCAGCCTTCGCGTGATCCTTTGACCCGAGCGTGTTGCGAGCGCGAGCGCAAACGTTCACAATTCATTTTGTGCCTCCGCCCGTGCGAAAGTGTGATTTATTCTACGATGCAACTGAGCACTGAAATGTATATATTGCGCAACCCTTGTCATCCGATAAGCTGCTGCGTCGTTGGACTTATCCCTCTGATACAGTACAAGTAGGGACCTTGGCCGTCAAGAATCGGGCCGTTTGTGCAAACACTATTAATACCAAAAGGTCGATCGAGCAGAAAAGCTGACACAAAGTACGTCACTAATTAGCCGGGGGTTTGCACTGCTGCTTACGAAGATTATCGCGTAGCAAAATCGAGAGATAAACCATGTAGAGTGCTGGCACCGAACTTCGTCCACGATATTGCTTCACCGCCCTAGTGACGCGGACATACTCGGCGCCCTTATCGTGCGATCTCAAGAGCGAAAGAGCAAAGTCGAAAGCAAGAATCGTTATCGCTGGTCACGGTATCCACCAGAGGTACGGTCTCAGGAAAGCTTCGCAGTTCGAGCAGAGCTGCAGTGCAGACCCATCAGCGCCATTTCCGAGCGGCTCCACCAAGACTGGGACTGTTCCAAAAAAACATTTCTCGTTGCCATCATTCCAGCTTCCTCCTGAGGTCGTCGACAATCCATCTCATCTCTCCTCCCCTCCCTCCTATCAATCCTCAGTCCTCAGTTGATCTTGAGTTGCCTGTGATGGCAAGCAAGATGCTGATGCGACCACAGCCATTGCGCTGTGCGCGTCCCCTCGCTCAAGCATTCTCTTCCAATTCCAGCGGATCTTTTGCGTCAGTGGCCACGTGTGGTGTGCGACAGGGTCCTGCTGCTAAGCGACCACTGACTGCCCAAATTCAACGTTCGGCCATAAGACAACCCTTCCGCCGACAATATGCAGACAACAGGGCTCCTGAAGTAACATTATCGCCTGCAGGCGCAGCCAAACCAAAGAGGAGATGGCGTTTTTTCAGGACAATATGGCGGATCACGTACCTCTCTGTGCTTGCTACTCTTGGTTATACTGCATACACGGTTTGGGATCTGAGAAACCCGAATGACCAGCTCGAGCCAGATCCCTCCAAGAAGACCTTGGTCATACTTGGTGCGCTCTACTGACCGTGTTGAGACAACGTTCGGCTGACAATGATCTTAGGTTCTGGATGGGGCTCCGTGGCCTTGCTGAAAAAGCTCGATACCGAGAACTACAACGTGATTGTCGTTTCTCCTAGAAATTTCTTCCTTTTCACACCTCTTCTGCCATCATGCACGACCGGCTATATCGAGCACCGATCTATCATGGAACCTATTCGTAACATTCTCCGTCACAAGAAAGCCGCCGTCAAGTACTACGAAGCCGAAGCTACAAAGATCGACTACCAGACCAAGAAGATTAAAATCAGAGATGACTCCGATGTCAAGGGCGACACCATGGAGACCGAGATCGATTTTGACATGCTTGTCGTCGGTGTCGGCGCCGAGAACGCCACCTTTGGCATTCCAGGTGTGAAAGAGCACTCCTGCTTCCTGAAAGAGGTCGGCGATGCCCAAAAGATCCGTAAGAAGATTATGGATTGTGTGGAGACCGCCCTGTTCAAAGATCAGTCCGAGGACGAGGTCAAGCGTTTGTTACATATGGTCGTGGTTGGTGGTGGTCCAACTGGTGTGGAATTCGCTGGTGAACTGCAGGACTACTTCTCGATGGACTTGCTGAAGTGGATGCCTCAGATCAAGGATAACTTCCGTGTCACTCTGGTCGAGGCTCTCCCTAACGTCCTGCCCATGTTCTCGAAGCAGCTGGTCGACTACACCGAATCCTCTTTCAAGGAGGAACATATCGACATCCGGACAAAGACCATGGTTAAGAACGTGACCGATAAGACCATTGAAGCTGTGGTCACGCTCCCTGATGGCACGAAGAAGACAGAGATCATCCCATACGGTCTGCTCGTCTGGGCCACTGGTAACGCTGTCAGACCGGTAGTGAAAGACCTCATGGGCCAAATTCCTGCTCAGAAGGACGAACGTCGAGGTCTAAAAGTCAACGAATACCTCGTTGTCAAAGGCACTGAAAACATTTGGGCTGTCGGTGACTGCGCCATAGCCAACTATGCGCCTACTGCACAAGTCGCCGCCCAAGAAGGTGCCTTCTTGGCGAGATTATTCAACACCATGGCCAAGACCGACGCCATCGAAACTGAGTTGCAGGAGCTTTCCGAGAAACAAGCCACAGCCAAGGACGATCGGAACCAGATCCTAGACCTCATTAACGAGCGACAGAAACAACTCCGGAGAACAAAACAGGTCGGTCCTTTCCAATACTCCCACCAAGGCTCTCTCGCATACATCGGAGCAGAGAAGGCTGTCGCAGACGTCAGCTGGTTCAGCGGCAACTTCGCATCTGGTGGTACTATGACATATTTGTTCTGGAAGAGCGCGTATCTGAGCATGTGCTTCAGCTGTAAGTTATCCCCACGTTCAGGAATGTTCCTGACCTCTTGCTAACTTTGCGTGTAGCCCGAAATCGAATTCTGGTCATGGTGGACTGGATCAAGTCTCGAATGTTTGGGCGAGATGTCTCCCGGGAGTAGGCCGAAATGTCTCGTATGGACACCTTATTGTTATACTAGAACGGATTGGGATATTGTCTTCATCCCGAACGATTTCCGCGTTGCGTTTTCCAAGCGTTAGTGTTCATCACGATCTGCACAATGGGAAGATTGAAGCTGGTTTCTAGGGGTATGGGTTGTCGTTCCAGTCAATGTTGATGGTGGTCAGGGTTGTGCGCCATTCGGTAGGAGCGTTGTTCGGGTGTTTGGTCATGCGTGCTGATGCATGTTCAAGATGTGCTGGTGTTTTCGACACCGCACCTGTTAGCTAGCGATTGTTTGAGACCATCGCGGACATCACGATTGCTCATCTGAAGCATTGTCACCGGTGCACAGAAGGTCTATGGTAGGATGACTAGTTGTCTCTTCAATTATCTAATGTCATGGTCATCACTTCAGAGCAAAGCACCTGTTGTCTGGTGGGCCAATGACGGAGAATATTGTCCTGAACTGGCAGGAGCCGGTAGGTTAGTGGATATCCAATTTACGTGATAAGGAAGTAATACACATTGTGCCTTCCCTTTCGAGGTTGCATAGCGCCATGGCGCCATTTTAGGCCCTGTCGCTTGATATTTTCTTGCTTCGTGTTCATGTTGATCATACCTAGCTTGTGCAGCAGCGCTGATTTCTCAGAACGTTTGCGGTTATGGCTGGCCAGAACGATCCTTGTGGCTCAGCCGTCAAGTGGCGCCGTCTCCAACACCGTTGCTAGAAGATCGCCTTGTGTGGCAGATCCACAAGCGTCCTTTTCGCGTTGACCTTGTCGAAAACTGTGGAATTGGTGTTTACCTTCCTTACCAAGTTTGAGCTTCATGAAACTCTGCATCCTCGGCAGTATCCTGGTCTATGATGTCTTCCCACCTGAGCTGCGAGCATAAACTTCCATTACATCTCGTGACGAGGTTGCGAAATACGACTTCCTTGCGCCACATGTTTCGTTCCGGGAGGAGAGGCTTTCCAAGTTGCGCCTAGGTGTTTCATGACTAAGGGTTCTGTCAGTCGTTCCCTTGTTCCTCATGTATGTTAATGCCTTTTTCTATGCTCTCGGAACCGAGCTTGACGTCAACCCAATGTTGGCCAGTTTAACTCGTGGCAGCCTCCATGCCGTTGTCTAGGGTGGGAATTTACGGATGGTGACTTTCGAAAATTGACTACATTCTATTACGGCCTATGAACCACAAAGATAACACCAGCGCCGTGCAAGCTTGGCCAACCTCGGATCAATCGTCTGGATCTCATGCCAATGTTTTACTGGGACAACACCGACGACTTAAAGTGACTGAAGTCCGACCACCTCAGAATTCGTCAGGACCTTCGCTATATCGGCGACAGCATCGGAGGCTTGATTCCCCCTCACAGCTGCCGTTACCTTTGCAAGGTCTGGGCCGAAGTCATGACCATTCACAGGCTCTCGCGCCACCAATGCTCGTGCAACCTTACAACGCGCAGCAAGCCTATCACTACGATCTGTCCTTTCGGGTAATGGCGCCTCAAAGCCTCTCGAGCCGAGCTTCACAGAGCGAGAATCAGACACTGCCTCTACCGAAGACTATTCTCCAGTCGCAGAGCACAGAGGCAGGGCCTTGCCTGGCCTGTGGCAGGCTAGAATGCAAACTAGCATCGCACCGGTCCTTTTCGAAGCACGTCCTGGAGAATATTCACAGGGAGGAGCCACGAGTAGAATCTGGAGGGACCAAGACGCCCCCTTCGAGCACTGCATTACCCGTCCCGGCAAATTTAACCCCTTCTAATGCAGTGCAAGTGCAGCTACCACTCGACCCAGAGCGCGAGCATCTCTTGAACCTTTGGTCTCACCCTTGGTCACTCACAAAGAATGCACGCGTCCATACACTAGAAAGCCATCTTTTCCCATCCAGCTTTATCGACCGGGTTCTTCCTGCTGCACGTGCACATGCGCCTCTCCTACATGCTGTTCTAGCATATTCCGGCACGCTTTGTGCCATTGCTCACAAAGAGATCTCCGAGATGGCAAAGCGACAACAAGCATTCGCGATACAACTGCTTACCCGAGCTTGCCCGACGGAGCAGGATGCGAGCACTGATGAAGCTATGCTGGCCGCAACGCTGTTGTTGCTTGTCTACATGGCGCAGGGAAATGGTCTTGAGACCCAGAAGCATGTCTCAGGACTGATACGTCTTGTGGCTGTTCGAGGTGGACTTCACTATCTAGGACTGGCCGGATTGGTATCGGATATGCTCACATACGCCGATGTGATGCAGGCTATCTTCTTCAATACCGAGCCTGTATGGACGTTGCCCCTGCCACCGCTGGACATTGGTCCGCCAGCGAAAATGGGAAGGGGATTCTGCAACATGCTAGGTGGCAGTAAAGCCATAGACCCGTCCCTAGTGATGGCTGCACAGAGTGTCTGCAAGGTTGCGGGTATCTTTCAGCGGGCTGACGAGCACCTCAATGACACACCACCAAAACAGGCTATGAACGGGTTGAGCTACCTCAGCATGATCACGCCGTATCAGCTTGCGAAGTGTAACGCTGTGTATCACAACACAGGCACCGTTGATGAATGTGTCTGTCTGGCTTTAATTTTGCTCCATCATGTTGTGCTAAGGAGTGAAGGCACGATCACGCCAGCGATACGGCAGGTTGAGCATCAATTATGGCAGGCGCTGGAGCAAGCTGAGAACAAGGGGCCCATGCCGGGAGTCGCACCTAGGCTGTACGCTTGGATGTGCTTTATGGGAGCTACCGTCAGTGTGCTTCTTGCGGACGGTGAATGGACTGAATCCACATCCCTTGCCGTGCAGAAGCTGGGACAGGTAAGAACAATAGCTGGTGTGATTGGCTGGGAGAGTGTCCGACGAGATATCCTCGAAGACTTTTGTTGGGTCGGTGTTGTACAAGAGGAGGTTTTCAGGAGGATATGGGCTGTGGTTGAACATTGCGAACGCCCTGGGATACAGGACAAGGGTATCACGCGCTTACGGGCGGCTAGGTTAAACCTGTTACCGCCAGCAGGCTGAGATGGAACGATGGCAGTGGATTACAACATAAGGAATTAACAGATGAACCATTACTACCATACTCTGTTATCTTGATCTTGGATGGCTTGAGCAGAGGCGCACGACCCAGCCACAGAGGGCTGGACTAATATGATAAACATGAGCAAGAAGACAGTGAATGTCAGTTCTGTGCATCGACTGTTCGGAGAAGTCACCTTGCTCTTAGGCAGACAAATGACTGTTAGCCAAGACATGGGTTGTCGACTAGACTGGTGGGCAATGAGAGCCTGGCGAATACACATACTTATTGCCCAAGAATCAGTAGCCGTCTTGTCCTTTTGGTCGTTGAACTTTCCCTGTCTGACAACCATGTAGCAGATGCCTGTTTTGCACGTTTCTAACTTCTTCGATGACCAGCAGATCCCGTCTTTAGTACTCCTATGTTTCTCGTACATTGCGGGTGAACGTTTGACTATGTACATTCAGGCCGTATCCAATATCTCACGAGGTGCAAACCTGGACGGCCCGCTTGCTATCCATAGCGTGAGCGGGAGTAAAAGCCAAGATTCCACCGTAGGAGGATGAGCTCGGCTATCTAGGTTTTCGACAGGGCATGTACTCAGGCTATGTACTCTTGCTGCAGTTGCTGACCTTCCATACAGCCCCCTCAAGCAAGTGATCCGAGGATGAAGGACACCATGTCGTCTGTTCTAAGGTCGACGTCTCGACGTGACCAGACGCGGCAGCGACAAGGGGAGTACTTTGATTGGATGACAAGTTGGGGGTTTCCCGGCCCCATGAACTTGCTTAAGCGCCCAGAAACACCCCGAGGCACCGTGCTGAACAAATCACAAGTCATCTTCCACTCAAGCAACTGCACATCGTGCACCACGGCGAGCCTAACGACCCCGTCCTGAATAGATGATCATGAATATTGAGCTGCGAGGACCCCTCGAGGTGGCCGTCGCCCTCTCACAATGATATGTCTCTACTGACCTTTGCGTTTCGTCTTTGCTATTGACTGCTCTCTTGATTCCAACAGCAAGCTGGTCTTGCGGATCTGTATCAACATTTTTGTTAGCATCTCAGGCCTCTACAATTTGCGGATTCTAACAGCACTAATATAGCAGTCTGGCCATAAACCGTCTTGAGCAGCTGATTCGTCCTATCTGCTGCTGCGTCAGCTATCACAGGGTTGATCTTGCCTTCACCTGGGAAGGTTCATAACCAGCTGACACGAACAGTCACTGACAAATCTGGTACTACCCTGTGTCAAGGATTACAACATGCCAAGGAATAGGCCAGTCGATTATCCTTCTGTTCCCTCAGGCCATCATCCAGTCGTGCAACCACAATGGTGCCTGGCTCCGCCTCAGCCCTGGATCACGGGAAATAGATTCTCGTGGCAGGATGGCTCCCATGGATCTGGCGATACAGAGCAACAACTGGAAGCAGGAAATAATGCGAAACACGAGCGAAGACAATCGCGTATACCACCACTACCTGCCCTTCCCGAGCATCTAGGCGGTGCCTCGCAACAGGCACAACAGGATACACTGCCTGCTGAGTCAGTCCTACCTTCACAACGAAGCGGTCAATTCCAGCGGCAGCCACAGACCCAGGCGACTGCCCCCGAGCAGCTACAGCCCAGTCAATTCAGACCGGATGTGCCGAGACACCTGCAAGAACAACAACATCACGAACACCAACAACAGCAGAACCACCAGGTGCCGTATCAAGGACCAACGCCATCGTACGAGGCGTCCCAAGCGGCTTATCAACACGCACCCAACATACCAGCAAGCATGCAAGAGCAGGCAGTATACCCCGGACACCACAGCGCTCCGCACCTTCAATTGTCATCCCATGCCTTACCTACACATAGACCACAGCAAGCTCCTGTCACGGAACACCAGTGCTCAGAAGAAAAGCCCGAGCAACCGCCAACCCAAACAACTCAGCCTCAACTTCAACGACCGAAACCGCTCCACCTAGGACCCGACGTCAACCCTCTCAGCCCCGAATCTCCAACCTCGACGACGGGCCCGCAACCACGCACGACCAATCTCCAGACCTTCCCACCACCGGCCGCCGACATGTCCTTCGCTCCAACATCCGCCACGTTCGGACCCAGCACCCAGTCCCCCCGCGGCGGCACATGGCACCACAGCCTCGGCTCGTGCGCGGACCCCACAACGTGCCTCGCGTCGCTCATCTGCCCCTGCATAGTCTACGGGCGCACGCAGCACCGACTGGCGTTGAAAAGCCAGAAGCGCGACCCCACCAACATGCTCGGGTACAGCGCCGTCAACGGATCGTGTCTGGCGTGGTCTGTGCTGTGCGGCGTGAACATCCTGCTCACTGCGATCCAGCACACGCGGGTGCGCAAGGCGTATGAGATGGATCGCATGGCGGGCAATGTGGCGGGCGACTGTGTGCAGAGTGTGTGTTGTTGCTGTTGTGTGCTTGCGCAGGACGAGAAGGAGGTCAAGGCGAGGGAGGGCAAGGCGGGGAGGAGGGAGAGCTACAAGAGTCCTGAGGGGATGAGGTTTGCGCCGCCGAGATGAGGTGGCGGAGATAGATTGGTGTGGATGAGTGGATGGACGAGATGTAACGTATTGTGTTTAGCGGAGCGTGGACCGGAAGTTCAAAGGACACGGAACAGTTGGCGCGCCGTTTTAAGTCAGCCAGCTACTGATCTGTACCTAGACATGTGTATCTCGCGGGTCGCCCTGCTACGGATGTGACATACATGTATCTCATCTCACCGCGTCGGTCGTACTGTATGTATGTATGTGAAACGACGGATGATGCTACCGGCGGGCTTCCTCTTCATCTCCGTCTGTTCCCTACTTTCCAGCCTTCTTCCTCGGCGCCACCGCCTCGTCCCATCCGTCGTGGTCAGAGTGCTTCTTGTAGTAATAGTCGGCGTCGGACTTGGGCCGCAACTCGGGCGACAAGCGCGCGACGACGGTGCGCTGCAGCGCGTCGATGCTCGCGCAATTGCGGCCGTGTTTCGTCCAGATCGAGATGTGCGCGACGTACAGCCGCGGCGAGTACGAGATGCCTAGGATGTGGTCTCTCTCTGCAGTGGAGCGGCGCTCGTTAGTTTTTTTTTTCCCAAAGTACTTTGTTATCACTACTACTACTACTGCTACTGCTGCTGCATCACACACACACGCAGCATAGATCGCTGGAGGTGCTGTTTTTGGAGGGGGAGGGAGGGAGAAAGAAAGAGAAGGGGAAAAGACGTACCCTTCGCAACGACGGCCTGCAACTCCCCCCCGCACACCATCAGACACAACTCCTCCCACGTGCGCAGCGCGCGCCCGCCTTCCTTGCGCACCTTGACGACCCAGCATCCGCCGTCGCCGTTCTCGGCGTCCTCCCACAGTGGCCGCACGCCCGTGCGGAAGAAGTGCACGCCGGCTTGGAGCGCGAGGTTGTCCCAGGGGAAGTTGTTGTAGATCTTGTAGAAGGCGGCGATGTCGGGCACGGCCGGGGCGAGCAGCGTCGGCGTGCTGCTCGAGCCCGGCTTGGTGTGCCAGAGGCTGAAGACGTATTGGAAGGGGAGCGGCCGCATGCGCTGGAGCACGTTCTTGTGGAGGAGGGAAGAGGAGCGGGTGCGGGTTGGGGGTTGCGGTCTGGATTGCGTGTTGGAGGCCGTGGTCAGGGTGAGGGATGGGGCGGGGGATGCTATTACTGCGGCCATTGAAGGGTATTGGGCTGGGTTGGTGTGGTGTGGGTTGTTGGAGGTGTTCATGGGGTGGGCGGCCTGATGAGTTGACAAGTAGCGATGTGACGGTGAGTGCGTTGGAAACCTAGATATCAACAACGGGGAGAGTGTCTGTTGACGTGAAATACAAGTGCTCTGACGTCCCGACACACACCTACCAGCAAACATGTAGTGCAGACTGAAACGCATCTCCACATCCCATCAAGCATGATCCCGCATCTGGTACCAAGGAGATCACAGCGAGTCCCTGTTTCGCCAGGGCCAAACGTCCGTGCATGGTCGAAGCATCATAAGACCAGGACAGTCCACTGTGAAGCGTGACGAGGAACTGTTCCGGAGTGATTGGGATGTCTCCAAAGCGAGAGAGAGGCAGGTCAACGAGACAAGCCGGCCGATTGGCTGTCGTTGGCGCTTGCTCACTGACGTTCCGGTGGTGAAACTCGTTTCAGCACCGCAGATGCACGCGCTAAGTGGCGACGGGGCTTTTGGTGGCTTCGGGAACGTGCAGCTGGAGAAAAGCTTCGTTCGCACTGGGCCGTGGTGCATATCCTGTGGAGCTGTTTGGGACGAAAAGGATGGTACCGTCACAGTCAGATTTTCCTGGGAGAAAAGGCTGAGGCTCTGCAGCTGACGTCTCCACGCAGAACGAGACTAAGGTTGTCAATGCTGCTTGGTAGCCAACAGCCTCAGATACGGAATTCACATATCGAACGCGAAAAAAGTTCACCTGTCTTTGCCGCGTATCCGCGCGACACAGTATTGCAGAGAGAGTTAAGTACATCTACACCAATCGATCAACCGCATCGACGAAAGTGCGGCCCAGACCGATTGCCGATACAGCCGCAAGGATCCCCTAGACCGATCTCAGTGTTTTACGATCGTGCCAGGTCCCGGTTCTGCAGTAGTCAGACGGAAGTCGAGTGATGTCTCAGCCTCAAGCAGACACGTTGGTGGGGCGTCACGGCTCCAAACGTCGTAGAATCAACACAGCGCGGCAGCCAGCCGATGACAACGAGGCTAGCTCATCTGGCTCAGGCTCAGGCTCAGACCTGGAAGGCCCGTCACGAACCACATTGAAGGAAACAGACGGTGTTGATGCCAATGACGTGGAGGACACGTCCTCGTCGGGTTCTTCCTCGGAAGACGACCTGAACACAGACCCGGCGTCAACTACACCCCACGACAGCACCAAGCCGACCCCGGCCAGCACAGACATTCATAACCGCCTCACATCGTTCTTCTCCCAACTGGCGGAGCAAAGAGCCAAGCCGGACACAGCAGCAGACGAGAACATAGAGGAAGGGTCATCGGATTCAGGGTATGGAGACGACGACGAGGGTAAGCAGTACATCGAGCTTGATCTGGCGTTGGGCGTGTTGAGTGAGGACCCGGATGGGGTGGATGGTGGTGAGGTAAAGTTACCTAGGGGGCAAAAGGAGGGTGATCTCTCAGATGATGGAGAAGACGAGGGGCAGGAAGAGGGAAGGGGTCGTGGGACTGATGTCCTCCAGAACCTGACGTCTGTGGCTGATGGCGGTGGTCGTAAGTCGAGACGTGGAGGCAAGAAACGTGCGGTTGAGGAAGTGGGATAGAGTATGAGGCTGGGGATGATTGCGAAGCAATGCAGCGCAATGTAATTTACACATGCCACGACATCATTCATGCTTCATGTTCGTGTTCCGCAAGGACGGCTTGGCTGACTGCCACCACAAACGCCAATACTCAACGAACCTATGCCGCTAACATGCAATCTCTACACTGAATCCCACCGCAGCATCTGTAATCTGACCACCACTACGAAATTTCCTTCAATTTACACGACCACCCACTGTTAGCCTCCAGCAAGGGCAACGACGCACCAAGACACCAACCCAGCTCATTGTTGGCGATCTTCTTCGCAATCTTCACCTCCCGGTCGATGGGCAGCTCATACCCGGTATGCAGCAGCGCCAACATGAAATTCAGATCGAGACACCACTCCGGTCGATCCTCCAATTCTTTGACCGCAGCCTTGTCAAAGGTGGACTCCCACGTCGCACTTCCCGAGCACACCTTATGCGTCAGGTCGTGGAGTTCGCGGATGGTGAAGCTGTCGGGCATGCCGAGCTCTTTGGTGCGGTCGTAGAAGTAAGAAAAGATGTAGACGTCTTCGCGGGCGAATGTCTTGGCTAGAGGGGGTTGGTGGACGCCGTTGAAGGAGCAAGGGGCCAGATCGCATTTTGCGTCTTTGTGGAGGATTTGTTCGGTTAGGGCGCGGCATTGAGCGGGCAGGGCGTCGGCCGGACCGTACATTGTTACAGTGTGGTCGCCCTTGAGGGGGTGAGTGGAAGGGAAGGTGAGGTCGACGCGGCGAGAGGTGTTCGGGGCGATGCAGGGGTTGGGAATCGGCTCGTCTAGAAAAGAGAGGGAGGATGGGTTCTGGTCGGCGGCGTTCTCCACGACAAGAGTGTGAAGCGCAGTGCGGGCGGACATCAGGCCGTAGCCGAGGTGGGAATGCTGGTAGAGTTCAAAGGAGCGGCCGCCGAAATCGAGGCTGTATTTGTGGTCGCCTTCTTCCATCTGAGAGACGGGGGGGATGCCACCGCCAGGGCTTTCTGGAAAGGTAGGCTGGAAGACGATCTGAGTGCTTCCGCCGCCGAGGTCGAAGATTGCTGCCGTTGGGGACTTGTCTGGGCCACCAATCTTGCCGAGGAGGTAGTTGGTGGTGATCCATGCGTAGACGCCTTCCATCTCACCCGGCATGATCTCCACCCCGCCCTTCTCTGCCGATACGAGGGGGAAGGGATAGGCTGTTTCTATGCGGCGCCGGACGGCGTCGAGGATGTTTGTGCTGTCCTTGTCACCCAGCAGGCGTAGTCCAGCTGTTGCTTTGACAGCGATGGGCGAACATGATTTGTACTCGTCTGGGACAGAGTCCATGGCGACCTTCAGAAGCGGGTCTAGGGACATGGCGGCACCCTCAGCATCTGTCTTGTAGGAGGAAAGACCTGAGCCGCCCTCTCGCTTCTCTGTCATCTTGAACTCTTCGTTCTCCAGCTCTGGCGTGGGGCCGCAGTTGTTGAACTTGTAGACGTGTATCCTCGAGCCCGTGCTTCCTGCGTCAATCATGATGGCGTACTGCACGAGTGGTTTCGTTGGATCGTGAGGTCGTGTGCATTTGGTGGTAGGCGAATCCGCCGGGGAGTAAACATTCTTGCCTCCTGCGATGCTGCCAATACTCGTGGTGGTGGTGCTGGAGAAGACGAAGAAATAGAGGAAGAGGATGATGGCGGCCACCCCGCCCATCCTCAGGGCCTTGCCTTGGCGGTTCTGCGACATGATGGCGTTCTGTGCTCTGTCCATGAGGGTGGGTTCTGCGGCTTGCCGGTCTGACTTCTCGAAGGGGTCCCAGGGTGTGTTGTCCCTGTCTCTGCCCATCTGTGGTCGGGGAAGACTCGAGCCAGCTGATCGTCGTCGAGGAGAGGAGCCAAAAGGAACGTAAGACCAGATGCCAGATCGGTCAGAATTCACACCAGAGGACATGTTGAAGGAAGCATGGAAATCAGAGTTCGTGAGGGCGCCCGTGCACACGCAATAGGAGATTTTGGTATGCCATCGGCCAGAAATTTAACTTCGCCAGGGCTTGCGCTTCCCCAGTATCTTACACCACCTCACAAGCTCGTGCATTTACAGGATGCGCTGCCTTCACGCGATCTTCTAGGGCTACACCATCTACACCGCAGTGACCATGTCGCCCCCAGCTCCCTCCTCGTCAGCATTGCGATATCTTGCTTCGTGTCTCAGAGGCCGTCCACACCAGCCAAAGCCTCTAGTGCACGTCCAGCAGATACCTCGCCTCTCACGACCGAAGCTAAGCACTGCGTTGCATAGCGGCCTCAGATCACATCAACAATGTACATACACAACCAGTGCAATCTGTCGTGCAGAAGACAATGCCTCAGCTAGTCAAAAAAGAGCCCGCATCAAAGTTGGCAAGGACGCCATCCAGAAAGAGTTCATCCTGGACGAAGACATCCCAGCCCGCCAGGTCCAGCTCAAAGACTCTGCCACCGGCAAACTCCTCGAACCTCAATCCATGTTCTCCCTGCTTCGCACCATCAACCGCGACACCGAGGTTATTCGCGCACTTGCGACACTACCGGGCCAGCCAGCCATTGTGGAGATTACCACCAAAGACATCCTACTCGACCGCTTAAAGCAGAAACAACTACAGGCCGCCACCGTCGAAAAGGTCAAGCGCGACAGCAAGCCCAAGCAGATCGAGTTGAACTGGGCTATTAGCGGAAATGACCTGGACATGAAGATGAAGCAGCTGCGCCAGTTCGTGGAGAAAGGCAAGAAAGTCGAGATATTGCTTGCGGCGAAGAAGAGGCAGAGAAAGGCTACCCCAGAGGAGGCAAACAGTGTCGTTCAGGCTATACAAAAGACCGTCGACGAGATTGAAGGGTGTAGGGAGCTCAAGTCGCTCGAGGGCAACATAGGAGGCCAGGCTTTGATGACGGTTGGGAAGCAGAAAGGCTGACCTCACCAAAAGTCAACCTGCTGTTCTCGCACAGTTCACACACAACGACTGTAGTAGCAGCGCACCATGCTATCCACCGCTGCAGAAAGCGCTGCAAATGGAAGGGCACCTTCATTCGGCTCTCCCCCAGCTGCCACGCTTGATAGTGCCCCTCGTCTTTGATGTGATTGATCTTTCCGCCACAGAATGGCGTCCAATGTCAAGACGAGATAGTGCCAGGGGATTGAGCAGCAGAGCAACAACACCCGCCGCGTCCAAGTCAAACCACAAACGCACATCCTCTCGAGCACCGTCTGAGCATAGTGAGAATGTTCTTAGCAGCAGCAGTAATGCCGCATTTAGTTGCAACGCCTCTGCACACGCCCACGACGCTCTGTATCCCTACCGAGCTTCCTACCAAGCCATGCCGTCAACCGGCCGCACACTATTGCACTACAGCATCGTCCTTGTCGAAGCTCCAATAGACACCAACGCCCGGACCAGCTCCCCCAGCGCTCGACGCTACGCAACACAGTCACGCTCTGTCGCAGCTTCGAGCCGTCTGTACGTGCACAAAAAAGCATCAATGGAAGCCACATTGCCATCAACGTCCAAACAACTAGTCATTGTCGGCAGTTCATCACCGAGAGAGATCCGCGGCCCTTTCCCCTCTCAGAACGGCTACAGGCCACACTCGACCAAGCTGCCACTAACGTCCTGCGTCCGGAAGACCAGATAGGGACGTACGTGTAATAAGCTACAACAGTAAATCCGAGCGCGGTTCCGGCACAGTCGTGCATTCTCGTTAAGGGGGCGTGGTTGAGGGACTAGCGGGCCCTAGATATACACGAATAGACATTCGCAATGCGTTCTCGGAATAGTTTCATGTGTTCCAGCTCGTCTGTCCCTGTGCCATCGTGAACGCTACTGGTGGTTTAGTCGCGACACTTTCAGTGATTGCTGTTCCCAAAGCCTGTTTGAGGAAGAGACACTCGTGGAACAATACTAGCGGTTACTGCTTGTTTGACTGTAGAATTCTAGCCTTTCCAGTAAGGTCGGAACGAAGCGGCACGCCATCGTTGTCTGTATACCTACATTATAGCCGTACGCTCACATCAGCTCCCAGGCCGCAACGCCCACAAATCCCATTCCTGTTCTGCCCACGCCGTTCTTGAACTCTTGAACGGTCAACCCTCGAGCATCCTGCTTATTGCCGAAACTTGTCACGGCGAAGAGCGTGAGTGTCTCGCCCGGCGCGCCAAGCTCTCGAGCTGGGACGTCAGTATACCACATATCGCCGCCACTTCCCGCTGGATTCGGGCGAAAATGCTCCAGAGGAATATAGTGTTTATTTCTGCCGTCGACGCCACCAGCGGCAAGGATGAAGACAGGAGCTGGCCCTTTCCTCGTGTGGTTTTCTAGAGTCCAGTGCGGGCAGAACAAGCCAAACTGGAAGCGGATGGTGCCTTGCTGACGGACGCTAATCTTGCGATCTGGAGGCATGATGGTCTGTTTTCCAATACTGTAATCATCCTTGGCATTGTTGAAATATGTCGGCCTTTCGAACTGGTAAGGCCATGTGCTTGGGTTTATCTGTATGTACTCTTCCCACGACAGGGTGCGGCCGCCGGGCAAGAAGAACATGTCTTTGTTATTTGGGAAATGGTCTAGCCCAAACTCTTCGGACGATTGAGTAAACTTCTCTGGTGCCAGTTTCCGTGTGTAAGGCATGCCTGCACCGCTTACATGACCTGCGAACAAGATTAGTAACTTGCCAGTCTGGCATGAGCTTACGAGAGAACAAACCAGAATACCAACACGGATCCACTAGCCGCCATTCATTATTGTCAAGCTTCACAGCATTCCATGCGTGGTTGCCGTCAAAGGGTGGAAGAGGCGAACCAGGGGCGAGAGGTCTAAAACCATAACCTTTACCGTGTCCGGTGATTACAATAGATTCGAGCCCAGCATAAGTTGCTAGATTCGTAAACAGGGCCGCGTAGCCTTCGCACACAGCCAAGCCTGTACTGAGAGTAGATTGAGGCGTAGAGCCCTTGATGTTGCCGCCAAAGAAGTCTTGCACATTATAGTCAATATTGTGGTGCAGCCAGGTGCATATTGCTCGGGCTTTATCTGTCAATGACGGGAAGGGCGCTGTGAGCTGCTGAGCAAGGAGCTGAAGCGACGTCACCTGTTGTCTCGGGAAGAGCCTGGCATGGTTATCTGGAGCGGAGAAGTCACGGCACACCATGCAGACTGAAGACGCCGGGGTAGGGGACGAAGGAGAATGACCGTTGAGCTTGGGTTTAGTTGACAGTATGGCTGACAGATCCGGCCTGGATGCCTTTGGCACAGGAGGTGGAGGCTGAGCGATATGTACTGATTCCAAAGACTGTTTAGCATGCTCGGTCGCTGCCTGAGCCGACGGTCTCCTGGTGGGTGTAGGTGGAATGGAAGCAGACTGCTTATTAACCTCAGTACACGAAGCGAAAGAGGCCTTCCTTGCCCGCTCCAGTGCTTCGGTAGATGGCATTGGCGGAACCTTCCTTGGGATGGAATTTTGGGAGCCGTCTGTGCTCTTCCGTGACGGAAGTGGTGGGGGTCTTGTTTGCTGGGAAGTATTAGAGGCATTGGCCCCATTGCTAGTCATACTGGACATGGGGGGCGTCTTGTTGACAACTGTCGGTCCGGCAGCAAACGACTTTGTCCGAGGCTTCGCTTCTGTTCTAGAAGGTAGGGCTGGCACTTCTTCGCCTTCTCCCCATACTGGAGCTCGTACTCTTGGTCTGTCTTCTTCGGATTTTGTTCTCGAAGCAGTGACTCGAGGTGCATTGCAACTGCTGGACACAGTAGAAGACACGCTATACTGTCTCTCAGTTTCCTGTGAGCTTTTTCTGGCGGGTAGTGGTGGAGGCTGTTTTCGGGTTGGTAAGGGCGGTGGCCCATTGGGTAGATTTGCTATGGGCAATTGCGCAGTTGTGCTGATGGTGTTCTCGCTGGGGACATTGAACGTTTTCTGCTGCTTCACCGCAGGTCGCTTGTTCGGAATTTGAGGCTTTGGTCGCGCTGTGAGCGGTGGCTCGCCTGGGATTCGTCCCACATGGGCAGCGTTCAACAAAGCCATGCGCTCCTTTAGAGTCATAGGCTGTTCGGTCTCGGCCATGCTGCTTTGGGTTGGAGATGGCACCAAATCAGGAGGCTTGTGGTCAGTAGCAGGTGCTTAGGGGGGTCACTGGACGTGTCGGCGGTCTCAGGCTGTGTTCAACGGATCAGGCAGGAGGGGCTTCCGGGCGGGTAGCCGCAGAGACGATTACTCGGGGTGGAACCGGGAGGGCAATATTAGGACATGGCTTCATGGTGTTAGCTCGCAACCAGGGGCGGCAGCAAAGAGACAAGCTGAATCGTGTAGGCACCCAGTACCTGCAATGCATATGCACCACCATGCCGATGCAGCCTCCTGCTCCGACAAAGTGCACAAGGAAGGAACTGGTCGAGACCTACTAAACACCAGTAAATGCCGCCCCCAAATTTAGTCCTGCGGAAAGTCAATTTTGTGACGCGTCAACAGATTGTTTAGCCTAAGTTAAGTTAGCCCGCCTTGCAGCAAGCGGACTCCACGGAAGGTCATGCTGACGAAGCTTGATGCATTCACTTCCCCTTCCGGACAGACACACCAAGTCGACAACATCACGAAGCCACGAGGGACACTCCTGCAAACGATCGGAGCCAAGAGCAACAGTATCAGCAATCTACGGGAAGAGTCGCGTACAGATTGCTTCTTAACAAAGGGTCCACCTCGACTATGAGGAAGAACGACACTGGGTGACTGTGGCCTATGAGACGGTAATGTCGTCGTGCAGATTGCTCATTACCTGTGCGAGGAAGACCCAATCATTGTATGCCCTGAATCCTTGTCCTTAGCTATGCACTGCTTTCATATTTCATCCTGCCTCTAAGCCCCTCGCCCCACTTCCAGAAACACCACGGTATAGGTGCCAGCGCCGCAGTGCAACAAGCCAGAATCGTCGTTGCCCATCCCACGCCGAGACCTCTGAACATTTGAAGGGCGAACAAAGGGAAACAGCAACTCAAAGTATATCTGCTGAGCATCGCAGCGCCGGCAGCCGAGGCGCCATAGAGGGGTCCATACGAGTCGAGCATGAAAAGGTTTGCTGATGCGTATATGATAAGGGAGAAGAGGAGAGAGAAGCACTGGAAAATGATCGGAACGATGTAATGGATCGAAGGTCGAGCGGTCCAGGCAAAGCCAAGCAAGCTTAGTGGTAGGAGAAAGGATCCAATCATGGCTGGGAAAAGGCGGTTCTCCGGCGGGAACCGTGGTTCGTCAGGGGTGTCTTGGTTTGAAAGGGGCTGAGTTGCTTTCCATCGTTTAAGACGCGGTTGGTAGATGTAGAGATCTATTAGGATCAGCGGGAAAGGAGCAAGAACAGTGCCAGCAATCAGTCCGAGGAATGAGAGCGATTGACCCGTGAGGCCGAAGCCGTAGTAGTGTTGGTATACCCACGGTGATGCTACAACCATGGTGTAGAGCAATCCGAACATGAAGCCATTGTACATGCAGACCAGAGTTACAATTGGCTCAGTTGCGATCATGTGGAGAGGCCGTAGGAACAAAGTCATAGCAAAATATCGGACCGATTGGGTAAGTGTGCGCTTGGTGGTAGGGTAAGCGACTCCACGTTTCTTTGCACGTCGCTGCAGTATCGTCCTCTTGTAAGACTCTTTCGTAAAGACGATGGGGATGTAGAAAGCGACACAAAACATGAGCGTCGTCCATTGTGTCCAGCGCCAGCCTTTCAGTTCAACCAGGAAGCCTCCAATAAGCGGTCCAACCACGGCTCCGAAGAAAGGGATTGAGTAATAGAATGCTAGCGAGACCGCCCGATACCTGCCTGCCGTGTAATCGACAATGGTCGCCGAAGCATTGCTGATAGCAGGCGAGGCGAATACTCCGGCAAAGAATCGGCAGGTGATCAAGGAGGCTGTACTTTGTGAAAGGCCGGAACCGAGTATGAACAGAGCAAATAGTGGTGTAGTAACCAAGAACACCACTTTCCGCCCAAGAGTCTCGCATAGCGGTGCGCCGATTAGCGGACCGAAGGCAAGGCCCGCATTGTACAAAGACAGCGGCAAGATGGCTATTTCATCAGAAACGTTGAACGATCTCGAGACCTCATCATGCGCCGGAGCATAGATGGAGCCACCGAGCGTGCTGACGAAGGCTAGAAATGTGACAGTAGCGGTTGAGATAATTCGTCTCCTCAAACTGAAATTTCGAGGATTGTCTGCATCGTCTTTGTTATCCCAATCTAGGACGCTGGAAGGCTGTGGTGCAGGTCTATCATCAACGTCCAGTTCCAGCTTTGGCATTTTTGGTCAATTTATCATCTTGATTCAAGATCTTTACGGTTGACAAGACCGAGAAATGTGAGTTAGAAGGTTGCATTAATAAAGCAAGGACGTCGAATCGACGGGGTGTCCGGCCAGAAACTCGAGATGACCGTTTCTGTATGCCCAACCTACGCGAATAAACGGACTGGGGGCGGCCAGCTTGAGCTTCCCGCCGGAAATGGGCTCTGGGGTAGCCCTCCACAGTGATGGATCAGCGTCGATTGCGCGGTACTACGCCATACCAGAATGGGGTAGCGCCTGTTCATCGTCGGTCTGGCTGTCTCATGAAAGGGAAAGTATAAGTGGCTGTATTTGAGCACAAGTATGGTACAGTGAGAGACATGAGATCTCATGGTTCATTGGTGAACAAAGATTCAGGCTGTGGCAGGACCGGCGGCTCCATGAACCTGATAATCTATCTGAGACCATGACTGAATGTGTAGCAAGAAAGTCAATGGCTTCTGGGGCGTCTGACAAACCTATTGTCCCAGACTAACAAAAGCTCTTGTCTGTTGACAAGAACGCAAGACTTGGCTTTGTGCAGCGTCTCATGGGAACATAATAAGTCAGATGCACATAAGTGATCGAAGGATACGTTATTGGCTGAACTGAAGGAAGTCTAGAGTAGCAACGCAACTCTACCAATATGTACCGATCAAGTGGTAGCCAAGGACACAGAACTGCTCGATCTCGTTCGTTGCACTTTCTAGATGACTTCGAGCGACTGGCGGAAGAGCAGGGCTTCTCAAGATTCCACGCGGGCCGTCAAGTCGAGAGCGACCCAGCTCCTAGGTCATACATCCGACTTAGACCGGGGCCTCGCTACTCTGCGGATGTCGGCTGTGGTTATGCAGATAGTCTGTGTTCAGCGAGCTCGAGTAGGACACTGTCCACGACTTGCACAACCGCAGAGGAGCAGCCAGCCATGAAAGCGAGGATCGCACAAACGGCGCAGAGATACAAGGAGGAGCAGAAAACGAAGGCCGAAGAACAAGGAGCAAGACTCGCCTCGCAGTTGAAGTGGGAGCAACCATTATCGCAACCGAAGTGGGCACCTCTGGTCAAGGAGCCATCGTTTCAGAGGCTCTGGCACCAGCGCCCCGACTGCATCAGCGCATCGGCATCCCGAAGGTCAACTTGGAACACACCGACAAGCTCTGGTTTCGAGTATGTATCACCACCATCAAGCAGTCTCGGTCAAGCTGAGCCGGCTAGTATCAGCTACACTTACCACAATCCTCCGTTTAGCGAGCAGACACCACCAGCTCTGATGGTCGGCCGGACCAAATCGACAAGCAACCGTAAAGGTCCAACTTTCATCAGGCGAAACGCAAACGGTAACCTCCAGTCGGAGCGTTGCTTGAATGGAGAATGTCGTAACAGGTGATGCAAAGACTCTTTCGCAATGACTTCACAACAAGCACATAACAGGAGAACACTGCTCTTTCTTTCCACAACAAACACAGCCGTTTCAATCAGTTATGCTGACCTACCACAATGCCCATGTCTATCATACATCTGTTGTCCTGTCTGCACTCACTGCCGTTGCAGCTTCCTTAGGAACCTTTTGTGGTTGGCTGAGCCGGATGGTTCACCTCGAAACTCGAACCATTGGTTGTAGACCGAGTGAAGAGGATATTCTTGTTTTCGAAAACAGCTCGTCCTCATCTGGCGTCGTTGAGTGCGAGGTTGTCCATTCCATCATTTTCATCTGCAAAGTCAAGCGAGTCGAAGCCTTTGTCTGCATCGGCCTTGATGAGATCTATCATTCCTTCGGGCATTATCGGGTTTCCTTCCTTGTCTGTGACATAGCGGAATGGCATTTCTGTGCTCTCGTGTTCGTCGAGTTTCAATTCCGGGAAATCGACATAAGGTATCTCTTCGAGTTTCTTGCCTTCTACCATGACTTTGCGCGTCACTCTGACAGCGGTGTCGGTTGTCATTTGGACTGGTCCAAGTCGGCGGCCGGCAAACCCTTTTTTGCGCAATTCACTTGTTCTGTCTCGCGGAGGATCGTCGCCAAGGATGCCGCCGAATAACACGACATCGAAGTGCTGTGTGTCAGAAGGTTGGAGTTCCTGCTTCGCTGCAGGATCCAATAGGCATATTCTGTCCTTTTTGTCGGCGAAGTAGACCTCTACAGCATCACTTCGAGCATTTGCACCGACGTCCTTGAGTTCCTTGCTTTGTAGCAGACTAGCAGGCACGGAAGAAAGGATAAAGTCACAGCCGGCTTCCGATGATTCTCGTGCAATGGTTGTGTACTCCAAGGCTGACCAGGGGCCAAGCTCGGGATCCAGGTGTTCGACTACGAAGGTCAGCATGGTTGCTCTGGATAGTGCTGCGATCTTCTGGCGATCTTTCAGGCACGCTGGGTTGGACAAGGTCAGCTGAGCAAATGACGATGCGATTGTTGTGTATGATGGCACAAAAATATTTGTGATAAGTGACTAGTGTTTCAAAAGCTAAACCGGGCAGAGGAAGCTAACCTTTTCTTGACGTGTCACGTAGACCAATGGACATGAGCGTTCTGCTTCCCCAGACACCAGATGCTTGAACCAGTGCCCGAACTGGTGCGGCAGAAGGAAGAAACGAGGCCAAACAAAGCATGGCTGCCGTTGCTCTTTCATCTTCGCCTTTCCCTTCTGCCCCTTCCCTCCGTGAAAAGTTACGCACCGACCACCAGGTGCTCCCCACCTCTCACCTCACACCTCGTAGCACTTCTCATCACAACCCTTACTCAGAATCACGCCTCGTTTGACTTGAACGTCTACTTGAACTCTGCTTGGTAGCTAAGCGAACGCATAGGTGACCAATACTTTGAGTGTAAGTAGCGGACCCTTGGTTGACAACCGTTGGTTCTTGCAAGGTATATCCGTCAGCGATCGCCGAGTGCAGTTGGCAATTGGCAGTTACTGCCCCTCTGTTATCCGACTCCAACACGAAGTCTGTCACACACCATACCTTGACGCAGGACCACCAGACTATATCACTGCAGTGACGGCATCGCGAGGCATCAATATCTATTGAGGAGCGATTGTTGTTGTATCGATAGGTGCAGAACCTCGGAGACACTGAGCATAATCCACCTCGATCGCTACTATTGTTTCCATCCTCGAAGCAGCACATTGCAACTCCAAACAACCAGTTGATAAGTTTAGAAGCTCGTGATAGTAAGAGCAGCTGTAAGGGATACGATTCAAACCCGTCGGCAAGATGAACCCTCACCAGAAGAACAAGGTCGATATCAGCGTATGCACCTTGACATGCTGCGCCCCAAACACCCCCACTGACGTCCTCCAGAGTCTCTCTTCAGACGAGCAACGTCTCTTTCGCATGTATGGCAAGCTGCCAAACAAGAAAGACCTCCTTCAGAACAAGCTCAAGGTAAGCACACACTCGTGTGAACCCTCACCTGTTGCCACTAACAGCTTCCTAGGAGCGCAAGTACTTTGATTCAGGCGACTACGCCCTCTCCAAAGCTGGCAAAGCCGGTGACACGGGCGTGACCTCGATCGGAACGGAGCATCCCAACGCAGAAAATATTCCCCACGCCTCTCCTCTCACCCACACCATCTCCCGTAGCGATTCAATTCCCGGCTCAAGCACAAGCCCACCAAGCCATAGCCCTACCCTTAACACCCAGACATCAAGCATGAACAACAACTTTGGCGCACCGGGCTCCGGCGAGGGCTCAGGTCCGACCCTTTCTGGCCCGAGCCCAGCTGGTATGCACCGTGGGAGCATCAATGGCATTCCAGGCGGAAGCATGAACCCCCCAAGCACCCTCAACATTCAGAACAGTCGAAGCCCACAGAAAGAGAGCTATCTGAATAGGAGTGCAAGTATAGATGATCAGGAGACCGAGCGGGATATGGAGGACGGTGACAACAAGAACACTCAGGGTATCAGTCCACCACCCAGTACTGAAGGTATCCCTATACGAAGATAGAGCTCGCCTGGTTGACCAACGAGAAGACCACCCGCGAATGTACGATGCAACGACGCCCGATCTACGAAACGAAAAGAGCCTGTGGGGATGAGATGCTATTTGTCGGAGAGAACCAGGAACCAACACAGAGAACGATTGTTTTCCTTTTCACTATAGGGGCCCGCTTCCGTAACTGGTATATTGTGATCAAAAGGTTAGTGCATGCTACAAGGGGAGCAGCAAATCGAATATCGCGCTCATCTGCTGTCGAACGCGCTGCTCAAGATGCTACACCAACAGAGTTATGTCGCATCCCAAGAGCAGACACATCAACATTGGGCGTGAGGAGTTGGTGCTAAGATTCATCAGCCGCGGTCTGTACTTTGCTTCTACTATTCGCAATGAAAGTGTTGCATAGAGTTTCAAATCTCAACGAGTGCTCGATAGCAACCAGTTGTCCTGCTTGATATAGCAAGAATGATGTCTTGGAACTTTTTTGATTTTTTCTGCCTTTTGGTTGGAATATTAATGGCTGTTAAGGTCTGTCTGGTGGACTATCCACTGCCCGTGGCCCTCTGCATATCCTCGGGAAGAGATTGGCCACACTTCCATGTACTGAAGCTGTCTTCGAGCGCGTCTTCGGCCGTCTCTTCAGCCGTATCGTCATCCGTCCAAGGGAGTCTTTGGGCATCCCTATGCAATTTGCGCCTCAGCCTTGCGCTTACTTCGAGTCTGCCCGTTTCTTTGAGGGCAGAGTATCGAGACTATATCGTGACCTAACGCCAACGTCCCACTTAGTTGTCAGAACCTTCGTTCCACAGGATAGACCGTCTCGCTCCATTGGTCGTACTCTAATTTCGCCGATGCCCCAGGCTATGTACGATGCCTCATCGTGGTATTATTGCAGGTGTGTTGCCACCATAGTGGCCGATATGAATTCGTGGCCAGTAGTGGCACCATGCTCAATCGTTCTGCGTAGGCTGAGCCTCTTAGTCAGATGAGAAATCTTTGACATCCCACATCTTGGTCACAGCCCCTTTCGTAGCATTTTCCAAGCGGGCTGCAAGTGTAAAATTCTTGTCTCAATCGACCTTCCAGTGCGCTCCTCCAATATCATCCGAGTCCTCTCCCAGCCATAGCTCTACTGCGTATAGCGCCATGGTACCAACAAGATTGATCCATTTCCAAACATTGCCGTCCATGGCTGGTTGGCCATTACCGCTCCACCAGGATGAAATTGTCTCGGTGAGGCCAGGGGCATAGCCGCCCATTGTTGTTGCAAAGTGCTGCATCAGCAGGCTAGTATAGACTGCGATCAGAATGCTAGGGGAAAACCAGGACAAGAAAGCGAGGAATTGATTGCCAGCATGGGTGTCTTCTAAGGTCGGTTCGATGCTCAGGCCACGCGCCCCCGATTCATTGATAGCTGGAATGATTCTCGTCGAAGCGTAGAAGACGAACAGTCGATAGCCGAGGGACACCAATACCGAGGGCGTCACCGCTTTGAACGCCGCAGCAGTGAATTGCAAGGTGTCGACTATGCCGCCCGGCAGAGCTGACAATGCGTGCATGATCGCCGAATAGGACGACATGATTATAGGTGGGAATGGTGGGAAATCTGGGGCTGGTGGGGCGGTGGCCTGCTCCGGATCATTTGGCTTGTAGTCGGTGAAAATCTGGTAGATGCAAAGGACGATGTAAGCGAACAGGAGAGAAGACTCGACAGCTGTTCCTCGTCCAGACACTACACCATAGGCGCAAAGGAAGATGGCGGAAGCAATTGCAATGCCAATCAAGGTCGAATCTAGGTGGTCGACGTCGGGGAATTGTAAGACCCTCCATAAGAAGTAGACGGAGCTCGACGTGGTTGCTGCGGCAGACACAATGAGAGTAAGCATCCAAGCATCACTTCTTTCGCTTCGATTGACCAGCCATTTGGTCAGTTGGCCGGTCGCTTGTATGACGAGCAGACTGCAGAAGCCTTCGAGCAGTTGAAAGACAGGGGAAGACCAGCGCAAGACCTTGTCCCAGCTTCCAATGGCAACAGTTTCCGCGACGCCTCCCTGACCAAACAACCAATTCCAGGTCGGAGTGTTTTCGTGATGCAGCTCTTTCTTTAGGTTGAATGTTCGCTCGACCCAACTTGTGCCAGTCTCGCCGTCAAGCGAGAACTTGCCTAGTGCCCAGATTGACAGGCCAGGAATTATGACCCATTGTGCGACCCTAGCAAGATTGACCAGAGCCTTCCGAAAGCGCGACCGTTTGGGGGTGGCAACACGGAACAGCGACAAGACGAAGTAAAAGGAGGATAGCGAGAGACTGTATGCTAGGCCAGCATCGCGACCACCGATGTCGAAGGTGAGTGGAATGAAGAGGATAATGAGGGCAAGGAAGAGCGTGGACGAGAGGGCTCGGATGAGCATGAGGACAGTGAGAGCGCCCGCGCCTCGGTAAAGGCACAGGCTGAGGTGGTGTTCGAACTATATTCTTTGGAGGGTCGAGCTGTTGTGGCTGTAACAATATATGCTATCGTGCAGCAGCCGCCATGTGTGGCAGGTTCGATCGGCTTTGGTGGGTTTGGGCAGGAATATTATCACATGTCAATTTGACCACTCTTTTCTCGCGAACAACAATTTGGCAGTGCACGAGTTGAGAGGAACGACGGAGCGAATTCCCAGGGCTGCCAGGGAGAAGAGCTACGACGTCAACGGAGCAGGCACTTCGTGCAGGTTTGTTGCAGGCAATGCAGGTAATAACTTGAACCTGAAGCAGGGTTGTCGCGTGCCTGGGTGGACGTGTGATTGTGGTTCGTGGGAAAGACCCTGGACAGAACGAGCATGCAGATGGCGGTGGTCGTAATGACGAGCGATCGGGTCCGTCTGTACGACTGACGACCAGGAACAGATCTTGGAGGCACCTGGAGGTTCGAATGTTTCCCTCGTCGCGCTCGTCAAGAAAGAGACGACGCCCAATCTACCGTACAACCATAGGTACTTCACCGCTTGGTACTTGTTGGCATCAAATCTTAAGGGCCACTCCACTTGAGATTGACTCCTACCTAGGCCTCGCTTGTCGCCGATGACCTAATCGCAGATCAAGCGAGCGAAGTGTGGCGAGTGTGAGGACAGAATGGACAGCGTGTTGGTAGCCTCGCCGTTTGTAATTTTCACAGCCTTGCCTCTGGTACACTGAGAAGCATGTGATCTGTTTGTCGAAGCAAAATCGAGTTTCTACGAGCAGCCTTGTATCGATGCTTAGATTGTTCAGGACTATGGCCACAGAAGTCGCAGCGAAGAGACTCAAGATGGACACAATGCAAATCGGTACCCACAATGGCCACTTCCATGCCGACGAGGCCCTGGCAGTGTACATGCTGCGCATGCTGCCCCAGTATGCTTCCGCCTCTCTCGTCCGCACCAGAGACCCTGCTCTGCTAGACACTTGCCATACCGTTGTTGACGTTGGCGGAGTATACGACGACTCAAAGAAGAGGTACGACCATCACCAACGCGAGTTCACCAACACATTCCCTGAGCACAAGACGAAACTCTCCTCCGCCGGACTGGTCTACATGCACTATGGCAAAGTAATCATCTCTCAGCACACTCAGCTCCCCATCGATCACCCAGATGTCGAACTCCTTTACCAGAAGCTATACGACGACTTTGTTGAGGCTATAGATGCAAACGACAACGGTATCTCCAAGTATAACTCAAACAAGTTAGAGGAGGCAGGCATCGAAGAGAACTTCAAAAGCGGTGGCATCACCTTGCCTGCTTTAGTGGGCGACCTCAACCACGAAGACCCGCTCAACCCAGGTATCTCTCGAGCCACCACCGACAACCCGCAGGCCGAGGAAGACTATCGTTTTAGCCAAGCTTCGTCCCTCATGGGAAATGCCTTCTTAAGAAAGCTACATGGTGCTGCTACTGCTTGGCTTCCTGCCAGATCAGTGGTTAAGACATCTTTCGAGCAGCGAGGGACACAGCACGAGTCGGGTCAATTACTGGTCCTGCCGCGAGCTGGCATTCCATGGAAGGAGCACTTGTACAACATCGAGCAAGAGGCAGGCCTTTCAGACGACAAGAAGATCTTGTTCGTCATCTATCCTGAAAAAGAGGAGCCTGGCTCAAAGTGGAGAATTCAGGCTGTTTCTAAGGACATGGCCAGCTTTGTCAACCGAAAATCCTTGCCCGAGCCCTGGCGCGGTGTTCGTGATGCTGAGCTCGATGCCTTGCTGGGAGCCGACGTAGAGGATGGCGCTGTCTTCGTGCATGCCGCTGGTTTCATCGGCGGCCACAAGACAGAGGCTGGAGTTCGGGCAATGGCTGCGAAGGCTCTGGCCAGCTGAGACTGAAAAGCAGGTCAGCGAGAGCGAACTGCTTGTCGCTACGCCACGAGACCTGGCAAAGCCTCGGGTCGAGGTCTCCTCGTCAAAATCTGGCCATTTTCTCGTAAAATGAAGAGGTTCAGTAAGACGACGAGTCGTTTCTTGCAGAGTCGTCCAGTCGGTGTTACTGGCAACGTCATTTGGACCTAGCAGAGTCGTGTCGTAGCCAGCATGATCACCAGAGCTGGGACAATGAAGTCTGCTGTACTGGACGTGTACCATCGTGTCAGTCAGATTTGGCAAGCGCTATCTGGATGTTGACGGTTTGATGATGGTGTGGCCTGGTCAAGGCTCAACCGTGTTCCTACATCACCGCTAACAGCAGTCAATATGCAAATCCCAACGGTGAGAAGTCGGTCTCGTCTTGCGTAAGATTGCTCTATACCACGGAATCTCGAGAAGGAAATCTAAAAGGTGGATCTGTGACTCATCCGATAAGGCTTCATCAACCGAACACCTGGCCCAGGGGAAGGGCGGGGGGTCTCAAGTTGTAAAACTTCATAAAGTGCGAAGTAGCCCTCAGCATAGCGATGCTCGTCGCCATGGACAACTACACGAGCACAGTGTTTTAGCCGACAACCGATCGCCCGTGCAGGGTCGAGATTGGCGGAGCTCGACCTGTGTAAACAAGGACAATGTTCCTGGCTAGATAGCTTGAGGACGATGAAAGACGGTACGTATCTTACCTGGTTCCCCGGGGCTGCTCCGTAGAAGGACCGCCACAACTTAGTTATAGGCTGCTCGAACACTGAAGACATGCATAATTCGCTTCTCGTTATATGCGACTCAGATTGACACCCCTTTCGAGACCAATGCGGCAATTTTGTCCCGAGCCGTGGCTCCTTCGCTCATCTACCTCGGCTTCCCCGGTTCACCGGAGCTCATTAACCCAGATCGAGGCCCCGCGCAATTGAAACAACATTCATTCGTCCAGCTTGAGAACCGACTCCTGACTGCAGCTTGAGTTGCACCTTGACCACGCCTGCCGCATCATCGTCGCTCCTTCCACATTGCTTCTCACCTTGTCAATTGCCGCACCACAACCACGCGCGCGATTTATTGACCGCCAGCAATGTCAGCTGAATCGAACACGACTGCGCCAGTTACCGCAAACCCAGCACTCCCGCCCACAGACTCGAAATCAAACTCGAGCGATCTCAGCTCCTCGAACCTCCCGGTCAACCCTGCGATGCCCGGCTCCGAGAAGGGTGGCTCCGGCCCCAAGAGACAGGTCGATGTGCCTTCAGTGCCCAATGAGGTCAAGTCGCTCTTAGACAGAGCCGACTCAACCCTCGTCCGCCTAAATAAACTCCTCAAGGCGCCCGGCGGTCTCGCCTCCTTCCTCAGCACAACAAACTACGCCCTCTACATCCTCGCCCACTTGCACACCACAGCCCCGACCCGCGCCCAGCTCCTGATCAAACTCAACTCCTTCCTCGGCCGAGCCGCTCCGAAAATCGCGCCTGGCGCCGTTGCCCCTTCCGCACCCACGTCCCCCATTCTTCCCCTCGCCCTCACCCTCGGCGACACCCGCACGACCCTGAGACTCACAGGCCTGATCCCACTCTACGTCCTCCTCAAATCACTCCTCAAATCCTCCGACCCAGACCGCGTCTCCTACACCATCAAGCTCGCCCAAGTGGTCTCCTATATCGTCTTCCAAGCACTCGAGAACGTCTTCCACCTCACCAACAAAACCGTCGTAAACGCCAACTGGACCAACGCCCGCTTCGCACGCGTCGGCGGCCACGCCAAGCTCATGACCTGGTCGTGTCGCGCCTGGCTGTGCGGAATCACGTGCGACTTCTTGCGCTTGTTCCGAGAGGCGCAGCTAGGCCGACAGACTGGGCGGTACGAGCGGATGAACGCGGACGAGAAGAGGGAAGCGGACAGGAAGTGGTGGAGCGAGTTCTTTGTTGCGGCGAGTTGGTATCCAATGGCCCTTCAATATGCTGTTGAGGGCGGCATCGGTCTGAACATGGGTATGATTGGGCTTTGCGGTGTCATGGCTAACCTGGGCAACTTTGCGAAGGCTTGGCAGGCAACGAAATGAGTCTGAATCGAAAGCGTCAGGTCGCGGGTGGCGTGTTGCTGCTCAGGAAGCTACCATCAAGTAAGTGCTGGTGCTGCTCGCAAGCACATTATGCCAGAAACCAAGACGACTCGAACCGCACCGCGACTCGATGTGTTTCGGATCTACCTTCCCTCGCAGAAAAGTCCGTGTCGTTGGTGTCAACGTGGTCCTGTTATATTCGAGCCCGCGATGCTGGCTGGCTCCCGCGGGGTATTCTGTATATTCAAGCGATTTATACCTGTGGGTTCCAAGCAACAAGCACATATCAAGCATACTTCCGCGAGTCACTTGTACAAGAACCATGCATGATCCTTACTTTTTGTTTCGCTAGTGCTTGCGCTGTAGCTGAATCCGCGCTTGCTCCGTTGCATTTCACGTGAATGCCATGTCATGCTGTGTGAGCAATTCGACGTAGGAATGCCCACCCAGAGATACTTCTGACTCTAGGCACTTGCATCTTGGGAAGTTCAAGTGGGTGGAATTTCCCCGTTGGCGAAAGTGTTCTCGCCATGGTTCTGGATGTGATGTTTCAATGTTGGAAGGGGCAGGAGCAGGAGCAGAAATACCCGAGAACGAAGGAATTCTGTCAAAAAGACATGAGCAGAACATGTGATTAGCTACAGCTATACTAGCCTTTGGGTATCATTCATAATGCCGCGAGACGCATCATCTCCGTCTCAGCCTACTTGACACTCTGTGTTTTTACAACCTTGGTATCGATACCATGGCCCCATCCCACAAACCGACAATCAGATTTATAGTAACAATCTTTCTTGTCCGGCTTGCTCTGCGGGCAGCGGTGACCATATATGCATGCTGAATCATCGCACTCGGTTTTGTAATAGCAGGGTGTCATGCGAGCTAGGGATGCCGTCAGTAACTAATGCTTCGAAAACCTTCAAGCTGAGCTTCACTCACCGACTTCCTTCAAAATATTTCTTTCGGCTGTTTTCAGGGGATAAGAATGCGAATGACCACAGTCGCCACTGCAAGCATTCTTTCCTTGTAGGTAGTAGATATTGCAAAGCTTCATCTTTTTTATGCGTTGGAGTTCCTGGTAAGGTATGGCATCGTCGACATTGTCAACGCGTTGGCCAAGCTTGTTTCTTGGGACGGCTGAAACAGCGGTCTTCGACGGTGGAGGAGTTAATGTCGAGATGGGCGTCGAGGTTCCCGACCTGGCATCTCCTGGCTTAGGCACAAATGGTTGCGCAGTCATTGCTGCCCATGTTAAGACCGGCGTGCTCGCGGCAGAGGCTTGAGCAGAATTGGGCGTCCGTGAACTGGTATTCGACTCGATCCGAGATAAGACTGGCGTGGCAACCTTTGCAGCTGGTGTTTTCGTCGCAAACGTGCCCATCTCTACCTTCGAAAGAAACTCATCCGCCTTGATACTCTGAATCTCATGATCGAATCGGTCGCATGGTTGCAGGCCTCTTGCTTCGAGCAAAGTAACTCGTTCATGTACAGCAACGTCCGGCGTTTCGTCCAGTAGGGCATTGAGCTCGTCCTTCGCAAGCGCAGCAAGGAAGATTTGATGACAATGAACGTTGATGTAGTCGTGCCTATAACTTTCCTGAATTTTCTTGATTGTTCTGCCCTTCATACAGCCTGTGTCAATCACGTCAAAAACCATATCTGAATCGAGCAAGCCTTGCAAAAAGTTCTCGTAGGCGGCTGGTGTCTGGATGATCTTCTGGCGAGCTAATGCGTCGACCAAGGCTTTGACGTTCATAAATAGCTTGACATGAATATTGACAGTCGTCAGGTGAGGCAGACCGTCGACAGCAAAGGTCTTTATAGTCTTTGCGAGCGACTGAGCTGCACTCATTCCTCCAGTTTCACCTCTGCTCACAAGCTCTTTCGAAAAGGTGAGAGAATCCCCATCGATCAATACTGTGACATAGCTGTTGCGGTCGAGAAGGCTGCGCATGCCGTTCATTTCTTGCTGTAAGTTCTCTTCGTTCTCTTTCGTTTCAGTCCAGAGTTTTGCCTCGTTGTCATACTCGAGACGCAACTGCTGGAGGTGTTGTTGGCTACTTTCGAGCTGGCGTATAAGATCCTTCTAGATGTCAGTATCGGGAGAGCAGTGAATAGGAATGTACTGACATCAATGAGGTTGTTTTTCTCGTCTTCCAGATGCTTCAACCGAAGGCTTCGTTCGCGAAAACTGGTCTGAGGCATGATAGGCTGCATATCTCCAATCGGTCGCACCTACGGTCACGAAGAAGTTTTAGCAGGCTGTGAGTAAAAATGCCAGAGAAGTGAAGGATATGACGAAGTGCAATAGCACTTCAATTCAATGTGGTTGCGGCCTGCCTACCTTGTTTACTTCGTATTTGACTGGGCCAAAATCTGGACTACTGTCGTGAAATAGTGACTGCATTTTGACCGACGTGTTGCGCGAGGGAGAGGCAAAAGGATCGATGCGCGCCATGGATGGCATATCCTGATGGTCTTGACAGTGAAGTGAGGAATGAGGAATGCAAACGTGGCGACGGGAGACGTTTGAGGTGCAGTGCTTTAACGATAATTGTACGTGACCGTGAAAGGTATTCAATTACGATGTACTGACATGTGTACGGATGGTTCAATTGCGATACTGAGGAAGGCGTGAAGGGACGTACTCTCATCACACGCAGTCGAGCAAGCTGTCAAGCAAATTCAACCAGAGCGGTTTGCAGAAAGACCTCTGCATCGCATGGAATTTTGGCTGCGCGTGTCTAGAAATCTAGAGCCACCGCGCGTAGAACCATGTCATTGTGGGGTGCAACTAGGCCTAGCGCGTAGCTGAACGGCCTCTAAGCCTAAGCATGCTAAACGCTAAACCATGCCCCTTCCTCAAGCGAGCAGGTAAAGCATAAGGAGGCAATGTCTGCACTAGTGAAGGTGTGAGGCACTCGGGAGACCTTCCTCACATCAGCCCACCTAACAGACAAGCTGTTCTTCTGGGTGGTTGGAGTCCCTGACTTGTGCCGCACTATGATGTCTGTAAGCATTTCCTTTCCCACATTGCTGTAGACAATCAAACATCACCCTCACAGCATCATCCTCCAACATCACTTTCTCCTGCTCATTCGTAACAATTATTCTTTGCCGTCATGGGTCGACTAATGGACCTCGCGCTCCTCGTGCTGTCTCTCCAGACCGCCTGTGTCTTTGGTCAAGCTGCGCCTGCGGTACGCTCCGTGATATGGTATAGACGCCCGAGTTTCATGCTAACGTGTGCCGCAGGGTTTTGAGGAAGAGATTGAGGACCCCGGAAAGACGGCCGCCATCAATGTTCAGGTCAATGCTCACTTTCCTGATGCTGAGATCTTTGGCATCAAGCTTGTGAATGGTAAACCAACCACTATCTCCGTGTCTGTCAGCAACCACGAACCCGAGCCCGTCTCTGTGCAGTTCGTGGGCGGCAGCCTTTGGACCCTCGACTTCGAATCATCTCCATCTCGAATTGTACGCAATCTTACCACGAAGCAATATGGGGTCCAAGTTCCTCCTGGTGAAAGCGAGAACCTACCATATGTCTTCAAGACGAACTTGCACCCTCAAGAGCTTCGGCTGAACTTGGCGGCTGTTGTCGCCAAGGGTAACACCTTCTACACGCAACAGGCCTTCAATAGCACCGTTCAGATCCTCGAGCCTGAATCTAGCCTTTTTGACCCTCAAATGTACGATCTCCCCATATCCGACGGTATGCAAGCTAACATTGACTAGCATTTTCCTGTACCTCTTCCTCCTTGCGTGCACTGCTGGTGTTGGCTACTTCTTCTACAATATATGGATTGTCCCATACTTCCCACAGAAGAAGCGAGGCGGTAAGGGCGTACGAGCTCCTGTCAAGAAGGTCGATGTCGGAAGCGAGAAGCCAGATACCGACGGCCCGGCTGTTGCGACTGGAGCCAAGTCGTACGCTGAAGACTGGATCCCGAGCCACCACTTGCAACGACCAGAAGCTCGCCGTGTCAAGAGCGGTGGAAGACCAAAGAGCAGGCAAGCATAGGAAGCTGCTTAAAGCGGGCTGATTTCTTTGATATGGTTGATGGGTGATTTTGCGTATATCCATCTTTCTGGATTACCCGAACCAAACTTCCTACATCAGATCTGCTACCATCGATATGCAGCTAATTGTTGCCATATTAGCCTGTAAGGTCATGGAAATGCTGCAAGCCTCAGCAGAACAAAGGCTATCACCAGCGTTTACGTCTGTCGCCAGTCTCGCAGGAGGCCAGACCCCAGACACAGCAGCCGCCTCGGCCGAGTTGGTTACCGGTATGGGGCAACAATGTAAATACTTTAGACCCCAAAGCCATTTGCTCAGCAAAGCATGTTTGGCACAGCATGATGCATCGATATGCAATCGGTCCAGCCACTTGCTGCTCTCATGATCGATTTACTGTTGCATTATCCTTTACTCAGCATTGCTTCTCGTAACTATATCCTGTAGTGTATGGAAAAAGCTTCTCACCATTACGCCATATAAAAACCACTTAGCAAGGTTCCATCACCACAAGTGCAACCAAGAATAAGACCATGAACACTCACTGGCCCGAGGCATGGGGTGGATAACCTTGGCACGGCGCGGAGGCCCTTGAGATGGGAGTTCGCCCCCAGGATTTGCGACATTCTTCGTCTCTCTAGCGCCCCCTGGTTGCAAACAGGTGTGGGTTTTAGTCAGGCGAATCGAGCCAGCGAGTATACTTCAAATTTGCGCCTATGCGACAAGACTCATCAGCACATTATCATGATGATTAAAAGGTAATATCTTACAAAAACGGCACGATGGGCCCTATCGAGATTGGAAAGCGACGAATATACATTTTGATAGCCGCTTGCGCCGCAACTTTTCTGCTGTACAATTTGCTATCGTATTCCTCCTACGGCGAGAATGGCCTTCGATACTCGGCTACGAAGCCCCGACCTGTACATCCACCAGAGCCGGTGATACCAGAAAACGAAGACTTCGAATGGAACGACCCCCTCCCTCCATTGCCAGAGAAGCCTACTGTTGCGCCTGTCGACCATGAAGATCGTCCCGAGCCCACATCGCGGCCCTCGACGCCGTCAGCAAGACCAGACGCACACCCTATCGCGGCATTGATGAAAGAGGCCGATGCGCGTTGGAGGGAATACGAGAGTTCAAGGTCGGTGTCTTTCCGACAGACGGTTGAAAAGTACCGGAACAAGTATGGTAGACATCCCCCACCTGGTTTCAAGGAATGGTACATGTATGCGCGCAGAAAGAATGTATGGAATATCGATGATTTCGATCACATTATGGACGACCTGCGACCCTTCTGGGCCCTCGAGCCAAAGGTAATGAGGACTCACACCGCGCACATGTGGGAGGTCGAGGGCCACGCAGTCGCAGGCATACACATTCGAAACAAGACCATTGCTCGTGTGCATAATGGCAGTTGGAGGTCTGAGACGATGGAAGAGGTCATCAATCTATTTGTCGAACACCTGCCAGACGTGGATATAATGATGAACCGACTGGATCAACCACGACTATTGGTCCCTTGGGAAGACCTACAGAAGTATCTGAAAACCGAGTTAGAAACGAGGGCAATGCCTCCTCAGGTCGACTACAACTTCACTTCAGGCCAAGACCGCCTGACCAACCTTGGTCTCGAGCTCGGTCAGCTTGACGAGTCCGAAGAACGTTACGACGCGGAATGGTTCGGTTATCCAGGCAAGCAGTACATGGACATCGCCAGCAAAGCGTGCCCACCTGAGTCGCCTGCAAGGTCGAACATGTCCATAGCCCAAGCAGATGCAATTTACAAGGAGCCATCCGCCGGCATCGTCAGCAACTTCAATCTCTCCTCAGACTTGTGCACTGTTGGGCCTACCGTTAAGAACCTACACGGCATGCTTTATTCATCATCCTCGATTACCGCCTCCCACAAGCTTGTCCCCATCTTCAGCGAGTGCAAAGTGAACGTGAACAACGATATCATGTTCCCAGCAAACATGTACTGGAAGCACGACGATAGGTACGACTATTCGCCGGACGAAGATGTTGCTTGGCGGGAGAAGGCAGACACCATGATCTGGCGTGGGGTCACGTCAGGTGGAGTGCAGATTGACTCCAACTGGCAGACGATGCACCGGCAGCGTCTGGTGCAGCTCATGAACGGCACGTATATGGCTCTGGAGAATCAGACCGTGGCTGTTCTGACGCAAGATCCGAGCAACGGCGGCTCACAAGGCTTTAGCCCTTTCACAGACCTAGGGCTTCCTTCTACACCACCTGTGACGTATCACAACACCACCTTCCATCCCGGCGTCTTCGCCGATAAGATCTCTGACATTGGCTTTGTAGAATCGTGGGGATGCGTGCCCGATTGCAATTTCTACAACGACGTCTTCTCAATGAAGCCGCAGACGTCACTCACCTCCCAGTTTCGTTCCAAATATCTCATTGATGTTGACGGCCATTCCTTCAGCGGCCGCTGGCATGCCTTTCTACTCAGCAAAAGTCTAGGGTTCAAGGCCACAATCTTCCGAGAGTGGCATGATAGCAGGCTGTTTGCGTGGCGTCATTTTGTCCCGGTGGACAACAGATACGACGATCTGTACAGTCTGTTGACTTACTTTGTGGGTTATGGCAACCCTCCGAACCGCGACACTGCTGCTTCCGAATCCTTGAGCAGCGGTAACGATGACTTATTCATTTCCCCACATCAAGAAGAAGCTAAGCGCCTTGCGAGACAGGGCAGAGAATGGGCAAACAAAGTGCTCAGAAGAGACGACATTGAGGTGTACTGGTTCCGCTTGTTGCTTGAGTATGCACGTGTGATGGACGATAACCGAGACAGAATCGGTTATAGCGGCGACGGAAGCGAGCTAGACCGATTTGATGCGGGTGAAGCGTTCGCTGAAGGCAACGGAGAGACGGGGCCGACCTGGGGCATTGGCGGCTGGTTTGGAGGTGCTGCTGGTCCTGGGAGTGCAGAACCTAATCACGGCGTTGGCGTTTAGTGAGCCCTTCTGATATACGGCATGTTTGGAAACTCTGTTTCAGATACTTTGGGGACTGGGTCGACGGTGGATATCCTTATGGCTTTATACGTATGAACCATGTCTCAATTCCAGCCTTTACACCTGATTATCATTTACTTCGTGCTCCCGAGCTTCAATGAGCCCAACAAGTCACTCCTGCTCCCAAGGGTATCCTTCTGAAGTCTTACGTCGACCCAGCCGATACATTGTGAAGCGGCAGTAGCCATCTACCACGAGAAGGTCCCTACGGGCGGTCCTTGGCATCATGACAATGCGAATATCTGGTTTCCTGTGCTACTCCATTGTGCAAGTGATTCACTGCTGAAACGAGTGGTTATGCCGGATCATGCGGCATACGAAGCGACTGAGCCTGTTAGTTGGCAAGAGGCCATGATATATCCCTGGCCATTGGAACTATTATCCTGTTCTGGGAAAGTTTATCACCATGTCACCTTTGTCACCTTACTAGCTTTGGGAACCTGGAATGTCGGAGTTTGAGAAGGAAAGGTGAAGGTGTGACGAGAGGCATGGCAGGTTTGTGAGAGCAGATTACGAACATCATTCTTGGCTCTTTGACAAGATGTTTGACACAGTATACAAGGATTTAAAAAGGCAAGGTAGGAAGTCGTGGCCGTGGTTCGTGCACGCCTCCTATGAGTGCGCTTGTCATTCCTACGAGAGTGACCGTAGGGAGCGGCTGCAAGGTTGCGCCGCCTCAAAGATGGTGTGTCCAGTGATTCTTACTACGTCGCATCAACGTTCCTACAGAGTACAAAACTTCATCGACGAGTCCTTCATCAGCCGGCATGCGATATCGACGTCGAGGGACGATCTAGCAAGTGGCTTCGTGAGGCAATCGTCAATTGCGCGGCGCTTCTAGACGAGCACGGCTTTCGCAGAAGGCCTCCATCGTCAGCATCTCCGTCTAAGATCGTGAACAATCCGTCTTCGGACACTGACGGTCAAAGATACCGCCTAGTCCGTCGAACGCGTTACTCGCCTACGATTTGCCTACAGACCTCTTTGACCTCGTCAGAATAATTATATGGCCCTCCCATCATAGCCTGCTGACTCGGCGTCCGCACAATATTCGCAGCCATGATATTCCGACTAATACAATCACCAAACTTCTGCTTGTCTAGCGTAGGCCACTTGTCTTTATCAAAACTCTCGTCTCGCCCCTTCACCTCTTCGAACTTCGCAGCCATGTCCTTCAAATGCTGTTCCCGCTCCATACCATGGAAAGACTCAAGGTCGGCCGAGAGCTCCGCGTACTTCTGCGGAGCAAGAAGAGGAGTCCAGTACTCGCGAAACGTGCGAGAGACGAAATCGGAGAGATACATCAACCCGCTTGCTGACTGTGGGATCGACCGGAGATTCTTGCGGAAATTCGGGTCGTGCGACAGAGCTTTGAGAAAATCAACCGTTTGTCTCGCGTTCTTGAGAAGATCTTCCTGTGCCGCGACAGGTGGTTCCGCGGCATTATTTCCTGCGCAGACTTTCCTGTGATTCTTCCAGCCCTCTTTTTGGCAGTCCCTGCTGCAGTAAGCCTGAGTGTGGCACTTTGCGCATGCCTTCAATGGTTCTGAAAGCTCAGACTGCTTCTTCCCGCAGTGAGCGCACTGCCGTTCTGGTGCTGCTGAGTCAGCCATTTTGCGCTCGTATGACGGTCAGTCGCTCGAGCTCAGTGAACTGTATGGATATTCGGAACTAAATAAGAAGGTCTGGATGAGGGGCAAAGAGACGCATTCGAAACATCGGTGGTTTGTGACGTCCCTCTGGCCGACGGCGCGTCGAGCCACGACGCGGTATCACGGGCGTATTGCGGGGAAGCATCACGCTTGTCTAACGGCGGCCGTTGTGGTCCTGCCATGGAGCTTAGAGTTCAACAGCTTTTTACACCTTTTGTCCCATGTGTAGCTTCTAAGCATTCTATTAGGTATTATTTCGCTAAACGGGCAGCTTTTTTCTTTGGTAGATTTCGAAGCAGGCGTTCGATATTTGAGTACGATAGGCGAAGTTCACTTTGCGGCCTTGGCGGTACGAAGGTCTTGATATCACCCCTATATACTGTAGATTCGAAAGCATCACAAGCGGCCCTACAACAGCAGCTAGATACCCTCTGACTACATCCTCGTTCCAATCGCAAACGTTCCCATCAACGGCACTTTCTCACCATCACAATTTAATCTGATCAAAGCTCGTGACAACCTCATACTCCTCCCGTTCACGTCCTGCCAGCTCCGCATTCCCAGGTCTATCAACCACGATGGCCTTCATCCCCGCCTCGAGCGCAGCGCTGACCTCCCTCACGTTATCGCTCAGGAAGAGCACTTTCCCAGCCTCAGTGCCCAAACCGTGTGCAATCGTCTCGTAGCTAGCCCGCTCCGTCTTCGGCCCTGCATTCGTCGTGTCGAACCACATCTGGATTGCATCCGTCCTGTCAACAGTCGTAGTCGCAGACGCGTTTTGACCTTCGGAAGAAGTGTGTGGGGAAGCACCCGTCGTATCTCTGATATGGCCGAACAGCAACTTCTGCGCGAACACGCTGCCGGACGAGTAGATGCTGCAGTCGACGCCCTTTTGGCGCCACGTCGCCATTGCGGGCAGGACGTCGTCGAATAGTGGTGTGCTGAACGCGCCGGTCTTGTAGCCTGTTTCCCAGAGGTAGCCTGGGTTTTTGAATGCCGTGGTCAGTTCAGTTGTTCGGTCGGTTGATGCTTATCATGCGATGCAGAGGTCGAGCAGAGTAGGAGACGGAGAGAAGGACGCAATGGAATGGAACGGAACATACCTTGCAGATTCTTCAGGTAGGCAACCTTGACGTCTCGTGCTGTGAGGTCTCGGACATGTGACTCGAGGGCTTCAGGCGATGATCTGGCGGGCTCGGGGAACGCATCGCGGTATGGGGTAAAGGACGGGTCGTTCCATTGTTTGTGGAGGATTTCCGGAAGGGCATTGAGGGCGTAGGGAAACTGAGCGGGTGTGAGTGTGAGTGCTCGAGTTTAGTGCTGTGGGAGGGGAGGCTATTACGAGTGTTCCTTTTACAAAGTCAATGGGGCATATAGTGCCTTCTGGTACGAGTTAGGTCTCGGCTGTCTTCGGCTCTAAAAGAGCATGAACGTTGTCTTACCGATGTCAAGTAAGACTGTAGAGATATTGTCTAGTTGCTGCGTCATGGTTGTTTTCTTTAGCTCCTAGAAGTGGTATGTAGACGCACAATTATTCACGTGTAACAAATTTTGTCTGTTTCGAGAAACAATTTTACGACATTCTCTCATCCTACTGATGTGCAGATATCATGACGGTTACTACTACGTTAGGTAACCTTTGTCAACCAACTCTATTCTATCTTATCGAACCACACCATCTTCATCTGCCAATCCTCTAAGGGCAGATCTTTGACATCCTCTACCCTCGTGGTAGCCTCAGTGGATTCGGTGTTAGCTAGAACCATCCCTAGTCGTTTCTTTCCGTTCGAGAGGTGTTCAAAGCAAGCACCACAAGGGATAGTCTGCATCGTCTGTAACAGCGCTTCTTGTTTGAAAGGACATTTGGCGTCATCTACTTTACCATGGCCTGTCGGAAGCCCTGGGACATAGTCGTGAGTAAGACTACCGTGCTGCCAAAGTTTTTCCAAGGTCAAGAATGTGTGATCGTCTGTTTGTACTGACTTTGCAGCATGCGGCGGAGGGTGCAGTAGGATCGAAGTCTTCCAAGTTCTCACGCCCTGAAGAGCGGCATGCATGACAAAGTTAGAGTCACAACCAACCGGCTCATAGTTCTGATCGGACCTGATGATTCGTGCGTCGTGCAACGTGGCGTCTTTGGAACGCAGTGATGCAGAGCTCGGAGCGACGCTGACTTCGATCTGGCCATAAGCTCCGTGCGTATACATGCCGCACATACTTTGGGCATCGAAGTGCTCTGGCATCGCGCTCCGAGAGCCTTCTCTGACATCGCTTGTGCACTGCGGCGCTGCAGTGATGCTAGGTGCTGCCACTTCTACTGCACCTTCTCGGTTCTTGCCGGTGAGCTCTAGGTCAGAGGCCGAGTCCTCCTTCTTAGGAGCGAACTTCCCTTCACATCTTCTTTCGTCTTTCACAACTCCGATCTTCTTTCCGATCAGCTCTCTACCGACTTGCTCCGCGAGTTTGTTCCCTCCCATCTGCGTGTTTGCTGCGACGACCACACCCAATTTGTGCTTCGGCAAGAGGAACACATGAGCCCCGAACCCAGGAATGCCTCCGGAGTGGTGCAAAATGGTCTCACCGGGGTACATGTAGTTTGTACCAACAACCCAGCCCAGCGCGTATAGTTCAGGACTTATGTTTGGATAATCAGGTGATGGGTTCACGTCTGGAAAGAAGTTCGTGGACGGGAGCATGATCGTGCGGGGGGTCGTGAGATCTGTCCATAGCTCGTGAGAAAGGACCACGTTTTCATTCGCTTTCGTATCCCCTTCCTGCTTTGGTAGATACGATGCTTGCAGAAGCGCCGAAACCCACTTGCTGTAGTCGTTTACGGACGACACAATATCACCAGCGGGGCCACCAACACTCAGGTCATCGTAACCGTCACAAACATAGTGCCCCTTGCCAGAAGTGCTTCCGCCATTACTTGCCGGCAGGCCTTCGCTATCATCATCCTTAGTCCAGTAGTAGCCTCGTGCAAGGATCTGCTTCTTGGTCTGAATGTCTTTGCAAGCCGGAGCGGTCGAGTCGAGGCCAAGGAAAGTATTGTGCATACCTAGAGGAACCCAAAGACGATCCCGCGCTATCTCGTCGAGGCGTTTATCTTCAAGCTTCTCCATAACCTGACCGGTCACGGCGAACATGGCGTTGCAGTACTGAAACTTCGATCGGAACGGCACATATAGAGGTCCTAAATGCCGGAGAGAGGTTGTGAGATCTTTGTAATTCGTTCCGAGCCATGGACCATAATTGAAATCATGCCCTGATAAGCTCGATCGGTGTGATAGGGCGTCTTCGATGGTAACGTGCTGGGTGATGTATTCGTCGCCCAGATCAAAATCATCGCCCAGTATCGCCTTGATAGGTGTGGACCACTTGATCTTGTCACTATGTTTGGGTGATGGTTGGCATGGCCTCACGTTTCTCTTCTCGTCCATCAAGATCAGACCCATCACTGCTGCAGTGTGTGCCTTGCAAGTGCTGGCCATGCGATAGAGGGTGTCGGCTGTTGCTGGTACGTCTGGTAATAGCGCTAAGCCGTACCCAGAACTCTCCGTCATGTCATCATCGACGACGGCGACGCTCATGCCAGGGACGTGATACTTGTGCAGAAGGCTCACCATCCACTCCAGGAAATCGTTATCGAGGTATTTTCCGCCATCTGGAGCAGGATCTGCTATACCAGGTGTGTTGGTTGTCATGGTTGCAATGATGTGTTAGTGCTCGCTGTTGCCGCAGATCTCTCTTCATTGGCTACGTGTTACAGACTGTCTTGCAGTGCAGGCGTATAGCCAAGTAGTAAGGCATCAGCTCTCTATTGACCTGTTCTATTCGTGCTTAGGATAGACAAAGATTAGGATTGGTAAAGCTCAATGCACGTCATGGATTCTCAATGCAACTGCTAGATGGTTAGAAAATGCCGAGCGATCGATGAGGAGAGAGTTGCCTCATGTCTGGCGTCTTCGCTGAGGCCTCATATATCCTTGTAGGAAAGGGTCAGTACCGCATGGTTCGGCACGAGATGCTCCAAACCAAGCTTCATGATGTCCTCTTGATTAGGCACACTGGAAACGACGAATAGCGGCTTTGAGCCCAGAATCAGCCCATCTCTAACATGTCCATAGCACTGTCAGTTGAAAGTTAATGAGTTATGTGATTCGCCCAGCTTCAAGACCCTGCGCGCCGCAAATAGAAACAGGTTGTCTATTACTCTGCTCAGCTCTAAGAGCATAGCTCACTGCAACTCCTGCTACGATTGTCCAGGATGTTGACGTGAACTCAAATAGTCCGAGAATGGTTGCCTGGTGGCCTGCGATGGCAGTCTTAGCGTAGGCGCCAGTTGCAAGATCCAACCTTCTCTCCTAACTAGCTTAGCTACCTTAGGTGGCCAGAGCATTCAGGACAAAGACGGGACTCACGATTTGAATCTCTCTTCCGGATCATTCATTGTGTAGAGACCGGTCTCGATATCCAGCCATTGGAACTGGGCTCTCGACAGGACTGTTACCGACGATCCACTACTCCTGGTCAAAGATAGCACTACATAACTTAGTTGTAAGAAAAATGGCAGTTGCCGGAGTAGTTAGCATAGCCTAGAGTGTGGTCAGTCCAGTGCCAAAATTCACGCCTGAGGCATCAAGAACTCACTGGTCACCTCATCCTCGAATAATACCCTGTCACCACGTAATTGCTCGTAATCAAGCCCGTATCTCATCTCCAGGTGCCTTTTCAAGCATGTCGAAGTCTGGCGCAGAGCCTGGAACTTCACCAGGGTTCAAACCTAAGAACATTGTGTTCTTCCACCCAGATCTTGGAATTGGTGGGGCAGAACGCCTGATCGTTGACGCCGCAGTCGGCCTACAAGATCTCGGCCATAAGGTCACAGTCTTCACATCGCATCGCGATCCCCGGCATTGCTTCGAAGAAGCCCGAGATGGTATGTCCGTAATGTCACACACGGTAATTGAGCTAAGAAGTTGACAGGGTGATGTATCACAGGCACCCTAGATGTTCGAGTTCGAGGCAACACGATCTTCCCTGCCACAGTCCTGAATCGTTTCCATATCCTGCTTGCTATACTGCGGCAGATACACCTGGTCCTTGCGGTTGGTCTGTTTAGCGATGAGCTGTACGGTCTCAGGCCCGATGTTTTCGTGGTCGACCAGCTGAGTGCGTGCGTTCCATTACTGCGATGGCTGTACCCCAAAAGGCAGCGGACGCTGTTTTACTGCCACTTCCCCGACCAGTTACTGGCGAAGAGGGATGAGGGCGGACTACTCGGCATGATGAAACAGCTCTACAGATACCCGTTCGACTGGTTTGAAGGATGGAGCATGAACGCAAGCGATCAAATTGTGTGCAACAGTGACTTTTCGAAGAGTATGAGCCAGAACATGTTCCCGACCCTCGACAGGCAGTTCGGCGTGATATACCCCTGTGTTGATGCGAAGACGAGCGAGAACAAAGATTCAGAGAAGCTGTGGGGTGGAAGGTACAAAATCCTGCTCAGCATCAACCGGTTCGAGCGGAAGAAAGACATCGGCTTGGCAATAAGAGCATATTCAAGGGTGTCGGAGGATCAGCGAAAGAACTCAAGGCTCATTGTTGCCGGAGGGTACGATTTGCGAGTCCCAGAGAACGTCAGCTATCACAACGAGCTTGTACAGATAGCAGAAGAGGCAGGCCTGAAGCATGCAACGGCAAAAACTGTGCCTACAGCTCTGGCAGTACCCAAGGATATTCAGGTGCTGTTCTTACTATCTGTGCCAGAAGCATTCAAGGCGACACTACTGGAGAATGCGACGCTGCTGCTGTACACGCCAAAGAACGAGCATTTCGGGATCGTGCCGGTTGAGGCAATGAAATACGGCGTGCCTGTGCTAGCATCAAATACTGGCGGACCGCTTGAAACGATCTTGGACGGCAAGACTGGTTGGCTGAGAGATGTCGATAAAGACGAAGAATGGGCCTATATCATGAGGAAAGTGCTACATGCATTTTCCGATACGAGAAGGGCAGAGATGAGTGCAGCAGCGAGGAAGCGTGTACAAGAAAATTTCACGAAAGAGATCATGGCGGCACGACTGAACGGGGAAGTTACGAAGATGACCAAGGAGAAGAGGTTTCCGTTCATCGAGCGCGAGAGCGTGGCTATGGCTTTTGGTCTCGCAGGAACGTTCATTGCTGCGCTGCTAGCTATCGTGCTGAGGTCCGCGTTTGCCATGGATCCGAGAGCGACAGAGTTTATTCGTGTCGACAGGTCCAAAAGTGCAAGTGGTAGCTTCGCTATGCCAATCATGGGTGGCACATAGTGTAACGAGTTCCCAAATGTTATCCAATGTCCATACGTTGTCAACTCGACCAGCGACTATGCACAAAAGCCGGAAACGTGTAATGCTTGCAAGTGAATGAAGGTCTAGGCTCGATCGAAACCATGTTGACTCGGATGAGTAAAGTCCTGGAGAACAGCCAGCGCAGTCGACACGACCCGGCACTTGCTGGCGACCGAGCGCAGCAGCCACAGAGCGTCTTTGAGAGCGCCATGCAAATCGTAGAGCTGTTTCACGATCTCGCATGAAGTATCAACCAGAACTGCTGTAGATACTGTTGTGGACAGGGAGTCCATCGCATAGTCTGTGCCAGCGGCAATATATGCGATAGACTGTAGCATGAGTCTCCGCCCGGCAAACTGTATATTTTGCTTGATGATGACTGGTCCGTACTGGCAGGGAGATTACGTGGCTCGGCCTTCGGCGACCTCCACGATGTAAGCATTGTTACACCGCACGAGATCACGTTATGCTTCCAAGTTGTATCTCGGTACATTCGCTGACCAATTAAAGGAGATTCGAAGTTGGACATGAACGATTGGTGGAGGTCAGTCTTACAAACGTGACATCTAGAACGCTCTGTTACACATGCACGACCACAACCTGGTCATGCCTGAAGTCCTCAATATAACACTATATAGTCCGTCGTTATTCTCTAGTAGCTTCATCTATGGGTACGATGTGCGACTGAAATATCGGCGTCTCTGGTCTTCAATCCTATACTTACTTCGTTTCAAGGTGGGTAACCTGATCTTTCTCGCTCTCCTTAGAGAATGCCTGGTCCAGTGCTATTTCCTGCCCATTCTTCATCGAGCGCCAAAGTTCATTCGCCTTCTTGACTGGCGAGACACTTTTGTCCATGAAGCATAGGTCGATGCTCTCGAGCGTGAAGCCCGCAGTCTCAGGGAGCAGGAAGTACACCATGGGCACAAAGGCGAGATTAAAGACCGCGAAGATGATGTAGGTACGCCAACCAATACTCTCGATGGCAACCGGTACAATCTGAACGACGATGAAGGATGAGAGCCAGAGACAAGCCGTGGCGAGACCCTCGCCCTTTGCGCGGTGTGCGAGCGGCATGATCTCTGGGCCATAGACCTACGGGCACCGGGATGTCAGCCGTCATATTCCGATGGCAAGGAGACTCGAAGCTTACCCATATCCCACCCATGAAGCCCCAGGTGTAGAAGCTTTGATAGAGGAAGATCATGATCGTGGCGACAATGCCAGAAGTCTTAGTATTGATGGCGACCATAGCAGCTAGAATCGCCATGATGACCGCCATACCCACTGCAGTGAACATGAAAGAGACTCGTCGGCCTAGCTTCTCGATGGTGTACCAGGTACCAAACGACGAGATCAAGAACCAGATCTGCAGGAAGCCGGACATGAGTAGTGCCATGTGGTACGAGAAACCAACAGACTCTTGGAAGCTATAAGAAGCCAAGAAAAGAGTTGAATTAGCTACACGAAAATCCACTAAGAAACAGAGGGTAAGAATCCTCGTGACTTACATGACGGTAGTGTAGTAGCTCACCGGCGTACTACCACTCCACGCTTGACACGCGTTGATCAAACAGGCGAGGAGTACTCGACGTCTCGAGCAGACCCTGTCTTCTTTGAGAAGCTCTTTCCAGGAGCTCTGGCTGTGTTCAAGGGCGATAGCCTCGGTAGTTTCGGTAAAGATCTTATTGAATTGTGGTTCATCGACGGCGCCCTTGTGGGTCACGAGGAGGCGAATGATCTGGACGGCTTGCTCGTTGTACTCCTTCTGGAGAAGCCAGCGGGGAGCTGCGCACAGTCAGCACGCGGTGAGCAACGCGGGGCATACAGTTAGTTGTCAACAATTACATTCTGGCATGCAGAGCAGCATGATGGAGGTGAGGATGGCCAGCACAGCCTGGAAAGCGAACGGGAAGCGCCACGATATGCTGCTCTTATCGTTCATCATAGCGTAGTCGATCCAAAGAGCCAGTAACTAGTCAGTCAACATCAGCCCCCTCCCATAAAAGTCAACCAAGGCTTTCGACTCACTTGACCAAGAATTAAGAAGCTCAAGGCCGATGCGACCGCGAGTCCACGGATCTTGCTAGGGGTGACCTCGGCCTGCCACACGATGACATTGCTCACGATTAGCCCCAGACCGACGCCTGCAACGATGCGTCCAACAATCAGCTGCGAGACCTGGAAGCTGGAAGCTTGCAAGGCTGCCCCGAGGGATAGAACTAGCGAGCCCATGTGCGCAACGGTCTTGCGGCCCCAGCGACCGTTGAAAACCGCTGTCATTAGACAGCCGGCGAAGCAGCCGATCATGAAGATCGAAGTTACTGTGCCTTGCAGGCTAGAGCTCAAATGAAACTGCGACTGAAAGCTGTCCGCGGTGAGGAGTCCGCCAATGACACCGTCATCGTAGCCTAAGAAGAGTACTTAGCACATGGCTCTGGAGAGAGAATTGCGAGCTGGGGTATGAAGAGTGCAGTGTAGTGTGGTAACGCTTGATGGACATTGTAAGATACGCACCAAATAAGATAAACCCCATCCCAGCGGTGCAGGTAATACCTGCCAGGAGACCATCGCCCTTGAGACCAAAGTAGGGCATCGTGGCAATTTCAGGATCTATGCTCTTGATGGAAGGCAGATATGGAGGTATTCGGCCGGAGTACAGAAACACACTCTCTGTGTAAGTCAATGAATGTGAGGCATTGCCTCGTCTGACCTTCCAGCCTGCACATCTTATAAGGTCAGTATCCCCATGGGGTGTCTCCAACCATATCCCCCACCCACCCCACGAATTTATATGTACTTACCGGTACAGCTGCTAGCCTCGAAACCTAATATGTGGAGAGGTGGGAATCATCCATTTGGCGTGATAGACGCTTTCCAGCGGTTTCCCTACCCCTTGTAAATGGTGTATTCGTGCAACAGGGTCAAGCATGTCTCATCTCATCCGGTCGGTCTAATCCCGCCCGCTACAGAACCAGTCATCGTGTGCCATGTTATCAGAATGGCACTTAGTGACGGAAGCGCACGTTCTCAAGGCGTACATAAATGTATGCATGAAGCTGTGAACTACGCCTCTGAATCAGAGAGTTGGAGAGATGATGAGACAGAACTCATCCACAGCATTCTATTGCCGTATACATATGAAGCGAGCATTGAACCTCACGCGAGACTCGAAGCGTCGTCGACCCAGTCGATGGGTGCAGATCCCCCAAGCCTATTTGACTTCGTCAGCACGTCCAATACTCTTGGCTTGAACGCTGTTAATACGGTAGTGCACTGGACAGACAGTGTTGACCACAGCATCTACGCATTCGCTTGCAGTGCCCAGCCCCGCGACACCTTGAATTGAAGGAAACTTGTAGCGCAAGGGCTGCTCCAAGGCCCGACGGTGTCAAATCAGGTGGACGACTCGTATATGATTCAATTTGCGTGTGGACCGCGTTCTCTGTCCGGATGTGCCATTTGTCCGATGGTTTGGTGTGCAGCGGTAAAGGACGGCCACATTGCTTGTCGGGGTGGAGCGCGCTATGGAAAGTTTCCAAGGATCTGCATGTTGATCAGTAAGGGGGGTTGTTGTGGGGGACTCGAGCTAAGGTTGCCGGCGGTTTATATGAGATCCACCGGCTGGCCTTCTCATCCTCGGCAGTGAGCGGCTCATAGAATCTCTTCTCCCATTCTCTCGTGGCCCTAGCTTCAGCCAACGCCACCTCTCCTCTGTTTGCGCCACCAACTTCACCGCCTTGTGTAACTCCTTTCTCTCGATCAAATGTCCGGTTCGTGCTCAACTCATGGTGTCTACGCTCAACCGTCGCAGCGGCTTGTTCTGGCTCTCGGATGTTCCCATCGCGGCAGTCTGGATGTCATGGTCCTTCTTTGAGAGTCTATGTCAGCAGTAGCGAGATATTGGAAAGTGGATGTCGTGAGACGCGGTGACGTAACCCGTCAACGCGTTCCTCCTCGAGAAGGAGAAGTAGATTACACATTATACAATCGTTTATCTCGCACGAATTAGCCTTTTCTGCCTGTGATAGCGAATATCCGTGAGCCAAGCAGAAGTTATAGCTTAAGCGATGTAGAAGTGTATTATCATCTGTTTAGTAAGACTGCACGTAATACTACACTTTTAGTACAAGCTTAGATGCACGCGTAAAGTGCTCCGACACGCGCTTGCCAAGACTATTTACAGTTTGTCCCGTTGCGGCAGCATCGAACCGTGCTCTCCGTATGTAACCTTGAGACAATAATAACAACAACAACAACAATAACGGGATGGATGCCGTCTCATGCTTTATGAGCTCAAACTTGGATGATAGTGCTTGCTAAATGATGCGACTGTAAATATCAGGGAGAGTCGCCAGAGCCACAAGATGCCGGAGATTATCGAGTTGTCTTCTTCGCCACCAGCCTCACTGCCAGGAAGAACTCGGTCATCCGCGCTGACTGACCATGCGGCGCCGCCACAGCCTGCCAGCATATCAGATATCATTGCACCTCGTAAAGACATTGACATCGAGCAATTGAGCGATGGCGAGCTCGATGCAATGCTGATGAGCTCACCTGCAGGCAGAAAGCTGATAGCTAGATTGTCACAACACTCGTCACCTACCAAGCTACAGCCGATATCGTCTATCAAGAGCATCAAAGTTAGTGCGCACTTCGACGACAGTTTCTTCGACAACTTTGACGAGACAGAATTTCCGATTGAGCAGCCGGCTAAGAAGAGGAGACTCACTCCGCCTATGCTCAACGTGACTGCTAGCAATGCCGTAGCCTCGGAGGATGGGGTCTTCGATCTATCGTCGGACTTAGATATAGCTTCGGCGCCACAAAATCAGCGACTAGCAACAGGTACTAACGTTACGGTCTGTGATCTCGACAACGAGGAGGATGACGTTGCACTACCTAGCTTTTCTTCATCCGCCCCTGAGCCTCGCCGTGAGATGACAAAGAACTCATCGACACGAGAGAAAAATGACATCATCGAGATACCATCCGACGACGAAGGCCCGACGTACGATCCAATTCCGAGTTCTTCCCAGTCAGCTAGAGCAGCACCAGCTAGGGTGTTCTCGGATCGCACCCACAGCATTCTTGCAAACATGAAAGCGCCAAAAAGCCAATCACTAGCTCGACCAAGGTCAACAAGCATCACGGCGACTATGAAGCAATCAAAGTCAAAACAGATCTCGAAAGCAAAGAACGACGACCTTGATGATATAATCGACTCGTCTCAGCTAGGAGCTCCTTGTCAGGGTCCAGGAACAATTCCGGAGACAGCTAGCAAGAAGAAGATCTCAGCGAAGACTAGGAAGACCGCTGCGGAGAAAGAGGCTGAGCAAGAAGAAAAACGTTTGGCAAAAGAGAAACAGGCTCTTGAGAAACAGCTTGCCGCTGACAAGGCTGAGGTCAACAAGAGAAAGACCGACAGAAAGAAATCCGCCGAAGAGATGCTCGTATTCATGCCCGCGGTGTGCAGAGGGAAAGCATTGGGCAACCAGGTTGAGTTACATTTGAAAGAGGTCAATGTCAAAGTGAGCTTCTATAATGACGAGATCGACATGACGCAAGACGATGGACAAGCCAAGAACCTTGGGAAGATCATCAAATGGAAGCGACAAGTGAAGGCAACATATGATGAGATCAAAGAAGAATGGATGCCGCTAGGCCGAACAAAGATACAGCCAGAACAGCATATACTTGTTTATCTTACAGGAGAAGAGTTCTGCACTATCGCGGCAGCCGATCCCTACGGCCAGTCTGCTAATAACCCAGAACTATGGCCACCATCGGAGGAAAGCATGAAGGAGAGCTTAACCACATATATGGTGCTGCTAGGCTCACGACATCCCGGCTGTACTATCGTCATGCTCATCGAAGGCCTAGCATCCTTCATCAAGAGAATCGCAAACACTAAGAATAGGGAATACCAATCTGCGGTTAGATCGCAGAATCCTGCCCTTGACGATTCGGCTATATCCTCAGCTAGCACCCAGCCAACTTCGTCCAGTCGTGCGCTTAAGAAGCGCAAACAAAGCAAGCCCGTCATTGACTTGACGTTCTTCGACAACGACATATGTGAGATGTTGCAGCTACACATGCAGCTCGACCATCCAGGACTGCACATCCACCATACCACTTCCGTTGCCACATCAGCAAAGCAAATCGACTCATTCACTCAACACTTATCCACACGTCCGTACCGGCAGACAGAGCTAGAACGGAACCTTGCTCACGCTTCATTCTGCATGGCCAGTGGGCAGTTCCGTACAGGCCAGGGCGATGCAAAGGAGACATTCATCAAAATGCTCGAACAAGTCAATCGACTAACTGTGTCCATGGCACAGGGTATTATTGATGCAGGGTATGATAGTCCAGCTAAGCTTGTCCAAGGGTTTAAGAAAGCTGAAGACAGGGTCACTGGTGGCGGTAGAAGCTTGGGTGGCGATACAGGTCTAGAGAGGCAGGGCAGAGAAAGGGCCAAGCTTTTGCTCGAAGACGTAAAGAAGGCGGCGAACAAGGACGGTGCTTGGAACAACCAGAGACTTGGGCCGCAGATTTCGAAGAGGTTGTGGAAGGTGTTCATGAGTAATGATGAGGATATGAGAGATGGCATTGCATAGATGGATACAACGCTGCTTTCACGCTAAGACACAGCAGACATCCACTACCGCGCAAAACGGTGTCGATTTCCATCCAGCTGTAATTCTAGTGAATTTATAGCTAGCGACAGATAAGCTGTGCAAACATCGATACAAGGAAGATTATAAACTCCACCAATCGATCGTACATTGTACACCACATGAGCTGCGACACGGTTATGCGCAGTCCGGGTACAGCTACTGTTTCTAGCTACCGTTTCCTTCTTTTCCATCACCTTTATTATTAAGCTCTTTGACATCATCGAGAGCGTCTACCATGAGACGTCGGTCCGTAGCTCACAACCAATCTTCACAGCATTGATTTCACTTTCGCTTGGCGTTGACTCCACGCTCGTCGAAGTGTTAACTACCACCTGCCGACACAAGATCCGGCTTCGGAAAAGGCGTTCTGGCTTGGTCGTAGACCCCAGTTTCGTGTTCATGGTACAGCTTGCTTTACCTCTCGCAGATCCAGGCAACAACAGTCGTTTGAGACAGGCCCTGTTCTTTTCGCCAGCCAGCCAGTAGAGTGAGTATCTTTCTAGAGCTTACTGCTTGTGAGCTCCGTCTTAACGGCGGAAGGAGTGGATATGGACTTTTTTCAGCTCCGTACAAAACGTCGAGTCTGCTACTTGAAACTCCCAGGAAGTCTTCGTCTGCATTAGCGCGCCAAACCCCACCGTAAGCAGCTTATTTGTCCTGGAGCCCTTCTCATTGGCGAGCTGAGACCGACGCTCTCGTGCAGACGAAGGCTTCCTGAGAAACCCAGATAGCTACGGTCAATCGATAGTCTGACCTACCGGTTCGTCGTAGCTAACAGGTGGGCTGTACTAGCCAATTACTGTACGCTTCAGGCTTTCGTTAACCCTATCGAACGCTAGATAGCAAGCGTGGTGCTAAGCATCAGCTAGTAGCTATCAGCTAGTGGAAAAGCTAACAATCAGGCAACTGCAGCCAGCAGCTCCGTAGCCAGCCAGTTGTCTGCTGGCTGGGAGGGGAATCGATACTGACTGGCGAAGCGAACAGGTCCTGTCGTCATTCCACGCATACTTTGCTGCTCTTGTGTGCAACATTCTCAACGGTCCACAGCTGCAGTAGGGGGTTAATGGGAAGCATTTAATACTACAAGCAAGCGTCAGTCAACCAGCAGCCAACTACTACACTTTCGGGGCCTCCGACAACGTTATACAACGCTATCTTGCAAGCGTTAGCTGTGGGTACCAGCCAGTCAGCGGCTGTTGGTCACTCGCAAGATTCACTGCTGATTGTTGAATCGAACACGCCGTTATGCACGAAAGACGGGATCCTCGACCTAGCGTGCAGCATCTGGACAGTCCAGTCGGGTCCGGCTGGAAGGCGCAAGCAGGCGTTGACTGATAAGCGACAAGGTACATTTTGGCATTAACCCCTCCAACCTAGTCCACCCAGTCAAGCTGGCCTTCACCAACAGCTCGAACAAGTCTCTCCCAAACGAAGCTAGATTTGTACAAACAAACCTGACCGGCGGACAAAAAGTCTTGCTTGCTCTTACATTCTTCAATATTGGCCACGAAATACATACAAGGCTGAACACGTTGGTCACCATTATGTTGGTCCCGTAATCGCAGCATCCGATTTGAGATGTGTAATACCATATCCCCATGCCTCATCGGACGTGGACAGCCAATCGGAAGAGGACTCAAGCGCAAGTCTTGTCGACATGCGCTGGCTAAAACGCCAGGGGTGCTGCACTGATTGAGGTCTAGAAGCATTCTACAGAGCGGAGTAGCAGAAGCTCAAGCGATGCTACACCAGCCCATTTGCATATGCCTGTCCTGCGAGCATCCTGTGGTACATATGCCTGCGGATTCTCTGCGAAGTTTGTGTTTCCTTGAATCTCACAACACCGATTGACCGCCCGGAAAGTGTATGAAGATAGTCGACCTGACACACAACAGACGGTTACCTGACTGGTCAAGGATAGCACAATGAGGCTTTTTGGCGGAACGTGGTGCTCTCTGCTATGCCTCTTTATGGCAGCGCGCATTCATGCTCAACAAGTCTTCATCAATCAGGTACAGGAGTACTCTTCCCTCTCACCATGCCCCGAGGCGGCCCTGAGCACAGTCGTACGTGACATGTATTCCGGCTGTGGCGATGGTGGGAAAACAACATCATACTCTTGTTTCTGCACAGCGAGCTCATCGCGGTTCGCCAGCATAATCTCGACTGCGGTCATGCAGGCTTGCAATTCATCCAGCAATGCGGCAAGCAGCGCAGCGCAAGTCTTTGACGCATACTGTCAACTAGGTGTGCCGATCACAAATGCCACAAGTTCGGCTCCAGTACTGACCAGTACCGTCTCTGTCGGTGCTACTGCGACCAATACTGTTGCGGTAATCATCGCACCCAGCCAGACATCCACCACCGCAACTGCCACTGGCGGTGCCGCAAGCGTTACTCCTGACCAAGATGCACAATCCAGTGGACTTTCACCAACAGCTAGAACTGCTATAACTGCGACCTGCGTCGTGGTCGGTGTGCTCCTCTTCGCTGGTGTCACCGCATTCATCATGGTTCGCCGGCGCAGACAAGTCAGCAAGGCACAAGGTACCACGGTGGATACACCTGTGTTCAATGACCACGGCAAACCCGAACTCATGGAGGCTGGGTCACCTGACATGTATGAAGTTGATGCTTCAGAGCGAAAGTTCGCTGTGAAGCGGGTGGTGGAAATGCCGTCTTGAGACGGGCTAGACACGACTGCGACGCAAGAGAAGAATTGCCCTCAATTCACCTGCTTACCGCATTTTCAGAGTCTGTACTTGGTTTGATGACAGCACATATGAGGATAGTAGTGCTGAGCTCCACTGCGGTTATCAGAAGTTCGGACGGACTATCATGACAACAAAGTTCCTGAGGTGCATTGAGATTGCGGAGGGTTCTGGTATAGAATCGTTCCAGGCATCTGGTCTGTTTGAGCACACCTTCAATATATCTGTCGAGCTTCGCGGAAGCAAAAAGAGTCTCAAAACCTGCCTCACAGACCTGAAATACATAGGCACTTCTTCAAGTCGATGCTTTTAATAGCGGTCATAATAATGCCGCACAATGCCGCAGAATCAGTGGTTCCGATGAAGCCATCTGGATGATACTCCGAACCGTAGTGCGCCACCAATGTAGGGTAGCCGGCGTTACTAGCAACAACCCATCTCGGATCCCGAGTTGCTATGAACTATTCGGTGTGCGATGGAGTTCGCTCACCTGATGAAGGCCGGGCCAAGACAATGCCACATGTATAGCACCATCTTTGACTGACCAGGTCCAGCCTAATGGAAAAAGAAAATACGAAATCGAATGAGCGCGGTAGACCATGCCCTAAAACAAGCTGTACAGACGCCACTGGCAACAGTCATTCAAGCCTAACCTCACGCTCAACCTTGTGCCTACCCATAGCCAATACCTCAGCAGATCCGCTATCCTTCTGCTAGAGCCAGGACCAGAGGGAACTGCATCGCTGTTCTGGTATCTTGGCTAATCACTCCAATAAGTCCACCACGGGATGAGATGGCCGCTGTCTGCAGAACCAGTTTAGTGGCGGTGAGACTGGTGCAGTCGAACCTGACTGCTGTCGTTTTCCTCCAGAAGATCAGGGCGTTGTCAGCCTGCTGTGTGCTCACTCAGGCGATGCCGCAGTACACGCGACGAAGTAGATGTTCATCGAAGGCGTTAGAGATCTGGCGAAGGGCCAAAAAGTTCTGCGGCTGTGTTCTCCGTGTTTGTCCTTCAAGACTCTCAGACTAAAGAGACTGTATCATCATCTCCTTTACCAGGTGCACGGAGTGGTATACCTTTACTCATCGAGGATCTTGTCAAACGTCGCTGTAACCAGCGTAGGAACTCCGAGTCCCGACGCAAAGAGAGCAGTGCGACGATAGCCGGGGGAAGTCCGAAAATAATTGCAACGACAACTGACACGACGGCAACTGCAATCCCTGCTATTGCGCCGCCGCCCATTGCTTCGCTGTTTCTTTCACTCGGAGCGTTCGTGGGTGCGGCGGTGGCCGTTGGCGGAGCTGTTGTGGATGAGGTGGGCGTCGAAGACCCAAATGCAGTCTCACAGTCGACCGTGAATTGATTGATGCTCGTGTTAGAGTAGCATTGGTGGAGCTCTAACGGCCACCGATCTTGAGGACCGCAGTAGAGCACTGTCGAGCCGTAGACAGTCACTGCTTGATATCAGCTTGACTGGACTGGTCCAGGATGAGGGCGAGGGGGTCCGTACCACCACAACCACTGTCTATCTGGTCAATCTCGAAGGAGCCGAAAGACTCGTGAATCGCTGTGCACCTTCCATCACCTGTTCCATTCAGTATCGATGGAGCTGAATCTTGACATTCCGAATCGGTGTAGAATAGCAGCGTGGCGGAGCCGCGAGACAGTGGAACATGAAGGAGTAAGCTGAGAAGAAGTAGACAGAGCACATAGTAAGGCATCGCTGACTGTATCTCCCGTGGGGCACAACAGGTGTAATGGAAGCGGGGGAACGACAGGACAGAGATCTAAGCTGGGCTGGATGAGATCAATGGATTGACCAACGTCCAGATCGTAATGAATGTGCAGATTCGTCAACTGGTAATAACATGTTATGGCAAGAAGCGTTCGTGCTGCTCAGCCGACCAAATCCCTTCCACGCACATTTTGGGATATGCAAGGTGATTCTATAAGCGGCTTCGTATGGATGTTGTACATTTAGACCAGGCCGGTGTAGAGGGCGAATGGCATGGTCCGCAACTTTAGGTCAGCAGGACAGATCGTGAGATCCTACTGGTTGAACGAACATTGTGTCCTCTGGGGTCCGAAAAGGCGCAGCTCAAGCCAGATCCACAAGGCGATTCGCTTGGAACGAGATTTTGGCTAGAGTACCTACCACGAATTGTTTCGTGAAGCCCGCACCTCTGCAGTCGTAGTCTCCAAGGATCACACTCACGCATTGTAGAAGCTAGCGACCTTAGCAAGCTTGTTACTATGGCTCAGATCGGCTGACAGAACTGTTCAGTGATGTCAGGGCAGTCAGCATTCCTCACACACAGGCAATTGGATCATCTGCTCGGGTCAAGACAAAAGGACGCAGACCTTGGAGCACGAGGAGGGGAGTACCTGCTGTCACCAATGGTGGCTCTACCATGGTACAATTCCGTCGAATATGGAGGTAGCGAATCGCAGTAGCAGACCCTGGCCGTGATGCTGGTTTCCATTGATACCTAAGAACTTCGCCCCCATCGTGAGCGGGCCGCACAGCCCCCATAGTCTTGGCGCCTCGCCTCGTCTCGCTTAAGCTGATCTCATCGCTTCGAACACCTTTGCTTCTATCCTTGAGCACGGCGCTAAGCAACACTGAAGTTCTAACGCCAAGGTCACCGCATGGCAAGGAACTCATGACGCCTTGCTCAAAATGTTAAGATGTGATACATGCTCTGTAGCTACCCCGCTGGCTGTCATATACCAGAAGCCCGATATTCCGCCAGCACAGGCCACCTTCATAGAACAGCCGATGGAGAGCTTTTGCACTCGTACCGCAGTCCACGTTGAGTTCTATTCCGTCTCCATACGAACATACCAGATATCGTTAGCCAACCAGCCTTGTGAAGAGGTCTCCATAGTCGTTGCCTGTCTCTCACGCCAAGAAGTCAGTGAAGGTGTCGTTCTGCTCAAGGTGTTTATTCGGTGCAGCAACGAACACATCCAACTAGTGGATCACGATCCAACCTGGAGATCAATATACACAGAAAGTAGTGGCAACAAGGTAAATGATAGAGGGCGAAGACAGAAGCTGCTCACGGGCTAATGGACGCGCCTGTACTTTGTGAGGGCCACGTCTATCCTGAAGCTGAAAGGGATGGTCAAGTGCGAGGCAGATCGCCATGGAGTGTCAGTACTATAGCACAATCGTGATGCGCTAGCATCAAACTGCGAATAAAATGCGGTACATTCCATAAATGGAATAGATTGTATGACTGGCATATCGTGCTCGCATGCTTATTGCCGCCCTAACCGCGTCTCCGCCCAACGCCGTCCATGGATCAGAATGCTCCCAAAAGTACATTGACAACTATAAAAGACAAAACCACACTCTACATTCTACACTATTACCCTCCGTCTCCTCCACGTCCTCCACGCAAAGCTCCACAACACTATCGCAACCACCACGCTCAACGAACACCCTATAGCCCAATACCCGTAACACGCGTACCCTCTACACTCCCCCTCTCCTGTACTGCTATCGCTCTCTGCTCCTCTACTGTAGAAAGCAGAATACGCAACGCTCCAGATCGCTGCACCACCAGCAGGCATCATAGCCACGACGCCCCAGTTTGTCGCGAAATTCTCGGCGCCCCAGACCACGGATATGATGATGGGGACGAGACTGAAAGATGCGCCGTAGCCGAGGCCGAGTAGGGCGGAGGAAAGGAGGAACCAAGACGGGTTTTGTGGAACGAGTTGAGGAATTGCGAGGAGAACGAAGCTGAGGAGAAGTAGGACGGCGGAGGGGAGAAGGAGGACCAGTCGGCTGAAGTGGAAGGAGTTTGTTGGTGGAGTATTGGGGTTCGATGGTGGAGCGAAGAGGTCGGAAAGAGTTCCTGTGAAAAGACGCGCAACTGTGCTTGTAAGTGCGATGATTGAGACGTGTGTTTCTGGCAGACCGGCTGGGGGATCGAGAGCTGGGTCGTGCGAGTAGTAATGTGCTGGTGTTAACGTTGGGATGATGGTGCCGACGTTGTTGATATATGCCTCGCCTGGGCCGGCCAGGAGTAGAAAGCCCGCGGCGAGAAGGTACATGGTGCGATCGGTGAGGAAGCTATGCGTTGCGTGGTTGAGAAGCCAGGACTTCTTTTGAGAGGCAAGCTCTGGTTCGGTGAGCTGTTTCGACAGCAGCATGCTCTGAGTCAGGTTCTCGATATCGTCGTCGTCGGTTTCTTCCGACGCATGGTCGTTGGCTGACGATACTTCCAAGTCGTGCCTTGGGTGCTGATCGTGATTGCTGCTCATGGTGCCATACGTGGACTGCCCACGACTCGGTGTGGGTCTGAAAAAGTCGCTATGCTCAAGAAGACCGCTACGTTCCATTTGTTCGACACCATGGTCGATTAGTTCGTCTTCGTCCACGATTCTCAGGGCAAGCGCCCCCAACACACCAGCCCCAATGAGGATCCCTGCCAGAAACAGGAAGTATTTGTACACATCGACCGGGCCTTTCTTCCCATCGGGGAGATGCACATAGAGCAAATGCGCACCAATCTGGCTCTGCCACATCCCACTAAGACCGAAGGCAGCAATTGGCACGGCAAGCATGAAGCCACGGTATTTAGCTGTTGCGAAGTTCTTTGCGCATGTTGCGACTGAGGCGAGGTACATGCAACTCGTTCCTGAGCCAATACCAACGAAGGCCAGAATCATAATTGCGAAGGGATATCCGTCTCCACCTTTCGTACTGTCCGGCGGTGGACCGGCACGGTAGGTGTAAGCTGCTAGGATATAACCAGAACCGAACAAGCATCCTGCCAGAAGAGATAGCGGCGGAGGTGAGTAACGGTCGCAAAGGTAGCCAAAGAGAGGGACAGGAAGGTACATGGCCAGTTCGGCCGTGATGCTGACCGCATTGACGCGATACTGGGTGTAGTGGAGATCTTTCAGAAAGCGTGGACCGTAGAGTGAGAAGCCTGTTATGGAACCAGCACATAAACATGAGAGTACAGCCACCACAAAGCTGATTGTCCTGATGACCTCCATCTTCATGCGCCGCCGGTCGCGGTCGATGATGCCGCGGGCGACTTCACCCATAAAGTCCACATCGTCATCGAGCAGGCTCCTGTCATGGTTCTGGGAGATGTGTGAGCGTAGAGACCGGTTGGCGTCGAATTCGCGGGTTTCAATATGTGCTTGCGCTTCGTTGGGTGGTGACTGCTGTGCCATGATGGAGGATGGATGCGATCTGGCTCTACATCAGCGACAATAGCTGACAATGCGTGGGTGAGGTGTCTGGCCTATACAGTGACAGGTGAGAACGAGGTGCGGTGGTATTGGTATCTAGGACATTGCGCTACCTAACCTAATGGCGACATGGACGACACGACAGTACCTCGAGAACACGCGACGCAAGATACCGCTGCCGCGCTCCAATGACGTATTCGAGCTTCGGCTAGGGTCCACTCGGCGCGGATGCCCACGTGGTCACGCTCGGAAGACGCAGTTCCTGCTTTACGGTGAAGGCCTCACTCCAGATTTGTTTCCTGCAGTACGACTATGCTCAGACTCTCATCATGTGCTTGCTAGCCATGCTTGGTCATAAATGCCTATCTCAAGATGCTGGAACGGAAATTTAAAATTCCAGTCTGCATCGCTTGTGGACGACCTCAAGCACGGGACCATCACCCGGGTAGCCCTCCAAATATCGACCGATAGGATGTCTACCTGTTAAGCCTTGGCGAGCCCCCATTCCGTCACAGAATCGACCCGGAATAGATTCTTGTCGTTGGCCTACTTAACAAACCTGGTTGGTACGAAACCGATTGCAGACTTTGGTGCGCCAAGTGAGCCGAATCCCGCAGCCGCAAGGTTCTCTGCATACGTGACCGTAGGGCAGATTCTCACGGACGACAGCCGCCATTTGAAGCTGACTACACGCAGATCTGGTCCGCCGAGATTAGTGGTATTTTGATGACGTCTATTTGCTTTCCTCCCATTCAGGGTTCTGGTTTTTGGTTAGCATCGTGCATCAGTATAAGTGTGTCGAATTGCTCACCTTTCGTAATATTACCAGTCCTTCCAGATTGGCGCTTAATGCAATGTACTGCTCGTCTTCGAGCTCTGCCCTCTCACCGTGCGCAAGCAGTACGGGCGTGCTCTGTGTCTGCCATCCGGTAATGGTTTTGGGCCGACCTGCTTGCCCGACCACGTCGACAGCCTGGCCCACTCTTACATTGACTGTGACTGGATTCAACTCCTCATCAAGCGTCACCAGGAATCTGGGGAACATAGCTGTGACAAGGAAGTAGAGCATGTAATGTGCCTCCGCTAGTATGAACTGTTTGGCGTCGATCAGCGACACAAGCACGGTCAAGAGACCGGCCGCTGCCACTCTCGATAGCACTTGGCGGTCTGTGTGGAATGGATTCAGGGACATGGTTCCTTTGCCCATGTGGAGTAGACCTTGGGCTATCCTAACCATGAATAGCGAGTCCTGGTCTCTGTGGTAGTAGCTTGCTAATTGCCTCAGCAATTGTGCCAGACGGGCGTTGTTCGTGCCTGCTCCGACCAGACCCATGGCAAAGATGGCGTTAATGGCTACATCGTTGTCGTTGTCATGAGAATATCTCGACAGCGTGTCGTAAATCTTCATCTGAGGGTTGGATGTCGAGATCAGTCCCATTGCGAGCGGGACTGCCTTTCGGATATTCGGCTCGCCATAGTGCATCAAGTGACCGAATTGTCGTAGGATCATGTCTTGGCCTACCTCTTCACCCATGGAAATGAGTGACAGACCAAGTACAGAGTATGATTGCACGAGCTGCTCGCCCTTGGTTTCGATCTTGTCTTCGATATGGTCGTTGCAAGTGTGTAGCAATTCCTGGACCTTGAGAACAGAACCTGTACCGGCGTAAGCGCAGACTGAAGCCAAAGTGGCAGTCGGCTTGGCCATGGGATGGTCGATCGACTTGAGCAGCTCAATGATGACTTCAACCTCTTCTTGTCGACCGAAGTACAACAAGCCCAGGCCAAGTGCCATGAATCGAGCCCACTTGTCCCTTAGCTGGTTTTGCCTATCTTCATCCATCATTTGGGTAGCGATGGCTTCAGCCACCTGGTGGTTGCCGGAGCCAACAAAGATCATGCCGAGTGAGACGGCAGCCATGGCGGACAACGACATCTCCAGGCTGCTGTCTTCGATCACGGGTAACAGGTTGTCGAGCATATCGTCTCTCGCAGAACCAGCATAGGTCAAGCCGAGACCCATCATGGCAGCCATCCTCATATGCGGCCGGCCATGTTGGAGGATATCGTCATCTGCAAGTAGAGACTGGGCTGGTTCGCTTTCCATCCTTACACCAGAGTTGAGGATACCATAAGCCAGCATGGCACCTTCCTTGACTTCGTTGACTGTGCTTTGCTGGTAGGGATCGACCTTGTCCAGACCGCCCTCGATATCCCACTGCAAGAGCAGACCCAGTGATGCAGTGGCCGAAATCATGCCATCGTCCTTTGTCTTCCACACATATGAAGACTCGCCTTCTGGCACTAGCATGAGCTTATCCTGGCCAAATCCAGCATTAACAAAAGCGTTGACGAAAGCATTTGCGAGGTTGCCCTTGGCCGAGTCGGCGGCTGGACCAGCATTTCTGCCGCTCTCGAGATGTGTTTTGTAAATGTCTTCGGGTGTTTTGGGATCCAAAATGTTCAGTTCCTTAGCTAAAGTCTTGAAGTGGTCGGGCAGTTTGGTGTTGCCCAGACACTCTGCAAGTACTTCCTCCTCTTCTACATCAAGCCCTTCGAGATTGAGAGAGATGCGCTGTCTTGCAGTCATAAAAGCCAATTGTCGCTGAATCGACAGGTCTTTGGTCGAGAAGAGAGTCTTTTGAATGAGGTCGAGATCGTTCAAGCGGATGGCCAGTACCATGGCCTGAGCGAGCTTGCCGTACTTCAGGTAGATGTCATGGGCGGTGCGTAGGAATTGCTGGTCTTCGGGGTATGTGAGCAGATTGACCATGCTGGCCATGTAGAGACACGTCCTTGAGTAGGTGTTCTCGTCGAGGTACTTTGGCAGCTCGTCAATCATTTCCAACTCACTGAGCAGATCGACGGCGTCTGCTTCGGCATTGTGCTTGAGGAAGTAGGGTATGAGGGAGAGAGCCAGGTGAGTCAAATCTTGAGTCTCCTCCTCCTTCTCCAGCCTCCTCTCGTAGTCTTTGCCGATTTCGAGAGACAAATGGCGGATATATTCGTGGCCCCAAGAGCCCAGATCTTCGTCCTTGGTGCGGGAGAGTAGCCTGAACTTCAACGTCTGTAGGTCGTCCTCATCGCCATGTGTCATGCCCAAGACGGACAGCATGTCTGCCAGAGAGTCTCGATCTGCACCAGCGGGCCATTTCTCATACAGCGCAGCCAGTTCGTCGTAATGCGGGCGGAGGAATTTGAGAGGTTTCGGGACTGCGGTCATAGAAGAGGTCGAGGTCTTGATGTACTCCTTGATGGCATCTATTGAGGGCTTGTAGAGGTCTCTGTTGTCTTCTTTTAGTCGTTCGACCAGCATCTCTAGATCCTCCTTTAGTTGTCTGTCCTCCTCGTTCAGCTCGTCATCTCCGCCTATGGTCTCTTCCTTGTCGCCCTTGTCCTTGGGCTTGCCATCCTTGTCGTGTATGGGTAACGACTTGCCGCCATTAGTCTGAGACTTGTCGTCTGCCTTGGCCTTGCCCTTGTCGGCGGTGGTTGGCTTCTCATCGCCTTTCGCCATCTTGGCTATGGGAAACAAAGGATTACAAGTGGCTGCTAGATGGGTGTGGCGTGGTCAGAACGTCGTGTCTTAACCGAATATCCCGTAGGTCACAGGTACAGGAGCAAGATGTCAGTGAATGCAATCCAAGGTCTAGTGGGAGGGGGGTTAGTCTTGTGGTGGCAGATGGAATTATGGATTATTGGGAGCAGGCGAGGCAGGCGAGGCAGGCATGCATGTCGGCGCGTCACAGCAGGCGGCGGAAACACACCTGCGGCAGGTACACCGCAGCCTCGTCACGGGCGGACATCAAGGGGTCCACCTCAGTTTCATCTGTTTGCTCAAAAGTCCAGGAACAGGAAGTCGAGGAAGGTGCGAATGATCATCGAATCGAGCTAGGCAGCATCGACTACGAGCAGCTCTTGCCTTCAAGCTCTCGCTCAACGCCCGGCCCCATGACGATATAGCACACAGCATCCAACCCACCCGTTTACCGTCGCGATGCCTCGAGGTGTGCATGCGACACGAGTGCTGCCACGACTCAGGACTCGGCCGGCCACACCACAGATCAACAAGTTCCGCAAGCAGCAGGGCGCAGTAGCACTCTACAATGCCAAACGCCGCATCCTGACGTCCAAGCCCGTATGGGACAGGGCCGTCCTTAGCCGCCTGAGAGAGAACCCTTTTGACGAGACCTGGCGCCAGCACGTTTCCGAAGATGTCGCCCAGTTCGTCGACGACATGGAAGCCCAAGGCACGAAACTCCTGCCCGAAGAAAAGCTGGCCTTGGTAGCAAACCCATCTCAGTACTTCTCCAGGCCGCACAACGTACCGCTCAGCCTGCGCAAACAGGTCTATTTCCCCAAGTTCACAATCACCATGCGCAGGAACCCCTACCTGGGTCCCTATTACGCTCAGTTCAACGTCCCCATGGATATGGCCAAGCTGGACCTCAAGTCATACTTGAAAGAGCTCTACAATGTCGACGTCGTCCATATCAGGTCCTATGTGAGAAACGGTGGATTTGTGAGAAAACGCGGCTCAACCCCATACACACGGGGCCCAATGGTCCGCTTGCCCAGCCAAAAGAGGATGACCGTTCAGCTTGTCGAGCCATTCAACTGGCCCGTCCAGCCCAAAGACGTAGACAAGTCTCTGTAAGTTACATCGCCTTCGTCCCCTTCTAACTCTTTCAGCACTAACATATCCTCCAGCTTCTTCACGGAAGACTACTACAACACCATTCGCGCCCAGGAAGAAGAAGGAAAGAAAGGGCCAAACGATTACTTCGGCAAAAATCTCGACAAAAAACACCGCAAATCGATAGCTGAACAAGCCCAGGCACTATTAGAAGGAAAGACAACATGGGGCCCGACATGGCAACAAATACCCGAGGCCAGGAGAATCATGACGGGCCAGTCGCTGCGCCTCACAGCCGAAGAGGAACATATGAGACGTTTAGCCTCGACGACGAGGACAGAAGAACAGGCCAAGAAGCGCGTCGAAGCAGGGAAGCAGACCACGGGTATGGATATATGACATGGTTTGGACAACAAGCAACGCTCGGCTCAACAGCATATGGCATGAACTTCAGAATGGCCACGCAGCCGCACGGCGGATCTATCTGTCTCAAGATCAATAGCTAGGTATCCGAGATGAACCCGGCATACTGCTGCGTCAAGTTGGAATCAATCAAGGCGCGTCGGCACTGTACAGTAGCACCATGTACATCACACATCAGCTGGGGAAGAGCTCAACATCCCCGCCTCATCCAGACGGCACATACGAAGTGCTCAGGTCAGGTCCAGTGAGATGAAATGAAATACGACATATTGACCATCACTTGCATCTCCTTAGGCCATGTCTAGATGCACTTCTTGACATTGAACCTCCACATCCAGGTTGCCCCCCCGAAATAGATTCCCCAGTTGACTCAGTGACCAGTCTCAGCAGCCGAACACTACGCTGATGTACACGTCTTCCAGCACCAAGACGAGCCGCCATAGACTGTCACCAAAGGAGAATCTCATGGAATCCACTTGCTCTACTGTATCCCGAGTAGGCCACTTGCTTCCATTCGTCAATTCTTTCGTCTAACAACCACACATCATAACGCAATGAAATAGGTTTGTGATCATATGCAGCTCAGTTCTACGATATACTACTACATAGTCCTAAGTAGCAACCACAGATGGAATGCTCGAAACACCTGGATAGATTGGGAATATCGACCTTCTCGACGCACTCCACACACAGTCTCTTTCTCCTTTGTCCGCCCTCACAACCGACTCTCATACCCCCCACTGCCAAACCCTACATCCCTCGCCCACGCACTATCAGGCCACACCCTCCTCAATGCCTCGTAAATGTGCTTGACATACACCACCTCCAACCCCGTCTCCCCATCAAATACCTCCTTCGGCACATCCCTCACATCCTTGCGGTTGTGGGCCGGCACCAGCACAGTCTTAACACCCGCGCGATGCGCTCCGATCAGCTTTTCTTTGATCCCGCCCACAGGCATCACACGACCCCTCAGACTGACTTCGCCCGTCATCGCGATGGTCGGCGGCACCGCCTTGCCGCTGAACAGCGAGATCAGCGCGATTGTGTGCGCGAGCCCAGCCGACGGGCCGTCCTTGGGGATCGCGCCGCTGGGGCAGTGTACGTGGATGCTGCGCTTTTTCATGATGTTCTCGTCCGCCTGGCTCGTGAGCCCGAGCTCGTATGCGTGCGCCTTGACCCACGTGAGCGCGACCTCGACGCTCTCTTTCAGCACGTCGCCGAGTTTGCCCGTGAGCTGCACGCGGCCGTCGCCCGGCATGTCTGCGACCTCGATGAAGAGGATGCTGCCTTGGCCGAGGCTGCTGTAGGCCACGAGCCCCGTGACGACGCCGGGGCGGGACTTGGTGTCGGCGATTTCTTCTTCGAATTTCTCGATGCCGAGAATTTCTTCGAGTTCGTCCACACGGACGTGAGGTGAGTAGGGGACGGGCGCGTCCGAGGAGGCGTCGCTGGATTCGGCGAATTGCACCGCTTTGTAGCGGCATACGGAGCCGAGTTCGCGCTCGAGGTTGCGCACGCCAGACTCGCGTGTGTAGGATGTTATGACGGCGTCAACAACATCGTCAGGCATAAGGACTTTATCGGTTTCGAGGCCGTTTGTGCGGATTTGTTTGGGGATAAGATGCTGCTTGGCGATGTGACGTTTCTCGATTGTGGTGTAGCCCGGTAGTTGGATCGTTTCCATTCTGTCGAGTAGTGGTGGAGGTATAGTGTCTAGAGTGTTGGCTGTGGCAATGAAGAGGACCTTGCTGAGGTCGATAGGTATGTTGACGTAGTGGTCGTTGAATGTGTAGTTCTGTTCTGGATCGAGGACCTCTAGCATGGCAGCCGAGGGGTCACCGTGAAAGTTTGATGTGCCGACTTTATCGATCTCGTCGAGTAAGAAGACTGGGTTCGCTACTCCAACCTTCTTGAGACCCGATACAATCAGACCGGGCATGGCAGCGACGTAGGTGCGTCTGTGACCGCGGATTTCAGCTTCATCACGCACGCCACCAAGAGAGATCCGATGGAATTTGCGCCCCAGAGCCATAGCGACTGATCGTGCTAGGGATGTTTTGCCTACACCGGGTGGACCGACGAGGAGGAGAATAGGCGCCTTGTCGGTCATTTTCTTTGACTTCAACACGTGCAGCTTTGTCTCTGCAGCGTCGCGTTCCTCGGCTGGGATCGGCTCAACCTTGTCCTCTTGACCTTCCTCACCCTCCTTAATCTCCTTCTGCTCCTTCTCTTCGAGCTTCTCGGCAGGAAGGGCGAGCTGTTTGGTGAGGTTCTCAATCTGTTTGTCGAGTGGTGCATTCCGGACTTGCTTCATACGCAAAACGGCAAGGTACTCGATGAGACGCTTCTTGACTTTTTCCAAGCCGTAGTGGTCATCGTCAAGCTGCTTTCTTGCTCGTGCCAGTGTGTCCCTTCCAAGCTGATCGTCCGTCGTCGTGGTCCAGGGTATCTCTGCCAGGTTCTCCAGGTATGTTCTGCAGACACCATATTCAGCCATGGAAGGATGCATCTTCTTCAGACGTCTAAGCTCTCTGCTTGCAACCTTCTGAGCTTCGGGGGACAGGCCCGCGGCGTCAAGTTTCTGCTTGAGTTCATCCAGCTCGTTCTTATCCTCGTTGTCCTCATCTTGGCCGCCCATGCCGCTCATGCCTGGCGGCATACCGCCTTGTTGTCTTCGCGCCAGGGCGGCCTTCTGTTGGTCTGTAAGATTTGAGATGTCGATCATGCCGTTGGTGGGGATCGAGGAAGATGTTATTGAGATGGTTTTGATGTTGCCGTTAATGCCTTGGACTTGCTTGTTCAGCAGTTCAAGGACTTTCTCCACACGCGCCTTGACATCCAGAGTGCATAAGACCTTTAGCTTTTCCTCGAAGCTTGTGTCGAGCAGGTCTGTAATGAAGTCGGCCAATTGTCCTGCTTGTCCGACATCTTTCCTCGCAATGAACAACTCAAAGCGTCGCATGAGCAGGGGCGAGAAAGTGGATGCACCAGGACGGAAGAAAGAGGCGAGGCGGAGGACGGTGAGGAGTTCTCGTGATTTCTGCTTCAGGAGGGAGAAGTTCTGGCGCAGCTCGGTGTCCTGGAGGTCGGCCACTTCATCCTCGTAGAAGGTGACCTCGGCTTCGAAATAGGGTCTTTCATGGGTGACGTTGTCGATACGGAACCTCTGCACGCCTTCGACCTGGATATATGGCTCACTCTGACCCTGCACCCCCACTATCTTTGCCAGGGTGCCGTATTGGAAGAGGTCGTCCTTCTTCGCCTTGCCAACATCGACGTCGTCTTGAGTTCTGGCTTCCGCGCTCTCCCCCTTCTTACTATCAAGCAGCTCTTGCCCATCAGGACTGAGATAGGACGACCTGAGAGGGACACAGCCAATGGGTAGATTCGCAATGGCAGATCGTGACCTTGAGCCACGACTCAGAGCGGTCGACAAGATGACAGGGATATCGGGTCGGTTCGCAGAGATTCGGATAGTCGTGCCAGGATAGAGCTGTCAACCCCGTCAGCCATGTTCGACCACTAGTCGCATTGCGGTTGCCACTCGATGGCACTCACTACTGTATCCTTGGGGAGCGGAATCAATGGTATCGTGGCTTTCGCCATCCTGGCGGCGGTTGGGTTCTAGGCAAAGTAGCGCTGATCAAGGAGTACAAAGGCAGAACACAATGCACAGAAGTCAGAGTTGTGGTAAGAGGTAGGAGTTGTGGCTAGATGGAAGGTACTGGACACACGCCGCTCAGAGGCGCTGTCCGACTTCGAGTCCGAGCCTGGGTCGACTTGATGGCGTCAACGTTACCGAGGTTGCCTCTTTCGGCCACTGATCCACTTGTCAACCGTGCTAAGCCATGTGTTCCCCATGCTATCCTACCTAGCTACCATACTGTCGTTGCGAGATCATTCTCTTGACGACTGAATAGCTCTCGCAGTTGCTCGGGAACACCAACTGCTAGGCTTTCCTTTCATCATGCAAAAAAGACAGGGGCTTGGTGCAGCACTTGCCCTTACATTGGTCGAATCCGGTATCGGGCTCCACATTTCTGATGGACTGATAAATTGTGGTGGTTGATCACGTCGTCTTCTGATGGTGAACACCCAACTCACAAAGCTCATTCACGTTCCACATTGATTGTCCTTGACCATAACCTGTTTGCGCCGACCACATAAGCTAATCACGAGGATATACCCCTTAAGTCATGGCCACCATCAACGTGGTTTCCGGCGCGAACGCCCCTCCACCAGACATCGCCGAGAAGCACGACTTGATCTTTAACATCGGCACCAGAAAGTCGAAACTGGCCCTCAAACAGACTGATCTGGTGATCCTCGAAGCCATCCAAGCGTTTCCCCAACATACCTTCCATGTCAAAGCCAGAGATACTGCAGCAGGCGATATTGACAAGGTCACGCCCTTCAAGGACATGCCTGTCAAGAACATATGGACTCACGAACTCGAGACACTAATGATGGAGAAGCAGCTCGACTTCCTGGTGCACTCATTAAAAGGTGCGTTGCTGTTTTGGTCGCATCACGAAGAAGGCGCCGTTCCCAGCTGATTCTATCCAGATGTACCCACTCAGCTCCCGCAAAACTGTGAGATTGGCGCAACATTGCTTCGCGAAGATCCACGAGACGCTTTCGTCATCAAGGCAGGCCGAAACCAATGCAACATCCAAGACATGCCAGCTGGCTCGGTCATCGGCACGTCATCCATCCGGCGTACTGCTCAGATCACCCGGACCTATCCTCATCTTGTGGTGAAGGATGTCAGAGGCAACCTTGGCACACGGCTCAGCAAGCTAGACGCAGACGATGGAGAGTTCGACGCTCTAGTCCTGGCAGCTGCCGGTCTCATCAGAATTGACCTGGGCCACAGGATCACCCAGCTCCTGGACTCGAAGAACGGAGGTATGCTCTACGCAGTCGGCCAAGGTGCAATCGGTATCGAGAATCGCATCGATGACCCCAAAGTAAAGGACATTATGAGCAAGGTCAACCATCTACCTACGTTCTATGCCATAACGGCAGAGAGAAGTCTGCTACGCGCCATCGAAGGAGGCTGTAGTGCTCCCCTGGGCATAGAGACTGAATGGGTAGATGCTACATTGATGAAGCTGAAAGCTCTGGTCGTCAGTGTGAACGGGCAGGAGTACGCAGAAGTAGAGATGGAAGCAGGAGTCACGAGTGTTGAGGACGCCGAGAAGTTTGGCCAGGCGGCAGCGGCAGAGATCCTGAGCAGAGGAGCCGATAAGATCCTCGCCGAGATAAAAGCGAAGAGACCTACCACCCCGACGGATCTAGAGGAGAAGTGATTGACTCATATGCGGAGGACTACGGGGATCTATGCCAGCAAGATCTACGCCGGGCAAGCGCTGCAATGAACGTATTACCCTCATGCAAAATGAGTCACGCGACCTACCACTGTTCAGTGCAACCAGGAACTATGCAACGACTTATGCTCATACTCTCAACATCGTACTCAACTGCTACAGCTTATTGCAAGACCCTCACCATCCTGTACTCAGTCTCTGCCTCGCCCAAGAACCGCGGAACCGCAGGAGCCTTTTCGCCATATCGATCAAGCTGCAAGCGAGTGGTACGGTTCGGAGCCTTGCCATCCCGTGCTGTAAAATTGTGGACGGCAGGAGTAGCCAGTTTGTGCCTATCGCGCCGATGACTGAAGAGGAGCAAAAGCAGAGGAAAGTGTAGCCAAGTGAGATATAGTCATCGACATCTTGTGGGAAGAGCGTGTGGTACGCCACGTAACAGATAGCAAATGGGCGAGGTCAAGGAAATGTGGGACTATAGTCGCCTGACGGTGGCGCTGAGTGTAGTACGGTGCGCTGAATTCTCGAGCGAGTGAAAATGGTACTGGCCACATGCTTGCGGACGCCACCCAAATCTTCGTGGCATGTAATAACTCAGTGCTTCTATTGAGGTTGTCTGTATCCTTGCTAGAGCCTCTGCTCGCCCGGCTATGTCGAGCTGGCAGACTACGATCTAGATCAGCAAGGGTATTGGCTCCAGTGTTGTCAGAATTGTTAGTAAGTTGTTCGCCCGGGTTTCTGCTAACCCTGACCAGACAAGTAGCGACTGTAACACAGTGCGAGGAAGTTTACTGTCATTGATAGCATCCGATAGCATATGCAAACACCAAAGTAGCGTGGTCCGGCCCCTTTGACCGACCGAGGACGAGGACTATGTCTTTCCGAGCACTGCAGTTGTGGTCCCGGAATGAAATCGACGCTAGAGTGATCAAAGGTTCTGCACCGTTCTAGCGAATGTTTTAATATGCTATTCGCACCTGTCGCAGGTTCGTGCCACAAGTCCCAAGTAGCTTGCTGTGCGAAGGTCATCGTTATGCCCAGCATAGTCAGTTCATGCCGTCGAAGCTTGTGTTTGACGCAAAGATAGTGCAGCTACCTCAAAGTAGAAGCAGTACTAGACAAACAGCGTACCTGGATATCATGACTTAGAGCACACACGGACGAAGTGACCACAAAAAAGTCCAAGCACCAGCCTTGAGGCTATCAGGAAATAGGTTTGAGCTGCTCTATTACCAACAGATTCGGCTATGTCTCCAGTGCTTCCTAGTATCAAAAGCATGCGGCAGGTTCTAGGCACCGGAACTATTCAGCGCGTTTGAAACTTTCCCTTCGATGCAAGCTCATAATTGATTAGCTTCGCTACTCATCCATCCAGCTCTCATCCGCGCATCTCTCGAGCAACCATATCGCAGCAACCCAGAGTGATCCCCTTTTCACACACCAGCATTGCCGCCGCTCTACAACTTCGCCCCCCTCAACAAACACCTTCATCTCTTCCACCGACCTTCTCAACTCCTCGATAGCCACGTCCGTCTCCTCATCAGCCTCATCCGTCTGCTCAACCGCCTCGTCCCTCTCCTCGCACAGCTTTCTCGCCCGGTCCATATCCCTCTTCCCTTGTGCCATAGCGACAACGGCTAGTGTTAGGCACGTGGAGTCCCCCGTGGCAAGAGCGGTCTTTGCTTGCTCGAGCGCTGCTTGTATTCGCTTGCTGATCTCCCAAGCTTCTTTGTTGGCCTTGCGTGCTTCAGTGTTGCGTATTTGTGCTCGAGTAACGGGTGCGGCTGCGGGTTCGTGTGTATCGCTCTCAACGGAGTTCTCGATCGGAGCGTTTGGTGCTGTAGGAGGTGCAGAGGCTTGAGACTGTACGTCTTTTGTCAAGGGCTGATCTGAAAATGTAAGTGGTTGTTATCCTTGGAGAGTGTCAGGGGATTTCTTACTATCTGCGTCGCTCATTTTGATGTTCGGGGTGGGACTTCAAGGACCTTTGGGATTAACAGAATGAATGATGGAAAGAGAAGAAGAGCAGTGAAGATCGAAATGGTGGTTATCATCTGCTTACCATACTTGCTACCTGCTTGTCTTCTTGCATACAAATAGCAATGTGTGCTTCTTGGTCACCTCGGGGTCAACAGTCACACTCACTTGGTCCTCATTATTGACAGCATCTGCAACTATCGACCAGCCAATATCTGCGCAGCAATTTTCTGGCCAATGCATAGATAGTAACAATTCGATGTCCAGGCGGTAGAACAGGGAAACTGCTTGCACCTACTACCCTGGGATTCTTCAAACCCCTCACCTTCGCCTGCGAGTCCAGCACAGCCATGGGTTCGGTGTGATTTCCCATCTTACATGTGCAAGCTGCGTGGCAGATTGTGGATGCACTTCGTTGAATATACTCTAGTATCTGCTCATCTGTCGTCACGTTGCTCCCAGGCATAAACTCATCGTTCATGAGGACTGGCTGCACGACAACTTTTGAAGGCTCCCACAGCAACTCTTTGATCGGTGGGGTGGGTAGGCCAATTTGGACTGAAGACTGGGAGGTCTGAAGTGTCACCGCTTGTTATGCTTACTAGATCGCGGCTTAGTGGTGCAACAAGACCGCCAATAACGGAAGCATAATCGAAGGTGTTCTTGGGGCTAGCGGCGTTCCCAATGATGAATTCGAGCTCTGGTAAGTCTGACGGGAAGAATGATAGATCTGCTTCTGCGCTGACACCAAGAGTGGTCCCGCTGGGAAGCTTTTCCCAAGCAACGAAATCGAAGCTTGTGGTGTCGAGTTGGCCAGTGCGGTCTGTGCGGTAGTCCTCGATTGCTCGGGCGTAGTAACAGGGATCTTTGAGACGTCCCAGGCCTTGTGTGAGGACGCGATGAGTTATGGTGAAGAGGACATGGTCCCATAAGTTTCGTCCTACGCCGGGTGAGTCGACGAGTACGGGTATGGAGCAATTCTGGAGAGCAGCAGCTGGGCTAATGCCCGAGACCCTCAGGAGTTGTGGTGAGTGGACTTCACCACCAGAAATGATAATCTTCCGACGAGCCGAGATAGAGTAAGGGATTTTGCCAATGATTGATGATACAGCAACGCCGGTGGCTGTGAGATTGCTATTGAAGACAATACACTTGGCTATGGTGCGGGGTTAAATGATCAGATCTTGCCGATCCGATGCAAGGGCATAAGATACGAGGCTTGTGAAGAGGACCTGGTTTAGTCTGGTGCAACGACTTGCGTGACATATTGGGCGCCAATTAGCGCATCAGAAGTCATACCCTCGAGTGCTGGGAACTGAAGCTCTTAGAAGCCTTTCTGTGCCCATGACCCAATCGGCACAGGATAGTTGAGGTGCCCAACCTCTAAAGGCCACCGTTTCCCTCAAAAGCTTGCGCTGAAGGCGGTGGAGATGAAGCGTTTGCAGGCCTCTTCGACATACCTGGTGGTGTATAGTGAGCTAACTTTTGGAAGTATGGCGAAAACTCCTCCCATGTGTAGCTTGAATCGTCGACAGCATCAGCCCAAGGGTTTGGTAACTTTTTTGTGCTGAGCTCTGAAGCGAGGCCGGCTGGCCGGTTAAGCTGGCGAACTGGCAAAAGTAATATATGTCTGTACATGAGGCGTGTTCCGTGATATACACATGTCATTGCTCGACTGACCGTGGTGTTCGCTGTAGAGAGTTTCAAGAAAGGTGTGTGCCAGCAGCTTATGAGAAGCACAAGTGGTTCGTCAGTGCATTGAGGAGTGGATCCTGGCGGTTAACAGAGTGGTCCAAGCGGCATAAAGAGCAAGATTCATAGCCACTTCGGCCATTTGACGATCAATGAGCGAGGTTTACCTAAACGCAAGAGATTAGTATGGCCTGGATCTAAAACCGAAATCTCCATTGTGTCACTTGTACTCTGGCAAGAAGCTTGGTCCGCTGTTGAGTCTGCATGAAATTCGTTCTATGTGCTGCCGGGTCCACCCAGCAGAGCAAACCTTCTGACGATGCTTGGGCCGATCTCATCATATTCTGCTTTTGTGTGGCAGTAGCTTCGGAACTCTGGCGTCTGGCCGAGCAGCGAACCACCAAACCATGGACCGTGCCTCTGCCTCTTGTGCGTAATGACCTGCACGTCCAACCCACCACTTCTTGCGCCTCCGCTCCGTGCTTCTGACGCTCGAATGCGGGCATCTACCAAGTGTTTGATATCTCTCTGTAACCTTCTATTCAAGTCCTTGTACAGGGTCGAACCACCAGACAGGACGATGTTCTTGTATAGACCTCTCCGCACGTCGATGGGCGACTGTTGAATCACGCCATCGACGACTGTAGGCAGTGGGGTCAGGAAGTCTGAGGAGTATATTTCCGGGTTGAAGAAGATCTCGGGCGCGAGGAATCGTTCATAGCCGACATCGATCGAGATGGTTCTGCCACTTGGGTGGGTGACCGTGTGCTTAAGAAACCGGTCTGGCTCTCGATCGTACCTTGCAAACTCTTTGACGATGTCTGGACAGACATAACAATGTTCTTCCTTGACTCTTTCTGCAGTCTTCAGACTGCTGTCAGCCTCCCCTCTTTCTCGCAACAAGTTTTGTACGAAATACGTGATGTCTCGACCTGCAATGGGTATGCTTTTTATCGAGGAACCAATAACGTATCCTTCTGCGACGGGAATGATGTGAGTGACACCATCACCAGAATCGATGACTGTGCCGGTAAGGGATCGGTCTGTTACTTTCGATGAGGTCCACGAGGCAGCTAGCGCCAGCACCGCTTGGACAGCAATGTATAGACCAGCGCAATTGAAAGACTCGAACATGATCTCGGCAGTGTTTTCTCTGTTCTCAGGAGGGTTGAGGGGCTGTATGGATGTTAGCTTGGTCTTTCCGCTGGCAAGACTGCGCATACAGGTTCCGTGAGCAGGAAGTAGTGGTCTTCCGGCTCTACTCTCAGGTACTTGAATATCGAGTTTGCCCAGAACCTCTCCATATGATCCCAATTCTCGATCTGGCCGTGCCGTATAGGGTAGTGTATCCCGTAGCCAGGACCTGAAGACGCATTGACTGCCTCGTCCCCGATAAAGTAGTCGAGGTCTTCCGTTCCCCTCTTGCCTGAGAGATTCGAGCTGGGTCCAGCACCGCCGGTCAAGAATGTCGGTTTGTTGGCGACTGCCGGTCTGCCGGAGCCCGAACCACCTGCGCCTGCATTACCACCTTTGGTAGCGATCGCAGTAGGAAAGACGAATGAAGGAGAATCATTTCCGGCGAATCCTGGTCAAATCAGCTTCGAGTTCGTGCTCGCAGGAAGTAGACTAGCACCTACCAAGCTTGGAGAAACCTGTACCGCTGCACCGTCGTCAGTATATAGAAGACCAACTCATCATGCATTTACATACTTGTCCATGACAACGGCAGGCGTTTGAGAAGTCATTCTGGCGGCGGTCGTGTAGATCGGTCGCAAAGGACGGTGTTGGAGGGGTATTCGAGATGATGGGATGTGCTTCACACCGCACGCTTCATGACAAAGCCTGGATGTTACTTGCAGCGATGCACTGTCTCTATGTCTAACAGCTTGTGAGCAGAAGCAACTGTCAGCGAGCGAGGTAAATGGAGTACAAGTCTAATCGTACACTGACAGCAGCTGCACAGGCGGAACGGCCTGAGCGGGATAGTGCGGATGACGAAGTCGCCGGCGACGATCCCAGCCCAGCTCAGCCTCACCTTGGCGCAGAGACACTGTCCAGGCTGACATGTTGGTGTCGCTCCTTCCCACCCTCATCGAACATGACTTTCGCCTCACGTAGAGTTGGCATCGAGAAGATGGTTGCTGGCAGCCAGCGCTGGAGGGAGCGACCAGAGCGCGTACCTGCCCTCTCGATATCCCAGGCCAGGGAAATGGCCTAATGCTTCATACCACCCTTTCACCACTATTAGTATGCTTCACTGCTGTCAGCAACTCCATCACTTTGGCATTTCTTCCATCCATAGCTCGTTGTCGCTCATTATAGACTCGCCTGACCGACCACTGTGTCGGCGGTAGTCGTTTCTATCGCTAGTTTGAAGCAAGACTGACCTCTGCCAATACTCACAAAGTCCACGTCCTGCTGCTTACATCCTGCTGCTTACACCCTGCTGCAGACACTTTTGCGTCAGCCCCCTTGTTGTGAAAACACCTAATTACGCTCCCACCAAGCTCTTAATACCTACACAGGCGCTCACAAACGCAAATCACTAGAAAGGTCAACAAGAGGCGCCAGTGCAGCAACATTCCCCACATCTCTGCTTGAGTCCTAGCAGCCAGAGTTATGCATCTCCGAAGGTCAATCGACGGAGGTGACCTCTGTGCAATATACGTACATGCCGGAGCCGGCTATCACAGCACCAGTAACGAGAAGAATCACCTCAGGGCGTGCAACGATGCCGCCAGAATCGGCATGGCTATACTGAAGAACGGAGGCGACGCTATTGAAGCCGTCGAAATGGCCATCCGACTACTCGAGGATCGCGATATCACAAACGCTGGCTATGGAAGCAATCTCACCATGGATGGTAACGTTGAGGGTGATGCTTGCATTGTTGACCATTATGGTCGGAGTGGTGCCGTCGGGGCCATTACGCGTAAGCTTCTATGTCTCAGGCATAAAACGGTCGAGCGATTGCTAACTTATTATCAGAGGTCAAGAACCCCATCATCATTGCTCGTCACGTCCTTGATGCCAGCATCCAGCCTCTGTCACTCTCTCGGGTACCTCCGAATTTTCTGGTAGGTGACGGTGCCGTCGATTTTGCTGAGACCCACGGTATCAACATAATACCAAATGAATATCTCGTGTCAGCTGGTGCAAAGCAGAGATGGCAGAACTGGAGACGAGACTTGCTCAGAGCAGAAGCAGAAGAGCGAAAGCAGCATGAGGCAGCCCTCACTAGAGCCAACGGGCACCGCTCTGCTCCCGTCACACCTGCTGCCGCCTCGACTAGGTTAAGTCCGCCCATCACGCCGAGCAGCCCCACTCAGTACAGCGTACAACCGCATAATGTGTCAAAGCATGCAACTGCTGATGGGCCGCCATTGAGATATTCGAAAGAGCTTGACGCCTGTTATGAGGATGACGACACTGGCACGGACGATCAGCTGGCCATGATGGCGCAATCACGGAAGCGACCACGAATCGATGGGCCGAGCGCTGAAGAGTCGAATCCTGGGCGTGCTGTTGGTGCAGAAACAAACCCTGTACAACAGCAGCAGATCCTCCAGCTACCAGATGACCAGCCACAATCGGGCCATCGGACTCCGACAGAACGAGAGGATCGTGTCACTGATACCGTTGGAGCAATAGCAGTCGATTGTTTCGGTCGCATTGCTGCAGGCTCCTCATCAGGAGGTATCGGTATGAAACATAGAGGCCGTTGCGGACCAGCTGCGCTAGTGGGTATTAGTACTGCCGTCATACCAGCTGATCCGGACGACCCCGAAGAGGCATCCGTCGCCACCGTCACATCTGGTACAGGTGAGCATATGGCTACTACAGCCGCTGCTCACATCGCTGCAGACCGAATTCTGTCCTGCACCAGGAAAGTGAAAGGACAACTCGAAACCTGTAACGAGGACGAGGCCATGTTCTCGATGATTAAGAACGATTTCATGAAACATCCTGGTGTGCAGAATAGCCCTTGTCAAGGCGCCATCGGCATACTCGCTGTCAAGAAGACTAAGCACGGTGTCTATTTCTATTTCGGTCACAACACAGATTCGTTCGCGCTTGCTTCAATGCATTCGGACGAGCGCAAGCCAGTCTGCGTCATGTCGCGCAGCAGAGAGAGTGGGCTTATTGCACAAGGTGCGCGGAAGTGCCGAGCTCGACGAGCTAGTAAGTCCTGACCTGGCCGATGTTCAGTGGGACGAAGCAGATCAGCTGAACATGCACTGCTGTGGGAGTCCGAAAGCGCTCGACGAAACGATGCTAGATTTTCGTGACGGGCCGATGTCGATGTTCTCCCTGGTTCAAGGTCTTGAAACAAGCGAAGTCGCTTCAAGATACCCACTTATGTTAGGGCTGGTTGAGATGGTAGATCGTGTACGATGGCATTAAACCTAGGGAGGAATTGTTGTTCATACACCACAAAAGCCGATACCTATAACCCTAGATACTTGCTGAAGCAGCCCAAGCACCATCTTCACAATTGCGCTTTCCCATTCATACCCCTCCATGCCTCTAGCATCATTTTCCTACTAACCAGAACAACCTCCTAGATTCTTTTGCACAGGAACAAGATACGCAAGCCCTTTCTTGAGATAGCAAGTGTCTTTCGCCGTGAGCCAATCGTGCACTGAACAACGACTGCTAGATCTTGATAATATATGGCGATGGTGGACCTGCAGATCTGAAGAGTTTGGGCCTGACATCCCGATCAGCGAAGCTATTCCAACTTCCAGTACCCCATCCCAGAGCGTTCTTCCAGCTAAGCACCTATCTATGCCTTCTAGCTGTCTAAACCGGCGTCTCGGCCCTCGGCGTGCCCACTCCACTAGCCAACCCCTTCCGTTTCTTCTTCTTTGGCCTCGCGACAACGACCGGCGTCCGTCCCATACTCCCCACGCCCTGGCCTCTGACACTCAACTCCGTGCCACACGTCAGACAGCCCTCTTTGTCCAGGGCTTCGAGACTCTGGTCGCAGAAGATGGACAGACAGATGCTGCAGACGTAACCGGTGGGGATGATGGTGCGGTGGCAGAAGCAGGCGGCGCGGAAGTCGACGTCGATGCGGGTGGGGGTGATGAGGTGGTGGCGGGTGGTGGGGGCAGGGAGGAAGGAGGTGAGGAGGTAGGTCAGCATTGAGTGGGTTGCTATGCGGGTTGTGAGCGGGGCGTCCGGGTTTGAGGATGGAGGGGTTAGCTGGGCGAGGATGAAGATGCCGTGGGTTGCGTCGCTGGCTTGTTGGAGGAAGACAGTGGATGTTTGGGTGGGGGTGTTGCTCGTGTCTGTGGTTGTGGTTGCTGGGTCGGCCTGCTTTGAGTTGGGGTCGGCAGGGAGGAGTGGGAGCTGGAGCACGTCGATGGGGATGTTTAGTCTTTGGCAGGCGAAGATTGAGTTCATGATGGGGATGTACTGGTGGGCTAGGTCTGTCGAGGGGGACAACGTGATTATCAAGATTCGTGATTGCAGGACGTTGGTGGAATTGCTGTTTGGGTCTGTGGCTGTTGCTGCTGACTGATCTGCTAGGCTGGCCGATATGCCTGTTGAGGATTCTTGGTATTCTTGAGAACGCCGATTGATGTAGCTGAGAGCCAGGGTGAGGGCTCCGGCTACCTTGGTGCTGGACGTCGCTTGGATCGTAGCAGGTGCTGTGCTTGAGGTAAGGCTTCGAAGATTGCGGACGAGCTCTTCTTCTATGAGACGATATGGGCGATATTTGTTGCTTTCGCTTTCCGACATTGTTGGCCCGTCCTTGGTCGTGTTTGTGCCGTTGACGTTGAGCTTGACTCGTTTGTTTCTGTTGGTTGGGACTTCATCGTCGTCGTCTTGAGAAAGGTCTCTTGATGCTTGCTGCTGCTCTTGTGGCGGCTTTTGGACTGAAGCCGTCGGATAAAGCCATTGTGCTTTATCGCAATGACTGGCGATCACGGCGACCTGATTTGTGTAATTGCAGGCAAGATGAGCATTGATGAAGACGAGAAGGTTGGCGACGGCATTCGAGATGGGGAGCACAGAATCTATCAATGCCCATGCCGCTGGGTTCGTATCAAGGATGATCGTCAAGAGGGATGGGCTTTGCTCTGCTCGAGTCAGTCATCCTTTGCATTCCAGGATGCTGCTCGAGTCAGACGCAAGACTTACCTCTAGATGGCAATTCATCACTGAAATGCTGGCTACCATCAGCACCGTCCATGTTCAGTGCCGACGGACTCTTCGGATGTCAAAATGTAAGGCATGCAATGGAACTTTTGCGGTAATTCTACTTTCAACGCGCCACAGCCCGGAATCTGGCGGCGACCAGTCACCTTGCACAACCTTGACAATCTGCTCGAGTCGATCTAACTATCTAGCGAGATGTGTGTGCAAGAGTTGGGCCAGAATCGGTTCAAAAGCATTACAAGCACGCGTCTATCGCGCCCACCCATATAGTATTTACAAGGTACATCACTCACGTGAGCTTGGGGATGACGAGGCTTATTTCCAGGCTTTCCGCGGAACAACTTCATTCTCTGTTAAAGTACGGAAGGCTATGAGTCAGTAATACCTTGCTAGCATTTTAGAATCATAGGTTGTTCTGGGTCAATGTATGTATACAGACGTATCATTTGTGACAGCGTCGTGTCAGCACATTGTAAGGTGTCCCAAAGGGTAATCTCCTATATCGGTCAGATGACCAAAGGCCTGGAAACACTTCGGATGCTGTCTGGCCTCACGTTGAAGGGCGATGCCGAAAGCGCAACAGACATGTGCAGTTGCTAGGTAATATCAATTGAGTCCCTTGCCGCTAAAGACGATCATTTGTGGCTGGTGCACTTTTAGTAGGACACCAGTCCTTCGGGCAGATTTAGGCGTGCGCGTGCGCATCCGATCATTGGTTCCAAGTCCAAAGAAGCCCAACTGTAATATCAGCGGCCCTGAACCTAGCATTATCAGATCCTCTGACGGCATAATCTGTACAAATATGCGACAGTCATAGCAGGGGCCGGAGAATCCACACATTTTGGCCACTCTATCTCACACGTGTCAAAGGTGAATCACTGGACAATCAAACGGTGTAAATCTTGCTGTGCATCCGCTGCGTGATCCTGACCACAAAGCAGGTCTCAGGATTGAGAGCAAACCTCAACACGCGTGGCCCAACACCAGACCTTGTTAAGCAAAAGACTGGCAGTTGAAAAGAATTATTCTTCCTTTTTCTTGCCCACGACCGACAATTTTCTTTACCACCACAAAGATTACTCAGAACGTCCTTTCACTTCGATTCTCCACACTAGAAGAACTTATCTTATTTTTCCCGTTCATAAGGCAAGCCCAACTCGGTCTCGACCCTGGTAATTTACCGTATCATAGAAGCGGTCGCCACCCACCTCGAGGTCGATCATTTGGTGTACAACGGTCTCCTCTATGGCTGCAGTCAGCAGACTTACTCGACAACTCTCTGAAGAACGGGCTTCGGTGCTTGCTACTGAAGCCATAGCGCTTGCGAAATCCGGGAAATTCGAAGTGAGATATACCCAATCAGGTAAAAGATGGTGCTGAAGGCTGACTCTTGTGCAGGATGCCGCAACGAGGCTGAAGGAGGCAGCAGTCCTTGCCCACGACAATGTCGATGTTCAAGCCGCATTCATAGCTCTACATGAGGGTCAAAGCACATCGCCACTTATAGATCTGTGTCGGCGGTATGCGCAGTATCATAACAATCAAGCAGGCGACGATGCTGTTGCGTACCTCCGTTCGCCACAAGCCTTGAACCTGAGCTCCAGTGCAGCACTAGAATGCCTAGAACTCGTTTTAGAGGAGCCACCGAGCAAGTTGTCAATCGCACAAGATGCCATTGTGTCGGAGCTTTCCAGAGCCCATCGACAGATACGTCAGTATCTCGCAAAGCGGTTGATAGAGTCAACCACCGAATTCTTTGAAGATATGTTTACACGTGGCGACGAATCCGCCAACATCTTGAGAAGTGTTGTCCTCGAAGGCAAGTTATGGGCGGACGAAGACGTAAGGTTCCGCGTCGAAGATGACCTCTTCGTCTTGTTTATTGCAAAACTGATGGAAAGCGGTCACGACTACGATGGACGAGCACTCAAAGGCATAACACTACTTCTGCTCGCAGACACGGGCCGGCTATATCAGCATATCGACGAAGATGCATTCGATGCGCTGCTTACATCTCTGGACTTCAGGTTACCAGCAGACGTTCGAGGGCAAGCAACACTCATAATTACGAGGTTCATGGAGGTTGCGGAGCTCGAAGCCCAGAAATACCTGAGTAATTTCGTTACGGCACAAGTGGCAAAAGCGAAAGCAGACGCGATGATCATAAGCTTCTCAGCATCCGCCCAGCTCTTTCCAGTCGCCTCGGTCATCATGACACAGCTGTTCCTGACACAAGGCTTCCTGCAGAGTCTAATGCCGGTTCTGCAGCAGACATTCACCGGTCAGGCAGTGCATGACTCGTTCTTGATGCTGATCAATGCCGCCTGTGTTGACGGTGCTTGCCGTAAAGCGATTCAAGAACATTGTGGCACTTGGCTGTCTCACAAAGTCAGCAACGGTAGCGGGCGTCAACCACAAATGGCCGCAACCGTGCTTGCGAAACTAAGGACCGCGAATGTTCGGGGAGCAGGAGGGGCCGAACAATCGGCGGACGATAATGTTAGTGACCTTGTTGATCTTTTCCAAAAGTCCCTTATTGTTGAAGATCACGACGAAAAGAACATTTCTGACTCTATAGAAGGTCTTGCGTATACATCTTTGAGACCCGAAGTCAAGGAACAGCTAGCGAACGACCCCAGGCTTATAAAAGCATTATTATCAGCCCTCGAAAAGAACCCGACAAGCCCAGAAATCACGATTGGTGGATTGAGTATAGTCTCAAACTTGACACACTACCAGCCAAACCTTTCCGAGGAGCAAAAGAAGATGTCACAGCTCAAGGCCTATGCGAACGCAAGTAAACCTACAGTCGAGGCCTCCAAAGCCGAAGACGACGCGCATGTGGAAAAGCGTTGCACAGCATTAGTCAAAGCTGGTGTAACAGCCACCTTGATCAAGATCAACAAAACGCCAAGTTCTGCTACGCAACTGCTGACAGATAAGATTCTGCTGAGCCTCACGAGAAACAAGAGTGACCGGGGGACGATTGCGCAACAGGGCGCTGTGCGATTACTCGTCTCGCATTGTCAGATCCGGGAGCAGTCAACGCAGCACAAGCCCCAGCCATTTATCTCTTCTTCGTCTTCCACCACAAAACCTTCGACCCCAAAACATTCAAAAGTCTCAACGGAAGCTGCCCACGCCCTAGCGCGAATACTGATCTCTCTGAACCCACAACACCTCTTTCCGTCTGGCACAACACCGCACATAACTTCCGCCGTCCCACCACTTGCGTCACTGCTCAAAGCCCCACCCTCCGATGGTCCAGCGCTTGCGGACACTGGCCCACGCGACCTTCTACCAGTTTTCGAATCCCTTCTCGCCCTAACAAACCTTGCCTCTGCCAGTCAGGAGGTCGTGAACGCCGTAATAAAAAACAGTTTCAGCGACCTTGAAGAACTCCTCCTTTCCTCATCTCATCAATTAGTCCGGCGCGCGGCAGTCGAGCTGATTTGCAACCTCGTTGCCTTCCCCAATGGAATCGTATTGTACGCTGATGGTTCGAGACGTGCGTTAGAGAGACTAAGGATCTTGGTAGCCATGGCAGACGTCGAAGACGACAAGACGAGGAGCGCGGCCGGAGGGGCCCTTGCCATGCTCACCGAATACGAGGAAGTGCGCAAACCGATGGTCGAAGATAGTGAGAAACTAGGACGGACGATAGAAGTGATTTTGGACATGGTGGCTGATAAGGAACTAGGACTTAAGCATAGAGGATTCGTCACGTTGTCGAATCTGCTGGAGTCTGAACAGGGGAGAGGGGACATTGTCAAGAGGACCTGCCTTGAAAGAGATAGCATTGAGCAGGTCAAGATGGCGCTTAGAGATGTCAGGGAGCAGGCGATCTTGGAAATCGGCGTTGAAGTGCTCAAGATCCTGATGGGAAAAGCTTGATGGTGGGATTGGACTTTTTAACGCGACATACTGCCATGTTTTAAGTGTTGAACGTCGTGGCATAAGGATGGTGTCTTGCATGATTCAGGCGCAATCGACATCTCGAGGGGAGCATAGCTACAGGAATACAATTGAACAGGTGATTCAGACTAGAAACGTATTGCGGAGAATGTGATGGCCAGTCGTCTGCGGTTCCCAGCTTGGTCGGTATGCTCCTACGGATCAGCCACGGTTGATGGTATTTCCCGCGCCCTTGGGGTTAGCCTCGACGTACTCATCCCATTCCCTCGCTTTTATGGTCGCAGCATCCTGAGCAGCAACGTCGTCTTCGTCTGGCTCCACGACTTGCTCACTTGCGGGTCCTCCACCCTCAATCATCCCCCCACGTCTCCGTTCCTCCTCGAGGTACTCGTCTATGCTCATCGTTGGTAGGCTGTGCCCGGGCCTGAAGACGCCCTTGCGTAGATCTGTGCGTTTCGAGGTGATAGTGAATGGTTGTAGCGGTCGGCCGCCGCTGTCAAGGATCCCGCGATGAGGCCGTGCGCTGTCCAACAACTCGGATGAGTCAAGTCTGTCAGAATACGATTGGCCGTTCAGTCTGCCATTCCTACGATCCCTGTCGTCAGAGAGTGATTGTGACTGATCTCTCCTGCTCGGATCAGGTTGACTGGGCATACTGGCTAGAATCTGTCGTTCTTGCGAGATCAGATCGAGAGACTGGAACGTTTGATGTACGTAGAGGTTCAGCTCGGCCAGGTACAGATTGCGAATGACTTCATCGTCGACATTCAGCGATTGGCTTTGTTCGGTTAGAAGTTTGAGCTGAGATTTGAGCGCTTTCTCCTCCTGAAAGCGCTTCACTTTGGTATTACGCTTCGCTTCCAGACCAGCACTATCACCTACAATCCGGAAATGAATTCTATCATCCTTGTAGCTTTCCAGCATCTTCTTGTCTGGTGCGCTGAGCAGCGAGTATTCGTCTAGGCGAGTTAGAAACTGCTCCAGTAGCTCACTAGCGTTGTTGAGTTGTGTTTTGCGGTCTGTGGGTGAGTACGAGCGCATATTGAGTTCGGAGAGGAGATATTCTATGCCAAGATATTGAATATTAGAGGTCGAAATATCCTCCAGGTCTTCATTTGTGCTGAAGAGGGCAAGCTGGTCGGCGAGCTGTGAGCACTGTTCGAGACTGGAGATGGTGGATTGGAGAAGGATTTTGAAGTCATCTGAGCGAGGATCAAGTGTATCAAGGTCTTCTTGATTGGTCTTGGCAGATTGGAAGAGCGACGAGAGGGATTGCTCGTTTTCAGGCGCTTCGTTTTGCATCATGCTGCCAATCAAGCTGTTGATCGCTCAAGTGTACAAGTTGGCAAGCACAGATCCGCAAATAGGAGCAAGACTTCCTCTAGATACTGCTGTTCGTCGTAGACTGCCAGCCTTTCGGAGACGCGTCGCTGGTGTGTGATGATGATATTTTGAACGGTTGCCACAGGTTAGTACCGGCGTTGATAGATGCTTGTAAGAGGGTCGTGGTGTGGTCAAAGGGTGACTCGCTTAGAGAGAAGTCAGACCCGCAGTAAAAGCTAACTATTGACGACTAATCTGGAGATACGACGGAAGATTACTCGCAAGGCTCAGTACAAGAAAGAGGCGACTCGATGTCGCGCTCGAAAGTTGAAGGATGCTTAGTCAGCCGTATCCATACTTTGCCAAGTTTTTCTAGCGTGATTGCATGAGAAAATGCCTGCCTGACGAGCTCATGTCCATCGGTGTCATCAGTCTCAAAATGTGATACCTGTATGTACAGTACAGGCATCGTCGAAAGCCCTGAAGCACCGGTGCATGTACCTCTCTACTGTATTCTCAATACTGCGATGTCGATCCTTTCCATATAACCCCTAACAGACACGTGAAGTGCATTAGTTGACTGTCGCTACGATTCAGGGCATTTGTTGTGACGCGCCGACCGCGTGATAGCTGCTGAGTTCGACAGCCAACCAGACGATCAAGGGCAAGCCATCTGGGACGTGACATGAGTCTTTCACTACTGCTGAATCTGTTTGCCGCATCTACTTCCTGATCGAAGACCCAATCTTGGATAGCGGTGACTCAGCATTTTACCATCGGAACGGGCAGATTTGTTGACCTGCTTCGGGTCATTGCTGACATGGCCGCTCCTGTAAATGGCGCTCGTATCGGCGCTGTTGTGGATGATGAGATTCAGATCGAAAAGAATGCTGGCCTAGTCATGGCTACCAATAATAGCAGCATTGTTTCCAAACGGAGTGTAGAGAAACTCTACCTGCCTGAATCGCACTTCTTCCGGTACTTTGTCAAAAAGCCCGTTAGGAGAGCTCCGACAATCAACAGAGGATATTGGCTGAGGATGCGTGCCGTCGATTGGGTAATTAGGCAGTTTCTCGAAAAGCCTTCCAAACAGGGTAAGGTGGTGATAAATCTCGGGTGTGGATAGTGAGTAAGAGTACCGGTCAACGCGCAAAGGTGAGCGCTAATGTTGTTCTTACAGTGACCCTGTGCCATTCCAGTGGCTCGCTCAAGATCCGTCCATATGCGCCAACACGAAATTTGTGGACGTGGACTACGAGCTGCTTATGCAAACGAAGCGCAAGATCATTCGCGAGACGCCGAAAATGTTCAATCTGCTGCACCCCTACAACGCCGATGCCACAGGCACGGATAAGTCGGTCTTGATCGATAGTGAGGAATATGCAGCCATTGGCTGTGACCTTCGGAATATTCCTCGACTTGAGAGATTGCTCCGAGAAGTGGTTGATGTTGAGAACTGCCTCATCCTCTGCGTCGCAGAAGTCTCGATCACTTATATGCAAACACAGGCTGCCGACGACTTGATAAGCTGGAGCTCAACACTTTCGCCGAACGTCACCTTCTGCCTGCTCGAGCAATGTAGTCCTGATCAAATGGACAACCCTTTCACTATGACAATGATGAAGCACTTTGCTAAATTGGGAACACCTCTGCGATCGGTCATGGAATACCCTGGTCGACATGCCCAGAGCCAACGTTTCAGGACAGCAGGCTTTACAAACATCGACTACCAGAATCTGTGGGAGTTATGGGCAGACGCACGGTTTTTGTCTCCGTCACAAAGAGTGGCACTTGATCATGTCGAGCCTTTTGATGAGTGGGAGGAGTTTGCACTTTTCGCCTCTCATTACTGTCTTGTCGTAGCACACAACAGGGATGCGCCTGTGCTGGCCGAGAAACCACGATCGCGACGAGATTCGACAACGAGCGTGAGCTCCGACATCTCGGCTAGGACTGCTTCACCTCACAAGCCTGGGAATGAGTGGTTCGGCTTTCGGTACAGCAAAGAGCCCGGCGATTTATGTCAGCGGCATCATGGTTCGTCTTACACAATTCCAGATCAAGAAGCGGTTGGTGTGCATGGTGGCATTGGTACTCGATCGCGACTGTCCACGACGGCTGTCGCCCGACCACGAGATCTGAAGGATGCACCACCTGTCGTCCCTCCACCAGACATTGGAGCTCGATGTTGCCATACCATCACACCGCTACACGGCGGCCAGAATCTGCTTGTTGGCGGCCGCGCTTCTCCGACGCAGGTGTTCAAGGACTGTTGGCTCCAGACTGGACATTCATGGGGACGGGTTCATGACTTACCACAACCCCGCTACAGGCACCGAGTGTCGTGCGTTGTACTGCCGGACGGTTCTCCTGGGGCTATATGCTTTGGCGGCAAGACCGACCACTGCACTGTGGCAACGGATATTTTGTTGTGGGAGCCAAGCAGTGGTTGGCGTGTGCTCCGAACCAGCGGCGGGGATCCTGTCCCACGGTTTGCCCCTATTTTTATGAAATTGGGCTTCAACCATGGTCTCCTTTTCGGTGGTATGAGACAAGATGGTATTGTATGTCAGGGACTATGGCGATGGAGGTTGCACGTCCGAAACGGCGTAATCGTCAGCCTCATTTTTCGACCGACTAGTGCGCTGGACGCTTCTACCGGCACGTGGCCTTGGTTCGCTCGATTTGGGGCCTCGTACAGCATGCAAAGGGACGAAATCCTCGTCATTGGTGGCGTTGCCAAAGCTGGGTGCATACCCAAACCATACGAAATACTGTCATTAGTTGGGTGTTTCTCGAATTACAAGGAAACCGAGCGTGAGCTACCACTGCGGGTAGCCTGTGTGACACCGGCCCGCAGCCCAGATTGTCCACGGCCGTTCCTTGTTGGACATTCCACGCACCGGACTAGATCTGGTCTTTCAATTACGCTAGGTGGTGGCTGTACTTGCTTCAGCTTTGGGAATTACTTCAATACTGGTATCTGGATCCTCTACGATAGAGAAGCTGGACTTTCCAACGACTGGGTCATAGTGCCCTCGAGACCTGCTGTGCTACTTCCCGAAAAAGAACCAAAGCCTGTCAAGCTTACCAATGGTCACTGTCACAGCCGACCTGTCGACCGTGCGACAATCGAGTCGGCTGAAGAATTCGGTAGCAAAATTGTGCGTTGGATGGAACCTCGACTGCTTGACGGACTCGACTTCGGTCCATGCATATCCAAATGGTCACTATCGTATCTGAGGGACAATATCTCTGACGCACGCCATGTGGTCGTACACGATTCACCATCACAGACCATGAACTTCCAGCGCAAGGATTTCAAGTATCGAGACCTACCCTTTCACCACTTCCTCGACAGGTTGGATGACAAGTCATCACATCTATATTTGCGATCGCTTGCAGCAGAAAGCCCTTCTTCAAATCCGGCAAATCTGAGCAAAGATTGGCCGGAGATAGCATCAGATTTCCATGTTCCCTCACAACTCGTCGATGTTGCTGTCAACATGCATTCTTCGCCGCTTCGGATTTCCAACGATATTGGCATGTGGCTACACTACGACGTTATGGCAAATGTCCTCTTCCAAGTAGTCGGCGTGAAGAAGCTCGTGCTCTTTCCACCAATGGATTTGCCCAAGCTAGGGTTTCCACCAGCATCAACCACCAGTGCCCTCGACCTTTTCAGTCGTGCGGCAACTCCTGACGAGCAGCCCGAGTTACGTGCGCCTCTTGGCACGATGCCAGTCACCGCAATCCTGAAACCTGGAGATGCGCTATACATACCACCATTATGGGCGCATACAGGAGTATCATTACCAGATGATAAGGGCAGCAAGCATGATCATAACGAGCTCCATAGTTCTCAGGCTCCCCTTCCATCGTCACCGCCTTCGGACCCCGATAATGAAGACCAGCAGAGCAAGACGTCAGCTCTACAATCGGACCCTTCACACGAAGGTGTCATATCTTCAGACAGGCACGATTCGACCAACACATCATACATACAGTCTTCAGACGAACCTGGTGCAGGCAAGGCGGGAAACCCGTACCTCAATATTGCAGTGAACGTCTTCTTCCGGAATCTGCCAGAATCTGCTTACGCCGCTGGCCGCGACGTGTATGGTAATCGGGATCTTGCTTGTTACGAGGATGGCAGAAAAATGGTCGAGAGACTGGTAAGCAAATTCAGAGACAGTAAGCAGCAGGTCGAAGTTTCGAGAGGATCGAGCATGTCGCTGGACTGGATTCCAAAAGATGTCAGAAAAGCTTACCTGTTGCGCTTGGCAAGAGAAATGGAACAAGAAGCGGAAATGCTGTGATGTGGACCGGATGGTGTCACATTCTCACGACCGTTGCACTGCACGAGTTGCATACTCTACACACCGTTAAGTCTTCGTCCGCGGAGGATGCGGCGCGTGCTGATTTCACTCTCCTGTACCTTGATAGTACATCACCGTTGCAAGTCTCTGCGATGCACCAGTATCCAGTCTGAGATCCGATTTTCATCAATACCACAGTGCTACACGCGCCCCACTACGCCGGAGAAAGTTGCCGAGCACGTGTCTGATCGGTTTCGGGACCGCTATGTGCAACTGGAAACCATGCATGGGTGTTCGTCTGAGTCGGCATATTACTTTGACAAATCCATACAAGTATGTTGAGGCCCGAAGTCTGGGGTAGGCGCCACAAACGTATACTAGCATATGCAACTTGGAGATCGGAGAGAAGCGCATACCCACGTACATGAAAGCAGCATCAACACATTTGCGGCCCAGCCGTCTCCCCACGGACGGCGGCCTCTGAAGTAGACAATGAGAGAAACGATTTGTTCGGACGCAGATCGATCGATGTGTTGAGTTTTTGTGTTTACCCACGCTCGTGGTAGAGATGATAAGGCGAATCAGCGATAACGAACACCATCAACAGGAAGTGAGGGGCAGTTCCAGGGTTAGCGATCGCCCCGGGCGGGACGAGATAGCGCGAAAAGTTGACGGAAGTGGAATGCATGAGAGGCAGGGATTGTGAAGGGTTCTCGCTGTCGGCTCTCGAGAAGTGGGGTTCTTTTGAACACGATTCTCCAATCCCCGCAGTGGCCCCAGAATTTGGAGACGCTTCTGCTGCAAGTTCCTGCACGCTCGAACGGTCGATATCCACGGATATGCATTACTTTGTGCGCCTTTCCTCTCATCGATTCAACTGTGCTACCTAGCTCAAACACTGTGTTTGTCCTACTCCAGGATCTTATGGCAAGTGCTGTCCAATTGCGCTTTGACCATAAGAGCCAGGTATCCACAAACCCCACCTACTTGCTGTTCAAGTTCCCTTCACTTGCTACCACGTTGCGCCTACGCTCGCTACTTTATGTCCTTTCGAAATATGTGAGGAAGCACCACCTCGTGGCTCTTGCATTTAGTCCGTGCTTCTGAACAATTCTCTCCCATCAACTGGTCACTGAGTCCTGGTTGACTACCTACATCACTTTGGTATTGACTGCTGCGTTTCCATATCCGCGCCCGGCCAGAGACCAGACTACTATCGACTTCCGTGAGGCACACGACCACCACCAAGACTTCTCCCACCACTGCCGCCTAACTGTTCACTCATGAGCATCACTGCGTAGATTGTGCTGAAGAGCATTTGCTCTTCTCGCTGACGTTCTCAGCACCAGCACACAGAATCGTGGATGAAGCACGTTCCAAAGAACATCACTGCTGATCACGATTCTAATCCACTATCACTATGGCCACAGTGGTGCTGCAACAGCATTCAGCGCTTCGGGAACACTCCTCAACCCCTCCGCCATTGACGCCAACGCTCACGCTTAACACTCCGCGATCATCGACCCCCATCCCTAACAAACATATTCCGTTCTGTCCACCGGGACCCGCACCCTCCACCCAGGTCGTTACTCCGCCCAGCTCTCCACCACAGAAGAACGGCTTTTTTAAACCGACATCACTTCTATATCCACCCCACGCGCATCGCAAGCTCCTCAAATCGCCACCGATATATGGTCTCGACTGTGATAGCCTGGCACAAGCACTGAACCATACCGCAGAGCAGCTACTTCCGCCTCCGTCCTCGGTTTTCCCATGGCTGCACGGTCTGCACCCCAACAACCAAACACAACTGCAGTTCTTCGTGGCTAAGAAGAAGTCGTTGCGGAGGACACCAAGATGTCTAAGAGCAATTACCATCATCAAGGCTGGTGGTGACCTGAGCCAAGCACGCATAAAGGGAGCTGTCGCGCCCGATGAGGTCCTAAGCTTATGCGATGATGACAAAAAGGGTTTCCTTGATTGTGACCCACAAGAAGGCTTCTCGGTGCGCAACTTCCACATACAGGCAGCAAAAATAGCCCAGGTCTCGGATATCGTCATTTATGGCGACGAACATACCGACCACAGAATCATTCGGTCCGTGGCCGAACGTTCTGCCAAGGTGCAACGACAATGGAAAAAAGAGCTCGAGGCCCAAGGTCAAATGCCAGAGACTTATCATACGTTCGTCCTCACTAGCCCCTTTGAGGAATTCGAGCGAGCATATCCAGAGCTTGTTGCTGTCAACTCTCGAGGCAAACCAACAGGACACTTCCTCGACTTCCTCCACCAGGAACGCGTCGAGATGTGCGCCATGTCCAAAGCAAGTGAGATTAGCACAGGCGTCTATCAAGGTCCTTCACCAAACCCCGCTACCATTCCGCCCACAGGTGGCTGTGATCCCACCTTTGACCTTTTCGTTGAATGCAGCGACCATGCCAATGTGCCCGACAAGAAGCTCCTCAGCTTCAAGTCGAAGCAACTCCAAAGCAGATGCAACAACGATCCTGTTCACATCAGCTTTCCCTCTTCCGGCAGTATGATGCCTTCGGCTTACGGATCAGCCGAGGCCGACGGAATCATAGCAATGTGCCAGTGGATCTACAACCTCACTCATGTGCCGCAATCGTCAGCTGTCCCGTGTACACCAGATAAAGATGGCGATATACCAATGACCGAACTCACACCACGGACACGCAAGGTCCTTCTTCATTGTCCTGATGGATATACTGAGACAAGTATGTTGACAGTCGCGTACTATATGTTCGCTGAGGGTGTGCCGCTACATGATGCCTGGATCCAACTCCACACATACAAGAAACGAAACTTCTTCGCATACGGCTCAGATGTGGCATTGCTGCGAACTATCGAAGAGCGCATACTCCACGAAAGTCCAGCTGCAACTGCAGAAAAGGCAACACCACAGCCTAGCTGGCTTGGCAAGCTAGATGGCAGTCTTCCAAGCAGGATATTGCCGTACATGTACCTCGGCAACCTGACCCATGCAAATAATCCTGAGATGCTCAGGCGTCTAGGTATTCAGCGCATACTGAGCGTGGGCGAACCCGTCTCCTGGACGAAGACTGATTGGGATGCTTGGGGCAGAGAAAACGTCTTATTCGTTGATAGAGTGCAAGACAACGGGATCGACGAGCTGGGCCCCGAAATTGAAAGGTGTTTGGACTTCATTGGTATGTTTCGTGCTTTCCCCTAATTCGATCTTATACTCACCGTACAACACAGATCGAGGAAAGGACGATGGCAGCGCAACACTTGTACACTGCCGTGTCGGCGTGTCCCGCTCAGCAACGATATGCATTGCAGAAGTCATGAAAGCCCAGAGCATGTCTTTCCCGCAGGCTTACTGCTTCGTCAGGGCACGCAGATTGAACGTCATCATACAACCACATCTGAGGTTTGTCTATGAACTAATGAAGTGGGACGAGCTGCAGCAGGAAAGGCGGGGCGAGAAGGTCAGCAGGGAGATGGAGTGGACCACGGTAGCCAGGGAGATCGCAGGACTCAACAGACCATATTCGCGAGCATAGGAAGCTCGGATGGCCGGTCGAAGTGCTAGCAGCCGTGCAGGGCGGGCGGTGACTTTGAGAAGCACGAACGCGTCACTAGGCGTGTTGGCTTCGAAGTCAAGCAACACGATGTTGAAAGGAAGGACGATGATAAAAGACGGCGTTATCCATGATGTTCGAAGCAAAGACCATCGTGACTTGATGAACGTCGACAGGCTGACTGATGAATGCATCAGGATGATATGATCAAGGGTGACGAATATGAAGGGATGAACCATGATGGTATGGTGTATGGTATGACTGTCTGGCCTTGTACAGGAAAAGTTCGATTTCGCGGCGTAGTGGCGACTACTGGAACGAGAGCTCGAACCTTTGGAACGACCGGGGACAACAGCGACGGCTTGCGAAGGACATTGCATGGAATATGAAGGACGGGGCGAGGTAATATGTATGGTGTACGGGCGCATGTTGGAAACACTTATCGTCCATATACATAATTGTATGTTTCGAATATGATATGTATAGCTAGACATTGACTCCAGCTGGACATTCACCATCTACTTCCTGTTTATTTCTCCTCTACCGCAGGTACGTCGCACTCCATCCATCGGGTTCAAAGCGTCAGTCCGTCCTGGACCTAGCAAAAAAGGTATTCCAGCCGTCCGAGCATCTTCTCGTCGCGATCCTCTAAACTCTTGCATCCGCCTAGCTCGAGACTTATTCTGTCGCTATATGCTGCTGCTCCCGCTCTCGATATATCGCCGTCCGATATGTGACCCGAAGCTGAGAAGAGGGGGAGCTCAGTGTCGAAGGGGAGTGTCTCGCGGTCTTTGAGGTTGAGAAGGGACAGGAGGGATAGAAGTGAGGTGGCGGGTTTGTGGTCCATGTTTGCACGGATGGTTGCTGAGTCGTGGGGTGGTTCGTCTGCGGTTAAGACTGTTGAGGCGTCCAGGGTTGGGGGCGGTATGATGTGATTGTTAGGGTCGTCTGAGGCTTGATTTGGTTCTTTCCAGTACTCCTCGGGCGCTTGGGTTGACTCGGTGTGGATTGTCACGAGCTTTTTGTCCGGCGATGTTGCGAAGGAGGGGTAGAGGATGTAGGTGTTTCGTGCGCGCATGAGTTCTTGGGCTGGTTTGAGCCAGGCTGGGGAGGTCGGTGGGAATTCCGGTTCTGGTTCTGAGGTGGTGATTGTCTTGGAGAGGTCGGGGTCATGGCGGAGGCGTAGGGAGATGTAGTTTTGGAGTTCGACCCAGTGGTCGCCGAAGTAGAGGGTTGCTGTGCTTGAGGGGGTTTGGTGGAGGAGAAGTGGTTGTGAATCGGATTGTGGTGGGTTGTTGGCTAGGAAAGGGGTCTGGCTGTCCAATGTGTAAGAAGGGAGGTCGAGGGAGATGCCCATGAGCGAACCAGTAATTCGCTTGCCGGCGCTGCCGTATTTGTAGGTTAGGGTGAGGAAGTAAAGGTAGTGCAGATATGAGGGACTCAGTTCAACATCAGGGCTTAGGATGAGAACGTGGGAATTTGGATTGGTAGGTGGATAGAAGGATTCGAGGGTACGAAGCGTGGCTAGGGACGGACTGAGCTTGCTGTTATCGATTCTGCGGCGCAGGATGAGTTTGCTTTCCGATGTTGGGCTGTCTTGTAGCCAACAGAAGTTCTCAATGTAGCGGAGGGTGAAGGGGTCGATTGTGTGTGGGAGTTCGACGGTTATTCTCGGTGTTGGCAGGCCTGTGTAGTGCGCTTTTCTGATAGACTCGAGGAGGCGGATCAACGAGCTTGCGGAATCCTTATAGGGTTGGATGATTATGTCGATCTGATTCTGGCTCAAAAGGGCGAGCCCTTTGCCATCGAGACTTGTGATCCAGGACATGGAAGTAAGAGCATCATTGGGGAGGATGGAAAGTGGTGTCCATAGGGAATTCAATTTGTCCTGCAGTGCGTTTCTGAACTTTGTATCGCTCGCTTGCTGCTGATCAACCATGACTACGCTGGGCCTCAGAGTAGCATGCATATGGCTGATAGCTGCTTCGACCACAATGGCTTGCCGGTGTGAAGACGATCTAGAATTGTAGTCTGGTCGAGCATCGTGCCAGAAAACAGGGCAGCCGTCCATTGTGATGCCTGTGACGGACAGGATCTCCTCTATGCTGACACCAGATGGCGTGACCAGACCCATATGGACATTCACTTTATTGTAGACTGCCATTTCGCAAGCCAGACCTGTCAAAGTGGCAGCACTCCGCAAGTCGTAGAGCACGAAGAGGACGTCCTCTCTACCGTCGTCCATCTTATAGAGATGCGGGCGCAGACTGCCTGCCAGGTTGTAGAACTTGACAGGCCCATCATAAAGCTGCTCTGCACCCAGAGGCTCGCCAGCTCTGCTGTCGCTGTTCTGCTTCGGCGCAAGGTCGAACTGCAAAGGCCGTCCCTGACTCGTCCCAGTTCGCGAGTCGATCCTTTGCGCGACCGAAGGCACATTAGTTGGCAGGTACTTGATGAAGAAGTAGACCACGATAAGGACGAGCAGGCCAGCAGCCAGCCTCCTCTTCCGGAAGATGGTCACTGGGCGCATGCTGGGTGCTGGTTGCCATGTTTGGCTATGCAAGGGCAGATCATGTTTCTTCCCGTAGGCGTCGTAGGGACCTGCTGGTCTCTTCGCGAGAGCCATGCATCATTACTTGTGCGCGTGCACAGGAAGGAGCGACGCGTGCATAAGGCTGACAAGTCGGACAAGTCAAGCAAGTCGTGCTTGCCAATAGTCTGCGTCGCAGTCGCAGCAACACGTGATTGGTAGCCTTGTCAAATCGGAAAGGCTGCGGGCAGTTTCGGCCTTTCGTCTCGGTCGATGGTGAAGCTACGAGGATCAGCGGAGAATAGAGCATTAATTCGTCGACGGTCACCGAGTTCCAGTGCGAGGTAGCATTATCCATCCAGAGCGACCTACACCTTCCTGAAGCTGTTGTCCATCTCATTGTCTCGAAACACATCGACTCATCTTGCGGATTAGACAAGAAGAGGCTGGTCAACCGAATCATCATTACCGTTGTCCATCACTTCCACCATGCTCACCCCGTAGTCAGCTCGAGCGAAATATCGGCGAAGCATGCGAGGCCTTACTTCTCGAGGGGTAAGGCCATGTCTACGACACGGTAGCACCTCTATTACCGCCTCGACGCCTCCCATCCGACGCACTATCCTCCCTCAACCGCGAAAAGGTCTGACCTCGGCCGATGCCTTTGCCATACTACTACCAGGCGTGCTCGCGGCCGCCCTGGTCGCCGACTTGACGGTTAAAAAAGACCGCAGTCTCGAGTGGGACCGGCAAATAGCTGTCGTCGAAGCAGAAGCCGCACAGCTGAGAGAACGGCAAGCAGAATCATGGTGCAGGATCCAACAGCGCTCCGTTGCTCGCGGTCTGTTGCAGCAGCGGAGGACGATAACTACTTCGGCTGCTTGTGCATTCGAAGTGTCAGATGAGATGGATCCTTTGGCTAGCGAGAAGGAGTTGAATGCTGGAGATCTCGAAAGCACCGACGGCGAAACGGATCTGGCCACCACAGAAGAGCATGTGGAAATGCAGAAGCGCTTCGAGCGACTGGTTGCTACTCGTCTAGCTCTCCAGTTCATGCTCCAGCTGAGGGCCGGCCGGTCAAATCTGTACACCCCCCAAGTCAGCATAGGCCCCTCGAATCCCAAATACTCCCAAAGTATGGACTATCTCGTACGCGAACTCGAGAAAGTCCAACACATGATGGCTGCCATGCGCATTGAAACTGTGCCCTGGCGACTAGAAATGCCCCTCGACTTCATTGAGCGGAAGAAAGAGTTGGGCAATCGTCTGGATGAGCTTACCGAGAGCTACAGGCGCGTCGAGATGCATCTTCCAGACTTCATCATGTCCTATGTCCAGCTCATCGGCGAATACAAGATGGGCCCACCTGTGCCAAGCTACATCTTCATGATGAGGACTCTGTCGAACATGCAGAATGGCGAATCGCCCATGGCGGCCATGACAGAAAACGCCGTATGGGACACTCATCAACTTCTCAGCAGCCACGCCATAGCAAACATTGTGTATCGCCATGGTTCAGATGGCGAGTCCATCAGGTTCAAAGAGTTGCTAAGTATAATGTCTGACTCTACCAAGTGGCCGAAACCATACAGCAGCTGGTTTAGAGCTACCGTCAATGAGATGCAGATCTCCATTCCCGAATCTCGCAATCCTGCCCTCATGACAGCCCTAATCAGGACTGCTCTGTGCAACGAGCAGCAAACCATCGCCGAGGCCTATGCTACTGTTTTCTTTACCCGAGCTCGCGTCTCGAATTATCACGGTCATCACAAGTGGCATGTAGTGGCATGCTTCTTAGAGAGCTACGGCTCCTGGGGTACCTGGACTGCTGCCAAGCGCTGGCTTCAAACAGCTGTCCAATGGGCCATGGATCTGCTGGATGCTGGCGAAGATATCCTTGGCCGTGTCGTTCTGCGTATGTTGAACTGCTGTGTTGCCTGCAACCAGCGAGACGAATACGAGCAAATCTTGGAAGCTGCTGTTACCCACAACATCAAATGCCCTAGGCTAGACGATGCTAGGGTTCTCAAGCTGTCCGATCGGACTCGACACATTAGACATGACTGGCTTGCCAGAACACGAGCTAGGCGGAAGCCACATGAACCATTGAAAAGAATGGTGACTATGCAGGATGTCGCCGCTTTCCAGGAAGCACTGCAAGGTCGTTTTGACGACCAGCAGAACTTACCAACGAAGAAGCCTTTTCACCCTTCAGAAACCAAATGGCGTGGTGATAAGAAGCTCTCCACTGCGCACAGACCCATGCTTACTGCTGCGCAAGTCCCCGAAACAAACACGCAACCAAAGACGAATGATACACACCCGGTACCAGCTGGTGATGTCACCGATGAGTCTTTCCAGGAAAAGGATCCTTCAATGCTCACGATCTCGCCATTCTTCAGTACAGCGGCTGAAGAGCAATATCTCACTCAAGACCAATCTGTCACATCAAGAAATACACTAGAGCAACAGCATGAAATCGAGCGGCTCAGGAAGGCGCTAGCAGAAGCAGAAGCCAAACTCAGAGCCGCCGAACGCCAAGAACCACTGCAGGAACAACCGGAACAAGCTGAAGTATATGTAGCAGAAGAACTCACAAAACAGGCGGGTACGGGATGACTGCGTCGACATATCAACTATTGTTCCCGCTGCGAAGCACACCTACCCATATCTTGCAGTTAGTGTGGACACCAAAATCCGGAGGGGAAAAAACGCTCCATCTTCAAGCTACTTCACAACCGTCATTGCTATACTCGGGATGAAGGTCTACCACATCCTGCTACACAGTACTTCATTTGATCACCATGGCAGTGTTTGCTACCTCCAAGCAATACACCTCTCTGCAAGCAAGCACGACACCTTTGTGACGTTTGTTGTTCAGGGTCACCACGTCTAGACGTATGCCATCATATCTGGCTGCGGCACATTGGTTCCTACTTCTGCTGCACTACGACAAGCAGAGTTCAGCACGGTTGCGGTCAGCACAGTTTGGACAAAACGTGCCTTGGAGCAGCCACACCTGCCCAACACCCTACGTTGTTCCCAATACCAGCTTGGTGTGTGCCGCTGGTCGTGTACAGATCCCCACTACACAAACTTGCGTCACCGATCCCGATGCATGTCTTTTCATGAATTACCGTCGGGCAGAAATGTGCTCGCTTGAAAGGCGGTTCAAAGACGGAGGTCTTACTTACAAGTGCGCAGCAGAGCCGGGCGCAATATGAGGCAGACTTGGAGAGTGTGGACAGAAATGCAGGGTATCCTTAGCATAGGAGACAATCAAGAGGACCAGATAGTCGCTCTACAAGCTCCTTTTCTATTCGACGCTCTCTACGTGCAAAAGACGGTAGAGGGCAGGCGGAGAACTCATCGATGTATGAAGATGTACTGTTCGACTCTGTCTTGAATTCCATGTTCTTCAAATTTGGCGCCTGCCCGCTCCATGTAAGCTCCATATTTACGTTGACAAGATATCGATCAAGCCAGTTGATTTTGGTTTCTGAAACGCACTTTCCCGGCATTATCAGCTAGATGTCAATCGCATGTTTTGGGACTGCAAGTACTAGGCCCTGCACAGTGGCACGCTTGGACAAGGATGTCGGACCAATGAAACACCTTTGCCTTGCTGCAACCGCCTGACCACAAGTGAGGGGATGCTTTGCGGCTGAGCTGCAGGACCTTTGGGTATCATGGTCGTCTTTGCTACCTCTGTGAGTTGGGTGAAGCTCAGATGTCTTCGCTATCAATCTCGAATCTTGAATTATTGCTGAATATGATTGGCATGAGCTACTGCGCGTGAGCACCTCTCGCAACAATGGCGGAGCCGGAAAGGGCGACGGGAGCACGGTTTTCCGGCCCCTTTACGACTGACCAGACCCAGTATATTGGTAGCAGCTTCAACACACATTCTGGAAACTTTCAATTCATACAGCAATGTAAGCTAGATCGCCGCACGGTGTCAGATACTTGACCGAGATGTTTGATCTTTTGCAGCCTCCTCCGCGTCTTCAGATCGACCGAAACCGTCAATCTACATCCCATTCCGCCGCGATCGCGACTTCGTGAAGAGAGATGCTCTTGACGGAGTACTCGAGAAGTGCACAGGTGGCGCAAGCGTAGCGCTGGTGGGATTGGGAGGAGCGGGGTACATTCTGGCAAATGGTCTAGATTGAAAGCAAGCTCATTCATGCTCGTAGGAAATCCCAGATAGCGATCGAAGCATGCTATCGCATACTCAACCAAGATCCCGACACCTGGATCTTCTGGGTGCACGCGAGTAGTGCGTCCCGCTTCCAGGATGGGTACAAAGGAATCGCACACCACATGCGCGTCCCGGGCCGAGACGACCCCCATGCAGATATTCTCCCCATGGTACACAGATGGCTGTCGGATCCACAAAATGGATCATGGTTCATGGTTGTGGATAACGCGGACGATGAGGAGCTGATGCTAGGTTCGACTAAGCCTGGTGAGACTAATCCGGAGCGACAGGCACTGAAGGCATATTTGCCGATCAGCAACAGCGGAGCTATTCTGTTGACAACGAGAACGAGACGAGTCGCCACCATCATCGCAGAATATGACGATCATGTGCTGGACATCGGGCCTATGTCTAATGATGAAGCTATGAATTTGGTCCAAAGGAGATTGGGTCCAAAGTTTAAGATAGCTGACGATGCCTCACAGCTAGTGCGCCAGCTGGACCACATGCCGCTTGCGATATCCCAAGCGGCTGCATATATCAGAGAAAGGGCGCCATTGGTCACCATCGCCGAGTACGTACGCAGAGCACAACATGATCCCCAAGAACAGCTGCGACTGTTGTGTCTTCACTTGCACGATCCTCGGCGTGATCAGAGCGCAACAAACGCAATTCTGTTGACATGGCACGTCTCTTTTAGTCATATCAACGAGTGGCATCATGCCGCCGGGATTCTTCTGGGTCTAATGAGCATCCTCAATCGAGAGCAAATTCCACTAGACATCTTAGAGTCGAGCTATGCAGCCATTGACCAGTGCAAGGCCGACCGGTTCGAGGATAGTATCGCAGTGTTGAGGTCGTTCGACCTCGTAGCCTTCGCGGAGGATGAAGCCTCCTTGAGGATGCATCGTTTGGTCCAACTGTCTACCAGGCATTGGTTACAGATTCACGAACTGCTGGAACAGAGCGTACACGCAATCATACACAGCTTGAACTTGTCTTTTCCTCGAATTCACGTCCTGGCCAGATTATATCGAGATGTGTTGTCACTCTGGCAGAGGTTGCTACCGCATGTTGAAGAAACCCTTGACATTGCACCTCCTGCAGAATATGTTGGCGTGGACGGTGATGTATTCTTTGCCACTTTTGTATTTTTCTTGTTTACAGGTAGAATTGATAAAGCTGCTGAGACTCAACAAAAGATATGGCAGGCGTACGTACAAATGAAGGGAACGCATGATCGAGCCACCTTAAGGCAGGCGGCACGTCTTGGGGAGTGTCTGCGCTTCCAGGGTAAGTGTTCCGAAGCTGAAATTTTATTGAGAGACGTCTGTCGCCAGGGAAAGGTGTCATCATATCACAACGAAAGCTGGTACTGGACTGCTACTAGAAATCTTGGTGCTACATTGAGTAACCTAGGCAAGCATGATGAGGCGGTGGAAGTTCTTTCATCACTTCTTCAAGTTGTAACGCAGGCTGTAGGAGGGGAGGATGATGCTGTTTTGGATATCATGGACGAGTTGAGTACGGTCTACCTTCGCCAAGGCCGATACGATCAAGCGATCGCGCAATTGAAACGCGTTGTTGGTACAAGCGCAGCGAGCAACGGACTGAGAGACCCGTCAACTTTGCACTGGCAACGTAGTCTCGGGTCAACGCTGATGCAAGCAGGGCGACTGGTCGAGGCAGAGTCAGTACTTCGTCCTGCACTCGATATGCACAGAGGGGTCGTTGGTGATGTTCAGTGGGACTGTTTGCTCTGCATAGAGTGGCTCGCCTGTGTTCTCGCTTCACAGGGACAGTTCGAAGAAGCAACCCTGCTTTTTGAGGAGGCTGAGCGTGGCTACGAAGCCATCCAGGGTTCTGCATCGCCAGGTGCTGCAAGATGCCGGGGTTTTGCCAGCCGCGTCAGAAGCTGTCTCAACGAGCAGGCATTGTTTCGCCCGATCATCATGGCTTGGAAGAGAATGGTGTTGATGGTGGTGGTGGTGGTGTTGCTGCTGCTGCTGCTGCTGCTACGCCTGATGCGCTTACTAGCGTCGAGGTAGATGCAAGGGAAGTCAAGAACCTGGGATCTCAAAGAGATCCAACCGTGAGACCGACTAAGAGGAAGAGAGTGTAGGGTTTCATCCAGCGAAAAGCTATGGCCACTATAAGAGATTACTGCGAAGAAAAATCAACACTACAGTTCTCGAGGCTATGAACACAATACGAGCATTATTTGTGATATGCGCCTTAAACAACAGAGGCCCACTCTCTTGCCTTGACGACATGCGACCGAGAAGCTTACAGTTAACGCACATCAAACCACTGGTCTGCCATCAAAGCCACGGTCATAGAACCGATGCGCTGTCGCCGGCGTCCCGGGCGTCTGCCACAGCGACTGGACCTCAGACACATAAGACACCGGCGTCTTCTCCACCGGCCCATCCATCGTCAAAGTCTCCACGACCTCACTCCCAGGCCTGACATACGCATACCCACCATCCGCCCCCTTCTTCTTCCCACTCACACAACAAGCCACAACCAGCGACACAAACGACACGACGGCACAGACCGCCGACGCACCAACACTAACGATCGCCACCCCACCGATCGTCACAAGCTGGCCCACGATCTCCAGCGCGCGCATGACGTTCTCACCCGCCACATGCTCCGCGACTTCCTCCAGCACGGCCTTGATGAGCTCCTCGCACAGCGAGACGGCGGCTTTCGCCTCGACGCCGCCCGCCAGCGCCATGACGCCGTATTGCACCGCGAGCATGGCGGTGCACACGACGCTGACGGTCCAGAGGAGCAGGGTGATGAGTTCAAGGGGGACGCGGATGGAGCGTCTGTTGGTAATTGGGTGGGCTTTGCTGCGGTGCGCGAAGAAGAGGTAGGTTATGGCGAGGAGGGACCAGAGGGCCTGTGAGTGGTTAGTCTTTCTGAAGGGAAGAGGCCGGGGGTTTGAGTGTTTTGGGATAGACTGGACTTACCACAGCTGTCACGACGATTGCGCGCACGGGTGTCCCCTGCAGGACGTGCAGGATAGGAATCAGTACGTGAGCGAGGGTTTCGAGGGCATCTGAGACGTCGCTGTCTGAGAGAGCGAGCAATGACACAAGGCTGGCCCGCTTTGTGGCGTCGTCTCGCAGCGTCTCGATGCTTGTTTCGAGCTGGTGCGCTGACTGCGCCATGGAGTACATCTCGTATGTGACTTTGTGAGAGGCTGGTCAGCTTTCTCCGGCGGTGAGTGGCTTGGGGGTTTGCAGGCGCTATGGCGACTGCTTTGTACGTACTGTATGCGCCGCAGCCGAGGGCTACGAGGCTGAGGAGGAACTGGAGGACTCTGAAAGTGGCCAGCACGCCATTGCAGAAGCCACCCATGGTGTATAGCGGTTGGTAGCTGTGTGTATGTTACTCCGGGAGCGGAGCGATGTGGACTTGGTTGTTGGACAGTGTGAGAGATTTGAGTGAGGATTGCTGCTTTGGCATTTCACACGACGAGGGAAGACATATACATATACTTGTGCCTCTGCCCTTCAGCATCTTAGTCGGCTGAGCTCGTCGAAAGGCTGAACATTAACAAAAGCCGTGGACGGAGCACATAGCCCCCATCTACATGGTATGCTGCATGCACTTCTCCTCGATGCACGCTCGTCGAAGGGGCTGTAGACAAGAGATGGCTTGAGACACGGCATGAGAGTTGACGTTTCGGCAGCTCTGTATGTAATTCAACGAACTAAGATATGCAAGCTCCAAGCTCGAAGCTGGGGGCCAGCCTGACAGTCCATCTCGCCGAACAGGCTTTCAGCCGCAATGTCGAGAGAACGTCCGCATACCTTACATGCTGCGCGTCTCTTTATGATTACATACACGCTTCGTCCTTGTCTCAGCTTGAACCAACTATACGCGAAATATGTCCAATGCGATGCCATCCAAGTCAAGTGAAGAGGTCACGAATCGATAGAAACATTTAGAGAGCTTCAAGCAATGAGCAGCGAGAGATACCGTCGTGCCCGGCTGTGCACACTGCACGCCAGCCTACCTCACCTTACCTTACCTCTCCCGTGGGCTGCTATTCCGGGCTGCATGCAGGACTAGCTACTCCTAATTAGCACAGTGCAAGTTGCTATCCTGATCCACGACGAAGGCTAGACCCGGACGGGATTGCAATCACGCTAATTCTCAATCAGAGTCGTGCTTGTCTACAGTGGGCTTAGCGTGAGTCGCTTGAAACTTTACCTACCTTCCTAGGTCTCTGTGTTCCGTTTTGAGCTCACTCGAGTCGAAGCCCCAATATCCAAACACTACCATGTCAAGCACCATCATGTCTCAGGGTTCAGACGCAAGAGGAGGACTGTGTCGCGAAAAGACAGAACAGAAGCAGATAGTCGTCGATCAGGCTGGCTGGGTGCACACCGTGCCTCGTTTGGTCTCTACTTGGTCTCGAGTGTGTAGCCTAGCTCCTGCAGAAGAGTTTGCTGTCAACATCTGTTCGGGCACCCGTGCTTCGCACTCCCGCTCGGTATCGGTCTTCTGGTGGGTGGAAGAGCTAATGCGCCACTGGGCTGAGCTGGATTTGGTCGATGCGCGACGTTCCTGGTGGATGTGGACGCTGACCGGCATGCTCAGAGACAAGTCGTTTTCAAGGTGAAAGCTGTCCCTTGTACTGCGCGTTGGTGGACGATTGTCTGAATGCATACGAGAGACCACTTCGGAGGGTAGGTATAATGGCGTTGCCATCGTGCAGATTCAATCTGTTAAATGATGCTTTTATCCTTCTATTGTACTCACAGCCGTAGAAAGAGATCAGGCCGGATTATATCTAATACATAGCTCCCAGTTAAGTTGGCCTCGAGAACCGATGTGATCTCGTCGAAAGAAATCATTAATTAGTACACAGCCTTGTTCTCCTTCTCGACCCTGTTCAATACACACACGCCCTCGACATGCCCCGTCTGCGGGAAGAAGTCAAAGCCCCGCAAACTCTCGATCTCGTATTTGTACAGCCCTTCCTCCTCCCACTCTTGATCAACAGCGTTTGTAACATCCCCTGAATACCTACCGTCCTCGCTCTTACGGAACCCATTGACCAAAATCCCCACGTCGCGCGCCTGCGAATGCACATTGCAACTCACGTAGATCACCCTGCCCGCGCCGAATCGCCTCAATTGCTTCAGGAACTCCCTGTCGCAGCCCTTGCGCGGCGGGTCGACGACGACAACCGTCTCAGCGGCGGGGTAAGGGACCTCGACGAATAGGGCTGAGGCGTCGGCGTCGATGAAGCCTGCGTTGGAGATGCTGTTGCGTTGGGCGTTGCGGCGGGCGGCTTCGATGGAGCGGGCGTCGATGTCGATGCCGAGAGAGGATGTGAAGTGCGACGAGAGGGTGAGTGTGAAGAGGCCGGACCCGGAGTATGCGTCTAGCAGGTATTTGATTTTGTTCTTTTCGTGCTTCGGTTCCTGACCGACGGATGGCGATTGCGGTTGCGGCGGGGGGATGCATTGGCTGTATATGTAGCTTGTGAAGTTACCGAGGATAGAGTTGTTGTTCTGGAAGAATGAGCCGGCGGTGTTGGTAAAGCGGTAGGTCTTCGTGGTAGCTGGGACGTTGTTCATCGGATCGGCTGGTGTAGTCATCGTCGTTATGTATTCTGTTGCTTCAGCCTTCTCGTCCGATGTGTAAGTCTTTCTGTCCGTGTGTGTTGGGTAGGTGTATACTATGCTGGGTGTACCGGTATGGCTGTGTCCCAACTCCTTAGACTCAAGGGTGAGGTCATTGGGGTTAGAGGCCAAGTTTACGGTTGAGGGAATGTTGGAGATATCTAAGCTGGGTGAGCCGCCCGCGACACTGCGGTACTCCCTCTCCGTCGACTCTCTAAGCAAGATGGTCGCACCTTGCTTGAAATTTTGTAACGTGTCTGCAACTCTCTCCCGTTCAATCTTCAATCCCTGTTGTAGAATATCCGTCCCGATCGGACAGGACTCAATATCCATCACTTTCCTCGTCCCTTTCATGTTGTACCCAATCTCAGGTACGCCATCCCACTCAGCCCTCTTGTGCTTTCCCCATCCTTTGGGCCCATCAAAGTGCGGACTCAGCTTTGTTCGATATCCATACTGCAGAGGGCTTCCCATGGTTGGCTTAATTTCTGGGACTTGCTCTTCCTTCAAGCCCGAGAAATGTTTGAACGCCCGTTGCACAATGCCCCGCTTATGCTCGAGCTGCGACTCGTAGGGCAGCATCTGGAATTGGCAGCCTGAGCATTTGGTGAAGTACTTGCATTGTGGCGTGGCACCTCCACGTTCCGGCGATGGTCGGATTGTTTTGATGTAGTCGCAATATGTATGGTTACCCTTCCACTGCCAGGGCTTGGCTAGAACGCGATCACCGGGAACTGCAAAAGGGATGATGAAGACATGGTCGCGCGTGGTGTTATAGGCTAGGCCATCACCTGTGGAAGAGAGTTGGGTGATTTCGAGCTCGACTTCTTGGCGCAGCTCGGCTGGTGGTTCGTGCTTTGCGTCTGATGAGCGGCCGACCGCGGTGCCGTCTGGTAAATTTTCCAAGCCGTTGACGTCTCCGTCGGTATCGCTGATTGATGCCTTGGACAGTAGTCCTGCGACCTCAATGTCGATCACCTCATCGTGACTGCCTTCGGGAAAGAACGCATTCTTCCTTTTGGAGGTCTTTCGCGCCTTGCCAAACTTGCTCGTCCTTGGAGACTCGTCGAATTTCCGTTTCCTCTCCATGACTACGCTGGGAGCATTCCAGACAGTCTGACTACCGAATGGCTGCCAAGTATCTTTTTCCGCGGTCGCGTGAGCTGCAGCTGAGTGGAATCTGATGGACGCGCAAAACGGTGGGCGAGTCCTGCTCAGTATTCTTGTTGCACGACTAGCGAACATGGAAGGTCTCAGGCAAGATGGCCGAAACGATACAATTGATGACCTGGCTCGGAACAGGTAGAAATACTTTTTAGGGAGAAGGTACAAAACCAGTATCCTTTGTGCTTTGATTGGCTGATCGCATGATCGTGAATGCCTTAAGGCATGCGTCAACGATGGTTGATGTTTATGCACTTCTTGGCCGCGATCATTACCGTAGCCCGTTACTCAGCTCGCGCGGGACGTGCCTTCAAAGATATGATGGCGTCCACGACCGACGAGCCCCAGCAGTTGATGTGGAATATATGCAATAGAAAGCTGACCTAGCAAGGTGTCATTTTCCCTTATGATCGATCAATATGGGTATCACTTCTTGAAGCAAGCGCATTTAACCCTGCAACTGTCCTTTCTTCCCCTTGCCTCGCTATGCTATGTGACCTGTCCCAATGCAGTTTTCACGGAGCTTCTCTCGCTCAATGTGACAACCTTCTCGCCTTTTGCACTTCTGACTCGCCAATACGCGGCATGCGCCATTGCCGTAGCGCTAGAGCAGAAGCAATTGTGCGAATCTAAGAAGCGGCCTAGTCTTCCTAAGCATAAAGCCGTCCCCAATCCGGCACGAGCACCATCTTCCGCTTGATTTGTCCCATCGCGTAGGCCTTTCCTTCCTTCTGTGAGGGCACATCGCCTTCGTCTGTTTCTGCTTGCTCTGCATTTTCGACACACACTACGTCTTGCAAGAAGCCAACATCAGTCCCATACCGGACCTCCATATCTGTGCCACCCCAGTCAAGTGTCACCTTGCCGGACTTGTGGATCTTGAGTTTCCCGACCAGACCTGCTGGCAAGCGTTGATCAGCTGGTGCGTCTGCCGTGAACATTGTACGTCCTGTATCGGCTGTTTTCTGCGCTGAATCTACGTTTGCAGTAGGAGCTGAGGACGCGTCTTCGGCCTTGACCTTCACACCATCGACCTCAGTCATAGTACCTGCTTCCCCTTGCCGAGTCACGGGATCGTACAGCTGCGGCACAAGTGGAGGTAGCTGGAACAGGAACATCCTATCTCTATCGTGGTCTGTGTGTCCGAATACTGCCTCTTCTTCTTTGCTGTCGATCGTGTCATCGGTGTCGCTCTTGTGTAGAAATGCTTCTTTCAAATTCTCAATGTCTTCATCCAACCTTAATCGTTCGGCCTTCTCTTCGAATGTCTCTATCAATACCCGCGGGTCGGGTTTGGTCTTGCTATCGGAGGGCTTCTTCAGTAATTTCTTGGTGAGTTCTGGACTAGAAGGAGCTCTTTGCTTAACAGAAACTGCACCCCCAGCAGCACTAGTGTCAGGAAGTGGTGCATCGTCAACTTGCATATCATCTGAAGACCCTACATCGACGATTGCGTTGTCCTCGGTCGTGGCGTTTGGTTGGATTGGCTTCTTGTCTTTACTGTCCTCGTGCTCTTCAAGGGCTGTCCTCGCTGCTCGTACAGGTCGTAGGCCAGCAAACGGCTTCGGTGTCCGGCTGGCTCGTCGTTGTTTGCCCTTGCGGTTGGCAATGTCTTCCTCTTCTTCGTCGCTGGAGATCCAAATCTTCTCAATGTCTCTCCTTGGTTGGTCCTCACGATCGTCCTCTTCGATATGGATGAGTTCATCCTGCGCCATACCTCTTGCACCTCTTCCACCGCCTCCTCCACCTCCACCTCCACCTCCTCCTCCACCAGACCTGCCTGTTTCAGTCCCTGCCCCGCCAGCCAATCCGGCACCTGCATCCTCGAGAAATTGTCTTCCTTGTGCCTCTCCGCCATCTAGGGCCTCTGAGACACCAAGATCGACGGCTGCTCTCGACCTCTCGAGCCTAGCTCCACTTCCAGAACCAAACACACCAGCCGCAATACTCGAGCTGGTTCTCTCATTTTTCACTATGGGCTTCCCACCCCTCGCACCACCCCTCCCACCTCTTGCTGCTGGCTGCTTCGGTGCCGCTGCAGCATCTAGCCTTGCTCTTTCCGCCGCGCGCTCAGCTTCTTTGCGCGCATATTCTTCTCTTTCCGCTTTCGATTTTCGGGCGACGGCTCGCGGCTTCGCTGAAGGTTTAGGCTTGGGCGCGCTAGATTGTGGTTTGGCGTCGCCTTCTTCAGGCATTGTGTCAGAGAGCTGAACCCAGTGATACTGGTGGACCGTGGAGAGCGTTGAAAGACAAGAGCTTAGACGTTCGTGTGTGTGGCTGTTGCGCTTCTGATCATGAACCGCCCATCTCGATATTTTTATTCGGAGTCCTGCAATGTCTGTTTGCCCACAGCTCGCTGTACATGCGTGGCTGGCAAAACGCGTTGAGCTACTCTTGAGAAACCTCTGTTCACTACGATAGCATCAAATACACGTGTGCCCAGGCAAATTGAATATCTGGGAGGCTCCTGGCGCATGGGTCACTGTCTGCAGTTGCTGCAAGAAATTCACAGATCGTGCAGATCCCTTAGGTAATCAAGAGTGGGGCTCGAGATAAGCTTATCGCTCTTGACCGAGGCTTCTCCAGGACATACCAGATGACCGGCTGCCGGACAACTGGTCAATCATACAAGCTGTACTTCATCCCTTTTCATCGCAACTGCTATGCACGCACCAGTAGTGGTGGCAGAATGACAGAGAATGTATGGCAGAATGTAATAATGTGTTAGTATAGTGTCGAAAGATAGTCGGCGAGTTAGGGTGCAAACGTACGAAATCGGCCACTCTGTTTGTCCGAAGAACCCCCCACTTGCCGACGTCATGTCAACAAGCCTCGGTTTTCAGCCAATGAGCTGAAAGCCGACGAGCGCAGTCTGCTGAGTGCTCGAGCGCAAGGTCACAACAATACTGGCTTTCAATATAAGTCTGTTTTGATATGGTTCATACATCATAAAAGTTATCGCTGCAAAGGACAATATGCTAGTGCTTGCTCACCGACACCCCATTTTTCAAACAGGGTCGGCCATACACTGTAATCCCAGAAAATAGACCTCTCAGACATAAATACTCCCAAGCTCGAAATGCCATTATGACTCCGGAGCCGTCATATCCCCTGCTTCCTAGAATGACTGACTTTTTGGCTGAAATGAAACCGGCCATTTGTATAACTTCGTGACGATTCGTAAGACGACGCGTGTACACAAGTTTTGCAAAGGTAGACTCACGTGCGCCCCATCTTACCCGAGGTCTGGACACGCTACCTCTTTCGCTTCTTGCTGGGGCTACCCTGAGCGACGGTTTCGACCGACATGATAGCGTTGCCAGAGTTTACAGCCTCGGACTCCATGAAGACTGCTTCTTCGGTTGAGTCCTTCTTGAGCGGCACACCCATATGCCGTCCATATCGACCTTTGCGGCCGTTCCCTTCATCTTCGCTGACGCACCCTTCAATGCCAATCCCGGCATCTTTGCATCTGCCACAAGGTCTCTGCCTGTCGCAGCCTTTCTTACTTTTTCGGCAGCGCTGACAGCGTGGCTTCGTTGACAGATCATCCTCGTCTGCTTGAAGTTGGAAGTTCAGCGAGGATGACGAGGAGGCTTGTCTGGGCTTCCCCGGCAATGCAGGAGCCTTCATTTGTCCTTGTCCGTTGGGCGGTTTGCTCGATTTGACACCTGAGCTCGGCTTGCTCTTGTTGGGCTTAGAGCTCTTCATCGCAAGGCCTGGTGATTTCCAGTTGCCACTTGGCCCATCATGCATCTTCGTTTTAATCTTCTTGGTTTTGGGAGGTCCATCCTGCTCATCGTACTCCTCACTCTTAATGTGGGTCTCATAATCTTCGTCACCCTGGTCCAAGTATTTTTTATGTTTTGAGAACCCTTCAGTATCGCTGTACTCTTCGCTGTCTGATGTGGCACCAGTAGACGAGGCAGCGTCAGCGGCGCCGCTGAACGTATCATCCATGGTCGAAGTTGAGGTTCGGCCATGAGAAAAGTTGGATACGTCCCCAAGAGCGATGAGGGTTCGGGCAACGTCTTCGTCCGAGATGCAGCTAGCCACGGTGGGGTCTGGGGTTGGAAGTATGCCGGACCCAGCGCGGCCGCCTGATAGGCTCGAGTTTCTGTTTCGCAGACTGTGGTTTGCTGGTGTCGTTGTGCTGTTATTGTGGCTATGCGCGCTACGTCCATTGTGCGCACCGTAACTTTGAGGCGATAGCATGGGAGGCGCCTCCATACTATAGAGTTTTGCAGCAGGCATTTGGAAGGGCGAGGGACCTTCGTGTGGCAGTGACCGCCTTTGAGGGGAGATGGACGATTGAGAAGCAGTCACTGGGACTTGGGGGGGCATGAACAGGGGCAGGGTCTGTTGTGTTTGTTAGCAATGTCAAACAACGGGACGGTGGTGTTGCCATACGGAGCTGTCAAAGATAGGTCCACCTCGACGGCCATCCTGCAATACATTCGCCGCACTAATCTCAGAGCTTGCAAATTGTTCGCTCCTTGCCTTCTTCGAGCCCGAGATCGAGCTATGCCCAGCGTCGCTATCGCTGAAGTCATTGTCTCGAAAGCTTCCATGGGCGCTGGAGTTTCGACTTTCAGCATGCGAGCCCCTTTGCTGCTGCGAATTACTTCTGCGACCTCTGTCACGGGAGGGCGAGACACTGCGCTTGGAGAAGTTCCGAGACGACGACCTCCTACTAGGAGATCGTGAATGTTCCCTCATGTGAGGAGGCAGCATAGAGAAAGGGTCGCCCAGACTGGGCTTCCGGGGGGAGTCCTGGATGTTGGCGACTGGCTGGGGAGGCTGCGCCTGACCTGCGACACTTCGGACGTATACAGTAGTGTCATGGTTGAAGTTGTCATACGAGGCAATCAAAGTATTGCCAGAAGCGTCCTCGAAGCTGACACCATTGCCATCGTAAATTCCGTAGAAGCTCTTGACCGTTGTTATGATGGACTCTGTTGTGTCATGTGTGTTCACCAAAACCCGGAGAGGGATCCGTGCTCTTGTTTTGGACCGGTCATCAAGGAGTAACTCGAAGCACACTGACTTGGCGGCATGCGAGCGGGTGTTTCTAGGCTGGTCATTTGCCATGAGGCTTGAAACATTCATCCTGACGGGTTTTGTGTTGCTTGATGTTGTTGTGGAGCAAAGTATGTGCTCCTCGATCGCAGTCTCGGCGAACCAGGAGGGACTCGAAGAGAGGAAGCAAGGGATTTCACTTTCTGAATCGAACAGGGATTCGGATGCCTTTCCATATGTTAGCGACGCACAAGACGAGGTCTGGTGTAATTTGGATGGGTTATGGTTGAGTTGTGGTTGGTACGGCCAGACCGCAGCCGCCCCAGCGTTGGGGGGGAAATTCCAGGAAAGCGATGTATGCGACTTACCAACCTCGATATCAAGTTCGCACTGATTGCGCACAGTCAGCAATAGTTGTAGAAGCTTTGCAACTGCTAGGCTGCAGGACAGGAGTTGGTGATATTGAGTCGCTGTCGTTACTCAAGGCATCATCACTGGCAGCCAGCAATGGACGGTCGGCAGGAACGGTGACTGGCCCAACGGCACTGTTTCGTGAGACTTGATAAGGTTTCCAGGTAGCGATTCAGTCGCCAGCAGCTAAACAAAGGAAAGAATGACTTTGAAGGGTGGTGACGCTGGTAGGGTAGAGGAGAGGTTGAAGGGAACGAAGGTGCGATGACCTTCGGTGCTGAGACAAGGTTCCACTCTTGGTTCGCTACATCAGTATACGGTATTACGGGTATTATTGAGCCAGCACACGCCTACGATCGACATTTCGTACATCGATCTTACACTTTGGTACTATGATGGTTCTGCCGGGACACTGCAATGCCTACACAAGCTATGAATTGTCTTTTGCTTGGTAAATTTCATCAAACGTGATCGCTCTATGAAGCACTGCGTGGAATCGCGCAAGCGACCGGAAGGCGAACGGGACTGCGGTGAGGTACTCAAAAGTCAAAATGCTGAGCGTCGCACAACTATCCAGCCCTGCTTTACACAGACGGTCTACGGAACACTGTGTGAGGGGGCGTAGGAAACATCGTTCCTCTGATACTTGAAGAGAAATGGCGAGGTAACGCTTCGAGCCCCTCATGGCGGTGTTGGTCGAGACGGATTACTTGGGGAAGGAACGTGGAACAGGCAAGGTACGCAACATTGGTGAACAACGGCAAAAGCGTCAGCAAGCCACCTTGCTGAAAGCGGTTCAACATGCAACGGCGTATTGAGAAAGATAAATCGCGCGAATCAGTGGCAGATGGCGGTGCTTGCATGCGAGAGCAAAACGAGTGCACCCACCACCATGCAGACTGGCGCGGCGTCAACCCGGCCTACTTATCGTAAGCTAAAGTGATTCGTTGACACGTTATCGGCAGACGACAAAATGCTCAAACAAAATTGATTCGAATCGAGCCAGGAACGCTTGCGGAATCAGCGGCAGATAATCCTCCATGTGCCTCACTTCGTAACATTTATGCGCTCCAGGTCACACCGACTGCACGTCACGCTTGGCGCTGTATTCAGAGCTCGAGCAAAGGTTGTCCTGCAAGCGCATATCCCTTGAATAGCAGCTGATTTCTCATACTGCGTAGAACGACTTGCGCCTGAACGGTATCGCAAGACAGGAGATGCAGTTGCTGCCGAATTCCTTGGTGAGCGTGAGGGCGTTCCTGTTTCGGATGAAACCATGAAACCGCTTCTCCACATTCGACTAACTCGAAGTTCTGTCCAGTATTTCCAATTTCGCGCCCTGTTCCGTTAGCTACAAGTTTCCTTCTACCAATCCAAACTCGTCGCTCGGACTGCACACGTGGAAATCTACGCTTTCTCTGTCGCAAAATGGTGTGCATTAAACCAACCGGTGGTACTGACATTTCGGCAGGTTCATCGAACATCCTAGTCGAGGATCGCCAAGGGTTGAGCGCCAACTGATCGAGACCCCAAGCCACTTTAATCATGATCAGGTTGATCGTGGCTTTCAACGACGCAAGCACGGTAGACAGAGCAAGAGAAAAAAGTCCCGATGCGACTGCCTGGAAATGCTCCAGAATGCAAGACAAAGTTGACGGCTTCAGCAGGAACAAAATATGACGATCACCAAACTATCGGATCACAAGCCAGTCTCAAGCAGTATATTGGAGAAGGGATGTCTCGCAATGAATCTGCCACGTCAGAGAACCAGTATCGTTGCCGATTACTTAAAAAAGACTTCGACCATGTTGGTGGCCGCCGTCAGTCCTCAAGTTGAGGACTTCGGAGACATTGATAGGCCAGCGGCTAGGCGTACCGTCTGCGTGTTCCAGGCCGCTAAACAGACGGAGGAACTCGGTGTCACTTGATTCGTCCAACAGGGTAACGGCTGCTTTTGTAAACATCTCGAGCTTGTGGGAAGATGAATGCGAAGATGAGTCTAAAGTGTGAGTCCAAACTTGGTGTGAATGGCCTTCAGTACATCTCAATTCATCTGTGCGCGCACGTGATATCGGGCACTTAACGCGTGCCAGCAGCGGGGTTTGGATCGTTTTTAGATATATGCTTTGTACGGCATCAGTGTAGGTCTGGGGAGTCAAAGAGTCCGTATGAACGTATGTCCCAGCGTTGAGAGTGGTTGGAGCAGCCTCGCTGTATGTCAACCGGTTCCTGGGTGCTGCATGAATCATCTGACGGAAATCTGCAAGCTCTTAAAGCACGCGTTTCAGGCGCGAGGCGTGTCTGAGATGACGTACAGGGTCGCACTTGCCTCGAATTGGTTGCTAAGGACGATCGCCGCTTTTTAATCTTATTGGCGGGTGGGCCCTGTGCACTTGCCTTGATCAGTCATAGCACGGCTCTGTTTACATCGCTGATGAGCAAAACAAGCTGTTCGTGGCTGGCCGTAGCAACATTGAAATTGCATGCTTTCATGTTGCCTCGTCTCCCCGTCGTGCTCATCACTTACTACTTGTATCTTTCGATACGTTCTGACCACCTTCCTTCATGTCGTCGCGTGCATAAACATTTTCCATCGGCGACCCTTCCTCTCGACGCCGCCACGGCCACATATCAAGCTCGAGTCTCGGTACCTCCCTTTAGCCATGCTCGCATAGCATTATCGCATTGAGTCCAGCCCATCCAGCCCATACAAAACATTTCATCCGCAACCATGGATGCTAGAGTGAGTGACCTACCTATACTGAAGCTTGCAACACGTCCCCTGAGCAGCCTTGGTGTTGCTTGCTACGAAGCAATCTCGCTAACCGTCGCGCTCACAGCCACAGCGTCCTATACGCCAACTGCGCGTCTTGAACGACGAAAATACAGCACCAGAAGGCATTCGACCAAAGACAATACATCAACGTAACAAGTCGAGTCCAGCCCTTACTACCATCAGCCAGATGAAGGGTATTGCCAAAAGAAGTGCCTTCGCCGACGTCAGCAACATCGCCGGCCCAAAGCGCGCCAGTAAAGATGACTCGAATGTCCTCTCCAAGTCGACTTTACCGGTGCCGGCAAGAGCAGGCCACCTACAGGAAAGAAAGAGTACTGCCTTTCTACGGCCTGCACAAAGACCTGTTTCAGTGTCCAGCCTGAAGAACCTGCTCACTGGCTCTACCACCGAGTCGGTCGCCAAGATCCCACTCAACGACAGCACTGCACCACAGCAACCGGCAAACACAAGGAAGGTCTTATCGAAGCGCAACACTACCATCTTCAAGGACGTCTGCCTGGACATAGTGCAGGAGGATGAAGCTGCCACAAACCATGCACCACCGCAAGATGCAAAGAACGATCTTCAGACCTCGTCACTACCGTCTTCGATAGAAGTCGATGTGACACATTTGGATTTCAACACACACCTCCCTCCACCAGTCTCGAACGACGCTGTCGACCCTCTGAAAGTACAACAACCCTCGGAAATCAGCTTACCTGGTATTGATGAGGTGGACTTGAACCAACTGTCAAGTGATAGTAAGGTTGAGCCGGAAGTGGAGAAGAAGACAACAGAGGACGCATATATACCAGACAACCACAACCAGGGTCACGACACTGTCCACGAAGCTGTCAGCCAGGTACAGTATGTCGATGCCGTACCAGCTCAACCTCAACCTATCGACGCCACTGCCATCAAGAAATCCGATCCTATGTGCGTTGAGACTGTGCCTCGCAGCCTGCAACACATTTACCAGCCCATGCCCGAGCCTGAAGAGTATTGGGAGGAAGAATACGATGATGCATATGAAGGAGAAGGGTATGTTACAGCTCGATCTTTCCGTTCGCATGGCGATGACACCACAGGAGGTGCTGCGACTGCCTTGGTGCCGAGATTCACGCAGAAAGTGCTCAAGGAGATTGAGGATGCCAGACTCTACGTCGAAGCAACGAGGACCCCAGAGGACATTGACGATGAATGCTTTGACACGAGTATGGTCGCTGAGTACGGAGACGAGATCTTCGAGTACATGAGAAACATGGAGCAGCGTATGCTACCACGAGCAAACTACATGGAAAGCCAACATGAGATACAATGGTCGATGCGGGCTGTATTGATGGACTGGCTCGTTCAGGTCCACCACCGATTCAACCTGCTTCCAGAGACACTGTTCCTCTGCGTTAACTACATCGACCGCTTCCTCTCAGTCAAGGTAGTCTCTCTAGGCAAACTACAGCTTGTTGGTGCCACCGCCATCTTCATTGCAGCCAAGTACGAAGAGATCAATTGTCCTTCGGTTCAAGAGATTGTCTACATGGTTGATGGTGGGTACTCAGTCGACGAGATCCTTAAAGCCGAACGATTCATGCTCACAATGCTGCAATTCGAGCTCGGTTTTCCCGGCCCGATGAGCTTCCTGCGCCGAATCAGCAAAGCCGATGACTACGACCTGGAGACACGGACGCTAGCGAAGTACTTCCTCGAAGTCACGCTCATGGACGAACGTTTTATCGGAAGCGTCCCAAGCTTCTTGGCTGCCGCGTCTCACTGTCTAGCTCGGGAAATGCTGCGAAAAGGCCATTGGACGCTACAGCACGTCCACTACTCAGGTTACACCTGGTCCCAGCTTCGTCCGGCCGTGCAGCTCTTGCTTGACTGCTGTGATGATCCACGAAAGCACCACCAAGCAGTCTTCAACAAGTACTGCGACAAGCGCTACAAGCGTGCCGCAGCATTTGTTGAAACTGAAATCCAGCGTGGTTTCGTTCTACGAGATACTGTCCCAGCGAGGACGACGTTGATGAATCCATACCAAACATACCAGTATGCCATAGACACATGCTTTGCATGAGCCTTGCATCAGCATGCGCCGCACACGCCTTCCTCGTCGGGAGTACTCTGTCCACGAGGCCTCGACCAGCGAACTGGGTCGAACCGATCATTCAATATCCAGTATTAGGGCAGGCAGGTGGACGCGATAAGACATAGTAACGATTACACGATTTTCATGAAAATAACTCTTGATTCTCATGGGTTGGAGGCGGTTTCAGCTCGGACAAATCGAGCCCACATTAGTGCACAAATGGCCGCATGGGACCGAGGAGTATAATTATGCGGGAGCAGGAGTGTGTGCAGCCAGGAGGCTATCTCTGCAGAAACATAGATCAGGAGTCATGACACGCTGCAGTGCATTGCATACGTTAATAATGGTGACAAGTTTCGTCAGTTTCTTGCAATGTGCGAGGCTCCCTTATGCCCAGACGGCACCGCAGTTTCTGGTTTTGTTCTTGAAACATGAGATGGTGGGTAGATCAACCTTGACCGTTCTCATCCGTTAGCTCTATCTCAAGTCTCGTCTACGCTACTCAGAGAAATAGAGGCAGCGCCCGTAAAAGATGTGCACCAACGCACCCATCACGGAGGAGTGGTCCGCGTATTAGCTTCCCTCTTCCTCCAGCCAACCTCAACTCTCCTCTCAACACTGTCCTCAATCGTTATATTAAATTCAGGTCCCAATTTCATGAATCACCGGCCTTCCTCCTCCCACATCTGACACCATTTCACCTGCGTTTCATTAATCCAATTCGCTGGCAAACTAACGATCATATGGTGAAATCGCGTGACCGTCCCGTCTTCTTTCTCGTCGAGATAGCAGGGGCCATGATAGGTCTGTATCTTCGATCCAGCCTGCTGGTATTGTTCTGGCGTACCTTTCAGCGGGCCTGGCATGTAGTTGGGCACATCTGGTTGTTGGAGGAAGGTCGTCGTGATTGTGTCTAATGAAGCGGTTCCCAAACTCCTCATTGGTCGTAGGGCCAAAAGTGGATGCGAAACCAAGGGCCGAAAATGATTCGCAAGGCTCCCGTCACGTTTTCACTGCAGCTGAGGCAACGTGTATTTCTTCAGACTCGGTGGATATCTAGTCTTGCAAACCACGCTGATGAATGCAATTGGGCTGCATCATACAACAAGCCTTTGGAAGTTGTGACTGTCTCGTCTCTCTGACCTGGGGACCTTGATCACTGTTGTCCCGACCATGAATGCCAAAATGATACGTATTGTTCATGTCCTGCTTAGGTAGGTTTGACTCAACTTTGCTCTTCTCGAATCTATCTGGATCTGCAACATCGCCCCGCTGCGACAAGTATGCCACCAAAAAAAGGTCAAGGCTCGAAAGGGCCGGCGTCCAAGAACAAGAGCGCGCTAGGACCGGACGAAGGCTCTCACATCGTCTTCGAAGATGACAACAAGAAAGGTAAAAAGGGAGGCAACAGTAGCAAAGCAAAAGAACAAGCCCCGGCTGAACCACCGGGCCCCCCCAAGCCAACAACAAAGCAAATCATTGGTGGTGCATCATGGACCGGCAAACTTCCTGTAAACCTCCTCTCAGAGCATTGCCAACGACTGAAATGGAACAAGCCAGAGTATTCAATGCGCCAAGCGCCTGGTCGAGATGGCAACGACAAGATGTACCGATCAGAAGTCACCTTGTCAAAGACGGATCCCAAGACACGGGAGCTCATTACTCTGCCTACTTTTCGGACGCCAAAAGAGTTGGTAGCCGCCTCAGAAGAGCCCAGTGCCCTTGAAGCGCGCCACTTTGCAGCAGCATATGCTCTCTTTCGTATCAGCAGTATGAAGAACCTCTCCATGGCCCTTCCGCCTAAATATCGAGATCTTTGGAAAGCGGATTTTCAACAGCTCAAGAAAGAAGACGAGAAAGAAGGACGAGGATGGCTCTATGACGCTGATCCATTTGCGGCTGAGCAGAAGCGGAAGGAGATCCACGCCGCCATGGATAAGAGGGAGGCGGAGAAGGTGAAGAAGGCCGAGGCGCTGGCTAAAAACCCGACGCTGGCACTTCAGAGTACGCCACGGAGTAAGGCCTGGGACAACGCGCCAAAGGTTGAAATGGGCGCGAAGATACGGACCGAGGTCGAGAGGCTGGTCAGGAATCATGGAGTTTGGAATCCTTATGGTTTGAAGCCTTCGAAGCAACAGTGTGAGCAAATTGTCAAAGCACTAGGAGGCAAAGGGTTTCGACGAAGTCATATTGAAGAAGCCCTCCAATACTGCAAGGACGAAGAAGAGGTTTTAGAGTGGCTGCTCGTTCACGTTCCCGAGGACGACTTGCCCGGATTTGCTCTTCCGAGCAATTACAGCGCGGGGGTTACCTTGGCCAGTGGCGACGTGGTCCTGGAAGCCAAGGTGAAGCGATTGGCTGCAGCAGGGTACCCGCGCGATTTCTGTTCGCAGGCCTTGAAGGCATGTGATGGAAACGAGCATGGAGCAGCATTCTGGCTACAGAGCACGCTCCAGCCGCCAACCGATGGCGATATGAACGATGACATTGACAGTTACGTCGAATGGGAAAGCGAGCAGATGGCATTGGAAGCTATCCACGCCGACAGATACAGCTCATCTGCCAAGCGCGAGTGCTCAATCCTCCTGGAGCTCGGCAAAAAGATGTCGGCCACGGTGCGTTTTGTTGTGCCCGAGAAAGGATATCCTTACGAACTGCCTGCAATACTCATCGCTTCTACAAATCTGCCGGCATATATCCGTCTGAGTGCCACGAAGCAGGCGCTGCAGTTTGCGGAGACAAACTTCAAAAGCGAGCCGATGATTTACAACATCTGTGAATGGTTGGAAGGTAACCTCCACGGCATTTCCGATAGTCCAATGAGCTTGACTGAGCTACACATGTCAGAAAAACCTACAAAAACTGACGCAACAGAGGCTGCTCCAGCAGCGAAGACCAAACTGGCTATGCGCACGAAACGTAGCAAAAACGATCCACGGAGCCACAAAGATGTACTAGCAGCTTGGAACGATCGTCAAGCATCACAGCAGCAGCAGCGGATGCTAGATGCAAGGAAAAAATTGCCAGCCTGGCAAAAGCAGCATGAAATTCTGCAGGCTATTGGAAGCCATCGTGTCACTATCGTAACCGGCGAGACGGGTAGCGGCAAATCTACACAAGTCGTGCAATTCGTGTTAGATCAGGCGGTGCAAGCATTGAGAGGGTCTTCCACGAACATCCTCTGCACCCAGCCTAGGCGTGTGGCTGCACTGTCTCTGGCAGATCGTGTCAGCAACGAAAGATGCAATACAGCTGGGGAAGAAGTCGGATACATTATCAGAGGAGAATCGAAGACCTCTTCTGTCACGAAGATAACCTTCTTGACCACGGGTGTATTGCTTCGACGACTGCAGACCTCGGCCAGCATGAAAGAAGCATTAGAAGGCATATCTCACATCTTCATCGACGAGGTACATGAGCGATCACTTGATACCGACTTCTTGCTTGCCTTGCTCAAGGACTCATTAAACGCCAAGTCTGATGTCTCGATTGTGCTTATGAGTGCAACGCTGGACAAAGACATCTTCATGAACTATTTCGGTGGTGCTGGCAAGGTCGCTCATGTACATATTGAGGGACGCACCTTCCCTGTGACAGATCACTACCTCGAGGAAGTGCTCGAAGTTACGAACTTCACTGGCAGATCAGATGATAACGAGCAGTCGATAGGAAAAGCCATAGCATCGCTCGGTTCAGGTATCAACTATGACCTGATCGCAGCATTAGTGGAGCGGATCGACCACGAACTAGGATCGGCCTCTGGCGCAATACTCATCTTTCTACCAGGAACGCTCGAAATTGACAGAACCATCCGAAACCTCTCCTCGATCCCGAATCTCCTGGCCTACCCTCTCCATGCATCCCTGCTGCCAGCAGAGCAGCGTAAAGTCTTCCCACCAGCGCCTCCGGGCAAACGTAAGATCATCGCAGCGACCAATGTTGCCGAAACTTCCATCACCATTGAAGACGTGGTGGCAGTCATCGATACTGGTAAAGTCAAAGAGACACGATATGACACCAGCAACAATATTGTGCGCCTGGAAGAAGTATGGGCATCGCAGGCCGCCTGCAAGCAGAGACGAGGACGAGCTGGTCGTGTAAGAGCAGGAAAATGTTACAAGCTGTTCACGAGGAACATCGAGGATAAGATGGCTGCTAAGCCATTGCCTGAGATACAGAGAGTGCCACTGGAGCAGCTCTGTCTGTCGGTTAAAGCTACAGGCGAGGAAAGAGATGTAGGGGCGTTCCTGTCAGCCCTGATCACACCTCCGGAGGCAGGTGCAGTCAGCAATGCTCTTACAATGCTTCATCTCATGGGTGCACTGGATGCCGAGCGACTGACTGCACTGGGCACGTACTTGTCCATGATCCCCGCCGACCTTCGTTGTGCCAAGCTGCTTGTCTATGGCGCGCTCTTTGACTGCCTTGAGCCGTGCCTCACAGCTGCCTCGATTCTTACAGTCAAGGACCCCTTCGTGTCGCCTAGAGACAAGCGGGACGAAGCAGATACTGCGAAAGCGTCTTTCTCCACTCAACACGGTGACCTGATGCTCAGCTTGAACGCCTACGAAGAGTACGCCTCCCTGTCACAAGAGCTCAGATACAAGCAACTACAATCATGGTGCAGCGAGAAGTTCCTCTCCTTGAATACACTACGCGACATCACCTCTACTCGATCACAGCTCCTGGATGCACTCAAAGACGCCAATCTAGTGCCAATGTATTACAGGTCTTCGAGGGAGCCGACAAAGACTGTCCCATTACTGCTGCTGCGTGCACTTATCTCAGCAGCTCTCCAGCCACAAATCGCAGAGATCAGATTCCCAGAGAAGAAGTACATGCAATCCCTGACTGGCGCAAAAGAGCTCGACCCCGAAGCTAGAACTATCAAGTACTTCATACCCCCAACTACCGCGGGCGCAACATTGTCAACCGCAACACCGACGGCGAGCTCAAGCTCAACGCCACAACCCAGCCGCCCAGGAACACCACAATCCTTCTCATTCAACTTGACAGGCACCACTCTCACATCATCATTATCATCATCGACCACCGCCCCAACGAACGCAGCCCCGAGTCATGGCCCACAAACCGACAAAACCTGGCAACGCGTCTTCATCCACCCTTCCTCCCCGCTCTTCCACAGCACCCCATCCTCATTCACCTCTGGCGCCTCCTCAGCCACCTACCTCTCGTACTTCTCCAAGATGGCCACCGGCTCCACCTCCGCACCCGGCGGACCCAAAACATACGTCCACTGCCTCACGCCCCTGAACAGTTACACCCAGCTTCTCTTCGGCTCAGGCGGCATCAAGATCGACGCGTCCATCCCCGGAGGCGGCCTGATCGTAGGCGCGCACTTCAAGATGCGCGGCTGGGCACGCATCGGCGTCCTGATAAGTAGGCTGAGGAGTCTTCTCGACGAAGAGCTGCGGACCGCCATAGACAAGCCCGCCGAGACACGCGATTTTAGTAAATCTGAAGTGGTCCGGGTGGTCAGGTGGCTCGTTGAGCTCAACGGACAGGACCGTTGACATGGGACACAGCCTTGCAAAATGAATAAAATGAAGACAGATAATCTGAAGAACCATCCATTATCATCACAAATGAAACGAAAGCTGCTCGGTGAGCTTTCATTGCTGAACGCACAGACATGCTCTCTCTACGACAGTCGCTGCTGTATTGCAAGCGCGCACATGCACATCACATCACATCGTATGCAACGCCGGAAACGCTAAGATTTCCTCCCAGCACCACCACCCAAGCCTTTTCTCTGCTATATTGATAATCACAAGAAATAAAAGTAAATGTGTCAAGGAAGGGAAACACCTCCGTCCAGCCACTTCGCAAGCAATGACAGCCTCCAGTATTTACCACCTCTTATCTGTCGTGTCTTGGTGATCTTGTGTGTAGGCGTGGCATAGGTATTCTATCCCTTGAGACCATTGAAAACCCTCTTGCCCAGGGACATGACCGCCTTTCTCTTCGTCGTGCTCGGACTGCCTGCTTCCGACTCCTCTTTGCCCTCCGTGTCGCCAGCGGCCGGTTTGCGCATCCCAGTCGGGGTCCTGGCAGGCCCGTCAGGCCTGGCGCCCGTCCAATCTGGCCCACTATAACTTCGACTTCTTCCGTTCGTTCTTTCTGGCTCTGGCGGTGGGGTAGAACCTTGACTCAATCTTCGTTCTATCTTTCCATCGTCCTTAACGTTGGCGGAAGATTTGAAACGGACACGAGCTTTATGGATCGTTGGTCTGACTAGCCCAGCACGGCCGCCACCACCGCTGCCACTGCCGCCGCCGGGTTCCGGACTACTACCGTTTGCAAAGCGTCGGCTGACGACGTCCTTGAGCAACGATGTTCCTGGTATGCCCGCGAAACTACTTCCACTTGTGTTGGGTCTTGGTGGAGGAGCCATTATAGGGCCAAGCGGATCTAGGCCGGATGGTGAAGTTGGCGAGTACGGGAACTGGGAGTCTGAACGCGGACTTCCCCTTACACCGTTCCTGCCAGTGGTGGATAGTGTCTGGTCAGAGTCACTGCCTTCGTTACCAGCTGTGCCGATCGAGATTCTGCTTCGCTGCCGTGATGCACTCGCATCGCTCCAGTTGCCGCTGGTTAGGAGTGGGCTTGGCTCAAGCCGTCGAGAACCCTCAGTTGACTTGGCGGAACGACTATCGGACTGAAAGGACGACCTTTGTGGCGACAAATCGCTGTCGGTGTATATGCTAGAATGATCACTATTCAAACTAGGAGTATTCTCCAGTGTATCACTGTTCGGTAGTATGGCATTGCCTGCTGCGATTTCACGTAGTCGTTCTGTTTGCTTCTTGCCAGGACGATGATGAGACAACTTGTTCCCAATGATGGCGCCCGTGTGCGAAATCAAAGCTCGAATAACGTCCTTCTTGAGTTTGAGGGCGAGGTCGAGATTAGACCATGTCTTGTTGCGATATTCTAAAGGTGGCATGCGGAACACGAAATCATGAAGATCTTCCAGATTGCGATCGCGTTGTCCTTTGTAGCTCAAGCAGATGACGAAAGAATTTAGCTTGACATGAGCTAGAGTCATGTAGTTCGAGGCTCGCGCAACCATCTGTGAGACATCGTCGGATTTCTTTTTGTCCTTCTCATTGTTGTTCTCACGCCGTCGCACGCCCCAGCTTCGACCTTCTCGACTGTCTGTCCGTGCCAATTTGCGCCCATCTTCGTTAAGACTCGTGGTCGAATTGTCGCGTGTCCTGCTCCGGAAAGATTTCAAGCTTTGTGAGGATACTTGTCGTCGAGGCCCGTTCCTGGCAGGATCGGCATTCCTGTCGGTATCTTTGTTGTGATGACCGAAAAGTCCGATACGATTGATTTTTAGGTTGAGACCTTGAAGCTTCCCACCATTAGCCCGAGTGGCACTGGCCGGGGCTGGCTTTGATAAACTGTACGTGGGTTGTAGCCGATTACCGATCGCACCTGGCGATACATCTTTCATATCGCTCTGGCTGGGTAAGGACAAGTCTTGCTTCGGCGAGACAATGTCTAGTGCTTTTTCGTTCTCCTCGTCGTCCTGATCCTCGATAGGCTTCATGCTCTTTACCATCAACGGAGAAAACCCACCATTATCGAATGCACTGGACCCAATACCAGGGAATATATATTCGAACAGTGCTTTCCCAAGAGAGCGCTCGAGCTGGACTTTGAGTGGATGCATCGTGACCTGAAACTCCTCCAGGACCGGGATGCCAGCAATAGCTTCGAGCATGAACCAGTGGAGCTGCAGCATCTTCGGAGAATCACTAGCCTGCTTGTGCTGAGGGTCTTTGAAAGAGCCAATGATCTCGGGATATAGCGCGTTTGGAAGCAAGTTCCAGCCTCGGACATGTTCAATTTCCATAGCATTGTGGTTCGAACCGTCGTTGTTGTCGATGCGCTCATAGGTCGCGTTGCCAAGTTGGAACTCGAGCAGAGGCTCATTTTTGTCTTTCATGAGATGCCATACAATCTGCGAAGCACTCAGGTACCACCGTAAGAACCCACTTGACTGACTCGAACGTTCATCGTTCCGTTGCTGAGAGGTGTTGATAGCCTTCATGATGAAGAACAGTTCGTCTTCGCAGCTCGTGAGATCTCTTTCTAGGTCGATGCGATCTTGCCACCCTTTCTTGTCTAGGAAGCGAGCATTAATTATGAACTGCAGCTTAAGCTCATTGAGCTGTCTGATGCGCTCTTGCAACCTATCGGCCATCTCAGGTGCTCCACGCAGATCACTGAAGTCAGAAGCAAGCATGATCTTCTCCAATCGTTCGTTTCTCGTCTTCTCCAAAGGTTCGTGGTACATGAGTAGGTCAAGGACGATGATGTACATCGCATAGTACTGCTGCGAGTCACAGCTAGCACGAAGACGAGGGAAATCTACTAGCAAGTGGTCGATCCTGCTTTCCTTGTTGTGGGGAGATCCGTTAGTCCCTTCCTTGCCTTCGGCTACTTCTTCGTTGTACTTCAGCCGCAGAGGGTTGTATTTTTCGTATCGCAAGCTCGCCGAGGTCTTCTGCACGACTCTCTGGAAGCCAAAAGGATCGACTTGAAAATCAAACATTGTCTCGATCGAGGCCCAAGGCGGCCACGATGAGCCTGGCGCGTTACCATATCTGTTGCCTGAATAGAGATGAATTAATTTGCTGAGTCCTTTCAGGTTCGAAATGAAGATCTGTACACCATCCATGTCCAGGGCGAAGCGTCGTTGTACTAGGCCACTGACATTATCTGATAATCTGGCCTTGTCCATGATTGAGACTACCTTCATCTGCATACCCTTAGCAGTCAGCAAGACTACTGATGTGTTATTCTTCTCGCTCTGTAGCTGGATTTGAGGTGCAATAAGGCGAATGTTATAGCTGTTCATTGCAACGAAATCCTCGGCCAGTACTTCTTGTGGATCAATTGTCACGGTTGAAGTCCTCCTTTTCGAAGGCTGTGGAGAATTTTCCGAATCGTCTGCACTCACAAAGCGGTTGGCGTCGTTCAGAAGTTGTTGTATCCGGTCCTCAACCACAGTATCTTCATCACGTTCTTCCATCGGTGATGTTGCTGTTGGTGTATCAGGAGGCTTCTGGCTTGAACCGCCCCGCTCTTTCTCCTTCCTTTTCGCTTGCTCGTTGACTATATCGAGGATGAACTTAACAGCTCGCCGGGACATGTAATATACGAAACCTCGCCTTTGACTTACCTGATGACTGTATCGAAGGATGATGTTTCGTAGCGAGTTATTCCACTTGACCTGCGCATTATGGACGATAAATCGATTGTTGAACTCACTCGCATATTCATCGTGAGGTGCCGAATACAGGCCATCCATATCGACCTGGCTATGGCTCGTTTGAGAAGGTACAGAAGTAGGGAGCGTGTTCGTGCTTTGCGCCTCAGGGCCAGCACCTTGTGATTTCGACCTCATGGTCTGTTCGCCAAGCATGTGGGCAACCTCGCCTGGGTTTTCGCGCTGTGCGAGCCTCTTCAGACCATGCTCAAGGAAAATCTTCTTCTCAGTGAGCTCTTTCATTTGTGCTTGATATGGTCTCATCTCCTCTTCCACGCGTGTGCCAGGCTCGCCATCACGAACCACCGTCAGCTCGTGCTCGCCCATATTTCTCTTGTGCGTCTCCATTTGCTCTTCTAGATTGTCGAGCCTATCCTGGATAAGATGCATCTGCACCGTTCGAGGATCGTTGTGACGTGAAGGCATAACACAATCGTGGGTGTCTTCGTCGCCAAAAGGGCTTTCTCTCGATTCGTCCCCATGTATGGCATCGCCGTGATCGGTCTGGCGGAAATATGTAAGTCGGGGTGCGAATGCAAGAGGTAAAATCTTCGTTTCAGGGTTTGACTCGGCTGGCAGTATCCATTCCATCTCAACAAAGTCGTCCATATCGATCCATGCATAATCATGATCTGGAATAGTGAACTTCGACATGTCAATATTAGAATCGATGTCTTGGTAGAAGGAAAGCATGTCGTCGGTTGCGCGTTTCAGCGCGTCTGCAGTGGTCCCGACGATATTTGCTGCCACAGCTCTGAGATCTGCATTGACGAAGTCCACCTCTGCGCGATTGATCTTCATCGAGCTGGTCCGCATTTGTTCCCCCTTTGTCTTTGACAGTGTATTGAACCACTCCCTTCTTTGATGTATATCGAGCATGAAGCTATCGAGCCGAAGCTTCAATCCCGTGGCTGAGACCACGTCCTTCTCGTAGTCCTCATTGTCTTTGTGTTTATAGATATGTGCGATGAATAGCGGTGAGAGGAACAAGCCGTACTTGATTGTGGAAAGGTGCCTCCCAAACTTTTTACTTGTCTTCTCAGGACCCTTCCAGAGTGCTCCTTGTCGAATAGGCAACGACATAACACCAGAAAAGAGCGACCACCACGCAAAGAAATGCGAAAAGAACCGCGGTGTAAGGTGAAGACTGTTGTAACTCTGCGATGCAGCAACTCTGGGCGAAGTCCAGTCCCTGTCGAAAGGTGCAGCTAGTGCGATGGACATGTGAATGTGCTGACTCCTGAAGCCTTTGAAAGCATCGTAGTTCTTTAGTTCGGCTTGCGATAGAAATTTCGGGTTTCTTAGCACCACATCATAATGAGGCAGAAAGTCTGACGATCTTCCGCCGTTGCGCAAGTCTCGCTCGAAGACCAAGCCAGTTGTCCATTGCACATTGCCCGACACCTTCATGATCACTTTGTTGAATATGGCTGCGTTCTTGGGAGCATTTGAATTGCTCATCGAATCCATGTCGTGACGCGACAGGTCATCGTGTCCGGCCTGGGTCTTATGGCTATAGTCCGGAATAGCAAGTACATATTCGCCACTACGAACAGTCATGAACTTTTTGGGGTTGTCGTCCTCTCGAATTGCCCATCGAACGTTACTGCGCCAGCACATAACAAAACCTGCCCCATAGCCAGTAACGACGTAAGGGTCTCTTGAACCCTTCAGGCGCAGCTGTACATCGCCGCCGCCTTTCCAGTTGATGATGGGACGGGAGTGGAAGCTCAGTCGAATCTTGTCCCAAAAGCCAACTCTATCTGAAGCGTCGACTTCTGGTTTCGTAAAGCTTTCGATGATCATCATAGCATCTTGTATCGCTGGTTGGTAGGCGGTACCCCATGATATGGAAGTTGGTGCGCTGGTGTTAATGTCGATGACAGGCATTGAATATGTCTTGACCGGAGATATTGTTCGGCGTACATCAATGGCAAAGCCTGGAATCTCTTTGCCATCCTTGTCATGCTGACCCTTTGGCACTATCTCGACTTGTGCATGTCTGATTGATTGATCACTTCTGAACTCTTCGGCGATTACAAAATCTGTCCTCAATGACCAGCTAGGCAGGCGCGGCGGCTGTCCAGATTTGACGGCCGGCACGTGCAGCAGATTTAGTGGGTAGTCCCGAAGCATGAATCGAGCCTCACCCATGTCGAGTGACAGGCTCATGGGTATCAGCAAGGCATATTTCATATCGTACGGCATCCCTTTGCCGACGTCGTGCATAAATTTCGGTAGCGATGCCATTGGAAACGAAGGCTTGTCGATGATCAAGTGCAAGTCACTGACGACAACAGTGAGGAGGCCAGGTCGGTTTGGAATTGATAGGATGGTTTCGTGGTCATCGAGGTCTGGAGGAGGCGCGTCCGCACCACTAAACATGCGTCGGATGTTCTTAATGGTCGAATTTTGCATCTGCTGTAGCCAATCGATGCGTGCTTTCCAACTGCGAGCATTGTATTTCTGGAGTTTAGCCCATGCCTCATCAGAGTGAACATTGGCCGTTGAGCTCAGGTCGCATACACCCTCACGGTCGTATCGAAGCCTAGAAGACCTGCGCTTTCTGCCTCGGGACTGTGAACGCCGCCGCGGAGTGCTTTCGCTATTTTGACTGCGCGAACGTCTACCAGGAGTCATTGGTGATGGGTCTCTCGAAGCCAGACGGCTTGATTGTGCCCGACGGCGGGAGCCCTGACGGCGACCTCGGTCTTCTTGCATTTTCCGTAGCTTCAACTTGAAGGCATCTTCACGTGCCAGTCTCTGCTTTTGCTCAGCGCGACCAACATGATAAATGTTACTCAGCTTCCATTCGAAAGCGTCATCTTCGAGCTCAAACATTAGTGCCCTACACCGGAGCGATATTCTGGGTACATGTTTTGGTTTCTCAGGTCCCTTCTTGAGGATGTAAACATTCGACCTCGTCTGAAATCTGTGAGTCAGCTGCAGCAGGGACTTGAAAGTATTAACAAAATTGTCGAAGACTTTGAACATTCGCAATCCATGAGGCACCGCGAAGCGAATGAAGTCAGCACCTATGTCTACTGACTTTTCTTCAACAGAGCCATGGTCGGTCTTCTTCCTGGATGCTCTTGGGTCAATCCTGATTGCGTTCACACTAATGATACGTGCCCAGGCAGAACGGATATGAGGCGAAGTGGCATGAAGGCGTAGCAGATGACATCTCATGGATGGCGGCGACCATCGGTGACGACCAGCAACAATGTCGTAGACCTGCAGCATAATAGCTGGTTCGTGTGGCATATGAGCTTTGATTTGCAAGTAGCTAGCTTTCACATCTATAGCCAGCAGTTCTCGCTGAACGGAGGGACCCTGATCGGAGGGCTTTGAGGTTGTGGCACTCGCAAGGGTCGCAGAGCGGCCCATTGCCGGCCTCGAACGGCGTTGAGAAGGTGAACCTTGAAATGCATTCTGAACGACCGTCGCGGCGACACCTATTGAGTATGCTCGGTAAAGTGAGAAGTCAAGGTAGAAAGCTCGAATGTGCGAATTAACGTGGCATGTAGGACCTTGAGTGTCTCGAGAAGTGCTGAAGGCGACCTCTGTCCGAGGTATAGACATGAATGGCTTTTGCTCCCATTCGTCTACGGATTCGATAATGAACCCTTGGAGGCCCTTGACATGTACCGTCAAACGTCGTCCGTCTGTGGGACCTTGGGCAATGTTTTGGTTTCTTGTGGGTGTGACCGGAGGCGACAGATGTGTGACATTTTCTGGAGGTTCGTTGATTCGGACTGAAGCACTGACTTTCCTTCGCGAGTGAGGATGAGAGTGCACTCGGTCATCTTGCTTAGACCTGTGGGCAACATAATTTGTCGTCCATGATTCAAGCTCGAAAGCTACACCGCGGGTCTGCTCAGAGACACTTTTATCGACACCAGCAGTCTCAAAGCTGCAGTTGTTGCCTTCGAAATGGAACTCGAGCAACCACGAAGGAAGCTTCCGAAGAAATGACTCCTTGGAACTGGGTGGGGAGTCCGTCTTGTCGGCATGAACATTGGTGTGGAAGTGGCGCATGATATTATAAACACCCTGGCTGACCTCGTCCCGGACCATAAGGACGGCAAAGCTATTCAGTGCACCAGAGACGACCACTAAGATCTCAGATGAAGCAGTCACTTGAGCCTTCATCTCGAGCGAGTCTGTCTTCAACAAATTATGTTTGATGCCAGAAGCTGACTGGTAGTACAAGGTGTGAGTGTCGATTCTGAAATTAGAAGAGAGTGAATAAAGCAGATCCTCTTGCATGGAGTAGGACGATTCTACATCAAAAGAGACATCAGATATTGCCGAGATAATCATGTCGAAGTCGTCTGGATCGTGAGGCGTCTTGGAAGCCACCGGCAGTACAAATCGTACCACAGGCTCATGTATTGATAGTCTCATGACGGCTCTGGGGAGCAGCTGCGATATTAGTCGATGCTGACTCTGTCGAGATGAGGACGGAGGGCTTCTTTGTGTTTGTGCTATTGCTAGGACTTGCATAAGGTGCTGAGGAGTTAGATCGATAGACGGCGAGGTAACCACCAAGTTCGCAAAGAAGACATTCGAGTTTCTGTCTGCTGCATTGCGCTTCTCGGCGAAATTCACTGTCTTAGCTGGCAAAGTAGTTCTGATCGTGGTGGTGGCCATGGGAATGTACATGATTTTGCTCGAGTTTGTTTCGTCTTCATCTAAGCTAACGGATATGGAAACAGCAGCCACCAGAGCTTGGTGGGCAATATCCTGCGGAGAAAAGTACATGCGATGAGCTGGGGAGTTCTGTTCGAGCCGGTGCAGGTCGATGCCAATCTCGTGAATGACGGTGTTCATGATGACAGGCAGGTTGGCCTTTTTGAGCGATTCGACTTCTTTCGAAACGCGGATGAAGCTCATGCCAAGTTGGACTTCTTGCACACCGCGTAAGACTGAGCTCAAGAACTCTTTCGAGTCGGCCACAGTCTGCACGATAGCTGCTTCTCGGCTACCAGGTTTTTCCAGCTCCTCGACCACATCGTCAAGACTGATGCCACGCTGATGTGGGCTGGGTCTCTTCAAGCGAACTTCTGGAGGAGCAGCTGATCTCGATTTGAACTCAAGCATGTCGTTGACAGGGATGTGCAATCTCCCAACCTTAACAGCAATGGATGTGTCTCTCAAGCCGGGCTTATCTTCGTACAGCAGGCCATGCACGTTGGCGGTCATGCCATCCAGAATCTCGATGGGTTCGCGCCCACTCACACCGAGGAAAATGCTCCTTATCGTGAATATCCACTCGGCAGGTCGCTGCCCACCAGAGGGGTCTTTCTTATGCCTGAACAAGCGCCCGCGGTCCAACATTTTCCTACGCGTGTGAACAGCAAGCGTCATGGAGCCAACTGAGAGAGAGCCTACACCGACGACATCGAGTGTTGTATTTGAAGCATGAAAGTCCAACATGCGCAGCCAGTTGATCTTATGATGTATGTTCTTGAGTTGCTCTTTCACGCTGGTCAACTGCCGCCAGAACTCGCTCTTGTCTTTCACACCGCGAAAGCTACCCTTGCGTGACCCTGGACTATCTCCAGGTTTTGTAGACGACTGGTCGGTGTTCCTGGCTCCCTTTCCTGCCGTAGAGCCATGTAGAACAGCAGGATCAACGGTGAAGACCAATTCTTGCAGGCGTAGGCTGACCCACGTAGGCTGGGCGAAGGTTGGCCGATGGATCCTGAACCCAAGTCCTCTGATATCGACCCGCACTCCATCTTTGTAGGTGTAGGAAATATGCCTGAGGCTAGACAGGCCAATTCTCTGCACAGATATGCCAGTGGCTATTCGGAGGATGGCAAACAAAACGAACGTCGACAGGTAGGCAAGCACCAAGAGGCCGGCGAACGAAGTCGCATTGATCAGCGCCATATCCGAGTCGCGTGCCGAGCAGGCGAGAACAATGTCTCTCCAGGTCAGTCGTCTCTCATGGTTTCCTCTTGTAGTGGAAAAGGTGTCTGTGTGTTCTAGTTATTTGTCCCAATCTTGCAGACATAGTCGTGCTCTTCGCTCAGAGTTCGAGCCTCGAGCGCATCTTCGTTCAGCCAGCAATACTCGGAGCGATCTATGGTACTCGTTGCTAACCAGGCGCCCGTTCAGTGGCTACGGTGACGGCCGATGTTGTAACAGGCTGGGGGTTGAGGATTGTCTGTGTGCAAGAAGCAGCTTTGTTGTCAAGACTCAGTATGTTATTCGGTCATTGCGCATGAACTCGGCCGCTTTCACTTCTGGTATCAGATACGTGCCGGCGATAAGTTAGTGATGTTGGATTTCTGGGCGATATGCGCCGAGCACACGCTATAAGCGGCACGCTAAGTTCACGTTTACGGCGGCGGGGAATAACAAGCGTTAATAGCCTGCCATCTTCCACGGCTAATGGTTTATTAACTACGAGTACTGTGCTTATGCGACTTCGTATCGATGTCGGCTTGTCCAGGGCCGCTCTGTCCGCCCCGCAAGTTACCGAGAGGTCAGGAAGTAATTATGCGACAGCTACATGCAGTCTACATTAATACACACTTATGTCCCTCATGATAGTCTTTCCAAGCTTTTCGAGGGTTCCGCACCATCCGAGATTTCTTCTGGTTCTGGTTCGGATTCTGGTCCATCCGTTCGAGATGCTTGCGTTGACTACATCACATCATAGCGCAGCATCTGGACCATGATGCTAGCTGGTAGCGTGTGGTCCGAGTTATGCCTCATGATAATGCCTAAGTTGCGCCCGACATGCAAGGCCTCGACAATGTCAAGGGCCGAAAGATGGGTCAAGTGTGAGGTCTTCTAAGCAGATACCTTCGGTCCCGTCTGCACTGCGTAGCGTTACCGCCTTCTCGCTTCGCTCCTTATTGAGTGTCGGTATCTAAGCACTGGAGCCACTGCCAATGAGGTATATCGTGGTCACGGCTCTCGATTTTCTGCTGTCGGGACGCATGCACCATTCCTGAAATTTCTCCGACCGGGCGGTGGGATGCGTGGCAGTAAAGGCTTTCTTGGTTTGGTCCCAAGTCGCTAGCTTGCCGATGCTGTTCGTAGCTTCATGTTCTGTCGTTCGGGCTCGAGCCATGCTGCTTCAGGGCAGCCAATTTCTCATCAATCATTGCGATATCTGCCTCGAGACCAACGACTTTCTCAGTCAGTTCCTTCTCGTAATCTGCATCCGAAATAGATTTCAAAGGCCACCACTTCGAATCTGATAGCCTATCCAACAAGGGTCGTGACTCTCTAGGCGACTCCGCCATACGCTCAAGAGCAACGTACGATGCTTGTCCACCAAGACCCATCAGGCCGAATGCAATTGCGCCGGGAATGATGTTGCCCCGACCTCGTAGCGCTCCGCCTGCCATGCCAGCGAAAGACCCAGCCAGCGAGCTATACATCAGCTCTTCCTTTCGAGATAACACATGATGCTCGGCTGCGTTGTTCCGTAGCACTGTCCTTGACAACCAAAATGTCGAGCCAAGGACAAAACCCTGCGCTCCGGCCGCCATGGTCCAGAGTACCGCGCTTCGTCCTTTCACAGTAGCATAAAATGCCGAAAACGTGCCTGCCAGAGCTGCTGTGCCTCCGCCAAAGTATGCCGAAGAAGTGAGAACTGTGTTGGCGTTGGACCGCATCACTGGCGGCGTCTGAGTCGCCATCTTCAATCTTGTGAAGCTCCTATCCTGTATTCGGAGCAGGGTGTGGCTCCTAAGCAATCACTAGAATTCGAGCCAGAATAATCGGCAACTATGCAAGCGACTACAATCTCTCGAACTCCAGCCTCGCCTTTACGTGAGGTCAGCAACACTTCGAAGTTGCATAACGGTTATACAGTGGCACGACCATGACATGACTGAAGGCAGCACCTGGTTAAGGAGCGCATGAGTGTGTTTGAACGATGATGCTTTGGCGTCCATGTAGTGACAAACTAGGCAGGTGAAACGACGAATGATTGCACGATTGCACCGGTACTGCATCACTCCGCAAAATTCGTGGGCGATCGGATCATCACAAGCCTCCATACTTCTACCACAATAATAATTCTCGCCGCCGAATCTACTACCGAGTCTTTCCCTCGACACCTGAATTACCACTTTTGATCTTGTGGTGCTGAACGTCCGATCAACTCGAATCCTTAACACCACTGCTTCTACGCGCACACGGTCCAGGCGACAGTGAGCGCGTGGGATACATTCGCAATCATGGGTATGTGTATAAGCCTGATGTTGTTGGCAGAGCCTTCTGCTCGGAATGATATCGCACAAGACCTGAGTAAATGGCTAACGATGACGGCAGCTCCCAAAAAGAACCAGCAGAAGATGTCCCTCGGGACCTTCTTGCAAGACGACAGTACGTCCTGAATGCGACACCCCTAAGCGAGATTCTAGGCGCTGACGAGGCATTACAGATTATGGCTCTTGGGCTGACGAGATGGAGGACATGCCTTTGCCTTGTAAGTATCCTGTGGTCGCATAGACTTCTGTCGGATATTAATAGTTTGCAACAGCCACCGGCGGGCAGCAGAGTTATGGTGCTGCTCCACGACGAGATTACAGCTCTATGGGCATGGGAGGCGCTGGCTTTGGTCAGTAACCTTGTGCGAAAGTTTAGAGGTCTCATGTCTAACAAACAAGTGCAGAACGACGCGACATCGGATACTCAGTGCGCGAACAGCTGCCTCTACCCGACAAACCACCTTACACCGCTCACCTTGCCAACCTCTCCTTTGACGTTGCGCAACCAGATATCGAAGGGTTTTTCCAAGATTGCCAGGTCACGAGCGTTCGAATTGTGGAGGACAAAATGGACAGAAAACCAAAAGGCTTCGGCTACGTTGAGTTCGGCACACTTGATGGTCTGAAGGCTGCCCTTGCGCTTAGTGGTGAGAACTTGGCTGGACGGCAGGTCAGAATCTCCGTAGCCGATCCACCCAAGAACGACAGAGAGGGGCCGACTCGGGACTTCAGTGACTGGAGTCGGAAAGGTCCACTGCCAGACCTCGCTCAGACCCAGCGACGGGTCTCTGAGCGCAATTTCAATAACAGAAGCTTCGACAACACGTCGGATGCAGGGAGCGAGCGTGGCGGCAGCCGGCGAGGCTTCGGTGGCGACAACGACGGCAAAGTCCGTGACTTTGGCAACTGGGAGCGTAGAGGCCCTCTATCACCGGCAGCAATTCCAGATCGAACACTTGGTGGCGCAGGTCGACAACCCAGCAATGATGGCGCATTCCGTAGGAACTCTCCATCATGGGGCGAAGGCCGCTCGCAAGAGGGCTCTCGACCGCCCAGAAGAGAGTTCAGCGAGCGACCCACACCAGCCCGAGAGCCCACAGCTGCTGAGATGGACAGCCAGTGGAGAACCAAAATGCGGCCAGACGCTCCTGCTCCTAAGTCTCCCGAACTCGAGACAAGCACCCCCTCATCCCCTGCACCACCTGCAGCTCCGGCTGGTCGACCCAGGCTCAACTTAGCGAAGAGAACTGTTTCAGAAGCACAGCCATCAGATTCGTCTGCTGCTGCCGACTCCAAGGCAAGCCCATTCGGCGCAGCTCGTCCGGTAGATACCGCTGCTAAGGAGCGTGCTGTCGAAGAGAAGAGACAAGAATCGATACGCTTAAGGCGCGAGGCCGACGAGAAGGCCAAAGCCGACAAAGCGGAAGAGAAACGACTAGCTAGAGAAAAGGCTCTGGCTGAGCGGGGAAGCGTTGCCACCAATACTGACGAGACTAATGAAAAGGAAAGCACCGAGGACAACAATAACGACGAAAAGCCAGCACAGCCAAAATTCGAGCTACTTCGACGCCAGGCTTCTGGCTCCAACGACATGGTCGCTGATGAAGCTAATGAGGAAGAGGAGACCCCTGGTCCGGAGCGTGACACCGCTGTCAAGCCGCAGCAGGTGGTACGAGATATCCCCAAGAAACAGAACGGGTCGTGGAGAAAGGGCTCAGCTCCGGGCAAGGAGAATGGCCCAGCTGCCGGAAAAGAAACTGAAGGCGAGACAGCGGCTCTCGAGGAAGATGGCTGGAGCACCGTTTCGAAGAACAAGAAACAGGGCAACAATAGAAGAAACCAGCCTCCACGAGCTCTTGCATCGTAAGGCACTGACCCAGAGACGACACTTCCTCCTTCGTTTCGATGACGGTCATTCTTCTGTATGGAAGTCCTGTCCGGCTGTTACAGGATGGTTAGACGTTCTACGCTCTGGCATTCAGCACAAAATCTCATCCTTGCCGTCTGACATCTTCTCGCAACGTTCGATGGCGCTGTACAGGCAGACAAGCATTTTCGGAAACCCAAAAGCAATGCAGAGGAGTTCGGAAGCTTGTGTACGTGAAGTTAAGAGGTGGATGTTTTCATGCACGCTTCTCTCTTGACAGATTGTTTCATCTTCATCTCATAACGACTACAGGTCTAGCTCAAGTTAGCATGTGTAGAAATTACTCTCCAAATCGTCACTCAGTGTAGGAACTCTTTGGTCAGATACTGCCCGAGGTGAGGTCAGTCGGACGGTTCGCATCACATGCTCATTACGCCTATCGTGGCTTATCCTTCTCGGCTTAGGCGCGCGAGGTCTTGCAGAGTCCCAAGCGTTGGTACGTTGACCTGCATGCTGGTGCTCGCAAGTGTGACCCGAGAAGTCGCTATCTTCCACCATTCATTGGCTAAAAAGCTTCGCTTGGATGTGCGCTAAGCAACGACCCTCGCTAAGCACAAGACCATGCACCACTGATGCGAGGCTTGTCCGGACCAAAATCGGGGACCACATCGTCACTGCTTGTCTGCTCACATTTTCCACAATCGATGTGATGCAGGACTCAGACCAGTGACTTGGCTGCGATGAAGCACGTTCCCATATATCCCACTGTTCTTCTTACTCATATGTTGTACCAATTTCCTCTTCAACAGACTAGCCATATGGCTTTCTCTACATCCTGTTGAGCTCTAGCCTCTCCGAGTTAGGCTTGCCTCGATGGGCATAGTCATATCATAAATCTCTGATGTCTCTATGTGTGGCTTCGATTCTAAATTGTGAGCATGGGCCGGCACCACGCTCTTAAACCTCACCACCTTTGTTTAACTCCCCCATCTCATTCACCCCCTCCTGTTCAACTTCTCAAGCCCTCATACGCCTCTCCCGGAGCAACTATATCAAGCTCGTCTTTCTCTGCACTTTCCGTTGGAGACCGCATTCCTGGTTATAAAGTTTCTGCAGGTAGGCTGGCGAGCCCCACGAGTTATTCAGGCTAGTGGCTTACTCGGTCACTTGCAGCATTTCTCTCGAGTCTGCATTCGAACATATTCATAGAGCTAGACTCGAATTGCAATTCCGCAGACGATACACCTTACAGCATCCGTCCTACCTACTTCCCTCCTTCGCTTCTCCACATGTCCTCTTTGACGGGCGCTGACGTTGCGCCGCCGGATGCGCTGCGGCTGCCGGACCATGCGCCCCAAGAAGCAGAAGAAGTGGGGCACCAGGAATCGACAGTTGGCGAGGACGGCATACCGATCCTGAAGACACTTCCAGCGGACGACGACGATGTGCGGGCCGAAGCCTTACACATCATCGCGGACTCAGTCGCTCAACAGCGAAACCTGGCATCGAGAGCTGTGATTTTCCATCCGATTGTCATGGCTCTATTTATCGCTGGTTTCGCGATCTGCAGACAAATGATCTACAAGGGTGAGACTTCAGACTACATTAAGGTTGTTACAACCTTCACGGGTGTGGTCATGGCTATTCTGGGTGCCGTCCGCCTCGCATGCGGACCGTACATCTTCGAGGCTGAGAGGGTCGGGACATGGCAGTGGTTGAACAAGGGACGATCAACTGGAGAGGAAGAACAAACGGGCGTTAAAGTCCTCGGGGACAGCGACGAGATCTTGCTCACAAAGTTTGGTCATGAGTATATTGGGGCTATCATTTTCCGAGGTGTGCAGCCAGTGGTCGTGCCTGGTTCACCGAACGGAAACAAGAGAAGTCGCAGATCGCAGTCGCCTTCGAAACATACAAAAATGGTGATTCGTGCTTGGAGTGTGCGACAGAAATATAGAAGGAAGGAAGTTGGCTCTGCGCTTCTGGAGGATGCGATGAAAGTCGGAAAGGCAAGAGGTTGGACAACGGATGGCGTTGAATTTGCAGAGGATCATGCGAATCACAAGAGGGTCTTGCCTACTGTGTTCAATGGTGCGCTCGATAAGTTCGATCACATTGCGCATAAGATCCTGCAGAAGAAGCTTCAGGGCAGTGAGGTTACGCAAGGCAAGGGGCGGAAAAAGAGGTGAATAGCTCTCTTGGGGAAGGGCTCAAGAGGATCACACAGTTTCATGTGGTGATACGACGTTACGACGATTTGTTTTTTTTTCCTTCTCTGTTTTCTGAGATACCCACTCGTTGAGGCGATAGGGAAGACGAATGGCCGCGAACATGATTTCGAAAGATTTGCGTGCGAAATGTCATTCTATTGTAAGACCTTTGCATGCCATGCATGATAGTTTGTAATTTCATTCTTTAGGAAATGCTTCAGGCGTCTGAGATTGAGCTGCGGCTTCCCAGACCAGCCTCCAGCCGACAGGAAAAGGGTGGGTGCAGGCACGTGTTGAGCTCTATCAGCTCCTGCCACCTTGTGGTAAAGGTTCTGGCAGCCTTGATGCAACTTCGCGTCTTCCGTTAGTCTTACAGTGAAGGTTACGTACTTTTCTACCATCACATTGTCCGTTCACAGGAACTTTCTCAAAAAGCGGTTGGACCATCGATGCTCGAGCTTTCAGAGTTCCCAAGGCACTATCCAGATTGCTGCCTCAGTGTCTCCTCTAAGCTGTTGCAAACAGTTCAGCAGACTGTACAAAGCATCGCTCACAAAAGCCGCAACGGTGTGCTTCTGCTGTCTGTCGGATGCGGCACAGGGTTCTTCGAGGCAACACTTGACACGTACCTAGTTGACCAAGGATTCACAAATATCTGTGTTGAAGGCGTCGAGGTACCGTCAGCACAAACGTCGTTTTTGCCCGACGAACGGTTGCACCGTGTGCAAGGCACTTGGGACATCTATGAATATGCCGAGCGAGCAGCTGTCTTGATGTTCATTTACCCTCGAAGAGGCGAGCTGGTCAGACGATACTTGGAATACTGTCATCGAAGTGCCTCCCTTGTTCTATGGTTAGGGCCTCGAGCGGACTGGGCTGAACAAGAGCCAGTCTTGCATAATGTCGCAACTTTTGGAGAGCCAACGGTCCTAGAAAACTCTGGCCTTGAAGAATACGAGCTTGTGAACCTTTTTGAAAACACATTGCAAGACATGAGCCTTTCTCGTACTGCTGTGCTGGTAGAAGATGGCATACACTCGGACGAGGACATCAATTGCATTTGAGGCGGCATCCCGCACGCTCTCGTAAGCAGCTACACCGGTAACACAGATCTCGTGTCGGGTTCTTAGACGATTGTACGTTCTGGGTCACAAACAGCCATCTTCAACTTCGACTTTACATATGCGCGACGACCACAGCAGATGCATGGCCCAGAGGAACGCAAAGCATCTACGATTGGCTTGAAAGCTTCCACAAGATACTGGTGGTCAAGTGACATTGCCGAATGCAGTAGCAATCTGCTTCTGATGAGGAATCAAGGTAACTCAAGTAATAAACTTGTGGTGCGTGTCATCACGGTTTCTGGCTCACCACAAGACTAAAGCTCGAGTCACGGCGAATTCGGAACTTGTATATCCTCGATTCCGAGCATTTTTGGGAACCTCAGCTTAGTATCCCCCGCACAGTGTATGTCACGCGGTTTCTCGAGGTCTGTATTCATAGACATATAAACTTGTACGCTGACCAATGCTAAAACAGTCCGCATCACGTTGCTCCTGCATGGATCCCGAAAGACGCTAAACATCATCGGTGTAATTCGTCAGCGCTCTATCCACTACAAGTACGTTACTAGTATCGAAAGTAGTAAAACTCAAATTCTTGTCGCTGCTAAGTATGCTGATTTCGTCATCCATGATGCAGTTCTCACGCTTAAGGCGTCCCTGACGGACCACTGTCTTCATGGAACTGCATGGCAAGATCATTTTATTTGTGCCTGTCTGCCGAACCCAATCATGGCATGTATCGGACCGGCAGATGGAGCGCCAGCGCGCCCAGGTGCTTCCAGTGTTTCGGAAACATGCCCAGGGAAGAAGCAGGGACCTAAAACTGTGATCAGACCATACAGAGCTGGAATGGAAGTTCTCAATAGTTGTATCATTCAGAGTCTTATATAACCCCGCATTGCTACTCAATTTAGACTTAGCAGAGCTACACAGTATCAGTATGACGAGCACCATGGCTGAAAGGAAAGATTCAGGCGTTGCGATGCACGACATCCGTGGCGACAAATCAGAGCAGTCACTGCTCGGCATGATCAAGCAGGGGCTCAGCTCTGAGCCGAAGACAATGCCAACGCTTTTGCTTTACGATGGTGCCGACGACGAAGCACGACCAAAAGGACTGGACTAATGATTTTGCAGAAAAAGGGTTGAAGCTCTTCGAAGAAATCACATACCTGGACGAATACTACCTTACCAACGCCGAGATCGATGCTCTTACCAGACATGCGAATGCTCTTGTTGAGCACATCCCAGCTGGGGCTCGCATCGTCGAATTGGGTAGTGGGTGCGTCATTTCACGCTCACCTCATCTACCACCTCTCTGAGCCTAGAAGGCGGCATGTTCAAGTCTTTGTCGTCTACCCCTGATTATTGCTTTGCTGACTATTTCATCTTCACAGAAACTTGAGGAAAGTCAAAATCCTCTTGGAAGCTCTTGAAAAGGCTCAGAAGGGCGTCGATTACTTCGCACTCGATCTCTCCTATCCTGAGCTGGAGCGCACATTTGCTGAGCTCGACACCTCACGTTTCAAATATGTCAATTTCAATGCCTTCCACGGAACCTACGACGACGGACTTGCTTGGCTATCGGAACCAGAGCATAAGGATAGACCAAATGTCATCCTTAGTCTGGGCTCATCCATTGGAAATTTTGACAGAGCAGATGCTGGTCAGTTCCTCCACGGCTTCAGTCAGGCTTTGAGTGCCCATGATCTTATCATCATTGGTCTTGATGCTACCTCCGATCAGAAACGCATTTTTTCCGCCTACAATGATTCCGAAGGTGTTACCGAGTCGTTCTACCGAAACGGTCTGGACCATGCCAACGCCATCATTGGGCACGAAGCGTTCAAACAGGACGAATGGGCAGTCAAAGGTGAGTACATTGAAGAAGCAAACAAGCACCAGGCCAGTTATGTCGCGTTAAAGGATGTCATGATCGATGGGGTGAGAATCAAGGAGGGAGAGAGATTGCCGTTCGAGCATGCCTACAAATTTGTTGAAGAGGAAAGTGATCAACTGTGGCATGACGCTGGGTTGGTGTCCAAAGCCGTGTACTCGGATTCGACTGGGAACCATAGTAAGTAGCCACTAGCATCTCTATGCGGTGAGCTGACACAATTGCAGAACTACACATTCTGAGGCCCAGCCCGGTTAAGTTTGAGACTCATCCACAGCTATACGCAGCGTCGACCGTGCCTTCCATGGACGATTGGCAGCAGCTCTGGTCTGCTTGGGACACTGCCACAAGATCGATGGTTCCTCGAGACGAGCTCATGAACAAACCTATCAAACTTCGCAACAACTTGATATTCTACCTGGGACACATTCCGACTTTTGCGGACATCCATTACACGAAAGCTACTGGAGCACAACCAACAGATCCGAAATACTACTACCAGATCTTTGAAAGAGGTATCGATCCAGATGTTGACGATCCGACACAATGTCATGCTCATTCCGAGGTCCCTGACGAGTACCCCCCACTCCAAGAGATCCTCGACTATCAGTTGAAAGTCCGCAACAGGATCATTCAAAGCATCGCTTCTGGCAAAGCGAACTCCGACAAGAAGTTGGCAAGGAGCCTTACGTTAGCATATGAGCATGAAGCGATGCATTTAGAGACGTTTCTGTACATGCTTTTGCAAAGTGACAGGATTTTGCCACCTCCTGGCAGGCCAGTGCCCAATTTCGAGGCTCTTGCCAATGCAGCGAATCTCGAGCGATCCGAGAATGAGTGGCATACAATACCCGCTTCAGAGTTTGTGATTGGAGCCGATGATCCTGAAGACAATGAAGGACCAGACAGGTATTACTTGTGGGATAACGAGCGACCAGCAAGGACTATCACGGTACCACAGTTCCAGGCACAAAGCCGGCCCATCAGCAATGGGGAGTATGCCAAGTTTCTTGAGGAAACTCACCAGGGCCAGTTGCCGGCTTCCTGGATTGATTCTCAAGGACGGACCAACGGGGTCCCTACAAATGGCGTCAACGGGCACGGTGCAGAAAAGGGCAACGACACCAGTCAACCTTCCGACCACTTTCTCGTCGGCAAAGCTGTTCGTACCGTGTACGGACCCGTTCCACTAAAGTTTGCTTTGGATTGGCCGGTCATGGCTTCGTATGACGAGCTTTCTGCATTCGCCAGATGGTCAGGAGGTCGAATTCCAAATCTGGAAGAGTTGAGGAGTATCTACCATTATGTCCAAACTCAAGAGATGCAAGCTCAAAAGACTCACAGCAGTCTTGTCCCTGCTGTGAACGGTCATCTCTCAAATGACGGAGTCGAAGAAACACCGCCATCCAACGGTTGCTTGCCGAAGGCTGGCTCCTCAGCCAGCTCACATCCAAATCCTTCGGATCTCTTCATCGACCTGAAGGGACGAAATGCCGGCTTCAAGCATTGGCATCCAACCTCCGTCACTGCCGAAGGATCCCGCTTGAGAGGTCAAAGTGATGTGGGTGGACTTTGGGAGTGGACCAGTTCTTCCTTCGCCGCTCACGATGGCTTCGAGGCGATGAGACTCTACCCAGGGTATTCTGCCGACTTCTTCGACGACAAGCACAATATTTGTGTAGGCGGCAGTTGGGCCACTGTACCTCGCATCGCTGGTCGAAAGAGTTTCGTGAATTGGTATCAGCGCAATTACCCGTTCGTTTGGTGCACTGCTCGCCTCGCACGGGATGTCGCATAAGTTCAGATGGGTTTGAAACACCGACCCAAGCTCGGATCACAACCAGGACAAAGAAACATTCGGTGTCGATCTAGGCTCCGGCGTCATCCACTACAGATTGCTAGTCATAGAAAAGTGTACGTTGAAGTGTATGCTCATATGGGAAAGGTAGCCGCTCGTTGAAACATGTTCAGCCTTCCTACCACATATCTGGTCTTCGGCCACGTGGTGACTGATACCACTAAAAACATCCTTTCACTGCGGGTGAAAGTGGCTTTTCGTGTTTACTGCCATTCTCGCGCCTTCTTGCATATCTGCCCTGACGCAGTAAGATCACATCCTCAAACCTATGCTTGCGAAGCACGAACCTTTTCCTTGGACAGATCTGTTTCGAAGATTATCTGTATCAAACGTGTTCCTACAACTCGCTGATCTTGACTACTCACTACTTTGCACGAAACTGTACTCCAGAGGTTTCGCTTCCTTTCTTGGATAGTTTTCGGGACCATCAGAAATGGCCAACACGCATCCAAACAGCATTTTCAGGTGGGAAGACGCCGCTAGCCTTGGTAAGTGACAACCGAAGAGCTCACCAGTCACGAAACGATGGTACAATATTAACGAGATTTCCAAGAACATGCTTGCTGGCAATGTCCAACCAAAGCCAACAGTCCACGAGCTCTTCAGACATGCTATGGGGTCCACTCTATGCCATGTACCTCGTACCACCCCACCATGCATGCAGTCGGGGCAGCCCACCGCTGCTCAGGCTGTGTCAACACTAAAGAGATGCACGAAGCCAGACACCGAGAGGTAGGAATGTTTGCAGACGGCAGCGAGAGAGTGCTAACGATGAGCTAGATAGCAGGACTGGTCGCAGAGTACAAAAGTCTTGAATCACCACCCCCTGAGACTCCGTCAAGAACACCACTGCTCGAAAGGAACGTCAACATAGCCGGCGCACCCAGGCTCGAGAGGAACGCCATCCACAACAACAGAGCCGGCGTCGATGAGGACCCCTTCGAGATCAGAGCAGACGAGGAGATTGATGACGATGAAGTCGAAGACGATTCGACATCTCTCTCCAGTTACACCCCTTCGTCGACCGGCACATTCGCGACCCCAACTAAGAAGCCAACGAAAGCTGAAGCGCGGGCGCAGAAGAAAGCAAAGAAGTCGGCCAAGTCGCAGTCCAAGGCTCTCAAGAATCAGAACCGCAACCTCGCACTGATCACCACAGCTGACGTCGAACGCGTCGCACAAATCCTCCACGGCGACGAAGCTGACATCATCCACGATGGCTCCGCACACCCACTGGTCACGGATAGGACCATCGAGGACGTGATCAACAGGAACCTCAACTTTGTCAAGAACATTCAAGTGCACAAACAGTACCTCTTCCGCTCGGTGGCAGCAGGACGTAAAGAAAACAAGGAAAGGAAGCGGCTCAAGAAGAGGGAAAGCAAGGGTGAGACGCTGGAGGACAGGGTGGAGATGGAGGAAGTGGTGTCAGCGATCATGATCCAGCTCGGTGTCTCACCGTGTATCGTGTCGGCCTCGTCTGGCTCCGGGACTAGCACCAGCAGCATGGGTGCGCCCTTCCGAACGAACAGTGCTATCGCGCCTGGTCGCAAGCGAGCGTCTTCTGCTCTCACTATCTCTCCTTCCCCGCTAGCTTTCAGTAGCAAACCGGTAATGGCAATCGCTGCTAAGCTCCGTGCAGCCATCAAGACAGATCTCGAGAAGCACGAGAACGAGGTTCACGCACGGTATGTGAGGGCTGGTGGGTTCTGGCGATACGTGGGTAAGACGGTATTCGAAAGGATGACGGAGATTGCGGCAGAGCTGGACGTTGGTAGTGGAGAACGGTGGGAGAAGAAGAGGGCTAGGGAGGGCAGGACCAGGAATGGCAGTGATGATGCGGAAGCAGAAGGTGTTGCAAGGGAAGACGAGCAGGTGTAAGAGGGTGACGGAGCTGGCGTGGTTGATATGAGGCGTGGAGCACTTTCAGCACATACATCTCGGGGGCACAATGGCTTGAGAGCTTGGTTGGGATAGGCATGAGGTGGGCCAGAGCTTTTGGATGACAGCTCTACCAGGCACGCCTTTGGCTCCAAAAGTATTGTAAGAACATTGGGGATTTGGACTGGTCACTGGTAGATGGCCCTAATTTCTGCCACACATCGGCGAGCCGCCATAGGAGGACGAGTTGCTGGTAATTGAGCAGGTCGTCAAGAGCGCACCAACTGACATGGTCGTCGAGACTGTGAGTAGGCCTAGGTGTAGCTGTGTTTTCCTTTCTGGTGATCGTTGATGGTCTGGGAATGTGGATAGGTCTGAGTGGATAGGCCAGACGCGCAAGTCAGCCGTAGCCAATGACGTCGTCAGCACACGCACTCAATACCGAGCGAGCAGGTACGGTCTGCAACACTGGCACAGCAGGCACAGCAGGCCTATCCAGCCCACCGATCCGTGACCCGAAAGTCCAACGTTGTCACACTTTTGCTAGTCGTGACATTGCAGGACAAGCTGGCTCCTCCTCGACCCTTCCGCAATGCGCTTCATCCTCGAAATCTGACCTCATTCTTCCGCTACCTCTTCCCACAGACCCACCAGCGTCTGAGCAACCGCTTCATCGACTTCCGTATCGACACTTTGCCAGCCTGGAAGCACAAGACCCAGTCACGCATCTACCAGAGTCTCCTCAGGCACGAGCGGCGCCGCAAGGAGAGAAAGTTGACCGGCAAGAACTGGTCGAGGTTCTTGCCCGGACGACGAGCCAGTCGCAGCCCCTCACGCACCGCCCTACACCACCCGAAAGATGCCGGTAGACTATCGGCCCATACAAGGACTCCGACAGCCATGGCACAGAGTCGGGCAGAATGGGCAGCCCAGGGCGAACCAAGGGCCAGCGGCCAGAGACGCCACAAGGTCCTAGGCTACATCAAAGCTGCCAACGAGCTGCGCCAGAGCTACCAGCAGTCCATCAGCAACCAATGGCGAGAAGGTGACTACGACGAGGGCATCCCTGGAGCTTTCCCAGATGCCGACATCGTGAGGAGTGGCAAGGAGGAAATGCTGCTTTTCCCCAGTTATGCTCGGCGTCATCGCAAAGCCACCCATCACACCCAGAACTACAATGCACCACCTCAGCCACAGGCACAGACACAGTCACAGTTCACCACCAGTAGATCGCTGCCGCCTGGGGCGAGAGAAGACGTGAGCAATCCGGAGTCGGGCGACGCAGACTACTGGCGCCGTGAGTGGGAGAAATATGAAGATCAGAACGCCGTCGTGGATGTCGACGTGCGTGGCTGGATATACACCCCCCAACGTGGTGCTCTGAGCAGGAGGAACAGGCTGCTCGTTGCTGTCGCAAGGAGACTGAGTGGTGTACCTGCACCCGAGGGCAGCAGTCCAGGCCATAGTCGTGAGTCGAGCCAGGGTCCGGCTTGGCGGAACAGACTGGAAGACAGCATTCTAGGCCACGAAGAGGAGGCTGCTGCCAGAGAAGCCCAGCTAATCGAACAGAGGGGTCAAAAGGAGGCCGAAGCCGCCAGCAAAGGCAAGTATGCCCTCAACACCAGCAACGACTCCGACTCCCTCATCGATATTAGCCCTGCTAGCAGCCGACCTTCCTCTCCACGCCCGAGCTCCGCCAGTCATGACCCTGCTGATGATGCCAGTCTGAGGCCCCCACAAAAGAGACAGTCTTGGAACACAACGAATGGGAACCAGATGAGCAGAGAAGAGATACTCGCTGCCAATGAGCAGCTGATGACCAGATTACGCCCCTTTATGACACTGCCATTAGCCAATACCCCCATTACCATATTCTTCTACAATCAAAATAAGAGCCAGTCAAAGTCCGTCTACACGGATGACTCGGGACATTTCAAGGTACGAGCTGCCCTCGATTTCGTGCCTGACAAAGTACGTGTCCTGGCGTCGGATAAGCTATCGGCTACTGAAGACGTCGTGGTCACAGATAGCAAGGGCATCAGCATAGTCAGCGACATTGACGACACCATCAAGCACTCGGCTATTGCGAGTGGGGCTAAAGAGATCTTCAAGAATACCTTTATACGCGATCTCGGAGAGCTCACCGTGCCAGGCGTGAAAGAGTGGTACTCGAAGATGGACAGCATGGGTGTCAAGTTACATTACGTGTCCAATTCACCCTGGCAACTTTACCCCTTACTACGCTCCTACTTCGCTCTCGCTGGCCTGCCGCATGGATCCTTCCATCTGAAGCAGTACTCTGGCATGCTGCAGGGCATTTTCGAGCCAGCAGCAGAGCGCAAGAAGGGTTCACTCGACCGCATCATGCATGATTTCCCCGAACGCAAGTTCATCCTAATTGGCGACAGCGGCGAAGCTGACCTAGAGGTCTACACCGATATCGTTCAAGAACATCCTGGTAGGGTCCTGGGCGTGTTCATTCGCGATGTTACGAGCAGCGGAGATACCAACCTGAAGGACTTCTTCTACGGTTCCTCACCTGGAGATACACAAAAGCCGACGAGTCCCAACGCGACAGGTACAAGAGGTGGGAGCAGCAGGGAAGGACGAGCCCCCAGGTTACCTGAAAGGCCAAAACCACAACATGCAATGACCGATGATCTGATAGACTTCAACGATGAACCGACGAGGACGGAGAGTCCCTTGTCATCGTACTCCATGGACATGGAAGATCTGAAGGACGAAAAGTCGGCCGCAACAAAGCCAGTAAAACCAGCCAAGCCGAGCAACCTGCGAAGCCTTACAACAATGTCAACACCGCCATCAAATTCGAATGCCAGCAATGATAGACTGCGACAGCATAGCGACGGAGAAGTCAAGAAGTACCCTCCTCCTCCAGTACCCGCGCCCAGGCGAAACAATACGGGCCTAAGTACGACGTCAACCGCATCCACAAGCACAAACGCAAGCAACAGCGGACGCTTCTACGCTAATGCGTACAACTTGAACAACAAAGTGCCACCGCCACCACCTCCAGCATCCCGCGAAAGAGCCCTTTTGCAGGACTCTTCCCAAAATCCTGCCGACGCCTACGCCTCATCGCGTCCAAGCTCAACCCAAAGCTCCGGCGGTGAAGCAGGCTACCTCGCCTCAGCCCGACACCAACTCTCCGCCGCCTATAACTCCCTGCCACCCCTGCGCTCTCAATACTCCAACCCCGCTCTGAACTCTAATGACCCACCAATCCCACCCAGCATCCGCCGCGGTCTCTCCTCCTACCCCGCTGCCGCAGCCCGTTTCGTTACAGGTGCGTCAGGCGGTGACCCCAACGCGGGCGGCGACGGAGGTGCACCGGCGCAACCATACGATAGGAAGCTCGAGATGTGGAGGAGGCGCTGGGCAAGGAGTGAGGATATATTGAAGAAGCAAGGGGTCGTGCTGAGAATGTGGAGGAATGGGACGGATGTCATGGGGTTGTGTACGCGGCTGGTGGAGGGGGCACTATGGGAGATGAAGGGGGAAGAAGAGGGGAATAAAAGGTGGAGGAGGGGAAGGGAGGTGGTAGAGAAGAAGTAAGTGTGTGGTTGGACTGGTTCATTTTGCATAGCGATCAGCGATGGGGGATCGGGGCTGGTATCTATCTATTCTTGCATGCATGACATTGACTACTTTGCCCAAGTCCATTGACGGCATGATTACCATCGTCATCTGTCCGCTCAGCCTCTCGTTTGCTGCTGCCTTTTGAACTCCGTGTCAATGACTGCGCTGTCCTGTGCTGTCGTCGGCACCCTCGTGAAAGAAAAGCGAAAAGAGTAAGAGGGCGTCAACCGATCGACGACCTCAAATGTTGGCTAGCAGCCTATCTCGACCACTTCCCTTTTCTGTGAATCTAACCCTGCTAGATTTCGAGGCACAGACTATGTATCTAACTATTCTTGTTATCTATGTATTTATCCTACCTGATGACGGGTTTTGCATGCAGATTGGACAACGAGTGTCTTGGCTCTTCGATCTCATACGATGTTACTCGTCGAGCTCGGGCTACTTGGCTGTATGTGCTTCATGGACGGTCCGCTGTAGTGGATTAGGGGAGGGACGGAGGGAGGGAGGGAGGAGGAAGTGTAAGTGAGTAAAGTGAGTAGGAGGTGGTACAGAGAAGGCCTACTACGACTGCAGTGGTGTAGGATGTAGCGGTTGCGGTTGCGGTTGCGGTTGCGGTCCAGCGGTTGGGACGTAAGCAAGAGCGTCAACGCGTGACACGGAACTTGAGGTAGGTCACTGGTAGCAAGCAAGCAAGCAAGCGTCTAAGAATCGCCAGTTGTCCGCGTAGCACGTGTTGTGTGTTGTGCTGATGTGGTTCTCACCGCGTTCGAGTTCGTCGCTTTGCTGGTTGTAGACGGCTGTAAGTCTATATGCGTGTTGGGAGAAGAAGGTAGCCAGGTAGGTGTGTTTCATGCAGATATTACTCGAGGTACCACGGCCAGGTCAGTGTCGATACGTCCGCGGAGGAGCTGGTCACGAAACCCTCACCCACATCACACAGGTGTCATTCGTCGGACGTCGTACTCTCGTATGCGACGACGACGATGATGATCCCTCTCAAACACGAAAACAAACTTTGCAAGAGGAACAGAACCATTGTGGCTAGAAATCGTACAGCATACGTCCATCGTTATTGTCCTGCGCCTACTGCTAGTTTTACACACAACGGTAGCAGGCAATGGACGCGTCCTGGTGGTATACAAAAGGAGTGCTTAGTTCTTCTGACCAGCGGCCTTGCCTGTGCCACCCTTGCCGCTGCCGCCCTTGGCAGCGTCTTTCTTTGCCAGCATCTCCTCCTCTTCGGCCTGGATCTCTGCGTCGACCTTAGCTCCTTTGCTGGGCTCGTTGCCGTGCATCTTGGCTGGTAGTGTGGCGTCTTGCTGAGCTGCTTTTGACTCCTTGTCACCCTTGCCTGATGAGCTGGTGTCGTTCTGGTCGTGAGCGGCTGCTAGTCTGTTGCCGATGGATCGCTCATCCTCTGGGAGAAAGAAGTCAGTATCAAGCGGGGTGAGGAAAGAATCAAGTAGGTTGATGGGCGGCAGATGGCAGCGAGAAGATCGTGAGAGGGTCAGGCTTACTCGGGTCGTTGTCCTTGTGGGAGTTCTTCTTGCCCTCCTCGTATGGCTCGTGCTGGTTTTGAGCCTTCTGCGAGTCTGGAGGCACTCGCTGGTCACCGTCCTCGTAGACCTGGTGGTTGCCGACGTTGGATTGCATAGACATCTTGAGAGAGTTCTAGTATGGATTGCTTCGATTAGATGTGCTTTGTTACTGTGAATGATGTGTTTTGTGCGTGAGAAGCTGGAAGGGAGAATATTGCACACTGTTGTGTGCTCAGGTGGACGCCCGCAGTGCGATTTCGCGCCCGTGATGTCATGCAAGGCGATGATCTCATTGGGACTTTGGAGGGGTGGAAGCCGCTAATAGCGGGTCATGCCTACCTACCTGCAAGCTTGTAGTGACTACCCCTGCCGATCACGTCTAGACATCCTCAGACGACGTTTTGGCAGGCTCCTTACACCTGTCTCGTCTACATTGATACGTCAGGATTGAATGAAGCGCTGGTCTCATGTTGAAAAGCATTCTCAATCCATTCGTTGTTCATACCGATCTGAGCATCCCCCGAGAGGTCCTCCCAAAAAGCATCGTCGTTTTCTACAATGAAGTTGAATGATATATACTGGAATTGTTGCAAGATAGGAGGTGTTTCTGCCTCTGGTGCAAAGCTCAGGTTACCTTCAGGCAACGAGTCTGGATCAGCTTCCTGCTGTGACTGCCGAGCCTGTGATGTTGTAGTCTTGCCTTTCGCTTGACAGCCAAGTGCGCTTCGAAGACTCACTAGCAAGGCATGACGAGCTCGAATGTACTCATTGCCCTTCTCAGCCATGCTTCTTAGCAACGACAGGGCCTGTTCCACCGACACAGCATCTCGCTCATTATATGGAAAAGCAACATTTGCCATAACAAGAACTAGAGCTGCCGAGAACGCGTGCTCGCCGTTCATGAAGCCGTATGTTGCTATGCTTGTCAGTGCTGCTGGAATAGAGGGGTCATGAAGCTCACGGAGGAGGTTCTGCTTGGCAGCTGCATCCATGACTGTGGTGGCCGTGCGCGCGGCCGCAATGGAATTGCTCATAATGTGGACGATATTGCTACTGAGACCCTCTTGCCATGTTGCGCTCGCTTTTCCTGCTCCGAGGTCTTCCAGCCTCTTCTGACAGACTCTGAGAAGCAACGGTCGACCAGTCATGTTGATGCATTGGTAGTAGTGAAGAAACGTGGAGACTGCTTCTCTGCAGATCTTGTGGTGGAAGCTTGTAAAGTCCAGCTTAATCGGCACTGCGCTTCCGTGTATCAGAGCGAGCGTAATCTGGCCAGCATCTCGTGCTGCAAGGTAGAGGTAGCTTGCAGCTAGGTATACAGGCCAAAACTGTTTGGCATGGCCGTATGGATGTTCCTCTCGCATGAAAATGGCTCCCCAGCCATGCCGGAGACAGTCCTGGAAGATGCTGCAACCGGGAGTCCTCAACGCATTGATCCAAGCTCGACGATACCATCTCTTGTCGTGCTGACTTTATCTGCTGCATCGAAGAGACCTCTTTGGACCTCACCGAACACGAATCTGAGCTGATTCATCCGTCTCTCTTTCTCTTCCTCTCTCCTCTCGGCCGCGTTCGAATTGCCATAGTTCAACCGCTCGTTGACTTCTCGTTCCTTCATGATGACCTTCTCTTCTAGCCCCTCCACGAAATCCTCAATCTCGGATAGCAGTCTCTTCTGATCATCGTTGACTTTCTTGAAGCCCTCAGCTCTTGAATCGAAAAGATCTACCAAGTTCTTCGGCCCAGATGAGCTACCATCGTCAACCTCTTCGCTCACTAATTGCACAGACTGGCCTCCAACCCCAGACGTTGACCTCATCCCTCGTAGGTTCTGTGGTTGATTCCACCACCCACTGAGCCCAGTGCTATTCATTGTACTTGTTCCAAGCATTGACGTATTTCCTGAAGGCTGCTCCGCGACTTGGTACTGCCTAGGCACTTTCAACCGATCTACAGCTCTGAAGACGCATTTGACCTCTCCTTCGTCTTTCTTGTTCTCGCCTTCTCTGAAAGCTACGATGGCTTCTGCATCGTTCTCCAATCCCTGTTCTAGCTCTTCAAGTTTGATTGTGACATAGTCTATTCCTGGCGCCTGTTGTGAACCTTCTGCACGCACACTCACAAGGAGGTTTCCCAAGTCCTCACATGTTTTTTGTGAATTCAGGATTGCGTTGTCGAGGTTGGTGATCTCGTCTTGGATCAGCTTCTGGAGGTGATCGAATTTGGTGGTACTCCGAACATGCGCAATATCAATCTGGGGTGTAGAGGCAGCTTGTCCTAAAGATGGTTGCTGATTCGCGGATTGCCCAAAGCCACCCTGCTGGTTGCTCGTTGATGCACCCAATGGGTTGCCACTAGTATAGTTGTCAGCACCCTCTATCTTCATCAGAGTTGTAGACGTCTGTTGCTTACAACAACGATGTTCCTCCAGCATTGGTACTGTTTTGGTTTGGATTCGAGTTGGCATTGGCGTTAGCGTTGTTGCTATTACCAAAAAGATTCAAAGTTGGCTTCGAACTCTGTTGTCCGAACATCTTCGCGGTGTGGGAGTTTCAAAGGATGTCTTTGCCGCAAAGTATAGAAAGCTGCAACATCAGTAGGCTTCTTTCCCCAAAATGCTCTCAGGTACACAAAACGTCGCGCGACGCGTTAGACGATAGGTCACGTGGCTGGAAGACACTTCAAAGGATAGCGACCTTCGCGTGTCGACCTTGGCGAAACTCTTTTGACACCAATCGCTCAGCAATTGCGTGTTAGATCCGGTCCTGACTGCTATGTAATGTTATGCATCTTGTGGATATGTCGCTCGCTAGTTACTCACTAAGACCAGCGCATCAGCATGGGTGATGGAACCCTCAGGAATGCCAAGCAGGCTCATCTGAAGCCTCTGGCTTCCAGTGAAGCAGTAGATGGGGGTCGAATGACCCCGACGACGGGCAGCTATCCGAACTATTACGAAGGCGCTGAATGGTCACCAGACGGGACCTGCGTCGTTACCAATGCTGCGGATAATCATATCAGAACGTTCATCATGTACGCGATCTCACAAGTCTCTCGCATCCAACACAACTGAAAGAAAGATAGACCTCCGAACCTCCTTGAAGCTCGCGAGCAGCCACTGAAGCTTGAACCATATAGTGTTATTCCGTCCCTGGAACCAGTGAATACACTTTCATGCTACCCAACTTTTGACCTACAAGACCCGTCCACGGCCTTGATCCTTTCCACAGCTAGTGAGCATCCTATTCGGCTCAACTCGGCGCTGACAGGCCAGCTCGTAGCCTCGTATCCTTTGATCAGTCCCACAACAGAGGCATATATCAAGCCTCAGTCTCTGCTCTTTACCCACGACGGTAGTAGGTTCATGGCTGGTTCCGAAAGCCTGCTTTCGACGTTCGATCTTTCGCGACCAGGGGATGGACCTTTTCTATCCTTGAAGACCGGGCCTAAGAGCAGTCGTGCATCATGGTCTAACCCAGGGACTTCCCTACGGGGCCTCATTTCGGCGTTGGATGTGGATCCACAATACAACGTGCTTGCTGCTGGCACTTTAAGTCGTCAAATAGGGCTTTATGATGCTGCCGGTCAAGGTGAATGCGTTGGCGTTTTTTCTGTTAAAGGTACAGAGGCTGATCTTTCCATCTCTGGTGGCGGCGTCACTCAAGTTTGTTGGAGCAAATGTGGCAGATACTTATACATTGTTGAAAGAAAGAGCAATGGTGTGATGATTTATGATATCCGAAATACAGGGCAGCTGCTTTCTTGGGTAACGAATAGGAATGCCATGACCAATCAGAGGATGGAAATCGAGCTTGCTATCAACCCAGATACCGGCTATCAGGACATCTGGGCAGGCGGCATTGATGGAGTCATGAGGACCTGGGAGGCACCACATCTCAAAGAAGGATCGGTCCAGCCTACTTCTTTACTCAAAGTGCATGAAGGTATGTGATGCACAATCCACTTACTGATTGATACTGATCAATCAGGCCACGTGAATAGTGTCAGTAAGCATCAAGCCGCAGATGTTCTTGTTACAGCTGCTGGGCAGCGCCATTTCGCGGAATCTCAGCCAAGCGGCGGTGCCTCTCTACGATTGTGGCAAGTAATGAGTGATCGTATGGACGCAGTCAGCTAGTCTCGGAGCTGGCCTGTCTGACGCCATTATTTTCTGACGAATGCGACGCTATTCTACAACATACATCTTGATCACGCCCTCACCTGATGCTGGGGGGTCCGCCCCACCGCAAACAGCTGAGCGTTCGATCTGGCACAATCTGGGATCAACAGTTTGCTGGTTCTCTAATTCTTGAAGCCTACGATGCCCTCGGAGAATGATATCTGCTTCTAAGTCACAACCCAACTCTAGTACAATATACTCGGCAAACCTGGATTCAAGGGTGATCACCGGATTGTCTGGAAGCCAATCTTACGATACGCACTAGTACATAACGCCGCAACCCCTGATGCTTGGGCAATGATTCCGTCAGGCGCACATAACTCTAAGCACGATGCTTTTGAGACAAAAGAGGCGTGCGGAGCGATTAGCCAAACCATATCCTTCCAGACAGGCACGTAATAAGCCCGAGCAGACCAACGATGCCTGAAAGGCAGCAAAAACCGATCTTGGACCAGAGTCAGAAGACGATTCCCGTCCAAACGTGGTCAGGGAAGCTCATTCTCAATCATCACGACCAAACAGCCCATGCAAATTCGAAGGCTCGAATACCCAACAGAGATCGGACGGAAGCTGTGCCTGCCGCAAAATCCCGTCGGAAGAAACCCAGGGTCTTTTTGCTGTGGCCATGGTCATATCATCGAGTCCACATGTTCGTCTCGACTTACCAGGTCGCTACTATGCTCAACCTGCCGTCGATCGCGACCCTGCACCTGACGCTGGGTTGGAACAGCATACTTCTCTACAACACATTCGCCCATAAAATCTGCATCAGCAGTATCGGTGTCCGTCAATTCACGACCCAGCAACTCACCGTCCAGACGCTGTAAACCAAATCCAGGCTGCTGGTGAGGTGAGGTTCCTGGCTCTTACACAGATACATACGACAAATAACCCCACCGTGCTAATATCCACGTCGAGTAATACGCCGGGTTTGATGCTCCCAATTCAGCTCAAGAGTCAAACTTCTTCATCGTCGAACACGGCGATATCGAAAATTGAACGTCTCCAATGATATCAACATTTTGGTCATCAATCTGGGCTCCTTAAATGTTGTCAATTCCCTGGCAGAAACATCAATACATACCTCTGTGTCCAGGAGGTTGTTATCCGGGTAAATGGGCACATAACAGCATGAACAAGTGGCTGTGTCATTTCGTCTAACAAGCCATACAACAGATACCCATTTAGAACCATTACCTCACTCACACATACTCATGCAGAAGAGAAGACCACATATGCTCTCACACAAGACAATGGCGATGTCTTGGGGTGGTGGAGAGGGTCAGGCCAAAGTCTCTTCTCTGCTGTAGTTGTTTTTCTCTTTATCGACCATTTCTAGCACGGGCGTGCCGGACGTTGCTGCCCATTTCTCGTGCCATAACAGGGTTATCTCCCAGGTTACGGCCTTGCACTTACTCAGGTACAGCACCTGTATTAGCAGCGAACGTCCACGTTTGCTTCAAAGGGATATGCGAAATGCAAGACTTTCCTGTTTACTTTGCCAGCATACCCACAACGGCTCCGTTGCTTACCAGTCGTAAAACATCCATCTAGCTTCTCAAGTACCGACGCCTTCAACATCGGTATTGGGCCAGCTGCACAGTAAGACATTCCTAGTCTGCTCAGGAAGTAATCGAAACCTTCACCTCATCATGGACACACTCCAATCAGATCTCTACGGTCACAATCAGCAGATAAACGCGCTTGTGGTAGACAGGTCCACCACCAATTCGGGTCACATAGTCAACAATGCGCATATCGTCTTGGATCAACAAGCACAGAAACTACGTGACAGCGCTGTAGTCGAAGCACAACTCCACCTTTCCACGATCCTCGGCGCAGATGTTAGCAAATCGTCCTTCGAACGTCAAGCAACATTTCCAAAAGCTCGCCATGTCATTGGTAGTATTGTGAAATCTTCACAAATCACCACGTGCTTCGAAAACGGCACGCAAAGCCGCCAATACTTACAGAGCCTGAACACTTACGACGCCGAACGAGAGAGCAACGATGGCACGATACCCACCCATCCAGAACAAAAGCGAGCTCTGGTCGGTGTTCTTGTACAGGCGTTCAGATCAACAGCGGTCGCTAAAGACAAGTCAAAGTATATCGAAGCTTTCGCCGACAAGAACTACGACAATAGACTAGTCGAGGCTCGATGCTGGCAGATACTGGAATTCTCTATCGAGAGGTCAAAGCGACAAGCCCTCTTGCGACTCTGGGGAGGCGACAAGACGAAATCCGAAGGCACACACGCGCGAGACATGAAATTCGCAGACCGGTTCGATGGCATAGTGAAAGTCCTCTCAACGTGGAAGAAGAGCTGTGATCGAGTCTATCAGGCTCCCTTCATCCCACAGCTCGTAGACAACCCTGATTGGGCGGCGAAACAGATCATCAACAACACTGTGGGCAACGACAGGAAAGCAATGTTGCTTGACATGGCGAAGCAAGCTGAAGAGGATGGTGCCGAGCAACATTCGGGTCCTGCCACTACGCCCTCTCCAACGAAGAGGAGGAAAACCATGTCTACCCCATCTTCTTCTCGTCGAGAAAGCGTTCGTACGCCACGATCGGGCCAGATCACAGATCGTGCACCGCCGCCGCAGTTTCCATCCATATCGCAGCTGTCTGCTTCTCGGTCATACCCTGCCCTCGACAATTTCACTCCCTCCCTCGACGACTTGCACAACTCGACAACTTGTTCTCTCACCAGGAACCGAACACACGGTTTACCGGCCTCAACAGACCTGCTCTCTTCACCAAGTGCTCGACCATACTTTCCAATCGAAGCAGTTGCACCAAATCATCATCTCAACACCGCCAACATACGACAATGCCGCGATACCGACAGCCTCGACGTCAGTAACAGTCTCTCCAAGGGGTTGACTTCACGCGACCTACCTACCAGCACACAAAACATTCGCCATACCAGCACCGCCGACTTCGAAACCCTCCTCAATCTTGGCAGCTGGCAAACCCCCTTCGCCACCACTGCTGCACCACCCACCGACGCCACACTCATGCGCTCTAACGCAGAAGCCCATAAAAGAGATACCGGCCATCGCCACCTAGAAAACACCCAGCATAGACGAGACCCCAATCCATCTCGCCAGATCTCCAGGCCAGCTGCCCTCACACGTCTGAACGAAGAACAGGCTTTCCACGATCCCTACTCCACCGGCGTCGAAACTGGATACCACACACGCGAGTCGGACACGCTAGACTACATCGCAGCTACATCCCCCTGGCAAGAGCGGACCAGCCACGTTTCCTCCCCCACCGACCCGCAAAACGTACACGGTCAATACGGGCACGACGTATCGCCGCGCCATATCCTACCTGGAGCGCCCTGCCACGAGCAACAGAAATCTGCGCCTCTGCAGGGTTCAATGGGGACAGGGATGGGCGGCGGGCTGGGGCCGGAGCAGCCGAGCTTTTCAATGCAAGATCTAGATATGGATCTGTTGCAGGGCGGGTGGACGTGGCGCGACGGCGCGACGGTTCCGGACGAGTACTGGCTGTGAATAAGATGGACTGGGGGTGAGGGTGAATGAACGACTGCATGCATGCGTGCGTTTCACGCAACGCGTCCGGCCCGGTGGGGTGGCTCAGCAAAGTCTGCCATGGCCGCGTGCTGGCTGCCTGGCTGCACAGTGCCAGTCCTGAGGTCCATGTCAAGTCAGTCGGTCTATCTCCTTGCTACTCGTTCCCCCTCGTATTAGTGCCGACCAGCCAAGGCATGGTTTCCCGGCGGATCGTGTAGATAGATAGGCGACTGTGTGTGCATGCATCCGGTGCCGTGTTCTCCTTTGTGAGTCGAGACGCCCATCCGATCTATTACGGGTATGGCAGGCAGGCAGGCTAGCGAATAAACAAACGTACTCAACAAACGTGATCTTCATCCCATTCATGACCGAACATCGCGCATGAACCTGCACACGCACTACTGTACATGCGCTGTGTATGTAGTATGATCCTCCATGCACGTCCCTCCCCAGCCTCCGCTCTCGCTCGCTCTACTTCCAGCTATCATCCACAGCCGCGCTCACATCGCAGCCCACGGGAACAGTGTACCTGCGGTTATCGCCACTCTCCCACGTGATCTGGTTGTTGCTGTTCACCCTGTAGTACTTGTACTCGAAGCTCGTTCCGGCTGGTAGCTCTACAGGCAGGTACCACAGATTGTTGTCGCTGGTGTACCTGTCTGCGCGCAGGCCGATGCGGGTGCCGCTGCTGCTGTCTGTGTTCCAGTTCCCGAGCTGCGGGATGGAGCCCGTAACGAAGAGGGTCTCGCCGTAGATTGTGGTGGCGAGCTCGTTGAATGTGACAGATACGGATGTGACTGTGGGGCAGGATGAGCTAGTGGTTGTTGTTGTGGTGGTGGTGCTGCTGCTCGTGGTGGTAGTGCTGGTCGCGACTGCTGGGGTTTGGTCCGACAACGATGCCGCAAAGTCATCCACGAAGAACGAGCCATCACAGTCGAAGTTCAGGTTCAATGTAGGTTGCGAAAGACCTGACGCACCCGTGTATGCAACCTGCTTCCACTCCCGCGGATCTGCATTCGCTTCTGTCGTGCCGTCATAAAGGACAACAGTTGTGGGGTCGTAGCCTGATAGGGCGTTTTCCAAGAAGACTTCTACCGAGCAGTGGCTATTCGAATAGATATCAGGACGGACCCAGAATGAAATGGTGATGACTTGGCCCTGTAAGACGTCGACTGTCTGGCTAAGCATCATCTCATTGCTCGGCCGTGCTTCGAAGAGAGTAGACCAGCAGCCGCCGTGAGCCGGCAGGTTGTCAGAGTCTTGGACAGTGGCGGAGACGCCGCCGTCGATAGTCCAAGGGGCTAGTTCGCCTGTTTCGAAACCCTTGTTCGCGATCAACGAGTTGTCTAACGTCTGTGGGGTGCAGGAGGATCGACTAGGCGTGGTAGTTGATGTTGTACCGAGGCTCGTGGTGGTGGTCGCTGTGGTAGCAGGGCCGGTCGTCGTAGGAAAGGTGAGTGAAGTCGTAGTGGCTGAGACTGTCGTGAGTGACTGACTGCTAGTCGTTGTTATTGTAACGGCTTGGGAAGAACAGGGGTTGCCAGGCAGCTTGGCAATGACATCCTGGTATCCATTACTTGGACCATCAAAACTGAGGGGACTATCACTGCCCATCCAAAAACATCCTCCTGACGGGTAGACGTATGCGGTCCAGGAACAACGTGCATCAGCTTCGCAAAGCGTCTGACAATCAGAGTACCTAACCACGCTCGAAAACCCATAGTAGTTACCGCCAGCGCTCATATCGCACGTGACTTCGAAGAAGGTTTCTCCATCTGTGCTGTAGTAACCGTCCACGCAACTAGTGGGCATCTGAGTGGCAACAGCACAGGTTGCTGATGTAGTGGTCGTGGTCGTAGTAGCCGCGGTGGTCGTCGACGGCGTCACGGCGGGGTTGCTTGTGCTCGTGCTAGAAACTGTCGCACCAGATTCAGGGGCTGTAGCTCCAATCGTGTACACATACATTTCTGTGATCCTATCACTGTCCTGAAGATATGACGACAGCTCATACGTCCAGCAGAACCACAGTTCACTTGTTCTCATGTGCTGGAAGTTGATCGTCTTCGAACCTTGCAAGATAGCGAAGTCAGCACAATCCAAGAGCGCCTCTTCACGAGTCCAGACGTCGACATCATAATCCTTGTAGTGCCAGTCTCCAACCGATGAGTAGAGACCGTTCAAATCCTTGCCGCAGCCGCTGAAAGTGTTGACGAAGAGAGCTCCACTCGAGCTGGAAATGGTGCGATCGACCTCGACGTCGGAGCAAGTTGCATTAACGTCCAGGTCAGGTACGATCGTAGCCTCGAAGGAGGAGGCAGTCGTCGTTGTTGCTAAGGTAGTGCTGGGGGTGTTGTCGTAGCTCGTCGTCGTAGTGGTTGTGTTTATGTCACTGTCATCTGATTCGGAGTTTCCAAGAGAGAAGCCATACGCTTCAGTGATGACACTGAAACCCGAGACATACCCATGATCCTCAATAGTCTGTCTCTCATCCACCACGTTGCACTCCCAGCGATTGTAGCCTTTCCAGTGACGGAAATCGAACGACTGACCTCCTTGAAGAAGAGCGTACCGTGCACAATCAGAGAGGGCATTATCCCGCGACCAGCCGTCTGAGAACTCGTAGACAGTCGACGAGATAATGTGAAAAGGGACGCCAGCGGGTATGGCATAGCCGCAGCCACTGAAGAACAACGAGAACACATGGCCATCAGACGTCTCGATTTGACTCGTGACTTCGACATTGGTACAGGCTGCGGTGAGATCAATTGGCGGAGTTGGTGTCGGAGAGCTTGTGGTGATTGTGGTAGTGATACTTGAGGTCGTGCCGATCGTCGTTGTGGCAGTAGGCTCACAGTAGATCGAAACGGGAGTGCCGTTCGAAGTGAACTCACCACAAGTAGGGAGCGTATCGCTCGTAGTTGCTGTGGTAGTCGTGGTAGACGCATCATCTGTGATAGTAAAAGTCTCACTAGTGGTAATAGCAGACGTCTCACTGGTAGTGGTAGTGGTAGCATCAATGATTGTCGTACCGAAGTTAGTAGTTGTAGTCGTAGTTTGAGGCGACGGTGTCACCGTATTGGCTATGTCAGTATTGTACGAATCGGTCGCTGTATCTGCCCTGAGAGAGACGGGACCACAACTACTGTCGGTAGCGGTACCGACAGTCACTGACATGACATTGCCAGCACCGACACAGAAACCAGCACCAGGCAGCACAAGAGCTCCACCACTGAAGGACCAGCTCAAGACTGTTGGCATAGCAGCTACCGACGAATAGATCATCAATGACGATGTACCGGACGCATCACTGAAGCCCACGACCAAGCCAGTGTTAAAGATCATGAGTACACCAGAAGGAGTAAGCACGAATGCTACCGCATCGGCAGGCGAACTCACGAGCACAAGTTGTCCATTGACGAAACCAACCACCATGATGTCTCGCTTGTCAAGGGGATTGCTTGTTTCGACGGTGATGGAAAATGGTTGACCCGCCGTCGGCACCGACGAGTCTGCGCTAAAGGTCGTAGACGGAGAGTCGAAAGTGGTTGTAGACATCATGAATGTGGTAGTGGCAGAAGTTGTAGTAACTGACGACTCGCTGGTCGACTCAGATGTCGTTCCGGAAGCTTCTCCATACCTGGTAGTCGTTGTTGTTGTAACAATGGCCGCGGTGGTCGTTGACTCTGTGGTCAATGCCGTGGTGGTCGTGGTAGTGGCCGACGAAGTTGTCCCCTGTATCCAACCATTGTTAGTGGCCGACGAAACTGTCCCCCGTACCCAACCATTAGTAGTGGTCGATGCTGTGGTAATCGAGGTAGTGGTCGCAGATATGCCGTCCGATGTTGTAGTAGCAGCAGTAGCAGCACTTGTGGTGGTGACAGTAACATTAGCGTTGGTTGAACCGAGGTTGCAGTCCGAGCAGTCTGTTGTTGGTACAAGGTTGAATACTGTGCAGTCGTCGGAGGATGAGCCGAAAGTCACGTAGACAGCCGAATCAGACTTGATACAGAAGGAGACGCCAGCGTGTTGGAGTCCCTGCATGCCAACAAACCAGTCACTCGTCAATACTCCTGTGTCAGAAACGAGCCCGAAAGGCTGTACCCCAGACGATGCGGTCGAGCCTACAATAACGTCACCATGACTTAGCAGTGTACCTTCGCTGCTAAGAGTCAAAGGTGCAGCCTGCGTTGAATCGGCAACGAGAACCGCCTGATCACCCTGAAATGTGAGATATCTGGTGTCTCTACGGCGGAGTTTCGAGGCCCCGATGTTGGCAATGGCGACAAACGGTGTTCCAGGAGAGATTGAGACATCAACGCTTGCTGTGGTCGTTGTCGACGCAGATGCAGTGCTGGTTGAAGTGGGTGAGGTATCTAGGTCATTGGCAGAAGTGGCAGTGCTGGTAGACCCATCTTGTACACCGGAAGCAGTGCCTGGAGCAACACCTGTGGTGGTGGTGGTAGTAGTAGTAAGGTGCGTAGAGGTCAAGGTCGTAGATATACCTCCCCTAGATACGGATGTTGATGTGCTTGAGCACGGGGTTGAGTAAGACGCCGAAACATTGAAGCTGGGAACTGATTTAACAGGACCAGAAGTGGAAGCTGAGCTGCTATTGTGGCCGCCTGAGACAGTTGTTGCACCTGGACTTCTTGTGGTGTTTACAGTGGATACACCTGTGTGAATGTAAGTGGCTGTAGTTGCTGCACCAGAAGCAGCTGTCGTATATGCTGTTGAGCTCAAAGAAGCATAAGACGAGGGACCAACCCCGTTCCAGCCGAGCCAACCATGATCGTCTGAGACACTCGCAGACGAAGTAGGGTATGACACGCCAAGACTGATAGAGGTGGTCGAGTCGCAAGGACAGGTAAAGACGAACCTGGTCAAGGTCTCTGTAGTAACACTGTTGTCCTGGATGGGGCTAACGTTCGATGAAAGAGCGGACGCTGCGAGAGCCAAAGCTGTCACGCTAGACCGCAGCAAGCCCATACTGGGCTGAAGAAGAGCAAAGGAATGACAAGAGGTCGGAAGTTAGAGCAAAAGAGTGACACAACGCATGATCGTAGCCAAAACCAACGTAGAAAGTGAAGTGAAGGCGGTGACGAGCTTTTAAAGCCGGCGACAGTCTCTATGGAAGTGCATAGATACCAAGGGTATGGCATATGACAAAAACAAACTTCTCGCAGCTGAAGGATGCTGCATCAATCCCCGAATGATGAGAGTGAGGTTTGGCTGGACTGCGAAGGCCCGCGACAAGGCCACCACATGGCAGTATAGAGTAGTCTCGAAGGGGTTTCGCTCACTTAATTCCGCTCGAAAGGGAGCGTCAGCGACGAAGTCATCCGTGTCAGTAATGTTGCGCCAAGCTTTGTGGTGGGAGCTATTGAGGGTTTGGCGGAAGATGGAAAGGGATGCAGGAGATGAAAGTGGCAGATACGGTGGGTGCGGCTGAAGTGGCGTTGGCCAGAACGCCACTAATCGAAGAAAGGAAATACCTGTCAGCAGGTTTGTCTGTCAATTTCCACAATCGCTGGTGAAGATTGTAAACGAGTAGCTGAAGGGTCTTGGGATGCAAAAGCCTCTGGAGCGAGGAGGCCTGAGATGTCTCTCTAGGTCTTTTGCTCTCTACAGCGGGGCTTAGCAAGATGACTCATTCTCGGACGTGATGGTCGTCTGTTCAGGCTATCATTTAGCCTTGTATTCGACTATGAGAGCCCGGGTGCTCAATACGATTTTGAGGTCGTAACCTACGAGGAAGATGTATGTGATGGGGTTCACCTTCGATAATGTTGCCTCGTACAGGGACTGTCCTGTCTCGGCAGGTAGCGCGAAGGTATGACGTGCAGGTGCCTAACCGCGGCCTCGACGCGTCCAAGTTCAGCGTGACCCTCTTCGTACGCTGTTTTCGGAGCCTCTATCATCTGCACAGCATGACCAGCTAGACAACATGCTCACTACGACCCAGCCCTTCCCGCCCGGGGGCGAGCGATGCCTCGAAATCGCCCAACCTAACTATGTCAACTTTGTCTTCAGCATCCTCATCCTCCTCGGCATCCTCGTCTCCTACCTGCCACAGCATCTGCGCATCATCAACCGCAAGTCGTCATTCGGTCTCTCACCCTACTTCGTGTTGCTGGGAACCACGTCAGGAACATGCCAGTTCGCGAACATCTTGACGCTACCCGGCAGCCGAGCAGACATGGCGTGCTGCCGTGAAGTCAGCGGGTTCGCGTGTTTCGCTGGGTTGTTGGGTGTGATGCAGGTGGGCATGCAATGGACTTGCTTTGCTGTCATGTAGGTGGTGACGGCTTCTGGTGATGCAGCGGATGCTAATGCGGGTGTATGCAGTCTCTTCCTCTTCCTGATCTACTTCCCGCGCGCGACGCCCTCGACTCCGAACCCTGCCAAAGACGCCGACAAACAGCCGAATTTCAGGACAGCGGTGATAGTGGTGTGGGTGTGTGTGGCACATGCGTTCGTGACGGGGATCATTAGTATCTACTTCACGCTTGCGCGATCCGAGGCTCTGCAATCCTGGGCCAACTTCCTCGGCATACTGAGTACAGTGCTCGCCGCGGTGCAGTACTTCCCCCAGATCTGGACGACGTTTGTGTTGAAGAGAGTAGGCAGCTTGAGTATCCCGATGATGTGCATCCAGACACCTGGATCATTTGTTTGGGCGGCTAGTCTGGCGAGCCGACTGGGGACGCAGGGGTGGAGTGCTTGGGGCGTGTATGTTGTCACTGGGTGTTTGCAGGGAACCCTGCTGGTCATGGGTGTGATATATGAATTGAGGTGGAAGAGGAATGAAAAGAAAGAGCTCGAAGAACGGATTGATGCTGCGAACCGTGGGCAGGCGGAAAGAGAAGGTAGAAGAGAGGCGGTGGATGAGCAGACGCCATTGATAGGGCCAGAGGAAGAATGATCATATTTTGGTGGCGGGCAGACTGCTTGGTTTACTTTTGGCGTCTCCGAAGGCTGGTACGGGTGTTGCTGTTCCCGAACCCTCTTCGCGTGCGTGGAGTTTGCCGTCAGCTTTGGCCGTCATCTCTTCCAGATCCTTGTCTGTGGTGCCTGGCAGGGCGAACTGGCCGCTTTCTGACCGGTAGCGCTGGTCCTTGTAGTCTATGCCGTACTTGCGGTAGTCGAAGTGTTCTAGCGAGTGCAGGATCTCGCCCCAGCCATCGGCCAGTTGGCCTGGTTGGCCGGGGGAGCCTGCTAAGGGGGTGCTGGCCTGGTGTGAGAGGTCGCTCTCGTCATGCTCGCCAGTGCGACCAGCGAGAACCTCTTGGACACGGTCCTTGTACACACCGAGCAGGCCAGGATGCGGGACCCAAACCACACGCATACCTGCTCTTCGGCCCGCTTCGACGCCCGGCACCGAGTCCTCAAAGACAAGACACTCCTCTGGGGTGATCTCGCTCTGTGTGTTGTCTTCGGCCATCAGGACCTCGTTGATGGTCTGCAAAGCCAGCAGATAGATGTCCGGCAAGGGCTTCCCGCGGCCTCTGGGTATGCGCTGGTCGTCGCCCACGATCTTCTGCCGCTCGGGGAAGACGGAAAAGAGCTGTTGCATGTTCGCGGTCTTGAGGTCGTAGTTCCTGCCATGACTGCTGGTTGCCAAAGCTAGACGTACTTGTCGATGATCACCCCCTGGGCTGCGGGCGCGACTCCTGGCGTCCATGATGGTGTGTGCCTGGACCAGTCTGCCCAGCAGGGTCTCGACGCCAGGGAGGGGTTTGCAGTGCTTGAACAAGTCTCTTTGCAGTTCCGTCTGCCTCTTCATGAACTGTTCCTCAGAGATGGGCAGCTGAGCCCATTCGCGGAAGATCTTGCCTGCTGACGGGCCGGGGCGGCCTTGAAGTTGTGCTTTGACGGACCAGGGCAGGTCCGGCCGGCCGTTCTCTCGAAGGATGGTGTTGGTGACTTCGGTGTACGCGTCTTCTGAGTTGATGAGCAGGCCGTCCATGTCGAAGATGCACGCCCGCACGGGCGGGAAGGTCGGCGACCCGTCGGCTGTGGGCATGGAATCCGAGGTGGCCATGTTGGGCGAGGCTTGTGCGTGGATTGGAGGTGTGTGGGCAGCGTAGGTAGACAGCAGCTAGCAGGAGAGGTGCGAGTTCAACACCTCCATGACCAACTACCTAGGGACCTAGGCTAGCCACTAACTAGCACGGTAGGTACCACCCGTAACATCGTCATTCCCTCGAAAAACCCCCCGCGAGATCTCCGCCGACTTCGCTTATCTCGGACAAGAAGTCGCCGAGAAGCTTCCGTGCAGCGTTCTAGAAAGACAAAAAGTCAGGCACAGTAGGTACACGTACGAATAGGTCGATGGGACAAGCACCACGCTCGACAGGCCTGGTGGAGAAGTGACAGGCACCAACAGCCCTCGACGACTTGCACACCACCACCACCACCACCACCTACCTAGGCATACACACCGTCCATCCACCTAACCATCAACATGGACTACACCTTCAAGTCGTCAGGGCCCAAAACACGCCCCGAGCGCGTGAAGCCGGTCGCGGGCGCCGTCGACCACTCGCCAGCAGCTCGATCACGCGCTTCCTCCACCGCATCCACGGCCAGTTTCGCATCCGCCGTCGAAGCACAACACGAGCACGGCCACCCCGTCCGCTTCCCAGCCGACGAGGAAGCGCAGATGGTCGAAGCCTCGCACGGCCTGAAAGCCGCCGCAAACAAGCAGTTCGCCGGCAAGGACTACTCCTCCGCCATCAGCACCTACGACAAGGCCCTCGCCGAGCTGCCCGCCTACCTCGACTACGAGCTGGCCGTCCTCCAGAGCAACATCGCCGCCTGCCACGTCCAGCTCAAAGAGTGGAAAGAAGCAGTCGAGAGCGCAGAGCGCGGCCTAGACAGCCTCGAAAGGGAACTACCCACGCCCAAGCCAAAGGCAGACCAGTCCACCACCCAGGACAAGAGCAAACAGCCAACCAGCACCAGCACCACAAACGACGACGACGACAGCAAAATCATCGAGCTACCCGACGACCAAGACGACGAACAAACCACCCAACTGCTCGCCACCCTCAACCTCTCGGACCAGCGCAAAGCAGACATAACCCGCATCCGCTCCAAACTGCTCCTGCGCCGCGCCCGCGCAAAAATCATGCTCTGCGACCCCCCGCCAGCAGCCTCCGCCCCACAACCAGCCTCGCACCTCGACCCGGACAACCCAACCACGCCCTCCGACCCACCACGGCCCCCAAAACCCGACTCTCCCACCTCATCACACTGGTCCAACCTCACCACCGCCCTCTCGGACTACCAAACCCTCGCTTCCCCGCCCTACTTCCAGTCCCTGCCCGCGTCCGACCAGAAGACCGTCCTCGACATGCTGCGCACCCTGCCCCCGCGCGTCGAAGCCGCCAAGAAGGCCGAGGTCGACGAGATGATGGGCAAACTGAAGCAACTCGGCAACGGCATCTTGAAGCCCTTCGGCCTGAGCACCGACATGTTCAAGATGGTCCAGGATCCCGGCACCGGCGGCTGGAGCATGAATTTCGACCAGAAGGCTGGCACCAAGGGCTGAGATGGACCGTTGCGAGGGAGAACGGGGGGTGATGTGGGTTTAATGATGTTATGGGGTGAGCATGTTACTCCATCTTCGATTATCCTCGCAGCACTCGATTCAATCTATCAACGGCATTCTGCCCGATCAACTTGTCAAACAGATCGTGTCGCGCACTCTGTTCCATCGAGACCAATCTCCTCAGTCCCCATTCGGCGTCTGCCACAGCTGCCGCCCCATTTGCCACCCCTCCTCTCTTCAGTGACCCTATCACAAGCTGCGCCGCCAACGGATTGAGGCCTGCTTTCACAAGGACTATCTCCCACAGCGTCTCATCCTGGATGAGTGCCGAAGGTGTATCTGTCGCCGGCTCTGCCTGCTGCGTTCTCGGCGTCTCGTAGGCATGATGCTGAATCATCTGCCACACCCACCCGTTGATCGCGCCCGACGTTGACTGCGCCTTCAAGCACTCTACCCATACTGGCATGACAATGCTCGCTGACTTCTCGCTCCGAGCTGTCAACTGTTGGCAGAAGGAGATAAAAGCTGCCATTGACGACCGCTGTTTCTGCTGCCAGCCTCCATCGTCCGTTACCAGATAATGTACTAAGATAATCACCACTGCGTATCTCTGCCATAACATTGCAACATGATCGTGTACCTTCGACAGCCCCGTGCTGGTCCTCTGGCCAGGTAATGGTCGTTGGTCGAGAGCTTGCATATTAGTGATTACAAGGCATGTGCAAGGATTGAGGATCATCTCCGGCCCCCGCTCTTGCTGTTGGTCCAAGTCACGATAGATGATGCTTAGCTTTTCTTCGCCTGTGCGCTCCAAGAACTGTGCGACCAGTGGCTTTCTCTGCAAAACCGTGTTGTTCAAGATGATTGTCTTTGGTCGATCGAGGCCAGTCACAGATGGAAGCACTTGAGCCTCCGCCTTTTGTAATCTTGACTCTTCCAATGCCGGGCTGAGATCGCTCATGGCGCCTTCCATCTGCCCACTTACACTGCTTTGTGTACATTGTATTGGGTCTTCTACAACCTCGTTCTCCTTGCGATTCCGCCGAACCGACGGTGCTTCAAACCTCTTACCCCGGAGGTCGAGGAAGCCTAAGAGTGAGTCGCTCGAGCATGGAGTACGATTGTACTCTTCACCTTGAGCGTTAGGCAGCCTCGTCTTTGTATCACGCATGCGGCTTAGCAGCTGTGACACAGTCTCTTCCGGTTGGACTCTGTGCTCGGCTTTCACACCTGTAGAATGTGCTTCCTTACTGGTGACTGGAGGGTCTGATGCCCGCGCAACACGCTCTTCGATATAGTTGAGTTCGCGTTTTGTGTCTGGTACGGGTCGGTCGAATGGATTGCTGGATCGCTGCGGTGGTAGCAATGATTCCTGGCCTGATGATGGCGATGGATGCTCGGATTTAGTCGTGGCAGGTTGCGTTGCGGCATTTCCAAGGCTGCTTGCTACGGTGGTTGACACCCTTCGTTGCTCGTTGGGTTCAACCTTGACTCTCGGACTGTGTCTATTAAAGAAATGTGTCTGAGGCTCATCAATCGAGCGCATGTTTGCTTCCATGAAAGTATTCGCTTTCCATCCGTCGAGACGATAGTCTTCGATAGCCAAATCTTCTTCGTCTTTGTCGGTCTTGTCCAGTACGCGAAGGCCTGGCTCCTTGAAAAGCAGCTCGTCGCTTGTTACAATGGATTTTCGTTGTCCCATGTATCTGTCGAGGAGGCTGGTGTTATCTGGCATGGCATCCCTCATCACTTCCTCCATGCATGGTACAACGAGAGGCAGTGTCTGCTGAGGACCAGCTTCTTGACCGTCGGCGCTCTGATGAGCAGCGAGGGCTTTGCCCATGTCAGCTGGAGGTAAATGGTGTCTGTGAAGTTCAACTGCAGGTTCTGCAACTTTTCGTGCTTGCCCAAAGGACTGAGCCTGTGTGAGGCTTGTGGGGGCGGCTGCCAGCAAAGGACACTCCGTAATTTGCGCTTCATCATCCCGCTCGTGGATGAGCTTTCGACGCTTTTGTGCTGGCTCTGCCTCCTCGAGTCCGATAGTATCGCTACCATGGAGATCGCACTGCTCACCAGATTCCTCTACGTCATGGTTCGTGAACTGTTTGAGCAAATCGTCCATCTCTTCATCAACCTGAGGGACGCGGGCTGTCCCAAAAATCTCGCTATCAACAGCCACATCCAAGCCATGGAGTACATCGTTAGCTTCTTGCTTCACTACCGGTAGATCGGCATCCATCTCGTTGGGTATAGCTAGAGGATGTTGCGCAGGATTTCGGCCCTGGATTCCAAAGTCGAAATCGAAGTCTTCTTCAGCTATGTCTTTGGCCAGAATCGGCACGGTGCCCGTGGTCCCCGTCAGACTCTGATACAGCATCTTCTCAATATCTCCTTTGCTCAAGGAGCTGCACAGTACATCCTTGAGATAGTGTAGGGATTTGTCAGTGACGTCCATCACCTGCGTTCGCGTGGCCTTTTCCAATTGATCTTGTATCATCTCCGGCATTCCAGCCGGATCTGTGGACGCTGAACATTCTTCCTCTTGTCTGCAATGCCTTAGTGTCTCCTCATAGTCTTCGAGTAGATCAGCGAGAACTTTGCTAAGGTTGATGCCTTTCTTTATTCTCCGTACATCTCTGCACACGTCCCCACCACCAATCAGCAGCAGGGGTATCTTTAGCTTGTGCTTTCGTAGACGGTGTGGATCTGGAAGAAGGTTCTGATAGATCTCGTGAAGGTTGAGATCCGCTTTGCGTGCAGAGTTCTGGAGAAAGGTTGCGACCTCTTTGGACACATGCAACGATTCATCGTCCACCAGCGTCAAATGCTCGTGGGCTGCTTCTTCAAAGCACTGGAGCAACCGAGAGCAGTCCTCGTCAGTATCGCGCGTGGAGGATTCTCGGCCTGAAGGTGATTGTAGGAGGTCGAAATTACTGAGCAGTTCGGTCTCTTTAAAGCATGGCGTCAGGCCAAAATGGCGAGCGTAGACCAGTACTGACGGCTCCGACGTAGCAGCAGCATCGTCCATCATATATCATAGGTGCACTTATAGAGGTTACAGCTGAATTATGTTCTCATGTGGTTGGCATGCTTGCCGAAAGTGATGCAAGAACACACAAATTGGAAGGAGCAACCAACTTGATTTTCATTTGCAACGTCGAGGAGGCCGACGTTCCTCTATGTTCTATCCGCAATGTCCCTGTCGATACGTACCTTGCATCTTCGCTTCCAGCCGAACAATCTGGGTATCATCAGAAATTCATAATTCATGCTCTCGTAACCAGGACTCCTCTCGAACTCTTTTTATTGCGGGTGGTGGACTGCCTTCCTCTTTTAAACCTAGATCATTCCATCTCGATGGTACCAGGAGGCTTGCTGGTAATGTCGTACGTGACTCTGCAGGCGCCGTCGACCTCGTTGACAATTCTACGACTTACTCTCTTCAAAAAGTCAAATTCAAAGGGATACCAGTCCGCCGTCATGAAATCAGTCGTTTCCACCGCGCGCAAAGTAACGACCTTGCCATGTACTCGCTTGTCGCCCATGACACCAACAGCCTTGGCAGTATCGGGGAAGACAGCAGCGAAAGCTTGTGAAATCTTTCTGTACAGGCCGGCTGCGACAATCTCATCAATGAAGATCTTGTCAGCCTCCCTTGCGATGCGTAGTTGTTCCTCGTTGATCTCGCCAATAATTCGGATAGCAAGACCTGGACCAGGGAATGGATGTCGCCAGACAAGCTCTTCCGGGATGCCCAAGTTCGTGCCTAGTGCTCTGACTTCGTCCTTGAACAGCTCGCGCAAGGGTTCGATGAGCTTCAAATGCATGCCCTCCAACAGCCCGCCGACGTTGTGGTGTGTCTTGATGGTAGCAGATGGTCCCTTGAAAGAGATGCTCTCGATGACATCGGGGTACAACGTTCCCTGCAGCAGCCATTCGATGTCGCCCGCCTTTGGCGAGTCCTTGGCAGCCTCGGCGATCGACTTGGCCGTGTCTTGGAATATCTCGATGAAGGTGTTGCCGATGATCTTCCTCTTCTTTTCTGGGTCTGACACGCCTTTTAGCCGACCCAAGAACAGGTCTGTTGAATCAATGACCGTCAGGTTTATGCCCAAGTGCTCGGTCAAAGTTTTCTTCACGGTCTTTGCCTCATCCAACCTCAACACTCCATTGTCAACGAGCACAGCATGGAAACGATCACCAATAGCCTCCTGCATCAGCTTCGCAGCCACAGTCGAGTCGACACCGCCGCTGACCGCACCGATGACTTGCCCCTTGGGCCCCACCATAGCCCGTATCCTCTCAATCTCTTTGTCCACAAACTTCTCCATTGTCCAGTCTTGCCGCGCACCACAGATGGTCACTGCAAAGTTGCTGAGCAGTTGTTTGCCCTTGGGCGTATGCGTGACTTCGGGGTGGAACTGGATGCCAAATAATGGTCGATCGGTACTAGCGATACCGGCGAATGGCGCATTAGGTGTACTTGCGACGGGCTCGAAGCCAGTGGGGAGCTGAGAGAGTTTGTCGCCGTGGCTCATCCATACCTCGAGGTCTTCGCCAATGTCTTGGAAGAGTCTGTCGATGTGTGATTGCTTGCCAGCGTGCTTCTGCACCTTGACCGTCGCATGGCCGTACTCTCTCTTTTCGCCCGCGACGACGTTCTTGTTGTCCAAGTTCCAGGCTATCTCTTGTAGGCCATAGCAGATTCCCAGGATCGGCACTCCCAGCTCGAAGACAGCAGGGTCAGCGTGCGGTGCGCCCGACTCGTAGACGGAGTAAGGACCTCCAGATAGGATGATACCCTTGGGGCTCCACGTCAGGTCGGCAAGCTTTTGTGTGCACGGGAGCATCTCAGAGTAGACATTGAGTTCACGTAGCCGTCGCGTGATGAGGTGGGAGTATTGGCTGCCGAAATCGAGGACGAGGATCGTGTCGAACGTCTTGTGTGGTTCGCCGATCGAAACGCCGTTCGCGTCACCGTTGACTGCCATCTTTGCTGAATTGAAGGATCTTGTCTTGAGCTCGACAAGACAACCGTGAGCCCAGACGCAGTGCATGTGCATACCAGATGATTTTTTTTTTGGTCGTAGCATCGGGTGCATCTCGGCTAATGGATAGATACTGATACTAGTGGAGTGAGACGGTCCTCCACCTCGTCCCCCACCAAGCCCTGCATACTTAGTAATGAGGACGTTGGCATTGCCGATGTGTATGGTCGCAATGGCTCACAACCTCATCCGTGAGGGTGAATGTACTTACACTGCTCTTTGCCAGACAATAGCGTTACAGGTTGGCTATCAGCCATCCGACGGGGTTCCTGAGTCCACGCGTGGTTGGTCCCGTCAAACATAAGGAAACCGTATAGAACCTACATATTATAGACGCCTTGCTCTGTGCAGAAGCTAACGAACAGTACTTCTACCATGGTTCCAGAGATCCCGTACGATGTCGCCATCATTGGTGGAGGTCCCGCCGGGCTGGCTTCATCGATCTTGCTGTCCTTGCGCGGTATTTCAAACGTGGTATTCGAGCGATATCCCAACACCTCAATACACCCAAAGGCATGCGGCATCAACCAAAGGACCACTGAGATCTTCCGTATCATGGGTATTGAAGAAGAGGTGTACGCCCACGCAGCTCCACCAGAAATTGCTGGACGAACAGCATGGTACACCAGTCTTGGTCCCGAAGGTCGAGAAATCATTTCTCGTGACGCGTGGGGTGGTGGCATCTATGAAGAGGAGTACAAGAAAAACTCTCCGTCCCGGTACTGTATCCTGCCACAGATCCGGTTGGAACCAATCCTGAAACGAAGAGCTATCGAGTTGAACCCCAAAGGAATCAACTACAGCTCTGAAGTGACTAGCGTTGAACAAGACCAAGACAGCGTGACTCTCAAGGTACGGCGTGGAGATTCCAACGAGACGATTCGAGCACGATATGTCATAGCAGCCGATGGCGGACGATCGATCACTGACACCCTCGATATCCCCTGGTTAGGTCAGCGTAACATCTTCAGAATGGCCACCGCCCACATCAAATCACCCCTTCGTAGCCTTCACCCCGACCCACGGAATTTCATCACTTGGTTCTCAAACCCCGAATTAGGCGGCAGCACGAAGACAGGCTACCTCTACCAGATCGGCCCCTGGCCCCACGAGCCCGGCAATGAAGAATGGGTCTTCGCATGCGCACTGACTCCCAGGGACCCCGAAAGCTTCGACCCCGAGACCATGATCAAGCGCGCACGTCAAACCCTAGCAATCCCAGATCTTCCCATCGAGTTGTGCAGTCTCAGCCACTGGAACGTGAACGCGATCCACGCCGAGCGCTACCGAGCGAATCGAATCTTCCTCGTCGGCGACGCAGGTATCATAGCCAAACCTCGCCTGTCCCACTACAACCCAAGCTAACTCCCGCGCAGCTCACAAGATTCCCCCCTGGGGCGCCCTAGGCATGAACACCGGCATCCAAGACGCCCACAATCTAACCTGGAAACTCCAGCTCGCGCTGCAGAACAAAGCGAAATACGACGCCCTCCTGTCCACGTACGACACCGAGCGCCGCCCCATCGGCAAACACGTCGGCACCTGGAGCCTGCACAACCTCCTCAGCCACGCCGGCGTCATGGACGTCGCGCTCGGTCTCAGCGAGAACAAGTCCGTCGACGAGAACAAGGCCAATGTAGCTTCTGCCTTCGACCCGCACCACCCCGAGTACACGGCCAAGAGAGCCGCGATCGAGAGGGCGCAGAAGGTGCTCGACACCGAGTTCAAGGCGCCCGGCACAGAGATCGGCTGGTTCTACCCCACTGCCGATGCGGGCGGGGAAGGCGGGACGTTGCATGGTGGGCAATTAGCGGAGGATGGGAGCTTGAGTTTTGAGTTCTATGTGCCTGGTACGATACCAGGACATCACGTGCCGCATGCGTGGGTGGAGAGGGACGGAGAGAGGCGCGCGGTGCGTGATTTGGTGCCGTTGGACAACCTGCTTTTGCTTGCGCGGAGATCTGGTTGGGAGGGTTTGGGTGACGACCGTGTAAGGTATGAGATTGTTGGCGAGGATGGATGGGACGATGTTCACGGTGACTGGGCGAGGAGCTGCGGTGTCAGTGAGGATGGTGCTGTGCTCGTTCGTCCAGATGGAATTGTTGCTTGGCGGGGTGAGCCATCGAATATGTCGCCTGAGATTTGGAGTTCCTTGATAGACCGGATATTGTGCTGTCCGACATCCAGCGGCATTTAACTATGTAGGTCGTCGGTTCGCAGTCCAACGAATACGGTCCTAGGAATCAACAGTCTATATTCCACGTTCTGAGAACAGCTTGTGGGTCCTGTCCTCGTGCTTTTGTCACTGCTCTTTATCAACTCTACTGCTACCCTTCCTCGACCATCACCAAGTTTTCTGCGCAAGGACACCTCATGTCTCCAAACCGCGTACAGAACGTGTTGCAAAAACACCTCTCCCAGCAGACACACAACCCTGCCTCTACGTACTCTTCGACCGTCATGTGTCCGAGGTAATACCTATAATAACCTACAGAGACGCTCTCGAGGCGAGCCGAAGTGCACTCTCTGTAAGCTTCTCTGCGCAATGCATTTTCGTCGTCAGACCGCTCGGCGTGCGTGGATGTGGAGGAGGCGAGAACCGATTGTCTTTCACAGTGCTGGACCATGAGCACAAAGGCATTATCGTGATTAATGTCAAACTCCGTGAGATCCTTTCGGCCTTGCCGGATATCGGGGATAAAGCTTGAGTTCATAATCAAGCCATTTGGATGTGTACGGTCGCCGAAGCATTGTCGGGTAGGGGCGTGTGCGCGGAGGAGTTGATCTGGAATGTGCATTGCGAATTGGCCTGTGAAGCCCCTCAAGGCTTGTGGCATGGGTGAGGTGAAAATTTGGCTGCCGAGACTGGACAGTGAAGACGTGGTTGGAGCATCGCGAGTGGATGTGAGCGATCGAGCTTCAGCGAGGCAAGAAGCATGAGCTTTTATTTCGTTCGAACGTTTGTTCAGAAAGGCGAGACGAGCGCGCTTGGAGCTGCATGCGCATTCGTGGTCGTCTGCTTTGCGCTTTCTGACTTTCTGGAGCTTGTCGATGCGTCGTTGCACGAGAGCCGAGTTTCTGAATGGCGCTTCGGCAATTGCAAGAATAGTGCCATTGTTTTCAGCGTTGGTGGCTCTCTGTGCAACTGGATGTTTGCAATCGCATATGAACAATTGGTTGAGAGCAAAGCCTTGAATGGTAGAGACGGTGTGTGGACTTTCGCAGACAGGCGCCGCGATATAATTATGCTGAGGCTCTGTGTAGCCTCGAAGCGGAATTCTGAGAGGTGCTGGCAGCATGCTATCGGGATGGTACGTGCTTGGGCTAGACATGGCGAGATATGGACCGATATCTGAGGTGTGGACGTCTTGTCCAAGGTAATAATCTTCATCTGCAAGATCATCATATATGGCTGGAAACAAAAGATGCTGACTTGCTCCTGCAGCATCCTTTTGCCTGGTTTTGTGAATGCGGACCGTGCTTGTTGGGCTAGCAGCTTCTATACAGCTCGAATTAGTCTCTGAATGCCATTGACCGAAGAACTCAGCAGTGACACGATCTTTCTCGATGTGTGAGGTTTCGTCAATGTCGAGATGGCCGGCAGCCAGTTTGCTCACTTGAGCTACGACGAAATCGTCCTGGAGCTCACGAGTTGTGACATGAACACCTGCCTGGCTAAAGAAATGTAACGATGCTGGTGATGCATCGAAGCCAGGGGCAGTGAGGTCAAGTTTTCCTGTGTCACGATCGTCTTCAACAAGCTTTGGCGTAGAAGTAGTGCTAATGTCTCCATGTACCGACGGCACAAGGGCTCTTTCTGTGATATCGTCGAGGGCGGTCAGAGGTATTTCGAGCGGACCAGCGGATTTGATCGGGAGATCAGGATCTAGCGTGCAATGAGGCTCTATCATTAAGTGTTAGTGATTCCTTCGAAGAGCCATCCAGCAATCCCTTACCTATCAAAGCTTCAAGGAATTCCGGCACTATATAGGGTTGGTCGTCCTGGTCAGTTTCTTCGTCTTCGAACCACGTTACTGTCCCGTTCTTGGCCGCAGGTGCAGTCTTAGTTAGTGTTGACCCGTGATCCCATTCGTAGTATCTAAATATAGTTTCGCAAACTTCGGCCCTGGTTGGCGTTAAAAGTGCCTCGTTACCATAACAAGCAGAATTTTCCACTTGTTCTTGAGGACCTCTTGTAGACGAAGCTGAAGGACGGTCAGAATAAGCAAGATCATATGAGCTGGATACATACCGATGTCTCTAGTCCCGTCAAAGTCGCCGATGGACAAGGTTCGTCGGCGGAAGAACTCATCCTCTACTGTCATCGTCAGTTGGCAGCAGGGGAGAGAGGTGACCGTCCTACATCTGGTATCGTCTATGAAATAGTCGACGATGCTATGGTTGTCACCACTGCTGCATCCTTCGACAGAGACATGCGGCAGATCTCTGGTGGGTGGAGATGTGGTGGTCTCTACAGCCATTTCGAGCTCAGAAATCTTCGATAATTCTTTCGAAGACATCCTCTTTGCTCGTGCATCAAGAAAATGTAACGTAGTCGCAGATAGTCCTCAGAAGTGCCCGAAGCTTTCGCGTGGGATCGATCTGTTGGTGGAAGATGGATAATGGAAAGGTTTGTGTAGAGGGCGTTCGAAGATATCTGCATGCGGTAACACATAATGGCCTGCAGGTTGAAAAATACTATTGTTGTTGACATGAATGGGAGAAGAGGGGCTGGGTGGCGGTTCTCATGGGAGTGAAGATGGTCAGGTAACACGTGATTTGTAGTCAACCGGCAGAGAGTGCAGACTCAATTTACACCTTAAGAGCAACTGTGTTTGGCTGCGGAAGCGCGACTTCCGCAGCGTCCTCAGGGCTAACCAAATCTCCACGTAGTAGCACATGATGTTGTCAACAGGCTTCTGGAAGCCGCACTCGTGCACTGTTCGCTTGTTCTCGTCAGCGGGTACCAAGGTCGCGCATTGCGGTTGACAAGGTGCGGTATTTGATTAGATGACAAGCAGTCAGACCATGTGGCTTTGATCTAGCGCACAGCCCTTGTGTCAGGATATTTCAGATCGAGTCGGCAAGGCGATTAGCCCTTTCGATCTTTCTCGTTGTGACGCATTGCTAAACAAAGGAGAAACTGCTACACAACCTGAGCTGGCGCAACAAGCAGGAGCAATGCGCAGTACCATATGATGCATGCCTTTAATCTTGATACAACGACTGTGTTCAGTATTCCCAGTGTCAAATCGTCATGGGCAAGGCCAATGTGCCCAGGAGGCCACGCCCTGGTGGAGTACTTATAATTAGCAAAGTGCAATGAAAGTCTGATTTGTTCAGGGCATAGGGCAAGACGACCACAAGGGCATTATCAGCGGCAGGGTGATAGTTCATAAATAGGTCGGCGTTGTGCCTTTCAGAGACACATTGAGGTAAGACTCTTGCTTGGAGCAGGAGGTTGAATTAAAGTGATATGCTTACAGCCTCAGGCCGCTACGGACCACCGCTGCAGGATCGGCGCGCTTAACCATTCCAGAGCACCCAAATAGGCAAGATGCATCTGGATGAGTCGGCCTAGGGGTACGCGGTTCATTGAACTCTGAAAGTCGTGCCTGCGATTTCATGAGTACATCACAATAATCATTCTAGATTTCTATCAATCGGTCTCATCTCCGCCAACTCGTGTCAGCAGTTTCTTGTCACTCACACTGGTCACCACTGGGAAGAGAAAACAACTTTGAAGTCCGGACTATTCGTTCATTGCCCTGCAACAGCCCGAGTGATCAATTCCAATTCCGGCCGAGACCGCAGGATGCTTTTATGATAAAGGGCAGCTACGAATAACATAGTGCTAGCTTCTAGCTGGCCGAGGATACTCGTCATGGCTGCAAGTTGGGATCGGAGGAAAACGAGGGTGCCCGGCTTATCGCTGATATGGTTGCTGGGAGCGTTCCTTTGGGCTCTGCCTATCGCTCAGGCAGAGAAAACGGCCGCCGACTACTACGTCAAATCTATGCCAGGGGCTCCCAAAGGGCCTCTGCTGAAGATGCATGCTGGGTAAGAGCACCAAGAAGGGCATCAACGGACATCTAATTCATTGCAGTCACATCGAGATCAACCACGAGCATAATGGCAACCTCTTTTTCTGGCACTTCGCCAACCGGCACATTGCGAACCGACCGAGAACAGTAATATGGTTGAATGGTGGCCCAGGCTGCTCGTCTGAGGACGGCGCATTGATGGAGATTGGACCATACCGCGTGAGAGAAGGGGGCAACCTGGAATACAACGAAGGTTCCTGGGACGAATTCGCGAACCTCCTCTTCGTCGACAACCCTGTCGGGACCGGCTTCAGCTATGTCAATACAGACAGTTACCTCCATGAGCTACAAGAGATGGCTGACCAGTTCATCATCTTCCTCGAAAAGTGGTTCGCCCTTTTTCCCGAATATGCGAACGATGATCTGTATCTAGCAGGAGAGTCCTATGCAGGCCAGCACATTCCTTACATTTCACGCGCAATCGTGGACCGTAATAACAAAGCCGGCAGTAACGACAAGTGGAACCTCAAAGGTCTCCTCATCGGCAACGGCTGGATCAGCCCGGCTCACCAGTACCAAGCCTATGTTTCTTTTGCCTACGCCGAAGGCCTAGTCCAAGGCGGCACAGATGCTGCCGACCGACTGGAAAGAGCTCTGACCGACTGCAACAACGAGCTTTTAAAGCCGGGTGCGACAGAGCGTATCAACATCAATGCCTGTGAGACTGTCCTCTCGGAATTCCTCGAAGTTACAAGATCAGGAGGTCAATGCTACAACATGTATGACGTGCGCCTGCAAGACACTTGGCCAGCTTGCGGCATGAACTGGCCTCCGGATCTTAACCAGGTGACGAACTATCTGAGACAGAAAGACGTGACAACTGCACTACACATAAACTCAGACAAGCGGACAGGCTGGTCAGAGTGTTCTGGGTCCGTCTCCAGTAACTTCCGCGCTCAGAAGTCCAAGGCGAGCGTTGCACTCCTTCCTCAACTCCTCGACGACGGCCTGCCAATCCTGCTATTCAGCGGCGCGAAAGACATGATTTGCAACCACCTGGGCACAGAAGACATGATCTCAACGATGCAATGGGGAGACGGCACGGGTATGGAAACCTCGGCTGGCGTCTATGCGCCCAAGCGTGACTGGTATTTCGAGGGTGAAGCCGCCGGTCTTTGGCAGGAAGCACGAAACCTGACGTACGTGTTGTTCTACAATTCGAGCCATATGGTTCCCTTTGACTACCCAAGACGAACACGCGATATGCTCGATCGCTTCATGGGCGTCGATATAGCCAGTATTGGTGGCAAGCCCGTAGATAGTGAGATCGATGGGGAGAAAGCACACTCTGAGACTAGTGTCGGCGGACATCCGAACAGCACCATTGCACAAGAAGAGTCGCAAGATAAGCTGCATCAGGCAGAACTGAATGCGTACTACAAGTCTGGTGAAGCGGCCCTGTTGGTCGTGATATTGATTGCTGTGGCCTTTGGTTTCTGGGTGTGGAGAGGACGACGCAGGCAGAGAAAGACTTTGGAAAACGAGCTTGGTGCTTATGCCCCTGTTAACGGGAAGCACAGAGATGTTGAGGCGCAAGACTTCGACGAGAGGGAGCTGCAAAATTTAGGCAATGGGTCGAGAAAGAAGCGTTTCGAAGGCCCAGACGGTATGCGTGGGGATAGGTATGATGTTGGCAGCGATAGTGATGAGGATGATGACGACGATCCTCCCAGCAGGAGTGGGAAGGAGGAAAATGCATAGGGTGCACGGAGAAACTAGCAACATCCAGATCTGCCTTTCGCCAGGCGTATCGTTATTGATGAGCGTCAAACAGGGGTCTAGTCTCGGCATTAGAAGGTTGGGTCAAGGAGTCGTCGGCCGTAGAGAGTTCGTCGTGGGACTGGGTCGGACGAACTGCAGTTGTATCGAAGCTCGTTGTCCGAGGGAACTGCGCGTCTGGTTCCGAGTCTTAGCGTAGAACGAACTCTGATACAGCCACGCTTCTACGAACAACTGCCCTGTACCTGCCATGTATCTGCAAGCAAGTTGGAGATGTAGATGTCTTCGATTGATCGAATGCTCTCTTTCGCTGATACACCAGATGCACAAGCCGTTGCTTGGCATCGTGCCTAACAACATGTATTCTTCTAGTGATGGTAGGAGAGCTTGACAGGAGCGCCATCCAACCTCGATACACGTATTGACCAAGCACGAGAGTTTCTAGCACGAGCAGACCTGGACACCATTCAGACAGCTGTAGCTATGTGCTGCTATGCGTGGAGAAATCCGGGACCCAAGCTTGATAAACTGGCTAGTACATGCAATTCTACTTACTCACAAAGATAGTGAGAGGCTTGATTGCGATGGGGAAAAAAGATTACTAAGACTAGCCGGCTCATCAAAGCCGGGGCACATGACCAAGCTTAAAGTTACCTGTCCATCTTGACACGTACGCTCCGCCCGGTCAGTTAAATTGTTCGGTCGCCAGCTTAGCGAATAGGCTTCTAAGTGGTAGTGTTGAGCCTATAGCAGGCTATACTTTGTCTATATAGTTCAGTCAAGACGCAGGTGCTTGTAGCGATAGTAGGACATAAAGTTTACACATGTTCAATATGATAATACCTTCGCGTTGGGATATCGTCGTCAAGAAGATGATCAGTATGTCGGTGAATAAGCGTACAGCAGCGGGCGCTTTCGATTGTCCGGGCGGAGGTGCGGTAGAACAACTGTGCCCTCAAGCTCAAAGCAAGTTTCTGAGTTTGTACAATTTCCACCTTACTGGTAAGCGAGCTCCACTATCGCACTCGCAAACACTCGATGGCGTCTCCTGCAGCTTCGTTGACGTACCACGTACCAAAGTGATGTAGCCCTTCCACGAATCGTTCCCGTCTCACATCGACCTACGATACGAGTCATGACTGGGACAATCTGGAGGAAACACATGATACAAGCAGATGTACAAGAAGTTGCAACCAATACTGTCATGGCTACATACAAATACTCTTACAAGTATCGAAGAACTCCACACGTGCTTATACGGCATGAATACCCAACTACCCTAACTCTCCTGCCTGAACAAGAAAAGTATCGACATGCGAAGGGTGCAAACAGTGTTCATGCTTCAAGCGCGGGTTATGTAATAAATGACATATCCTTCGGAGGAGATCTCAAAGTGAATTAGCGTAAGCAAGGGTCTTCTAACCGATGGAGCTTGCTCGATTTACTTTGCAGGGGGTCGGGCGTCACCTGGTCTAGTATAACTTGATTGCGAATAGAACACCTTCGCTTCGCTCGCACACCGCACACTGGTGGCTTGGCCGTGCTTTGGAGGATAGAGGAACTTTGGTTCATACTACCCGACAGTGACTTCCAGTCCACAGAAGCATCATTTCACGAGACACGAGTCATTGGAGACCTCAGGTAAGATTGGATCTTGGCAGCTTTTAGGTCCCGCAATCCCGCTGATTCTTGCATTGAAGGTTGCCCTGCCGTCGTACACAGCGTTTCGGGTCGCGCAAGACTATTGGATTGTTCTTAAGTTCTCTTTTACCGGTACACGAGAAGCTTAAAACAAGCTGGAGTAAACGATCATAATACGCGTGTTGCAAACCTTATCCTAGGTAATCTCTTTACCTTCCCATTGCGTATCTCTTGCCACAAAGGCCAATGCTGGAGTGTCGCGTCGCTTAACCTTGTGCTTACCTATGCAGGTGGCAACCTCCCACTACTTTCCTATCGCTTTACATTCCGACTCGACAATTTATCGACTTGTAGAACCACGGCCACTGCCCTGATCACGCATAGCGCTTCGTTTGGTAGCGCGATCGATCTATCTATTTATCCTACCAAGACGGCCTAAATCTCGCGAAATGCAGCCTGCGCTTTCGCCACACGAAAACGCTTTGGTATGTCAGCACTCGTCTTACTCATCCATGCCTGCCCCATCAGCAGCGTGCCACCACTGCTTTTGCTCTTTCGCTGCTTCGCTCCTTCGGCAGATCTGACATGCCACGGATTAGTCTTGGGGCCGGCAAATGGCCAATGGTCTCTTTCGGTCTATGCCGTTCCTGACCCTTCCAAGTGGACGGTCATCGATCTTGCATGTCTACGGTATAGGCTCTTGGCCTGACTAGCGTTCACGGCTGATGGTTGCTCCGCATGCTCCTCCCGACAGTATTGCATGACGTTTCAATCATTTTGGCACTTTGTTGATCTCGGTATCTATTGTAACGTGTACTGACCGTGATAATCCTGTAGGATCTTCAGTCCCAGTCCTGCGACCAGACAATGGGTAAGAACGGTTCCTACCACTACTAAATTTGTCTTCATACTCGCTTTACGGATCGCGTTCCCTGCTGTCACTTTCGAAACCGATACTGAGACCCCACCTCCTCTGGCTTTCCTAAACCTTCCCGAACACGGGGCCCTGATAATATCCTTGCCTTTGCTTGACCAGCGATCCGTCCCACACCTCATCACTCACCCCACCAGCTATCATCTCGTTGGCCACACCGCAGCTTGCCTCTTGTGGTCGGTTGACATATATCACTTGTCGATTTCCCACTCTCACACGGCCAGTATTCGCTAGCTGGATTGTCCTACCGGTTCTGCTTAGCTCAGCGTTTACTCCAAAGCATCCACCCGTCTTACTCTGCACTGCGTGTGACATATATCACCGCCAATCACATCATGACTTCTATTACTCAGCTTCTTTCACCTTGGCCAGTTGCTAAGTCCGATACAATAGTGCTGAGAGACCAACCTGAGTATACACAACCGCAAGCACATAGAATACCGCCACCACCATATCAACCTGTCTCCGACGTCATGTCGGCATCACCTGCGCAGGCAGTACCAACTTCACCTTCTGCCACGAGCCCGCAGCCAATGAGCGAGCATAGCGACGGAGATGGCCAGGCAGATGGTCGCAAAGGGTATGGCAAGCGGGAATTAAGCACGAGTAAAAGAGCCGCCCAAAACAGAGCCGCACAGGTATGTTCTTAGCTCCAGATCCTGGAACAGCTCGCTTACTGATCGCCAAACAGAGAGCATTCAGACAACGCAAAGAAGGATACATAAAGAAGCTCGAAGAGCAAGTACGAGACTACCAAGTGCTATCAGAGAACTTCAAGGCTGTACAGTCGGAGAACTATCAATTGAGAGACTACATCATCAACCTTCAGAGCCGGCTACTGGAAAGTTCACACGAAGTACCGCCACCACCAAGTAATGTGGATGGATTACAGCCAGGCAAGGCACATCAATCTCAACATGCGACTCTGCAGCAGCCGCAGATACCCGCGGTCAACACACAGCAGCAAGGCCATACATTACCCAGGATAGCAGAGATGGGTAGTGCCGGCTCGACTCCACCGCACGACCAGCAAGCAGTACACTCTAGCCACAACAGATCGCCAAATTTGAGTGACTCCTACGGCTTCGAGCAAGCGGCTAAGCGTGCAAAGACGAGTCCGACCATGACAGCTGCCCAGTCTGCATTGCAAGGGAATGCCGTCCTAAATCAAAGCCCAAACTCGCGATAGTATCACCTTGATGATCCACGGCATGACCAACTCAGCCGTCATGCAGAACTTCCAACCGCATCAACCTTACGCCGATCTACACATTTCCGCAGGTTTTAAGGTTATATGTGCTGTTACGCAGCTTGATTCTGTCGATATGGCTGACCAGGTTCTTTCTGGCGGCCTAATCCCAAAGGCGCAGCTGGTGTATTACAACCAGACCATTCTGCAAGCCACACAAACAGTTTCAGACCTTCCGTACCCATGGCATTCGCTATTTAGCGCGGCGCAGAAAATTTGTCTTCTACGGTTCTCAGGGCCTGCTTTGTGTATTGCGAGCTCAAGATGTGTTTGTGTATGGTGGGACGCAGATTCCATGGGTTCATTTGTCAGCACGGTGTTACGGATTGCATTAAAGGAGCTAGGGCACTGCAACCAACCAAAATTGGTTTGACAGGCATGAAGGATCGATTTCGATAAATAGGGAGCTTATAATGGTTACCCATCGACTATTAGGTGATGATAAGATTGGTGTTGTTGCTCTTTAGATTTTCTGTCAATCGCGAAGGCCCTAGCTTACGGTGAGGAGAGTCGACCAAGAAGGATCAAGAGGTAAGAGCGACGATATGGACATGGAGCAACAGCAGACCTGCAGCGTGACGGAGTTGCTGCATGTTTCTGCTCCTCACAGAGTATAGTCTCGTCTATGAGACATACGATTGCGATCAGTAGGACTGTCAAGTCTCTGGCGGCTGCATCGACGTTGGGGTCGACCCTGCAAGCCGGAACGGCGTTGGCGCGACCTGAAGGCTTCTGCCGCACGCTTGACGGAATAAAACACCGAAGCAGATACGATGGGGAAAACTCCGACCTCTTTCGTCTAGGACTTCCCTGTGGTTCTATGACTACGCCATGTTACACAACGTGGTTGCCTTTAAACCCACCGAAGCAGCTGTGGATCGGTTGAATGCCATTGCTTCAACACATCAACCAACCATTCCCGCGACTCCACACCGCCTCATCCGTTCTTGCTCCATCAGTGACATAAGCATTCCTGGCATGACCATCTCGGGTTTTCTGAATCGCGAGGCTTGTCTTGGCTCTGCTGCCATACTGCATGCGCCTCAATGTCTGGCATCGGGTATGCGGTCAGTACCCGTTTTGCGGCATGTGGCGCAAGCAGCTGACTTCCACGCATTAACGGCTGTTACCTATCAGAGCGCTGACTTGTGCAAAGTAGTGGATACTATCTGCACGATAATCTGTGGTGTGGCGTTAAAGTTGTGTAAGCTTACTTCAGAACTTACTTAATCAGGCTCGGTTCGCTTCAAGCTCACACCACCTTTCTGTCAGGCAGAATTGACCTATCAGGGTGACTTGCGTCTTCCGGTTGCCGAGGTCGTAGTATGAACGACCTCGAAGTCGAAGTCTCATTCGTTATGGACTCGGTCTCTGTTGCTGTGCCCTACAGATGATGCTAGTACATCGACTCAAGGTACGTAGGCTTTCCTGATCAGCCACCAACTCCGTGAATGTCGTAGGGGGTTATCCGGACTCCGGCTGAGCATGCCAGGCGACCGGCACTGATCGTCTTGTATACTATTCCTGTACTTGTCGTTCAAGATCGGTTATCGTAACGAAGAACCAGGATGCTCAGCCTCCTACGACTCCCGTCGTGGTGTGCTGATACAAATGTCAAGGTTTCGATGCTGCTTCACCAAGTACGCGCAAGCCATAGAAGGGAAGTCTGAGTTAACTTAACCTCCCGCTTGCGTCGTTAGGCAAGTACGACTGTGTCATTCTGTGATAGGTAGACCAGCCTTACTAACCTTGATACCTCTTACCTTACTAGCATATCAATACCCAACCACATCAGTTCTAGCCCCATAGCGCAAGCAGGTAGATAGCCATTCTACTAGTCCGGCCCTCCACGCAGATCACTTCGGAGGTGTTACTGTATCGGATTGTGGTCGCTCCACAACCACCAGTGTTCCGTACCGCGCACCGTGCGAGGAAAGTGGCCGGGCGGTACTTGTACTACTTGGAAATCTCAGGAAGTCTTCGTCTGCATTAGTGTGCCAAACCCCACTATAAGCTGCCTATCTGCCCTAGAACTCTTCCTATTGGCGAACTGAGACCGACGGTCTCATGCAGACAAAGACTTCTTGAGAATTCCAAGTACAGCACAGTGGAAATTATAACCGGAAAGTGCTTGCGTCTTGCGTCTTGCGTCCCGCATTGGACACGTTGTTGCTCGCGCACCGAGTTCGGTACCGCGTGCTCGAGCGCTCTTCATACCTCATTCCAGCAAAAGAATTGCTGCGAAACTCGCACAGTTAACAGTCCACAGAGCAAATCTCACCAACTCGTCCATTTTTCCCCCCCGCACTGCGGTATCGACGATGAGGATGCGCTAACAATGCACTTCGGACGAGCATGGCTCGTCCTGGCATAGGCAGAATGTATATATCCATGTCTTTTGTGTTCTAGTCGGGATCTTGTTTTGTCTGGTCGAACTGGACTGGATCGAACACTTACCATACCGATAGGATGGATAGGCGCAAACGTCCGCAAATGATCCTTCGAGAAGCTAAAGTACTACGGTACTGTGCATGCGGCTCAACCGAATCAAGGGACATGTTTTGTCGATCTTTTCCTGGATTCTGACTGGAGAGTTTGCGCGTTGGTTTGCGACGTTCATGCTTTCCGGACAGATCGTTGATCGTTGTTGCAAATGTTGTGGCCCCGTTACATCACGTTACGGCTGGAGCTGGGCTGTACCGTACGTAGGACGTGACTTACTGGTCTCGATGGTGGGTACGTGAACGATAAACAGGCTGTGGAACATGGGTCGCGCAGATGACTGTTCTACTTGGTAGCGAGAGTATTGGCTTTGTATTACCTGCATGTAGCCCTTCGTGCAAAGGTCAACTCCAGACAGTCTGCCTGGGGTAATTGTTCTACACTACTACCGTACTGGACTGACAGGTGGTTATCCCTGTTTGCAGCTTTCGAACAACATGCACGATATCAGGCCACACTGTTTCTACGGCTGAGTATTGTTGTTCATCTGCGATCGAGGGCCTGTACTGCAGGTGGTAGTGCTGAGCGTGCAGCTAGCCACATTAGTCCACCGTTTGGTCACTGTCACTAGCGGTCTTCTGGTTCTTGTAGTGTAAGGCATCACGTGGTCTGTCCTCTAAAACACTCTTATTGCGGCACGTCGGGGGTGGTGCTACAGCGTTCCATTCAAGTCTAGCCAGCTTCTTGAAAGAAAGGAGACGCGCTCGATGTCGATTGTGTTTCGACGAACTCGACGGTCATATCGAGCATTTGACACCGCTGCTAATAGTTTTTAGTTTCATCTACTACAGCCGGGCCGGCAGCGACTCCACATCTACATGACTGCTGTCGCAGCATGTACTTTCTGCTCTCTGGCTACAGCCAGTACAGTACGCCTGGCCAACACCGGCAATAGATTGTCGCTTATGACGAGAAGAGTGCTGGAATCCCGCGTCAACACGCTGTCGATTTCCCCGTCGATCTCATGCGCCGCGGATGCTGAAGGGCCGAGCTTGCCGTAGTCTCGACCCTTGGCCCCAGCGATATCTGGGCACCTCCCTTGGCGATGTGTGAGTTACCTGAGTCATGGTCAGCCCACCGTGGTTACATGATCTCTGCGCTTACGTGCGAAAATCTCCGCAAAGTTTACTGGTGTGGGAGACTGTTTCGACGCTTTCTTTCGTCCTCGAGAAGCTTAAGTTTTGCCGAGCAGGCGAAGCCCGGTGCTTCCGGCGGGACTACACTGCCGCGGTTCGATCGGATCTCTCGAAACCGTTGAAGACGAGGTATGGAGGAGCCGTGGGCTTGAAGCGTTGCGTCTTCGGGTCGTTCGGACTGTGCCAAGGGGCTCGTTCGTCCTTGTTGTGGGTCAGCGTACATGCTTACTTCAGCTACATCGCTTGGAGCAGCAGCAGCGAGAACGTTCGTCTCCGTCGATATGTGGCATTGCCGGAGCTTTCATGCCTGATCGGATTCTCACTAATGGTTGCAGGTGGGGGATCGTTGCTGGGGTCTGCGGAGTGACGCACTAGCACTGACATATACGAGCGCAGCATATTGCCCTTCTGCTTGATCAGTGTTTTGCGCTCTTGCATGCCGTCTGACAATTCAAGACGGGGCGGATGAGTGCTCGAACCCAATACTCGGCCACCGGTGATGCGCATCACTGGTTCTGTGAGTTAGATGGGCACTGGCAAAAAACATCCGGGACTGCCTTGTTCTCCATCATAGGGATGGAAAGGGGCGACAGTGTCCCCCGATTATCCGCAGAGAGCAGGCCGTGCTGACGGCCATACATGGCCTCTCGATAGTACACTACATGGAAACGTTCAACGTCAACACTATCGACACCACATAGTTGCTAGATGTGCGGACCATATAGTGCAGATTGAGTCATAAAGTCGCGCCCTAGGCCTAAGGGAGAAGTTTCATACGTTTCAGCTTCGAAGTACAAGCTTGCACCCCTTGTGCCATTCTGTTGAAGCTTGTGGTGCGTAGAATGGACTTGGTCCGTTAGGAAGCTGATCAGTGAAACGAATGCTTGTAAACACTCCAGGACACTGACAGTCGATTCGGCGGCGGAGGCAATGTATCACATGGGTAGAGTCTTCTGTTCTGATGGCCGAGCACGCGCACATGGGACCTGTGTGGCTTCGGCAGGCAAACTTGGAGTTGCCTCGGCTGCTGTAGAGAGTTGCACGCTCTTGGTGAAGTACTTGCCTCTCCATCGAGCACATCCTGTCACAGTCAGTGCAGTGTGCAGACATCGCGAAATGCAGGTCACTCCGTGCTGCCGAGCCCTCGTGCTGAACCACGTACCCAACCGCTGTCGAGAAACAGATGACCCCTTTGTCGTGCCTGGACAATCGTGCAATGAATACAGTACACCACAAACTCGGTGATTGCAGCTAAGCTGTGAGGCGTAACGCGTGGGATTGTCTCTGTGATTGTTACAAAGCTCTAGTCTAGCAGACCTACAGCATCAGAGGTTGAACACTCGTGAAAGTTCGGTGCAATATTGTTACGAAGTCCACAAGTCTACACACAGGCCTCAGCACGGCTCGGGCCGCCCCCCCATGACGGGCGCTTACTCAGGAGACGCTACATTCGTTCAGCAGTTATCTGTCGGTGAGCTAAGAATCTATCTAAAGCTTTTGCACTTCGTCTACGCAGGCAATGAGCTCGAACGGTAAATGGTACGCGGCTGACCCTGTTTCTTCGGATATCAGCCAAGCCTGTCAATTGATCCGGGTGTGCTGTCGAGAGAAGCAAGCACCCATGTGACCCCGAAACAGAGAGCATAAAAAGCACAAATGACCAGCGTGACATGTTTGTCCGAGATACTGGTACCTCATTGGCGCTCGGTAGTTCCTGCCAGGTCTTGCATGAAGCCGTCACTGCTTGACGTCTACAAGCAGGAGCGGCGCGTTTCCTTCCCGTTGCAGCTACTTTAGCGGCAAGCATGACTCCAAGTACGGTTTGCAAAGTTGCGACCGTTTCTCCTGGCTTGGAGTGAGTCATAACGTCAGCCCTGCTGGTCGTCGGAGTGTCGTGAATTGAAATCGCACCCATAGCCTCGACCGTGTGCAGGTAAGGTGTGTCATGTCCGCAGATATCAAGGCTCAAGGTGGATGGAAACCCCCGTCTTACATGGGTCAAGTCATGCACGGGGCCAGAAAGTTTCATGTCTGCTCGTCGACTCCGCTGCACGTCGAGATGATATAAACGTGCATGAAATTGCAGATCGATCTCTTTTGCCGTAACTTTGCCTACTTACGTATCGACTATACGTGTCACGATACACACAAATGTTCTCGGTAATCGATTCATTCAGGACAGGCGAGGCCCACGACGACGGGGTCGGCTGCGATCACAAAACATGAATCGCTAAGCAGCAATGATTGCGTTTCGTGCAAGCGGGGCAGATCGCTGACCTGGACCGCTTAGTGTGGTTCGAGCCCTCTGACAAAGCAGTAAAAGTGCATGGATAGGCGAGCACATCCGATAGGGATCAAGCTAACCTCGGACATTCAAGACGCAGCTCGCTTCCTTCGGAGCACTAACGATATCGAAACAGTCAGCACCGACGGCGGCCGAGTGTAAATGCGTAATTTCTGCCGACGGGTGCGGACTGTCTGTAAGATCTCACGATCCATGACTCGTATGAAAGCACAGAGCACTATGATAGGATAGAGTTTTCCAGCTATTGCTTCCTAGCTGGGAGTGAGAGCTAGGCCGAGATCAAGACACCAAAAGCGTCAGTAGCACTGACAATTGAAGAGAAGCTATGGCATAGGGGCTAGGCAGCAGGCAGCATCCGCCTCGAGCGTGAGATTTGTTGGGACTGATGACTGTGCCAGACGGAGATCGCAAGATCGAGTTTGATGTTTGCGGAGACTGAGACCGGCGATCGCCTCGCAGATATTGGCTGGGTTACAGATTTGGAAAAGCATTAATTCCGGTGAGGATATCCGGTGCGGCCATGTCCTGCAGCGATGGTGTGTAGTCATGCTGCAGGTAAGCTTAGATCTGATCTCGATCTGGTTCGATGCTTCCGCCACTCCATAATCCTAGCCGTCTTTGATGAGCTGGCGCAAGAGACAGGGGTATCATTACCTGGCGGGTCTGTGTCCACCACCACGGATAGCTAATGCCAACCAAAAGCAGCATGGGTAGCAGTGTTGACAACGCATGTGAGCCGGCATGTTGAGGCCGCCCAGCAATGCTGGTATCGCTCCAAACCGTGGGCAGCGAGCCGCTGCTGACCAGACTTGAAGTGGATAGAGCATTGGCCACAGATCGTCAAATGCCACGACGCTCTGGCCGGCAAGTGCGCACCATGGTGGCATGGAAACATCACGGTCGTATGGCCGCATTCGCAAGGTTGATGTCGATCTACGAGGATTTTATGGTAGCGCACCAGGTGGTCTAGGCAACAGCATGCGATAGTCGTTGTATTTGTCTGGTGTCCCAAATAGCTCAAGTGAAGGCGGGCGAGATACTGTTCCCGAGGTCGTGTTCCTGGAATGTGTCAGTACTTGTCTGTACAGGAGCAAAGATGCGCAACTCACCTTAATGTAATCACTTCCTTTCTCGGAATATTCCGCCTTGCTTACAGTGGCAGCAGTTCTCTCAGACGTGCTAGAGCCCGCCCACCATGTTGCGGCACCACGCCATGCATCCATTACTGGATCCGAAGCAGCCCGAACATTGGTATTGAAGTCGGTCGGCAAGGCAGACGTCAACTCTGATTTCAATCTTTCCTCGAAGTTTTTGAATAGTGTGTTGCCGCCTGTCAGGAATACATCTTTGAGCAGAGCTCTCTGCTGAGCAGGGTCATTAAACCTGTTCATCACTATGCCTTCGACTATCTCGACGATGCCCGCCTGGTCAACGCCAGCAATACTTGGTTGAAAGATTACCTCGGGCACACGTATGCGCTCGACGTTGAGATGTAGCTGGTGCATTTCTCTTTGCGATTCTTCTCCGCCTGGCAAAGGGCCTCTGAGAAAAGCATGCATCAAACTCTTCGTCCAATCATTTTGAGCGTCAAGCGTGTCGTTTTCCGTGAAGTTAGTATCGTACTCGAGCAACTCTTTTTCGATCGCTCTGAGTTCGGCTTCCGGGTCTGGTTCTGGCTCTTCGTCGTCGCTTGCTTCTTCCTTTGCGACACTCCTATACACGCCCCAGTCTTCATCGTTGGCACCAAAGTCGTCATCATAGTCTCCTCCTCCACGCCTCTTGCGCTTAGGGCCATCAGATGCAAGATTGGCAAGGGTCTTCATCCTCGCCTGTGAGGCGAGGCCTTTGCGGTTGCTGGAATCAGCTTTGGCCCGAGCTTGTTCTTTGATTTTGACCAGGAGGGCGCTCCGTTGAGCCCGTCGACCAGCGATCCAGTCTGACGGATGATTGATTCTATGTTCTTCGTCACGACGCTTCTCATCGGCTATACGAGCTCGTTCTTTTTCTTTTTCTTGTTTGGCTCTGATTCTTGCTTCGACACCAGATTTCATCAATCTTTGATGGCGCTTCTCTTTTATGCCATCCTCGTCGAGTTGATCATCGGGCACATCAAGCAAGGGGAATTTGTTGAGCTGCTCCTCGAGGGTTTCTTCATCTGCCGGGTTGCCAAGGTCTTTGTTGCGCGATTTCTGTATCTTCTGCTTCAGGTCTTTGATCATCCTTTCAATGGCGGCCTCATCCTTGAATTCTTCATCGTCGAGGATGCGTTTCTGCTCTTTCTTGGTCGGAGCATCCTGATATTGGTGGAGGACGTTTTCGTAGTATAGCAGGTCTTGTTCCTTCTTGACCAGCTTGTCGAGTCTCATCTTGGCAGCTTGTTCTTGTAGCCGGCGGCCCGATTCCTTCTTCCTCTCCTCTTGTCGCGCAATCTCTTCTGCCGACTTCTCGACCACCACCTGCTCCGTGAAGGGGTACTGTATGATAATGTCGTTGCCGGCCTCGAGGCCTTTCCAATCAAGATAATGTGTGATCTCTTCTTGGTAGTCGGTCGACATGTAGGCGAACTGCTTCAGGAAGGACTCCATGTGCTCCATGTACAGTCTAGCTGGAAAGTGGGGAAACTTGAGTCTGATCAGCTTCATGAGATACTCTTGAGCTTGCGAGCCCCCCCAGTTTAGGCGAGCGCAGGAGTGCAGCTGAGGTTTTTGGTCGAGCACTGGGATAACATGAGTTGCGGCGTGACCGGAGGAAATAACCAGACCGGAGGAGCCCTTGTTGTAGCGGTAGGAGAAGAGGCTGTCCAAACCGTATGAGACGCTGAGAGCGCCGTAGCCTTCGAACAGCAGCTCGTTCATGGTCCTTCTTGTGTAGCCCAGATTTGCGACGGGCTCTGTCATGACAATCGGTCTGTTTATGCTGCCTTCTCCTGTGACACCGAGCTTGATGAATGTGTAGTCCAGGACGCCTTCCATGACATCCCAAGCGACGGGCACGCTTGTGTAGGCTTCGAAGGCATTCCGAATCTGGCCTCTGGTGGTGGCATCGGCGTAGGTGTCGTAGCCTACGAAGGCGCAGTATTTGTTGTACTTTCTGTCCTTGTATTTGGCAAGGAGGGGAGGAATGAGATATCGGGGGTTCTTGTCGAAAGACCATCCGACCTTGAGCGTGCTGGCACCAACATCTATGACGATGGCACTCTCGGTAGGCGTGCCTGCGCTCTGGGCATATCCTTCTGGTTGCGCCTTTTGCAAACCCTTGAAAGGGAACTCTGGAGCGGGATGTATCTTGGGAGTCGGCCAGTTGCCGTCTGCTGGGACAGGAGGCCTGCTCCTCTCCTCAATGAACCTATTGATTCTGGTGATCGTCATCCTGGCTGATATGTGCTCTCCAGTTCTGTGGCTCTGTCTGCTATGGCTTTCCAAGCGTGGTCATCATGTATTTGTGCTAAATGCAGATATTCACCAAACGCCAGGACGCATGATGTGGTAACTCGAGCCAGAATCAAACCAAGAATTGCAGAAGTCGCGAAGCGCAACGTTACAGACACGGGAGGATATGAGGCTCTGGCTTTGCGACGACGCAGATCGACGTACGCCGAATTGGAGACGTGGAGTTTCCCGATACGCGACTTTTTTATTCGACGCGTGCCTTATTTAGTGTAATACGAGAAGCCTTGATTCTACTTGCTCCAGCTATACAGAACAGAGTACGACAAGCTCCACTCATCTTCGTGCCTAGGAATGCACCGATTCAGATGCCTCGTCCTGTCATGAAAAGCTCAGTGACATTTAGAATTACGCTCAGGTTCAATAGACTTGCTGGCTGTTTCTATCGACTAGTGGAGAGCTGATCCTCGCGCCTTCTTCTCAAACGTGCTCTGGCACAAGATCACGTTGCTCATATAGGGTCTTTCAGGGTTTCAGTTGCTTACTTGGTCAGCTTGTTTGTGGTCACCATCTGACTAGATCATCGGATTACCTTCGAGATGGAACAGGACGTTAGACTGATAGTTCTTGAACATTTGAGCTACTAGCTCGACATTCATGTTCTGGATGTTGACTTCCTGCCGGCCGTTAATGCCGGACGTGCATTGGTCGATCTGCTGTACCTGGAGGTTTTTGTTCATAATCATGACTGCCTCGTTCAATTTCTCGATGTTTGTGATGATTCGAGAAAGCAGCAAGCTCTGCTGCTGCTCGTGTGGGCTCTCCTGTTGGACCCATAAGCATACTCTGCTCCACGGTGCACTGCTGCAGGGACGACTTACCATGCAGTGCTATATTCCTCAGTAGACGGATGGTAGAATGGAAGAGTCAACAAAAGGACCACCAAGGACGACCCCTCACCCGCGAACTGCTGCAAGGCACACGCGGGATTAGCGTTGATCTTTCTCCACGTTTTCAGTAGCCTGCCTCAGGCATTACATAGTCACTTAGCAGGTGCGGTCGAGGCATTCTTCTGAGCGAGGAAAGGCGAGCTTCGCGCGTGAAAGGTGTCTCACAACACCTCACCGCACCTGACAGTGCATGATAGTGCCTGACGATACCTGGCAAGATGCCGCCCATACCTCAGCCGAAAGATGACGCCGAGCATCTGGCTCTGCTCGACTCGATGGACACTTACTACACCAAGAAGCCATTCAAGAGCCCGGAGTGGAAGCCGCGAAGGAACAAGAACATCAAGCAGATGGTGTCAGAAGCTCAGCGCCGGGAAGCATCGGTGCTGGCTACGCAGAACAATTCGGGGGCGTCTACACCTCTCCCAACAGACGGTACAACAACACCACAACCGAGCATGGCGCAAGCGGCACAGAGTCTTTCAACCCTCGTGCTAGAACGAAACCTACAAAAAGGCGTGGGCGGACCAGGACCAGGCCCAGGCCCAGGCTCAGGTCTAGGACCAGCGGTCAGCTACACCAATATCGAAAGCGCACCGAGTCTGCAGACTAAGAAGCACTACTGTGACATTACAGGCCTGCCAGCTCGCTATACCGACCCCAAGACCAAGCTGCGGTACCACAATCAAGAGATATTCGGAGTCATCAGGACATTTCCGCAAGGCACGCCAGATCAGTACTTGGCCGCGAGAGGAGCCAATGTAGTGCTGAAGTGAGCCAATAGTGATATGTTGGATCATCAAAGTCAAGCCCATTCTACCCACCAAACGCGTTTCCGCAGATGGCTCAGGAAAGCGCTCCGGCTTAATCGTGGTCCCAAACAGAAGACTTGTTCTGCGCCATTTCAACCTATTACCGAAGCTCCATAGAAAGGCAGAATCAGTTGCAGTGCTCGTATTGAGTACTGCTGTGATGGCGGTCATTGTGACACGAAGCAAATTACGACATGTGTTGCTAGTATCATTGCATTGTGGATGTCAGGACAACAGACCATCAGGGTTGAGACATCAAGTGAAGATGCGAAGAAAAAAGATGGGGAGCAAAAGGTGCCGACGTTACCAGTGACTTGGTTAGGGCGCTGCTAGGGCACTGCAAGGCGGAGCATGGCGCAATTAGTCCCGACTACCCCGTACCAGGTTCAGCGATACTAGTAGACGAACACTTTCAGCGACACTCATACTAATACCAATAATGACTTTATGATCTTCTGACTCTGTATAACCACCCTCGTCGTACTGTACCATAATAGGCGTAATAGGCGGGCTCTGACGTGAGCCTGCTGGACGAACCGCCAAACTGGATTACTTCAATGCAAGTAGCTCATCCTGTCGCCAACTGACCGTGACACTGACTCGCCGCAGCGCATCAAAGGCGCCATAGACGATCGCATCAAAGAAGAGCAAGCACGCCAAGCCAAGGCACAGCAGAACTTGCGCCCCCCAGCACGCCGCCGACCGCAAGATGGCTCCTCAGCCGGCTCCTCCACGAGGACACAGTCACGCCAAAGAGACTCCTCAGCTGCCCCGGCAGGAAAGAGTCCTGATCCCTCCGAGTTCACCATCGGTGAGGACGACAGTGCGGTGGCAAGCAGAGTGACGTCTCCAGCACCACAACCTGAGGGCACCAATGGCACGCAGGAGAAGACACCCACCCCAGCTGTTGAAGGAGACGGGCAGGAACATGCGAAGGAGGCTCAGCAGCCCGAAGGTGCTGACGCCGCCGAGAAAGCACCGGTGGTCATGCAGGACCTCCCGCCCGAGGTGAAGATGAAACTGCGGAAGCTGGACAAACTGGAGGCCAAATATGCCGAACTCTTGAAGGCTTACCGCTCCGCCCATGCCCGCGTCCAGACCATCGAGCCCTTCGAAGCCACCCTGCGCGAGACGACCCCTTTGACCAGTATTTCCGACCCTACGGCCTTCTCGGAATACCTGAGCCAAAACAACATAAGAAGTGGCATGGTTCTCGAGGAATTGAAGCGCGTGTCTGGCGAAAGGGACGAGAATAAACGAAAGGCCGACTCCTCCGAGCTGAGGGTCAAAGAGCTAGAAAACACCGTGCAAGACTTGAAGAAGCAGCCCGAGGAGAAGCCATCAGTAGAGGAAACACAAGACACTGCTACCATAGCCGATACCACTTTGCCCGCGTCACCAAGATCCGCTGCTCCGCGCATACCCACCTTGTCAATCTTCTCTCCTAAGGCCAAGCCCAAGCAGGCAGAATCCAAGGACACAGACACCTCCGAAGACCTCTTCTCTTTTGACTCTGAAGTCCCCAAGCTCGAAGCACAGCTCCAAGACCGCCAAAACCAAGTTGACCAGCTCACTACCCAAGTCAACAACCTGCAGAACGACCTGAAGATTGCTAGAGAGTCGACCGAAGGCATGATGCAAACCTTGGAATCCACTTCTGCTGAGCTGAACAACTTGCGCGATGCCAAGGACAAGTTCGAAAATGTCGAGAAGGACTTGCAGGGCCGCCTGGAAGCACTCCAAGCCGAGCAGCAGAAGCCCGTCGACGACAAGCACAGCGAGGAGCAAATTGCCTCGCTTCGAAAGGAGCTGGATGAAACCAAAGTCCAGCTAGCAGAGGCCCAGAATCGTATACGCGACCTTGAGACTCAACAAAGCGAGACCAAATCCCAGCTTGACAAGGCTCAAGACCAAGTGGGGGAATTGAACACCAAATTAGAGGCCGAGAAGAGCACGACAGACTCTCTACATCAGACCGTCCAGCAGAAAGACAATATCAACAAGGACCTAGAAGATTCCTTAGCTTTCGCTAGGAAGGCTGAAAGAGACCACGAATCTACTACCAAAAATCTGCAAGCAAGCGAAAAGCGCATTCAGACCATGGAAGGCATCATGGACAACCTACGAACACAATTGGACAAAGCTGAAAGTACCGCTTCTGAACTAAGGCAGCAGATCAGCAAGACTGACCAGGTCAACACCGAGTCCAAGGAAGAGCCACTAGCTTCGAGTACACCGGCACCTGCAGCTCAAGAGGAGGCAGCCACTGGCGCAAAGAAGAAGAACAAGAAAAAGAAGAAGGGCAAAGGCACTGCTTCAGTCTCAAACACTGAACCGGGCACTCAGGAACACACCGAGTCTGCTGAACAGCCGAAAGAGGGTTCTACCGCAGATCCGGCCTCGCAAGAGACCGGCAACAGAATCAGCGAATTGAGCGAGCGTATCGGCGCACTAGAAAAAGAGCTTGAAGACAAGAATGCCACAATTGATCGTCTTTCAAGCAAGATCAAGGACCAAGAGTCTCTGCAGGAAGAAATCGAGACTCTCAAAGACGATCTCCTACACCAAGGCGAAGAGCATGTCGAAGCTCGAGATCAATTAAAGCAGGTGCGTGAAAAGCGCCAGGAGCTACAGACCGCCGTCGACAACCTGGAGAAGGAACTAGATGAAGCCCGCAAGCAAATCAAAAGCAACGCCGAGGGGTCCGAGACATATGAAAAGACAACACAAGAACTGGAAGAGAAGAAAGCCGCCCACGAGAAGACTATGAAGGAGCTACAAGCAATGGAGGAGAAGACTACAAACCTGCAAACAGATCTGACGACCGCTGAGCAACTGGCAGCGAGCAGGTTCAAGGACATCACAGACCTCAAAGACCTTCTGGGTAAAGCACAGCCAGAACTGCGATCTCTACGAAAAGAGGTCGAGGAGCTCAAGGCGGTCAAGGATGAGCTCAAGAACAAATCGGGAGAGATGACTCGACTTGAGAGCAAGCACGAAGAGGTAAAGGCCGAGCTTAAGAATCTCGGCAAGAGGCTCAGCACTCAAGACACCGAGATGAAGAATCTGCAGTCGAAAGTTGAGACCGAGAGGAAACTGCGTGAACGTGCTGAAGGCGAGATCCAAGCCAAAGAGTCCGAAGTCCGATCCTCAGAAGCCCGCAAGAACGGCGCAATCGAGATGCACGAATCTGTCAGCAAGGACCTCGGCAAAGCACGAGAAGAGACGCAGTCATTACAAGCTAAGCTCCGAGATCTAAACGAGCAGTTCACCAGCCACGAGCGACAGGTAGCTACCCTGAAAGAAGAAGTGTCGCTCAAGACCGCCCTGCACGGCTCATCGCAGACGCTCGTCCAGTCTCTCCGTGACCAGATGCACGAGCTGAATGTGCAAACGCGTGAGGTCGCCTCCCGGTCCGAGAACATGGAAGAAGAGCTAGCAGAAGCACAACGCATGCTCTCAGAACGTACTCGAGAGAGCCAAACTATGCGCATGTTACTCAACCAAGCCGAGTCCGGCACCGAAGCACGCATCCGCGAGATGAAGGAGCGCATGGACATCGCCATCGAAGAGCGCGACCGCCTCGAAGACGAAAACAGCGTTAGCTCACGGCGGATGGCGCGCGAAGTCGAAGATGCGAAGAGCAAAGCGCGCGATGCACAGCGACAATTGAAGACGCTCGAAGCAGACAAGGAGGAGCTCGAGGCCAGAAACCGCGAGTGGCGGAAGATGAGGGAGGACCTCGAATACGCGTCCAAAGCAGCGGAGCGCGAAGCAGAGGAGACACGCAACGCGATGAAAGGCCTCCGTGAGGCCCTGGATGAATCCGAGCGCCAAGTCAGCGAGATCGAAACGCAGAAGGCGGAGATCAGACGGCAAGCCGACGAGGCTGTGGAACGTGTCGAGAAGCTAAGCAAAGCCAACAGGAACCTGTCGGAGGACCTTAAGAATCTGCAGACAAGAACGGGGACGCGGTCTACTGGGAGACACGGCCTGGATTCCGGCCTGCAAAGCTCACGGACGAGTATCGACTCCTCTACCGCGCGCTCGCCTGCGCCGCCTGGCAGTAGAGCTGCTCTATCGTCGACCACCTCGTTACCGCGCACCGAGACGCCGGCCGGCTCTGCGGCTGGAGGAGGCTTGAGCTCGGGCACAGTTGACTACGTCTATTTGAAGAACGTGCTGCTGCAGTTCCTGAGTCAGAGGGACAAGGGCCATCAGAGGCAGTTGATCCCTGTGCTGGGCATGTTGTTGCATTTTGACGAGAGGGATCAGCAGCGGTGGAATGCGGCTATTAGTGCTAGATAGGGAGATGGTAGTAATTGACTGAACGAAGCATAACCTATCTGCCTTATGTTTTGTGGCGTATAGCAGGCAGACGCCTGGTTTCCCTTTGAGGCTGACCCGCTGAGTCAGGGTCATATCCTTCGACTTCGATGTCTGCTGATAATGCACGGTACATGTCGACTTGGTAAGCTGTGTGATGAGTAGATGGATGGACCTCTAAGCCGATAGTTCTCTCTGATGACATGACATCGATGTAAGTGCCCGTCCGTGGCCAACAATGATCATGCCATGCTGCGACAATATGATGGTTGACGAGAGGTGGCGCTGGAGAGGCCTCGCGGTCGCGTTGTGTTCACTGTGTAGTTGGGCAGGCGGGAGTTTTCTGGTGTGCGAACCCGCTTTGTGGGTGGCGGTGGTCTGTTATGGACCGTGATGGCTCTACTCTGAGATGTGGGTTGCTTTGTGTTCGTGCTCGTCTGTGTTGTGGGTATGGGTGGGTGGACTACAGTGTTGTAGCGTGGAGCATCTTAGCGTGCTTGCACGCTGGGTGCGATGCGATGCGATGCGAGACCGTGGCGGTTGGAATCCAGTTGTTATTGATAGTGGTGTCCAATGTTGGCTGCCGGGGTCGATGTGCGTTGGGTTCTAGTCGTAGTCTGGTGTTATGGTGGAGGCGTTGGCGAGCATACGCACTATATTTTCGTTCTCTTTGTTGTCAAGTCTTCACTGCTTGTTGATACTCTTCTTTTAGACGACTGGTACGAGTCTACGCCATCCGTTGCGCGCTCGACTGTCGTTGTCCACGCTTCTTGCTCTGACGCAGCTGTGCCGTGGTCGGTAGTGGAAGCCGGGTCCGCGTCGAGGCTGTGCTGTTCTGAGAGCTTTAAGGATTGCGATATGTCAGAAGCGGCCCCATGGCTTCGTGTGTCCATTCCATCTGCTTCACTGTCCTCGCCTACAGAACATCGCCTGGCAACACCATATTGATCCGTGCGCCATGTCACCTGTACATCTGTTTCGATCTCGTTGTCCTGTTGCGCAATGGTGTCGGAACCCAAGAACCATGATTTCCATTCCCCTATTACGCCTTCGCCCATTCCTACTTGTCGGAATAGCGTTTCTTCTGCTGTCGCGAACCTATTTATGGACTCTTCAGACTTGCCCATGTACCTCAGTGCCTCACGCAAGGACCTAAGAGGACGGACGTTTCCGGAGTATGCTGAATTTGGCGGGAGACTGAGGAGGACCTCTCCGTAATCAAACAATAAACCGTTACGAATGTTAGGGTGGCCTAGAATCTTACAAGATTCTTCAGAGCTGATAGCAAATAGTCTTGTCGCTGCTTTCCCGCCCAGCTCACAGCAGATGTAGACCCGACCCCCGCAAAGTCGAAGACCACTCCACCCTGCATTTGCGTCCTCGAAGTACTCCCTCGCTATCGAGAATTTAAGATCTCCCAAGAAATACAGGTATCGTCTGGATAGGTGACCCCACCAGTGATCGTTGCAAGACCTGATCAGCAGCAAGTTGCCCGATGTGTTGGAGAGGTCGAAACGCAACATGGCCTGGACGATCACATCGATGGGATAGTGTATGCCTATCAGGTCACATGCAGCGTGCGCAATAAAAGGCAAGAGGCAAACCGACTCGCCGGTATAGAAGGTTATCTGGCGGCAAGGGTCCGCTCCCAGCTCGATCAGTCGTAAAAAGAGAGCGGCTCCAGCGTCTGTGCACAGCTCGTCCTTACCTTGGTTCATGCCTTCAACGGTGTAGAATAGTAAAATGGATAGGTGATCAACGTCGTTACGCCGCCTCTCTGGGCCTTGTTGCATATGCTCCCACAAGCCGGCCCTACAATACAGACTGCAGTAGTCGATAGTGCTGCCGTCAGAGGAAGGCCAATAATTGCAAAGGAAGTCAGATGGTGAAGATGTTGGCGGGAGGAATTCATTGAGCAGAAGGTAGCCCTTGGCTAAAAACCCATCGCAAGCACGCTCGAATACTTTCACCGACTGCGGTGGCATCACACACGGGTATCGATGTTCCCATTCATCAACGCAAGCCAGTAGTAAGCTGTGCACGTCGTCGTACCGTCCGCAGTACCGGTATCCTGTAAGTGCGCTGAATATGACCCGCTCAATGAACCTGGATTCGAAGCATACGCGTACCAGCTCTGCAGGCGATATCGTGGAAGCCAACAATAGGCCTTTGCCTGTGATAGTCTCCGAAACGAAAGTCCGCGCCGTTCGATGGATGAACCCTACACCCCAGGCCCAGTATTTGCCGTACCAGGACGCGAATTCGTCGCTTGGGTTACTGTCGTGTTGGACATCTACAGACTCCACTGGCCCTTATAGACTTCATGAACTTCGAGGAGGCCACCAGTGCGAGCAGAGATCCACGTTCGGATTTTCTCAAAATCGAACTTTGCACGTATCTCGGCGGCGTCCGATAATGTAGCAGGATCCATACACCATGCTCTTAGATCGTCGTTGATTGCAAGACAAAACTCAATGAGATTCACATTCCTACCACGGTGCAGGAGGAATTGGAAATAGAAGGCGGCATCCGCTGCATAGTGTTTGTGGTCATGGTTGTTACGATGTAATATCTGCGCATAGAGCTCTTCCAAGTCACCTGGCATCTCGTCAAGGCGGCGCTGTAGAGTTCCAACATCGTCCAGATTCTGGATACCGCGCAACAAACTGCTGACGACCAGGCGCACCCAGAGCAGAACACCATCGGCTCTCGTCTGAATCGATTCTGCCAGTTCTTCCAGCGAAGATTTGCCAGTAGGTTGCGCTAGCTTCGTGATAGAAGGATTGCCGAGCAGATCTTGTGTTATGATTGCACGGATATCTTCTTTGTTCAGGTCCTGTACGCGGAGAAATGGATGACGGAAAAATGCGTTCATGTAGGCTTGCTCTGGTCGGCTTGAGACACATATCTTCAGTCTATATCGTGATTGCACCAGTTCTCGAATTAACGCCAGTAAACCTTCACCTTCGACCCCTGCCTCGTCGAGTCCATCGAGTAATAAGAGAACGGGAAGTGACAGCTTCTGCAGCGCTTTGAAAAGTCCGTCTTTCAGCCGTTTTACCGTCCATGGCGTCTGAATGCCTCGTTGAATAGATTGGACGACGGAAAGTGCAAGCTCGATGCGATACGTTCTATCTCATCCTGTGGTGCAGACTGATAGTGCTGATCGCCAAGATGCACCTGAGCGTGTCCAGAGATGTTGATCGTTGGGTAGTTGTGACCAGCGAAGACGTGGCCTGGAGGCGCTGCAACAGATGCTTCTGGTGCGTCGCAGTCATTGCGCAAGGCAAGACGACGATGACTGCTTTCTGCTTCGTCCATTCTGACTTTGGAAGATCGTCACGTCAGCCTGTGGCGTCTCTCAACCGTCTCGAGGCACGAGATGCGAGAGTATGGTACATTCACTCCGATATACCATAAAAGCCAGATCCAACAACAGCTGGACCTTCATGTTTGCGAAAGAAAGGCTGAAAGCTATGAGAAGCGGGGCATTGACCAATAGCACAAGGTCACTCGCGACGTGCATAAGCAGTCGCCTGACATTGCGCTTGAGAAAGATCTAGCATCCGACGCCCACGCCATGGATCCTGGCATCACAATGGCAGCGGTGAGCGACTCGCAGACCGAGCAGCTAAATTTAAGCGATGGGCATGCGGGCAACAAAGGCTGGGTGTAGGTGACCTTGGACCATGAAGTCAAGAACGCTCCCGCTGCCGTCATTTTCCTACGGCGGAGATGCCAAGACCTGGCTTGAAAAGGGCGAAAGATTCCTGAGACACCAGACTGCTGAGAATCTTTCGAAGCCGCTTCTAAGCCTTGCATCCGGACAGTCTTTGATTCTGGTACTACCAGTCGCTATCACTCGTGTAGTCCTCCAACTCCTCAGCATGCTTCTTAACAGCACCGGGCAACCCCGCCTCTTTAGGCCCTGCTTTCTTCTCTTCCAGTCTCTTTGATGCCCTCACCGCCGCAATCGCTGCAGTTGACCCTTTATTTTCGGTCTTCTTGGTGATACCAGAGACCTCATTCAAACTCGCATTCTTCCCTTTGCTCCTCAGCAGCGAAGAGCTAGGCCTCCTAGCCATACTCATACCCTTCTCAATCAATTTCTTATCAATAGGCCGATGCGTTGGCAAACGCGGGGCATACTTCCTCAGCGCCATCCTCCGCCGCTTCTCCTCTTCCTGGGCCTTCTCTTTGGCCAAACCCGTGCGCCGCTTCCTCCGAGAAGGTCGCATTTGACTACTACCGAGCACTGCCCCATCGCCAGTCCGGACAACCCAGTTGGGACGGCCGCCTGGCCAGTACTTGCTCTCCTCGATGGCTCCGCCGATCAGTCGGTCGAGGCTGGTCTGCACTTGGCGTGCGGCGTTTCCCAACTGGTTAAATGCATCTTGAACTTCGTATGTGCATTGTTCTATCCTCAGGTCTCCGAGCTTGTGGGATTTGGACTGGATTTGGCGGATCTTGGATAGCGAGACTTTGTCCTCGGTGAGGTCGTATAGGCTGTGGTCGAGGGTATTGGAGATACGGTCGACCATGAAGTGGACCAGGTCTGAGAGCCGCGCTGGGTTGTGCAGCTTGTACAGATAGTGCTCTAGCTGGGAGGGGGAACACATGGTTTTTGGGATTATGCTCTGAATTGGCTAAGCTCGAGGCTGACTTGTAGCTAATCGTTAAGCTAATTGCGACTGGACGTCGGACACTTCGACAGCGACGACCGGGGCCAGACAGAAACTATGCATCGTATGCTCCAGTGAATTCCATTGTTGTGCTAACAGTTTCATTGATGATTCTGCATGCGGGGGTGCTATTGTTGGTAGGAATCTAACACAAAGACTTTGCAACAGCGCGTTGTGGCTAGCCTCACAGCTTGATGCTCTTCACGACGTTCGTCTTGATACCAGTCAATTCTCCACCGTAGCCTCCTCGTCCTTCACCACCCTTGTAGACCTGCCGCACTGAACCAAGCTTCTTCATTTTCTCGTCGTACTTCTTTCTCTTCTTCACTCGAGGATTCCTCACCTCTTTCTTTCGCTTCGGTGCAAGCCCTTTGTTCTTGGCGATTGCGTAGGTAATTGCACGCTTGCCGTCTGCACCGACTATTTCTTCCTCGTACACGGTAGCACCCTCGACAGCGGCACGTTGATAGGCTTCGAGGCGAGCCTCTTTGTCTGCCTTCTTCTTCGACTTGGCATTGAGCAGGGTGTTGTAGTATTCGTCATTCTGGTCTTGTTGACCAGGCATGTCTTCGTACCCATCCTCGCCAAAGTCGTCTGCTCCATCAGGCTTGCCTCGTCCACGGGCTTCCGCCTCTTTCAGTAGACGTTCGGACCTGTCTCTTTGTCGTTCCTTGTATGGCAGATCGTCGTCGCCACCCGCATCTCGAGATGCATGGCCACGTTTGTTTGCTTTAGAAGCAATTTGAGAAGTGTAGAACCTTAGTGACTTGCGCTTGCGTGCCTTTTCAGCATACTCTTCGGCAGTCAGGGGTTGTTCATCGCCAAGTTCTGACTCTTCGTCGTCAGATGCTGCACCGTTCATGAGGTCAGAGATGTCCAGTGGCTTGGGCTTGTCTTTGGATTTGGACTTGGACTTTCTCTTTTTCTTGCTAGCAGTGATATCGTTCTGGTCGATTGGCTTGTTGGACTTTTCCTTTACTTTCTTGCTTGTACTGTTCTTCGCAAGCTCTTTCGCAGGCTTCGGGACTGAAATCGGCTTTGACGACGACTTAAGCTTCACAGGGGCCGTGTCGAGCTCTTTCAGATTCCCAGGCGGTGCAGGCACTGGCTCTGCAACGTCTTCGTCGGCGACCTGATCCCACAAGTCCCGAGCTCTTGCTAGGCCCTGTATCACAGCATGCTCATGCAACTCGAGCGGAGGCAAGGCAGTGATCTTTCGGAGGGTTGAGTCCTTGCCCACGGCGGATGATACCACGGCGAAGTACATTGAAATCGTGGCTAGGTATGCAGAGAGGGCATCTCTTTTGATAGCGATGGGCAGGCCATGGCCCGGCAGGGCTCCACTGCTGAGGCTTTTTGCTATCCTGGCAGCATGCATGTCCAGGTCTTGCTTCACTTGCTGCAATTTGGCAAAGTCCTCGGCCAAAGGCAAGAACTCTGGATACCTGCTCTTAAGAATGTCCAGTCTCTGCTGGTCAGTTGCGCCATCAGGGATTTGAGCATCTGGTAGCTTCTCTGTGACCGAGCGGGCCTTGTTGGTATCCTTCTTCTGTTCAACCCATTCATTCTCATCGAAACCGAAGTCGGCCTCAGTCATGTTCTTCAGCTGTTTCTGGTAGAGTCTCTTGGCCTCGGCTTCTTCCTCTCTGGCCTGCTCCTCGGTCTCGATGACATCGTCGCCATAGTAGTCTTCTCGATTTGTGCCCCAGTTGTCTTCTTCAAACTCTTCTTCCTCCTCTACTTCATCTTGGCCTCGCTTGCCACGTTTTACTTTTGCGCCGCGACCTTGCTGCTCGTCCTCGCTGTAATCGTCTCCTCCAACATCCTCGGACAGGTCCTCGTCGTCGTCCTCATCGGCTCCGTCCTGATATGCTAGAACTTCTTCGTCTGAAGGCTGGAGATCTTTCTCTTGCTCTATGAGTTGCTGTCTGCGCTTGTTGTCGGCACTCTGATCAAGCAGGATCTTGTCTCGGCCAGCATAAAACTCGTCCTCCGAGTCGTCGAACCTTTCCTCGACATCGTACTTAGCGGACTTTGTAGACTGTGGCTGTTCGAAGCTTTTTGGCGCTCTACGTTTTTTCGCCATTGCGATGATATGCAAGAATTAATTCTTCGACCTCGAAAACTGGCGAAAATGGACTTTGAGGCCAAAGAAGGCTCAAAAAGTTTAGGTTTGCCTTTTGGCCCCCGCACGGCGGAGCCTCAGATCGACGCGACGCCATTCACCGGGTACGCGACGCATGAAGAAAGTGCGCAGGAGCACTGACTGCAGCTGCTCTGTTCCGGAGTGGGTGCCTAAGCTTCGCTTTTAACGGTGAGACGAGGACTGACGATCGACTTGAGATGCTGCTCACTGTCTTTCTTACCGTGGTTGTGGCTATCTCAGCATACGCCATCATGGCTTTCTTGACTCGAACCAACCAGTTCAATGTCACTGGCCGCACAGTGGTAGTGACTGGCGGATCGCAGGGACTCGGGCTTGCCATAGCTCGCCAACTGTCAGCGAAAGGCGCCAACGTCGTCATCGTCGCTCAGACTGTGTCCAAGCTGGAGGAGGCTCTCAAGACCGTCCGCAGTGCAGCTGCCAACCCAGCCATCCAGAAATTCATGTACCTTTCCTTCGACCTTCGGTCGCCTGACTCTGCCCCTGCGATTCTCGCAAAAGTGGCACAGTGGAACAATGGCGAGTCCCCCGAGGTGGTCTTCAACTGTGCTGGAAATTGCATTCCTGGCTTCTTCGCCTCGTCTTCTGTCGAGACCCTCCGCGCACAGATGGACACACTGTACTGGTCCTGCACCTACATGGCACATGCGACCCTACAGCAGTGGCTGAAGCCAGTAGACAAAGGGGTACAGAAGAGCCACGATAGTAAACCGAGACACCTCATCTTCACCTCCAGCGTGCTGGCCTTCATGCCTTTAGCTGGCTATGCTCCATACAACCCTGCAAAAGCTGCAATGAGGACCTTGGCCGATACTCTGAACCAAGAGGTACAAGTTTACAATGGCGCACGGAAGAACGCTGAGCCAGGCCCTGCAGCAGAAATCAAAATCCATGCCATCTATCCCATGGGTATACGCAGTCCCGGTTTCGAGAATGAGGAGAGACTCAAACCAGCTTTGACAAAAATGCTAGAAGAAGACGACAAGCCTCAACAGCCGGACGAGCTTGCAAGTACTATCATCGCCGAGCTCGAGGCTGGCAAATACATCATCACGGCCTCTCTCATAGGACATATCATGAAAGGCTGGGCTATGGGTGGCAGCCAACGTGTCGGTATCATGGACTACCTCTACGATTGGCTTGGCTCTATCATCGTCCTCTTCATCACTCCTGACTTCATGTCCAAGTGCTGGAAGTGGGGAAAAGAGAAGGGCTTGCAAGGGGCCAGCTGAGGCAGTGCAGATCTATCTGCTGCTGAAGACTATGTACACCAACTCGTTGGCTTACTCCAGGCCATCCGACTCTGGCGGGCCTTTGTACACTTTCCGTGCATGGATGATGTACCATATTGCAGCCAAAACACCGAAGCCGGCCCATACAACTGAAGCATAGTTCATGTTCACAGGCGTGACTGGAAGCATACCTGGCATGCTGAACAGGAATACCTCAAAAGTAATCCAGGACACCGCCACAGTATTGACCGCCCAGCCGAATTTGCCGCAGTTCCACCTGGCATTGGACACTTCCCGTCGGCCATGAAGCATGCTGATGACGATAGGGATGGCGTAGCTGGCTGCCAAGGCGATCACCCCCATGGATATGAACGCGGTGAATGCCGTGCTGTTCCCGAGGTTTATCAGCCCCAGCAGCATTTGCACTACGGTCGTGAGCACCAAAGCCCAAAGTGGGACCCCGAGCCTAGTGTCGACATGTGCCCACAATCGTGATAACGGAAGGGCGTTGTCTCGAGCAAAAGCCCACTAAACACAGATTAGCAGTCATTAGCTCCGAGGGGGACTCGGGCTTACCGTGGTTCTACTTGCAGCATTGGTAATTGAGATGCTGCAGAACAGAACAATTACCAGCACAAGCGCCGAGAGAGCCACGGCCCCTCCGTGCGTGCCCATCACAACGCGGAAAATATATGGCAGAGCCTGTCCGTATGGAGCCTCGATCATGCCCGCTATGGGTGGCAGCGTGAAGCAGATCGGCAAGATGAAGAAAAGTCCAGCAATACCTCCAACTGGGACGCAAAGACTTAGCGCCCATGGAACCTTAGTAGTCGGATTTGCCACCTCTTCGGCCATCGACGAGATCATTCCTAGCGCCGAGAATGTGTAAGCCGGTGGTAGCAAGCCGATGAAGAAGGTGAAACCTCCATATCCGGAGAAAGCTGTGGTATAGTGCCCAAGGGCATAGGCCGCCGTGTGGCGGCCAGCTTCCGCTTTCACCGACAACGCAATGCACACCACCACAATGGTGAGGGCAGTAAATGCAGCGCAAAATGTGTCGACCATTGGCAGGAATCGATTACCGACCGCACAGCATAACAAGGTGAAGATGCAGACCCCATAAAAAATTAGCAAGATTTCCCAACTCGTGGCCGTCCAGCTGTCGTTGTAGATGGAGATGGTGCCTGCCAGCAAGCTTGTGAAACCAAAATTGACTGATAACGTTATGCACCAATTCCCGACGAGCCAAGTCCATCTGACGAAGAACATGGTTAGTGAAGTCCCAAAGTCCCAGAATGGCAATCAGCCTTTTCTTACCCGGTGATGAACGACAACAGCGTCTTGCCTCGATCAGCCATCTGGAATGACCAGTAATATGGCCCTGCTGAGGTTGGATATCTAGAGGCAAGCTCGGCGAGCGAAATCGCGATGCATTCGTCCAGCAAGCAGACCACCTCCTCGAGTCAGTACGAGCAGCCCTATCTCAGTCTCGAGCACTCACTATCCATCCGACAAATATAGACAGTGGACCACCTCCAACGATAGCGCTCATCCTAGGAGACGTGTTAGTTGCGATCCAGACAATCTAGAGCACTCAGACATACAACGGCCCTCCTTCGCCATACGGTATCGCTGCAATCGCAAGGGATTGGAAGAGCAATGTCAGCATGGACCGGTTGCGCTGCAATTCGGATTTGTAGCCAAGTTGAGCGAGCTCATTGTATTCCTCCACGGAGCCTTTCCTGGCAGACACACCGGCTGCACTTTCTGTGGACGATACATTCTTTTCTAATTCCAACATGCTGCTTTCACCGGAGGATCTTGAAGAACCAGTCCTGGTGACTGGTAGGTGCTTAGAATACCGGGAGGTGATAAAGGGGATCTGCTTCATGGCGGCAGACTTGCTCAAGATAAGGTGCTCGCATCGTATCGCGCCCACGCTACTGCTGCTTCTTGACCACGATAACCCGGATCGTTCAAAGACAGGTAGCGATGAAGCTTCGCTAGGATGAAAGCTTCGCTAGGATAATGGAGCTCTACGCATCAACGAGAGGAGACGTTCTGCCACCTTTCCATGTTATCTTGGGTCCTCCTCATCCGGGGAATTTTTGGCTGAAATAAGCCTAGTGCTTGCAAGGTAGGTTGAAGTATGACAGGCCCTAATCATTTACCCCAGGATAGGTGACTTTGCTTATCATTGACTAGCTGCAAGAACCTCATGCATGAGCTCCAGGGTTGGAAGACTTGCACAGAGCCTACCGCCTGGCCGCGTGTGCTGGGCTGCGTGCTATTGAGGTGTCAACCAATCAATATACGTCAAATGGGCACAGCATGATGGTCTTGTAGCACCATTAACGTTACCGAACTTCCCGACTCGTGTTTTCCACGAGCATTCTCTGGAACACAAGGTTGATCGTGCCGTTGAGTGATTTGCTGGGCATGACAAGGTGGTACAGACCACGAGAAGGAAGATGGCCATGTGCTATGGAAGGACCATTCATGAGAGCTGGTTGGTGATCCGAATCTAGACGGCTGAAACGTGTCGCAGATCTGCAGGCGTATTGACAACCGAGCCGCCGGTCGGCTAAGCACGACAGACTAAGGGCCTACCCGTACATGACGAGGTGGGCTCCTCTCTCAGTAGATACAGCATGCGTTCTAGTAAGGACCACATTTGCTCGCTTGTACAAGCTGTGTAGCATCTGTGAACGATGATTGATGATACATCACTCATAACCGACATGAACACACTCAAGGCCCAGTTTGATAGCATACTAATATACAACGATATGCTCGCATTTGCAATGCCCGCAATATAGCTAGCCCCTTGCGGCCAGGCCTACGGGAAACCACAGAGGCCTGAATGTTGGCGGCCATCGAGCCTCCCCACGTGGAATGGCCAGTGACCGCCTGAGGCACAAATACTGCTCTTGCCTGACTTTGCGATGAGCAAACTAAGCAAATTCGCGTTCCACGTACCGCGTTGAGTTGATTTCATTGTTGACACGTGCTTGGGGCTCGAATGCCATCAGTCGTGCATTTCTCGAACACAGTATTGCCCAGTGAGACTGGCCTGGATCAACAATGACCTCACACGTAGACATGGACGAGGACGATATCTACCCGGAAAACAATGACAATTATGAGCCTCAAGAGTCAAAGATGCAAGACGTGGACGACGAAGAAGAGGGTGAAGAGGTCGAGAGCGATAGTGATGTACACAGGAAGAGTCATAAGACGGGAACATAGCTGACAGGTTCAAGGACGATATCAATTTTATCACAGACGCCAAGGACGAACCAAAAGCTGAGCCTGGCTCGTGTGTGCCATATCTAATATCCTCTGGCCTATGACTTTGCTAACACGCACGGTGTAGGCAGAAGAACCTCCGCCCAGGATCTACGCTGAACGAGAGAGAAAAGGTCAAACCTTCACCGACACCCACACCCGGCATAAAACGCGAAGTCACCCCACAAGCAAATATCAACCAGATCACGACACCTCAAAACGACAGCAGGCCAGGCACAGACTATCCAGCCAGGCACACCTCGACTCTTGATCCTTTGAACGGCAACCCGATACACCCTGCGACGGGCAAGCCTCTCTTTGAAACAGACCTCGACACCGACTTCCCTTCCGAGTCCACGAAGCCCTGGCGCAAGCCTGGCGCCGACATCACCGACTACTTCAACTACGGCTTTGACGAATTCACCTGGGCTTCTTACTGCCTCAAGAAACAACAAATGCCCAAAGAAGTCAAGGCAATCAATCAGGAGACGGAACAAATGAAGGCATTCATGGATGGCATGCCCGGCGGAGGAATGTCAGCAATGCCTCCAATGCCTGCTGCGCCTGCCCCAGCGGCACAAGGGACGGATGGCCAGGCGGGTATGCCTAGTCAGGTGGAGATGCAGCAGATGTTCGAATTCATGAAGATGCAGAACATGGACCCCATGCAGATGGATCCGAGCCAAATGGCCCAGATGATGATGATGGGTGGACCTCCCAACCCCATGCAGCAGGGCCAACCTCCTGCTGGGCCTTCAGGCTATGTTGGTGGCCATCAAGATGGGTTCGGTGGGGGAGGAAGAGGAAGGGGCGGGAGGAGAGGGCGAGGCAACTGGCAGTAGCGCTGAAGTTGACCTCAACTACCCGCCCGGCAACCGTGCTTCTGCGAGACACTGGGCAAAATTGATGGCTATATATATCAATGTCCGCCTCGTATTACACCATTGTCTGTTCGGCGAGGCGGCTTGGCATGCTGCGTTGTCTTTTGGCCGTCGAAGCTCTATTTTGAGCAAAGCGAACTTCACTCGAGTTCGGATAATCAACGGCAGGGAACAATGAGTGCCAATTCCAGCACAAAGCACACTCGTGGCAAGTCGCATTATCTAGCTCTGTCTGGCCATGTGCCCTCCTTTGTTGCGCTACGTCAGACACCTTTGTTCCAACCTGGAAAGACAGAACCTCGGGATGCTTTTAGGCCCGAGCTTACCTCGAAGAGCGACTGGCGACATATCTTTTCCACCAGCCCCAAGAAACAAGTCGCCGGACGACTAGGGACACGTTTCAGCCTTTAGCTGAGTCGTATTACGAGCTAGATCATCCACAATGGCAAACAGCAACACCGCATCAACAGCAACCAGTACTGACGGCTGGATCCAAAACTCAACATGGGTCAATAGGCTCTCAGCAAATATCTCCAGCTTATTGTTCTCACCCACTACACCCGCTACAACTGCCAACAGCGTGCCAGAGAGGCAACCGCGTACCAAGCGAGCAAGGCCGACTACGTGGCATGGCTCAAGTGATACGCTAGTATTCCCACAGCTCGATGTGTCGTCCACCGCTCCGGCACCACTGGTCCGTGAGTCGAGCATCCGTCGAAAGAAAAAGGACCCAGCACCCATGCCAACAGGTGAGCACAGTGCTGCCGCACGTAGCAGACTGAGGCACAAAGCAGAACGCCGTGGTGATCGCTCGCGCTCTCGGAGGCCAGAGCTCAATCCAACACAGAGTCTCCGTTCCAGCAGACGGCATTCTTCGGCGTCACAGAGGGAGGTGCCGCAGATCGTTGGCGCGGAGCACACCAGAGCAGAGAAGCAGAAGAACAGAAGAAGTTTCCCTTTCCCTCTTCCATCCAGCCAAGTCATGAATACCGAGGATCTCAGACAGTTAAAAGAACTCAATCGACGAAGCACGCCACTACCCCAAACACTTGAAGCAATCCCGGCGTCACCTGATGTACCGCAAACTAGGGATTCATGGACGGCAGTTGAAGAGCAGTGTATGACACAAGCAGCTTTGTTCTCACAGCGGCGACGGAGACGGAACGTTCAAGATGTCCCCGTGTCGCCAAAGACACGCTTCCCGATGCCGGCTGTCCTTGCACTGCCGCTCAAGTCATCAACAATCGCTCTCGAGAACCAGAATCCTGTAGCACGTAAAAACAGGGACATCGCTCATGTTCCTGCAAGTGCAAAGTGGTATCTCTGGCAAATGTTCGTAGACGAGAAGGCACCTCTTGTTCTTACCAACATCCAGGTCGACAGGCGGCACAGCGACGGACGGCCAACCACAGGATGGTCGATCGACACGCCTACACCCAGAATACTGCCGGCGTGGATGAGAGCGGATAGTGCGGTGTTCTCAGGTGCGAATTATGGCCAAAGGAAGTACGACAGGGATAGCGGCTACTGGGGTTGGAGCAGAAACTCATAAATCCATGCACTTCTAGCTTTCTGGGGACGAGAGTTCTGGAATTTATCCTTCTACGACACCACATCGGATTAGCCTTCAAGAAATGAATAGGATGCTGGCATCGTCCTTTATACAATTTACTTCTACTTATTTGTGAAAGTCTCTGAGACCAGGCGCCTGTTCAATGAACGGCGTCTTCGAACATCGAGTGGCATTAATGATCTGAGTGTAGATTACGGATAGCAGTAGACTGTGATATCTTCAAGGCGGCAAAGGGGAGAAGAAAGGACAAGGGATACTATTGATGCGAGATCAGGCGCAGGATATCAGCGAAAGCGCCATTGCAAGCGTGCGGTTGTGGGTTGGAAGCTGAAGAGCTGAAGATTATATTCGCGGCATAGCGATACATGTAAACGGACAAGTGTCCGGTTCCAACACAAACGCTCGAACAAGTATGTACAGAAAAAGTCCAGGATCAAGTGATTGTCTCACGCAATATGTAAAAGCTCTCTCCGCCCAGTACTAACCACTTCAAAGCAAACTCTTGAGAAAGGCAGCATGAGCACCCAGCTCCATGTCTCCCTGGCGAGACTGCGGACTTCTCGAGCTCCCGCTCTCTCCATTCCACTCTCCCTGCTTCAGGAACTGGCTGAAGTAAGCTTCCAGCACCTCGACTGTCTGGGGGCCTTCGGTGAGCTTGACGGCGATACCGAGATGGCCGTCGGGGCGCACTACGACGACGGCGGCGTCGGCCTGATCGCCCGCGTCGTTCCGCGTCAGACCGACTTTCGCGTGGGATCCGAAGCGGGCGTTGGGCACAGGGGTGTTGAGCGCGTCGTCGGCGTATACTCTGTCGCGGTACGCTTGGAATAACTCGGGTAAGTCTTCGATCTCGATTTCTGGTCTCGTCGCGCATATTGTTAGTGCGACGCTGAAGAATGGACTGTGCGGGTTGTCGCTGTCGTGGTGTGTGTCTAGCTGTGCGTGGTTCTTGTGCATGAATCTGCGGTAGAAGGAGCCGTTTTTCAACAGGTTGTCTGACAGCGCGGAGAGGAGTTTGTGCTGGCCGGGCCGCGGTGATGAGGCGCTACCGCCGTAGACGAAGAGGCGGAAAGAGCCGTTGAAGGGGATTTCGTTCTCGAGGTGCACTTTGTTCGCGTCGACTACCCTCGTCACGTTGCTGTTTGGCATGACGCGGCCGGGTCGGAGTTTGTGTTCGTGTTTGTCGTGCGATATGATGAGGCTGTGTAGCTCCTGCGGCAAGGATGACAGGGATGACTCGGTGTAGTTGAAGATGTTACCCGCGTACGCAACGCCGAATCCGGAGGTGAACTCGCAGTTGGCCTTGAACAGTTCCACGAAGTCCTGATTTGCTTGTGCGGCGGCCTTTTCATCACCTGCGGTTGCTTGCGTTTTGCTGAAGAGTGCAGCGTATTTGTTGTCGAACTCCAGTAACGTGTCAGCCACAGCGCGTCGTTCGGTCTCGTAGGTCTCAAGGATCGACCGTTGAGCGAATCCAGATTCAACGTGGTGTATCTTCCATGCGAAGTTAATGGCATCATGGAAAGCTGTATTCATGCCTTGACCGGCCTTTGGAGAATGCGTGTGACATACGTCGCCGCCCATGAAGACACGGTTATCGAGCGTGTATTTGTCTGCGAGACCCTGTCCGATCGGGTAAACAGAGTACCATTCCACTCTATCCCAATCACAGGTATATGGTTGGAAGATCTTTTGAGCGGCGTGTTGAACTTCTTGAACGGTTGCTGTTTTCCGTGGGTCGAAATCCGGATCGGTGCTAGAAGCGATCTGAATGTATAGCCTGACCATGTTGTTTTCGCGAGGAATGACCATGATGCTACCATGGTCAGAGTGAATTGTGCACTTCATCTTGATGTCCGGGAAATTGGTTCGTAAAACGCCGTCCATCACGCCCCACACGTAGGAGATAGGATCCTTGTGTCGAACCTGGACCTTAAGTTGCTCGCGTACAAAGGACTTGCCACCTTCACCAGAAAAGAGGTACTTAGTGCGATAGGTCGTGGTGACGTTGCTATCGAGGTTCTTGAGGTCAACCTCGACCGGGTATGCAGGGTCGGTGTGGTTTGTCTCGAAGCGTGTAATGGTCGCTGGGCGTTCTAGAGGCGTACCTGTTTTGGCAAGATCCGCTATCATCACGCGTTCGATCAGGCCCTGGTGTAGAAGTGCAGTGTAGGGGTACCGAGCATCCAGAAATGATGGGCATGATGGGTATGTTCCGGTCCGAATGATCTTGCCGCCCGGGGCTGGGTCCCAGAAAGCCACTTCAAACACTCGCGCTGGGTTATAGGCCATGACCGGTCTTTTGAGCTTGAGGTTGTGCAGTATCTCCAGCGTTCGCGGTTGGATGCCGTCTGCTCTGCCTGTCGCTGTCGGTACTGGTCTATTGTCTATGTGCTTGACCTTGTAGCCCCATCTTGACAAGCAGACCGAAGTCAAGAGGCCGACTGGACCTGCACCGACCACGATGACATCGTATTTCTCAATGTGCTGCGCCATAAGGGCAACTTATGTTTCCTGAGATTAGTGCTGTCGGAACTTCCTTGTTCTCTATACCAGGATGCTGAGATTGACTTTAACAGCTCAAATAACCCTTGGTACACAACTGAGATAGCGTTCAAGTGAGATCTTAACGCGTGGGATTATGACCTTAAGTTTGGTAAACGCTTCTTATACTGATGAGAGATGAGGCTCAGGTGGCGACACGATGCCATCCCATAAGCCGCAGAAGCCATTGGCTCCGAGCTGGACTGCCGTAGCTCTAGACCCGTGCAGTCTTCGACACCCCCGGAACACCATCCTTCTCGGTCCATTTGAACGGCAGTGTATGAGAGCCCGTCTTTCTGATTGGTTCAATGCAAGCTGGAAGATGGTTCGGTGTTGCCCCCGCAAGTCGGATGAGCATGTCGGCATTTGCAGGATCACGTGCTGAAGCTAGTGTGTAGTGAAATGCTGGGGTTGGAGTGGGAGCGAAGTTGGACGTTTTGACGTGACTTTGTGATATGTCTTCACATTCCCATCGGTCATACAAAAGTGCAGCATCGTGATTGTCTTGATAGATGCATCAAGAAATGGATGCGGTCAGATATGTTGGAGCTACAATATTCATGATGTCGAGAGATGCCGTGAAATCGACGTACCTACGGTCAATCACGCAATGAGACGCGTCGAGCTTCAGACGAGGGTGAGGTGGACGTGAAGATGCATTGAGGAAAGCTCTAAATCGTTGTTTCATCAAACTGAGTCGATGCCGCGGCATCACTTGACTAGCAGGTATCAAGTCGTGCACAAGGTAAGGTGCTACATAGGTAAGCGTGTGATACAACACTGCAACATCTTAGGTGACTTCGACATTCATGTGCTTCCCAATCTTGCCGAACTTGTGCATACTCGATAACAAAGTTTGGGGTTGGGTAGACGTCCTCAACACGCAAGCTCGATGGGTACATAAGCAGAAAGTCGTAATGAAAATGGGAAGTATCTGTACTCCCAGCACTCCTTGCTGTGAGGATAAGTTCGACAGCATGAGAGCAGGTCGCAAGAAACTGCTGGTACGTCGTGTTGGTGGGAATGAGAGGATCTTGCAATGCCAGGAAGGGGCGACTACTGTTACTGCCACTTTCCTCCTCGTCTTTCCACCACAACAAAATGACACAATTTCAACGCTTCCAATCGCACACCACACATCTTATGTTTCACGAAAGTCTAAACAGACAATCGTCGAGAAATGCTCGCCAGTTCTGTCTGCGATGAAGGTATTTTGCCGTGGCCGGAATGCCTGGGGGCTTTCGATGAGGAATCATGTCGCTTCTTTCTCCGTGGGCTGGGTCAGAGAATTGTTCAGTTCTATCCTTTCTCTGTTGGGATGGAAGAGGTCTTCAGCCAAATTGTGGACAGATATGGCTTCCACGGAGCCCCCGATGCTGTGAGTGTGCTTCAGGAACTGCTTGAAGATGACAGTGCTGCCGCTAGAGTCGGCGATGATGGTGACATCTGGAGGTCTTGGAGACACAACTGGAGACACAGAAACGTTAGTTTCCACATACTTGCTAAATCAATGACTCGTCGCTGACCCAGCCCTAGGACAACCCGCACAATCCATATGTTGCACGAGCTCGTGGCAAGACACTGCCACCTCCAACATGTACTCGTATTCGCCTGCTCAAGGCCGCTAACTTCAGCACCCTTCAGCTGGCACGAACAAGGCCACAAACGACCTCGATGCTGCGTTTTTCTAGTGCGTCAGTCAACTCTCAGCTCATGCATAGTAGTGATCTTGATGCGTCTCACGATAGTATGAAGACGAAGCCTCTGGGATTTGAAACTTCTACCGAAGACTACCACAAGGTACTTCACGACCAAAGTCCTTGCAAAGGTAGCACCAGCAGAGGCCAGAAACACAGTCCACAAACCTCGTTGGCCCATGGAGTGGAGGCTCCACGCAGGTCGATGCCTGCACCTACTCGAAGACATGGCTTCCCTTTCAGCCTGCTGAGTCCGAGAATGAGGACCTCGGCTGATCTTCTAGACTCGCGTGGACACATCGCAAGATCTGAGAACAGTACAGCCAGCTCAGATAACAAATTCAATGGCTTGACCTCTGATTCTCGCTCCCCAACGACCCAGGACACAGAAATCACCACCAGCGAGACGAGGGGAAAGACACCACTGTCTGTGCGTTTGGGTTATAAACAAGAGAATAGGTACAGCTTGCCATCGGACCTTGGATCAACAGATGTTGAGGCTACACCAACGAAGAGAAGAGCTGTGCATCGACAAGCGCGGCTGATAGACGGCGCACTGTTCCATGGCAGAACAAGAAAAGGGAAGGTTGTTGGAAGTGAAAAAGGCGCCACCAAGTCGCCAGTGAAAGTCGTCACTGATGTTGCGGCAAAGAGGTCCAGTGGACAATCGACACAGCAATCTTCACGTGCTAGCTGGCTACACAATGTTTTGACACGTTTCCGTGGTGAACACGATCGAAACTCAAAACAACCAAAACTGCGCAAGCAACACTCGACCTTGGCCGGTTGCATCTCCAGCGGTCCACATATCACCAGGTCGAGCATGCCAACGCAGCACCAAAACACAGCGCACTACCCAGAAATGAGGCAGACTACATCATTGAGAGGCCTGGGCTTTAATGGAGCCTGCGACGAACACAACAATAAGCCACTCCCACTCAGTCCTGCCGAGCAGGGCGGCCGACCTTCGATTCAAAGCGAAACGCAGCGTAGCTTCTTCGGCCGCAACAATGAGAAGCTATCTTCAGCTGTTTTTAACCCAACCGCGTCTTTCGCGTCTTCAGGCGTGACCGGTATCAAGGAGAAGGACGAACTCCGTTCTCTGGTTTCTGCTACAATGTCTGGTCCTCAAGAGCTATCGCCGAAAGTAAAGGCATGGAAACACAGGTTTTCTTCCTCGAGCTCTCGTTCAGATCCTCCTTCGTCTGTACACCAAGTCCAAGCATGCTGCATAGATACTGACTTATGTAGGCCGACTTCCATCTCGTCTTTCGTGACGAGGAGATCTAACCCTCCTTCGATCGAACCGCCCAGGCCTGGTATCGTGACGATTGAGCCGTTCGTTCATCACAAAGACAGCATATCTAGCACATTTTGGCCCTTTCGAGGCCCACAGGACAGACCCGAACCTGTGGAGAACGACAGTGTCGTGGACTGCGATGTCCTTCAACAAATGCGGGACCCCGTGACTTACATCAGCAGGAGAGTTCCACTAGGACCGGAAGAAGAACACTACGGAAGGGGTCGAAGACCCACACCCCCGACGAGCCCGTCCAGATTACGGTGCGACCTCAAGAATTCGCCACCAAAAACACCTCGGCCTCGTTCACGCTCACCGGTCAAGAAGCTAATGGGCATGGTTAAGAGCATGAGTACCAATCAGATACCAAGTGAGCCAGCTCTGCCAAAGGCCGAGACACCTGCAAGCACGAACAAGCGAAGGTGGAAAGACCTGAGCAACAAGCTTCGACATGGCTTCCTTACTGCAGACTTGGAGCAGATGGAGCAGGAAAACATGATGGAGCAATACGCTACGAACCAGGGTGATGGTATCGAGGACGACATTCGCATCATAACACCACCACCCAGCCGGCAGAGGACAGTTTTCCCAGTCTCAATAAGAAGCTCAGGCCAGAGTAAACTTTGGTCCGAGCTTGAGTATATGCTGATCGAAACCTGTAATTGTTTTCTAAAGGAGGAGCTCGAACATGGCAGACTCTCGCGAGACAGCATTCTGCGCGCAAAACGCCAGTGGCAAGCACGAAATCGACCACAAGTTATCGAGTTTTACTATGATCAAGCAACACAGTACGACATCACCATCGCCAATCTCAAGACTGTACGGCTGTACAGCGATTATGCTCAAGATGCCGTCATGCTGACCTCTGTGCTACATCAGTGGAAGATTCTGATTCGGGAGCTCGCAGTCAAAACCCTCTGCATGCCAGACAGCATTGTGCGCCGTTGGCTCCATGACGGACGAAGGGTACTCGAATTGCTTGGTGCGTCACAAATCACACTGTCCCACCTAGATCGACTCTCAAGCTTGTGCCTCGCCGTCATTGGCAGCGCAGAGAAAGAGCGGGCGAAGACCCGGCATCGTGCCGGTACCACAAACACCCAAGGAAGCCATCGACGAAGCGCCAGCGATGGCAGTACACATACCTTGTCTTTGCACGAACAGGCTCTTTTGCGTGGCCAAGAGACTCCGCCACCACCACTACCAACCCCGACGAGCACGAGCTCTGCAAGCCGGAAAGTGACGCCACAAGAACGACGCATCGCCCAAGCACGCACTCAGAAAGGACCGGGAAGCCATGAAGCCAAGCATTTTGTGTTCACCCACGGCCATGGACATCCTATTGGGCCTGGACACGGACATTCAAGGTCACTCGGTCAGAACGGAGATATCGGTCGCTACGCGTTCGAATGACTGCCCGAACGATCGGAACACAGGCCAGAAAGAGTCGAGAAGGTCGTTTCCAACGATACAATCTCCAATATTGTTGAGTGCTACTTGTCGGCCTGAATTGAGAGAAGGAGCAAATAAATCCAGGTGCAACGAGCTGGATCGGCGTATCATGGCTGTGGTGACAAAGCTGCCAGCATCTGAGCTGCACTATCTGATAATACTAGAGAGTAACCGCGCGACCTGCCATGTTGTGTCGTCTAGATGGGATCAACGAGAGCGATGAGACGAGATGACCATGAGCTACAGATAGATTGAAAAGCAAATATTGACTTTCGTCTAAACCGGCCCCCTCGCCATGCTACGCTTGCGTCTCGTTTAGACCGTCAATGACACCATGTTCGTACCTCATGTGAATCCGTTTCCATTTCCATACGCACTCCTTCCGAACCCGGCAGCCGCAATCCCGTTCCCACCGAGTCCCCTCTCGTCCTCGAATTCAAGGAACTCAGACCCAACCGCAAGGCCTGTGTACGCCCTCAAACACTCATCAACCACCTTCCTGAGTTCCCTGTCACCCGCCGACAACGTCATGCTTGGCCCAAATACGCCTAAACTCGCCGCCGCACTAGTCTGGCTGGCGAGATTGAGGCCCGCTGCTCGCTTGTATATGCCGACCATGTTGCCTCTATAGTCTGCCAGGAATGTGCGTACGAGGTAGATCATTTTTTCGTTATCGGGACCGAAACTCAGAAACGTACTCAGGAGGAGACGTAAGCAGGAGGCGAGAAGAGAGAAGTAGGTCACTAGTGCGGTCTTTTGGCTGGTGCCTGAGCTGCTCTCTGGAGACGCGAGGGTTGTAGAGCGGACGAGTGCGCTAGGATCCGAGACGTTTAAGTCGAAGCCAAGATCCGGGTCTGCGCTGAAGAGAGCGCTGTCGCGGAGGGTCTGAATGAGGTTTGCGTCGAGGAGGGCGGACGCGCCGGAGCGAGTCCGTGAGACCTGAAGGAGGAGGTGGGTTCGGGCTTCGAAGAGGGTGAGGAGGTAAACTCGATCTGTGGCTTGTTAGTATTGATTGAACCAGGAAGAGGGTTCAAAAGATAGCTTACTGGCTGGCTCGGTAGCCGAGAACTCCTCAGCGATGTTTTTGAGCGGATCGAGCAAGACCTCAAGAATGTTCGACTTCACGAACGATTCAACAATGAGATCAGAGTTCTGGCTTCGCGCCACGCAAACTATTTGTGCTAGGAGATTCAAAGCATTCAGACGGCATGTATCCAGTCCGTCGTCTGCGTCATCGGAGAGGATGGTAATGAGCTGGTTGCCCGCACTACGAATTGTATCCATTGCGTTGTTGCGCGCTTTATTCGACGGATCTGTGTTGCGCGCCGGTGATGAGAGAATGCGTGTAAGGTATTGAGCACAAATACTGTATAGTACAGCTCGTAGGGCCGGGTTCGTTGCGGACAGGGGCACACCTTCGGCGCATATGCGGAAAAGCTGGAAGAGTTTCTCGGCCACGGTAACATCGATGCGTGTCTGGGCTTTTGTTGAGGATGTCATTTCGATGGTGGAGAGCGCGAAGAGCAGGGTTTCCGCCATACGTGTCAGCTCGCCCGCTTCTGGCGCACCATCTGACAAGTATGTATCTAGCTTTGGCAGAATAAGTTGAAGCATGTGAAGGATAAATTGCGTTTTCGTGGCGGGCTCCATGGGGCAGCAGTCGACTATGCTGATGATCATGTCCACATAGCTTCGTAGGCATGTGATACGTTCGACTGTTGCAAGAGTGTGGCGGTTTCGTGCTTCAAGGAGGCCGGCTATATAGTCTACTTCATTATGTAGAGCCTCAGTGTCAAGCTGTTTATTGGCATCGCGGAACAAGCCCGCGATCTGAGCGGACACTTGCTTCAGCACAATCTGTACTTTGTCGACCTGGTAGAGCTGATCTTTCACATAAGCGTCGAAGTCGATGTTATCGAAGAACATGAGTGTGGGAAGTGCCAGTACTTCAGGGTGTCTTGTCTCGAGCTCGGCGAAGTCGAAGAGATCGAAGATTGTCGGGTGGTTGAGTGGCAGACCGTCGGCGTCAATCGACTTTCCTTGGAAAGTTCCAAGGTATTTCTCTTGTAGAGCTTTGATGTTGGCTTTGCCTACGTGCTCAATCTCTCTTCTCACATAATCATAGAGGTGTCTTCGAAACGACAGGAAATCGGTGAAGCCTTCTGCAGACGTGCGGAAGTAGAAGTCAGGTTGCATTATACTAATCCCATCCCACAGCGTGTTCTGTGTAACTGGTAACTGGCTTGTCAGCTGTTGCGTTAAGAAGCTCGCACGTCTTAACTGGGTCATGGTGAGATCAGAAGATACTGGGAATGACCACAGGTGCTTTAGCACACAGATTGTTTCCGCTTTAGTGTGCAAAAGCCATGACAAAAGGCTGTCTTCAAGTCCATCTGGGTAGTTGCTTGAAAGACTTGCCAACGCATCAAACATTGAGTTCCCTTGCTCGAACTCTGAAGTGAAGCCAAGATGATTGCCGATGCGTTCGAAGCCGAGTAGGAGATGAGCGATATTTGGCGACTCTGACTGGGTTGCGAGACAAGCATTAAAGAACGATAGGACGCCATCCTTCAGCAAATAACCGTCGGCTTCGCTCCCAAGTTCCAGCTCGCGAGGATCCACCACGAAATGGGCAGCCAAAGCTGAAGAGATGTGTTTCAGCTGTGCTTCGCCTGTGGGACCAACTATCTCAATCATGTGACGACCTGTTCGATCTCGTCTTGTCTCGTCAAACAGGTGATTCTGGAAACGCGCAGATGCTGACAATTTTTGCAAGAGTTCAAGCGACAGAAGCGATAACGGTACATGTTCCGATGCGGCATATCGGCAGATATCCAAGAGCAGCTCTGGTCGACCGATAATGCTATCTTCAATCGCAGTGACACCGGAGAACTGAATGGTTCTCTGGCCGTCATTGGCCTTCTTGGGTTTGACAATATCGAAATAAGTTGGCTGAAGGCTGAGGACGCTATTCAGAAGTTCCACAAGGCGTTGCAGACCGATGACTTTTGGATCGTCCTGGGAGGTAGTTTCGATCACTTCTTCTGGCTGATGAAGCAACTGTGTAAGGCATTTGTTAACGCTGGTGCTGAAGAGCCATTCCATCACACGCGCGAATGGATGACGTTGTGCGTACAAGTTGTTGTAGCTCTCACCGTTGGTTGAACCCAACGACTTACCCGACGCCGTGACATAGTTTTCGTTAAACCCTTTCAGGCAGGCCAACATAAAGTCGATGCATGCAATGATCCTGACATACCCCTGACCATTGCCGTCTTCGAGCCAGTTTTGAAGGTTCTTCGTGGTGAATTGCCCACAGACAAGGTCAACGTACGGGGTGATCCCGGGAAATCGATAGATGCTTCCAAGATCAGGAGGAAACGGTATGGGTTGTCCACTCATCTCCGGAAGGGGATCTGCCAGCGCCACAAGCAATTTCAGGAAAGCATCATAATGGTTGTGTGAAGTCGTGATAGCTGCTAACGTGCTCTGAAGAGCAGCCGTGGTTGGAGACGGCTGCTTATCCCCAGGCGTGCTGGCGGTCCTGTCATGGTTTGTCGAGGCCCACTCATCGATTGTGAGCCACATTCGCTGCGACGTGTTCCAGTCCTTGTCCGTCAACAAGGCTTCGAAAAAAGAGAAAATAGCTGCGCGTAAGAAAGACGGGATTGGACCTGAGCTGAGGTGGAGAAGGCTCTTTGGCAGGTCAATTGCTTGAAGAGTTAGGAAAAAGTCTCTAGCTTGTACAGTCTGTCGGAAAAGATGGGCGAGCAGTCGCAGGTAGCACGACAACATGACTGGACTTTCAGCCTCATTTAGTTCCGGCTCGGGATGCAGTCTGCTCTTCACTGTTTGCGACTGCTGCGCCTTCTCGTGGACTTTCCTCGAATAAAAGTCAAGTTCGGCAAGGATCTGCACATAGTTCAGCGATGGTAATTTCTTGCCGCGGATACTTGGCACAGGTGGTGCATCGTCGAGCAGGAACTTGTGAGCAGCTTGTGCATTCTCTGAGAGCCCAGAAATGGCGCAGAGCATCTCACAGAAAGCGCTAACGCGAGGCACGGTCTGACGACGCGCAGCCCAGTGCAAAAAGCCATAGAGATTGCTGTCTGGATCTTCCCACCATTGTTCTCCGGCTTCAGGGCGATTCTCGAACGCGAAAGCAATGACGACCAAAAATGCCTCCAGGTGAAGGCGTGCACCCTGGTCATGTGGGGATTGTTGCAGCACACCGTCTACAGAGGCTGTGATCTGCTTGAGCCTCTGGTCGTCTTCCTCTGCTTTGAGCTTCCTGATGCTGTCGGGCATGTTGGTGATCCAAGCGTCGGCAAAGGCTTCGTATGCTTCCATCATCATGGTGAGAAAGTAGGAAGATGTAGGCTCGATGCCGTCGAAGGAGATATTGCTGCCATCGAGGAGCATCTCAACCAATTCCTGGCGAGCCGACTGCTGCCAAGGGTCGTTCTTCATGTTGGTACACATTGATAACATGAACTCCAAGCTCCCGTCGTCTAGTGCTCTCTTCATAATTGCTGTTCGATTGGCTGCTTCGTTATCTGGGGCAGCACTGTCTCGCCAAAAACCACTGTACTCAGCTGTCCACCACATCTCCAAGGTGGCAGCCAGAGGCCGGTAAGGTCCGTTAGGATCATCATTTGTCCTAGCAACCAAGACCTTGTTCAGATTTATGGCTTCCTGCGATTGACCGTTCCCTTCAGGAGAGCCGTATCGTTGGAAAGCTGCGGCAAAAGCGGGAAGGTAGTGTATGCAGCTGAAGTCTAGACGTTGCCATCTCTGAGACCGTTCGTGCAGCTTCCTGAGATCTTCTGAGATGGTATAGTTTCCGCGAAAAAGCAGGGACAAGATGGCGCCAAGAGCTTCATGCTGCTTGAACAGGCTGCTTCGCTGGAAATCGAGGGTGCGGTAGAATGCCTCTCCTCTTGCATGACTGAGAATTGCTTTGCTTTGAATCTGCTCGTTCAGCTTGTTCTGCCTAGACTCGATATCGCTCATACTCTGCATACACTTCCTGGCGAATGCAGAGCCGTTCGCTATCACGCCGTTCTTCGTATCCAGAATGGTCTCGACCACCTCTTTGTAGTTATATCTGACGTCTTCTTCGAGATCTAGGTCCTGCGATTGCTGGAGGACGAGTCGGAGGTCCTGTAGAAGGTAGTCGCGACGGTCGTGGTATTTTTGGACGACATCGGCGATGGTCGCTTGTTCGTTGTCGCTGCTGGAGGCTTGTGTTTCGATGACCAGACGACCGGCGTGCTCTTCTGAAATGTCCAGCGCAGTGCCTATTGCTACGCTGAGTTGGCGAAACTCCTCATTGATGGCATACTCCTGCCCTTCGACCTCAATCTGCCCCTCTCTAAACGCTCTAGCTTCTGCATCAGTCGATCTGGACTGGTCAAGCAACGTCTTAAATTCCTGAATTGAATCTTGTAGCTCGTGCCATAGTCGGTCGATGTTGGATAACGACTTCTGTGTATGGGCGACGAGGTCGGCGTGTAGGCCCTGCAACCTTTCCAAGCTCTCCATCACTACAGGGCGTCACATAGGACACAGGGAAAGAACAAAAGCACGGATTATTGCTTCCTAAAGTTCTGGTTGCTGGCTCACGCGTTCCTCACGTGCTGGAAACTTTCCAGACGCGCCTTCCCGCCAAGACTTTCATACCAGGTTAGTCAAGTGCTTCATCCTATGCTTTACCTCAACCATCAGTAGATCAACATGTCAAGAAGAAAAGTCCAAATCGACATTTCAATCGCGCTTTCCGCGGTGAGCATGTCATTAGTGCTCAGGAGCGCGACCACGTTCGCTGTCACCCGTGATGGCTGGGGCTAGTATCTTGGAGGCCGTCGAAAAGCTCGAAGCCGGCACCATTGCAAAACGATCCGAGGGCCTTGAGGACCTGAAACGTATCCTCAGCCGTGCACCACCTTCATCGAAGCTCCAAAAGCTGGAAGACCATGGATGGCATAAAATCCTCGACCTCTTGTTCGGCTTGGTCAAAAGCGATAAGAGCGACGTGCTAGGTGGATCAGCAACCGCGAAGAAAAGAGCAGTCAATCGTCTCGAGACCGTTGCATCCGCGTTAAGAGTGGTCGTCAGCTTCTGCAACAGCCTCATCCGACATAAGACAGCCTTCGCTGTGCTTGACCATGTTTGCAGCATTCTTAGCAGCAGTCAGTCGAGGGATGAGGATTTTCGCCGCCCAATTCAGTCCGAATACTTCCGTATCTTCCGTATTATTGTTTCAGATCAAGCTCACGCAGAGCATCTTCGTCAAAAGGACTGGGCTCGGTATGTCGACTTCGTCCTTGACGCCATTAATGACGGCCTCTCTTCCGCTGATATCCAAGAGGACGAATATGAAGACGCAGTGCCGCCTTCAGGGACCATGAGCACCAATGGCTCTATGAGCGGCACTGTCACTCTTCGTACCAGTCAGGCCAGCAGCAAAGGGTATCATGTCAAACCATCCCAGGGCATCGATGAGCTGGTTGTAGCTTTGCGGAACCTTACGGGAATCACGAACTGTCCTTTGCAAACAAAGTTACCAGAAATCGCGCAAACAGTCCTAGCAGCTCTCGACACGCCCATACAGAGCAAAGATGCTGTCTTTGAGTGCCTCAACAATGTTGTCCTGGTTGCCCTTACCGAAAGCACCGAACTCGTCGCATACATCGGAACTCAAATACTGTCACAGATCAGGAGACTTTGGTCAGACAAGGTTGATTACAAATCAACCAGCATCCAGGAGCAGATGCTAATAACATTGCTGCTTTTGCGACAGCGCCTGAAGCCTTCTCAGCGATCTACCCACGGCATTGATACGCAGGTTGTTGCATCCGTGGGCTCGCATCTGTTAGACACCTACGCTAGTCGCAGTGATCAAGACTCCTTACAGATCTCTGATCTAACATTTTCGAGCTCCGATGCTGACAACCTATTTACACGGAGGGGAGTTGCTCCATGTCTGGAATCGCCTTCCGCTGTTTTATCATGGTGCACTGTAGCTACTATAGCAATGCTGAGAGCCGCTTCCCACCATGGTGCAAATTCGCAGGATACTGGAAGAAATCTCGATGAAGGACCGAGAAAGCGTCAACGAACGTCCGTTGCCCTTCCTGATTTGCTCAAGCTGCTCATGGTTGAAGAGGATGACATAGACGCTGAGGAGGTACAAGAATTTCTCGTCAAAATGCTACCTGAAATTGTCGACGATCGCGCTGGACGGTCGTCCTGGATTTTACTGGTCCTGAGCAGATTGACCAAGACTGCTGTTGCTCAAAAAGAAGAGCTGTCAAACTACTGGTGGCAAGCTTGGAAAGCAGCCTCCCAATTAGTTACCAGCGATACGAACTCACGTGCAGCCTGCTTCGCCATGATGGCTCTCCTTGAGACTGGTGTCGTGAACACATTTCTATCAAGCTCAAACCTTGCCGATTTCTGCTTCCTTAGTGGGACAAGAGGTCCTCCTACCTTAACAGATTCAGCTTTGCTTCTCTTCTCTGCTTGTCTGCGATCAAGTTTGTTGCGTACGGAAAGGCTGTTCGAAGACTTCAGCAACAAAGTGCTTGGATGGCTGGACACAGTGTGGTCGCTACCAGCAATCAAAGATCATGCCCGGAATGTGGATGTAGCCCGTATGGGTCGTCCCGACCTCCTCTACGACTTGTGCTGTGCGTTGACTAGAACAGCCAGCTCGAACAGTCAATGTTTACGTACTTCATCTTCGAGCACGCTGTACCATGTCTATCAACAGCAGTCAGAAAACCATCGTTTCATTGAATATCTGAATGGGTCCACGCCGACAGATCCTCCGGCAGACCCAACGACCCAAGTCAATCACCAAGTAGTCGACACATTCCATAGCGCGACCGGAAAACTGTTTAATGATGTTGTCTGCCGCTTTTTGCAAAAGAAGCTCGAGGAATTAACGACTGCTTATCGCGAGATCGAGTCTGTCAATTGCAAAGAGAATTCTCACGATAGAACGGAACATGTTCGTCGCGCAAACCTGACCATTGAGATGGCAGAGATACTGTGTGCTGCTTGCACCGTCTCCGCCCTTCTCGCTGACGAGACCTCAAATGTGTACTTGCAAACATCTATCCAGCAAAGCTGGCCCTGTGTCTTAGACTATGTATGGCTCTATCGTCAGGAAGAGACTGCCTTTGAAATGTCAGCCATTCGGATAGCACAGAAACTCTTAGCGGTTCAGACAATCAGTAAGCAACAGCCATCTGAATCTCAACGGAGCAAGTCAGAGCTTGTGAAGTCACTACGGAATACCTTTGCGAAACGTGGGGAAAGTCTAGTCTGCACCAAAGACCTGGATCTCGAGTTCTCCACCTCAACGGCGAACTCTCAACAGAGCCAAGCTAAATCTCAGAGGCTCAACCAGGAAATCTCGCGCAAGGAAGCACCGTTCTACACAGATCTCCACAGTCAATACGTTCAGGTTGAAGCCAGGTTACTGGAGGAAAGCCTAAGCACAAACATCTCTGAGAGAGCCTCAATGTCGTCTGCCATGGTCGACTACTTGCTCGGTCTTCAAGCACAGGAACTTTTGTCAGCAAGAGATGTCTTAATCAACTTTCTGGAGAACGACTCGTCCCTCATTACATCGGATGCTACACGTATTCTTCATCGTGTGGCTGAGGTCTGCCTGCAAGATGACGAGAATGAACGTAACGAAGCCGCCTTGTGCTTTTGCTTGAAGATTATGCAAAGCACACTCCATCTCTGGATCGATACACCAGACGAAGAGCTTGCGGAGGTAGCTATGGATATCTACAGTTACTTCATAGAGGTAGCATTAGGTAAAGGCATTGCCTCTGCCAGGGTGTTGTATAATATCTCTGTGCTTCTTGGCGCTCTTCTGCGCCACAAACCCCGATACGGCACAGAGGCGCTGTCGTCCCCGAGGACGAACCTGTTGCATATTCTGAAGACCGGAACATCGGGTCTGAAATACCGTATCTTGCCTACGGTCTCAACGCTCTTCGAAGGCTATGTACTTACGGAACATGGCGCCATATTCGATGATATTGTCAATTGTCTGCCAACGGAGGCCAATGATGTAGAAGGTATTGCCGTCCGACTGTATGCCCTTGCGAAGTTTGGTAGCACATGGAAGACTTGCCTGCGGCAAGCTGCTTACCACATCTTTGAAACGGCGGCGAATGTCCCATTGGCATCCTCGTTGGCTCACGAATGCCTCAAGATGGCCGCGAAGGACGTGGGGCTCGAAAGAGGTCCTGCTCACGTATTGCACCTGTTTGCACCACAAATATTTCATACGTGGCTGGAAGATGGCTTAATCAATACAATGCCGTTTGCTGCATTCGGCTACAGCACGCTGAAAGAACTAGTGGAGGCAGAGATGGAAGAGCTAGTAGCTCAAGCAGTGATAAGACAAGACAAGAGACATCAGGAATTGCTGGAATCGGTGCTTGGCCTGTCGTGGGCCGACATGGTGCAAACCACTTTTGCAAGAGCACAAGTCTACGCCATCGCTACCGATGTTATGGAGGACAAAGTGGTGGAGGGCCCGGGTCAACTAGAGACCAGCATTCGGAAGCTAATTGGTGAAAGCGCTTACTCAAATTTGTCTAAGAAGCATTTCCCTGAAGCTGTTGCTCATATCATCCTGTCACTGAGTGACGACCGCGGCTTCGACAAGTTGTTGGGAAGCAGTAGTCGGTATAAGTCAATGCTTCATGCCTTCGAGGCTGTTCGCAGCCGCGGGTCGTCGAGTGTCGTTCACCCACCACGCCAACAGCCCTCTTTCCGAGTCAAGTACTTAATGCCAATACTGGCGAAGGTCTGCATGCGTTCGGAGGCAAACCCAGACACTTTCTGGACGTCGTCGATCCTGACCTATGTCTACCGCGAGATCTTGGATGACGCTAAAACAGCGCTTGGACCGCTTCACGTTGCTTCAACCGTCCGAAAGATTCGCATCACAGTCGCAATGGCTGGGCCTGCGGCTCTTCGAGGATATCCTCTAGAGATGCTTCTCCACAGTCTGAGACCGTATGTGACATACTTCCACTGCGCCGAAGATACAATCGGTATTTATTGGTATCTTCTCGAAAAGGGCAACAATTACTTGCAGACTAGATTGTCCTTCATGGCTGGACTTGGTGCTGCCCTTTTCACAGCACTATCTGTGTTCGCCACATCTTCTCAAGAAAGCACCACCCAGGAGAGCCAATTCGTCGCAACGATGGAAAAGGCCAAAGGATTCCGGATCTGGCTGGACAAGTGTCTGCAAGGTCTCGACACTTCGCGGCTGAGCCCAGAACGAGCCAACAGGCTGAGGACAATCCTTCACCACGCGAAAGAAATAGCCAGTTACGGTACGAATAGCCGGCATGAAGCAGAAGGCGTTCTTCTGTACCATGTTTTGCTTGACCAAAGTTTTGAAGAGCCCTTAGTGCCACAAAGGTTCTTCTACACTGTTGTTCGAGCTTCAGCTCAAGATTTTCGCAAGACGGCGAATTTTACCGACGACATTTTCGAAAGTGATGAACTTGCGGTGGCCGTAGCACCGATATTGCGAGACGTGCTCGAGCAGGTGGAGGTCTCCAAGTCTTTCATCATCTGGATTGGCAGTGTCCTCGGAAGAGCTTACGCATTCGCTGGCCCGACGCTCGAGCTCGCGCTTGATCACAAGCGTGAGAGTTTGTCAGCCGAAGATGGACCGTCTTTAGCCCCAAGCCACTCTCGTCGTAAGATTCTGCTTGTCTTGGTTGACTTGGTGTGGGGCGAAGATGCAGCAGCTGCAAGTGTGGCTGAACGAACACTATCTTTCATATTGAGCTCACTACCGAGGAAAGACCGGCAAGAAATGCTGTCTAGTATAAGTGAGTGGAGCGGATTGCGAGACCTCGTTTTCGATTCATCTTGTTGCCCAGAACCTTTATATGATGACAACAGCAGGCGCAGTCTTGAAGATGTGTTTGACTTCAGGTCGTTCCCAAGCAATGATGAATGGGCTGCACTGCTAGCTGCATCGATCATTATGGAAGATGCTGGGAACGTGTTCTTGAATGGGCTGCTTCCGCTACTGCACTCGCATCAAAGAGTTGCACGGAAGTTGCTGCCCATGATTGCCCACTTGGTCCTCGATGGTCAAGCTGAGCAACAGCAGGTCGTCCGTGATTTCTTGACCAAGCTATTCAACGCTGTCCTCGATGAGCATACCACACGAAGCCCTGCCAGTGTGGTGCTCAGTATCATATGCTATCTCCGGAGGTGCATCTATCCAGGTGAGTCGACCTATGCAAAGCGCAACTCGTGGATAGGTATCGACTTCGGCAAGGCTGCGGGTGCAGCGCTCAACTGTGGCATGCTCCACACTGCGCTGCTTATGCTCGAGATTGAACAGTCTGAGCAAGCTTTACAGGCCAATCGCTCACGCAGATCGTCGGTGAAAACATCTTTGACTGAGACCACCGTCAACATAGAGTTGCTATCTAGAATATTCCGATCTGTACAGGACGCAGATTTCTTTTACGGCTATCATGAGGAAGCAGATGTGCACTCCGTTCTAGCAAAGCTGCGACACGAAGGCGAAGGATCCAGGGTTTTAGCCATGCAAAGCGCGCTCTTTGATTCGTCGATGAAGGCTCATGGTGCAGAGGCTGCCTATCGGCGAGAAGGCCAGGGCGTGATATCTGCGCTCTCTTCGGCGAACCTCAATGGTCTTGCGTATGCCACGCAGCAATATGTTGGCGCAGATCTAGCTGGTGTAGAAGGTGCGCCATTTGGGGAAGCTCTCTTGAACGTCCACCAGTGGGACGTGTCCCCGACAGACGAGAAGACGCACCGTAAGGCTAACCTTGCACTTGTGCTTCGAAAATTAGCAACAACTCAGTCTCACTCAGATATGCAAATGATGATCGACGCTGGGTTACACCGCGCCACCAAGCAGCTGCTCGAACAAAGACCAGGTTCCTTGAGCAGAACAACAAGTCTGATCGACTTGGCTGCCCTTTGCGACGTTCAAATGCTGGCAAGGACAACTTCAAGTGAAGATCTGGATGGGGCATGGAAAACATTGTTGGAGCCAGCGCCGTGGTTCGGCAGAGCAGAGTAAGCAGGCTTATTTTCCGATGCGAAGCATATTCTAACGTAATCTAGCTTCGAATGCATCTCCACAATCTTGACGGCTAGGGAGGCTGTCGCTGCTGCCATGAGAAGCAACGACAAGGCTTGTGAGCTCTTCCACGCTAAAAGGTCGACTTTCTTACTCCACGAGCTCAGATCTGTGCGAGCATCTCTAGCGGTGGCAAGCAATCACGACGCCGCGCAATTTTGCCTCAACCGTGCGATGTACTTGTCACAACTGCAGAATGAAGCTAACGAATTCAACCTCTCGGTGCACGACGCGATCACGTTCGATGTCGCAGGGACTCTATGGTCATTGGGAGAAATTACTGCACCGATTGAGATGTTACGGTGCCTCCAGTCATCCAAGGATCTTGGTGCTGGAGCACTCTCGATCAGCAAAGCCGAGGTTCTGACAGAGCTTGGGCAGAAACTGAGTCAGGCACGACTTGATCGCCCTGATGAATTGACCACTCAGTATCTACAGCCCGCAATCCAGGCTCTGGGAAAGGCAACAACGGGTGTCACGGCAGGGCGTGTATATCACAACTTCGCTGCTTTCTGCGATGAACAACTACAAGATTCCGTCGGCAAGGATGACTTCGATCGGATTACCAAGATCAGACATCGGAAATTACAAGAGGTCCACGATCTTACCGACATGTACAAGAATTCTTCTAAGGAGGAGCAGAAAAATCTGAAAATACACTACGCCAAGGCTAAAACATGGTTCAACTTGGACGATGAAGAGTACCGAAGAATGAAGACCAATCGCGAGCAGTTGCTGCAACAGTGCCTCGAGAATTACCTCTTATCAATGCAGGCATGTGATAATTATGGCGAAGACGTTCTCCGTCTGCTGTCGCTGTGGCTGAGCAACTCGAACGTGTCAAAAGCAAATGCTTCTGTCGCCAGTCACCTCAATTCTGTGCCAACCATAAAGCTAGCTCCGTTCATGAATCAGCTTTCATCACGGTTAACGGACGATACCGACCAATTTCAGAAAGTGCTGTACGATCTGGTGTACAGGATATGCAAGGACCATCCTTACCATAGTTTGTACCAACTATTCGCTGTCACTAAAACAAGGGGTGCCCGGAACGATGCCATTGCCGATTCACGGCATCGCGCCGCTTCCAAGCTGACAGAGACGATTCATAGAGGCCGTGAAAGTGTCTCTACTATCTGGATGTCGGTACACAACATCTGTCTCTCGCTGGTCAGATTCGCTGGAGAGAAGCAAGAAAAAGAGGTAAAGACTGGTGCGAAGATTCCGGTACGTAATTTCATGTACGGCAAGCAGTTGGAGCAGACTCTACAGGGTTTGAGTCAGAAGGTCCCACCTCCCACTATGACAATAGCTTTGCGGTCCGACAGGGACTATTCTAGTCTTCCAACCATTAGTGCTCTCGAACCACAAGTGTCGATCGCAGGAGGCGTCTCGGCACCCAAGATTGGGGCCATCGTCGCAACTGACGGGTCGCGCCATAAGATGCTCCTCAAGGGCGGTAATGACGACCTTCGGCAGGATGCAATTATGGAACAGGTCTTTGAGCAAGTTTCAGATCTTCTGCAGGACCATCGCCCAACACGGCAGCGAAATCTGGGCATCCGGACTTACAAAGTCATCCCTTTGACTCACAACTCTGGCGTACTGGAGTTTGTTCAAAACACCATTCCACTCAATGAGTACCTCCTCCCCGCACACGCCAGATACTATCCAAAAGATTACAAGCAGAACTCATGCCGCCGAGCGATTCAAGACGCACAGGCGAAAAAGACCGAGGAACGGATCCGCACCTACCGCACCGTTACGCAGAACTTTCACCCGATTATGCGATTCTTCTTCATGGAACACTTCCTCGACCCTGACGAGTGGTTCAAGAAGCGTCTCAACTACTCGCGGTCGACTGCCGCGGTGAGCATTCTTGGTCATGTGCTCGGGCTTGGAGACCGTCATGGACACAACATCCTTCTCGACCAACACAGCGGTGAAGCCGTACATATCGATCTCGGTGTAGCCTTCGAGGCTGGCCGGGTCCTTCCAATACCGGAAGTTGTTCCGTTCCGGCTTACTCGGGACCTTGTCGACGGCATGGGTCTTTCTGGGGTGGAAGGGCCATTCAGAAGATGCTGCAACTTCACGCTCGAGGCTTTGCGCAAGAACCAAGACGCTATCATGACGATCCTTGATGTACTCAGGTATGACCCTTTGTACAGCTGGTCGGTTTCACCGCTTCGCGTACAGCGAATGCAGGAACAGCAGGAAAGGGAGGCCGCCGCCGCCGCCGCTGCTACCAAGGGTGACAAAGCAACGCCAGCACCCGATGAAGTGGGTAATGAGACGACCGCGAGAGCTGCAGACGGTGGGAGAGTAGCTGGTAATATCAATGAGCCCGGAGAGGCAGATCGTGCCTTAGCAGTGGTTGCGAAGAAGTTAAGTGCGGGCTTGAGTGTGGAAGCTACCGTGAACGAGTTGATCCGGCAGGCCACTGATGAAAGAAATTTGGCTGTACTGTACTGTGGGTGGGCAGCTTACGCGTAAGTAGTACCAAGCTATATGCTGTGTATTGTCTGGAAATCGCCAACTGCAGGCATGCCCGGTCTATATTTCTGATTATATTAATCGGCCAGGTGAGGGTTCGCTTTAACAGTGTGGTTCTTTCACTTGATCTTCACTTCATCTCACTACTAGTAGTAGACGCTAACTCCACTCTTGCCAAAACTGAAAACAAAACAGTCAACCGAAGCATGCTATTCAATCACAGTTCCCATTGACTATCTCACTTGCAGCCTCTTTCGACTTCGCCCAACAAATGCTTCGCGCAAAGCACTTCGCCTGCTCGAGCCGTCGAGTTCAGAAAAAGGTAAGCGCTCAAGGAAACGGTGTGAAGGGTTGGCCACTAACAGAACACAACGTAGACTATCTAGTCATCAGTATTCAGCAGCTATGGCGACCAGCTCTATGCCGCCGACTACCACTGAGACGACGACGTTCCAGAATGAACCAACCCTCCAGAAACTGTCACCTTTGATAGGATTGCCAGCCGAGCTACGATTGAAGATCATGCGATACCTTCTTCGAAGTGGTCACCCAATCAGAAGCCAGAAAGAGGTTGGCGAGGCTGGGTACAGAGCTATAACATGCCTCTCTTCACAAATCCTGCATGTCAGCAGGTATACAAGGAGGCGTCGGTTATCCTATATCACGAGAACACTCTAGCTGTGAAGGCGGAAAGCTATGATAGCGATCGCAGCCTCCACTGTCCAACCGTACAGCACAGCTTCCTGGGTGTCACGGTTTTGGCACAGTCTAATATGAAGTATGGAGCAAAATCATTAATGCTGCCATTACTGCAGGATCTGGTCGAACGGAAGAAGCACACGGAACTTCTAGAGACTTCCAGAGCCTTCGGGCGAAGGCTTCTATCAGTCCAAGCCGAAGGCGATGCTCAAGAAAGCCGCACTCTAGACTCGTGGATCGAGGCTTACGGAATCTTGGCTCGCTTTCACAAGTTCCATGTCGTACTTGATCTCGACTCAGCCAAGGCAAGCGACGATGCTTTACTCTTCTTTCGAAGGTTCCACGCTGCTTTCTCCAACAAAGACGTTGTCGTCACTGTGGTGCCGAAGACGGCAGTGGATGGGTCTATACTGGCAGCATGTCTTCTCCGCTGTCGAGTCCTTCGCTGCCGATCTCTGCGTTTCGAGTTGCCTGCAACGATAGATGTCAACGAGGTTGTTCGCACTGCCACAAGTCAAGAGCCAATACTTGACACGTACCACATGGCATGTTTACTGCAAAGAGATGTCATCGACGGATTTGGTCTATGCGCCAGAAAGGATTTTCTGGGAGTGCATGGCAACCTTTGGTCGGAGCTGCTCGATAGAGCCAGTCAATACAACTTTGAAATATACCAGAAGCTCAGAGAGTCGCTTCAAGAAACGGCACGAGACTGGAACCCGGAGTACGAACGTCGAAAGCTCAGGGATGTCAAAAAGGACACAGCCAAGTTCGAGAAGCTCATCGCCGCCGCAGCCACGAATCATGAGATGGGGGCCGTCTCATAGGCGTTTGAGTGCTTAGCGTCAATCATTCATACCACTCCGATCTTGACACCGATGTGGAATACAGAGATAGCCTCGCTTATGCAGGCAGTGCGCGAAAGATCCTCAAGAAAAGAGAATATCTAGCAGTTCCCCGGCAATTAGACATAAAGTCTTGCCATACCAACAGCAGCTCGTGCGGTGAAGAATTTGGAAAACGGATGGATTTCCATAGACACGGGCGACACAAATTCAGAAGACCGTTCGAACCTTCTTGAGAGAGTTCCTTCTCTTCTAGGATAGCTTGCGTTCAATGCTGCAGAGACAAAGTTGGCGGGTTGGACATCAGAACGGATTTCGTATTGCAGCAATTTCATGCCTTGAATCCTTGCATCAAATGCATGTGGGTGAAACTGTTATCCAACTAGAACCCAGAAACACTTACTTGTCTATTCACTTTACGTCCGCCCTCGTAAGACGCTACCTACCTCATCTCAATCAGCTCAGCGCCGCCTCTGGCATCCCCTGCTCGTAAGCGTAACCCGCTTCAATGCTCCGCATTGCAGATCAAGTGCACTCTGTCAACATCGATCTACCCATCATACAGCCCTTTTTGTTTTGCTCTGCTGTCAATCCATCGGTCATCCTGTGCTTTGGTAATACCTGAGTTCGAGACGACCTTGTTGGTGATTGCACTTCTAGAGAACTCCCATAATGACGGAAGAGCGCGCAAGAGTGACCACTGCTGTGTCACTAATTTCCTTTTGCAGTTTGAGCGTGCAAGACGCGACGCTAGGTGCAGGCAAAGATACAGAAGAGGCATTCATCGAAAGCAGTTGTATCGCGCTCGAGCAGACAAAGAAAAGTTCACTATTCTTATCAACGTACCACACCTCATTCGACGGTATGCAGACCTGTCGCAGATCATTTGCTTGGCTGCAGTGTCTTACTCATCCTTCCAGAAGGACTTTTGTTCGATAGCTGCAAATCTTAGGTGATCATCACGATGCAGGGGTTGCGATCCTGCGAGCTGCAGCCCTACCCACCGCATCTACGTGTCCCTCTCGGGCAGGTGCTCTATTGATCCTCCCTTCAACGTTACTGTTCTAGAACGTCGAAGTTCATGCCACCACGGCATACTGCGTCGGAGGCTGAAGTTTCGAGTGGTCTGATGCTCGTGTTGAGCTGCGTGGCACGTGTATAGTGACCAATGGGTGATGCACTTGTGGGGTGTCAGCAACGTTTTCGGGTGCAGCGCGAATCTGCTGACCGACCGATGCTGTTGGCGTGCATGCAGGACATGCGAACACGATTTCGCTAGAGGTCTCGCATGTTAGATACTTGGAACTCGCAGGAAGTGTTCGTAAGCGCTAGCCTGTTCTATGATAGGCACGATCTGTGAGCCAATCGTTTAGCATGCCTTGTCAAGATCCGAGTTCACTACAGCGAGGCTGACTCCGTTGCAGCTATACCTAATCTGTTTAATTGCTTGAACGATCAATATTTATCCTTAGAGACGCTAATGCTTACGAACACTTCCTGAGAGTTCCAAGTAGAGAGAACAAAGGTACACTCCGGAAGTCTTCTTGGCAGCACTATATGCGGGGAATTCTTCGTAGCTACCAGATTCAGACATGGGCTGCTGAGTTTTAGCGAGTCAAGCACTTGCAGCTCGAGCCGCGGGACTGTGCTAGTGTTCCTGCTCTCGCTGATTGCCGTTGTTAATCCGACAATATGAGTAAAAGTGGTGAGAGCATACTCGGAATTTGCCATGTTTGGCTGAGGTTTTCTCATTTCGAAAGCGCAGGTGTCGCATCATCGTAAGCAAACGTCCCGCGGAGTAGGGGAAATACTACCCAGCCCGCTCAGCTGAGAACGGGACGGTATTGAGGCCCCACGTTTCTCGACGAAGGGACTTGCCGCGACGCATCTAGCAACGCTCAAGTCAAGGTTGAGTTCCGCGTACTGCGATAACAGAAATTTGAGCATACGGTCGCTGCCGTACAGTGATCGACAGCTTGAACCGTTTAGGCCATGCATCACCCTTTAAGGCATCCAAAGATTAAGAGCCTGCAAGTGGGGCTCTCGTTCACTGGTGTGCGATTGTGAAGAATCGCTAGGCTTGTTTACATAAGCTTTGCAGCTACAAAAAGTCCTTGCCGGGTCTCTTACGCACGCAGGAGTGCAAGTGTTCGTATTGGCCTGTGGGTCTTAGACAGAAGACAAGTGATCCTGGAAGCTAAGTGAAGAAAGGACTTAAGCCAAGCTGCACCCTCTGGTACGTGCGTACTTGTAGGCTAAGATGCTAGCCCTATGCAATATGGAAGGTCAAGACGAGATTGAAGACCCACAACAGAGAGTACCAAGTGGGGCAAGCTGAGAGGTAGAGACCAGAAAGGAATGTGGTGCAGTAAGAGCTTGGACAGAAGCAGACATCGACTGTAAAGGTTGATTGGTCTGAGACAGAGACTCGGCTCAGGGCAAAACTGGCTTGCAAAGCAAGGACCGAGCAGTCACTGCATTCGGTAGTCTTGAATCATTGCGAACAGGCTGCTTTCAGGAAATTGAACGAGAGGAAATTGTTGATCGCACAAGGCAACGGTCGTAAACGCATGTTCCTGATGTAGACGCCAATTGTGAGGACGAAACAGGGAGATTCGTAGGTAGCACCACCTTTCGGGCAGGAGTGAAGAGAGTGAGTCGCGAGTGTACAGCCAGTCCTTCCAATGACAAGTGAATCATGTGTTGGTATACACGAACGTAGATCTTCATGTGAAGTCGTCCAATCGAAACCTGCAGAACCACGGGAAGCACCAGCGTTACATTTGCGTCTGCGAACTTTGTGGAAAGGCACACTTTCAGCTTCACCGCTGTGTAAAGACTGGCTCGCAGCTAGGAAGTGGAATTTGGTAAGGTGGTGCCTGACACGAGGGAGGGGCAACTGCCTGCCAGAACGAATGAGCTTGCCCAGTTTCCCTAGCTTGAGCCACAATGGGCATAGCTCGAAAAAAAGAAAAGCAAGGAGCAGTCTCATGCGCCGGTTGCGCGTGACAGAAATGCGGTAGAGACCACAAGGTGGAAGCCTACTGGATCCAGGGGCACCCACGCGTAAGGCAGATTCTTGTTCGTTCTAGGCTAGCGAGGTCCTTTTGCAAAAGTATCCGCTTGTGCTGCATCGCACGGCTTTCGCTAACCGTCACGGTGAGCACATTTTGGCGTCCGTGGGCGTGTTCCAGCACTTCGGGTTGGTCTCATGCAATTTGGATGCCTTGGAGTGCCTTCTCCTGCTTCCTCAGGAACTTCTTGCTGCATGCTCGGGTTCCACGTGCAGGACAGCCGTGCTGCCACTGCAGCATATACCCTGCTCTGGCAATGTGACTCCACCAGATGACTTGGTCCTCGTTTGGCTCACCGTAAACTTTCTAGCTGTGTCATCCGCTCCAGCGATACCTCTCAAACATATGCCTCTAGCGGATGACACGCTTCGCACTACCCTTTCGGTAGCGAGGGTGACTCAATCGGATATCGAGCTAACATGAATCTGACAGGAACATAAAGTTCTAGTCCGCCCCCATGAATCCTTCTGCTTCGAGCCACTCAAGCATACAATACCAGAGTTGATCCTATACATCAAGGTCAATCTGAGATATACCTGCAGACCTATCAACGAACACCACTTCAGCACAACACAACGAAGATGCCTCGCTGCCAATCAAAGCAAGCCCTCATGAGAGGTCTTCGACCTTCTCCGCAACAAAAGATTCACTGTGCTGTTTGCAGAAGGATGTGTATCTTTTGCGATATTTGGAAACTGGCGTCCCTCGTCTACACCCATGTGCCTCTCTCCTGCCGATACAGCACAACACCTGAAAAGCTACAAAGACTGTCCTCGGAGCCGTCCTACGACTACGCCCGGGCCGAGAAAGCAATCGAAGCTGCATTCAGTACGGAGCAATTTCGACTGTCGAGCATCATGTCAATTTGTACAGTTGAAGGAGCAGAAGAAAGTGACGGCCTCCGCATGGCACACGACAGATGTCTGATGACGGTGAAGGAACTGCTTTACCAAGAAGCTCTCCTTGAGGAAGCCTTGATCCGGGTGGCATCTCCAGAGTCGTACTCTCCACACTCCTACGCGAGCAGAGCAAGTCGCCAACAGTCCCGCAGCCAGCACTACTACGAACAAAGAAGACCGAGCATGGTCAGCATGGCCGCATAAGCACGATGGCTACATATTTGCTTTGGTCAACTTTAGCGAGCGATTAGATTTGCAACATCTTTTTTCTTTTGTGAGCGCAGGTGTTCGGGATGTCGAACTTCTCACTTCTGTGGAGACCCATACCACAATGGATCACCGGCTCAAGACCACTGATGACTTGCCCATGCGCAAGCGAGATGCAGGCCATCTGACTTGGCTGTCACGGAAACAATTCGGACGAAAAGATCGTGCTTAGATTACAATGACACAATGTTAGAGACTTGAATCTCTCCTTGTGTACCAAGCTGGAGCGGGAGCTGGGTGGACAGAAAGCACTACGGTGCTTGACGGATAGCGGTGCTTTCCTGGTGTTGGATCACAATCATAACTTACCTAACTAGTGGTATGGAGCAGCAGCCTGCTTGTCGGAAACACTTCAATCGATCAATGATATAATGTAACCACGTACCAAAACTACCCCCAATGCTCATAGTACGTTCGTCTCTGGCCCGTCCATCCCTACGCTGGTGTCCTACCTCATAGTCACCACAAACTCACCAGACTGATATTCCACTCGAGGATGACTAACCATGTGTGAAAGCCTTTAGCGCTAGGCACCGATTGACCCGTCAATCCGCTACCCGCGTCTGAACACTCAGCCGCAAACCCAATCCTGCAATCAGGCACTCACTTTCCACCGCATTCCCAAAACGGTTATGATCAACGACTGAGCTTGCAACAGACTATGCCGCTTCAGGATTAATGTACGAATCGAACATTCGAAAGTTCTCTCAATCACGAGGTCACGTCATAAGCTCGCATGTGACCTTCTGCGCAATGCGGATCTGGTCAAGGATGTTCTACCTCTTGGCAGGCAACAATCAGGGCGATTGACCACTAGGGGGTTGCCATGCCCACAAAACGAGGCTCAGTCGGCTTGACGGAGTCAAACGCTGCTGCAAGTTCAGCCCAGCAACAGTGCTTGCGTGCTAATAAATGCGATAACGTCCATGGCCCCCCCCCCTGCTTGACGCTCGGAAAGCTTGAAAGCCTCTGAGTCACGCCCGCCTTGCCCCATAACCGCGTGACTTTCGTCTCCGAACGGCTCGTCGGACACAAAAGATGCCTACCTTCGTCCCTGTGACCATGTTGACCGGGGAATCACAGATCATCTTTATGAATGAGAGCACGGGACGGCCGTCAAGCTCCGCTCTCTGCAGCTGACAACCATATCTCCGCCATCCCGACCCTTGACGATGGTGACTAGAAGGTTCACGTCCGTTTTGGCAGCAACGCAGGCGCTGTATGGTGGTCCATCCAAGAGTCTCGACGACTCATGCTTGTTGTTCCCCACACCTGTCGTCAGTGAGCGACCCTCACGCGCTGACTATCAATGCAGTTGTTGGATTGGAACGAAATATTTGATCAACCACGGGACTCACCTGAGCTCGGGCAACACAATACATTGCACCACCAAGGAGGACGATGTTTGCCTCGTCCAATGCATACTCGCTTTGCTAGCGACTCTGGTATTCCAGCGATTCAAATTATCACGATAAACGAGATGATTCATTGAAGGCGCGACTCGGTAACACGAGATCATCGGCCCCGATCGTTGACCTGCCTGGCGGTGGATTGATTGGCTCCGAGCGTCGCCCCTCGGATGCACACGAATACATTATTTTGGGACCTGCATCGTGGTGTCATCCCATGCTGTCGTGCGACCTGCACGCACGGCACTCTTGCTTGATGAAGAAGGCGTCACAGCAGCTGCTTCGATAATGGGATTTCCCAAGCGACAGTACTTTTGATGCTGGCGTATCCGAAGCCGACGCGACAGGATCGAAACAGGCTTGCCAAACGCACGACAGCTCGACTGCCCCGAGTTAGCCCCCACTCAATCGCTCAATCTCGCTTACCTTTTCAACCGTCGCAACTGTGCTTCTTTACAACTACCTCTCCAGATAAATTTGCTACGACAAGGGACAGTCTCATCGCTTGAGGAGATGTCTGTAGAAACCCGTCCTAATCCTGCAAACCACGTGCTGCACATCCGAGAATGGGTGACACTGCAGTCACTAGTGCCTTATACTAATGCGAGCAGGGACCGTCGAAAGTCTCGGCGACCGGGCCGTTGCGCCTCCCTCAGATCAAGCCTCGTTGTCAGCTAACTCATTTTGCGCAACCTTCGGAAGATTTCTTTGAGACGTTAATCACGGCGATGCGAGATAGTGCTGTTGTGGCGTCGAGCGGACTGAGCCAGGCTTATCACTGGTGTGCCAGGGGCTAAGGATAACCTGAGCCTAGCGTTCGCAGACAATCGAGTGCGTTCTGGAACTCTGGACTCTCTCGCGACGCAATTCTGGCAGGCGGCTTGGGTGTATCTCAACACAACGACATCCCACTCTGAGCCCGAGATTTACGAAGCAAAGCTACCAGTGTAGACTGAAAACTCGCAGCTGCCGCTCTTCGCGCTCATGTGATCACTTGAGATACAGCCGTCTATGCAGCGACGTAGGGTGCTCGCAAACCGCTCCGCGTGAAAATTCGGTATGGCAGGGTTTGAGCTTACTCATTATGGCCAATTGACCACACCACTGACTGTGTAAACCATGTACATCTCTGGCAGCAGATGCACGAGCAGGATTGTATTGAAGGCCGTCGCTCGGAGCACATTCTGAGGCGAGAAGGATACAGCGACAGACTTAGCGCCTTCGAACAAACATTGAAGTAGTTCCGAAATATCTTCAGGGCGAGCTCGATCTCTGTGGGTCCAAAGCGGTCATGAGCTTACCAACATCTGGTCTCAAGCTCGTGTGGTAGGTCAACCACTGCATGATCGCTGGCGGCATTGGAGACAACCAGATGATTCCTGCTACTAGACACAACGTGGTGTACGCCATCTTCACTGTTGAGTGAAATAGCAGCAAATCCTGCATGTCCAACACTGGAGAGATCCATACATGCTGTGCGTGGAGCTAAAACTGTGAACGACCATGGCTTGCCCACAAGGACGACGACATGGACGTCGATTCTAGGAGCATCGAGTGGCACGCTTTTGCGTAGTTTGTTGATTCACGACTCTTGCATGGCAGAAATTAGACTCAGTCAGCAGTATCACCGATGGTGTCATATTTTACAGCACACGTCCTCGAGACGTCCTTCACTACCGAACACCGTCGTTTTCCTGCCGTGTTGTCTGCTCCTGTAAACGGCACAGCTTAGCGAGATCATCCATCACCTTGACAGTATCCACGTGCTGTTCTCCCAGTATGCTGGAAAATCCTGCTAGTGCTCGGTCCAACATCTGCTTCGCCTCTACTAGCTTACCTTGGGTGAGGTATAAGGCGCCGATACTATCAACCGTTCCGAGGGTCGAGATATGATCGGGTCCTACTACTCTCTTATACCCAGCTAGTGCTTGCTCGTACATCTGCTCCGCTTCCTCTAGCTTACCTTGACGAAGGTACAATGCCGATGCCATTGACAATAGCAAAAGTTCTCTTATGGTGGGGTCCGAATATTTTCTCTGCTGTAGCTAGTGCTCGCTTGTACATTTGCTCCGCCTTTACAAGCTTGCCTCGATCGGAATATACAACACCGAGGTTGTAAACCATATCGAGAGTCCAGGAATGCTCGGGTCCTAGTGCATCCTCGCATCCAGCTAGTGCTCGCTCGCATATCCATTCTGCTGCCAAGTGTTGGTGGTTTTCTATAAGCATCTTTACAATCCGTGCAACCTTGCCGAGGCGCCCTAGTAAGCTACCATCTGAGCCAAAACACATGCGGAAGCGCTGATGAGTAAGCCGCAGACCATGGCGGCTCAGTCGAGCATATTTTATATGTCCAAGTAGGTTCTGATCCTCTTTGTCGATGCTGGCTGCGGTACAGTCGAAGGCATACCAGTACAGCTGCGGGTCAATCTCAGAATTTAGCTCGCCGAGCAACCAATCATGTACACAGTTGTGCATGCTGTACGACTGTGTCGTGTGTTGCACCTCGATCAAACAGTACTCGACAAGTGTAATTATCACGCTCTCGAAGTTAGCCTGCTCGGCAAGGAATGACCGGAGCCGCTCCGGTGAGTGGTGGGACAGACCCGCGCGGAACAGCTCATACCAGATCTCTTGGTTGTCGAAGTAGGCCAACAGCGTCAGCATCTCAGCAGCCTCGGCATCGTCGTCCTTGAGCCGGTTGTAGGTCAGTTTCCAGGTTGTGTACAGCGTGCGGCCTCGGTCGTCTTGGAGTTGTGGAGGTCGGCGAGGGTCGACCTGCCAGCGTTGTTCGTAGGCGTCGAGGTACTGCTGGAAGGTGAGGTTGGTCTTGCGCAGGTAAGCGCCCGCGGTAACTAGAGCCAAGGGAAGACCAGCCAGTCGCTTCGCTAAGCGACACGCACCTACATCTACATTGGATCAGTACGGATGAATTTTGTGACGCCGTGTATAGAGATCTCTTACCTTTCCTAACATTTGAACGTCCGGAGCGTGTCTGTAGGATATCAAGGCTATCTTCCATTTCTGTCAAGGACCGCACCCGCACCTGCAAACCACTTACCAAATCGGGGAGGCGCGTGGTGACAATGATCGACCCACGACTGGTCATGGGATAGAAGCGGCTGATATCAAACTGGTCGGGATCATCATAGTTGTCAAAGATCAGCAGCCACTCCGTGTTGCCAGGCTGCGACAGCCATTCCTGTACACGAGCCAGGATTTGCTGATGGTTGAGTTTCTCCAGCACATCTGCTGCCATCAATGCCTGAGCGATTGATTGGAGACTGGTGAACAAGGTCAACTCCGTACTCGCGTTGAACCACAGCACGGAAGTGTAGCTGCGCTCGTACCGTCGAGCGTAGGCAAGCGCCAGCTGTGTCTTACCTACGCCGCCCATGCCCCCAAGCACGACTCGGCGCTGTTCCACGGGTGATGGGTCCGGTTGAAGAATGTTGTGCACGTTGTTGATCTCGGCACTGCGACCAACAAAGTCCTGGGGCTGGATCACTGGGGCGGAATTCAGGCATACTCCGAGGGATCGCGTCTTGGAGCTATCACTCAAGGACGCTGCGACATCCGCTCCAAATCGATCGTTGATCTCCTTCTGCAACCGGCGCAGTGCGTTGTCCCCTTCTCCATAGATGAGCGGCATAAAGACCTCGAAGATGCCCAGCATACAATGCGGTTCTCGCTCCATCGTATGCGTTCGGCGATGGAGAACTGGGAGAGGGGTGTGCCTTGCAGCGCAGCGAGTGGAATAGTTGTGGTCTCGTGGATCTGTTGTGCTAATGTGATCTTCGTCCCTAGGAATTCTTCCTCGCGTGAGAAGAACTCGACTGTAGCGGGCGCGAGCAACTCTTGCAGCGTCCAGCCTCGCGTGAACCACCGACTTGCTCGAAAGCTCGGTTCCCAACCCGGCGGAGTGTCGCTATCACCTCTGCTCGTCGGGAGAGACACATTGGGTAGATACACGTAGCATCTCTTCGCCTCGCGGTACCACTGAAACATCGACGTGATGGCCTCCGAGAGCTCAGCACTGTTGGTCTTATCAATGCAGCAAGTGTCCACCCAGAAGTGCTCGATATTGTCCTTCTTGGCTTGTTTCCCGCAGAACTCGATCTTCGCATACCCAGGCTTGCTCCTACCTCGACCTTGCTGCACCTCCGCGAAGGTCACCTCTTCGCTGTCTGCACCCCAGGTGTGAGAGAGGACGGCGTAAGGTGGGACATCATCTACGAGATCTTCGGTCAGGCTGATCTCGCCCGTACTGCTCCGTTTCAAGAGCCGCATCGTACGATCATCGTTGATGAAGCCTTGCAAGCATAGGTTATATGTCTAGCAGATCGCAGACTGCGGCTGAGAAGTCCTTACATACTAGAGTGCAAAGTGAATCTACAGGCATGACTTCGAACAGGACTGCTTTAGCCAGACTGGCATAGGCGTTGCTGCATGTGCTGCAAGGAATCCTTTTAGCAACCAGTCACGTCAATGCCCTAGCCGCGCTCAGCCCTCCCCAGATGGTCTTTTTGGTCACCACGCCAGAGCGCAGACAGCCGCATTTAGCACGTGTCTTGTCAGAAAGGGAAATGGGCATGAGGTGGGCCGTGGTGCGACAGCAGCTAATGTATTCGGCTGTAGTTGTTCTTGATCTCAACTGCAGTGCATTGCTTGAATGTCGTCTGATACGGTGGCCAGTGTTGGACTGCTCTTAGAAGTGTCTGAATGGTGAGTATAGTATTACAATACAATTGCGATAGGTGGCTACGGTGTCATTGTCGTCGTCAGATCGGGTTGTGGAACATGCAAGTGGTCAGAAAAGGTGGCTACGTTGCTATCGCAGAGCGTGAATAGTGAACATTCGTGCTCCACGCTGCAACCACCGTTGGTCAATCACCAACCACGGCTTTTCCGCGCGGCATAGCTTCAGTAACTTCAAACTCAATTTGTGGACTTACCTCGCATTGAGACTGTTGATGTGCTGTAGATCGAAAACGATGCACGATGTTGTAAATAGAACATTTGTGGGTTGCATCCAACGACCGACCCTCCTTGCGCAGGAAGTCATGCTACCACAGGTCTTTTACACGCCTTAATTGAAACTGGTATTGCGGGCTGGGACTCACCGGCAACTCCTACCTCCTCGAAGTACCTCTGGCACATATCAGCTCTTGAGGGATATTTCCCGACGAGCGAGCTTTTATCCTGTCTATTTCACCCACGTTCCGATTTTAGTCTTGTGTACTGTACGCCTCCAGGTCAAAAAGAAGGAAATGCTCGGCTGGGAAGTATACCCGGGGGGAGAAAACTGGATGGCGTACTGATATCTAGGATCGATCTATTATTGCTTCATTGCACCAAGCAGGTCGTCTCACCACATCGTGTTTGATGGAGCAAGTGGGCTGGCCGGATGCGTCCGAGCAAGCTCATAAGCCATTAAGCGAGCAGCGTGAACAAAGAAGTCGTCTGTTGTTATCGTCCGAAGGACCCATTCGCTTGATCAAATAAATCGAGTTGGTAGGAGGCTGTGAGACAATCCGAGAGCGGCGAGGACAAAGAAAGAAATTACCACCAGACAACGACGTAGAAACTGAGTCTTCTGGAACGACGACGTCTGGCTACAATTCAATACTTACTATTTGTCCTTTCACAGTCGTCTGCGACCGTGTACGATCCACGTCGCACTCAGCAGCCCCGACCATCAGTAGCCCAACCTCCTCATCCCACGCCGCAAAGACAATCAGAGAACGAGAGAGAGGATACACGCACACACATACACAACCATGCACCTCTCACTAGCCCCCCTTACAACCCTCCTCGCATTCCTCTCCCTCACCACAGCCCTAACCCTCCAAGGCCTCAAAACCGAAACCATCTCGTCCGTCGAATTCATCGTATGCCCCTCCACTGCAGCTCCCAAAGACAAAGTCTGCTCCCCAGACCGGTGGAAAATCGGATTCTGCGCGAGAGCCGGCGCGCTGGCGCTCGCGATCCCGCTATAGTTCGGGGACTGGCAGTGTGAAGACCCAAATTGGGTGCATTTCTCGACGGAGGTGGTGCTGAGTACGGTTCAGCCGACGCCGGTGAGGACCAAGGTGGTGGTTGTTACGCCGCCGGCTGTCACGGCGGCGCCGGCGTGATGGGTCGGAATGGATCAGTTGATGGTTTCGTTTTATGGGAGCATGATGAAGGAGGTGGTGGGGGTGCGGGTGCGAGGTGGAAGAAGGGACTCGAGGGGCGTGAGAGGTGTTTTGTTGCGTGGAGCGCGTGCCGGAACATATAAACGACGCCAGTAGTGAAGAAGAGTTCACCTTTTGAATTGAGCTCAAACAATGTTGCGTCTGATGAACAAAAACTCTCGTGTCTTCACCGCAATTCGTGTCTTAAAGTCAGCGAGTACGACAACTGTGTGCTGACGGCCTTGAGGTGACTCTATTGTCAAGACTTTCATATCCACTTTTCTTCCGAACCGTATGTGCACTGCCTTAGTCTCGATCAGCCGAGCTCTGATCAGCGGGTCAGGACTATTATGCTCCCGCTGACCAGAACACGCATGCGCCGCTAATGGTCAACGTTAGTACGGACCAATTACGACGTCAAGACTCGACCGAAGCTGCCACTCAGCACAAACGAACGGGAAACGTGCGGCAGCAGTAGATGGCCAAAGAGCTAGCTCTATCTTCACTCCCTAGCGGCAAGTGGTAGATACTGAGGCACATTCAGACATAACTCAGGTAAACATCCAGCTCCGTCTCACGGGACTCTTGCTGACGCTCTTCCTTCTGACGACGAACATCTCGTCAGATCCCTTCTTCTTAAAGACGTCCCTTGGCTTCAAGGTCGTCACTGTATCTTTGACATACCCATCCGTGATCAACAGTTTTTCTCGGCGTACCTTGAGCTTTCTTGTATGTTCGAATAGTTCTTGCTGAAGCTCGTGGCTGATGTACTCTTTGATCAGGATGTATCGGTCGTCTGTGGCATCATAGACCCAGGGCAATTGGTAGGTGTCCAGCGTCTCAGGCAGCAGATGCTCGATCTTGACTCTGATGTAAGTCGGTCGAGACATGTCAACAGCGATTTGGCGCTCGTTGGTTCGTGTCGACTGTTTGCGTGTCATCAAGGCGGTTGTTCTCTTCTTCTCCTCAAGGATGTCTTGGATGTAATCTGGCGAGTAGCCTGGTGATACATTAGCATAATACGCCACAGCTCGTGAGGGCCTAAACATACCGGCCTTCATAAATCTCTCCTTGACCTTCTGCTGAAACTCCTCCTCCTCTTTTTTCTTCTTGGCCTTTTCCTTGGCAATCCTCTCTTCTTCTTCGGCAAGTATACGCTTCCTCAACTCCTCCTGCTTTTCTTTCTCCTTCTTCTTCTTTTCCTCTTCTTCGAGTAAGATGCGCTTCCTTTCCTCCCTGGCTTCTTCCTCTTCCTGCTTTTGCCTTTCCCTCTCTTCAGCGACGATCTTTTGTCTCTCAGCCTTCTCCTTGGCCGCTTTTTCTTTGGCTTCAAGCATTAATCGGTCTCGCTCGGCTTTGAGCTCAGCTTCCTTCTTCAGCCGCCTTGCCTCGGCTTTGGCGTAAGCTTCTTTCTGAGCTTCCTCCTCTTGCCGTTGCTCCTCCTGATACTTCATTAGAAGCATCTCTTCCCGCTGCTTGTCAATCCTTTTCCGTTCCTCCAGTCGAGCAATGATCGCAGCTTCCTCTTCGTCTCTCGCTCTCTTTCCCTCAAGAGCTTTGAGACGCGCTAGCTGTTCGGCTACAGCAGGATCATATGTCTTTCTTTTGTTTTGTTCCTCAAGTAGATCCAGCTTCGCCAGTCTCTTTGCTATCTCAGGATCCATATAAGCACCTCTACCGCTAGACCGTCGTCTACTGCGATGTCTTCTATGAGGGACATAGCTCTCATCGCTACTAGATTCATAGTGCTCATGTTTGTGGTAATGCTTGACCCGTTCCCGACTTGGTTCTCTTGATGGGGGCTGGACAAACACTGGTACTGGTTGCAGGTAATTTGGCTGCGGTGCTGCACCTGTGCTGGAGGCCCTTGGACGTTGCAGCTGTGGAACATTGAGATGGTTCTGGATAATGATGTTCTCTGGCTCTCCTTGGTATGAATGATAGTGGGGGATTTTCTCCCTTCGTGCCGGCGAGACCCCGCTGTCAAGCTTTACACCTAATCGACTTCTGGCTCTTGGTGGTGGTGCATAGCCAAGGTCTTGATAGTAGCTACCATCTTCATCATCGGTCGACACGATTTCCACCGTCCTTCCAAGACGACCGCGGCCTGTCATAAGTGCAGATCTCAGCTAGTTGTGGCCTGGTGGATGTTGGTGGGGTACGGTCCGCTAGTGGTTCCGATAAACCCAGATGGAAGGCACGAGCGTCTCTTGGTATTGTCAACGTAAAGCACGCACCGGCAGGCAAAAGCACCGAATAGTACGGGTGAATCACGAATCGAGAATGCGCCCTGCTTATAAGGAAAACGGAACGCTCGAGCGTAGCGTCTGCCTTACAAACCACGAGACTCATAGGTGGGCATGACCAGGGTGGGTGATTTGGGTAGTTACTCAAGTGGCCGTACTGGGTATGCCTGCAGATCTAGGCACGCCTGCTAATGTGGCCGGCTCTACGCCTTTGCGCATGGTGCGGCCAGGTGCCATTTTTAGCTGGCACTTGGTCGCTGTAGGATCGTACTTATGCATGCTAGACCCGCAATCTGTAACAAACGCATCGCAAGCCCTGAAGCACGAGGAAACGCAGCCATGTTAAGCGACAACAGTACTAGGATATGCTGGAAACAAGGAAATTGATTGGGGCCAAAACAACCTGCACTGCGGTATGCGTTCAAACCCAAACTAGAAGACAACGGATATCTAGCTGACACGAACATCACCTTGCCAAGTTTCTGTGGCCAGTGTGAACTCAGAGTGGCCTTCTCGTGCAATGCCAATTACGTGGCTTGGTCAGCGCATCTTTCTCCACGTCTCCGTCTGGCGCTGCTCGTACTGTGGGAATGCTCCATTGGAATTGCTCTTCGTTTCGTGACTGTAACGGCCACGTGCTGGCCAGCTGGGGGTGCAAATGCACAATACCGCTATTTGCACAACCGTCATGGTCTAGCAGCGTTGGCACGTATCTCCATTGGCGAAGTTGTCAGAGACTGATCGCAGTCTGATTCGAACTAGCTTATCTTAGCATTGGACGAGCTGTGTGAGAAGTTTGTGTCCACGAGTGATTTGGCCAATTGTGTGCTATCGCAGGCAGGAAATGTAGCGATGAGTGTCCATTGGCTTGTTCTTTGCACAGGCCCCACTCGCTTCCTGACCGGTGGCATTCTACAGCCCGCTTCAAATCGCTTATGCATGTCTCTCCATGACTGAAGCATATTCGGTGTTATGCTCCGGGAAAACAGCGGCAGAGCCTCAAGATCGGACATGTTCCCTCTCTGTCTGCACCACAATTTCACTGCCACGAGTGCCGATCAAAACAGCTTGCGGATGTGTCGTCTAATGAAGCCAACGTAGTTGCTCGGTATACTCAAACGGTCTTTGTGTAGCTCTTTTGACGAGGGGTGTCCAGCTCGTGCCTTGTGGTTCGCTGCGGATGCTCATGTCGACACATCTGCCTCATCTTGCACCACTCTGCAAAATCTTCTCAATGTGCTGTCGACTGTTCTTGAAAGTCATTTCCTGGTAGTGCAATCTCTTCTCGAGGTCTGTGATGTCCTTCTTCAGGGTGGCGGATTCGGTAGTCAAGCGCTTGTTGAGGGTATCGATTGGCACCGCAACGAACATTTTGCCGACCCCCTCGTAGACCGGGTTGTCTTTCGGTAGAGCATCGAGCTCGCTCGAAGTCAACTGGTTCAACCGAGTCTCTCGTTTTTTGGCACTGATTTCCGCTTGAGTCTGTCCAATCTTTTGTTGTGACTGAATGGCTTGGACCTCGACTTCTTGTAGCAGCTACCAATGATCAGTACTAGTCTTCGTGTCCCTCGTTGAGCTGAGCGTACCTTCTGCAAAGCTGCATTAGGAATCGACATGTTGCTTGATGACTATTGTGAGAAGTCCCTCGACAAACTGTTGGCGTCTGGTCAGGATACCCGATTGCCTGTCGCCAGTAAACAGAATATTGCATGTGATCAGGCGCAGCCCAGTGGGGGGGCAGCCTCCTAAGCCGCAGGGGCTAACACGGACGTCATCTCTTCGAATTGTTTTGTTTGCTGCTGACCAAGTCACGACCAGTTCGTGAATTTTGAGACCCCCATGATCCACCACATCCACCACATCCATCACATCCGCGCGTACCGTGGACATATCTATACGAGACTGAAGCATCTGCCGCCAGCTTGCACGACATGATACCTCTTCACCTTCATCGTTAGTACCTCTTCGCGAGGTTTATTATTACGCCGCAACATGCCATCATGGCTACCCTCGATAGCATACCCACCGCCAGATCAGCATGGTTTCTGGGAACCAGTCACTTCCACCCTGCAGTGGTGTGAAGAGGTAAGCACAATCGCAGTCCTCTACCAATCGCCACGCTCACATTCTGTAGGACTACTATGCTACCTACTACTCCGCCGAGATCATGAACACCCTCACCAACCTGATGTTCTGGTACTGCGCCTGGCAAGGGATAAAATCCTGCCGTCGAAACGCCCACGATAGAGTCTTCGAGGTCGCCTACTACGGTTATTTGCTCGTTGGTTTCGGCAGCTTCATGTTCCACACCACCCTCAAGTACCCATGGCAATTGGTCGACGAGCTTAACATGATCTACACCACTTGTCTGATGGGCTACGCCTCACTATCCTACTCGCGACCCACCTGGTTTCGCTTGTGGTTGGCCCTGGCATGCATGCTGTTCTGCGCCTTCATCACGACGTACTACCATTACTTGCAGGATCCGGCATTCCATCAAAACGTCTTCGCTGCTATGACCGTGTGGCTCGTTTTCAGGAGTGCCTGGCAGATGGAAAACACCCTGCGGCCCAAGTGGAGGAAGAGCACCGAGAGCGACCGTGTCGCGAAGCAGAAGAAAGGCATCGCTGTGCCGTCACGGGAAGAGCAAGAGCGCATCAACCAGAGGGATCTGGACATTTTGCGCAACATGTGGATCTTGGTCGGGTGGGGGGTGTCGGTCTTTTTGGCCGGCTTCGCCATATGGGGTATCGACAACGTGGCTTGTTCGACGCTGCGGTCTTGGAGAAGAGAACTTGGTCTGCCTTGGGGTCTGTTCCTGGAAGGCCATGCTTGGTGGCATATCTTCACAGGCTTCGGCTCATACTGTTACATTGTCTGGGGCATCTATTTGCGCCACGTGCTAAACGGTGAGCAAGACGAGTACGAGCTTGATTGGCCACAGCTATGGCGCCTGCCCGAGGTCGTTCAAGTGTCGAACTTGAGCAAGAAGGCCAATGGCAGAGCATCAAACGGAAGTCTGAAGCAAAGATAAGCTTCAAAATAGGTAGAGCTTTAGCGCTGCTAAGATAAGTGCTTTTGGGTCTCTTCCACCATTCCATGCCACACACTACCTAAAGTCTCATGCGAGGCCAGTCCACACTCACCCAGTACTACGTACCTTGCCGCTTCGCGAACTCGAGAGCACAACCATGTAGTCGCCTCAAGCACTCAATCCACGAAGACCCGCAGTAGCCAAGTTTCGCAACGTCCCATTGGGACATTGTCAGGCAAGATGCATGTCTCTCCGCTGCTAGTATCAGCGACATGCTCGTCCGGCAAGTAAGACGTGCCACTGGGTTCACTTTCACTTTCAACGTCCTTTGCTGAAGATGCCTCTTTCTATGGTCAGGCATGGTCCTTATGAGTTCGGACACTGCATCTGCTGTCACATGCAGACTCTCCATCAGACGGACAATGCTGTATAACCCAATCAATCTCAGGCCTGATAAGCTCTCGGTGAACAAGACTTCGCGCTCAAACTGGAGATACAACAGCGTGCGTGCAAAATGCCCCTAGTAATGCAGTCGTAATCCATTTCGAAATCTGTGACCAGATGTACCACACCCAACAAGCTATAGACACTATCCCCCGGATTTTGGCATTTGCTCGTGCCATACATTGTTCTGAGTGCCCTGAGCTCTTTCGAGCGTTCGTGGTCTTTGTGACGTGGGGCTAGCCTTCTGAGCAACTCCCATCTCTCCGCCACTGCACAAATCGTGGGATAGGGCTCCTCGTTGGCTATCTTCTTTTTCTACCAAAGTTTGACTGGGGGATCGAAACCTTCGAATGGAATCAGTCGATCCAACCACAACGTGTGCATGCTGCGTCAGCAGAATTTCCCGGACAATTTACAAGCGTATCCAATAAGCATTGTACACCATGAGTTTAAGGCTGTGTCGTAGGGTCCGTGGGATGTGACGCTTTTCTGCCTCTGGCAACGCTCGCCGGTCTTTCTCTGGCAGCAGCTGTGACGCGCTTGGTTCGGCACTCGTTGCGCCGGCATGCCATTGCGCAAGATGGGCATTCAAATTGGGTTTGCCTAACCAGATGAATAATCATTTCGCTCTGCCAAAGACTTTCTCTACCAACGCCACTTGCACATTGTTATCCAGAATGTCATCCTGATCGATGCAGATGCAGTCAGTCCACAAACAGGTCAGCTGGAGATCATTCCTGGTGCAATGACGAAGAAAACAATAAATGTTTTCGCGCAATGCTCAACTTTGGCCGTCGATAGTGACCTGGTGCGAAGGGTACTCGGGTCGCCACATATAAGATATGGCGTCGTGATGCCACTGACTTTATCCAGACTGACGTCCTCCAGTGACAAGGCGATCTGACCATCAGCTTGGGATGACAGGATTCGAGCAAGGCGAGTGTCGTGTGCCTTGCTAGGGTCCAATTGCTCATAGCGATGAGCTGCCGAGCTTGCCATTCCGGCAAGAATGTTCACTCAATGTGTGAGGCCACCAACAATCCTCTTTCCTGCGGATTTGACATACGTTAGTGGCCTAAATGGGCACGAACAACTTGCTATACAAATGTCCGGTCTTGTCGGCTACTTGCACTTCCGACATCCAGCCTGGACATCAATGTTCGACTGCCAGGTATGCTGGGCGCGATGTGCTATTGATAGGTGATGCAGAAGCCGTACAATGTGTGGCTACCAGGAGATAATCGCTGACTCGATTAGAGCTGATGTTCTCCTATCGCACCTTCCCAACGAGGCTTTTGACATTGCGGAAAGAGGGGACATTGCTTACTTGATCTTCTGAGCCCATCACGACGGAGGGCATGCGCGGGAGTTTGCGGACCTTCTGCATATACCTGCTTATGCGTCTTATCATGTGTGAACTGTCGTTGCTAGTGAGCGTGCGTTCGCACCCAGCTTCAAGAGAGTCGTTACGCATAAACACGTCTGGCTTATTCTCTCATCATTCGTAGATCGTCGTACCCACCAAACACGCCTCCCGCGCTGCTTGGATAAAACACTCTCTTCAAAATCATTATGCACAAGGCCAGGAATACGCCAGCAATCGCTCGATCAATAGTAATAGGAGAATCGGCCTGCCGTCGCTGTACTTGCTGAAGGTTTTGGAATTGTTGCTGATGAGTAGGGGAAGTATCGGTGCTTGTTCCTCTGTTGTGGGGTCGGTAGGATATGGCTGGAACGCTGTTTGTTACCAACACGTTGGGAGGCGGCTGTGAACTTGCTGGCGCAGTAGAGGTCGGAGGAGAGGATGAGGTTGCAGACTGTGAGAGTTCAGCCGGCCCTTGCTGTTCAACGGTGTCGCTCGGTATAGGCGACAGTATTGCAGCCTCGGATGTTGACGTCGTGTCCTGGGATTCAGTCTGTGGCGGTCTTTGCCCCTCCTCCTCCGCCTCCTGGGCATTATCCGCTTTCTGCTTGCCCTTGTCCACCTTCGCATCCCGAGCCTCAAGCTTCATGCCTTCAGGCAACCCCTCCAAGCCTGCAATTTCAGCCTCCACATTCACACCTTTACTGCGACAGACATCCCACCACCACTGCATCCTCTCCTCGTTCGTCCATCCCTTCGTGTTCTCCCCCTCTTCCTCCCCGCCACACCCAGAACACCTCCAACTCTTGCTCTCTCTCGCTAGCCTTTCACAGACCTGCTTCGGACTCTCTAGTCCACCAACCTGCCCCGCTGTGCCTTCCTCACCCATGAATCCCCTCAGCGCCGTGAGCGCCAACCGTACGCCCCAAGCAGGCTGCCATGTCTCCTCGTGGAAGCCAGATATGCTCAGGCATATTTCCCTGTTCACCTCAAACCGTCCGCTGGGTGTCAGGAACCTGAAATTCGGCGGCTTCATAGGATACGCGGGCGGTAGTGTAATGCGGCCGTGATATATTCCACCTGCATAAGGCGACGGTGCTGGAGGCCCAAGTAGCGTGAAGTGCCATTCATGGAGGTTGTCTTCTGATACCGGCGCGGCATGAAAGGTAGGATTGGGGTGTTTGGCGGCCGAGGAGAGCTCTTGGGTCTCTTTGAGGAGACGACGGATGGTGGGTGAAGGCGCCATGGGTATGCGGGCTTAGTGTTGTAGTGGTCCTGTCGTGCTAGCAGTTGTTACAGCGATATCTGGATGCTTTCAGTTGGATGTCGGCCGGTTGCATCGGTTCGACATTCGCGCTTCTATGACACGTATGCGAGTGATGAGGGATGAGACAGCAGGAGTGGACTACAAGCATTTGCAGTGATACTGTATACAAATGCGCCTAATGCGCGTCTAGTACCGCAAACGAAAGGGGACAGATATGCTCATGTTGGCCCTCGCGTACGCAGGTCTGCTCACTAGGTCAGCTACGTACTCAGTTCGCACGTGGCGGCGGTGATCGCACTTACCCGCCCTACAGTCGACAAGGTCCGCTATCACGCAGGAAGTTCCGCAGGGCCGATCGCTCGTCACGCGGTGCTTTCTCATGGAACGAGGAAATAAATCAGCAAACCAGGCATCACACGATAAGCAACTAAGTTGTGTATTCGCATTAGCTAATAAGCATCTATCGCAAGCTGAAATCCAGTATAAACTCGCTGTTCTAGTATACATTCCCACTGGTGCGGGACCAATCTGTACGGCCGTTCGCCACTCCATGACATGTCTGTAGATTCGTAGCCAGTCCCAATGCATCGAAAAGGGACCTGCTTGATGAAAGGACTCTTTTCCTCGTCCCATCATTCGGTGTTATAGACGCACATGGTATCCAAAAGCAGAAATATTAAGAGTGCTGCAAGGTAAGTAATCCAGCTCAGCTGGTCTCATGTCGACAACCTGCTGTCGCTGAACGGAGAAAGAAAGTAGACACTCGAACAGAAGTTTTCCCCACGCAATGCAGTAAACTGACATGTAAGCAGCGCATCCCTCTCAAATGCTCCAGTGAACGCCGCCCGAGTCGAAATCAACGCGCTGTGCTGCTCACTCCATATTCGCCGTAAATCATGAAAACATAAACCTCTTGCTGTTACTGTTGCTGTTGCTGTTGTTGCTGTGGGTGGAGGAGAGATGTGTAAAGCATCAGCACGATTAATATGCTGAACCGACCTCCATCATCGGTTGGCTAGGCATCGGTGCCATGTCGGGTATCATTTCTGGGTTGACTTCATCGACATAGCCGATAAGTGCTTGTGAATGCAGCTTGAAGGACTCGCCCATCGTCTTGGCGATGCCCCATACGACGACGCCACCATCGAGCATGCTGCCCCAGACCCTGGCCACGGTCGAACTCAACCGAGAGCCATTTGCATCGACCGCGTCGTCATCGAATAATCCTCGTACTTTGATGTACATTTGCATTTCCTCTTCTGTGGCTTCAATGTCGTCGTGCTCGATTCTGTAGAGCCATAAGCTCAGTACCGTGATAAGGTCGAGGCCGCACAGTGGATGCTCGATACTCCAATTCGTGGCTGAGGTCTTGGTTACCCAATTGATGCCTTGCATTGCCACGATCTCCATGCATTCGTAGCACTGTTCAATCACCCTAACCATTTCTTTGGTCCGTTTGACGCTATCCCGAGCATTCGTCATGGCAGCAGCAATTTCGAATGAGTTGTGATAACGCAGGGCCTCCTGAACATCTTTCAAGTCCACCTCCAAGAATGCGCGTGTGTTGCGGTACACAGCCATCGCGTTGAAGATTAGAGGGTGACTTTTATGTGGTGTGGTCAGTGGTACGACCACTGTTTCAGGTTCACAGAGATCGAGTGATCGCTCCCAGGTTTCCAGAGCAATGCGTATCTTCCATTCGAGAACGACGTCTTGCAGTGATTCGAAGCTGCGCCTCAGATTCCACACTTCGAGGAAAAGAGCATTGATCATGACTCGAGTGGCGAAGGCACTGTAGCGACAAGTCTCGCCTTGGAACAGACTGTCGTGCGCTTCCTTGACAGTCACAATAAGAGACGACGCAAATGTGTCCTGCCATGCATCCTCACTTTCTGGTTCCAGATTCCATAGACTCTCAGTCGATGGCAGAGCCAGAGCTTCAAATTCGTTGAAGCTAATCGCGGGGGTGTGGTTGTATGTGGTCGTCAGCATTCCAAAGAACACGTATACGGCAAAGTATGTCCTTCGCGATCCTTCTTCGTTGATCCACTCGGCGTGAGTCGGGGGTGTTTGGCCACGGCCTTCTGTTCGAAGCTTGAGCTCGTATTTGTTACCAGCTACCATCTTACAAAAAGTCAGCAACACATCGACGAGCAAAGTAGGTATACATACGTTTGCCAGCAGACTCTTGATCGAGCAGGCCCATTCCAGCCCGGTAGCACCACCACCCCAGCTCTCGAACAACATATTCAGCAACGTGCTCTGCATCGTCCACAATGGAGATTTCCGTGAATCAAAGTTTTCTTTGTTCTGCAAGAATTGGTTGACGAGTTTCTTAGACCCATTATGCAGTCTGTACGCTTGCTCTGTATCGAAGTTGTATAATGCACCGATGGACAGGACAGCCAACAACAGCGCCGGCTCTGTCTGACCCGGACGAAAAGACACTGGGTGTAGAAATGGCAGGTGGTGGTGAAAGAGGTTGAAATATGTCGATAAGTAAAGGTTGACATACGCAAGGTTCGGCAGCGGAAGGTCACTGCCTATGTAGTTAGCAATGTTCTCCCTCTCGGCCTCTGTCGACATCTGCGGTGCTCTTGGGAGTGTCAGTGCTTGGCTAGGACCAGGCGATCGGCGGTAGTTCACCGGCGAGACTGGGCCGGTCATGGTCGGAAAGGGCGATAAGGCATTGGGCGTGGGCGAACCAGATACTGGAAATGTGTCAGCTAATGTTGGAAAGCTCTGAGGAGCCGAAGTGCCGAGAGAGTTTTGTCGTTCCATTATCGATGGCAGTGAGGACTGATGTGACTGTATTGAGCTCATGTTCACGAACGACGGCTGATCTTGAGATGACACGTCGGATGTCAAGGAGTGTGCTTTCTGTTGCGAAGGGTTCGACGGCATGAAGGAATCCCAGGGGATCTGCGGAAGGGTAGAGGCGCCGGAGAGGAAGTCGGAGGTCTCGAGGATGGAGCTTCGGTCGGGCGAGTAGTCGGGCAGGGAGCCCTCGCCGTTGTGTAGATGGGCGTTCGCCGCTGCTGCTGCCGCTTTGTGTTGGAAATCTGTCATCAACATGGCAGCAGTTTCGAGGTCAAGCATACCATCGCTGCTAGCCTCTATTTGCTCCAACGTGCCCTGATCGAGTGAGAGTGCAGGTTTGGTAGGCACTGCGGCAGTAGAGCTCGCCGTTGAAGGCTGCTGCTGTTTGGAGTGGTTCTTCTTGCGACTCTCAGGTTGAAGTGGTTCGCCCAGGTTGTCTTTGGCATGCACTGTTCTGTCGTGCCGAAGCAGTAAATCGCGCCTGACGAACGTGCTTTTGCATTTCCCACATTTGAAGGGTCTCTCTTTCGTGTCTGTTAGGGGTTCAGTCAGTACCTCTAGTCGAAGTGATGAGAAGGAGGGGGCAATAATGGAGGGGTCTTCGTACGTGAACGTTCGTGCCGGCTGTTCCACGTTAGCAAATCTGCATCATCAAGGATTTACGATCAGGCAGCTCACCTCCGGTGCTCACTTCTGCTGAAGGCGCGCGCGCAGTACTGGCACTTGTACTTCTTTTCGGGGCCGGATGCGGCATTCTTCTTTGGGGAGGAGTTGGTGCTCGTAGGAGCGGTAGAAACGTCGGTCGCCATCGGTGCGGTGAACAAACGATCACAAGTCCTCCGTCCACGCACAAGCCTTTCGCTCAAATCGAATGAGATGGGTGCCGGAGGTGGTTGTTGTTCTCATGCTGGTCTCTTGCAAAACGCGCGGTTGAGGGGGGGCGTCGCGGGACGTCTGAGATTGGGGTGAGGTGATGGTGGATGCAGATTGTCGATCGCTTCGAATCACGTGCAGCCGCAGACTCGAGATATAGGGCTGTTCACTGCAGAGCACCTCGATGCACGATGATACTGACAACAGCGATGATAACTCTGTATCCCGCTGATGCGCAATACGATGCAGGATGAAAGAGGGGATGAGGACGATGAGATCGAGGGGTGCCACGAAATTGTCCAAGCTTGGGCTTGCTCGCAGAGCGACCCTCACACCTAGGCTGCCCAGTGGATACTACGCACGCTTCCACTCCCCGTTGCCCTCCGTTCGGGTGGTTGTCTTGACCTTCCCCCTTTCAACTGATGGACCCCATCTAGGGCTAAACTCTGCCATCACCCTCGTCTAGAGCTCTTCGAGAAGCTCGTCTACGGACGCGTCCATTGTGCCACAAATCGCTCCGAGTAACCACTGCTTGCTTTTGTGGTTGGCGCTGATTGGGACATGCTTTGCCAATCGCGCGCGCGTTAACCAGCTGACAACAATCATGATGACGAGAACAAGATCCAGCGCACACCACGCAGTCTTGACGCTAAACTTGTCGTTCTTTAATTCAAAGGTGAGGCGCCGGTTTCCACATCTTCCCAGCCTCTCATGTTCTTCTCTCTAAAATTCTTCACTGTTTGTGGATTTCGCAACGGTCCTACCTCCCGTATCTGCCTCCAGTCACTGCATCAGCGTGCAGCAACACGTGTCTGATACGATCATCGATACTTGCTTATGCGCAAGACAACTACTTTTTTATTGCGCACTTCTCTACACGCTGATGCAATCAATACTGCTTGCCTACTGATTTGACTGCTTGCTGAGTGAAACTACATCAATCTGTCAATGCCGATATTTGACCGCTCATGAAAGTAGCCGGCGATTCCTGCTAAGAGCAGGTCCACAACACTCGTGGAATCGAGGATTTATCGCCAGACGATTGTTCCTGCAGCCTCCTGACGTGTGGATGCATGCGATGGGGAACCCAGACACTAAAGTTTGTCGCTAAAGCATGCTGCCTGCTTCCGCGAAAGCATGGATATGTCACTAACGGCTTCACATGCGCTTTTTGACTCGATGGCCGACCACATCCAGGTTGTTTGCTTGGTGATCCGAAATCAAACGGTTGTTTGCAGCGACAGCGCAGTATTTGATCTAATACTTGTCGAAGAACCTGCGCAGAGCCAAATCGCAAGCTTTGTTAGACATTATCTCAGGCTTTGACACGTACCCAACGTTCACGAGTGCAACTGCTTAGCAAAGAGCATGTCCGAGCAGGGACAACAACCGCATATGCACCGTGCTTGTTTTTTCAGATCCCGCTCTGGTTTGATGCAACTGCGTGGTTCCCTTGTGACGCATCTGGCGGTCAACACACCGCTCTCCAGCAGAAAATACTTCTGTCGGCAGAGAAGCAAGTCTTGCCAACAAGCTGCTGACGACGTCAACCCAGTCTTCTGAGGATCCCCGAAAGTATGCGAGCATCCAAAAGCTCTCTATTCCTGGCCAACCAAGGCTTCATCAGAAACACTCCGTCGAACTGGACCTCTGGCGTCTCCGGTTTCCGAACTGCCGGTTCTCAGGATTCAGCCGGCGGCTTTAAGAACGCACCCGCGATTAGTTTCTCCATCACGATCCACTAAATCCACGTTCGAGCCACGCCAGATATCCGAGAGCAACTTCGGAACGTATGAACACATCGACGAAGATGTTGAAACATCCTGACGGTTGCCGTGAACGTTCTACGGAAACCATGATTGCAAAGACCCAGCTTGACCTTAACTTGAGGGACATCAAATGTGCCAACGTATTGGGATTCACCAGGAACTCAAAACCTGCAGGTTCGATGGGTTGAGGGCGTGAAATCCTCCGACGCTCGGGACGGGAGTTGTAGTGCGAAGTACGTACCCGACCACGAGTTGAAAATGTGTCAGACCATACAAGAAACATGTACAGGACTGTGAATGCTTCGAACATTTTGAGCGTCCCGGGTATGGGCGCCTTGAGACGATTTCTAGCCGATCTCTTGTAGCTGCGGTATCGTAAAGAGTGTCCATCAAGTACACACTTTAGTCGGACACCAAGTGCCTTCAAGAATTCGCATACTGCTCACGAAAAGCGCTGATTCTAAGAAGTCAATCTGCCCATGCCATCTCTCCCGAGACGTGTGCATAGTCTTCGGCGGCCAGAGCGGAATTATCAGACTCACCAGAAAGCTGAGAAATAGCTAGTCATGTTCCAGTAACAGAAATCATGGTATTAGATCGAGGAAAATTCAACTTGGCTGTGTACAATGAGGAAGGTGGTCTTCGAGCTTGTCGTTACTGGCGAACAATATGTGGCCTGGGATTGCGGCGAGCTTAACTTCAAGAAGCCTTGGGTACCCAAAATTGTCCATAAGCACTCTCACCCGTATTGGAGGCTTTGTCTCAGCCAGTGCCCTCAGGATGCTGAATTACAAGGAACCAGAGTGTATCAGGTGAATGTCTCGAGGAGGCACGATTATTGGACCGCGTGTCAGGCGCCTGTTGTAGCAGCGCGCCTCTCACTGGGCCACTGGCAAGACAGGTCTCCCATACACTTCCGACTAACTTAACGTAGGCTTAGGGGTAAGTTCTGCATGTCTATTCCTCCTTGCTTGTCGATGTCAACTTTACATCCATTGGCAACGTTACCACTCACAGCGCTTAAGCATATCTTTGATCAAGTTAACACACTCGCGACAACCAAGTTCGTGCAGAAGGTACAATCACTGCCCCTCTTCGGCGAATAAATAAAGACTTTCCCGGGATTCGGCGCCTAAAGGTGAACTAAAGCGTTGACAGCCACTTTCGCTACGCTTTCGTCCTACTACCACACGGGTTATGGCTCGTCTTTGAGCGGCCTACTCAGGCGACCATTTTTTGCGTCGCATTGTTTGACGGATACGGCGCGAGTATGCGCTCTTTGACCGCACCCGTGAAACACTTCGAATCCGAGGCGTGACGGCCATCAGCCATACCTGAAATATGTCCGCAGGCTCACTGGTGGGCTGGAGGGACCGTATGACAAACCGACAGGCCTTCAAAGGCCCAACACTCGCTGCTGCTTTTACATACAATGAGATGGATAATGTCCCCCAATCACAGACATCTCCTTCCTATCCTGGCGTACACAGCCTTTCACCTCGACGGCGAGCTGCACAGGTCGCTGGCATGAATGGCTATAACGCAAGCACTGACCTTCCTCCTCCTTTATACGTCCGAGCCCTCTACGACTACGAAGCAGACGACACCACAAGTCTGAGCTTTCGACGAGGAGACATCATCCAGGTCATCACCCAGCTGGAGAGTGGCTGGTGGGATGGCATCATCCAGGAGACCCGTGGCTGGTTCCCGAGCAATTATTGTGCTATCATTGACCCTGACGATCCAGACGACCTGAACGAACACGACGAAAGCGAGGTCAGTGAACAATCTGGCACAGAAGAAGAAGAAGAATACGAAGAAGACGATTCTGATGCCAACACTCAAGATGATGATTCAGATTTACCCATCGAAGGGGTTGGCATCCAAGACCTAGATGAAGCATCTGGGTTCTGGATACCCCAAGCCACCCCCGACGGTCGGCTGTTCTACTTCAACACCCGGACTGGCGTATCTTCCATGGAACTGCCTCTCGAATCTCCTTCTTTAGATGGGGACAGTCCACCCGATTCCACCAATTTTCATATACCCGCTCAGACAAGACCTCCGCCAGAGATGATGGCTGGCGGCTACCACCACGAGGAAGACTACGATGGCTCATCTTCTGAGGTCGAGAACGAGAGGTCTATGAGGCCCAAGAAGCCCAGCATCAGCTCTTCCTATCTTGGTGCGACAATGGCGCCCATTGGAACTACTGCGACGTCGTTTTCCGTCCCACTGAACGGTCATGTCAATAAATCTGCCATGCCGCGCCATTTCACGGACGCGGCCGTGAGCCTGGCACCAACTTGGGAGACTTTGGTAGACAATATGCGCGCGGCAGTCGACTCATATAGGGAAGCTGTCCATCGTGATGAGAGAGCTGAGTACGTTAGAAGAGCCGAAGATATCTCTGATCACCTGAGAATGATTTTGGCAGCTGGCTCTGGAACGACAGACAACCATTCTGGCAACCCCTCAATTATCTCTACGAATAAAGCTTTGTACCCTCATTTTCGTGAGATGATGTCCAAATTCTCGAAACTGGTCTTATCCTCCCATATTGCTGCGGCAGATTGGCCGGGTCCAGAGACTGGTGCGAAATGTTTGCAGGAGGCAGACGGCGTCATGCATGGCGTCTATGGCTACGTTGATGTAGCTAGGCAGCAGAGGGGTGAAGAAATCCCTCGTCTCGTTCCGGGTTTTATCTCTGGCCGCTTTACTGGTGGCAATTGGCAGGACAACAACATAGACAGTCAGTTCATGGCAGAGGGTAATTCTTTTATCGAGCGAAACGACGACGAGAGCCATTCGAAGCTGTTCACACCGTTGGATAAGTCGGCCCTACAGAGAATAGAGCAAGCTCGTCTAGTTGTACTGAGCAACATTAGACGGCTGGAAGGATATACACAATATAGCCAAAAGATTGTCACGCCTGCGCAGCAAGTGGAGGTTGGGAACAGCATTTGCACAAATTGTGGCGCATTGATAGAACACTTCAGGTCATGGATCGCCCTAATCGAATCCGTCGATCTAGCACCTCTCGGCAACGTGTTTCAGAAGCCTAATCTGTTGGAATTCAGTACGCACAAGCAAAGAGTCTACGACTCAATTGGCGAGCTGATTGCAGTATGCCAAGCTACGACAGCACCCCTACCGGACGAGTGGGCTGAGGTGAGAGGAGAATCTCTCGATACAAGGCTGGTTACCGTTCGAGCTGTGTGTAAAGAGCTTGACGAACACATTTCCAGGGTCAATTATACCGTTCAGCTACTTGAAAGTGATTCATCTATGGGTCTAGGCCCAGGAGGCAAGAAAGATCACAGAATGACTGCCCCAACCGATACTCTCCAAAGCAATGTTCAACGTCTGAAAGAACGACCGAATTTGGGCGATATGGGTCAATCGGTATCATACACCGTCGGGCAAGATCCGTCTGAGACCAGAAGGCATCCAAAGAAAGATAAAGCGAGCGCGTTCTTCGGAGCTGTACCACCAGGCGTATTTGGCGACGAGAACGAACAAGGACGTGTTGCTGATGACCGACCATGGTTTTTGCAGATGGAGCACGAGAACGAAGTGCATCGTGATCACAGGACCGATCTACCGCAAGTCAAGAGCGGCACACTCGCAGGTCTGGTGGAACAACTCACAAGACACGATCGCCCTGACCCTACTTTCAATGCTACTTTCCTCTTGACGTACAGATCGTTCATCAGCGCGGCGGAATTATTCGAGTCCCTTGTCCGACGGTTCAACACGCAACCGCCACCAAACCTGAACAGAGAAGAAATGCTGGTGTGGGGGGAGCAAAAACAAAAGCCCGTCAGGTTCAGAGTGGTCAATATTCTCAAGACTTGGATCGAGCACTATTGGATGGAGAGCAACGATATGGATAGTTTGCAGCTGCTTGAAAGAATCAATGCTTTTGCGAGGAATATCGTCACAAATGCAAAGATTCCTGGCGGAGCTCCCCTTGCAACAGTCATTGAACAGCGCATTAAGGGGCAGGATACGTCGGCCAAGAAGCTTGTCTTGACGTTGACAGGAAACGCTCCGACACCTATTCTGCCGAAAAACTTGAAGAAGCTGAAATTCGATGCTATTGATCCGCTCGAATTTGCCAGGCAATTAACGATTGTCGAGTCAAAGCTTTATGGAAGGATCAAGCCGGTTGAATGCCTAGAGAAGATCTGGGAAAAGAAAGACCACGATGAGACCGGAGGTCGAGCTCCGAATGTCCGAGCACTCATTCTGCATTCGAACCAAGTGACGAATTGCGTTGCAGAAATGATCTTAAACAATACTGAAGTTAAGAAAAGAGTGGGAGTCGTGAAACGATTTGTCGAGATTGCTGATGTAAGTCGACGAACATGTACTACTAAAACATTGCTAATCTTCCTAGAAATGCCGAACGCTCAACAACTTTTCCTCGTTGACTGCGATTGTCTCAGCTCTTGGTACGGCCCCAATACTTCGTCTGAACCGCACATGGGCACAATTGCCAAATAAGACAAAGGAGCTCCTGGAGAACATGAGGACACTCATCGCAAGCACGAAGAATTTCAGCCGTTACCGCGAGGCACTGCGCGAGGCCCAGCCTCCTTGTATACCTTTTCTCGGCGTCTACCTTACTGATCTCACCTTCATCGAAGACGGTATAGCATCCGTGGTTAAAAGCACGGAGCTGATCAATTTCACGAAGAGAACGAAGACAGCTGAAGTGATTCGAGACATTCAGCAGTATCAGAATGTCCCATACACCCTCACAGAGGTTTCCGAGCTCAGAGATTGGATCCTTGACAACATGCGGCAAGCATCTGACGTACACGAGATGTACAACAAGAGCTTACAGATTGAGCCGCGAGAACGAGAAGAGGAAAAGATTGCACGCTTACTATCTGAATCCGGCTTTTTGTAGGCAAGCATCTGTTGAGCACAGGTCAGACATACAAGCATTGCTGAGGCTACACAAAATTTCGACCTTCTATATTGGATGTTTAGTTTCGCAATTTGTGCCCAGAACAGGACCGGCTTTCTGTTTTCTGGCAACCTTTTGGCTGGCACAAGGGTTTTAGCGAAGTACGATTGACGAAGTAATGGACCAATCATTTTTGCGAGATGTTGAAAGGTATTTATCCAAGTCAATAAAATGCATGATGAATATTAAGACCTACACCATTCCTGCACAAATCTGGGGTATCCTGGGTTGTTGAGAAACGAATCCAAGTGTGATCAGCCGGCTAATGTGAGTTTCTAGTCTACACGACGAATCGCATGATTCATGAAAGGCGGCCTCATAGAACGACATTTCATATTTGCTTGGTGCATAGTTGTGTTGGAAACGTTTGCGACAAGAATGCTCTATTTGGGTAAAGCTCAAACTGCTCGCTAAACCAAGGGAGCACGGTTGGCAGGGGTGTACCAGCTCAACCAGCGTTGTGTGGTGCGTGCACTCATCTCGATAACCCTCGCTGTACGAATGATGTGTGGTGACACGGGACCTGCTTTCAGTCTTCCACTTTTAGACAGAACCCCGGCTACACACTCATGCATGTCTTCCATGCATGTAACCGTTGGCCATGGCTGTCAACATGCACATGGCTTTTCCCGTCTCGAGTCGAAGAATACACAGAGATCAATATTCCTTGACCACTTCCTATCCGAAGCCATACGTCAAACCATCCTATCTTGAATCGGCCTGCAATGCATGACGGACATTGCAAACCAGACACCTTCATCTTCCGGACTTGCAAACATCAGCACCGCCGCTTGCCCCAGGACTGAGGAATACATCCTGTCTTCGCCCCCGAGCGCAGTAGTCATATCACGACAAGTCCCCTGGCCATAAATCTGCGACACCTTGTGGACATCTGATCATGATCCTCGATCACTAACTGTCTTTGTTAGTCTTGGCTGGTTAGCGGATCGCCTCGTGTGCGAGCTATCTGAAGCTGCAGCTGAGCCGGGACAGCAATCACGAATTGCTACGAATACATCAATGCTCCTAATCCTCAGCTCCATCTTCAACCGCTTCGTTGCCGCCCTCCCGATACGACTCGTTCGCGATGAGCATCAAACACAACAACCACAACGAAGAGGTTCATGAGGTAGCGCACCACCGCTCGCTGTAGGCTTTGACGTTCTCTCCACGACTGAGACGTGCTTCAAGGTTGCACCTTTCACTGTTGTGCCACCCCAAAACATCGTGTCGCAGCTTCTTCTGACGAGATGGCGTACGACGACTCTGGTCGACAAGACCATACGTACGGCAACAACGGTCCAGGAGCAGTACTCAACGTCGTATCCCTGGTTGGTGTTGTAGTTGGCTTGCTACTCATTGTGAATCGGCTATACTGGCGATGGGTCAAAGGGACTCCGGGAATAGATGACTTAATCATTGTGTTCGCTTGGGTGAGTCGAGATCATTGGTAAGCATGAGTACAGAGACTGATCTATCGTGCTAGATATCCTTGGTTGCGCTGGGAATTGTGACTTATATCGCCGTCGATTATGGCTACGGTCGAAATTCTGCTACCCTGACACGAGCGGAAGCATCAGATGCGCTCCGAGTAAGTGGAAGCCGCGAAATCTCTCCCATACAGCAGAGGGATACCATCTGACTCTGGCCGCTATGTAGATGTTCTATCTCTACCAAATATTCTACAAGGTGTCCCTCAACCTCTCGAAACTGTCGATACTTACACTCTACCTCCGTGTGTTCGACACGAAAGACTGGTTCGGCAAAATCACTAAGTTTCTCATTTTCCTCGTCCTGAGCTATACCGTCTCGATCCTCATCGCGAATATCTTCATATGCGATCCCATTAGTACATTCTGGAACACCTCAATTCCTAATGACGCGTCCCAGAAAGGCAATAAATGCATCAGTGTTCTCGGATACTGGTACGCCTCGTCCCTGTACAATATTCTCAGTGAGACACTCATGCTCCTTTCCGTTCTCATCCGTATCTGGACGCTACCCAGCCACTCTCAACCCCCAATCCTACAACTCCGACAAAAAATCAATCTGACCATCGTGCTCGGGCTCGGTGTGTTCACAGGTAGATACACCATCCTCTTATAACTTAGAACCATCTGCTAAACATTGTTCAGTCGTCACCGCCATCCTCCGGGTAACAACTCTCGACAACGCAGCCCAGCAAGCCGACAGAACAGGCGGAACCCTCGTCAGCACAATCTGGAGTAGCGTCGAGGCCTGCGTCGGCCTCTCAGTCGCCAACCTCCCCATGTTAAGACAGCTGCTCCGCTGGCGAGGCTGGTGGTGCGGCCGCTGGTTCAGCAGCACGGCAGGCAAGAGCCGGCAGGAACACTCGAGACATCGATCACGCGCAGGTTACACCCCCGCGGCACACCACGTCAGGACCGGCAACAGCTCGAGACGCCCCACCACAGCACCCACCACGTCAGCAAGCGAAATCCACATGCAGCGGGACTTCCAGCGCGAAGTCGTCACCAGCGACAACGACAGCGACAGCACCTCCGACATCGAAGCACAAGCATTCCGACACATCCAGCCTCTCCAGCAGGCACACCCTTCGTCGCGCTGTACCTCTCCAGCGATAAGCTTCAAAGCAGGTCTAATCAGCAGCACGGAGATCAGAGGCGGATCGAACACGCCCAGCATCGCCAGCACGTTGCGGTCGCCGGCCGCGACTGAGCCCATGCCTATGGTGAGGATCTCGACGGAGCCGAGTGCGAGTAGTCTGCATAGTGCCGTCATGCAGCCGATGGTCCAGGCACATGTCAAGGGGGCGAGGCAGTCAAGGTAATTTTTGCGGTCGGTGTTATCATCTGTCATCTGCTGGTGTATACGTACGTATTCAATTCAACAAGGAAATACACCATGGAATGGGACTTAATTTCTTGCTTGAGGAGATCACTCAGAGCCCGATGAGTAGCAAACACAGGAACATAACCAAGCTAGCTAGCAGCTACACAACCCACTTGAGCGGCTCAAGATCGGTGCCAAAAGCAATCAACATGTCCGTTTAAAGTAGCCCCCGGTCTATCTTCGGCCGTGTTGACGCTCCCTCACCCATTTAGATGATATCTAAACTCAGTTCACCCTACGTGGCATCCATCCTTGCTACTCTAGAGTGGAGCATCAGACTGTTCCACAAGATAAGTGACAACCTGTTAGTATACCTTGGCCGAAGTTTGTAGCAGTGCACAAAATGCATGGAGCAAAACTCGTGACATCTGATCTATCACCTGACAGAGGTGTCAAAGCCATGAATACTGCAGAGTTCCGTTACGGCGTAGAGTAGCATGGTTGACATGAACGGAAGTCTTGGCTGAGTCGTGGACAATTCTGGCGAGGGCTCATGTGAGGGAACAAAAAGGGGTTGAACATGTATTAGCGTCTACACAATCATCTCCTGATCTATGCCGCTATCGAGATGCTCTTGCAACTCTTCATATCATCTTCATCATCGTGACACGCTTCAATTCATTGCTCAAAGTATGTCTTGAGCGAACTGAAGACTTCTTACTTTGATCCGCCACATATCCCGCTCAACAGAAAACGCCATGCCCTCCAACCGTGCTGTGACCATGCAAACGCGCAATTGATATATGCACGCATGGTGCCAAGTTCAAATCAAACAATTTACATGGAGACCTCCACTCTCTCGCTTTGACCGCCCTTAGCCAAGCTTGGCAACAGGTATGTAATGTCATCCCAAGGATGTCTGTAGAGACCAGTGCGTAGTCTCTTCTGGTCGAGGTAGTGAGCAATAAGACCAATGGATCGACCAAGGACGAAAAGACCGTTGAGTACACCCATGCGGAGGTAGTCCTCGGCTTCTTCGGGTGAGAAAGCACCACAGTTCCTCATGAGGTCGACGAAGCAGACAGCGATGCAACCGTCGACGTTCAGGATCAGGTTGTCCTTCTTGGAAGTGGTGACTGTCTCGACGGCAAGAGCATAGTCGAGCATCTTGTGAGAAGCGAAGTTCTTCTGGACGAACTCCTTGACGAGCTCGACACGCAGATCTGGGTTGTTTCGGGACTTGATCCTGTGACCAATACCCGGAATAAGCTTGTTCTCCTTTCGCATAGTGTCGACAAACTCTCTTGGGCTCATGCCCTTGTCGAAGGCCTTTGTGAACTCCTCGGCGGCGCCATCAAGAGCACCACCGAACCGAGTACCAATGGTCAAAAGACCGGCAACCAAGGAGGAGATCAGGTCTTTGCCAGCTCGAGTGGTGATGATAGTGTTCATGGCACCGGACACAGCTGGGCCGTGATCGGCTGTAAGCATGAGAACCATCTCCAAGAATCTGCTGGCGTAAACTGGCAGTCTCCGTCGGAACCACAGAAGGGACATGACACCACCAATACCGATCTCCTCTTTGAAGACGTCTGAGATGGGCATACCAGCGTAGAGCAACTCTTGACCTCTGTCGTCGGAAATAGTAGAGATAAAGGCAGCTGGCTTTCGGATAAGACCAAGTTCCTGAGCCCAGGAGTAGTCCATTGGAATCTTCGGCACAACTGGCTCTGCGGCTGGCTTGATCGAGCCAGCCTTGACGAGCTTCTCGTAGACAGATTTCAGCGTGGATGGCATGTCCTCGAAAGTGTCTGGAACGTAGAAGCCAGCCTCTTTCATGGACTTGTTCTTGGTGACGGCTGTCTCCAGATCTGAGTTGGCGGAAGCACCTGCGTGACCGAACTGGACTTCAGTCTTGAACATGCTTGCGCAAGTACCGATAGCCCAGGCAACGATTGGCTTGGTAATCTGGCCGTTCTTGACGGCCTCAATGACGCGGTACTCCTCAACACCACCGACTTCACCCAACAACACCAGGATCTTGCATTCTGGCTCGGCCTGGTATCTAAGCAAGTGGTCGATAAATGTCGTTCCTGGATATCTGTCACCGCCAATTGCGATACCCTCGTAGACACCGTCGGTGTTGTTTGCGATGATGTTGTTCAGCTCGTTGGACATACCACCAGACTTGGATACATATCCCACCGAACCTTTTCGGTAGAGCTTAGAGGCGACAATGTTGTCCATCATACCACCAGTGTTTCCAATCTTGAACGCACCAGGCTTGATGCCACCTACTGTGGCAGGTCCTATGATCTCAATGCCCTTCTCTTTTGCCTTAACCATGATCTCTCTAGCACGTCGCTCGGGTACACCCTCAGCAATGATGGCGATGGATCGGATTTGTGGGATGTCCATCAGCTCCATGGTGGAGGAGTAGACGGATCGGGATGAAGCAAAGTTGACGACTGAGTCGACTTCAGGGTGCTTCTCGAACGCTTTGTCTACTGATTGGTAAACGGGCAGGAGAGTCTCGGAGGTACCCCAGTACATCTTGCTGACGAACTGTCCACCGAAAGTGTAGATGATACCCGCTACGGAGGGAGTGGTTCGCTTGCAGATGAAGTCGAAGTCGAGCATACCCTGGACGGCCTTGGGCTGCATACCGCTGTTTTGCTGTTAGCTTGTGGCCTCTCTTTTTGGTAATGGGGCTGTACTTACTAGACGAAGCATCTGGTCTTGTTGTGGAAGAGAGCATGTTGCTGAGGGCTTAGTGCTCTGGACGGAGCCTCGAATCTGCGGATGTTGTCGTTGGCCGACACTGGCACCTCCGAATCTGGTGTGCTTGTGCCATTGACGTTGACTTTTGGTCCGCCGTTGGCGAGAGGCGCTGGTCCGCTCATGTTGGATGTACTCTGGTCGTATTCTGGAGACCAGTGTTAGCCTATGTCGTTGATCAAGACAGAGCCAGATCCGTATAGAACTTGAGTTGAAAGCAGGATATCAGATCTCAGCTTAGGAAGCCACTTACAATTCAAATGTACTGGAAGGAAGGAAAGGAAGATTGAGCGGTGATGAGGTGTTGGATGTGTGTCTTGTTCACACGAGACTGCTGGTAGATTTGCAGATATTGGGGAAGAAATGATACGGCAACGGAAAGTTGTAGCACTGACGAGGCTAAAATCTACGGACCTTTCACGATTATGGTGGGCAGTCACCAGCAAGGGGAAGGTGCAGTTGGATGTTTAGCGCGTTATGGCAAAGCTAACTGTATACGCTAGGGCCCTGACGGCGGGGACGTTGAGAGTCCGCCCTAGTTTGCTTAGGCGCAGCGTCAGAGAAGGACGATCACCAAAATTAGAAAGGTCGGACCCCAATGCGCGAAAGTATTACGAGCTGATGAGCTTAAGAGACCGCCTGAACGACAAATGGGCGCCGGACCTGTGTTTCACCGCCAGGAAAGCGCTAGATGATGCCTCTCATCAAGCATGGTACCACTCGAAAGTTCGGAGTCCGAGTCCCTATCGATTAGAAGCTGTAAGGACGGTACGAAATACGACGATACTTTTTACTGCAAAAAATGTAATAGCTTCAGCATGAATCAAAAGGTAATTTGATTCGGTCCATCAATTGTGGATGCACTGCGTCGAATGTTGAGAGAGCTCACTTCCTGACTTTCATCAAAATATTGCAGACTGTTCTCTCCAACCAGAAATTCGGGCAGCAGTAAATGTGGATTGAGGACTTTTGGAACTGCGTCATCCCGGTCAGCGATAATCTGACCTCCCGCCAGGAACGAGGCAAAAGAGGTTTGCGACGTTAGTGAGGGGTCTTCCAAGTGACGTTAGGCCTGCAGCTGGTGCTTCGCTCCCTCTGCTTTCCTGCCCCAACAAGGTTCCACTTTGTAATTTAGCTGCCGCTAGAGCTGATCGGTCCCCTGCAAAAAAGTAGCAGCAGTGGCATTGATGAGCCCTCCAAACTCCGGCCACCAAAGAGCCAACACTATCAATTGTTGTAGCAAGGTCTGTCTTACCGAATTCAACATTGTCGATATTTCGAAAACAGCCCCGTCTGCGTGAAGTTTGATCTTTCCTCAGACACTCCATACTATCTGAACTGCTCCTTCATTCTCTTGAATTGCTGTTCACTTTCCACTCGAACACCCTTCCAGCTCCAACCACTCTATCTGACTCCCCTTCACCGCTTCATTTTACATTCCACCATGGCTGCTAAATCGATTCTTGAAGCTGATGGCAAGGCCATCCTCAACTACCACCTGACTCGAGCACCAGTCATCAAGCCAACACCATTGAAGCCGTCTGGCACACACAACCCGCCAGCTAAGTTGGCGTCTATCTACTTCCCAGAGGACCAGGAAGTCGGCGCCGTCCTCGACCAGGCCGAGGCCACATTCCCATTCCTTAAGGCACCAGGTGCCAAGTTTGTCGCCAAGCCAGATCAACTGATCAAGCGAAGAGGAAAGAGCGGTCTCCTCGCTCTGAACAAGACCTGGGACGAAGCAAGAGCATGGATTGAAGCAAGAGCCGGCAAGGAACAGCAGGTTGAGCACGTCACTGGTGTCCTCAGACAGTTCCTTGTCGAGCCTTTCGTGCCTCACCCAGCGGACACTGAATACTACATCAACATCAACTCAGTGCGAGATGTAAGCTGCTCCCAATCCGACTAGATAAGGACCAACACTAACTGAATCTAGGGTGATTGGCTTCTATTCACCCACGAGGGTGGTGTCGACGTTGGTGACGTTGATGCTAAGGCCGAGAAGATTCTGATCCCGGTCGACCTGAAGAAGTTCCCATCGAACCAGGAACTGGCTTCTGCTCTGCTCAAGAAGGTGCCCAAGGGTATCCACAACGTCCTGATCGATTTCATCTCGAGACTGTACGCTGTGTACGTTGACTGCCAGTTTACCTACCTCGAAATCAACCCTCTCGTCGTCATTCCCAACTCCGATGCCACCTCGGCCGAAGTGCACTTCCTCGATCTGGCTGCCAAGCTCGACCAGACCGCTGAGTTCGAGTGCGGTGTCAAATGGGCCGTTGCCCGTGGACCAGCTGCGCTCGGCATGCCGTCGGCCACAACCGCTGGCGGAAAGGTTACCGTCGATGCTGGCCCACCTATCGAGTTCCCGGCTCCTTTCGGACGAGAAATGAGCAAGGAAGAGAAATACATTTCCGACATGGACGCAAAGACCGGTGCTTCTTTGAAGCTCACAGTCCTGAACTCTTCCGGTCGAATCTGGACTTTGGTTGCAGGTGGTGGTGCCTCAGTCGTGTACGCCGACGCTATTGCTTCAGCCGGGTTCGTCTCCGAGCTGGCCAACTACGGCGAGTACTCAGGTGCACCAACGGAAACGCAGACCTACAACTACGCCCGGACTGTTCTAGACCTTATGCTGCGGGCACCAATGCACCCAGACGGCAAGGTCTTGTTCATTGGTGGTGGTATTGCCAACTTCACCAACGTCGCAGCCACATTCAAGGGTGTCATCAGGGCTCTCCGAGATGTTGCGCCAGTTCTCATCGAGCACAAGACCCAGATCTGGGTGCGTCGTGCCGGTCCCAACTACCAGGAAGGTCTGAAGAACATCAAATCTGCTGCTCAAGAGCTCGGATTGAACATGCACGTCTTCGGCCCTGAAATGCACGTCTCTGGTATCGTACCATTGGCGCTCAACGGCAAGACTACAACGGTACCGGAGTTTGGCCTGTAAGCTTGAGATGGGCCTTCTGCTTTGTACCACAAAACTCCTTTTTACGACCTCAGAGAGCGCGTTGATTGACTTCACGAAGGAAAGATGAAGCATGTCCGGGCGATGGATCGATTGACAGGGATTTGATATCGGTCTGGACTCTTATGGCGTTGTATGCCCTATTTATTCTGGGATTCTTTATGGCTTATGATGAGCATATGCGGTGAGGCATGTAAGGACGACACCTTGCATGGGAAATCTGATTAGACACAAGGTAGATAATCGAGAGAAAATCTCATCCTGATATTGCTTCTAATCACCGACCATGAGTAGCGACGTCGTTCCCCTGCACACCGGTCTCAAGACACGCAAGCACAGCTCTGATTCCATGAGATGCAGATTAGCTTGCAAATTTCCTACTGTATCCTGCAAGGTCAAGACTGCCGAGGCCGAGGCCCAAGGGCATCCACGCCACGGACCATGATCAGATCGCACGAAGTTGCCACGAGACGATAACAGTGACGTGACATTGAGCGTTGTGTTTTGGGTCGTGGGAACAGTCCCCGCTCAAGCGGACTTGAGTTCAGGAAGGCGGCGTGATAGGACATGTGGAGCAGCCTCACACGGGGTGTACCTGGCTAGGTAGATCGCACATGGCTGCTTTATGCAGAAGTCATCGTCCTCGATGCGGCAGTCTGGTTTACTGGCCTCGCGGAGTGAAGTGAAGATTGGGAATTTCGATTGCATTGAAATGCGCCTTGGCCCTTCGCATGCGCCGTACGGTCATTAAGTGCGTCTCGTAAGTAATAGTAGATTCCCTGTGCACGCCTAACATGACATCGACCATACATCCCAGCCCAGCCCAAGTTTCCTTACTCCATGGCCATGCCTTCTAATGCTCTCACAAAGTCAAACGCCTCTGAGCTGGAGCGCTCCATGCACTCAACCTACGACCTCAACCTCTCTAGCACCGGCTAGCTCATCGATATAAGCTATCCGCCCCGTATTCCTCTTCTCGCCTTTGGCCCCCTTTGCATCTTCCTTGAGAAGTACGGCCAGCACCTCAATCGGTGGATTGAGATTCAAGCCCTGCGCCCGCTTCCATCTGTGTAGTCTCGTTATGCCCTGGCAAGAGCCGTATTCGGAGCACAGGTCGAAGTGGCGGAGTATCTTCTCGTGAAGGTGGACGTTCTCTTGGTGGACTGTGTAGAATCAAGTTAGCTCGACCTGTTGTGTGAGAGAGGTGCGGTGCGAAATACCCCTTGGCGCTATCCTCGAATCCTCCTCTGCCTTCCAGTACTTCTTCACCTGAGCATCGCTTATCTTCCGCGCTTGCTTCTCTGCGGCCTCGAAGCTCAAATGTTCGTCGTCATCGTTTAGTGATCTTCGAACTTTGCGTTTTCGCGCTGGGCTTGGGACTATGCGGACAGGCGACTCTGCTTGCTCGGCCTTGGCCTTGCCTGACGCTGATGGATGCCGTACTTGTTGTTCTGGTTCTCGTGTTGTCTGCTTCGCAATCTCTTCTGTGATGATTTCTTGGGCTGGTTCGTTGAGCTTCGACTTTGCGTTCTTGAGCGCTGTCACTGAGTCTGCGTGTCTGCTCTTGCTGACTCTGTTTTTGAAGGAGAGAGTTGATTGACCTGTCGCAGTTGGGCCTGCGGCAGCTCGGCGGGTTTTTGGCGGCATTGTAGTGACTTCTAGCAGATTGTGTATCGATGTAGTCGTCTGGGTTTGCTTTGTAGCGATGTATGGTTCTAGTCAGATTGTGTTCTCATGAGGCATGCGGTCGAGCTAGTAGTGCGATCGTGGAAAAGACGCTAAAATCTTGAATGACGTTCGTCACCACAGAAACCGTCGCGAATCGCGCCTTCCGTCGTGCACTTAACGCGTGACGTGTCACGGCCTATGCATTAGTCATGACATCGACGTCGTCGGTCTGCAAGTGCTGCACCAGGGCAGTCACTACTCGTTGTCTGTCCAGGAGGCGACAGAGCTAGACTTGCAATGATATCCCGGTCATGGCGCTTTCGTCCTTCATTCACCTGTATCTACGAGGGTGTCCGCTTGCCATATCCGCTTGCACAATTCAATCCACAGAACTGATAGTAAGACAGTGTCCAGGAAAGCTCGCGAGCGCTTCGAGTCGACAGGTTCATGCTAGGATGATTGCGGACTCTTGCGCAAAGTCGGTTTCCGTAACATTTAGTCGGTTAAACTGTCAGAACAGTACGGAGGTGACCTATTTGACACCCGCCTGCTTCAGCACGTCTGCTACAATCTCAACCATTTCCAGCACTTTCTCCTCTTCCAGTCTCCTGCCGGCCAGCTGGAGTGATACAGGCGCGCCGTGGTAGAACTCAGCATCATAGTCCGCTTGAATCCTTCCATCAATCTCGCTCAGCTGGTGGAAGCTTTTACTGTCCCTCGCCATATCGATGTCCTTGTCTGCAAACGTGACAGGGAATGTGCAAGCGCAGAAGTCAAGGAAGTTAGACACTCCGGTGTATCCGACATACATGTTGTTCTGTGTTGCGCCAAGTCTAGGTGCAGCCCAGGGCGCAACCGCCATTATTATACAGTCCATTGGTCCCTTATCAGATGTAGCCGTTGCGTTCCAAGCATCCAGGTATTTCTGTTGCAATTCATTCCTCTGCATGACTTTGTGCCGCATTTGTGTGACATTGAGCTCGGCTTTGGCGGCAATAGTGTACCCTTGCATCGCCGGGAATACTGGCTCTTCAAATGGCGTTAGTAGTTCTGTGATTGCTGTCCCACCGAGGTCGAAAAACGAAGCAACGAGGTTCTTCACAATTATTTCATGCAGCTCATAAGACCAGGAAATGATCTCATGGCCCGCTTCCGCTAGTGCCTTTTGTGTTGTATCTAGTGCTCGTTGGACTGGTGGCTGAACATGCACCAAACCGTCGTGGGGGCCTATGAAGCCGACTCGAAGTTTGCGACCTGGGGGCTGAATCATGTTTGACCGCCATGGGATGGGTAGAGATTTATGGTCGAATAGCCATGGTGCCACCTCGGCTGATAGGACGGCTGCGCAGTAGAGTTTTAGGGCTTCGAGAGACCGAGACATGGGCCCATTGACAGCAAGGATAAATTCTTGGCCTGGGATGGACGGCTTCCCGCCCGTTACTGGGAAACGACCGAAGGAAGGTTTAAGCCCGTACTGGTGACACCACGCGGCAGGAATGCGGACACTGCCGCCTATGTCTGTGCCTATGCCAAGTGGCGAGGCTTTGAACGCGATGAGAGCGCCTTCGCCGCCACTGCTGCCACCAGGGGAGAGTTTCTTGTGAAGCGGGTTGATACACTCTCCCCAGACATTGTTGTTCGTTTCCGCCATCATCATTGCGGTAGGCACGTTGGTCTTGCAGTAGAAGACTGCGCCCAGGCCCCGAAGGATATTGACCATCACTGAGTCTTTGGTCGTTGGTTCGTTGGCATACGCTGACATGCCGATAGAACTGGGGTGTGGAGTAGTGATGAAGGAGTCTTTGAGGCTTATGGGAAGACCATGAAGCGGACCGATGAGCTTACCAGTGCGTGCTAGGTAGTCATCTAGATATTGAGCTCGCTCCATAGCTTCAGGATAAAGAACCTCGGTCAGGCAGTTTGTCAGTTCTTGGGCAAACGCTGATGCTTTGCAAAACGCCTTAGCTACTTCTAAGGCGCTCCATTTTCGACTTTTGATGTTCTCAAGAATGGCAGGCGCTTCGGATTGAATGACCTCAAGCTCGTGGGCATCATAGTATCCCGAGTTGAGTGCGTAGTCTGTAAGATTGTCTGGAAGAGAAGCGACATCAACTTGCGGTACTTGGTAATGAGCACCAATGTTGGCTGCTCGCCTCTTACGGGCAATTGCGGAAACCTCCTTGTAGTTCATGGTTGGATGCTTGGCACATGGGACAGCAGCAAAGGTCAAATTGGTCGACTGACGAGCGAGTAAAGGTTTGAAGAACGTTCATATACCAGGTCTCGCCTAGTGGTCCTCAGTCGACGAGATCGTGGCACGTTGATCTCCGCTGTTGCTCTGCAACTTGGAGCATACGGTACCTGCGGGTCGCGCTTATGTACGTCTCCAACTCACCTTTTGGACGCACTTCAAACATGTCTCGAGCGTACTATTGTCACCACTTGCCAGCGAGCGGGACGCTCCTCTATCCGAGGTGACTGGCCACGGTGCGTCAGTCTGTGTGATCGACCTGTAAAAAGGGAGTATACGATGGAAGGCCTCGGGGAGGTGGATCATACCTCGCTAGACACGGTAAGCACGACATGGCGTAGATCCGAGATAAGATAATCCAAGTGGACCCCGGCTAGTATCTCGATCACTGGCCCGCGATTTCTAAGCTCGTAAGGTTTAGTAGTCATTGTTTGTTGATGGACAGATTCGGAGCCTCATCCAAGTTCAATGGACAATAGCGCTCGTCCTGATCGGCATGTCTGTCACAGTGAGTAATCCTAGCTCCCCTCTTGACGACTACCGCTGACATAGAGAAGCTACATACCTCCCACGGTGACCTAAAGATCGAAATTTTCTGCGACCTCGTCCCAAGCACAGCAGAAAACTTCCTGGCACTATGCGCCTCGGGCGCGTACGACGGCACGCCCTTCCACAGGCTGATTCCCGACTTCATGGTGCAAGCAGGCGATACATCACAGTCTCCACGAAACACTGAAGAACATCCTATCCAAAAGGGCGGCGTCTCCATCTGGGGAGGGTACTTCGAAGATGAGATCAAGACGCCTGCTCTACGGCACAATGCAAGAGGGACCGTCTCGATGGCGAACAAAGGGCCAGGAACCAATGCAAGCCAGTTCTTCATCACCTTGAAAGAGGCGTCTCATCTCGATGGCAAAAACACTGTTTTTGGGAAAGTGATTGATGGAGGTGAAGAGGGTGGCACGCTAGAGAAGATCGAAGCAGTCGAGGTTGACAAGAAGTACAGGCCAAAATCTGAGAAGATATTGTTGAAGAAGGTCACGATTCATGCCAACCCGCTCGCAGGCTGATGGTCCGTCCAAAGGAAACAATATACGACGTAACGGCAGACGGCTTGTCACCCACTGCCCAGAGGTCATTATTGGTGAGGAGAATAACCAACCTTGTCTTGGATCGTTCATGCGAGCTGGTCTGAAGGCCATGTTTGACGAAAGACAGCCCTGGATGTGGGCAGCCAGTCAACACGGAAGCGTCGAGCAGGCCGGGCAGCAATAATCTGGGCCACAGGGAGAGGTTCTTGCAGGATGTCTTAAAAGTCTTGGAGGACAGCACGTTGCCTAGCCTGATTGGTCGAAAGATACATCTCCAGGTACACTTTTCATATCGGGTGGCTCACCGGCTCCTTGCACGAACAGATGCCCGTCGTAGGTAGCCATGGAGGGTGTACTGCTGAGGTCGGGGAATTGCTGGGAGGCCTGGTGGTATGGTGGGCATGAGCTGCCAGGGTTCTTGGCTCGCGGCGCAATACGACGGCATCGCCATGAGCAGAAAGAACATCCACCGTGCATACCGAATGAGCTGTCTTAGAAGAGCTACGCAAGCGCCGAACGTTGCTATGCTGTATCAATTACTGCTTCATCCTGCGTTGGCAAGATCATATACTGCTCTTACATCTACCTACCTACCTTAGGTACAAGTGCTGCGTGAAGGGGGAAAAGTGGGGCTAATCGTCGGGCTGCTAAGCACTGCATGCACCTGCGTAATAGTCTCTAAGTGATCAGCAGCAGCCAACTGCCAGCCAAACACGTCTATGCCTGCTACCTGCTACCTGCTACCTAGCTTTTACACCATTAATCATACTCCAGGCCCCTCCTAGCGACTTGTGACTTTTCGCATTGCTACGTGCACGAGCAGTCACACAAAGAAAGCACTCTGCCGGTCAATCGGCCCTGCGTCCACGTCCAGCCTGATTGAAGCGAACAAAGACACCGCCTGGCGTTGCTACGCCTACTATCCTTACTCGATGCACTTCGAAACGATCGACTTGCGGTCAACCATATGTAGCCCAGTATCTTAATGTATGAGTCAAAGAGCACCTCGTCGCATCGCATACACCGCACTCGCTGCCACCGATCCCGGGCGCCTCGTCGCCCCGTCGCCTGTCGCTCGACGCCCCTCCCTCGCTTCTACACAGCAAGGCCGAGCTCATGCTGCCCGTAAACCGTCAGCTTTGATCAAAAGATGAGCGCATTCGTGCGGATAACGGGTAGACCAAATACGAACTTCCTTGTTGGCTATCCTGGAATCTCTGCCACTCTGGTGAGCCTGCCCGTGTGCTCGACTAATGCATAACACTAATGTGTAATCACTGTAGCCGCGCATAGAAGGCACCGTCGAAGTCAGACCAGACAGAGGCGTGACTGCCCCTGTCCGAATCAGCATAGTAACGATATCCCTGCAGAGGACAGAGTCCATACACCCTCATGCCGACTCCGTCACCAAGAAGCACCTGGCCGCGCCCAGGAAGGAGTCCACCGAGACCGTGGGCAAGGAGATGTTGTTGTTCAGGTGCCAGGCTGGAAGAGACCACGAAGATATCATGGTAATGGACTTGCCCTTCGTCATATTCATTCCCTTCGGTCGCGGAGGACAAGAGACCGCCCGCAGAGTCCCTCCAGGAAGCCTGCTATTGCCGCGGAGGACAGCAGAGACGTACTACGAACTCGTCGTCATGATAGGCTTTGGAGGGAGCCTACAAGAGCGCTATGCCTGGCCAGTACCCATAGTGAGGTACGACACCCTCTCGACCTTTGGCATGTATAATCGGCCTGAATCCAGCGAGCGTGTTTCAGATCACCTCGTGACCCTGGGCGTGTCCTTACCGCGCTGGTCCTACGGTCCACTCGATCCCGTCAGCGTCTACATCAAGCTCATGCCGAACCCAGACTGGATGAGCAAAGCCAAGAAAGTGACCATTCAAAAGATCACTATCAGCGTAGAGCAGGAGGTCATATACAATCACGAAGGCGACGAGCCTCAGAGGAAAACTACCACCCTCGTCAAGAAGCAGGAAGTCGTCGGCATCAAGATGCCAGAGTCAGGCTATTTCACCAACATTGGCCTGGTCTTCCCCTCAGAAGATCGAAGGGACACCAACGGCATATTGCCCCGAGCCACAGCGAGATTTCCACAATTCGCCGTCAATGGATTCACAACAACCGCAGGTCTTTACAAGGTGGAATACTATCTGGCATGCAAGGTATTATTGCCCCACCTCTTCAACCTTCAATCACTGACTCACGCAGGCGCACCTCAGTGGTGCCAAGGACATTACTGTCAACCAACCGATAGTCGTCTGTCCCATTGACCATGCTGGATGCAAGGCCGAAATGGAAGCCATTGAGCAGTCCGCTCGGGACGCCGCCAATGTCAACGCCGAAAACCCTATGCTACCGCTTGCAACCATAGTTCGAGCGACCGACCCCGAAGCTCTGAAGAGTCTTGGCGTGACAGTCGTAGGAGGCGCCAAACGGCCCATCATCGAGTGAGCTTGCAGCTTAACCGCCTGCACATTCACTTGAACAATCCAAAATCTATCGACCTGCAGGACTTTGGGGTCCTGGTACCCAGTATTCAAAACTGCCACGTGGTTCGAACAAGGTAATTCTGCCGCTCTTCGAGCAGGTACATCCCTCACCCAGGATCAGCAGCAAGTGCTACGCCAAGCTGCCGACCTACACATAACAAGCTAGCTTGTGCTTGCAGGCGTTGAAGCAGGAGATACTCTGAGTCATGAACCATATTTTGAGTGATTCCCGTCGCGCTGGATGAATTACGACGGAAGTAATCCGGTAATGGACTTGCGGGGGCGCACAGGAGCATGGCGCAATGGAATCGGGAAGACCTCAGGTGGGCTTCTCATCAAGCGACATATTGGCTAGAAGATCTTCCAGACTAGCATCTGTGACATCGATCTTCATTCTCTTCATATTCTCATCGAAGTATTTCTGCATGATCTCGCTTGCGGCGTTGTATTGTGGCGAGGACGAACCCCAGGTGTTACGGATGTTGTTCAGATTTGCGCGGATGTAATCGAGAACTCCTTCGACGAGCTTGAGCGTATCTGCTGCCGCTTGTCCTTGATTCTGCTTTGACTCTAGCAGCTCGCCCAGAGGATTTCCGAACATGACTTCTGATGCCCCCAGGAGGGTCAGCCCTGTGACGGGTGAAGACAGCTAGTGGTTACAGTCAGCTTGTCTATCTCGTTTCGCTCATGCTTGTACCACGGTTACTTTGGCAGCGTAGCAGTTCCCTAAGAGCTGGGTGTTAAACTGGAAGAGGTGAGGATTGACTTTCAAAGTCCAACTTAAACTGCACTCTACGATCAACCGTACTTAACACCTCGCTATGGCTTGCGCCCGGGCTATTGTCTTTCTTCGGCCTGCTCCTTCCTACGAAACGTCGTCTCTTGCGGCTGCCTGCCTCAGCCCTGATGCTTGCATGGGCTCATTCTGCTGTTCACAAATGCTGAGTTAATCAACGCACTTGGCAGGATGATCACAGGGAAGGATGTGGAACTGGACAATGCCACTTGAAGTTCAACTCGGTAGCGGACTCCACTAGCTCCTCTCACTTCTACGCGTGGGTGCTCTGGCCAAAGCACGAGGTTAAGCAGTCTCTGACAGCACCGACAAGAAGCTTTGCAGGCAGGAACGTGTTCATCATGCCCAATCGCGACGTTGTACCAATCAGAATCTGCGAGCTCGCGACTCTGACCTGGCAGATCGGCTTGACGCTTGGCGGCCTTTATGCCAGGGACTTTTGTTTGGAGAGTGGCTGAGCATTACCGGGTTTGCCAGGACCATGCCCACTAGCCTTTGTCTACTACTATCGTCTTCTGCAATGTCCTCTAGACTTTACAATATCAGTGTCATGGCGACTTCAAGCAACTCGTTGCGATCCAGGCTCTGAGAATCAGGCATCGCCCGACCTCGACTTGTGCAGGGCAGAGAGCGCTACGTTCACGAATTGAGCAACCTCCTTCAGGTCCGGTAATTTCAAATATCTGACATTGATATCACCCTGCAGAGGACAGAATATCCGAATTGCGAGAACATGGATGAAAAGGCCGTTCAGCCCTACAACCTCGAGCTAGTCTTGTATCAGCCTCAGGGAGCGACAAGCCCAGCTACTTCCTACCTCGACGATCCACAGTGGTCTCAGTGTCGCCATGTTATAGAAAGGCTGTACAAGCAGGGCATAGAGAAGCAGCGGATCTTGCGTGTTCTTGAACGGGAGCATGACTTCGAGCCCACGTATGTGGCAATGCAGTATTGTTATTATCGAACCCGGGCTGGCTTGTTGCAGCTACCACGAACTGACAATGGTCCTCCGAAGGTGGAAGTTGAAGAGAGACAGACCACGCCCTGTTGCTGCGAGTGTGCCAGGCCCATCTCGAATCGTCTTCCCACCCATTAGTGCCGCCATGCCAGGACCGGTGAACAGCAACTATCTTCAACATCGCGTAGTTCAGGAGGCCGGAGTTTGGCTCCTGGCCGCTTGTAGTAGGTTGTGTCACGCAACATCAACCCAAGACGTAGCGAGCAGCCAAGACGCCCATTTTATCGCCAACTACCTCCTCAAAGTATACGCTTTGCACCTTAGTGCAGGGGTGTATCCATGTCCTGAACACCGACAGAGCCTAGCGGGTGGCAGGGTAGGAATCAATATTCTCAAGGTTGAAAGACTTATCAGGGCCTGCTGGTTCAGGCCCTTCAGTCTTAGTTCAGCAAGCCTCGAGCTGTCAGCAATTCTGATGTTCGTGCTTCTGGCAACATACGAATACATGCTGAAGGGTGACCTGCACGGCTTCCACAAATGCTTTTCTTCCCTCTCGAACCAGGCTAGTATGGGAATCTTCCAAAACTATGACCAAGCGATGCTAGAGTGTATCACCAAAATGGATCTGCTATATGTCCTCCACTTCCGCTCTCCGCCTCTGTTTGGAAGTGCATTTCAACAGACAATGCAACCTCTTCGACCCGAAATGATGCAAGATATCGCGAACGTCCACACTAGACAATCAGCTGCATCGACAAGCCCCCCATGACCGACGACCCACCTCCAGTAACAGATGCCTAGCATGGAGAGCCCATCGATAACTAGCTCCGACTGCATCTGTTTGATCCAAACCACCGTCCGTCACAAGACATCTAAGCAGGGGTACGTGTCTCAGCAGAATGCGGCTGAAGATGAGGTATTCTGCACTGGTCTGGCTCAACTACCGGTGCTTGGAGGAAAGTCAGAACGGAAAGGAACGAAGCGTGGATAGTATGACAGCTGGAAGTACCGGTCATGCAGACAGCTGCGAACGACCAGACCGAAGAAGGAGAGAGCACGGTGCCGGGAGGGGGCAGGACGAGCGAGACCTTCACGACGCCTTGCCAAGCACCGAGTCGGATAATCAGATTGGCTGCTTACCTTGGCGCGAGGGGCGCCGCCATATTCTCAAAGTTCAATAACAGACGCACAGTGATGTCCAGACCGAGCTCGATTTGATACGTTATAAATCGTGTTGGTGTACTCTGTCTTGTCTCCAGGGGCACGCCGGGATGAGGTTTGGTCACATTGACCTTTCGTGGGGGGTACGAGATTAGAAGGCTCGTTACGATGATCGCAAGCAATAGCATTGCAGCGGAAACCGGAAGACTCTAGCTTGGCGTACTGTAGTGGGAAGAAGTGTTGAAGCAACAGCTTGTAGCGCGTAACACGTTCACGGAAGCGCTCGGCATAATGTAGGCTCGAATTGCTGGGTTTGCAGTGTGCTTCGACCTACGGTCGAGAGGACAGGGGGTTTTGTCCAGCCAATGGTCCCGACAGGACATCACACATCGATACTGAACTCGTAATTCAGCCCCGATAGTAGCTATCACCCTGTCCGCCCCCACCTCCACCGTAATACTGACCACCATATCCACCGGTCTGTCCCTGACCATACCCAGCACCATAGCTCTGGCTCTGGTACCCGTATTGCTGCTGCCCATACTGCTGCGGACCTTGCCTCGGAGCGCCGTAGCCCTGTCCCTGAACGCCATACGCTTGACCCTCATACCCCGCTCCCGTAGAAGCATAGCCCTCATAGCCCGACGGCGGAGGCAAGGGCCCCGGACTCGGCGTGGGTGCAGGCCTCTCAGCACGCAGCGCCGACTCATGAAGCTCGCTCGCGCCGCCCACACTCGAGAGGCCTAAGTTAGCATACTTGTCGCTGTCGCCGTAGTCGCCGTCGTCAGCGACGCCACGGCTGCGGCCGTCGGGCCCGAGGTCGTCGTCAATATCTCTTCTCCCGCCGCCGAACGCGGATGTCAATTTGCTGAACTGGTTCAGTTGGCTGGTGTATTTGCCGACGCCGGGGAGTTTGTTGGCCATGGAGAGCATGTCGTTGAGGCCGCCGCTGCTTTGTCCGCCGTGTCCACCGCCGTGGCTCCCCCCGCTGTGACTTCCCCCGCCGAGGAAGGACTCTGCCTGTCCCAAGAGGCCGCCAATTCCGCTCTGGCTAGATGTTGAGTGACCACCTCCGTAACCACCACTTGAACCGCCGTGATGTTGTCCACTGCCTGTAAAGCCGGAAACCAAGTTCTCGGCTTGGTGTATGTAGGCGCCGTACCCGCCTTGTGGTGTAGCTGCGTGGCCACCTGTAGCCGGCCCGTGTGCGCCCATAGCGCTTCCATGGCCGGCGTGGTCATTAACGCCGTCCTTATGGTTCTTACCTGATCGCACAGCTTGAGCATTCAGTGACCTGTCGATATCGTGTCTGCCACCAGCCCACCTCTTAACCGCATTGAACATGTTTCTATGGCACTCGTTCCTATGCTCGTCTCGCAGCGCAGGGTGGTGGAAAATCGATTCGACGTCCTCCATCACTTTCTCCACCGGGACCTCGGGGTGCTCCCATGCGTACAGTACGCGTGGGGCGATGAACTTGAGGATCTCGCCTGCGACAGCGCCAGCTGGCTCGTTGAGAATGTTCGAGAAGTGGTCCTTGCTCAACATCGAGTGCGTGGGGTCGGAGCTGGTAGGGTCATCCCAGACTTCGTATTGATGCTTCTTGTTCCATTCTGTGACACCCTCGGAGCTGCTTTGAAGGGTCTTCTGTAGCGCGTTGAGAACGGGTCGAACGAAAGGGGCGAGGAGACTGAAGATGAACACGGTGAGAGTCTCGACGATTCGATCGACGAGAGCTTCGAGGCCGGGGATCTTCTCGATTATGCTGGAAATGGTGCGGACGACTTTGTCGCGGAAAGCTAGGATGGGATAGATCTGCTTGATGGTTTTGGATGGGTCGAAGTCCGGCATGCCTTCTAGACCGTGCGGTTTTGTAGCCGGACCGCCAGCGGGTTGTGATTGTGGCATAGCTGACTGAGAGGGCGCCACAGCGTCGTGGAATGTCTGTGGCTGCTGCAACGTCGAGCCTGTGTTCCACTGGTCATATTGTGGTGGAGGTGGTTGTTGCCATTGGGAGTGTTGAGGTGGCAGAGGCTGATTCCAAGAGGATCCTTGACTGTACGGGTCGTGTTGAGGCTGTTGCCATTGTGATTGAGGTGGAGGTTGACTCCATTGTTGTGGAGGTGGTTGACCATAGTTGCTATAGCCTTGATCGTAGCCTTGGTTGTAGCCTTGGTTGTAGCCTTGGTTGTAGTTTTGCTGCTGATTGTAATCATTGTAGCCGCCGTGCTGGTAAGTAGGCTGAGGTGGTTGACCGTAGTTGCTGTACTGATCGTGCGAGGCGGTACCATAGTGGCCTGCACCTGGAAAGCCGCCTGGTCCTGATCTAGAACTGCTATAGTCTTCTAGACCTCGGGAGCTACTATAGTCGTCCACACCTCTACTGCTGCCGCCTTGTTGACTTCGTCTAGCCTCGGCTTGCGATGATGCTTGCAGCCTCTGAGCTTCGTCACACAGCCCACTAGTTCCAGGCACCTTGGACAGCAACTTTGTCAACGTAGTAAGCGGATTCGAGGAGTTGGCGGCACTCTGTGCCATACCCATGGCATTGTCCATCTCGTTGACCTCGCTTTGAGTAAAGTGATCCGTGGCCTCTCCAAGGACTGAATGATAGAAGTCGACCATACCGAACGTACCAGTAACCAATGGCCAGATGTGCTTTCCCCGCACGTTGACTTGCGTTCCTCGACCAGTAAGAGGAAACACATCTCGATGTCCTAATTCGATCAAAGCGAGTTCAACGTAGTTAGTGTGAGCGCCAAAGTCTTCAAGTGTGTGTAGGCCCTGACCAAGCAGCCGACATGCCTCTGCCAAATCCTCGTCTTTGCCTTTGGAGAACATCCCGGACCCGCTGGTGTAGAGGCGGCCATGATGGATACTCTGGGTGAAACTGTGTTTCACGAAGGCTGCGCTTGTGGCCCAATCGCCTCTGCCATTTGCAATGTAGTTCTTCATGCCGGTCTGCATGTCGACTTCGAGCTCGATTGGTCGCACAGGGGCTCGAAGTCGGGCATCATATGGTCGGGCATCTTCGTCGTCGTTATAATTTTTTGGGTTGCTACCCTGCGTCAGTACTTGACAACCATGCAAGGGCCATGCCTACTCGATATGCTCCTCCGGTCTATACACGCCAAGTCTCTCCGAAGTGACCTCGAATTCGGCAGTGGCGTAGCCAAAGCCAAGGAATGAGAGTAACCAGACAAGAATGCGAATAGTCTCGGGTGGGGCTTTCTTGAGGGCACCAGTGTCCATGGCTTGTGAGTAGTCCCGGAGCCAATTGCTGCTTTTTGTCAGCTCGATGCCAGCGTACTATTGCACTTAGCATACCCAAAGTAGACTCTCTTGATCATCATTGAGCTCCATTTATGGTGCTTGATGCATGTTACCTGCTTGAGCAGATCTTCGATGTCGCCATGGCGCCAATTTCGGCCTTCAACGGCGGAGATTGATGCGATATCTGGCAAAGGTCAGCCAAGTTGCCAGCATGAATTGCAAGGTCGACTGACTGCCAGCGCCAAAGGCATGAGCATGAGTTGTGAAGAGAACGAGTGCTATCAGCACGACCAACAAGAAGGTCCTTGATGACATGGCCATCTTGCAGACTTTTGAGATCTATTGGTGACGGTGGTGAGGGTCGCGGAAGCGTCGAATAGATGGCGATCAGATTTCTTGTAGGACAGGAAGCATTCCAAACAAAAGCATGTGATATCGCTCGCAATATTGGCGTTTATGCCCCGAAGTGCCTTTCGGGTTGGTGACTTAGTAATGATCGAGCCAAGATGGCAGCTTACGACACCGAATACTTGGCTTCCAGTGTACAATGCAAGCGAAAGAAGCTTATGCGAGAAAAGCACACCGGCAGAGTGCTGCAGTGGGATATCACTGATGGTGGGGCGCCAGAGCCAAGTCCTCCTCGTCAAGACAGTAGTTCCAAGAGCGGAAGGATCAGCCTCCGTATCCATACGGGAAACGACGTGTAACATGCTGTCAAACATATTTTGGAGCATTTTTTGGCCAGCAGAATCAAATCTTTCAGATGGTGAAAGGCACGCAAACATCAATGGATCTCGAGTACTTTCAGCCGTCCCAGGACCAGCATGAGCAGTGGCCATGATAGACAAACCTAGACACTCTCACCGTAGGACGATGCTTGCCGCGTAAATGTCACCCGATATGTCTACGGAGGCCACGGTAGGGTCGACCTCAGAGCGTGTCCGTCTGCTGGTCTGTGTGCTCGACGATCGATATGATGGGTTCGTGGGACAGCAATGCCAGTGTAGATGTTCAGGTATGCTGCTGTAATGAATTTGCCCCTCAACATACTACCTTGGGGGAGGTAGGTACTAGGTAGAGCCTCTGGACGTTCTGAGCTGCCACATGTGCGAAGAGGTCTACGACGGAAACGGTCACCTGTTGTACTTGGATAAGAGCAGCACGACAACGACTGATGTCTGATCTACATTGGAGATCCACGAGCTTGCGCTGTCGCTAACGACTAAGTCAAACAAGGCAATCGACAATGTAGCAAAGAAAATTGATAATGATGGAGAATTCTATTGCCTAAAATACATCGTATGGACCGTGAAACCGTTCCCGCGATTGAGCAAGTGAGGATTCTCAACTCAAGCCCTCTTGGGCTGATGTTTGTTCTTTCAAACCAGTCGTGTAAGCGTCGTGTGATGGTATCATCCGTCGACATCAGTCTACCACATATATGAACCTGTCCCAACCTGCTCGACCACCTGGTATATTTTATCATAATCAACAACCCCAACCACAATATGCATACGAGCGCTCGCTCATCCACCCAATCCCGAGCAGGCAATCCAAAATAAATGAGAAAAGAGAGCTACCACTTGATCAATCGTATATTCATCGCACCATCCGGCATACTCAAAAACTCCTTGCGCAAAATCAAAGTCATTCAGGTTTGTTCCGCTCACTGCTGTGCTGCTCAAGAAAATCAAACTCCGGTAGTTGGACCCAACAAATGTCCACTGAGATCTGGTATCATGATGTAAATTGTCATCAAATCGCTATGCCTTGGGTATGTCAATCGTATGGTCGTGTAGAAAATGTACAGTCGTGAAGATTGAAATTATTTGTAGGCGCACGGCGAGCTTACACATCACAACACCAACCTTTCGCTAATCAACAACAAGGTGCACAACAATGTCTTGGATGACAAGACTTTGACCAATGAGCAAACGAGTATCGCCGCATCGAAGGCTTACCAGCGTCGCTGGGTTGTGGCTTGCTGCATCATGCCAGGAGAGATGGATGATGGTGGGCTCGCACGGGTGCGGGAGTCAGGGTTGACAATTGGAATGGGGTTCCTGGATCGGATAGCCGATGGCTGATGCATTTTTAGGTTGTGGTTCATGGCGAGATTTGTTGGAGGAGAAACATATGCTGAGTGTGCCGCATTTGGTAGGGACAGAGCAGGCGTCAACTGTGGCTGGATCTGATGTTGCAAAGGAGAGTTTTGGGGTGAACCACTCGATAGCGAAGATCGATCGGAAGAGCCAGAAGTAACGGACTGTCGCTGCGAAGGTTAGCAAATGCAGTGACAACAACCTAGCCTTGATCGTCACATACCTCATCCCAGGTCAACAGGTTAGGGCAGAACTCAAGGTCGTCATCCAAGTCGAAGGATCGACCAGCTTCAAATCGTGCACGGAAGGCGGTCAATGCCGGAGCTTCACTGACGACAACCTTTTCCATTTGCTTTTGCTGTTGTTGCTGCTGGTGTTGTCTGTATTGTCGATTACTCGGCTGTGCAGAGGACATGCGCTGATTCCGGCGGCTCCGGCCATGATGATTGGTCTGCTGCATCATCGGGTGAGGGTTTGATACATGCTGCTGGTGAGCGCCGTAAAAGTAGGTAGACATGTTGGCAGATAGTAATGAGGCGAGATAGAGCGAAGATTACTGCAGGAGCGGTGCGACAGAGGTTGACCGAGTGTTCGACTGCGGCTGAGGGAGGCAAATTGCGGTGAAGGACCGAGCGCCCAACCAATACAACAAAGATAATAACGTCAGCTGATATCTTTGTGTTGCAAGAATGGATATAGACTTCGTATGGTGTCTGTTTGCGTCGTGAGGCAAGGATGCGATGGTGTTGAGGGCAAAGGATGGAAGCAACAGTATTGGTGAGATGATTCGATAAGGTGAGAGTTGCAAGCGGAAAAGGCAGAAGGCGGGAAGGAGCGATAATAGAAGGGCCTGAGAAGAAGGACACGAGAGCGGATTGCAGGCAAATAGTGGGAACCCGCCAGATGGATGATGTAGAGGCTAGGACGTCTTCGGTCTTGGTTCCTGCTTAGCCATTCAAGCTAAGTATTAGCTCAAGAGCTAGTGGTCAAAGCGGTCGGAGCAGGGCGAGCTGCACCGCGAGTGCCAGAGTCAGCACCAGAGATTGGACCAACGGATACCAAAGACACACAGGATATGCTATGTTGCCCATGTCCATCAAATGAGCCAGTCGAGGCATGTCAGTGCACGAATCGTAGAATTGTGTGTGGAAGACTGCATGGGCCTGCATGCAGCGAGGCAGGCTACCCGAGTGGCAGATGACCGATTAGCGTCGGACATGCTGGTCAGTGCCTGGCTGGTTTGCGTGAATTGTGGTTTCATGGTAATTTCCAGCATGGTACCCACAGTAAACAACCTCCTGAGACCGCATATTTCAGTACGCCAGGTTGACTCGAACGATTTTGATTGCGCCTTTGTTGTCCCTGGCGCCTGCTCGAGCGAATCATCATACTGCATCGGCTTTTAGCATACCCAACTCGGCGCCATGCTTTCCCCAGATGGTTTGACCCGAGTCCATGTTTAGCACTCCAGCACAACAGCAACGAAATGTCGACTTCTGTGTCAACGACGAGGTCCAGCAGAGCGTGTGGCGTTTCATCGAGCTCACAAAGCCAGGGATTCCCGCGATGAGTAACAAGCTCGTCGACAGAGAATAATCTTGAAGCTTGTCGATCCTCTGTATAGCGATCATGCTTGCCTTACGCCACGATCTGTGTTTCTAGTCCATAGCTCACAACGTCTGCGTGGAAGCAATCTTGTGTCAGTAATGCCTGCAATTTAGGCCTTGAGACAGGGATGTGTGCACGAAAGTGCTGCCTGGATTACTGTGGCGATTCGGAGATCAAGAGTCTCGATCCCTGGATCTTGCTCCAAAAAAGCAACTTCCACGACTGTCTTGGACTTCAGCCAATGGATGCTTGAATGACGGAATTCGCGAGCTGCATTAGACTTTCCGTCATATCGTAGGGGTCGTGTTGGACCCTATCAATTCTCTGCCAGATCCCTCAAGTCCCTCCCCCAACCGTTTGGGTACAACAACGTTCGTCCGTGCACTCTCGTGGATCACCGCGGCTCAAGAAGTTGCGGTTTTAATCAATCATCACTCGACCCAAAGTTGCTGCTTCCTAGAGTACGTATGACCGTCCAGAATCCCTTTGGTTTGCGCAAAGTCTACGCCATCACAACGTCGTAGTAGCAGAGTGTTTGGGAGGACACATGCATACGCATCGTATCCTTCAAGTCTTGCACTGACTCACACTATGCCGATTATGCTGGTTCCGCTGGTAACATCTTGCGAGCAGGCGACCTCATACTTGCTAAAGGAGCAATGCACAGCGACTGTGAGTCGTGGAGATCCTCACCGCGTGAGATGGTGTGTTTCAGGAACTGAAGCCTTGATCTTGGCGTGAGAATAGTGTTCCATAAGAGGAGTTTTCTCTCTAACATCAGACCCGAGGCTGGAGATTTAGAATAAAACGGTTGACCGGCTCAATTTAGCCACACCGGTCCCCACACGTGAAACGTCGCTTGTGGGGCTGTAGAGAAGGGGTCTTAATGGATTAAGAATGCTGGCTTGGTTAAATGGCTGGCCATTCGACATAGTAGTAGCTGCAACTATTTTGAACTAGAACTGCTCCTAGTCACTGTCAGTACTGTATAGGACGCGAGTAGTATAGAACACAACCAAGAGAGGAACATCACATGTGAGCTGCAACCCTATGACACAGACTACATGAAAAAGTGCTGCTGGTACAGTTGACTACACACATTTGCTGAAGAGGACGAGACCTGCAACCTCCTATCCCGACCGAATAAACCCCCCGTATTTGCTAGCGACTTCATAGTCTTTTGCGTTGGTTGCTATGCCTCACTACTTTCCTCATTGATTGAGCTTGTTGTTGTGTTTTGTCTGACCGTCTGCTGGGAATAGTACCCAACCTGGCTCAAGGATCGTCTGGGCGGGTAAGTTGATTTCTTCTCCTTCAGATCGCTTCTCCTGTACCTGCTCCAATCCCTCGGCCTGGTCCCACCTCCGTTCATCCCCGTCCTGTCCTCGGTGGATGTCCCACTGAGTGGGACGAGCGGTCGATAAAGCACCAAGATATGTTTTGACTAGGTGAATCGCGGAGAGACTGCCTGTCAAAGGTCATGAGGGTGATAAAAATCGAGACAGAAGCAAAGCAGGATAGAAAGAACAAAAGAAAGGAGGAACAAAAGCAGGACAGCAGAGAGAGCAAGAGCATAGAAAGATAATGAACAAATAAGAACGAAACTGCTTTCCATTTCTGCGGCAGAGGACAGCTGAATCATTCACATCAAGCAAGCCTCTTTCTCACTACTGTGCAATTCTGAACTCCCTACCTTGATCCTTCTCGATGCCTGCACAACATACGCCTCAACAAGCCACTCATACCACACTCTTCGATCGTCAGTCTGCCTCCACATACTCACATCCACAATACCGCCTTCAGGCAGGAATATCGGCGCTTTCAACGGAAAGAAGATCGGAAACCAGCTGATCATACCTGCGCTTTTCTCTTCCATCGTCAAGGGGTTCGTGGATAGTTCGACACCTGGATACAGAACCGTCTCAAAATAGCCTCCTAGACCATGGCAGGTACCTGCATTTGTGACGGGGAAGGAGAACTTGCAATGGCGAGCATTGTGGGCATTTGCGGTGGGCGGTGAGCTGATGGAGTGATTTGGGTGGTGGAAGGACCAGGCTGTATATATGTTTGGCACTGATGGTGCTGCGAGGTGTTTGTTTGTGCCATTTGAGGCTGTAGGCGCTGAATTTGGCCGTGAGGGTTTACTGAGCAGACTTGCGAATGTCTTCGGTTTGGATGGGCTCGAAACCGTGTTTGCGGGTACTGGAGATGATGGAGATGTGCTTGTGCTGAGGAAGTCGATCTGATCCAACATAACAACGTAAGGTATCTCAGCTGCAGTGGGATTGACGTTTACCATTGAGAGAGAAATGTCTGCGTGCAGCTTCGGTGCTGCGATTGGCACAAAGTGGGCTGTGTACGAAGCCGGTATAGAGATGCCGTGCACAGGATTAAGAAGGTGCTGGACACCATCAAGGCACTCAGGCGACAGTTCATTGTCAGCGAAGGAGCCTAATAACTCTGAGATTAGAATGTCAATCTTGTAGCGATTGATCTGCGGCGTCGATATGCTGGACACACTCAGGTTCTGGTCCTCTGAATTGGTACGTGCTTGGGAGCTACCAGCTTGTTCCGATTCATCTGGATCAACGTTGTAAGTTTTAACCGTCGAAAGTTTTTGATTGGTTTGGGGCCCCAGCCATGTTCGCATATCGGACTTGACGAGACTGACTCCTCCGTTCCATATAGTCTCATTGTGACGCTGAAGCAGGACGAAAGCGTTGGGGTTCTTTTCCAGTGCCCACATGTCAATGTCAATGCCGGTGTCCTCTGCTGCTTTGAGTGCACGGCTTACGAGAGGCCCGCGACCAGCACCAACAACAGCTACTACGACCCGGCCGTCGGGGTTTGATGTGGGCTTGCCTTGCTCAATCCAGTCATGCAAAGCACGTGCAATGGCCCGTTCGTACCATTCGTACTTGATAGGATCTTTCTCAAACACTTCGTAAGTGATGCTTTCGAGGTTGACGGTCAGTGGCTGCAACGGAGCTTGAAGGTAGTCCTGGTAGCCGGCACCGAACTGATCCATGGCGTTCGCATCGGATCGTTTTGTTTGTAGATGCCGGACGTACTGCAGATGTGGATCGCCTTCAACAGACGGCATGTTCGCTGCTTGGTTGAGCGAGGGAAAACTGCTGTCGTTTTTCTCACCCGGCTGGCTTCGAGGCGAGGCCAATGTAGTCGCATCGCAAAGTAGAAGCCAGGGCTGTGTCTTGAGCCGCATCAACCGCAGGATGTATTCCTGATGTTCCGAAGGTAGCGCAGGATAGCCTTTGGCGTTCTTTCGAAATGTGCTGCCGTCCAGAGTCAGGATTCGAACAGGCTCAGAATACCAGCGACTCAGAACGGGAGGCGGTGGTAATGATTTTGCAATGGACAAAGCTGCAGGTGACGTTAGCTAATGCCTTTTCAAGCAAGAATCTCGCCAAGAGCTTACCTAGATTCAATCTAGTCGAATACCTGCATATTGAGCGTATGATGTCCCAAGCTTGCCATCGCTCAAACAACCCACCGGCCTCGTCACTTGATGAGTGAGTAGGCGTATACTCACGTCTAGCAAAGGAAGCTAGATCACCCACTTGCTCCTTGACATTAGCAGGATCAGAGTGAGTGTCGGTCCAGATATAGAGCTGCATGTATGGCCCCTGATCCAAACCATTGAGGACGGCTCGTGCGTATGCAGCAACGTCGCAACTGCTGTTCTGTCGTGGTCCATGGATGATGACATAGGTGACACCGCAAAATGCAGCATAAGCCAGTTCCAGCCTCAGCACTTGTCGAGAGATGTCGGCAATGATCGGATCGGGCGAACCGAGGTCTATCCATGAGCTTGTGGTTCCTATGATGGAGTTTATGGAGTCGTCAGGAGTGAGCTGGGAGTCGGCGGGCGAGAGCTCTTCAATGACGACGGGCGCGGCATCCCTGGAAGAGGATTCATCGAAGTTCGTCGAAGCATCGGAGAAAGCTGCAGAGAGGACGGACAAGACCCGCGAGTGAAAATAAGGAGTAGTGATTGGGAAGGTCAGCATATCATACTAGAGCGTATCAGCGAGGAATGGCCATGTATAGCGAGGCAGAAAACGCACATTGGCAGAATGAGCTGACAAGACCAGGTCACGACCGATTGGCGCGTTTCTTTTCGAATCATGGTGGCCGATGAGGAAAGGAGTGATATTGTCCATGACTCGTGGGGAGATTGAGCCTCAGTACTTGTCTAGAACTATTGCAGATGGCGAGCAGATAAGTCCAGTGCTGGTGGTCAGTGAAGGGTTCAATTGCGCCAAGATCATTCACAGCCAGCGATTGCTATCTTCATCGCCCATTGGAGTCGATATACGGGCACAAAGCCCGAGCTAGAGTGGTTTCACATCATGTTTGAATTTGCTTCATAGCTCGAGGATGTGAAGTGTGTGGAATGTGGTCACGTTGTTAGTAAGAGCACTAGCCTCATTGGGACGCGCTAGATTTCTCGAGTCGGAACTTGAACTTGAACTTGGGCGTAGCCTCCACGTCCACTCGACCATCACCTCGTCCTGCGGCACTCAACCCTCAACACACCAGCGCCATCATGAGTGTCGCACGGCCAGCTAAGTGCTTGTTCTGCACATTCAAGCAAGCTGGCAAGTCCAGCAAACCCTCCAGCTCCGTCCGAAGGCAGTTCAGCAGCTCCCCTGGCAAGCCAAACCCTCGAAGCAGACCAGGACCGACCCAGCAACAGCAAGCAAAATCGGTTGTCGACGAGATCAGGCCGCTTTCGGAGGAACAGATCAACCAGAACTACACCCCCGAACAAGCAGAAGCCATCAAGCAAACGCAACAATACCTCAAGAAGTCCTTCGAAGACATGACCTCCTCTACAGCCCAGAACCTCAAGCCATGGACGATGCAATATGTTCAGCCCATGACAGAAATCGATCCCGTTCTAGACAAGGCCGTCAAAGCGCCCTGGACGAACATCGATGACAACTCGCGCTTGAAAACAGAAGGCGAGCTCACCGAAGACATTATGCGCTTCATGCAGAATATGCCAGAGGGCGAGCGGGATTCGGAAACTGCACTCCAGAACTTCCTGGCCACAAACAGGATAACGGTGGGCAGACCGGAGGCAGAGTACAACCCGCGATCTGCCATTGCGCCGCAGTCTGGAAAGATGGTCAAACAGAACCTCCTGCCAGGCCAACAACCTGCAGATCCTGCGCAGAAGAAGCAGGGTGGTCGAGGGAAAGAGGGTGAAGGACAAGACCAGGAAGTCTCCCCAGCACTGATTCGCCTGATGCAAATGACTGGCTACAACCAACGGCAGCTCTCTGCTCTGCGCGTCAAATCTATCATCTCGCATCGAGTCGTCAACCAGACCCGTCTTGGAAAGATTCAGAAGATGTACTGGCTGTCTGTGGCGGGCAACCAGAATGGCCTGCTTGGGGTAGGAGAAGGCAAATCTGAAGAAGCGGCCGAAGGCATGATACAATCTCAGTACAGGGCGATACGGAACATGGTCCCCGTCATGCGCTACGAGGGCAGAACCATATACGGCAACGTGAAAGGCAAAGAAGGTGCGACAGAGCTGGAGCTCTACGCGCGGCCGCCTGGTGAGTATACCTTCGCTTTCAACACTACATTAGCGCTAACTATGTGTCCAGGGTTTGGACTGAGATGTCAACAATACATCTACGAGATGTGTAGGGCCGCTGGAATCAGTGACATAGCAGCACGAGTCACGCGAGCAAGAAACCCCATGAACACCGTTAAGGCCGCATTCCAGGCCCTGCAGAGTCAAAAGGACCCCGAAGAGATCGCCAAAGGGCGCGGAAAGAAATTGGTCGATGTCAGGAAGGTCTATTATGCTGGGAATGTGTAGACGGTGGACAGGCTAGGGTATGTATATTTAGATTTCAGTGCACACGAGCCGCCATATCAGAGCTGGTGCGAACAAGCCTTCATTGGACGGAGAAGGCCCTTGGTCAGCGTCGTGCCTGAGCGTCGACCACTACAAGCGCACTATCGCAGCGTTGTATCAAGCAGCACGTGCCGCCCGTGTCTGTCAATCGAGCGTTGAGAGGTCAGCATAGAAAACCTCCTTGTACACATATACCTCAGACCTGCTTCGCATACCCACAAGATGCCTTGCCTTTAACAACCCTGGTACTAGGTACTTTGCTTGCTTCCACTGCACAACTTACAACAACCATCTCGATGTAGCTGTCATTCGGTGGATGAGCGGTGGTCCCTCGCCCCTGAACGAGTCTCGTAGTCGTCACGTCCACCTCTTTGACTGACTGAGTTCTCGTTGCTTCCCCAGACCCCCACCGTGCCAGCACCACTAGCCACCCACACCCACACCCACGCCCTGAATCTCTATGCACAGTCCCCAACCCAATTCAAACACACCGATACCCACACTCTTGCCTCTGCATGTCATGTCACACCCCCCGGCACACGGAAGCCCTCCCCTCCCCTCACCCCAACCCCGTCCCGAACTCACTGCCCTCCGCGTCCCCTTCGACCTGGCCCTGCTGCAGCACAATACTATACACACTCGCCTTCATCAGCGTGTACACGCTCGCCACCTTGCGCTCCAGCAGCCGGAGCTGTTCGGCGATGTCGAGCGTTATGGGCCCGGACGAGAGAGTGGACAGCGTTGATGTGAGCTGTAGTGGTGTAGACCCATTAGTATGGCGATCAATGGCGCGGTGCAGGGGGTTAATCGTGGGGGTGCTGAGGTACAGCGTGCGTACGTACCTGGTTCAGGTTACTTAGGAGCCTGCTGTACTCGTCTAGCACTTCTTGTTCGAGCGGCGATATGCGTGGGGACGCGTCGTTTGTTAGATTCAGCAGAGTCTGGCGCGGGTGGGGGAAGTTTGTGGTCGTTGCTGTTGTGTCGTCTTGGTTGTTGTAGATTGAGTCGTCTGCCATGATTGGTAGACGGGAAGGCCAGAGGGGTTTGCTAGGGGATTAAATGCTAGTACGCGTGGTCTTCGCCGGGAGTCAGAGCTTGTTGAGTCAGCCGTGGGTATTTGTCTGAATTCCCTGGGCTGATGGTGACTGAACTGCAGTGAATGACTGGGGCCAGCGCAAGGGGCTTTTAGTAGTTCGTGGAAATCGTCGCGACGCATGAAGTATGATGCTTTGGGATGCGCTGGTTGATATACGCGGAGGACGGTGTGCTGGGTCAACTGCATGGCCACACCAGACGCATCTGTCTGTATTTATGACGGCTTGAGACGGACATGCAATGGCAGCTGACAGACCAAAGCAAAGCCATGTCAACAGGCAGTTTATCTCACATCGCAATAACAAAGCTACCACCTCGTCCAAACGGTACTTGCACCGAGCGTATATAAATGGGTCAAATGTGATTCTGACCAGACTTGTGAACCTCTACACAGACAATGCTACGGCTTACGCAACAGAAATCAAACCTTGTACCCATATCTGACCTCCAGTCATGTCCAACCACAGCTCACATATCATAACATCAACATCTCTCGACAAGATAGAGAAAGCGGTTGTTCCCACAAGCTCGTTCCAGCTAAATAGGTACGAAAGCCTCTAAGACTTTGTATGCTCGACGCGCCGGACAGAGAAGCAATGAGAGCCTGCAGCGTTCTTCACAGCCGACCTGTCCACCAACACAATATGCAACGGGTGCTACGCAACGCAGATGGTCATGAAGTCTGTCGGATCTGGTGACGATGGTGGGAAGGAGCAAAAGACTGCTATCAGTGGTTCATCCTCGACGCCAAGGACGGATGGATCCATAAGCGCCATTCACGCAATGGGAGAAAAGCTTTCGTTGTTGAAGACAGGGACAATGCAACTCAGCCAGGTGGAGGACAGGCAATGGATGCTTCCCTACACATACGAGAAGGCCCCAACGTTCTGGCGCAGCAGCAAGAGCCAAGACTGAAAGAGCTTGGATGGCGCTGACGTTGCTCGAAGTTTAGTAGGAATGGTTCCATGACTCACTGAGAATGCGAAGGGCTGCAAGGGAGACTGGTAGAGCAGTGTCAGCGAAGTTGACGAAAAGATGTATGCTATCGTATGGTGAGACCAACCCTTGGTGACCATCCCCCCGACGCCTGTCCGAGCCCAGCCAAACATGTTGTTCCAATTCTTACACCACGCAATATCTCGTCATGATGGTCTGTACCGCATCGTTGGTGGGCCACAGTTGTAGCGTTCGAATTTGGGCGTTGACGCCGTCGCTGAATGATCAATATTTATAATGGGTAGAATAATCCTTCGGCGACACGACCAAACCTCTGCCCTTCTTGGCACCTCGATAGATGACCTCGATGATGTCTATCAGATCTTGCTTGTCGTTTATGTAGAAGTTCAACTTGTTATTATTTCCCGTGCCAAAATCACACATCATATGCTTGTTGCGCCAGAAGAACATGACGGTACACACATCGTAGAGCTCGTACATCTGGTTGAAGTCTTGGATGACAGTGTTGTCGCATGTGTAGATGACAGCAAAATTTCGGACCTTGTCGGCAACCTTGTAGAGCATTTCGTCTTGCGCCCAAGTGTCTTTGTGTTTAGGGTCACCGAAGCGGATTACGACTACGCGTTCGTCTTCGGACATGCAGGCTTGATCAACGTGCCATGCACTGGGCAGGTCGTGGATTAAAGCGGTCATGTTGTGTACTTCGAGACTGGGAATGTATGGTGGACGATCTGGGGCAAGAGGTGTCGGTCGACGTTGATCAGTAAGATGGTTATGGAGGTTCGGACGTAGGCGATGAAGACAAATCAGTCGCGACTTCTACTTAGTAATGGTTGGAGAAGTTTCGTGGCACATGTCGTTCAGGCTGTGCTTGCCAGATCAAGCTTAGCACACGGACTTTAGATAAGATAAGATCGACGGCTTTGCTGTATTCATGCATCCCGCCACGAAAAGTGTGTTGATCGAAAATCTTGAGTTCGAATTGCAGGCGAGCATCTGGCAGCAAACCGCGCCCAATTTCTCTCGTCCCCCATACAGAAACAGCACAAGCCAGTATGTCGAATTTGGAAGGCATGTCCGGCCCTGCAGGCCAGAACAACACCACTGTCGCCGACCTTCGCAGTGCCCTTACCTCCGAGTCCGTACCTCTAGCCAAGCGATTCCGTTCGCTGTTCAGCTTGAAACATGTTGCTGCTTCAGGTCGAGGCGAGGACTCATACGCTGCAATTGAAGCTATAGCAGCTGCCTTTTCGACCCCTTCAGCATTGCTGAAACACGAACTCGCCTATTGCCTCGGTCAGACGAGGAACCCAAAAGCCGTGCCGTTCCTGCGAGCAGTACTGGAGGATTACACAGAGGACCCTATGGTACGGCACGAGTCCGCGGAAGCACTGGGAGCCTTGGGCGATGCGGGTAGCTTGGAGATCATGAAGAAGATGAAAGACGATGCGAATGAACCTACAGTCGTGCGCGAGACGTGCGAAATCGCCATCGATCGAATTAATTGGCAGCTATCTGAGGCGAGTAAGAGCGAAAACCTGAAGCCAAGCGATTTTGCCTCGATAGATCCCGCGCCACCTATGGCTTCGACGGCCTCAACACCAGATATTGCTGCTCTCCAGAAGACCCTCCTTGACGCATCCAGGCCTCTTTTCGAAAGATATCGCGCCATGTTCGCCCTGAGAGACCTTGCATCTCCGCCGGATGCGCCGACCGCTGAACCCGCCGTGCACGCACTTGCCTCCGGCTTTGTTGACAAGTCTGCTCTTTTCCGACACGAGATCGCCTTTGTGTTTGGACAACTATCACACCCTGCATCGATTCCTGCTCTGTTCAAGGTGCTGGCTGACCAGCGCGAGGAGAGCATGGTCAGACATGAGGCCGCTGAGGCGCTCGGCAGTCTCGGAGAGGAGCCTGGTGTGGAGGAAAAGCTCAAAGACTTCTTGAATGACTCGGAGCAGGTGGTGCGTGATAGCGTCATCGTGGCTCTGGATATGGCAGAGTACGAGAAGAATGGTGAGATGGAATATGCTATGATACCCGAGGTCACGGCCTCTGCTTGAGTGACCACTTGAATGATCACTGGATCTTAAACTTCATTCTTAGTTATTTGTGTTGTACTTGTAGCCGCATTCACCGCATCGGTAGAAGACAGTGGTGCCCTCGTCGGCACTTCTCAGCTGTTTGGTGTGGTAGAACATCTCTTTCGCGTGACATTGAGGGCACTCCTCGTCGGCCACGTTCTCCACCTGCAACTCCTCTGTGTTGACGTTCTGCACATCGTTGTGCTTGGCTCGCAGGGCGGATGGGAAAGCGCTGGGCTTGGAGCTGGACACGATCACTTTGTCTGAGGTGTCCTTGGTGTAGAGCGAGCAGTCTTCGCACCGAATCACCTGGTCGGTCGTCGCACCGGTTGTCCGCGGCATCAACGAGCCACAGTGGTCGCAGAAGAGCATACTACCAATTGCGACCATCTTGGCTTCAATCGACCACAGTCGCAATCATGTACGAGGATAGAAAGAGCACCTCGACGCGCTTTCCGCAACCAGTTTCGTTGGCCCATCTTGGAAAATTATTATTACCGCGCTAAGGCAGGAACGGCGCCGATCGGGGCTAAGATAAGCAAGTTTATCGCAGCCAGACCCTAGACGCTACGCTCGCATGCCTGCCGTATGTTTGCGACGAGCATTCAGTGTTGCATCACTTCCACTTCACTCCCTCGCGAACGTCGAAAGGACTGCCGATGCCTATACAGACCTTTGACCGCTCGCAGGGCATGCCCATACCTGCAACATGGCAGCCCGGCCTTACGTACAGGTCAACGTGCCACCCGCACCTGCACCACGTAGAGCAAATACCTACCACATGAACGACATTCCTGGTCTATCTGCTGACAAGGCTCTGCAATTCACCCCCTTCACCACTTCGATCCTGCCGGCTGTGGACCGTATACCAATACCAGAAGTCTCAAGAGTCCGAGAAAATGGGCGTGTTTCAACGTCAAGCGAGCGCAAGCTTGCCCAAACACTATCGCAGCAGCAAGACCTACAGCCTGTGGTCAGGAACAAGATCGCTGCCTTGCTGAATAGTGAAAGCGGAACTCAATTGTATTTGACACTGGTCTTTCGATCACCTCAGGCTGTCTACTGACCAAGACCCTTTGTAGTGACTTCCAGCTTCCTCCTACTCCTTCCTCGCTCTCCCAGGCACCCCAAGTCGATCTAGCAGGTCTAGGCCTCAGCCCTCTCGCTAGATCAGTTCTCAACATGTCTAACGTTGCTTACCGGTACCCGACCCCACCTGGTGAGAAGGACAACGATGCTGCTGTTGTGCCTATCCCCAAGCAAGCAACCAACCAGCGGCTCCCAACCCCAGCCAACTCGGAATCCCCTAGCTCCCGCGCCATCCCGGTGCAAAATGGCGTGGTCGAGCCACCCCCTGCTCAAAAGCAGCCGAATGAAGGCTTGACCGTGCAGATACCGGCACCACCGCCTACCTATCGCCGGGAAGATTATGTGACCATCCGGCACTCGCCAAAACGAAGGAAACTGAGCCAGGATGGCGATGCAGTCGGTGACACCACAACCCAGAAACAGCAGTCTGACGAAGCAGTGCAGTCATTCCAGGATCTCATCGCCGACATCTTCGAGGGTCAAGATCACATCGACTCTTCTGGTGGCAATATTCTGAACGCTAAGAGCCAGGAGTACTTCGAATCCTTCGAGAACGAAGCTGAAGATGGCTTGGTTTTGAACACGAGAACCTTGGACAAGCTGAGGGAGGCTATGAGAAAGCTACTTACCCTTCAGAGGCTGCGGGATGTGCCTGTTGATGATCTACGCAGGCTGCAGCAGATCTGTGAGTCCTCGATCGAGCGCGGCCAGACCGTCAATGTTCGATTAGACGGTTATTCTGACCAAGAACAAGATCTGTGGCGAAGCAGAATCTTGAGAGCCAGCAATAGTTTGGGCTCTGCGGTTGCAGTCATCTATACCATGCTCGGTAATCCACAACAAGAAGTACTGTTGTCGCCTGATCTCTTAAGATGGTCGGCAAGCGCCCTTGTCAATGTGTTCGACAGTTGTCTTATTCCAGTCATTGAGGCCCGGCCTGACATGAAAGACAACACTCTGTTCAAGCAAGCATCTTCCGAGGTAGAGAGTATCAAACTGCTGCTAAACATGTCACGAAGGTTACTCGAGCTGATGGCTTCTGCATGCATTGACGTCAAAGGAGGTGAATCATGTGTCAACACCATCGAGTTCCTGGCTGCGAAGCTGGTTTTTGTTCAAAATGCCACAACTGACAAGAACTCGGTGCTCGGTCTGCAGGTCTACGAAAATTTCCGAAAAACCGCTATGGCAAGCTTGTCCAAAATGTACGCCCGATTCGCTCGCGAGCGTGAGGCAATACTAGACGAGATCTTGTCCTCGTTAGACAAGTTGCCTTCCACAAGTCGCAGCGCTCGAACATTTCGAGCAGGTGGTGGCAAATCGATTCAGCTCATATCGGCGCTGTTCATGCAGCTGATCCAGACCACTGCGCTCCACGTGCCTGACAGGCAGCGTCGCAAACACAAACCGAAAGCTCGCAGAACGAAAGCACCCGACTCCGATGACGAGGATATGATTAGAGAAGAGACATCGAGTGGAGGTGAAGACGACCAAGACATTGCCGATGTTGGTGACTCCGTAACTCGGCTGAATTTGAAGGTTGGCCAGCTTTTCGCGCCAGCTTACAAAGAGGCCCAGAAAATCGTCCTCTACCTGGTCAACAGAGCTTCCAAAACCACCAAGACGGGCGACTCACCGTACCGCAGTATTCTGGATCTGCTGGTCGAAGATTTGCTCAACGTGCTTGATAATTATGAGTGGCCCTCTGCAGAGATTTTGCTAAATGTGCTGGCAGTGAAGATGTTAGATCTGGCCGAGCATGAAAAGACCGCATCAGCAAAGAATATGGCATTAGAATCTCTCGGCACTATGGCTTCTGCAATTTCGAAACTCAGGGTCAAATCAACCGTCACAGCCAGCTCGCTTCGTCCAGACGGTTCACGGGCCTCCGTCGAGCTTGCCAGATTGGCTCAAATACATGCTGAAGCCGGTGGAATACCTGGTCCAGACCTGATCTCTTTGAAGGGGCCATTTGTCATGGTCATCGAGCATAGCAGCGAGCTTACCGGGAAAGTTACCTTACATCAGCAAAGTGCTCGAGGTTATTTTGTTGCATATTTCGCGCGACTAGTATCTGATGCTCTCAAAGGCATGGCTGGAAGCGATTTCACGGATGTCATCGAACACGTCCTTCATCTGATGACATCAAGCATGTCAGATAGTCAGGGTCTTGGTATGGATGTTCCCGAAGAAATTGCTGAGGCAGCTTACCTGTTGTGTGTTCTCAATTCAGGCTTCTGTCGCCGACTGACCGCCATGGTTAAGGCTGTATCATCCTCGTTCACGAGTGATCAAGCGCAGGTCAGAAGCCGAAGCCTGAAGAGCGTAGGTTCAATTCTTGAGATCGATTCATCTCTGCTTGACCGCGATGTTACCATTGCGGAAGATGTCTTCAGATGTGCGTCGGACGATTCGGCAATGGTGCGTGACTCAGCGCTATCGTTGATAGCACGATTCGTCATTCCAAGAGGTGGTGTACTCCAGGAGAAGGGCATGCGACGCCTGCTGGATTGCACGGGCGACGAAAAAGTTGGAGTTCAGAAACGGTCGATTGGTCACCTCAAGGACATATACTTGCAAGAGCACAACGGAGCCACGAAGAAAGCTATCATCCTTCGCTTCCTGCTCAGGCTGAATGACCACGAGGATTCAATAGTCGCACTGGCGGAGCAGACACTCCACGATGTTTTGGTCAAGCCAGCTCTTGCCCATCTGGTAGCTGATGAAAAAAGTGCCACCGCCAAAGTCGCCATCGAGACCCTGTCCTCTCACTTGATGAATTGTGTCTCGGAGCATTACCTTCCTATGCTCAAGAAGTTCTTCGCTTCTCTCCTTCGTACGGACAACAAGACGCGGAACGAGAACTACCGACTATGCTCTAGACTTGTCGAGGCCCTTTTCGAGAAAGTCATCTCTACCGAGAAGGTTGAGTCGCCTCTTCTAGTCCTGACCGCTCTTGCTGAAGCAGACCCTAAGCTGGTGCCGGCAACTCACCTGTCAAAGTTGCAGATATACCTTGACGTCAAACCCGGAGAGCCCACGTTCATGTTTAGATCGGCTGTTGGCATCTGCCGCTTAGTTTTGCCGTACCTTCCAGAGACACACAAGAACTTGCTCAAGCAGACACAAGACAACTTGATGAAGGCCATCAATAAGATGCCGGGAAGGCTAGAACTGGATACCATATTCCAGTGCCTATCGACCATTGATAGCGTCTTACACAATACCGAAAGGTTCTTCGTCCTCTCGAAGTCCATACTCATGGGGTTGCAGTCACCAGAAATTTCAACTGACGGCAAGACAAAGGCGGTCCCTATTGACAGCAAAGTCAAACTGGTCCGAATCCTTGGCGCAATGGGCAAGCACCTCGACCTTGATACTCATATGCAAGCATTCTCAAGAGTGGTGCCGAACGTTGGGACTACATCGGTTTCCGCTCACCTAGCGCTTACATTGTTGCCTCTTACCACTGAGGAGCGACCTCTGGTACTGCGAGAAGTGGCTCTCGAAAGCGTGGGTTCTATCTGCCAGGCTTCACCAGCTCTATTCAATAGCGTAAAGGTCCGCACGACACTCTTCGACGTTCTTAACCAATCCTCAGCCCCAGCCACTTCTGACCAATTGAAGCTGCAAGCAGTGGTATTGAACATCTTTGATGAGCTGTACGCCGCACGGGCCGCCTCTAAAGAAAAGTCGGACAAGGCCGAAGACAACGATGAGCAGGCGCTGAAGCAAATGGGTGGCACTGCCAAATCTCGAGACCAAGACAGTGCCATTTCAGCGATCACAATGGATGTTGTGGATGCCGTTCTTCGTATCTCAGTGTTTGAGGCATCCTCTAATGCTCTGCCATCTGCGAGGACGCTAGCTAGTATCTCGCATCAAGGCCTCATTCACCCAAAGCAATGTTTGGGTGCCTTTGTCGCATTTGGCACAAGCACTGATCAAGATATTGCGTCAATCGGTCATAGTGCTCAGCGTCTCCTCCACGAGCAGCACGAATCTCATTGCGAGAGAGAATACATGCCGGCGATTGCACAAGCTTTCAAGTACCAGGCTGACGTAGGTGAGGGACCCCGTGGTGCCCTGCAGACTGGACAAGCAGGTCTTCGGGCAAAACTCGCACAGTGCTTCGAAATCATCACCATGAGCAATAGCAAATATGTCAAGAAATTCTTGAGCGGTCTTGTGTCAAGGACTGCCATAGATGGCTCAAGCTCGGAGAAATCTGTCGTGTCTTACGAACACGTCGCCTTCACTCGGTTCGTGATGCAAAATATTGCCTTTTTCGACTACAAGAAGATGGATGAACTTCTACACATTGTTCTTCAGCTTGATCTAGCATACAGCAAAAGTGGCGGTGAGATTGCTCAGTCCATTGAAGCAGCTCAAATGCAATATCCGGACCTAGTCGTCCACACACAAGTCCCCAGCAACCCAGAGCTCGGCCTCGAGCCGACCACTCTTGAGACGAAGAGCATGAACCCAGCACTTGTTCTCGAACTCAAGCGACTCAGTCCAGCAGCTGCGACTCTCATGCTTATGATTGAGACACGATCTCACCTTCTCCGGCAATATGGCGTCAGTCGGGACGTCCGAACAGCAATGCTGAATAATAAGCAAGCCAAGGAGACGAACAAGAGCCCAGCGAAAATTCATGGAATCACAGGAGAAAAGCTCTGGACAAAGAGCAACAGTATCGTAACTTCTTTAGACGACGATATGAACTCTGTGCAGCTCTGCAAGGATTTCGTTGCAGTCATGAGCGTCGATGAGGACTTCGAGATGATCGATGACCAGCAGTTCCCAATAGACACTGCTGGGGATCCTGAGGCATCCACGATGAAGAGGTCAATGACGCCAAGCGGGCGGAAGAGAAAGCTCAGCGCTACACCGGGCACTACACCAACCAAGAGGGCCAGAGGACGACCGAAGAAGAATGTGCAGAGGCGGAGTAGGAGTGTTAGCACGGATGGGGACCAAGAAGCGGATTTTGCTGACTGAGTATAAGTTTGTAACAGAGAAGATTATGCATTTGGAAGGTGTTTGAGAGATTGCGAGATTTGCATGATGAAGGATGTTTGCTGATTTGCTGTTTCAAGCTATGCATATGATACCCCGTTGCCAAATGGCAAGCAAGTATAGGAGTTCAATGAGCATAATCTTACCTCCGACCACGGCTGCGACCCAGACCTGATTCTCTTGGAATCTGGTATCGTTGTACAGACATCACGCGGCGGCCGGTCGAAGCCCTGCATTCTCGGTTTTGAAAGCGTCACAAGATCGATACAGAAATGGCAAATAGCGGAAGTCGCTGGCCCATACTACCGCTTGTGGCTCCTTCGTAGCCTGCATCGTCTTAGATGCCGTATGTAACTCACGCCGCGTCGCGTCGCGTCGCGTCGTGGCCATTTGATATGTATTGCATCACATTGCTGGTACGCAGGGTATTCTTGTCTGCTCGCTTCGACTGGTCTGATGATGCGCATCATCTCTCTCCATCATGTCCTAACCTCAATGTTCTGACGTTACGTTCCAATCAGTCAGGCGGGGGACGTGGCATATCTGTGGCATGTCTCTGCGTGCGTGCGCACATACGCGCTCGGACGTTATAGAACGTGCTGTGCGTACGAATAGTTTGGTTGATCTTATTGTTAGATCTCTGTTGCGGCTAGGCTACTAAGTGGTGTTTGGGTAGTGGCGACTGTGATGACTGATTACTCGCTGATCACATTTGTAGCTGAAGTCTAGCTCGAGCGCGGGTGCAAGGTGCTAGAGTGACAATGAGAGAGGGATAGGAGGAGAGAGGTCAAGAGACAGAGGGAGTGTAGGAGTCAGTGTACAGTAGAAGTTATTGCTCACATCATTGCCCACATTGTTGAGACAACAGTATGGGAATCTGCGTCAATTATCTAGACCAAGTTCTGCTAGAACGCATGATCCTTTCATCTAAGAATTCGCTGTGGCAAAACAAACTAAAGTGCTCAATTCGTATCCTAGGATGACTGTCAAAAGGGCGTTGCTCGATAATGTGATGCATGGTATACACGCCGCCTACCGCAACATGCGATGTTGGCGACTGACATGGTGACTGGCAACTCTCAGAGGCTTAAGAGTCAAGCTTGCTGTAGACCCTGTCGTTCCCGAGACGTCTCAGTCAAGTTATTCAAGTTACCTGGCAGCATTCAAGTTAGACCTCCCAGCACTTTCTTTCGAGCTTCACTACCGTAATATCTAACTTTCTTGTCGCTCGCGAAGAAGGCTCGATCCTCATTGAGGTATGGTGCAGAAGCTGTGTTCATGATGCCGCACTTCAGGTCATCGTTCGTAGCCTCGAACCACGCAGTGCGTATCCCATCTGGCTCGAGATGCGAATGAGGACGTCCAGCCAATCGCTCCAAGCTCTGTTGAGCAAGGTGAGGAAAGTACTGTTTTTGGTAGTCGGTGTAGGCAAATCTCGTTTGGTCCATCCACATGTGCATGGTCGGATGCTCACGAGGTGGTTTGGTATTGCCCTTTCGCGGGGGTGCAGCCTTTGGCGGGGAAACCACGTCTTTCCTGGCGAGCGACTTATCGAACATCAGTCTTGCGTTCTTGACTTTATCAAGCTCTTGTGTGAGTACGACGTGAGGACCGTCAAGTATTCGGCTCATGAAGTGGCCAGCGAGTGGGAAGATGACCCGCGATTGCGCATCAAGACCAGTAAGTCTGGCACGAGGGTGACGAGCAGATACGTCGCTTTGCACTTGAGCTTCGATCTTCAGGAAGTAGCCAACCACCCAGGGCAGATTGCATTCCTTCAGTTCTTTCGTATAGTCGTCTAGACACTCGAGAAGCCTCGGTCGGCATAGCTTTTCGATTGTGCGCAACATGGACCAGCAGGTACAGTGGAAGCTGTAGTAATCGAATGTGACGTACTTGAGCTCTTGCGCGATAGATTGATGCATTGCTGTAAGCAAATCCGCCGGCGAAAGCCGGGAAGCGTGCTCAGAAATCACTGGCTCGTCTCTTGCAGCTGCGAATCTGCCATTGAGCATCTTGGTGACTGTCTCGGGATCCCAGACAGCTCTTGAGTCGGCATCTGCAAGGAGCTTGAACCCTTGTCTGCTGCAGTATCGCAGATAGAGAGCGCTGACGATTTCTCCAGCCTCTTTCAGAAGCCTTGCTCCGCCTTTCTTTCGCTTGAAACGTAGAAATTGACTGTCTCGACTCTTCTCGCGGGCATAACGACCAAGTGAAGCTCCCATACATAGCTCAAAACGCTTATAGAAGTCATTAATTGTTTCAGGCCTACCGTTGCTAAACAGCAGTTCTGTTTTGTGTATGTTCATGAATGAATCCATGTCTGCCCATTCCACTTTGCAAGCATTATCTTGGCGCAAGGCATTGTAAAGATGAGCCACAAACATCCCTGAGCCCCATGCGTTCACATAAGCGAGGCCGCAATTCGTCATCATCAGGTGAACGTTGAATGCCATGAGGCCACACAAGAGAGGATGCTGGCGCAGGATGCGGAAATCCTCTTTCGGGAAATTTGCTTCTGATATGTGTCTCTTGACGAGTACATTCCAGCCGTCTGTGAGGATCCACTGCTCAATGGTATGCATAAGCACCTTCTGCACCATCATATCCTTCTGGATTGGCCAGCTCTCATTGAGGCAACCTTTGCGATTGCTGGTGGCCGCTTGGAGACTTTGCTTTGCTCTTATCGCAGCTACCTGTAACTGTTTGAATGGCACTTCGAGGAAGCTTCCCATGCGGTGGCGAAAATCTAGGAACAGTCTGCCAGCAAAGGTCGTCCACAGTGGCACACTTCTGCTCTTTAAGATGTATCTCACACCCTTGAGTAGCTCATCTTCGACAGGGAGAGTTTTCGTGAAGTTAGTGAGCAGCCAGCATTCTTGAAACATGTTGACCAGGTCGGCTCTCTCATCCTCAGTACAATCGATGAAAGAAACGTCTTCCAAGACGACGAAAACATTGCTGAACATTGATCCAGGGTATGGTCTGTACGGTGCATAAGCCCCCCTTTCTGTTGGAAATGCTGTTGCCATCTCGGAGAAGATCTCGTGAATATCGTAGAACATCCACTGGACAGTGGAACGCATAACTGGATGCCATGACTCTCGAGATCCCTCTTCTTTGCAGACACCTGAGATATCCATCAATGCACATTGCATCTCATAGAGCATGTCCAGCACGCTTTCTGGTGTTTCTTCAGGAAATTCGGAGAAGAAGTCTTCCTCCAGGCGACGAACGAGGTCAACAGCACAATCCGCCGTAACCGCAACAGAGACAAGATCCTCTTCTCCAACGAGGTACTTTTCCCAAAGGTTTCCAACGAAAGATCGAATGCTATTCATATCGCTGAGCAGTGCAAAAGCTGCAAAACGCAACTTCATAACGTGCCTCATCGGCTGTGCTTTGACAACGATCTTCTTGTTAGTGATACCAGAAGGTAACGGCTGGGTGCGTGCTCTCTCGAAGTCTTCAGACACGTCCTCGAGGTCCAAACCTGCAAACATGTTTGTGAGGCTGAGGTCGTCCTGACCTGTCGTCTGTGGCTGATGCAAGCTGTGTGGTTCCAAGATGTCGTACACTTGCTCCAGAATACCAATAAAATGAGCATGCCCATCTTCACCAGGGATTTCGTTCTCTTCCTTCTTCTGAAACCATTCGTTGCTATCTTTGCGGGCTTGTATCGCACGCATGATGGTTTCGAGCACTGCTGGAGAAATCTTTGAGGGTGCCTTGAGGTGCTTTGAGATATGAGAGGCAAAAAACGTGAAGTTTTTGATAGGGATGGTGTACTCTATAGGTACAGAAACATGCTTCTTTTGCCTTCGCTTCTGCATTTCAGTCACAGATTTTAGAATGTCAAAACCCAGCGCCTTCGCTGTGACAACAAGCCATGTTGCAATTCGATCTGTGTCTTCTTTGTACTGTTTGTAGGTACTGCGCAAGTGTGGTGGAAGCATTCTGACGGCAGTGCTCTGATAATCGAGTTGTGTAACGACACAGGAGAAGTAAGGCTCTAACTTGAAGGTTGAAGCCCACCACAGTCAAAGATCATGTCGCAGGCGACTTCTTCGAGGAAATGGTGTTCGGGGCTTGGTAGGTTTCACTCAAGAGTTTGTTGTGGTTGGTGACAAGCCTGTGGGGTTATTTCTACCTAGTGACAGACACGTGATGGGAGTGAAGGCTTCCTCAATAGCGTACACGCGAATCCATCTCAAGCTTGTGTTAGTCTCCCGTCCCTACTGCTGGACCTTCCGACATAGAATCAGCTACACTGACTCGCTCATGAGCGAGATTGTTCTCATGCCCGCCTGACCTCATGCGTTCTTAGAATATTTGCTGCCTGTTTCGCCACCACGCAACGAACGGCAACTTCCACTCTGTCGTTCGCAAGGAATCATGAAAGATATCGAAGTCAACTTTCTGAAGCCTGTCAAGCCACATCTGCGTGCTGATAGCAGGACCCATGATTGCCCCATACGCTCTGCCAAGATCCTTCCTTCTTGATTCCTGAGGTTGATCTGCCTGCTGATCAATGTCGTACTCATGTCCTTCATCGTTCTGATGCTCAAATTCATGACTCAACTCCTCAGAGGACTTGATCTCTTTTGATAGCGACCGGGCCGTGATCAGATGGTCTGAAGCACGAGTCGCGACGGTGAAAATCGCATCACGAAGTCCTTCAGCATTACCACCGTTACGAAAGATATCCTCCTCACGAAGCCCGCATTGCGACATTACATCATAAGGTAGATTGACGATCCTTTGACGATCCCTGGTCATTGGCAAGCCCATGCCGGCCGGGTTATGCGAATGTGAATTTGGTGCAGGTGGGAATGCGAGTAGTGGCACCCCCCTGAGTACTGCAGCTATGCCAGCGGCCTTTCCAACATGCGACGCCACATGATCCGCGGTCAATGAATTCAGAGGCAATGCAGATAATGTGAGGTAGAGCAGTGTCGAGTAAGTGGACTCAGCATACGTCTCCAGCGCGGAGATATTGGTAAATCCAGGGCGTGTTAATGCCTGTTCCCTCGTGCTGATGATCTTCTGGAACCAGGTCTTGTTGAGCTTAATGCCAGTGTCCTGCATGTACGACGCCAGAAGCACGGCTACTGGCTCTTCTGGAGGATTTCCCGCAAACGTTTTGTTGATAGTGTCTTTCCAGAACTGGTGGCGCATCTGCCCAATAGTGGTGTTAGAGACAATGTCAGGTATCCGAGCTATCTCAATGTTGAAAGCTCGAATAGCTAAGTAGGCGGGTAAGGCATGAGACTGAACAAAGTGTGATAGAGTGTACGATGGCGAGTCGGACTTTCGAATTAGATCAGCACAATAAGCTTGAGCTGCCTTAGCTTCGGGGCTGGTCAATGGTACTGGAGCGACTTGCCGCCTCCGTGTGGTTGAAAACTGTCTCCGAGCTTGAAGAAAGAAAGCTCGAGCTTCGGAGGGCAACCTTCGGAGGCTCGCTTGGTGAGCCTGGGCAAAGAAGTAGTCCGGTACCATGACTAGCTGCTATGATACAGACTTTGCAATCAGGAGGTGGTAGGTAAGCAGGACTAGAAGACAGATTTCTGCTGTGAGTCTTTACCTCTCTGGAGTTTGATTCTAGTCTGACAACGCCGCCGACGTGCAAGTCGTCGACATCATCCAAAAGCTATAAATCTAAAGTCACGTGCGCCGGCGATCGCCAATCACGCGTGAGATATCGATACGCGACGCGTCTAGGCATTTCGAAATACGAGATCTATCAGCTTCTTGCAAGTCTTTCATGGATATCGACAATCGTCCTCGAAAGAGGCGTCGTTTCTTCGTCGACGACCCGGAGGATGAGCCTACTACATCGTCACACCATGAGTCTTCCTCACGACCCCAGTCCTCTACTTCTAATTGTGGCGAACGAGCCTCAAGCCAAACCGAGCCTGCGGATTTACAGCCAGCAAATGATCCTGTATCGAAGGATTCATTCGACGTAGACACTTTCTGTGCCTTCGTTGGGGAACAGCTGAGTCAGGATGTGGTACAGAAGATTCAAGATGCCTCCAACGGCAACATGGAGAGAGCCATCAACATGTACTTCGATGGCTCGTGGAAAGTCAGTGTGCCAAATCACACACAGACGAAGGGGCTGTCATCGTGGGTAAGTCAGCCCCAGCCGAAGGTCAAACGGCAAGAAAGTAAGCCTGTGGAGGAAGTAGCAAATCCTCCCACACTTAAGCAGATGCCTTCGGAGCGCTACGTTGGCTCTTTCGGCGTAGAGGGATGGTCTACGAAGAGTGGCACCGGGCTCATTAGTCCAGGCGAAGTCGTCAACATTGAGAGGAGCAAGCTCGCTCCGAAGACCAAGCTGGGAAGAGGTGGCAAGCAAATGGTAGTGACGTCTCGGAACCAGAAGGCCGATGTTATTACACGCTTCACGAACTCAAAAGGACAGGAGATAGGAAGACTCCCAGAAGATGCAGCACGATGGGTAGCTCCATTACTCGATCAGAGGATATGCAGGCTCCAGGGTACTTGTGTCTTTGCAGAAGAGAGGCTGCGGGTGAACGATACTGTATATCTGCAAATCCAAGCATACATGCTCAAATCCGCTTTTGACAGTAGCAATTTCGTCAAGCCCTCAGATGATAATCGAGAGACAGGCTTCTTCGCAGAGAAGGAGAGCACAGAAGAGAAGGATTTGAGGCTGCGACAGGTCGCTTTGGTCAAGCTGTTCGATGAGATCAATCTGCATCCAACAACTACGAACTCAACCGTGGCGAAGCACAAGAAGCATGGTCTACTCCGGGCCGCAGAAATGGCGGAGCAATATGACAAGGAGAAGAAGGAGAAACCCAAAGCCACTGGCATTTCAACCCCTCAGTCCGAGGAGGACGAGGATGGCGAGGAACTCGAGGAAGATCAGCTTGATATGTTGTACCAAAAGGCTCAGCAGTTCGACTTTGGTATGCCAGAAGCACAACCAGCCGATACGTTCGTCCTTGACCTGCGTAAGTATCAGAAGCAAGCCTTGCACTGGATGCTAGGTAAGGAGAGAGACGAACAGTCCGACAGGCAGAAATCAATGCACCCACTCTGGGAAGAATACACTTGGCCAGTTAAAGACGCCAACGACGCCGCCGTACCGATCATCGAGGACCAGAGCAGCTTCTACGTCAATCTCTACTCTGGCGAGATCAGCCTAGAGTTTCCGGTACAGGAACAAAATTGCCTCGGTGGCGTCCTTGCAGATGAGATGGGTCTCGGCAAGACCATTGAGATGTTCAGCTTGATACACACGAACAAGTCCGAGGTAGCATTGGCCGCGGCTGACAAGAGTGTCACATCGGTCAACCAGCTGGCACGCCTTCCGCAGACATCTGGTAACGTTGAGCCTGCACCCTGTACCACGCTTGTGGTCGCCCCTATGTCATTGCTTGCACAATGGGAAAGCGAAGCCATCAAGTCCTCAAAAGCAGGTTCAATGAAGACGCTAGTCTATTATGGTTCAGAAAAGGGTGCAGACCTGCCATCACTATGCTCAGCTGCAAATGCTACATCTGCGCCAAATGTCATCATTACCTCATATGGAATCGTGCTCTCCGAGTTCAATCAGATCGCCGCGACCGGTGTCGATCCTGGTTCGCATGGCGGACTCTTCTCGGTAGACTTCTTCAGAATCATCCTTGACGAAGCACATACCATCAAGAACAGGCAGGCAAAGACATCAAAGGCATGCTACGAGCTGAAAGCTAAGCATAGATGGGTTTTGACTGGTACGCCGATTGTCAACAGACTAGAAGATCTATTCAGCTTGGTACGCTTCCTCAAAGTCGAACCCTGGAGTAACTTCTCCTTCTGGAAGACTTTCATCACAGTTCCGTTTGAAGCCAAGGATTTCATCCGTGCACTCAATGTTGTGCAAACTGTGTTGGAGCCTTTGGTGATGAGAAGGACGAAAGACATGAAGACCCCAGAAGGAGAAGCGCTGGTACCGCTGCCTCCACGGGAGATCAAGATCGAAGAAGTTGAGCTATCCATAACGGAACGGGAAGTGTACGACCTCGTCTTCAACCGCGCAAAAAGGACATTTAATGAAGCATCAGCAGCTGGCAACCTCATGAAATCATACACCACCATCTTTGCCCAGATCCTACGCTTGCGACAATCGTGTTGCCATCCTGTCCTGACACGGAACAAAGACATCGTGGCAGACGAAGAAGAAGCCGCTGCAGCAGCGGCATCAGACGAGAATGGCCTTGCCGATGATGTCGATCTACAAGACCTTATCGCGCGCTTCTCGACCGAGTCAAAAGAAGCCGAGAAGGACAAACCAGAAAAAGACCCGATGAGCGCCTTCACCACTCACGCACTTCGACAGATTCAAACCGACTCAAGCGGCGAATGCCCCCTTTGCCTCGAAGAACCGATGATCAACCCAGCCGTCACAATGTGCTGGCACAGTGCCTGCAAGAACTGCTTAGAAGATAGCATCGCCAAGCAGACCGAGAAGGGGGAGATCCCGCGATGTCCAATCTGCCGAGAATCGGTCAATCCACGAGACGTTTTCGAGGTCATCAGATACGGCAGCTCCGAGAACACTCCCAACCCAGGAACACCCGTCGAAGAAGCCGAGGAGACAGGCGACCTCTACGGCTCAAGTTCCACACAAACCACAAAGACCCCACGCATCTCCCTTCGTCGCCTCCATCCCTACAGCCCCACCGCATCGACATCCGCCAAGATCGCAGCCCTCCTCTCCCACCTCACATCCCTCCCCCGAACCACCAAGTCCGTAGTCTTCTCCCAGTTTACCTCCTTCCTCGACCTCATCGGCCCCCAACTGTCGCGGCACAACATAACCCACCTCCGCTTCGACGGCACCATGTCGCAAAAAGTCCGCGCGCAGACACTGCGTACGTTCAACGCCGAGTCCTCTGATAGCCCGCGCGTTCTGCTCCTCTCTCTGCGCGCCGGCGGTGTGGGTCTCAACCTCACGGCCGCGAGTAGGTGCTACATGATGGACCCGTGGTGGAGTTTTGCAGTCGAAGCGCAGGCGATCGATCGGGTACATCGGATGGGACAGACGCAGAGAGTCGAGGTTGTGAGATTTGTGGTCAAGGAGAGTATTGAGGGGAGGATGTTGAAGGTTCAGGAGCGGAAGATGGCAGTTGCGGGCACGTTGGGGGTTGGACATGGGTCGGGGGGTGGCGGTGGTTCAATCGAGGACTTGCAGATGTTGCTTGGCTAGGCCGGAGAGCCTGGAGGGTGCATGCATGCATGTAGGTCATACGGGTTGTGGACTTGTGAGTCGCGCTGTCGTGTTTTAATGGTAGCATGGATCAGTGATGACTGGTATTCGTTACTGCGTATGTCTAGGTCAAAGCGACAGTGCTTCTTAGAGGCCTGTTGGTAGATCTGGTGGTAACAAAACCGGCAGCTAGCTCGGGATGTTTGCCCCAGAACCGGCTGCTGGGAAGGATTATATACAGCTATATAGTTTTGACATGATGATCATACAACGCATCCAACTAGCTAGATACTTCTTTTCCAGCTCTTCTTCACGCTAGCGGCGGCTCAAGGAATAGCCAAGCAGTCCGCAACAAAGATTGTACAAACTTGTGAAGTTACTCCACTCTGACTTCCCAAATACGTGATATAATCGAACAGTATCTTACACTTCCCACCCATCCTTCATCCACCCCTTCCCAAGCGCAGGGCCGGCGAAAGGCCCAGCACCCGCGTTAGCCTTCTTCGTCGCCCACCACGGCAGCCTGTTCTTCGGCTGTGCAAAGGCGTTTTTCGCCCCCGCAGACCATCGATCCTCGACCTCCATCAACACTGCTCTCTGCGGCTGTGCATAGGCAGGGATGGCTGGAACTTTCGGCGTTGGTTTACGACCTCTTCTGTTCGGTGCTTTCGTTGTGCCGCCACTGTTGTCGTCATCGTCATTGCCCGTCAGAGCTTTCTTGAAGGATCTGGGAGCATTGCCGCCTTCCACTTCTTTGATGATTGCTTTGAGCTCCTGATCAGTTGTCGCGAGTTGCGCTCTAAGATATCTGGTTCCTTCTTCGGTTGTGGTGGTGGAAGTAAGGGACTGGATCACGGGAGTTCGTGGAGTGTAGCTGAATCGATCGAGTGCGAGCACGCTCTTGTCCTCGGGCACGATGTTTGGGTCCAAGAGAGCCTGATCGCCCTTGGCTAGGAGCTGTATGATATCGAGAGACTCCCCGGGCGGTATCGGGGTAGGGTGCGAAGGGGTGACACAGTCCATGTCGACTTCCTTACGTAGGACAAAGTCGATGTCGACTGCACTGAAGAACGCACATGATTGTGGCAGGTCGTCGATGCCCATCTGCTGCGAAAACATGGCTCGGGTCCACAAGTTCGAGATCTGTAGGGCCATGGCGGCGCGGTATTTGTCCTCTTCTTTCACGAGATACCGGATCTCGTCGTGAACTGTGATGGACAGGCGGGCGTGTATGTTGAAGCGACGAATGAGGTAGTCCATCGAGATGATAAGAAGGTGGAGATAATCCACACCAGAAGATTGTATAGCCCAGTTAATTCTCGAGGTCATAAAGCTCCCCTGGTTGATGAAGCGGCGCATCAGCGCTTCCGTGATCCCTGCACCAAGAACAGGTGTTCGTGGTCGTTCCTGCTCTGCGAACTCCTCCAGCTTGTTAAACACTAGTGACTCTGTGCCGCCGCGCCAGAAGGCGGTGCCGTCACCCAAAACCTTACGACGTGTCTTGGTCCCTTTGGTTTCCTGGTAAAGCTTGTTTGCAATATCTGTTGTCTCCTTCTCACTCAGATTTGGGTTAAATTGGCGCAGTAGTGTGCTTGCGAATTTCAAGCCAGCGCCATAGATCCGACCGTAGTTGAACACCTTGGCATCGTTTCTGCTTATTCCAAGAATCTTGGCAGTCTTCGAGTGCAGATCTGTGCCTGCACTCTTCGTTCCCTCCAGCGTCATGAAGCCAATTGCGTTCCCACCATGGAGCTGGAATTGCGCATCGCCAACGAGGGACGCGATCCAGAGTTCTTCTGAATCCACGTCTGCACCGACGAAAACGTAGCCTGGTGGTGCTTTGACCATCGACTTCAACTCCGAGCCTACCCGGTTCTTCTTAGCGTTGCTGGCGGTTAGCCAGGTATTCTCGACGGCACGGCGGGTAATAGTGCCCATAGGAATGACTTGGGGAAGGATGAAGCCGACATTTGAGCCGGCGAGACTTGAGTCTCGGTCTGACTCTTTGACGACAAGTTGGCCTGTTATGCGATCACGCGCCGACATCCAGTAAGAGCAGGAAGCGTTCATCTCTAGAGCCTCCTTTGCCAGAGCAAATTGAGAGGAGAGTTTACCAGATTCGAAGTATTGGAGATAGCCTTTTGCGAGGGGAGACGTGCATCGGGCGGTAGGCCCGTCTTTGTGGGGAAGTTTGAAGTAGGCATGGTCTCTGTCGTCGCGAATGGAAAGATTCTGCTCCTCTGTCAGGTCGGCGGGAGCGAGATTTCCGTTCTCATACTTGACGGCTGCTGCAATCGGGACCTGGAAGGTCCAGCCGTTTTTATCTGACCAGACAAGCGGGTAGCCGTCCCAGGAAAGCTTGAGTAGAAGTGGTGCGATTCTGGTCCGTACCGTCAAATTGATCGGGGTAATGTTTGACATGAATAAGTCTTTGTACCAATTCGGCATACCAGGCTTCTTCTGTTTCGCCACGGGTTGAGGTGCTTCGCCCTTCTTCTTAGTTTTCTTGTATCTGATCTCTTGGCCTGCCCAGTCCAGCTGGTTGAGCCAAGGATCCTTGGTGTAATCTTCTGGCTTCTCTTTCACCTCCAAGGCTTTGTCTGCTAGCTCGATTAGTCTCCTTTCCACATTCTCCAAGCTTTCCTTATATGTCCGTTCGGCATTGTCAAGATAGTGCTGCCATGTCTCGTTGACAGGCAGAATGACCGAAGAGAGATGTCGCAGGGCACCAAAGCTGACGGGATGCGGGCATGTTTCGAGGAAGTTCGGAAAGACTTTCCGATAGACTTTGTGGGTGATGTCGACATCGGCAGCACAGTAATCAAGCAGCTCTTCCAGCTTTGCACAGATGCCAGCACGATCGAGCTCTCCGAAATAGTCGCGTTGTGCCTTGTCGATGGTCACGCCAGTATGAAATTTGGCCACATCGCGCAGAGAATTAATTGAACTCCTGCCTACCCAGAGCTCTTCTTCCTCCTCACTCAACATTTTGTTCTCCAGCAAGGTGGCAAGTTCGGCCGAGCTGTTATCGCCAGACATCTTCTCGCGCAAATTCCTGTTCTTCTGATGTTTCATCCATGTCGGTCTTTGGCGAGAGCACATCCCGTTGACGGCGACATGAAGCGACATGGTGTCGAGGAAGAAGTTCTTGCTCTGGTCCAGATGATACTCCTCTCTGATCCTTGCCCGGTCGTACCCAATGTTGTGTCCAACCACTATGCGCTCTTTCGACGGATCACCCATGGGCACAAGCTGAACATGGTTGTCGGTCTCTCCTAGCAGCCAGGGCGAGATCCAAGCATACCACGCATTCGGACTTGCGGCGCAAGCCATGACGGCAAATGGATGCTCCTTCCACATGGTCTCGACATCGAAAGAGAGCATGTCTTCATCGGGCGCATCGATCTCTTCTGTAGTCATATCGTGATTGTACTTGGTCCAGCCACTCCTTCTTATCCATTTTCGTGGTCGCTGGGGTGTGTTGGCCAGGGCGAAACGCTTCGCATACCCTAGGTATGGTTCGGATGCATCGTGGGCTATTCTCTGGAAGTGTTCGTCAAGACTGCCACCCTGCAGAGACGGGATCTGTACGTCGACTGGCGGAGTATCGTCTTGGTTCTTGCCCAATAGCTCGTGCTGTCCCAAATGCTTCCGTGACATTTCTACGAGGTCGTGGCGAGGAGTGAATGACCTCTCGGGGAAGACCTGGCGATAGACATTGTCGCTAATCTGCTGTACTCCTATCTCGTTGTACCTCGCACCTGCGTGTTTCGAACTCGCTATGGCTGCCGTCGCGTCGTCGGCATAGTGGCGTCGCAGGATGGCTGCTGCACGCGATGCATAGTATGGGCGTATCCTAAACTTCTGAGATGTTCTTGTATAGCCCCGCGCACATTGCGCCGGAGCAGGGGGCCACAGCATGGCCTCAAAATCGATGTTATCTACTCATTGGCACAAAGGTTGATGTTGTCGCATTCATCACTACTTACTGGTGCTACCGGGGGCCACCCGATGAGATCAGCACTCTCAGGAGAAAAGTTGTGCCGTGGCTGGGGCAATCGATAAGAGAAGCTCCGCCTAAGCTAACCTGTATTGGCAAGCTAGGATCGCGCCCCCTTTCAGTAAGGTTGAAAACAAGACATGTTATAACATGACTTGAATGCTCAGGATCGTGTTCGTGATGGCTCAACACGGCTGAAAGCAGTAGTTGACGCCGATTTACAAGACATGCTTACACCAGGCGACAGCACAGACCCTCCTCGTCACTGAAGCATTGCAGATTTTGCAACAGCACAGAGAGAGAGACCGACTGGGCCATGCTCCAACATTGATGAACGTGACATAGACGATTGCTGTGTTCACATTCGCATGAATGTTCCGGCTCGCCGAGAGCTCTATGTACAACTTGACAAGGCGATGCTCACAATCCCTGGCAGCCACCTCGTTTTGAAGCACGACTACAAAGACGCTGGGAAGAGTTGGGGAAGGCATTTGAGAACTGTAGCGAAAATGGTACGCCCTAGACGCGCCGATTAGGGCGCGTCTAGCGATCCTCGGCTGCTAGATTACAACACCATGAACTGAAACACTTCCACCACACCTTATGCTTGGGCTTGCGGTTTCTGATAATCTTTTAAGCTTGGTATCTTTACAAAACGAGCAAGGCACTTTGATCGAGGCTGAGACTGTCGAACCAGGTTTGACTTCTCTCTTCCATCGAAGTATATCATCCGCAACTCAGCCCATACAACAGTCTTCTACTCTGCCAAGGTGCGCCCTCCCATGTCCACGAAGATTACGACTGCGTTTGGCCACGCTGTTACCCCAGCTCCCCACCATGCCGTGACTGTTCATATGCCCGGATGGCAAACGGTCGAGAGATACAGCGCTGACGCCCGGTCGGTCATCAAGACCTTCTACAACGCGTATCCCCGCGCCAAACCACATAGAGATATTGCCGCGGTAGGTTCTGTCCAAAGCGTGGGAGGTATGTTTCCGCTAAATTGCCACCCAAGCTCTCCAACGCTGTTCTGAGCCACCTCAAGCTCAATGAACACAGCTGTTTCTTGTTCAGTTCCTCGCTATCGGCAGCAGAGTGTTTGCGGTATGCCACGTTGAAAAAGCGCGAGGATGGTGTGGAGAAAGAACACATCCCATCGACTTTGGTCCACTTGAAAGCATTTGAAGCGAAAGAACGGTTCTGGGCGGTCATCTTCGCAACGGAACATCTGCCCATTGTACAGGGATTCTGGAGTCGACCCGGCGTCGGAATATCTTCACGCTTTGCCGAAGCGAATCTGCCATTCTGTGACCAGCTTCGAGAGGTGGACGTCTCAGAAGACGTTCATACCAGGTCCAGCTTTGAGACCCCCGAGCACGAAGAGCTGCGTCAAAGAATCGTTTTTTACCTGAATCGTGCTACACCACGCCCAGCAACGCTATCTGGTCCTGCATCAGCAGATGTTTACCTTTTCCCCAGCGGGATGGCTTCTATATACAAGCCTCATACCTACCTTAGCAGGCGGTATAATGGCACGACCGTTTTGTTTGGCATGGCATTCATGGACACAGTTGTGGCCCTAGAAGAATACGGCGCTGGATTCAAGTTTCTAGGCCTGGGGTCGGATGAGGACCTTATAGCATTGGAGACTCACCTTCAACAGGAGCGTGCTCAGGGGCGAAAAGTGCAGGCAATCTGGGCGGAGTTTCCAGCCAATCCTGTCCTGGTCACTCCTGACCTCGTCCGACTTCGTGCCTTAGCCGACGAATACGATGTGCTCCTCGCGGTCGACGATACTATTTCTGGCTTTGCCAACGTCGATATCTTGCACATGACTGACATACTCGTCACGTCACTGACCAAATCTTTCAACGGTTATGCCGACGTTATCGCCGGGAGTGCCGTGCTCAACCCTAATTCTCGGCACTACTTGGAGCTGAAAGCACTGTTTGATGAACAGTATATACCGGAGCTATACGTGGGAGAAGTTAAGACGATTCTACACAATAGCCTCGATTATCTCGAGCGAACGACTAAACTGAATCACAACGCCAGGTCTCTGGTGGACTACCTCCAGAAGTGTGCAGATGATCCTAATACTGCCGTGGCCAGGGTACATCATCCCTTAGTCAACTCATCAGGCAAGTATTACACGCGCTTCCTGCGCAGAGATACGACCGACTTCAGTCCAGGATATGGATGCCTTTTCAGCGTCGAGCTTGAAGATCTCCCGACCACCATTGCCTTCTACGACAATCTCAACGTCCACAATAGTGTACATCTTGGTGCCCCATTCACCCTCGCCTTTGCCTACACCATGTGCACGTACGGAAAGAAATTGGACTGGGCAGTACAGTATGGACTGAAACCAACGCAGATCAGGATCACTGCTGGGCTGGAAGATGGGGATGTGCTGCTTGAAGATTTCCGAAAAGCGGTAGAAGCAGCAAATCGTGCGAAAACTGGATGTAGTTAGTAACATGGTTGTGACATATACGAACTGAGTATTGGCTGCTTCTTAACGATGGTGGTGATGACGATGATGATGATAATGTACAGAGGGTCCAAGAGCGTGCGTCACAAAGATGTCAATATTCAGAGGCGAGATGTGGCCGCCCGTCTAGATTTACGTGGTAATGAAACATCGGACAAGACTGTTGTACCGCTGAAAGCTCTTCTCGCACAAGTCGGATCCAGTTCAGTTCCCGATACTCTTACTCACTTCTTCATAATGCTGGCTAGAGACGAACGTTATGTTACCTTTGCCCGCACAGCTGAGTGTATATATGGACAGTGTGCCAGTAGGCAACCCGAAGCAATACATACGGCATAGAACACTGACTAATCGAGTCCCGTATCGGCTTGTGACGCATGGCAGTCTCGAAGCATAGAACCATGTCAACTATCAAGATCTAGCCAGACCCGGCTAGGTTCTAGTGACCTTCCACCCTAAGCGATTATGGGGGATTCGAAGCATGTAACAGAGCCTTCATTGACACTGATTATCTCTTCTCTGTAGCATTGTCTGTTTACACAACCTGTCAGCCCTATTACCCGCCACCGTTAGAAGAGTGCCGAGTGCAGACTCTCGCCGAAATCGGCGTGCATTAGGCAGGACCGCGCCCTCGGCCGGACGTAGCGCCCATCCCATGGCACGCCTGCCCTGCGCTGTGACAATTGAAAGCCCAGTCGACCCGCTTCTCGAGATTTGCACGAGCGGTCTCAGCAGGATTGGCAGTGAGGGGGGCAGCGAGGGCGGTAGGACTCAACATCAAAATCATTCACCCAGATGAGCTCACGATCATCAGAGGGCACACGTGTAGACCATTATCGTTTCAGCTTTGAACCATTTTTGGAAGAGTTCTCCGAAAGGCTCTAAATCCGAGTCGTTCGATTCTGGAGATGTAAAATATATCGTGCCAGTATCTGGATCACGGGACTCAAGTATGATCGTTTTGTTAACCTGCTGAAGCTCCGTCGTGGTAGACTCGATTGCTGCCTCGTCAAATGGTAAAGGTAGTGCGAGACTGATCTGAACCATCTTAAAGGAATTCGTGACTGAGAAATCAACCTGCTTGATGCTTAGGCTCGATATATAGACGGCGTTCTAAAGTCTGTTAGAACAAGGTTAGATCATACGAGCTGGGAGACGTGCGCCTGTTCAAGGTAAACACAGCAAACACAGCAAACACAGCAAACATAACCCGCCTCTGGCGTGCATGGCGGGACCAGATACATGACAATGATTTCACAATAGCATTCAACGGTCTGTACTAACCGAGCTTTTTGCTGTGCATTATGCCCAATCGTTCCTCCTCTCCAGGACCCGTAGACCAATCCATAACAATAGAACGTCACGGTCCGTCCGGCGAAGGACCGAACTCGCCCAATCGAGCCACGGCACTACCACTACCCTACGCCTCAGGGCACCGACAGTTGCCTCCTCTTCTTCCTGCTCGTACTGACTTCACACTTCAAAGTTCAAGATTCTCGCAAGACTCAGGAGCAGGACGGGAGGCACCTGCACCCATCAATTACCGAGAGACATTGCGAGACGTCGAGGAGGCGCTGCACAATGCAGACATGGCTCTAAGAAATGCACGAGAAGCCTTCAGATCGGCTGGTACGGCGCCGTCAAACAATGTGGTCGACCTTACGGGGATCTCATCAGATGGCTCAACAGAAGACAGTTTCATGGTTCAGACCAGACACCCCCAAGACCCTAGTAGAGGGCGATCAACTATCAGAGCGGCCAATTCCTTCAACGAGCCTGCCTACGGTCCTCGCACATCGAACAACGTTCCGGAAAGGAATGGTCTCTCAGCTTCAGATTTCAGCCATCCGCAATCCTTTCGAGATTTCTTAGAACCGAACTTCAACTACCAGCCAATTCCTCCCCCATTTGTGACCACGCACACTCATCGAACAGACTCGAGTACGCGCAGAGCAGATGAGACAGCAGTGCGCCGGCAGGCACAAGCGAGAAGAAGCTGGGAGAGAGTAGAGAGGCGCAACCGCCAAAGAGCAGAGCAGCAGGCACAACGTGATACTCAGGAAAGAGAAAGAGAAGGAGCACAACGGCAGGAAGAACCACAGAGGTCACGTCGCGGCTCCAACGAATCAAACGCTCCTTCCATATCTGACACCTCAGAGTATTCCCTCAGCTCCTCCTCCACAGACTGTGAAGACAGAGACCCGGAAAACTCCACAAACGAAACCATGAACCCAGTAGACCTCACCAAAGTCGACGACGGCAACACTCTCACCGCCCTCCTCGCCAAAGAACAACAAGAAGCCGTAAACGCTCAGAACAAAACCCAACAAACCATCACCCCCTCCGGCCAGACCCCTACGCCCCTCTCAGGCTACAAATGCGCCATCTGCATGGACAGCCCCACTCACGCAACAACTACCATCTGCGGCCACCTCTTCTGCCACCGCTGCATCATGGATTCGCTGAAATGGTCTGAACAGCTCCGCCGTGACGAAGTCCGACCTGGCGGCCGCCGAAACCAGGGTCTATGTCCCGTGTGCAGGAAGCCACTACTCAGCAAGGAAGTGGGCGTGACTTCCAACTCGCGCGCGACAACGGGTGGCCTGGTCGGGCTTGAGATCAAGAAGATTCCGCGAAAGCAGTTTGAGACAAGGAAAGAGCGCGATGCGTTCTTTGAGGGCGTGCAGGAGAAGGGGAAGCAGAGGGCGAAGACAGAGGATGTGGTCGATGTTGAAGGTGATGCGGTCAAAGGCGAGCACGAGGGAGTTGGGGACGAGAAGGTCAAGCCGCTAATGGACAAGAGGAAGAGGAAACGAGAGGCGGACACGGCAAGGTCGAGTGTTAGTGGCGACTCGCTGTTTGGGTCTCCTTGATGCTTCGGGCCTCGGTTCGAGGAATCGACCACCAGCGTCGATATCCTGGAAATGATTATGATAAGCAGGGCGCCCAGGCGTAGGAGCAGGACTCTTATTGTTATTATGATACCCATATGTTCATGTTTTCAAAATACAATACTTTCCTCAACCCCCCGTGTTCGGGCATTATTTACGGTCGCTTGCTCCTTCGATCGACTTGAGATTGGCACTTGCTCCCGAACACATTCATACCACAGTCCTGAGACGTGGCAGGTAGAAAGCACGACGATGGAACTCCCCAGACCACGACACGACGACGACTTCACCTGTGTCTCCATAGCGGTCTGTATTCGTGCGTAGGGCGCATGTGCGTCCAAGTAAGCAATCAGTCCTGGGTATGCACGGGAACGTCGTGTTTCAAGGACAAATTGGTCTGGACCAGCAAACGAGGCTTTCCTAAGGCTATACGTTACATAAAGACGCTAGGCATAGGCTCTACAGATGATGGGCGATTGCTCGGGCTCAGAAGAGTCTAGGATATGCAGAGGGACGAAGCGTCGTCTTCTCCTGCTTGGCCTGCCTTGCCTAGTACCTTGGTGGAGCTCCGTAACCACCGCCCTGCTGAGGTGGGTATCCTGGTGGTGGACCGCCTCGGCCCTGCGGAGCACCGTAGCCTCCTTGTTGCGGCGGGTAGCCTCCTTGTTGAGGACCTCCGTACCCTTGTTGCTGACCGTATTGGCCTGGTGGTGGACCTCCTGGTGGTGCATATCCTCCTTGTTGTTGGCCGTATTGACCTGGTGGTGGGCCGCCATACTGTTGCTGACCAGGGGGTGGACCGCCGTAGCCTCCTGTTGGACCGGCCTGAGTGGACTCGTCTTTCTTGTCGTATGAAGAATCGATGCTACCGAGCAACAACTTGATGAGCCAGAGCTCAGGGGTCAGGTTGACTGGCGGGACAGCGCGGGACATCTCGTCTTGCTCGACTTCGAAGTCTGGAGTGTGTCAGCAAAGGTGTATGAAACGTTGTGGTAAGTGAACTTACTTGATGTGCAATCAATCATGTCACCGATCTCTCTGTTCTCGTCGAGCTGCTTCAAGAATTCTCGTGCCTTGATATCGTTTCCGACTTGAGCAAACTGGAAAGCCACAGCGTTCTTGCCATATCGGGGGTTGCTTGATAGATCACGAGACGCGCCGAGAATGATGTTACTGATATCGCGGGAAGACTCGCCAGTTGGTTGACCGTCGGTTATGATGATGACGAGCACTGGCTTCCGTAGCTGACCAGATCGAGCCTGGCTAACAATAAGGGGCTGTAATACTTTGTTCTGCAACTCTCTACCCATCGGGGTAAGGCCCTGGAACCGAATCTGGGAGATGAGCTGCTCAACTTGTTGCTGGCTCTTTATGTTGTTGCCTTGTTGGTTCGAGTTCATGAACCGGACTTGAATGCCATCGTCATCGAAAAGGCCAGCTGCGAATGAGACACGGCTGATGATAAGCTTCAGGTCATCAATTCGCTCCCCATTCTCTTCGAAGGCCATGGAGCCACTGTCGTCAACGTATAGGATGACATCGTACAAGGCCAGCCTGACGATATCTTGAGCGATCTCTGGGTTGATTCGCCATTGTTGTGCCAGAGTCTGTACTTGACTCGCAGCACGGTTTGCGATCTGGTCGAGCTGAGGTGAGCCCGGAGGATAGAAGCCTTGCAGTCCCTTCTCCTGGATGGCGCTCATCAACATCTGCTTGTATGCGCCAACATTTTGACCACCGCCTTGTTGTGGAGGACCGCCGTAGCCTCCTTGTTGTGGAGGACCGCCGTAACCGCCTTGCTGGCCACCATATTGAGACTGTCCTGGGGGTGGTCCTTGACCTTGAGGTGCGCCCGGTCCGCCAGGGTAAGGAGGTTGTCCCTGTACACAGAAAGTTAGCATGTGTCATCCCCAGACGCTGACCTTGAACAAGAACGACGAACATATTGGCCCTGGGCTTGGAACTGCGGCTGCTGGTAGGATTGCTGGTGCGGTGGTTGCTGAGGGTAAGATTGATATTGACCACCTCCTGGAGCCGGCGACTGTCCCGGCTGTTGGTACGGAGGTGCGTAGCCCGGCTGTGGCGAGTAAGGAGATTGAGAATATGGCTGCTGGTACGTGTTCTGCTGAGAGTATTGAGATTGTTGTTGCTGTTGCTGTTGCTGGCCTGGCCACGATGGCTGCTGATACGGTGGTTGCGGGGAAGCGCCAGGCCTAGGTGGAATCGACGGGCTCTGTTGATACGGTGGTTGTGGTGAGTATGGCGGCTGTGCTGAGCCTGGCCGAGGAGGAACTGACTGACCACCCTGTGGAGGATAAGGCGCATTCGTCGGATAACCAGGTGTCAAGGCAGCGGGAGGCTGGCCAGAGGCCAGGCGCGAGAACTTGCTCATTATGTGTGTTGTATGCTAGGTGTTTGTGCCAGAAGGTCGTTGTAGATGTCCAGCCTCCAGATCGCAATGCGCAGGCGTAGGCAGCGGGGCACAGCAAGAAACCTTGTGCAAACACCGTGACGGAGGAACAAACAGTGACGTAGTCCAGGCTAATAGGTTTCCCAGCCAAGGATATTCGGCAGCAAAGAAAAGTCGATTTACAGAGATTGTTTCTTGGATGATACTTACAGTTGGAGGACGGCCTTGTCCTTGTGGAGGGGCTTGGCCAGGATTATATGGTTGATATTGCTGTTGGCCTGGCTGTGCAAGAAGTCAGCGGAATTGGTCTCTCCAGGTCGCCTCAAGGAACTCACATATCCGCCTTGCTGTTGTGGTGGTCCTCCGGTCTGAGGTCCTCCTGGATATGGCGCGCTCGCCGCTGCTAACTTTGACGCCAACTGAGGCACGATTCGTCAGCTTTCATGAACATGAGGCTTGGTTAGACGCGCGGCGTATAGCTAGCTGGCCGCGGGGTTATGAAGCCGACTCACCCCCATGTCGTAATCTGTGGGAAAGGTTGTGGAAATTTAGAACAGACTGAAGATGTTCGAGAAAGTAGAGATATGTGGCTGTCCAGGTACCTTGTGGTTCTTTTTGTTTGTTGACCTGCACAGCTGAGTGTTCGTGACTAGTGGCCCTTCCAGCTGAAACCGCAAGGACAGAGCACGAGGCATGGCATGACGCAAAGCGGGGTTCGATGCAGGGTACTGTAATAGAATCAGCCTTGGCCTTAGCTGTTTCCCCTGCATACACAGCCACACACCATTGTACTCGCAAACAAACGCTACGAGGCATCGGTCTTCCTGGCGCAAGTGATGGATGAGCAAACATACGAATGAGCGAGTAGACGACAGCTGTGTATCTTCGCTCTGACCTGGGGTGTAACCTCAAGTGTGACCTTGTATTTCATAGCCACGCCAGACGTGAGCACCAGTGGAGGACGAATTTAGTGGCTTCCTAACCCACCATGCAGTTTCTTGTAAAAGACAGACATCATTCACACAGCCAATGGTTCCTCACTCAATCTCATGCTTATACTCATTTGGAGCTCATGCAAGAACAAAGCACAACACACCACTCATGGCTTCAGTACTCCAGCTGCAACCTCAATTGCCCGCGCTGTACGTCCCACCCATTCTTGAGCCATCGTCGCATTGTGGTAGAAAGTGATGGCTTCCGTTGGGCCTCCAAACGTCACCGGGGCGTACCCCGTGTCTAAGCCAGGAGCGAAGACGACGTGCTTATAGAACTAGCATAGTCAGCAACCACTCCTGCTCGGGAGAGGATTTGTAGAACTTACTTCTCGATTGGGGAGTCCACCTTGTGAGACGAACCCTCGCGAATAGTCTCTCAGCTTGGCATTGATTCTATTGACAGTTTCGGTGTCAGACGGTGAGGCTGAAGCAATGACATTCGACATCGCATGTGCGCTGGCGTTGAAGCTCTCAATGGCTGAGCGGATGGGACTGAGATCGAGACTGGTGTAGTTGTCCCCACCTTCTTCAACGGTATTTTCGAGCTCCGTAAGGTAAGATGTCATCTGAACACCATAATTTTCGACATTGAAAGGAATAATCTCACGGGTTGCAAGCTCGTAGGCCAACAGAGTCAGATAGCGACACATCACTTTATGAGTGTTGAATCCTGGATCTCCATAGGTTGCCATCCAGTGATACGAGTCGTAGTTCGAGTGGTAAGGGTAGATCGCGTCAGTTGGACCTGCTCCGGCTCCCATATCAATACTGGAGATTCCCTTGTGAAGGAAAGCCGTGTAATCACTGCCTGAGCCAAGGACACCAGTCACGCCTCCCAGTCCATACCATACGTCGTACAGGGTCATATTGTTGTACCCACGATAGTTATCATAGACGACTTTCTTCATGGTTTCGATCGCGATCTCGTGAAGGTCTGGTGTTGCAGCTATGTCGGGATTCGGTCCTGTCACGGATTAATATACTTGTAGCGGTGGAGAAAAGGACGTAGCTGAACAGCGCCTGAACGATCGACTGGGAGCACGTTGAGAGATGCTGATGTGTTTCAGAACAAGAGAAACTTACCAGACGTGCCAACATCGATGTTGAGGTATGAGACCGCAGCGTTTGACAGCCATGGAATATACTCCTCCACAAACTCGGTGGACCCGAGTAGCCCGTATTCTTCTGCGTCCCAGGAGCATAGGACAATCGTTCGCTTCGGCTGCCACCCAGTGGCCAAGAGCTTGCCAAATGCTTTTGATAACTCAATCATGACTGCACTGCCCGAATTTGGATCACCTGCACCGCCAATAATCCAAGCATCTCTGTGGTTGCCAAGCACGATGACTTCGTCCTGTGATGTACCATTGATGATACCTACTGCGTCCCATATGGTGGAGGTATTACCTTTCATTTCGTTTGACATAGATAACGTGACACCAGGCGCCGGTCCAGTACTATACGAAGCATTGAACGCGCCGACCCATACCGTTCGATTGACCTCCTCACCGGGTGTGCCGTACCCATCAAGAGCTTGAACTAGAGGCTGAGCTTCAACCCAGGACAAGGGCAAGGAAGGAATTTGGGGTGTGACAGCTTCGATACCTGTGCGAGGGCTGTCTTGTTTCGAGGGGTAGCCCGGCGTCGTCGGATCTCCTGGATATGTTGACAAGAACATGACGGACCCTCGCTGGACCGTGGTCGGATTTCTAGCCTTGCCATCAGGATATGCTGCATAACCGTTCGCTTGGGTAACCAGGCCATCGTCCGCTGTATCGGTGAAGATTACACAACCGATCATGCCGTGTGATTGCGCATTCTTCACTTTGAGGCCCCGGAAAGGTCCACCATACCTGTGGCAGACGTAAGTGCTGTGACATATTGGAACGCCTCCATGACAACATACCTTGCCAACGCAATCTTTCCCTCGAGCTCAACTCCGAGCTCAACGAGGCGTTCGAAATCAGCTTGTTGACCCCGCCCAACGTAGACATACTCAGCTTCTGCCTGCCCAGAGGCAGAGTAACCGTGAAAAGTTGGCACTCGGTTAGGCCATCCTGTTGTCTCATCCTCCTCTAAGACTGCTTCGGATAGATGTACTTCCCGCATGGTGCCATTCGCCGAGGTTTTGAGCGATTGCGCGACTGGATAGTTGAGATATGTGTCTATATGTGGATCAGTGGCTGAACTAGATACTTCACGAACGGCCCAACTCACAGTATTCGATCAGTCGGCTGTCGAAGCCGTTCTCTGACCAGCGATCTGCTGTCCATTGCGCCATGCTTTCGTTCGTTCCTGCTATGTGTAATCCATGGGTATAATAGTAGCTCCTGATCCCCCGACAATCAGCTCCACGTTCGTGAGAGCATGTTTGGGTGGGGAAGCAAGAGAAGCAAGCCTCTGAGAGAAAACTTACCACTCATCAATAGTGGCATTGTCAATTGAACCTATAAGGGTCGATTCGTGTTCCGTAAGAACTGGTGGAAAGACACTTTCTTGCCTTTTAGACAACGCACGATGCGCGTGGAAGACATGCTTGTGTTCCTTCTGACATGCCAGCACGCCAGTAACAAGAAAGGCTAGGCAAGGAAAACAGTAGGATCTCATGTTAGCGATGATAGTAGTTCTTACGAGCAGTTGAATTCACAAGTCTTTGCAGCATATGCAGAAGCCCCTCATATATACACAAACTGCCAATCTTCTTATCATTGGCCTGAAGCTGGTCCTCTTGAGCTCTCAACACGAGATGCCGTCATGTTCCTTCTAACATGCGAGTTCGCGAACTGTTAATGGCGACCTGCCTGTAAGGGTGTGGCCAATCTTGGCGGTATGCAAGTCAAGCATCGTATACAACTTGGCTCGTGCCATAATGCAACGTTGAGCACGATCCCGGGTCTGCCAAGGCGTTGGTCTCTACCTTCGTGAAGCGTGGTCAAGGAAAGCTGGTACACTCGTGGGGTCAAGCAGGGAACATTTAAGTTGACAGACGATTGCTGGCCTTGGCGGATGCGGAGAGCTTTTGGACGGAGGGCAGGTTAGTAATTACTCCTCACGGTAAGAATGGAGGTGCTCACGTCCGTCCCTAGTGTGGTTCTTGAGTAAGCTTGACGACAGTGCTACAAGCGAGCAGATGCGAGAATGTACTGTAGGCCATACCCGGAAGGCGCTTTCGGACGCGCACACGACGTCCTGTTACTGTCGGAGAAGGTACTCTTTTTAGCAATATACCTTAGTAGGAGAGCTTTTGACGTACACGACAGATGAGTCAGCACTTTCATTGGCCTCCAGCATCCAGGTGAGATCTTGCAGGTACACGTGAAAAAGATCAAATAAATTTGTCGCGTGAATTGTATACATTCTACCGTCTTTCCCTGACGAATATGCTCCCGAGGTCGATCTGCATGCTTATTTGATGGCCTGCTCTATCTCAACAACCATCCCTGAACCGCATTCAACGCCAATAAAACCTTAGACCTTATCAAGTATTTACAGTTGAGCCCAGACACCCAATGCCAAAGCGGCGGAGAGGAGGGCACCAACGTTGACCTTGCTAGAAGAAGCAGCGCTCTCGTCATCGCTGCCACCGGTAGAGCTGCTTCCGCCACTGCTGCTTGTACTCGAAGGATTGCTCACACCTGGGCCAGCAGTGCCAGTAGTACCACTGGTGTTCTCACCTGGCAAGTTGCTCTGGTCTTCGTCTAAGACTCTAAGCTCGAGACCTTGCAATTCAGTGCCGTCCGAGTTGCGGACGGTAGCGACCTCGGCAGTGTTGGAGACATCCGTGGTACCAGTTGGATATGTGCCGTCAACGCCATTTTTGATCATGTCACTGATGGCTGATAGCTGTTCTGGAATTTCGAAGCTGTCGGTCAAGTTGCTAGTGATCATGCCAGGCTCGCAAGTCGGGGGTACCCGGTTGGTAGCAGTACTGTTTGCGGCAGTCAAAGCTTCCAGATCAATTTCGCTGTACCGATCCATAATGTTCGTATAATCTTCCGAGAGGTCAATAGAGCTGTCATCGTTAATAGTAACGAGACCGTATTCGTTGGCTTCTTCCGTGTACTCATAGACGATGCCACCACTAAAGACACCAGTCATTGGAGAAGAGTAGATCGAGGCGACCTCCATGAAAGTTCGGGGTGAGATGGTGTTGCAACCATATTCGGAGAAAAAGATAGGAACAGTCGTGTTGCTGAAGTTTTCCAGAAGGACATCGAAACCGGATGATGTGAACGTGTTATCACCACACCACGAGTAGGAGTTCAAGCCAAAGAAGTCCATGTTTGATGATGAGGAGTCGTCGAGCTCGCAGCTAAGGTAGTTGAAGGTGTCCATGAGCAGAGGTCGAACATCTGCAGCGGAGTAGCCGACAGGAATAGTCCGATCCGAGTGTGCGGCAATGTAATCTTTTATGTCACGAGTTACAGCTCGGATGTATGAAGGAACAGAAGGGTCAGACTCCTCGTTGATGACCTCGTTGGCAGAGAAGAAACCCAGTGTGTTAGGGAAACTCTTGAATGCTTCAACGATCTGGAAGACTCGTTTCATGTAGTCCTCGTTATAGCTTTCCCATGGTGATACCCGGTTGATGGACTCGTTCGGTAGGGGAGAGTTAACGTCCAAGACCAGATAGATACCAGCAGCATTGAAGATGGACATGCATGCGGTGTGGTCGATCTCGGGGTCAAGGTTGTACACACGAACTGTGTTGATACCGGCCCGCTGCATAAGGATGGCATCTCGAAGGCAGTGCTCCTCATCGCTGAGAGGGTCTGTACCGCTGCTAGGGTCGTACCCAGCGGAACCACCTGGCTGGTAACTAGACACCGCGTCAGCAATTGTTATCCTGTATTGTGTTGTTCACATACGCAACACCAATCATTTGGAATCTGGCGCCAGAGACGGCGTTTACAAAATCGGCTCCATCAACCACCACCGGAGTGACGGCATCGACTGCAGACGCAAGCAGCGCGCCAGCTGCAATCGCAGATTTGAACTGGCAAACATATTAATTATATGTTCCAGATCTCTGCTTGAAGCTCCTCACCTGGACCATGTTGCTTGTATTTCTAGAAGTTCTTCGCCACCTAAACGAGCTGGATTGTAATAAGTAAAGAGTGGCAGTCTAATTGATCAGACGTATTGTATTAGATAACGAGAGGCAACAAAGGAAGTCACGATGGCCCCGAAACGAAAGGTGCAAGAACGAGAGCTTTCTTCAACGACAAATGCAGGCACGGGAAAGCAAGGGATGATATTAGTACTCCAGGAGAACATATCAGAGGCATTGGCAGTGGCACCTGCATATGCGACAACGACCCGGAATGGCTCTTGGTATGGACAAGCACAAGCCTCTAGTGACATTTGGCCAAGTGTTGCAGGATGATGATAAGACGAGAATCTTTAGATCCGGCTGGAGGGACAAGACCTGGGCATTTCCGCCACCGGGGCCGGCCTTTCGCGCCAAAAGTGATTATCGATAGGAATAGCGTCAGGGTTTCGTAAAGACCAGGTTTAGACATCGAAATCGGCGTCCCAGGTGGTGTAATTCTGGTATCGTAGTGCCAGATGCCTGGAACGTTGGTCTTACGGCTCGCTTCCTTGCATGTGAAGTCTTCAACGAGATTGCTCAACATCGAATGCCAAGAGTCCGTGGGCCCACTTCAAGCCTCGGCATCATCTTACATTTCCTTAGTGCCAACCTGCGGCATGAAATTTCGCTGATATTGGGAGACCCAAGAGGTGATCAGCACTTATACTTTACGTGCTGCACGGCTGAGAGTTCCTGTGAGGCTGTGCTGAAGTTGGGTTTCGAATCATGGATGCAAGTTTAGACATTCGGCTCCGGAACACGATCGCGACTATTGGTGAATAATGATGGCTACAGCAACGCTTCTGGTATCATAGACTGATTACCAAGTATGAGCAGCTCCGATAGACTTCTTGAGCTGTCCAACGAGGATCGACCCGCATAAAGCAGAATGCCACTGCCACACGGGATCCGGACTACGACATCACGAATGCCCCTATCACAGTCTGCTTCGATTGAGGAATTTGACGGGAATGTCAACGTGACGGTTCCGCAGGAACTCAGCACAGTTCTTGCCAAGAAAGTCCACGCTGCTCGTGCTGGTCACACCACGGTCTAGTAGATTCCGCTGTGGGAGGGCATTTAGTATCGAGGCACACGAGAAACTATTAGGAGGACTTACGAATAGGAAGTGGACACCCTTCATGTTGTGTAACTCGAAACGCTCGACCTCGATCTTCGGCCGTCTCGACGTGTCGTATTCTTTACCTAACAGCTGCTTGATTTTATCGACGGTGAGCAGATTCCGGAGCCAGGTATACTCGTCTGCATGTCGAACCCAAAAGCCGCAATTACAATCTGAGCCTTTGTCCCCTGATCGAGCATGAACAATCGTACCCAGCGGTGCCCTCTCGCTAGGTCCGAATTTCCCTAGATCAACAGAAATTTCTGGGCCGTCCTTGCTCGGCTGCCGTTCTGCAAAGGTGTGTGTGGCAGGCGGTGGAGGAATGGTGATATCCTGGCCCTTGAAATGCACAGTATGCTGGACTTCTGATTGTGGCAGCAGTGTTACATAGTACTCGAAGTATGGCTTCGGTATGCCCTGCCGGAAATCCAAGTGGAATGTCGCACCAGGATACGAGCTCATAATGCTATCTATGATTGGCCTGAGAAATTTTTTGGGTGCTATATCATCCGCTGATTTTGCTTGCACAAATGCTCTGAATGTGGTAGTTGCCGCATTTTGGTTGTCAGCGTCAGGTGCAGCGGAACCTATTACGCTGAACGAGAGCGCCGTGAACTTGTCGGAATAAGGTGCTAGACCTCTCCTCAGCTGTGCTTCCAACATGCGTGCTTTATCCTCGACGTACAGACCGGTCATGAAATAGTATGCCTCTGCCTGCCAGCCACCACGAGCTGTGAGCCCGACTTTCGTGGTCGCGGGAGGTGGCAGTCCTTTCACACCGCGCAGAGCGACTCTGTCCTTACTAATTTGCTCGAACCAAAGACCGTCGAGCACGGCGGTAACGTCGCTGTTGTAGTAGTACGGCCCCTGGATTTCATACACAAGCTGAGACGAGCAGGTATCCACCGTCACAGCACCCCCTGAGTTCTTTTGCTTCGTTATGATGACACTTCCATCGCTCGAGATCTCTACAATTGGGAAGCCGATATCATCCCACCCAGAATTTTCCAGAGTACGGAAACCGGTGAAATTTCCTCCTGTGGTATATGTGCTGCATTCAGCCATATGGCCAGCCACGAAAGCGTTTGCCAGCTCATGTATTTGAGATCTTTTCCACTTATGATACCAAAAAGCAGACCCTATCACGGGGGATGCATCCGACACACGGCCGGCGATCACAATCTGGGCTCCATGAGCGAATGCTTCAGCAATGCCCAGACCTCCTAAGTATGCTTGAGCATAGATAGGTTTGAAGCTCCAGTCAGATAGCTTCTCGCCTGTGTAGATGTTTTTGAACTGCGAAGATCCGCTTTTGAGCGCTGCTTGAACAGCGGGCATCACTTCGTCACCAGATATCCAAGCGACAGGGATGTTCAGCCCCTTCTTCTTGATCATATCGCACACAACGTCGTAGAGTGCTTGAGTATCACTAGCTCCGGCGTTGGCGACAACCTTGATTTTGTGCTTGGCGAGGTCCTCAAGCGCTGGCTCAAGGGCTTCCAGGAAGGACGCTTCGAAGCCTGGCGCTGTCAAAGATAGAGGGTTAGAATCCGAGAATGACAGACCAGCACTTGCGGCATCCAGCTTGCGCGCAGCAGAAGTGACCATGTTGGCTTCTGACAGGTAGTCATTGATAATCACATCGACTGGGTCGTAGGGATATGCTTTGGCAAAAGATGCCATGGCATGTCTGCGGTCTGAGGCCGCGCCAGATGCCCCGGCTATGCGTATCGGTCGGGGGGTCATACTGGACGTGCAACGCAGATGGGCCGGAAACTGCCAGTCTGACAAACAAGAAGATATAGCTTCACCATTCGAGTCCTGAATAAGATCTCACATCGACTTGATGTCCAACGGTAGGCACAATGGTCCTCGGGTCGCTTGAAATTGGAGACACGATGAATTGACCGAGGCTCTCCTGGAGAACATATCCGAAGTGCCATAATCTGCCTACCGAGCCAACTTGGACACTCAAATTATCTATAAATCGTCGAGCTTATATAAGGACGTTACGATATTAGCCTCAGAGGGTGTTTCACGCAGACTTTTCGTGTATAAACATTAGATGGAATAGGTCGTCTCTCTACTTCGAAAGCATGTGTTTGAGGAAGGGTGAAAACACGTTAGTCGTGTGCAATGCCCAATGTCTCTGTAGTACATGTTCAGAAAATGAAATCCATAACACCAAAGCGAAGGCAGCGGAATAGCAAGAGACATGAAGAGTCAGCTGGCTTGAAACTGGACCGCAGCGTGACTTGCAATTCCGGTGTACCACAGGGAACGCGTGATGAACGCGACAAAAAGCAAAAAGTTGAACGTCTATCGACCCAAGGACTCACGCCCTCTACGGTATAATCCCATGTCACCAACTCGAGCCGGAAGTTCGTTTGCACAATTTCTTGCCTGAACAGTAACTTCCAATGCTTAGGGTTCCTCAGCGATCGCGATTTATCATGCGCGAGTGAGAGAGCCTACTCGTGTTCCGAAAGGGGTACGCATAGAGAGTGAAATGAAGCGAGACTTTTGAATCTGGCGACGCTCTTCTTCAAGAGCCATGACAGCTATGAAATTGGTTCAATATTGTGTGCCAATATTCAAGCAATTTTGCGAATGATAGATTATGAACAATGATTAATCCGCGCCGAGCGGGTAACTTATCCGTACCATCAATTGTACCCGAGGTAGCTCGTTTGTTCACATTCGCGTTCCCCTCATCGAACATCAGCCACATTGCAGCAAACTAAACTCACCTTGAACACAGCGTCTACAGTTTGCGTAGATCCATGATCACCGATGATAGCTGAGCATTGTTTTCAAGTGCATGGCACCAGATTGTACTATAGGGTACTCCACCTACTGATCTGCCCGGCTTGCTCGAACGGATTAAGCGCTTCCAGTACGCTTGCGGAACTGCAGCGCCCTCGCTGATCCAGCAGGGTATTTGTTACCAAGTACTGCAATTCCGCACTTCGCCGCGGTATGGACGGCTACAAGGGTCGAGGGGCATTGTTCATCCGAAGCAGCGAGATCGCCTGCCGTCTTTGCGCCCTCCATTTGTTTAGTCCAGCTCACTAACAGATTCTACCCCACTACAGCTACGCGCTGCTTTTGCCGTGGTCGTGCCAGAGCAACGCTTCGATTTTGTGCCCGCCGAACCCAGATTCATGTCAATCGATGAACCCGCATGCACCAGCAGCCCGTTTCGAGAAACTCATATACCCCTGCTAACAGCATCATCCACCTGCATAAGCCCACCTCGATATCTGTCCGAGCCAAACAATGTCGTCCTGCATCCGTTCATCCAAAAAAGATACTTCAACGAATCAAACTTTGCGTCAACCTGCATACTCCACGTAGGAGATCTGGGGAATGCGACAGCTCGGGACAGAGTGCGAGACCACAGTAACAATTGGCTTGTAGCAAGCAAAAGGGTGGCCAGACTTGATGCTGAACCCCTCTTCTTACTCAAATTGCCACAGGTCAATACCCACCATAATATCAAAACTCGTGCTATCATTACATCCATTGGTCCATCCTGGTGTAAGCGTTCCGGTCTTCTGTTCCCCGCAACTGGATATGGAACAGCCAGTACTCCGGTCCAGCGTCAACGGAAGTCCCTGGGTGCCGTGCTTCCACATGTGTAGAGTACTTCGCTGTAATACCTAGGTCGATAGCTCGGGTCATAGGAGCTGCAGTGGACTGGTGGAACCTCAGAGTCTTATGTTGAACGACCCCGCGCAAGTAAATCCATTGATAAAGGACGCTCTCGCTCCTCACGGCAACGAAAAGATCTTTTCTTTCCATACTCTGCGTGACAAGATACCCCATTAAAAGTTCTGTTTAGTAAATATTCAAGATGTCTTTGACACAGAAGATCGAAACGCCTTCCATCACCTACGAGCAGCCGCTCGGCCTCTTCATTGATGGCAAGTGGGTGAAGGGTACAGAGGGCAAGACCTTTGAGACCATCAACCCAACCAATGAGAAGCCAATTTGCTCTGTGCACGAAGCCGGCCCAGAGGGTATGTGAACTGCTCCTTGCGCAGCGGATGGTTACTAACCAAACACTAGATGTCGACATTGCTGTCAAGGCCGCAAGAAAAGCGCTCAATGGTGTGTGGGCCGAGACCATGCCATCTGTCCGAGGACAGTACCTCACCAAGCTTGCCGACCTCTTCGATGAGCACATCGACACTCTCGCCGCTATCGAATCCCTCGACAACGGAAAGGCCCTCTCTATGGCCAAGGTTGACATTGGCTTGTCTTCCGGCTGCCTGAGATACTACGGTGGATGGGCAGACAAGATTCACGGAAAGGTCATCGACACAGACCCAGAGTCATTCAACTACACAAGACACGAGCCAGTCGGTGTCTGCGGTCAGATCATCCCATGGAACTTCCCTCTGCTCATGTGGGCATGGAAGATTGGACCCGCTTTGGCCACCGGTAACACAGTTGTCCTGAAGACTGCAGAGCAAACACCACTCTCTGCGCTGTATGCTGCCACCCTGGTCGAGAAGGCCGGTATCCCAGCCGGTGTTGTCAACATCATCTCTGGTTTCGGTAAGACCGCCGGTGCCGCAATTGCCTCCCACATGGACATCGACAAGGTTGCCTTCACTGGTTCGACCGTCGTCGGCCGAACTATCCTCCAATCTGCGGCCAAGTCGAACTTGAAGAAGGTCACCCTGGAGCTCGGTGGCAAGTCACCCAACATTGTCTTCAACGATGCCAACATTGAAGACGCTATCTCGTGGGTCAACTTCGGTATCTTTTTCAACCACGGTCAGTGCTGCTGTGCCGGCTCTCGAATCTACGTCCAATCTGGTATCTACGACAAGTTCATCGAGCAATTCAAGGCACGCACACAGAAGAACGTCGTCGGCGACCCATTCGCCGCCGACACCTTCCAAGGTCCTCAAGTCAGCAAGCTCCAGTTCGACCGAATCATGAACTACATCCAGAACGGCAAGGAGTCTGGTGCCAAGCTTGAGACTGGTGGTGACCGACACGGAAAGGAGGGATACTTCATCCAGCCGACTATCTTCTCTGGCGTCTCCGAGGACATGAAGATCATGCAGGAAGAGATCTTCGGTCCCGTCTGCGCCATCTCCAAGTTCGAGACCGAGGATGAAGTCATCAAGAAGGGGAACGAGACCACATACGGCCTTGCGGCCGCCGTGCACACAACCAACCTCAACACCGCCATCCGGGTATCCAACTCGTTGAAGGCCGGTACCGTCTGGGTCAACTGCTACAACCTGCTTTCGTACCAGGTGCCATTCGGTGGTTTCAAGGAGTCCGGTATTGGCCGAGAACTCGGCAAGTACGCCCTGGCCAACTACACTCAAGTCAAGTCTGTAAGAATCAGACTTGGTGGTGCTCTCTTCGGTTAAAGCAATGCATCATGATTTGCTTGTTTAGCTGTACAGGCAGTGCTAAGTGCTAGTAAATTGAGCAGGCGCACGGACATTTGAGTTGTCATCGTCGCTTGAGCTTGTATCATGAGTTAATGAAATCAACGTCAATACTACCACATTTCTACCTGTGCTTTTGCTTCCTACTTGCATTTCCGTATCTATGTCTGGTATCTGTGTTGGCGCTGACTTTAGGGCTCTCGAGATGCGCGGCGACACTGCGCGATGCTCGGTGTCGGCGTGCGATTGCACATGGAGCAACGGTCCCCACCGGGGTCTAGAATCCACGGCTGCAAAGGTCCTTCGGTAGTCCTCGCGCCGAAGGCAAGCGAGGCAAGCTCGTGATCATTAGCAATTCACCATCGATCGCCCGCGGTTGTATTTCCTCGAAGGGGAATGCACATCTTCATCTTATGTGCAAGTCATCTTCAATCCGCCTCGCTGGTGAGAACAGATTTCCTTATCTGAACGCCACCACTATGTAAGTAATTCTCTTCGCGGTTCCAAACATTATCCTACAAACTCGAGTACACGTCCAGATGCCAGCACCGTTTCTCACAAAAACACCAGGGATCCAACCCGGGCCGGCCTGGATGCTCTATGACCACGGTCAAAGCTAAGTTAACCAACCCAACAGCTCTCATCTATCCGTCCCGCAGATCCGGTCTGTAGTTTGCCCTAAAGCGCGATGGTGGACCGCTTAGCACCTTGTTCGGCGAATGTTTCTTATGGTCATCTGGCTCCGAGCCTTCATCATCTGTATTGCACCTCTCGTCGTGACTGATGTCGTGACTGATGTCGTGACTGATGTCGTGACTGATGTCAACTCGGTCGTTTCAGAGAATGTCCTCCACGTATCGAGGCAGACACAGGAATCGCCGGACTTAGCACGCTTGATCGGGTACTGGATCATCACGTCGGTTATGTCAGCCAACCCTTAACTCATCGCACGTTTTGACGTCGGCGGGCTCGGAGGGTAACACTGTCAAGAGGTGCTCGCGGCCTCGTGGTGGGTTCATGACCTTGCTTTCTGTGTGAGACTGGTCCAGACATTGGACGGATGGTCGCGAGAATGAGCCTGTGTGTTGTAGCTCTAGAAGAGAGCACATGTAAGGCAGCCCATGGTTTTGTCTTCCATACACACGCCGGGAACTCATTCTTCAGATCCCGCAGAGGCGCCATGACGGTTGACGGCTGTATGTGAAGTAATCATCGGGAACAATAGTAGTATTGTCACTGTTGTCGCCATTTCTGGTTGTGGGGTAGTGCCCGTGTGATTATGGAGGGTTATATCGTTATGTACATGAATACTGCCTCGTGCCCGAAGTATACACGACCGGTTGCGAAGTGTCTGAGCGCGAGCTATATCTGGTCTTCATGAGTTTCGCTAGTTGCTTTCATGGCAAGTCGCCGGGGAACATTGTCAAACCCTTTCAGGATTCCTGACCTGACTTCTTGCCGATTGTTCCTACCATAGCAAGCTTAGATGAATGTTGTGAGCGTTGTAGTTCTTCAAGTGTGAAAGATGTTTCTCATCTGTGCGTGCATCGGAAAGGGACGAAGCGAGTTGTGTCGCGTAGCGAGTCTATAGTACCTTCCTAAGCAGAGGCTAATTCACCAAATGTCGGCACTCTATTAGGCAAGAGCAACTGAACCATACCCGCACAGATGTATTACAAGGCATACACTTGGGGAGTTCACAGAGTTCACATAACCATGCATACTTTTGTATCAAGTTAAAGAAGGAGGTTGCCCCTCAGAACCGACGCGTCGTGCGCGTCTCTGTTTTGATTGCGTTGATTGGTGGGTGACCCATTCAGCCCACACCTCCAAGGCGGTCTTACCTCGGATTGGTCGAACAACAATCCAAAGAGCAGGTAATTGGGTCGACGAGAACAGCACAAGGCTTCAGCACAACCCTGAATCACTCTCGGTACAGGTGCTCGACCTTACAACCGCACTTGCTCGTCCCACGAACGTCCGCAAGCAAGGGTAGAGAAATGGACGGTCAGCAAACGCCAGATTATTCCGACAATGCATACAGTCCTCAGATCATCAACGACCAAGATGCTGCGATGACCGGCCAGGAGGAACAGAGCAATCAGCAGAATGGAATGTCACACGAGGCGGCAGCAGCAGCAACCACCTCCCCACCACCACAGCAAGAAACCAATCCCGACTCGAGGTACAACTCACCCTCGATGTACCAACAGCCAACCTCAAGACCAGGCTCAGATATGGGCGGCGGGATGCAGCCACAGTATCCTGATAATCGTCAGGCACAACCCAACAAGAGCAGCGTTGTAATCAAAGTCGGTATGGTGGGTGATGCGCAGATAGGCAAGACAAGTTTGATGGTCAAATACGTCGAGGGCAGCTGGGACGAGGATTACATTCAGACACTAGGTATGGCAAAGAGATCATCCTTTTTACAACGGCGCATGCTAACGAGGGCCAGGCGTGAACTTCATGGAGAAAACAATCTCGATAAGAAACACAGAAATCACATTCTCCATATGGGATCTTGGTGGTCAGCGGGAATTCGTCAACATGCTCCCGCTGGTCTGCAACGACGCTGTGGCCATTCTGTTCATGTTTGACCTGACCCGGAAGTCGACGTTAAACAGTATCAAAGAGTGGTACCGGCAGGGCCGAGGCTTCAACAAAACTGCTATCCCATTTCTGGTTGGCACCAAATACGATCACTTCGTCAACTTCCCCAAAGAGGATCAAGAAGAGATCAGCCAGCAGGCGAGGCGTTTTGCCAAAGCTATGCGTGCAAGTCTAATCTTCAGCAGCACAAGTCACAGCATCAATGTTCAGAAGGTGAGGACGCATCCAGAAACTCACCCTCATGATAGCCATACTAACCTGATTGCCGCAGATATTCAAGATCGTACTTTCGAAAGCCTTCGACCTGAAATGCACTATTCCCGAGATCGAGAATGTCGGCGAACCGTTGTTACTGTATCAGACAGTGTAGGAAACACAAGAGGGGAAACTATTCCGCAGTAATACAAGCGATTTGAACGATTCTGATGTACTTCTACGACCTGGAATGCGGCATGATGATTTGGTACAAACGAAAACAAGGAAGAAGCGAATAGGGTCGTGCTGTCGTTGTGGCTGTCACTCAGGCCCAGGTGAATTGGCGAAAGAGGCGTGTTCCAAATGTGCATTGGATTTTGGCTTCGCCCATTGGAAGCGATTGCTTCCTTCAGGCAGAAACTCTTCAGGAACTCTAGACCAGCGAGCATTGCAAGCCCGGCTGACTGCACGGACCCGGCTTCAAGAGCGATCAAAATGGGAATGCAGCAGCTATCTCACAACTTGATCAACAGCATGGGTACGCATGTCATTCTTGTTTCCTTTAACAGCCAGGGAGAATATCAATTACTGTTTCTATTATGTGAAAGCACGGAATCATCGATAGCCAAGTCCAGGCAAATGCAGACGTTGGGGGCCGCTCGAAAGACTTGCATCGAAGCCGCTAACTTTTGCTCTTCCTCGACCCAGACACGAACTTGTGCCCACGTCCAAGCGGTCCTTCGCATGATTCAATCAGTGTACGAAGCACTTCCCTAGAGCCGATGACTGCACGAAGTGTGTCTGGAAGCAATAACATATCAGCTACAACTGTAGACAAGAGAAAGGCGTCCGATGTGTGCGCCCATGGTTTCAGTATGGCAGGTTGAGTCCCGATAAGCGAGGCCAAAAAAATACCAGAAATGGCAGGTACCGACTGACACAGGCAGACACCACGCGGCAGACAAGACAGGCAACGATAGCACGTCGCACCAATTGCAGAGAAAGCAAGCCGCAGAAACATCGCAGCAGAACAGACAGGGGAGCACGTAGCCGCAGCAAAGCCAGCGATTCTGCTTCCACACTCACACATGACCAAGCAAGGACAGCAAGCCCAAGCCCGTAATCATCATCATAGCCAATAGCCAGACCACAGCGCGTATTCCCCTACGCTCAGCCCTCAAAGCTCCTCTATGATACCCTGCTTCTTGTTCTTCTTTGTCATGGTCGTCGTCTTCGTGCACTCTACCACCTTTGACTCCATCTCCATTCCACCCTCCCCATCCCCACGAAACAAGCCCTGAAGCAACGGCTCCTCCGCCACCAAGTCCGCCCTCACGGCCGCAAAGCGCGGCTGCCCAACCACATCCTCCAGCAGCCACACCAACACTCGCAATTCGCTCTTTACTTCCACGAGCGTCGCTGCTCTCGTCGTCGCCGTCGTCGTTCTCTGCTTCAGATGCTCCCCTTCCTCCCCCTCCATAATCTCGTCATCACACACATTAAGCCAACACCCCACGGCGCCCCTCAGCACCTCGCCCCACCACCGGCTCCTGATCCGCGGCCACGTGACGGCCACGACGCCCTGGAGACTCCGCGCCGTCGCGAGCAGCAGGGCGGGCGCGGCCGTGCCGAAGGGGTCGAGCAGGACGTGGCGCAGGAGCGGGAGGACGGCAGCCAGGTGCGCTGTGGAGGCTGAGCCGAGCGCGGTGAAGAGCGTGGGCAGCTGGGCGATCAGGAAGGTCGAGAGCGGCGTGGAGATGGTGCTGCCTTCGCCCGTGGAGGTGCTGAGGTGGTGCAGGGAGTGGAGCAGTTGGTGGCGGAGGAGCGTCGTTAGATGGGTGTTGCGGAGGGCGTGTTCGGTTTCTGTGGTTGTGGCTGTGGTTGACGGTGCCTCGCGCTTTGCGGTGTTGCTTGTTGTAGTCGCATGGTTGGGCTTGGCGTCTAGGCTTGAGACACCGCTGGCGCTACTGCTGCTGCTCCTATGCTGGTTGTCGCTCAGGCGTAGAAACCTCGCACGCATGAGACTGAGGTACGCGGGGTACAAGTCCTGGAGGAGCATCAGGCTCTCGTCCTCGGGCGTGAGCGTGGGGAGCAACGAAAAGTCGTTCTTCAGGGCGTCGATGAAGACGTCCGTGAGACCACTCCGCTTCAAGACGTCGCTTTGCGTGTCGTAGAGATTGTCGCACAGTAGCTTTAGACACCGGCAGCCGTAGCACTTGTGGCTGATTTCGACATCGTCGATTTGGCGCAGTATCGGCGGCACGAGAAGGTGGAAGTGTGCTTCGAGGGTTTTTCGTTGCACGGACGCATCTGGTATTCTGCTGTAATTGCGCAATACATGGAGTAGTAGAGGACCGGTCCAGCCGTTCTTCCACAGAGGTCTACTGTCGACGTCGTCGAAGAGGATCTGGGATGAAAACCGGTTGGCGGAGGCTGGGAGGCCGTGTTGAACGCGGTTCTTGCGGCCGGTTGACGTGAGCTTTGAGTGCTGCTCCCCTGAGAAAAGTGGCTTGATGATCTGTGTCAGGAGGTCGAGGAGAGTGTCCGGGAGCTGAGATGTGGATTGTGCATCTTCGAGGGTCTCCTTCACGAGGCTGAGTGCTTGATGGCGGAGATCTCGAGAGACGGGCTTTTCTATGTGGCTTTCGTCCTCGAGCACCACGACGATTTGCTTTTCCGACATCTGTACGATAATGCTTGGTGGCAGTCTACACCCTGGGCGCTGGGAACAACCCGGTCGGTGCTGATGATGTGAGAGTGTGTTTGTCTTAACAAAGCTATTCAATGTAGCGGTTCAGGATTAGATTTATTCCTGCTTGGCAGCAGGTCACCGTCCCCTTTTTCTCCTACAAAGGCCTCAGACTGACAGCACCGAGTTACTTACTACATGCGCCTCCAGCCATGGACAAACGCTATGCTATGATGATAACGAAGCTCGCCAGTCTTGGTTGTGAGCTAGTACATAAGTAAAAGGCTAACATGCTACTAGCCAGAGCGTTAAGGGTAGAATACGCCTCGTCCCTAGCCTACCTGTTCTATCTAACAGCCCTCATCTTTGCTCTTCTATCGATGCGGTCCCTTAGCCTCGTCAATGCAGTCTTGACCTCTCCCTTTGGAAAACTATCAACATCATAATACCCTGGGGCGATATCAAGCAGCCACTCGCCTCTTACGCCAGTAACTGTTCGAATGTAATTCTTGCTCGTAAGCACAAACTCGTTGTACACGACCCAGTCAGCATCTTGTCCCAGCACGGTCGATGGGTGCAGCAACACTGTTTGGTTATCCTTGACGGTAGTATAGGTTTTGCCATTAGCCTCCTTCTTAGCCACTTGCATGAAGAAACCCGACACAAGCGCTCTTCTGATGTTCTCGTAGTACTTCTTGTCCTCGAAAGGCGTCGACATGAGCTCGAGTTCTGATCTTTCCATTATACGACGGAGCTGGAGCCGCACGTTGTCTGCTGACTGCAGCGCTCGTAGCGACAGGAAGTGGTCATGACACCACTGCTTGGGGTTCAATTGAGCTTCTGGGCCTTTGAAAGCATGGTAGACATTGAGCAGAGTCAGATGATCGCCATCTGGATGTGCAAAGAGGTTCTTCATCTCGTCCGCCCGCTTTCTTGCATTGGCTGGTCGCACAAATACTTGGGGTACTGAGAGCAAGGCCGTCAAGCTCAAGATCTCGTTCGAGCAATAAAACTCTGGCGACGAGATGAGCATGACCGCCAGCGCAGGATCAAGGGGAAAGTCCGATGCCATCCTGCCCAAGTGGGTCAAATTGCCGTCATCATCCAAGCAGGCAAGGTAGTTCAGCTCTTCTAACGCTCGCATTAACGTTTCTGGTGCTGGCGGATCCATCAGATCGAAGTGCACAAGGTCGTCGATGCCGAGCTTCTTCAGCTCAAGCACAGTGTTGGATAAGTTCGACCTCAAGATTTCTGGATACGTAGCCTCAATAAGCTCTTTCTTGAACGCAGCTTCGGTGTACAACCGGAAGCATTTCCCAGGCCGTGTACGACCAGCACGGCCAGCACGTTGCTGAGCTGAGGCTTTGCTGATTGGCGACACAAGCAGGGATTCGACACGTATACGTGGGTTATAGACTTTCTGCTTCGAAAAGCCGGGATCGACCACGTACACGATACCATCGATGGTCAACGACGTCTCAGCAATGTTGGTTGAGATGATGCACTTGCGACCTGCTCGGCCGCCGGGTCTTCGCGCCTTCGGTGCAGGCTGGAAAATCTTCTGCTGTTGTGCTGGAGGCAATGAACCGTATAGAGGGTAGACATCCATGGGGCCGGCATCTGCTTCACGTATCATCTCGTCGGCTTCAAGCTTGATCTTCTTCACAGCGTCTTCAATCTCTTCTTCACCAGTCAAGAACACGAGTATATCTCCTTCTGCTTCTGTGGCATGTATCTGCAGCACCGTTCGCAGAGCTGCTTCAAGGTAATCCCGCTCCGGTTCAGGGGTGTAGAAGATCTCAACAGGATGAGTTCGACCAGGCACAGCCAGAAGTGGTGCATCGTTGAAGTACCGTTGGAACTTCTGCGCGTCCAAAGTGGCGGACATGACAACCAGCTTCAGATCAGGGCGCCGCAAGGTCAGCTCTTTCAACATGGCCATAAGTATATCAGTGGCGAGTGTTCTCTCGTGAGCCTCGTCTAGAATGATAGTACTGTACCGGCTCAAGTCGTGGTCGTTCATGGCTTCTCTCAGCAGCATACCATCGGTCATGTACTTCAATATGGTTTTTGGGCTTGTCATGTCCTCGAAACGGATGCTGTAACCCACCTCTTCGCCCAGCTTCACGTCCATTTCGTTTGCGACACGTTCGGCGACCGACATGGCGGCAACTCGACGAGGCTGGGTGCAAGCGACGATCTTGTTGTCATGCTGTGGCAAATCGTCATAGAGCACAAACTGCGGTATCTGAGTGGTCTTTCCTGAACCAGTCTCACCAACGAAGACCAGTATTTGCGACTTCTGGTACATCTCTAGGAACTCTGCTCGCTGCGCATGAACAGGCAGATCCTTTCGAGTCTTCAATATGCTGAGGTAGCGCTGTGAGAAAGGCTGCCCCGTGAAGGGGTTGTTCTTCGCGTTTTCGGCTGCGACATGATCGCTGACCTTGGTCTTGTGCCTCTCAAGGTTGTCGAGAGGACTCGCGAAGGCGGACGAACCATTGCTGCCACTGCCATTGCCATTCTGGTTCCAATGAGCAAGGTACGGGTTATCTTTGGGATCGACTGGTCCAGACATCTTCTGTCTCTTTGCAGGATTGCCGTCCGAAGGATAATCAGTATGTTTACCTGCCATCACAGTTGTACTTCAGATGCTGAGGCTGAGGCGTAAGTGACGAAATAACAGGACTCTGCGACGCAACAAAAATTACAGTAGTATTATTGAGCAGTCAGCCCCAAGAGTCAGCTGCTCTATCGCCGATAAGCTCCGAGGCTAGCTGTACACGGTATAGCTTTCGGATCATCGTCATGTCATTCGTGATTGGCTCTGAGCCTGTCTGTTGAATACTTCATTACCTGGTCACGTCTCACTCGATCAGGCGAGCTGTTGACGAGATCTTCAACCCAAGCCTAGCAGGTCGTCCACAAGTTACATCCACACTATTAGCGTGGAGGTGCTTCGCAGCCATGCACGATGATCGTCCTTGACTCGGACCACAGAAGCACTACATATGAATGTTTCATTATGTATGCTCTGCTCCGCTGCTCGCCTAGAAGTATTTGAAATGAGCGCATTCGCATCCGTCCCAATCGATCTACATAGACTGCTACCACTGCAATGACACAACCTCCTCGTCGAATCACTATCCACAAACAGGATTCGCGAAACCGACCGTCCATCCCATAGAGCCCATGACAATTACCATCCCCACCAACCCTACCAGGACACTAGCCAACCCATAAATCCAAGCCCACTTCTTGCCTAACCCATTCAACTCGACAACCCATGTACTCACAGTGGAAAGGCACCCGCAGAACCCCTCTTCGACCCCAACTAACACCGCACACGCATTTCCACTACTCCCACCAATGCTCTTCGCATGCTGTAGGTCCCATGCCATGCCCAGGACCAGTGTTCCCAGGATGTTAGCTACGAATGTGCCCCAGGGGAAATTCGGCGTAGACGGCCGGTTCAAGTACTTCGCTAGATAGAACCGAAGGATACAGCCCAGCGGCGCAAACAGAAGTGGGATCGTGCCACGGGCACGCCAGTTGACGGGGCTGGGACCTGAAGAGGGTGGGAAGATCGTGAGGAAGAGGGCGCCGATGAGCCATGAGCCGAAACTTATGAAGACTAAGAGCGGATTGATGATCTTGATGAAAGGGCGTGCGGGGAGGGTTCCTTGCGGGAGGATTGGACGCAGAAGAAGTGCCAAATGTGCGCCCGTTTTCATGGCTGCCAGAGCGATAGCAGGGTGCAGGATTAGAATCGCTAGCAGAGCCAGGAAACTAAAGCCTCCATTACGATGAGCTGGAGGTGTCAGAGAGGAATGGTAGGGTGTTGTTGGTGATGGAGCTGGAAGCGCGTTTGTAAGTGCCAGGAAAGCATCGCGCATGAAGCTGGAGAAGGAGGTGAAAGAGCCGCAGAAGCCAGTTGTGAGGCCTACATACACTGGTATCGTTTTCTTGAACTTTAGGTGAGTCGCTGAGAGCTTCGATTCGTCTGCTGGTTCGTCTCCCTTGGGTGTTGGGGGTCTCAAATTAGATGGCAGACCGAATAGATTCCTGTCTTCAACTAGAAAGCCCATAGCAAAGGATCCTCCCAAATTAGCCCAGAGTACTCTCGAGGTTACTGGCGCATCGGGGTATTCGGTGAGCGCGACAACACCTAAGCGGGCAAGTGTTCCCAAAAGAGAAAAGATGATCAGCCACGACAGAACATATAGTTCTTCAAGCCATCCTGGAGCCTTCTTGTTCTCGGCCTTTTCGTCAGGGGTGTGTTGCTTGGTCTCCTCGCCATCGTGTCCCGGTGAAACATTATTAGAGTAGATCGTGTTGTTCTGACTATCGACCGGCGATCGCAATGATGTTGTACTACTACTCGACGCAGGTGATGGTGCAGTCATGGGGGCAAGCCGATTCGAACTGAGTCTCAGATTATCCCTCCACGACCGCTTCTGTGCCTTCTTCGACTGAGACTCCGAGTCGGCGGGCTGTTGAGCATTTATTGCCGAAAGTTCGACATTTTGCCCAAGACACTCGTTACCATCATTCGGTGGTGTGCTGTCTCGAGGTTCAGAGTTTTCTTGTGCCCATCGTTGACGAAAGTAGCCCACGCGACCACGTTCGTCCTCAGCCATGCGGCAAGGACTAGCAGGCACCAGGGAAGATTCGAGCTCGTCGTCTTACCTTAGCTGCGTTGAGTGTCGGATCTAGGACGAGATACTGTGCAAAGACGCTTCGATTACGTTATCGATACTCAATATCAGAGTTCCCTTCACGTGAACGAGATACTAAAGCGATCCTAGCCTATACAAGCAAAAAGAAGCACTCGGATAACGGCGTAGTGGGGACGACTAATGGTCCAAACAACGAATCACGATACGCTGGCGGTGCCTTGAGACCGTCACCGTCCGGGTGTGAATCACAAAAATGCAAGGCTCAAGGTGTTAACGACGAGGCTGCAAATGAAGACTCACTGGCATTGATAGGCATACCGTATACAATCCTCGACTCTCTCCGTCTGCCAGGCGAAAAACTATCTGCAATGCTTCCATCGTCTTTGCTCTGATAGCTAAACTCTCAGGTCGCCAGATGATACATACTCATCGCTCGCAGCCAGTGTTGGAGTATCTGGCATCTCTGAAGCGAAGCATGTCGTCAATTCCTACTCTCCGCTCCCTGTGACTGTCCTCTTAATGACCATCAAGCGATCTGTGAAAGAGCGTCTCGAAGAATGGTTCTTCCCTCCAGCAAGCAGTCGCTTCTATTTGAGAATGAACAAGTATTTCCAACATTGTTTACTTGTACTAGCATCAAGCCCGTGATGGTGATTTTTGTAAAACCGTACAATCGAACCCTGAAGTCAAACAGATATCTCCCCAGTCAAGTCCTTCGTTCGTCGTTCCCAGTCCTCATACGCCACACGACGCCATGCTCTTCGAATAGGTCTTTCCGATATAGACATAATCATCGATAGTGGTGCCAAAGTGGCGGGAGTTGCAACACCTCGCATCCGTATCGTAGCTAAGCTCCTCTCGAGGTTGTGATATCTTGTTACTGTCGACCAAGTTGCTCAAATGGAGCGCTATACTAGCCCAAGCTCAGATAGCTGGTGCATCGATTGCCTCAACTTGCATTGCAAAACGTTTCATTTAGGGCAGAGTGACCTCTCTTCCTCTTATTCTGAACCTCTGGCCAGGCGGAGCAGTTGGCTCGGGAGCAATGTCTCTCTTGTTCTCTTTCGTTTTGACAACCCCAATTTCTCCTGTTATCGTACCAAGCCCTATCGTTCCTGCCGATGGGCTAGGCCACTGGTCTTGTACAGCCACGAAGGTTTGCGTGAAGGTTGTCTCTACTCCATTGTTCATGTCGTAGACTGTTACAGACGGCATTTGGGTAGGCTGTGTCACGGCAGCTGTGTTCGTGGCCGCCACATTCCCTTGCCTTTTCCTAAGGTCCATATGTAAATGTTCGTCTATTTCGTCTAGCAGGCGACTCGCTCCTTCTATTATCGGGTCCCAGGCATGCGATGTGACCGATGGTAGAGATGTTGAGGGGATAGAAGTGACGGTTGCTACTTGTTCTATTTGTGCCGCAGGTGTTGATTGTGTAGGTATCGGTGTTGCTGACGGAGTTGTTTGTGGCAACCATGCGATATTTGCTGTCACTAACGCTGGCAGCACCAGCGAGAGCGATGATGATAATCTCATCTTGATTACTGTGATTGGAGAAGGAGGTAAGATAGCTCTCCGGTCATCAACGTAGCTTGGTCTTGCTATTACTCGTCGAGGTATAGCCCTGGGGTTCAGACACAGTGATGTCGCCCGATAAGAATTGACAGAGATGACGGTCGACAATCGTGGTAGCTTTCGAATTTTCGATCAATTGGTAGCTTCGAGTTGACCACAAAGACTGATTGTGGCCTGGGTGTAGCTCTTGGGAAGTACGAAAGAATCGAGACGAGGTTGGGGGAGGAGCTGCGTAGGTCCGTGTGTGGTTGCCGATGTTAGAGGTGAGGGACCCTGTAGTTGCAATCGAAATCTCGAACAAAGAATGACTACCGACCTCTGCACGGCATGAGGCACGGTTTGGAAGTATGGACGCGAGTTACCATTCACTACGACGATTAGACAGATGAAGACGCACGGGAGGTCAAAGGGATGAGAGACAAACAATGCCTGCAGCGTTCCTTGCAGTAGCCTCTATTGTGGACTAAGAGACCACGAATGGCGGCACAGATGACTCACTTTAGCGCCCAGCCCCAAGCTCGATCGACCACATCAGACACGGCTAGATAAGCCGCTAATCCCACTGGTGCACCGCGCAGTACCACAGTCTTGTGTAAAGACAGCTGTATGTGGACCGCTTGTACAGCCGTCATGTGCCATTATGCGTAACATAAACAAAGTATACACGTTATTTTGAAACAAGCACGCAGGTCAATGGTGCGCCAATGACAAGCCAAAGGAGCTCAATTTGACGCCTCCTTTACGCTTACTCCAATCACATCCCTGTGTCAAGCCGACTGTCTCGGCTCCCGTCCGTACTTTTACATCCCTTTATTTAGACTCGTGCGACTCGTGCTCACAGTAGTATTGTCTTAATCGTGTCGTATCAGAGATATTCTTCATAACTGACGTGATGAAGCTGGTTTGCACGCTCTCCTACCGACGAATCAACAGAAGATACACCCGCATCATGAATGCCTTGTAGATTCCCATTCCTCCCTCCATGGTTTGCGCCTCTGCCGGCGCCATGCTCGTGTCTGCTAAGACCGTATTTCATGTGAGGCGACCCCTGCGTTTCCTAAACGAGTTCACCGCCAAAATAGTGTTTTTGCTTGAACAGACTCTTGCCTCTTGTCCACGATTTATACTTCTTGTATCTCTTGCTGGTGTCATCTTCGTCAAGGACTGTCAAAGGGTCGTCTCGTCGACCCGAGTTTATGTATTCTTGGTATTCGTCAGTATTTATCTCTGCTCTTTCATCAACGGTCATGTATGGATAAGAAGCGTCCGAGCCGCCATCTAGCAAATTACCCAGCGCATTGTTGTACATGGTTGTGCTCGAGTCCTCATTCCTGGCAAGATAATTGACAAACTCCTTCGGCGCGTTTGTGAAGTCAGTGTCGGCCGAGGTGACAAGTGCTATACTCGCTGGATGTGACAAGTACTCCTCGTACTCTTCGCTTTCTGTGACCTGCGGATTCAGACTGTCGGTGACCATCTTCTCGAACACCAGTGCTTCTCGTTCTTGTTTCGATGGCTGCGCAGGTATGTCATTGATCGTTGGGTTCCCGGAAGGCATAGCAGGTACTGTTGGTGTACGTGAAGCCTTCTCCCAGGAGGAGTCCTTAATGATGCCAGTGTATTTCCTCCGTAATGTGTGCTGTTGCTGTTGCAAACTCAGCCAGTCACCCAGTTCCTGGGGCTTTGGCTTTTGGTCGGGAGCATTTGCGAGTCGAGCATCAATCGAGCTACCGTTGATTGTGGATGCATCTTCGTCCGAAGGCGCAATGACCTTGACCCCCTTTTTTCGCGGGGCTCCTGCTTGATCCTTCGTAGCTGGCGGAACAGCTTTACCCTTGCGAACGACGAACGGACTCAAATCGTACTTACCATCTTGCGTCTCTTCATTGACGTTGATCATTGTTAGGTTCGAGTGTATCCGAAAGGCAAACATCTTTCTGAACGACGACAATGTCAGGGGTCGATAATATTCTGACCAGTAGTCGTCAAAGGCGGACAGTGGTTGGTTATCGAGCTCCCGGGGCCAGGATGATGGCAGTATCGTCTCGTTCTTCAAATGAGCCGGTGTGTACCAAGCTCTATAGCCAGGCCTTGCGCGCCCAAACATCGAGCGGGGTTCAGTGTGATGCAGATAATAGTCGGTCGACATGTCCCAAAGCATCGGATATCCGTTTCGGTATTTGTAAGTGCCAAGGAACAGATTATACGATTCTTGTCTTTGCGCATCGAGGAAGGAGTTGTTGTAGAATCTCTTGAAGCTTTCAACCATATCTCGAGAATGACTTGTCCACTGGTTGATCTTACGGTAGGTGGACATTGTGTTCACAAGGTGTGACCCACCATACTGTATGGCTATCGTGTCACCATGATCGTGGTACATATTGGTGAATATGACGGTCGTATCTGTGTCGAAGTCAATATGGGTATCTTCCATGATACCGAGTGCTCGAAGCTGGTGGCCTAATGCCCTCTTTCCGATGACGAATTGTGCAGCATTGGTGCGGTCAAGGCAATCGATGCAATTAGTCCGTGCTACACCCTTCTGCAACTGCACACCACTTTCGGAGTCGACCGCATTGTGGAAGAAGCCAGTCTTCAGCATGATCTCTTCTGCAATCTCCTCAAGGTCACCGATCACATCGCCGTCTTTGCTCTTCGTCGAACGACTCATGTCGAACGCGTTGTAGACAATCTTCTTATCGTCGGGTAAGAACTGGTTCAAATACTCTACAGCGATTTTGAATTCAGAGCCGAGTTTTCCTTCTCGCGGAGCTCGCTCCTTCTGCTTGATCAGGTTGAGAACATATATCGGGGTTCCATACCGCTCAAAAAGGTTGTCAAAGTGCAAGGCCACCGTCGTATAGAATGGGTCAACCACGCTAAGGTGGATATCGGGCTTCGGTGAGACACCTGACGCATCTTGTGCCCAATGAAGTGGAATGCTTCCACGATGCTGGACGTACGACGTATACAGTGGATTAGCATATAGCTTGGGTCCAGGAGCGTGGAAAGACTGTGTCTGCATCTCTGAAACGATCTGCTCGGTCTCGACATCGTTGGCAACGTAACCGAGGTCGTTTGCACCTCTTTTCAGATAGCGAGCACCGGCGAAAAACCGTGATCGGCGTGCAATGATCGTGATATAGACTACTCTGCCCCAGTAGATTGACAAAGCTGACTGATCGATGTAGCCGTGCGTCACTGCTACACACCAATCAAAGGGCTTTGCCAGAGCTGCGCGGGCAGGGTCGAGCAGATGATGGTTCCAGATGAACATGTCATTAGGATCAGGCTCGGGTGGTTGTGTGAATCCTTCATGCAGTGCATCTCTTTCACGTATAATATTGTGTTGTAACGATCGAGTGATATCGTAGGATCGGCTGAAGTAGAATCCTTTTGATAGATCAACAACACCAAAAATGTTCAGCAATCGAGCTTCTTCCATATATTTCTCTGTTTTGACTTTAGCAGCCGCAGTCGTTGTCAATTGTATCATTTCTGTCTTGTCGATTTTGTCAATGTAGTGGCCGCCGACAATGGCTACATGACTTCGCTTGGTTATGATGACCATGTAATATGCGCCTGTGAACTTGATAAACCCAAGAAGACCCCAGAACTCATGCATCTTCACCTTCAGGCCTCCAGTGGCACGGTTTCCCTCATCAATGGCGTTGACAATCTGCTGCGTTTCTCTCTGGTTATACACGATATCGTCTTCCGTAATATCGAGCTCCCCCTGATCAGCGATACGGCTAATCTTCAGGATTCGGTAAGAACGTCTCAGCATGTCGGAGCCGATGATGTAATACAGACTCTGCGTTTCGTAGAGTGTGAATCTGTGCATCCGCGTGGTGCCGTCATCGGCCACGTTGTTCAGGATTGCTCCGTGGTTGCGCTGAAGCAATTCGGGAGATGGGGTCGGGCGTCTGGGCATTGGCTGAGTAATACTGAAGCCAACATCATCGTTGCCTTCGTCATCACTCTCGTGTTCATCCTGATGGCCCGTCTTCGGGGACTCAAGAGGCTCATGGGTTAACTGAGGGTACAACGGCACGTCTTCCGGAGGTTCAACAGGGACCCCGCGAGCTTCCCGTTCTTCATTTTGGCGCACAGCTGTAACATGAGCAGGCGACCAGCTCGTCGATTCATCTTCATCTAGCGAGGCCCGGTTCTCTTCGGTTGGAGAACGCTTTACGGTGTCTCGAGGAGCTTTGTCATTGAGCTTTGCATTCTCCGCAGTCTCTACCTTCTCCCTGGGTGGTTGATCGTCGGACTGAGACTCCATAACATGATCAAGAACATGAGACTAAGGCTCATCCAGGGGACATGTGCAATCAAGGTATGTAGCATGTGAGACGAAGAACGACAAAACGGTCACTGGCACACCGAGCTTCTATTAGCTTTAAGCATCAAGTTGAAGAGCCGGATCGAGGGCTGAAGACTTGAAGGCGCGAGTCTCTGGTGATGCACAGAGCCGATAGGCAGCGGCACCTTTCACAGAAAGAATACTGTCGTGAAAGGGCACTTAAGTGATGCCTTGATTGAACTGTTTATACGGCAGGCACAGGCACAGTATCTGCACGGCGCTTCTGAGCGCTCACTTCGCCGTAGGTGCCTCACCTCGCCGAGGCAACTTCTCCTCTGACTCTACCTCCGTAGCCGAACGCGAAGCGCGCAGCAATGTTCCAAACGGGTCAGTCAGCGAGATGTAGCCCTTTTACTGGTAGTGGTCTAGTAAGTTTGGGCATTGTTGCCTCCTATTATCCCGGACCAGAAAGTCGTGAACATGGCACCATCCTCTAAGCCAGTAGTACCCTTTGCCGAACCGCTCCTACCCCAACTCGACCCTGTCTTCAACCAATACTACACCGAGAAACATGAAAAGGTCCGTGCCTACGTGCGCAAATTCGTAGAAACTGAACTCCTGCCAAACGCGCAAGAATGGGAGACGAATGGTGAAGTTCCAGACTACGTGAGGAAGAAGTACTGCGAAGCTGGCTTTGCAATCGTACACCCTGTGATTGATGAAGAGGATGCCGGTGGTGTGACGCCCATCGCTGGTATACCTCACAGTGAATGGGATGTCTGGTGCGGCGTCATAGTAGGCGATGAGCTGAACCGTATGGGCTGGTGCGGCGTTAGCTGGGGCCTTAACGGAGGAAATGGAATTGGTTGTCCGCCTATCGCTAGATTCGGCACGAAAGAGCAAAGACAGAGATGGCTGCCCAGGGTCGCAAGAGGCGAGCTGAGATTTTGTCTCGGGATCACTGAGCCCGATGGAGGGAGTGATGTTGCCAATCTCAAGACAACCGCGAAAAGAAGAGGAGACAAATATATTGTGAACGGTTCGAAGAAGTGGATCACAAATGGTATCTGGGCAGACTACTGCACCACCGCTGTGAGAACTGGCGGGCCAGCCCATGGTGGGATCAGTTTGCTCGTCATCCCCCTCAAGGCGCCAGGTGTGACTACTCGAAGACTGGAGAACCAGGGTGTACATGCTAGTGGTAGGTCTTTCTGTTGCTGCAGGACGCGACGTATGCTGACTTGCTAGGCTCGACGTACATCATCTTCGAAGACGTTGAAGTACCCGTCGATCACTTGATTGGAGAAGAGAATAAAGGCTTTGCTCTGATCATGTCAAATTTTAACCCCGAAAGGCTGAGTCTAGCCACAGCAGCGCTTCGACTATCGCGTGTATGTGTTCGAGATTCTTACGAGTACGCTTGTGATCGTGAGACCTTCGGCAAGAAGCTTATCGAGCACGAAGCCATCCGCCAAAAATTTGCCACCATGGGCTTGTTGATCGAGCCTGCGCAAGCATTCTTGGAGCAGCTGTGCCACATAATTGAGCAGAGCCGTGTCACTGGTAAAGAGGTCAATGTTGGTGGCATGACGGCTCTGTTGAAAGTGATGAGCACAAGATGTCTGGAGAAAGTCTGTCGAGAAGCTCAACAGGTCATGGGTGGTGCTGGGTACGCAAAGAGTGGCCGAGGAGCACGTATTGAACAGATCAGTCGTGACGTACGTGTCCACGTCGTTGGCGGGGGTAGTGAGGAGATCATGAGCAGTCTCGCTGTACGGCAAGAGGCGCGAGATGTCCAGATCCGGGCAAGAGCACATAAAATCTGATGGTCAAAAGTCGTGCTTTCATCCTGTTGGGAATTGATCCTTCTTCAGCTTGATCATCTCTTTCGCTTCTTCGGCAGTGCCCTTGGGATGTGCGAACTGCCACTCGGTAACCAGGTCAAGTGCTTGCTTCAACCAGCTACCTGCTTTGGAGATCTCTAGGGCACTTTTAATGTCGTTACCATTGATGATCGGCTTCAGTTCAGCAGCGCCTTGCAACTGCTCTTGTTGAATGAACTTGACAAACTTTGTATAACGATCGACGACGACCCGAAAGTCCTCCTCTACAACATCACATAGCAGTGAGTAGAGCACATGAGAACGCCACGATTTGCCGCACTCTTTGAGCGCAACGCCCACTTCTGCTCTTGTAGCTTTGTCTGAAGAGACCTTGGAAGTCAGAGCGCGAATCTTTATCCTATATCTGATAGCTTCGCCCAAGATTTTGGATATCATGTTTGTCGCTTTGATAGCTGCTTTCGCTGCAGCAACGGCCGCCTCCTCATCATTCATGTATGGCACGTACGCGGCAAGGGACCATGCTATGGTGACATCAGTCTCTGGCCTCAGAATGGAGCACAGGAACGAGGACTGCTTCAGCACCTGCTGGAGAGTGCCAATAGCGGTCGCAAAGGTAGCGTCATCGATGTGCGCTGTCGTGTCGTCAGGGTCTGCAAACACGGTCCTATACAGTCCAAGTTGGTGAATCTGCATTAGACCCCCCAATGGGTCCGGGCCTGTCATGATCTTGCCAATCTCCACCCCAACTCTTTCTCTGCTAATCTTCAGTCGAAGTGCTTCGTGAATGGAAGGGTCAGACATGGCTTCGAGTGAGTCTTGATGAATCGAGTAGCCCAGCCGGGCAGCAAAGCGAATGAGTCTCAGCACTCGAAGAGGATCGTCCTCGAAAGTCTGGTACGGAGCCAGCGGCGTACGAATGATCTTGGCGTTCATGTCTTTGAGGCCGCGTGCTGTGAAGTCCTCGACTTGCTGAGTGTCCAGGTTATAGAAGAGGGCATTGACGCAGGCGTCTCGCCTCATGGCGTCCTCCTCTGGTGTACCAAACTCCATTTGGGGATTCCTGCTTTTCTCATCGTAGACTTCCTTCCTCAAATTCACAAAGTCAACATCCATGCCAAACATGCGCGTTGTGATTGTCTCTAGATGTTTGGACTTTTCTGGGTTGGCCTCGATTTTGTGCAAGTTCTTGATCTCTGCTTTGAAGCCCTGCCTCTTCGCCTCGTCTTCGTACTGGGAACCATGATCCTTCATATACGCTTGTAAGGCTTGTCCAAATTGCCATCCTGTCATTGTGCTGAGTGCTACATCAATGTCATGACTTGTCGTTCCAAGCAACTTGTCCCTCACCCACCCACCAGTCCACCGAAGCTGTAGTTCCTTCATACCCGACACGTCTGACATGCGATCTCTGCAGTCGAGAAGGCATTTTCGAAAGAGCTGCTCGGGGGGTGTTAAACTTATTGATTTGGTAGCCATCCTGTTAGGCACAAATGTGTGAAAGTTGACCTTGACTTGGCGAACCAACATGCCATATCCTGCATCTATCTTCTGAAATGAATGGCTGTCCACACGGCGATCTAGTGACTCAAGAATACAAGTGTATGAGTGAGGCAAGCTTGTGCAATTGATGGAGCAAACGCTCACCAGAAGGCCGTCCCATCGACATTCACTCCACCAATGAGATCGCTCCTTTTGCGGGCAGAACTTAGCCATTTCGTCGCCGCCGACAAATATCACGGAGCTGACGACAAGAGTTGGTCCTCTCATCACTCGAATTGTCCATCTTCCACAGCAATCATCAGTCATCAGCATAATGGCTTCGAGTCTTCGCGGCTGTCATGCCTGTCAAAGACGCCTTCTTGATGCATTCACTTCACTTGCTGGACAGTCACTGGCAACTCGACGAGTATCAACACGGGCTTCGGTTACTCGCGGGTCACAGAGAATATCATCGAGCATAGCAACGAGGTCGATACACGCTTCAGCGTTCAGGCTACAGGACCGACCAACGCAGCATGAAGCGACGGTGGACTCCCTCGGTAAATCACAAGAAGAGGTCGAGCCCCCTGTAGAGGAATCGGTGTCTACAACGTCACAATCGCCAGATTTATCGACATCAGCGCCAACTACTCAGCCAGTTTCCCACATCCCATGGTACCTCCAAGTCCAACCCCCGACCCCCCTCTCTCCATCAGAGTCTCTAGCCCCCAATCTCGCTGCCCAGGAGATCCCACCACTCCCGGAGAACTCGCCTGCCATCCTCCCCTCCCTCCTTGAGCACCTCAGCATCACAATTGGTCTCGACCACCTCACGATCCTTGACCTCCGCGATCTCTCGCCTCCCTCCGCGCTCGGCGCAAATCTGATTATGATCCTCGGCACAGCACGGTCAGAGAAGCACTTGAACACCAGTGCAGACCGCTTCTGCAGGTGGCTGCGAAGTACGTACAAACTACGACCTTTCGCCGATGGTCTACTGGGACGGCAAGAACTGAAATTGAAGTTGCGCAGGAGAAACAAAAAGATGAAGCTCGCGCAGAGTGTGGGCAACACCATGTATGATTCGGGCAAGGGATATGATGATGGGATAACGACGGGCTGGATCTGTTGTAACATTGGGGCTGTTGATGGCGTCACGATGCCCGAGTCTGATACCAATACAGAATCAGTGCTTGAGGCGCAAGACGAGAGCACAGACGAAGACATGCACCCTGTATACTCGGCGAAGGAGCAAGAACGCATTGTCGAGGACGAAGACGAGTACAAGAATCCTTCAGACGCAGATTTCCAGTACAGAGGGTTTGGAAGTGTAAGCCACGCACCGAGGATAGTAGTGCAGATGTTCACGGAGGAAAAAAGGCTAGACATGGACCTCGAAGGGCTCTGGGAGACAAGACTGAAGAGGAGAGACGACAAGGCTGAGAGGAAGGACCGCAAGTTTGCGCAGGAAATGTTCGAGACGAGTATCATCGAAGAAGAGATTGAACGCCCTGCAGCGCGAGAGGGTATGAGTGAGGTGCGACCTATGAGCGCATAGTTGCCAGGCAAGCACCTCACAACACGGTCGGTCGCATTGGAGGCCTTCGAGTCAGAGTGCTAGCACGGGCTGTACAAGTCGTTCAGAAATAGCTGTTCTGACGCGACGCAAAACGCGATTGTTGTCACTTCACAAATTAATGACGACATAGTCGCGACACGCCTCCCCAGGTAGTGTTATGCTTGCCTTGCGCCCTCTTGTCCTTTGCTACGAGCTCCAAGTGTCGAATCACACTGCCAAAGCAAAAATTACTTTAACCTAGCAGCAATAATGCCTACAACCAGGAGTGCGACGAAACAAACCAAGCTTGAAGATTTCGAACCAGACAACACTGACAAGTCCAAACCAGCGGCCAAGAAGCAAGCAGCAAAAGTTGCAAAGCATGTAGACGCCACCGTGGAGATGGAACAATCATCCGAGAAGAAGACTGCAAGATCCAACAAAGCCAGTAGTCCAAACAAACCAACAACGGCACTAGAACGAGGCAAAGCCAAAGTCGAATGCAACAGGGGCACCCAGAACTCACAAGCACCAAAACACAACAGCTCAGTAAAGCGCAAAGCACCGATCGCAGACGACGACAACGACAACTCCACAGACCAAAAGCCATCAAAGAAAGCAAAAGCCACCAGCAAAGCCTCAAAACAAGCCCACTTCTCCGGTGACAGCACCACCGACCTCGAGAAGCCAATCATGATCAACCGCTCACCAGTCCTGCAACTCTGGGGCGCAACCGTCGCGCATTTCCTCCATCCAGAGGAGTCCTGGTCGACTTGCCTCAGTATTGGCGGCTCGATCGCACAGCTCTGCGCCATCTCCAAGGGACGTGCGATAGGCACAGTAGCGCCCAAGGACGAATCAGTAGACGCGAACGATAAGCAGTCGAAGCGCAAGCGCGAAACGGAGAAGGAGTCAGAGTCTCGAGAGATCGAAGTCATGGGATTTCCGCAGCAGATCCAGGGCGACGTGGTGGTGGTAGATGGGAAGCCGAAACCACTGAAGCAGGAGCTACTTCAAGGTAAATTCGGCGGGGTATCGAATTACGAGAAGACGAAGAAAGCGATGGAGGACGGATTGCAGAGCTGGACGGACAGCAAAGATCAACTCGACAGCAAGGCGTTTCATATGTATGAGAAGTTTCGGCCTGACGTTGCCGCTGGCGGCTCCGGCTGGGGGAGGAAAGGAGAGCTCAATCTGCATAAGGTCAAAAGCATGATTGAGCGGTAGGCAGCTCCAATCAAGAACAAACCTCCTGCTTCTGTTCAGCCCTTAAATACGCAACATCCAATGGTGTGGAATCATGTAAACGCAAAACCGAACGAACCACACAACTTAATCGCATTCCCTCCGTCCATCCAACGGCCAGCTCGCTCGCCCGCTTAGCCGAGTAACTTCGGAATCTCCTCCCTCAGATACTCGACAACGGCATCCGGGCCCCTCTCAACCTGCAATCCCTGCGGGATAGCATGGGTCTTGATATCAGGCACGATGCCTCTGGCCGTCTCCTGGATCTTGGCCGCTTCCTCAGGCGACCACATCGAGGCGCAGAACTGTCCCGGATGCGTCAGCACACACAACACACACACAGGTCACCAAGAAAAAAAAACACAAAGATCCAGAAGAAATGGCTTACCAGGACGTTCGGCTTGTGTTCCTTCACCGTTGGCTCGACTTGCTCTATCGCTGTGGCATCGCGCGTGTTAGCTGGCTACTTGCGTAATGTTTCGTAGACAATGTATTGCGGACCGGACTGGGCAGCACTGGACTGGACTGGCTGTGTTGTATTCCGTTTTTTTGGTTGTGTGTACAGCTTCAAATGGACGGGAAGAACGGATGGTGCCCAACTCACACTCAGCGTTCGCGACATGCACGATCGTGTACTGATCCTTCAGATCCTCCGCCACACGCCCGATCAAGCGCTTCGCACGCTCAGGCGCGGTGTTGACCGTGACGAGTCTCCAAGTTGTGTCGGACATCTTTGAGGTAGTAGGTAATTTAATCAGATAAACGATCCGGTGGTAGTGGTGGTGCACGCCTCGCTTCGCTTATATTTGTCTGTTTGTGCGTATGTATGTAACAAGTTCAAATTGGGTTTATCGCAGGTCGTGGCAGAACCTCCTTCATCTATGTATGTATGTATGTGACCCATCCAAGGCACGTATGTACGCAAAAACTCTCGAGTAAACCTACGCACGGCACATATGTACGCGCCCACATCAAGGGTGCCCCCCACCCCACCCCACCCCACCTCACCTCACATCCCGAGACAGGACGCACACGCGCAACGTCCTCGTAAGGTTGAGCAAACCACAACGCACGGACCGAACGCTCAAAGCCCACACAGTCTCGTACGACCGTACGATCGACCGAGCGGCCGCGACCCATGATTACTTGCCTGACCAGAGAGACTTGGGTCTGGTCCAGGCTGCCGGCCCTGCAGCCGCTTCTCGCTCCGCTCGCTGGCAACCCCGAAGTCGGCTCAGACTCTTCCTCTCTTTCTCGCGAAAACTTAATTAATCTTGCGTTGCGGTGCAGTGCGTTGGAGAGAGAGAGAGAGAGGGAGAGAGAAAGACCACTCGGGCATCACTCAGCTAGCTTGTCTAGACTAATTATTTTTCAATGACTCGTCAGACCGAGGAACAGGCAGCATGGGTCCAGAAATTGATGCATTATCCGGGTTCATATTATTATCATGCGTGTTTTGTGTCTACTGTAACTCATCGCACCAGCGCTCGGTCCTCCCAACTTCCCCTAGACAAGAAGGGTGTCGATCGACCGATCACAGCTCTGTTCATCACCCTTATGACTGAATAATCTATCCGAGGGTCTCAGATCCTACGGCGCAAGCAAGCAGGAATAAGTGCTTTGTCCCGCTCCATGTGAAGGGCCAGCAGATAGATAGATGTAAAGAAAGTCACGAAGCACCACGGTTTGTTGTACAAGAATACTATTATCATGCACTCAAAGGGGCACCTCCTCAGTGACTTCAGTCTGTTTGCTGTAGGTACACTTGCTTGCACTAGCGGTTTGCCCTGGCTAATGCCCCTAATATCAGCGGTAAGAACAGAATTTGCCTCACTAACGCCGTCGCTCTGGCTCTCTCGTTATGCACGCGTGACGCCACGTTCCCTGCTATATAAGTCCCCCAAACATGACAAAGGACATAAAACACAAGAAGTTGGGGTCCTCGTTTTGATCGTAAAGTTCGCGTCTTTGTGGCCGTGATCTCGTCATTTGTACCGAATGCGCCTGCCATACCGCACATAAACCATTGAGAATTGCTACTGTAGTGGCGTGTCGAAAGATGAAGGCTCCCGAAACATAGTTCACTGCAAAACCGAAGAGGTCGAAGATGTTGTGCGTGAAGGGGAAGAGATAATCATCTAGAAGCAGTTTAGAGCACTCTTCTTCTTTTTCTTGCCGCCATCCATGTTCTGCTTGAGCACTCTCATCCTTTCTTCGAGCTGCGCTCTTGCTTCTTCAGCAGCACGTCTTTTCTTGACTTCCTCCTCAACGGCTTGTATAGAGAGTCGTTCGGTTCGGTTGTCCTTGTGGACTTGGTTCATCTCTTCTTCCAAAGCCCAAGCCTTCTTCTTCCAGCCCTCGGCATCGACACGAAGCCTGTTGGATTGTGTCTCGAGGTCAACGAGTGCTTCTTCTAGGGTAGCGGTAAGCTGCTTCTCGGCATGCAAGTGCTTCTCCATAGTGCGTAGGCGAGATTCCTGGTCTTCGATGATAGCAGATTGCCGCTTGATAGCGTTGGAATGGTCCTTTGTTGGTACGGTCGGTGATGAGGTTCTCGGTACGGCGACCTCCTTGGAAGTGTGCCTCGACTGAGGTGGGGATGGATTCCCAGAAGTGGCAGCAAGGTTCGGCAAGGTTGGCAGCGGAGGTAGTGGTATGACTGGTGGTGGTGAGGGTAGCGATGCGACAGATGCGGATTTGCGCAGGTTTGAGGCGATGGAGTTAGGTCGGTGTGCAGGATCCAATGATGGTGACTGCGGACGTCCGTTGACTCTCTTCTGGTCGACTTCGATACTGGATACCGAATTCCGTTGGACCTCCCTCTCAAGCTGTGATATACGATGTTGTGCCTCGTTCAAGGCTAGAGAGCCTTGTTGCTGGATCATCGAGACTCTATTGTGGTGCTGCTCATAGCTGCTTTGCAATTGTTGCTCAAGCTCTTCAATGAGTAAAACCTTCTTCTGGTTTTCTGCTTGCAGAGCTTGTACTTGCGCCTCATGCTTCTTGATGAGCTTCTCCTTCTCTCTAATCGTTTCTTCATGAGTGCCAATCTCGTTTGCAAGGTCTCTGATTGTCTGTTGGTAGTTTGCAATCTTGCGGTTCGCTGCTACTTGTGCTTCTTCCAGCTCGACTAGGTTCTGGCGGCCAGTGAGCTGAGCTTCTAAGCCGCCGTTCGTAGATGTTAGTCTCCTGTTGGCTTCGGTGAGGTGCTCTCTCTCCACAACGAGATCGGTGATGTGGCTGTGAAGCATGTCAGCTGATGTCTCATGGCCCAATGCAGCTGAGGCGTCCTTCAAAACACCTTCAAGAGCGGACTCGGCTGCTTCAAGCTCACTCTCTGCAGCGTCAAGAGCCTGTCCATGCTTGATGTTGAGCTCGGTAATCTGATCATCATAGCTAGCCAAAATACCACCATGGGAGAGCTTCATTTCCTCGATCTCGTTGGCATGGGAAGTATGCAAAGTCTTCAGGCCATGCTTGTGGAATTGCACAGCAGATTCTGCCGCTTCGATTTTGGAGTTCAGTGTAGCAATCTTGCCCTTGTGCATCTCAATTTCCTGACTCTTCTCCTGGATGATCTGGGAATGCTCGTGGATGTCTTTACTCGCAGCCTCGTGCATCTGAGTCAGCTCTTCAATTCTATCCGTGTGGGAGGCGTTAGTCGAGACCTGTTGCTCGAGGTCACGTTTCAGTTGGTCGATGACCTCTTGGTAAGTCTCTCGCTCGTCGCCCATCGCTTTGGCAGTGGCAGCTCTGGCAAAGACGTCGTCACTTTCACCAGCGGACTTCGCGAGACTCGCGTCTTGCTGGGACTTCAAGGTCTCTATGCTCGAAAGAGCTGCTTCGAGCTCTGCGGCGGTCGTCTTCAACCGCGATTCGTGCTCCTCTAGATCTCTCTTAGCTTTCTCGTAGTTGGAAGTCAATTCATTTACATCCTTCCGAGCAGCGGCAACTTCGGTCTGTAGTTCTTGCTCACGCTTGCCGTACCCTTCTTGAAGATTCTTCAGCTCGGTTTCTTTTTGAAGGAGCTGATCTCTCATTTGAGAGACCATTGACAGGTCAGCTGGTGTGCCGATTTTGAGCGAGCTTCGTTCTCTGGTTAGTCCAGAGATGATGGTCGATTTCATCTCCATCTCCTTTTTGACATTGTGCAAATCGGCCTCAAGAGATTGGATTCTGTTCATCCGCGTATGCAACTCATGAGTGGCAGCAGTCAGGTGCAACTCGGCGTTCTCCATGTAATCTGGTTTGCCTTCCAGTTCTCCAGCCAACAGGGCTCTCAGCGAAGCAATCGAGCGATGGCCTCGATCCCCGTAGCTCCCACCGAGCGCTGAAGCTGGTCTTCTGATCATGCCATGACCTGGTGAAGTAGGCATAGGTGATCGACTTCTTTGTGCCTCAGTCTTGAGTCGCTCTACAGTATCTAGTGTACCCTTGTGTTCTTCGTGCAACTGCGTATACTCTTGTCTTATGGTATCGATGTTTTGTTCGTGCTCAGCAATAAGCGCTTGGAGTCTCGCGATCTCATGTCGGCCCGGTTCTGGCGGAGGCGTCTCTTTCGCGGTATGTGTAGAAGCTGTCGGTTCCACGGACGTAGCTGACTCCCCAACCAAGGACAATTCCGAGGAAAGCGATCGCGACGACGAGCGCTGTTCCCCATCCACTGTCTCTTGGTCTCTGCCCTCCACTAAAAAAGACTCGCGTCGAGATGGTTCAGGCGACACGGTCTCGGGACGGGTGCTGCGCGCTTCATCAAGGTTGGACTGCATTTCTGCGAGTGTCCGCAAGGCTTCGTGGTACTTGGCTGAGAGCAGATCGAATTCGTTCACGGTAGACTCGTGCTCCAGACGAAGGTCAAAGAGCTCTTGACTCACAGATTCGAACTTGTCTTGCATGAATCTCGACTGGGCTGGACTTGGATCCTCGTTCTCGGACGCGACAGGCATTAGAGTTACCAGCTTCTTTGGCGAAGCTGCTTTCGTGGTGGGCGAGTCGCTTCCTGATGAGGGCAGCTCGGGTTCTCTCGCCTCTTGAATGATTTCCATGGGCTCGCTTTGCTTTCTTGTGTGGATGTCATTGGCCGGACTCGACCGAGATGGTGTTGTAGGTTGCGCAAACGGAGCAGACATAGGAGCTACTTCGTGCTCGTGTACATCCTCACGAGTTTGCCCTCGCTGAACATGATCCAGCTCATACAGCAGATTATCGAGTTTGCCCAGACTTCGTTGACGCTCAACGAGCTGTTCTAGTCTTTCAACCTCTCGCGACATGATTTCCATGTCTTGCTCGGCCTCAGCAAGTCGCTCTTCGAGAGTGGAGATGTAGTCTTCTGCGTTTGTCTCACTCTCTCGAACACGCGCCATTTCGCGTCGTAGATCGGCAACTACATTGTCGTGCGTCTCGCTCCCGCTGGTCGAATCTTGGAACCGGGCCTCGAGATCGTGGAGATATGCCTCGGTGCTCGCTTCCCGGTCCATCAGCTTCTGAACGCGGGTATTGAGCTGTTGGTTCATGGTCTCAATGTAGGCACATTTTGTTTCTCTTTCCAGTAGTGTGCTCTCGGTCATAGCCAAGGACGATCTAGTTGTCGATAGATTACCTTCAAGACTCTGAATCGTTTTTTCGTACTCGAGAATGATCTGTTCAATCTGCTGTTGGTTCTCCTGCGAACGCTTAAGTCTCTCAGCAGGAGTTTCCGAGGCCAACTCTATTGACTCCCTACTGTTCTGCGACAACTCGGCGACAAGTCTCGCATGTCGTTCACTCAGAGCACGGTAGCCTTCTTGCACATCCAACAGCTGATTCTGGATTTCGAAATCGGTTGTGTGAGTTCGTTCGCGCGACGTCTCCAGTTTTCTATCACCGCCTTCTGAGCTGCGAATCTGCTGTCTCAAGAAGGCGACTTCTGTTCTCAGTCGCTCAATAGTGGCCTGCTTGTCGGCGTCGTCATTGATTTGTTGGATTTTCGGTTTGCTCTGGATGTTCCGTGCTCTTTGCGCATATTGCACAGTGTTCAAGGTCTCGCTCAAGTGAAATTCAGCAGGGGTGACACATGCAACCATGTACGTGATTGCATTACCACCCAACGAATCCTGCAGCATGCGGGTCAATTTGGAATCTCTGTAAGACACGTAGCCGGCGCCAGAGCGCGATGACAATTGTGAAATTACTTTTCCCAGACTTGCAAGACCTGCATTGATTGATATGCCTTCGCGAGCACGATCCCCAGTTGCGCCAGTATTCTTAAGACGTTCGCTCCCTGCAAGATCGACGAAGTGCAGCTTGCTGTCCACTGTGATGGTATTCTCCGAGCCAACGGCAGCTTCAGGCGCAGTAGACATATGCTTGCTCTTGGCTGGCGAGGGGGCGCCTTGAGCTTTAACTTGTCGCAGATTGATTGTGAAAACAGCATGAGATCTTGAGGATCTCGAGTTAATGGCGGTGGCATCGGTCTGGCGGATAGAAGAGCCATGATTCAGGACTCCCATCAGCTCCTCGACGCTATTGACGGGCACTGAACGTAGGCCTTCGACAAATATGCGGCCTTTGGTATCTTCACGAATCTGGACAGCTGATCTTTCAGAAACGCTCGAGCCTTCAGGAAGTAGAAGATCGCGGGGCTGCTCGTTGTAGATCTCGACATAGGTGACGGACATCTGCCAACTCTTGTTGTTGGTCCCTTGCACGTTTTGTAGGTTGGCGCCTATGTTGCCAACGGAATATCTGGTCGGAGACCTCAGGCCTGAATTCTGACGATTGTGAAGGGTCGGAGCAGCATCGAGGGCGGTGAAAAGGTGGGTAGCTGCTCGTGGGACTATGCCTCTTGAGGTAGGATCGAATTGTTCGGCAGGGCCAGAGGTGCCCATGGTGTACGACTTTCCTGCACCAGACTGACCATAAGCCAGGATGGAGACATTGTAGCCCTGCAGGAAGGAATCGACGCTGTCCTCCAAATACTCCCATATTCCCTGCTGTGTTGTCTCTTCGCCAAAGACTCGGTCGAAGATGAAGATCTTGCGTCCTTGAGGGGACTCGACGGACAAGCTCGACTCGGTGGGAACGTTAACCGTAGAACGCTGGAAGCGTTGAGGGATCAGGTCGTAGCCAGGGTCTGAAGCGCGCAGTGGAGGTCTAACACGCACGACTGTAACACGGATCAGCACACGTCCGTTATGCTGCAGGGGTGCCATCAACTTACCAACTTTCACCGCCGTCTTTCCTTCGTCATCCGATACTCGAGTCGTACCCCCTCGGCTGCTTGCTACGCTCATGCGACTTCTACTTCGAGGAGGGCCCATCATACTCTGCGGTCGCGATTTCTGTACAGGTTCGGGAGTGACGTTTGACGCGTACATGCTTTGTGGTCGAGCATTGCGCATGGCGTCGGGCGTAGCAGGAGGAGAGACTGCCGTGGCCATGCTCGTTGGGACTACGCTCATGTGAGCGCAATCACGGTCAGGCGCTGCTCAGATCGAGGTTGGAATGTGGAGGTGTCAAGGACTTGTGGTGGTGAAAGTGATGTCGATCATCGAAACATTCCAGCGGTGGATAAGTACCAATGTGTTTATTCGAGGTGAACCGCACGACTATGGCGGATCTAGCATGTCAGGTTTCAAATATATCGGCGGTGGTGAGGTGTGTGCAGTTGGTCGTTGTTACAGCGTGCAGACGGTGGTGGTATGCAAGGCTATTGAGCTATGCAGCAAGACGCAAAGGCCGAGGAAAATGCAGGGTAACGCGACAACTTGCGAAGCACCACGCGTGTCGACAGTCGTCGAGGGGCTCAACTTTGTCGCCCTCCTGAGTCCTGAGATGGCGTTCTTGCACTCGACCGGCCGAACCTTGTCAACAATCTTGACTCTGCACGAAGCTGAGCAGCACCAGGACGGGTACGAACTATCAAAGGTTCCAACTTTCTTTGGTCCCTTACATGCCTTCTCCCCTGAAGCGCATCAAAGCACCAAGTGGGGACCACCAGTCTCTTAGCCTGCCCAGCCGGGCTCTTTGGTGCCCGCTACACTAAACTCCAGGGAGAAATGCTAACGGCTTAAGGGCTCCAACTAGATGATTTTTGGCCCTAAGCCTCGCGTGGCAACGAAGCGACAAGAGCCAGTGTTTCGATCCTCGATTCCGGCAGTTCGGTAGACAGCATCTCGCCGAATGGCTTCACGTGCACCCTCCTTGCTGCCTGTCTGTCTGTCTCGTCTCAGACTTCCTGGAGTTAACTCTAAGTGACCTAGCTCTGACGATTCCGTGGCGTACCTGCGTTCAAACTCAGCTGCACTTGGGGTCGAGAGAGTGGATGCCACTAGCAGCCTGAGCAATGCAGGTCATGTCGGGGGTCGTTGAGCCTCCTCTGTACCAGTATGTGAGCCCCCAGATATACTTCGCTCCGATGATGCATATCAAAGCAACTTGAAACAAATGCACTTACGGTCGAGTGAGTCTTGTGATTCACGTCAAATCATCTTTTAGCAGTGAGTGGTCAGTCATGCTTTCTTTTCTCTAGCCCGAGTTTAAGCAGATTGCAATTGACTTTGAATTCGGGAGAAGCCGAGAGAACGATGCTCCTAACCCCAGTCTAGAAAGGCCTCTTTGTCCGCATCTCTCCTGCCGACCCCTGATCCTAGCAGTCTAGGAGATTGCAATTACGCAATGTCCTCCCCCATATGTAGACGTTCCTCGAAGATCTTACCAAGCGCTGGAGCCGAATGAGGTGAGCGACGAGCGCCGCGCCGCACCACCCGCACTGTCGAAGAGGGGTGTCCGCACTCCCGAGCACCTGCTTAGCCGCACCCTCGCACACCTTCTGACTGGGGTACCGCTACGACCTGCGCCGAGGCACCTGGCAGCCCCGAGCATCGGTCCTCGAGCCAGGATAGCAACGTAGCCGTTAGTCATGTACGCTCGGGTGGACGTGCTCACAGCACATGAGGGAACGCACGTATATGACATCTCACGGTTGCAGCCTCGAGCTCGTTTCAAGCCCCTGGATAGCTCCGGAAGTCAAGACAAGTAGCCAGCTTGATACTCCGCTCAACGTCGCCTTATCGGAAACTTTGTGACGGGATTCTTACCATGTCGCCGTCGGTACATCTCGGAACTCAGGCTCCGCAGAAGAAGACAGCTGACCAGAGCCTTAAATTTGACGACTTTGAGATATCCGGTATGGAGGAGGGAGTACTGTGAGTCTCGCCTGGCATTGCGAGTCCGTTCCGGTGTTTCATGTCTGGTTGTTCTGCATGTTGAGCTCAGCTTCTCCAGTTTTGTCATCGTCGCCTTCATTCTCGCTCTCCTCATCTTCGGGCTCCGAGTCTTCGTCGCCGTCGTTTTCAATTCGATCACCGTCAATGTTGTGCTCCTTCATATAAGCCTCAAGATCCTTAGCCATCTTCTTGGAAAATCCAGATGCTTCGACTCTCGCATCCAGACGCTTTGTTTCTGTGTCTTTCGCGATCGCTCGTCTTACTTCCTTGAAGTGCGGACCAGCATCGTCGCTAACAAAGCCAAATCTCCTTGAGAAGTACCTTTTGATACAGTCCACATCCCGATCGAAGTAGTATTCTGCGTTCGCGTGATCGATACTAACCATTTGCGGGAAGTCAATCACCACAGGCACGAGACTCACCTCGCCATCCTCCCTCTCCAGTTCCTTGATCATGATGTTGAATTCATTGAAATCACCGTGAATCAGACCAAGGTGTGCCAGGCGCACAATGATCGCGATCAGCTCCGCATACAGCCCAGCAGGGTCAGGCACCTGGTCAATTTGCCTCAACGGAAAGCCGTCGACAAGACTCATCACAATTTGGTGTCTGTTCTGGCCCAGCGGCATAGGCACTTCAACTCCAGCTTCCTTGAGCGCGGTCATGAATGCATACTCCTTCATCGCTGCAAGTCGACTCATGTACATCCAGCTGGCAGCGCCTCGCTCCTTCTGCGTCCTCGTCTTCGCATAGTCTCGCTTGTTCTTGACGCCCTTCTTAAAGCTCACGCGGCCGAGGCGGTGGATCTTCAGCACTTTCTGCTCTCCTTTCTCGTCGCTGACAACAAAAATGTCGCTTTCCTTGCCTACACCAATCTGGTTGCCAACACTGTACACCACATTGCTCTTTTCCAGGCCGTGAAGGGCGAGGTAGTCAAGCCCACCGTATGTCAGTCTGTAGCCATCGTATTTCGCGGTCGCAACCTTTCCGATCAGATTCGAACGGGCTAGTAAAGAGATACTGCGCTGTACGTCGCCAGGAGAGGATTTCGCAAGCGATATGATCAGGGGAGTAGGCACGACTTCATGGTTTCGTGAGCCAGACTCGACTGCGCTGAGCACTTTCCAGTCCGCGTTGTTGAGGTACCGTAGGGACTTTGTGTCAAGTTTCATGTCGCCGGATCATAGGGTTCCAATGTTACTAGAGAACTGGTGCGATACTTCAGCATGTCGCAATGTCGCGTGGGTGTCTAACGTTTTCTCATGGGACGCCGTGGGGAGAGAAATGGCGTCCGCATAAATTTGTGAATTTTATCCATGTGATAATTGTTTGCAGAAGGCAAGGACCAAATACCTCCGATGTGGACCCAGCCGGCAACTTGCGAGACATACAGAAATACTCATCTAGACGGCCACTGGTAGTTTGAGCTCAGTGACTCTTGTCGCCAGAAATGATGAGTTCGAGGCAGTCTATCTTGCTCCCTCGAGAGAACACTATGCGTTGGTTGGCTCGGACTGCAAGTAATAGGGCTAGATCATCACAAAGAGGGGCCTCCTCGCTAGTAGAAATCGGCCTGGAAGGTATAATGATGGTGATACAAAGGCAAAGCGACACACCTAGGCCTGCCGTACACTTTGGTTCAAGGGAACGGGGTCCCCCTGAGACTCTCAAGACAAGAGAAGCAGTTCCGTATTGGGCTACAAAATCGCCCAATCTTTGTAAAGACTCTGGTCCGCACTTTGTGTGAATACCCCTGTGACTTGTAGACGTGCAACGAAGATTTGTATCTTGTCTTGTCAAATTGTCGATGGTTCGCCTGATTCGAAGTTGTACAAGCTACCAACTACAATACAGCAACTTCAAGTTCAATGACGCGGACGATAGTACATGCTCACAAAGACTGTAGACCGAGCGTGTGCACGAAATTCCCGACGTACGCAAGATGAAGGACTAGGAGTATATTGCGTCTGCAAAGATAGGGGTCCGTCCGACCGTGTCTACTTCTCCGCCTCAAAGACATTAATCAAAGTGCCAATGTACGGCGAGATCTCGACGCGGAACTCTTCGTCTGGCTTCAAGGTGTACTTCGGCTTCTTTGCGAAGCCAACACCAGCAGGCGTACCGGTGATGATCACGGTTCCCGGCGGCAACGTCGTTGATTGTGACAGGAAGGAGATCATCTTGGGGACGCTGAAGATCATATCATCTGTGCCACAGTCCTGCATCGTTGAACCGTCGTTGGCGAGACCGCGGAGTCGAAGCTTGGCTGGATCTGGAATCAACTTGGGCGAAACGAGGGTAGGGCCTTCAGTATATGTTAGCATCACCCATCCACGAACTTCGAGCCGCAACGTTGCGATTTTGAATATAGGGACTTACCAATTGGACAGGCGCCATCGAAACTCTTGCTATAACTCCATTGGGACTGCGCAAATTGAGCAGTTCTGCTGGAGATATCATTACAAGCTGTGTAGCCAAGCACGTAGTCCAGAGCATCAGCTTCCGAAACGTTCTTGCAAGGCTTGCCGATGACAACGGCGAGTTCAGACTCGTAGTCACCAGAGTCGGTTTCAAGTGTCTGCTTGGGGAGCACAGTTGGTGCAGGCCATGGGTCGGCAAGCGACGTCTGGGGCTTCAGGAACAGCGTGACCTGCGATGGAAGTTCCATCTTGGCTTCTGCGGCGTGCTGCTTGTAGTTCAATCCGATACACCTGATAGCGCCGGCCTCAACTTGAGTGAGAGGTGACAGCACTCGATCGATCACGGCATTCTCGCCGCTGGGTTCGCCTGGCGACAGTACGGAGCTGCCGCTGAAGACATCGACCTTGACTTCTTTGCCTTCTCTGACTGCCACACCTACGTCTAGATCATCGTCGGTAGGTTGGCCGATCAACACTTTTGATGAGTCTGATTTTGGGACGAAGCGAACAAGACCTGGATTCACTGTCAGCATCTCCCCAACAATGAGCTCGTTCACGGAGAACACATCATTCCTTGACTCTGCTCTGACGTGCTCAGGAGGGAGTTGACTTACGTTTCCAGGAGGCCATGATGGATGATGTAGAGAAGTGTTTCTGGAGGTGTATGCTCTTGACAGGAGGTCTCTTGAAGCTGCTGGTAAGTAAAATGTTATAAGCCTTATGTCTCGCAAAGACGTTCATCGGTGGTTATTTTATCGACGCCCTTTCTCGCAGAGATAGACCGACAGGTTTGTTTCTATGGTGGCAGGATAGGCCGATCACGGAGCAAGTGCCGAAGCTCGTGCGACCTATTCTCCACGCTTCGTACAGTGGGGAGAAACCAGTCAATTTCACGGGATTGGAGAGAGACGTGCCTAGATCGGAAAGCCTGCCACGGTCCTTCTTAGAGGTCACGCGTGAATGAATCCAGCCGTAGGTTGTGGGAAGAACGAGGGGAGGAATGGTAAGAAGCCAACTGTGCTCAGCCACAGCGCGAATCTGAAGTGTGGCTCATACCGACCTGAGTAAGTCACACTGTAGCAGCATTGCATCTTTGTAACATTATGTAACATTATAACACAAGAAATTGACCGAGTCACGTCTACATCTTGTGTTTCACTTACGCGAGTACCTAATGACCGAAACATGCATTCGTATTGCTTGAAGCAAAAGGCTGCAAAGTCAAATCTATACATACGCTGTCGTCGGGCAGAGCGAGACGGATGCTCTTGTGGTCACAGTCCTCATGGTGTGTCTCTCACAGGGGCTTCGATGAACTGCAAACTTGGAAGCATGAGATCGAGGTGATCGGATCTAGATAGTTGTCACCGTCACTCTAGCCTCTCGCGCTGCCGTGGCTACGAGTCAACTATGGGCTAGATGATGACCTCAGCATCACTATCGAGGAAGCTCCATAATGCCCAGGCGGATGGTCAGAGATCCATAGCAATTGACAGGATTCATCTTGTGCTTGGCTTCGCGCGTCCAGTGGTACCAATGCGAGGCTCGCGAAGCTTACCCCTTAGGCCTGAAGGGCCAATATCGGGCATCCTCGATCTTGCTAATCATGATTGTTCTTTCTTCTAGCCATCGTTGGTCATGGCGGTGCCAGCAACGTTGAGCCGGTCGTCTACGAGCACGGTGATTCGAAGACCAATAGAAAAGCCTCCCACCCATCCGAACCTTACCTTTGCTTCCGTCGAGCGCCCGAAACAGGCCTATGACAACACCGCGAACAGCTCAAGTAAGCTTTGCCCCGACCTCTTGTCACCTAGTGCGAGCTTAACATTTCATTGCGATCTATTTGGTCCATGTCGGAGGAGCGTTGTTACTCAATCTATGTGTTGCAGTCGCCACTGCGTGCTTCGTAGTCTCCACGTGTGATGAGTGAGCATGCTTAACTCTGTCTAGGCCATGACGATCCCCCGGCCCAAGACCAGGACCCAGCCGAGCCGGTTAACAAACGTACACCAACCCGAACAGGCCCCTCCACTGCGGTGCAAGCGGCTGTGATCAATCAGAAGATGGACAGTACTACAGGCGGTCAGCCCGCAGTCTTTGATCCTATCTCCCAAGTACGCCGCAGACGCCTGATGTGGTAGCAAGCTAGTGCTAAACTCAGCCAGCAAATCCTCCAACGAGCACATTCGCAGCGTCGTGTCTCTGACGCATACCATGGCGCTTCTCACCCACACGGGGCTTCGGCTCTCCCAGAAGAGCCCAAGCTGGGCGCCCGCCAATCGACCGGCTTCACCGAACCAGAGTCGCTATGGCGGGCAGACAGTGTGCTGGACAGCAAGGCTGGGAAGGAGAAGAAGTGAGTCCAGTGCTGCATCACACACAAGCAGTGGCGCATAGCCAGCCACTCTGCAAGCATGCTGTGTGCTCGGAGGCTAACAGCGACCTGCAGGAAAGGCTTTCTAAGCCGCATACTGGGTAACAAGAGCAAAGAAGAGGCCGTTGATCCCTCCGACGATGTCTTTGAGGTGATGGACAACAGACAGCCTGGCAATAATGCCGACGTGTTTACCCAGCCCAATGGCTACATCCCCACCTTTCCTGCGCCCCCTCGATACATCAGAGTCAAAGCACAGAACCGAAAGAAGCGCGACCTCGACCGCTTGTTCCTAGCACAGATCTTGTCGGAGGGGGCCCCCCGTAGTCGCAGGTCCTCTGACGAGCTTGATGCGAAGATACACAACATCGACGATCGTCCAACCATACCTCCTCCCAACTCTACGCGCACCAAGAACAATGCTGTATGGGCTGCCGAGATCTCACGAGACGGCCAATACTATGCTGCGGGTGGACAAGATAAGAAGCTCAAGGTTTGGCGTGTGATATCGAGCAAAGAGGATCGCGAAAGCGCCGAAGATGGCAATGGTCAGCACGTCAAGCTTAATGCTCCCGTCTTCAAGCAAGAGCTTGTACGAGAATACGAAGGCCACACGTCAGCCATTCTCGACCTGAGCTGGAGCAAGAACAACTTTCTCCTTTCGTCCTCCATGGACAAGACAGTACGCTTGTATCACATTAGCCGGCCAGAGTGCCTTTGCGCCTTCAAACACACCGATTTTGTAACGTCCATCGCTTTCCACCCCCGCGACGACAGATTCTTCCTTGCCGGCTCGCTCGACTCAAAGCTGAGACTGTGGTCGATACCCGACAAGAACGTCGCCTATTGGGCCCAGGTTCAAGACATGGTGACCGCCGTAGCTTTCACCCCTGATGGTAAGACTGCAATTGCTGGTACTCTCTCGGGACTCTGCATTTTGTACGACACTGAAGGCCTCAAAGCCCATTCGCAGATACACGTGCGGTCGAATCGAGGCAAAAACTCCAAAGGCAGCAAGATTACTGGCATCGACACCATACAACTAGCGCGACCGACGGGCCCGCCTGAGGTCCAGCTGCTGATCACAAGTAACGATTCTAGGGTAAGACTGTACAACCTACGCGACCGCTCGCTAGAAGCCAAGTTCAGAGGCAATGAAAACGTCACAAGCCAGATTCGAGCGTCGTTCAGCGACGATGGCAAATTCGTAATCTGCGGCAGTGAGGATAAGCGGGTTTACGTGTGGCCGACAGGGCCGCCTGAGCGTCCAGATGTCGACAAGCGGCCGGTGGAGATATTCGAAGCTCACACGTCCATTGTCACAACGGCCTTGCTGCTTCCCACCAAATCTCGTAGGCTCTTGGCACGCTCCGGCGATCCCATCTACGATCTGTGCAACCCGCCTCCAATACGATTGCTCAGTCGCGCTGACTCAGTCCTGTCGTCTCGGGCGCCAACAGAGAGCGGCGATACAGGCGCTCCAGCGCGTAAAGAATCAGCTTCTCCACATGCACCGCCGGACGAGGCCCCTCAGTATTCAGCACGGCATTCTCACAGTGGCGGCTTTATTTTAGTGACGGGCGACTACACAGGTGAGATCAAAGTCTTCCGACAAGATTGTGCGTATCAGAAACGCAGAGAGGGTTCCTGGGATGCGGCTAGCCTTTCGAAGAAAATGCTAGCAAGAAGTGGATCTGTCAACACAAAAGCATCAGAACGATCATCAATCTACCGAAGGTCTATAAACTTAGGAGACCCGAATCGCGACAGCATCATCAACTGGCGTAATTCAGTCATGTCTGCCAAATCCACAAGCGCCGCTGGTAGCACTTCTGAAGTGGCTCTGAACGACAACCGTAGGTCGTCCCTACAACAAGAACGTGGTAGGAGCTCGTCGCCTAGTGTGCCCAGCGGCAAACGTAGTTTTGCGCATCGCTTTTCGTTGCGACATGGCTCAACACCCTTGGCAACTTCCACTCCACCTTTGACCGAAGAATCACAACGCTCGCAGACCCATTCGACAGTCCGACAAGGTCAACCAGGCGTCCATGATGGGGCAAGCAACGACAATGATCCAACAAGTCCCAGTCGTGGTCCAGCATCCGAGTCCATTCGCCAACAAACCTCATCTGCTGATTCCACCGGGCAAAGGTACGGGACTCGTGTAGGCCCGGCACAAGAGCAATCGCGACAAGGGATGCCCGATATCACCTTGACTGGTGCTTCACCTCCGGTCAACAAACCAAAGCCACCTGAAGCCGACCCATTTGATAATGGATTGTACTTGGTTGGCAGCCAAAGCTACATGGCATATGATGTAGACCATAGATTGAAGCCCATGATACAAGGTCCGCCGAGGTCACCAGGGGCTAGCAATTGGCCGGATGGCCTCGGAAGGCAGGAAAGCTATGTTAGCACCCTTAGCTCAGAACAAGCGAGTACCCCTTCCGCAACGCCTTACGACGAAGAGAGAAGTGGTTCGGGCATTGCCATCAGCGGCGCTGGTGTGAGCGATGGCGAAAGGAGTGAAGTGGAAGAACTGCGATGTAAGAAGTGTGGCAGTGAGAGCTTTCTCATGGTCAAGAGGTCAAGCAATGCGCATGGGACGGACTTGAAGTGCAGAAGATGCGGGGAGGTCATCTCTGACTCTTGATCATTCACAGTGTTGTACCTTTAGCGAGTGTTTTGGAAATTGGTCGAAAGTGGACATGAGCGATTTGGTTTAGACAGCGAGCATATACCCAACCGTTATGAAGATTTAGCATTGAAGCGTGTAAACGCGTATACTAGTATTTGTTTGTCGCATGGCCACAGTCTCCGTTCGGAAGCTGACACGAATGTGCATGGAGAACCTCCATCGATGTTCTTCATGAAGATGGGATGTCTTCGAGATCTACATCTCGTGCTGGAGTTGAAAACTTCCTAGTGGTCTGAATATCTTCCACCCAAGACAACCCTTCTCCACATGTCACAAGACTGCTGTACAACAACTTACAACGGATCCCCTCAAACATATAGCGATTCTGCGGGTTATCACGCCTAACATCGTGCATCGCTGACGACGTGCGTTGTTCTGCCTTGCACTTGAGTTGTCCCACTGTGGCAGGCATCAACAATGACCACTGCAGCAACTTGACTGAAACCGTGACTGACATCAGTGGCAAGAAAGACCAGGATGACAGTTCCTTCCGATCCAATGATGGTAAAACAAAGCCTTGTACCAAGATCGAGTACATTCCATACAGAACCAGCCAGACACACCGACGCTGGCAGACTTGTCGAGTTCTTACACGATCACTGATGAAGCGGTTACAGCGACTGATCACAAACAGATTGTCTCACTTCTCTAATTCAAAGCACTTCCAACCAGCTCTAACAGCCCAAGCCAAACCATCCGCAACCGCAACAACCACAATCGCAACAACCACAACCACAAACACGCACGCCAAGATGACCAACGCCACCGACCTAACAACCTCATCCCCCATCCCCTCCAAACCGACAACACCTCGCCCTCAAGACCACCCCTCCGCCTTCCCACCCCGGACTACCCCAATCGACTCCTCCGGCCCGGGCCACTCCCCTCCCATAATCCAACCCCTCACCATCCCAGTGAAAGACTCCCACGGCGGCTCAGCCCACGGCTTTCTCCACCTCCCCTCCGACACAACAACCCAACCCGCCTCCTCCACCGCCGCCATCCTCCTCTCCGGCGCCGGTGGCGGCGTTACTGGCCCCTCAGCCCTCTACACCGCGCTCGCGACGAAACTACCCGCACTTTCGGCGCGCATCCCCACGCTCCGCCTCGACTACCGGTACGCCGCGCGCACGAAGCCGTGCGTTAACGACGCCAAAGCCGCCATGGACTACCTGGCCGAGCACCACGGCGCGCAGACCTTCGTGCTGCTGGGCTGGTCGTTCGGCGGCGCCCCAGTCTTCAGCCTCGCGGGCCGCGACGACCGCGTTGTCGGCGCCGCCACCGTCGCGAGCCAGACGGCCGATGCGCTCACGGGCGCCCGCGAGTGCGGACGCCGCGCGCTCCCCGTCCTCCTGTGCCATGGCACCGGCGACCGCACGCTGAGTCCGCGCTGCAGTCGCCATCTGCACGAGGCCTGGTTCGAGGGGTACAGGGGCCGCGACGACAGTCTAGCGCAGATGGTCATGTTCGAGGGCGATGATCATGCGTTGAGCCGCAATGCGACCGAGGTCGAGCGCTTGATGGCCGAGTTCGTTGTGAGGTGTGCTGGGGCTAGAATTGGGCGCGAGAACGGCGATGAGAGCGTGGTTAGTGCGGATGTCGTGGTGGGGAGGGACGAGAGGGCCGATGTTATGCGGAAGGGCGGGGATCTGAGGGGCCCCGAGTCGATCGAGTGAGTGGGTGAGTGAGTGTCATGGATAGAACGGGTTACGTCGCAAGGACATTTGACTCGTCGAAGCTTCCGCGTGTTGTGGTCAACAACTATGTGGGACAGGTTGTCGATTGCGAGACATTCATGGTTTTTATTACAGTCGTAGCCTCGTCAATGATCAAGACACGTGTGTCATATGGTACTACTTTCATGTGTGTATTCTAAACAAATGTCATAATCATAGATTCATAACAGCCGGCCATTCGTCCCTGAACTCCTCGCTGCCCGCATAACACCATGAGTAACGAACGGTGGGTATCATAATAGAAAAACCCCTCCAGCACCCGTTTGGATCGTGGTCCGTGTGGGGCTTGCTCAGCCTCCTATCTGCTAGCATCCTTTGTCGCACGATGTTGATAATCTGTGTCCACACCAGCCCGATGGTATGAATCTCGACCAACCTCTGTAAACAGTTATGAATAGGAATAGAGTCCTCGAACAGTCTTGCAAAGCCTAGAGCCTCCATTCACTCGCCCTAGTACTCTCGCTCTCTGCATCGCTTCCTTCAGCGATGCTCCGGACATCGTCAAACCACGAGCTGTCAATAACCTCTCCAATGTGCGGACGCTGTAGACTATTCATGTTCAAGCAGTCCTTCACCACTTTGTATGCTTTCTTGCCGGCCTTATCTTTCAACATAGCCCTGTCCCAGTCGCCAGCTAGAATAGCCATCACAGTTCTAGGCTGGAAGCTGTCTTGGAAAGGCCGACGTCCGACCAGCAGAGCATAAATACAGACTCCCATAGCCCAAATGTCGACAGTTGGCGAGACAACGGACTGCAGTGGCGGGAGGTCGCCGTGTTGAACATTTCCAGAAGACGAAGCAGCAATGCGAAGGATCTCAGGTGCGGCATACTCAAGACTACCACCTGCAAAGGCAGAAGTGCTGCTTTCAGCCGGACCAAACAGCTTGTTTATGGCCCGCTCCTTTTCTGAGGTGTCTGACGATGACCCAGGTCGGCTGTCGCTGTCAACCGAAATCCACTCGGCAAGCCCGAAATCGCACAGACGAAGCAGCCCAGGTTCGCCGTGCGTGTTGTCGACCAGACAGTTTTCAAGCTTCACATCGCGATGAACGACGCGGGCGTCAAGGTGGAGATAACGAAGAGCACTGGCGAGTTGGTAGGAGTAGTCCGCAGCCAGACCAGGGGCTATTCCCTGCCTGTTGTTGTTTATCACATCAAACAGCGTCCCACCTACGTTCAAAGGTATGAAACAGAAAGTTGCTTCTTTGAGTTCGTAGACTGCTTCGAGCGAGAGAATGTGCTTGTGGCTCAGTAGGCGCCAGAGATCCACTTCGTGTTCGAACTCGACCTGAGCCGACTCGTTTTCAGCGTTGGATTTCCCATTGATTTGCTTCTTTACGATCTTGACAGCAAGTATGCGTTGCGTACCCGTTTGCGCATCCATCTGCTTGACCTCACGAATGATGCTGAAACCGCCATGGCCGATTTGTTTGCCAAGGACATAATCTTCGCCAACGGTTGCGCCTTCGGCGTCGACAGGGGGTGGCACCGAGTCATCCCCCCCAGCACTCCTTCCGAAGCCACGTAAAAACGACGAAGCGGCTGATCTGGAAGATTTAGTCGAGCTTTGAGTGTCGCGGCGCGAGGCGCGTCTCATGGGATCAGCATCTTTCTTCAAACTTCCAGCTCGCGAAAAAAAGTCTTGAGCAGGTTCTCCGTCGCGCCATCTTTCGGATGCTTTTCTCTGCCCCCTCGGTCTCGGCATGTCGTAGGACGAAGATAGGTTCCTGGTCCATGGTGAAGTGAAGCTTATAGGGGAGGACACATGGTGATGCTCTGTGTCTGTGGGAGTCACAACCACTTCCTCGACTGGCGACATGGTAGATGCGGAGGTCAAAGACACCGGTTGCTCCAAGGCCACCGAAGAGCGCAGGGCCATGGCATCAACTGTGCGCTGCAGTAGTGGAAAACGGGCTTCGCCAACGTGAGGCTCATCGTAAGGAGGACTGTCCGAGTACTGCGGTAGATGTCTGCCTGTATTTGGGTCGTAGTGTGCCCTGTCAGATTCACTGTGGGCTCTTGCCGATCGCTCTTCCGACAAGGCTTGTGCCAACCAACGGCCTCTCGATCTGTGTTGCCCAAGCCTGTCTGCTGGCGCAACCGCAATGCTATGGCGGCTGTCGGAACCTGCGTTCGCCTCACCACTGAATGTGATAGACATTTTGCGATCGTTTAGAAAGCGCTCTGCGAAAGCGTCGGAAGTGGTATGAGAGGCATGCTCGACTGCGCCAGCATCATCCTGCTGACGGGGGATCTCGATAGGAGGAGTCGCGGAGGCCCGGATGGTATCGTCACTTGGCGCTGAGCCACGGAACATAGGACGCAAGTGTCGTTTCTGCTCATCGTCCGTGGTTTCATGATGCTGACGCTGCTCATCGGCCTGAGTGTCAAGCTTGAAGTCTCGGAAGTGCAAGTAATTCTCATGTTGTGCCATTACAGGCACAACAGCAGGCAGGCAGCAGTGGACTGTTGCAGTTGCTGTGCGGCAATTCGAGTGATCAGGCAATGGCGACTACTGTGAGCTGGTCACCTAGGTGGGAGGGCGAAACCTTCCATGGACGGTAAATTTCAGGAAGCTGGGCAAGCATGTGCAGCTAGAGCAGTCAAGGAAGCATCGGCCAACAAGGCGTGGGCCGCAGCCCGCATTGTGATTAGGTACCGGTAGGCGCCGTGTGGGCATGGCGAAGATCTTCCTCATGGTTATCACTCCAAGCGACAGAGCCTTGATCGCCGTCAGAAACCAGAGTAGCTAGAGCTGAGCAGATGTACTTCAGCATTTGAAAAAAATTTAATCATCTCGATGCATGACGTCGAGTGCATGTCGTTGCTCCTGCAGCTTCAATGCGACTGCCGGCGGTGAGGTAATCACGGGCTGTGATTTGTGTGGTGCAGTGGACGTTCCGACCCCAGTTGGGCCTGGCGAGCCTGAGGATGAAACAACCGCGATGTTCAGCCACAGCTCCCTGCCTGGAAGGGGACGACCGCTCGGCTTTCGCGAGGCGCGGGGGCTGGGATCTAGGTCTTCATGGGCACCCAGCCACAAGTCAATCATCATGAATGAGGTCGGCACGGGGCACTTGGCCAATGAGCGACGCCCTTCAGATGCTTCCTGTGGGCAGGCTTTCGCTGTGAAACTCAAACCTGATTCATACCCCTGGTTCAGGTTTTAAGTTGCCGTGGATAGTGCCTCCTCCTGTCCTGTCCCGTGCCGTGCCTCTTCTTTCTCAGTTCTCAGCTTGATCGTGACCCTCCTGCGCAGCTGCACTTGACCTTGCCCACCTTGAAGGTCTCGACATCGCATCGCTTTGCCTGCACGACGCGCCACCTTTCTTGGGAACCGCGATCTCGACTGAGCGTACCACCGCGTACTACCACTCGCTTGTATCGTATCGCTCTACCCGTGGCCACTCTTCACACTGTTTCAGAGCCGATAGACCTCCTCGCGCTCCCTTTCCACAACCGGACATCGGCTCCAACCGCACCCGTCAGTCTACAGACACATCTCTCGACGCCAGCGCACGGCGTCGCGACGCGCACCAAAGTACACAATCAATGCTATCGAGGTGGTCTGCCGGGTCTGTTTGTCTCGCGTGTAGTAGCGGCCTTTGCTCGTGCGTCTGCCGTACAAGGATACCATGACATCCTTAACGCTGAAGCCAAACCTATTGAGAGCAGGTAAGGAAGTGCTGGACAAGAGCTGTGGTGCTGGGTCTGATTTGCGGTCTAGATACCATCGACCTCCAGTCGCATGACAACCCGTCCGCCAAGGATCACTCACGAGGACAGTACCATCCGGGATATACTCACACAACCCCCAATCATGCTGGGCCACACCATACACAGGCGCTCAGGAATGCCAATCACGATGCATACTCTGAGATGCACGCGAGCCCCCGTATGGATGGGTTTGACCACAATAAATTAGGCCCTGGCCCACATGGACAAACATACATGTACGATGAAGGTGACGACGAAGACGATCACTCGCCCGATGGCATGGATGGCGTTAACCATGAAGCTGGTTATGGCGACGACGACGGCGGAGACTCCCAGGACGAAGACATGGACGACGAGCTGCTGGATAAAATATCAAGCTCTCCCTCTATCGAAGATGGTAAGCAGTCCTGGCCCACCCGAGCCGACTCCCTGCACTACGGCCATTCCCACGGTCCAAGAGCAGCGCCGACTCGAGGCATTTCTTTCTCTCATTCCCATTTGAATCCCGGCCCCACACAAGTAGATTCTGGAAGTCATCAGAGTGTGCAGGAGAGTCCCAAAAGAGGTGGCAGCGCAGCCATTAACTTTCGCAATCTGCCCATACTATCTCCATCGATATCTCACGATCAGGGTGAATTTGTGCGCGCATGTGCAATTGCCAAGTCTAGTTCTATAGAGAACATCAGACGCCACTTATTGCCTGAAGACGACCCCTTCCTTGATTACAATACACCAGAAGATCTCGAGGATGCGAGCTTTGACGACGACCAAGTTTGGGAAGATGAAGACACGGATGAGGACAGCGACTGCTCTGATGACGACCAGGAAGACTTCTCCCTCTCAACCGCACCCCGTTTTCTTGACTCTGGCTGGGGTGGCGAATGCTTACGAGAAATAGAAGACATCGATTTCGAATTCGTCTACGCTCTGCACACATTTGTCGCAACTGTCGAAGGCCAAGCCAATGCCACTAAGGGAGACACCATGGTTCTGCTCGACGACAGCAATAGCTACTGGTGGCTGGTAAGGGTCGTCAAGGATGGCAGCATAGGTATTTGTTCCGTTGCACTATCGCCCGTTCTAGCCTGACGTGATTCAGGTTATCTCCCAGCCGAGCACATCGAGACACCCACAGAGAGGTTGGCACGTCTCAACAAGCACAGAAACATCGATGTAAGCCATCCCACACCTGTCTCCTGTAATTTGCTCACTCTTCGTCCAGCTTTCCGCGGCTATGCTGGGAGATAACCCTGAGAAGTCCAAAAATCCCCTGAAAAAGGCCATGCGCCGACGCAACGCTAAGACTGTGAACTTCGCACCTCCTACTTACTACGAGCCAGAGGAGAGACAGTGGTCTGACGAAGATGATGAGGAGGAGGCTGATGATGGGTCTGCTGCTCACATTGAAGAAAATACGGCTGAGCAGGAACAGCAGAGAGCTCAACAGCAGTCACAGCAAGTGCAGCAGACGCAGCAGATACGTCAGAGTAACGAACAACAAAGAGCACAGCCAACTACAGCGACCATGCACCATGTCGAGAGCAACGAGGGGATGAACGAGTATGACGCATCAAGCCCCGTCAAATCTGAAGTCCAAGCACCTGCACCACTTCAAATCAATTCGCAGGATAGCATGCAACGATCCAGGAACGGAGTCGTTCGTAATACGGATTCGTTCTTCAAGGACCAGGAGACGAAAAAGATATCTCTCACTCCACGGTTGCTTCGAGGCGATTCAGACGCCAATGGCCCCGTGGAACAAGAGGTCAAGCAACAACCTAGTCTCGACACTGTCGACAAGACTGTCGCAGACGAAAAGCCAAAGGATGGCAAGAAGAAAGAGAAGAAGGGAATGCTCAGTGGACTTTTCAAGAGAACTAAGAGCGGCAAAGGCGGCAAGAACGAACCAGACGAGACAGACCGCATCTCAGAAGATTCCGCAAAATCACCACAATCCAAAGATTCGATGGACTCTGAGACCACCCCCGACCGCAAGCCCAGCAAGCTGCAGAAGGCGCCCCCTGCCGTGACGTCTCCGAAAATGTCACCGACGGATACACGTGCGCCGCAAAGAGATCTTACATCCACCGATGTTCAGCAACAGGCACCGATTGTCGGTCAGACGAACCAGTCAATCTCTCCACAGCAACTTCAGCCTCCCCAGGAGCTCCCGGCGGATTCACTTGCTCAACAACCAAGCAGGTTCCCCTCGTTGCAGGAGAAACGGTCTGTAGGGGCGAAGATCACAGACGTCTTGCGATCCAAAAATTCAAGCCAAGACATGGGCGACCCCACAGTCAAGCCGGTCTACGCGAAACGTGCCAAAGAACGCTTTGCTATTGACGAAAGTGATTCCGAGAATGACAGCACCCCGACTACACAATCATCCGTCTTGCACCGCAGCATCTCTCCGCTTGAGAATGACGGTGCTAATGATGAAAGACCGGTCTCACACATGCGATTGTCACCACTGGAGGATCGAGACCAGGCGAAAATAGATGGCTCTGCGCCTCCTCCGGAGCCGGAGCCGGAGCCGGAGCCGGAGCCTGTCGAGCAGTTTGTTCCTGGTCAGCAGATGCCTGTCGAACCCACACCTGCATCGCCTAGCGATCAGACTGCAAGCACATCGAAACAGTCGCCCTCGATACCAACACATACGCCCTCGACCTCAAGATCTACGCCTACCTGGTCTGACTCCTCACTCCGATCATATATGGACAATGACCAGGATATTCGTGACCTGTTGGTAATAGTGCATGACAAAACGAATGTTACTCCGGTGGGACCCGAGCATCCCCTGATGAACGGTCTCTTCGCCAGCGAGAGAACGAAGCTGGCCGATATGCAATCTCAGCTCGATTCTATGTTGTTATCTTGGTTGTCAAAAAAGAACCAGCCAACGGCTGCGAAGGTATAGCGTGGCGCAGGTTTTTGCTTACAGTATCCAGTTCTTGATATCCTTGTTTGTTAGCCGTTTGTACGAGCACAGGCGCAGATATGATGTGGAAGAGGGCTTCCTACGTAATCACGACGAACATACACGCTGCATGACATGGAGAACGGAAGCTGCAAAACAGCATCATGAAGGCGCATTCTGACAGGGCTACTGAGGAGTTACTTGCAGGAGTGTTCAAGGTAGAGAGAATGGCATCCTCCCGCAGAAGATCAGTTCGATCGGCTCGATCAGCTAATTCTTGGTTGCAAGGATTTCTACTAATATGCTGCTATTCCTAAAACAAGTTCTGTGTGCCATATACCTAACTGCCACGGAAGATCATAAGTCGCTTGAGGGCTTGGATGATAGCGAGCCCCAGCGACTTCGGTCACTATATGCTCGCGGCGTCGTGCTCGTCCTCTGCACTCTTGCTGACCTGAACAGACGTGGGACTCGTTCGTTCAAGTAGCAGACGCCGATCAATACCTAGAGACCCATTCAAGCATTAGATGCCTGGTCGTATAATTCGTAGTATGCCTTAGACGCGATCCCATCCCGAACCTCGGCTCACGACCTTGTCTATGAGCCGCGATGCACTGACATAAACAGAGAGCCAGCGCGCCCTAATGACACAGCACAATTAGACTGGACTGTCCACTCACACTCCAACACCCAACAACCTGAGCTCATATCCGCCCACCTACCGACTTTCCGCTTAGCCCAGCTCACACATCACCTTCCCCGTCCTTGCGCGCCCACCCACCCCCTTTCAGCAATGGAACGGCCCCGAGCCCACAGCGACAACACCTCCTCCAGCATCCCACCCACCATCTCCTCGCAACTCGCGCTCACCCAGACAGGGCCGGACACGTACACCTCAGTGCACTTCCCGCGACGCCTGGGCAACGCCGCGCCCATCGCCTACGGCGGCTGCACGGCCGGGCTCGCCGTGCACGCGGCGTGTCTGACGGTGGCCACGGCCCCGCGCTCCTTCCACCTGTACAGCGTGCTGGGCGCGTTCCACGGGCCCACGCGCATCGACCGGCCGCTGGTGTGCGCCGTCACGCGCACGCGCGCGACCAAGACGTTCCAGACGCGGCGCGTCGTTGCGAGCCAGACGCTGGACGATGGCGCGGTGCGCACGTGCGCCGACTTGTTTGTCGATTTCCATGTCGTCGAGGACGAGTTGGTCGCGTATCACGCGCCGCCGAGTATGGGGCTGCGGTATGGGAGCGGCCCCATGGATCAGGCGTGCACGAGGGAGATGGCCGAGGTGGCGGAGCGGCTTGTGGGGGCGGGCCATGTGCGTAGGGAGACGGTGGAAGGGAGTCGGTTGATGGTTGCTATGGTTAGTTTGCTTTTTCTCTTTTCTTTGTTCCTTTTCTTGCTTTCACGTCCGGTGTTTGTCTGTCTGTCTTTCTGTCCTGTTTTGACTGCGGGTGGGAGACGCGCGAGAGACGACAGCAAGTAAGGCGCGCGAGTTGAGACGAGGCACATTGAGCGGTGTGTCTCCTCCGTCTGTGTGGGTGTGGTCGGCTGGGTTGCCTGCCGACCCTGACTTGCCTTCTTTACGCGTCTGCTTCTCCTACCTAGGACCGACCCCACCGTTACGTGGTTACTAACCTGTCGCAGGCGGAGTCGTACTACGAAACAAGAATGTGTACGGCCGGCGTCGGCGGGCAGAATCTGATGGGACTCGCCAAGGACCTGAAGACAACGCAGGAGGACAGGGCGATCACGGACCGCACAAGCGCTGAATGGGTGCGGATGCGGACGCACCTGGCCAGCGAGGCGGAGAACTGTGCTGCGTTGGCGTTTCTGATGGACGGGGCGCTGAGCTTCTTGCCGTTGAACCACGATCACATGGACTTTGCAGATGCCGGCGCGTGTAGTACGTTGGACTTTGCGTTGAGGGTGATGAGGCCTGGGGTGGAGATGGGTGAGTGGCATCTTCGGGAACGGAAGACGATTGCGGCGGCGGTGGGGAGGTCGTATGGCGAGTCTAGACTTTGGAATGAACAGGGGGAGATGGTTTGTGTGATGACGCAGAGTTGTATCATAAGGCCGGCGCCGGGGCGGAAGGTGAAGCTGTAGGGCGACGGATCCCTGGAGAATGCAATGTGGACGTCAAGAACGAGTCGCTATCTCATGTATGCTCTCGGCTTCATGAGTATGTGCCTGAGAGGAGCGGATCAGTGCTTGTGGGAATAATGGCTCGGACTGGTCAGCTTGGGTTGTGATGTCACAATGGACGCTAGGAAGGATAGATCAGATAGAGATAAAGTAGATGCATAGAAATTAAGACGAGCATCGATAGACAATCAATAAACAGCTTCTGTGTCTATACCACTGAGTGGAAGCGCCGGAACCTATTTGCAAAACGCCGTGCGGTCTTCGGTCGCAACCCAAAAGCATGCCTCCCATATCGTAATGTGCATCTAATACAATCCACTCTGGTCATAAGGCGTCCGAGATTCGAAAAGGCAAATCAGCTCTTATCTCTCGTCTTCTCAACTTAGCATGCATACCCCTCATGAAGATGCGGTAGTCTACCATCTCGAACCGCCACCCCAAGAGCTGCTCGAGGATTGGTGCCCGTGCTTCTTCTTCTTCATGAAGTCTTCTGCGAAACTACCAACAATAGCGCCGCCAACAGTGCCTAGAAAACCATGGTTCTGCTTTCCGCCGAAGTGGTGACCTGCCCAGCCTCCGCCGATGGCACCGAGAAGACCTCGGTCTTGCTCGCTCATTGGAGGAGCATTGGGGTCGTAGTTCGGCGCGTTTGGATCGCTGGATTGAGGAGCAGTCTGGGGAGCACCTGCTTGAGAAGGTGTACCAGTCATCTGGTTCTGATACGCTTGGTTGGCACTATAGGAATCGTGTTGCTGACCACCGTATTGTTGCTGTTGGCCGTACTGCTGGCCGTACTGTTGCTGTTGGCCGTATTGCTGCTGCTGCTGGCCCTGCTCGGGATAACCGCCGTAGTATCCGGCGTGACCCTGTGGGTTGCTTGCATCATATGCGCCGTATTGCATGTTTTGTTGACCGTGCTGAAATCCACCTTGACTCGGAGGACCGTACGAGTCTTGTCTTCGCGGTGGGCCGAATTCTTGTGCGCCGTAGCCACCTTGCTGGTAATTTTGTTGAGGGTATTGGTTCGGGTCGGCGTAGCCCTGTTGACCGTAGGCCTGTTGGGGTTGACCATATTGAGGCTGCTGAGGATACGACTGGCCGTATGGCTGGTTGTTGTAAGGGCCAGACATCGTGAATATGCGTCTACTGTTTCGAGTTGGAGAGGGTATTAGATTCAAGTGTAGTCTTGAAATAAAACCGGATATTGTTCTTGAGCGAGTAGGAAATGGTCAGCAACTTATTTATGTACAGGAACGAGGAAGTTAAGCAGAAGGACGTAATCACGACAACCGATCAGGCGCAGTCCACAAGTGACCAAATCCTCGACGACCCCGCCACTTTGTTTGCGATGGCTGCATCAGGTCACTCCCGCCATGTTCTAAGGATTGGAGTAGGTGAGGTGGTGGCGGACACGTCATTGGCCACACCAGCCTGCCCTGCAGCTCAGCCCTCTTGACTCCGTACGTAAGCTGCATCCCGGACCAGATATGGAAAGGCGGCGCGCCAGAAGGAATATGGACAGCCGTGCCATTCATAGAAATCATGGGCAACAAGTGCACCTGGACCGATGGGGGCTGAGAGCGAACGCTTTCGTGTTATTTGCCGTGTGTTCGCCTCAGGTATCTCCTTCTTGCCGTGCCGTGAGAGGTAAGCTTGAAGATGTCGATTAACAAATGTACTTTCGATGACGCATGTCTCAACGGGGAACAGCTGATGCATCCATCCATTACGGTGCCTTTTCCTATGTCATCATAAACTATGTGTGGCAGTACTGTCTCGTCTGCACGCGGCCACACGAGGCTTTGCGCTATCATATCTCGGCGAGTCGGAGCTTGTGCCTTGTAGATTCCAGTAGGTAAATCTGATGAACACAGTGCGACTTGACCGCTGCTGGTGAATGTGAATAGTAGGGGAGGAAGCGACGCCCGCGGTCACGTGAGAACGTGCTTGCGAATTCCACACCAATCGTACAAGGGCGCTGGATTTCGCCAGATGTACCACCGATCTCAATTGTCGGAACTTTTGTCATTCACCTGCTAAGCGTGTATCGCATGTCAAGCATGTCCAACATCGTGTGCTAAGCAATGCTAGTAGGGACTACCGACGTGCAGTACGAATCATGGTGAGGATCAAGAACAGGTATCTGCTGTTGAACATTCTATATCCAGAGGCAAACACCACACCGAAGACCTCAGCATCTGCCACGCTCTCTTTCCAAAAGCCGACGCCAGCCTATATCGACGCCGGACGCTTCATTGGATCCATTCGCTATCACATCGCGCTCCTCTTCGGCGACTTTGGAGTGGGCGCTTCATTGTCCTCGTTAAAGGTGGTCTACTTCTCTGCCGCAACATCGACGGCAATTATCCGTGTCCCACGCGATCACCACCGACTTGTGTGGGCTGCGCTGAGCCACATCACCGAGCTACCCAGAACCAGAGGAGGCGAAGCGGGCCCATCGTGTGTCATCAGAGTGGTTCGTGTCAGCGGTACTATTCGAAAGGCTGAGGAGGAGCTGCTTCGTAGAGCCAAACGGGATGTCGTGCGCGCGAAGCTGGCAGTCGATGGGAAGGAGTTGCCCTGGATGGCCGGTGTCGCTGATAGAGGCTTCAAAGGCAAAGCCAAAGAAGTAGCCGATGTCAGCATGGAGTCGATCGAGGACTTGAGTGGCGGGGAGGAAGACGAGTCTGACTAGTTCGTTGACATTGTCCATGTGCCAGGTTCGGTGGCTCAAGAAGGCTTGCTGCGACGAACTTTGATGCCGCTGTCATGAGGTACGTTGAAATCTCCAAGATCGTCATCATCCATGGCCATTGCTCCTTGTGCCGCAGCACTTCGATTAAAATCCGCCTCTCGCTTTTTCTGCTCTTCTTCCTCCTCTTCCTGTTCCTTCTTGTCCCAGTACTCCTTGTTGTCAATCCACCGATCCTGAATGTCACGGATGTCAATCTGACCCATACCTTGTCTGACAGCAGTTTGCCACACGGAATCTCCGGCACCTTCAGCACCACCAAAGACGTACCCGCCTGCACGGTCGATTGTCCTCAGTAGCGCCATCATGCTCTTCTTGTCTTCGACGGCCAATGTCTCGTAGCCAACTAGACCGAAGTCCTCGATGAGTTGGCAGACCGCTTTGTTGAGAGCCTCGAACTTGCCCGTCGCAAACATGGGCGATTCTTTCTCCAGTGAGGGCAGCAGGTAATCGAGATCCTGCACTTCGGTGTAGTATTCCAGGTTGAATGGCAGATCGGGATACTTGTGCAAATTGTCAATCTTGGTCAGTACATTAACCTGGGTCAGGTCCATCTGCAGCATGGTTCTCAACGACAAGAGGAGAGTCGAGATGTACAGCGAGGGCAGCGTCAGAGCATAGGAATCGATGAGATTGACTACGACAAGCTGCCAGAATCAGCAGAGTCCTTCTATCATACATATGAGGGTCTCTCCTCACCCGGTAGCCCATCTTCTGGAGAGCAAAGAAGATCTTCCGCAACGAATCGTGGTGGGTGAACAGTTCGACCTGGCCCGGACAATCAAACAGCACATAGTCCTCGCCCAGTTTCTTGAGTCTTTCTCGTAGCCAGTCCAGGTTGTGCTCGAGCTCTTCCAACGCGTACAGCACACTTCCGTTCGGACCCAGTTCGTCGTTCGACATAATGTCTTCCAGCGTGATGAGTTGTCTGACGTCTATGGCAGGCTCGTAGGATGTCAGGTCATTTGCAGGGTCGAGATTCACGATTGACGCTTTTCGACCGACTGCGCCCATGAACTGTTGCATGCCATTGCAGTATGTAGACTTGCCTGCGCCGGGTGGGCCGACGACGAGTTGCGCAAACGGCATTGTTGGGATGGTTCAAGGATGCTCTGGTCGATTGAACGACGTTGTAGAGGGGTGGTGAGTGGTGGTGCGGCAAACAGTTGCACCGCACTGCAGTGAGCAAGCAAGCGAGGCACGAAGGAAGGAAGCCGCGCTAGTGTGCCGCAATGTCTGCAGTAACGCGACTTTGCGCACCTCGGGCAACCGTAGTCTTTGTGTCGAGAGATCGGCCATGAATGTTATGGTTGGTGTTTCGCAGGTGAACTTTTACCATTTTACCAGAAATCGGTGGTCCTTCATAGAGTCAAGTGCAGAAAGAGCACGGCCCTGGAGATGTCGAGTAAGCCAAGGGGCGCCACAAGTATATGCTCAGGCCGTTTGCTAACGTTGCGCAGGCCAGTACGAAGTCTCCGACCCGCCCACCGATGCCATATCGGCGTTGCGCTTTTCACCCTACCCAGGCTCTCACAAGTTCGCGGTAGCGTCATGGGACAAGCTGGTCTACCTGTACGAGATCAGCGACAACAAGCAATGCACGTTACTCAACAAGTTCGCCCATCGCGCCCCGGTGCTGGATGTCTGCTTTGGTAAAGACGACGATGAACTGTATACGGCTTGTCTCGACTGGGACGTCAGACGGTACGCTTCCCACGGCTTGAGGAATGCTGGACACAACAGCTGACACACGGCACAGGATCAATGTCCAGACAGAGGAACAAGAAGTCGTCAGCACCCACGACGCTGGTGTTCGGAGCGTCGTCTACAGCGCAGACCACGGGCTTGTCATATCCGCCGCCTGGGACTCAACACTGCACCTTCATCCTGCATCGCCGGGCGCCGATTGGTCGCCTGTCACCATCAATCTCCCCAGTAAGCCCTTTTCCCTGTCAGCGTCTACGAGCAAACTCGTCGTTGCCATGGCCAATCGAGCCCTACATATCTACGAGTTGGCGGCGTTGGTCAGCGAGTGCAAAAACACGGCAAATGCGCTGCAGGCAAGACTCGACATTGAACCGTGGCAGAGAAGAGAAAGCAGCTTGAAGTTCATGACAAGGGCTGTGGATTGCATGCCGAACGACGAGGGATATGCATCCTCGAGCATTGAAGGCCGCGTCGCGGTCGAGTGGTTCGACCCCAGCAGTGAGAGCCAAGCGAGGAAATACGCCTTCAAATGCCACCGCCAACCCATAGACGATGTCGACGTGGTCTACCCGGTCAATTCCATCGCCTTTCATCCGGTGCATGGCACGTTTGCAACTGGCGGAGGAGATGGGGTAGTTGCTATCTGGGACGCCATTGCGAAGAGGAGGATCCGGATATATCCCAGGCTGGCCTCTAGTGTTGCTGCAATGTCTTTCAGTTCGAATGGCAAGATCCTGGCAACGGCCATCAGCCCGGGCTTCGAAGACGGAAAAGACCATGTCCCTGAGGGCTCGGTTGGCATTATGATCCGTGAGCTCGGAGAGAACGAAGTCAAGAGAAAGGTGAAATGAGTCTGATCATGGCTTCTAATGAGCTTGAGTGACCTTAGGTTCCACCAGAGGATACGTCTGCACAATGCTGTGGCGCTTGCGGGGAGCATGCCGAGTCTGGACTGAGCCATCTTCCATGCCGAAGTAGCAAGCAACAGGCCTCTGACCGCCAATCACCGCAGCAGCCCTGGCCTCGGGCCCCGTGGGACCGCAGAACAGGCCCACAGCCAACACACCGTTGATGTCCTTGATGGTTCGAGCCAGCTCTTCGACCTCCCAGATACCTTGCGCGGGGTCGGCAACGGCGCCGGCCTCCAGATCTGCGCTGGTGAAAAGAGGTGCTGGGAAGGGCGCATCCACAATGAAGAAGTCTTGGTCGGTCTTGATGGGACCAGCTTTGAGAATGGCACCCTCGCGCAGGAATGGACCAATGCCAGCAGGGCTCTTACTACCCAAGACTTTTAACCTCGCCATGACTTGTCGGGCAGCTTTGGGTTCGACCTCGATTGGTACGGTGGGCCACTTGGTCAGCAATCTCGACTGCAGTTTCCGATAGTCGGCCACGCAAATGAACTCTTTGGATCTCATGGCCACCATCTTTTCCTGGTAGAGACAAGCGCCGCCTCCCTTGATGCAGTTCAGTTCGTCGTCGACCTCGTCGGCGCCGTCGAAGGCAATATCAATCATCACGCCATCTGGCAGGGCGTCGAATTCTATCGGCACCAAGCCAGCATTGATGACCAATTGTTTCGACTGGTAGCCCGTGGGCACGAAGCCGATCCTGGACAGGTCCTGCCCTAGCTCTTTGATTGCCTCAACGACATATACAATGGTTGTGCCTGAGCCGATGCCGACGAAGCGGGCGTTGTCGGGGAAGTGGTTCTTCACGGCTTGTTGCGCGGCTGCCCGCTTCGCGGTTTCGATCCGGTCCGCCATGTGGGAGAAGAAGTTCGAAGTAGCTGGAGGTCTCGACGCCACACAGAGAAGGGTTGCTCGAGTCGGCTGCAGAGACGGAAGTCTAATGTGACAGGAAGGTCTAGAACGGGGTACTGTTGCAGCGTGAGCAAAACACTAGTGACTTCGTAGCAGAATTTACTCACAGGACACAATGAATTGTAAGGTGCTGCTTCTCATGTGCATATGCTCAAGGTTGCAAGTGCGTGTTTGGGTGACACTGACATACAGATTTTCCTTTCGAGCCACAGCTCAACCCGAGCCCACAATTATGATCTCTGCCTACGTTGGTACCACGTTCTTTGTTGGCGGTTACAGCCTCTGGATATACCTGCCGCTGAGCAGCCAAAAGCGAGGACTTTCGTGGGGTACACCCTGGCATAAACTTCCGATCTCCGGTCAGTGCTATGACGCAAACGCAGAGGGGTGTGCGCTAGCGGCCTGAGGCAGTAACCTCCATCTTAACGCGCCCATCATGTGCGTTGTCACAAGTAGGAGTGCTTGTAGACGTTGTGCACTTCCATCCTATTCTTGTCCTGTCGTTTCTCTGTCGGCGTTGGTCTGGGTTGTGATTGTTGCATCGGCGGTATGACTGAAGAAGCGCCACGAGAGGTGACCCCTCCTCCACTACAACCAATCCACGCACCATCCGCGAAAGAGAGGAAGTATGATCGGCAGCTACGCCTCTGGGCTGCTTCGGGTCAGAGAGCATTAGAAGAGTCCCATGTCCTCCTCGTGGTGGGAAACACCAGTGGCTCCAACACCAGCGTTGCCGGCGCCGAAACCCTCAAGAACTTGATCCTGCCCAGTATCGGTCACTTCACTATTGCAGACTCCGCCAAAGTGACAGAAGCCGACCTGGGGGTCAACTTCTTCCTCGAAGAGAGCAGCCTGGGCAAGTCAAGAGCAGACGAAACCACCAAGTTTCTGCAAGAGCTCAACCCAGATGTCCAAGGCCATTCCACATCAGACCCTCTCGATCAGTGGCTACCGAAGCAGGATTCATTGAAGCCTTATAACTTGATCCTCGTGTGTGCGCCCCTTCCACCAGCTGAGCTACAGACCTTATCGTCATATGCTCTGCAACAGAGCATACCTCTCGTCTACATCAAATCCCAAGGTTTCTTTTCGACTGCGTCCATTCAGCTACCACCCGAGTTCCCCATCGTTGATACCCATCCAGACCCTGAGACCGTTCAGGACCTTCGCCTGTTGAAGCCATGGGCCGAATTGCAGGAAGCAGAAAAAGAGCTTGGGGACCTCGCACAAATGACTGACCACGACCACGGCCACGTGCCTTGGCTACTCTTGCTTCTGCGCTATCTCGAACACTGGAAGCAACAACATGGCGGCCAATACCCATCAGATTTCAAGGAGAAGACTGAGTTTCGATCGTTCGTGAGAGACCAGGCGCGAACAAGCAACCCTGAGGGAGGAGAAGAGAACTTTGACGAAGCCTGCGCCGCAGTCCTAAAGTCCATCAGCCCACCAACTCTGGGCAGTGGGTGTCGAGAAATGTTCAACATGGAGTCTTGCACCAACCTGACACAGTCATCAGCAAATTTCTGGCTCATAGCGAATGCGATCAAGCAATTCTACGACAAGCATGGTGTTCTCCCACTGCCAGGTGCTCTGCCCGATATGAAAGCCACGTCGGCAGGCTACATCAAGCTCCAGACAATTTACAAGTCCAAGGCTCGGGCAGATACTGCAGAAGTGACACATTCGGTTCGGAAGCTGGAGTCTTCCCTTGGCCGAGCAGAACAGATTGCTGCCTCTGAGATCGAGCAATTCTGCAAAAACGCTTCTTTCGTCCGCGTCCTCACAAACCATGCCAAACAGCCTCTACCCGAGCTCCGACTTCAAAATGGCGATGCTAAGTCCCTTGCGAAGCTTCCAGCCATGCTCACAAATTTCCAGTCAATCTCCGAAGTCTTCCTCGCCATGAACATCGACGCCATTCCATCCTCCGCGCTATCGGAACTCAAATCTCTCGAAGATATGATAGAAGGTGGCACGTTTGAAGAACGAATCGAGAAAGCCATTGAAGAGGTTCGTCGCACCCAGGGTAACGAGATGCATAACACAAGCAGTATTACCGGCGGCATGGTCGCCCAGGAGGCCATCAAGCTGTTGACCAGGCAGTACGTCCCCGTCGATGGAGTTGTGATTTGGGATGGCATACGGTCGAGGACTGAGGTTGTGAAGATATGAGAGATCCTGATACCTACAGAACTCTAGAATACTCCAAAAGCAGGCCAGATGTTGTATCACAGAGAATACAGGCGCTATGCTATCAAGAGCAGTACAAACATCCACGACTGCGACTGGCCCCTCGGTGTCCCACTCTTTGAAGCTGATCGCTCGACTGTGGCAACCTATACCTGTACCTGTACCGCAGCTGTACCGTGGCCGGGGCCGGATCATAGGAAGGAAACGCGCAGAACACATGTCCTCGCACAATGACTCACGATGTACGAAGCGATGAATGAACGAACGAACGAACGAATGGATGAATAGATGAACGCAGGACGGGCAGGATACTCAGCCGGCTAAGCGAGAAAAAGCACTACCCACAAACACGAAGCTTACCATGCAACTTGTTAGCGGGTGAAGCACAACGAAAAAGCCTATGCCCACTGTCTGCTGCTGCTGCTGCTCGCGGTCATTCCAAGCGGGGCGGTCGTCCGCAAAAGTAGATAGAAGATGACGGATCAAAGAAAAGAGAGGTCAACCCACGGCCAATCCCATGATGGTACACAATGCGTACGATGAAGAAAACTGTGAATTAGCTTCACCTGTCTCCGTGCCTCAGGGTTCACGTATGTCTTATTCGTATATATAGATAAGCTGTGAGCTGTCCAGACATGTATGGACATTGAGTTGATGTTGTACATCTGAACCGTCGGCTGCAGACCAAACGGCTAACAGCCGACACTACCACCACATCCCTGCATAGATCCCGTGTAGCAGTCTTCCAACCTACCGGGTCAACCAGTATTTATACATTTCGTTACACATGATTTCGCATGCAAAGCTTGGATCAAGCTCAATTGTCTCATCGAGGCTGCCTAATCTCGTGAAACACCTCGCTCTTATAACGCCGATAGTAATCATGTAAGTGAAACAAACAGCTAGTTCTGCTGACCAGGACTCAACGGCGGCGGATTTAGTCCGGTCTGTGTGCCTGCATTCTGTGGGTTGTACAGATATTCTGACGGTATTCGTGGCATCCGCGGACTCTGGCTCGAAGTTCCTGCCGCGGCGTGTTGACTTTGCCCTGTGGAAGGAGCACGTAGACGAGCCTTTTCTTTTGCACTCTCGCTCTTCCCTCCCGTCAACCGCCGCATGCCTCGTCTCATGAAACCGGCAGAAGCGTCTGTTGCTGAGGTCGGCGTGGCACTGACACTCTTCGCACTCCCATGCGAAATGGCGGGAACGATGCTAGGGAACGGACTGTGTTCGGAGTCGGACAGAACTTCTTCAGTGGCATCCGAAGAAGTTCGCAAGTCAAACGTCGCAGGCATCGGTGGCAGCGGGCCACTAGGTATTTGGTGTGAAATCGGGTACTGGTTGGCTGGTGACGTTACCGACCGAGCATGGACTCCAGGCCGTGTCGATGCCGCATGGGAAGGCTGTGGTAGAGAGGACAGCTGCTTATCAACGGTGGGCAGTGAAGGTCCTGGTCCTTCGTCTTCTTCGATAGATGAAAATGAGGTCTGGTAGGAGTTTGCTGCCGACGAGAAGCTGAACTGAGATCGGTGCTGATGGCTTGCAGGTGGCTGGGAGTCGCTCAGAGCATTGCGAAAGCTCATTGATGAAGAAGATCGTGCATATGACCTTGAGATGATCGGTGCTGTTTGCCGGTCATAAATATCCGACCCGTGGTCGCCGTTAGTGAAGAACGTGTGTGGATCGACCCTACCCGTCAACCCAGTCTCAGCTGTGGGGGTTGTAGGCGAATCATTCTCGTCGAAGAAATCGTCGAGACTGTCAAGAGTGCTAATGATATCCCCCATACTAACGTCCGTTGTCGATTCGAAGGAGTTGTAGGTGCTGTCGGTAGCATGGGGTGGAAAGTATGAATCCATAAAGTCGTCTTCATTGTGAAACTCGATTTCTGGAGTTCGTGAAGGTGTGTCGGAATTGCCGTCAAGAGCACTGCAGGCGTAGAAGACGTGATGGACGTTGTTTCGTGTCTGTCCTGAGAAAATGGCAGGCGTAGGTACAGACCACCCAGATGCTTCTGGGATGCCATATAGACTCTGTGTCCTTTCATACTCCTTGCGTATGGCCCGCGCAGGACCCGATATCATGCTCATTCGTAGGTGGTGCCGCTCCAGAGGTGTGATGTTGACCTCGGTGACATGGTCCATAACTTTTAGGGCTTGGTCGCATAGATCCGTCTGTAGTAGGCGTAGCAATGGCGATATCAGATCTGCACCGTGGCTAGTAAGTTTTGGGTTTCTCTTGTCGACGAGCGGAATCAATTGACACAGAATCTCGAGTACGTTGACTCTGAACCAGGACGTGGCATTCGTCAAGAGGCCCATTGAGAAGATTAATGCTTCAGCTTCGAAAGCTGGAAAGAATGTCATCTTGAGGGCATCCAGCACGTCCGTTAACCAATTGTTCACAGATGCGTTCTGTGATGGGGAGCTACGCAAGGCCCTTTCCAGATCACTGTGGCCTGCAGTATGAGCAGACTTCGCCAGAGAGCCTGTATCCACGACAGCGTTCTTGAGGGCCAATGGCTGCTTGCGACTTTCTAGAAGGTTCGGCAGATGGGCGAGGACATTGAACAGTAGACGATCATTTGTGCCGAGAAGTTCGCTATCGGGGCTGCTTGCGAGCTTCTTCAGGACAGACAACGTGCGCTCGAGACATTCCGAGGATTTGAGACCATTGTATATTAGAGGTTGGAGGCCTTCGAAGTCGCCTTCCCATTCAGCTGGTCTAGCATTCAGTATAGTATCCACGGCTGCTGAATCTGCGAAGTTGAATCTCTCTGCAATTTGCTCCAACATCCCGAGACTTTCGAAGAACTCGCGTTCATGTATGGTGTTCAGGCAAGCAATGGTTGTCCAGAACAGCTGAGGAAATTTGAGTAACTCCTTCTGTTCCAAACCAGCGATAACGACTTTGAGCGTAGTCAATATCTCTAGCGAAAAGGTTTGGTAGTCGGCGTGCTCATCGGCGATAGTATTAGAAAGCCGGGCAAGCATATCTGAGAGCAGTATCGCATCAAGCTTGACGAAGATGCATCTGAAAACCTGGAACGACCGGCAAGCCAGATGGCGGACAGGACACACGGATGCCCAGTGCAAAGCCTCTTTTGCCCAGGTGTCGTTGATGTCAGCTAATGCCGATGAGAAGACCTCAACTACCTGCCCAGCCAGAAACGACATTCCCTCTGGCACTCTATCGCCAGTGTTGGCGATTTCATCTTTACCTGCGAGGTCTCCATAAGACCACGACAATCGCACATCGTTCTTCCTGATTGCTTCAACAAGCCCCTCGATTTGAGCCAGTAGCCTTGTACTTTCTGGCTCTGAATCAAGCCGTGCGACGACGAGAATATGCATCAGGTGAACGAGCAATTCCCGGGCATGCTCTTGCACAGAAGGGGTATGATGATCCCAAAGTATGAAAACAGTGTGCAGCAGCTTCATTGCATCGTTCTGGCTCACTTGAATGGGCGGAACTAGGAGGTCGACTAGAAAGATCATTGAGATTTGGCCCAATGACAGGCTTGCTTGTCTGTTGCCCATGGGTAGCAAGGTCTCTAAATCGGCGACGTAAGGTAGGCGAGCTACATCAGGCGCAGGCTGAGTCGTGGCTTTTCTTTCGTTCGGCATATTCTTGGCTGTCAATTGTAGCAAGAAGTGCTGGAAGATCTTACTTCCAGCTGGGGTCACTGACAGGAAAACCACTATTTGCTTGGCGAAGTAGACAAAGTTCTGCTCACGGCGCTCCAAAGACAGCTCGATGATGAAGTCCAGAACCAGCTGCACATTGCCCCCATATGGGCCAGTAGCCAGTGCTTGCCAGAGTGCCTGAACTTCATTATGCAATGAGCTCTCTGATTGTACTGTGATCTCTATCATATTGACGAGGAGCATATACGTGAGGTCAGTCGGATGGTTGGAATCAGGCAGCAACTGAAGCTCCAGGGTCTGTAGCCACGGCAATATGGCGGCAACCATGCTGCGCTGAATGTCGGGTGATATATTGCGAAACTGCAGGCAGAATTCGGAGAAGATGTGGAAAGCCAAGTCCGGATGTGTCTGCGCAAGACGCCGTGAGTACTCAAATTGGGCTGCTTTGTACACTGCTCGCGTTTTGTCTGAGATGCTTATATCGAAGTGCTGAAGATTTGAGCTCTTCCGCTCTTTGTCGTCGAGGAAGCGAAGCAATCTAGCAGACTTGATGCGGATGCCTCGACTTTCATGACCAAGCGTGAAGATGACGGCTCCCAAGACCTTGATGGTGCTGATTGGGAAGTTTGGTTGTTGCATGATCACATCCGCAAGGACGTTGAAACAGTTCTCAAGCGCGACCAGGCCCTTGACGCCAAAACAACATTGAACTGCATGCTCGACAAAAATAGGTGCATTCGCGTTATTGAGGATGAGATTCTTGAGTGCTCGCTGACCAATCTCATGCAATTTGTGTTCTTTAGAACTGAAGACCGAGTCAATCCAGGACAACATTCGCGGAATGTTGAATTGCAAGATCGTGTGCGTTTCTGTCAGAATATTGACAGGTCCTGCGCAAAGCGTCGCCATAGCGCTAAGTGCTGCTGTCCTTAGGCTTATCTTGTCTTTAGCAATCATGCTCTTGTCTCCAAGATCTCCTTCGGGTATGTATACAGCATGAAAATCTGACTGGTAGCCACACCACTCTTCCATCAAGGTAAAGGCAGATTTTCGTGATTCGAACGACATGTACTGACTTGACTCCGGGTACTTCCTGATGTTGTCATAAACGACTTCCACTAAGCCGCAGTAATGGTACCGAAGTCTGGAGAACTTCCAATCCATATGAACGTCACTGTCACTGAGGAAAAGACGGAGTTCTTTAGCATAATTCATCAGGTTGTTCAAAATCCAATCGTCCTTGAGGATCTCGTCATGGCGGAGGAAGCTTGCTGTAAGCTTGTAGATACACGTCACTTCAATACGCATGCGATCCGTCATCTGAGACCTAGACGGGCTGCTGGGCGTTCTTTGGTGAAGACCTCTCCTTGCTTTCGCCTCGTCGGTACATGTTACGACAGCATACTGAAGTGACTCGAGGAGTATGCGGTACAGCTTGCGGTTGACGGACCCCAGCGCAGTGACGACCGCCGATCGCAGGGCATCTATCCCAGCACCGAGCAGAGGTATGATAGCCGAGAAGAGAGAGCGCGCAGAACTGAGCTTGTCTTGTAAACCAGCGGCGTTTCGAGAGGTCTTTCTAGAATGGAGAACATTGTCAAGCTGACCCCGAGATTGTCCACCAGTCGAGTTCAGAGTAACACAAGCCATGACCAGATACAGCTTCCACTGATCGAAGAAGATGCTGATTGGTGTGTTAGAGCTCCGTCCCAAGAGCTTGAAATCTCTAGATGCCATCGGGCTTTCTACAATCCTCTCCACCTCCGGCAGCATCAGTGCTAGGCGATCACAAGCAAATTCTCTGCTAAGCGCAGCAGTATGAGGACACGTCTCGAAGATGTGTCTGACCATGTTTGGAAATGCCTTGTACCAGAGAGTCGAGTCGTAGTAGTTCTCGCTGCTACTCAACTCGAGCAGAACGTTCTGTGACCCTTTACGTCGCCGATCTCTTTGTAAACGACTTCGTTCCAGGACGGTGAGATCATCGTCTGCTATTGCTAGGATCTGCTCGGACTTTGATACAAGAATTGTAATAATGCGCGCTTGTTCGTTTCTGCCGAGTACACGATCAAATTCGAGCACGATCTCAAGTACCTTGATTGCATAAGCTCTTACTTTTCGTGACTGAGAACACAAAAAGAAGAGACCGTACCCTTCTATCTCATCCACTAAAGGGAGCACAGCAATCAATTCCATTTGTAATGCTCGAGCACTGGTGTCGTATGGATTGTCTGTCTGCATTGTCGGAAGTGCAATTTTCCTCCGTATCTGCTCTACCCAGATATGAAGTAGATCGAGATACAGCGTCAGCGCGGTCTCAATGTGCGACGGACCCAGACGGCCTTCATCCGACATAGTGGAGTACTGGTGGTCATAGTTGAAGATAAACCTTGGGAAGGCCGTGGCAACTGGTTGAGCATGGCCTTGGCTAGCTATAGCTTTCAATGATCTGTTGGCTGTGTGTGCTATGTAAGGCTGCACATGAGCTGAGGCGGTGCAAAGCAGATTGATCAGCGGGCTGAGAGGGACAGTGTCTGATAGGCATCGTGGGAGTGCCTGAATGGCGACGTTGAGAAGCTCGTAATAGGAGTACTTCTGGTCTTGGCCTGAGCCGTCATCCCTTCTGTTCAGAGCAAAAGCATCGGCCAGTGGTGTTTTTGGCGTTGCTGTCGATAGTTTCTCGTTCAGCGCAGCCGAGCTTCCAAAGGTGCTATCGCAGAGAACCGCAATTCTGCCAAGCATCTCGCAAAAATGGGCATAGTTTAACCTTGAACCGTCGTCCAGGGCGACCACATTGATGGGCAACGTCGAGGTAACGAATTCATCCCCTCTGGGAATAGTCTGGAGGTCAGCCGGCTGAGGTAGGGCGAGTGGCAGTAAAGATGCGGGCATTGAGTCCAAGGCCGGGAGAGAGACATGAAACTGGGGATAGGCTCGCCACGCATCGAGACCTTTTTCTTTGTCCTCCATCACGAGTAAAAATGACTTGATACCTATGGTAGTCTTTTCTGGCTCCAACTGTTCGATGCGCAGATCCCGCCCGGCGAGTACAGAGTCAGGGTTGACCAAAGGGAATATGCCTAGCTTGAAACAGAGGTCGGATTGATGGATGCCGACAATTCGCAAGAAGCAGATTGTCGCTTCAGCCATCGAAGGTTCCGTACTGACATGCACCTTTTTCCCGGGAGGGAACGCGAGTCGCAGTACTTCCTCGACTTTCTTTGTTCTTGTAGCCGAGCTGTCTGTGGAACGTTGTAGATAAGCCCAGGTCAACTGACATATTGCTCGCATTGCTGGGGTCCTCGTTGGCCGATCGCGGAGTTTGGTGGACAATGCATTCAACTGTAGCATCCATTGCGATTGAAAAACATCCAATGCGGACAAGCATAACATTATGATTGAGGGTGGCAAAGCGCTGCTCCAATGCCTTGTCTTGGTCAACATCTGGTTGACGCGAGGATTGACGATATCGACAAACTCCTTGAATCTAAGATCGCGGGCCGTGCTTTCCGGCTGAGAGGCTAGCTGTAAGAGAAGTGATTCGAAGGCTGCACAATAAGCTTGCTTGATTCTGGGACCATGTGAGTTCGAGAAGAGGTGTGCTAGAGCGATCAGAAAGTCGTAGGCCTGAGATAAAGCAGCAGACCCTATGTCGAGACGCAAGTGTTGCATACTCAGCAGCAACAACTCAATGCGTGTCTCGACGTCTCTGGCCTTGGCTGTGGTGCCGGCGCCTATGGCGATCTCCTCCTGCCACATTTTCAACTGTTGCAAGAAACGTTGTGTGACGCGGGTAAAGTCAAGGCGACTCATACGGCCAAGTAGCTGACCATATATTCTCCAGTTCGCTGCGCGGATCTTGTTAGTGTTCAAATGAATGGGCTCGAATCCTTTGAGTTGCTCAAAGACTATGTCCTCTAACTTAAATGCCAGCTCAGAGGTTATGGCGTCGAGTGTGCTCTGTTCAAAGACTTCCATCAGACCACGGCAGAGGATGAATATAGACACGGTAGCTTGCTTGTCTAGTAAGATGTAGTCTTCCGAAAAGGAATCCTCTCCGCCCGGCAAATGCGTTACAAGTACACCAGGGTGGGCGAGTCCCTGCTCCTGAACGGGTTCGGTATGGCGACGTGACAGGGACGGGGGGAGAGCACCTGCTGCAGGGGGCGATCTATGTGAGCTGAGCTGTTTTCTGGAGGCAGTGGCATTGTCAGCCTTGTTCTGCCGCCAAAACATTAGACTGTCAACAAGGGCTTTGGGCTGTAGACGAGTAACATGACCAAGAGCCAGCATGAGCTGGTCGAAGGCTGGATCGCCACCACGGCCACATATTTGTTCCACGGGTAGTGGCAGTAGGTCCAACTTGGACAAACAAAGATTGATCTTCTGGTCGGCTCTGATAACAAAAGCATTGAAAAGGTGGTGCATGGCATATTCGCTCGGAGTACGGCCATCAGGTTGTGTATTGATGGAAGCACCCGGCGCATGACCTTTTCCAGCTCTTGAAGTGGTGGAGTGGGTGCGTACCGATACCGATGCTGTGCTCGCCAGCTGTGAGGCATCGAAGTTCAGGGTGGAATCAATTGAGGGTGCATGGAGATGGGCGGATAGAGGATAGGAGGGATTAGGGGACTCGAGATCCATTGCGGAAGCCGTTCCCCTTCTCGCGGCAGCATGTCTGAGGCCAGCATTGTAAAGCGACTCTGGGCTCAAGGGACTTGCTGCCAGAGGGGAATTGAAGCTGGGGTTTCTTGAATGTTGCAGGCCATTGATGACCGAGGTCTGTCGGTGGTGACGGTTGGAAGCTCGTCGCTGTAGGCCCGATTCGATGGCAGCTGAGTCCAAGGCAGGCTCTCCCTCTGGGATGGTCGGTTGGGCTGATTGCGCCCTCGATGATGAAACCACGATCTGCGATGGTTTGTGTATGTTCCTACCTCTTGTCACCGAAGCGTCCCTGGACTGGCTGCCACTTGCGACGTGGCCAGCACGCCACGATGACGGCGGCAAAGAAACGGCGTCTGTGCCTTCGTGGGCGCCATGAGGGTTCGCAGGGTCAGGGTTGGTCTGCCTTGAGGGGACTGAGTCTGCAAGCATTCCATCAACATGTCAGCAAGTCTGGTCTCGTGCATGGAATGAGTGTAGCCTCGCATGGCCGGACGCAGGTACGAGTACGGCACCGTGGGCACCGAGGGCACCGATGGGCCTGCGGAAACCTTCCGGGGCACAGAACTTAGATTTGGAACATACAATTGTGGATCATGGTGCCAGAGTCGGCATGATCACCCAGGTAGGCGCTGTATCGTTGATCTGCGCATCGCTTTCGTGCGTGCGGAAAGACTGGAGGCCAAAGACGTCGAAGGTGAGTTGCAATGCTTGCACTCTATAGTCAAGATGGATGAATATACCTGGGTAGCAAGGCAGTCGCGACTGGGTGTCGATCACACAACAACCTGGTCAGCCCAGGCATGAATTACTGTAGCCGCTGCCCCCTGGTGATCACTGCACCTCGTTCACGTGCCTTGGTTAGCCCCAACTGCAACAGCCTACCGTAGTTTCAGAGGCGAACGTAGAACGTTTGGATGTGTTCACATCGCAGGTGGCATAACACATCTATTTGTATACAATGCGCCATGTACACAGCTCATTTAGATAGCCGAGAGTGCAGAGTGTGATTCGACATGTGCGTTACTTGCCAGGACAACGACGGTTTTCTACTCCAAGCATGATAAATAAATACGTGCGACCACATCCTCTTTCAGCAGAAGCAAAAGCAATGCAATCTTGGAATTTATTCATCAGCGAAGTCACTTGATCTCACGTAAAGCATGATCATTGTCACTCGTCAGCAGCCTGGTCCCGGACTTCCTGTTTCTTGCTTTTCACCTCTCGCCATCGTGGCAGTCGAGGGGTCATAGAACCATGGCGAGCCGCGGAAAGCTGTGGTGGAGGCAACCGCAAAATCACATGGTCACCCCGAGACATAACCACCGTGTATTGCATGGACCTTGGCTCTGGCATGAATTCCGCACCCAATCCCTCGATTTGCGCACCTCAATGCCAATTGACGTAGTACTAAATAGGAAGAATCGAACAACACATCTACTATAGAACACCAACCAATACTACTTGAGTCTTGCCCGCACGTCTCGATCCTGACATTGGCCCTCCTTTTTCGCCGATTTCGCGTTCCAATAGTCGAGCGGCCCTGTGACCGGCCCCACAAACTCAAAACGGGACACGACAGGCCCGAAAAATCACCTACTGGAACCAGCTTTCGGCAGTGCCGTACAGTCCAGAGTCCAGCGTTCGGGAAGCGATCACGGGTGGCTCACTGCCCCTCGGATTCGCTGATCTTGGCGCGTACAAGGCCACTGTCGGCTTATCACGACTGTGGCAGATTGACCGATTCACAGAGCATACTTTCTACCTAGTCCTTTCCTTAGTGTTGACGTTGCTCTTGCACAAAAGAACAGGTCATTAGCCAGAGCGGTTATAGAGTCGAGTCAATTCTCGACAACGGCATCAATAATTCCGGCTCCTGTGCCACCCACGCGACGTCGCCCCCTCCCCATCCCACAATGGCACAGTCTATTGACACCCTCGACCTGGTTGTCCTTGTCGTGCTGTTGCTCGCCAGCGTCGCCTACTTCACCAAAGGAACGTATTGGGCAATCCCCAAAGACCCCTATGCCGCTTCTACACTCAACGGCAGCGCCCTCAAAAAGGGCACAAGGAATATCCTCGAGAAGATGGATGAGTCAGGCAAGAACTGTGTAGTGTTCTACGGCTCCCAGACTGGTACAGCGGAGGACTATGCCTCACGCCTTGCAAAGGAGGGTTCTTCAAGGTTCGGGCTCAAGACCATGACTGCGGATTTGGAGGACTTCGACTATGAGAACCTCGACCAGTTCCCCGACGACAAGATTGCCTTCTTCGTCATGGCTACATACGGCGAAGGTGAGCCAACAGACAACGCAGTCGAGTTTTGGGAGTTCATCAACAGCGACCCCCCGAGCTTTTCCGAGTCCTCAGACGAGAAGCCTCTGGGCAACATGAAATATGTAGCCTTTGGTCTCGGCAACAATACCTATGAACACTACAATTCGATGGTGCGAGGCCTGGACAAGATACTGACGAACCTTGGTGCGAAGAGGGTCGGAACCGCGGGTGAAGGAGACGATGGCGCAGGCACCATGGAAGAAGACTTCCTTGCCTGGAAAGAGCCCATGTGGACGGCTTTGCAGGAGGAGATGGGTCTAGAAGAACGAGAAGCTTCCTACGAGCCTTCTTTCAGCGTCGAAGAGAAGGAAGAGATGAGCAAGGAAGACCCGAACGTCTACCTTGGTGAGCCCAACAAGAACCATCTCGAGGGCAGCCAGAAGGGTCCCTTCAACGCATCTAACCCCTACATTGCCCCTATTGCCGAGTCCAAGGAACTATTCACCGTCAAGGACCGAAACTGCGTACATATCGAGGTTGACGTGTCAGGATCGAACATAAATTACACCACCGGCGACCACATCGCTATCTGGCCCACCAACGCAGGTATGGAAGTCGACCGCTTCGTCAAGACTTTTGGTCTAGAAGAGAAAAGGCACAATGTCATCAGCGTCAAGGGTCTCGATCCGACAGCGAAAGTACCCTTCCCTACACCCACTACCTACGATGCTGCAGTTCGATACCACATGGAAATCTGCGCTCCTGTCTCTCGTCAATTCATGGACACTTTGGCTGAATTTGCACCAAGCGAGGATGCCAAAAAGGAGATGAAGAAGATGGGCACGGATCCAGACTACTTCAAGGAGAAGGTCGTGAATCAGTACTACAACATTGCCCAGGCAGTCACATCAGTTCATCCTGGCCCCTGGTCAGCAGTTCCATTTTCATGCTTGATCGAAGGTCTCAACAAGATTCAAGTCCGATACTACTCCATCTCCTCCTCATCACTAGTACAGCCCAAGAAAATCTCCATCACAGCCGTCGTCGAATCCATTCGTGTTCCAGGAGCTGGCCACGTCGTCAAAGGTGTCACCACGAACTACCTCCTAGCCCTCAAACAGAAGCAGAATGGCGACGACGACCCCTCGCCGCACGGCCTTACATACGAGATCACGGGTCCACGAAACAAGTACGACGGCATCCACGTGCCAGTCCACGTCCGACACTCCAACTTCAAGCTCCCCTCAGACCCAAGCAAACCTGTCATCATGGTCGGTCCTGGCTCCGGTGTGGCTCCCTTCCGTGGTTTCATCCAAGAACGGGCAGAGCAAGCTCGGCGCGGCGATAACGTTGGCGAGACAGTGCTTTTCTACGGTTGCCGCAAGAAGAACGAAGATTGGCTATACAAGGAAGAATGGGACGTATGTTAACCCAACCCACATCCCACCCCCTCACTCCGCAACAACGCTAACCCGTCCATCTAGTCCTACAAATCCGCTCTCGGCGACAAACTGACCATCTTCAACGCCTTCTCCCGTGAAGACCCAAAGCAGAAACATTACGTCCAGCACGACCTAGAAGCCAACGGCAAGCTCGTCAACGACCTGCTCTTGAAAAAGGCAAATTTCTACGTCTGCGGTGACGCGGCACACATGGCGCGCGAAGTCAACGAGATCCTCGCGCAGGTCATCGAGAAGGAGCGCGGCGTGCCGAAGGAGAAAGCCGAGCAGATAGTGAAGAGTATGCGGAGTAGTGGCGTCTACCAAGAGGACGTCTGGTCGTGAGATCACGACACGACACGACACCACCTCAGACGTCCAGTGGTGGATACGATTATAGCCGTTGCTGCTGCGATCATGCGTTGTACGTATGTCATGCATGAATGTTGGCTGACGAGCGTATGCTGGAGTTGGGAGCGCGCATGAGTGAACGAATGAATGAATGAATATCTGTGATGAGGCATTTTGAGGATAGACGCGAACTGGACTGCTGCAAGCCTCGTGATGACAAGAGGGAAGATTACCATATAGCACGTAGGCAGTAGTAGATATCATGATAAGAACCACTAGCAGCCAATAAAGATAAATCAACAGTGTTTTTTGCCAACTCCGTATTCTAGGGGGTATTGTCATGCCGAGGCCGAAGCCAAAGCGTCAACGCTATCAAAAACCTTTGCTTCCGTGTATCAACAAGCAATGCGCACCAGCAGTCAACCTCTGGCCACGTGTATGCTGTGTGCCTGCAATACACACGCACTCAGTAGTAGATCGGTTCTTGCCAGATCGGGGGCCTCCCACCCGTCTCCTCCTCGCTCCAGACTACACGACCTTTCTCGTTGAAGGTAGCACCTTCGTCAGTCATCGGCGTCACCTTGTTCGTTTGCGCACATTCTTGTCTCGAGACGCCCATCGTGTCTTTCGGGATCCACAACAGAGGGACCACGTTTGTGACGGCAGGATGTTGGAACGCGTCTTTCTCCACTTCGGGTGAGTATGAGATGTGTGGGAAGTCTCGAGGCACGAGTTGCCGCATAACAGCATATGATGCGTAGATGTCTGGCCGTAGAAATTTCCGAATCATGCCCGCAAAGCCTGAACCTGCTTTGACGTTGCTTGACGACGTAGAGTTTTCGCGGACGTTGACGTTCTTCTCTTTCAGCTCGGCGTTATGCACGCGGGTGCCTTTGAAATCCGGGACGCCCGTTGCTGTATCGTAGTCCGAACGGAGAACTGACTCTTCTTCTGCTTCTAATGACCGAGGTAGATAGTATAGCAGCGGGTCTATGGCTGAGTTCAGCGAGATGTGATAGAGAATCATGAAGACCAGGAAAATGATCATCATGACCAGCGGACCCTTTCCTGTGCCACCTGAGGAAACACCGAACAAGCCGATCAAGCAAATGACTGACAAGTAGCAGCCGACAAGAGTATGTTTCAGGGCTTTGGCGTACACCAGACCTTTCGTGTCGATCATCGAGGCGTTGACGAAGAGGAGGTTGTATCGGTAAGCGAAGTAGAACAAGAAAAGTCCGACCGTAGCAAAGCCCATCATGAGAGGAGCAATGGCAGAGTATGCGATGGAGATGATGACCAAGAGTCTAATGCACGTCAGTCAAATCCTAGGGATAAAGCTTTGCGGTACTCACTCAACTATTGGGAAGACAGTGCCCCAACCTAGAGTCGACAACTGAGACCACCGCTGATACATTTTTCGCGGAGTACTGTCGAGGATCTTCCCAAGAAGGTGGAATAGGATGAGACCGACTATCTGCAGGAGAGCGCCCGAGGCGAACGTCAGACCCTGCAAGATAAAATACGAGATGTAGAAATTCGATGAAGCCGGCAAGCTTTGTGCCAGCAGGGTAGGTATTTGGGTCACGCCGCCCTCTAAAATTGCTGGCACTGCTTTCGACGCAGCAGACGTCATAGTAGTCACAAGAAACACTTGAATGACCTGGAACCAGAAGTAGGATTCGTGGCACCGCAGTTCTACAAGCGAAAGCGTCGCTTTACCAGAGAACTTTGCCATGAAGCGAAGGAAGGGCGGAAGTAGGGACATGAGTATAGCCAGAGCCACGGAAGGCAAAAGGCCGGTTATCACACCCAGAATGACGGTTGGTATATCCAGGATCCAGGCGAGGAAAGGCACTTTTTCGGCCAAGAAGTTGACGTTTGAGATGGAGCCCACGACAGCGACCGGTATCGACCAGAATACGATCGTAACCACCACAACTGCGATAGAGATGATGTTTCTAATCGTTCTCGTCTTCCACGTGATGCCCAGGTTGGACCAGATGACCTCGCCAGGTTGCAAGCCCACTACCCGTGGTGACATATGTAGTGCTTGGTGGTGAGTCACCATCTGGAATGCCGCCTGTGCATCTGTTTGACGCCAGAACTCGACGAATACGGCATTCAGAGGCGGAGCTGCACCGGCACGGTAGGAGTTTTGTTGTCGCTCAATTACAGGGTTGAGTCTGGCAATCTCCTCCCTTGCCCAATCGATAGTGTCGACTTTCTTGCCAATGAGGGGTTTCAGCCTATGTGTTGGGCGTTGTTTCGGAGAGATCCATCGACCAGCAAGAGAGCCAGATTCCCCATGGAGTTCGGGATCAGAATTGTGCATAGCCTCGCTGTCCTCAGTGCCCTTCTTCGAATGCTTCAGCCTAGCCTGGTTGCAGAGTTTCACAAGCTTTGTCTCGGCAATTTCCAGTTTCATAGCCGCTTTTGTGCGCTCCTCAACCATATCCTCAAGCTCTTTCGTTGTGGACGCCACCCAGACATTCTTCAGCTGCTCACCAAACATCTGTCTGATCTTGCCCTCGTTGGCATATTCGGCGGGGACTGATTGGAAGAGGACTGTTCGGGAAGATATGCGCTCCGAGTAAAGAGGTGAGAGCATGTACGCTTGTCGTAGGTTGACGTAAAATATCATCTCCCTTGTGACCTGACAAAACGAAGATTAGCGTTTTCGTACTCTGGCACCCGGCTGGTTGATCATTACCAAGAAGAAGATAAACCCTATGTATATCCAAGCCACAATAGCATGCGCATAATATCGATATCCGTCGTTCGTGTATGGGTTGATATTTGCGTAAGTGAGCATGTCGAGCTGTGTGAGGCCAGCACTACCGGTCGCGTTGACGGGGAACAGTATGGGCCAGGTGAAGAGACAGCCGACAAAGGTGATTATGACAGCCATCTTGAGGTATCGAAGCAGGAAGAAAGCGTCGAGCGAAGAGTGTCCCAAGACATACGTGTCGGGTATTTGATTGAAAGCCTTCAACCACCCTAGAAAACCATTGGGGAGCTGCGGAGATCTCTCATGCTTGCGTAGCGAGCCTAGATATGAACGAGGGTGATAAATTCGTGGGAACCTTGTTCTGAGGATGAGGAATGCTAGGAAGAATGCCCCTGCTATAACGAGCGACGGGATCAGGGTCGAAACGAGCTGTGAAGCCGACGCTGGTGCTGATCTGGCTGCCCCCACGTTCTCGTCGCTATTTGCATCGGTGCTAACACTCTAAGGAGGGCTTCAGTAAGCGCGTAGGACGATGGGTGTTGTGTTTAAGTCTACCTGTCGGGGCGCGAGCCAATGCACGACGCTTGCGGTGTCCATTGCTGTCCGGGCTTGAACAGAAGCCCAGTAAAGCAAGGGAGTACCAGATGTTGTGAATTTCAGTGCAGTGACCGATATCTAGGTGAGCGTGCTAGACAATGTAGCGGGGAGGACTTCTTCTGAGGATGTTGCTGGTCGTAGGTTGTGTGTTACGAGAAGTCTTAGGGGGTTGGCGTGATCGGAGATTATCTGTCTATCAGTAGGCAAGTAACTTGTAAGCCTGTCGATCCACGTCCAGGAATGACGACTGGGGTATCGTAGAAAGGGCCAAAGCAGGCAAGGTGGAGAAGTGGAGGTGCCAATCTTGGTGATCTCCCGAAAGCTTGATTGGCCGCGTTGCTGGAAGTTGGGTTCTGTATCACGCTACCTATGGATATGCCGTTGGCAGGAATGAGCAGCCCTTATATTCACTCTCACACAGTCGTTCCTACTCAGTGCACAGTCCCGTGTGAAGAGTGAGTGCGCTCGACCCTTGAAGGTGTCTTAGCGTGTGGCTTGTGCCAGGTCGCCATTAGCTTCAATTCAAAGCTAAACAACGTAACAGTGCTTCAGGCATAATCTTGATCTCAGTACGCGGCTTCGAACATTGTGGCTGGACAGGACGCCATACGCTGCTAGCACAACGCAAGGTTGCGACCTGATGCAAGAGGGTGACGTGGGAATGATACTCACGACCGTGATGCACGTTGGTTGCACCGCGGATGAACCTCTTGACCAAGCCCCCTAACCGTGACTCCAGCTCGCCATGCAACCGAGATTGGCTTTCGTCATGGAGCCTAGACCCTGGTCTCAGCCACGAAGCGAACATCTTTCTCCACTTATTCAGCCACGTGGCTAGGTATTTGTAATCCGGCCGGCCGTGTTGAGCTGAACTCATAGGCATGATGACTTGTTGATGTTCGAATGTCAAAGAGACATCTGTCTGCCTCTCATGCCTGGTCCACAACTTTTCAGCTCGAAAGAACGCTTTCGCGTCCCCACGGAGCGAAGAGGGAGAAACGACTGACACGAAGGAGGAAAGGTAAAGACGATTGGTGGCGAAGAGGGGCGAGAATGCGTTTGCTAAGGCTGAGAGCTACAAACCACCGGCAGCCCGCATGAGCATTGCTTGAAGAAGATTGTGTGAGCTTGAAAGCTCAGGAGGAAAGAGCGATATGCCGTCGAGACCTCTTCAGCCTCCACCGCTGCGATAGTTTCCAGGCATTGCTGTGCACTTGTGCTTGCGAAGTGTCTGACGTTTGTCTTAGTACTTGAGGAGCGTGTCTTGTGCAGCCAGAAAGTGGTCTCCTGAGATTGGGGTCCTGCAGCATGGCCACAGTGTCTTAATCTGAAATCTTTCCAATTCATACAATTCTAGATGAGAAATGGTACCCAACATGGAGCGAACGGAAGTTGGACGTGGGAACTGATTCGTGGCAGTCGTAAATTTAACGTGCAAGCGCCTGCAACGTCGCCTCTCTCCTTGGCCTTCGAGGCTTGTCATATAATCTGTTGGTGAGTCTCACAGGACACAATACTTGTACACTCATCGCAACAAGCATATATCTGCTGGTAACCTTTTGAGCACGCCCTAGATCGTGCTGACATCACCCTATTTGAGGAAGTCATGTGCTAGGGGGAGTTTCCTCACATTTATGATTCATTTCGTGGTTGTTGACCGCTCATTGAATGTTCACAAACTGTCATGCCTCACGTATTGTTGTCGATGAAGAGTTCGCAACGCTTGATGTGGATGCGCTCTGTTCATGAGAGATGCAGACGACTAGCAAGCTGAAAGATGCGTCAGGCGACATAGCCCGGGTTGAGCCCCAATTGCTGCCGGCTGTCCAATCGTCCAAACAATACAGCTGCTGAACCTTTCCCAAAGGCACTCAGCTCGACAAGACTATGCACCATGTTCTCGAATTTCACCTCGTGCATCATACCCCTCAAGGACAGCTCCCGGCTCGCGACCTTGGTTTCCACTGAGAGGCATAACGACTTTGTTCTTGGGTTTGCATGGCTACATGCTATGTAAACCATGTGATGATTCCTATAGCAAGCATGCCGGTGCTGAGGACGGCTGCCTTCTACCAGTCTTTTGGTGGCGAATCAATCAACAAAAGCGCATGGCCGGGTCAGGTCGTTCGCGTTGCGATATATATCTATGTAGCCCAAATGCTGGAAGGTGGTTCTCTCATGTCAGTTCATCATTCAAATGTAATCGTCAGTAGTAAGTGATTTATATGTGCCAGGCCTAGGTCAAAACTACGGTCGGCCGGGCCTTACAGCACTTGCAGGAGTGTGAAACATGTTTTCCGACCCTCGTCGCTGTAGGGTGTAAGCGTCTTTAGGATAAATGCCCGTTCATCACTTGTTCAGTCGCAAGGTCCTTCCATCGGGCTTCTCGGCTGAGACCCGAGAAATGCACGGTTCATGACAGCATTCAGAACAAGGAAGCCATCCGTTTCGCCGAGGTGGAGGCCGCTATCGTCGTGCTGGCACGACGAGCTCTGATTTTCGGACTTCGCGAGCAATGCTGATCTTAACGATCCCTGAAGCCTGCAGCGCGGAACCAGACACGAGACTTTACATGGAGGTTGTGGGGAGCCGCTTAATTCGAGCATTGATGTTTCGTTTTACTGGTAAATTTGACTCTGCATGAACCCTCTGTGCGAGTTGCCTGTATCAGAGAAATAAGGGCCGTAATTTCGCAAACACGCAAAGCTTGAGCTCCTGCATATACGGTAGAGTGCGTTGAGCGGACTTCACAAAAGCTAGCGAGCCTTCAACTGCTTCGATATCCCCGGGACCGCAGCACCATGCAGGAGGTGCGTGCTGTGGAAAGCGCCAACGCATAACAATGGTCGATAAGCTCAGAAAGCCCGCGTCGTTCGCGCGAATTATATCCATCGCGGAAGGGACGGCACTTATTTCAGCGCTGTGGCTCATCAAAATCCCTTAGCCACAGGTAAGTTAATGGTGTCTTAGCCTGAGGATTTCGCTTTTCCACATTCGATAAGCGTAGGCAGAAGCAACGACATTTGACACACTCCTAGGACGCCCAGTGCAGCAAAGCAACCCCTTCATTGATCGGTCCAACAATTTTCCATTCAGCACAATCTGCAAGCACGGACATGAGATCCATGTGTTGGACCTGTCCCGAAGCTGCGGGTCAGTCCCAAAAAGTCAGAATGCACATTTCCGCGGCTTGGCCTCCGATGTCGAAGACGTCGAGCGGGCTCATGGGACTAGACGTGTAGTTTTATGTGGACTAGCACATGCAGTACGCACGAATGTGGTTCCAAAGAGCAACTCGCACGGTACAAGTGGCGACTACCGAACGAGTAGCGTTGGCTTCCGTCCTTGATGGGGTGGGTGGCATCAAAGTAATACAAATCAATGGACGGCCGGAGGAAAAGCAGCACGGAAGCTTGTCGTTGATACCATCGAGCCGAGAGTGCACGCTACTGGATGATCTCCGGTGGTGCATGATGACAGCGTTCTGCACAGCGGCATAGTTGTCGTTGACGTGGCTCCAGTATGTACTGCACTGATTCAGCAGCCGTCACTGTGATTAGTATGCTATTGCTGAGATTTCAGCGGCATCATTCTTGCATGGCGGGATTTGGTAAGACGACCGGTCCTTTGCGTCCTCAAGCCAGATTTATTTAGATTGTCGACGGCGCGATGTGAGTGTATAACGTGTAGCATCGTAATGTCAGACACTCTTGCTTCACTCGGGACGAACTATCTTTCGGGAGTATTTCATAGCCCAGCCCTGCTAGGTGATCCCCGCAGTGGCTTCGATGAGTACTACGGCTCGCTCCCACTTTCCTGTCATCCAAACATGATTACACCATGAAGAGATTGACGCGTTTTCGTTGAGCTCGAGCAAATTCATATTTTCTCGTTCGGGAAAGGCAACCATATCGGAACGGCAAACCACTGTTAGGAACACGCTTCACTGCTGTCCAGGTAGTCCGGTAGGGGCAGACTCCTTGTTCTTATTAGTCTATGTGCTATTTGTCCCGCTCTGTGGTGCTGCAAACCTGCTCAGATGGTCTCATGATGCTGGTTTGCTGGACCTCTCTCGATTTGCTTGGTCACTGTTCCTTGGTCCTCCAGCCAAGATTGATCGCGCCATATGCAATACATCTATATACGCGTCGAAAACGCGAATATCTACCCTTCCCTCAAGACGATAGTCTTGGGATTTTAGGTCCCTGCGAATTAATAGGCCGTGAACGTCGTGCTATCGTCATGTGTTTGGATATCTTTGCCGGCTCAAACCCCGTGCATACAAGTAAATTCCAATATATCGAACCATAATGTACACAAACTTGTCTCCCAAAGCGCTGTCGTAATAACTGAATGCGTATGATCGTCCCAGATTATGCACTTCCAAGCAACATTCATGAGCCAGCTGGCACAAGCTGGCCATTGTAGAAAGAGGGGTTGGTCAGAACAAAACCACAGAGGAAGAAAGTCTGATTAGTGAATCCGAAGTCTTGTGAGGTTGTCCTGTTGGCATAGAGTTACGCCTGACCTCGGCAACGTTCGTAACGATTCGTCATTCCACATCCCAATGCCTCACATAGGTCCCAGCCAGTATGTATCGGGCTCATAAGGCTACTACTCCCTTGGACCAAGAATGCCTCTAATATCCATTCTCGGGCGTTTCGGATTGCGCTCATCTGGATCACCACCATGCTGTGTCGCGGGACCTCTCGACGGAGCTTGACGACCATGTGGCTCAGGTTGTGGGTGGAAGTGCCGTTGTTGTTGCGCAATAGCCGGGTCGATGTTTGTTCCCGGAGGAGCAGGCAAGATTGGAGGCAATTGCAACGGAGGAGGCCCGTAATTACCTTGCGCTGGGTTCGAATATGGTTGCGATGCTAGAGGTCTTCGAGGGAACAACGGATTCGGATATTCCGAACCCGGATATGGGACGTCCGGAGGCCCTGCAGTGGCATAGCCGTAAATCGGTCTTGGTGCAGGTGGGCCGCATTGGGGCATCATATGTCCGTGCTGGCTCATAGGAGGAAACGAGATCGGTCTGTGAGAACTGCTGAAGCGACCTTGAGCAGTAGCTGTGCTCTGTGCGATGCTGGGTTGAGCGTAAGGAGGAGGGTAGGGCATGCGAGTAGAAGTTGGTTGCGGCAATAACGGAGGAAGGTTAGGCCCAGGGCCATGCCTGCCTGATGAGGGACCCAATGGAGGCAGCGACATGCCGCTGGACATCATTCGACTGCTAGTTGGCTCGGCCTCGTTCTTCAGTGGAGGCCGACCTCGCTTTTTGTGTTCGACGTCTCGACAGGAGTCCTAAATACTGTAAGAAAGATTTCGCGTACAATGGACGCGCCACGAACCTCTTTACCGCTCTGTACACATCTTCTGCAGGGTCTCGTCTCGTCACACCTTAGGTGCTTGCGTTTGCAATTGACGCACGCTGAAGCCACGTGGGCCTTGACTTTTCGCGTGGCTCGCGGCGAGACTTGTGGTGGTGGTCTCGGTTGTAAGGACGCTGTCACAAGAGCGTATGCCGTGCCTCGTCCTGCGCCATACCCCGAGGGTTGCTCCCATGGCGCGGAACGTGGGGGAGGCAGAGCCATTTGTTCGGATGGCCGTCTAGCGCCAGAAGGCTCGCCATACCGCTGAGCTTGCTGTTCGTCTAGAGGCGAGAGGGTGAATACAGTGCTCGCAGGACGTGTCGGTTCCTGAGATGTTGAGGGTGGTGTATCATCCCTCTTCCTGCGCCGGCCTGCCAATTGAGGAGGTTCTGTGGGCGGTGCTCGTGGGGGCGTCCCCGACATAGGAGGCGTCGGCAGAGACGCCCAAGCAGGCAGAGAAATCGGAAAAGACAGGTCTATCTTGAGAGGAAAGGGTGGGGGGGTGTCGCTGTATCTGTGTCTCGAGAAGGATGGGTGGGTAGTCGGACGCTCAGACGGTCGTATTGGCGGCATGAGTGTACTGAGCCGTACTGAACTAAGTATCATGCGATCCAACCACTGTATGTCCCTGACTGCCCTTCATGCAGCTCACGCTCAGTGAAAATGCTGCATCGACACAGCAGGCAAGTGATGAATAAGTAGCAATGTGTAAAGCACTCGCCGCCGGAAGCGCCTTCGAGACCCTCACAACACAGACGTTTATGGCAACGCTGGATCTTCGTATTAGCGCCATGATGCAAGCATTCACAGTTTCAAACAAGCAGCGATTCATGCTTGACCCTTCTCTTCAAGGACTTTTTCCCAACTTACATATTCGAGAAGTTCCGCTTGGACTCGCTGCTGTGATGAGCCGTAGGAATTAATCAGAACGCCGAGTAGGAGGATTCGAGTCCTAATGATTGGAGGGGGAAGGTACGGAGTAGAAGTTTAGAGGTAAGAGCGATTTGCCTAAGATCTTTCACAGGCGAGATGGAAGTGCAGATACGTGATAGCCTGAGATGTGCCTGCCATTCAGAGAGCCCGTGTGGCTCTCATACATATGCAAGTCATTGTATGCTTGTCGTGCTGCAGGGTATGAAGGCGAGATTGGCAGAAGCCAGGCAGACGACGCAGAGAGCTGCTATCCACAGCGTTGGCGTACCTGAGAAAGATCATGGTTGTTGCTTCTTTCTTGTCCAGATGGGCAAATGTTCCTCTGCGTTCTGCTGCGCGTTAGAATATTGGATCAGTAGATCCAGGATGCTTTGACCCCACCCGAACGATGCTGCCGCATTTTGTGTTTACAAGGGAGACCCATGGTGGGCTGATGCTACTGCAGAATCCAGCAGCACTAGCCTTGGGGTCTATCGGGCTCTTGGCTTTTCGCCAGTTGCCGGCTATTGCGACATAGTCTGAGTACAGATCACGATCTGTTTGGAGTCCAAACACGGTTGCGTCTCGACTAAGACGTGCCACCCGGACACAACTCGATTGTTGTGTCTTAGTGGGGAAGGATCAAAGACGATTGTCTCAGCGGAAGAGGTCTACACCAGCCACATGGCTCAGCACTTCCAAGCTCTAACTCTTGCTGGCCAATCTAGTGTCGATTCGGCTCTCTTGTTGCTCGACGCGTCAACGATAGTTCTTTATTCGCGCAGAAGCGTGCAATAATGCAACAAGTCTTTTCAAGAAACATGGCCAATGGTCTGCACGGAAGCCTGGCTTCGTTACGGAACTCCAGACACGGAAATAACTGCCAAAGAGGCTGTCCGCGACTGGTCTCAGGAGAAACTGAAGCGTCCATTTTGGGACCCAGTCTTCGGACTCAAGCCTAGATGGGTTAAGCTCCGTTCGAGCCGACCGTTGGTTACGGGTGTCATTAGGCATTGCCATCTACGTCCATGGCGCATGCTAACACCTCGAGGGTGCCCTACAATACAATAAGCAAAAAGCGTTGTATCCATGGGTCAAAAAGTAGGTATTGGTAGGAGATTGCTCGCCTTGCTCGTTCGAGGCTCGTGTTGCCTAGGCTTGAGATCATGAAGCGTGGAACGCCAGCTGTCCTTCCCAGACTCCAAAGCACGTGATACAGCTAGGTTCGCTGTCGTCATGTGCCCGTCTGGGGCATTTGAAAGCCTCCTAAAATAGGCCTTTTGTCCTACTTCCACCAATCCTACCTGTCACTCTTGCGAGGCACTATCGCGTCAAACCGGTCCCGATTCGCTGGCGTTCGGATATCGGGCGTCCGTCAAGCGCATATATCTACTGATACGGCACTGCAACTACCGGTCTTGCAAAAGGGCAGATGATGAAGCTTACAAGACGCTAACAATCAACTTTCAAGGTCGGCGGATCTTTTTCTACAGTGACAAATTTCTTCAGATGCAAGCATCATGCGCAACAGCCTGACGACTGAAATTTAGAAAACGTCCATTTTCGCTTACGTGCGCCAGAGGACTCCACATTAGGACTATCGGAGGACATGTTTTTAAGTTTCGAGCTTTCTGCGTCTTACATGATGGGGTTTGGTCCTGTAAGTACAGGGTGCATTGATCGCTTGCGCGCGAAATTGCTTCATCTTTAGGTCCCTCCCAGGGGGCGAAGTCCAAGGTCGCTACTCGCGTGTATGTGTATGACCATGACCATGTCGAAGGCTGCGCAGTACAAGGCAAGAACCTCGGTCCGACACTGTTGGTCGAAGTCCTGCGGCTTCGGACATTTATACTCGCTTGACATGGGCGATGCCGATATCCTTCGATACGGTAGGCTAAGCGAGCTTTCGGCGCCCAACTACAATCTTGGACTATCTTTGTTTTCTTTTTTTGAGAAATTTCCGAGACATGAACCACACACCCAGAAAAGCCAAAGTTAGTAGCTTGTGTTACGAATGGCCAAATTCTCCTACTGCTATCTACCCAAACCGTGCAATACGGGGTCCCCAACAAGGACAAACCACATAGTCCGATCACTCGCTTATGCAACACCTGCCGGCTGACCCGCTAGGCTCATACCTGAACCTGTCTGACAGACATGTCGACACGAACGCTTTTTGAGGTTTACTTGTCACTCGGGACAATTTAAGATCTCAGAAAGACCCACGTCATACCCGATACAGCGTACTAGTACTTTCTAAGATCGCTGTGGCTTCAATAGCCTCGCTGCCATACCATAAAGGGACCCGCAACAAGTACTACTGTGGTACGTGACTCGGGCTAGTAGCAACACGCCTAGTCCCTCCCGCATCCTCTTAATTTGTAGTCTCTAGCTGATCGGTGCAGAAGTGGAGGGAAGGACCACTGACGATCGCCCTCGAGGGATTGAATGATTAGCTGAAGCACGTCACGTTCTAGAATCTTTCCTTCGACTGCTCTGCATGCATTTCCTGACCAGTCTGTACCAGCATCTCATTGGTGTTGACTTGGAATAAGCGAAATAGCACTAATTTCATACCTGCATCTCCCGCTTGGCGTCCGCGAGTCGAAGGCACGAGTGACACTTGCACGCGGGCTTTACTACCGGTACGTCGGAACTTTCAACGATGCTTGCGCGTCGCCCTGCGAGGCGACCGTCGCTTCATGGTCGCTTCCACAAGCGAGCCAGCATATCCGTTGTGGCGGCCACGTTTCTCGACCACTTCCGGTTTAGACCTGTGAAAACCGCACTTGTGGCTGGAATGTGGATAAACTAGGTCCCGGCGAAACGGTTGCTCTAAACAATACTCCGAGATTTCACCTGCTGACGCGAACGCCACAACTGTGCTCGCCGACTATTGCACGATGTCGAGCCTATTGAACTGTATGACACCTAGCCGCCAACCGTCCCGCTACTAACAACCCGCCGTGTCGTCCTACCGCCGTTGTCCCTTGAAGAGATGGACACCGCGTCGGCGGTGCAGCCATCTTAGTGCGTTTGTGGCCATGCCATCAGATACCATTGTTCAGCCCTTGCATATCTTCCCGATCGCTGTCGAGGCTCCGGTCACTTGACAGAGCTCAGAACCAGCTTGCTGGAAGACAAAAAGCTCCACATGCTAGACTTTCAAGCCAGTCCTGCCTCAATCGTCACTTCATACGGCTCCATTCGCCAGCCGCAAGCACACGTTGATTACGGCGGCTGTCGCCGAGAGGTGTGACAACGATCGTGGTCCAGCGATGCCCAGAAGGTACATCGGATAGAACACGAACAACTTGGCAATGACGTTCAAGCCGAGCAAGTTCACGATCTCGCGATTGTTGGGTGCCATCAGTTGAGCCAAGGCTGCGGCAAGGGCCCAGGCTGGGAAGTTCTCGAGCAGGCCCAAGTGGGCACTTCTGAGGCGCAGTGGAAGGCCCTTAAGGTTGTTGACGTGTTTTCGAGGCTCGTCGTTGTCAAGTCCTCCTTCTCGACCCATTGCCTGTCCAGCCACAGATACGGCACCAGAAGCGCCAAACGTCCAGAAGATATAGATAGCGCTCATGGCAGGTATAACTCGACCAGAACCAGGTTGATAGCCTGGAAGCAGCCGAGCAGTACCGTCAACTAGAGTTGACAGTACGCCTGTTCTCGCAAGCCAGCTCCTGTCGCGAATTTCAGTTCAATACAGCATCTTGGTGTTCAATGCCACTCACGTTACGGGTACAAGGCCGACATATAACATGGCAGCACCGGCCCAAGCAGCGCCCCCAGGATTTGCCCTAGAAGACCTGAGCATTAATTCCGCCTGCCCGGAGCATGACTTACACTCCATCCTCCGCTGCCGCTTTCTTGAGCTGGGCCGACTTATCTTGTGACATCTCTTATGTATCGTGGAAAAGGTTTCAGGTGAAGAATTGATTGATTGATTGATTTACCTGCACGAAGACGATGAGTCCTACCGTCCACTACACTGTCATATACTTGGTGCTCAAGCGAATGACGTATACCTTCAAGCTTCAAGCTTAACAGAGCTGGTATAGGTCTAGACCATCGTTTATCGTTGGTTGTCCTCAAATTACTTCCACTAGCCCGAGGCAGAGATGACGAAATACATACGGCAACAAAGGTTCATCGTTATCTGGGGTTTCGGAGAGTAAGTGCAAGATCAGATCGGTGCCGAATCCGAGATCTAAAAAAGCATATTCACAATTGGCGCTGTGATTGACCTGACGCTGATCGCCAGCTTGGTCGAACCATAATGAAATCGAGTATCTTGCCGTGATGGCCTGCCTCGCACACCACCTTATGAGACCTTCAGGCAGTTGCCCAGCTCTGGCATGTTTTCGAGACAGTTGTGTGCCATGTTGAATCTGCATATCACAGCTAGCCTATCCCCGCCTACCGCCGCGGTACATAGTTGCCAAGAGACATTTGCTGGGTTTGCACATTCTTTTCATCGGACAGCCTGTACTAGTTACGAATATGTTTGTTGGTCAATTGACGCTACGCCTCGCGACCTCCATTCTTGAAAATCAAGTCGTGCTGACAGTGTCATAATGCTTTCCTTGCCTGAAGCCACCGACGTGTGATTTGTTGGAACAGTGCTGACTTAGTTGAGGAAAAACTGCTACACCCCCTCAATATGGCTTCTGTAGAAGCCACAACGTCGGGAGAAGAGACCACATCAGTCGGGCACGCTGAAGACCCACTAGTCGCCGCGCTACCTCCGAATACTGACTATATCACATATCTCACCATTCTCGAGTATCAGCTGACACCCCAGAACCTGTCGACACTGAACAAACTTCTTCAGAGCGATGATGGGACATTAGCAGCTGAGATTGGATGGGATCTTCTCAAACTGGTCTTGCCAATCCTGAGGGTGGAGCCTGCTAAAGCTAGAGAATGTCTAGATATCATAGCAAGGAGGGGCAACCCAAGGGAGGTCATAATTCGAGTCGCTGAAGAGCTTGAAGTACTGGGACAGGCTGAATCTGATGCAGAACCAGATTACGCCAAAGATGACGACGGCCTGCCTACATTTGTAGGAGAAGCTCCTCGTGTGTACCTAGGAGACATGACCTTGCAAGGCATGCCGAAGTCCTCAGTACCCGAGACTTCTGGCAATAATCCTGAGCACGAGGAAGATGGCCCAGACGCTGTCGTAGAAGAGCTCAACTTCCAGGCGCTCTTGAACATGCTTGGACTATTACATCCACGCATCAAGACTTCGTATCCGAGCCGCTTCCTAGCTACCTCATTACCTGCTGCGCTTGGTGCATACAGGCGGCTCAGTATGAATGCTGAATCAACCTTGTCGTTCGTCCGCACCTTAACAAGATTAGTTACAAAGAAGCGACCAGCTCTGCCGCCACGCGTATCAACGTCTAATGTGCTTAGCGCCGCATCAACCAAAGATACCAGCGGAGACGTCGTCTCTGCACCATTGCCAGATCCAGAGTCTAAAACAGAAAAGGAAACAGCATCACAGGCTGTCGCAGATAACGAAGCTGCGATCAACCAGCGACTAGTACAGGCCGTACTTTTGGAGATCGTCGATGAATACACTGCTGCTTCTTCAGATCCGCAACCTCCTCTGACAGCACGTCTAAGAGTCCGATTCGAACCACATAGCATCACGTCCATGCGAAGATCTCAACTCGACGCATTGACCACAAACGAAAATGCTAGACGGGCGGACGATCTGCGCCAAACCTTCGTAACCACCTCCCAAGACCTGAAGCTCGACGTAGATGCAGCAATTCAGATGCACAACGAGCCCTATCCTGATAAGCCTGTAGCAAAAGAAGAAAAAGACGACTACCCCACCTCACCTTCACAAATTCCTTTGTCAGCCACTGGTCTCCTGTTGATATACAGCGCTCAGCGGTATTCTGAAGCAACATCTCAACAGGCCGAAATGAACTTAAGGATCAATACAAACCAAACCCTCGAAGCCATAGATCGCCAATACGAGAACGACACACGTCTCCGCCACTCGGCTCCAGCAATCGACAGTGTCCTGTCTCTTCTCTACCTCATCTTCTGCACACCTCCGGCCTCAACAGGCAGACCAACACAATCTGTAGACAATAAAACACTGCTACTCGCAACATACAACACTCTCCAGGACATCTTCACATCATGTCCCGACGCCGACCTCCGCGACAATGCCTACCACATTGCCACACAACTCATCCACGGACACTGCCAGCGAGAGACGCGCGTGAAGGTCATCAAGGGCATACTCGAGGCAGATGTCTCAACAGCCGTGTCACCCATTCACGAAGCACAGGTAGGGAACCTGAAGTCTATCGCCGTCGACTGGCTGAAGGACGAGATCTACCCAACGCAGGCGACACAAAAGATGATGAGCAGGATAGCAGACGAGAAAGACCACGGTCTCCCCTTGAGCTCAGTAGCGGAGCTCGCAAACCTGCTCTTCCCGGCTAAGCAGATCCCAGACGTCCCTGGTTCATGGTCCGAAGAGGAGCGAGAGCAGGCAATGGAGGGTTTTGCGGCCGAGTTGCCGTTCTACATCGCGAGTCTGAATCTGCTTGGCTTAGTAGCGAGGAGCCACGAGGAGCAAGAGTCTAGCGGGGGTGGTGTGGGCGGTAGTACCAGCGTCGCGCCTGCGGAGGAAACGGGCTTAGACGTTGTACTCGTGCGTGGTGAGGACATGCTTGCAACACTAGAGAGGTGGAAGGATTATCTCGTGGGTCGGATGTCGAAAGGGGAGACAGCTGACACGGGCGAGGGAAATGGTCTTGAAGTTGACGGGATCAGTTTGCCCGATATCTTCGCATTGGAGGATGTCGTGGCCAGGACAAAGGAGGTGTTACAGACGCAATCGTGAGGGTAAAATTCGCATCTTTCCTTTTTCGCTGCAGCTCCTTCCGAGCAGCCCAGCCTGTTTTGTTACCGCGCCCTGTCCCAGGGGCACCAGGCGCAATAGACTAACCTACCAACATATGGCCCTCCTTGTTGTAAACCTCTCCACTTCGTGCATTTCCCGCTGTTCTAGTTGCTTCAAGTCCATGGTCCTGGAGCCGGCGTTTGACACCGCTGCTCGAACGCCTGTCTTGAGCCTTCACCTTTTCAGATCGTAGAATACGGTAGCCCTGAGCGTGGGAAACGTCGCACTTGTCGAATAGCTTCTCGTTAGATATCCTAGAGCCGTAGGTCTGCTTCATCAGTAGGACAGCTGTTCGCCGTGACTCGCTGACTATCTTACCTCTTGTAGGTCGTCGAGGCGATAGTGGTGGCTTCCTTGGTGATACATGGTTCTTGAAAGGCCTATGCTTTCGCTTGTTTGAAGACTGACTTCGAGTTGCGTCCATGTTGTACAGTGGAATGCATAAGAATAAGCCCGAGAAGGAAGATTTATATCAAATGAGCGAAGCTGAGATGTACCTTTATCATGATGTCAAACCTGGCTTCACGCAGTATACCGGATTGAACAACTGCTTGGCTTACGCATTGACTAACTATATCTCGCTCAGCCTCTCGCTATCTTCCTTGTATAGCCTATGTACTGCTTTCTGATAGTGATACTCATGCTCCACGTCCACTCACTGTGTTACACAGTTGAAAGTCGACAGAACCGACCTCGTTCGGATGATAACAATGACCGTTCATCACTTCAACACCTGGTACGTTTGTGTCCTCGGCAGCTTTCAGTAGTGATCAAAACGTCGCCCATCTATAGGCGCATAGATCTGGCAAGGGTCGTGATGTGAGCCAAGTAATACCACGTAACAAAGAGCATCAAGATTGAACGGCTCACCGACGACCACCCATTCGCGCAAGCTCTTCGACGAGCGCTCGCTAGTGATTGCGGTATCACCCACAAGCTCACGTCTGCGACGCGCACTTGCTGTTAATACGCACCTTCCCTCCGCGACCAACCATCCTGCGGAAGCGTATAACTAAGCCTCACTTCCCTCTCTCGTCCACTCATCACAGATGTACTGCTCGTCTTCAATTCGAGACCGTCTAGCTTAACATTCGTGCTATCGTCATCTTCCAAGTTCCACAAGCTCAGTCCAACATAGTTGTCGCCGTGGTAGTTCAGGATGCCTTCTGGTACAGGGTACGACGTCTGCGGGCCGATGTGATTGACGTACTTGCCGAACTGGAAGCCGTTGACATACAGCTGGCACCTGAATCTACTTGGACGGCCATCTGTCGAGGAGTTTGTGAACACGAACGCAAGCGGTATGTCGTATTCTGGTGTTGGTAGGTCGAGAGAGAACATAGTTGCGTAGAAGCGCACACCGGGTCCGGAGAAGCCGGTCATCGGTGAGTCGTTGGACGAGGTGAAAACGGAGCTGTTGTTGACTGGTGCGCCAGGAAGATGGTAACCTTGACGCTCAAAGAACATTCCACCTTCGTTGAGGGGCCCTCTGGTCTTGTCTCTGTAGGATTCGCCTCCGAGATTACCAGTCAACTTCCAGGTCACAGGGATCGATTCGGAGGCCGCCACAGTATACGAAAGCAGTCCCCGTGGCTCACGCATAGTGTCGTTACCTGGGTTGAAGTTCTCGGTGAGTCCCATGTGGTCGATCAGCAATGTCAAGACGTAGTCGGTGTTGGGTGTTAGCGAGGGAAGTTGTAGGGTTAAGTTATCGCTTTGAGATGTTGATACGCCAGGATAGTCGTAGAGACTGCTTGAATTGAGCCAGAGGCTGTAGCCATACGCATAACCACCCTGCGTGCTGACAGAGAGATTCAGGGACGTGACCCCCATCGGAGTCGCAAAATGACCCCTGTATAACAACGAGCCGGCGTGGTATCCATAGTCACCGGCATAGAGAACTTCTGGAATGTTTGGTTGGAATTGATTCACGGTCTCTGTCTTGTTGGCGATTTTCCACAGGTCGTCAGAATAGGTAGGTGACAATTCTGGAAGAGAGTCGAGGGACGACCAAGTGGATTGTGAGAGGTCGGGCAGATCTATTTCTGGCTTGGTGTACTCGAGACTCACTGGAGGTTTGCCGACATTCTTGCCGTTGAAGTACATATTGTCGAAGGACGGAGATCCAGCCACGGCTATTGTGGTGGTCATATTGATATCACCTGTCAAATACAGATTGCCATCTTCGGTGCGGGCTGCGCGTATGAGGTACCCTCCATTGACGATTACTGAATCTTTCGTCGGCGAGGAGAAGTTACGAACAGAGGAAGACGGCAATTCGAGAGCCCACCAGTTGTAGGCATCGTTGCGCCAAAGCAGATGGATCGTAAGTGCGCCACACTGAACGACCTTCGCTTCTGGTGTGACTGCCCATTGCACCACATCGTAATTGCCTAAGGTGTCGATTGCAACGGAGCTTGCGTCGCCAGACGTGACACTGCATTGGCTTGACGGAACTGCGAACTCGTGAGTTTCGTTCTCTCCACCGTAAAGGACTAGGATCGTGCTGGTGTTGTATTTCTGCCATGTGAAAATTTCAGCTGAAGAATAGAGTAGATTTGTTCCTCGCATTTCGTAGTCAACCACGTGCACTTTCGAGTCTCTGCCATTCAATGTCAGATGGTCGGAGATCTGGCTGAGTTGGGGAATCGTGATGTTGCCAATACTCGATGACACAGTAAATGTGTATTCTGTTGACGCTTGGGAAGCGAATGCAGCATGTCTGACAACGTAGAGATTCGTCTTGGAGTCGTTGCCCAATATTGGCGTCACAGCAATGTCTGGAGTACTCGCATAGGACCCGTTGGTATAGTTGAGGTTGGTAGCGGTGAGGTAGGAAGGTGTCACTTTGAGAAAGTTCGCGCCAAGCTTTGTCTCGGAGTACTTGGCTCTGGTCACTGTTCGATCCTCAGCAATGGGTGCTCCGTAGTCGTAGCTGGTGTACCCCAGGGGATGGCCCAGATTGCCCCAGTTGGTACCTCCGTAAGTCATGTAAAAGTTCTGAATCGTGACCAGGAAAGACCAGTTGTTCTTGTAGAAAATCCTTTCAAACTGCTCGTTGGTTAGGGCAGCGCAGTTGTCGAAGCCATAACCCCCCCATGGATCGAATGAGCCCCCTTGGAACTCAACTATCGAATAAGGCGTGCTTGGACTTTCTTGCTCGTGCAGTGTACCCCAGTTTGTAGGTAGCGTGGCAGAAGTCCAATTGGTGGGCTGTTGACAATTGAATCCCAGAGGATACCCGTCATGGCCATAGATATCAACGTGAACGTTCGTGCTCGTATTGCCTGGCGCGAAGATGCCTTTTGGAGAGGCGTCATTGCTGATCATTGGCACGACTATCCCCGCGCTCCGGAACTGATCCATAATGTATTGGAAATACTCACCATTGGGGAAGGTAATGTTGTTGGCAGGGAAGGTATATTCATTCTCAGGCTGCACCAAGGCCACAGGGCCCCCGTTCGTAATTTGAGCTTTGGCTATGATGCTGCCAACCTCTCTGGAATATAGATCTGTGGCATTCAGGAAGCCAGTAGAGTTGGTTCTGAATGTGCCGTTGACACGCGTCAGCCAGCCTGGGAAGCCGCCACCTGAAACTCTATGAAAGTCAGCAAATCTACAAAGACAAGACTACTGTTGGAAGGAGTCGTGACCCGACGGCCGATTGGATCAGCCAGGATAGACGAACGGGTACCAAATGGTTTGATGAACAGATCAACAACCACGTACACGTTGTGATTGTTGCTTCGGCCACTTTGTTTGTTCCGGGCAAGATTTGTTGTGTAATCAAGCCAGCAGGGGGGAAACTTACTCAGCGTTGATGTATTGTCCCGGACGAGCGAGGAGGTATATTCCTGCTTCAAGCGCTGCATCGAAGAAAGGCTCCAAGGCAAAAACGCCATCCGCCCGAAACACTCCCCTTTCGCCCTCCAGAAGCGCCCAGTCAACGTAGAAAGAGACTCCAGTGTACCCTAGGGCTTTGATCTTCTGGAACACGTCCAGCCATAGATCAGGGACTGGCAGACGGAACGGGTGGAATTCGCCCGAGTAGAAAAGAATGCGTTCACCATGGACAAAAATTGAGTGTTCGTCCCACGTGACCTGAGTGCTTCATCAGCAGAAGAGCATTGTCAAAATCGATGTATCTAACAATGTCCTGGAGACCATCAGACTCTTGTCTGACCAAGATCTTAGGTTGTGACTGGACCGGACTCGGGAATGCCCTTGCAAAGGCTGCAGCTAGGAGGAGCGACGTGATGACTTTTTGGAATAGCATGATGCTGTCGCAATACTCCAGACAAAAGCAGTGTGTGAGTTACTGGCGACCTCCAGGAGGAACTGATCATAATATACAGTGATGTGATTCTGTGATGTGCCGAGCTCTAACCTCTCCGCATCTCGTGGCACAATGACGATTGGTCAAAGTGCGCCAGAGGGCACATTGCGAGCTTGCAACCTAGAAGCTTCAGAGCTTCGAGTAGGTAGCTCCGAATCATGTCCCCCTTCGGAGAGGTACAAGGGTACCCCTAGGGTGGTACCATGATCGACACATATTTTGCGGAGAAGCTCCAGTTTCTCCGACGTCACAAGTGGTTGCATCGGAGTAGCTGTGGCCGAAGAACCGGATCGTTTCAATTCGTCCGCGAGCACCAACAAGTTTTGGGCAGGAATGGTGCTCTGATGTGCACCCAAGTGCTGGCAAATCTGATTTCAGACTGCGAGTCTGCCACGCTTCTGCTGTAAGAGCCGAATGGCCCCCATCGACAGAAGTGAGTACTGGCTTAGTCTCAATGAAGACTGAGCAATGCCTTCGAATTTTCGTAGACGACATAAGATATGCTCACCGCTGGTGCAACCTTCAAGAGATTAGGCGTAACACCTTTGAAAAGTCCGCGCCAGCCCTCGTTCTGAATAGTCTTCCTCGTGACATCTACAAACCCGGTGTAAGTTGGTTTGTGTAAGATGGTACCTTGCGCTTGTAACCTGGTTCGAAGCAGATTGACCGGATATACCATCGTCGCGCTAATAGCCCCCGACGATGCTCCGATCGCACCAGTAATGAAGTTCCCCATCTCGACGTCTTCTTCATGGACGTTGAGCGCCTTGGCCTTTCTGGTTAGCACAAACCGCTTGCACTTTTCAAAGATGAACAAGTCAATAGCTGAGTATGGGAACATGCCTGCGAGTCCCATGCCCAGACCGCGATAATATGGGGCGAGCCCACCTTGCCGCCACATCTTAATGGCTGTCTGAGCAATAAGTTTGTTCCCACGTAGGCCACCTGAGACTGTTTCGCATTGCATACGACTGTACACCTCTATCAGCACGAATTTTACGATGTAGAGCAGAGACTTACAATTTGAGGGTGTCTAAAGGGTAGACGATGCATTGCGAAACCACACCACCGATTCCACCGGCCAGAAATTGTGCAGTAGCATGGAGATGTCTCGGATCGGTACCTTCTAGAGTGGCGAAGGATCTCTTAGCAGCTTCGTAGGCACCAAACTTGATAGCAGACTCAGGCATGACTTTGACCACGTTGAGGCCGTTGCCTGCGAAGAGGCTTCGAATGCCACCAGCGCGCCAAAGGTCTTTGCACGCGTCGACCAAATTCTGGCCAAAGTGGCGAACGGCCGTCACCGGCGAGCCCTGTTTGATAGCCTTGTCGATGGTCTCTTTTGGGCTGACTTGGGCGATCAAATAGACCTTCAAGCGATCCAAGGGAGCAGTGGCTGTTCGAGAGACCATGCCTGCTATACCGCCAGCAACGAAGTAGCCTGGCACAGGAAGAAAGTCGGTTAGCGAAAGGTGATCTTCGTCTTCCCCTTCTTCGCATATCCTATCAGGTCCATCTCAAAGGAATATTAGTGTTTGTAGCGGAGAAGGAAATGCTGCAGCAGATTCTCCTGATTCACGACAAAGTAGAACCAGGGGTAGAGTATGGGGAGGGTGTATTTACCAATTCCTTGTAAGGGATCATTGACGTGTACATCGCCTTCTTGGTTGACGCTGGCTGCGGCACTGTAGTAAGATAGGATTGTTCGAAGGTTCGGAGTGCCATGGGGCATAAAGAGGAGGAAGTCCCTATGGTTCTTTAGCACATTGCTACAAGCACATCTCAGCGTGCTCACCTCCATTCCTCGAAGCTTATCTTGCCATCATTGTTTGTGTCTATCTCGTCGAAAAACTCATCGAGTTTGGCATTGCTAACCACGACGCCGTTGCGGGCGAAAGCTTGCCGTAGCTCGTCTTTGTCCAGGGTTCCACTGTTGTCGCGATCTATTTTTTCGAACAATTGGTGAAGTTCGCGCTCAGCGTGCTCGATGAACACACGGAACTCGTTGTACTGTATCTGGCCGTCGCCAGAAGTGTCTACCACCTGGAGCACATCGCGTAGAAGAGAGTCGGCGTTCTTCAAGGGGTGGTCGATTTTTCGCAGTCCCTTCTTGAGGCCTTTAACATCGATCTGCCCCTGCTCTGTCGTGTCCAGATTCCGCCATAGTTTTGTTATCCGCTGATCGCGCTGCTGACGCGACTCCTCAGGCATACTACCCGATGGATATGGTAGATTAGAGGTTATCTCGGTTGGAGCATGGTTGTGAATCCGAGTGCTCGGCTGGACGGCCAGCGCCCACAGCGTTGATCTGGTCGTTTTTTGCGGCTAGTCGGTATGCTGGGCTACGGAGAGGTTGCAGTGATTGTGTGGAAAGCTCGACAGCAGGCGTTCAGAATGTGGACAAGGGTGTGTAGGAAAGCAAAACAACCTGGGACCCAGCTACGATTCAGTTCTGAAAGCAAGCGAGAGCAGGGTGACGTGGGGTGGGCCTTCGAACCCCAAACTTGAACGCTGCTGCATGTGAACCTGACTAAGCTGCCCAACAGCCAACCACATCCTACTCATTTGGTGCATAAATACAAAGCCTCAAGGCTCTTCTACGAAATCGATAATTTAGAAACACAACAAGGTTGACCGTATGTGTCAGCTCGCATTTGGCCCAGGGCCGTCAAATGCGGCAGAATAAGAAGCTGGACTCCGTGAGGCAGGAGCTCTTCGTGCTGGTCGAAGTCGTTCAGACAGGAGCGCCTCTGATCCACGTTGTGTATGCTTATGCAGTGTAGTGGAAGGGAGGCGTCTTTGGCTCGACTAAGCTAACCACGCTGCACTTCCTGCTGATTACATCAAGGAGGTGTCATGGCTGCCAACTACTGGACCTCGACTCAAAAACAAAACTGGCTATTCGAACCACATGAGATTGCTGATCTGAGGGAAGAAAATGAGAAGCTGCATGCTAAAACAATTGAACAACATCCCCTGCCTGACCGGCGTTTGTTGTTCATCTTCATCAAGGACAGGATTGTTCAGCTCAGCAAACGGCTATCCTTTAGACAGCAATGTGTGGCTACTGCCCTCGTTTATCTGCATCGCTACTTCCTCTTCAACGCCATGCAGAACGTCAATATCTACCTATTGACCGCCACAGCATTCTACCTAGCTTCCAAGACGGAAGAATCACCTCATCACATTCGTCTCGTGGCGTCTGAAGCACGACAGCAGTGGCCGGAATATGTGCCTAGCGATCCTGCCCGGCTAGGAGAGATGGAATTCTGCCTGATCTCGGAGATGCACTCCCAACTCATAGTTTGGCATCCTTACCGATCGTTGACCGCATTGAAGGAGAACTCAAGGCTGGCCTTGACTAATGAAGAGCTTAGCCTCGCATGGTCCATCATCAACGATACCTTCATGACCGATCTTCCACTGACTTGTCCGCCATACCTGATCGCAGTCACTGCCATGTTTCTTGCCGTCATCTTCGTCCCTGGAAAATCCTCCCTGGAGCTAAATAAGTCACCGCAAGATCTACAGTCGTTGATGGACGCCGGCCGCTTCGCTTCTCTTGGTGGCAGATCTGGTATCCTGACCACAATCGGACAAGCATTAGACACAACAGCTGGGGCCCATGGCTCCAATGGCGTTAGCAAGCAAAGTATTCAGTCACAAGCCGGATCCTCCGTCAAAGCAAAGACACTTGCTGCTGCTGCCAGCTCTGAGAAAATGCAGAACATCGTTCAATTCCTAGTAGAATCGGATATAGATGTCACCCGTATGATCGATGCAACGCAAGAAATCATCAGCCTGTACGAGGTCTGGGAGCAGTACAACGAAAAGACAGTAAAGGAAGCTGTGGCAAGATGTATCAGAGGCCAGCATTTGGAGACATAAACTGCATCTGCGGCGTTCCGTGTTATCATCCATCCGCGCAGCGTCAGGTCTTTGCTTCAGCAGTGCGTCCACCAACACCCAATAATTTCCTCAGCTCCACAACCCCAGCCTTGTTCTTCAGTGGTGGTAAATTCCAATCAAGCTCGACCGGAACAGCTCCAGGGTTTAGCATGAATACTGCATCAACAGCTGCCTGCCTGACTCTGGGCCACTTATGCAACAGCTTGCGAGATATCCTGTCTACTGCTTTGACCCGGAACTGTGGGGTCGATGACAATGTTGAGAGCAGGCGTATCAACGACACTATTCGAGGGATATCCGCTACCGGTGTCTGGAGACTGTCGAAGAGACTCAAAATGTCTAAATCTTCGTGTTGAAGGACACTGTTCGTGTCTTCAATGAAGTTCTCTCGAACCAGGCAAAGCACGTCTACCAATGGCACGACTTCTCGATCCTCCTGATTGGCTGCCGTCTTGAGCTGTCGAACCAGAGAGTATACAACATCCTTCAACAATCCGTGTCGATCAGATTCATTCTGTTCTGCGAACAAGGAGATCAATGCACCATTTGCTGTCTGACTAATATCGTCGGCCCCACCAGCAATCGAACCAACGAGCCCAAGCAGTGTCTCGTCGAAGAGCCAATCGACTTTGAGCAGCTCTGTTAGCTGCCGGTAGTACGCGAAAGAAGATATATCTGCTTGGTGCTCAAATGGGACGAGGCTTTGACCTTCTGGGATATAGCGCTTCCAATGTCGTTGAAGGCACATCCAAGCCGCGAATCTGACTTTGCTCAACTTGTCGAGGGACAGTCTGACAACCAGCCTGAGCATTGAGCGCACAGTTTCCATATCGAGACTGTCAAGCCGAAGACTTTGCACAGCGTCAATGCTGGCGGTTCGAAGCAAGGAGCCGATGTCGCCTCGTTGATCCACTGTGTAGTCAGCCAATCCAACCAGGATTGCTTGAAGCAAGTTCTGCATGCAGGCTGGAATGGATGACCTGCTCGACCTCAAGATAGTGGCTATCCCTTCCATTGCATTGATTTTGATCTCGATGGCAAGAGTCGAAGCAACAATCGATGCCAGAAACACTGTGACCTTCTCCGAGAACGGTTCAAGAGGGATGTCGGCTCCCAATACTGGATATACTGAAGCCAGACTTGTGATACGGCCTTTGCATGTATACACTGTCTTTTGTTGTGGGCATTCTGCTGGCAGCCAGGATTTGATCAGCGCCACTTTCGAGCTGATGTCGAGTGTGGCGAATATGTCAAGGTTGGCTTGACCAGCTGTGACTGAAAGCAGATCATCCTCGCTTGCAGTGGTGCATCTGTCTAGGATTGGCAACACAGCGGACGAGAAGCTAGACCATTTGGCAGACAATTCCAGGCCACTTGGATTCTGGCTTGCAGCCGCAATCAGCTTCGCTGTGGCCTCTAGGACGTTTGTGAGGTCGCCTGTGACTCGACCATGCAACGTACCTGTCGTTTGGTCGAGAGCATCGAGCAATGGCGACAGTACGGCTAGGTAGGCTCGCTCGCCACCTTGTCCGGTTCCCAACGACTGGAGAATAGCCGCTAAGGAGCAAAGCAGCCCGTGCCTCGTTGCAGCATTGATGCCTACGTTGCTCGCTTTGAGGTACAGTATCTGCGATCTTAGTTCTCGTGCAAACGCGTCCTGGGCCTCAGGATGAACCTGATGGAAAAGCACGCCTATAGTGCTTGCGGCTAGCCGACGAGATTCGCTGTCGACGGCTCTGCAGCCTCTCCAATCTAGCATTGAGAACAGCAAGCTTGCGTGGTATTCTGTATCCAGCTGCGAGACCGTCGCAGAGACTTCGGTCATCGCTCTGGACCGCCGAGCAACAGCATGATAATCCACTCGTTGCACGACAGAGATGCCTTCATGGATTTTGTCTGGATGTCTTCCAATCAACTCCTGCAAAGCTGCAGAAGCACCACGACGAAGGTTCCCAGAAGGGTCCAAGCACGATGCTACAACCAGCTCTGTGGCAATAACCTGCAACGTGCTTCTCATTTTGTGGCCTTCAATCGCATGAGACGTGGACAATAGCAAGGAAAGAGATGCTGCTTCAACTTCCTCGGTCGTGTACTTCCTTGCCAGAGACCAGATCCCGAAGCAAGCTGCATCACGGACTCCGACGCCGAGAGAGGTGCCGACATTTGATCTCTGCTCGAAGGCAAGACCTGTCAGCAAGGCATCGAGGATCGAGGACAGTTGCTCGGGTGGCGGCGACCTTCTGAACAAGATGTGTCCCAGTGTGAGCATCGCACCATGCCATTTGAGAGCGTCAACAGCATTAAGGTTCTTCTTGTATAGCTTGGTGTCGACGCTGAAGAGGTCAGTCATCGCTGTCAATTGACCGGTCCTTCGATCCTCAAGGAGCATATTTTCGTCAAGACATGCCAGCACAGCTTCAACGACCTCAGCAGCCATATCAGGTGCGAGTTTGTGGATGATCATCCCAAGAGCCTTGCTAGCGGCTTGTCTCACGGGTGTATCACTGTCAGCGAGCCATTCGAGCAGGATCTGAATGCCATTCTCTAGCATGCTTTCCGCTTGCTCCGCAGCCTCTTCAGATCCGCTACTGGCAAGCGTCAGAGTGTGCAGCATAGACGAACGCATAATCTTGATCAGAAGTTTCCTGGCTGGTGCTGATTGTTTAGCAGCCAGCGATTCCACACTCGTACCGGTGGCAAGCTCCTTGCACGTAACAAATACGTGCTGAACGAAAGGCGCTGCTTCAGTACTCGACGACGAGTTCGTTAGACCAAAAAGCAGTGTCAGCAGTCCTACGTGACGATACTGATAAGCAAGAGCGTTTTGGTGGTTCGCCTTGAGCTCATTGGTACACCAGCGGAAAGCAGCGTGCGGTAAGCCGAATGCTTGCATGTCTTTTCTCAGCGCAAGCCTTACGATCAGCAAACTTGCAGACTCTCTCTCTTTGCTTGCCGCAAACAAGTAATCTAACGCCACTGCAAGGAGTAACTTGGCGACCTCCGGGAGCGGCATGCTACTGAATGGCTCTACCATGCTCGCGTTGCTTGACCCGAAGCCCGAGATGGTATTGAGCTCGAAGGGAGCAAGCAGCAAATGTGACAGCCAAAGAAGCATGATGTAGCGTTCTTCCCAGGAAACATTGCTGGGAGAGGATACGGACGAGTGCTTCCATCGCATGAAACATACAAGCAAAGGTTCGATGTACTTCGGCTCATTGTTCAAGAGGCGGACAATAACTTTGTGGCCACGCACTTTGCAAAAGACATAGAGCAGCCTGCATATAGCTCGAGGCAGAGGCTCAATGTGGTTTGTTTGAGTGTGAGCATTCTGACAGTAAACATCTCGGCTGTTGATGCAATAGGCTAGGAATGCTTCAACTAGGGCATGTACCAGATCTGCTAGGACAGGATCGAGCAACTGCGGCCATTCCTGGAAAGAGTCCAGCTATTGCATGATTAGTGTTCGCTCCCTACCTACATGTTGACTCTCAGCTCACAAGTCGAATGACCTCCGACGTCTTTGTATGAAGAATCCATTTACGAGGACGCTTGTTGGGTGCTTGTAAGAGTAGTAGTAGTTTCTGCTGAAGCTCTGCTAGAAGCTCTGCTGAGGCTTTGTACAGCTGAACATCTGATTCCGCAGCTGCTGCGTCCATTTTGTTATCGTCGAAACCGTAGCGCTGTGGTATTCATGAGTCTGGTCAACGGTGCAGCTATTTGCTTGTGCCGGCTTTAGTTGGCTGCTGCCTACACGTTCTGAAAGAAAGAGCGACGCGTCGCAGCATGCCACTAGACTGAAGTGAGCCTAGTGTGTATGACGCCGCACATGGCCACGCGACGTAAGAGCTTCATTCGGCCAATTTGTCAACACTCTTCGACGGTAAAGCCTGCCCCATCCTTCCACCTGAATACATTTGGAACAATACTCTTTCTGCAATATATGCTAGACATCACGTGAGAGCTTACAGTGAAGCAATGCAGGAGTAGTCCTCGTCGTCCTGTACAACACGTGTTTTCGTGATTCGTCACTTGCTCGTCACGCGTTGGACCAGACCGACTCTTCGGCTAGGCCTCGGGCAGGTCGCAGAATGACCAAGTGACGGGCTATGGTACTCAAACTGTTCACCAGCAACCGATCTACACTAACTATACCGCCGAGCACTGTCACTCACATCTTTCGTGACCCATTCTCTTCACTCGCGCCTGCATCGAGGACTATTGACACATTAGGCACCGATCCTTTCCTAATCGAAGCCATGAGCATCTTCACAAGTATTTACAGGCAAACACTGGGTCGCGTCGTGTCCTCGCATGTACAGAACCTCCAACCAGGCACCACACCAAAGAAGAGGAAGCTGGAAGCACAAGACAACAACGACAATGAAACTATTTCGAGAAGGAGGAAGCGGGAGGATTCAGATGAAGACAAAGAAATCATTACTAAGAAAAGGAGGGTCAACGAGGGTTCCTATGCGCCCATTGTTGACGGAGAGATCTATGAGAGCACAGCCATCGAAGCACCTTTAGGCAGTCACGAAGACCATCGCGATGCAAGCACATATCGTGAAGCAGATCGATACTTGATGCCCCCGCCTCCCCTGACACCTATGAAGACAAGAGTCATCAGTCGTATATTAGAGGAAGGTAGTAGAAGAGTGTCTATGGACATGGACAGTGTTTCTCAGTTCTCGCTGGGTACGAGAGCGACCCAGCAAAAGGCACCAGACGAAGCCATTAACGATTACGACATGGAACGAGCAAGGAGGCATGCTGCAGCGACATCGTTACCGGCCAACTCGGGCGTGTGGGAACGTGGTGAGAAAGAATTGTTCTTCCATTTGTCATACCGCGGGTTCGAGCCCCTCTTGCCGAGAAACTGGATGAAGGACTTTCCTACAATGCCCCTAAGCCTATATGAACGAGAGGACGAAGAAGAGCCACCGCTGATCCAGGTACACAAGACAAACGGTGAATTTCGAGCAATCAGAGAGTTGCGTGAGTTGCTGGAGATAGGCAAAAACGTCCGCGACAAAGTGCTATCCAGTCCAGGCGTGAAGCGTGAAGGTCTTATCGAAAAAGCCACGAGAAAATATGTTTCTTGGGCGTTGGGTGACGTAGGGCTCAAGCTGTCGACTTCTACCAACGCTATCACTCCCTTGCCAATACATGTCGTGGTCAAACTCAAATCTCGACAAACCACAACCGACTGCCTACTGGAGATGAAGCAAAAGCTGCACGCTCTGCGGACACGACATTGCCGAGCTCGAAATATTCAGGCAAGTGTTGAGAGGCATAGGGACAACTACGAAACGCCCGAATCGGAGGAAGAGACATGGATTGCAGATAGTTCGGAGGACGACTTGCCTGTATTGTACGGTATCATGATCTGCAAAAGCATCTTGGCCATTTTCACCTTAAACAGCAGGACACCAGCACCTAGAATGGTTTCTTCATGGCCTTCGGCCCTCGATGACTCTCGACCATCGCCTGCCGCAACCGAAAGCATTCATAGTAATGCCATAGGGTCCGTCACCTCTACTGAAGCAAACCTGCGACTCAAGAGGTCAATCTTAGCCAACGGGGGGGAACAAGAAGAACTCGAAGACGATTCAGCATCAGATCCACGCTTCATCTCAGACTTCGACTTCAGCGACTCAGCAAAAGATGTATGGAATGCACTCGTGATAGCTATTGTTGCAATGCAGATCAGAAGGGACATGCTGCTGCTCAACGAAGGTCACCAAGGCAATGACTCGCTTGAAGATATTCAGGCTGGCATTGAGGAGAATTCGATCATGGATATCGACAATGACCCTGATGCGTGAGCTTGAGTTTGTACGTAGTGAAGAGGTGTGGGATCCCTGTAGGTGAACATGCAATCAACGGCTTTTGCAAGCTTTCGTATGCAGCTCGACGTCGCATTGTCGAAATATGCCTTGCCTAGTTTTCATAGTGTCACCCCCTTATCAGCATTCGTCTCGAGGTTCAGCTGAAGCTATGTCCGCTGTCATGGTGCGTGAAAATGCCTCGAGGGCTCTCGTACATTGGTTCAATTCAGTTGGACGCTACATCTTCCGGTTAGAGGCTTCGTACCGATCCCCAACCGAGTTTCAGTCACTTTGATGTTGACAGCCTGCTGTGACGGCTCTTCAGCGTGCATCCGTCGTTTGTCGTTTGTAGGGCCGGAATGTACTGGAAAATTACGACACGTAAAGAAGGCAAGCACGCCTTGGAACAACCCGGTTAGATATAACAGCTTCGGGCATCGACCTCAATGCATCTGAGTGCAAGGGGAACTTGGGGCTGAAGCGAGAAGCCTAACATGGTGATCGCCCATATGATCGACAACGTAGCGAGACGTCTACCGTAAGCCATCCGCAACCGCGCGTTGTGCTCACGCCGCCGACCGCGCTTGAAGTTCGCCTCGTCTGCCGTCAACAACGATGAAGTAAGGGAAACAAGCATCGAATTTCGCTTGCGCCTCTTTGCATCAAGGAACGAAGCGAAGAAGATCAACGGTTTGCTCCGTGGCCTAAGTCTTATGTGGTGGTCTCCATAGGACTGAGACTGTCGACCGGACAGAAGCGTCGCCGTTGTGTCCCCGCCGATGATCGTCAGGCAAAAGCTGAAACAAACAGGCTCAGAGGGCGGATGCGGAACGTCGACCGGCGCGCCGGACATCTGTTGCTGTTGCAGTAAGGAGTAAGTTGGCACTGTACTAGCGCAATGCATTTAGCTTTGCGCGCGCGATCGCGGTACTTGTACCTGTAGGTACAGAGTTCAGTGATTTGGAACGTTTAGCATCTGCGCCGTATCGCACTCCATAGACATGACTCTGGATCGACCCAAAGATTTGTATCATATTGCTTTTATCGTCTGGGCGGAGAGCTGGGAGCTTGAAACTGTAGTACGTGCCAATGACGCTACGACTTAGATGTCTTCTCAATCTGCAAGCAGCGGACAGGCACGGGAAGCTTTGACAATGTGCAGCATAGACCAGGTGGTGCAGATAATAACACGTTCGATGACCCTTGCATTCGAGGCGATGAAACTAGCACCCATAATTGATTACATCGGCTAAAAACCGTTTGAGTGCAGATCCCGACGTCCCAGGTTTGCGCGGACCCAGGCATACCTGCCAGCCTGCAGCCAGCCGATACATGCCTGAACCCAGGTCTCGCTTAACCTCCTCCGAATGCCAACCAGCGCACCGCGCCATGTCCGCAAGGCCAGGTATTGCTTGCTTGACCCAGTCGACTTTCCAACCGAGCCCTTGCCGACCGTTGGGTGGTGTGATCCCAGAGCAGATGATCGACGTACAGTTCATCCGGCTGCTCGGCTGCTCTCATCGTGCCTAGAACAACAGCGGACCTTACTAACCATCTGCTGACGTTCTCCTTGTAAACGCACCGACATACGTGTAAAACACTACTAGGTAGCACGGGCCACACACCAGCGATGGAAGTTTGTTATTTCCTTCTTCGTATGGGGTGTCCCGATCTGGCAAGGTCTACGAAGTTACCAAAAGTAATAATGTTTTACCAAAAGGGCTACATCAGCGGGGTTCGTACAGAAAATTAGTAGTGGCATCATCCGCCTTGGGACCCCGATGAATCGGGCTCGACTCCGCTTTGTGCCAGGGCGAAAAAGCAATATGCTGCCATGATTTCGGGTTGGTGCATGGCAAGGCATTCAAGATGGGTCTGAGGATGGTGTGATGGATCTGCATGAAAGCTTCGATGTTTCCAACGCGTCGGCGTGGGCATTGTCCTCGTCAAGACGTGGATCCGTGGCCCTCCTCTTTGTCATCTACCTTCTAATAGCGTGTGGGAATCAGCTGGTACCGGCATCCAAGTCGGTACATGACATGGAGTAGTAGTTCGATAGACATGAATTATGGATATCAATTATGGATAGATGCTGACAGTTTAGGGCTTCCCCTACTGTAGGTCTTGGATTGACCCCTAGCCTTAATCACCACATGCATGGGTTTGGGTACGTACCGTTGGTACGTATGTTGTTGGAACCAGATGCATAGGCTGGCAAAGCTGGGTGTAGACCATTTCCCCTTAACAACAATTTTTCCTCGCTCAGATGACTCAACCCCAGGGTCCAGTGTAGCAGCCGGCAACGTTGCAGTAGACATTGTCGAACGCTTTAAAAATCTGATGTGGAACCAGGTGACCAGGCATGATGTACTTCCGCGTCCATAGCATGGAAAGGACAACGACCACTTGTGTATTGAGGGCTAGAATGGTTGTCGTTAGGACAAAGCTGTCCGTAAAGCCACAGTTAGATATCACTTGTCACTCATAGCTTCAGCGTGCGAGTTGGGTACAATGAGAATAGGACGAGAGGGGAGTGATCAATATGATCCATGAGTTGTGACCATGCTCGACTCTGCCGAGTCATGCATGAATACCGCTTGGTACCAAAGATGTTTATCAAGTGTCGTGAGGTTGTGCCCCAGTATCAACTCCAACCTTGTTTCTGTTTGCTCGTAAATTCAAGCCTCGTCCCTGTATCATATTTGCTGGGTCTCAAATTTTGTAACCACCTCAGCGTCCCTGAACTCTCCCCTTGCTGGTTCGTGGCTCGCCTTCCCACTAACCTTTGAATACATTATGGTAAAATGTAGTCGCAACTGATCGAAAAACAAGATCTGAAACACAGCATCGCTTGCTCAACGCCAAACGAACCCATGTAGTGTATCGTGCTGTAATGTGATGAACGCTCAACAAAAATGGCTTCGTTACTAATATGTTGTCGTGTGTAATAGAAAAATGAGTTGAAGGACAGAGTATATGTTTTGACGTTATGCAACGGCAGCAACAGTCGGGGCTCCAGCCTCAGGCGGCGCCGTGGCTGGCGATGCGTTGACCGTTTCCTTTAAGCAACGCTCACATATTTGGTGGTCACAGGTCGTGCACGTAGATGCGCCCATATTGAATTCTGTTTTGCACTCGTGACAGGCACCCGTCTTGGGGACAGCGGCCTCAGTTGCGACGACAGACGGAGGCATGTTCTTTGGTTTTCGTTGGACCTTCTTGCCTTCCTTCTTGGGCGGATATCGAACACAAGTGACGCATCGGACATGTGAGCATTGCTGGCATATCCTATCCCTGGGCAGAGTCGTCTGGCACTCATGACAGGTCCAGTGTACCCTTTGCCGCTTTGCTTTCTGTATCCGGTCGACGTTTACTTTCGATGGTGCGTGCCAATCTGCTGGATCCAGGGTCATGCCGTACTTCTGGAAGATGGCTTGTGCCCGTTCGAACTTGGCTTTGTCACCGGCTGACCTTTCTGAGAAATATTCATACGACACAGTGGTACTAAAGACGTTAGCTGAATAGCATTTGCTTATTGGATATACGTACGGCATTTCCGCGTCTTCGTTGTCATCAACCTCAATGGCATCGAGGGCATACATATTGATGTTATCCAAAGGCTTCACAACCTCTGGTTGCTTTTGAGCCTCTGGCTGCGTTGTCTCTGCCCAAGTTGCTTTACTCATTAGTGGGGTGCTCTCGGAAGCGGATGCGTCCTGTTTTGGGGATCCTGTCTCCGCTTTGGACACCTCTGGACTATCTGATGGAGCAGATTGAGTTTGTGCTGTGGATTGGTTTCCTGCTGTATTCGGTTGTGAAATTTGCTCAACTGCAAGCTCGGGTTGTACCGCCGAGTCTCTCGTTACTTCTTCTGATGCTGTAATTTGCGTAGGCTGAGATGCAGGAGTCTTTTGCGCCTGTGGAATTGTGGCGGTAGTGGTCGGAGTTTGACTCGTGGGCGATCCCGATTTTGTCGACAACCTGAGTTTTGCCAACCACTTTTTGATGCCCTTCTTCTGTTTGACAGCCGGTGCTGATTGTGTCGAGTCCATAGCTAAGCAGGCTCGAAGAGATAACCAGAACGTTGCCGTCAGGCTGACCCGCAATTCAAATGCTCGCAGTGTCCAACTTCAGACTATAACAACAGTGAATAGGTCCAGGTCTGCGTGCTCGAGAGCTTGATTTGCAAATTCGGACGTTGGTTGGGTGCCGAAGAGAAGATTGGGCGTACCAGGCGGTCGGGATGGTCAGGGAACCCGAGTGCCGGAACCGACGTCGTAGATATGGTGTGACAGGGATATCGTCAAGTACATGCACGCATTAATGTTATTACTGTGTGCTGAATAAAGTGTCGAGTATAGTTCGTGATACTCAAGCTGTCAATTGAATCGAAGGAAGAACAAAGTGTTAAGAGTAGTAGGCAGATGGATGCGAAGGCCCGCTAGAATGGTAGTCAAGAAAGCTGGGGCGAACCAGTGATGGTCAGAACGGAGCAGACGGCAGATTGAGCAGGGTCAGCAAACGACTCCTCTTGCTATAGTGCGAATGGACTCTAGCTTGTGGGAAGATGTACGACAACGTGGGAAGAGAAGCAACTTGGAGCCGGCCCGGGGATGCGCGCTGCCAGCACAGATGCGAAGGGCCATAAGAAACATGCTGTGGTGTAGCCAGACAGCCAGCAGCAAAGCCCTGGGCTGCAGTAGCGCTGGCGCACGAGATGTCTTTGGGTATGGTTAGTGCCCCTCGATCCAACTATCTCTAGCACTTGTTGAACTTTCCGAGTCACCAATACGGGACTGCCAAGCTAAAGGCGTACCGTAAGACATCTGGGTTTGGACGGGTCGGTTAGGAGCCGCGACTTGTGGGAGCCCACGGATGCGCCAGCGTAGTAGCGTGCAGAGCTTGGAGGCCCATCCCAGGCTTCGCATGTTTTGTGGCCTGTCACAGCCATCGCCAGTTGTCTGGGCTCTTCGTAGGATGCATGCCCATGAGTGTTTGGATCTGCTGGAAGCCCCCCCCCGCCACGAACACTTGGGACTGCACTGTTGCTTTATTCTTGACTTGGCAGGCATACCGCTTGACATTGTTGGATGTAATTAGCTCTTGGGAAGGAAACGTCACTGAGTCTCAACCGTGTTCATCGGCAGCACCACCTGAATGAAATCAAGCACGACTTGTCTCATCGATCTGATGGGCTGGACAAGCGACGTCAAGTGGTGTGATTATCCAGTCAACTCTACTTTCGGGCAGCTCGGCATTTCGCCTGGAGGTCGATCCTGTTCCAGCATTGGAAGCTCTGCATGACTCTGCTGCTTTATGGGCAGGCTCGCTTGCTTTAGTCATGCACATTGGTGTGCGTAGAGTTCAACCATGCCAGCACATCAGAGTTCAGAGGAGGACGCATGTTACGTTGCCAGAATGCAAGGTGTGCGGCAACTGCCGTGATGTGTACCTTGACAACATGACATAGTGAGGCCGTGGAATATCAGTGCATCATTCACGATCACATTATTCTGAGACGGTGCAGATACTTGTTGGGGAGCATGAAGACTTTGACGGTTCTTTTGGCTCGACACTATGGACCGTATGAGGCAGCCACCACCACTGTTGATCGGTGAAAAAGCCATCTATTCTCTACCTCGGGGATCGCTCAAGTCAGATGTGCTTCGCGTACTCGGTTTCGAGCCTTGTAGGCGAAATTGAAGCTAGGCGTGAAAGGTACTCGGTACTGGAGGCTTTGGTCAATGACCTGTATCGACTGCTCAGCAGGCCGACAGCCGCAGAGCAGAGGGCATGCTTATCGAGGACCTGCGCAAGAGAGTATAATTAATTCCTGGCATGAAAAAGGTTCATGCGTTCTCTCCGCCGTCTCCTAGCGAAACCCAAAAAAAATCGAAGCTTCGCCAGAAGAAGCATTATCTCCGTCCTCACCTCATCGACGGCAGGATGCCAATGATCACAAGCGACGAACCAAGTATTGGCCATGAAGCGGTTCTGTCCTGCGAGCGCTCCTACAATGTGTCTATGTTGCAGCGAGTGATGTATCGCTTCATCTCACCATACATGCGTTCGATGACCTGCACCATCATGTGAGCCTTCGCTGCCTGCGAAAGATTGCCAACATTGAGTACCGCATTGTAACCTTAGGTATCCTTGCGTCTAGCCTTCACCAACCGAACCAAATAATCGGGTATCAACTCGAATATTGTCCATGATGCAGCAGACTACAATCATGTAAGTTGCCTCAAGAGGCTTGACTGATTCCCTGCAGAGTGCGCCAAGTGGCGCTCTAAGGGGTCTCGCCGGCGACGATCGCGGAAAACGCTTCCAGCACAACGTAGCAACTCAACCAATAGCGACGAATTAGACAACAATATCGGCAGTTGTCTAGTCATATATCGACTGCGACGGGCAACGTTGCCGTCGGGGACTCAAGTGCATACATGTCAGATTGCCATGGTGAAGTTGACGGGATGTACTCCTGCATCAGCCCGTACCTAGCTCAATCTACACGCTGCAGATCCCCGGGACACTACCAGGCTTTGTCCTTCGGTCACCCCATAAGTATTTGGCTTTCAGCCCCGAGCCATGATTAACCTTGCTCATGGTCAACCTTGCTGTGATTTGGAGATCGATGCCTTGTCCGTTCAGTTGAGTTAGGGCTTGAACCACAAATCCAGAGCCACAGGGAGCTTCACGTCGGTAATTAGCAACGGATCGAGTTTCTGCGGTACGCAGGAAGCTTCAATTGTCGACGGGATCGACACGCTTACTACTTCGATGCATGTTCAGCTGGTGCAATGTGTGTGTCGATGCGATCAACCAAAAGACCAGAGACTGGCTCGAAGAGCAACTTAACTCGTCTACATACGTACTGCAGAGTTCATTGATGTTCCATCTCGACCAGTGCTGCTAAGCACTTTCGAAATGCAGGCATATGGTTCGATGGTACGTTCCCTAATATCGTGTGTGTCAATGACAGTACGGCCAAGCTGTCCCCATACCAGTCGTGCAAGCAGTTTCGTGTGTCTTTCGGCTATCGATGAGAGCAACTCGCTACTCACCGACCCACGGGGCTGCTGGCCCATCTGACCCTGAAAAGGCCTTTGTAAAAGAACGAAATCTTGATGTTGGGTCACCCGGGGTTTGGACATGTGCGCTCGGCAGTTTTGAAAGCATGGTAGTATGCAAATCTTGGTCCACTGACAGTAAATAGAGCAAGGGCCCATGCATAGCGTGGAAGTATACCATCTATTTGTGACCATGCTATTCATCAACGTCTTATTCTTCGCCAGCTAATTTCTTCTCAATATCCTCAACATCCTCGGAGCTCTCTACCTCGATCACTCGATTTACCTCCGCCTGACTCCTCATTAGTTCAACTGCCCCTGCATATGACATCCGTTGGTTGGGATTGCAGTTTTCTGGCAGATAATACAGCAAGACGTATGGGACGGAGAGACGGCCGGAAGGCTGCTCACAGGCTATGTTAGCATGTTTCTAGTAGTTTGGGCGATGCATCAGCAACAAGACCGCGATGGTCCGGAGCAGTTGCGTTATGTTTCCCAAATTGTCCTCCTGCGGTCTTGGTGCAGAAGACTAATTCCGTGCGATGCTGGGCAAGGAGTAGCAGACGCTGCGACTTACCAGTGTCATTGGGTAGCTTAGCAATATGAATCTAGGTGATGATTCTGGCAACTCATCTCCCAAGTCTCGCATGTCGGAGTATGTCTCGTCATCTGCAGCTTTTATCTCTTGGGTTTTGATATCAATCATATCTGCATGGACACAGTCAGTTCCGGCGACGCTTCTGACATCCGAGCTAGCGATTTTCCAACTGTCGGAACATGGAGATCCTCAGTATAACTGTTTCCACCCCTAGAACCTCTAAAGATCCTGCTCGTTGCGCTTTGTGTCGGACAGGAAGAATGACCTACATATCTTTGCTTGAGCATTCTTCGCCCGTGAAGTGCCTAGCCGAAATTTACGTAACGCATCTTTGGTCTCCTGGGAGAATGTATAGAGGTTGCCTGACTAAAGGTGTTAGGGTTCCTATCACAATTGGCCGAGATTGGCAATACCATTGCGATAGAGCGTCAGTTGCTGTTGAGGTGAGGTTCGTGATTTGGCGCGTGATTGGCTAATTTTATACGTTGCCGTCCGGAAGTTCAGGAATTGGGCAAGTTGGATGAGTACGAGTTGATTGCGCAGATTAATACAGTTCACCGGTGTGCAAGTTCACTTTCTTGAATCTTACAACTGTATTGCCCTCGACTTGCAGGTTTCTGTCTTGTTGTAAAGTGTTCTGGATCATTTCACACAACGAGAGCATGCTCGATGAGTACGTCATCCAGCATGCTTATCGATAAGTATCTCACGGCCATCCATACCAGGGACACAGTGCTTCTGACTTAGTGCTCGTAAACGGGGATAGGCAACACCTGTGAACATGAGGCCGGCTAGTCGTAGAATCCCAACATGAGAAAACGCTTCTCAGCCTAGTGTCTGTCGCCATACCTTCTGAGCGGCGCGGGGATATCTGACTGTGCTGACACATTCAGCGGCGAATACTTTGAACATTTCGATGCATCATCTATCTACGCTCGCAAGCCTCGGAGAACGGTAAACATTCTTATGAACAAGAGTGTTGCGTATGCAGTATCAAACGAAACAAGCTATTGTTAGGTGCAGAGTTACAGGTATCGTATGTCGCTCACGGGCTACGACAATTGTTTACTGCCATAGCAGACCTCGAAGTAGCTTCGAATGCCTGCCCGCAGCTCGCAAGTGCTCGAAGACGCTCAAAGGTGCTCTAAGAAAAACCCATCGTGGTTCCGAATGCAGTATTGTAGAGAAACAAATTGATGACCTCGCGACGATCCAGCTCCGTAGCGGCACTGTCTGCGACCGCGGGTTTTTAGGGGAGGTGGAGGTGCTCCAAGCAGGCTAATGGAATGAAAACGTAGATAGAAGCTCAGAAAGACCCGACATCTCCTGGCAAGTTGTACATATGGTGAGTACACATAAGAAGTGAACCTCTTCCATGACACGAGATGCTAAGCACATCACACCAGCAATAGAGTACTGAAGATCCGTCATCGTACGGGGTTCGAGGAGCTTGAAAGACCAAGCAGCAGTTGTCGATACGCCCCCTGACGCCGATCTCGTGCTCCCCGTCGGATCGGATGGTGAACATAGATTTGGAGACGATCTCGAAACTCAAACTCCTCAATGCCAGAGCTCGAAGACTTCTATGCGTCCCTTGTAAAGCTTCAACTGTCCCGTTCGTGTACAACATTTTTGACACCTTTTGCTTCCGTAGGCCACCAAACTGATCCCATGTTTTCCCGTCTATCCCAATTGGCACGACACCTTTCAAAACCGCTCCCTAACTACGCCCACCGATCTGCCGCATCGCTGAGCTCGAATCTTAGCATGACATCACCACAGCAGCCTACCAGCATGCGACAGATTCACACGGCTGGCTGCTTGATCATAGGCGATGAGGTGCTCGGCGGCAAGACAGTCGATACCAACTCCGCATATCTTGCGAAGTTTTGCTTCCAGCTCGGCATTGCGCTGAAGCGAGTCGAAGTCATTGCGGACGACGAATCAGAAATAGTCGAGGCAGCTCAACGCATGTCAAAGAATTATGATTTTGTGGTCACAAGTGGTGGCATTGGACCGACTCATGATGATATTACCTACGAGAGCATAGCGAAAGCCTTTAATGTGCCGCTCAAATTGCACGACACGGCTTTCGAGAAGATGAAAAAGTTGAGCAAACCACACAGATCGCAGCCCAACTTCAGCTGGGACGAACCCAGCCCTGCGCTCGAAGCAAAGAAGAGGATGGTGATTCTGCCATACGATGAGAAGAGACCTGATGCGGAACAAGTTTTGTTTGTGAACGACGATTTGTGGGTGCCAGTTGCAGTTGTGAATGGCAACGTTCACATTCTGCCTGGTGTTCCGCGCCTGTTCGAGGCTCTGCTCGAGGGTCTGAAGCCCACGATGTTGCCGCGATTAGTCGATCCTGAAGGAAAGGGGACTTATCGGGTCTTGTTCTCGACACCTCTTGCTGAGAGCAGCGCTGCACCTTATTTGACCGAGCTCTCGAAAAAGGTCGCTCCGAATGGGGTTAAGGTTGGCAGCTATCCACGTTGGGGCAAGAAGCGGAATGTTGTAACCCTGGTTGGCACAGATCGCGAATACATGGATTCACTCATACCCGAGGTTGAGAAAGGCGTTTCTGGCAAACGTGTGCAGGTCGAAGGAGAGGACGACACCGATGACGATGTGGACACCAAAAAAGATAAAGACGCCTAAGTCAGTTCCGCAATGCAGCAGGAAGGCAGCAAAAACGAAGGTAGAGCGCCCATTGATCCGGTCGAGGGAGGCCGATGCAAGCCTATATCTATGTCACTCGGCATGCTACGAAGGCGCACATTAGCTTGATGGGGGATATCATGGGCAATTGTGGCTCATGTATATTCATACTCTGTATTCGGGGTCATAAGCTGCATATGGCAACCTCGTGGCAACATTGACACCTTCACGGTCCTGTTGACAAGCCCCTGCAACTACTTTGGTCACATACGTACTTGTTCAGGGCTAAGACCTCCGAAGTGACAGCAGGTTCCAAGAAGAGTCCGAAGGTCTCAACGTTTTATGATGGTAAGTCGACAGACCAGGCTGCACACTGGTCGTCTCAAGGGCTTTGGGAGATTGTTGTTCTGAAGCCCTGGCCCCGTCTGATGACAACTATGCTTCAACCAGCACTGCCTCACACGGAAACGTCGGCAGCAACTTCATAATGTAAGGAGGTTGTCTCTCAAGCCTTTTGAAGTGACTGGATTGGAAGCGTACCAACCAATGCCCCAACGACTACCAGACGTTTTGCAATAGCCTTCAGCGAAGAGTTCTCTCATACTCAAAACGAGAAGGTGCCTGATTGTCCACGACTGATTCGCACAATGTTAATAGCACAAGAGGATCGACACATGCACAATCCCTGGGAGCTACTGTTAAAGCCGAACTACGACGGTCGTTGAGCTTTCAGCTATTCCTGTTCCGCGATCTGAGAGCCACAAAGATGTGGAAGTTCTTTCAGTGTTTGAAAAGTGGACAATGTCCAAGGCCAACTCATCACTGGGAGTGACGTCGGGCGGTCTAATTCGTGTCGACACAACAATGAGTCAGCAGCTGTAGAAACAGCGAGTCAAGGCAACTGACTCGGGTACACTGTAGTCAGCCACATCTCCTTGCGTACCTGATCAAGCGCTCTACGAGCCCACTTGTGCCTGTTCTAGAGTACTAGTGCTCTGGAGCGCTTACGAGTCATGGACTCCTGTGGAAGGTGATCATGCCACGTGAGATCAATATCCGTCGACTGTGCCATCAGTCGACGCGAGATGCATGAGAGCTAGTTTTGGCGGAGTATCTGTCTTGGTGCTGACAGCTATGAAGACGTGGCAATAGTTCAGTTTCCACTTGCTATCCTATTTGGCACTTGTATGTGTAGAGCGCTCTTCTTTGTGGGAAGTGTTGTTGACACCTGAATCGAAGCCGGGCTCCAAAAGCCTATGACGGCATTGCACCAAGAACGTGCTTTGCTTAAAATACATGCTCCGAGTCTGTGCTCCACCGCGGGGTGTTAAGTCTGGGAGTCCATCGCTTACAGAGATCATGTCATGTTTGGCAAGATCGAGGATGTTCTTGCTGAGGTTGATAGACAGCAATCCACCTCTACCAAAGTACAGTAAACTGATTTGATCGGCACGCATTAGTGCATCCCAGGCATGAATGACGGCACGTCTCCGCCACGAACACCTTGAAGTACTGCAAGAATGGCGATCGAGATCGCATATCGCTGGGTACTGTCAGCATTGTGACGGCGTAGTCAAGATAGCCCGTTGCTGGAACAAGCCCGCGCCACAGATGGCGGCTGCAATTTGACCAGATTTCTATGTTGTCTGCGCTCAGCAGTCCCCTCAGATGTCGACCCGTTATATCTTTGCTGTTTTGCTGTACAAAGGTGTTGCACGCACCGCAATTATTACGACGTTGTCTTATTGGCTTGGGCGATTCCCATGGTTAAAGCATTGTAGGGTGTCAGATACCATCATGCACAGTGCGCTACGTCTTTGCCGTGCATAGCGTGGAAATACCTGCACATTCAGCCGTTGACTCGGCAGCATTTCTCATGCAGCTAGACACTGGCAGCCGTCTAGATGCACGCCATTATGCAACGAAACCTCGACATGAGTCCCATGATCAGTGTCTAGCTTTTCACAAGCTTGGTCGAGTTGAGTCAAAATCCGCTCTGTTGTGCCGGCCACTGTTTTTCAACACGACGAATCAACGAGTATATGGAGTTGATGGACAGCGGTTGTTTCCTGACGGTATGGCGAAGCCTCTACCAACATAGGACTGACACAGTAAGCACGGATCACTATACCCGTGCTCGAACAGGACGTTCCATAGCGCGCCTGAGCGCTGTAAAGAGAAGAACGATTCCATTGCAAGGCGTCAAAGAGTATGGGTGAGGGATTTCGTATGATTCGAAGCGGTTCAGGGTCATCCAATGCTGCGCCGTCTCAGACGCAGATTGCAAACTACCAGGGACATTTAGTTGCTCCAGCGGGCTCCAACCTTCGGTCTTAGGAGCCCCGCAAGCCGCGTATACCGGATGCCAGCACGGAAACCATACAGGCTTTGGTTACTGAAGATCTGGCATCAAAGTTTATGTTACAGCAGTCTGGGTTCAGCGTTCAGATCGTCGTCCCGAGACTCGAAGCTTTCTAATGTTTTGGTGCTTAGACAGGCATACCTTACCCCACAATGCCGGCCCCGGACTGTGCTAGGGCTGTGACCAGCTAGCGAGTAGCAGCATGTGGCATTATTGTGCTTCGGCCAACTCTGCTAGTGCTCATTATTCTCAAAGCGCCAGCAGCCAGCTTACACGAAATTCAACGCCATGATTTACATCTCGGGTTTGACCTACCTTTGTTAGTGTGGCGCAAAGCAACACTCCGTGATCTGTGAAGCTGGACATTGCGGATTGAAAGTTCTTGAGATCGTGCAGTCCAACGCGTCGATCGAAATCGAAGAAGACTTCCCTCGTTGCAAGGGTCCATGGATGGTTAGCGTGGTCTACTCCATGCGTAGCGGCATGAAGCGCCTCGCCGCAGTGGCCAATTGCGCTTGCCCGTTGAGCCTTGGGAATCCGTGGACTCCATATATACAAGTTGCACAATTCCATTAGTCGCATCCGTTTCCGGCCGTGTTTCGTGGATCTTTACAGCATTTCGCGTAGAGCGTCTGCGGCTAGCGAGCAGGAAACAGAAACCTTCCACATCTGCTGTTCCAGCGATGCAAAATTGTTAGTAATAGTAGCTGGTGCGATAAGCCGATCCTACCATGCAGGCTAGCCAAGTACATGTTCAGAAGGATGTTCGTGATCACGTTGCATACTACAGAAATTGTGCATAGCGATTGGTGATCGACCTTTCTGACTACTCATACAGAGGTTGTCTCGCCCAGAGGCAACACACATGCGGCGATCTCGTGGCGGGGATCGGCGAACATCTGGAGGTCTGGGGTTCAGCAGGACCCAGAGCTTATGGGTACCATATAGGCACGCGGCACTGCCTAAGACCCCATGCTAAAGAAGTACCACATCTTAGTCTCACCAAACTTGACCATAAAAGGGCTGGTGTCGCAGCATCACGCAGCTAGACAGCCTAGCCGCGGGCCAAGAAGACGCGCGACTCGTTGTGCCATCACTAGTTCGTGCCTCTTTTGTCTTACTGTAAAGCTACTGCTCGAGCCTGCGCTCCGAGTCGATGCCCACAATGTCGTCCTCTCTCGCCTGGTCGCGCAGTCAACTCGACCTTCCCACGAGCGTTGTGCCTAGTAGTTGCGAACGCCGTGTACTGTGTATCAGACGGCCTTCTTCGTGTGGCGATTGTTCTTGCATGCACTGTACCACGATTCATATACACCTGCCACATACGGAAACGATTCAACCACTTCTTCAGGACTTCTTGTTCGCTTGCGCTCCTATAGCATTCAGCCAACGAGGAACCTTGCCGCTCCTAGTCGAACACCTCGGCGGCCAACCAGACGCACTCGCCACTATCCAGTGACGTGGATCTGCAGCATTCAACAAGAGTGCGTCGTACCTGCTTGGGTTGACCACCAAGGACAGAGCAACTGCACGACTCATTTAGCTATAGCATCAGGCCAGGAGACACAACACGTAACTCTCCCGTCACATCTATTGTTCCCTCAACCGATTCAGAGTAAAGTCCTGTTAGGCTTCGCTCGACTTCGACTTGCTGGACTTAGGCCTGTCTGGCAGTCCAAGCAGCTTGCAAATATTGATTCTTCTTCCAGCTGGTCTACATTTAGGATCCTATTCTTTTTTTGTTCTACTTCATATTCTTATGCTGCATTACCAATTGCAAGAGCAGGAGTCGCAAGCTGGACTTGACGACTGGCAGAACTAGATCTGGCGCATACTTCGACCTGGAAACAACTACGGTTGAGAGGGGCTCCTCCACCAATTCCGTGCACACAGCTGTTGAGAATCTTTCGCAGGCAGATCTTCGACGCAAATTTGGCTTATGTTTGTCTGATACAAGAGCGAGAATACTTTACATTGTTCTTTACCGCATCATAGGATTGTGGCTTGTGCTGGACCTCTGCTTCTCTGAGTACAAGGCACCGGCTTCACTTTGCCCTGGACTGCGACTCAGAGCTACTTGACAATGGCGGAAGACACAGCTGTAAAGATGAGTGCTGTGACTGAGCCGTCAAGCAATCGCCAGACCGAGGATAGTCCCTCTAACCAGAAAGATGGCCGTGAGTATCAGAAGCTTAGCCGGGTTCAAAATCTGACATAAAGTAGCAGCGAAATCGGCGTCGAGCCAATCCGCAACGACAGCCAGCCCACCAGCTCCAGTGGTGCCAAACTTCCCTCCTCCTAAAACTGACAAGCCGAGACCTCATGTCTGTGTGACCTGTACGAGATCTTTTGCCAGACTAGAGCACCTGAAACGTCACGAACGGTCGCATACCAAGGAGAAGCCCTTCGAATGCCAGTCATGTACACGGTGTTTCGCTAGACGCGACCTGCTGTTACGCCACCAACAGAAGCTGCATTCCACCACAACACCCTCATCGAGACCCCGTAATGGTCGACGTGAGAGCGCTGCAGGTGTTGCCAATAGCAGGGTTCGCAAGAACTCGATGGCCAGTACAACAAGTCAAACGATGAGGCCCCGAGCAAATACTTTAAGTCACGTCGACGCCTCGACACTAGGAATGATGTCGTCGGGTGCTTTCAGTAGACCATATGTTCCGTTGCACAACCATCACAATAGCTTGAGTACAATGCCAAGCATGGGCAACTTCAACTTCCGAGGCATGGGCATGTCGACTACTGCTTCAATGATGGGCTTGCCTCGACTAGACACGCATTCGATAGGCCCGAGCGTTTCGAATGGCTTACGCACCGCGCCCCCGTTTGGGGGCTTCCCAGCAGACTTCGATCTGGAAATGATGGCTTACGACGTAGGTGGCTCCAACACCATCAATCCTCATGAGCTGCATACCCCAAGCTTGCAAGGTTTTGGCACTGATGGCCCGGCCGAGTTTGTAAATGGCCAGTATTCGGGCCTGGCGAACTCACAAGCCATTATCGAGGATGACGGTAAGTTCGACTGGATGGCTCACGGCTTTGAGCAGCAGATGTCATTCATGGGCACTGAGAACGCAATCGAGTCCTCCCCTTCCGCCATGGACACGAACAGTCCAGCCACCTTTCCGGATGCAGTAAACTATCGGCGTGGATCTCAAGCAGCACAAGGACAGTCTAAGATTGATCTCATGTGGCAACCGCCAAACACTACTCACCAGCACACTATCAACAGTCCGATGAGCATGGATATCCAAGCTTTGTTCGCAGATATGTCCGGATCCACCGAGAACACAATCTCTCCAAAGTCGTTGCTGGCGCAGAGCAATGCCGGCTTCGATATGTACTTCGCCACGCCACCGGAAATGTCGACTGTGGATGCAACGAACATGTCTGGCATGCCCAATGAGACGTTCCCCTTGCCCTTCAAACATGAGAATGTCCCGTCTACTGCTTCCACGGCCTCGATAGATAGCAGCATGCGGCATAGCTCCGTCACCACAAACGTCGGTGATCTTGTCACCGAACAATTGCGAAGTTCCGTCATTGCTAGCCTGTCTCAATTCACTGGTTTCGGCCAACGTCGACAGTCTGCGCCTGTAGTTAGCTCGCCGTTGACTCCTGGCAGCAGCACAAAGGCCAAAGTCTTCAACGCTAACACGTTTCCAACTACGCCAAATTTGCAAAGGTATGCATCGGCCTATTTCAGGTTTTGTCACCCTCACTTGCCATTTTTGCATCTTCCCACTCTCAACTTTGAGTCACCGGATCATTCGAGCTTCATCAGGAATGGTGGATCTTATCAAAATTACGGGGCTGCGAGTAACGCCGTGGGTGGAAGCTGTCTGCTGCTGTCTGTTGTAGCCCAGGGTGCGCTGTACGAAAACGAGCCGGGTATCTCCAAAGAGCTCTTCGAATATGCTAAACGGATGATCAGCAACTACCTCGAGGGACGTCGTAAAACAAACACGAACCGAACCCTGTTCGCGTCCCATCACAACACGGATAGTGAAGATACGCCTTTGTGGTTGGTGCAAGCAATGCTGCTAAACGTCGTCTACGGACACAACTGTGGTGATAAGACCGCGGCGGACATAGCTAGCAACCATTGTGCTGCCCTTGTTAGTCTCGCTCGAGGCGCAGAACTAGCTAAGCCATACCCGGCTTTTGTCAACACAGACGCATGGGTTGGTCTCGGCCAGGACAACGTTGAGAACGAATGGCTCGAGTGGAAGATCTTGGAGGAGCGCAAGCGGACACTGTATTCAATATTCGTCCTGTCAAGTATGTTAGTTATGGCCTACAATCGTGCGCCTGCCTTGACAAACTCTGAGATCAGGCTGGATCTTCCATGTGACGAAGAGCTCTGGGCAGCCGACAGTGCTCAGACCTGGCGCGCGCTTGGTGGTATGGCGGCCGTGAAGAGTCGCTCAATACCTTTTGCTGGCGCTTTGACTCACCTGCTCACAGCTGCACAAAGAGAAAAACAGGCAGCTGAGCAGAACTTGGGGATCGATGGTTGGCACCAAGAGCCGCCAAGTTCTATGCTGAAACCAAGTTCATTCGGTTGTCTCGTTCTGATCGATGCACTCCACAACTACATCTGGGAGACCCGTCAGCGACATCTTGGACGTCAATGGACTCCACACGAAGTCGAAGCGATGCATGCGCACATTGAGCCGGCACTTCGGGCATGGTCGACAGCGTGGAGCTCGAACCCGTTGCATGTGATCGAACGACCGAATCCATTTGGTGCTGGACCTCTACCAGCAGATAGTATCCCGTTGCTGGATCTGGCTTACGTCCGGCTTTTCGTAGATTTTGGCCGGTCAAAGGAAGCATACTGGCAGCGAGATTATGACAGCATGGCGCAAGAGCTTGCTAAGGTTCCAGAGACGGGATACACCGGTAGCTTGGGTTATCAGGGAGCCGTGCTTTCTCCGCCGTCTCAGATTCACCACAATGGAGCTAACGTCGACGCTATAGGCTCAGGATCACCAAACAATGGAACGGAAATGCTGCAAGAGCCGGGCAGCAAGCCATCGAGGCGTGAGCGACATCTGCGCAAAGCTGCATTTTATGCCGCGGACCATCTCGTCAATGCAGATCGACTTGGCGTAGCGTTTGCCGAGAAGACTTCGAGGGATTTGCCGATGCAATCCATTCTGTGCGCCTGCGACAGTGCCCAAGTGTTGTCCGAATGGGTGACTGCGTTACAGGAGCGCGTTGGGAAATACGTCGGCGTCATCGGGAGGGACGGACTCAATCTCAACGAGGTTCCAGCGGTGTTGATGCTCGATGAAGAAGATCGCAAGCTTTTGGCTCGAATCGACGGGCTCTTAAACAGTGGTGAGCAGAAGAGCGACAATAAAGCTGCCATCATCGAGGCACGTAAAGGCGGTTACGGAAGCCGCATCTTGGTCCAGACTTCACAAACAATGGCTCGTGCCGCCGTTTGGCCAGGTAAGTCGTCAACGCATTCTGCTAATTATTAATTCTAATATGGCCATAGTCACGAGATTGATGTCGCAGTCTCTTGAGATTCAAGCAGGACACGTAATGGCAAGAGTCCTGGCGTCAGTCGCACAGCAGCAAGTCTCCCAAGCGGGTTGAAAGTAGCACACAACGACGGTCCTTCATTGCGAGTTTTTTTGGAGCTGACTCCTGACAATGTAACGGTTGAGCCACAGTAGGTGGTCAGCGAGTGAGAAAGTGTGAGATATGAACATACACTGCTTATAAACGATACCCATGTGGATATGAGCTATGACTGGAAGGACGGAATGCTGGATACTGGGGGACAGGTTTGTTAAATATTCCAAAAGCTATTCCGTGGTATCAATAGCCGAACAAGAGGAGAAATGACTATTTGTACGGCGTTCGGGCGGCCGTTTGCGGGTCTACTCCTCCTTCACAGATAGGTCGTTGCGTCACATTGATTGTGCTTGAAAGCCTGCAAGAAACGACTTTTTCCCTCGCTTATTCATGTAGCGTAATTAGTACACCTTCGAATGTAATGAACCATCTACTGCACAGTACATTTGGTCTGTCCCCGCAGTTCCTGCTACATAGAATTCGGGATATTGTTGTGTTATTGAGACCCTGACGTACTACTGTGGTAATAAAAGTTAACTTTTCCTGTGACCACGCAAAAGAACTTCAAGTTTGACCAGTACACGATGCCCGATCTTGGTGGCACGGTGGTCTATGTGCTCTATTCGTGGGTGTTCATGTCTTCATCATGATGTCGTCAGCAGGTCTACTTCGAAGGAATGTATCTGGCTGGCAGAACACACCGTCTCTTACGTGGAAGCGGAAGCATGATTCCACGCCAAACCACGAGCAGGGGAGACGTTCACGAGGGGTGCATGGTTATATGATTACATGATTGCAATGCTTCTAGAACAGGCGTCGAACAGACTTCGATTGTGGCCAAGCTGTGACGCTGTTTAAGCTACGGGATTGTGGTGTCCCTCCCCATCTAACAACAATATTGATGTTGAAAGGTTAAAGACGCCGAAGACGAGTGACGTTGCAATGAAACACTAGTGCACGTCTCAGGTCAGGCAATTATAACCGGTCTTATCAGATGCTGCATGAGAGTTACAAGTCAGGTTATCAAGCTTGGGGTCTGAAGGTTGCGCAAGATGGTCAAGCCAAACTACAAGCTTCTCGCTTTAGCGTCTTACAGAAACGGCCCCGGACGCACATACATCCAAGCCTGCCTAGGTTACCTATCTGAAAGGCTTCGCATCCAGTTTCCAATAACCCCAGATGGCCGATCTTGGCAGTGACGCCGGCACGCTCGTGCTGTCCCATCACGACGTCAGCAAGATCGTAGCACGAGATGGTGACAGAGGTACTGCTGCATCCCATGAAGGGTCAACGAGGTTTTGTCTCGATAATACTCATGAGATATCGTAGCACTAGAGCAACGACAGTCTTCCGGAAATCGACAAGTCAATTCTGCCTTGAGGAGTGCCACCAAAACCTTCAGATAGGCTAGTATCCACCTGCGCTGCGCTGACTACTGATCATTATGGATAATGCGGCTTGGCTTCACTTTTTACGAGACCGCGGCGACCAGGCCAGGAAGATACCACAGTATTGTCTTCGGCAGGCCCTCTTTTCCTGTTCTTGCCATTCTTTCTTGAGGTTTGCCAATTGATCATTTTCATTTATTCGATAAAGTCGGCTTTCTCTTGCTCATCGCTTTGGTTACTTGTCACCGTTTGGAGCAAAGACTAGACGATACCCAACATACCTCAACAACCGAGCTCGAAACACTCCCCGATCATAGACCTGTATCAGACCCGAGACACTAGAACTGCGTCCCCTGATATCGACCTTGTTCGTCCTCAATTGCCGCGGTTCTTGCTTGCAGTAGAGACCTAAACTTTTCGAGATTGAACCACACCCCCTACCCTCACTCCGAGACATACGTTCAGTTCTTTGGTCCTGGTCGACCGGCGCCGTTGGTTTCATTTCACTGGCGCATGCTCTGCGAAACCTCTTACCTCTTCAAGACTTGCTCCAGGCCCGTTGACATTGATGTTCGCAGCAAATAGAGCCTACCTGATCGACTAATCTACAGACGTACGAAATAATCGGTGATCGCGGATAGTGGAAGAAAGCGAGCACGAGAATCCTGCATGGAGGCACATCGGACATACAACACAAAGAGCTGAGGACATACGGTCTTGGAGGAGTCTGTCAACCCCACCCACCACGAATTCAGTCGAAGCCACCTTTCGTCTCTCGGCGCGCGAGGAAAGGACTCTAGCCCAACATGGCCTGGGATCAGCTGTCCATCAATAAGCCCCATCTTGTGTACATCATTTTGGGAGGCTTCACCAGCATTTTTATGCTGATGTCCCTGTTCATCAAAGAGAAGCTTTATATTGGAGAAGCCACAATTGCCACAATCTGCGGTTTAGTATTTGGACCCCATGGAGCCGGCCTCATTGATCCGGGCACCTGGGGAAACACAGATCAGATCACACTGGAGTTCTCCCGCATTGTACTGGTGGTTCAATGTTTTGCTGTTGGTGTCGAGTTACCAAAGGCCTACATGAACAGGCACTGGGCCTCGGTTGTTCTGCTACTACTCCCCGTCATGACTTTCGGCTGGTTGATTACTAGCCTCTTCATCTGGTGGATGATCACACCTTTGACATGGCTTGAGTCGCTCTGTGTCGCCGCTTGTGTCACAGCTACAGATCCTGTCCTGGCATCATCCGTTGTTGGTAGGGGCAAATTCGCCAAACGTGTTCCAAAGCATATTCGAGACTTGTTGTCTTGCGAATCTGGCTGCAACGATGGCATGGCCTTTCCCTTCGTCTACCTGGCGCTCGACCTGATTCACTACCATCTCAAGGCCCAACCCGTGGTTCAGCATTGGTTCTGCAACACGATATTGTACGAATGTGTATGGGGCGCGGTTTACGGTGTGCTTGTTGGTTACATTGCCAGACATGCTATCAGGCTGGCAGAAAAAAGAGGCATTATCGATCGAGAGAGCTTTCTTGTCTTCTACTTCGTTCTTGCACTCTTCTGCGCTGGTTCCGGCGCTTTGCTGGGAATGGACGACTTGCTTATTGGGTTCGCAGCAGGTGTCGGCTTCTCCAACGATGGTTGGTTCACGGAAAAAACCGAGGAGTCTCACGTTTCGAACGTCATCGATCTCCTACTCAACTTGACCTATTTCGTCTACTTCGGTACCATCATCCCCTGGGACCAGTTCAATTCTGGCCTTTATGGTCTCGATGCATGGCGTCTGGTGGTCATAGCTATTTTGGTGCTGTTCTTTAGACGAATTCCGATCATGCTCGCGCTCAAACCAATCATACCAGACATCAAGACTTGGCGAGAAGCCTTGTTTTGTGGTCACTTTGGACCAATAGGTGTCGGCGCTATCTTCGTAGCGATCCTTGCACGAGCCGAGTTGGAAACAGAAACCACCACACCCCTCAGCCTTTCGGACTTGAACCCTGATGAACCCGAGTACGCCCTCATATACACGATCTGGCCAATCGTCACTTTCCTCGTCGTTACATCGATCGTGGTTCATGGCTCGTCTATTGCTGTCTTCACGCTGGGCAAGCGTATCAACACGCTGACTATGACTTTGTCCTATACACAAGGCAATGAGAATGCGTCCAACTGGATGGAGCGTTTGCCAAGAATAGCTTCTCGTTCTAAGTCACAAGGAAAGTCCTTCAACTCAGACTATTCTGATGATGAGAAGCTAGATGTGCCGCCCGGTCAATTACCGCCGACAGGCATTCCGAAACTACACCTCAGAAGACAGAAAGAAGACGACGACAAGGGGTACCTGAGCCCACGTGGCGGTAATCGCAACAAAGCACGCAAAAGAAAGTCGGGTTTACGAGCAGGTGGTCCAATTAGTGACAGTGCTATAATGCCACAGAGAGCTTCCGACCCTGGCCTTCTTCAGCAAGCATCCGAACCGGACGCACCGAGTGACATAAGCGAGAAAGAGTCACCGGAACTGGCTTCTGCGCAGCTAGAAAGACTCCGCTCGGGCGAATCAGACTCCGAAGATGATCTACGAAGGAGAGAATCTCAGAAGGAAGATGGTAGGAGAGACAGCGCGACCCGCCCACGAGACGATGACCACGTGGAGGTTGAAGCGTACGAAGAGCGACACCATCTGATCATCGAAGATGAAGAAGGCAATGTACTGGAAAATGTCGATACACATGGGCAGAGCGACGAACAGAAAGCAGCTGTTATTGAAAACGCCCGAAGGCGACTCAAAGAAGATCCGAGTGGCAAATACACCAAGCACAAGCATGTGCCTCACCAGGCGAACACAGAGGGTGGAGAGGTCGAGAGTGGCGTCAAGGATATGGTCGAGCATCCTGAGAAGCCCTTCCGGAGCCATTTCAAGGGCTGGAAAGGCCTCGGAAAAGGGGCCCACCCAGAGCAGCCAGGTCTATCGAAGAAGCCCGCCGAGCGCAAGCGTGGTCCTGCGCACGCGTACCAATTCGGGAGCACAATCATCGTCGAAGATGAAGACGGTGAGGTTATTCACAAATACGATATCCCGAGAGATGATCAGGAACCGAGCAGATATAACAATTACATGCGACAAGGAGTGCGGAGGATGGGTACTTGGGCTGGTCTAGCACGTGGCCAATCACAAGCTGCTGTACCCAAGGTTGACCCCGCACAGAAGTCTGGGGACGCCGAGGATATGTCTAGCTCATCGCCCGAGAACAAAGCACAAGAAGGAGAAGGTGGAGCTGAGAGGACCGCTGCGGTGGCGACCAGACCCAAGAAACCACAGCGGTCTGCAACGCAAGTAGCTGCTGATGACGGTCTACGCATGATCATCTCGAACGCGGAGCAGTACGGTCTTACTGGACTGCGCAAGCAACGACCTGGTGAGCGACCGGGTATTCTTGAGACGAGTCGCGGTCGCCGCATGAGCACCAATGACTTTGTTCGGCATATGCAAGACCTCGACAGGAATAGTCGTCAGGCAGTCATGAACCAGGCGGGAGTTGATTCTCATGTGCAGGAGGCCATCAACAAGGGCGCTGTTACACGTGACGCATTGGAACCGAGCTCAGATGGGCCAAAGCCACGAAACCGCGCCGGCACATTGCCTTCGACTCAGTTCAAATCGCCAATCTCGGAAAAGGACACGGAAGCCGAGGAAGCAGCCGACTACTTCTCAGCTAAGCGGTCGTCTCCTCGTCGGGCAACCCACCGGAAGCGAACACAACCTGATGTTACTGGTGGCGGCCGAGTAGAAGCTCAAGGAGTGCAGTCAGAAGAATCGGTGGCCACCGACGACGGAGGGGAAGAAGAGGATATACCAGGCTACAATGTGCGGGGCACGATCGCACGCCATGGTAAAGGAAATACGACGGCAGCGGACGCTCGTCGACAACGGCACATGGTGTCTGCGCAAGCTGAAGAAGCAATCGACGAGGATGGCGAAGAGGAAGATGTGAATGAGGAAACAGCGGCAGAAAAGCGACGTCGCCTTGCAGCGCTGGGTCTTGGTGGTGAAGCATCCGAGTCTGAGTCGGACGATGAGGGACCACGCGTACCACGGAAAGCAGCAGTTCAAGAACCGAGGGTGCAAGGCGAAGAAGCACATGCGCCGGGTCGAGAGCGAGAACAAGCTACCGCAGCTCCGAGGATGAGAGTGCAGTGGGGTGGCGAGACGAGAGAAAAAGGGTGGGAAGCGGACGATACGGAGGCGCAGGCTGGGGAATCTAGTGGTCACGGTGTTGGAAGGAAATTGAGAGGATTCTTGAACAGGTGATTGATGGAATTTTCTTGTACTGGGTAACATGAAATGCTAGGAGGAGGGAGTTCAGCGTTTCGTGTGAGCGTGGGTGCATAGCATATTAAGAGACAGGTGTTTGCACCAGATGTGCAGAGAGGCGATTGTGCATTCAAGAGGGCTTGTAATTCGTGGACATGTAGTAAGATATGATACAACATGATGTGTTTCTTCGTTTGCCACTTTCTGGATCATTCATTCTTCCTTATGATGGCGTACAACACGTAAGTAGTACTTAGCCAGGCGTGCAGTCTCTTGGTGAAGGCAAAGTCAGAGTGTTCTTCGAGCAGCCACTGTGGATGAGGTCGTGGCTATGATTGCAACCTTAGCTTCGTCCTGCCAGCCACCCATATAAGCCCAACACGACGGCTCTCTGCATGTCCATGCTAACGCCGCTGCATGGCCTGTGACGAGTAGTGGTCGGCAGCAGACACGTGTCTCGGAAGCTTCTCTGAACCAACGTTGCGACGTGTCGGCAGGAAGACAGGCAATCTAGGTACGATGTCGCCAGACTTGGCGGATTTCCTCTTTGAGCTAGCCGGTTACATGCCAAGCCAGTGACAGGTAAAAAGTGGAGCGCAAAACAATTACGACAAATCAGCTTCGCACTCGCTTCTGTGTAGCTTGGGACACTTCTTCAACCCCAAGTCTCTTATGTAGGGGTCAATTTACGCCTAGGATCTCTGCGATTCGGTTGTTTTCTTGTCACTGGCTCGAGGCCTCGCTCGTGGCCCGTCATATGCCGTGTGCTCGGTATCGAAAGTCCGAGTTTCAGGGTCAAGCAACAGACATGTCGCGCATTGTTCGCCGATGCAAGCTCGCAGACCCACGAAAATGACCGGCGCTCTCCACGTTTACCGACATCCAAGGCCAGCACGGGGTTTTGCCATGCCACGAGCAGGGACGTCGGACCCCGCCCGACCGTGGTTCGTCCCCGCATGCTGTGCTGTGGTGTGAGCTCAGTCGCCGAAGAGCTGGTTGACCGAAGCCGACGAATATGGTACAAAGTGACTTGCCTATGTCGGAGTGCGAGACTGCTGCCTCTGTTTCTGCCATCTTTTGCTTTCCTTCCGTCTTGAGTCTACTGATACCATCCACCCAGCGAGCAAGATGCAGATCAAACACTTCTTCTCCGACCCTACTCACCTGGTAGGGTCCGCCCTTAACTCCCTCACCATCACCAATCCTTCCTTAGCGTTCGACAAGGAGAACAAGATCATATACAGACGGCCAAACAAAGATGCCGAGGCCAAGGTGTCCATCATCTCAGGAGGAGGCTCAGGTCACGAGCCTGGTTTTGCTGGCTTCGTCGGCAAAGGCCTGCTGACAGCTTCCGTCGCGGGCACCATCTTCGCTTCTCCCTCCGCCGAGCAGGTCCGCAGAGCAGTGCTTACAAGAGTGCCCGGGCAGAAGGGCGTGCTGGTCATCACAATGAACTACACTGGAGACGTCCTGAACTTCGGTATGGCGGCGGAGAAGGCCAAGGCAGGAGGCCTCTCGACAGAGTTCTATGCCATCGGCGACGACGTCGGCGTGGGCCGAGAAAAGAGCGGCAAGGTCGGCCGACGCGGTATCGGAGGTGGCATCCTTCTTCTCAAGATCGTCGGTGCGCTGGCAGAAGCAGGTGGTTCCCTCTCACAGTGCTACGAGCTTGCACAGCAGGTCAATCGCAACCTCGTCTCCCTCGGTTCCTCTCTCGAACGAGTCCACGTGCCAGGCCGAGAAATCCCCAAGGAAGGCGACACAGAAGGTGTCATACCCTACGGCGAGATCGAAGTAGGCATGGGCATCCACAACGAGCCTGGCTCGAAAAGAGTCAAGGCATCTCTACCTGAGCTCGTCAAGATCATGCTGGCACAGCTGCTGGATCCCAACGACAAGGACAGACACTACACCAACATCACCAAAGACGACAAAATCGTCCTGTTCATGAACAACCTCGGTGCGACCTCGATGCTCGAATTCGCAGGCGCGACGAACGAGTGCGTCAAGCAGCTGAAGGAAGACTACGGCCTCACTCCAGTGCGCGTCATAACAGGCACATTCCTCACCTCGCTCGACGGGCTTGGCTGGTCCGCCTCGATCCTCCGCCTTGAAGATACCGGCCTAGGCTCCGGCAAGAGCATGCTCGAGCTCATCGATGCGCCCGCCGAGGCCGTCGGCTGGGCAAACACCGGCGTCGCAACTTCCACCTGGAACGCCGACCAGAGCGCGACGTTCGACCAATCAGCAGAAATCACCGCAGACACCTCGAAGACCAACCTGACACTCGACCCGCAGCAAGCCTCGAAACTGCTCAAAGGCGGGCTCGAACGCATGGCCAAGGCCGAGCCGGACGTCACCCGCTATGACTCGATCGTCGGCGACGGCGACTGCGGCACCGTGCTCAAACGCGGCGCCGAGGCCGTCATGAAAGAGCTGGACGCGGGCAACCTCCCCACCGATGCCGTCGCGTTCCTGAACAAGATCATCCCCGTCGTCGAGACCACCATGGACGGCACCTCCGGCGCCATCTACGCCATCTTCCTGAACGCGCTGGCTTTTGGCCTGCGGTCGCAGGACACGGGCTCGTCCAAGGCCGTCGACCAGCAGACGTGGGCCAAGGCGTGTAAGAGCGCCATGGGCGACCTGGCCAAGTACACGCCCGCCACGACCGGGGACAGGACCATGATGGACAGCTTGATACCGTTCGCCGACACGCTGAGCAACGGCGGCTCGCTGCAGGATGCCGCGGCCGCGAGCAGGAAGGGCGCCGAACAGACCAAGTCGATGAAGGCCTCGTTGGGTCGCGCCGTGTATGTCGGCGCCGAGGACGAGTGGATGGGCAAGATCCCTGATCCGGGTGCGTGGGGTTTGGCCGAGTTCTTCGACGGTCTTGCTGGCGCTGCGTGACGGGATATACGCCTAGCTAGATAGATACCTGTGTAAGCAGGGTTGTAACGTAGCGTCGAATTCATGGTCCATGTGCAGCGCGCTTCCATCGAATTTCCCCGGTCTGCCTGTGCATGCGTGCTGCTTATGTGGGTGGGCACGTAGCTAGCTAGTTAGCTGCCCGCCGTTGCCCTTCTTGTTCGTCAGCATCGGCCGCAGGCGTCAAGATCAGCCCGAGACCCGCAAGACGCGTGCAGAAACTACTGTAAGGTACTACCTAGGTACATTTCACGCTTTGACGCCTTGGCAAATTTACGTGGGGTTCCCCGGCTCACAGGGAATAACCAGCCTAGAGGCCTGGATAGAAGATCTGGCTGTTCTGTTTGGTTAGGATCGCTGAAGACACGTAGAGGAGATTTTTCATGATCGCTAACACAAGCACGTGAGCACAGAGGATGGAAACAGCAGGGTGGTGCGATTGTAGCCTGTTCGATATTCACTTATGCGCTAGCTTCCCCTGCCCTTCGATAGCAGCGTATTGGTTCGACTGCCAATTGACTGCTCGGACATCTTGCTCGACGCCCGAAGATGACACAACTGATTGATCCTTGGGGGCGTCACTTGTTGATGCCCGACATCAGCAACGTGCACTGCAAAGATGTTGTTCTTGTTGCGTGGTGGCAAGTCACAAGCTCCACGGTCGACGGCGATGCTTTATTGCTGGAGGACTGACTGCTGCCTGCTCGCAATGGTTGGCCGGCACGGCGTACAAAGAAATACCGCTAGAGATGGCAGCATGATTTGGAATGCTTTTGTGATCGCGTATGACTCCGGTGCCTCCTTCGCAAGTAGTGCGTGAAGTCGCGATGATCAAGCAGGCAGAATCATTTCCAGGTGGTTCGTCTTTCTGCTTCCACTGTTTGTACCCATCCGGTCCGATACCCTAAGACAACAACACCAATATCACCGAGTCCCCCCTCAGAAACATCTTGCTGATGAATCTGTCCCGATTGATGCTCTTCTTGTTCTGGCCTTTGCCTTGTGTCTCCGTCCACATCTCCTTGACGTTCTCGAGCACCATGTTGCAGTGACGGTCGAATGCTTTGACTCGGGCGAGTAGCTTGTGGTTGTTCCGGACTGAGATGAGGACTTGGGTGTGAGTGCGGGTTGCGGTCATGAGGATTGAGAGGGGGCCTGTGCTGAGTTCGTGGGTCTCGAGGAGGGAAACTTCGTATTCACTGGGTTGTTGTTAGTAGGCGTGAAGGGGTGGGTGACAGATCGGTGAGTGAGGTGGTGTTGCCTGTTGATGCACGTGGGTTGCAGTCGTATGGTGTCTGCGATGATGGTGCCGGAGCTTAGCGGCTTGCGGGTGTCATGCACTGGAAGCATGGACGATTGGATGCTTCTAGTAATGAGAAGCCATCATCGGCGAGTAAAGCGCCAGGACTGCCAGCGAACATTGTCGTCGACGGATTGATAGAGTTGAACCGTTGCCATGGCTGACAGTATGTTTGTGTATGGGCGGAGCCAAGGCTTGGGGCCTTCGCGCTGAGTTGAGAAGACTACTGCTCAACCTGAAGTTTGTGATTCGAATGGCGCTCCATCGGCGGTCTTCTGAGATTGTCGTTGACAATGCGACGAAGGCCATTTGTCGTTGTCTTAATGAAACAACGGCTTCTTTGTGACGATTTGCATATAACGGGTATTGGCACTAGTGTCTGAGTTTTCTCGAAGCGCGTTGACGATGATTGAGGCAGTCATATCAAGGTGCGTATGGTGTTCTCGAGGACGACGTGATTGATGTGAAGGCCATCGATGATGATGAGGAGGCGACGACAATGTTGAATGGCAGCGCCGTGAGCGGAGCGGAATCGCCTCGCATACCCCCAACAGTACAACGGAGCTGTGGAGTACCTCGCGTGCAAATAGCGCGTGTATACATGCACGACAGGCAACAACACCTCAAAAACAGATAAATGGGGTAGTACTCACGATAATTCATTCTTCGGCTTGCTCAGCAGTTCCCTGAACACCAAAATCAGTCAGCAAAACAATCTCGAGAGCAGGCTGAAAAGTACTGCGATACAGGTCGCAGGCGCAGGATGTATCACGAGCGGATGGACGTACTGGATCTTTGAATTGTCCGCCATGTTGCCTTCTGGAAATGTATAAGAGCCTGACCTCCCTCTTGATGCGCCGGGAATTGAGCACTCTTAATTCTGTTCCCGGTTGCCTTCGAAATTGGAGAGATCGAACTTGCTTGCCAAGCAATAGTTGAGCTTTACAGGAAGCGCTAATCCAAGAAAAGGTAAGCACGATCTAGTCCCTGATAGTGTTAGCGTCCATTTACGTCACGTCCACGACTCTGGTGGCAGGTACGTCGCGGTCGCAGATACGCGTTCTACTTAGTTGCTATGGGCGTCTGCCGGAGCCCTCCAGAATGCCATAGCTGCTCCTTCCTTCCCATGCTCACGCACCACGACCTACACATTCTTCAATATTCCTTCTCTTTGTCGTATACCGCTTGTGCTTCTTGTGAGCTGTTTGTAACATTATTGTCAGAATTACGGCCTGCGTGCACTCCGACGGTGCGAGCGGAAGAAACTGTAACTTTGCACGACGCGTTCGCTACGGGCAGCTCGGCACCATACACTGATCACGAATCCAATATCCACACTGAAGACACGTTGGTTTCCTTCTCACCTCTGAGCATGCGCACGAATTGAGTTATCGCCATTATCTTCAGGAGTGGTGAAAATGGCGGAGGAAGAAGGAGCTACAATAGCTGTAAAGCTCAAGGTACACTACACCTTCGATGCTGAGCACAAGGTCGACCACCTCAGCCGGCCACCGCAATCCTTTCAGGTCCAGTCTGCCCCGCTCGACGAGAACACAACCATTGGTATCATTGACCTACAATCATGTCTCGACTGCGTAATTACCTCAAGTCCGGAGCTGGTCCACTTTCAGGAAAGCGATTACACCGTGTACGCCTATGACTACTCCGAACCGAACACACCGCTTGTGGGTCAAGGAATGCTGTCAAAGGTCTTATCCTGCGATGAGAATGCGAATGAGGCAATGGTTACAGGCAAAGTCACTCAGTCTGTCATGGCAAAATTCAAGAAAAATGTCGAGCCGTTTTTGGAGGTCAAACTGCGATTCACACCTATTGCCTCTGCCATGCAGAGGGCGAGATCAGGAAGCATGAGCAGTGTCACCGACGGTGTCCAGTCACAATTTTCAGCCTTCTCTGCCGTAGGTCCTACAGGCGTAGAAAGACCCCAGTCGCCCGCAGATATCTCGAGGCTGGATAGTGTACAGAGAACGTTACATGAAGGTGGACTACGCCGAGATAGCTTTTCCAGGCCATCTTCACGCCCCGGAACCCCGACCCAGCAACAGCAATACCTGCCGCCTCACCCCGGTTCCACGCATTCCAGAACAGGCTCGCAATTCATGATGTATCAGCCCCCTCCATATCACGCGAGAAGAGGATCGGAGTCGGGTTACTGGTCGGCTGATGAGGGGTTCGAGGAAGGTCCTGCAAAAAAACGTGCTCGATTGACCAAGGTTCAGCGCGCCAAGAAGCAAGATTTCAACATCGAGCAGCAGCCTAATTCTCTTCGGACCGCAGCGATGGGTGCTTCGAGCCTGAGAATCCACCAACCGACTCCTGTCAACCCAGCCGCCGCCTTGCAGAAGGGGTTGTCGGCCGAGGAGCCGGTCCGACCACCGACTCCTGTCCCAAAACCTGGCCGCAAACCAACTGGTAGACCAAGAGGTAGGCCGCCAAAGAGTCGACGAGCGGAGACCATCGAGCCATCTTCACCTACCCAACACAATTTGCCCCCTCCCAGGTTGCCTAATTCCAGCGCATCACCGGAGGAGACGCGAGATCGTCTGCCACACGAGAGTGCTGTGAGTAGTCCAGCAAATCTGCCTAGTTCGCCTCCCTTGTTGAGCAGAGAGGAAGAACACAGTGCCACTAGCCCATACCTCCCTGAGCAGCAGATACGGGCAGCTCAAGTCGACGGAAGCCACGACTCAGGTTTCTTCAGTGCGCAGGTCGATAGTGCTCAGGTCGAAGAAAATTGGGCGAAGGAAGGTGGTCTCTTCGGCGACGACTTGAACGTACCGTTCGACGGAGATTGGTCACAGCTGTTTGATCCTTCGCTCGCAGTTCCTGACATGAATTTTAGCCAGCAACAGGATGTTGAGGCTCCAGTAAACCACTACACGCCGGTTTTTGATGAGCAGAGTACATATGGGGGGCCTACGCCGCAGCCAGAATCTGCCCAGAATCTTGCGCCTACGCCTCAGTCTCAAGTCGAGACCGCTCAGAAACCGACTCCCTCGCCCACACCGCAGACCCAGCCGCAGAAAATTCCAATTCCGACTCTGCAGCAGTCAACACAAAGTCAGCAAGCAATAGATAGCCAGCCGGAATTCCAGCGCCCTCCGCTTCCCGTTCCTTCAATCTTCCAGCAGCCGGCAGTAGCTGACAAGAACGGTCGTCCGATCCCGGCGCTGCTTCCACGTCCACCACCCCCAGCCATGTTTCAGCGGTCACAAAGTGCCCTACCTCCAGTGCCTGCCAGCGATCCTGGTACGCGTCCTTTCCAACGATCTATGACCTGGGCACCCGACATGAGTGACATAATCATGTCTGACGCTGGAGGTCCGGAAGATGGGAAAGACAAGGGTAGGAAGCGAGTCGGTAAAGAGCAGACCAAAGCACGGCTCGAGGACGCGATTGCAAAGGGTGGCATGCCACCCTACTGTCACCACTGTGGCGCGATCGAGACACCTGCTTGGCGGAGAGGATTCGTAAAACATTTCACTTGCCCATTCGACTCCATCGAGACATCTCTCAATCCCGGCGAAATGTGTTACAAGGAAATTGTTGAAAGAAATTCTGATGGTTCGGTCAAGATATGGAAGGGTTGGAAGGTGGAGCGAAAAGAACATGATGATTGGCAACAGATAAACTTGTGCAACCCTTGCGGGCTATGGTTTCACAAGCAGAAAACACCGCGGCCTCCTGAGAAGTGGCAGAGAAAAGAGCGAAAAGATAAGCGCCCTAGGAAGAGAGCACCGAAGCCTCCGAAATCTAGGGTACAGCCACCAAGATCTGCAGCAGGTAACCTGACGAGTGACATTGCAGAAAGCGACGCGCAAGAGCCAGGCAGTGAAGACTCTTCTCCGGCGGACACGTCCGCCGAGGATGGTGCAGATGAGAACAACGATGCCGCGACTGTGGACGACGACGAGGGTGGTGAAAGTCAGGAGCCAGAGCTGCCACCTATGCCTAAGAGTATGAGCGCACAGCTAGGCCGTAAAATGGTCATGTTTGCTGACGTTGATGTACGACGAGTCAAGTCTAGTCCGCTTGCACGAGGTACAGCAGCTCAGCCAATCGACCTCGACCTAACGCCCAACAAGCCTTTGAGACGCGTCTTGTTCCCATCGCCTGGTGCGAACAGACTTGACTCAGAAGACGTGGTCCCAGTGTTGGATCAGAAAATCGAGACGTTGCTACCCTCGTTTGCGCGAAGAAGCCCTCGCCTCAATAAGACGAGGGATGTCTTCTCGGATGGACACGTCGCGCCAATGATCACCTTGGACGACATGGCCAATACTGCTGAGAAAGAGAACACATCGCCACGAGCTGCGACAAATTACGGCTTTGATGTCCTGGATAACCTATTTGAAACCAATATGGAAGACATGCAACCTCCTTTCACACCGAGACGATCAGCACGCATTTCAGCTAGAACACCACAAGCTAGTAAGACACCCTCACGAGAATTTGGAGCAGCAATTTCAGGAAATGCGAAGTCAACTCCTCGAACGGCAAAGACACCGACAGGCAAGACTCCTGCTGTCAACCTTGAGGATTTCTTCATGGATACCATTACTCGCAGTCTCGATCCGGAGTACATGACGCCCCATACACGACGGCTGCACGAGGCACTTTCCGATGCCGTCACTCCGACTTCAAAGCGATCGCATGGTAAGACCGGCTTCACTCCAAGGCGCGCCACGCCGAAACGTAAATTGTCATTCAACTTCGAGTTTCCAGATCTACCATCGCTCAAGCCTTCTTCGCCTATGTCCCATGACGACAGCGGCTTTCCGTTCTCTGAGCTCCCAACAGAACGAATGTACCCCGATTTTGATGACATGCTCAACACTGACAAGGTGATGCCTAGTTCGCCGCCGGTCGATGGTGGATGGGATGTGCATCTGACAGCCAACATTGACCTGGAAGATTTCAATGCTCACGATTGGAACTTCGTGAATGAGAACGAGACGGAGAGCGATTCGAAGCTGAGGACGCCGAGGAGAGAACAGATCCCCGGTCTGTTGAGTGTGGAGACGCCAGGACGGGAAGGTCTGAGGAGGAGTCCCAGAAGGGCTGGGCGGGAGTGAGAAGCTCAGCGGGTTTCAGTTCGGCTTGCACTAGAATTCAGAGTTCCGGGCAGTTACCACGACCTCAGTAATACTGTAATAAGCATCAGTTCACAATAGAGCTTCTTGCTGAAAGGGAAGCAGGACCTAATTACATGATGACGAACGAGCGATGGAAGCACAATAAATCATGTAGCATGAGCATGTTCTCACTGAATCGAACTATACATTCATTGCTTCCCTCAACTTCTCCTCCCGCGCATCTTCCTTTCTCAAGCATCGCTCAGCTGTACAACGCTTGATGGGGTTGTTTCCAGCGAGCTTGATGAGGTGTTGCTAGGTACAACGTAGGCTACAAGTCACTTGTGCGCCGGGTCATAAGACGCGAGGACGGATCGTCGGATGCATCTGCGGTCAATAGCTGCTCTGTATGTCGTCTATCTTCTTCGCAGACTATGTATTGTATGGTGCGTGCGAGCTTCCTGCAGCACAGAGTGAAGTCGTCCACTTGCTCTTCTGTCCCTCACTACTTGGGCTTGAGCTTCTTCGTTAAGCAGCGCAGTCAGGGTCAGAAAGTTCCTCCATTCACGGCGTGGCTGGGCCGCCGGCGGATGACAGGTCGCAGTTTGTGCTTGTTGCTTGTCCATTCCAAGTTTTGTGCGGCGCGGTGGATATTAGGTGTAGGGACTGGACTGGACTGGACTGGCCATTGCAGGTATATGCTCCTCTGATTGCTTGCTGGCTGGCATGAGTCATCTGCCAGTGTTGTCCGATCGTTCACGTTCCCTGCTGCTGACGGAGCACGGAGCTGACTGCGGGCCCGAACGGGCTCGATACGACGGCTCGTGTCGAGGCGAATTGAACTGAATCTTCAAGTCGCATGTTCCCTGCACTTGTGTCGGAGTAGCCAGTGCCTCTCTGGTGGATTCTCGATGCTCGAGACTGACGGAATGGCCCCTTGCCCATTCCTACGGAGCAGCCCAACAAGTAGTAGCTGTGCACTGCACGAGATCGAACTGGCCTCTCTTTTGATCTTTGCTGTCGCTGTGCGCTCTGGCATCTCCTGTAGAGACGAAGCAGTCACCAACACGTCCCTTCACATGTCGAGGACAGCGCATGGATCTCAGCAAAAGCTTGGTTGGCTCGTCATCTCGACTCCTGCTTCGCCACCTCGGAACCATCTTCAAAGCCCAGGAACCGCCCCAATGCGCCTTTCGGCTTGGGGACTGGACAAGGTCGTCTCGCATTCTCTTCGTCCCTTGCGGCGGCTTCGGCTTGTAGCTGCTGTAGCAGTTCTGTTTCTTTTGCTATCTTGCGCTGTTGGTTGCTCGTTCTTGTGGCCTGCAACGCGTTCGCTGCATGTGAAGGTGATGGTATAGGTGCATCCACAAGACTAGATTCAATGCTCAAGTCTGACTCTGATACTGGCTTCTTCAACTTGGGCACCCTCCTCATAGCACGTCCATCGTCCATGATAATGATCTCGCTGTCGAGGTATTGTTTCCGTGGTCTTGGACATGGCCATATATGGGGCACTGCTACGACTGCGAAGGATGCGAGGAGTGTGCCGGCGAAGAGGGTAGAGGTCGCCCTTGAGCGAGGGTGAAGGTGGGATGGCATGGTGGTAAGAGCTCGAGGAGGGGAGGGACAGAGGAGGAGCTCTGGACAGCTTATACACTTGGCTGCTGTCGTGCTATCATCGCATCAACGAGTTGTCTTTACGCAAGCAAGCACAGCAGAGATGAAGCAAGCTTGGCTTGATGTGCTTCGATGCGGTGCTACGTTCATGTGTTCATGCCAGGCGCTCTTTCTCGAAGTCGGCGTGTGGTGTGCTAGACTTTTAGTGCCGATGCTAGCGCGAATCTAATCTAATCTTTTGGCGGAAAGTTCAAGTTGTCTGGGGCGGAAAGTGCGACTGCGATCACGACCGCGACTTCCTAGCTAGTCACACTTGCAGCACACTAAGAGGACACCACAATCGTCATTCGACTGGACTGGTTGCTATAGCCCTCGGAACAGACCATTACCTCAGCAGTCTACCTCCAGCTAGATAGCAAGCACGCAACGACACAACGACTGAATTCGACACCATAATTCCACGTCGTGTGCCTACGCGACGGAGCGCGCGCCACAAGCACCTTGACAGCGTAGACCGTGCAGACCTGCCAGAACCCGAAATAGCTTGCGCACGTTTACCCTCTTCACCTTTCCCTCGACATAGGCCTCCGGGCCACCCACTCTCCCAACCATGTCGGACCTCGACCGCGCAATAGCCCAACTTCGAGCATGCCGTCCAATCCCCGAACCCCAAGTCCGCGAACTCTGCTACCGCGCGCGCGAACTTCTCATAGAAGAGTCCAACGTCGTGACTGTTGACGCCCCCGTCACGATATGCGGCGACATCCACGGTCAGTTCCACGATCTGATGGAGTTGTTCAGGGTTGCCGGTGACGTTCCAGACACGAGTTACCTGTTCATGGGCGACTTCGTCGACCGTGGCTTCTATTCTCTCGAGAGCTTCCTGCTACTGCTATGTCTGAAAGTGCGCTATCCCGACCGTGTGACGCTGATAAGGGGGAATCACGAAAGCAGACAGATCACCACAGTCTACGGCTTCTACGACGAATGTGTGCGCAAGTATGGCAGTGCCAACGTGTGGCGCTATTGCTGCGAGGTCTTCGACTACCTTGCCCTTGGCGCCCTAGTTCTAGGCGCCAGCACAGACGTGCCGGAGAACAGGATACAGCAGAGCAACTACGACACTCAGACCACGTTACCAGAGATCGAAGGTGAGGTCGAATGCGAAGTCCTCGACGCAGGCGGCGAAGTGAGAGAGAAAATCCTCCGCCGCCAATTCAACCTCGCGCCTGCCCAGACCTCACGCATAAGTCCCGCCCCAGACCGCGACCCCGACGACCCCAGCAGCCCAACCACAAGCTCAATACCCCCGTCTCAATCCAGCCCCGCCCAAGCGCAACCCCAGCTCGGAAGCCTCTTCAAACCACCCTCCTCCACCACCGGCGCCCTCCTCTGCGTCCACGGCGGCCTGAGCCCGCTGATATCCCACCTGAACGCCATCCGCCTCCTCGATCGCAAGCAGGAAGTCCCTCATGAGGGCGCCATGTGCGATCTCTTGTGGTCCGATCCGGACGATATCGAGGGCTGGGGTCTATCGCCCCGCGGCGCCGGCTTCCTCTTCGGCGCCGACATCGTGCGCAAATTCAACCACGCGAACGATCTGAGCATGATCTGCCGTGCGCACCAGCTGGTCATGGAAGGCTACAAGGAGATGTTCGAGAAGCAGATCGTCACGGTGTGGAGTGCGCCGAATTACTGCTATCGCTGTGGCAATGTCGCGGCCGTGATGGAGGTGGGCGAGGACGGGAGTAACGGGGGATCTGTGAGACGGGTCGGCGGCGGGGAGGGACGGAGAGAGCTGGTTGGAGCGGAGAGCGGGATGGGCAGCCGGAATGTCGTCGGCGATGGCCAGACCAATGGCACGGTTAATGGCGGTTCGGCCGAGGGCTCGGGCAGTGTGGTGTGGAATCTGGCGACGCCGGGGAGACGGTACAGGGTTTTTGAGGCGGCGCCACAGGGCACCAGGGGCATGCCGGCTAAGAAGCCTGTCGGCGAGTACTTTCTGTGATATTGTAGAACTTACAGGATAGCGTGATAACGGGAACAATTGAGCGCGTTTCGAGCGAACGACGTAAAGATACAAATGACATATTAAATGCCAGGACTTGTCTTTCGTAATCACGAGTGTCTAGGTGCTTGCTCTTGTGTCGCTTACTTGCTGCCGCGCACGCTGGCGGTGTGTAGTACTCGATTCGTGAGTGGTCTTCATGTTCGGAGAGGATGCAGCTTCTTTCAGGAACGCAGTCGAAGTCGTATGACAGTGGTACTACGCAGGGCATGCATGGCTTATGTGTTTGTTCTGATTGTCTATTCTAGTCTATTGGATATGAGAGCTGTGTGTGCTCAGAGAAACGTTTCTGTGCGCTCGTCTCGTCGTTGTCGCCGTTGCAAGAGCTTTAACAGAAAGGTCTTCGAACATTGAAAGTCGCGACGTGCTCCAGCTTTTCACTGAAGCAATGATCATGTCCTCCTATATAACAAGAATTTTTCCAGAGCTCTCATCGTCCTCCTCAGTAGCTACTCGCCATACAATGGGGGATTGCGGGATCAGGTCTGATTGCCGTTTCCGTGCCACAGAAAGAAAGCCGAGAGCCAACTCATGAAGGTCATTTTCGAACATGACCACAAAGTTTCTAGAGCAGCGGCAGCGAGTGCAACATGATTTTGAAACTGTCCCGAGCAACAGATTGTTCGGAGAATGGATCGACCACCCCTCCGCAGGGTCAGGACACTTGAGGTCGATGGTGATCAATTAGTGTACCGGCCAAGTGGCTATCCCTCGAGGGAGGGGTATTAGTTCTTGATCATGGGATACGAGACACGTGATCATCACTAGCCGGTCCGGATGAGGTGACTATAATCAGCCATGTGATGACCTCCCGCCAAAGTACTTCCCTTTCCAGTCGGTGTGCTTTCACACTGAAGAGTTTTGCAGTAGCGCAGTAGCAATATTATCCTCTGAACATTAGGGTTTGAGACATTCTTGTGGCATTCACTCATGCTGCTAGCTAGCGGAGCTATACTGTGGGTTTTTCGTACCGGCTGATAGCATGGGTCAGTGAGGCGGTTGCCAGAGTCAACCCCGTGAACAGATCGTTCGGATGACTGCCAGGTCTCCCGAAGTCTTGTTCAAGTGCTCTTGCTGATGTTGTGAGAGATTTGAACGGACCATTATCAGGTCAAAAAGTTATGAATGCTAGGGCGGCGACTAGCGTCAATACCCAGACCGCGCTCGCTGACGATACCATACGACGAATGCCGCCGTTGATCTGCTTCTGCTCCTCGTTTGTCACAATAGCCTTGAGGCATGTCAGATGTATCTCTGGTTCTGCGAGGAATGCCGGGGCATCGGGTTGATCTGGCCCCTCGTAAAATATTGTCATGATTGGTGTGGTTCCATTTTCGAAGGCTTTGATTGTTTCGCTGCCCCTTGGCAGATCGACATATGCGGATTCAACCACCATCGTGAGGTATGTGTCGTTATTTGTGACAGAACAATTTCGCGACCCCGAAACCTCGACATGTTGTTCGTTGAGTCCAAGCGTGCCCACGATGGCTAGAGAGACGAAGTCAGTTTTGAGCGTGAGGAGCGATTGATCTGGAGTTGTAACGTACCATGACCTGTAGCTTCACCCCAGGTTGGTTGTTGAACGTGGAAACTGCAGCTCTGAGGTACCTCCCGATCGGCGAATCGACTTGCAAGTGTCGCGCAGATATCGATTTTTTCGAGAGTGTCAAGGTTCAGGCCGTTGTCTGGGTTCAAGACAAGAGCCAGATCATCGAGTGCTTGCTGATTCAAGTCCTGCTGACATCGCGAAGCCATGACGTCGTCACAAGAGAAGGACGCATAATCCTCGAAGCTAGTGTCGGTCTGTAAAACAGCGGTCGCATTGTAAAAGAACAACGCGCACCCGGAATAGTCAGTTGTCTCTGTAAGGTTGAGATTTGGTGGTGTGTTGAGGTAGAAATCTCTCCAGTACTGTTCGGTCGACTTGTCTTTGCTGTGGCCCCAAAGGTAAGGGCCGCCCATTGTCCAAGAAAGGGAACCATCTGAGGTGACATTGCTGTCAAAAGATGCGATGGTAAGATGCTCGTAGCTTCCACTTTTACAGCAATCCTCACATTCAACTAGGTCGGCTTGCGTGTGCTGAAGCGTTGCAAGAAGAGATAAGAGGGCGAACGCGGTGCGGCCAGTACTTGCGGACTTTCGCATCTTAAAAACAAGCTCAAAGTATGACTAGAAGATATGTGAGCTCGGGTGAGCTGTCTGTGCTGCGGAGTAGATACATCGACAGACATCTGGACGCGAATAATACCGGTATATAAGAGGTGAGCATGATCACCAACGGATGCAGAAAGGCACTGATTGAGGAGCGCCATATTGGATCAGTCGTTGCCGCTGGAAGGGCAGCGCGTGCTGAAACCAAAGCATGTTGAGCTTGTGTCTCCTCGGGCGGCTATATAGACGCTATGAAAGCCATTTCTTGGCGCTCTTGGCAAGGGGCAGAGATGACTTGGCAAAGACCTCAATCATTCGAGCTATGGCGGAGCTTGAACGCGCACTTGTGGTTCGTAATATATGCATGCAGTCTAAGCTGACCATTGTTCATCTTAATGCTGTACTCGAAAATCCTTGCAAGAAATCGTTCGAGCACAAAGCGTTCCAAGATCAAACCTTGGCTTTCAACCAGCATAGACCAAGCTCATCCAGAGGGCAATACTAGTATCGCACCTTGGTACGTCCTAGACTTGCAATTGTAACGAGAAGGTCCAAGCTAATTCATAGTTCACTATTCTTTGCTTTACCACCTTGCTCGTTTAGCGCTGAAGAAAGCCTCTAGTCTAATGAATATTCCGAATGCATGTACATTCATGGTCAAACCTGGACTGTGGGGAAGAGAGGTGTCCTTAGCGGCCATTGCTCCGCCTCTGTGAACCTGTTTGACAAGCTGATCGTGTAAAAATGAGTTGTTGCTGCTGTGGCTGATTCAGTCTTCGCGGACGGCCGCGTTCAGATTTGACGTTGCAGCAATGTCGCAGAGAGCATAGATTGATCATCTTAACCGCTTTACTCAAAAACCGATGCGGCGTTACGATACTGCAATCTCAATAGCTGAGCGCGAGGCGTGCTGTCGAATTTGCGAGATCTATATTTCAAGCCATGGCCTGCGTGATACTAGGCGAGTTGAATGGCAGCAGTAGTATTGCACCAAGTCCTAAACATCTATCCATTAAATCGTAAGACAGGTGCTTTTATTTGATTTTATCTCCTAATATCAGCTAGCAACAGCGGACCACGGCATGCCTTCTCCAGGAACAGTACTGAACGCCTTCGCCACTATATTCGGAGTCGGCGTTGATCTGGGAGAGCTTTTCGGTGGAGAAGCGAGCACTGCATCCAACACCATTCGGATACACGTAGGGCAGCAGACGGGACAAGACAGGGCGGACGGAACACGTCCTGGAGGGAGTCCTCAGGGTGACGCTCCAGGAATTACTATCTGGGATGGTATAGGACAGTTGATAGGCACCATCGAGGGCAAGGGCAACATTGGCGATGGGTCGTCCAAGGATTACTCTTTTAACACTGGTGCTGACAAGCGTGCTGCTGAATATGTGTCAGTGTCTGCGTCTGGGTCTGACGGCATCTGTATAGCTGCGGTCACCCTTAGCGCAGCAAATGGCAACGAATATGCTTGGTTCGGGGATGTCGGGAAGGTATGTGGAGTGCCATGGTACCACTCAAGCAACAAGATCGGAGCAAAGACTCCAGCTTGTGTCTGGATCGATACCAATGCCGACAAAGGCCATAAGTACAATGGCTTCAGCATGCATATGCCGAGCTTCTTTGACAAGTACCGCAATCAGGAAACCGCCGACGCCCGCCAAAGTCAACTGGAGGAAAATCCAGCATTGATGTGCAAGAGCAAGCCACGATTCACTATGTGGGATGAGATCGTTCCGCAAAACAGTATACCGTATTTCCTCTTGCCACTAATGATGGAAGACGGACCCGACTCATCAACCGATAAAGATATCGTATTCAACACGAGCCCAGGTGAAAACCTTTGGTCAGAGAGCGAAACCGGCGTGATCGAAGGCCAAGTCGGCGTTGGGGGCGTGCGAAGCAAAGATGCCGACCCATGCGCCGTAAACCGAAACGATTGCCACCCCAGCGGGCCTTCAGCAGAGGAGAACCTTGCACTCAACGACCCTGTGGAAGTGACTCGGCGGAAGCGCAAGCTCCGGCGACGACAAGAGATCAAAGCTCGAATCATGCCTGATGACCTCAACATCAGTCCACATCCATACCACAGCGCCCGAGAGCTCTGCGAAGATCCATTTTCAGAAGGACCAGATTTTGTGTCTCTCGCAGAGAGCCTGTATTGCGACATGTCAACTTTGGATAATCGCAAGCAGCTTTATCCTTTGTGTTCTGAGGCAGCCTCAACCAACTGCTTTGACATGGAATCATACAGCATTCGGGGAGAGGGTGGTAGCGGATCAATTGCGGAGGTGTCAATACCGTCGAGCACGGGGAGCGTGAGTCTGTCTCTCGCTTCAGGTGCGCCAGTCACTCGCGTTATTGTCCCCATGTCGAGCGTGCCGAGCAAGGCGTATGGCAACGTCAACAACTGGCAATGACGGAGGACGTTTATCAGCTGTTTGTTTGGCTTGGATAGCGTACACCAGGACTCTGTTTCGCGATGGTGCCTACAAATGTTCGAGGCGTCGCTGATTTGTCTCGGTGTTCATGGAATTTGCTTTTGATGGGTGAGTGTCGTATCTAAGTAGGAGTCTCCTCGTGTTCTCTTTCGGATTGCGGCGTATGCTATCACTTCGCCAACGGCCAGCGTTGATCTAGAGGTATCTGTTAAACCGATGCAATGTAATAGTCCAGTCCCTCAATGACTCAATGTTCCACTGAGAATCCCACTCATCTTCTCTGAATTCTTATCTAATATAAATCTGCTCAATGACGAGAATACAACAGAAGGCATGTCGAATGTAGCGTGATGCCTGACCGGCCCAGCTCCATAACTGAATATCTCAATCCATATTGTCTCTGGACCACACAGATACCTGGGTCTGCAGGGAGCAGCGTTGATGGACAATGACTGGTGAAGATGGTCACCAGTCTGGCTGGCTTGCTGTGACTGCGCTCTTCCGATCGCCGACTTCATGTAGAGTTTGAGTGATCTCGACTGTTCGCATAATATCACCCTGCCCAGGCTTTATGATGTGTTCTTCACTCGAGTGGCTATGGCGTGACGTTTGTGAATTGAAGCTACCAGTACCTACGCTCTGCGTCCCAGAGCGATCTGCCACGGTCACACAGACACCATCTTTTTCCTGGTTTGCTCCATGAGTACCATCATGGTATACCTTGCTCGCGGTTGTATTGAACGTACATGCAGTGCTGCCTTTGCGTGGCCCGCTCATTTCGACGTCCGGTTGATGGTTGAGTTTATTACGCTGTGCTCGTGCACTGCCTTTATAAGGGCTTCGAAGCTTAGCAGAGCCACTGTAACTGTTGCCGCCCTTGTGATAACTCTCTCCAAGGAGGTATGGTATGTAGCGCTTGGCAAGGGGCTTGAATGAAGGGATGGATGCGGCCATGATCCCAATGTTGATCTCGATCACGGACCAGTAGAATGGAGGGGCTATCACGTATGTAGGGTCGTCCGAGCTGAGCATGGCGGGTATGTACGTGATTCGTATGATCGAAGAAAGACACGCACTGATACCTCGGTCAGTATGCTATTGCACATAGGTATTACTGCCAGTAAGTGCTAGGGATTGTACAGCAAGGTCGCAACCCATATCTGCTCATAATCTAAAGTCTAGACGGGGAGAGCACTTACACAAGGCCTAGACACAGCATCACTCCGAGAGCCATCTTTTGCCTATTCGGAATCTGCAAATGCCTGAGCAATCTCATCGGAAGGAAGTACGCCAGGAGATCAGTGAAGATATTCGTGGCTGAGTTGGCCAGATAAAAGGCCGGGGTGTTGATACATTTCGCATCCGTAATGCTTGTGTCCCATGTTGCTCGAATGGGAGTGCACTCAAAGATGCAGATAAGCACATTGGCAGTTGCTGAAATTGCACATATCGTCATGACGATGAACGCCAGTCGGCGAAGAACTCTATCTCCGAGCCGAGTGTACAGAGCTAAGACTGAGCACTTGATGAAACCCAGGCTTGCATTGTAGAACATGGAGGAGATCCAGACGATCTGCAGCGGATCAGAAAACAGCATCATTACACAGAGCGTGGGAAACAACCTTTATATATTTGGCAAAATTGGCAGGTCCTCTCGCTGTCATGACTTCGACGTGGTCCCCTAGGCCATGGCGAACTCCTAATTCAGTCAGTCATGGCGTATGCGAAGCTCACTTCAGACGTTACCGAGGATGTTGCAAACCATGAAGCCCCACGTGAACAGCTAGCATTGCTTCAGTCAACGGGTCAAAACACCAGCAGATTCAGCTCACAGCAGCAATACTGATCAATACTGGTTCCTGTTAGCTGGCAGCTTACTTCAAACAGGTCCAACTTACTGTCATCAGGACCAATGTGTCGGATGACGACTGAGCGAGAGAAAAGACGCAGTGATATAACGACAAATGTCAAGACGCCAAACACAGTGGCTACAGTCGTTGTCGTACCACCTTGGGAGTCTGTACGCATAGTGGTAGACATCTTCGTAAAGTACTGGGTAGGTGCCCAACAAGACGCAGCGTTACAGGTGAAGCTGGCTTTTGTATTCAACTCTTTCCGTGAGGAAAGCTTGAATATATAGATTACACCCACTGAGGCCCGAAGGTCATGGCTGGATAAGCGAGATACCATTGTGCAGATCGTGAAGCACCAAGAGAGAGACAACTGCAGAACACCCTACCCAATACTGTGTGCCCTTTTCGATAGAACTTGATCAAGGACCCCTGTCGAAAGAAGGACACAAGCTTTGTGGTGAAGCGTGAAGACTGACGATCCTCTCTAGCCGCGATCAGCGGCTCAGCGCTCCTGCATTAACGTACCCAAGCTGACGGTTTGCCTGTGCCTAGCACTCCGGCATATGAGCTTTCGGGGCTCTTCAAAAAGGACATGTTCTCGCCGGCAAGTAACACAATTCAAGTGACAACGACCAACTCGTGCTTGATGCAGACCTTGAGATACATGCAGCATACGGAGATGTTGCAGACAAGCCCCGGCGCTAGTTGGATAAGTATGGTATAGGCCTCAAATAAATAGTGGACGTCGACTTTCATTTCTGATTTCCGCTCTAGAGGAAAAGAGACGAATTATCTGAGGCAAACGCCTCAGAACAGAAGCGTTCAAGATCGTCAGCTCGAACGTCCAAGCACGGTAGTAGTGTCGCTATCCAAGAATACTGCCGCGGATATCACTCGGGGTCCATTCTGAATGGACTGCGCCATCAAGGATGGGTTGAAAGTAAGCAATAGCTAGGCGGTGACCATCAAACGTAGCTAGTTTTAGTCAATATCCGCTCTTGCTGGAAAGCACCCCACGGTACGACAAGGATGGTTGTAATCCATGATGGTAGCTGATGGACCAGCTTGAAGTAGAGAGGGGAAAACAAGAATGGAGCTAAGAGGTCGCGCTTGCAGTGTTAGATTCTTGCATCACCTGACGATCTGCATTGGTGGATGAGTCTTAGCGGTCGATCATCCGTGCTGCCACTTCCCGCCTCCGGAGGGTCCACGTACTCTGCTCCACGTACCTAGCTTTATCATGAATTGCCCGTCGCCGGCGACCTCGATCTGATTTTGCAGACCCCTTCGTAAATTCTCAGCTAGATGTTGGAATGCTGCCAACTAAAGGACCCAGTACAGTACGCGTAGATCGTGCCTACAAAAATTCGCGCTAGGCCCTTGAACCACTTTGGTGTTAGGCCCGCACAGACTAGGATGATCGACAGAGCTTGATCTTACTCGTTTGAAGATAGTGCATAACACTGCTGGACGCTGGACGGTGAAAGCTGGGTCCTTTCACCGTTACTGATCGACCACTACAAGTACCTAAACGCAGGCCCTAACAACAGTCTATGTCTCTAGTTCAACCTATTAGAAAGAGACACGATTGGAAAGTACACGCGCTTTTTTCCTTGGTCCAGCCATTGACTATGTTTCATACTATGGCAAATTGGGAGATTACTCGGGGTCGTTGATCATCGCAACAACGGCCCGAAGAATGTTCTGTTTTCCTGGGTAGGCGCTGAAAGTATCAGCTGTGGAGCCCGATCCCCTCCTTCTTGGCTGAGCCCGCTGAGCTAGACTGCTGCTCTTTTGGACTGACGACAGCCTTAGAAATTAGAATGATGTGAGGTATGGTGCGATATCGAATGATTGCACGTGGGGGGCAGCTTCGGCTCAGCTTTCAGGACAGATCTAGAAGATGCCGCGGCAGTGCTGGTACCAGAGATGCGCGGGCGCACGTTGCCCTACCAGATGCACTGAAGGTCAGTATACAGGGATGTAAATGATGAGTCCTCCTCTACAGACAAGACGAAAAACTATTTGATCCGATCACCGATTCTAAGACTGTGTACCGGCCTTATATGGTGAACAGTTGCAGCCACGTTTCGGCCGAATGTCAACATCTCTGACATGGACACTGAAAATAAGGAACGATATAGGAATGTTCCATGTGGTCTGGTCGCTGCGCTGTCTACACGAGCACGCTCCCATGCTCTTACCATCATACGACTGGCGCACGTTTAGCTATTTGCAACTTAATATCGGTCCAGTACCCGACCCCTCCCTTGACATTGAACTTCCCAGTGTCGTTAGGTTTAACGACTTCTGGTTTGAAGACTCGGAAGAACTTCCCAACGGTCAGTAAGTATACTGCAGTCGGACAGTAGTCTCTTACCTGTAGAGGAGCCTTATACAATTCCATCAGAGCAATATCCCGTCCGAGACAAATCCTTGACCCGTATCCGAAGACCATGTTGTATTTTTCGTATTCTTTGGCTCGGTCCAAATCTTCTGTCCATCTTTCTGGGCGGAACTTTGCAGCATCAACACCATAGAGGTTGGTGTCACGGCCAACGACGAATGGGTTGCAGGAGATCTCAGTTCCCTCGGGAGCATGTTTGTCGTACAATGACATGCCTCCTTTGCCCACAACACGAGGGAAGATGTTGGGTGCTGATGGCCAAAGACGCATTGTCTCTTTCAAACACGCAACATAGTAGGGACAGCACTTGAGGACTTCTTCGTACTGTGGCATTGCAGACAGGTGCCCAGCACGAGTTGCTCCGTCAATCTCATCCATGAGTTTTGCATATATGGCAGGGTCGGACATTACCATGCACATGAGTCCTTGAAATGCAGTGCCCGTGGTGTCGGCACCGGCAAGAAGGACGAGCAAAACTTCCGCCTTGATCCATTCCATGCTCATCGGCTCGCCGTTTTCATCGCGTGCATCTAGAAAGCTTGACAGATAAGTACTTGCCTTTCTCAGCGCGTCAGCTGAACTCACGTTTGTAAAAGGTCTATTCGTCCTCCCGTAGCTCCAGCCTCAATATCCTCTAGCCTTTGCTTGATGAGGCGATCACGAAAGCGCATCAAGATTCCGATACCTGAATTGTCCTCCGGCTTAGCCACCAGATACCTCTCTCCGACCCAGGTTGTCTTGATCCAGGTAGTGAAGGGATGCAATCGCGCCATCAGACCAAAAGCGGGCAACCCGTCGTGGAAGCCCTGAATAAGACCAGCCACATCAGTCCCCTGCTCAATGAAACCAAATGGTGCCCCAAACCCGATTTCAGAAATGATGTCGTACGCCATGTACCTATGATACGTAAGCCTAGCCACGACGAGTAGATCTTTCGAGCCTGCTTACACTGCCCATGGTGCAAAATCGAAGTTCTCGCCAGTCTTGACAAAGTTCTCGGCAAGCTTAGCAGCCCATTCATTTATTCGTGCGTCAATGAGCGACTCCATTCTTCTGACATTAGAAAAGCTATACTAGACGAATGTCAGCTTCACGAAAAACAAAAGCATGACTGGGGACAAATACCGGTCCAGCAATAATCTTTCGGAAATGAGCATGTTGTTTCTGGTCTTGCATATTGAAAACGCTTTCTGTTTTCCCGAAACTTCCAGTCAGGTAGTGTTTAGATTTGTCGGCATAGCGGCTGTATATGGTTGGTAACTTGCTGGTGTCGTTGACGACGAGCAGTGTTGGAGTTATTCGGACTACTGGGCCTGCACGAAACCGTGCATTAGCAGCATAACGACAATGGCCAAGCAAGAGGAGTCGCCACTCACCATACTTCTTGTGCAGGTCTAACATATGTAGATGCTCGGTCTCTTTGAGGTTCCATAATGTGATGTACAATCGTGTTATCGACGCCCAGAAGGGTCCAGGAAACTCTGAGAGTGGATGAATGTACCGCTACCGGATTGCTTGATGAATGAACTTCAGTACAACATAGCCAACAACTGTCTGGCATATGCGGCTCACTATCGTGAAGTACATGGTGTCGGTGGAAGTATTGTACGTGAGCAACAGCGTGGTCAGCGAGTAAACAAGAGCGCAATTCGCAAGAGAATTTTAACACATGTCAACGCAATGATCGACATCAAAGGAAGAAGCACCACTTGTCGCGGTGTGTTGATGTGGTCGCTATCCGTGTTGGGATAAAGGCCAACGACGTGGTTGCAACGAATCAAGTAGCTTGAAAGCCGATGCAGTCGAAGAAACGAGGCCCTCCTGATCAGCATGGGGCCGCGGTAACCGTCTCCCATCATCCCATGTTTCATGCTTAGTGGCGTCAGCACCTCGCAGAGAGCTCCAGTCGCAGATGCGCCATTAGATTAGCTGTCAATCCGGGAGTTAAGACTGCAGCACTCCAGGTGGCCAGCTACCAACCTTACCAGGTTCGAACAACCAACGAGCGACGGAGGCTTCAGGCTACAGTCACAGAGCTTTGTAGCTCCAAGCATGCAAGTAGCCGACCGCCCCCAGCGAGGAATGACTCCACCGTACGAAAGAGGGTCCCATGGCTGGGCCGCAAAATCATGGTTAGTTGTTGGAGATGCACCATCGCAGGCTGGGACCGTGAGTTGAAGAGAGTTTAAAATATGGGGCCAACTCCCTTACCGACTCAAGCAACTTGCATCGAGTCAGGACAGCATTCAGCCACGTGATCGAGCTAACCAGCCAAGCTCAGTTCAAGACCCCACAGCCGTCACGCGGCATCCAATGACTAGCACCCTCTCTAGTACACCTTAGCGGAGATCGTTACCCGAGAGGGTACAGCAAAGCAAGCGATTCGAAGCTTGATCCGGGTCAAGGTATCTCTCTTGAGATGGACCTTCTGTTTCAAGTGCAGCAGCACTCGAGATGCTTCTGCGAGATGGGTCACCTTGACAAGTCCTCTCTTGTGCTTCTGTCTCAAGCCACACTCTGTCCATTACATGGTATAACTACTACGATCAGTCCCAGCACTTTGAGACTTGAGATAACATGGCACTCCACGGCCGCAAGCTGTACCTCAATGCAATCTTAGCAGGTGGTCTGGGGTTCATCACCTTTGGATGGGATGCTGGTGTCCTTGGGGGGATTCTATTGACACCTGCATTTCAAGCAGCAATTGGAGTAGGTGGCGATCCAATGCTTGTGCCCAAAGGTTTCTCACAGATCCGTACAGAATCCAGCCAGCGCCTGGCGGATTTCCATGGTCACCTCCATATTCTTACTGGCATCATGGCTGGGATGCATGATCATAACGTTCTTCGGCATGAACATGGGGAGAAGAACATGGATCTTGGTTGGCAACGTCATTGAAATCGTTGGCACCGCCTTAGCCGCAACTTCTTTCAGCTACGGACAGTTGAGTGGGTAGGATATTCCAATACAGTGAGATGCCCGCTAATCGATCTCGACAGTGGTCGGAAGATTTCTCATTGTATGTCGCGAGAGAGCAATCGAGTTGTTCGAACCTTACCTTGTGTACTGACGCTACCGCCAGGGCGTTGGCAACGGGTTCTTGACGTCCATGATCCCCGTCTACGTGGCAGAAATGGCGACTGAGAAGGATCTTCGTGGCAAGGGTGTTATGGCAATGATTGCATCTGCAACCGTCGGTACCGCACTTGCTTACTGGATGTAAGTTCACCTCTCACTCCGCGCACAATCCTAACGAACTCTCTAGCGACTTCGGTATGGTCTTCGCGCAGGAGTCGCCGGTATCGCAAGTAGTTTGGAGATTCCCAGTAGCATTCCAAGCCTTCTTCGCCATCTTGACGATCGCAGCCTTCTGGAGGTTACCAGAGACGCCTCGATACTATTATGCGAAGGGTCAAACATCGAAGGCCGATACAATCCTCGAGCAAGTTCATGGCTGTCAACTAGCTGAAGTTCATGTCCAACAAGCCAGGGATGAAATCCTTGCATCCCTGGAGCTGGAGCGTACCGACTCGGCCGAGCTTAGGCTGAAAGACTTTTTCTACGACACCTCGAGCATGCAGTCCGCCCGCCGCATTCGAACTGGCGTGCTTTTGGTCAGCATCGCATACCTCATGGGTATCAATGTCATTTTCTATTACACGACTACCATATTTCAGGTTTATATCGGTCTTGCTGCTCTGACCGCATCCGGCCTTGCTGGTGCAGCAACTACAGCCCTTTCGATTTCAAATTGGTTGGGCGTCTTCTATTTTGAAAGGTTCGGTAGAAGGACTTGGCTGATCGCCGGAGCGTCTGTTCAAACTATCTTCATGGCAGTGTTCATAGGTATGTTGGCTTCTCCTGGGCCCAAGACGGGTGCAGCCGCGGCTGCTATGCTCTTTGCTTGGGTAGTCGCCTTCGGCCCGACTTATGGCCCAGTCACAGTAAGTAAATTGGGCTTCATGAACATGTGTTGACGGCAGCTGACGATGACAGTACGTTTACGCCTCGGAGATCATGCCTCTCCGGTACCGCCACGTTGGATTCGCCCTTAGTGTATCTGCACAGTGGATCATGGCATTTGTCACTGTGCTTGCAGGTCCTATTGCCATAGCCAATCCCAGCGTGGGATGGAAGGCATGGATCTGGTTTCTGGTGTTCAATTTCATTGCAATCCCCTTCGGTACGCCACCCTCCACCTTGAAAAGGCCCTGTCTCAGCCACGAACCAACTGCTGACTGTACTCAGTATATTTCTACTGTCCTGAAACACGAGGGTACAGTCTCGAAGAAATTGACTTAGTCTTCATGTCGGATAACTTGAAACACACTACAGCCGCAAGAACCTTGCAACACGGGGACGCTGATATGCCTCCTGCCTCTGTATCCTGCACAACCAATGAAAGTAACACAAAAACAGAAGAGGTGGTCGTGAAAACCGAGGTAGAGCACATAGAATGAGTTACATAGCAGAATCAGCTAGTGGAACCTATGTTCTGCGTGCTTACACGAAATGATGAAAGCTTTCACTATCAGTCTGTTCATGATAGCGGGCCGAAGGTCACACCTCCCGTAAGTAGTCCCAGGACGACTCGTCTTTTTGACGTATTGGCGAAGCGGGCGACTCTCTCAAGTGCTTGGGTGGCTGCAGGAGTACGAATCGCAGACCAGAAGACACAACGAGATTGGCTGTAGTGCTAGAAGGGGTGTTCAGCTACTGTAAGCAAGTAAGCCGAGGTATCCACCAGAGCTTGAATTCAGCCTATTTTCAACTTGCCCTGACGGTCTCTCTCCTCTTCACTCAGAAGTTCAGAGGCTGAATCTAGCCAAAATGTGCTTTTGTCTCGAGGAGGGCACGTATATGACATGTTCATGGCAACTGCCGAGCTCCGCCGCTTCTGCAAAAGAGGCAGGTCCTGATCGATATAGTGAGGGCGGGGGCCTTATGCACCATTGACCGTCATGCATCGGCGTGACCAGTCCAAGGTGACCGCTCGATGCTGTCCCAGATGTGTGGACAAATTGTAGCAACTGAGAGCTAAAAGCATGACTTTCGCAATCGAGGTGAGCATTTGCCAAAACTACAGTTACCATTTTTCCCACATCCACTATGCCATTCGTCAAGTCTCTCCTGCTCTTATCCTTCGCCATTCGCCTGGGCTATGCCGGTGTTTTACGAGGAAGGAGTGGCCAGGACGCGCAGAACATTGCGACGTCCCTAGAACTTCTCTACCAAAACAACCTGAACGCGTCTGATGATAGAAACCACGTTAGCTTCATATTGACAGAGCCTGCCAGTCAGGACAAAGCCAGTCAAGCGTGTGCTAGCATCGGCCAGAGCCTGCTCTCCGTGGAGACTGCTCGTAACTATGCTAGTGATCTATTGTTGAGCCTCACTTATGAGAGCTTTGCTGAACGCGTCAACCCCGATCAGCAGTTCTGGGTCGATGGCGCAGTCATCGTCCTATCGAACCAGAACTTCACAGTAGAGCAACAGACTCCAGGCGGCTCGCAGCTTCCGGCGTTGTGCTCGAACAATGCCGAGGCTAGCGAGCCTCAGAACTCGACAGCAACTCCCTCGAACTCGTTATCGCTGCAAGCCGGCACGAACACCTACCAAGGATACTTCAATAAGAAATCATTCCGCTTTCTTGGCATCCGATATGCCGAGCAGCCCCCCCGGTTCGAGCACTCGCAACCCTACACACCCGAGAACGAGGTCATCAACGCAACTTCTTACGGTGATCAATGTCTGCAGTCTGGTGGAGGAAGTGAGGACTGTTTCTTTCTCAACATACAGACTCCGTACATCCCTAAGGCGGGATCTCAGGCTGAGTTGCGGCCGGTGATGTTCTGGATCCATGGGGGAGGCTTCACCGGTGGAACAGGCGCGGATCCACTAAGCGATGGCTCGAATCTAGCATCTCGAGAGGATATCGTTGTTGTCACAATCAATTATCGGCTCAGCGCCTTAGGCTTCATGGCCATCCCAGGCACGAATATCACAGGCAACTATGGCATCGGTGATCAGATCACGGCTTTGCAGTGGACGATTGACAACATTGCTTACTTTGGTGGCGACAAAGATCAAATTACAATCATCGGCGAGTCTGCGGGCGCTGGCAGCGTTAGGACTCTGCTAGGCTCACCAAGAGCCATAGGACGATATCAAGGAGCAGTCGCAATGTCCAATCTTGGCGGCGGCCAGACACTCGGCCTGCCCTCAAACTACGGCACAACATACAGCTTGTACTACACCATAGCTCAGTCCTACAACGTGTCCGGCAGCGAGCTTGTCAATGCAACGAATTGTACTAACGCGATGGTTGAAGATACTGTAGCATGCTTACGCGCGGCCAATGCGACAGTATTGAACACCTACTCGTCAGCTCCGCGCTATGTCGTCGAGGACAATATCTTCGTGAACACAACCGAGCTGAATCTTCAGATCCGAAACAATGGTACCGCCTATGTTCCCACAATGTTTGGCAATGTTGCAAATGATGGCGCTTCCTTCAGCAATCTCCCCATAAACGTCACCGCCGGCAATCTCACGGGCGCGTTACAAGTTGGTCTTGGTATCGATTCCTCGGCGGCGGAGTCAGTCGTCAACTCAGGTCTGTTTCCATACGTCAATGTCACTGGCAATTGGACCATTGACGCCTTCAACGTCACGCAAAGGGTAGCGACAGACGACACATTCCGCTGCATCGACCAAGCTACCATGTTCGCTGGTGCTGCCAACAACGTCTTTCCCTCAGCTTACTACTACCAGTTTGAGCGTGCCATCGACGGGTACAACCCAAACAACCTTCCAGGCGCGCCCGTCACCCCTGGTTATCCGAATGGCAACCCCAACGAGCCATACTTCAAGCTGCACGGTGCGGACATGCCATGGGTCTTCGGAAACTTTTACGACGAGCTTCGCGACGCTAACGATCTCTATTCCGTGCAACTCGTCAGCGGTCTCTTCGCTGCGTTCATCAAGTCAGGTCAGCCCAACCCCAGTCCTGCTTACCTCGAAGCGAGAGGATATACAAAGACATTGCGGGCTATACAAGATGTCGGAGCATGGCAGGCTGTCGGCGCTGCGGGTGACAGCGGCAATGTGAGACATCTGAACTACCCGGGATACAAATCGGCATTTGTGGACGCCGAACAGTGCGCCTGGTTAGGTTATCCTGTAGACTATTATGTAGAACAGTGAAGGCTCCACCACTCGTTTGGACAAATTGTGCGGGCTTCAAGTTCGGCCCACCGTTGTTGGGACAGGATGCGAGTGGTTGACGATCTGCTCTGACGGTATCGATCTATTCTGACAATCAAGCAAGGTATCATTTATCATACATCCAGAATTGTAGCACGATAGCTATTGTACATTTCAACATTCTCATAACCTCAACCCAAAACATCTCTAGATCCTCAAACACGTTTGCCATATCTACATCTACTGCCACTATACGTAACAGTGCTAATCACAACATGCTCGTCCGTCTATTTATCCTTGAAATATGCAGTCGCTTGAGCCAGTATCCTGCTTCCGCCCTGTTCAATCACATCTCCGTGGCACGGGATGATGCGATCAAATTCACCCCACGATTGGATCTTCCTTACCGATTCAGCGAACCCCTTGCGGTCTGCTACACCCGGCCCGTAGTAGAGGAACCTCTTGTGCCACTTCATGTCGCCCCGCGTGTTCAACATGCCGTTGAACAATCTCGTCAACAACCCGCCATTGGGGTCATCGTCCGACCTGCTGAACTGTTCCATTGGCGGGAGGTTGAACAGGAGGTCGGCCTCGATTAGTGTCCGTGTTGGCTTGTGGAGGAAGATGAGCTCCTTGTTACCGTGCGACTGCATGTATTCGTAGTTGAACTCGTCGTCGAACTCGGTGGATATCTTCATGTCATGCTTGTTCTGCGGTGTGAACACATGGTGGAACTTCGTGCCGGCATTCTCGGGGTCCTTCTCCCGCTTCTCTGGTAGGCCTTCTGGCCCAATGAGGTTAGCGTCTGGGAATTCCTTCGCCCATGGGCCCAAGAAAATGTGGTGCTCGATGTCTGGTGCGATTATATATCTGACGTTGCCGGGCGGAGAGGCTTGGGCGTATTGCTGGACCTTTGCTTTGGCCTCTGAGTTCAACGCAACGGGCGAGAAGACTGCAAGGTTCCCTGTCTTCAGTTTCACGAGCGTGCCTCGCCCACCAAACTTGATCATGCCGAAACGGAGGAACGGCACGCTAAAGGTCGCTATTACTCCTGGGACCACATCTCTGATCACCATTGATGAAGATGGGTCTTGCGGGACGAGCTTGTGGGCTGACTTGGAGATGCCCTGGTTCGCCATTGTGGTGGCCCGCCGATGTCGATGTTACAAGCCTTGGTGATAGCGGATGTATGGTTTCCTTCTATATGGGCTGTTGGGCTTCGAAGGCTAAGATATGACAGTTCGAGTTAACCGCCGTCCAGGCTGTGTGTTGGCGAGGTAACAAAGAGTTCAATAGAAGTTATAGTGCGTATGTTTGCTTATATTCAGAAACTACAAAGATTGAGCGTCTATGTCAATGTTGAGAAATGGAACGAAGAGCTCGTGGGAAGGCCAATGGCTAGGCATGGGAAATGTGAGATAGTGAAGACGTCATGCATTGCGATCCTTCCGTGATTGGCCACTCAGCGTGACTAATCCAGCTCGGTCCCTACTAGTTTATGCTAGCTATCCGATATCAAGATCGTGCCGCGTTCTTACTCAACAAAGACTCATGCATGATCATGTCGCGTGCCGCGTGTTTCCATCTTGTATTATCTGCATTACTCTACCACCGATCATTGACTTCCTCAATCAACATCCAAACGGACTGGGAGCTGTAGCCTCCGTCAAAGCTGAGTGAGACAAGCTGCCTGTCCATTCCATTGCCATGTCGTGTCAAATAAGTCGCGTTTCCAAACCTTTGAAGGTCTCATCGGAAGGCTTTGTGTCTTCGGCATAATGGAATAGGCCCCAGCGTACCAATCGCACCCACAACACCACTGGCATGTCAGACTCTGCTCCACTTTATTTCAGGCTGCTTTCTTGTCCTTCCGGTAGTAGTGAACCATGACCACAAAGCTAAGCAGCCAAGAGCAACCGGTGAGGGCGCTGCACGACCATGCGCCTCTGAGCGCAAAGCAATCGGAACAAGACACCACTGTGTAATTTTCGCCAAAGTTGTCAGTTGCGGTAAGCAGAAGCGCCGGTGCTGAAAACCATAAACCAATCATGTGATAGTCCACCACAGCCCACCAGAACAGCTGCTTCGGCCATAGGAGACTAATGATCGAGATAACGGTCGAGGACCCAGACAGGGCAAAGCAGTAGACGAATCGCCATCCACGCAAAAACCACCATACATTCCATACCGGGTCTGCGTTGATATTGTGTCTAGACAACAACTCAAAGTACCACATGTCGTTTGTGTAAAGTTTAGCAACGAAGCCTACAGTGCACTCACAACTGTCAGTATGCTCCTGTGGTCACCTGCTCTCGAACTCACAACAGCGAGGACGATCTGAAGACCTCGGATGATCCAGACGTAAGATTTTGGAATGCCGACGCTCTCAGCTTCGTGGTTGTCCATATTTGTGGTTTCTGTTCGTTTGAGTGGTTGAGAAATCGGAAGGGTCGACAGCGGCGGTGATATCGGAAATGCTCGTGACCAGATTACTCGCAGAAGCATAACTTGGTCCTGTGAACACATCCTGTAAGCCGCCGGCAGCGACGATGTAAGTACTCGAGATTTCGTCGAGGAAGCTCACCATTCTATTCAGATCGTATTCACACCTTGTATAGTCTCGATACCAGATTTGCACCCGAGACATCGCGCCACAACTCCGGCACGAGAAGCATAGTTTGGAGCCACGTTGTTAACGATGCGACACTTCTTGGATAGGTTCTCACCTTTCTGGTTTCATGCGGAGGCCTGAGGTTGCAAAGGCCTAGATCTGTGTATAGATAGAAATGCTCGGGCCATCACTTGGGATATGTCTCACGTCTGTGGGATCCAGACTTCCTCTCCTGTCACCTGAGACTCCTGCTCGGCAATTGCGCAATTCAGCCTGCTTGTGGAGAGCATATTGCGCGATGTTCGATAGTGACACAGAGACTCGGTCTAGTCGTGAAGAACAAAAGAGGCGGAAAGCACCAATTCCAGATCGAGATGATATGTCATTTCCTCTACTGAGTAGGTTGGAAAGCTCCTACCCAATTTGGCTGTGCCAATCTTCCTCTGATGCTCTGCTGAACGTCTCTCCCGAAATGTCACTAGACTTACCGCAGGACCGTTATGGCTAATAATCAATAATTGTCAGGCGCAAGCACTTGCAGCACAGCGCACCGACTTCACATACGAGCGCTGGCTGGAAGCTCTATCCTTTGGATGTCTTGCCGGAGCTCAGCGGCTTGGCGGAAGGCCGGCGTCCAGAGGTCCAGCGCTTCAGCTTGCCTATGATTTCCATCGATACTGGTTGCTCGTAGGTTGCCATGGAGATTTGCGGCCCTCTTCTGTTGCAGCTGTACGAAAGCAGCCCAATCGGCGATAGTGCTAGCAGTGAACAGCAGCATGTTGAGGAACACATCAACCCACACAGGACCCTCATCAGGTGCAGCAAAGACCTCCAGCAGTGAGAATATGGCTATCCATGCAAGGGATAGCCCAGCATCGCAATATACAATTCTCTTCCGCCAGTAGTGTGAAGGCTCAAATTCTTTGTGATAGTCGGGCAGGTGAAAGCGTACAGCCAACAAATGACCACAAGATGCATAAGACGCTCAGTCCGATCATCGCCTGCACAGACGTATTGTTCTTGAGGTCTGGGCGTACATCCAATATCAAGACAACCGAGAACAATGTCTCCTAAGGGTGAAATTAGCCACTAGCACCGTCCGCCTTCTGGTACTTACGAGGGACAAGATTGTTTCAGAAAATTTCAACGCAATTCTGACACCGGGACGACCCATGGAAGCCCCACATAAGTCGAGCAGTCCGTGACAACCAATTTGAGGACCTCAACAACTGTTATCTTGTCCTCTTGCCTTGTTCCTTGCTGCCTGTAGCGACCTCTTCCATCGTGTCATGGTATACTACCATCGGTAGGTAGCGTTCGTGACCCAACCCGGAGGAACCGTGCTCGGGTGCGGAGTATACGTGCAGCTCAAGCCGCGCAATGCCAGCCTTCGCTTCGGCAGAAGAAGGTACCACACGATATGCGGCTTTCCACGACCAGAGTGCCACAGCAACTTGCTTGCTGTCTCAGCCACTGCTGTCCGACTGTACTAGCTAGTATTTCCGACTCGACAAACGCGACGCACGTCGGTCGAAGCTCTCTCAATGCAGCGCGAATGTGGTCTGCGTGGTATTCAGCCAGTGTTGGACAGGGCAAGGACCCCTACTACCAATCAAGCCATGGTGTTTTGTGCACCAAAATCTGCATACAGGAGAACGAGGCCAGGGCGCTTGAGGGCAGTCTTTTCCGCTGGGAGACAAGAAATCATTGTTAAGATATGCGCTATTAGTACATGAAATCGACAGAGAGTTCATCAAAGTTGTACTAGCCCCAGACCCAATCAGAGCATCGATGACCAAACGAGCACAGTACCCCTGGGGTATATGCAGGGGGGCTAGACACACAAGGAGGCCATTGAAGATTCGTGCTCGATGCTCACAGATGCGACCCAGGCGCCTCGCAATAAGTTTCTAGCCGGGAGTTGAAATGGTGTGGATTGTCCTTCTTTTCAGCTTCTTCTCTCTCGAAGTCACCCAGCAGCCGACAATCGTGGTTCCCAGCCAGAAGCAGCCGGCAAGGAAAGCAAAGGCGAACGCAGCCATTCGTGTGTTACAATCACCTCCAACAGCGAGTGTAACAAACGCCTTCGCATTTTTGTCACAATGTGTTTGGGCAAACTCAACCATCAGCAATGTGAATGATACAAACCAGGCAATACACAGCACAAAGTCGAGAGGGTAGTGCCTGAATGTCATGTCGTATGGAAAGAGCAGCATGAAAGCGATGACCACTGAGAACGCCGAAAGGGTGAGAGAGTAGAAGTATTTGGCGCTGAAAGCTTCGATTGGTTTGGCCCTTTGGGCATGCAAGCTGCACGCCATGATCACAAGCACAACCTGCGGTCGTCAGTAGGTTCATATCATCGAACAAGGACCAACTTACTCCGCCTGCTACGATCTCTCCTGATCTCAATATTGCTGACAGAACTTTGGACATGAGTCGACCCATTTTATGGACTGGTTTGTCAATAATGCTAAGATTTGCAGAGTTCCGAACGATGCTAGAGTCGCCGCTTAGCTAGACGATAGATACAAAGTTCTATACATGTGTATGGAGAACCATCAATCATATTATATCTCGCCGTCTAGCTCGCCATCGCGAACAACTGGGCCTGCCAGATGTTCTTCCAAGTGGTGCCTGGCAATCTAGCAAACAGTATCTTTGTTGCACAACGCTGCGGGTAGCAGAGAGAAGCGGTACGATGATTCCGGGTCCCTGCAGGCACTGCTTGGTACCGCCATCAAGACGCATTCAATGCTGACAATTGTGCAGGCGCGCTACGCCTCACGCGTCGTGGAGCTATCAACGACCAAGCAGAAGAAAGGAACCACGTAGTCACGTGCACATCGGATCTTGAACGTACCGTGAAGCCGACCACCACCGTTCCGCAGATGATGTGGTACCGCATATTGAGCGTAGCTGTGTTTCCCGTGTCAACAGAGACTGAGACCGTTGTATAAAGTTGACGACTTACATCTTCGCCATGGTCAGCTAAGCACTCAAGTTGACTAGGTGGTGACTGACAGTGCGCAGGCATCAGAACTCCCAGCTTTTGTCCTCGGTATATTGACCTCAGTTGGAGGCGTGACTGGCTATGCTCGCACAGGGTCGGTACCTTCGATTGCAGCTGGTTTGACCGTGGGAGCCTTGGTAAGCCTACCCGTGTCGCTTGGGTCTTCTTCGAGGCTGACATCATGTAGTACGGCCTGGGCGGCTACCGCATCCAGCAGAGACAACCATACGGAGTCGAGCTTGCCTTACTTGCTTCGATTGTGCTGGCGGGCAGCAGCATCCCGCGTGCGATCAAGACCGGGAAGCCACTACCAGCTGGTCTCAGCGTGCTGGCTGCGTCAGGACTGTTTGTGTACGGAAGAGCATTTATGGCTAAGGCGTGAAGAGGACTGCAGATGTATTCAAATGAACATTGATTGCGGAACTGAATCGGGGTATCTCAAAATCACACAGCTGCTCTCTTTCGCGTTCCTAAACCCGGGGACGTCGAAGAGAAATCGCCTGCTGTCGCACAGCCTACCTCTATGTAGCCTCACGGTGAATCGTGACCATCAGCCTCCTGCGGCGCCTCCTGTGTAGCATCTTCTGCCTGTGCACCTCCTTTGCCCCGCTTTCCACGACGCTTCTTCTGCTTTCCAGAAGAGGCATTTTCAGATCGTGTCTGGTCTTGCGCCTCAGACGCCCCCGACTTGATGTCGTTCCTCTCGGTCTTCGGCTTTTTCTTCTTGACTGACATGGGGTTCGGTGCTTTAGCTCTTTGGAGCCCTCTGCCTTTCGATCCACTGTTCCTGTCATCCTCCTCATCACTATCCTCGTCCTCCCTGCCTCTCTTTACACCGCGTGTGGCTCCGCCTATGCCATCTCTGAACTTGTCCTTCTCGAAGCCTCGGATTGCTCTTTCTGTCGCAGCACTCGGCTGCTCCAACTCCATGATGCTCTTCTTAACATAGATGATGGGCACACCGGGTATCTTTCTCGCATGATCCCGAACATCAACATCGGGCTGGCCCATCCTCATCCTCCTCCTCCTTTGGCCGTCGAGCTTCTCCCGCTCCTTCTGATCCTTGATGCCTTGATCCCAGTCAGCCGCAGCGACAATATAATGATTCTTGTTTTTCCTCTGCTCGTTGCCCTTGACTTGTCCACTTATCATGTCTAGTATGCATTCTGCTTCAGGCACGACTCCCCGCTCCTGGCCTTCGGCGTCTTTGTGCTTGCAATATCGCAGCGGTATCTCTGTCGGTGGTGGCAGGTATGCAGGTCTGCCGTCGCGCCCTCTGCCCGAATAGCCCTCCATCACTTTCGCAAGCGTACACTGCGTTATGTAGGGCATTACTTTGCCGTGCAAGGTATTTTCGAAGAACTGTTGTGTAGGCATCGAAAACGCATGTATCGCACGTAAGCAGTCAGAGGTTATCAATACTTGATATGGCTCTCGAAACGAATAGTGTAGCTGATAGGTATGCATGATCTTGCGAAACCTCTTCGACCGTTTCGCCTTCATGGTGGCGGTTTAGACGAGTCTTGATCGGGTTCTGCTGATTCAGTGGTCGCGGCTGTATCCAGATAATGTTCACGTCTCTTGTGGAACGACAGGCATCGAAGTAATGTTCTGCGACTGGAAGTTAGCCAACACTCACTGCTTTCGACTTTTTGAGTGCAAAGCAGGCAAAGTTGGAGATCAAAAGCCGAAGAATAGCCGCACGCAGCCACAGCTGCGGCCTCAGGCACTATCAGCATGATCCACATTTACGTTGACTTCCGAGTCTTTCGTGATGATGAGGCATTGAGTCATGTCATTGCGGATAATCCAAGACCCCCAACTTCATCACTGCATCCCAAATATCATCATCGTGGTCTCGAAAAGGTCACCACGGCCACAGTCTCATGGCCTTGGGCATCTCTCGATATCGAACCCTATGTTTCAAGCGATATTCAGGTTAAGCGCTCGGAGGACCAGCTTGTCGGGCGAAACGCTTGCCTTCATCTAACTAGCGCGTCGTGTTTCAGGAGTTGACAACCACTCGATCCTGCGATGGCCATGAATTATGAGAAACTCCTGCATGATTTACCTCATCTCGCCAAAGGAGAGTTCGCCTTCCCATGCTGTCTGTCAAAGACTTTGGTCGCAGCTTCTCGACCACACTGAGCAATCACGCTAATCTGAAACCACGGATGAAGTTCTTCGCCTCGGGCGCGGGAAATGTTGCATCTCAAGCCAATCATTGCTATTCCTGGATCTCATCTCATCATCTGCTCGACAATCTTCCCAATATACTGTGCAACCTTTGAACGCGAGATGAAAAGAAGCCGGGAATAACACGAGCCGCACCAAGATCAGGTTCTTCTCTTAGCGTGACCTGGACTTTGAAGAACTCCTATGACCCTTCTGACCTCGAATACTTCGATGGTTTTGCCAAAGTATTTCCCTTCATCTCAGTACTGCTATTCAGGTTGTTCTGCCATTAGGCAGCTCTATTATTCGCTTTCCTTATTGCTCCTATTGTGCCTCAAGCCAGTCCTTCATCGTGACATTGCCAAGCTCTGACCCATCTTTCGTATTTCTTATTATTCAACCTCTATCCTACGAAATCAATCATTCATCAACGAAGTCCGGTCTCTGAACCTTTCGATCTATCAAGTCCGAGAAAGGAACGATCACCGAGCCCATCAAGCAGATCCATACAGTTTCGAAAGCCTAGATCCCAACCACAACTCGGATCAATACAATCATTTCCTGAGAGAGTCCAATCTCGAACCACTTCACTCATTCAACATCGCTCCGTCAGCCTTCGCTGGTCCGAAATGGCGCTGTTCAAGAGCAGATCACTAGCCGGCGCAGGATACGTCGTGCTCAACATAATTCGAGCTATGAACATTACCGCAATCCTTGCAGTCATTACAGCAAGCAGCGTGATGTTAGTCAAAATGTTCAACACAAAATCGTTCTTTTTCTTTGACGCTGTCCAACATCTCATTCGGGTAGTCATCTCAGGTAAGTCGTCTTCGTCGAAAGCACATCCCTCTGGTCAAAGGGCTTCAGCTGACTTGCCTGGACAGGCTTCCTCCTTCTGACAGAAACACCTCTCTTCAAAGCCTACTTCAGTTGTAATTGGCCACTTTTCGGTCCACAGTCTGGCTTCGTCATGTTCGGCACAGCTCAGATCCTTCTCGGCAACGGAGTCCTCGCGAATCTCAACAAATCCAACGCCTCCCAGAAAGCGCTCGGCATGGCGTTCTGGCGGCTGATCATCGGCAGCGGCATCACCATCTTCGTTATGGGCTTCATCAACATCCTAGCCAGCTACATTTTCCGTGATACTACACTCAATCTCACAGCCCGGCAAGTACGCAGCAATGGTGCAGTAGCAGGCCACAAGCTCGAAGTCGAAAGCAGCGTAGGGAGCAGCACGCCCAAGAGCAACAGAAAGTCCTTCCACCAGCGTGTCAGTCGAATGTTCACGAAGCCAGGCGCAAACCGCGATTCCCTCCCATCGTACAAAGCCCAAACATACATGTCCCAAGTCCAGTCGCCCGTGCCGCCGATGCCAATCATGACACCCACCCAATACCCACATTCAGGAAACCTACGCATGCCAACCGAGCAAGACTACAGAGCGGACGAGAAGTATGCACAATCGCCCGGCGCCGCCTCGAGCAAGTACTCCATCAACACCCGAGGCGACGACCTCACACGACCAGATCTGGCGCATCATCCGGCCATGCAGGGTGGGTATGCGCGATAGCACCGCTCTTCACTCACCAGTCCCCGGCCGGCGTCCTCGAACTACTCTGCGCGGCTGTCGCGCAAGTCGACGAAGAAGTCGACACAGTCGCGGTTCCCCGTGCGGCCGATGTCACCGATGGACTTCAGTCGCTTGGTTAGCGGCAATCCGTATGCCAATTTATGAGAGCTACTGGTTTTAGAGGATGCTCAAGGGCTCATGGAATAGGCTGGACCTTTAATGGAGACGAGCCGATTCTTCATGAGAGCTGGATACGTGCAGGCTGTGGCATGGTGAAGGAGCGTGCGCAGGCGCGAACGATTTTCCTTAGAATTGATGTTGCTGTTTTTTTCTTACAAGATACCCCGTATGGTAAAATATGATATGGCGTTATACGAGCAAGATACATACTATTGAGGTCCGAGGACCAAGACCAGCTCACATTCGAGCCTGACAGTGTTCGATGGAAATTTATTGTCCCGACTCGCGGATGACGAACTGCGTATGCCTCGCCTGCGATGTTTTGTATTGCAAGTCCAGAGCATTCATACTTTACTTCGCTGAGTGCCTTGTTGCGAACCTCAACTCTACACGAGCACTAAGCATCTGAGAGTCTCTCTTGAGAGGCTTCACGTGAGTGAAATCCATCGTGCGATCACCCTACCCTGCAGACCATACCACACTCACCCGCTGGATTTACTGTGCTCTCTTAAACAGTCGGGTCTCCCACGATCACATGCTGGCAGGACCAAAATTCCTCGGGACATCAGGGACTTAAAAGCTGATGATATGATATTGCTACTCCCCGTGCTGAGGACTCTCCAAGCTGCTGTTTCCAATGCTCGAGGCTCCGAGAGGCCGACTTCTAAAGCATGCTAGCGCGGTAAAGTTGTGACAGTGGTGACTGCGGTGGGGACATAATCCGTGGGACTACCGAGAAGTGGATGGCTGCTCATCAGTACTGGTAGTCCTGACCGTATGAAAGTTGGCAATCTTGTCTCCGAAGTGGTATGTTGACGTACCATTATGGTACCAGGCACGAGCTGTCTGATCCCTTGCCCAAGGGCCCAAGTCCTCGTATTGACAGAGTGCGGAAGCGACAAAAGGGTGCCTGAAATGGCAGACCGCGTCCGAGAAGCCAGTCGAAGTGCGTCGGATTCAGGGAGTGTTCAACGCTGGTAGGGTTCGCTTTGAAAAAATAGCTCACGGACTGAGCTCGACCTTACACCCATTCGTACTTGACATCACTAGTGTCATGGTTTGTTTTTCCACCCCGACGAGTTCAACCTTTTCCGCTGCTGGCAGTTTCATGTTCGGGTACCTTTGGATGAGACGTACCACGGCAAACGCTGCCTCTGTCAAGCCGAAATCCATTCCTAAGCAGATACGGGGCCCACCGTTGAACGGAAGGTAACCCCATTTCGCATTGACTGGGTCATCGTAAAGTGGCATGTGTTCTGTCCATCGATCAGGTCGAAAGAGCTCAGCATCCATCCCGTACAGGTCCGGACGACGATGCATGGAGTAAACGCTGTAGGCAACTGCTGCCCCTTTGGGCACGAGCACAGGACTCTGAAGATCTGATCCGCCTCCAACTGGAAGAATGGTTGTTTTCGTAGCCATGCGCGAGTTGACAGGAACCGAAGGATAGAGTCGAAGGGCTAAACAGGTCAGTTTGTACTGGGCTGAGAGCTTTTGCGTATGGCTTACCCTCCTTTAGCACGTTTTGCAGGAAAGACATCTTCTTAAGATCAGACCGTGAAAAGTCGCTTCGCCCTTGCAAAGTAGATGATATCTCCGCTTTTAGCTTGTCCAGAGCACTGGGATGTCTGAGGAGTAGGAAGCTGAAAAGATGTCAGTCGTTGTCGTCCAAGTTATACATCGCACTCACAAGGTCCATGAAATGAGACATGCAGTGGTGTCACGGCCGGCAACACAATATTGATGATTTGGCTTCGTAGCTCTTCCGGATCAGGACAATTCTCTGCTAGTGTATCGAGAAAGACGTATTGATGGTTCTCTCGATCCATGGTTCGATCGCGTGACAAGTTCTTTTTGATGATCTGATCAGCGAATTCGTGCACAGTATCACAGGCCTCCTGGAACTTTCTCCCTCCCACCAGCCAGTAGAGATCTTGTAGTCTCATCCTCTTGGCGATGTAGTCCTGTGCGATGTTAAAAGACTCCGCAAAACCTGCTTGTCCACTTTGCACATTGTGCTTGAGCGAATTTACGGAGTCGCCGAAGAGAAATGCTGTAGTGACATCCAGTGTCAGTCGGAAGAAGTATGGCTGCAGATCAATAACACCATCTTTTGGCAACATTGAGAGGAGATCTTCCATTGACTGTCGGAACACATCCAAGTCTTCATATTGTCTGAACAAAAATTGAGGTCGAAGCAGATCGCGCGAACGTTTCCAGTCAGTGCCTTCCTGCGTGAAGATTCCATCGCCGAAAAAGGGAAACATGACCTTTCGTCGTGCGCCTAGGGACCAATCTTCGAAGTCTGTGCTCAGAATGACTTCAAGATTTCGAGGGTCAGTGGTACCAAAGGCGCGCGTGCCGAGGAAGACCTGTTCAAGTGTTGTTTCCCATAGTCTGAAATGGAACAGAAACAGTTCCATCAAACGGCTTTCATCGTTGGCTCGGAAGATTTGCTCAAGTCGATCAAGCCCTAGAGGCCTCTGATTGAGCAGTCTTGGAGCGGATTTGCAGCCATTTTTCTTCGAGACAATTGATTCGAGCTGCCAGCTGTCAGAGGTTGTGTGTACATACGGTGGACGTAGTTACATGAGCGGCTTGGAAGCTATGCCAGATGCGATGTATAATACCTGCGGCGATGCAGCAGAATGTCAAAAGGATTACGTAACCCATCCTTGACCAAGGTGAGAAACCAAAAGTACGTTCGGTCTGAGCTGGCTTTCGGCACCATCATAAACCTTGACTTGGACTCACATGTGGCATCTGCGACCGACGCGTGGAGATGCGCCTGAACTCCGCCTCAAATTAAGCACCCACACGGCCAATAGAAGTGATGCTGCAAGCGCGTTGCGCGATCACAGCGTTAGATCGAGGGACTTTGTGCCAACATCACATCCCCGAGCCGCAAACTACCTCCCGTTCGCAGCTCCAGGTGGGGTCGTTGTTCCTGCTACCATTTTGATCAACTTCGCCTGGAGAATGCAGCGTGACTGTGCTTCCATGAGCAGATTCCAAGCCGTAGGGTTTGCTTTGACCCTGGTGTAGGTATGGACGGTGAGAACGATCGTTCAAACCAACCAGATGGGCCACCAACCTACTATGCCGGACATCTCTTCAATCCCGGCGAGATCCGTGGTCAGACTGTGCAGGTGCATATGGGAGACATTCATTACGCTCCCGAAGGACAACAGACAAGACCGTCAACTGTATGGCAAGCTCGTCCGAGCTTCAATCACGCTGCGAGTCACCCAAATGACTTGTATATTGTGCCCAGAAGCTCAAGCTTTCGCTTCACAGGACGCTATCTAGAGACACGTCAGATTGAGCAATTCTTCCAGTCACCATTGCCTCCCACCATCGGCCCTCGACACAAGATCGCAGTCTTATATGGGTTAGGAGGTTCAGGTAAGACAGAAGTCTGTCTCCGGTATGCGGAAACCTCGCGGGCTTCGTAAGTCGTCTCACCAAAAGAGCTATCACAGGCCTGACTCCTTCGCGCAGCTACTGGGGTGTGTTCTGGATCGATATCAGCTCTGTCACCTCTGTTGAGGCCGGCTACATTTATCTCGCCCAACAAGCCGGGGTCGGAACGACGTGGATGGCAGGAAAGTACTGGCTATCAGAATGTGTGCGCCCATGGCTATTGGTCCTCGACAACGCAGATGATCCGCAGTTAGATCTCACCAAGTACATCCCGACCGGGAGCCTCGGTCACATTCTTATCACGACTCGAATCCGCGACTTCCGAACATATGCGACGGTCGGTCACCTCAAGTTTGACAAGATGGAGCCCGAGGAAGCCATCGATCTTCTGCTCAAAGCAGCCTATCCAGATGACCTCAGCGCAAGAACAAATGCTGAACAGCGCTCGATTGCCAAAGACATAGCCAAGGCACTGGGCCATCTAGCAATAGCGCTAAATCAAGCTGGTGCCACAGTCCGACAAAAGATCTACACACTCGAGAAATACCTCCGGTCGTATCTTGGTACACGCAATCGTTTGCTGAACTCCAGATCTATTCCCCCTGAGGAAAGAGACGTCATAACAACCTGGGAGATACCATTCAGGCGGGTTGAGACGACACAATCAGTAGAGTCTCGTGATGCTGCCGACCTCATGCACATATTTGCATTCTTGCATTTCGAGTCAATACCGGAAATATTGTTCCATCAGTTCTGGACCAAAGATCCTTCTCATACGCCTACCCCCGGAGAGATTCGCCTCTTGGTAAGAGTCAATTCATGCTCCCTTGACGAGGGGGAAGCGCGGTTCCGACGAGCTATCCGAGTGCTATCCGAGTTTTCGATCGTCGACTATGATCCGACCAAGAGCACCTGCTCACTGCATCCCGTAGTTCACGAGTGGGCACAGTCTCGGATAAGTGACGATCAGAAGATGGTCTTCTGGCTGAAGCGAACCCTCGACCTCGTGTCCCGTTGTGCTAAATTAGAACTCGCCGACCATGACCACGAGCACCGGCGCTCGATATTACCTCACGCCGACTCGTGTTCGGAACTGATTTTCAAACGAGCCCCTGCTATTTTTCAAACCAGCCAGGGAGCCGATCAAGCCGAAACACTCGCGTCACTATACGAAGTCAATGGTTGCTGGTACAAGGCGCTGGCATTGCTCAAGGTCGTCTCAAGCTTTCGACGCACAAAGTTTGGTCGGAGGCACGAGAGATTCTTGGAAGCTCAATGCAGTATCTCCAGATGCCATTGGAATTTGTTCGAAGTCAAGTCTGCTCTCGATGTCCAGTCAGAGATTATAAAAGCTCGGTGGTGGTTGCGGCCGTCTTTGATGGACTGGCTCAACCTGATGCGGGTCATGAAACCGGAGCATCTGTCATACTGTCTGGCTCTGGACGATCTGACGCAGACGTTGTGGCTTATGGGGCTACGCGACATGTCCAAATATACAGGACAGCGTGCTGTGAGGGGTATGGAGAAACAGCTCGATCAAGACGACCCTCGATTATGGAGTGCAATGTTCAATCTAGGTCGGACGCTACGCCATCTTGGTGATCTGGCCAACGCTCACCAACTCCTTCGCCACGTGGTGATGAAAAGAAAGATCCGATTTGGACCTAAACACCCTGAAACACTCATGGCGAGGAATGAATTAGGCATGAGCTTCTGGTCACGAAAACAACGTCTGGACATTGCGGAAAAGATAGTGGCGAACGTACTCGAAGCACGCAAGACAGTCCTAGGCCGAGATCACGCATACACTTTGTGGTCTGTCAACGACTTGTCAAAGATCCTCTGCACCCGTGGCCGTGCGGCGGAGGCAGCACAGTCACTCGAAGAGATCATTCCTACCGTCGAGGCGACCCTTGGCAAGCAACATGTAGGAATGATCATGACCAAGGGCAACCTTGCTCGCGCCAATGCCTTCTGTGGACGTTGGGTTGAGGCTAAATCCGTTCTGCTCGACATCTTGAACTACATGGACGAGGATCATCCGAATTGGTTCGAGTGCATGTATGGCTACGTACGTGCAGAAACTGAACTGGCATGTATTGCGCAAGCGGAGGCCGGATGCCAAAAGATATTGCAAAAGGTGATGTCCGGGGGAGAAAAGAACCCGAAATTTCGCTCTACAGTGGAATTACTTGGAAATGTATACTATCGAAGCACTCAGCATGAGAAGTTGTCGCAGCTGAAAACGAAGTATGCCTGGATTAACGAGAAAAATATCGAGAGACCTCCGCTTTTGCTGTGACTCAGTCCTTGCGACCTGCTGGTTGCACGCAGGCGAGAGCACTCACATCGACGCCTGCCACTGGTACGGGATTTCCTCAGCCACATTGACCCAACCATTAACCCTTTCAACAGCCTCGTATATTCCACGCCTGAGCGCTGTTCATCAAAGGAGACATCAGCTATTGTGAGTTTCTAAGGTTGGTTCTAGTGTTGGATTGTGTAACTTTTGACAGTTCTACGTCGCGTCGAACGCAGCTGGTATTGAAAGGCATAAATAAACTATTCCTAAAGGGTATCATCGCAGTAATCGTCAGACCGATATCAATACATCACTATTATGCATACAGCTCGTCATCTTCAACAACACTGACACCGTCTTCCTCAGCAGACGGCGCTCCCTGTCCCCGACTCCTTTCAGGCAATACAGCCCCGCCCCTGATAACTCCATCGTCTGTCTCCCACTCTTCCTGCCGCCGGTGCGGAATGACACAGCTCTTGATCCCACAACTCTGCACCAACTCCTCCCAGATCTCAAAATCAAGCGTGAAAACAGCCTGGTTCCGCACGCTCTCCTGGCGCTCCTCAACGCTTTTCTGCTGCACCATCCCCAATGTCGGCATGCCCTCTGAATCGAATTCGATGCCGACTCTGCCCTCTTTGACCAGGAACGAAACGTAGAAGAGATTCTCGACGGTCTGACCGAAGGATTTGGGGTTGACGCAGAAATGAAAGAGGGGAACGTTGCCGTTGTCCGCGATGTTGTGTTTGCGCATCAGAGCGCGGACTTCGTCTTCTGGGGGGTCGTAATCGTCGTCGAGCGCTTCTTCGCGGAGTCTATCAACTTCGCGCTCGACTGCTTGTTCGCCTTGTTCTTGTGCACGGCGGAGGAGGGCGGCTATCTCGGAGCATATTTGGGTTAGAGAGGCAGATTCTTGTTTATCGAGGGCGTCTTGATCGAGTTCTATTGGGCGGGCGGCTGTTGCTGGGTCGAGGTTTGTGCGTTGAGTGGCGCGGCGTTGAGTTTGTTGGCGTTGTTTCTTTTGGACGGAGAGGGGTCCTAGAAGGAAGGAGGAGAGACAGGGGCGGTTCGAAGCAGGGAAGCAGAGAGTTCGGCCCAGGTGTGCCCAGTTCAGGTCTGTGACGTCCTCGTCTTCTTCGTCGTTGTCTTCGTCATTATGTACGGGTCGGCGTTGCCGCCGGCGTTGGGTGGAGGGTAGTTGAGTAGAGTCAGCCATTGGTGTGGATCTCATGTAGGATATGCACTTGGAGAGGAAATCATCGACGTCGATGCCAGTAGATGAGTCTCCAAGGGTCATGGTGCTGATCTTCTTGTATGCGAGGTCACCGACACTGACCAAAAGACGAGAGTCAATGGTGGCTGTGGACGTTTGTTTGACATTTTTGATGATCTCGTCGGCCTCTCTAATTGTGTTCTGGATCCCTCTTGACCCCCGCTGCATGTACTCGGCTCTCGAGTCATTCACCAATGAGTTCAGCTCCCGCAGTCGCTTCGTCGTCTCGCTTTTGACCGCCTCATCTTGATCTGGGTCGTAGAACGACTCATCGGCTCCCTCGGCGGTATTTCTTCTGCGGCCGGACTGGCTGGCTCTAGCTGGACCTTTCCCCTTGTCCTCTAACCTGCGTCGCTTGTTCGCCGCTGTGCTGCTGGGCGGGTGCGGTGTCGACATGGTGCCAGATGCGCTTTTTCGCTTGCCCAAAGTCGACGGTGCTGACCGACCGGGCGCGTTCTCTTTCTCTGAGCCCGATGCCTCGGAAGATGAGTTCAAAGCGTCCGAAGAAGCGCGCTGGTGCTGCTGCCGTTGGGGGCGACTTGCTACGGAGCTTGGGGCGATTGAGCTATGCCTGGTGTCTATGCGCGCCATTATATGCACATGGTGGTGGTTTAGTTTGGATCGGTTCGGTTGGATATTGTGATATCAGATAGCAGTAGATCGTATGCGCTGGGACGGATTCGAAAGCTGGGGTCACGAGAGATATTCGCTTGGTTGATTGAGCTCGTCTGCACATCTGCTCCTGTATCAAGTGTCCCGATCTAGCCTGGGCGCAGAGTGAGCCTTGTACATCTGCCTGGAACAGTGAAGATGGAAATCACCGAAACGCGTATCTGCAGCGCGTGACGTATCTCGCTAGCGTGTTTGCTTGCTTAGTAACCTTGGGGCCTCGCTCTCGAGTGGCCTACAAGTGTCATCGGACCAAGAACTACTTCAGTGACACGAACTACGAACACGACCTCTACTCGTTCCTGTCCTCTGTAACCAAAGCATGGCAAGACATGGAGACTTATACATTCGCCACATCCAGGCAGCTTGATTTCCCAGTGTGCGTCAAGATGTAGGTGAGGACTCCCCGCATAACGGTCCTATGTCGAGATCGTCGCAATGAGGACACCCACTGATCCAGATGCCTCATAGCAACCACCTCGAAGGGAAGCAGAAATCCATCAATGCATCAACTCTGCTCAAACATCCAGAAATCCGGCACATAGGCTCAGTCCAGAACCCTTTCTCCGAGCTTTACATCACTGCTCAAATATGGGCCGAGTCGAAGCCTATCGGTGTTCCTACACAGACACCGCACATGTTCTTCAAGAACACCCGCAATTGGAACAAGTGGCTTGAGCTGCCCGTAGTCATCAAAGACTGCCCCATCACCACCCACATAGCCATAACCATCTGGGATCTGTCGCCATTACCGGGAAATGGGAGTCTAGATCATGCCGTGCCATTCGGTGGAACCACCATCCCTCTGTTTGATGATGATGGGGTCCTAAGGAAAGGTAGGCAGAGGTGTAAGATATATCGTAAACGAGCAGCAGACGGTCAAAACCCCTCAAGTACACCTCATGTACCAAGGCCCAAGCGAAGGCGAAGAGGAGAAGTGCCGCCCGAGTCTTTGCCGCAGGAGGAAGAGCTCGAACGTCTCGAACAGCTATTTAAGAAGCATGAGATGAACGAGATTCCACAAAATGACTGGCTTGATCAGCTAGTCTTTCAAAGGGTGGGAAAGCTGTCACGCGAGGTTGATGAGAATGCCAGGAAGAGGGCAGCTGTCCGACATGGGGAGCGAAGAAAATCACGCGGCTTAAATCATGAGAACGGTGGCCTGCCTGTTGAGGTCGATGGAGAAGAAGACGATGTGGACGAAGAGGAGAGGTTCGCCCTATACGTGGATTTCCCTCGATTTGACTTCCCAGTTGTCTTCGAGGACCAATCCTATGACCCACCCAAGATTATGAGGGACTTCCAGAACAGCAACGCTCTTGGTGGACCCAATGCTAAACCACCACCTGAAGTGCGATATGGACCCGGTATCGCTGCTGGGAATCTCGTCGTTGACGACGAAGAACATCCCGTCATCCAGATTTTCGACCCCGAGCAATTTCAAAAGGAGAACCCTTGCGAGCAGAAGCATCGGAGACTAGTTCGAAGCGATCGCAATGCCTACTTCGATGCTGATCAGAAACCCAATGCAAAAGTCAGAGACGAGCTCAATGAAATCTTGTCCTATGGCCCGACCCAGGACTTAAGCACGGCGGAGAAAGAGACACTGTGGGTGTTTAGAAGGCATCTCAGCAAGGACAAACGTGCCTTGACAAAGGTCGTGAAAGCTACAGATTGGAACAGCCCGAACGAGGTTAAGCAAATGATAGAACTCATCCCTAAGTGGGCTGAGATCGACATTGACTCGGCCCTCGAGCTTCTTGGTCCTGCCTATGACAATCCCGTCGTTCGTGGCTACGCTGTGGAAAGACTTCAGAAAGCTGGTGACGAAGAGCTTCAGCTGTACTTGTTGCAGCTGGTGCAGGCGCTGAAGTTTGAAAGCTACGATCCTGAGGACGAAGGCTTTCCGGAGACATCCTTGGCGAGGTTTCTGATTGATCGTGCCGCTCAAAACTTCAGGCTCGGAAACTATTTGCATTGGTTTCTGATGGTTGAATGCGATGATCGAGGTCCAGACACCAATGCTGCGAACAGGAAGCTGTTTGCGCGAGTCGAGTATCATTTCATGCTGGAGCTTGAGAAGCGAGATCCGGAGCAGAGAAAGATGTTGAAACGGCAAGGCGAGATGATCGCAGTGTTGTCCAAAATCAGCAAGGAGATCAGGTTTGGTCGAGACAGCCGGCCGCAGAAGATCGAAAGACTGAAGAAATACCTTGCCGACCCGAAGAACGAACTCTTCAAGATCGATCCACCGCTGCCTCTTCCACTTGATCCGTCGATCGAGGTCAGCGGCGTGTTTCCGGAAGACTCAAATGTTTTCAAGTCTTCCTTGTCGCCACTCCTGCTGCATTTCAAGGTGGCGTCGGAGGATAGCTCTCAAAGCAGGCCTTCAAGTCCAGTCAGATCGCACAAGTCGAAAGATCAACGAAGATTTTCTATCATGTTCAAGACTGGCGATGACCTCCGGCAAGATCAGCTCGTCATCCAAATCATCTCACTCATGGACAAGCTCTTACTTCGAGAAAACCTAGACCTCAGATTGACGCCATATCGCATTCTTGCTACCTCTCCCCAAGCAGGAGCTATCCAATTCGTGCCTTCTACGCCTATATCTGCTGTGTCTTCGAAGTACAAGGGTTCGGTCTTGGCTTTCCTACGAGAAGAGAATGCAGATTCATCCGGACCGTTGGGCGTCAGAAAGGAAGTCATGGATACCTACATCAGGTCCTGCGCAGGATACTGTGTCATTACATACATCCTTGGGGTTGGGGACCGGCACTTGGACAATCTACTTCTCTCGTCTCAGGGAAATTTCTTCCACATCGACTTCGGCTTCATTCTAGGAAGAGATCCAAAACCCTTTGCGCCGCTGATCAAACTGTGCAAGGAAATGGTAGAGGGATTGGGAGGAACCACGTCGCCTCAATATGCACAGTTTAAGCAGTATTGCTTCACTGCATTCACAACTCTGAGGAAGTCGAGTCCGTTGGTCCTTAATCTGTTGAGTTTGATGGTGCAAAGCTCTGTTCAAGACGTAAGAATGGTCGAGGAGCAGATGGGAGGTGCAGGTGGGGCTGTAGGAAAGGTGAGAGAGAGATTTCACCTAGACGTGACCGAGGAGGAAGCTGTGCGGTTACTTGATCAGGTGCTGGCCGACAGTGTCAACGCCGTCTTCGGGGTTGTGATCGACCGACTCCATGAGTTAGTGCAGAACTGGAGATCATGACATATCAATGCATGGGTTTCTAGCATGCGCGGCAATACACTATCTGGCTTCTCACAAGGTGGGATCTGTCCAAGCAAGGAAGGCGGCCACTTGGGCGTGTCCCAAGGCATTAATATTGGTGCCTTAAGCAGTCTGCAGGTGCTTAACGCGATGACGCGTGACTTACCTGGGTAGTGGGGAAGCACTTGCCGACATCATTATCGTAGACATGCTCACTTCTCCAACGATACATCTTTCTCGTTATTTGTTGCCTTCTGCTGTGAAATTTCTTGATACTTGAGCAATAAAACCACCAAGCCGAGTACAATGACTTCAGAAACAAGACCTATCTCACCAAATAGCTTCGCCACAGCCATCGAAGACTTGCCGGTCGAGACCTTGTACAGCAAAGCAGTCGAAATTAACAACTCAGTTGCCCATCTCGGGAGATCAAACTGGATGCTACAAGAGTACTCTGACAGCATCAAGAATGACCAAAGCCTTGATGCTGAGACCAGGCAGCATGGAGACAAGGACTGTCTTGAGGCAATCAGGGAGAACGAGGTGGTAATTGAACGACAGCAAGAAAGAGTGAGGCTGCTCAAGGCCGAAGTTGAAAGGAGAGGGCAGAGATGGCACGAAGCGGAACCAAAAGAGCGAGGAACCTCTAATGGTAGCACGGATCAGACAGCCAGTGCCGGCAGCAGGGACGTTCCAGTGCCTCGTATACAGACTTCTACACATCTCACCGATGCAGAACTTCGCCGTCAGATAAGAGCACGACTGCGTGAGGGTGATAACGATGACGCAGAGGGTATGCACCTGTGAGGACCATATAGTGTCTAGGGAACAGGCAAAACGAGCAGTAAGAAGACCAATTTTCGGCTGCTACTGTGGCTGCATCAAGCTTGGAAACGTGGTTCACATTGACAGCGAGTGGACATCCAGCACGTGAGAGTGACTTGGAGAAACACACTACCAGAAAGAGGCAGCATCAGAATGTGAAATCATTTACACCCTTCTCGGCTGGATCTGGTGTTCACTGGCGTGCAGATCGACTCCTTTCCCTTGGCCTCGATCGACCTCGAGACGAACAAAAGCAGTCCGATCGACATCTGGAACCCCCGTCCATCCAGACTTACAACAGCAATTATGATACGCAACGGGCCTCGGCCGCCACCGATTCACATTCCCAACAGCAACAACGTGACATGTGATGTTGATAAGGTACAGTCAATCTCTTCGGGCAACGCGTCTGATGCTTTGGGAGTTGGCCAGTTGGCCATTCAATCACCAGTAACGCCGGGTCCGACAACAGCAATCTACTATCGAGAAGTAACACCATGCACACCTAGACCGGTGACTGCTGTTGATCATAGTTCGGCTTATGGCATGCCAAAACATGAGCCAACTGCATGGCAAGGACGATTCACCTTCTTCGACCACTTTCCTCCTGAGATCAGGGAACGAATCTACCAAAACCTGATCGAAGAAGTTGTGGTGGTAGTCAATGCCGTCAATTTGCGTAGTGTACGGGCATTTAAGCGCAAACCACTTCGAAACTACCAGATGAATCCTCCTTACGTCACCTTGCCCTACAGGCGAGTGCTTCGTCCCAACACCAATTGGCTATCCGTGTCACGGCAGTTCTTCTTCGAAAGCAGGAAAGTCCTTTGGCGGTCGATGGTTGTCAGGTTCGAACGACGCTGGGACTTCCTCAATTCAACCTTCAAAGGCACGCTAGTTGCAAACGCATCATCGTCTACTCCCTCAGGCATGGATGCACCAACCCTTTTTCCTTTGAGAACGGACGTTATGTGTCATATCCACGAATTACACCTGAACCTTACAAGGGGCACCGATTTCGATGGCCGGGTAATGACTGCTGAAGCCTCACGAGTCACCAGTTCCATGCTTGAGATCATCGCGCAGGGTATGCCACTACTGCGACGTCTCTTCTTTATCATTGACGATCGTTCACGGCTATCGAATAGTATAATTGCCTTTATACCAGATGCTTGGTTCCTCGAAGCGTTACTTGCTATCAAACACGTTCGAAAGGTTTCGTTTGCATCTGGTCCGGGCTGGCAAGGACATGCTCAGAACAAGAAGAGTGCTCGATCATGTCTCTGTGCCATGAACGCTGTGCTAGCGGGTCATTTCGCTGCTCAACACCCAGTCCTCAAGCTCGACACAGACGAAATCACCGGCACGAAGCTTCAGGCTCGTCTCGGCCGCAGGATGCTCCTCTACTTTCATGCCCGTCCCGAGTTCAAAGACGCTCAGGATGCGCTTGCTATGAAAGTGGTCATGCTTGAATCAAACATCTAGGCGTGAGCATCTCCCTCTTTACTCCCTCAACACAGTGTACTGACAGGTTTTGCAGTAAACAACGCTTTGGCTGTCAACTGAGCTACAATAATACTCTCACATCACTGGCCTATAGGTCGCGATATGTCTTGCTAGGAGGAAAGTGTCTGAATTATGAGGTCGTCGCAGCAGAGTTGGCAGGCACATTCCTCACAACATTTATGAGTGCTGGACTAGTTCAACATGTATGTTGTCGCGCTGACGAGGGCTTTGCTATGGACTCGATATGCATCTCACAGATGTTTTGCTAAGAATGTAACATCTATGTATGACAAGCGAGAGCGAAACAGCTATGGTATAAGACATGAGTGGATATATGTACAGAACGGATAAGCGAGCTCGAATGCCACCGTACCCACACAAGAAGCGCCTGATTACGAAATCGAAATGCTTTCCAAATGATGCCTCGTTGTTGTGTCTCAGAAATCTACGGGAATGCTCACGACAACGTCCTCTGCTAACAACGTCCCCTTCCTATACCCTACTCAACACACTCCACCCGTCTCTCCCGTAATACTCGACCTTGTCCGACACACTTCAAATGACTCACCCCCACCGCCAACACTCACTCCTCAAATTCCAGCCGTCGCGCACCACCCTGCGCACCGCCTCCTCCACCGTCGGCATCTGCGCAACCAGGCCCTCCAGCTGCAAGGTCTCTGCGATCTCGGGGTCGTCGGTGGGGTTCAGCCGTTTCTCTTCGTGCTCGACGCGCTCGATGTACAGGGCCAGGCCGGCGCGTTTGAGGAGGGCCCACAGGCCGTTGTGGAGCGGGCAGGACGGCGTGTGGCAGGTGCAGGTGGGTTCGTTACGGGAGGTGGGGGAGGGGGAGCGGGTGGCGTGTGGGTAAGGGGAGTGCGAGCGGGGTGCTGGTGAGGGGGGCATTGTTGGCGATGGCGATGGTGATGGTGCTGGCGAGGATGATGAGGACGCCAGTGGTTGGAAAGGAGGATGGGTGCTTGAACGAGCTAATCTGCGGTGGTAGAGAGATAGGACGAACGTGGTGAAGGACGTTCGGGGCGGGTGGTGAGGGTGGAAGTTGTGGTGGGTTGAGTGGGAAAGTGGTAGCATTGACTGCGAGAGTGGTTATGAGGAGGGTATGTAGTGGTATGATTGCTGGCTGGCAGACTAGCTGTATATGATTGCGGATCTGGGCGTCTAGTAGAGAGAACAGCTTGTAGTCAGTGAGTAAGGACTCTGGTCGAGTGTAGGTGCGAAGGATCAGATATATCTCTGTCTCGTTGTAGCGCATGTTCAGGAGCAGGTGAAACAGAAACGCGAATCCGGTACCATAGAAATCACAGATGCAAGACAAGTGTGAAGCCGTGCGAAGCCCAGAGCAGGCTCCTCCGCCTGTCTAGACAGTCCAAGAGTTCTGGTCTCAGCCGCTCAATGCTGGAAAGAGATGTCTTTGGCATGACTGCTTACTGGCTGCCGAGACATCGATGGCTAGGCTCTGCTGGTCTTAAGCTCGGATCAATCGGAGCTCTGTTACGTCGGCGTGTTGGACTCAGTCAAACGGTCTGAAATTGGGCTACAGACGGCTCTGACCGGTGAGTACACGTCGAACCGCACGAAGCGCCATGTCTAAGAATGGTGTTCACTCTGTGGTTAGGTGCAGAGTGTCACAGAAAAGCGCGAGCAGCGAGCGCCGCGAAAAGATAGCCATGAACGTTGGTCGTTAGACACGGTCCTGTCACCCGACATCGCAGTACCTCACAAGCGGCAGGCTTCACTCGGCATGTGCTGATGCTGTAGATGGAGAGGCCACGGGACTTGCGATCGACCGTCGTCTTCTTCAAGCAGATGTAGGAGTCGGTGCTTACGTAAGGAAAAGCCGTACCCTTTTAGCGCATCTCAGATGCAGGGGCCCATCAATTTTATGGGCTCGACGCGTCACCTGTAAATCTTCAGGGTGTGCTTTCTTCCCGTCTGCTCAGATTCATGCCTTTGACGATCAGCAAGGGAGCCATCGGAGGGTTGACGAGTGGGTGAAGACCATGCTCGCGAACCAAACAAGAACAAACTACCACAACAGAGAGCCTGGTTGAGGAGGCAGAAAACGCCACTCACAACCCAGACCAATTCTTGATGTCCGGCCTCGTGATGCTCAAAGACAAGCCGGCGAGCTATGCATCTCCTTTACCACCGCACCGGCAGAAGCGAACATGGGTAATCGTCGTAGCTCTGCTCTGCTTGTGCTTCATCATCACATCGCCGTTCATGCACCGTTCGACATACGCCGCGCACCCGCTGTATGGAACGAACATTGACTGGCATCATTACGCCTACTCCCAATATGCTACAGACCAGCACTATCTCTGCAACAGTGTGATGATCTTTGACAGCCTCGAAAAGCTCGGTTCAAAAGCAGACCGAATCCTATTCTACCCCAAGACATGGGACCTCGACGTTTCCTCATCGAAAGACCGCACGTCTCAACTGCTCGTCCTAGCACGCGACCGGTACAAAGTCAAGCTGAAACCAGTCGAGATGTACACACTCAAACGGCAGCCGCAAGACCACGACGCCGACGAGACCTGGGACGCCAGCGTCAACAAACTCCACGCCTGGAACCAAGGCGAATACGACCGCATCATCCACATCGACAGCGACACGACGCTGCTGCAGCCGCTCGACGAGCTCTTCTTCCTGCCGCTCTCGCGCGGCTCGCCCGTCGCCATGCCGCGCGCCTACTGGAAGCTCGACGAACCAGCAGCCCAAGGCGGCGGGCTCAAGCTGACATCGCTCCTGATCGTGCTGCAACCGCACGCGACCGAAGCCAACGCGCTCTGGGACATGGCCGCGGGCCTCGACAACTCGTCCTTCTCGCGCCTGCTGCAGCCCAACCAGCTGTTCGACATGGACCTGCTGAACGCGCGCTACGCCGCGTCGGCCCTGACCCTGCCGCACCGGCCGTACGCGCTCGTGACGGGCGAGCTGCGCCGGCCCGGCACCCACAACCACACGCGCTACCTCGGCAACGACGCCGAACCGTGGGACCCGCACGCCGCCCTCGCCGAGGCCAAGCTCGTGCATTTCTCCGACTGGCCGCTGCCCAAGCCGTGGATCATGTGGCCGAACAACTTGATGCGCGAGGTGCAGCCCGCGTGCGAGTACGAGTCGGGCACGCCGAACGAGCGCGGCTGCGAGGATCGCAAGGTGTGGAAGGGCCTGTATGATGATTTTCGCAGGCGCAGGAAGGACGTCTGTCGCTTGTTGAGTGTGCCTGCGCCCGAGTGGCCGCCTAGGCCGAAGCTGGGACGGGGCAGGGGGAAGGAGAAGGAGGGGGTACAGCAGCAGCAGCAGCAGCAGCAGCAGGGGGTCGAAGGCAAGGACAGTGGTTCGTGAAAACGCGATGGTGGTGATTGAGATCAAGGAATTGGACATAGACCAAGTGTACTGTATGTACATTGGTCTCTAGTATTATTGAGGCTGCTTTCTTGTTCGTCTTCTATATAGATCTTGTACACGACAAACTTTTCATCTACCGCTTGTAAGATCGTTCTGCAAGGACGATGCTTAGCTATCCTGCTTTCCTCAGGTTGATACACTGTAATGGTACAAAGTTCTTGACACGGTTTTCGAACATATTACCTCTCAACCGAACGTGGAGCAAGTCGTTTCTGGCATGGGTGGCGGCTGTAATCATTTGTCCTGTGCTGCTTCGTAGTGGGTCGCCCGAGACTTGAAGCTGTGGTAATGTCAAGTGACCCGCCTATGCTTCGGCAAATGATGTAGCAGACCATTCAAGCGCACCGGGATGTATCTCGGCGTGATGATCTCAAGGGAAGAACGGCGACTCGAACGTGATGGCTTCTTCCTCAGCCTTCCCTTGCTTGGGTCTTTTCTCCTCCAGCTGTTCCGACCCAGTCTCGTCCGCGTCACGTGTTGGTCGCGCGTCACTTGCACGGCCTTCAAGAATTGCGTAGTCATCTTTCATTGTCGCCAAAAACCCGCGCCGTGTGCGCGGCTTCTCTTGGGCCGCAGCTGCATCACTCTGGACCAGGATCTCGCCTTTGAACGCCATTGTTCGAACGTCGTCCTCTAGCTGTTTCTCGATCCAAACGTCCCACTTCGGTGAAAGCTGGCCTGGTGTCGGAAGCTCCGAAGGCTTCATGCAAAAAGTCATCTCTTGGTCGACGTATAGCGGCAAAAGGTTCTTGTAGTTAATTGAACGGATTCGAAACGTCCTGAGACCGTGGTTTTTGGCGTAAGTCGTTAGTTGTCGTTCGAACCATTCTAGAACGAGAAAGAGGGTAAGAGGTCCGTGCACGACAAGATCGGTTGCACCGTATTCTTTCCTGGCGAAGGTCGGATCGAGATGGATAAGATGGGCGTTGTACGTTATGGCACTCCAGCAGAACAGGAGATGACGATTGGGAGTTAGCTCGTGGGTGAACTTTGGGTTCTCAAGTGGTCTAACGACTTTGGTTGATAGATTGGAGAGATTTGGGGGATCTCGTAGGAAGCAGAGTTCGTATTCTTCTTCAAAGAGGGGGCCTGCTGCGAGGACCTGCGCTGTATTGCTCGTCCTCTTGTCAGGTTTGTATGTTGGCCTCGAGCCAAGGTCCTCGAGAACCTTCTCTACAGGAGTGAACGTGTTGGGTCCAAACGGAAGGAAAGATTTTCGGATCTTGACAAAGACTCGTTCTGGTCTGTCTTTTCCGATGATGCGCATACCTATTGGCCTTTCGATCATGCGGGTACCGAGTGCTGCATCGTAGGACTGGTGCAAGTAAGAATTCACGGAGATTGAACCACCGGCCCAGAGTCTATACTGCCAAACAGCAGCTGGACCCGGCAGGAAGCGTGTATCTGTGCCGTCGGGTAGAAGCTTTTCAGGATTAATGGGATGGTGGTTGCTCGTGATCAAGTGACCATGGAGAGGCAGCCTATTTACCTCATTCTTGCTTGGCTGATGATTGTTCGTGGGAGGAACCCTCTGATATGCAACACGACGCAATCTTCCCGCGGGACTGACGATGCCTTCAGGATTCATAGGATCCGCGGGCAGCAGATCATCGAATGCATCGAAGAACATTCTCAGCGAGTCACTTCTAAAACTATCAAACCCAACGAAAGCAGGCATAAAGTCTTTCAGATCAGGATGCATTGTCTGAAAGTGCTGCTGTGCAATCTCGCCAGAATACAGGCCGTGCACTCGAGGAGCATCTTTGTTGACGGACGCCTCGATCGCGTTTCTCCGTACAGAAGATGGTTCCGTGCTTGCTGAAGAGGCTTCTGTCGTACTGGCATCCTGAAATGCCGAAGCATCAGGTTTGTTGGGGAACAGGCGCGAGAAGTGTTGTGCCTCTACCCGCGTCCTGGCAGCTACTGGCTCTGGACCCGGTGAGCGAGTAGCGGGTCTCGGCTTCGGTCTTGGCTTCTGAGGTTGTCGGCCTGCTCTGGCCGACTTTGAGAGCTTGGAACTTGGTGGTATGGGAAAGACATCGTTCTTGGTCCGGATTTGCCACCTATTGATAGACAGCGCGGGTCCCGGCTTGGGTCTCGGCTTCTGAGGTTGTCGGCCTGCTCTTGCCGCCTTTGAGAGCTTGAAACTTGGTGGTATGGGAAAGACATCGTTCTTGGTCCGGATTTGCCACCTATTGATAGACAGCGCGGGTCCTACGCCTGGCAAGACTCGTATTCGGCGAGACGCATTGGTCACGCATGACATGTCCCACGTCAAGACGATTGCAACAACTATGCTTGATGTAGGGCCTATGAAACTGATGACGGCAAGAAGAAGAAACACTGACGGCGTCGATTTTCGTCACGTGAATTGGCGTTGATGATGTCGCGCGACGCGTTCTCCACCGTCGATCACCAGCGCCATAGATCGTCAACAGCCTACTAGAACGCTGCTAGATGCGCCGAGTCCCATGCGAATGGAAATCTAGTTGATTTAGAGGCATGTTGAACGATAAGAGACCCTTCGCTGGAACAAGTCAGCCAGGAATGACGCCGTCACAGCGAGCACCGTCCACACCTGGCGCACTGCGTCCCATCCAACCACGAACAGGCACGCGACTGCACTCTGCCCGTTCGGTCAGACAATCAGATATCGACAACGTCCGACCCAACTCTGCTCGCGGCATCCTGAGACGGCTAGCAAAGGTCACAGCTTCCACCACAAAGCGACGAGTCATCACGCCGCATAGCCTGCCCCGCGAGCAGGAGAATATCAGACCACAGCCGGACAGTGACGGGGAAGGCGACGTGAAAAAGCCCAAGATCAACTTCAGTATCGAGGAAAGCATCGGGGAAGATGACAGCGAAGTGTTGGTTGCACCCACTCCTTCGGCAGTGCTCGACGATACCGACGACGAGGACGAGGACGAGGACGACCAGCCTACCCTCACATTTCTACGCGTGGTACAGGAGCGCTCACCGGATGGGACAGCCAACGTGCGACAGTCATGCGTATCGGCACTTCCCCATTCAGATTCTGCTGTGCAAGAAGAACGAAACGATGTAGACAGCGAGGACGGTGACAGCACATTTCTGACAGAAAGAGGCCGGCGTGCAGTTAGCGAAGAACCGACGCGTATGTCCAGGTACAGCTTTGGAAGCATAAGAATGAGCGAGTTCGGCTCGGAGCTGGAGATACGAAGACAATCAGACAGACAACAAAAATTGGCGGCTTTGGCGGCAGACGATGACTATGGAGGAGGTATTGACCTCGACAATGATATACAGCTTGGGGGCGAGACCGAGGATCTCAGGTATCTACCACACTCTTCACCACGAACATTCGCCTTTGCAGCAGAAGAAGAATCGCTCGAACTGCCTTCAGGCGGTAGTGACGGTTTGGAGCTGAGCATGTTCAATGAGGTGGACAATGTGAATGCCGACCAACGAGCTGCGTCTGGTGAGCAGCCTCGACTGGCCGAGTCTGATGCCTCAGTGGATGGTGGGGAGATCAATGACGCCGAGGTTGATAATGAAGTGCAGGACTCTGCCACTGAACCAGCGGTATCGACCAAATCCAGTCGAAGACAGACATTGCTCGAGTCGGTAACGGCCACTGCAAGAGCTCGACCGAAGAAGAAGCTGAAGATGAATCAGCGCGGCAACTTGGTCCCTGCGCTGCCCTGCAGCTTGATCAAGCGCATCGTTCACGACTCGCAGGAGAAGGCAGGGAAGCGAAAGACCAGCCTGGGCAAGGAGCATATGCAAGCGCTGGAGCAAGCGACCGAGTGGTTCTTTGAGCAAGTCAGTGAGGACGTGGAAGCATACTCGCAGCACGGTCGGCGGAAAAAGCGAGTATCCGAGGGCGACGTGCTGCTCCTGATGAGGCGCCAGCGACTCGTTCGCCAGCCGGGCGAGCTACATGAGCTGGCCAAGCAGTGGCTGCCTCGTGAGGTGGTGAATGAAATGGACCTTCCTGAGCGGCCTTGAGCTACCACTGTTTGGAGGTGCGCACCCGATTGGCGATGTTGGTGGGCTTCTTCTTGAGGACCATCCAGAGCATGACTGCCGTGGCAGCAGACAGCGAGTACCTAATGATTGATGAGCGATGAGACACTTTTGCACGATGGAACATGACTTACCAGGTGACGATGTATTGGACATGGTTGTTCCTCAGATTGACCTCGGCGGCCCTGCCAATAGGTATGCCTTTTTCTTCTCGGTGGTAGCTTTCTAGCAGACTAGGGGCCATGGTCTCCTCAATCCAAATTGGTTCACTGCCTGAATAACGGGCCATCTGCGCGACGTCGGGAAAGTAGAACTTGCCCTGCTCGGGGCTGTTGTGTGGCGTGAACATGTTCTTTTGCCACGGCTCTCGCAGCAGCCCAGACACGGTGATGTCGCCTCGCGGCAACGACGTCGGGTCTCGGTCTTGCTGGAAGCGCTGCTCCTTGCTGACCCAGCCTCGATTGACGAGGATTGTACTGCCGCCGTCTCTTTCCAGCGGCGTGATGACGAAGTAGCCGTCTTTGCCGTCGTGCATGCGCGGGCCGACGAGCATCTCGCGGTCATGCCTGTAATGCCCTGTAGCATGCACGCGGCGGTAGTCGAACTCGTCGATGACCGACGGGTCGATCTGCGGCGGCAGAGGCAGCGGCGGTCGCACCAGGCGGTCCTCGAACTTGGCGATCAGCTTCGTCTTCCAGTCGAGGCGTTGCACCTGCCAGGACCCCAGCACAAAGGCCGTGATGGGGATCAACGCGAGGATCGTGACGCCGAGCTTGTTGTGCTTCTTCTTGGTCGAGATGATCTGCGGCGGCGCGTCGACGATCGAGACAAAGTCGGCGTCCTCGGCGTTGGTGCCAGATCTAGGCTTGGTGTTGAGCTGCCGTCGCGCCTGTCTCGTGCCCTGTTGCTGCAGCTGGCGATGGCATTGCGATGGTCGTACAGCCGGGCGCGTCACGGAGAAGATGGCGTTCAGCAGGCGCGAGTTGGTGCCACTCATAGCTGGATGTGAAAGTGACTACGTTGTTGTACAGGATTGTTCGTAGAAGGGTCGTGTCAGGCGTCAAAAGTCCAAGCATGGCGGTGATCTGCAGACATCCACCTCGACGTCAACCATTTCCCCCCCCAGAACACCCGCTTATACTTATTCCAAGATGGCTGACCAAGAAACGATATTCGAAGACGGCGAGAACCTACAAGGTGCCATCGCAAAGGCGTTGCAGCAGAAGAAGGCGCTGTTGTGTTTCGTCGGTGACGACGACGATGAAAGCACGCAATGGGAGGCCGCCCTCCTCGACCAGAGCATTCGAAGTAGACTGACATCAAGCACCGTCGCATTACGTCTCAAAGCCGGCTCAGAGCAAGCCGGCTATCTCAATGCGGTGTGCCCTGTCCAGGCGTGTCCAGCGGTGATCATCATCTACAACGCTCAAGTCGTCGCCAACTACCAACACGGTCAGACAAGCCTCGAACAGTTGCAGCAGCAACTCACGACTCGCTACGGCACATCGACAGAGAGCAATCAAGCATCCTCGTCTGCCAAGCCAGTCGTCACAGGATACATAGACCTGCCGCCCTCGGAAGGACGAATGCGGCTGCCCAATAATGCGTATGATCACTTCAGGAAGTTAACCCAACAGTACATCTCATCAGGCGTCTCTGGAAAAGGTCTGCTACACATCCAGCTGAGGCTCCTCGAGTCACTGAACATCGACGTTGTCACTGCTGCCGTCAAGGCCCTCCGCGAGCAACCACAAACTAGCATGAACCCCGAGCTACCGGACGAAGCCACAAACCGGCTGCTTAACTCGCCAGCCTCGAAGATGACAAGCAATGCTACACCATCGAACAAGTCGTCAACACCATCAGGCGGCAGCAGCGCAAGCACATCATCATCAGCACCTACCCCGTCCCAAGAGACTCGGACGCCCCAACCGGCTTCCCAGCCAACCCCACCTCAGCCTCCGCTTGCGTCCCAGTCCCAGGCCCGGTCTCAGCACAACCCACCGACCCCATCCCCATCCTCACCCTCGCTCGAATCTCAACGCACAGCCTACACGACCTCGCAAAAAGCGGCCGAATCCGAACGCTCACGCCTGAAAGCGCAAGACACCGCCGCCAAACGCGCGCGCCGCGACGCCTCGCGCCAGGCCCGCGACGAAGCCGCTGCCAGCGCCCGCCGCGCCGCGCTCTCCGACCTGCGCAAGGCAAACTCCACCACCGCGGACCCCAAACCCACCGACGTGCGCCTGCAAGTGCGCCTGTTCGACGGCGCGACCATCCGCTCGAGTTTCGCCGCCGACGCCACGGTTGCGCGCGACGTCAGGCCGTGGATCGACGCCGAGGTGAGGACGAGGGGTGGCGCTGCGGCGGCGGGCGCACAGCAGCAGCCGTACAATCTGAAACTCATACTGACGCCGCTGCCGACGCGGCAGATTGAGGCCGGCGAGGAAGACGGCGCACTGAGCGACATCGAAGGCGTCAAGGCGAGCGCGACCATGGTCATGGTCCCGGTCCGGGGGTACGTGGACAGCTACAGCGGCGGGGCCAGCGGCAGCGGCGTGACCGGCGCCGTGCAAAGCGTGGTCGGCACGGGCGTCGGGCTCGTCGGGAGCGCAGTGGACATGCTGTTCGCGGGGCTAGGCCGGCTGGTCGGTGCTGGGGGCGCGGGCCCTGTTCCTCCTCCTCCCCCTCCTCCTCCGCAGCAGCGGCAGCAGCAGGGCAACGCGTCCGCCGAGAGAAACGATCCGGCTGCACCGCCGGGCCGCAGTGTCAACACAGGCCGAGTCAGGACTCTAGCCGACCAGCGCCGCGACGAGGACGACGCGCGCGGCGCCCAGCTGTATAATGGCATGGGGCTGAACGTGCAGCCTCGGAAAGACGATAATGGCAGCAAGGACGATTGACGTGGGGGGTGTGGGAGCGTGTAGTACGGCAGCATGCGATATGAAGTAAGCAGACGGACAGACGGACAGGCCGATAGGCAAGCCGTCCATCAATTGATCATGCAAGCTATAGGTGGTGCTGTAGATCATCCTAGCCTTGTTCATGACTGCAGTTGCGATTATCGTGGGACGAGTGGCCTTTGCTCGCGAAGAACTAAGTAAGCAAGCGAGCATGAGCACAAGCGACGCATGTAGGTCTGTGGTAACGCTGCAACTTTATAACATTAGGCTGCGATACAGCAGACCGCTGGATGGTGCAAGGCATGTGTTCGTTCATATTTCGCTGCGCTGGCAGGAAACGCTATGTAAGATATGTATTTTATCGTTTATGTGGGGTGACGCTGAAGAAGCAGGACAGAATACTTGAACGTCCGTTTGTGCTCGCTGGATCTCCTTTCTGCACTTCACTTCGCTTCTCTTCTGTCCTACACATCCTCGATGCTCTGACAGGCCATCCTCTCCCTCGCTGTTTTCTTCTTCCTCGTACTGCTCTCCGCGTTGCCCTCTTTCTTCGACGCCGCAGTGCGATCTTCCGAGCCCACCGGAGGCAGCCAAAGCCTTGCTCGTCCCGCACTGAGATCTTCGGACAACTTCCCGCCGCGTCGCATTTGCATCTCGCACACGAACACGCGGAGGAAATCTCGATTTTCTCGGGGTTCGCGGTGGCGGAAACCGACAGGCTCGCCTCGACCGTCGTTGGCGTTGGGGTCGAAGAGAAGAGGGACCGAAGTATTCTTATTCACCGGAACCCCTTCGGATGTGAGCCAGATGGGTGGTGAAGAAGCATTTTCTGTTCGGACCGAGGGTGGCAGACAGTTGGCTAGCTGGACAATAGATGGTAGATCATCTACAAGAGGGTTCGAGCCGGGAGGGGTACGGCCACGACGGGCAGGTGATCTGGTTGCTTTCCGTTTCTGCTTGCGTGGGTCTTTCTGCGGCTTCGCGTCGAATTTCGAATGCCTGTGATCTTGCCAGAAATGGAGTTGAGCTGCTGAATCCAACGGCGGCGGACTGAGGTAGCGTCGCAGGTCTGCAGTCGGCTCCTCAAGGGAAGGCGGCGGTCGCCGATCGTCCGTCAAAGCTGGATTGAAGTCGAAGAAATCCCGAGCTCGCTTGTCGGCGGACTCGCTTGACGTCCTGTTCGACACGGATTGAGCGGCAGACTTGAGAGCTTTGAGCGATGCTGTCAAACTCGATTTGAGAGATTGACGAGGCCTCTTATCCGACTTTCCTGACAGTTTCCTGATCGTAGGAGGTGATGGCGACAGTTCTGGAGTGTGGTCGGACTCGGCAGGCCCTTCTGGCAGAGAAAGTGGATGGTCATTCGAGCAATCTTCCGAGGCCGCGACGTGGCGCATCTTCCGTTCAGGAACCGAAGCCGATGAATGCTGACTGTTCCGGTCGCTGACGATGAAGTCATCTGGCGCAGACAGAGACACCAAGGAGGCATCGGACAAGGACGGCTGACTCATCAGGCCAGAATCGAGGCCTTCGCTACCGACATACATCTGACCCTCCTCCAGCAATTCGTCCATGTTACCGAATAGCGCGTCAATGTTGGAATTGCTGTTGGAGCGGTGCATAGCGCTCGACGAAGACTTGAGGTCGTCCATAAGCAGGGTGCTGAAGTTGGGGACATGGTCGCCTCTCGGTAGCCTCTGGGATACTCTACCTTTGGGTTTCCTCCTTATCGGTATCGCAGTCGCTGACAAAACATCTTTCACCGATTCCCGTCTGAATCGAGGCGCAGGCGACTCTTCTTTCTGCACCGGTACGGGCTGTGGTCTTTGCGACACTTGACAGTCTTCAGGCTTTTGTGGGAGGAGTCGCACAGACGACGGGCGCGAATCTGTTCTGGATTGGCTTCTGGTGGGCGAGGAGTCGCGAGAGCGAAAAAGTGAAGACGAAAGAGGGGATCGCGCGCGTAGTGAAGGTGAATTCGAGGGTGATCGTGTGCTTCGACAAGTACTGCTGTTCTTCTCGCTGAAGTCGGTCGAGCGTGCCCTACGAGGCGCCGCCTGGACGTACTGTTTCGGCACGATCATCATCTTGCAAAGGACTTGCTGGTATCAATGCTTGTAGCTGATATGACAGAGTGGTGAATGCGTAAGACATTGTTGGGTGGTGCAATACGTTGTCAAAGCAGCATGGCGGACATGGTCGGAACTGATAGAGCAAGGGCCAGATGTAGGCTTACGTAGCGTTGCGATAAGGTTTCTCTTGGTGGGTGAAGAGGAATTCGGCGTGGTCGAACACTTGAGTGAGTGAAGAGCAACGCCTAACAAGGAAACAACGACAACGAAACGTGTTTCGAAGTCGCTACGTGCATGCCGTGGAGAAGCAACCGAATGGAATCAAGTATTATGAACGCTGGAAATCGGACCCGAACGAGAGGCAGGACATCGCATGATGGCATAAGCACCGGCATGCTCTCCCTCCCTCAGATGCCACTACGGCGCTGATAAGCCCACGCAGCAATCAGGGGACTGATTGGCTTCGAATCTTCTGTCCTGTGTCCGGATCCCGAGTTTCGCACTCTGGCACGCCTGGGCAACCCACTTGGTGTCCCCTGCCAACCCTGTCCAAGCAGATCCTGCCAATCGATCGCCAGGAGCGAGCCTCACTAGCCTGACTGGTGCTGGTGCAAAGGTTCCGCTTCCGCGCTCAAGTCGTGCATCGGCGGTGGCGTCGCCGATGAGATCCGCTCGTTTGTGCGTGGGATTGATTGTTTGGCTGCGCTGTGCTGACACCAAGATTCTAAAAATGCGTTTGTTGACGGCTCTACGGTACGTATTACTGTGTGCTTGGGCAGCAACTGCATTTCTGCATCCCAAGCTAAACACGACCAGAAACGACCCGCATGCACCATCCTGCACCTCGGCTTTGGCACCTGCATTCTCCGGCTGATACGCATCAGGCTCGTGGTCATTCTTTCGCTACGACCAAGCCATACAACGTGACCTGTCATGCTGTGCCAATAAGTACTCTGTCAGTCTGCACTTCCCACCGATTGAGGCGGGTCGAAGATTAGTTGTCGCGCAATATCGGTTGTCGTGACAATCCGACTTCTCGCCCACTGCATCTGACTCCATCGCACGCGGTCTGCTCTGCCCGGCATGGCACTGCACAAATTTTGCGCGTTTTGCTTCTCTTACAAACAACAGAAAGAAATTGAGGAACCTTAAGCACGTGGGAGCAGTACTTGTAATACCCAAGTGTCATAAACATGCTCCTACTCCACCCGTCGGCCACGGCCGCTTGGTACAAAACCTGACACTCCCATCCAGTGCTACCTTCTAGAATTGCCTAGCGTGCCAGAGATGGCAGAAGAAATGAGGCACGTCGCCTGTGCCTGACGCTAAGACTAGCAAAATGTAGCACGTTTGGCATATACCCTGGCAAATATGTACTCCAGGAAGCGGCGTGGACGACAAACAGGCACAAGCATCATGTTCGGCTCTCTTGCTGTTATGCCGCCAAGCGTTACACGGTAATCATCAGTGAGCTGGCTCCTTACAATCAATGCTATACAAATCATCGTTCAAGAATTAGTCACCCATAACCTCATCATCCTGAGCAGCATCGTTCGCCTCGTCTGCCTCATCGTTCGCCTCCTCCACAGAATCATCATCCAGTCCTTGTTGACGCAAAGCCTCTGGGTCGTCGTCTTCTCTCTGTTCGTCGTCTTCGATTTCATCGTCGCTGAGCTCCATAGGCTCAATGACAGCTGCGGACTTCTTCGCCGCTGCCTTCTTGACTGGTGTCTTGGGAGCAGCTGTGCCCTTTGCTCTGGCTCTGCTCTTCTCCTTCTTCTCGTCCAAATATGCAATAACCTGGGTGTAGCTCTTGCCGAGTCTGGTTCGGTTGACCTGCAGCCGCGCCTTGACTTCCTCACTCTTTGGCACGACCCCTGCCAGCAACGCCAAAACAATCTTGGCGGTCAGCTCGCATAGAGAGGTCTCAGCCACAAGTGCGGCTTTCTTCTTGGCCTCCTTTGCTGAGCCGCCTTCTTCGGGCGAAGAGTCAACATCATCGCCATCTTCACTTGATGACTCGTCACCAGACTCTTTGCCACGTTTGCCTGCAGCGTCCTCGTCGTCGGAATCTTCAGGTGGACGCTCCACCTCCTCCTCGTCAGCACCGTGGCCATTGATAGCAGATACCACTGAATCTCTTCGTGAGCGTTTATCGGCCTTGTGCGCCGTCGCCAACGGAAATTTCAAATGCTTTTTGTTAGTCTTCCGAGCCAATCGTCTCTCCATCTTCTCGTGTGTTTCCATTAATGCTGCCATACCGGTACTGCTAATTTCCGTAACGAGACTGTCAAGATTTGTTTGGATGTCATCCTCGAGCTCACCTTTGTTTGGCTTCGCGTGGCGTAGAGTAGCAAACAGTACATGAAGGTCTACTAGGCCCAGGGTAGCTGTTATGCGTACCGAGTCAAGTGGCTTGCGAGAAGTGATGACCGGCAGAAGCGCTTCAACGAAGTCGTTCTTGCGCATGGCAAGATTTGTCAGCGACCCAGCAGACAGCACAGACTTCTCGTTCGCCTTGATTGCGTTGCGGACCGCGACAACCTTCCACCTGTAGTATAGCGACAGGACTTGAAGTGCAAATTTGCATGTCTGATCTTCGAGTGCGGCAGCCTCTTTCGGCACGTCCTCGTCCGGTTCACCTCGCTTCACGAGCTGCAGAATGATCTCCATCATCGACTCATTTGACTTCCGCTTTGTTTTGCTCGGCTGCCAACTCATCTTGCCTTCGATAATCTCACAGCAGTCCTTAACACTCGCAAGTTGAGCAAGTCGACCAGTGACAGCTGCTAGCTGGCGAGCCTTCTCCCGGTCAAGAGTGCCACGCTGACTCACATTTTGCCCAGCGAGCAAAGGCGACAGGGTATGTAAAACCAGGTCATGCCACAGCTCGTTGACCTTCTTGTCAGCTGCTTCCTTACTGCTCTCATGGCCTAGTGCAGCCCGCAGTGCTCGACTGGCTTCAGCTAGTACTTCTGCGTCGCTGTGCGTCGTGAATTGTTTGTTCACATCATCGAGTAAAGCGACTTGCTCGCCTTCGCCTTCATCGGCATCGTCGACAAGATCAGGATCGAACAGTTGGTGTAATCGTAGTATTGACTTCGCAGCATGAGGGTCACTTCCGAACTTGTTGTGTAGTTGCGGAATGAAGACTGACAGATTATGTGCGGCGGTCTCTTGCTTAGCTCGTAGCTGGTCTTTGTCGGATTTGGTGAGCTTTCTGCTTTTCTGACCTTGGGTTGTGTTCGTCGCGTCCTGCAGGGACAGTCTAGCAGCACAGAACAGCACATCAAGCAAGACGACATCTTCACCATCATCAAGCTTGTAAGCCTCTTGTGCTGCTGTAGGTACATCCGATGCGTCATTTGTGGCGCTAATGCTGGAGTGGTCGTAGAGGAGATAGCCAGCAAGACTTTCCCATTCTTGCAATTCCGGCATCGATGAGAAGATGGCTTGAGTCGCAACCATGTATCTCGAGTCAAGGTGCTCTACGCCAGAAATCTCGAGCTTGCGACTAGTACTGGCAACGTTGTCTCGGGTCTGGGCACTGAGCGTCTGGGCCAGGCATTTGAACTTGATCCACGCTTTGCATGGCTCAGCAGGGTCGTCGACTGAGTCTGCGTCGGGCAGTGCATCGTTAAATTGCTCTGCATCAAAGTCCTCAATGCTCGCCGCATACAGATCTTCAATGTTGGAAACAAAGAACTGAGCGACAGCCTTCCGTACCCTTGGCTCATTATCAAAAATGAGCTGTCCAACCGTGTCGATATCTTCAGGTTCTAGCAGGTCGAGGCTTCGCAGCTGGTTGAGGAATTCGAGGCTCTCCACGCGCACGTTGAGATCCGCATCGCGAGCACCCATTTCAACCATTCGGGTTCGAAATCTGTCGGTGAAGCTTCGCAGGTTGTGTCGATTGCTCTTCACGGCATAAATCTTTCTCAATTGCTTCATGACTTCCAGCCGAGTGGGCGCGTGCGGATCTGACATAACCCAGCTGATGTAGCGCAAATATTTGGCTTCGAGAAACCTAGTAGGATAGTTGAGGATCCAGGTGCCCATTGCTGTGGCGCACTCAACACGTAGTCTCTCCTCAATATCACGGTACCTGTGAACATAGACAGTGTCGAAGGCATCCTGAAGCTGGGCATCGATCTGCTCGAGCTTCTTCTCTTCTGTCGACATTTCCGCCTGCAGCTTGGCCAAGCGAGTCTTGTTGGCAGTCTTCTTCTTTTTCTCGTTGTCGAACTGCTGTTTTGTGGTCGCCATGCTTTGTTGCAGCTCTTTAGCAATCTCCGTTTGGCCAGTGGTCATGGCCAATGAGGCCGTAGTGGCGGTATGGCGGAACGACCTGTAGCTGGCACCTGCCATGGTGGCAGTCCAGATGTGGAGGTTTTCGTAGATGGCGCTTTCTTCGTACATCAGATTGGAGTTGTGCAACGCACGGGGGATGGCTCGAAAGAAGTCGGAGAAAACGTCCTTCATGGCATGAAATTGCTTCTGCTTCCCCGAGAGAGGATAGTCGCCAGGCTTTTGGTTGGCGTACTCTGCGAGGATATCTCCCAGGCGTTCGTGGACATGGTCGACATCCTCGATATCGTGGACAGTGATGCGTTCATCGCAACCAGCCACCTGCAGGATAAAGTTGACCATGTCACGCATGCCAGCTACGTGGTCACTCTCCAGGACCTTGTGCCAGGCGGTGGCTGCTTCATCTGCTGTCAGGCCTTTGCCAAAGACGTCAGCATAGAGTCCGGTGCCCTGTATCTGGCTTGGACGCGAGCGTGCTTTCTGCCTTGCTGCTTTCGACGCTGTCTTGGAGGGCACATTGGCGGATCTTATTGCGAGAGTGGTGCTTGCGCCGGGGGTAGTCTTCGCTCTCTTCGCTGCAGGCTTCACCACAGCCTGTCTCGCTCGCTGTTTCTGTTTCCTTCTCTGCTCTCGCAGCTCTTCCTCGTCAGGCTCAGCTTCTTCATCTTCGTCCTCATCCGTCTCTGTCTCTGGTTCTTCTTCGTCCTCTGGCTCATCGTCGCTGTTCGTCGCTTGGACAGGCCGTTTCCTCTTTGCAGAATCAATGACACTACCATGATATTGCTCTTGGGAAAAGATGGGTGGTGCGTGCTTCGTCCTGCCTGATTTGCGGCGATCTGCGCCGTTCGCGACAGGCGTCGCGATCGTGGTGGCCATGTTGGGAAGATAGGTAGGACTCAGGTATGAAGACGATAGCACTGAAGTTGCCCAGCTAATGCGACAGCATCGTCCAGCGATCTCGTGCAGTTGCAATCGCGTGCAGGTCTTCTGCTGTGCTAATATCTTTGCCGCGCAGTGAAGGATACTACCTACACTTCACACTTCCCACATCAACGCGTCTCGCATCATGACGCGACCTGGCGACATCTCCACTTTCTCTTCCCACTTTAACCTTTCATCGAAAGCCCGGCAAAACTTGCCCAACTAAGATCCATACATTCGCGGAGCATGTCGCTGCTGCTCGAACGGCGATCCTAATTTGCTTGCGGAAAGTGCCATGAAGCTACCGACTGAAACTAGAGCTGGGAGACACCCCTAGCTATGCTGCCATGATAACACTGAGATGTGAGCATCGGTCCTGGCCATCACCACCAGGTACCGCGCTCGAGCATGGCAAGTGCTAGGAATCCTTTCGCCAAGTCTAGAGCCATGCCCGGCGAAGGCGAGATCGTGCTCTCACTGCTGCCCCCAGACAAGCAGGTCCTTACGAAGTTCGAGTATCAGTACCCGCTGAAGCTCATCTCTCCAGACCCCCATAAGGTTACAGTCACAAACCACGACCACGATGCCAACTCACCAAGCCCGACCAGGGACATTCCTATAACAACAGTCTTCCTTCTCACCTATGGCGGCGGCCTTCTAGCAGGCGATAGCATAAATTTAACAGTAACACTCGAGCCTAACACCCGCCTCGCTCTCCTCACTCAAGGAAGCACCAAGATCTTCAAATCTAACCCCTCCGCTTCTACCACGCCCGCGACCTCATCAACCGGCCAGACCCTTCCACTACCAGTTAAATCTCCTTTTGGCACCCCCACCAATCAACCCTCCAGGCAAATTCTCAACGTCAAAATCAGCCCCCACTCCTCCCTCTGCTACCTCCCCGACCCCTCCCAACCCTACGCTGACTCAATCTACACCCAAAGCCAAACATTCTACGTGGATCCCTTCGGCAGCTCCTCCCTCCTCCTCCTCGACTGGGTCAACTCCGGCCGGCCGGCCCTCAACGAAAAATGGGCCCTCACATCCTGGAAAGGCCGCAACGAAGTCCGCGAGTTCGACGAAACCTCGAAAGGCCGACTGCTCGTCCGCGACGCCCTCCTCCTGTTCGACGACGACGACGACAAGCACAACCCCGCTGCTCTGTCCGCCAAGACAGACGGGAAGGGTATCCTGGGCACCCTGGTCATCTACGGCCCACTATTCAAATCCTTGGCAAACTTCTTCCTCAAGGAATTCAAGTCTCTCCCGCGCATCGGCGCCAAGAACTGGAGTCGCACGCCGGGACCCCGCACACCGAGCATCCGTAGCCCGATGATCCGCGAGGAAGACGAGGACGGGGCGGACGACTACTTCGGGCCGAAGATCACGTCAACGGCAGCGCCAGGGGCCGTGCCGACTACGCCGCGTGCCCGGCAGAGGAAAGAAGAGGAAACGGAGGGTCTGCTGTGGACGGCGGCGCAGGTGAGAGGGTTCGTGCTCGTGAAGTTTGGCGCTGCGGACGTCGATGGCGCCAGGCGCTGGTTAGGCGGCATGTTGAAGAGAGAGGGCAGCGTGGAGAGGGAATTCGGGCACCAGGCAACGTTGTGTCTGCGGTAGGACTATCTCGAACCGTTCCATCTAATGCAGTTCGAACTGCTACACCTACAGCGTCAGGGTAGAGTTTGCATCGCTTTTGAGCCGCAATAGAAGCCATACACGCACTCTCTCCCATCAGTCGAGCAGAGGGAATACAAAGTCACCGGCACATAGCATATATACACATACATAAATACATACATACGTACATATATATCTGGGCCAACCACACAACACCATATAACGCCGGCCCACTGCAGAATCTCCTTGCACGCGGTCCCGTCCCATTCCTCATCGTGACACGACAACCTGTGTTTGACAAGATAATCTAGATGCCTATCAGGTATCGGTAGACCAGAATCGCCAGGACAACCATCGGCAGGTAAGACAGCCAATTCGTCTCGCTGGGCGGCTTCTCATACGGCTTCCCTTCAGCCATGGCTTTCCTAGAAGAACGCAACAAGTCAGCAGCAAAGAACGAAGTGCGATACAAAAAAAAAGATCCGTGTCATGTTGGAGACTTTGTGTGAATTTCGTTCTATCTACCCGTCTGTCCCAGCAACGCAGCGGGATGGTGTATCAAACCTATGCTCGCCCCATCACTGCATGCATACGCGCTTGTTGCACCTTTGCCCTGCTACGCTGCACGGTATTCGAGCACGCAACTTACAACAAAGCGTTGATCTTATTCCTCAAGTCCCGCTCGTTGGCGCCAACCACCTCGTCGACCTTCTCGCCATTCTTGAAGATTCCGAATGTCGGCATCGCTCTGATCCCTAGCTCCTGCGCGACATCTGGTGCCTCGTCCACGTCGATCTTGTAGAAGGTGCACTTCTCCGAGTATGGCTCTTCGCTGCTCATCTTGGCGATGACGGGGGCGATAACTTTGCAAGGACCGCACCAGGTGGCGAAGAAGTCGATGATGACGATCTTGTCGCCGGAGCCCTCAACGACCGAGGTCTTGTACGAGGCCATGCTGGAGAGTTTGTTAACACCGCCCTGCTTCTTCTTCTGTGAAATGTGGGCAGGGGAGGAGGGAGATGTAGATGTAGATGTAGATGATGAACGTGCTTGTGCTTGTTCATCGCGTAGTTTCTGCTGGTGGTATTTGACGTACTCTGCTAGGTTGTGGACACCCATTTTGCTGGTGGTTTGTGTGAAGTGGGTTGGTCTGGTAGATGAGAAAGGTCTTGCGACTGGTAGTGTTCTGGTGGTTCTGAGGATGGGAAGGTGTCGAACTGCGGGTGTGGTGGTTGATGTAATAAGTTTTGGGAAGGTTGAGACTCTCAGTGACGTAGCCACTTTGGCAGTATTTATTCTGATGGTTAGGAATGTTAGTCCTGTAGCGTGGAAGGTGCGAGTGGGAAGTTATGGCGGCGTGAGATCGATGTGAAATCACGGAGTGATATATCAAATTCGCGGGGTGCTAGATGGGATGACGGAATCAAGCCTTACACTGGCATTGGATGAGAGCTGGCTAGAGCAGGTCTGGTGCCTTGACGCCGAAGTAACGATCACGCAAGCTAGAAATGCAAAGATAGGTATGCAAGGGCGAGACCGCAGGACCAAAGGACGAAGCTCAACGCTTGCTCCCTCCCGAGAAAATTTCAGAAGTTGCCCATTCTTTGCCGCGTTAGTCACCCCTGCCAATTCCCTTCTTATGCATGCGATTTGGAATCAACCTCAAAGTTGTCTGTGTTCATGCACGGCACAGTGTATGCATATGCGATGCACTGGAGCAGATAGATCACTTGGCAAATACTCCTCCGATCGGTTTGTCTCACTTCGAATGCACAATGGGCGACAAGTTGCTGCTGGGGCCGGGGCCGGCCGCCGCGTGTTCAATATTAATGGCAAACCGAGGAGGCTGATTTGACATTATGCCATGTAATATACCATGTAGTATAGAGAACAGTCTCCTCAATCTCAATAGCTAGTTGTTCGCAGGGATTTGGTATACTATTGATGATCTATCTGGAACTCATTTCATGAGCTGTTCCACCTTCGCAATCATCTTTCTTTCACACAACTACCACAACGACCATTTTTCTGTGATAGTCCGTCCACCTTCATAGAACAAACGAAACAACAACATTTGGGGTATCCAAAAAGCATAAAGGACAGTGACATGAATGAAACAGGACAATGCTGTACAAAGCTCGTCGTGGCTGCAATCGTTGTACAAGCCCGACCTAAAGGGGGTAACGCTGGTTTCGTAATTCGTGATATGGCATGATACCGGGTCAGCTAGTCGGTCGCACCTCTTTGGCTGAGTCGGGGAATTGAGCCAGCAGGTTGTCCGAAAGTGCCGAGCTGCGACGTACTTCGAGCAGTCGAGCAGATCCGGCACTGATATGTCGAGCATGGCTCTTGTAGTCCACACTTCGAGCGCGCATCAGCGTCACTTCTGGCTCTGGCTCTTCGGCCGCAAAATCTGGACTGTCTGCCTCACTCTCCGGTGTTGATCCTTGCGTGTATTCAGCCGCATACTCGTTCAAGAGACCCTCTGCTGATTTCGCTCTGGGAGCCTGCCGGATCACTGTCGGCTGTCGACCTAGCCCTGCGTGCCACGTTTCGTCGACTTTCTGGGCATTGTCTGCTTGCTCGGTCGTGTCTAGGAGTACAGAACTTTGCGTCAACGGCGCCCCATCGTTCGTGCCGTCAAAGGCTCCCGGGATGGTTCGCGTAAGGGACGACCGTCTAGCCTTCAAGGCTTGAGGAGCGCCGGGCTGTCGATGGAGAGGTTTACCAGAAAGCCATGAGGCTTCGCTGTCAACCGACGCGAGCGACTGAGACAACAGCATATCAGGTTTGACACTAGTCGGCACATCAAGCTCCATCGAAGGTTTGTTTTCCTGCCTCACGGCACTGGTCGGTATTGGGCTGCTAGGTGTGTAAGCAGACTGTTCCAACTCTTCGGGTGGGTCCTCCACCCGTTCGAGAGTCACGGTCTGGTAAAAAGTGCCTGTAGCTGGGGGGGCGATTGCCTCTGGGGACTGCACGCGCGAGTCGGGGGGTGAAATTGGTAGTTCCGGCAGGTCCTCTCTAAACTTGGACATTGTTCTTTGCGGGGTTGCAGCATCTGCTCTCCTGAAAGTCCTTTGCGCAACCACTGGCGGTGGCTGTTTGCGAGCGAGAAATGACTCACGAGAGGTGTTTGAGAATTCTGAAGGTGTGCTTCTGCCTTGGAACGTCGAGCTCAGTTTTCTTCTTGTTCCCTTCGAAAAGAAGGCCGTCCACGAGCTCAACCTTTGACTGCTGTGATCGGATGCGGCGCCTGTCACGCTGACATTCTCTGGTATGTCAGTGGTCGCCTCCCTGTTAAGAAGAGAACCCTGTGACATGCTCTGTCTATCCGCTGCACGTGGAGCTGGCGATACAGGAGGTGACAGGGCTGCTTGTGTTGGGATCTCGGGCTGCTTCACTGTATCGGTCGTAAGCTGCCTGAGAGGCGATCTTGTGGGAATTGCAGGCTCTGGCTCAAGGTCGGAGGATGCATCTTGCATGATGTCCATATCCTTCTCGTCCTCAAACGGATTCCTGATGGCATTGGAGGACACGTGTTGGAGCTTAGGATCAGCGAAGATGTCAGTAGGAGTAGGGCGTTGAGTACGAGTGCCAGATGGTCCAGCCTCTGTCGCCTCACCATAGGCCGTGCGTGTCGCGTGCGGATCAATAGCCAGGCCTCCAACCTCAGAGGCGGAAGCAGATCGCACATACTCCTCAGTCCTCGCCTTCCTGGCCTCCTCTTCTCGTTGCCGATCAGCTCGCCTTTGCAGTCTCCTTTCGAGCCGGGCCTGTTCTTGTTTCCGTTTCCTTTCTCTACGTCTCTTATCACGTTCCATGAGCTCGTGGAGACCTCTAGCATCCAGCTCGTCAGCGAGGTCATCAATGCGTCTCTTATCCGCACCTTCCTCCTCTTCCAGAATTGGAGGTCGTGCCAGAGGATTCTGCCGCTGGGGCTGCTTGCCGGGCGCCTGGCGGGGATGCGCATCGTATTTGATGGTGGGTCGGGGACTCAGTGCAGCAAACATGCCGATTTTGAACGAGTTCTGGTGTGCATGGTTGTTGATATCGGGCATGGCATCGGGCAGCGGAAGAGAAACCTGAGAGGTTGGTCGACCAAAGTTCCGCATAGGACCGCTGGGTACATCCCTGGTCTCCTTCTGCAGCGGCCCACTACCGTACAGACTCTGCGGCCTCCTAGGTATTGGTATGGGCGAAGTGCTCATGGCCTTGACTTCTCTTTCTCTGGCGTGGTCCTCTGCCTTGCGCTTGCTCGATTTCCGGCGGGCGAGGTTCGAGTCTTGATCCGACTTGCGTGCGTACAAGGTGGGGGGCGGGCGGACTACACTGAAGTTTTCTGGCCCGAGACTCGACTGCGAGGTAGGGTTCTGCTGGTAGAGCTGTTTCTCCGACAATGATTGTGCATTTCGGCTGGTCCGTCGAGAAGTAGGAATTGGAGCGGAAACCAACTGGGGTTTCTGCTGCTCGCCATGACTAGGCACGCGGTTCTTCGACAGGCGCCTTGTCTTTTGCAGCTGGTCCTTGGGCGTCGAGCTTTTTGTATCCCCACCGAGGTCCGTGCCTGGCTTCTCCTGTCTGCGCATGTTCTCCGAGGGGTCGCCCTGCAGGGATTGTTCGCGTGCGTGCTTGCTGGCGTCAGCGGCCCGTTGCTTCTTTCCTCCCCCGAAAGGCCAAAAGCCCATCTTTCACTTCGCAGTCAATGAGTGTCAGAAGGTCAGTGCATCGAGAAAGTCAATTAAGTGGTACCGTCGCAGGTGGAAAAGGCGCTTCTAAGCGACGGGCGACTCATCGAGCTGTTTCTATTTCCAGTCGCAGAGGGTAGATGCAGACCAGAGTGAAAAGTGGGGAGCGACCGTCGGTGTGTAGGGGACTGCCTGGGGGACCGTCGATGGTGGACCGGGAGTGGTGGTCACCGTGTGCGTCGGACTAGGGATGTGGGTGGTGGTAAAACGAACGTGGTTGACAGGCTTCGCCTCGCGTGGTTACAGATTGACAGCGTGCAGCTCGATGGCGAGGCGTGCAAGGGGCTCGGCTGGAGAGGAGTGTGTTTCGGATGAGACAGGTCTAGAAGACCAAGTTGGGACAGGCCAAGGGAGCTGTTTGAGACGAGGGCTCCGAAGGCAAGGTAGCAGGTAGGCTGTGGTAGGGTCCAAGGTTTGAAAGGCCAGCTCGACTGGCGAATGGAAGAGGATCGAGATTTCCAGTATGAACCCAGTATGATGTAGCTCGAATGGCAATCAGTGCGACACGTCGATCCCTTGGGCGCTGCGCTGCAACAACCACTGAACATGCAGGCACGGCAAGATGGATATGATCTTCAGTGTAGGATAATGCTGATGTGCTTTGGCTACAATTAACCGCATGCTGTCCTCCACGCGCACATCTTCTGACTTCTATAACATGACTCCAAAGCGGCAATGGTTCATGACCAGGCAAAGCGCCTCACAGCGCCAACGCTGGGGTCGACCAAGCGGCGTCACTGGCGTTGCGCTCTAGGCCTTGTTCAGCAATCACAAGCCCCGGCCGGTGCACCTCCCGCAAGGGTCTGTGCCACTGACATGCTTACGGGCGACTGCGAGCCATGATTGGGCCGCAGCCAATCCCGCAAATGGCCAATGAATAACCCTCTCACCACATAACACCTCTTCCCAGCTGATCAAGTACCGCATTACCAGCCCATGTTTGCAATCTTTCCAGATTGCTGAACGCGTACGCCGACCGTCATCCCTCCCCACGACAGAGAGCTCCCAGCTGGCCACCGTGGACCTTTGCTTCGTCTACCACAATGCCGACTCGCTAGCACGAAGCGGCCGTCGGGAGTGCAAGTGCATCCTTTCCTTCGGGTTACTCAATGCCACATAAAATCTCCGACTGGTAACCTGATCGGTGTGATCAAGTGATACCCGTGCGCAGACTATGTTAGTGTCAACGTGTTCCGGCATTCATCCACTGGCATGCAATGCCTATGATGGGTAATCTTAGACGAACCTTCTTGAAAGCTTCGACCTATTCTCCTCCTGCTGTGAAGGATGAAGCGAGTATTGCTGACGACGGAGGCTGAGGCAATCTCAGTAGGACGAAAAGATCGGAATCTTCGATGCACTTTAGGCAATCTAAATTGTGTGTTATTTGCGACAGATTTGCTGCGGGCTCCAACCCTGGCGACTCAGCATGGCCAACAACAGCTCTTCATGAAAGAGACCGAGTTATTCAGGTAGTAGAGCATAATCTAACAACAGACTCGCCTGCAATGGTGTGCTCGCAGCAAGCAGAGCCATCGGTCTGGCATCACCTCACACTCAGCGACCGGCTGATGGCCGACCACTTTCCCAGCCTCGTATGGAGAGATACAAGATTTCCGGTACCAGTGTTCCAAGCGTGGCTTCAACATATCGATAACCCGACGCCACGTTGGGAAACGACGAATCACGAATCCACCCAAACACGTTTGTTGATAGCTGTTGCTAGCTGACCACAAATGAGCTCTTTCATAGTCGGGCTCTGTCTGCCAATGCCTCGTCGATCAATTCAACAGCTGCCTGTGAACATCCGTAAGAGCTTTGGTACCCGGCCCCGCCATGCCCGTAGTTGTGCTTCAGAACAGAGTTAGCAATGGCTCCAGGTATTGATTGACAGATATTGCTTACCACCACCCACACTCCATTGATCTTTTCTTTCTCAATTCTCGCGACATTCCCCTCGCGAACTGGTCTAAGGCCGACCCCATGTCTGATCACGTCTAGATATTCGATCCCCCTGCCATCCGTCAACTTAGGACACATCTCGACACAGCGTTTCATGATCCTGATGGCGAGACTTGGGTCATGTTGTGATTCCCATTTGCCCTTTTGGTAGCATCCGCCGAGTATTGTACCTCCTCCAGCAGCTCGAGTCATGATGTACATGACTTCATCTGACCCATCATCAGTGCCAGAGATGCTGTACATCTTACCAGCGTCGTTCCTAACCAACACAATCTGTCCACGCGCCGGATACAACAGCTTGTCTTCAACTCCCCCGAGCTTGTGTGATCCCAAGCCAGTACAGTTGAGGACCAGGTCTGCGGTCTGCCCAGAATGATGGACTCCGGCAGACGCAGCGTCGGCGATGTGCGTGAAGGTTGCTCTCTTGAAGACAACGCCATTCTTCAAACATTGTGATACTAGCCATGGCAGGTAGATGGCTGTGTTGATGCATACAGATGTGAAGGATGTGGCATTATCAATACCCTCCTTGAGTTGGGATTTCGGAATTTCCTTGAACTACAGACAAAGTAAGCTCTCAATACGTGTCAAGAACGAACGTCGAGACGCACATCAGAAAATAGCGATCTGAACCACGGGTTCGGTGACAGCAATTCTGCAAACCAGGTGGCTGTGGCACTCCCCAGATCTTTCTTTCGATTGTGTATTTCGGTACCTGCCGCCTTCTAGTCATGGACACAGGAGAGTCTTGATACACTAACCTTGAAAGTGAACACCGGCTTCTGGATGGTTTCTGGCCAGATCTTCCAAAGGAGGCCAGGTGTTTTTGTCCCATTCAGCTGCAGTCGTATCTCTTACAGATACCCTGAGCGTCGTTTTTAGCATGTGCATTTTGCTAAGACAAGAATACCTACGGCATGTAGTTTGCACCTGCCCACGGAGAAGCATATTCGATGTCGTAGTCCCCAGGCATGTACTTTGCAGCCACCGTCACTTGATAGCGTTCAGATCTCGACAGTAGCAGTGCAGTTGTAAGTCCTATCTGGTAAGGCTCGTGTACAACTCATTCGACCAGGTCATGTCATACCTGCTACTCCTGCACTAGGAACCGGTCAGTTTTCATGCACTTTGTCAACGACTGAGATGACACCAGTAAGCCAGAAGGCAGTGAAATAGATATACCCACCCTACCACCACTATTTTCTTTTGAGCCATAGTCCTGATTGGGTACTGTGCTTCGTACAGTCACAATACCTGAGTCTTTAAAAACGTGCTCATTCAGACGTGTAGGAATACGCAATTCTTCGGTACCGCAGAGCAGCAGGCCACAGCTTTAAGAACCAAAGGAAGTTATACCCAGGACTGTTGTATTTGTGCACTACCTACTGATTCTGCAACTCGCTACTGGATACGGCGCCCTGCAACAGGTCTGAGAACGGATCTGCCAAACACAACCACCGGGCAATCACATGCAACGCCGTACTTAAGGCCGGAGATCAGCAACGGCGGTAACTCAAAGAAGCATCAGGCAATACAGCATTCAGATAACTTAGGTAAGCATTGCGTTTCTCTATCGAAGCTTTTGCGAAGATGTCATGTTTATGTCGTCTTCCATCCAGCTTGTCTGGTCCCCAAAAATGAAGCGCCTCGGCGATGTCGTCAGTGGCATACCAGTGGTGGAGGTCGCTGCACCGAAGCTCGACCCTTCTTGGGGCACTCAGGCAAGCAAGCAGTAATAGTGCCCCTGCAGCAGTGGCAGCCAGCAAGCAAAACGAGAAAACACGCGTGAGCACAAGACACTCCGCATCATCGCCTGCAGAGGTGCTTTCTTGTGTGGTCATGGAGCTTTAGGCTGCAGATTCATTCTGACCCATTGTCTTTGTTGTTCCAGCTGTCACCTGCATCTGTCTTCTATCTCTTGCTTGATGCACGTTATGATGCACTCGTGAAGCTGCAAACGCAGTCAAAAACACTACGGACCGTCTTTTCAATGGATTCGTCACAACAATGGCTAACGATGCTGCCTCTCTGCAGCTTCCAATCATGGTGCGGAAACCAAGAATGGTTTGGCCAGGCTTGGACAAAGAAGGCCTGCACCACAAGTCAATAGCAGGAGATGGTAAGCCACGCCGTGTGATTCGTCTCGGACGTAGTCATTGACGACCTACTCAGGGAATTGCCTCTTTGCATCTCTTTCGGATCAGTTGTACAGTAGTCCCGGTCGTCATGGGGAGATTCGAGCCAACATCATCGACCACATGCGAGACTTTCGACCCCTCTACGAGAACTTTGTCCATGCCAACGACGTCGTACAGAAGCGTGCAACACGTGCAACAACGGAAGCCATTCGAAAGCAGATGGAAGAAGACGCGTTCGAGGGCTATCTCGATGCCATGTCACGTTCTGGCACCTACGGTGGTCAGCCTGAACTGCTTGCATTCGTCAGGACCTACGACCAGGACGTGATGGTACACCTACCCCCTTCCATGGGTTGGAACACACCAACTCTGCATTATAGAAACGAAGAAAGACATGCTGAGGGCCAAGTGAAGCCACCTTTGCACATCTGCTACGGCGGTGACGAGGACAAGAATGCACACTACGATTCCTCCCAGAAAAGTGACCTTGAAACCAACAACAGAACCCTGACGATGAGATCGAAGCCTCAAGGTCGACAGAACGTGCAAGCATGCCAGCAGAACAGCACGCTTAACACACGTGCCATTAGAAGTCTCAAAGCTGACCCAAGTAAAGACATGATGCACGAACTTGTGACAAGAGGTAGCAAAGACTTGAGGAGCAGCTTCGACAACCAGAGAGCCAGAAGTCCATCGGCCACGTCCTCACACTATAGCACAAGCTCCAAGCGATCGTTTGAAGACGATGGCGAGCAGCCCCGAAGCTCAAAGAGGATGGACAGGAAGAGGATGAGTCTCCGAACTCGTGCCGCCACGAGACAGTTGAGTGCCTCACCGAGCCTAGCGATCCCGGTAGCGACCAGCCAGCCTACCTCCTCAGGACCTCCAACTCCTACCAGCAGTCAGGACACAGACTCATCTGATCAAGCAGAGCGTACACGTGAAAGTACGTTTGAAAGTCCGTCCTCGTCACCACGAGAGATTGTCAACCTTATTGACGACGATGACGAGTATCATGGTGGGTTGGTGCAGCCTCAAAGACCAAGACCACATTCACACAAACAGCTTACACCATTGAGGCACGACATTGCGTCCAGCCTACCTGCGACCATCACAGAGCAGTCATGGTCGACGTTACAAACATAGCATTGATTGGCGTTCAGGATATCTAGTCTGGGGAGTTATTGGCACTATTTCTTGGTTTCACTCATGCATAGCGACGGGACCATGGAGGCCCAAGATATCCATTGCATTGTTGCATAGCATGGGCGGACGACACTTATAGAACACTAGGGATAGGCCGAGACATATACCGGCCTGTCAGCAATATCATCTAAAGATTGAGCACAAACATCTATAGCTAGCAGCTAAGATGACCGAATTTATTGTTGCACACGTCAGAAGCTTTCAGATCAGGAGCTTTCAACATTCGGGTGCCCAACTTTGGCTCGTGGGAACCGGTGCTGAGCGCGGGGCATGTTCCAGTGTCTCTCTGACCGTGGTCAATACTATCTGAACGCGTGCTTTCGTAAGTGTACTAATGACATACATGATGTTTGTAAAAGCGCTTGCTAACGTGACTATTAAGTATGTTGATCATGAACCTCTTGGTTAACACGTCCTGTTCCGTGCTGGGTTAAGCGTCAGGAGAACTGCGAGTTCTCGGTCGAGTTTGGAGCTCAACTGCCCTTGGCGTGATTTCCACGTCATTTCCAGGGCTTGAACTTGGCTCGCGAGACGTGGCCAGCAGCGCAAGCAATCTGTAGAGGTTGAGCTGGAGTTATTGCTCTTTGCATATTGTTTACAGCTCCGTGCATCAACCACGAAAGATTCAACGCTCTTGAGAACACACGTATTCACCTCAGAATCAACCTCGGACACAGACTTCCGCACCTTGTCATACCGCGAAGCAAACCTGACCCGACTTGAGGCTTCCTCGATCTGCGCGACATCCTCACTTTCGGCATCTGTCATAGCATTTGAACAAGGCAGCTCGAGGCAAGATGGACTTCTCGAACATCTTGTATGCAACCTCCGTTTTGTCCGACTGCGATATGATTCGTCTATGTTCGCGGCTTTCCCAGCAGCAGCATGAGCATACGTAGAGCAGCAGGAAGGAAGAGCTTCAGGCTAACATTTGCTTCAGTCGATTGGTGAACCTTGCGGTGGGTGCCGTTATGCTACTGGGTGGTATGTTGACCGAAGAATACCAAGTACATTGAAGCAGCAGCTGATGAACTATACAGGCATAAGTCAATTCTTCAACTCCTCCAACCTATTGTGAGCTTCACCTCAGTGTCCCTTCTCGAGAAAACAACGAAACCATCAAGACGCTAACTCGACATCCTGAACAGCCGCGATGTCATCATCGGTGTCTATGTGTGTATTTTCGGTCTAGGTACGAGAGATGAAAGAGCTTCGGAGGTACACAACACTGACCCTGCGCAGCTGTGGCTGGGCTTGAACTCCTGCCGCAAGTCCCTCCGTACGTCCCGAAGTACGCCAGCTTCTTGTTTTCCTTCTTAGGACGAGGCATCTGTAAGTCTCAGCCTGCGCTATGCGCTTTGCAGCCCTATGGTCACAGCTGACCTCTCACTAGTCTACGTCTTCGTCGGTAGCATCATCCTGGATGGGCACTGGCCGCGTATCGTCGCAGGAACCATTGTCGGCTTGATTGGTCTGGGATACTGCGCTCTAGAATTTGCACCACAAATTGAGCCTCCTTCCAACATGAGAGACGCAGATGCTGGCTGGGGCGCTGAGCAAGTCTGATAGCTCAATCATCAATAGATGTAGGACGCCATGTCCCTATGCTCACGATATTCGCTCTATCTGAAGAGGAGGTTCTCTTGCGATGTCGATAAAGTACCTTGTTGGTAAAAGGCCACGCCTACAAGCCTTCTGTACGATTGCATGGCTACAAAATGGGGTCTGGTTGGTCTATTGGGGCTTGTACGACGGAAGTCGGGTGGCGGCCTCAGCTGTATCATTACGGAAACATGGACGCCGCTCTACAGAGTCTTGCAAGGAAGACTTGGAAGGATGCATTGTTAAGCTTGTGCTTTCTTTAGAGACGTTACGATGGTGATCTGGTACATGATGCTTGACGGAAATAGTTCTCAAGATCATGGCAGAGCCTTCTAAAAGCATGTTTCTGTAATCTATTGTCTAGCACCGTCATTGCATCGTACTTATGTTACCAGCCTACTCTGACCAAGAAAGTAGCATAAATGAAAACCGTCATAACACGAGACCCGATAGCATGCCTGTCGAAGTTTGGCACCAATGCAGGCACAAGGACTCTCGAAAGTTAAAGACCAGAGATGGGATCGGTCTTTGATAACAACGCGTTGCATCATATCTCTGATGGTCACGTGTATCTAGGCAGGCACCAGATGGTAGCCAATCAGATATTGTGAATTGTGTATTACCACTCTAGCTCGCTCGGAAGTGACGCGAAGGCCCATTATCCAGTGGCTAGCCTTTTGGGAAGGCACTATGTCAACAGGCCCCGGACTTAATTGTCTTTCTCTTTAAGAAACCACTCTTTTCTCGAACAATTGCACAGCGACGACACACCTCCGTTCTAGGGTCAACCAATACTCTCCGCGTGGAACAGTATTCAAAATCGAAGCTTCGCTCGTTCAGCCTCGATACACGTTGTCAGGGCTCCAGGAATATATAACACAGTACTGTAAACGCCGTTGGTTCTTTCCCATCCGATCCGACTACAGTCCGTGTACCACGTCCTGGACTCTCGTGCTCTTCGATTTCGTCCCGCCAAAGGACATGTATCCTGACCAACAATAACAAAAACTCCCCTTACACTCAGATATGTTGGCAGTGTACCCACGCATGGCTTCTCATCCACCCTCGGGAATATTTCCTAGCAATGGCCCAAATCTGTTGCGACAGCCATCCGCAGAGGACATAGACGCAGCACACCAACTCATTTCCTCTGCTAGAGGAGAACATATGGGGACACAGACAGGGCTAGAAACTCGCAGACCGCACACCCCGCCACAAATTCAGAGCCAAAACGTGGCTGCTTTGCCCGAAGAAAGTATCGAACAGACATCGTTGCAAGTGTCCGAAGAAGCACAGCAGCTCGGCCAGGTTTGCAGGTGAGTTCTTGTGGAGTTCCGCTGTCAGCCAATGATTCAAATGCTAATAAACCATTAGCAATTGTGGTACTACCAGAACGCCACTATGGCGACGATCACCCCAGGGCAACGTTATCTGCAACGCTTGTGGCCTGTACCAAAAAACCAGGAACGCGCCTAGGCCAAATAACTTCAAGCGGACAGGCACACCTAAGCAGAAGAGCCCCCGACCAAGAACGACAGATATCGCAACAGCACCGAGCCCTACGGCGCAGACATCCAAGCCCGAGAAAGTCCCTTACCGGGAGCCTGAGCATGTTCCTGGATCGTGTCCAGGTGGTGGTCAATGCAATGGTGCTGGGGGCGCAGACGGATGTGGTGGATGTCCAGCCTTCAACAACCGCATGTCTCGAACAGTACCGACTGCAGCATCGATAGCTAGACAAGAGAGGGTCGTTGCAACCGATGATGAGATGGGAGGCGTCTCTGGAAGCGATCATGGAAGTCCGATGTCGATCAACGATGCAGAGGTCGGATCTGCGACGACAGCGAACACGGCATCTGGTTCGACCATGATTGTAGCATGCAAGAACTGCGGCACAACTGTGACACCTTTGTGGCGGAGAGACGAGCAAGGCCATCCAATATGCAACGCCTGCGGACTATACCACAAACTTCATGGCTCCCATCGACCGGTCAAGATGAAGAAATCCACGATACAGAGGCGGAAAAGAGTGATTCCAGCATCGGGTGAAAATGACGCGCCATCGAGTGCAAGCCATAAATCTGCATCGCCAGATCCGCAAGCAGATCCGATGGACACAACTCCTGAGTCATCTCAAGCAAAGCGCATTCGACTGCCTCCGATTGTCGACTTCACCGGATTTCGACCAGACGGATCAGCCCGAACCACGACAGATCCGAGTGCATACAAAGATGCTGGAGGGGGTATGCGACATTCGCCAATGGAACCGTCCCAGGCCTACAGTATGCATCCGCAATCTGCTCAATTGTCAGGTCACTCTGGGCGTATGGAAGCGGGGCAGCAAGTCTTCTCTTCGTCATCCTTCAACACGCAAGATGAGGAGGGGAGACGGAAAGAGCGGCTAGCTTTGCTGATGCGGGAAGCGGAGCAGATGCGTGCTGCCTTGAGAGCGAAAGAAAGGGAGATCGATGCCCTCGAACGTTAAAACGCAAGCAGCCACATTTGAAGGTGCTGAATTGACGACGCGATGCGAATCCATTTCTAGCGAGGCGCGGGGGGTTATTGATTGTGCTTTTGCGCATGGCATAGGACAAGGGGGAAATTAGACACTCACCTCGTTGTGATACGGATAGGTATAATCAAGCACTTTGTTCGTCGCTACATCACGAGTACACATCACGTCTTCGTTTCATACTTTGCCCCATGTTCCGCTTGGCGAGCGATCTTGAGCGAATCTTCAAGATCGAATCGAGGTCTGAGTCTTTGTTAGTGTAGCCGAACCTCAAGCGATAGCGCATAACTGGCTAGAACCACGAACTTCAAGTCGCTTCTTTGGCACGAATCTGTAAGTGCGCTCGTGAGGAACTCACAAAGGGTGGCTTTAGGCATCAAGCCACGGTGGTACATCGATTCTTTTGACGAACCACAAGCACCATGCTCAACTTGAGTCTGTTTCTTGTGGCGCCCATCTCGAGACAGGCAGATATCGTTGGCATGACGCGCACGTGCGGTTCTCTTATGTTTAGAGAGGTAAATGCACAGAGCTGTCCGCCGTTTGTGACGTAAGACCTCCAAGCCTCGATTTTGCAATAGTCGACACAGATGGTCAATCGATGGGTAAAGGTGCCTCTTCGCACTCTATGGCGTTGTCTAGAATGACTGGCTATTTGCAAGTCATGCGAGCACATACCGCTTGGCGTGCTGCGTGCTCAGCACTCAGTGCGTCAGCTTGATTTCCAAGCGCAGTCGGGCACGTCTGCTCAGGACTTGTATCTACTGTCAACTCTTGGACCATCACTAGTCAACGCCACTAACCTCAGCTTCCAGAGCTACAGGCCGAACTCGATCTGCTTGCTACGCTCGGACGACAAGGACTGACTTCTACCGTCGTTGGTGCTGGCGGTTTGCGTTCTGTTGTGCGGGCCTGAGTGTCGGAGCTGAGCCAGGGGTCTTTCGTTTGACAGGTAGTAGCTGCTTCTTTGGAATTGACTGGTCTGATCCACGGACAGTCAATCATGCCTCCCAATACGCAGCGGTTTAAATGTGACGGATGATGTTTGATCCCACATCCTAGGAAGCGCTCGGGTCTACCGCTGGGAAGCGCGCAGTCTGTCGCCGAACACATAGAGTTGTCGGTTTGGCGAGCCTCCAGGCGATGTCTGTCTGTCTGGTCTGTCTGCCTTGTCAGACCCACACTGCTCGAATCGTAGAAGTTGCTCGACCACCGTGATACATCGCGCGAGCGCCATCTCGTCGGGACTGACCGCGTCGTTCGCACAGCCATATGTCGGTCTAAGCTATGATGTTGCTGGGTTCAGTAAATCGATCACACTTCTTAATGCCACAAGAGGTCCGCTCGATGCATGCATATAAGCAGGCAGGCAGGCGACAGTTCGCGAAAGACCACCTTCCACAAGCATACAGGAAGCGGCCGGGATCACGCGTGGACTTACTTGGCTCTTGATAGTTCGGGGGGAACGCTCTTTGTATCGTCTGGGACGGTCAAAGGTGGTCTTGTCGTACCCTCAAGAGGTGTGTGACTAACTTTCGACGAGCCAGATGAAGCAGGCGTAGGTTAGCGGTATACTGTGGTTGCTGCTTTGCTCAACGGCTTTGCCCGCGTACAGCTTGGAGGAAGATGTAAGTGAGGGTTACGGAGTGCTTTTCCTTCGCAAGTGTGATGCGGGTGACTTAGATCGAAGAGTGGCCTTGGACAGTTTCGTCGTTGAAGACCAGTTTACTGAATAGCACAAATTCAACAGGTCGCATGGTCTAGTCTTGGTATCATGATTCCGAAGCAAAGCAAGGAGTGCTTACTTCCCCACCGTCCCGTACAGCCGATCCCCAATGTCGCCCACCCCAGGCTTGATCATCCCAGTCCCCGTCAGCTCCTCATCCACGGCGCCGACCCAGAACTCTGTGCCCTCGGCCCACTCTTCCGCTGCCCTACTTAGACCCTCCGCCGCCGTAATGACGTTGATCACAATCACCTTCTTGACGCCCCACTCTCTCAGCGTCTGTATCGCAGCGATGGACGTTCCACCCGTTGCGATCACGGGATCCACAATGATGGCGGTCGTTACGGCGGTCGCTGATTGCGATTGTGGGAGGTTGTTGTAATACTCAACGGGTTGGAGAGTTGATTTCTCGCGGTAGAGACCCAGGTGGTGGACTGGGATGGGTTGAGGCAGGAGCGCTTGAATGCTGTCCACCATGCTGAGGCCGGAGCGGAGGATGGGGATTAGGGTTAGAGTTTGCGTGTTGATTGTCGTGTGTGGGTATTGGAAGCCTAGAGGTGTTTCGTCCTAAGGTGGTCTATGTTAGTAGCAGGATAGTATAGAGGTTATGCCCATTGCATGAAACGCTCGAATGTGGTGAGTGCTGAGACGTGGAACGTTGCAAGGCGGCTCTGCCAATGGCTGGAGGAGTAGGTGGTGGTGGGTGGAGGATGAGGAGGCCGAGGAGGAACCTACCGTGCTCCCTTCCGTCAAATCTAGACTGGCAAGTGCCTCCATGCCCAGTATCATCGAGATGTCATGCACAAGCTGCTGTGTCTCTCTCGAAGTGGTTGCTTTGGACCGTAGCTGGGATAGCTTCGCTATCAGACATGGATGCTTGGAGACATGGACGTTAGGAGGTAGTGCTGTCATCTTGACCCGGATTGAGTACGTCTCAGACGAGCAATGAAAGGTTCCAACGCTGCAGTCTTGGATAGCCCACGTTGTGATTCGTACTGTGTTCACCAATTCTCCAAGGCAGCGAGGTGACTGTCACCAGCGTTGGTGCTCGCTGCTCCGGCGGACCAATTTATTCGACTGAAGCACAAGTGTCAGGCTTGCTGTTCATGTATCCTGTTTGTCTTGATGCAAGCACTTCGAGTATGTTAGCTCAAAAGGTTTAGGGTTACTGTCTTAGATCTTGTTGATACAAACGTCTTATGCTACAGACGTTGCGGAGTAATAGACACTGTGCTCATATCTAGGTAGTGATAGCCATACGGGATTACACGGGATAAGCCGTTGCGACTGCAAGTCAGCTCCGGTTGGTGGGGTCTTGTGCCTCGGGCATCAGGTTCCTGCTTTACGTCGAGCAGGCTTTGACGGACAAAGTAGGATTGAGGTTTGAGACACAATGTTACATTTGTGTGAGATATAGATTCCCGATCTTCGTGAACTTGTGACCTCTTCATCATTTCCTTAACGTAAAGTGCTCTACCATGCGCTTTGCCTGGACTGGAGGTCCAGTGCGTGGTTAACGTTCGCCGAGGGGCTAAGCCTTCGCGAAGACCACAGCTACATGCCAAATGCGCGCTGCTTCAAGATTAAGATGTCACTGCGTCAATAGCTCTCCGCCCACACGAGTCCGAGCTGGTAGCACAAGACTTTGTAAGGCATGTCGCGTCGATATGCACTTTCTCAGCGTACCTATGTTCGTTAGACAACTTCCAGGAAGTGGAGATCATGATGAAACAGACTCTAACGGTCTTCAAATTAGCTGGGTCGTTTCGCGCTTGTTTTGAAATGATCCAGGCATACTCGGAGGTACGCCATGAGAATCAAGCCCACCAAATTTGTCCCTTGGGCCAAAACTCGAGCAACGATTGGACATGTATCTACATTTTCGCCTATCTCGTCACCGTCACTTCTCGAGACGAAGGTCGTATTACGCATTGCTTGTCAGGAAGCGAGATCTTCGCCTCTTTTCCCACATGACGGTGCGTGCCATTGTACTGTCTTGCAAATAACGAGGCTTTCGAGCACGATCTCGGCAGATACACGCACCCCTATCTTGTCCAATCTCAACAGCGCCACCATCTCGACGAAGCTGCCGCAGGTTAACCAGCCCCGTTGTGCGTTGGCGCAAACGCTTCGTGCTTTTCACCAACGCTTGTGGCCACCTAAGCGTCCTGTTATAGCGCCCTGGTTAGCTTGATGCAGCTTTAGCGCACCTTCTGTCCCTGGACTGCCTCCTAATTCTGACCTTACGTGCTTCTATGAATACCCTTCCCAGCACGAATCGATCTACGAGATCGGGACCCACTGATGTGGGCTACTAGGCTGGAACGCCGATCACAGAAAAGTCCCACGCTTACAAGCACCAGCAACGCAGCTGTGGCTGCGTGGCCTTTGAGCTTCAGTTGGTTGTCTGGAAGCTTTCGAGCATGCGAATGCACGTATGCAGGAACAAGGTTCATCGCTCTAAGATGTCTTGAACTCAGTAAAGACGTTGTTTGAGATCACCTGCATCGTTCAGACCACCCGTGTCTGAGTTGCAGCCAGATTTACAGTCCGACCAATAGGTGCTGATGGGCGGCACCAAAGATTTCCCGTTTCAAGTTTGTTCTGCCAGAACGCCTCGGTAATGGATCTGCCTAAGCTATTAGTGGTTACTGATCGACAAGAGTCAGTTGTCCAAACGCCCCACTGAATAACTGCCCTAGGAGCCTTTACCCGTAAACCTCGCAACGGAACGATGTGGGCTTCGGCATTTCGAGATGCTGCTGCTTTCAAGCTCTTGTTCCTCTCCCAAACTCAAAAAGACCCTCCGAGCTTCGCACAGCTACCGTCAGTCCCGTACGCTCATGTTGCGGACGCTGCTACTATCGCAGCGTCATCCTATCCAACAAAGTCTATTATCCTTCGCTAGCGGTCTGTGACAGCGCGGTCTTCAACACGGATTAATCAGAAGGACTGGTTAAGCACGGGCGTACACTTCGTGGATGACAGAGGAGCGTTGCGAATTAGTCCGTGGTCCCGCCAGCGGACTTCCTCCACCGAGTTGAAATGATCACACAATGCCCTCCCCTATCTGAACAGGTCGAAAGAACGTCTCATCATTGGTCAGAATTGGGTATCGAGCATGGAAGCGTTTAGGAGAATACGTTCGAGGCGCAAGAGCAAGGGACAAAGCGAGGCATTCGCGACCTTCGAGAATGCCGAGTCTAGCCACAGATCTAATTCAAGCCCCTTCCAGGCCTCAACGATGAGAACGTCGGCAACAGGTCGGCGACCGAGCGATATCACGGTCGAAGCAAAGGTCAATCACGATCATGTCCAACGAGCCAAGTCCCCTACCTGGTACCGGAGACCAGGAGCTAGCAACCGTGTTCAGCCTTCGCTCGTAGGTGTCTCGAGACCCTCGATGACGAGCCCTAGGCCCAGCCCTACCGAAAGCATGCAGAGGGCCCTTGATCGTGCTGCCGAGTCTGTCGAACACCAGCCAACACGCGGGTTATCATCTTCGAGCTCGCAAATCGGTCTTCGAACAGGCCGGTATATCGATATCCTTGCAACAATCGGACAAACAGGCAAGCCCACGACGACCTACAATGAAAACGTGGCGGAGCGGAACTTGGACGCAATACCGTTGAAAGCTGAAGAACAACACTTTCGTCACGAGCCGATCTCCAAGCTTCAAGAAGAGGCGGCAGCTCGGAACGCGCATCAGATAGCAGCACACCGAACCTCTTCTGTGCGCCGATCGAACACGATTGAGCGAGCCGAACCAATTAGTAACCGTTCGGGGTCAGCCCAATCAGGATCCTATCACTATCAGGTCTCGCTCCAACCAGATGTAGCGCGAAGTCGTCATGACCAAGACGCTACGGCCTACCATTCCAGACAGCATAGCTCCCGCACCCGAGAAGCCTCTCAACAACTACCTGCTATACCTCAAGAGCGATCTAGCGAAGATTTCGAGCTTGCGGCAGAGGAAGATCTCGAGCATGTGCGACTGGAAGAAAAAAGGATCAACTGGGCGAGGGCACGTTGGCTGGCATCACGGCAAAGCTCTCATCGAGATGAGGGCCCACCAGATGTAGACAAGCCACTACCTGCCTCGCCACGTCAAAAGGATCTCTCGCGACATCTTGGCATTCCTCCCTACGCTAATGCGCCGAGCTGCGTTTTTGAACGAGCAGAGATCAGAGCAAAGCAGAAGTCGAAGCAAGACAATATTCGAGATAGTAGGGACGACGACGACTCAAGGTATGTGCGACCCGTGCAACGGCCGCCACCAGAGAATCCGGCGCCTCGACAGGCGATGCATGCTAGCCAGGTTCTGGGACGAGATCGGACTTACGGTGCCCCCCGAGAGCTCGAGTATCTACGACCTTTGTCAACCAACAGCAACCCAACCTACAAGCGTATGGACGTTGGTAATCGTACCATCATAGATTTTACGGAAGATGAAGCTTCATCGCCTGCGCCGTATTCACAAATGCCTATTGTTGAAGATACTAGTACCTCCACTGACCAGTCACGAGGTGTATTTCCTACGATGGTCGAGCGCTCGATGTCGCCAAGAAAACCACGCACTGAAGTCGTGTCTGTTGGTCCTGACGGATCTTCTACTCTTGAGCCAGTACTGGACTTGGACCAACTGGCAAGACGCTCTCGAGCAATTTCGGACCACGCGAACGCCATGACTGCTGTGCAAGATCGGCACGCGCAACCAGAAGCTGTCCAACGCTCGAACATACCACCTTCCACCGCCTTGGCCTTCTCACCGATCAAGACGCCAACTTCATATTTTCCTCCGAGATCTATAGCGTTCTCGCCTGTCACCACCCTCACTTCTACATCGCCGCGTTCTAGTCAAGAGGACTTGGTGGAACAAAGCTCATCCACGACAAAAACGCTGAGCACGCAAGGCATTGCTAACCGAGATCAAAGTCAGGACGATGAATATGACGTCCCCGATGTTTACTCCGGTTCTCGCGCCAAGAAAAGGATATCAGCCGATATTACACCGCATGTAAAGGTTTTTGCAGATATCAAACCTGAAGAATCTGGCCTTCTTACCAAGTCATCGTGGACCGGAAGACCAAAAGATCTAGGAATCAGTTCAGACCGTAGAAAGGAAGTCAGCAGCTCTTCTAAGAAGGAGGGTAAAAGGCGAGAGAGTTCCGCTTCCGCGGAGATCAGAAGAGCCGCAAAGAGTATCATTCCTGCTGGTCCGCTTGACCAAGAGCCATCGCCTGGAATCAAGACCCGAGACTTCGCGATAGCACCAGTTGAGAGGCCGACCAACAACTGGATCGAAGTGCCAGTAGGGAAGAAGCGATCACAGCTTGAACTGAGGAAGGTTTCAAGAGAACCATCGAGCTCATCCAAGTCGTCCTCGGGTGAAAGGAAAGGCCGCAGTCGTTCGACGAAATCTGCCCACAAGGTGTCTTTCAACGATGACCCTGTTTCGGCCACATTGCACCCGAAGCCCGAAAAGAGAAACAGCAAGAGAAAGCCCAAGTCGAATTCGGGCGCCGTATACAAAGCAATACCCAGATCACTATTTGACGAGGAAGCTTTCGAGAAGAAGCATGCAGAAGCCAATGCAGCACTGCTCCGACTGCAAAAAAGTCTACAACAGACATGGGAGCTAGACACAGATCCACTGGTGGTCACACCAGGTACCGAAACCACAGCCAGCAGGACGTTATCGCCCGTTGACAGAACAACTCAGAATATTTCTCCCGTGCCGCAGGGTTCGGCTACCGCAGCAGCCATGGCCATGATCGAATTCGCTACTTCGTCCCCCCGACCACGATCTAGACAGCTATATAGTAAGGCTAGCTCTGATCTGGTGCAGAAATATCGAAGCGGGTTGCCAACTCCTGTACCTCGATCAAACACAGAGGAGACAATGCCGGCAATCAGGAACACTACACTGAGTGCCATTGATCCTACATTTACGCGGATTGATGCCATCAATAAGCCACCTCTATCGCCTGGCGAAGTGTCCCTTTCTTCGTTCCCAATACCAACCCCACGAGCTATATCTCCAGAGAGCAACGGAACCCCGCCAGTATATGTCAAAGATATTGGGCCTGACGTAAGAAGCGCCAGTCAAGCATCACGACAATCTTCAGCTTCCGCCTTCAGCATTCCTTTCACCATGGTCCCTGACCGAATCGGCAGCCTTCCCGAGAACAGAACAGGGGTGCCACCGACACTTTCTACAGTATCGCGGGTCGGATCTATCGGTTCGATCATTCCATCCTCTTGATCGGTCGAGATCGCATCCTGACGGTCTTTATTAGCAACTCATGACGTTACGACAACATACTTATAGGTTCATTGTGTATTGCAACAGCTATTCAATCTCAGGGCCTCGGAGCCATGAATGCATCTTCCTTTTGTCGATACAGATACCACCTTAGCGAGCTGCTGGCTGAAATTTTCTTGTATGAGCGTGGACAGGCGTCCTGCTTGAATGGGTGGAGATGCCCAGTGCACCAACGGCAATGTACATGTAGATTTTTCGTGGGTATAGAAGAGCAGGTACTCCACTGTATACCATTATAGTCAGTTGTGCCCGTTAATGGACCGTATGGCAAAGACAGCCTTTGTAGTGTTTACACGTTGAAACGTATGTTACCCGCGCTGCATGTTCCTTAGCTAGCAGGTCTCTCCATATACAGGCCTCGGTCGTGAACAATAACGTTAAGTCACCTAAGCATTGGAATAGTGGGTCGCGCAAATGACTGTTCTAGTCAGAGGTAACTACCTGTTGATTTCAGCCTTTGCGTAATGGGGTTCTTCCGGACAGCCCGATGTAGACTGGTGACTTCCTGCGCCGATAAGTGATCGTACTGTTCACGGCTGTCGAGTAAAACATCATACCTGCCTGGCCTACTTGTTATATAGCTTTTTGTTGTTTACGATCGAAGCCTACAGGTGTACAAGTATGCGAAGAAACTGCATCTCGAGGCGACATGCCTTATAATTCATGTACTACCAGCTCGGAGTCGCAAGGGCGGAGAGCTGAAGCAATAGTGACATCCTGAGCCTGACTACTGGGCGAGCACAACAGCGGTTATTCTGGCCTGCGACGTCAATAAGACGCTAAATCACGTGATTGTAGTTTGTCAAGGAATTTTCTAAAGGACCCTAACGTCTTACAAGTACAGCGAAGGTGTTTACATAGTCGCGGTCACTGTATCGAACTCTGGATTGACCCAAGACGGCTGCCCGGTCTTGCTGCGAATCGTGGGTCCGAATTTCTGCAAAGCTGCGATCAAAGGAAGCGCCCCAAAGAAGACAATGATTCCTTGTGCAGAAAAACACCATGTCCAGCCTGCGGAAGCTTGCCAGGGGGCGATGAAGAACTGTGACATGATTAGTACATCAACAGAACAGAACTCAAGGTGTACTCACTGGGTCGATGAATGCTGATAGATTCAGGAACACAGCATAGAACGTGATGATGCTCATGCTCTGTAAAGGATATGCGTCGACGATATATGCGCATACCACAGTATTGCCGACCTGAATGCCGGCAGCGAACAGGAAGAGTGCGACTTGACCGACCATCCAGTGATAGCCTTTGTCAACACTGACACCCCACAAGATCAGGCCGATTGCCGTCAGCAGTCCAGCGGGATACGCCAACCACAGGCGCATTTCTGGCATACGAACGCCACCATTCTTCCTTGCTAGTCGAGCAACGATCACGTCTGACAGTCGACCGCCGATCAACAGCTCTGCAAAGAGAGTGCCGAGTAACAAACCTATGAACAGGAGTCCCTGTATCAAAGGGCTGTAATCAAGATATGCAGCAGGTAGCATTGTGATCACAGAAAGCACCCACCAATACCACATAAAGCAGTAAACCAGAACAGCAATGACGACTGCCAGAGATTTGAACGTCATAGCGAATCGAAGAATGCTATCCCACGGTTTCGGATGTCTCATGCCGGGTACAGGTTTGACATTGACAAATGGTAGCGTCTTCGTTCGAGGCAAATTCGATACCGATGCTTTACTTGTCTGTCGGCCGATCTTTTCGACATCCAGTGATCCGTCGTCGCTTGGACTAGCTAACGGAGCGTCTGCCAGCATTCGGTTTCGAGGGTATAGTGTCTCTGGCATAAATGCGATCTGTAGCACCAGAAGCATGCCAAACAAAATCGCGGAGAACCACTGAATCCAGGCGGCACTCACGACGTTCAAGAAGCCGCCAATGATTGGCCCTGTTAATAAACCCGTGTCGATGGCAAGAACCCAGAGTCCGATCTTCTGACCACGCTCGTGATCGAAGAACATGTCGTTGATCACAGCGAGTCCAACCGTGGCGCCTGGACTGACGCCCAGACCCTGAAAGAACCTGGCAGCCATGTAACCACCATATGCAGGTGCTTTGGCCGCACCTATCGTTGCGCCGAACGCCATAAGCGTTCCAGTGATGAATATCAATCGTCTTCCATAAATATCTGCTAACGAAGACCAGAGCAGTGGTCCAACAGCTAGACCCAAAGCTGGAATCGCGACCGTCCAGTTGACTTGTGCATATGTAAGGGCATATTGCTCTTGCAGATCGGCGAAGGATGGCACACTAAACACATTAGGGATCGGCCTCACTAAGCTAATATCGTGAGGGTAACTCACGTCGTGGTGGTGATGTATGTGAACATCCAATAGTTGAAACAGACGATGAAGAGGATCGCATGCTTTCGGAGACTGGACCAATTCAGAGGATCGAGGGGATCTGAAGTCGGCTGGGGATGCATCCGCATACCATCTCTCATGACAGCGGCATCGCCAATGACCTGCGCTTGCTTCTCTTGTTCATTTCTTCCCAAGTGAGGTGCCTGGCTCGGCGTCTCGGCCTTTTTCTCGTCCATCGTTATGAAGGGGCTGGCACAGTGGGCGTGATATCTTGCAGGATCTGGCTGTGATGGACGATATATATGAGCTGAAAAGGTCAAGCTAATAAATTGCTCACGATACGACAACAAGACAAAATCTAAGTGAATCCTTGCAGGAGCGGCATAAGTGAAGATTTAGCAGATATGGCAGTCGCCCTGAGATGTGCTCCTGCCGATTCCTATGCAGCACAAGCTAATCCATGCTTGGACTTCGGGGGGCTGAGATCTGGATGGATAAGCTACATGATACACAATTCTATGTTATCAGCAGGTTGCGTAAGCTTTCCCAATCGTGTGGTTCTGCATCACTGGCGTCCTCGCAGAGTCCCTGGCTCACGGACGACTGCGAGCTCCAGCAGATAAGAAACAGCAAATTTGGTCAACATACTAGCCAATGCGAACAGTTCCGTCGACAGCGAGCCAAGGGTTTGGTTATCTCTCAAATATCGTCGACACCACAATGGAATCAGATTGAATGGAGGTAGAAAACTGTTCTGGAACAGGTGATAATAAGTTCGAAAGATAAGAGAAAGTCCACTCTGATTTGCGGAGATTGTCAGGGATGTCGGATTGACGTCTAGCTACTTTCGGCGTCCAACGGTCTTTGGAGACCGGGACTTGTGCGACTTACGTTACGTGTAGCGATTACTGAACAGTCAAGGTCTATGCAGCAGGCGCTTTGCATCATGCATTCGTTGCATGAAAAGTTCTCACATATGCATTTGGCGGGTCACGACCGGCCACACACGAAATTGAACCCGAAGTGGGCCTGACAACGCTCGGTCTCTGGTTTATGTCAAAGACATCCCCAGCATAGACATCAAGATGCCGTCAATACCAAGCGTGTAACAACTTCTGCTCTGGAAATCCATGATGGCAAGAAGATACAGCCAATCTAGTATAGCAGATGATCGCTCGAGGCGGCGTCTTTCAGTACAGATGGCACAAGAGCGAGGAACCACGAACGAGCAATCACCACTGCTACCGCATAAGGTTGATGATGACCGGAGACCTAGTACTCAAGACGATTTCGGCGTGGGAGATGTTCTGGATGAAGCTGAAACGCCAACTCGGAAGCTCGTACTGCACGAGTTCTGGGTATTGTTCAAGGGCAGTATCCCAGTGATTCTGGCATACACCTTACAGAACAGTTTGCAAACTGTCTCAATTCTCATCGTGGGCCGAGCTTCGCCTCAGGATTTGTCCACAGCAGCATTTTCCTACATGTTCGCCATGTGTTCAGGTTGGTTAATTGGCATGGGCGGCTCGACTGCGCTCGATACACTGGCGTCCTCCACGTTCACTGGCAGCAAGAACAAGACTGATCTCGGCATCTTACTGCAGCGAGCTTTCGTTGTGCTTGGACTGTTTTATGTGCCAGTGGCTCTGCTCTGGACAGTATCTGAACATTTATTCCGAGCTCTTGGTCAACCTGAACAGCTGTCTAAAGACAGTGCCAAATTTTTGACGTGTCTGATACCTGGTGGACTTGGCTACATAGCCTTTGAGACCATGAAGAAGTACATGCAAGCCCAAGAGATCATGAGACCAGGAACATATGTTCTGTTGATTACCTCTCCGATTAGTGCTGCTCTCAACTGGCTTTTCGTGTACACTTTCGAGTGGGGAGTAATGGCAGCACCATTTGCGACAGGCATTGGTTACTGGCTATCGTTCCTGGGTCTCGTGCTGTACGCCCGATTTGTCGCTGGCAGTGAATGCTGGGGAGGTTGGAGCAGAAAGTGCTTACAGAATATTGGCACTTTCGCGAAATTGGCTATTCTCGGTGTTGTTCACGTCGGCACGGAATGGTGGGCCTTTGAGATCGTGGCACTTGCGGCTGGTCGTCTTGGAGAAGTTGATCTGGCTGCTCAGAGTGTGATCATGACGGCTGATCAAGTCATGAACACGATACCCTTTGGGATAGGCGTCGCTGCATCAAGTCGTGTCGGGAACATGCTTGGACTCCGAAATGCGAAAGGTGCAGCAAGGTCTGCAAACACAGCGGCCTGGCTAAGCATTCTAATGGGAAGCGCGGTCCTCGCCGTGCTCTTAGGAACACGCAATGTCTTTGCCAAAATATTCAACGACGATGAGGCTGTCGTCAAGCTTACAGCCAACGTCCTGCCCTACGTAGCCTTGTTCCAGATTGCGGACGGGTTGAACGGCTCCTGCGGTGGTGCCCTCCGGGGCATGGGAAGACAACATGTTGGAGCTATTGTGAATATTGTCAGCTATTATTGTATAGCTTTGCCGTTGGGTATCTGGCTTGCATTCCATGGATGGCGGCTTGCTGGCCTCTGGCTCGGGCAATGCATTGCTCTCTACTTAGTCGGAATCCTTGAATGGGGGATCGTCGCTTTCAGCAATTGGGATCACCAGGTTGACAAGGCATTCGAAAGGATGGACAAAGATGAGCTAGTGGAGAACGGGCAGGCATACCACCCTGAGGCAGCTATGAACGGCACGAATGCACCTGTCGCGAATGGCCCTCAGTAACCAGCATAGGTAGATCTTGCAACTCCATGCAGTTCTCTATACAATGGTCGTGCTACGAATTGCTTCTCTCTCCATCTTACAAACGTGCGTCCTGATTCTCGCTCCCGCATCAAAGTCTTCAAAAGTGCTCCTCCTCGACAAGCGTAAACATATTTCCATAACGGGCAGGTCGGTATTCAGCCAATGATATTTTTGTGGGTCGATAAGAGGTCGCTTAGTCTTATCTTTCCGACTTCACGCCCTTGACAGCCGTTGTGACACAAGCTCTCGCACAAGCACGATAGCCCAGACGGCGAAGAGCGTTCTCATGTCATCGCTTCAGCACATAGTGGTGTCATCTGAAGTTGACGGCTAGGTGGGTCAGCGATTGGTCAGTTCATGAGCAGCCCTGGGGGCCACTCAGTACCGATGCCGTCCAAAGGCATCCTGGTTCGTACCTCATATCTGGTAAACCTTATGCATGACTGCCTATCTACCCCGGCCTATCTGCGCCGCCGAGCAGTAACATTGCTCAGAAGAACAGGTAAGACCAAAAGGAAACGAATCATTTCGGAAACTTGGGGTATGACGACCGAGTGATGTCGATTGGCCGATGCTGAGGGCGCGGTTAAGCTCTCGAGGTTACAGTTTCGGTTCTGTCAGAGCTGTCACTGCACTTTTTTTCTCTTTCATAAGCTGCTTGCTTGCTGCTGTTTCTGAGTCTTCTTGACATTCTTCTCCTCGACCACTTGTCAGATTTCTGGTGGCATCAAGATGATTTGCAAACACCTCCCCTTGCTGGCTTTGACAGCCCTCGTGGCTGCTCATGGTGACCATGACCAAGAACCTATGGAGGGCCCCCACAAATCGTTGTGGTACAACACTCTGCCGGGCGACGGTGGTACTCAGGTAAGTTTCTTGAAGACGATGGGGGCTCATCTAACATGCTTGCAGGCAGACTCCGTCTTCTCTGGGATCTCCACCTTCGGTCGTCTTCCGTACTTCCCGTGCCTCTCAAGCGATGCCGAGAAGTACGACATTGCGTTCATCGGCAAGTGAACACGATCATAATAGCGAGCTTCGTCGTCCTAGTGATTTATTGCAGGCGCGCCATTCGACACAGGCACATCATACCGTCCAGGAGCACGTTTCGGACCAAGCGGGATAAGACAAGGTTCTCGTCGCCTCAATCTCTAGTATGTTCTTCTTCGAAGGTCAACTGACCCATCGTTTGGATACAAAGGCTCACGCAAAGTTCGGTTTAGTGGTGGCTACAATGTGTAAGACCATAGAGGACTCTAGGAATATGAAAGCCAGCATCTGACATGGACAGGCCACAAGACACCAACCCCTTCAACTTCTGGGGGAAAGTGATCGACTGCGGTGACATTCCAGTCACTTCGTGAGTGCAATACCTTACGGTCCCCTAATCTGACTAACTGTTTGGTAGATATGATAATAACTACGCCCTTCAGCAAATTGAGCACGGCCACCACACCCTCCTAAGCCGTACTCCAGCTACCGCAGCGAAGGAAGTCGGTCTCTCCTCGAAGAGCAAGACTCTACCAAGGCTCATCACTCTGGGCGGTGACCGTAAGTCCTCGAGACATAAAAGATCAAAGAATACTAGTGGCAGACACTAATGCATCCTTCATAGATACCATTACCCTCCCACTCCTCCGCAGTGTGACGCGGGCTTACGGACCCATCGCTGTTCTTCACTTCGACTCGCACTTGGACACCTGGAAACCCAAGGTGTTTGGCGGTGCTCCAAGCAAGCAAGCCTCCATCAACCACGGTACATACTTCTACCACGCCGCTCAGGAAGGCCTCATTGCCAACGACTCATCCATCCATGCTGGTATTCGAACTACCTTGTCCGGTCTGTCCGACTATGACAACGACGGCTACTGTGGCTTCACACGTGTCGAGGCCCGTGAGATTGACGAGATCGGCACCGAAGGCATCATCAAGCGCATCAGGGAGCGTCTTGGCACCGAACGTCCAGTCTACCTTTCAATCGATATTGATACCCTCGACCCCGCGTTTGCGCCGGCCACCGGAACCCCCGAGACCGGCGGTTGGACTACGAGAGAGCTGAGGACTATCATCAGAGGACTTCAGGATATCAACTTTGTCTCAGCAGACATTGTTGAGGTAGCTCCTGCTTATGACACCAATGCTGAGCTTACGACCATGGCTGCTGCAGGTAAGCAGAGATACTAGAAATCCTGGATTCTACTTACGCTGACTACTTATTAGACGTCTTGTATGAAGTCATGAGCTTGATGGTCAGGAAGGGCCCTTTGTCAGTTGAGGCGGCTGGAAGAAAAGTGAGTGAGCTTGGCGGCTGGACTGGCAGTGAGGTCAAGAAGGAACTCTGAAAAAACAAGAAGTGAGAAAAGGGGGTGCGAAAATTGAGCTTCGAGCCAGAACTGAGCTCGAATTGAACCATATGCGGCTATGACCGCCAACGGACAGTTTGGGGGGCAGCTTGTCCAAATCGCCATTTCATGGCCATTCGTAGACACGAAGAACAAGCTTATCACGAATGACCGCATCACGATGCAGTATAGGTGTGCGCAAGGTTAGACCCGACGGCTCGGTCAATACCAAGTTTTGAACGAGCAGATTTCACCAAGACCCCATGACTTTGTACACGGACCTACTGTGGTTCACACGCTTGTGTGAACGTGATGCAGTACAGCATGATGTGAAGTGCAGAAGGCGCCCCTGCCAAGAAGGACGGCCCGGTGCGCTGGAGTGTGGCTTCCCCATCTGGACACTGGATGCTTACGTTGCTTCTATTTAACCATCTGTGTAACGCTCAGACGTCTCCTTGCCCGACATGCCTTTGTGCGAGAATGGGTGATGTTCCTCTCTCGATACCGACGCTCTTCCAGGTCCTCCAAATGGCTGCGCCTCGCCCTGTACGGCTTGATTTTCCTATGCCTCCTTGACATCTTTCGTCTTCTTGGATCGTACCGGACCTTCTCGAACAATCTTGTAGCCCAGACAGTGCAGCATGTTGAAGATCTACCCAAGGAGGTCAGGAACCAGAAGATTTACATTGCGGCACAATTCTGGACGTCAGAAGCAATACTGGTCGAGTTCTGGCTCAACCAGTTCTTGAAACTGCTTACCGTGCTGGGACCGCACAATGTGTACGTGTCCATCATCGAGTCCGGAAGTCTGGACAATACTGCCGACGCCATTCGATGGCTGGACAACGAACTGGTCAAGCTCGGCGTGGCCCGGACAGTAATTGTCGACCCCACGACGCACGAGGACGTGGTGAATGCTGGCCCCTTGGACGAACACGGTCACCACAAGAGCGGATGGATAGTCACGGGTGATACTGAGGTCAAAGGACAGAAAGAGCCACGCCGCATACCCTTCCTGTCCGACTTGCGTAATGAGGGTCTGGAACCACTGTTGCGCATGCATAGGACGGATGGCCAGGTCTTTGACAAGATACTCTACCTCAATGATGTCTTCTTTGAGCCCAGCGATATCTTGACTCTCCTGGCTACGAATCACGGACACTACGACGTGGCATGCGGCATCGACTTCCACTACCCGCCTGCCTTTTATGACACCTTTGCCTTGAGAGATATCGAAGGTCGAGGACCGGTGATGAGCACCTTCCCCTACTTCCGGGCCCCGGAGACGCTGGACGCCATGCTGAAGGGGGCCCCTGCCCGAGTAAAAAGTTGCTGGAACGGCGTTTTAGTCGTGGATGCGGCGCCTTACTACGATCGTGTGCGATCAGACGCAGTGGGATCGGGACACCATCTGCAAACCGGCCTGCGTTTCCGTGGCGTGCCGGACTCGCTGGCCTTGCACAAGGTTGAAGCAAGTGAATGTTGTCTAATTCATGCTGATCTCATAGCAAGTGGGCAGGCTCGAAGAGGCATATTCATGAATCCGGCTGTACGATCAGGCTACACGACTGAAGCGTATCAGCTGACACATCAAGGGCCGGAGAAAAGGTTTGTCAGTGCATGGCAGTACATAACGGGTGTGTGGAAGAACCGACTCGCACGGTTGAAGGTTGACGGGATCAGTAGTAGTGCTGGACAGAATATGGCTGAAGTATACAGGAGGGTCCAGAGATGGCAGAATGAGGTTACTAGCGCGGGCGAGCAGAGAAAAGAGGTTGGTGACTATTGCACGATCTTGGAGATGCATATTCTGATATGGAATGGTTGGAAACATGTTTGGTAGCCTAGCTAGTCGGGTATCATAGAACATTTAGAGAAGACGGTATGAAGTTACGACAGATTGTCCAAGATGGTCCTTCTCTTCCTGGACATCAGCTCGTCCTGCACCTCTTCAAGCGTGGGTAACCTCCACCGCGTCCCATCGCCAGCGTCGCCCGGCAATGGCTCCCAATCCTTGTCATCATCATCGCTCTCCATCTCACTTACCCTCTCCATGGCATCCTTCTCCTTCCTCCTCTCATACCTCAACAAACTCCCATCCTCCTCATCCAGCCCGAACCCGAAATAATTCGCATCCAGGTTCCTCCGGTCGACATGTTCCCTCACCTCCTTCCCCTCCTCACCCTCTCTCACCCTCCTCTTCGCCGCGCGCTCAAACATCTCCTTGACGCCCGGCAACTCCTTGGCGCGCCCGTAGTACCGATACCCCTTGCCGCCGCCCTGCACCTCCCTGCCCTGGTCATCAAACACCGTGCCGGCGCCGCCACGCATGTAATTCGGCCCGCCCAGCTCGCGGATGCGCCGCTCCCAGCTCCACTTCTCCTTCATCAGCCGGTTGATCTCGTCGTTGAGATCGCGCACCTGGTAGTCCGAGAGCGCCTCGTCCTGGATCTTGGTGATTTTGCGCGACACCTCGCGCAGGATCTGCCCGCGGTACTTCTCCGCCAGCGGGATCGCCGATACCGTGCTGGCTGCCTTGGGCCGTCGCTGCGAGGCGCTGGGGAGAAGCCCGGATTCTTGCGCTTGGGCCGCCCGGAACCGGAACAGCATGGATTGCGCTTTTTCGCTGTTGCGCGCCATGGTGAAGGTGCGGTCTCGGGTGGTGGTGGGATGGGACTTGAGCGGGTGAGTTGGGTGCGGAGGTGTGGTTGTTTAGGGTCTGAGTTCTGGGTGGTCGTGCGCGCAGATGGGGTTTATGGCTTTTTGCGCACGTTGATGTTTACGCTATATGAGTTGAGGCTGGGAGTAGCGTGAGCTTTAGAGACTCAATGGGCTGGTGCTGGCGGTGGGATTGTCCGGCTTCTGTGAGGGTGTGGTCGTGAATACCCAAGGTGTGAATGTCGAAAGTCCCAATTGTTCATAGGAAAGCCGCAGATGCGCAAAAGTTGACCGACGTAAACTGCACGCACGCGTCTAGCGGTTCGACCGTACAGCAGGCTCGGTGGGCACGGTTGGTCAGCCTGAGGCAGAACGATTGACCCACTTAAGAAGGGCGTCACCAATGCTACTACTACTAGTGCTAGTAGTAGGAGGGTGCAACAAGCCGCCGCAGCTGGCTGTGACATCGAGTACAGAACAGCTCAGCTGAAGCAAAAAAGATCATGTAGACTTGAGAAGAATTGACCCTTACGCCTGAGATGCGTGCTTACAAGCATAGTGTCGAAGGTGTAAAGTATTGGAAAATGGTCTATCACAACAAGTTGTCTAAGATTTGTTAGGCTTCATTCCTAACAAGCCACTAGCATCAATCAATCTAGCATTTGGGTTCAAAGTCAGGCCAAAACCAGGCTTGTCCAGCACACTGACATCCAGGTAGCCCTTTTCAGGGATCGGCTCGTCCACAAAAAGATCTCCAAACACGGGCAGTACGGACTTCCCATCAGGGCTGTTGGCGAGGTACTCCTGGAAAGGCGAGTTGTGCTGCGAAACCACAAAGTGGTAGCTGTATGGTCCTGAAGCGTGTGGCACTACAGGCAGGTCATATGCCGAAGCCATAGCTGCAACCTTGAGCAACTCGGTCATGCCGCCCACCCACATGACGTCTGGCTGTAGGATGTCCACGTTTCGTCCCTCGATCAGCTTTCGGAAGCCGTACCTCGAGTACTCGTGCTCGCCCGTTGTGAACTTGGTGTCGGGATGTGCTCGCTTTAGCTGTTGGAAGCCGTCAAAATCATCTGGGGACAGGACCTCTTCCCACCAGTCGATGTGCAGACCCTCTTCCTTCGCTCTGCTCACCAGGTCGATGGTGTAAGGCACGTTGAGCGACATGTAGCAATCGACCCGGAGCGGAAAGTCTGGTCCCACAGCTTCTCGGTGCTTCTTGAGGAAGGCAATGTTCTTCAGCAGACCGGGCTGGCCTTCATCGGCGACGTATGGCAGAGGCACCTTGGCGCCAATGAAGCCCATGTCCTTGGCTGCAGCCGGTTCTGGACCAGTGCAGTAAAAGTCCAGTCTCTTTCTCGTGGCGCCGCCGATCATCTTGTAGACAGGTTCGCCTCTTATCTTGCCGACCAAGTCCCACAAAGCGAGGTCGATGACCGAGATGACTGCGACAGGCAGGCCCTTTCGACCGTAGAACATGGAGCCTCTGTACATCAACTCGAACAGTTCGTTGGTGTCTCTAGGATCTTTCCCAATCAGGAACCGCTCGAAGTGCTGCTGGACCAGCCAGCATGCTGGAGGGCCACCGAAGCCGGTAGCAAAGCCTTTGGTGCCATCCGAAGCCTCGATCTCCACACAGAAAGAGCCGAGGACGTTGATGCCCCATGAAGTTCGGGATTTCTTGTATTCCTCCCATCTCGACATGGGGGTCGAGATAGGGCTGTCAATCAGCCAGTGACCCCCTGCCACATTGTGGTAGTCGCCGCCTGAGCCTACACCCTCGGTGACGAAGGTCTTCACAGCTTTGATATTGGGGAAGGATGAGGTCGAGCTGGCGCCAGTCATGTTGAAGTTGTCTAAGGGTCTCTGCTGGACAATTAGTAGAACGAAAGACAAGTTACCAGGTCAGTGAGCGTTTGAGACAGCGTAGGACCTGCCTCTGTACATATTCTGCCGGCGACCGACCAGCATGCAAAGCATGAAACCTTCTTCGGTGAGCATAGGAGCGAGACGGCTGCGTGAACGGGGCTCTTTGGAGACAGCGTACGCCCCGAGGAGGAAAGCACAGCCGGGCCCGACGAACAGATGCTGGCAGCGCGGGCAAGCTGTGAGGCCGTTGCGGGGGCGTCCCAATCCACGCTAGCGTCATCTCGGCATTTACGGTCTTTTTTCTCCCAGACTTCTTCACCAATCTGCTCCAGCTTTCGGCGTGATCTCTACCGATGCTTACTCTCAGATCGACCACGACCTCGTAATCATGGAAGAACAGCGACAGCCCACCCAAACCTACTACGATTCGTCCCTACTGCAGCAAGATGATGGCACGCTTCACGATGATCCTGGCGCTAGCCAGAGTGACGGCTCCAACGATTCTGAAGGACCCTCATCTTCCAAGAAGCGCAAGCGCCCCATGAATGTGACGTTTGTTTGGCCCTAGAGCTCAATACATGGGTCGAGGCTGACATGAACGCCGACAGCTGCGAAGCTTGCAAGCAAAGGAAGGTCAAGTGTGGTAAGTGAAATATCGGCTGTCTAACACCGCTGCTTTGACTACGTAGACAGTCCCTGACATTCTCCCAGATCGTGCCTTGCCAGCCTGTGGATGGTGCCAGAGGAACCAGCATCCATGCGAGTACAAGGAACGCAAGAAGCCAGGCTTGAGGGCCGGCTATGGTCGCGAGCTCGAAGGACGCCTCGACAAATTAGAGTCCATCATCTATGACCAAGGTCGTCAGCTTGCAGCGCATCTACAACAATCATGCAGTTTGGCTGGGCGCTCATCCGTCTCTCAGCAGCCATCGTCAGACTTGACAGGGCAGCTTCCCAACAACGGCTTCAATGGATCAGGAATGCCTTACGAGCCTGACGGGATTACCTTGAAGCAACAGCTGATCGACCCGCAGCTCCAAAGAGCCCCAGCGTCTCGTCAGCATTCACTGGCATACTCAAATACAGGAGTGCCTCCGGAACACGCGCAGTCTGTACATCACTACTCCGATGCGTCTCCGGCTCCAACCCAACTAACATCTCCTCATTCCATAGGGGCTATGCCACCTCCGCCACAAACACATTACGCCGAGAATACCGCCCCTCTACCTCCTTATGATCTTCTATACACACTTGTCGACCTATACTTCCGTCACGTGAATGTTTGGATTCCGTTACTGGACAAAAAGTCAACGCTGGACACGCTGTTCGGCCCATCGCCTCTCGCCGAAGTCGATAAAGTCGTGCTTCATGCGATTGTTGCAGTGGCACTGCGCTTCTCTACAGATCCGCGACTGTCGTCAGACAATCGCCAGCACTACCATAACACCTCGAAGCAGAAAGTTCAGCTATTCGGCTTAGAGAACTCGAACATTCGCGCATTGCAAGCCTTGGTGATACTAGCATTGGATGTCACCGGCAATACGAATGGCCCTCCTGGCTGGAACCTGCTTGCCCTCATTAGTCGGAGTGTAATTCAGTTGGGCTTGTCGGTCGAGGCAACGTCAAGCCTTGCAGCGCCAATGTACCCGTCCATTGCAACCTTGCGAGCCTCAGTGTTGCCGGACTCACGCTCGCCGATCGAGGACGAAGAGCGTAGGAGGCTTTTCTGGGCGGTCTATTTACTTGACCGCTATGCCACTGTGGCGACTGCTTTTGAGTTCGCGTTGAATGACAAGGAGGTCGATCGCCGTCTGCCGTGCCGCGATGACCTCTTCTCGGCGAACAAGTCAGTGGAGACGAAGTGGTTCCGACAATCTGGTCAAAACCGATATGCAACCAATCTATTGGACGTTCATGGTCACTTCGCCTACCATTGTGAACTTCTTGGCATTCTCGGTCGTATCCACCTCTTCCTCAAGCGGCCGATCGACATCGGGAGCCTAGCAGATGTCGAGCAATGGCAGGGCACCTATCGGGCATTAGACAGTGAGCTTAACGCGTGGCATTTCAGCCTTCCCGACGAATTCGCAAATATTACCCGACTCATGAAGACCAACACCCCTGCGAAACCGCCCAATTGTGGGTGGCTCATGCTGCATGCTGCCTACGCTTTTACCACTATCCGTCTGAACTCCTCGGCAGCTTATCCTAGCCAGAGTTCACCAATCTTCTCATCATCCTACAGCGCTATGCAAAGATGCCTGTCTGCTGTGGACAACATGCGCCAGCTGTGTCACTTCGTGAAGGTGAGTGGTCTGCTTGACAAAGTCGGGCCGCCCTTTGCATTTTCCGCATGGGTCTGCGCTCGTGTGGCTCTTGTACATGGGTCCATCATGGATCACGAGGTCGATCCTGATATAGACTTTTTCGTCACAATGCTAGCGGACATGGGCCAGTACTGGGATGTGGCTAGGAGATATAGCGAGATCCTGAGCCGTGTTCTCGATGAGTACAGGACCTCCCAGCATTCTGGTCCGGAGCGTGTGACCCCATCGACTGTGAAGATCCTAGCGGATATGAGACGGTAAGCTCGCATATCTGTGACCCAATCACTCAAGAGTACTGATCAGAGATAGATGTGCCTATGACCTCGACTTTCTAATATCTCGACAGCCCCACGCCTCCATCAAATCACATCACCCGACACGAGCGAATACGCCAGCAGTCAACGAGCTAGAGTATTTGGACGTCTTCGATTTGTTCAACTTCCCACGCATGCCAAATTCCGCGGACAACATTGGTCCAGTGCAAGCAGCCGGACTGTCACAAACTTCATCACAAATGAACTCGAATCCGAATACGATGATGGCAGCCTCTAACCTCAGCTTTTCTCAACCTAACCCAGATAGCGACTGGTTGTTTCATGGAACATGAAGGGCGCCTCCCAATACCTGCTTGACCAGTCCCGGGGTCCTCTAGACCGCTTTCAGCGCACGTACAATGTACTGTACAGCGGGCAGCCTTGTAGGGGTGGTGACAAGGCCAGGAGAATGCAGGACGAAGAGCCTCGTTGCTTTATGTGGAATGTAGCCACGTGCAGAACTTACGTAGGGATGTGTTCTCTGGGACCAGTATTATATGGAGGAGATCGTAGGTCCCAGAGTTGCAGGGCCGTTGCGAATCAGCCTTGCACTAAGTCGTTTACAATGCACTAGGTGATTAAGCATATTGTTGGCCACCCCATTAGCTGCACTAGACATCCACTAAGTGGTGGCCTAGCATATTCCAGGAGCATTCAACACGACTAAACGAACAGCGCATCAAAGTATGTGAGTCTCGGACACTCGGCTTTTCCATCTCATAGTAGTATGAACACATCATCACGTACAACTATGGCGACACGACGACCCGTAGTATTGAAGGTAAGAGTTTTTCAAACCATTGACCGGTTCCTGCGCTTGTCGGGTTTCGGTAGTATTACGATCTATTAACATATGATCTCCTCAATTCTAGCTACCTTGCGTGTTTCCAACGGTTCGTAGAAGCAAACAGCGGACAATTCGGCAAGGTCGTGCGTCTTTATCAGCACGACTCTGTTTCTGGAAGAATCAGAACGGCTTGCAAGGCACACCCATCAGAACGGTCCCGATGAAGCAGGCATACGCGAGCAAAGAAGCGATGACGCTAAGGACGACCCGGTCTAGCGCATGATCACGATGCTCGCTTCGTTGTTCAGCTCTGAGCTCATCGGCTGACTACTGCTGGTCGGTCAGATTGCCAGACCACTTGTACAGATCTTCTATAGATGCAAATGCGACAAAGACTGTTTCTGGTGACGTCTCCCTCTCGCTTGTTCGATGTGCTTACACGTTCTAGTGGGGCTTGACTGTCTCCCGCCCCTTGGCCTAAGATAACGATGACACTTCATATTCTACTGCACACTACCAGGCTGCATTAGGAATTTCCCAATGCTCTACACACGTAAGTCACGAGCACACCGCAAGCGGCACTGAGTCATACGTTGAATCATGCATGCGCGTTTAGTGCTGAGGCTCGTCGAGTGCCATTGTTAGGCATGCAATCTGGCATCCGTCTCTCGCTCGCATATCCGACACCATGTTTGAGAATCATTCGACTGCTGTGTGCCTGTTGGACGATTACGAATGTACATTCATGCGTGACTACCTCTGTTCAGATAGCGGGTGACCACTACCACAGGTCTCGGGACCTCGACCCTCTCGTTGGACTGAGCCGACTGCTAATTTAGACTTCTGATTACACTTTCCACCCGTTTATTTGAGGTGTTCCAACTGCCTGGTACGAGGCACTTTCAGTCTCCTATTGGCCACGCAGCACAGGCCTAGGATCTTCACTTTCGGATATCCCAAATCTTTTACAATTCCACTGGGACAGCAACAGCTTTAGTGTAGGTTTCGGCCCCTTGCTGTCCACGTGTGGTAAGATTTCTCACTAATGCACGTTCAGCACATCTTGAGCTCGAGTGCACTCAACATCATTGGCCGTTCAAACGATTCTACTACCATATACATCGACACTATCCACCAGGCCATGCAATCCTTAAGTGGCATTAGGAATCCATATTCGTCATCTTCAGAGACGCAGAGGAGCTCATAGAGAACCATGGTCGGATAAAAGACGATGATGGTTCTGGGTTAAGCTCTATATCTCCTTATGCCAACATTGACGGACGATTCACAAACCTTGAGCAAGGGTTATCAAGTCTGTACAACAGTGTCTCAAGTCTCCAACATGTGTTACCAAATAGTCGAACGATATGCAGTGTGCAAATGCCTGTATCACAAACACGCCATAGACCCTTGCCAAAATTATGGACGACCAGGACACAGTGCCACCGAGAAGACAGTCCTTGTCGGATTCGCGTGTCCAGATCACGGCAAGTCAAAGGCGACAGTGTCTACAACATCAGCAGCACATGGGTCAAGACACTCGAATGACTCAGAACATGCTTCTGGTCGGGGACGGGGATGATCTCCCGTGGTCCTGACCTGAGCTGCTCCTCCAACAGCTCAGACCTGGTGCGAAAGAAGCGAGAGACAGGCAGCACAGCTTCGGTACATAGACTGCGAGACTACCAAACACCAGCTGCGAGGAGGCGATCAGAAGCACATATCGAAGCGGTGTGGTATTCAGATCTGGTTGGCGAGGATGAACGAGAGACGAGTCAAGATATGGCATTGGGAAAATACATTCGTTCAATAATAAACCCACGATGCGCAAACTTTGATGCCTGAAGAGGTTAACGATGAGGTCGAGGGGCATTGGAAGGCAGTTTCTGGATACCTGATTCGATGATACATATCATATCTAAAGACCCTGATTGCAAACTCTCATCAGCTTTGGAAGAGATACATCCCCCAGCTTCGGTTCTGTTGTATTGAATAGCATACCATACAGGTAGCGATGCCACCTAATTGTCCTGTATTCGCTTCACTAACCATCGTGCACTGAGTGTTTACACGGTTCCCGCGGCTCCTGCCTGCCGATCCTGGTTCATCTTACCAACGTGACATTCCTTGCACATCGAAGGCGATCGACGCGATAGCAGACTTGATGAGTTCCCAGAGATAGCCCCTAGGGATTTGCCAGTGACAACATGCGCTACCGGAGGGATTGGAAATGCAGAAAGCAACCTATTTGCAGACAACGCGTGCCTTATTGCGCCTCAGGCCCCCTTCGACAGATCGACCCGAGCAAACCGCACTAGCCGTTTGAGGAATGGTCAACAACGGCATCATGGACGCCTGTCTGACTGGCTGACTGACTGGCTGACCACTTGAGCCTCATCGCACCACGTACTAGGTAGTAGGTATGCCCGCCCAACCAGCCGGCCCTCTGGTTCCAAACAATCTCGTTCAGCCGCATGGCCACCGACTCCGTCCATCCACCGCGACCATGTCCTGAACTTTTCGCGTTTAACCCCGGCGCTATCGATCCCCTACCTACGCATGTTTCTGTGCACCAGAATAGCGCGCAAAACACGCCACACCGGCTCTTTCTGTTCTGTCTCTGTCCTTTTGGTTTTTTGGTCTTGTTGGCCAAGACCAGGATCGCGGTAGTACAGTGGTCCGCGTCAAATTGCAGCGTGGGGAGCAGGGAACGGGCGTCGTGGTGTTAGGTATCTACCTACCTACCTGGATACAGAGACTTACTGCTTGTTGCGAAGGGGACAGATCCAGCAGCTGAGCTGGCTTATTTTGCTGCGTAGGAAGAGTTCTTCGCGTAATGTGACTGGGGCGATAGAGAGTTTCTAGCGTGTTTTTTTTTGATAACCGAGTAACTGGTGAAGCGCCTAATGTAACTACTCTAGAAGCAAGGCAGGGATCTCACAGGCGACGTGCCTTGACTTGTGGGTCGGGTCACAGGTCTTATTGTTCAACGGAAGAAGCATGTGCCGGGCAGGAGTGAAAATACAACTGTACTTGAAAAGCTGACAACTAGAGGACCATGGACGTGGCCGTCACTCGTTGCATTTGCTACTCTATCTCGCTCGGACCCTTCTTGTATAGCTTAGCTCTGCAACGAAAACCACCTTACCTCCTCACAACCACACCTACATTTACTCTCCCTTGGTCTTCTGGTTTTGGTACTCCTTCACCCACCTTGCAGCCCTTCCTTCAACCTCCTCAACCCGCGTCTCATCACCCATCCCCCTCTCGAATTTCACCCACCGCGCAAAGAACGGCTTCGCCTTCGCCGGCTTCAGACTTTTTCGACTGAGTACCTGCTCAAAGACACCTCTTACCTGATCTACATTATCAGGCCCAAGCTTCATCTCTAGATCAAGCATCACATTGAACAAATCAATGCGCTTCGGGTACAGGCTGATCAACCCCTGGAACCGCGTGCGTCCTTCCTCTGGTACACCAGTTTTAGTCTTGAATTCGAGTTGCGCGAACTTGGAGGTCGTTTCGAAGTGGGTGAACGGGGGTAGAGCTTGTAGTGCGCGTGACAACAGCGCACGTGCGCGAGCTGGTTGTTCGAGGGTGTCGAAGAGGAAGGTAGCATAGTTCACCCATAACTTCGGGTTCTGCGTGAACTTCTTCGTCATGGTTTGGAAGAGATCGTCTGCTTTTCCGTGCTTGCCGCTTTGGATATAAATTGAGGCAAGGCGGCTGTGCATGTCTTCTGGATCCATTGTCTGGCAGGACCGTTGGAGGGTTGCGTCAAGGGTGTCGTCGTCGCCGAATGTGTTTTCTAGATTGAATAGGGCAACCCAGATCATTTGCTTTTCTTGTTCTTGAGCGAGACCAATAGATTTCAGAGCCTTTTCAGCAACTTCACGGGTGGCATCGATATCACCGAGGTCGATATAGAACGCCATGAACTGGACCCAGAGCTGAGCGTTGTCAGGCTCTGTCAGGAGGAGACGCTCAAAGTCGTCGACCGACTGCGGGCCATCCTTGTCGAGGTCACCTGTACGGTCAACAAGAATCTCAGGCTTCTTCCTTTTCTTCTTGGACTTCTCGACTTGCGCTTCGTCGTCAGATCCTCCAACAGGTCTTTTCGCCGAGGTTTTAGTGGTCTCTGGCATACCGAACCAGTCAAAGCCGCCCACTGACAGGCCTTTCGCAGGTGCGGGCTTCTCGTCTAGATCCATCTCACCCTCATCGAGATCAATCGGAACGCCTTCTGATTCGTCGTCACCAGAACCTTGCGCTTGGAGAGCGGCTAGATCCAATTCTACACCTTCGCCATCAGAGATCTCCTCGTCTGCCTCTCCTTCGTCGTCGTCGACATCATCGTCGCTCATCTCATCATCTTCATCGGTACCTTCACCAGCTTCTTCGCCAAAATAAGAGGCTTTCATGCCAAAGTTAACGCGTCGTTGGTCTGGATCGACCTTCAGAATTTTGACCTTGACAGTATCGCCCTCGCTAAAGCCGAGTTTGGTAACGTCTTCGACACGCTTCTCAGCTATCTCGCTCCTGTGACATAGACCTCGAATATGTTCAGAGTTCGTAAGGACGATGAAGACGCCAAAACTCTCGATCTTGGCAATTTTGCCGTCCACTATATCACCGACGTTCAAATCGCTGAAAGTCATTGGGGGTTTGTATGTCCCGTCGACATGCGACTTGCGCAAACTCATCTGAATGTGACCAGAGTCTTTGTCGACCAAGGTTATCTTGCCTTGCACCAATTGGTCTTTTTGAAATCGCTCCTTCCATTCTTTCAAATACTCGTCCGACAGGTTCGTGACTCGCACGAACGCTGTTAAGCCATGAGCTAAGGTGACAAAAACGCCTTTCTCTGCGACATTGGCGACAAAGCCGCGTCGAACATCACCGACACTGATATTTTGCAAGGATAATTCAGGATCCTTGATGTCAAGCCCTGAGCTCAGGATCTTGGAAGGTCTCAAAGATAAGGAGATCCTCTTGTTCGGTACATCGACCTGCAAAACATAGGCACGTAGAATTTCTCCTTTCTGGAATCGCGCAGAGTCTGCAAGGTCATAGTCGTCCGCCATGTCAATGAGGTTCACCACTCCGACAAGATCATTCGAAAGCTGTATGACAACCGAACGTTCTGTAACCTTCGTGATCCGACCAGCAACGATATCTCCAGCCGACACATCGTCTATGGAGAGCGTCTTTGATAAGCTCCCAGTCTTCGCACTCAGGTCAAGATGGTTCTTCTCAACGTCCACTGAGACAACCTTCGCTTTCAATGCTGAGCCGACAGGGAAGTTTCGTGGCATATTGGCTGCCAAGCTCAAGTCATCAGACACATCTGATTGTCGAACACGTCCTCGTACAGCGGGCGAGACATTCACCATGAGCGAATGATCTGCAACATTATTCACAAAGGCCAAATAAGATTCACCGACCTTCATGTCTTCCATCTTCAGCACAGCGGACTGTTGCCCAGCGACGACGGATGGACGAGCCGATAGCTCGAAAACGACATTTTTGCTAGTCCTGTGAGATAATGGCAAGAACTTATATGACCTGCTGTCGTGCTGTCCTAGTATCTTGACCATAAGAGTCTGTTTGTTCGAGAACTGCTTCAATGGCCGTTTGCGATCATTAATGTCTTCAACATTGTCAAAGACTTCAGAGACGTCTACTCGGCCCTGTATACCCTTGGCAATCTCGACGTTTATCTGTGTATCTTTGACCGAGGTGATGCGAACCTTGATGGTGGTTCCGACAGACAAAGTCGAATATGAAGTAACGCTCTGATCTACAGGGTCAACAACTTCAGGGTCCGTGATTGGCGTTTTCTGAATAGGCGTAGGTGTCTCAAGAGTAGAAGCGGAGGCGTCTGCTTTCATGCTCAGCCAAAACCTTGGGGTTGCACCCTTGTAGTCGATTTGGACGACTTTGGCAGAAACAGCCTGGTACGACTTCATGCCAAAGTCGGGTAACTCGGCCTGATCGTCTGGTATTTGTGCCTTGTTGATGACACCTGTTATGCCACGCGCAAATCGAATGAACACTCGGCTCTCTGTGATGTTCGAGACGAAGCCCGTCACGATCTTGTTCTCAGCCAAGTCCTCGAAACTTCTCAACAGTCTGCCTTCCTCGGCAGCTTTTCTAAGCGAAAGCTTGTTGCAGAGAACGACTTGTCGACCTTTAACTTCAAGCACAAGCACGCCCTCCATCTTCTGGCCAACACGAATCTTCTCCAGCGCAGATTTGCGCTTGTTCTCTGAACCGTCAGAGACGTGTTCTAAAGCTAGTCGTGCGATGGTCCCGGTGGGCTCAAGTCTCAGCATTAGGTCATCAGAACTCTTCTCGAAGACAACTCCGGATACAAGGGTGCCAGGACTGAGGGCACTTGTGTCGTTCTTGGTGATGGTGGACGGATCTCTCGCGGTAAGCGTCAAACGCCTCTTCTCAGCATCCAGCCGCAGAATATGGACAGTCAAGACTTGACCGATGTTGAAGTGCTCCGTGGCGTCTTTGATGTAAGCCTCGCTCATTTCCGACACCGGTAAGCGTCCCTTGACAGATCCGTAGAACTGAACGATTGCACCGGTCGATTCCACTTTGACCAGTGTACCGACCGTTGAAGCGCCGACCTCTAGAGATGCCCAATCGGACCATACGGGTTGGTCACTGTTGATGAGAGACTTCTTCATTGTCAGCTGAAGCCGACGTGTGTCCGTGTCTACAGACAACACACGAGCCTTTACCGACATTGCTTCACGAAACTTCTTCTCGGGATTCTTGAGCACAACATCCGACAGATGCAAGCTTGGTACGAAACCTGTGATGCCCGAAGCGATCTTGACAAGTAGACCACGAACACCGGTCGCACCGACAAGTACTTTTTCGATCGTACCTTTGACAGTTTTGCCAGGGTCAACGTCTTCAAGTCGGAGGAACGGCTGCTCGATTACGCTCTTTTCTAATGAAAGGACATATAAGCCATCGATAGCGTTATAGTCGATAACTCTTGCTTGATGCTCAGTGCCCACCTTGTATGGGCCACTGATCTCACTGAGAGTGTCAACGGTCTTGTCGGACAGTCTGGAGATATGAGCGAAGCCAAGTGCCTCGGACGGAAGGGTGAGGTAGATGCCGAGACCGTGCACAACACTCAAGACTTGGGCTCGATCAACTACAGACGACAAGGCCAAGCGGTCCTCAATTTTGCCACCAAAGTCGACCAGGTCTTCAAGAACCGAGAAAGCGAGTTTCTTGTTGTCCTCCAGGGCAAAGTTGGCAATCAGACGACCATTGACCTTCTGACCAACTTGATACTTTTTGGGGAACACTTCTTTGTCTCGAAAAGAGGTTGAGTGCAAGGTGTCTGCTGTCACGTCGAGCAGGCCCAGCACCTTGCCGGCAAGGCCCTCTTGAGAGACCTGGGTAAGGAGAATCTCCACTAGGGTGCCCGGTAGATATGCATCAACAGAAGAAGCACTTTTGGCCACGGTGTTCAGTGTCAAATCGGCTGAGAGCTGGATTGCTTTGCTTTTCGAGCTCATGCTTGCCACTGTGCACAGCAGAACGGAGCCAGTCATGAGGTCGTGTAAAGCGAGACCCTGTGGTAGAGCTTTCTTGGCAAGGAAGGCGGTGGCACCGTCTTGAAGACCTATGTCGACAATAGCACCATGGTCCTCAACACTGACGATAGCGGCTTGTACAGTAATGCCTTGAGCGAGCATGCCCCTGGTGAGGTCTCTGTTCACGACGTCTGGTCGAACAGACAGATCTATTCTGTTCCGGTTCTCTTTCTTTCCACCGGCCTCTTCAGAAGCATCCCGTACCGCAACTCTCAGCATCTGACCAATCTTGAAATGCTTTTGTACGTCAGTGTCGGCCTCGTCCTCATCGTCCACTTCTGAGCTTTCGGCTTCTGAATCATTTTGCAGAGCCTTCTCTAGCTTCGTGCTGAACTGTTTCGAGATAGCGTTCAACGGCACAAACCCTGTCAGGTTGTTTGGGAGGGCGACAGTAAAGCCTCGGGTGGAGATGTGGTTGATGCGACCAAGCAATAGAGAGCCATCAGCCAAGCGCTTGTGGGAAACGCTGTCTATGTGGACTGAATCGGTGTCCTTGGCCGCATTCGTCTTTTTGGCCTTCTTTGACTTCTTCTTCGCAAAAGTCTGCTTCTCATCTACCTCGGCGAGATCGAGGTCACTGTCATTCGAATCTTCATCCCCTGCCTTCCGATTTTTGTCACTGAACAGGTCGCCGCCCTCTGCTTCTCGCACGGCATCTCTCGAGGCTTGGGCACGAATTTGCTTCTTCTCGATCAAGGTCAATGGCCCTGAACCACCTCTTGGAAAGGCCGGCTGCTCCTTGGCCAGCACTGACTTTTGTTGTGTCGGCTTGACGCTGGGCTGATCGGTGCCATTGCGGGCATTGTCTTTGGACTCGGGCTCGATCTTTTGTCGCTTTTTCGCAGAGTCAGCAGTGCCCTTCTCAGAGGCCTGCTTCCGTTTCACAGCTGACATGTTGGTGCGCACTAGGAGGAAGGGGTGACTGAATGCCTAGAGCTGCGCATGAGCACCTCTGCCACGAACCAGGAAATTTTTGGTCGCCTTCTCGGTGCAGGCACGACCGAGACTCTATCGATAAGGCAAGCACTGGCCCACTGACATTTTCTAGGTCAGTTTAGTTCAGGCAATAAGGCATACCTGGGAGCTCATATACACGCGTAGAGTGGGAACAGGCGCGTCACAAGCCTGACGCGAAGCTAGCACTTCTGGCGTTTTGGCGTTCTGGCGTGCCTCCCAGCCTGCACTTGCCACGAACAAAACGCCCACGGTCCGCGGACTCGACGCATTGTGCTTTCTTAACGGCTTGCATCTCTATCCTCTATTGTACTTTTGGCGACGCCTGCTGCAACCCTGTCTCTCCCATATTTGGATACCATTCCAGAGACCGTTCTTTTGCTCGTATCTACGTCATTGCCTGGAATATGGATCAGACTCCAACGAGAGCTTCGAGGACCAGAAATGCCGAAGTTCGTGTGCTGGACGAGGAAACCGAACACGCACAAGACCGAGTCCAGAATGGGAAGATACGCAAGCCACCCCCAATCACCCCGAGGAGGTTCAACAAGTTCTTCACACCACGCCCGAGAGATGCAGCTCAAGCTGTGACGACCTCGAGGAAAGCTCTGAGAACAATCTCGAGGTCGAACCTGAACACAAGACGACAGCTAGCCCTCGCACAAGACGAGGACTATTTGCAAGCAAACGAGAACAACAACCCTAGAAAGAAGCGCAGATACTCGTTGGTCTCTTCGGCTCAGTCAACACCTCCCGCCAGATCCGTCAGCTTCTTGCCTAGTAGTCAGGATGCCTTACCCTCTTCGCCCATCAAGTACCCGCGGGATGTATCAGACGATGAGCTCGACGTCGACTCGGACGTGTCGACGGACATAGATGAGGACGCTTGGTCAGGAGACGAGGATGAGGTACCCATTGGTCCTCGCATAGTACCTTACAAGCAGACCAGCACCTCGAGATCTCTGTTCGCTACTCGCCTCACGGGCAGAAGACGAATACACATCGCTGAACCAAGCAATTTGTGGCAGTCGGAGACAGCAGACTTTTACAGCAACCCTGAAGATATCAATCTTGATCTTCGGACAAGGCCCACGCCCATCATTCCTTTCAGTGTGGCTGCTTGCCATACCAACCCTGTCGTGGCCACCGGTGACGAGGAAGGTGTCATTCGCTTTCTCAACACGGCCAATGCCGACAAAGGTGAGGATGGCTTCCGCAAGACCGTGCTCTCCTTTCAGCCTCACGACAATGCTGTCATGGACCTCACCTTTTCCTCCGACGACAACTTCATCGCTACTGCTAGTGGAGATCAAACATGCCAGGTCGTCGATGTACAAGCGCAACGGTCGCTCTACTCTCTTAGAGCTCATACAGCCTCTGTCAAGAGAATAGAGTTCCAACCTGGAAGTGGCGACAAGATCCTTGCCAGTGCTGGCCGTGATGGCACAATATGTTTGTGGGATCTCCGGATCAGAGGTCAGTCACTAGGCGACAGCAGGAGGTCTCGACTCCATGTCACAGATATGGCACAAGACATGTCGGTTATGGCTCCTGTGCTCGAGATCTTCGACGCCCACAACCCGAACCCGAAGAACAAGGGTGCAACCCAAAAGTCCAAACAAAGCACGATAGCTGGTCGGAGTGAGTTTTCAATCACGTCTCTATCATTCTTAGGCTCGTCCAGAAGTAACCTCCTCGCTACCGCCTCTGAAGTTGATACAGTAATCAAGCTCTGGGATCTTCGCCAGAGCCAGGTCTCGGCACGCAAGAAGGGCCATTCACAGCTTCCTGTTTCAGCGACACAGGAACCGCGTACCCACGAGATACACCGCAAGTTTGGTATCAACTCTTTAGCCATGAACACCGACGGCTCAAGGCTGTTTGCTCTATCTCGGGACCACACAGTCTATGCCTACTCAACCTCTCATCTCATCCTAGGTAGCAGCCCAGAAATAACAACCGGCTCGAGCGCTCCACGCCACACGCTTGCACCAATGCGGAGAGAGAGCGGCACGGGTCTTGGTCCTCTCTACGGCCTCCGCCACCCATCATTGCGCGTCGCAACATTCTGGCCTCGTCTCAGTGTTCGCAAATGCAATGACAGCAACTCAGAACTCCTGGCTGTCTCAAGCACAGACGACTGCACGATCCTCTTCCCAACCTCAGAGAAGTACCACAATGCATCAACCCGTAAAATACCCTCTTTGCACGACCCGACTACACAAGCAAATAATTCTAGCTCCTCCGTCTCTTCCCAGCCCTTCAGGCCATCCATCAGACGAGCCGCCACGTCTTCATTCACCAGTCTCTTCACTCGCCAGCGTCAGGAAGAAGACAACCTACCCATATATTATCATGGCACACCGCTAACGCACGGTCACAACAAGGAAGTCACGTCTGTGGTATGGACCTCTGAGGGCAACCTGGTGACTGCTAGTGACGATTTCAACATTCGATGCTGGCGAGAAGGTGCGAAGGAGGCAAGACAATTGAGGGACCTGAACCAGAAGAAGGATGCTGCTAGCCTCCTGAGGAAAGGATGGGCGGATGTTGGTGTTCAGGCATGGGACGATGAAGACTAAGAAACGTCGCGTTGCCTGTAGCACAGGAAGCGTGTAATAAGAACGGATCTACAAAACATCCAAGATCGTCAGCAGACGATAATCAGGGGCTATAGGGCACCATGACCACAATAATCAAGCATTGCAATTACTTCACGATATTCTTTTCTGCCGCTGTCTGAGCGTGCTTATGCATGCATCATGTCGCCTACGAAGCCCCTCCAGCTTCACCAGTATGACCCCTCACACGTACCCAGTCAGACGTATCCTCCATGGTGACTTAGAGCATACCCTACAGCTAGCAGAAAATGCTCTACATCTACCCAAGCACATCTATCAGATCTCAGCACTTGTTCGATAGGCATTATCTAGCTATCAGCACAACAAGCAAAGACGTAGCTAATGCTGGCCTCAGCATTGTAGTTACGTCAACCGATTCCTGCACGCCGCATTAGCAATGGCTGCGAAGCTGCAGGGACGATGATAAAGCTTCATAGCGATCGCACGTCTTTCTCCCATCCATCTTGGATTAAGCTGGACGGCTGCACCAAGACTTCAATGTAAAACCGCTTGAGGCGTCCTCTTCACTCATTGAGTTCTCGACCACATGGAGAACATCAACACTTTGTTGACCGGCTGGATCGCGCAAGTACTTCTGCTACCTTACAGTCCACTAACCAGTCAGGCGACAACGATTGGCCTTATATCTGTGGGGTTTCCGTCTGAAGCGGTCCAGACAGGCAGGGTTTGTTCAGCTCGCACAATCGCTTCTTTAGACTTGACTTCGAATGGTAACGCTGTGTTATTTTCGCCTGTGCTTGCTGCCAACTCAGTTGTTCGACCACTCAGAGTGCTTACTATGACCGGGATCATTCTAGGGCTTACCTGAACAATAGCTCTTTCGGGTCAAGCGACTGACCCACGTCGAACCTCCAGGATTCGCCTGCAGTGCATCGCGCTCCTCTTCCACCTTGAATCTCACACCTGTGCTTTCGCTGATTGTGTTGCCATAGATGGGGCTGAAAACGATGCCTGCGCAATGTCTTGGAAAGCTAAGTCTCTACTATACGGTAGGTTGTAATAGATTCACGATCCGTTTGCTAAGCTCTTTCCGAGCTGGTGTTTGTTTCCCGTCGTGTATTATCTCAGGGCCCTTCAAACTATGTGGCCGACCGTGCGCAAGTCATAACATAAGGCTATCGCTTGAGCTATGGACCTAGGAACGAAAAGGTATGTCCGAATACCTCTCATGTAGGACCAGAACTTTACCCTGATCTTAACAGACAAAGAGCGCCGTTGTGGCCGCCCAGAAGACATGGCGCGTATCAGAACATCTCTTCCACGGAGGACCTCCCGCTCCAATATACGCCCAGTCTGAGTACACCCGACACAGGAGGGTCGACTGCGTACAAGAGCTTGTTGACGCCCAAGATATCCCCCTCCCCATACAACACACCTGGCCTCGATTTGACACAGACCACATCATATCTCGGAAGTTCGCCTGGATATTTGAAATATGACTCAGAGAAGCCGAAACGGACGTGGTTTGGGTACGGCTGGAGGGGAGGTGCAAGAATTGCCTTCACTGGCACCACGCTCGTGTTGCTTACAAACATGACGCTTATGGTGTACATGACGTTGTCGTTTGAGAAGATGAACGGCTTTCCAGTGATATACAGAGGAACTTGCGAGGGCGCAGAGAGACAGAACACCATATGGCATTTCTTCATCAACGTGTTATCCACAGGTTTATTAGCCGCCAGCAACTACTGCATGCAACTGCTGTCAGCTCCGACCCGAGTATATATTGATCGAGCACATAGCAGTGGACACTGGCTGGATATCGGCATTCCAAGCATTCGAAACCTTCGCTTCTCCGATTGGAAGCGGCGGTCTCTCTGGCTTGCTCTTTGTGTCTCTTCTATCCCGTTGCATCTGGTCTACAATTCCACCTTTTATGCGGCCGTGGCGACCAACGACTATAACGTTCTTTACGCCACAGAAGACTTTGTAAATGGAGAAGGATACGATACCAGCAAGTTCCCCTCCACTGCTGCACAGGATATCTCCTCCTTCCACAAGAACGCGGCGGCATGGGTCTATCTCAACAATCACGACTGCATTCAGAACTACGCCCATGACTTCATTAGCAGATACCGCAATGTTGTCGCTGTAGTTACGAACGAGACGACGGCTGTCGATGACTCACTGCTCTCGGTGGTCGTCAACGAACTTCCAGCCCAGTTGGACGCCACCTTCGACCCGTTCGCATGGATCTGCAACGACACCCAGACAACCACCAAGACTGGCGTTCACGACCGCAACCGCGCCGGTTTCGTCCCCTGCGCTGAGCAAGTCCGCAAACTCGAGAGCATGGCCAACACTTGGTGGAAGTCAGGCGGCTACCACATCTCCCATTGCCGAGCTGAAGAGATCAAACCGGACTGCCATTTGCATTTCGCGCCCCATTTGATGGGCCCTGTCATACTAATGAACATAATCAAATGCCTTGTCGTCTTCTATGTCGCGTTCCGCATGGCGGACGCGCCCCTCGTGACCCTCGGCGACGCGATCCAGTCCTTCATCAAGCATCCCGATCCTACAACGGCAGGATTGTGCTTGACAACCGCCTACGAGGCAGAGCGCACGTTCAGTCGCACCGCAGCCCACATGGCGCCGCGTCCCCCTCGAACCTTCCAAGCACGGAAACACCGTTGGGCCGGAATCATAACTAAGCGTCAATGGCTCCTCCTCTTCTCCCTGCTCGCAGTGTTGGTCCTGGGTCTTCTTGGCGGCATTGTAGTAGGCACGGAAACCCTCGTCCCAGCCACGCTCACAAACGCCTGGTCAATCGGTTTCGGGACAGTGCAAACCCAAAACCTCGTCCTGGCGACCAACCTACCCCAACTCGGCGCATCGGCAGTTCTAATTACTGCCCTCATCGCCAACGCCCCTCAAGCCCTCCTCTCGTTCCTATACATGGTCTACAACACGATCTTCACACTCATGCACCTCGGCGAAGCCTGGGACACGTTCGGCGCGCAAACGCCCCCAACGCCGCACAGACTGCAGCTCACGTCGACGAAGCAAACACATCGGTACCTGCGGGTCAGCGATCCCAAGGGTGGGCAGAAAAGCACGCACTTCCTCAACCTGCCATTCCGCTACGCCGTCCCGCTCATCACGATCTCGGGCCTGCTCCACTGGCTGATGTCGCAAGCGTTCTATCTAGCCAACATCTCCGTCATCCCGCGCGACGGCACGCTGCCCCGCCATGACGAGATCACCACCGTCGCATTCGCGCCGCAGCCCATGATCTGGCTTGTTGTGCTCGCGCTGGGAATGGCAGGGGCCGTGCTCGCTAGCGGAATGCGTCGATTCGCTGGCCACATGAGCATTGTGGGGAGTAATTCTGCGGCGATCTCGGCGGCGTGTCATGTAGAGACGATGCCTGAGAGGAGGCGAAGGGAGATGGTGTTGAGGAGGGTGGCGTGGGGGGAGATCCCGAGTTCCGGGGTAGAGGGGTGCGAGAGGGTGGGGTATAAGGCTGGGTTTATGGGGGGCTTGGGGATTACTGCTGGGCATGGCAAGGAAGGCAGCGGGATTGGAGGTATGAGGGATATGGTGGTCACTGCGGATGACTTAAGTGACGTGATCGAGAGGGACAGAGAGGATTTAGAGGACGGAAGGTATGAAGCTGTTAGGAGGGATGTGGAATTGATTGACAGTGGGGGGTCGGGTAGGAGCAGTGATGTTGCGCATTGTAGTTTTAGCGATGGATTTGTGTTCATGCCTGAGGTGGGGAAGATATATGCTTAGGTTAACCGTCGTTTAGGCACACATACGAACAAGTTGATTCTGCATGTGTACTAATAAAACAGGTCCAAGCGCATGTTATGGTACTGTGTCATAGCGAACTCAGACAACTGCCGCCTAAAGTCACTTCGCCTAGACGGGAAGCGTCGAGCTGAGTTCAGAGAAGGAAGTCCAAGGCCTGCCGTTGAGATGACCAGGGTGCTGAACCTTATTAGACGGTTGCCAAGCGCGCCTGCAGGATCGAAAGGGGAAAAACGCATACAAACAAGCTGAATCGACCAGGCTATATCGCCTACTAGTTACTGATTACTCACACGACTTGGACAATGTTTTGCCCTGCACGTTTACTTGCATACACAACTCGGATTCCATAGCAAAAGCAGGTTGATATCTGATACGAACAACCAGCAACCTCCACGGTCATCCCCAGTATCACATCTCAGTATCCACCTCGATGGCCGTCGCTGCGACCGCGTGTTGATCTGTGCCTTCTCAAGCTTTGATCCCTGAGCATCACCGACCTCCCTCCAGATCTTTGCGCCCCAACGACTGCGATGTCGAAGTCGGGCAATTTAACACAACTTTCACCCATTCTCGACTCCCGAGACCCTCCTACCATATACTACGCCGAGGATGGCCCTTACCTGCCTCGAATATTGATCTTCTACTGGCCTGTCCAAGCTGTCGGCTCGTTAAGCTCGGCATCGCGCGTGCGCACCACCATCCTGAGTGCTGCTGGCTTCAGGAGCTATGGGGCCTTCTCCGTCGCACCGAGCAGCAGCTACTACTCAGCTGTGCATAAGTTGCCAGACGAGAAGCAAAGGGACGATGTCTGCAGAGCTATAGCCTTCGCCCTCTGCAGGTACTTCTCAGAAGTTCCGACAGAAGTGAAGAATGCCATCACCGAGGAGAACCTGCAAGAAGGACCTGGCTTGAAATGGGGTCAGACGCATGCCGCGCAGGTCGCCTGCAAGATGAGCAGGGTAATCAATACTGAAGAGGTGCTTGACGCATTGCGTCCATTTCACAAGGAGCGTCCAACAAACTCCATTGCGAGCCCACCGCAGGCCCGCCCTGTAGCCTCAATCAGGAAGACGCGACCGTCGTATTTACCTGCCGATTCGGCTCCGTCAAACACGCCCTTCACTCGATTCACCACTCCTTCGAAACGCATACCCAGCACTGGTAACAGAAGATCTCCATCAGCGTCAACCACAAAAAAGGCCATCGATGCCCAACATAAACAGACAACCGAACAGCTCGAGGGTCTGCGCTACAAGATGTGCGAACTGGTCGACACTGAAGACCGATACATCGTCCGTGTACAGGAGCTGATAGACTTGGTGGTAACACAAGGCCGCACCGCAAAAAGCATAAGTAGCAAGTTTGCAAGCTCAAAGTCGCAAAAAACGGTCAACGCCATGCTGCAGTTTCCTTCATTACTCGACCAGATCAAGGACCTCAACCTGGCCTTCCTGGACGACATCGAGAGCGTCTTGCAGGGTACTGAGGAACAGGCCATCAACTATATCGAGCAGTCTCCAGCTCAACCCAGTAATGCCGCCCCACAGCCCAAGGATCCTCTTGGAGTCTACGCCTTTGCGAAAGTCCTCATCAATCACTTCCCAAAATTTCCAGTGCCATATCGAAGCTATCTGGATCTTCATTCGCAAATCTCAAGCAACCTCGACCAATTCTTCAGGGACGATGCTCATAGCGTTCAGATTGCACCGAGCCTGCTCATGGAGCCTGCACAGCGAATATCTAGATATGGGCTCTACATCGATACTATGATTCCCCAAATACCACCCAGCTCTACCCTAGCAATACGCACACTGGAAAAGGCCCGCAAGATAATAGCAGAAATCTGCGAAATGGAGCCTGCAGCCTCAACCATTCTCGACTCTCTGCGCATTGAACACGAAGCAAAGAAGCGCTCCCTCAGTCCAACCAAGCTGATCAGCGGTCTCACTCGAGCAGCCACAATCCGAGAAGCGCCAGCCAAGAACACCAATCTCTTCCATCTCACAGGATCGCTCCGAGAAAGAGATGCGCCCAGATTTATGCCAACCTTATCCAGGAGCTTCAGCAAAAAGAATAGATCAAGACCTGGCCTGGCAGGGATATTAAGTGAACAGAATCCCGACCAGGCGCAGAACCGTTCGCCAACAACCACGAATGACGAAAACTTCCGACCAAAATCCAGTGGTAGTCTCTACAATGCATTAAGCTTTGGCCGCAAACACAGGCCTGAGCCAACCCATTCTCATTCTCATTCCGCATCATCAACTTCCATGTCCTCGCGGCCCAATTCCAAGGGTCAGCCGCTCGACGATGTCGCAGAGTACGCAGCGACACAGTCGTTCACCGAGGACTCGGCCGTCGACGTGACCGGACAGGGTCAGCTTGACAATGATCGTCCACGGCCCAGGGACAGATCCAGCTCAGGCAACATCGAGCATTACAAGGCACAAGTGATGAAACTCGAACAAGAGAACTACAAGCTGCTCGCCGAGAATGCCGAACTCAAGCGCCTGGTGCGAGAGTGTAGATGTGGTGGTGTGAGGCGGTAGCACCGCGGCGGTGCACTGGCGACTCAAAATGCGACGACAAGGACAAAGAACGCAAATACAAAACCGAGCCCGCTCAACGCGCGAGTGTTGCGGTGCATGACTTACGATGGATTTATCTTTAGCTGATGTGATACGAATTCGGCTGGCTGGGTTTCTTCGCGCAATATTGGCTTAGGTATTAATGAGGTTTTTGCCTTGCGCGGTGTAGACGCTGAGCCGAGGGACAAGTCATACGGCACGTACCGTACACGCACACGCTTCCAGCTATTGTGTCATGTGTATGCAGCAATACGAGTACATGTGCGTCGGCCATGTCCATCGACTTCCCTTCAGCTGGTTGGCTCTTGACCCCTTACTCACGCCTCTGCATTGTGTCCTGCGTAGCATCGCGAACAACCGTGACTGGTGACTCTGATTCAACATGTACCGAGGGTGGGAAATAACAATATGTCAGCACCATGAAAATGCAGCATGATAGACAGGTGGCTCAAGAGAGTGTATGGCCAGCTTGAAAACTGAGTAGGGTCATTAATATTCCATTCGTAACCTTGTGAAACCGTAACTTTTTGGTTGAGACGAAGTCTCAGATCACTATGTACTCGCCTTCGCCCTCGGTCCTGGCTGCCTCCCTCATCATGACGTCTCGAAACATGAACGCGCTGTTCGTGGACAGATCGGAGCCCCCACTGCCCGTCGTTGTGCTGTCGCCATCTGACGCCGGGCTCGAATGGGGCGAGTTGGCGCTCCAGACCCGCTCCAACAACTGCAAGCAACTAGCGTTATTGACGAAACCAGAATCTTTTTGTATGTCTGCGCATCGGCCCCTGATTACATTCCTACCTTCCTCATCGACGCATTCGGTGCCTGTGATGAACAGTGGCCACAGCAGGTATACATCACTGACGACTTTCTTGATGTAGCTTAGGCTCTGCCTGACCCACCTTTGAATCGTTTCGTCGTTTGATGCGAGCTGAGGTTGCGCTAGTCTTTCCAGGTAGACGAGGGCGGAATAGCGAAACGACTGCGAGATGTTCTCGAGATCCATACGCTGATCGACCGTCAGGGAGGACGATTCGTTGCTGAGAGAGTCGAACAAAGTGGTGTCAAGGCTCCATGATAAGAGGTCGTTTCTAACGGCTAGCCACTCTCGCCAGAATTGCTTGTTGACGTCGGGGCCAGGAGCACTGATGCCAAGGCCGACGCTGCCTTCTTGTCGCATCCAGCCGTTGCCGTCGAAAGACGTATCAGTTGTGAACGGCATTGCGGGCAATGGTCCCGCCATGAACGACTCGGCTGCTTCCACGCTCTTGCCTTGCCGAAGCAGATTGAGCCTTGCGAGCTTTGAAATGGACTTGAACAGCTGTGTTTCAATGCCGACCATGTTCTCGAGCGACCAGTCACCGCAAAGCGCTGACATTTCGAGGAAGGAGCCGGTAATTTGACCCTCTCGGTCATTGACAGTCGCGGCAAGAGAGTCAAACCAGGTGAAAAGTCTCGACATCCACTTAGAGTCCTCGCTGCCAATCTTTAGATTGTCTCCTCTCAAAGCAAGCAATTTGCGGACCCCAGCGAACTGAGTCTGGAACTTCGCAATGCCCGAATCGCAGATGTGGAACAAGCACAGCATCAATAACGTGGCTAGTATTGAATCGTCTTTGCGTAGTACTGGATGTGCAAGCCGCTGATTTAGTTGTGAGACGGCCAATCGCTTATGCAGTGTCTCCTCGCGTATCTGCTCTTCGGGTGAAAGATAAGTCTGCGCGTAGTCATTCATCAGGTGAACATGAGCAAAAGAGGATCTTCGTGCGGGTGCTGTCTTGCCAGTGGATAGAAGACCTATGCCTCGACGCTGCCGTAGATTGCTGGCAGCCAAGGCAGAAATGGCGTGCTGTAGAGTCTCGCTGCTCTCTGCCAGACGTAGGATTTGTGTCCTGAATGGGTTGCTGGAGCTATCGAACGCAACGATGACAGGAGAGATGACTTCGGCATAGTAGTTGATCAAATATTGCATTCTTGCAGTCTTACCAATACTACTTATGCCGGGTAGCACCGGAATTGGAAACCTCAAATCGAACGCCGATGTTCTTGGCTGCAATGCAAAGTCGTCCGATACAGCACACTCGTCATATGGATCCCTGCCAACCTCTTCACCTGCGTCTGCAACGGCATCTGACGTCGGCAGCTGCATCATAGATTGGTCAGCCTGCAGAAGCATGGATATTCCGTCGAAATGCCGTTCGCTGTCGGTGTTGGTGTGGGTCGGACGGTGAACTTCATCCGCGAACGAATGCTGAGCTGGTGAGACCAGATCCGAACCCACCAACAAAGCGTTCGAGGGTTGGTCAAAGTCATTCGTAGGCGAGGTCTGATCGGGATCAGGTGTTGGATTGGCGGCAGCATTTGGCGTCAGGTATGCCGTGATCGGTACAGGTTGACGCGCCCACACGTCTTCAGCAAACGCAACACCGGCTTGATGCGAGAGTCCAGTGTATCTGGGGGAAACAGGGCTTGGATCGGCATAGTATGTTTGAGAGTTGGGCTGAGAAGTGTGCAGATTGAATGAGCCCATGGGTGGTGCGGAAAAAAGTGTTGGGTCCCATATCGCACTTTGGTTGTTGGAGCGCGTCGAACCAGGTGTTGTGACCTCGGAACTCGTTCTAATAGGCGCCACTGCTCGTGGTGGTTGAGTATTGTGATCTTGTTCGAGAGCAGGAGCTGTTTGCGTCGGGGACTGCGGATTTGTCTTGAGTGTCTCGCCATTTGTATCTCGTCGCTTCTTTGGCTTTGGTGCGGCATCCACAGGCGCGAACTTCTGCGTTCCAGCGATGGGCAAGGATAACCCCCTAAGTTTTCCACGACTCGCAACACCAACCCCCCAAGTCAACTGTGTCTTGTATCCAGAGCAATCCTGACCCACTTGGAGACACTGCGAACAATATGGCCTTCGTCGATCGCATTGCAGATTTCGCTCCGCACATGTGAAGCAGTCGTTGGCAGCGCCCGCTGCTGGAGCCCTCTTCTTCCGCTTTCGAGGGTTTGGGGCGGCTTGTGGCATCTGCATGGACGACATTTCCATCGTGGCCGCCATGTTGGGCATTGTTCCAGATCGACCTGAGGGCTTCTGTGCTTGACCGTAGTGCTTAGTGACTCCTAGTGGTTAACGGTTCCATGCCCGATAGATTATGGCTACGAAGCTGAGATGGTCCTCTTCATTAGTATGGTCAGTCACATCATCGAATGCAGTAGGAGAAAGAACACCGCCTGCAGTAAGACATCGTCCGCTACACATGTAGGCACCCTAGCCAAGCCACTGCACAGCGAAGAAGGTCATTTCACACGCACCACATGGCTCGAATTCTGGTAGTGAAGTTCAGCGCAGATCCGCTGCATCATCGTCTGGGGGAGCAATCAACAGAAAGAGGTGGGTCCGGATGTCAGCGATGGTTCCGTACTAGTGGGCGGCGATGAACACTGCCTCAGAAAAGACATCCAATCGTTGGATGAGAGAGTAAGAAAACTCCGCTGATACAAGAACTTCAGGATGTACTCTAGCACTATCACAGCCTAGTGAGGGTCGAAATGATGCCCCCAGCCCAGATGGAGCGCACAAAGCGTTGTGGTCCCTGCAGGCATCGGGGAGTGGCCTTGGAATCAACGCTCGGTTAGAGCCTCGACTTTGACCTCCAAATCGTGCCTGGGATCGCTGTTCACAGTCTGATATCATGGCACATGACCGTTGTGCTTGGCGACCGTCGGTACTCGAGACCGAGCTTCTTCCACCTCTGTTTCGACTTCGGGATTTGTAAGACAAACATGCTCAGTCATACAACGGTGAGCGCTTGCTGTAAGATAAGGGCGGAGACAAGCCCGTGCGGCGAAGAGCTGTTTCCAGCCGATGCACGCCGGCTAATCGTTTTGTCGTTATTTCGTAACTGCACAAAATCGAGCTTCCTTGAACACGGGCCAAGTTCTCTCCGCTTCTTGCAGAAGCTTTCATGCAGTCACGCCATTCCAGGATCGACGAGCCCGTCGATCGGGCGGGGATTCGCCCTCCGGAGGTTCTTCAGGCGGGCATGTACCTTGCTAGCTGGCTTGAAACTGACAACGAACAGTGCTGTAGAAGTCGACTCTTTGCGTCCTCAGATCCCACGGCCGTGGGCACGAGCCGAGGCTTTCCACCGCAACAAGGATTTCCCGTCGTAGGTGTTATCGTGTGTGGAGTACTGCTCCGTAGCACAGCCGTCAATGTCTAGCCAAGCATTTGCTAGCGGTCCGTAGAGGAAGCCGTGTGCCGAGGAATGCGCTGTTGTAGAGCACTTGCATCTCTGTGCACAACTTCATCTACGCGACCATTTGACGTGTATGAAACAATTCTGCTGAATGCAGCGCGCAGTCCCTATGGTTTTGTCCATCCAACGTGTCGTTCCGTCTGGACCATACTGTTATGGTCGCGATGAGAGAGAAGTGTGTGCACTTGTCGAAAAGCAGTATAATGAAGAATGCCAAAAATTTATTCGATCCCAATTTTTGCTTATCCAGCATCATGATTGTCACCCTGCTTTTAGATATTCACTCAGACCCACCGTGTCAAGGCGACGTTGCTAATCAACCCCGATGGCTAATTCGAAGTGAGTTCTAGGTCCACGTAGGTGAAGACACCGTTCGCACTGACATTGCCACTGGTTCGAATATGTGCGACATTTTGAGCGCGAAGAATACTTGCTTCCAAACACATGGATTGTTGTTCGCATTGATGGCCGGGGTTTTCATAAGTGAGTCTGATCTCAGCACGAGAACTACGTGTCCCCAAGGGTATCGACAGGCGGCGCCTGTGGTATCAGGATCGAGCCAGCCCTCGAAGCAATGCCAGGACAATGCATCCCTGCACGGCCTCTGTGAAGCTTCTCAAGCCAGCACGAACCGTCAGTCTTCTGCGAGCAGCTGCCTCTAGATTCCACATTGGTCGAGAGTTCGCAATAGTCCTATCTCGGGGTAGAGCCAGCCCATCAAGCACTGCTCCGGCAGACACCAAACCAAAACTGCCACATCACAACCGCTAACCAGGTTCAGATTATCGAACCATTATGGATTCGTCAAGCCAAACGATATACGAGCACTCAACCTCATGAACGCTGCAGCTAAGCATACCTGTCGCATCCTTCCTGACATCGTCCTCGCCTACGGACACTCAGACGAGTACAGCTTCGTCTTCCACAAATCATGCTCACTCTTCGAACGGCGGTCCGCCAAGCTTGCCAGCACGGTAGTGAGCACCTTCACCTCAGCGTACGTGCATCTGTGGCCAAAGTTCTTCGCCGCGCCGCCTCTAACAGGCACTTTCCTTTCTCGTGCCACGAGCGATGACACACCCAGCGACCAGACGGGCAGTGCGACGGCCACTTCGCCAAGCACAAGCCTCCGTACAGACCTCGACATATCGTACCTCCCCACCTTTGACGCCCGCTGCATAGCTTATCCGAGCAACGTCAATTTGCGGGACTACATATCCTGGCGTCAAGCCGATTGCCACATCAACAATCTCTACAACACGACTTTCTGGGCCCTGGTCTTGCGCGATGGCATGTCGAACACCGAGGCCGAGGAGTTTCTCAAGGGTACGCTCAGCAGTGACAAAAACGAGATCCTGTGGAGTAGATTTGGAATCAACTACAACAATGAGCTGGGAATATTCAGAAAGGGCAGCGTGCTGTTCAGGGAATACGCGCTGGTGGACCCATCGGTCCGGGATGAAGAGGGTGGAGAGGATACGGTTGCTGACAGGGGGGACGAGACTGGCGTTGATAAAGACCTAAGCAAGACGCAAAAGGAGAAGATGAAGAAAGCTCGACAAAAAGCCGAGATTGTGGTTGAGCACATTGATGTTATCAAAGAGGAATTCTGGCTGAGACGACCATGGCTTCTGAGTGGTAAGCCGGGTAAGCCAGCAATAGAAGTGACTAGGTGATGCTCGGATACCATCAGTGCTATTGCAAAAAGGTGTGAGCACACACTTTGACACTCGGAACCTGTCCATGCCGATCATCGACCATTCCATAGATCTTGGATCGCTTCTCGTAAGGTACATAGCCCGCATCCCAGTTTCTTGCAATCAGGACAAAAACTAGGCTATAGCTCGACCTCAGCCTTGGAGGTCTCCGGTGTCTCTCGTACACGATACACCAACTTCTTCCCAGATACCTTCTCGGCCTTCATATCTTGCATTCCCTGCAGAGCACCCTCTAGTCCATTCTGGCCCACCTGCTCAGGGTGCGTCTTCAGTTTACCTTCATGGAACAATTTCTCAGTGATGTCAAAGAACTTCTTGGCGAAGTCAAAGTCCTCCGGGATTGCGGGCGTTGTCCTCCCAGCCTTCTCGAATGCATCGTTGAAAATTGTGTACATAAAGGTCATTGTTGTTTCCACGCCTTCTTTCGGGAGTTTGACGGGCAGAATCGAGCCATACCTCGCTCCTGAAGTATCAGAGGACATTGCCTCGGCACAAATCTTGGCTGATGACTCGAGCGAGATCGTATCCCAGACCAGCTTGAGTGAGTCGTTCGTATCTTTGTTGATCTTCTTGGCACAGTCCGAGTCACGGTAGTCATAAACGGAGTCAGCCCCAAGAGATTTCACGAAGTCGAAGTTGTGCGGGCTGCACGTTGTCAAGACCTTGTATCCTGACATCTTAGCAAATTGGATTGCTAGTGATCCTGTTGCTGAGGAGCCGCCGTAGATGAGTACGGGGGTGCTGTCCTTGGCAGGATCTGTTGGGAGGTTTAGCTTCACTGCTTTCTGGTAGAGGCCCTGTCCAACGGTCGAGATACCAAGCGGGAAAGTAGAGGCGGCCTCAAAGGAGAGACTATCTGGAAGCTTTACCATAAGATCTCCCTTGACCATTGCATATTCTGCGAAGCAGCCATCTTCAGGCTGGGAATAATTGGCACCGTGCGTCGTACCTGCAATCCTGTCACCGGGCTTGAACGACTTCGTGACCTGTGGTCCGACTTCCACGACCGTGCCCGAGAAGTCGCAACCTGAGATGCCATTCTCAGCAGCCCTTTTGCCGTTGATGTGTTTCCAGTCTGTCGGGTTGAGAGCGATGGAATCGACCTTTGCAAGTAGATATGTAGGTCGCACCTGTGGGACTGGGACATTCGAAGAGACTTTGGCTTTGTTGCCATTGATGGTGATGGCCTTCATGGTAGATGGAACGGAGCTAGCCATTGTGCTTGTGAATGGCCTAAATGGCGAAGCTTGAAATAATATGTTCACTGTTAATTTACTGTACGTTAATTTGCTGTACTTGAAGGCTAGACTGGGTATGCAAAGAGTGCTGCGTCTGGCAACTACATTTTCCCACATACTCCGATCTATTATAGGTATGTTTCTTACGAAGAAAGCACGACCGACGGCTCTTTCGTCATGGGACTAAATTGGAGCATATCAAACCTTATCCATATTACCTAGGTAAGTAGGCACGAGTGGAATTATTAGGTAAGCATTGGAGACGTTCACGGAGATCAGGAAACCAGTTTGGCTGCCCTAGTGCGTGCTTGCATTGCGTGAATATCTTTGCGCACTAGAGGCAGCTCTGACAACAACACTCAGTGGCTGCTTTCCGGCCAAGTAATCAAGTCACATGCTAAGCGTTGAACATTAGGCGTCAGGCGGTCCGCAGCCTTCTAGGGCGTAACCTACCTGACTAGACTCGAACTCATCTACATCAGCTCTTCTCATCACCAATCCTCTTCAGTCGCTTTTCCAGCTTCTTCATCAAGCGCTGCATAACCCACCTCGGCTCGTCCGTACCTTCCATAATGGGGCTATGCGGGTCAAGCCAGCTCCATTCCTTGACATCTTCCTCGAGCAGCAACAAGAACCACCTCCACTCGGCATAAGTGTACTTCCTAGGCGGATTAGCATCCACGTGGTCGATGACCTTCTGCAACTCTTTTATAAGTAGGTATCCTCGATACTTTTCTCCCACACGCGCATTGTTCTCGTCGCCCTCGGGGTGCTCGTTGCCAGCAATGCCCTGCACGGCTTGCCCAGTTGTGTCATCGCCCAATTGCTGCTCTTGCTTGCCATCTTCCATGAAACCCGGCGGCTTAGCAGACGTGAATTCGCCATCTTCGTCTTTCTTCTTCTTGTTTGCTTGGTTCTTCACGTTCCTTAGAAATGGTGTTTTGGGGGGCAGCTTCTCGCCCAGCCACAGCGTGAGGCCATTGACACCTTCGCTGATAGTATTTCCAATAGCGCCTATCAAAATTGTAAGTGTAGGGAGGGCAAGCATACTCCACAACACAAACGCTGGCTTAGCAGCATTGTTCTGAGGTGAATAATCTCCGTATCCGATGGTAGTGAATGCTGCGTAGGTAAAATACAAGCTCTCGAAATACGTCCACTGCTGTGTGCTCATCTCCGCTTGCCAGAACACCACAGCGCCGATAACCCATAGAAAGAGCCACGATCCTGCAGAAAAGGTGAGTGCTATAATTGTGTTGGCCCACTGGGCGTCGCGCTGAACCTGACGCAGCAGGTCAAATTCCTGTTCGCCACGGTCCCGTTTCGACGCGTTTTCATCTACGCCTTGCTTCTTGGTTGGAGACGTACGGACAGTACCGCCGTTCTCATCCATCTGACTGACGATTCTCTGGCGTGCCTTCTCAACATTGCGACGGCTGATCTTGTGCGAGCTGCTTTCGAGGACAACACCGTTGACAGAGGAGACAATGAGACCAACGAAGAGGATGCCACCAACAGCCATGGGGAAAAGCAAGGCCCGGCCGAGGTGAGTGGCAGGCGAGTAATCACCAAAACCGATGGTGAAGAGCGTCACATCGACCCAGTAGACCGAGTCCAGATATGGCCAGCCTTCGATGCTCGTGTATACAGCCGCAGCACAAAGAATGTACCCAATTAGCGTGATGACTTGTAACATGAGAGTCCTCTGCGCCATCGTCAGTTTATACTCCCGACTGATGCCACTGCGATACACGCTCCAAGCCGTCGCTGCCATTAGCGTCGCCAGCATGAAGTTCAGTGCTCCCGCAAAGCATTCGTAATAGTAGGCCTGGGCAAACGTGCGCTGCTCATCCGCGGGTAGGGTCAGTTGCGAAGGCGCTGCAGAGACAAGTCCTATGCTGAGCAACGAGCTGACATACCAGCCAATGATTGTGATTGGCTGGGCGATGGGAAATTTCATCCTGCCCAATACATGCAGTAGAAGCGCAAGGTTTGCTATCACGGCAGTTGCCAGAGCTACACCATTGACTCCGTACTCCCTATAAGTGGTGTTAGTCGAGGTAACTCATAACAAAAGAGGTATGCACGTGTTACCATGCGGGATCGGGGACACGAGTCCCACCAACTTCATCTTGAATGGTACTGGGGTTGACAATGATTCGCCAGTTTCCAATCAAGGCGCATATGTTGAACATGTTCGCTAGAGGCCCGAATGTTGCTCCTACAAGAGGAAAAAGGGTGGTAGTGAACCACCAGTGCCTGGATTCATGTCAACGTTGAAACAGCGCTCGACTTCTGTGCGCCATACGACGGGGCTAGGTGGTCATCCTCTGCCTCCTTCTCGGTCTTTGGCACATATGCTCCAGGGTTCTCATCTTCGACGTTAGTGTCCGCGTCTGAACCCCGTCTATCGTTCATATTTCGGATCAATGGTTGAATGAGGTTACAAGGGATGCCGGAGGGTGTTTGGGCACCGTACAAGGCTGGAAATCAGAGACATTAAGTTTAAGAACACGACTTATGGCATGAACACTCATTATTTCCTCGTTGCTTGTTACGCGTAATCATCACAGTTGCGTCTGCAGGGGTGTCGAGTATGACGTCTTGGCGAAGCACAGGACGAAGACATGGTGTTCTGCCCAGTAACGGCAGACGTTGTGGAGTTGATGCTATCATCAATTTCTGGTTTTGTTCCCTGTGGATAGGGCGGATTCAAGATATCCGAGCTCGCTACGTTCCGAGCAGCGCTAACTCCGGGTCTGTTGTAATGTTATGTCTCGAAGCAGATACTACCACCTTCATGGACAGACTGGTGTTCGTGAGGTCATTTAAAGACTCGGTCTCTGCGCATGGTAGGATGGCGATGTTTGCTTGCTCAATTTTCCGTGTGCCACTCGTATTGAGAGCCGATACCATCAGCTTCCACGCCTACAAGCATATGCGAACTCTGATCGAGTCTACAGATGAACGTACATCCGAACAACAAGGCTTCGCTCTCGGATCGCATGTCTATACTATCATGAGTGCTTTCTCGTCTCTTCAAAACCCTTTCCCAAGAGGCGATGGTGCCTAATCGATACCTTTCCCTGGCTTTGGGCACGTCTAGGATGTATGCTCGAGTCTACAAATTAGCCACTCAAGGATAATCCCGTGTCTGTTCAAACAAGGTGGGCTGCAACAACATTGCGAATGCGAGTATGATGACACGCTTCTCAAATACCGATGTGTCAACACCAGTTCTGAAAGATTTTCGGTAAGTCTTCTAGACGCCAGTCGAGTATGGTCGTAGAGAAGAAGAGCAAGATCAGAAATCCGGCTTTGAGGACGGCTTCAAGGGTCATGGAAAGGCGATGCATCAACATGGCGATGACGAGAAAATGTAAGCTGTTGAGCTGCTTTCACGAGGGTGTCCAACTGACAATAGATTGAGTTGGCAAGATATCTCTGGACACAAGAAGGAAGCGTGTGTCAGCCGATAGTTGACGGCTGCATGGCGAATAGATTGTAGTCTGCGGCAAACGTTGCATAGAAAGCGCGAAAAAGCAATATATATTCCATCTTCAATGATACAACTTTCGTCAAATGCCATGCCTGGTTGCGTCGACTTCAGCTTGTCTTTCTTTGAGTGAGAGCCTTAACACGCCATCCCAAGAACGAGATGGAGAGACGCGACAGATTGCAACCTGATACAGGATAGACAATAACTGGGTTTAGTAGACGCGATATTGGTAATGCCCTAGTGACAACGGCCTCTGAGCGTGTGCTGCGCTCAAAGCACCACGATTGAGCAGACCTGATTCATCGGCGCCGGTGAGTCTCGACAAGCCAGTGTATCACGCGTAGCGCTTTGGGCTCTGTATGTCTCACAGACCTTGATCATACACTAGTCCAAAGCCCCGTTCAGTTGTGTCCCAATGCTGGCGAGCTGTGTCTTCCACTTAGGCAAGTACATGCATGAATTTGCTAAGTCACCGACGGACTGCTGCGACGTTGGAGGTCAACTCGGTCAAAAAGGCTCTTCTTCGTTCGCCAAAAAGCTTCTGTCAATCTGCATTCACCAACAGTGTGCGCCTTGTCGCTGCTGACTAGCAGAGCCTATACACCGAGGTGGCATTGGGTGCAAGATCACAGCTCTGGACCTTCTGCCGGCTAAGAGCTTTGAGCGATCAGGAATGACTGCTTGCTAAGGAGTTGACAGGAAGTACCACATACCCATGTATTCCGGTACTCGCGCTTGACCTCATTTTGAAGCAAGTCGTGGGCCCATGTCGATCTTTTGCAGTGGAGCGTATCAAGCAGGATGAGGACCGCAGATCGGTGGTAGTGCCTTAGCAGCTCTCCAATCAGTGCCGAACAGGCCGAGTCAATTTCCACGCTTGGACAAGCTGTACGTCCTGAAACAGACAACGATAGTGGCGGGCTGCTAGCTAATTATTGGCTCTGGTTAGACAACCTCGGCTAGCGCTCGTGAGAACCGGGGCAATCCAGCAAGCTCAGCAAAACGAGGCGGAGGATCGAGAAAAGAGCGTTAGCCTAGATAGCCGCGCCTCACTCGCTACAAACTTCTACAAGATCTTATGTAACTAACTTTCTTACTATTATCATGGAGGATGTGTGAATGTGGCTTGGTGTCCTTTTCTTTCACCGCCTCGATCCTGGGCGAGATGTCTATGGCAGCAAACTCCTGCTTGCACGATGAATACGGCGAGCAATGAGGGCAAGCCGGCAAAGCGACGCCGGAAAGAAGCCGGAGATAGCCGAGCTGACAGGAAGAGGGAACTCGACAGAATAGCTCAAAGGGCGACTCGGGAACGGACGAAGAATAGGATTGCAGACCTAGAACAGCGCCTAGCATCTCTGGAATCTGGCGACAAGAACAACGAGATCGCCCAGCTCACCAAAACGATTGGCGAACTCAGAAACGAAAATACCAGGTTTCAGAGTGCCCTGGTGAAGATGAGATTTGCTATCAACGAGGCTTTGGGAGAGACCGAATCAGCAGCAACAAGGCGAGACTCTTCATCAACCACTGTCTCCCAGATCCCTGACCTCCAGCCCTCGCGCTCGAATTCGATGGTAGACGCTGTTCAAGATGACACGTCCATCGTCGATCCAATACAATCAGACGAGCTCGTATTGGCGTCGGCCCGTTACCCAGCGCTGACTCAAGCCCAGCGGCTACAGTCGTTGTATGACGTTCATGGATACAGCCCGCCTAGACCTCATGAATATGCCAGCCTTGACGTCAACCAGATCTACGAGTTTTTCGAATATGGGTCAGGCAATCCTTTTGCAAATCCTTCACCGCTGGCCGGGCGTATACCTTCCACTGGTGGCTTCATCTCTATCGCGCCTGACGAACAGAAATGGAAGACCTCTGACGATGCTTTCGGTGCTGCATTACAGGCAAGCACATCAATGATCATGGACTTCGACGAAGGTCTGCTCGTCAGAGCCATTTTGCTAGGATGGGAAAGCATAGGTCCGGCGACGGCCCATCCTATACTTTACGCTCTACAATGCATCGACCAAAGAGTCTTCGGAAAGTGGTCGTCTCGACCGCAGAGACTGGCTTTGATGTACATTTGTGGATGTGCTATGCGGTATAGGGCGAATCCAACAGAAGAGAACAAGTCGCAAGTACCTCCCTGGTTCCTGCCGCGGCCAGCCCAAGACAGAATTCAGCATCCACTAGTGATCGATTTCCTAGTCTGGCCAGGCCTCCGAGAGCGGCTGGTCTTCGAATATGAAAAGTACACGGCCACTGGCGACTTCTCGTTCTGCTTCGTGGAATACTTTCATTTCTACTGGCCATATCCCGATGAACAGGTGGCTCAGTACGATCAGTCTGGGTTGATCTGCGGCTTGAGCAAACTGTTCCACGACTTCGTCTATGAGCTGAAGCACTGGACAATGTTGCCTCCATTCTTCGACAGGTTTCCGGAAATGAAAGCTGATATTGACATTTTTGTCGAGCCTGCCACGATTGGGTATCAAGGGGATCCTAGGCTTGAGATCGCTACCAGCAGACACTTGTCGATTCCTGGACACTACGGCTGATGTTCCGTCCATCATCCTAATATCGCAGGTTCTGATTGCATCAGTCAGCAACAACTTTTCGAGGCTATATAAGCTGCCTTGCACTGATTTTGGCTTCGACGCTAGTATGCATCTCCTGAGCGTGGCTCGATGTTGAGCCTTGCCTGGGCTTAGCCAATCGGGTCTGATGCCGCTAGCAGATACTTCCCCGGGGTGGCTAGGTCTCATGCATCTGGTCTACATTAACTGCAGGTGTTCTGTGAAATATGTCTAAAGCACTGTTCTGAGTCCACAGGACACCACGAACATTACAAAGCATGATACTGGAGACGGACGAATTCGAAGCATGTAAGGAGCAGAGACAAGAACATAAAGCTGCACCTTCGAACTACTGGCTTATATGCTGTGACTCATCCACGAGACACACACAAGTCGCCGTGTGATTCCATCGACAACAAAAGCTTTGACCAGCGCGTTGCTCTCGTTGAATATGGGAGGCCTTCAGGTGAGTCTGAACTAAAACACCAGTCAACAATAGCCACTGAGCATCCATCATCACTTGGGAAGCAAATGGCCATCGATGCAAGCCACCTTCGTCACGATGCCGGTCCTTTGAGATAGACGACAACCGTGTCGTGACGTGTTGCACATGACTCTAACATCCGAGATTACAACGCGGTGATGCTTGCAGTAATGGTCGGGCATGACCTCCAGCTACTGTTCGGGCATTACATATCGGAAGCCGGCCAGTCACCCTTCTGCAAGGAACCCGTTAACAGCAAATTGAATATCATTCACTCGGCCATAATCCAGTACGTTGTCATCGGACGCATCGTCTTCAACGAGGTTCGAGGTAATCTTGGTTGCAGGCCCAATCCTGCTAACCTGGCTTCTCGCTGGCTTTGAAGTCTTTGAACCGGTGGGTTCAGATAAATTGAGGCATACCCTAGTCTCTACTATCCATGTTGTGGTCCCTTCAGGACATCCTGCGTACTACATGAGACTTGACGCACGATTTCCAATCATATTTTCCTCGATGTGAAACCTTCCAGATCCAGCATCCACACTTAGACTTTGATAAAGCAGTAAGTCGGGCAGCAAGCGAATCCAGTAACCCGCAGCACTGTCGGTAACAAGACTCCGACCTTGCTTGAATTCTGCAGCGCGCACTTGAACTTGGTTCACATCATCGAGCCCCTCACACAACATAGGGGAACGATCTCCAGCAGCCTTTCGGCAGACAAGCAGAAAAACTTGTGAAACATCGATCAATCCAGTAACGTCAAAAGCGCCCGTTTGCTGCGGTCCAACTTCTGCACCTATCCCCATCCACACCACCGACCTTCCATGCAACAACGAAACTGCGTGCCATTAGCAAGACCATCCAGTCCACATCGCAACCACATTTCCAACTCACCAGACACTCAATGCCATTTCTTGCACTTCTCACAATCCACAAGACAACAGCCCAGAAACGCCCACAGGAACGGCACGACCGTGCAGCAGAACGTCTGTCCCGCGACACAGCTGGGCGTATTCATGAGACCCGTGCACTTGAACAGACCGGTGTCGGCGGGGGGCATGAAATCGCTCGCGTTCATCGACAGGCCGAGGTCAGGCGGGAGGGCGACGCCCGTGAGCCGTGTGGGCCAGTCGGGCGGGTTGCCGTACCAGAGCGCAGTGAGGTTGGAGCCTAGGTTGTGGGCTTGGATGTCGGCGGCCCACATGGTGCAGGCGGCTGTGTCGAGGTCGTCGGTGCACTCTGGGGGAGGGGTGAGGAGGTCGAGGAGGCCCGGGGCTGAAGAGGGGACGAGTTGGCTGCTGGCGATGGCGCTGAGCAGAAGGAGGAGGAGTGTTTGGATGGACTTCATCTTGACGTGTGTGTTGGGTGGATGTAGTGAGTAGTGTTGTGCTGTATTGTAGGATGATGCGAAAGGAATCTTATGCTCGAAAATTGGGAACGAAGCCTTTTATAGGCTATCGATTTGCGAGGTTCAGGAAAATGTGCGCATCGTGAATGTTGGTGCGAGTTTAGCAGGACCAGAACCTGCATACCAGTAGACTGCCTTCGTGGTTTCTTGCTCATGTTCGTTCGATATGCCTCAGCCCGCAGATGACGGTCAGAACGTTGCGATCATGTTTAGCTGAATATAATGTGCTCAATGAGCTAGACGTAGCGTTTTGAGTCTTCTTCCTACCATGTATGTCTCAACGCACATGTGGGAGTGGATAATGTGAATACTTTGGTTCTCGCGCTACCTCATCTATGTGAAACAAGGCCTCTTCTCCCGGCGCTACTCTCTCGCTCAAAAGAACAGCGCAAAGCAGTTTAATATAATCTGTACAGTCTTTTCAACCTCTAACCGATCACCAGCTTGTCATCCTCTGGGAAGTCGTACTCCGGGACTTCCAAGTTCAGCGGAGCAGGACCTTTCCTTATACGGCCAGAGATATCGTAGTGAGAACCGTGGCAGGGGCAAAACCAACCACCGAAGTCACCTGCCTCGCCAATCGGGACACAACCCAAATGCGTGCAGACACCCAACATGATGAGCCACTCAGGCTTCTTGACTCGTTCGGAATCGGCTTGGGGGTCTCGGAGGGATTCGACCCTGTATACAGTGTTAGTAGGTGCCGTTGGACGAGGGGTGAAGGCTGTAGTGCGTACTTGATGTCTTCGGCCTCCTTGATTTCGCCTTCGGTTCTGTGTCGGATGAAGACTGGTTTGCCTCGCCATTTGATGATGACGTTCTTGCCTTCAGGAATTGACCCAAGGTCGACTTCGACTTTGGCCATGGCGAGGACATCGGCGGATGCGGCCATGTTAACCAGGAAATCTGTCAAGCATGTAATGTCAGCACTGTTTCGCCTCCTAGCACTTTTTACCGAGTCCTTTACAAAAGCCTCGTCTGTGCATCGCGCGAGCTTCTAATCATGCAATCGTACCTTGTACGGTTGCCTTGGCACCGGCAGCAGTCAATAGACCCATCGATCCCACCATGAAATACTGGAACACTCGGTTCGTGTTCTCGCTGCTCTTGCTCATGTAGTTGCCCCAGTTCGGAACCTTCTGAGCAGGATCGGCATTGGTGCCACCTTGGCCAAATGGCGAATCGAAGCTTGTAGGACCATGTGTGCTTGAGCCAGTACCGCTGGCTAATCTTCTTTGCGACTCGGGTGTGGAAGCTGTGAAGGAGGTCGCCGCGACTCTGGACGGTTTAGGCAGAGCATGTCGACTCCATTGCCGGGCGGCAGAGGTGGCGGCTTGTGCTACAGGACGCATCTTGATGTGCGGCAGGAGGAGAGAGGTCGTCGGCGTAGGTGTTGAAGCTTGAACGCAGCTATGGGGAGATGGTATGTGAGGCTCGTCAAGTTCATTTTTGGCGAGCTGTAACATGGGCTTCTTGATTGGTCCAATGTCTACGGTTGACCATGTACAGTACTAGCGCATTATACGTTACAACCACCAGAGCCATAATAGCAGTTCTAGTAGCTTGTTCTAAACCCGGGTTTCACGAATACGACGAAGCTTTAGGTCACCTTCCCATGCAATGAGAATGTGCTTGGTGCTTGCTGGGGTTGCATTTCAGGGTTTAGGCAATTGTCAACTATCAGCTTGCTATCCCCATGTGCCACCTCCACCACCTCTACCTTGCCTCTTTTGCGCGGACAAACGCCAGTCATCCTCACCTGCGAACTTGTTGTGCAACGGCTGTATCCTCTCAGCTTTCTTTCTCTTGCTTAGCTTGTCGGTCCCCGCCACCTTGAAGAACGTCGGGGCGGCTTCCACAAGCCACTTTGGTTCGATCACTGTCGCGCAATGCATGTACTCCTTCGTTGTGAGCACTAGAGTATGGTAGATGACGTGCTCCGCCGGTTTCCCAAATAATGCTGAAGAAGGATGCATGTATACAGGCGTGCCTTCCACCATCGTCTTGTAGCCTTCTTGAGGGTCTTTTCGCGCGCTGTTGCGGAAGAAGCCCGTACAAAGCGCCTTCCTGACTTTCTCGGTATTGCGACCACAAGACACAACCTGGTGGCGGTAGCGGCCCATGATGTCTACCAGCTGTTTCCTAATATCGCGAGCTCGAGTCATTGACCGCTTCTGAATGAAGTTCTCGAAGCACCACGGATCACTGAACCTTGAATTCTTCCAACCGTTGTACACGTTCAGCAGTGTCAGATGATCCCCATGTGGATCGTGAAATTTGGCTTTTTTCTGGTCAGCCTGTTGCTGCTTTTCCTTCGGTCGATAGAACACGTTCTGAATCGAGAGCATCGCCACAATCGACATGATCTCTTCGGAGCAGCCGGTTTCAATAGACGTGATCAAGGTCTTTGCCAATGATGGTTCGACTGGCAGATCAGCCATCTTCCGACCCAGCCTGGTCAGTAGACCTTCATCATCAAGTGCCGACAACGCATATAGTTCCTCAAGCGCTGTAAGCATAGTGTTTGTTGGCGGTGGGTCCATGAAGTCGAAGTGCAGCAGGTCATTGATCCCCATAGCCTTCAGCATCAGAATAGTCTGCGCCAAGTTCTGTCTCTGGATCTCCGGTATTGTGGTTGGAAGCATTTCCGATTGGTATGCAGCCTCAGTATACAGTCTGAAGCATTTTCCAGGCCCTGTGCGGCCAGCACGACCAGCTCTCTGTTTGGCTTGAGCTTGCGAGATGGGTGTCACAATCAAAGAATCCATTCCGAGCTTCGGGTCGTAGGCATTCTGCTTGACAAAACCGGGGTCAATGACATAGTAGATCTGGTCGATGGTGATTGATGTTTCAGCGATGTTGGTTGCAATAATGACCTTTCGACCTCCTGGTGGGGCTGGGTCGAAGATTCTGCTTTGCATCTCCGAGGGAAGCGCTGAATACACGGGTAGAATGACAAGCTCAGGGACTGAGGGACCCAAGGCTTTCATGCGCTCGTAGAGTATCTCGCAGCTAGTGTCGATTTCTTCTTGACCAGTTAAGAAGACCAAGATATCGCCAGCCGGCTCCGTGAGATGTATCTGCATCACTGTGGTAAGTGCAGCGTCTAGGTAATCTTCTTCCGGCTCCCGAGAGTACATGATCTCCACCGGGAACGTTCTTCCAGGTATCGAGAAGATTGGGCATCCATTGAAGAATTCCGAGAATTTGTCAGCATCGAGTGTCGCCGAGGTGACAATGACTCTCAGATCTGGTCGTCTTTTGATGGTCTTCTTCAACAAGCCAAAGAGGACATCGGTGGCAATCGTCCTTTCGTGGGCTTCGTCAAGCATGATCACAGAGTACCTTTTCAGGTCTGGATCCATGAGGATCTCTCGCTCAAGCATACCATCCGTCATGTACTTGATTCGTGTATCTGGTGAAGTGCGATCTTCGAATCGAATCGTGTATCCAACTTCACGTCCAAGCTCACAACCCACTTCTTCGGATACACGCTTCGCGACTGACATGGCGGCCACTCGTCGAGGCTGCGTACACCCAATCATCCCGCCCTCGGCGTAGCCTGCTTCAGCAAGATACTGCGTGACTTGTGTGGTTTTTCCCGAACCAGTATCGCCAACCACGATAAGCAGTTGGTTCTGCTTGATTGCTTCCAGCAGCTGTTTCCTGAACTTGAACACAGGCAGACTCTCCCGTTGCTGCTTGATAGTCATATCAGTCCGCCTGCCCAGTGACTGTTTTTCTCCCTGCGTCACCCGTTTCCACTCAGGCACGACCACATTGGCTTTCGCATCTTCTTGCGCTCTCTGCTTGAAGTCGTCGGCAAACTTGCGATCTTCTTTGGCGACCATCGGGTCCTGCCACTGTTCGTTCAGATTGACCTTGGAAGCTTCCTCAGCGGCACGATCTTTTGACTCTTGGTCTTTCAGGTCTCGTCTCTCTTTCGCGAGGGCCGTGCCTGCTTGTGCAGCTCGGTTCATCGACCCTTCTGGCGCTTTGACAACACGAATTGGGGAGAGCTCTAGCGACTGTTTCGTCTGACCAGCCAAAAACGGAGGCTCATCTTCGCGCACTTCGATGTCGACATCCTCTTCAAGCTCCTGACCTCCATTTCCATCCATTCCGTCATCGTTGTCTCTATCGATATCAGGATAGTCGGAAGATTTGAGTGCTCCAGATGCAATGAGCTGTTTGATTTCCCATCGTTCAGGCGAGGTCATTCTCTTTCGGTTCTTGCGCCCACCCATCAGGTCGTCCTCAATGACAGGGACATCACCATTGCTAACTTCTCCAATGCCATTCAGACGCTCCATATTTGCGCCAGATGCTATCCTCCTTGACGGCACCAGGTCTCTTCCTGTGACTTGATCCACCTCCTTCATAGATAGGCCAATTCTGTTTCCCTCGATCTTGACGACCTTCACTTTCACCTCTTGCCCGCGTGATAATAAATCCGAAGGGTGGTTGACGCGTGCGCCTTGCTGCATAGCCGAAACATGAACAAGACCATCCACTTTCCCCTGGACACCTTGTAGGTTGACGAACGCTCCGAAATCTTTGATACCTGTCACGGAGCCATCGTAAACCTTGTAGAGGACCGGCCCTTCATCCACCTCTTGCCTGTGTTTCCGTCGGTCTCTGTCAACTTCGTCGTGTTCTCTATGGCGATGTCGATGTCCGTTGCTTTTCCTGTCATGCCTACGCAATCTCTCCTTGTATTCATCCTGGTCACTGTAGTCGCTGTTTCTCCTTCGTCTCGATCTCGGCGGACTTTCTGGCGATCGGGATCGTCGTTTTCGCGATTTTCTATAACCCTCTGGGCTTCGACTGCGTTTTCTGCTCCCATTGGTTCCATTGGTCTTTGCGCCAGGCGCGAGGCCTTCGAGCGCGGCGAATGTGTCGTCAGCTGAGCCATCACTTTCCTCCCAAGTCTGTTCTCTGTTGGCCACTGCCAGCCCCTTGAAGACTCTTTCTCTACGGCCTATGTCGGCAGTCTTGTCCCTGCCACTTGCTTCGGACTTGCTCGACTGCAAGCTTTTCTTGTATTTGGGGTGCATCGTCAAAACAAGTCGGTCAATGGATTCTACAAGCGAGGTAGGGAAGTCTGCGTCCATTTCCTGCAACGACTTTTTGAACGTCGCAAGATCTTTCCCGCCATGTTGGGCAATCACGAATTCTGCGAGTGCCTTGTCTCCCAGTCCAAGATGGTTTTGCAGTTCTGAAGTGACCTTCGACACAAGCGACAGCAGCTCGAGACTCTCGAGGTCGTCCATCCTGATGAGCCAGCAAATAAATGCCGCCCAACAATAAGTCCAGAATCGTTGGATCTGTTTGAATGTATGAGGCGCGAAATCTATCCTCGTAATTGCAAAATCAATCCGTAACTGTTGCCGTAACACTAGTACGAATATTCCGTGTCGCGCGTACACCAGCCGACGTTGCAGCCTCAGGCAGACTACGCAACGTAATCCTGGCGCATCGGCGAAGCACGATTGAGTTTCTTGCCGACAACCCTGAAAGATGAAAGTACATGTGGCTGTCCCTGCTATCCTTCGATTCGCATCATGGTGACTCGCCTTGCCAGTCTGCAAATGAGAGACGAGGCTTATCTTATGCCAGTGCTCATGCGGTGTGATTCCTGCCGCATGCTCAAAATCACACCGACACAGTCAGGAAGTTTGGTCCGAAGCAATCCAGGACAAACGGAGTCTAGCTTACGTCGAAAGTGGAAGCATGACCGCATCAGGCACGCACCGCCACCTGCCTTGAATTGCAGCTGCCCTGGTTCAGCTACCTTCCCCGCCATCTGGAACTCTCGCCTGTAACTGCTCGACCTTCTAGAACGACGCTCCAAATACATTTTAACCTCTTCCCATCTTTGTACTCTGTCACATCTCTCAACCCCAAACAAGATATCGTTACACTCCTTACCACCTACAAGGTCAATACAATTCTCAAATACACACCCAACTCACAACCGTCAACATGTCTGGAATGATGCGAAGAATGAAGCGACGCATCTCGCACAAAGACCCCGAAGGTAAGTAAAATCCTGGGCCTTCACACGACGGAACATGCTAGGACACACGTGCCTCCAAAATCTATCCTCTGCTCGACATTATCACTCTGATTGAGGAGACAAGAGGTCTGCAATTTGGTCGACCAAGCTTGATAGCGGCTGTGAACCGTCCATAGCTTCAACGTTTGCCACTACCCCTCCAAAACAGAGAAGCCAGATCACGATGCCAAGACAACGTCGTTCAAGCTATCTTTCGATGAGCTTCGGTTACAGCATCATCGCAGAGCCGAGTGGCATTGGAACGCTACGTCTTGTTGGTCATGGCTGCGATGGCTGCCAGATCCCCTCACCGCCAACTTGTTGACTACAAGACGTCATACCCATCTCTAGCCTTGTCACCTGCATGCCGCCTGACGTCCACACTCACCGTGCTCATTAGCACTCCAAGACGAATTGGCTAACACCTTGTCCAGCAAACTTCGACGATGATGCTTCTTCCGCAGATGAGGATACCCATTCCCATGTCAACAAGGAGGTCGACGACGCCGAGAAAGAAGGCGACAAGTACCCAATGGGACGACCCAACAGCTTCCTCAACCGAATGATCAGCCACGGTAACCAGAAGACCGAAAGGCAGCTCGCCGAGGAGCAGGCTGCGTACGAAGCACGACAGAGAGCCGGTCAGGGAAATGTGGTCAGTGGACAGCAATCCGGCCTTAGACAGGAGTACCCCACTGGACAGGTCGGTGGTGCTCAGGCCACTCGTGCTGGTGACGATAACATCACATACGACGTGGTTACAAAGGAGTCCCGTCGTTAAGCTATGAGCACGAGCTATGCTTCAACCGCTTAGACGTCCACGAATCTTCAAGGCAACGGTGTCGACGTTATGGTCTGAAGCTGAAGCTGCCAGAATGCTTTGTGGGAAACTGGTGTTAGAGTTGAATTTGGGGTCATTGCAGAGTCATTGGACCGTCTTTTCAAAGCACTCGTATAGCATCAGCATCCGCTGTCACAGCAAACGCTCATGACTAGATTAAACGCCAAAACAGCGTATCAAGTAGACTAAAACTTTCACAACCAGTTTCGTCGTATTGCCTGAATTCGTGGTAAGTTTCTGGTACGTGACCAGACTGTGTGGAGTTGATTCATGGTCGAAAACATCAACTCGTGGAATTCATCCACAAAGACAATAAGAATTGTACATTATAAGTACACGTACATATGGATTGCTCGCAAGGACCTACTTCCTCGCATCCCGAACCGCAGGTCCAGCCCAAGTTGAACGTACTCGCATGCCGTGCCAGACTGTTCGTGTATTACATATACACATACACAGTTACTCATCGTACCTCCTGCGCCATCACTGTGTCTGTCACGCACCATCAGCCCGAGGCACTAGCACTCCGTGGCTGGTTCACTTCCTTTTCCTGGGTGATCTGCGCAGATGTGAGATCGATGACCTCCGCCTTTGGCCCCTTGGCTGTGGGTACTTCGCCTTCTGAGGCCGCCGCCGCGGCAGGATCCACATGAGCATCAGCGTCAGCGGGATCAGGTCGTAGCTCTTGTTCGCCGCCGAGCTGCTCGTCTAGGACCTCTTCTTCCGCGGGAGTGATTACTGTTTCGGAGGCGCGGTCGGCGGGACGATCGGTCGACTCGTGGGTATCAGGTGCTACGTCAAGTACTTCGGCGTGAGCGTTGATGGACGGGTCTTGAGAGCATGGTTCGGCCAATTCGTCGAGTACAATCCGACTTGCGTTGTCTCCTTCGACGTGTGGGGAGACGTCCTCTTGTTCTGGGTTGGCGGCAACAAGGTCATCCGTTTCTGAATTCTCGAGCTCGACAGGCTCAGCGAAGTGCTCGGCTATGGTCTCCTCGCCTTCCCCAATGTGCACCGGTTCATCTTCTTCCGTATATTGTATGCCGCCTAACGCTGGCTCTTCCCCTTCATCTGCCTCAGCCGGCACTGTGGCGTTCGCGTCTGTGACATTGGTCGCACCTCCAGCCTTTTGTAGATCAGGGGCAAATTGTTGTGGATCGAGGTCCGTCTGCTTCGCTCTCAGCTTCCTCAATCTCTCCCGCAGCTTAGGGTTGGCACTAAATGCTCGTAATGTCCAGTTGATTTTTTGCTCCGTCAGCCCTTTGGCATGTATAGCCATGGGCTGGTCTCGTAAGTTGGTAGGGAACCTGTAAGACAGCCACAAATATAAGATAAGACATTTGTGCAGGACTTCAAGCGATTCAAGGTAGGTCCGGTCTGGCCTTGGTTCGTCATGAAGGATCTCCAGGGGGATCTCATTCACTTCGGCCACAGTAACAAAATTACCAGACGCAATAGCTTCCGCAAGGGCCTTCAAGCACTTGGCGACGCGTGGTTCACGAACTGTTGCTGGAGCAGCTGTGATGTTGACGCGTTGCTCGATCGTCAAACCGGGAACATCGTCTGTCACTCGCGCCAGCTGAAGTTTATCTCTAATGTCGCAAAGAAAGAATCGTGGATGGAGAGTTGCGGTGTTTGAGACCCTGCGCATGAGGTATTCGAATGGAACGCCAGCTGGAAGGCGTGACGCATATTCTTCGAGATATTCCGCCGGGGGTACGAGTCCTGCCTTTCTCATGGGTGGTGCTTCGGCTTGTAGGGCAGCACGGATAATGGGGAGATCGGCCTCGTCAAGTGAGGAGACTAGGCCCACGTTCTCTTCTTGATCAACGACGGCAGATTTGTTCTTGTCCTGATGGGCGGAGCGAAATCGCCCGGCCCTACCAGCTATTTGCTTGATTTGTGGGATGGTAAGCTGGGCCTGCCTTGTGCCATCGTACTTTGTGGTACTGTTGAAGATGATGCGCTTGACGGAGAGATTAAGACCCATTCCTATGGCGTCTGAGGCGACCAGGAAATCGTAATCGTTATCTGGGTCGTTGAAGAGTTCGGCCTGTTCAGCCCTTGTCTCGGGTGGTAAGCTGCCGTAGACGATGGCGCAACGCTTGCCAGTCTCGAGTTCAATCTGCTTTTTCAACGCGTGGATCTGCATTATGCTGAAAGCTACGATACAGTCACCTTTTCGCAGCAACTTCAGGTTTCCTCTTAAGGAACGGGTCATACAGCGTAGTGGATTGAGGCGTTCGTAGTGATGAATCTTGAGAGTGTCACCCATTGAGGCAGAGAGCTCCCTAATGAGAGGGACGACTCTTTGTTCACCGCAGAGATGGACTTCCTTGGCGTTTGCACCTAGAAAAGCACGAGTCCAGGCCCAGCCTCTGTCTGGAGAACCCATCATCTGAATCTCGTCGATGACAGCGACGTCGACGGGTCTCGCTACGCTGACCATTTCGACGGTGGAAGCGTAGACTTGTGTCTCGGCATCTTCTTCTAGGCGAATGTCGTCGCCAGTAATCAGGTCACAGGCAATGCCGTTCGCTCTGAAGCGAGAGTAGACTTCGTGGGCGAGCAGCCTCAAGGGACCAGCATAGAAGCCGTTTTTGGACTCTTGTAGTCTTTTCAAGGCATTGTATGTCTTGCCTGAGTTTGTAGGGCCAACGTGGAGATGGATAACTCTCTGGGCTCTCCTGGCACTTGCATACCACTCGGTCGGGTAGCGAATGTCGACTGGCGTGCCAGAAGCCTCTTTGACGCCGTGGGTGTCGATGGATTCGAGCGTATAGTCGAGGAAGATGAAGTATAGTTCAGCATCAAGATGAGACTTTGATTTCCCTTTCGCTACATGCAGCTGATTCCATAGAGCTCGCTCTGAGGACTGCAAACCCGAGCCTTTCACCTTCCTGCGCAGACCGACTATTTTGGTGTAGAAAGCCCTCCATGAAGTGCCAGTAGGATCCAGCTCCTGCAGTTCGGTGCGCTCATGATCCTCGGTGAGCTTCTTGGTCGCCAACCGACGCTTCAGCTGGGTCACAGCGGTGCGGAGGCTAGACTCTAAGTCCTCGTCGGCTTCATCAGGATCTCTGCTTTGGCGAGGGAAACGAGCCTTGATGGGACCATCTGCCATGGACCGACGAGGCTTGGACGACAGGTCTAGGTCTTTGTCTCTCCTGCGCGGCTTGTCGTCATCTTCCTTGCGTGGCCCGTCATCATCTCTTCTGCGCGATTTCTTCTTCGGTCGCTCGGACTGCGTGGTGTCTCGCTGACGAACGACGGTGCTGCTCCATTCTCGTATTTGCCTTGCAGGCTGGACTCTCAATCTGGGGGACTGACGAAAGGCACAGAAGAGACACTGTGTTGGCTGACGAGTCCATGCTTGCATAGTCTTACGTCTCGGTGATACGTGGCTACTAAGTGCAAAGTCTGGTCCGTGATAAACAAAGGCGCAAGCTCAGCAGCCCTGACTTCCTGACTTCCTGACGGGGAACATTTGGACTGCGAATCGTGGAAATTTAGAGTTCACCGGCTGCATCATTAACAGATCTGCACTAAGCTCCTTTAAACCAGTACTAGTGGATCATTAGAGTTGCCCGCAATCGCATGTGGCAGTGATTCAAGTCCGAGTAGTACCTAAGCAGGTGCAAAGTATTGCAGGCAGACTCTTCACGGGCGTGCTCCAGGCATCAGACTTAGGGAGCTGAGATTCGCCTACCAGACAGGACAGACATGTTGGACGCCTGCATTGACATCGTCGCCGTCATCACCAACTCGGAGGCGACATCGACACGGCCGGCAGCATGGGCACCTCAATCATCGAAGAACAACAGCGCAACTTCCTGCAAGCCATAAGGCAGACTAGTGGCAATGATTGGAAGGTCTTGGTGCTCGACGAAACCAGCAGCAAGCTGCTGTACAATGTGGTCAAGGAGGACGACGTGTTGAACTGCAACATCATCTCCATCGAACGGCTCGAAGACCGCCGCCAACAACAGCCCGAAACCGATGCCATCTACCTCCTCTCACCCCTGCCGCACATCGTGGAACTATTAAAAGCAGACCTGGCCCGCCGGAGATACCGTCGAGGCTTCCTGGTATGGACCTCCACCTTGCCTCGAAACTTAGGCCAGGACTTGTTCAGTTCGGAAAACCGCCGCCAGGTCATAGCTAGCACGAAAGACCTAAACATCGACTTCTACCCGAGAGAGTCCCATGTGGTGACCTTCCGAGCTGACTGGAGCTTCCACGTTCTGTACAACCCGCAATGCGACGGTCTGATCAAAACCCATCTCGACACTCTGACCCACAAGATCGTCTCGGTGTGTGTATCCCTGGGTGAGTACCCGCTGGTCAGATACTACCGACCGAGGACTGCCAATCATAGCGCTGCTGTGTTGTGTTCACATCTAGCCTCCTTCGTGCAAAACGCCCTCGACGACTTTGCTCGCGACCAGCGCAACAACTTTCCTCCTCCCGACTCTCCACGTCCGCGAGCCGAGCTGATCATCACCGACCGTACCATGGACCTGATTGCACCCTTTGTTCACGAGCTCACGTACCAAGCCATGGCCATGGATCTGTTGCCGGTCCACGACGATGGTGACAAAATCACATATCGGAACACCATCCGGAGAGGCCAGCCGGATCAGGAAGAAAGGGACATCGAGCTGAACGAACACGATAAGCTGTGGGTCTCGAACAGGCACAAGCACATGAAAGATCTTCTCGTCGAATTGAGCAACGAGTTCAAGCAGTTTCAAGCTAAAAACTCCCATTTTGCCGAGTCCGACGACCAAGTTGTGTCGGTCAACACCATCAAGGACATGATGGCCGGCTTGCCAGGCTTCCAACAGGACAAGGACGCGTTTGCGTTGCACATAGACATGGCAGAAAAGTGCGCCAAGCTGTTTCAAGAAAGGAAGCTGCTGGACATATCGTCCACAGAGCAGTGCCTGGCGACGGGCATAGATGAGGATGGCAAGAAGCCAAAGAATATTGCGGACCAGGTCGTACGTCTATTGGATGATGATAGTATCTCCCATGATGACAGAGTGCGCCTTCTGACCATGTACATAATGTACAAGTATGGCATCTTGCGTGGCGATATCGAGAAGCTGCGATGTCATGGCGAGCTCTCCCCTATGGACGGAGAGATGATATACAACCTCGACTTGTTGGGCGCGCGTGTTGAACGACAGCTCAAGGACAACGTCCCTGCTCCACAGCCAATCTTTCCGCCCAAAGTGCCGGAGATTACTCCTGGCGGAGAGGTGGAGCTGTCCAGGTTTGAGCCTGTGCTACGACAGTTGCTTGAAGGTCTATGTAGGAACAACGTCGATCCAAACGTCTTCCCACCAGTCAAACCACACCTCGACCATTCGTCTACGGCTCAAACGTCGACATCCCTTCGACAGGGTAGACCTGCTCCGACCTGGGCTGCAACGAACCGATCACAGTCAACCAAGCCGAGACAGAGGCTTATCGTCTTCGTGGCTGGAGGGGCTACCTATTCAGAGGCTCGATCATGTTACGAGATATCGCGGGAGTTTGGCAAGGAAGTCTATCTCGCGACCACCCACATGATTACACCAAAGTCCTTCACAAGACAGGTCAGCTTGTTGAGCAGAGGTCGCCGAGAACTTGGCCTTCCCGCAGATCGAGCAGCACCGAAAATGCCAGCATGGATGTCGGATCCGCCGCCAGGGGCACAAGAGCCGAAGCCGGCGTCACCTCAACCCGTGGCGAATGGCCGCCCTTCAGGCCAACCACAACCACAACTACAATCGCAACCGCAACCGCAGCCCCAACCACAATCACAACCACAGCCACCGACGGCTGCTATGGAGAAGATGCGTCTTGCGCCGCAGCAACCGCAGGGCCCGCAGCGCCATCAGTCTTACGGCAGCAGCAGACCGGCCAGCTCGTCGAAAGCTGAACCAGCCAAGAGTACATTCAAAGATCCTGCGCAGATGGCCAAGGAGAAAGAAGGCAAGAAGGAGAAGAAACATCACTTCAAGGTGTGGAAGAATTAGCTGCTTGTCGTCAATTAGCGAGGCGTTGGGCGCACCCTGCTGTAGCAGGTCTATAGCAGGTATGCAGCAGGTATATATTGGACTGTCGGGATGGTGGTTGTACAAGGTGTCCAGGTTTGAAAGCTACTGGTAAGCAGGAGGTTATCCGTTGGGACCCAGATATTGAGAAAGATCGTCACCATATACGGAGCGACGTAGCTTCTCGGCGCGTCTACTTTTCTCCTCTTCTAACCTTCTCACCTCCTTCGCATTAAGCTTTACCCCATCCGTCTTTGCGGGAGCCTTCCTTTTCTGCTTCACTCGATCCGTGTCCTGTTCGGAACTTTGCAACAAACCTAAGCCAGCACTGTCGATTTTCTGCTTAGCCTTGATTGGAATGCGAATGCCCTCCTGTCTAGCTCCAAGTCCTCGTCGGGCATCCGGGTCCCATCCGTAGTCTTGCAGATACTTCAGGCCAACATGAGAGCGATCAAGGTGAGAGGGAGGATGGGAGTGTTCCAGACACATCTGGTGTGCTATCGAGGTCTCATGGCTGTTCAACACAGCGCTGCCGTCAGACACTTTTTGTCCACAGATCTCGCACGTCAATGGCCCCTCTTGCTTCTGCTCTCTCGTGTCTAGTCTCACGGTGGAAGCTGTGTCCGAGTCTGGTGCTGCATTCTTCATTACTATCGAGAGGTACCTGTTTGCTGCATTGGATGGTCTAGTTGTGGCAGGGTTGTAGGATGGAGATTCATCATTCTCAGCAGGCACGAATGCGACACGTTTTCGCTTAATGCCAGCGCCGAACACGCGCTGGTCGACGAGCGGAACGTAGTACTCGTCGTCTGTCTCGGTGGCCATTGAGACTTTATCTCACTCGACATGAATTACAGGTAGTTCCAGGTGTGACACCGCGAAGGATGAACAATGTTGAGCGGCGATTCAAATGGCGTCATCGCCTAAGCGGTCATGCTTCGGGGTTGACTAAGCCGAAATGACACTCCATGCCTAGTGACTTGGTGCCTGATGTTCGCCGCCAACCAAAAAAGTGTCGAGCACAATTGTATCTGGCTTGACTGACTTGCAGTACCTCGTAGCTCATATTCACCATGGTTGTTCCTCTGCTGGCGGAGGGCTTTGGCAGAGGTGTCACGAACATACCTCACCTTTCATCTATCGTCAAGGCCACCCTGTTCGTCGGCCTCATCTATATCCTGAAGACGTACTTTGGTGGTGCAACATGCAAGTCAGAACGGGACATGCATGGGAAGGTGGTGATGATAACAGTCAGCCTTGTGCTCAAAATCGTACTTCACGTTGACACTGACATGTACAGGGCGGAACATCAGGCATAGGGGCTAAGATAGCAAAAGAGCTAGCGACTCGAGGGGCCCAGATCATACTTCTCTCTCACCACCAGACATCGGACCCATTCCTGGTCGATTACATTGAGGACTTACGATCACAATGCAACAGCGAGCTGATATATTCCGAGCAAGTCGACCTTTCCTCCCTCCAGTCCATTCGCCTCTTCGCAACAAAATGGGTAGACAATGCCCCTCCTCGCCGCCTCGACATCATCGTCCTCTGCGCAAACGTCGCGACTCCCAAGTACGGCAAGAGCAGGCTCACAATTGACGGCGTGGAAGAAGAATGGATGGTCAACTACCTGTCCAGCTACCATCTCCTCAGCATTCTTTCTCCTGCAATTCGAGCTCAACCGCCAGACCGTGACGTTCGCATTCTGTTTAGCACCTGCAGCAGCTACATAGGCGGCACTCTTGACCTCAACGGTACGGAGATGGCTACAAAGTCAGGCGGCTGGTCGCACAGTCGAACAAAGCTAGCCTTGATGAATTTTGCCTATGCCTTCCAGAAACATCTTGATGCCTATCAGCGCCCGGACAAGCAGCCCAATAATGCACGAGCTCATATCGTTGACCCCGGTTACTCTCGCACCCCAGGCATGAGGCGCTGGCTCACCGGCGGCTCCCTCATGGGCCTGCTCCTATATCTGTTGACCTGGCCTATCTGGTGGCTGATCCTTAAATCGCCCGATCAGGGCGCTCAATCGTACCTCTTTGCTGCAATGGACGCAGCATACGGCCACGGCGAAGGGGCCAAGTTCATTAAAGAGTGCCGAGAAATCGAGCCGTTGAGGCCAGAGGCAAAGAACGAAGAAATCGCAAAGACTTTGTGGGAAACCTCGGAGAAACAGATTGAGCGGCTAGAGAAGCAAGGTGCTGTAAAGAGAGCACTTGAGAAGAAAGAGAAGGAGGAGAGTGCCAAGAAGGGAAACACGGAATCCAAGACAGCTAAGGCAGGCAGTGTCGAAACAGCCGATGGGACGGCGACTACGAGCGAGAAGCAGCAGGCGGCGGTCTCTGGGAGGAATAGAAAGAAAAAGGGTTGAAGAGAGACAGCGACGCGGACACGGTTGCTGAAATGATCCATTTCCTATGCTTGAAAACGGCCTCGAACACATCAACGGGCGAAGCGTCTTGCTTGTCACGCGCGGAAAAGCACATGGATGCATTCGAGCTCTCGTCAGCAGTCCACAGCGTCTTAAAGCAAACTGCTAGGTGACGACTCTCCGGCAACGAAGTTAGCTCGGCAACATTGTCGTCCAAGGACAACGCGACATTGCTCAATTGGTGGTCGCCAACCCTTTCGCACCATGGCTTCCTGATCGCCCACCATGGTTTCACATCATCAGCCAAATCGCTCACGATTGTCTATGCGGTAATATCAGTATCAGGGCCCTCTCGAATTGTAGTGTGGGTGGCCATCCGTAGTGCGTTCCGCATGTTTTGCCGCTGGCTATCTCTGATCTCTCCAGATCGGCAGTTCTCAGTGCAGCAAATGTGCAGAAGCACAGGCTCCCTCTCCCCCGAGCGACCTCATTGCCCAACAGAGCTCGAACCAGGCACGTTCAGCACAGGCGTTGGACCAATGTTCTGCGCCTCATGCGGCAGTAGCCTTGTGTGGTTTACCAATGCCATGCCGGTTGATCTGATTGTCTCTGTAGGCACGATTGAGGAGGAGATGCTCTTCGGCAAATCCCAGCAAGGTACGATCAAGAAGCCCTGGCAAGGACACAACTTCAAGTGTAGACAAGAGCTTCTGTCTGGAAGCACGGGTTCTAGCAATGAAAAAGACTCGTACTGGCAGAATACTATCCTCATCGTGACCGGTCATCTGGCCGAGCCAAAAGTTCTCACAGCACTTTGTGGGGTAGAAGCGCCTTGGCCCTCTACGCAGGGTACATTATGAGCACCTTGGCCGTGACGATCAGATATCTTGACTACCAGAATCAGCGCAAGCTTACAAGACGCAAGCAGTCTCACCAAAGTGAGGCTACCGCATCTGCACACACGCAATTGGAAATAAACTTTCCGTACCAAAATCCTTGCCGAACAGTTTCTTCAGTTGTATTCCGCATTCAGCCGCGGCCATGTTCCGCACTTCCTGATTTCTTCCCCACAATCATCAACTCCCGACGTTGGAAAGACCTCTTCCCCCAGGGCTCGAGTCCACATACTTGCATGGAGCAAGCCATGGCGGCCCCAATTGTGTGCTTCGCTTCAGTATGCCGTGAACCTTGGACAAAGCAACCCGGATACAAATACCTCCTACTGTTCTTCTTCCCTCCAGATCTGTACACAAGTTGACTAATCAGCCAAAGCACTCCAGTCACGGCCCCTTGCTGGAGTGGGTAACACTTGTCATCAACAGTAGCGACGATAGCTCTTTACTAACTATATCCTGTCGTCGACATACTATTTCCAGCACCAGCACACAAACAGCTCAGGACCGCTCGAGCATCAACAGCGATTGCCTAGTGGAGGAAGGCGCGATTTGACTTCGGCACAGCTGTCTGACTACACATATTCCCTTTCGCAGCCCTCGACTTCTAAAAAAAGCAACATCGAAGGCCGCCATGGCAGTTGGAACCATGTTCGGTTCCCTAGCCACTTACTCCCTCGAACATCCACTTCTCTTCACCCTCTACGCCTTCATTGGTCTCGCCATTGGCTATATCGCAGTCACCGAAGTCCAGCGGTCCAAAGCCCGCATCCCTGGTATTAAGGGTCCACCCGGCCTCCCGGTGATAGGTAATATTCACCAAATTCGAGTCAATGCTGCGGAGCAATACCGTCTTTGGCGGGAACAGTACGGCCCCGTCTACCAGATCATGTTGGGCAATGTCCCTGTTGTTGTCATCAACTCAGCCGCTGCAGCTCGCGAGATCTTTGGTGCCAATTCACAGGCTCTGTCGTCTCGTCCAGAATTTTACACATTCCATAAAGTTGTCAGCTCTACGGCTGGTACTACAGTGGGCACAAGTCCCTTCTCCGAGAGCTTGAAACGCCGCAGGAAGGGCGCCGCCTCAGCCTTGAACAAACCAAGCATAGCAACCTACATCCCACACATCGACACTGAAACTCGAGACTTCGTCCGAGAGTTTCTCGACTACGGTGAAGCGGGGACCAAACTAGTCGATCCCATGCCCATGATCCAGCGTCTCTCCCTCTCCCTTGCCCTCACTCTAAACTGGGGTACCAGAATCGTTTCGCAATCCGACACCCTCTTCAACGAAATCACCCATGTCGAAGAAGAGGTTTCGAAGTTCCGCTCCACAACGGGCAACCTTCAGGATTACATTCCTATCCTCCGGCTGAACCCCTTCAGCTTCGGCGCCAGAACAGCCCGTGACATGCGTCGCAGACGGGACGTCTACCTCAACAAGTTGAACAAGGACCTCGACGACCGTATGGAAAAAGGGACCCATCAACCCTGCATCCAAGCCAATGTAATCCAAGACAAAGACGCGAAGCTCAACCAAGAAGAGCTAACATCTATTTCCCTGACCATGTTGTCAGGCGGCCTCGACACCCTCACCACCCTCGTAGCCTGGTCCATGGCTCTCCTCGCCGAACACCCCGAAATCCAAGAGAAAGCACTCTCCGAGATCCGCGCGAAATACCCCGCCACCAGCGACGGCATTCTCTGCGACGAATCCGACGACCAATCTATTCCCTACGTTGTCGCCCTCATCCGCGAGCTCCTCCGCTACTACACGGTGCTCCGGCTTTCGCTACCCCGCGCCTCCGTCAAAGACATCAAAAGCTCCTTCAACAACGGCGCCGTCATTCCTGCCGGCACCGTCGTCTTCCTGAACGCGTGGGCTTGCAACATGGATCCCGAGGTCTGGGGCGATGATTACCTCGAGTTCCGGCCTGAGCGATGGCTCGAGAAACCCGATGCCCCCCTATTCACGTATGGGCTGGGCTATCGCATGTGTGCGGGTAGCCTGCTGGCGAATCGGGAGATGTATGTCATTTATTGTCGGTTGATTAGTGCGTTCAGGATTGAGGGGTGTGTAGATAGTGAGACCGGGGGCAGAGTTGAAACGCATCCCGTGAAGGGAGTGGAGGATCAGACGCAGTTGGTCAGTGTGCCCAGGAGGTACAAGGTGAAGATGGTACCGAGGGAAGCGGGGGCTTTAAAGGAGGCGCTGGGGAAGGAACCGAAGCATTAGCTAAGGTGGGTATGGAGGCAGCCGGTCCGTTGATGAGGGTTTGATGTCCTACTGTGAAGAATGCACATACAGGAAATTAAGTTACTAGTCGTTTTACACATAGCGTTGCTCTTCTGGATTGCCAATCAGCTTGCATTTTCTGATTGTCCATGATTGTCCATCAATGTCCATCAATGTCCATCATAGAAGTTTGCACTGCTGTTACAGACGTGTTCGCACTTTTCCGTATGGATCCCCCACCTCTGCCATATCCTAGATTTTTTTGGATCCGAACTCTGCTTGCTTGTACACTATCGTTTCTCCGCTGGTTATGGTCGCTTTTTGTATGATGACACAAGATTCGAGCGCTACGCTATAGTGTTAGCGATTCGTCTTCAGCAAAGTTGTAGAGAACTCAGGGGCGTACACGAAATTTCTTGTTATGATAGAAAAGACGTTTCGGTAAACTTTCTCCACCACAAGTACTCATCTCATGCATGGACTGACCGCATCGTGGGTTCGGCCCCCCTCATCATATCCGCCCTTCGTACTTTCGGCACGCAGATATTCGTACTGCAGTACGGTGATATTCAATGTCCGAATAGCGAGAGTACTGAGCTACAAAGGCGTTTTATAGAATCATATCTGTGCTTGAACATCTTCGTTCACTACTATCACGTTGCTGCATTTCTCTTGCGAGTACGCTGCGTTCACTTACGAAAAATAGATCTGCTGGTCAGGGTTGTGCAACGTTTGTGCTGCCACAAACAGGACTTCCAGCAAGCTGGCATACAGCTGTAACATCGCGAGCCTACTGATTACATACCACTTCTAGGTCAAGACCGGAGTGAGCCGCGATGGGACCAGCATATCGAGCCGACCACATCGGTTCTTTACTCCGACCGCGAGCGCTCCTTGACTCACACACCAACAAGGACCCGAGCAAGACGTATGGCCTTGAAGTCACAGAAGCAATCACCAAGGCCGAGGTCAACGCCATCAAAGATGCCATCCACGAACAGACCAGCCGCCAGATCTACCCGATCACGAACGGCGAGTACCCACGCGCCATCTTCTACAGCGGCATGTTCGAGAAGCTCGACGGCATGACCATCTTCCCAGCGCTACCCGTGCCCGAAGCGTACAGGACCGACTTTCCCACCACGACCAGCATGCAGAAGCAATGGGGCATGAAAAGTTTCGCGAATGTCATCGCTACAGGCAAGATCCGTTTCAACGAGTCTTCGCCTCCGTATCTAGCGGAGTGGCTCCAGTTTCGCGACCTGTTACCAGATCAAAGCGCCTGGACCAAAGCCAAGCTCACGATTCCTGCGCCGACGTGGCAGCACGCCCACCTGAAACCGGGCACGGCCTACACGCCCGAGTCAGGCTACAAGGACGACGAGGCTTACTTCCGCGACTTGGCTAGCTGTTACACGCGGACGGTCGAGACCCTGTACGACCATGGCTGCCGCTACATCCAGGTCGACGACCCCCACCTCACGTACTTCTGCGACACCGCGTTCCTCGCCGGTTGCGCCAAAGACGGCACGGACACCGACGAGCTGCTGGACCTCTACATCAAGGTCTACGCGTGGGTCTTCGAGCCATTCAAGAAGGACCCCAAGTACGCTGACCTGCGGGTCGGCATGCATCTCTGCCGCGGCAACATGCCCGGCAGCAAGCACTGGGTGACCGGCGGGTACGAGAAGATCGCGCAGAAGCTGTTCAACGGCGCGACGGGCGTCGACACGTTCTACCTCGAGTTCGATGACGAGGAGCGCGCCGGCGGATTCGAGCCGCTGCGCCATCTGCCCCGTGGAAAGAGTGTTGTGCTTGGACTCGTCAGCACGAAGGTCCCGGATCTCGAAGATAAAGGCATGCTTGTGAAGAAGGTCGAGGAGGCGAGCAGGTTCATCGCGGACGCGTGGGGAGTGGATGCCAAAGAGGCGCGGGACGAGGCGCTGGCGATTAGCCCGCAGTGCGGGTTCAGTAGTCACTCTGCGAGTGGAGCGAAGGGGATGAGTTGGGACAGACAGTTTGAGAAGTTAGAGCTGTTGAGGGATGCCGCGAAGGAGATTTGGGGCTGATTTGTCCACGTGCTAGGTCTGCCCTCCTTACGACGCTCGGTGGTACGAGAAGATGGGGTTGCGACTCAGATCAAATTGTACCTACCTTTTGGGTCGGCTTCCACTACCTCAGGTGGGTCCCCACTTGTAATAATCTGTCGGGAACCGTTACTATCGCCGATTCTCTCTCCTTCACCACCGCGCAGCCTTCGCGCATACTCAAACGTACAGCTACTAAAACTTACATCACAATCTTGTCACATACCGCCTTCTTCGCCTCGCACTCTGCCTTCTTCGTGCCATCCGCGTCCTTCCCGGCGTCCTTGAAACATGAATCCACCTTGGCCTTCTTCAAGCAGTCTTTCTGGTACGCCTGCGTCTTCGCCGCATGGTCAATCCACGGCCACTCCCAATCATACGAGAGATGGTTGATCGGACACTTGGCTTCCGGTCTTGTCTCGGCGCGGGCGAGTGTGCACTTTTCGCCCTTGATACACTATACATAGTCAGTCAAACGTCCGTCCCGACGGACAAGCAGGAAGGCAAGGGGAGGGGCATACTTACAGAGCTGTTGCGGCAGGGGCCGACGACGGGAAATAGGTCGCCGTCTTCTTTGCATTGGCCGTCGCCTGTGCAGGTGCCTTGCCAGGACTGGGGCTCTTTCCATTTGACGGCGCGGGATTCAAGTGTGGTGGGGTCAGACCTGTAGCTGGTGGGGTCTACCGCGGCCGCTGAGGTGAGGGCTGCAGTGGTCGCCAGGGTGAAGAGGGTGGCTGTGAACTTCATTGTGTGGCAGGTAGGGTTGTTTGATATGTTATGGTATTAGTTATGTTCAAAAAAAAGAAGAGATTATGTTGTTTGGTATTCGGTATCTTCACATGTAGCCGGCTTGGAAAGGGTGGTCTTATATTGCTTTACATGGCTCCGACATGGTGATTATTCTTAGGCACTTTGACCAAGAAATTACCGGTGAATAAGGCGAGAAGACCAAGAACCCTACCGGTGGACGAGGGGAATAAGGTGAGGACAAAGAATATCGGGCATTGTCAGCGCGGAGGAGTGGATTTGCGGCTCTTTCAGCTCTGTCCTCGAAGCACAATGAGAAGCACGTCGGGCATTGTGCTAGTATTGAGCTGGATCCATGGGACGACCTTTGAGAGGCTGGTCCTCGGGTGAGTGAGCGATCTTGATTGCGCTGCCGAGCCCTCATATCGAGGAATTGGCCTGTAAGCACTGTGGTAACAGCCGCAGTCGAGTCTGTGAATGGTCGCATCTCGTCTCGAGGACTTCACAAGCGTTTTCCAGAAAATGAAAGGTAGGCGATTGTAGAGTAGGATGCAAGAATGGGAGATAGAAGGCTCTTGCCATTCACCATGTATCTTCTCTTGCAGTGAAACCAGGACTAACAATCTTTTCAATAAATGTGACCGCCGAGTAGCCATAGGTCGTTGGATGGCAACGTTCCAAGATAGTATCGCCTCTTGTACCGCGCTCTGTGGTCCGCGAAATACACGGGACTACGCATCTTGTCAGCATTCGGGCTGCCATGGACTGACTTACCTTTCGCTGCAGACGGAAGGGTACCACATCTGTAGCTCGCACAGATGTTCGTGACTGGGCTGACTTGAGTGATATAGTATGGACACTCGCCAGCCCTTACATTTCTTCAATTCCCTACCTGTCTACCCGTGACTTCGGGGTCCGCTCAAAGACACTTCGTTCATGTGCTGGACCTTCAAGAACAATTTTTTCATCATGCACATACCTACGACAGTTGTAACTGGGGTAATAGCAGCCACGACCGTAGCCCCAATCACACAGTCCATCAACGCTGACATTGGCACCAACACCAGCGGCGATGCTAGAGAACTAATCAACTGGATGCGCGAGTCAAAGCGTTCCGCTGCGCACTCGCCCCACGATCTGAGGGCTGCATAGATGGTTGTCCCCTAGAACGTTGTGTTTCAGTGAAGAAGCGTAATTAGCTGGAACTCAGATGATTCAGTAATTCAAGGTGAAACGAACGAGGAGTATCGGCCATGACTCATTGGATACCTTGTACCAGCGCTCGGTGTGCGGTATCATCGAAGATTCCTGTCGTGGTCGCAGCAGGTGATGTATGACTTCCGATCTATAGCACGCTCAAGACTGTAGAGTCAGTCACTGGCAAAGCGGGATTTGTTCGGTATGTTTCGCAAGACCGAATTCAGCACTCGTGGTCCTATAGCTCTACAGCAATTTCGCGACACAAAACGGCCTCTGGAGCTCGCGCAGATCCTGATTCATAACGTCCTTCAGCTCACCAGCATGGAGACACGCCGCTTTTCCTTTCTGATCGTGATGTCCAGGAACTAATCGCGTCTCGTGTTCAAATGTAGCAACACGCTCTTCAGTGGTTTCTTGATTGCTATGAGATCGGCTTAACCAACAATCGTGATTTAACCTCTTCATCGCCACAGTCAAGGACGCCTACCGCGACAACTTTGCTCTCTTGTCATCAGTCTAAGAAGGGTTTACGGATCTGAAAATGATGATGTCAAATCACGCGTATCCTGCTCAAGTGGTTTGACTATATTCCCCTGCGACCAACACTGCCAATCTGCATATTCGCTGCTTTCTTTGAGAAACACTGCGCGAAGCACATCACCATGTCCCAAATGGCCCTACCCGAGTGATTCTGAGAGGATATTACAGTGTGTGCCTCTCCCGAATCCAAGTGGCACTAGCATACAGGAAATCTTCGTTTGCGGTCGTTTCGTGGTCATCATGCAAACGCTGCAACAACGTATCTCAGTCAGGGTATACCGCCCCAATGTGGCTTCAACAACCTGAGCGCTAGAATTGATTCGAACTACGAGACCAGTAACGGCTTTCCAATTGTGAGCCTCTGCTGCGAACCTTCCCGAGGTCGTTTCGCTGGTGATACAGAGATTCTGGCATCGAACACAGCTATTTGACGAGGTCTCACGACAGTAATGGCCTTCAGCGATACCTCCCACGTGTCGCAGCCCTCCAGAGACGCTTTTCAAGTCAAGGCTGCCAGAAATAAATCCCAGCCCATAGTCACCAGTTTCGGTCTAGCAGTCATCGACGAAATTCACTTCGGCCATGGACGAGTGGTCACAGGTGTTTTAGGCGGCTCGGGCAGCTTTTTCACGGCTGGAGCTCGTATCTTGTGTGGCGATGAAGATGCCAACAATGTGGCTTGGAGGGTACATGCTGGCGAAGACTTTCCTTCAGATGTCGAGGCAGGCTTATCTGAATGGCAGATAGATCTTTGCATACAGAAGCTTGAAGGGCACAAGTCGACACGCGGCCTACTCATGTATGCTGATGGGACTTTTGGGCGTAAGTTGGTTCTTGCTGTCCCGGACACAGACTTACGGCGTGTAGCGAAAACATTCAGATATACTACACCAGTACTACAGGTTACTCCAACGGATCTCCATGGCTCGCGTGCTTTGACAGCACAGGCGTTCCATTTTCTAGCTACACCTCTAGATATGCAAAGATATGCGGGTGAATTGCGTGACTTGATCACATCGCAGACCGACAAGCCTGACAGGGACGAGCCCCTCATTATCTGGGAGCCGGCACCGCCATCATGCTTACCAGAGAATCTTTCTGCGTGCTTCGAAGCTGCACGAAGCGTCGATGTCTTCTCACCAAATCACATCGAGCTTCTGAGACTTTTCGGTCTTGAAGCTGAGATGCACGACAAAAGAGTCCTCGAGTCATTAGCGACAGCATTTCTTCAATCCGGTATCGGCAGAAAAGGAGATGGTCTCGCTGTCATTCGAGCTGGTGAGCACGGCTCTCTAACCATGAAGAGAGGTTCACCGCCATGCTGGCAAACGCCTTTCTACAATGGCGACCCACATGATACCAGGAAGATCGTGGGCACAACTGGAGCTGGCAACGCATTTCTTGGCGGGCTCGCCGTTGGCCTTGTGCGCAAAGGTAGTGTGCCTGAAGCGTCACGATTTGGTGCAGTCGCTGCAAGTTTCATGCTGGAGCAGGTTGGTCTGCCGAAGCTAGGCTTCGGGGAACTCACCGAAGTCTGGAATGGAGATACTCCTACCAGGCGTCTCGATGTCTTGCGAAGTCGCGAGAGATGAAACAGACGTTTCAATTGAGCTTTCTATAGGCTAGTAATTGGAGATAACGAGCCATGCGCGTAGCAAGGCCAGTCATGGTCTCAGAGCTGGGAAGCATATTGCAGCTTAAGGAGCGGTGCATGATGGGCCTGCCTAATTGAACTTATTCGATAGCTGGCATGTCGGCTCCGACTGTTGTTTATCAAGGTTGCTTATACAATTGAAAACATCTTGAAGTAATATAACGTGTCTCGTACATATGTTCGTATACTTTACCTTGCTCTCTGTGATCTCCAGAAATCAGGGGAAGCGAAAGAGCGATGGAATCACTCGACACGCCACGTGTACGGGTTTATTCCGTTGATGGGTGTACAGCGTTGTCCTTGCACGTGACACTGGACAATCACAGTGGCCCGTACCCAAGCACTTTTGGGCTCTAATTCTCACCGTAGCCCCGGACACGTTGATTCACACAGCGTGCGTGTCCTCTCAGCGTCCAGCAAGCGGCTTCACGTCTTGTCTTCCAGTACTGTGTTCCTCAACAACCAGCTTACTCTACGCCTGCAAATATGGCCAAGAAACCAGCGCAGCCAGCAACGCCCAAGCCAGCCACAACTCCAATCAATGCACCACTAGCCCAAGACCAGCCTGCATCCAAGGCCCCTTCAGCAACGCAAACGAGGAGTGCTAGTACCTCGACCTCGAACTCGACACTGTCGGCCAAGTCATCCCCACAAGAGGTCGCCCTCCATGTGTGGCACAAGTACTTGAATGACACGCCGACGAGGACGATGCTCCTGGATGTGTTCATGCTCTTCCTAGTTCTGGTTGGAGCTGTGCAGTTTCTCTACTGTCTCATTGTTGGCAACTTCGTGCGTAACCTTTCCCCAAATTCCGAATGCTCTGCTGACAGCTTTCTAGCCATTCAATGCCTTCTTGTCTGGCTTCGGTGCATGTGTTGGCCAATTCGTCCTCACAGCTTCCCTACGAATGCAAACATCCGAACGACCTCCACCTACTGCCTCTGCCGCAGCGAAGAAGGCTGCCACGAAGTTCAACGACGAAGGTTTCGAGGAGAAGGACGAAGATGGAAAGCCAGTCTCGAAGATCAGTTCTGAAAGAGCATTTGCAGACTACGTACTGGGCAGCTTGATTCTGCACGCTTTCTGTGTCAATTTCATCAACTAGGGGAAGCCATCATGGCATATTCGAACTAGTTTCAGCGAGGACATTGAATCGAAACATGTCTCTCTCTCTTTACACTCGCAGCTCCAGGTCTAAAACAGGCTTTGGAATGTCTATCTGACTGAGAATCCTTTGTCCACGGTGAGGCCTCTGCACAATAACAAGATCTCTAGTGGCAGTTCCTTTGTGCCCTGTCTCGCGCCATTGTCTCGAAGCCACGGCCATGATGAGTCCTATACAATGTGCCCGAATCCGGCTATTGCACTGCTCTAGCCCTCGCGCGCAGTTCAGAAGACTACCAGATATACCACAATCAGCATAGCATCACTGGGGATAGAAGCAGTATGAGATCTTATACAACCCCCCTGCTTATGCTCAGCAGTACCATTCCATTTGCAACAGCATTCTATCCCATAGATCCTGCTTCCGTGCCAGCATGGTCCCTAAGCTACGACTACTCGGGCGAAAACTTCTTCAACAACTTCCAGTTTTTTACTGATACAGACCCAACTAAAGGCCATGTCAGATACGTCGACCTCCCTACTGCCAATGCAACAGGTTTAGCGGGCCTCATCACCGATGACAGCGCCACACCCTCCACGAAGCCCATAGTCTATCTAGGCGTAGACTACACAACCCCTGACACCACCTCCGGCCGCCCCTCCACCCGCGTCTCCAGCAACCAAACCTTCAACCATGCCCTCATTCTCGCCGATATCCTCCACATGCCCGCTCCCGTCTGCGGCGCCTGGCCAGCCTACTGGATCCTCGGCAGCGCCGCCACCTGGCCCGAAGCCGGTGAAATCGACGTCCTCGAGAATGTCAACGATGCCACCGTAAACAAATACACCCTTCACACCAACGCCGGCATCGCAACCAGAAACTATACCGGCCCTGCCCAAAAGGGCCATCTCAGCACAAACAACTGCGACGTCGCCGCGCCCGACCAAGCCAAAAACGCCGGGTGCAGCGTGACCGACGCGGCCGACGTCCCCTCGTACGGCTCTGCCTTCAACGCCAACCAAGGCGGCGTCTTCGCCACGCTGATCGATACCGACGGCATCCGCATCTGGTTCTTCCCGCGCGACGCCATCCCGGCTGACATCGCACAGAACACGCCGAACCCGCCGGGCCGCGCCATGAACAAGCCCGGCGCCAACAGCACCTGGCCCGCGCCCAACGCGCGCTTCGACGGGCCCGGCAACGACTTCGACGCGCACTTCCGCGACATGCAGATCATCATCAACACTGCGTTCTGCGGCGACTGGGCCGGCGCCGTGTGGAACAGTACCGAGACGTGTGCGAGGCTGGCCCCGACGTGCGAGGAGTATGTGAGTGCGAACCCGGGGGCGTTTAGGGACGTGTATTGGGCTATTAGGAGCATTCAGGTCTGGGAGCCGCTTGGGACGGATTGGACGGTGCCGTATTCTGAGGGACCCGCGGGGAAGCATAGTGAGAAGAGGTATGGAGGGGTTGCGGGGCCTGCTGAGAGGAGGTCTGAGGTCGGGCGACGTGCTGTGAAGAGGGATTTGTAGAGTGTACAGTGTAGAGCTGATGTATGTGTACTCATGAGACTTGGAATGGAATGCTGAGAAGGTGCTTTTTAGAATAGAATTGAGCGAATGCTATTGGGTAGTGTGATATGGTCGAATTATCTGATGACAGTCACGAACACACGTGTAGCGCGGGCACTGAGTGAGTTGAACGACCTGTCAGCGGGATTGACACCTCGTATCATATGCCCGACATTGCTTCCCGCCTGTCTACCCACATCCTCACGGGACCTTCGCCTTCGCTGTGGCAGATGTCCACGTGCCGGATCAGCTGAGCCCTCTTCTTGAACGGCGGTTGATCGAAGCAGTCGAGCTGGACGCAATAAGGTATGCTTTGTGGATGTCGAAGCTGACTGTGCTAAGTCATGTGCTTGACATACTCGGCTTTCGATCCAAGCATTGGCGGATTTGTAGCGCAGAGGGGTTCTAGACATGGCTGTGGATGATATGGTAGGTTGATTTTCCTCCCTGCTGCGGACCGCTTCGGACCATGTCGGTGCTTGTCGTAAGAAGGGTCAGTCCGACAGATCTTGTCGACCAAGGATCGTGGTCTCCATCTTTGGCATACTTTCCAGTACTGAGCGCAAGTCTTGCAGCATGGCAGCCGGTATGGCCCTGCTCGCTCTGGTCCGTACTTCTTGAAATGCCGTCCACAATTGGGATTTGCGCACTTCGACAGATTCGATGTCTAATCGCTATCATTACCGCCGGCCTTCCGTTTCTTTCCTGCACCTTTCCTCTTCTTCGGGCCGCCGATGTCTTCGTCGTCACTATCTTCGCTCTTCGGCTCGCCCTTCGCTCGAGGTTTCTTCGCACTCTCATCCGGCACGTTCTCGCATATCTCATTCAGAAAGTCGTATTGCGGATCCGCTAGCAACGCATTCTTCAGGTGTGTTGCGGTAACACGTTTGCAGTCCTCACCTTTTGCAGTGATGGCGCCCTTAGCGACCAGAGCGACCATGAAGCATTCTAGGGCTTTTGCTACTGCCGTGGGTGTCGCTTGAGCTACTTTGCCTACGTCTTCATCTGCTTGCATGATCCGTTTGATCCGCGCAACCGGAAACTTTGTTGCCACATTTACCCGTGGAATGGATGACAACTGTGATGGTTGTGTTTGAGGGGGCATGGATGCCAGTGGTTGCTGTTGTTGAAAAGGTTGCTGCTGATGGAACGATGGTTGTTGCTGATGAAACAGTTGTTGCTGCTGGAATGGTTGCTCCGGATGGAAGGGTTGCTGTTGGTGAAACGATTGCTGCATGGATGTTGGTCCTTGAACTGCCATAATTGGTTGTGGTGGAGGGGGCACAGATTGTTGCGATACTACGGTCTCGTCAAATTCATTAACGGGATGAGCGTTGTCGCTGTAGTTGACTTGTGGTCTAGTGCGTAATCGTGCCATGTCGTCTTGATATTGTGGCGCCGAGAAAGCTTGGGGCTCGCTATAGTACTGTTGCAAACCACTGCCTGGATACACGGGCTGTTGATACTGGCCAATCAAGTGTGGAGGCGCATGTGGTGTTTGAGGTGAAAAATATGGCGACGCGTCGTATGAGCTCCGCGGCGAGAATGAGTGACCTTGGGGAAAGTCTTGTTGATACGGCACTGACGGAAGCCTACTGAGACTCGGTGGTGGTGGTGGTGCCGGGAAACCTGACAAATCAGGAGATCGCGGTCGATAGTTTTGAGGTCGTTGCGACGTGTTTGAAGGACTCGGAGAGTGGTTGTCGTTCATGTTATAGTGAGTTTCTGACGACGTGCAGCAAGGGCTGCCAGTGCCAAGAAGGAACCGGAATTGACGTGGCTTCAGTGCAAACCGTGGTACTCGAGAATTCCTGTTGTAGAAAGACGTGTGTTCTAGATGTGTTATGGATGTCTTTTCGCTTCGCAAGCTGAATAATTATACAAGTCCTGAAAAGCTTTCTTATTCTATATTAGATCTGGTCGTTGGCAGACCCGACTGTCACTTCTTGGCTCGTCACCTCAAACCGGGCAGAAAAACATCGCTTCCGCTGAACGCGCTTTCCTCTTAACCTTAACGTGAATGACAACCACGCTTGACTGGTAAGAGCAACTTCTTTTCCCCGTACATCACGCAGGCAGGTATGACCTGTACGTATTACTTCTCCTCGTATCAATGTACGTCTCCCCGCCGCTTTCCACAAGCTCGGCGGATCTTTGGCAGACTACAACGCGTCGCGACCACATAAGAACGACGCGTTTCGAACCTACTATCGCATAGTACATCTAGAAACACCGGAACACAATTTCTTTCGTATCGGTCACTCTGGCTTGTCGTCACTCTGATGCCATTGCTATCGTCAAGTCAACCGACACAGCGCGACCACCCTCTAAGACTCTTCTAGTTAAGTCGATCATAGTACCTGCTCCCACTGCTGATCATCCAAGCCGCATCATGCCACGTAAAGCATCTTCCCGGTCAGACCTCATCAGTCACAACGGGAGCTGCGCACGGACTCGCCCATCGGCCGGCAGGTCTGGGCTGCCAAAAGCAGAACACTCGGGCCACCACTGACAAACAACGACTTACGGAGGCGCTCGTCGCATTGGGCATCCTACTCACGTTGAACTAGATCTCGCGTCCGTCTCTTCATATCGCAGTGCTGGACTCGAGGCCATTCTACAGTCATTGCATTCGTGATCCATACCAGATAGCTACTGCTGATGATGCACACGCCGTGCCGTTATGAGGCCTGTGGAGGTTTTGCTGGCGGCCTTCCCATGCGCCTGGGCACCGATTTACGTTCACTCAAGCCGAAGGTAAGGTCTGAGGAGGTAGGTGTTTGCAGTGTCGTCCTCTCTCTTTCTCCACGAAAATCAGATGACAATGGATTGACTTGCCATGAAGCCTTGGTCGAACAATGCCGACGTCGTTTGTTGCTATTCACGTCACCTCTCAATTCCAATCCATTGTCACCACGATGCCACGTCTATTTCCACCTCATTATCACATACCGGCGTTGTCTGGTCTACTCTTAGCAGCACCTGTTCACTCGACAAACAGCACAGCCATAACGGAAATGCCTATACAAGCGAGTTCCTCAAATCTCGAGCGCAGGCCATGTACTCATTCCATCCAATCTCTATACGATAAGGTAACGATCCGAAGACTCTCCCATTGGAACCATGTCGTTCCTCTCGATCGCAGCGTGCGTCCCTGTCATAGGAATTGCCCTGCTTTTCAAGACTGACGTCTCCCAACTTGCAATCTGCACCAAGAACTATGCAGCTGGGCATATGCATGCGCTCACAAACATTCTATGTCTGCTATTCACTGACCCTAGGCTTCGCCTCCTTCTGTTGTTGACATATCGATACCACCGACTAGTCATCAGTCTTTGGGCTTACCTCTTCGTGTACAAAGCTGACGAAGTGCCGGCCGAGCCCACGGTAACGAGTCACAACGCACACGTTGTCATCTCGACTGTTGATCCAAAGAACAAAGCATTCATAAAGTGCGTGCAATCTATCCTCGAGAACCAGCCTCGATACTTGACCATTGCTGTAGGAGGCGAACAGCATCTACCTGCGACTATTGAAGCCCTTAAACTCCTACAGCCCTACCATGGCTCTACAGATGTTCGAGCGGTGAGCATCCCAGGAACCAAAGGCAACAAGCGCGAGCAGATGACGATGATTCTCGATCAACTAGCTGAGAAGCGCGAAGAGAACAAGGACACTATTGTGGTCTTCGTCGACGACCACGCCTGGTGGGGTAATGACTCCTTCCTTGCACATCTACTTGCACCATTCGAAAATCCAAAGGTAGGTCTAGTCGGCACGAAGAAGCGTGTACAGCGGGAACGCGACAACAACATCGTGCTTTCGGGTCTCAACTTCCTCGCCTGCATATATCTGGAGCGACACAACTTCGAGGTCACAGCTCAAAATGCCATGGATGGTGGAGCATTTGTCATCTCTGGTCGTACCTGTGCTATTCGAGCTTCCATCGCGATGGAAGATGACTTCCGACATGACTTCATGAACGAGTACTTCTTCTTTGGTCAACTCGGCCCGCTTCTACCGGACGATGACTGCTATATTACAAGGACAGTCGTTCGCAAAGGCTACGAACTCAGGTTCCAAAATCACCCAAATGCGCTCATGCACACGACTCTTGGTGTTGATAGTGTCGGCGCAGCAACTACTGTCAACAAATTGTGGAAGTTCCACGCTCAGCTCCTGCGATGGCAAAGATCTACATGGCGAAACGCTCCCTGCGTACTATTCACTGATCGCAGCGTCTGGAAGGTACAAAAGTGGACCGCGTGGGCAGGGTTCATTAATTTGCTCGTCAACTTCGCTCTCTTTTGGGATCTGCTCATCGTCTATACCTGGTACCACAGCGGCTTTGAGACATTTACGGCATATCATTTGGCTACTATGATCATCGGATCAAAAATGGTCAAGTTAGCAGACTTCTTCCGCCACAACCCTAGGGATTTGGTCTGGTTTCCATTCTACGTCGTATTCGCTTATGTTCATAGCTTCTACAAGCTTTGGAGTCTGCTGACCTTCTGGGACTGCAGCTGGGGTGGGAGAACCACAAAGGTCGTGTCAGACACAGAAGCCGGCGATAGCACGGATGACGGCAAGCCGGATGCTCCTGAATCAGTGAGTGAATACCTTCATCATCGAGTACTCCGTGTATGTGGCATGCAACGGCAGCAGCAGTCTGCTGACAACACAGCCTTGCCAGGAAGCCCTGCAGATGCTAACGATAGTGACAGCTCCAACGCTACGACTCTTCCAAGTGGTCAGGATGGATCGAGAACCAATTATCAGCCGCCCACCGTAGAGTCCGCCGCGCCTTCACCTACGCCAGCTGGGACCTCAACAAACATGAGAGCTGAGCCAGGAACCGCACCTTCGTCTCGCAACCCGTCTGTCTCAAGTGTGAATTCTTTCACGGAACGATACGGTAAACATCCTAAGACATCTGGTCAGCCGAATGTGCTAACTCCTTGGGGTACAGTGAACACTGCCAGCCCACACATCACCCCTGCCAATGTCAGAGAGCCTCAGCACAGCTCACGCTATAACACTCGAAGCAGCACGCGCAGCCTGTCACTCTCAAATGTGTCCAAGAGCCCACCATTTGCTACACCCCGAGTATCATCCCATGCTTCGTCCTCTCCTCCCACTTCGTGCAGCGGTGGTAACGGCAGCTCTCATTCGTCCCACAGTAGCCACAACTGTTCCTTGTTCGACCGCTCACCCAGACAGACGAGGGTCGAAGGCTTTGTGCGATCACCAGCCCCATCGCCTACCCCAGCACCGCCCTATGAGCCCACCTACGAGCTTCCATCCGCAGAGTCCCACCATACACGGCGCCAGTCAGAAGCATGCTGGCACGCCAAGGCCGCCCCTCTTCCCTTCATCCCTCGCACATACTTCACAGAACCAATGCCTAGCCCACCGAGCAATAGTGGGGTTGAGATCGTGTTCAAGAAGGACCGTTCTCCATCTCCGTCTCCATTTCCATATGAGAGTGCCGGCTCAGATGCAAGACGAACAAGAGCAGATTACAAGCGTGACTTCGTCAGGGGCGACGACTGCCACAGAGTGCACGGGGACGGAACACATCTCACGCCGAGGAGCTTCGGGGGCCAAAGAAGGTGCAGGAGTCCGGAGCCGAGATACCCTGTCGTGCCTGGGAGGAGATATTGAACTGAGTTGAGCATCTAATGAGGAAGTGGTTGGGACCTCGAAAAGTTTGTTTAGTGCTTGACACGATACCATGTATTATTATGTTTTACTGCCACTGGAACTCAATGCGGATTGGTAAGCTTTGCTGGTGATGTGAGTGACACCGTACCCTTGTCATAATCAGACATGCAGTGATGCTCGGACTTGTCTCAGCGCTAATACTGCTGTTCGTCGAAGATACATTATTTCAAAGCGCCAGCGGCTGTCACTCCTGGTTTCTGACTCGGCGATAAACAGTAGAAAACGTGGTAGCTCATGCGTATGAAGCAAAGGCCGCAGGACCAGTTGTTTGAAGAATTCAAGAAGGCAAGAGCAGTTGTCACATTATTGACGAGCCGCCTACAGCCACGGCAGTAGTTTCTTGTCACCCTCCTCAGAACTCTTGGTATTTCAGCTGGATGGGAATCGCGCCTTTCTCGCCACTCCTCAAGCATGATTCAACGATCTCCAAATCCGCCAGGGCCTCTCTGGCACTCTGGAGCGGATTAGCTTTCTTGCCCGCGAGGCCCTCACCCCAAGCTCTGACTTCAGGTGCGACACCTGAGCCTTCCTCTTCGACCTTCTCCTCTTTGTCACCACTCTTGACCACGCCTTGAGACACGGAGACAAAGCCTTTCTCACTGCCGACGTGGTACTCGCTTCCTTTCGCTGTGGTGCCAAATGAGATCGAGATGCTGCCTAGAGCACCACTTTTCGTCTTCGCAGTAGCCTCAATCGTGTCGACAGGCGGCAAGTGTGGCTGCAATTGAGCAGTGTGCGCGGAGATGCTGGCGATCGGCTCGTCCTTGCCGAGCAGCACTCTCAACGCGGCGACAAAGTGCACGCCTCCATCGAGCAGGAACCCGCCCTGGTGCGTAGGTACTTTTCGCCATTCTGTCTCGAAATACTTACCACCCTCAAGAAGTACCTGCATGCGGGCCCGAAAAGTTAATGCCTTGCCGGCCTTCTGCCTCTGTTCACCAGCGTAGACAGTAGCGGCCCAGAAGCGAGCATTCTCTGCTACGCCCCAGGTGACGCCCTTGGGCTGGATCTCCTTCTCATACCACTCGATTAGCTCGACAGCGTCTTTCACATTCTCGGCGACTGGCTTCTCACTGAGGACGTGCTTGCCAGCGAGGAGTGCCTTCCGGATATAGTCGGGCTGATTCTTGATGGGCAGAGCAACGATCACAGCATGGATGTCAGAGCGTGACAGTAGATCGTCAAGACCTTTGCCTGAACCGGAGTCGTCGGAGAAGAGATCGACTTCGTTCTCGTCTGTTCCTAGGGACTTTGCTGATTTCAACGAACGGGAGTAGATAGCTTTCAGGACCAGATCTTTGGATGCGTTGACAGCTGGGAGGTGTTCTTCGCGTGCGAAAATACCGCCGCCTAAGATTGCTACCTCGATGGACATTTTTGATGATGGTTAGTGGGCAGCGGAATGTGGGAACATGAGGAGATGGCTGAAGTCAACAGATGTCAAATGCTTGAAATAGTGCAGAACGTCACAGTAGCAGCTGTCGTTTTCATGTTGATCTTACCTGCCAAAACGAGCCGGAGCGTCTGCGGTATTAGGCAAAATTCGGGGCACCACGTCAGAGGGTGACTTAAGCAAAATGATAATCGTTGCAAGGAGAACAGGAGATTATGCGAAGTGGTAAAACCTGAACGGTAGCAGGACACGCTTCCGCGGCGGGCTTCAGCATTGTGTATGTGTATCAATTGTAAATTAGTATGTGAGGATAGACGACGAGGCACGCGTGAAGCGTCAAGGAGTCGAGAAACAGAAGAGCTTGGTGGAACCAATGCATCGACAAACCTGCCTTGCTTTCAGACATTATGTCAGCAATTCGAAGGAAAATGGAGCGCACGCTCAGGCTTGGCAACTGCGAAATTGTGAACATTCGGCCAAGCGCGACCACCATATCACCGCAATAGTATCTCGACATTCCTAGGAGCACCACAACTATATTCAAGGTTCGCACGACCTTCTGCGCACACAAGTCGAGATCAATACTAACGATACACGAAGATGGTGTCCGCAAAGAAGCACGTAGCTATCGTCAAGAAGCACCCAAAGAAATGGCACAGACATCAGTCGGACACGTTCATGTGTGTGCCGTCGGCATGGAGGAAGCCAAAGGGTATCGACAACAGAGTGCGAAGACGGTTTAAGGGTCAGATGGTTATGCCTTCGGTATGTCGAGCCCCGGTCGAAAACAAGAGCGGATGAGTCGGTGCAAAAACGCCAAAGAACACGATGCACCATCCGAGAAGAGGCGCAACGAGCTCTGGTAAAATGTATACTGACAACCTGGTCTCAGATCGGCTTCGGCTCCAACAAGAAGACGAGACACATGATGCCCTCGGGCCACAAGGCATTCCTGGTCAACAACCCCCGAGACGTCGAACTCCTCCTCATGCACAACCGCACATACGCTGCCGAGATCGCACACGCCGTTTCAAGCCGAAAGCGAGTCGACATCATCGCAAAGGCCAAGGCTCTGGGCGTCAAGGTCACCAACCCCAAGGCTAGAGTCACCACCAAGGCATAAATGTGATGGCTGGAACAGGGTTGTATTTGAAGTGATTCTTGTGACGAATAGACCTCTTTGCGTGCAGGAACGAGCTGGGCTGTGTGACACAAGCAGACTTTGGTCTGGGGTCGTGCTCGACTGCAATCCGCAAGAAGTGAAGAGATATGGTGGCATTGTGCTTTAGGTGGTAGCACACATATCACGCATGGAGCGACCATAAAATCGATACCAGTTTACCATCTTCTGCAAAGCATTACGCCGGCGACCGTGGCATATCACGCTGTTTCTCGATTTGCTTCCAGGACGTCTGGTACTCTCATAAGACTCTGAGTGCTGAAAGCTTTATCTACTCACCTCCTCCCTGTCTGCTTCTACCTGTCTTTGCTGTCGAGCACATATGCTCTTGCTATTGAAGGAAGGGTATTTTGACATATCTTCTGGCATACCTTCACATTGTGGCAGCACTCGTATCGATAGTGTCGAGTAGTGCTTTTCGTAGTGGACCCAGTATCTGAGTGTCGAAGATGTTACTGCAATCTCTCTCTCTCTCTCACAACTTCTACGTGCGTTGTTTGTGATTCATACTGATTTCTCCTGGTCTTTCATCGATAATCGCACGTCTTTGGATACAGGTGTGAGCAGAGGACACGGCATTCCGACCGCTGCGGAGTCCATCAGGGAAAAAAGTACAGAACCATTCCTACCACTGATACAACGAATTGGCGCCATCCCCCCGGATCCTTGCCTACCTGGCAAGACGTGGCCGGTACCCGTCGCCCAGCATGGCACTTACAACCACTGATTTAGCCTTCGACACCTCCAAGGACGACCGACCTCACCTCCCCCCACCACCCGCTGTAGCAATAACACCATGCGACCCGTGGCCGCGCCCTTACTATCTTGAGCATGGTCTTCGGCGCGTAGCCCCCTACCACTACACTTACAACACGTACTGCAAACAGCGCTGGCGCGACCGTGAGATCCTCGACATCTTCGCTGCTGAATTCCGCGATCGCTCACGAGAGTACTACAAAGAGGCTATCGAAGAAGGACGCATCGTGCTGAATGGAACGCCATGTAAAGATATACACACCAAAGTGCGCAATGGCGATGTCATAAGTCACACCTTGCATCGCCATGAGCCGCCTGTTTCTGCGCAGCCGATCCGTGTGATTAACGAGACGGATAGCATGATTGTTATTGATAAGCCTGCTGGAGTGCCGGTTCATCCTGCTGGGAGATACAAGTACAACTCGGTCGTCGAGATCATGAGGGCGGAGAGGCATTATGCTTTCAACCCTTTGCCATGTAATCGGCTGGATCGGCTGACGAGTGGTGTTATGTTTGTGGGGAAGACGAGTAAAGAGGCTGAGGATATCAGTGCCAAGTTGAGGGGTAGGACCGTGAGGAAGGAGTATATCGCCAGAGTTAAGGGCAGGTTCCCCAATGGTGAGGGATGGGAAGGAGACGAGATGAGAGGTGGCATTGTGAAGTGCGAGGAGCCCATCCTGCAAATCAGCCCTATACTGGGTCTGAACAGGGCAAGGGCGAGTGGAAAGAGTGCGAAGACTCTATTTAGGAGGATAGCATATTATCCAGCCAAATCCGAGTCTTTATCTGCGCTGCCAGGCACTGAGGATGAAGGCTACAGTGTGGTCCATTGCCTGCCGCTGACTGGCAGAACACACCAGATCCGAGTTCACCTCCAGTTCCTCGGCCACCCGATCTCGAACGACCCTATCTACAGCAATAGAAGAGTCTTTGGCGCCAATCTGGCCAAAGGTGACTCATCCGGCGATCATGATGATGAGATCAAAGAGCGACTGGGCAAGATGGGCAAGACAGAGGTTGCAGATGCATACGCTTACAATGCTACTAAACCAATCCAAACGGAGACTGACTCGAATGGCATAAACGAGGCGACTAGCTCCAACGATACAAATGGTCTATCAGGCATAGAGAAGGACATGGCAGAACTAGGCATAACACAAACACATCAGATTACACCTACTCAATTAGAGCTGTTACGTGCGCAAGAGTTGCACAGAAACTATGGCCCAACCGCCGACTACAAGGCTCTGCACCACGGCACTCTTCACGCAGGCAACCTCTCTCCTGAGCCTTCCAACCCGACTCAGTCCAAGGAAGAAGATCCCGCCTACGCTGAACTCGTCAAACAGCATGACGAGATGGTGCAGGACTACAACATCCGAAAGGGCGAAAAGCTTACTGGTGAGATTTGCGACATCTGCCAAACACCGTTATACTCAGATCCTGGGCCCCACGAGCTGGGAATATATCTGCATGCCTTGGCATATGCTGACGTTGAAGGCAAATGGAGGTATACAAGTCCCCTGCCCGAATGGACGCGTGCGCCAGGCGATGTGAGCGGTAGCTTAATGGACCCTCCCAGCTGGGACTACGAGGCACTCGGTGATGAGGCCAAGGTGGATCTCGACGCGGAGAAGGAGAACGCTGAAAGAAAGAATCAAAAGGGACAGGAGAAGAACAAGGAGACACAGACCGAGGTATAGAGAGTCTGATATGAGGAACCTTTCTGAACAGCACGGCCACCTTAAGATCAGCTTTGCACCTGCCGAGCCACCTCTCTGGAACCGGCTTGCAGTGACCACGATTGCATCAACGTCGTAATCAAGGCTTCCTAGTGCTAACAATCGAAGCTACAGCAGGTTTGTCCAGCAATGAACATGATTAGTTGCCTACTCCAAACAGAGACATCCCACCAGACCCCGCAAATCTCCTCCGCATCCCTGCAGAGCCATGGATCGACTTTCTAGAATCGGTGCAACTGCTCCGCTTCCAATATCGTAGTTCGGCATGCATACTTTAGAATATGAACCAACAGAGAAAGTGACATCTACCATGTGTACGCGACAGTACGACGCGGGGAAAGGTGGGCGCCTTGGTCTGGAACATCTATTACCGATGGACTCCGTGAGCGGGCAGATGCTACGAGGAGTACATAAACCGCCGTGGACGAAGCTCACTTTCTGAGCGAGAGGCCATTTCACGATCCCTAGAAGCCTTGACCACCTTTTTACACACAGAACCCGGTGATCATCACGCGTAATTTGACAGTATTAACCAGAAGAACATACCTGATACCTGCCCATCATGTCTACAGAAACGAAAACCATGAAGGCCGTCAACTACCAGGGCGCCTTCAAAGTCAAAGTCGAAGACGTCCCACGCCCAAAGCTCGAACATCCAGACGATGTGATCGTCAAAGTCACCACCGCCGCCATCTGCGGCTCAGATCTCCACATGTACGAAGGCCGCACAGGCGCCGAGCCCGGTATCACCTTCGGCCACGAGAACATGGGTATAGTCGACGAGCTGGGCGAGGGTGTCACACTGCTCAAGAAGGGCGACCGAGTCGTCATGCCGTTCAACGTTGCCGACGGTCGATGCCGGAACTGCGAGCAGGGAAAGACCGCTTTCTGCACTGGTGTCAACCCTGGCTTCGCTGGTGGTGCTTACGGCTATGTTGCTATGGGACCCTACCGGGGTGGTCAGGCGCAGTACATTAGAATTCCCTACGCGGACTTCAATGCCTTGAAGTTGCCACCAGGGAAGGAACACGAGTCTGACTTCATTCTGCTCGCTGATATCTTCCCCACTGGCTGGCACGGCGTGAGCTTGTCGGGTTTCCTGCCCGGTGAGACCATCGCTGTCTTCGGTGGTGGACCCGTTGGGCTTATGGCTGCATACTCTGCACAGCTGAGAGGTGCCAGCAGAGTGTTCGTTGTCGACCGGGTGGCCGAGCGACTGAAGGCCGCCGAGAAGATCGGCTGCATAGCAATCAACTTTGAGGAGGGTGATGCTGTGGAGATGATCCTCAAGGCTAACGACGGAGAGATGGTCGACAGATCAGTTGACGCCGTTGGGTACCAAGCCGTCGTCAAGGGCGGGCAGAAAGAAGAGCCCAACATCGTCCTTGAGAACATGATCAAGGTTACGCGGGCCTGTGGTGGTCTTGGTATTCCAGGTCTGTATGTGCCGACTGATCCCGGTGCGCCGGACGAGAGTGCTGCCAAGGGCAGAATAGCGTTGAGCTTCGGAAAGTTGTTCGAGAAGGTAAGTGACGATGGGTGTGTTCGTGTGGCATCCTGCTGACTATTTCCAGGGTCTCTCGCTCGCCACAGGTCAATGTAACGTCAAGCAGTACAACAGGTACCTCCGAGACATGATCATTGCTGGCAAGGCTAAGCCGTCGTTTGTCGTCAGCCACGAGGTTGGTATCGACGATGCCGAGACGGCTTATGACAAGTTCGACAAGCGAATTGAGGGATACACCAAGGTCCTCCTCCACCCTAACGGGGGCTTCTAGTTTCTAGAGGGTCGAGAACCTGTGTACAGGCCTCGATCGTGAACAAGAAAAAGTTGTGGAACAATAGGTCTGGTATTGTTGGATTTCTAAAGGCTGAAGGTAGTAGCGGTTAGTGATTTCGGGGGCACACCAGTATCGAGAATCAACTTAGGCAACTACGCGACTCAGACTCGGGAGGTTAAAGGCGCCTGCTAGAGCTAAGACATTATCACTTTCTTGAACACTTGTTTACGCGACCCACTACACCGCAGCTTTTTGTTCTTCACGGTCGAGGTCTACAATAGTGTCTGCTATAGACCGTCAGAACTTGTGTGATACCTTGCACGATTCGATACTGCTACCCTCAGAACACAAGCGGCTGCGAGTCAGCTTTGGAAAAAGGATTGGACAGTCGCTTCATGCGCGCTCTCACTTTTCACGTCGGTCCGTCTTTTCGATGACGCCTCTCTGTACACGACAGGCCTCGATCGTAGACCCTAACAGATTAAGTCGTGGATTGTCAGGTCAGATAGGTGAATGTTTTGTAAAGTATTCGGGTTCTGGCTTTGGGCGGTCGTGACCTCCGGAACAGCCCTGATTTTGGAGTAGTGCACCCCTGAACGCTATCAGCGCTATTGTCTTCGACTTATAGACGACGAACAATACAAGACCTACTATTCCACATCTTTTTGTTGTCGACGATCGAGGCCTATACACCCTCACCGCTGATCACGCTCCGTCATGTGTATTAGCTGCTGCGTGCTCGGGCGGTCGAGCGTCCGCCTATCTTCTCGTATGTCCTCTGCACTTTGCTCGATCCCCTCCACTTCCCCTTCGTCAATCTCTTCTTCCTCGTCCTCAATGTGTTCTAGCTCCTCGACCCCGACATCCACGTCAAGCTTACCACTACTGACCAACTCGTCCTGTTCAGCAAATTGCATTGCATTGTCGTTCTCGGTGTCCTCGCTATTTGAGTCTTCCCCATCTTGCTTCTTCCCACTTTTGCGCCGATGCGTTTTCCGATCTACGTCCTCTTCCACTTCTACTTACTCTTGTCTGCCATTGACTATATCATCCTCGGGACGTTGAACATCTACTTCCGCAACGGCGGGACCCGTGACGATTTCATCCTTTGCAGCATCATAGCAGATCCTCCAATCACTTCCCACACTCTCGGAATCAGCCACCCACCTAGCAGCGATTTGTCCCGTCTCGCTCCTAACCCGACTAATCACTTCTTCCTTCTTGTCACCCTTCAATCCAAGTCCCGCCATGCCCACGCTCATCCCGTGATCCGCGCCCTCAACAACAACCAGCGTACTCTTCGCTTCCATCTTCGCCATTACTTGCCCCAGCTCGCCCAAATCGCACATACTGTCTCCACTCCCGCTCACGAACAACACCTCCTTCTCCGCCGGCAAGTCCAGCAATATCTGATCTCGCATCTCCCCCTTAGGCGAGCTCAGCGGGTAACTAACACACACGACCTTGCGGATCTCCTCGTGCGCAGCAGCGACCATGACAGCCGCGCGCGCACCCATGCTGCGGCCCCCGACAGCAAAAGTTCGGTCTGAGGTGCCAGGTCTAGCTTTCAAGTGCGATAGAACCGATTCGAAGGTCTTGACCCGGCTTTGCAAATTCATGGTGCCCTCGAAGAGCACGCAGGATGTACCCCCGTCCTTGGCGGGGAAGGTGGCGCTGGCGTACCCCTTCGCAAAGAGCTGTGTGGCTGGGTTGGAGATACCGCCGCCTGCACCGTGGGTGAATACCAAAGTCGTGTCTTTGGCGGGTTCGGATTCGGCTGCTGCTGGGTTTGAGGCTGATGTTGAGGGCCATGCTTGGCAGGGGATGTCTTTGCTTTTGTCGCCTTGGACGGTGAAGTCGTTGTATAGTAACCGAGATTCGGGACTTGGAACAGCTTTCTGTGGCTTACCTTTGCTTTCGTTCTGGGCCTTAGTTTGCTTCTTCTTTGGTGGGAGGTCTGGTGCTAGATCTGCTTCTTTAGCTTTGCGTTTACGGGTTTGGACGGGCATGTTGGATTGGCTTTGTGTATTGTCAAGCGAACGAGTCGCACCATTCGGTAGATGAAGAGGACGCAGTCGCGACAGTACGTGTTCCTGGTCTTCGACCGCGAAGGAGCGTCCAAGCTTTGGTCTATAGGATTAAGGTCAACGCTTCGAGCTCGCGGAAAGGAGACGGGCGGCCAGGCATTAATCTCTGATTGCCTGAAGTTCGCTGCAGTGTCCACTGAAGCCTGAGGCATTCATTTAGACTGCCATTTCCCGAAAAAAGTTCAGACTGATTGAGATTCTGTATGGGACACTGTGCAAGTAACACGCCTCAACACGTAGACACTGAAACACTTGCCCCCTGTCTGAACATACCTTGTTCAATACTGCAATATGCCGACCAAACACAAACGCAAGCGCGACGCCACAACCGACAAATCACACTACGACCTCCCACCCACCACCAAAGCCCGTTCTCTGCCTGTGATCGCGCCGACGAAGGACTTTCTCGCACCCAGTTCTGCGCCGCGGAAGAGGCAGAAACTCGATGATGACGATGTTAGTGCGGGAGGTCCGAGGTCGAAGACGGGTAGAGGGCGCGGGAAGAAAGCGGGTGGTATGGTGGCAGATGATACACCGAAGGCGTTTGCGCGGTTGATGGCATGGCACACGCAGGGGAGAAAGATTGGTGGGGGATTGGACGATGGGAACAGGAAGCAGAAGCAGAAGCAGCAGAGGAAGGAGCAGCAGCAGAAGCAGCAGCAGCAGCAGAAGGAGCTGAAAGCGCAGGTGGAGGGTGAGGGTGATGCTGAGAACGCAGACGCCGATGCTAAAGGTAAAACGACGAGCAAGGGCAAGAGCAAGAGCAAGAGCAAGAACACGACTCAGGACAACACCGAGCCGGTTGCGATTCCCAAGATCCAGCCCGGCGAGACGCTCGCAGAGTACGGTCTCCGCGTAGACCAGTCACTGCCCCTCAGCTCGCTACCAAAGGCCAACGTCAACGCCAACGCATCTCTGCCCGCCGACCTGCGGGAAAAAGAAAAGAAGAGTCAGAAACTCACGCGACACAACAAGCGGCTCGCGCGCATGCAGAGCGAGTGGCGCAATACAGAAGCGAAACTGAGAAGCCGCGAAGAGGAGGAACTGGAGGAGAATGAGGAGAAGATGGAGGAGGAGAGACTGCTGTGGGAGGGCGTGAAGACGGTCGGCAAGAAGGGGAAGAAGCGGGTAGTGGAGGATGATCCGTGGAAGGAGCTGGAGAAGAAGAGACGGGCCGAGGGCGAGCAACGGGAGAAGAAGAAGAAGGTGGCGCTGACCGCGAGGGACCATGCGCAGGCGCCGCCCGAGTTCAATGTGAAGAGACTGAATCCGTTTAAGCAGAAGCTGGAGCGGCCTGGTGGTGGAAGTGAACGAGCTGTGAGTGGAAATGCTGCCGGGACGGCTTCGAAAGCGAAGGTGAGAAGGGGAGATGAGATGGATGCGATAAGGAGAAACCATATCGAGGCCGCGAAGAGGAGCAGGCAAAGTAACCAGCTAGGTGTGGCGGCTTGAGCAAAGCAAGCTGAGCCCAGTGACCTAGGCCAGCAGCAGATCACATTGTCCCCGCTAGCATACTTGCATCCGCGAGGACGCTGGTCACATCACAAGTTTTGCAGGCAACGAAGGATCAAGAAACATTTTCTGACTCTGATACAATGCCGTATACTGAGGAGTCGAGCGTGGAGGTGCACGAATTCTAGTTGACTTGTCATGGATCGCTCAGATACGTATCTGATAATGCCAAGGCATTTCGTACAGCTTCAACAGCAATCTAGAGAGCGCCGCCCTGTTGCTCGCTTCGGGTCAGGCATGTTCGAGATCAGACGCGAGTCCGGCAGATATGGTCTATAGGTCTGTCAATATGGCCTTTTCGTAAGCATCGTGGGCACTGGGCAACGAGCGATGGCATGCTTGGAAAATAGCCTTGTCCGAGCTCGGGCGGCCTGAGAGAATGATTCAAGCATTCGGCCAGTTGTCAGTATCTCGTAGCGTTTCTCATATTGATGGTTTTATTGACCAGAGAGCCCGCACGTAGCTGCTACGCAACTCGGACGTATCCTCAACGTGTATGAGATGTCATCACTAAGTCAGATTATGGTGGTTGTTCCGATCATGAATAAATTTGGTCCGGCCATCAGGATCAGACCCCACGCGGTGCCTGAGCTCATCGTGGAGAGTTTACCACTGCTCATGTGGCTAAACACAATTCTAGCAAGATGTATAGCCCATAGCCAAGGGGGTAAGCCAGACAAGGTAGTCCTGTTTACCGTTCCACTTGGGCATACACCTATGCATGGAGCGCTGCATCGACAAAGACACGCGACAACGACGACACAGAGGAAAGCAACTCAGCCGATATCGATAAGGATCGCCCATGACATCACGCCAGCACGATCAACAGACTTCAATGCGTCAGCGAGTAGAACAATGCAGTGGCCACTGCCTTTATAGCATCAGCAGTTTCCGTCGATATAATCGTATTCACCCTATCAGCACAATACTCCTAAACAAGAAAGAATCCTACACAGATTTAGCTACAACACATACATGTCTCGGCCCGTCACAGTTCCCTCATCCGAAGACAACACCATGTCCAACCAAAACGAGCAGCAGCAACCCTCAATGATCGGCGCCCACCTAAACTACGTCAAGGGCGCCGCCAGCAGTGCTCTCGGCTATGAATCCGGCGAGCAGACCAAGCAACAAGCTGTCGAAGAGATGAGAGAAGCAAACAAGCAGGGTGGCCCACCCACTCAGAGTACTGTCTTGGGAAGTGTGGAGAGTGCGGCGGGAAACCTGACAGGGTGCGAGGGCATGCAAAATGAGGGCGAGAGTAGGAAAGGGCCTGGCAGCGGTGAGGCTGGCGGTATGACTGGCTGAGAGATATGTTGGGTAAAGATGTGTAATATTATCAAACGTCAACGCAAACAATGAATGGTCGTTTTGAGGAGTATGGCTTAAAATCTATGCTATGAAAGTACTTGTATAATGTCGTCTACTCGTGTATGTTTCGTGACCATCCTCAACTTTCGCAGTTGCGCTTGCCAAATCGCCCATGCTTCAGGGGTTAAGACACGGAGCCCACCTGCCACCAATTGTCAGCGTAAGATAGTCAGTCTACCATATCGGATTTCTTGTAAAGCAATACCACATCTTCTTAGAGTCCGTGACTGCTCGATCGTGTCGGGAGTGGTATTTTCCCTTCCGCGGCCTCGGCCTCCAGGGTTGTGCTGTGTGTCGGACTTTTGTCGATAATGATACTGTTCTCAAGCATATCGGTATCTGCATTATCTGCGTCATCTTGGTCTTCTTCTCGCATTTGCAGGCCGTCGTCATCGTCGGCCCCGTCTTTTGGCGCAACACCTTCCCAGTCTTTGCCGATGCTGCCGGGATTCACTGTATCATTCAGCGTGTCTTCGTTCTCAGCGCCAGTGCTGCTTTCATACCACTCTTGATCAACCCAAGAACAGACTATTTCCTTGGACGCCTCACCCAACGCATAAAATCCAGGGTTCTCTCTGGGATAGAACATGCTCGTGTGTGCTGTTGTCTCATCTTTGGCTTTCTCGTTGACGGCCTTGATCCACTGCATCCTGGAGCTATCCGGCACGGACTTGGCTCGACCTTCTTTGACCGAGACAGGCAGGTTGCAGAATGTTCTGTCCCGTCCGGAGAGAGTATCAGTAAGACCATATCCTTCTCTAGCACCCTTGCCCAAGTTCGTGTAGAGGTTGGCGGCTCCAACACCACGCTCGGTGCAATGTTTGTTGACAGCATCGACTCGCGATCTCAGACGCTCTGCTTTCGCTAGGTCACCCACAAATAGCAAGTGCGAGGTGGCCCAGCCCCATCCTGCGGAGATCTTCTCTCGCTGCGAGTAGAGTGCAGCAGCACCTCCAGCTGCAACAGCACCGGCGGCTCCAGCGAACATGGCGTACTTGCCCCACGACTGCCACCTTGGAGAAGCAGCTGCGTCTGCTACATCAGCTGCGGATGGCGCTGGTAATGCTCCAGCCGGGGCCTTGCCAGTAGTAGGGGTTGTGGCTCCAGAGTTATCCTTTGAACCCCATCCAAAGAGCGATGAGACCTCGTTGTACGTGTTATAAGCGGTCGCAGCTATCTTGTGGCCCCCTTCCAAGCTATGGGCAATCATTTCTGGCGCTAGACCGAGAAATGGAGTGTCGAATGCGAGGATGCCCTGCACATGCGGGAACATAAAGCCTGCGTGTTCATTGTCTGCTGGCGCAGGGTTTGGGCGCGATGTGCTTGTCGCAGAACCCATTGTAGTGTTCGAGGGGAAATTCGGCGCCTCAGGGTTGAGATTCGAGGCAGCGGTGGGGATCGGCTTCTCGTTCGAGAGCAATAGTAGGGTTTCGGCAGCGACGATCCCACCCATCGAATGTCCAACCAAGATCGTATGCACCGCCGGGTCGATGGTCGGCGAAGGAGTGCCGTTAGTAACCTCGAGGTCGATGACTTTGTTCTCCAACCATTCCCGGAACCGTGCCACGCAGTCGCTTAGCTCGCCTCGGGTCTCATATCTTGGGTAGGCGATCGCGACAACGTTGGCCTTGGGTAGCGCATGACTGATCAATGCACGAAGATGCTCAGGAAACGTGCCAAACGTGTCATCACCACCTTTAAAGCCGTGGATGAACACCAAAAGTAGTGTTTTGCGCATGCTCACAGATGCATCGACAAAGGCGATACATCATCAGAGGAAGTGAGGGTTATGTGCTATCGGAAGGCATGCTGAGCAAACAAGGTGCAAGCAGGAGCATAGGTGGGCAAGCATGGATAGTCTGTCATAAGATGGGAGAGCGTCACGTGTTACGTCACAATATGGAAATAGCATCAGGGATGTTGACATGAGCCAGAAAGTGTTGCCTTTTTCTTGCTCAGGTGTGCTGCAACAGATCTAAGCTGCGCGTGCCCAAAAACTATTTGCCATCTATTCTTCATGTTGGCGTGGCTTTGAAAATGTTACTTTTGGCAATGATAGCCAGATGTGATGCTTTTGCATCGAAAAAATACCTGCCCATGCAATATTCGCTTGAACGCTACACATGCTCCCACCGAGTAATTGCTATGCTGTAAATGTATTCTTGACGAATCGAACTTGAAGGTGATTTGGTGTTTAGGTTCTGACCACTCCATAATACTAATATGGTCGATATGCTTGAGCCCCAGGTGTCAGAACATGACCTGCCCATGCATCTGGTTGCAGGCATGGCATTGGCCCTGAACGTAATTGAGAGTCGCTCTTGCTCAAAGACTGGTAGTGTATTTGTTGATAATCGATGTTCTTGATCGGATGCTGCATTGCACCAGACGGCGGTGGATAGAGTAACGTATTAACGTGTCGAACTGGTCGATACGGAGAACTTCTATTCATAAGGAAATAAGATGGAGAGAGTCCTGGCCGGGTTGGCGTGCCACTCCCATACAAGTTGGTAGGGGAAGTGTGTGCTGAACCAGCACGACTCGAGACCAACGAACCTGAGGCCACGACTCCCGCGCCCGGATTGGGCATCAGTGGCATGTTCGGCGGCCCTGCTGTGATAGGAGTGACTGGTTGTGAATGACCGGTGGTGTTAGAATAGACCGCACTCATGGCTCGAGGTCCAGGCAACGGCAGAGACGCCAACTGCGACCCGTTTCTATTTGCTGGATTCGGCAGAGTCGGAAGAGGTAGTTGTGGCACACGGGCTGAATCGTATGAGGTAGCCGTGTTTGCCGAGCCAGGTGTGAACATCGAATTTGGTGTCATGACGGTGGGAGACATGTGTGTGCTCGCAGACAAAGAAGAATGTATTCGCTTAGCCGGCGGGAGATCAGAAGAGGTGTCCATGCTTCGCTTCCTTGCCATTGGATAATCCACGCCTGGAGGTTGCCTCACTGGCGACCTGGGTAGATGTGGTAAAGTGTGCATCGGGTTAGGAAGGTTCGCATAGCTCCCGCTGATTGGTGTGTAGCCCGAAGGAGGTGATGGCAGCTTGATGGGAAGAGCTTGAGTAACGGGCGTCGTGGGAGAGTTGCCACTAGACTGGTTGACCCGGGATGCCTTGTCGTAGAATGAACCAAATCTGCCTAGCTTGGACTTCCACTCTTCCCACTCTGCTAGAGAGGCGTATAACTCATATCTCATGTTACTCAGGAATTCAACCTCCATGATGTGTATCTCGTTCACCGATATTCCCGAGACCTCTGCCCAAGTCTTGTTGGTATAAGTGTTGTCATCCAGAAACTTATTACCCAACATCAACGCAATGGTCAGCAGTCGAAACTCGCTCCCTCTCTTTCCGCTCACACTCCGATTGAACTTTTTGAGTCGATGAATGAACATCAGAGCCAGGAGTATGACGTTCTTGCCCACCTGAGTCGTACTCAAGACAGTCGTGACCCATTTCCTGAACCCGATCGACGGTATGGCATCTGGGTTTAACCCACGGTCTGGTATCGTGCCAGAAGGCAGTGATTCGGCGTACTCCAGCGTGTCAGAGCTCTCAAACCAGAATAGACATGTAATCTCTGCAGCGAACTCTGGTAAACTTCCCCTGCTACTGTTGATAGGTCCTGGAATTTGTAGATGGGACGCAATCTGGTCCTCTTGCTGGATGGCACCATTGGTACCATATATCCGAGAGCTGGGCTGTGTTCTGAAATCCTGCTCTCCAGCGAACCCCTTGCCATTGGAAGCATAAGCAGCTGGCCGGAAGTCTAGATTGTTCGCAGCTGAAGATCTTTGCTCGGTCGGGTAGGGGTAGGGCTGCTGATGAGCACGTCTGCCACCATTCGGCACGGAAAGAACAGCCATATCTGCGGTGGCTGGCGGCGTTGGTAGTCCGACCCCAAACCACTCTCCTGCGCTCCTCCCAGTCCCGCCGTTCAACATGCCCTGACTAGGTCGACGGTACGAGCTGTATCCAGGATGATACTGATTGGAGGTCAGGTCTGCTGCACCGGGAGGAAATGCTACCATTGACGACATTTGTGACTAGTACCAGTGCACTGTGAAGGGAGACGAGACTTCGTCTGCATATGAGGAGGAAGGGGGTGCCAGCTTTGAGCTCAACTGAACGGGTGTTGGGGGTAGGTGGTGACTGTGTCTTGTACTTGTTATTGTTATCAGTCAAGTCCTAATTCGATGTACCGGTGGTGACTGAGGATGTTAATGTGAAAACAGGTTGAACCGATCTAGTTGACGGTATGTAGGCTGTGCACGGATCGATCGTTCGAGAGGCGTGAAGATGCTTTGGGGGGAATATGGTTCAAAGCTGCAATGAGTGAGATTGTTGATGGCCCGTATCCCAGATGGTTTGCTCGTGGAATGCAATGTTATGAAAGATAGCAACCAAAGATCCAGGGTGGGGTACGCAAGGCAACGCAATGATACAAATCAGAATAGGAAAGAAGTCATAGTCACCGCCAACGCCGGCATCATTACCACCGATTTGACACCAAACTTAACATGTAACAAGGTAAGCCAAACGTGAGGGCGTGAGCATAAGTGGACCTCGCATGGAACAAGAGAGGGCCTTCTCTCGTCAAAGAAGCTGTAGCAGCAGGAGGACCTGGCAAAGTTTGTGGCAGCTAGCAGCGACGCAAGGCCTTGGATGGATCAAGAACGGCTGATCATCTGAAAGTGTATGATGGATGTGATCCAGGTGGACGTAGCGCGTAATGCATGGGAGTAAGTGCGAGTAGTGCGTGTTGCATTCATGCTTGTGCAAACGCACTGCAGATTCTCAGGCAAATTGAGTGAGCAGTGTCTTGGACGGAAGGGATGGGTTTGAGGCTTCGGCTTGATGTCAAGACGCCAGCTAAGGGGAAAAAGAACTAACTTGCGAGATTCGCCAGCACAGACCAATGGTCACAAGGAGCTTTGACTCCATCCGAGTCGACAGGCGCGGCCACTGCCCAAGTGGACAACACGCAGGCGGACAGCCGTGCTGCGCGATGTTTGAGAAGGATCACGGCTGGGATGGCAAGAAACGGGTGACGAGACTGACTGGCGGTACCATGACCGCATCTGGCTCGGACTGGCTGAGTCAAAAGTGGTGTAAAGTGGTTACGAGGAAAGATAGTGCGAAGCTGGGCGTGTGCAATGATGTGGGAACGAAGGAAAAGCATGATCAGACCATGGTCCGGGCTAGAAGTGGACAAGAAGGGATGGCGGCGAGGCGCAGGATATGTGCGGTATCATCGGCTGAAAAAGCAAGCAAGCGTCGTCTGCGCCGGTCCAGCCATCAGAGACAAGTTCAGGCCGGATCAGGGACCAACAGGACCGGCGATACGGATCAAGACGAGGCCAAAATGGGACAAGGACCCATGTCGGGACAACTTCCTGCAGTCCATGCTCGCTTGATGGACGATGGATGGGCAGATAGGGGTACGCTTGATGGGTACCACAAAAGTTGAATAGAAGCGCTGATTGCAAACAAGGTGACATGGCAAGCTACGATCAGTAGGTGCTGAATAGCCTACTAGTCGGATGACCCTAACTTACAGTACACACGGCAGAGCAGGACGCAGGCGGATACGTAGGCTACATCGGACACTGCAGAGTAATCACACTATTCGTGGGAGACGAGAACGAGTAGAATTCGGCGCAGACGGTTGCCACAACACCAGCCTGAGCCTGCAACGCGAGATCCTTAGCATGGCCAGCAGCATCGGATTCGTAGGTCATCCGAGGCAAGGGGGATGACGAACGGGTTTGACCAGACAAGGCGGAGTCTGCTCGAACCTGGAAAATGATAAGCCATGTCAGCAGTTGAACTGCCTGTGATGAGGCAAGCCATGAGAGGTCAGACAAGGTCACAGAGGATGACTCGGCATATCACCCCTCCGATCAAACTGCAACCAAAGCCTCGTGGTCACTTTAGTGGCAAAGCAACCAAGGTTTGGGCATAGGCGGATACAAATAGGCATTACTGTACGTTAGAGATCGATAAGTTGGAGGGGCTGGATAGCGCAAATTCTAGCTTTGCCAACACGAGATGTCTCCTACCCTGTCCTTCTGAACCAGTCAGCTCGCCTCACGTTCTAGCGCAAGACAAGGTACAAGCATCCCGTACGAGCCTGCTGGAGCCCGGGACTTACGAGGCACTCGCTGAGCTCTACGCCTGTTTGGGAGGTCGCTGGCAGATGCAACCATCTGAACCACAAGAGACGGAGTTGTCCATCACCAATCAATGTCCTTTGACCCATGCCGATGTGGTCACAACCGGACGTTGAAGTAGTCACTGACTGATGCTATCGGCTAGACCGCCAGATGACTTCTGCTTTGCAGCCTGGATAGACATTCGAGGCGCGGCCAGCGTTACCAAGGATGCATGCCCACAGGACATCGTGTTAAGTTCAATACTGATTGGTTGATAGCAACATCGTCGAGCTTTCATGTGTGTGAGCAGTCTTCCCTTCGATCCTGTAATACCGTGCACCCACCAGTATCTGAGCTCAAAACAGTCTAATTTGCGAAGCCTGTTGCCTAGGTCCAAGCATTATTCGAGACCGTAGCGGCGTTATCGGCGAAAACTTCAGCTCGGCTCGATGTTTCGTTCCATTGACTTTGCCTCAATCATGCAGCAGCAGCAACAAGTGCATCCACCAAAGTTGTTTTTTGCACATCTTGGTGAAGCTTGCAGTTCGAAGGAAAACACTGCATGGACAGTTTCCATATCATTTGTGCATGCCGTGCCTACCTAAGGTACTACTCAGCGGCTGACAGGATGCCGTCCCAGACTAGTCGTTCCAGTACCACTAAGGTTGGCAGGAAAGTCAACTCGGATTATCAAATCATAAGCCTGAGCAACCCTTACTGTTGCATTGGGCGTGTTCGAACTTTTTGACTTGTCTTCTCAGCGGGTGTGCCGGGCCTTGACCTCGTCGTAAAGCATACTGCGCAAGCATTGCCAAGGCAATTTCAGATTTCATGTCACAGTGTAAGCACAGCAGAAGCCGAATGATCATCGTTTGTGCGCGGATAATATTTCAATCATGACTCGCTTAATCCCTGTTGGCTTAATCGATAGTTCGACAAATCATCTGACACGCTATCTCTAGCCTGGAAAGAGAGTGGGGACATGTCAGATTTACCATTGATGCAAGCAGCCACGGTTAACACAAACGATCACGATAGAAAGCAATCGTCTTTGCCGCGCCTTGAAATGCCTTCACGCATCGTGTATCATCGGCCACCTTGTATCGTAAGGGGAAGAGGTCCATGTTCACGATAAACTACAACGGATATTACAGGCCTCGATCGAAACAACAATAACATGAAGTTGTGGAATAATAGGTCGCGTCAATGACTGTTTACAAGGTAATTATATCCTGACTTCGGGCGGCCGCGACTACCTAGATACCCTAATTCTGTACTGGCGCCCCCCCGAAACCTACAAATGCTACTGTATTCGGCTTACAGACAACGAATAATACTAAACCCACTATTCCACAACTTTTTGTTGTTTACGATCGAGACCTGTAGACGTGGGGTAGTCGTTGCTCTTCCACGTCACTTCGGTCTTAGATGGGTGCGTGTATGTCCGAGTATTGTCACGTCTTGCTCCAGCATCGCTTTCACCACGAATGCCCATATGGTTAGACTTCGCAATACTCAATAATGTGTAATATGCCACAAGACGCCTCGGCAAGCTGCGGCCGAAGATGTTACATGTTGGAGAAACAGGCTGAAAGCCACCTGTCCAATGTTCAGCTTTACCTTTGAGAGGAGCTTTCCATACGGTAGCTTCACGACGAGTTGTCCGAGGTTGCTCTGTATTTGCGGGTCATTGTGTGGTTCATTTCATTGGGTGGTGTTCACTTAGTGGGGTTCTGGCATAGTGTTTTTAGTATTTGCATTTGACGACGATTGCATTCTGCGGTATGCGCAGAATTAGGTATTTTTGAAGCGTATGAACAACATCGAATGGAGGAACCGAACTGTGGCCATGGTCAGCCATTTCCTATCGTGTGATGGAGCAGCTTTGCTAAATCCTTGAAGCACAAATCAACATACGACGCGTTTATGCCTGTCCAGTTTCCAACGTCAAACTCTGTGTCGTTACGTCTCCACCCAAAACGTCCGTAGCGAAGAAGACGGCTACACACTGGCATGATATCAAGCGATTATCATCCGTGCTCACTGAGTGGACGATACAAGGATCACGTCGAAAACGAATCGAGCATTACGATACGATGTGACTCTCTCTGTCTTACAACACTCACTGATGACCGTTGCTGAATCCACTTGACTTTGAGTGAGCATGGCTTAACATTGCTTCAGAGCAACTATAATCGCGCCGCCCGAAGGGCTGTGGTTCAAGCAAGCCATGCCAGTTATTGGTCCCAGATCATCGGATCTTGCAAGTCATACATCTACTGGCGTCTCCTGTGACCCTTGCTAACATCAAGCCGCTCAAGTTTGAGTTTCCAACATCTGCAAGCACTGACATTCCTTGTGACGAGTAAGAATCCAGTAGACCAATCCATCGATACTGGGTTGAGTGCCGCTTGGCATCATGCATTTTAGACCCAACGCCTGTGGGTCTTGAAACTTGAACATTTCTCTTTTCCTATTTTCGGGTCTCTTGACCGACACGCGTGCTTGTACAGTGCATGAGCATAGGGTACAGACCATCACACTAATTCGCGATTTGTTTCTCGCTGAGCTCGCAACGATTTCTGGCGTTCCGTCGTTGGACCCCATTGACCAGGCCAATGTCCAGAGTTGAGAAGTGGAATTCAATGCTTGCATGGAGACGCTATGCTAGAAGCGTCGTCAAGCGGCGGCGGCGGCCCCGGCGGCGTGAGAAACGATCAGCGGGTCGCAGGCTTGGACACTTGATATTCTCTCAAACTTCGCTTGGGACTGCTCTACGGCACCTATGACTACAGGCCTCGATCGTAAACAACAACAAGTTGTCGCATAATGGGCCGTGTAAATGACTGTTTTATAAAGTGGCTGTGTCCTAGCCTGGGCGACCGTAACCACCTAGATCGCCCTAATGCTGTACTGGTGCCCTCCCGAAACCTACAAATGCCACTGTCTTCGGCTTATAGAAAACGAACAATACAAGACCCACTATTCTTCCCTTTGTTGTTGAATTACGATCGAGGCCTGTAGAACAATGCCTGTTCGCACACTTTGCTCGTTGTGTCCATAATCTTGCTCGGCATGGATTGTAAGATCCTCGTCTTTGCGCATTGGCCGACACAGATCGCCCGGCGGCATACCCCAAGGAGCACGCTGGAGGCCGCCATGATTGAGAGAGGTTCAACAAACCGAGACCAGAGACCATTATTCCGAAACTTCCGGCCACTCTAGCTGAAGGACTTGATGATGCTTGTTGAGTTATGCAGCATGATCTCGATGATGAGGCCGCGAGACAAGACGTGATAGCATCGATGTTTTGCGTGCTTACATTACCGATTGCTAAGGTGAGCGCTCCCAGAATGGTTTAAGCCAACTTCGAATCGGGACAGTCGACCGGCCAAGCGACACCAAATGAGAATTTGGTTCGAGAGACTGAATCATAGTAAGAGCATCAAGACATCGCCTGATCGAACCTAGCGACACGCCGAGACGACGCACGAAACACATTTGCTACGTGGAAGCTGCGACATTCGTCCCAACGATGAATGTCAATCAGCACGGCGGAAGCAGTACCATGGTCTAACGAGCAGGCGACGACGTACATGTCGGCCGTAGCTATCCACGGAGTCTTGCACAGCGTGTCAGCCAACGGGCTCCATGTATGACAGATTGGCGGCTCGGGTGTGCTTACTGGTGTGCTGTACTACGCCCAGTCCTTGAAGAATGCAAGGAGTCTACAATGCAACAATGTGGCAGCAGTCGATATCCTGGAGAGCTCCAACTCGGGTGACTGTCCCGACTTTCGCTCTCTGTCCAAGCAGCAAACGCGCTGTCGTCTAGCGTGAAGTGGCAGAACAATTAACAATGGTCATGATCCAAGAAGATCTTTAAGAGGTTGGATCCCACGCAGTATAGAAGGTAAGTCTTTGCCGTGCAGCAAGTTTGAGAAATCTTTCCTGTCGGAACCATGTTCGCAGGGGTCATGACACTGAAGCATTGTGAATGCTCAGCATATCCTGACCATCGATGGCATACCAGGTCAGACCGCATGCTCTGCCGCAGCAGATGAAAGTGGTGGGTACATATCTTCAATTGCAATATCGTTAGCAATTTTCGTGAACTTCTGTGGCTTACACCGAGAAACTGCTCATAACGTTTCATGATTGACGATGTTTCCGATTGCACTAGCATGGCTTTTGCTTACAGCATGAATATTCAATTACAAGACGTGATTTGCGCAAAATATTTCCGGTCATCGTGTCGTCACGTTTTCGACTTCACACTTCCTGCAGCAGCTACAGCACCACGCCTTGAAAGCCTAACATGACTTGAATCTGTTGTCGGCGAGTTTCACTTGATCATTCCTCAGAAAGATTACAACACCGCACCATTCAGTATGACGGTCCTCAACATTGACTGTCGCTCCAGACAGCCGCCAACACGGGACTTACCATCCAACACAGCATTGCCAGAGTCTTTGCCCCACCCGAACAAGAGCCATGGACATCCCACGAAGCCCAGTGACAACACTAACGCCAGCCTGTTCTTCGTCGGTACAGCAACGACCATACTGTGGGAGCTTTGCCCGACTGAGAGTACTAGTGCTGATCGAGAATAGCAACTGGGAAGGCTTCACTTTGATGACAGATGTGCGTCGACAATGACGCCCACGAGTGGCTGATAGCTAACCTACAACTAGCCGAACTTCCTTCACGCTGGCGATCATGTTCACTTGGGACCAGGCGTTACAGGCACACGACAGACGAACCCAGCGGTGAACCTAGAAGATCTCCCCCACATTGATGCCATCCTGCTCTCCCATTATCATGCGTACGTGCTATATAGAGCTTCCTAAGCATACCTAATGGTCCCATATCATCATAATAACTGGCTTCTAGCGACCATTTCGACGAAAAGGTCGAACAGTCGCTCCGCCGGGATCTCCCAATCATAACCACACCACACGCTAAAGACCACCTGTCGAACAAAGACAACGAATCATTCACCAACGTCAACGCCCTAGATTTCTGGGAGGATCTCACTGTCGACTTCACCACATCTCAATCACCACCCGGAACTCAGCCGAAACCCCAAATCCACGTAACAGGCATGCCAGGCACGCACGTCCCGCCTGGACCCATGGCAGCTGCGAACGACCTCCTCGGTGCCGTCCCGCCCACCAACGGCTGGATGCTGGAGCTAGGCTACGCAACACATCAATCCCCACCACAGCCACCGTCCGACGATAACGCAAGCACTTTCCAGTCCGGCTACAGAATCTACATCAGCGGCGACACCCTCATGTTCGACGACCTCCACAAGATCCCCGAGATGTACAGCTCTCACACCGGCAAGCCCATAGACCTGATGCTTATCCACCTAGGCGGGACCACGATCCCGAGCCCGAAGGTGCCCTTGCTGATGGTGACGATGGACGCAAAGATGGGAGTGCAGCTCATGCAGGTCATCAACGCGGATGTCACCGTGCCGATCCACTACGATGACTATGACGTGTTTTTGAGCCCGCTGTCGGATTTTAAGAAGGCTGTTGAGGAGGCGGGGTTGAGTAGCAAGGTTGTGTATCTTGATAGAGGACAGGAGTATAAGTTCGAAGTGAAGAAGGAAGGGTGAGTATTACGAGACCGGATGACTACACGAGAGAGTGAGAGGATTGTGAATGTGGGCCATGGTAAGCAGAGGCGAGGGCTGTTCTGAGCGTGACCAAGCCATCCATCTGCGGTTCCTGGAAGGAGGTGTGGAAGACGAACGCACAGTACTCCATCTCGCTCAAAGCTAGCGACGTGCACGTAACTGATTTTGTGGGCGTCCGGATCGTTGCTCGGCGAGTGTAGATGCAGCAGTGTACATTCTGCCTGCTACCACATCAGACAGGGGTCTCATCCGTAGGAGTGAGCATACAGTGCACTGGTCAGTGTCATGAGTGACAGAAGTACAAGATCCAACCTAACCATATTACGTTCCATGACTTAGTAGAGCAGAGAGCTGCCCTCCAAGCAATGCATGCCTTTCCATTCTACAAGTACTAACAAGAGGCAGACGACGTAGCGAAATATCCTAGCAAGTACTGACTACCAATGATTGATGCATTACAATTTGACTATCGAAATTGTCCACTGCACTGAGCAATAGACAAGGTCCAACTCCTTCATTGACGTTTTGCTCATTCGATCCCTGTATCTGTTCCGCTAGAGCATACATACACCAGGGAATAGATTAAGATTATACAATAGAATTGTTCTGTACATGGCTAAGTCCTACCGAGCATGATCCCGCGAATGTCTTCAATAGGAAATCATTGCTTACTCTTAGCAAGCGGTCTATGTTCGAACTTCCTGCTGCTGTGGGCTGCATCAAGCTCTTGAGGCAATATTTTAAGCCGGTCTGCTAAGTGGAAAAGATCGGTGGAATCGAACATCCGCCAGATGTGGGTTGCTTCGAACAGCAAGCTCCTAACGGCCCATTTTTCTTGAGCTTGCGTTCGACTTCGCGTAAACGTGAGACTCACATGACCGGTTCTGGTCTTGTAGTCGAGACACTTGGGCATATAAGCTTGGAACTCCTCGACCACTTCTGGAAGCCGTTGTCTTTGCCATGTTTGTCGATTCCCAGATCCAGCCCAGTCATCCTCTCTTAATGAGCGCTGCGTCTCCAGAACGAGGGCTTCGTACTGCTGGATTGCGATGGGGAAGGCCATCTGGAAGTCACGACGAAACTCGATGAACTTCTGAGAGATCATGCCGTTCTCTATGATGCCACGAGCGTCCTGACTGACAGCCTTTATGGTGTCGACCATGAGTTGTAGGTTCTCGAGATGCTGCATCATGTCCTTTTCGAGGTGGCGCAGAGTGTCGAGGTTTTTGTCCAGGATTCTTCTGTCTCGGAAGTTTTTAGCGCGCATGCTAAGCATTACGGGATTGGGCTTCACGTTGTGAGGTGCATCAATCATGGTGTTATACAGGTTCTCTGGTTCTGTCCGAGGAATCTTTCCGGTCGACTGACCCTGATCGCGTCTCACCTTCGATCTGTACTTGCTCAAGACGTAGGTGTATTCGAAGAGCTCAGTCCAAACCGAGTCCGGGATGTCTAGGGCATAATTCCTCGAGGTATAGTCAAGGATGGTCCAAGCCTTCGCAGCGTCGTTGTTTATGGCGTAAGAGTGAACAATGGCGAACAGAAGTTTTGCCGAAGGCTTCAGAGGATGTGAGTCGCCATAATAGGTTGGACTTTCAAGTTCTTCCTCATCGAAGCTGTTTAGTGCGTTGACATCAATGTTCCAGACGGATTTGAGAATGCTGTCAACACCAGCGACATCGGCACCACGTGCGAGGCCTATCATAAGATTGGTAAAGGTTTCCTCGTTGGTGACGAGGCCGTTGTTGCTCATTTCCTGGAACAAGGCCAAGACTCGTGCACGAAGAGCCCACGTAGGATCCTGCTGTAGGCCTTTTGGGCTGACCATGTAACCAAGAAGATTCCTTGGCCGCCATACTTTCGAACGTAGGTTGAGATTTCGTTTGTAATTGCGCAGACTGACAGATGCTATTTCACTGTGGGCCAGATTCCAGATGTGAGCGTGCATGTATGCATTATAGCATCCCACATCAGGCTTGACATTATTGGTTGGCATGACGACGTCCCAGATGTGTTTTGCCATACGAACGTCCGCAACACTTGCGGCACATTTCAGAGCATGGCGACAGGCTTTAAGAGTGAGCGGCATGCCAGCCTCCTGCCTCGTGACCATAATGTAGTCGATACTGCTGGCGAAACGATGCAGACGACTGACGACCGATCTCTCAAAGTATAACTCTTTGTCGGTGTTCCTGCTGCCCTCCCTCAAATGCCGTTGTGCTTGTTTGAAGGGCTCAACCAGGATGTCAGGATCTACAGCACAGAACGCTCGATCAAACTCCTTGTCGTCAGCGACGGTGATGAAGGCCTTTCCAGCGGCATGATTTGAAAGCCATGCTAGAAGGCGTTCTGGACTGGCTTCTCGAAGCAGTTCGGGGACAGATATACGGGCAACAGTATCGTCGATACTGGAATCGAGAGAGACATAACCAGTCGCATCGGAAGAGGAAGGCTGGACTATCTGGTTGGCGACAAAATCGACGTTCCGGGATCTGGGTAAAAGTCGTCGCGCTCGGGGAGGGTTCGAAGAGGTACGAGCAGGTGGTGCAGCAGAGTCATCCTCCAGGAATGGTTCGAAGCCGGTCGGGGGCCACGTTGGAAGGGAGAGACTGTGGTAAGCAGCAGAGCTTTTATGTCTCAGCTGTTGTCGAGCGCGAGGGCCATGATCTTGCGCGGTCGAGCTTCGAGGCCGGTCGAGCTTTCGAACGATGTGATACTCCAGGTGTGGGATGCGTGAGGGAGAGGCTGTGGTAGTGACGTTCCTGATGGACCTCGCGAGAGGTGATGCTGTCTGCATTAGAACTGTCAAGACCCCGTTGAGCATCAAGTGAGCCAGGGAAGCACCGACTTTCGCCTGTGAGTACGTGGTAGGCTTAGGAGGAAAGAATAATCTCGGCCGGCGCACCTGCCCGATCGGGATCCCACCTGCATGCGGAGCTCTTTCCAGTCGTAGTTTCGAGGGACAGGAACAACTTTTCGGTGGTAGATCCAAGCACATTCATACATCACCAGCACAATGGCAGATGCTGGCGACCAGGGCGGCTCGGTCTCCGAACCTCTTGACCTTGTGCGACTGTCGTTGGACGAAATCGTCTTTGTCAAATTACGAGGCGACCGGGAACTCAAGGGCCGATTACATGTAAGCCAGACTACTGTCGACGAGACACCAGGCGCTGATGTTGCCACCAGGCTTATGACAGTCACTGTAACCTCGTGCTAGGAGAAGTCGAGGAAACCATCTTCACGATCGAGGAGGGTGACGATGGAGAGGAGACAGTCAAGGTAAGCAGTACAGCGTTGTGGTGGGGTCCCCTGGCTCATGCGTGAACAGACGACCAAGAAGCAGTCAGAAATGCTGTTTGTACGAGGTATGTGCACATGAAGACATGCTTTCTTATTGTGGGCTGTTCCTGACGGCGGGCAGGCGACTCGGTCGTTCTCATCTCACCGCAGCCTCCATCGTGATCCGACGTTGCGTAGGAGCCGTGAACCTACAACAGCTGCTGCCTGAAGAATGCCTCCGCACGGCTCGCCAACACCAGTATGGCATGCCACGACCGGAAAGAGCACCGTGCATGGAGTGGAAAGCACCTTGCACATGTACGCCGCCTTCGCGGGGTGACTCAAGGCTCAGACAAAAGGGTAGGGAGACCACTTGAGGACACCAGCAGCATAGACGATAAGAGTCATTAAATCGCGACGAGAGAGCTGGCAAGGCAGACACTGGCAACGCAGAACAGTGACCACAAGAATGAATTCTGAGAAAGCACGTTCCTGATAGGGCAAGACAAGTGGGGCAACCGGGCCAGACGATGACTCGATGAGCGTTGGAGAGCTCGACCTGCAGTGCACCTTCCGCAGCTGCACCATGAATATACCAGGTGCTTGCCCTCCCAGCCACGCACGCAACATTACGACAGTTGGAAAATGAACTACAAGCACTCGAGCAGGATGCGTTATCAGTGTTGATAGCTCGCCTCCCTCGAGACTTTGACTCTATACTATGCCAAAATGATCACTAGGATACCTCACTGAGCGCGGGGGCGATACAAATACCTTACTTCCTGCTCAATCTATCCTTGCCACTCCCCAACATCTGATCCACCTCCTCTGCCAACATCATGTCGGCCCGGCCTAACAAACAGACTCCGCAAGAGCGCAGGAAAGGAGAATTCGTGCGCCCACCTCGTCGCTCATGCTTGACCTCGCTGACCGCCACTGCAGGCTCTCTCCGACTTCGCCGACTACGTTGATAAACAGCAAGCCAAACTCGGTCAAAGAGCCTCGCTGGCTCCCAGCGACAGTGGCTACTCTACCGCTGGCCGATCCTCCGTCACCGAAGACCACGCCGAGCTCGACATCATCGACCAGTTAGGCCTCTCCGATGCCCCAAGTCAGGTCAAGCTCAAGGACTGGCTCATCGATACCTCGGAAGATGCCGGCGCTACCTTGCAACAGCTGACTGGTCTGGTGCAAGCCCGTCTGGATGAAGGTCACGGCGAGACTCTCTTCAACCTCGGCCAGGAGGATAGTGGCGATGTCATGGCCTTCACAAAAGAGCAATGGCATCTGTCCTTGGCCAGGGTAACAGAGGCTTCGAAAGCTCTGAATGCCGACGTCAGTGTCCTGCTTACTCACAATGTCGGTGACAAGCTCGACGGCACTCCCCAGACAAAAGAGTCTGCCTGCTATGGCAAGGTTCTAATAAGGCAACAGCCACCCACACCAGAAGAAGTCATTGAGACGAGAATCGCTGTCGTTGGCAACGTCGATGCGGGAAAGTCGACTATGCTTGGTGTCCTCGTCAAAGGTGGTCTCGACGACGGCAGAGGCAAAGCCCGAGTAAACCTCTTCCGCCACAAACACGAAATCGAGTCTGGTCGAACAAGCTCCGTCGGCATGGAGATTATGGGCTTTGACACCAAGGGCGCAATCGTCTCATCCAACGTTCCAGGTCGCAAGCTCACCTGGGGCGAAATAGGCACTCGTTCTGCAAAGGTCATTTCTTTCACTGATCTTGCCGGTCACGAACGCTATCTACGCACCACTGTGTTTGGTCTTCTCAGCTCCTCGCCGAACTATTGCCTCCTTATGGTCGCGGCCAACAACGGCCTGATAGGCATGTCCAAAGAACATCTCGGCATCGCCCTTGCCCTGAACGTCCCCGTCATGGTGGTCATCACCAAGATCGACATATGCCCACCCCACATCCTCGAACAGACTATAACCCAGCTCACCCGGATTCTGAAATCTCCTGGCGCTCGTAAGATCCCCATCTTTATCAAAACACACGAAGAAACTGTCCAGACAGCGACCCAGTTCGTTTCGCAGAGGATATGTCCTATCTTCCAGGTCAGCAACGTGACAGGCGAGTGCCTCGATCTCGTCCGGACATTCCTCAACATTCTTCCTCATCACGGCCACTACGATGCGGAAGCGCCCTTTGAGTTCCATATCAACGACACCTTCTCCGTGCCCTTCGTCGGCACCGTCGTCAGTGGTGTCGTCAAGTCAGGCGTCATTCACGCTGGCGACACAGTTCAGGTCGGCCCCGACTCTCTTGGTGCATTTCAAACCACGAACATCAGATCAATCGAGCGGAAACGCATATCTGTTCCCTTCGCTTCCGCAGGACAGTCGGCCAGTTTCGCGCTGAAGAGAATACGAAGAAAAGAAGTGAGGAAGGGCATGGTCGTGTTGCCCAAGCTTGACACGCCGCCCAAGGTTTACAGGGAATTCGTCGCCGAGGTTCTGATCCTTTCCCATGCAACAACGATCAAACCGAAATATCAGGCTATGTTGCACGTCGGACCAGTTTCGCAAACATGTGCTATCATCGAGATTGACCGAGAATTCATCCGGACCGGCGACCGAGCAACTGTGGCGTTCAGGTTCGTGCAGAGACCGGAGTACTTGGCTGTTGGCGACCGCATATTATTCAGAGAAGGACGCACGAAAGGGCTGGGCATTGTAAAGAGTGTTGGGTTTGAGCTTGGTAGTCTAAACAGCAAACCCGAGGCACAAGCGCACGGCGCTGGATGGACAGGGAGGGAGAAGATGAAAGACAAGGTTGTCTCCAGTGCTGCTGGTGCAAGCGGGACTGCCAAGGCTGGTGGAGGCGGCAAAGAAGCAGGTTCTGCTGGTACAGCGCATGCGCATGCTAATGGGTCTGCCGCTGCTGGTGGCGGCGCAAAGGCTAAGTGAAAGGACTGCGACAAAGTCGATGGCTGGTTATGCTCCGAGGTGATACTCTCCATGAACCATAAACGACCAACATGCCAGTACATACTATTATCTACCGACCATAACCATCTTGCTCATTAGACCGCATTTATCTCCACGACGATCAACATCTGCCCGCTATATCTATCCCAAGGCAGTCCCGCGGCGGGGACAGCCCCAGGGGGAAGCCGCCAATTGTAGCGCGGTCTTGGCTGAGCTGTCGCGTGCGTCCCACTCGTTGGCGGTGCTCGAAGGCATGCACCTGTGCGCAATCGGTGCAGACGGTGATGCCGGTGGTGGAAGGTTCAGCAGCTGAGCCCGGAACGTGTCCTTTAGTCCATGGAGATGCATCACGAGCAATGCATCACGAACCAAACGCGATTGCCAGCGCTCTAAATCATTGAGTGTGATGTTACAATGCTACCCTGTGTCAGACTACCCCCAGCTTATCGAGTGATTCACACTTGTCCTCCCGTTGTCGCTTCCAGACCTGTCCTTGTTTGCGTAGATACTTGGGACTCCTGACCCCTTCGTCAACGTTCCAGAAAATCTGCAAACTTTACGCAGTCTCCGTTTGCACATCGTATACTTCTCCATCTGGCGCCAACCCACTCACATCCCTATTCTCAACCCTGTTCCTCACAATCTCGGCTCCAGCATCGGGCAACCCAGTCTGCAAATCCAACACCTCCTCGTAACTCTCGAAGAAGCCGTTGTGGTGCACCTTCAGCTGCGTCGGGAACGGCCACCAGTCGCTCCAGTCTTCCTTCATGTACACCGTGATGCTGCCAGGGTTATCCTGCGGGTCAGAACTGACGGGATTCGGCTTCGGAATCGAACGCTTCATCTGGCCCTGCGGACCGGGCGCACGGCGGAGATTTCTCAGACGTGCGAAGACCTTGAGTTGTGCTGCCATTGCGATCTCGACGATGGGGCGGCCGAGACAGGAGTGGTTTCCGTAGCCGTGGTGAATGTAGCGGTCTCGGGGCCGGTCGAGCTTGATCTTGTGCGGCTCCGGGAAGACCTTGGGATCTGAACCGGCGCTGACGAAGTCTGTGTAGATGGTCTCGTCCTCGCTGACTGTGATTTTGCCGTGTTTGCCGTCGTTGATAGTTGTGGCGTTTGCAGTACGCCGGAGCAGACCCCATGCTGCAGGGCGGAGGCGGTTGGCTTCTAGGGCGTAGGACTTGAGGAGCTCAAAGTCCTCATCTGTGTCTGACCATGCAAGGCGCTGGATGTCAGGCCAGTGAGAGCTGTACTCTGGGGAGAGGTAGAGGTCGAGCATCTGCGCGAAGTGCTGGGCTTGAGTTCCGACCGCGGCGGCCGCGGTAGGTATGATGGCCCATGCGGTTGCGTCGGCCGAGCCCTGTGTCTCCAGCATGCGCTTAATGAGCATGGTGCCGTAGTCACGGAGCAGTTTGCCCGATTGGCCAAGGGCAAAGAGACCGTTCAGGTGCATGTAGCTACCCACCTGCACCTCGTTGCAAACTAGTTCGATAAGCTTATGCAGCTGATCACCTGATGCCTTTGCGCCAGCACGGAGCTTGAATGAGCGTGCAGTGTCAGCATCGAGGAACACGTAGGCGAAGAGAACGCTGAAAGCGAGGTAGAGCTGACCGACCTCGACCGCGGCTGGGTTTAGGCTGTTTGGCCCTTTGAGCGGGATCGAGAACATCTGGGCGACAAAGACTGCATGCGACGGGTTGCCAACGTCTCGGCAGGCATCCAGCTGATACAGCCTCCCCCGAAGCTTGTCGGATTTGATCTCAACAAGCTGTGTAGTAAGCGCTTCGTAGAATTTCCGGATCTCATTCTTCCAGCCAACTGGACAATACAGTGCATTGTTAATCTCTGCTCGCTGTTCCGCGTTCGCCGGCTTGTCACCGCTGAGCATGTAATCGTGGCCGGTGATATAGTATGTGTGGGGTCCCCATGGCACTCTGAAGTCTTTCTGATTGTTCAGAACACTCGTAACACCCGCCCAAGTCTTGATCGAGGTCGGTACCGGAACGTAAGAAGGTCGACTGAAGTCGTAGAGATCCTTCTTCCCAAGCTTCTCTAGGATTCTCGCGTTCTCTTCTGGTACTGTGAATGGGTACATGGCATAGACTGAATTCCCGCGATACCAGTTTGGCAGTGCTCGCATGAGAAGATTGTATATGCAGCCACCCTGCGCGACTTCTGGATCGGGCTTAATCTGGTTGAAGCCCCAGTTCGTAAGAGTTGATGGGGTGTAATCGATTGTGTAGAAACGATCACCTCTGACAAGGGCAACAGCATCCGCCAGGATGGTTCGAGAGATCGTGTAGCCTGGGCAAAGGCCGGATCCTGGCTCATAGGCATCCTTCGCGTCTTCAACGACGATTCCTGGGTAGAGCTCGACATAGTCGGGGTGTTGGTATAATGCCTCAAGGGCATGTGCTACTTCGTCATCCCTCGTGATGTCTTTGAAAGTCTTGTGAGGTTCTAGCTTGAAGAACTTTCTGAACTCGTTCAAGGTTGCCACATTCCATGATCTGGCTTGTTTCATGCCCATTACCTCAATCAACTTCATCACAACAGGCACTTGTCGAGGTCCAAACGCTGCTGCCACGTCTTCAGTCCCTTCGGTGAGGAGCTGGCATAAATCAGCATCGTCAAAAGTGCCATTTTCGTTCCTCGGATAGAGCGTCTCGTCCAAATTGTCTAGGAACCACTTCGCAGGATCGTTGCCCGTCTTGCGTGCCCAAGCGTGGAACTTCTCGATGAAGTCCTTCTCAGAAAGCTTATTGTATTCCTTCGTCTCCATGATCTTCGCGTACATAGCCTCTGACCACTTCTCATCTCTTTTGCTGATTGCGGAGTGCCATCTGTAGACCAGATTGAACTCACAGCTCACCTGATTTCCGCAACCCGCTGCTGTGCCTGTCGCGTCGAAAACACCAAAATTGTCTCTAGGGTCAAGAGTCCATGTAGAATTTGTCCGGTTGAGGTTGAGGATCGTCCTTACATAATCCGTCAAGATTATATTCACGTACAAGCCACAAGTGATCAGTCGTGCGGTCTGGAAAAGATCTTCGTCAAGCTTCTTGTGGCCCTTGTCCTTTGGGTCGGGTGTGAACCTACCACCTTCGTTAATCTCCTTCAGTTGTATAGCGATATAGTTGTGATATCTGTTGAAGCAGATAAGAAGGGCTGCGACACCAGGTGGAAAGCCCAAAACCCGGATGCTCGAGAAGGTGTCTGGCTTCAGTAAACCATTCTTGTGCTGCCGGACTCTGCTTTGCTCCTGATGGTTGTTGCCATAAAGAGGAGCCAGATCGAGGTACGAGGATGTCTTGACTTTGGAGTAGTCCGTCTCGTCAGTGAAGAAAATATCGTGGATGATGATCGATGCTAGGTAAAACATCGTACTGGAGATCTTGTTTGGATGTTCTTTTGGCTCTTGACCCCGCGCCATCACTGCGTCGAAGAGAACTCCTGGATCTGGCAGCACACCTTGTTTGATGGTATTCGGCTTGACTGTCCTTGCGTATGGTTGACCAGCTCTACCAAGATTGGGGTAGAGCAAGTTGTTGTGCGAACCATCAGCCTGTCTATACTTATACGTGTCTCCCAACACTGAGAGAGGTGGATGCTGCAAACTCTCCCACAGTAGTTTAATGAAGCCATGGCTTAGCCTATTCAACGGATCAGAGCCGGCCGGTAACGACGCAGCAAGCTGAACGATCGACTCCATCTGATACTGGCGGTCGTCAGTTACGCCGCCAGCAAGCAATTTCGTTTCGACAAATGAGCCGGCCAAGCCAACACCGGAGACCCATCTGCCACTTTGACTCGCAATGTCAGTGACCAGACTCTTCAGGACAGCTTTCGGCGGTGCTGTTGCGCCGTTAATGACTGGGTATGACGGATCCGGCTTTCTGCCAGCGACCTTCTCGAAAAGACTTTTGAGAAATTGGGACACGCCATCCCGCTCTTTGATGGCTCCAGGTGATGGTCGCACACCGTTGTGTGTAAGGTCAGCTTCGTCTGCTTTGCGTTTCGACATTTCCGCCTCACAATCAGCCTGTCAGCCGATTTGCGTTCCTATAGAAGCTCGCAGGTGCGCGTACTCAGAATGGAAGAACAAAACACAAGATCGTTTGTAGAAGCAAAGGCTGCGGCAGTACTCATATGGGCTCGTAAGGTAAGGCAACTTCCAGCATATTCGCTTGAGGACGAGTCGCCTACCAAGGGAATATCAGGCAACAACATGGATATGGGTTGGGGCTGTGGCAGGAAGGCTGAGCTGACAAGTATGACTGATCAGGCCCGTCTCGAAGCCGTAGTGGCTAGGTAGAGACTGCAAGCGATCGAGCTATGGAGCCTTCATTCGCAAGAGGAATGAGCCCAGCGCGGCTGGTGAAGAATGCTCTGTGAAGCTGTTGATTCGTCAGTCCGCATCAAGAACGTGCATGTCTTGACGCTCTGGGCACTAGAGCATTCGTCGTGCTGTGATTACATGGTTTAGCTTGATGCTGTTCGCTCTTATCAGAGCCACAGGCGAACAAGGGGGCCGAGTCTCAGTCCTGTCAGCCCTAGATCAGACGATCGTCGGGTACTCGAGTCCCTTCGAGCTTCGTGCTGACTTCGCGTACTTCATGCACATAATGCCGGCAAGCACGGCCTGAACTCATAGTAAAAGCGGGTGAGAGTCAACGCGGGTAAGAATTTCTTTAGCTCCCCGCTTTCGCGCAGTGTAGAGACCAAGTAAAGACAAGGGCGACGGGTCTTGGTTCTACCCAGTGGTCTTGGGTGGCCTAGTTTGCGGTCTTTAGGTCCTCGGATCCTGTGCAATTCGGGACTGGTGCATAGGTATGGTTTGGCGCTTAAGCACAATGACTGACGGACCAAGCCGGTGTAGAACAAAACTGTGTTATGATTAGAAACTCGTGTACTTTTGTACAACCCTTATTTCGATTGACAGGGATGTAAGAAGTGTCAAGCACCATCCTTGTTGTCAGAATGCTGCTCCATCAATCTCCGTACTGGGGGAAATCAGCAGGCTGCCTTACTGAGCGGGGAAAGCTGAAAGTGTGGAAAAACATTGCTTTTGAGGGCACGTAATTTCAATTATCGTTCATCCAGCACAAAACACTTCACCATCGCGAGCGAGGTGGCCAGAACAGGTGGGCTAGTGGTGATGTTTTGAGTGCCACGCGGGCTCTGCAGGCTCATGTCTTAGTACTCAAGATCGATATCGGGACGAAGAACATTGCAGAGGTTGACATAAAGTTAGTGTCATGTCTGTAGCCGTATGGAGTACTCGAGACTTTCGCTTGTCGAAGCTTCCGATACTCGTGGTCGGATCACGGTTTTATGTAGGGGCAATTGCTGTCGTACTACAAGCAGGCAAGAGGTATGATCGCACATTCTAAGGCGACCATCCGACTAGAAAGCAGAAGAGCGACCCCTTGGATAATCTGCTTTCGTGCCTACTTCATGCGATTTGAAAAAAGAGCTTGGGTTACCAGGAAAGGGAAGAAATGAATTTACTGAAGAAGATACCGATGTATGCAACTAGACAGCTCTTTGACAATTCTCCTCTATGTACACTGCAAGAGTGTGACGCTCATGTGTCTAGTCCAGTGTGGAGCACAACCTTTTGTTCGCCTTAACTCCTCGCTTGGACTGCCATGTACATGCACTGCCCCAAGGCTTTTGCCCGACCATCAGAAGACCACTTGCAGGGCCATCATTCCTTTGCCCATTCCACTGTCTGCAATGCAAGCATCACGAGGACAAGGGTACTTGGCAGGATCCAGATAACGTAACTCTGGAAGAGAATGTTGCTCATGACCGGCATGTAAACGTTGTTGAGCTGACAGATTTGGGCCAACTGCAAGGCAGTAGGTGCTCCGGTGAGCAGGAAGCAAACAATGATAAAAATCTTGTCGTCCAGAATGCTAACAGGAATGAACTTTGCGGTCAACGCCAACAAGGGTGCCATGATTATTGTTGGCAAGAGCATCCTGGAGATCAGAGACGCGATGAGGAGCTTTCGCTCGACCTTGGGATCGCCGATGTCGCCAGCAGTTTCACGTGGTAAGGTGTTCCGAGCCAGATTGCCGCCCAACACAACAAGGATCAGTGGGACAGCAACACCTCCACTCTGCTCAACGGCTCGTGTAACTGAATTACGCAAAAAAGTGCCTTTGTCGAAGAAGAGATGTTGTAGTGGGGGTATCGAGGCAACAAAGATCGCTACCAACATAGCCCAGAGGGGAGGATTCATAAATTCCCAAAGTCCGGCAAAGAAGCGGCTCACGTACGAACCGAGCTTGGCCAAAACCTTCTGAAGTGGTTGAGGAAGTGCTGCAAACATGGAAGTAGCTGCAGAACGGCAACCAGCCTTGGTCTTTCTGCCGGCGTCGATAATGGCGTTGCGAACCTTGTTCACTGTGCCACTAACAGGGCCAACATGCTCTTTCCCTTTCTGCACGCCATGTGGGATAAGACTCTGCTGGTCAGGTGCAATGTCGCCATTGGCCGGGGTAGGCATCAGGCTCGGACCAGTTGAGGAAGAGCGGGATGAGTGTTTGCCAAAGCCGTTGGGAGTTTTGGTACCATTGGTAGCTGTAGGTGAGTTGGCGACTCTCGTAGAATCGCCGTCGTCAGAGAAGTCCCGCTCACTTCCATACGGACTGATCAGCCTTTCCGTTTCGGGATCGTCGCTGTATGCACCACGTCCCCTCTCTGACTCCGAAATGTGCTTTGTGCCACCCTGCTCTTCGGTGTACTTCTCAGCAGGGGCCAGCAGAACATTGTAGCCCCATGTCCAGCGCACTAGTTGACCAAGCTGCTGGAAGATGAGTAGGTATAGAATGCCCCGAGCTCCAACCTCATCATCATTGTCTCCTGGCACCTTGTCCCAGTGAAGGCCCTTCAACGTCTTGGATAGGGAGATGACGAGAGAGATGGGCAACGAGTTGGAGTTTCCGAAGACTGCCATAGCAATGACGAAGTTTGCCTGCCGTTTCTTAAACCGCATCAACTTGCTGATAGCGAACGAGGTGCCGAAGCTTATGAGGGTCTGGACGACGAAGATCAGGGGGATGATGGCGAGGTCGACGAGCTTTTCAGCTGTCAGCTGCGAGGCCAGTTTGGTGAAGATCAGGGCTGGCGTGAATAGCTGCACATTGAGATTGGCGAGGAACTTTTGTGATTCTGCGTCGAACATGCCCTGTCTTGCAACTATGTATCCCGGTGCGCTGACACACACCACCTCCATCACGGCTTCGAAGACAAGCAGTGTGAGGTGGCCGAAATTTGGGCTACTCGATGCGAGTGCTTCGACGGTTTCGAGACCGATGGATAGGACATTTTGATCGCGTTGTTGTACCGTTGATGAGAGTTGTGACAACCGGTGAGAGGTCGGGGCACGAAAGTAGTCTGAGAGAGGCATATCGTCGACAGGCGACAACGTCGAGAAAGATGCAGCCTCCGTAAGGGAGGAAGCAGAAAGTGAGAATGAAGCTTGGGAGAGTCAGAGTCGAGTCGAGTACCTGGCACCTGGCACCTAGCACCTGACAATTTGGGCTACTGGTATCTTATCTTGCTCAAGCTGCGGCGCGCTCACGCTGACTAGCTGGGATGACGAATGCGCCAAACGCGAAACAGTCAGGGCGGTCCAGAACTCGTCCCTGAACGCCTATCAACCGTGGTATATCCGGGCCACTGGTAGCTGACAAAAGCAAGGCATTCTGTCACTCAGGCCGTCTCATGTCTTGGCTTGGTTTGAGCAGCCAGAAACAAGGACGCCAGAGCAGTTGTCCAGTTGCACTGTTGAACGTTGAAAGTGGATGGGCACTGATGCATGGGCTTTTCAAAGTTGGCACACACCAGCCACAAGTGAACTAGAATACGGCAAGATAGGAGAACACAAGATGTGATTGTATCTCGACCACTAAGCAGTGACGCTAGAATACTAAACTCGGGGACTGGTGGGGGGTGCACAGAGGACTCATACCTCATCCCCTAGCCAAAGGCAGGGCGAACGGCGGAAAGGTGGGTTCTGACGAGAGCATGTTGCCGCCACTTACCGCATGGCCCATTGTGCGCTGCGAAACCCAGATTGACGAGTTGTGGAGGCTGAAAGTAGAAGCAGGCACAATAAATTGCAGTGCAAAAAGAGATCGGGCCATCTCTGGCATGAATCCTTAGCGCCGTTCGAATGAGCAAAGCCACGCAGTAAGTGCCAGGTTTAGAGCCTCGCACAGGTACGCTACGGGAGGCATTCACGATCTACTCGCGTTGTCAGTGTGCTCATGTTCTGTACGGGATCGCAGCCCGAGCGCCGATTACGCATCGTAGGTAGGCTGTCGCGAATCGAGGGCCCTTTTTGAGGTCTTGATGATTGATCGGCTTTGCTTTCTTGCATGTCATAACGTTCTTGCCTGTAATCGTGTTCCTGAGTGTTGCAGCTATCGAAGTCGCGGGTCATCGACGTCAGTAGGCTCAAACCTGGTGACGAAAGTCCTCTGCTTCCCACTGCTTGGGTCGCTCCCAGTTCATTGCCCGGTCGAGAACGTTCTTGCTGACGGGGACGACTAGCTCGACCACGAGGTTGAGGCGTGCCCAGTTGCTGACCAACAGCGCTATTTACCCATTGACATTTAAACCTTGTCACTAGTATTCGAGCCTGGCCTAACCCACGATTTGGTGTTAGCTTGTTTGTCGAAAAGTCCACGTTGGGCGAATCGAACGAGGAAATTGCACCTTCCACTCTACTCTATATCCTGGATTGTTGGCCTGCGCAGACGCCATAGAAGTCGTCCACTTTCTCTGTCGCTGATCTGAGCCCTGTTTCATGCTCGGCTGAATCTCAGCACTGTGCGCATGGACGCAGCCTGATAATTCAAGCTCCCACCAAATATGGCCGATCACGAACAGCCCCCCACCACCGACGCCGTGGGCAGGCCTGACTCCCAGTCACCATCTCATGCTGGCAACGTCGATGGCTCCGATACATCCTCCAAGCCTCCCACCCTGCGATCGTCTGCTGCCAGCCCGGCCGCAGCCATGAACTCGACCTCGTCGCCTCTTGGCCCGGTGAATGCGGCTCGAAGACCCGGCCCTCCCCCTCCACGAGCTAGTAACTTGACCTCGGACATACAGAAAAAGATGAGAGAAATGATGTTGTCGCGGCAGGGAGCAGCACAACGTGAAAGACCTGGCATGCCCGGCTCACAGCCCCCCTCCACCAACAATGTCCAACAATCGGGTCTACCGGGAGGCGTGCCTGCCGGTGGGCCCGTCGGTGGCCTCCCTTCAGGCGTTACTTCTCCTCCTCCTCCCGCCGGTCCACGTATGGCCCAACGCTCTGGTCCGCCAGGTCCCATGGGAGGACTGGCTGCCAAGAGGAAGAAAGGTCCCGTCATGAAGCTGTCTGATGCTCAAAAGCCTCCTGCCGAGGGCGAGACTGCAGCGGCGCAGGATACAGGCTCACAGTTTGGCAAGTTTGCCAACATCGTTGACACGCAGAAAGGAACCTTGACCTTCAAGGACAAAGCCGTCGTTCATTCAAGTGGTATCGACTTCTCCAATGGAACGACTTTCTCCATATCTTTGGACGAGGTAGATACGCTGGAAGAGCTCGGCAAAGGCAACTATGGAACAGTCTTCAGAGTGAGACATGCTCGCCCCAAGATGCGGAAGCCTGGTCAGGGCCTCAGAGGCAATATGCAACGCCAGCTCCCAGGCTCCATCAACGCTCTAGACGAAACAAAATCGGCCACCGGGACGACAGGTCTGGTCATGGCTATGAAAGAGATCCGTCTCGAACTGGATGATGCAAAATTTGCCCAAATCGTCATGGAACTCGACATCCTACATCGTTGTTTATCACCCTTCATAATCGATTTCTACGGCGCCTTTTTCCAGGAGGGATCAGTATACATCTGCTTGGAGCACATGGACGGTGGTTCGGTAGACAAATTGTACGGAGATGGCGTACCAGAGGGTGTCTTGCGGAAGATCACACTATCAACAGTGATGGGCTTGAAGTACTTGAAAGACGAGCACAATATTATTCATCGAGATGTCAAGCCAACCAACATACTTGTCAACACAAAAGGGCAAGTCAAGATATGCGATTTTGGAGTCAGTGGGAACCTTGTCGCCTCTATGGCAAGAACGAACATAGGGTGCCAGAGCTACATGGCTCCAGAGAGGATTTCTGGGGGCGGTATGGCCTCAGCCGGTGCTATCTCGACAGGATCTTACAGCGTCCAGTCTGATATCTGGTCCCTGGCCTTGACCATCATCGAGTGTGCTCTCGGAAGATATCCGTACCCACCAGAGACATACAACAATATCTTCAGTCAGCTGAGCGTGAGTAAATCTTCCCCTGCCGAGACTGGTAATCTAACGTGCTCGATTAGGCAATCGTGGATGGTGATCCTCCTGAGCTACCTGCAGACAAATATTCGGAAGCAGCACGAGACTTTGTACAAGGGTGTCTTAACAAGGTACCGAAGATGCGACCTACGTACGCGATGCTCCTTCGACATGCTTGGCTATCACCTTTGATGAAGCCACCAACCATACAAGAAGACGAGGAAGGAGAAACAGCAGCAGAAACTGGTGATGACGTCAATGCTGACATGGAGCCACTCCCACTCACGGCCGACAAAGAAGTCGCGCACTGGGTACGCGATGCCTTGGAGCGAAAGCGCACAGGGAAGATGGCCTCCGCCGAGAAACCAGCGCTACACGCAGCACCTCTTGATACCGTGCCGGCAAGTCCTCTGGCCGATCAAGCTCCGGAAGAGCCGGTTGAACCAAATCCTGGCGTAAGGATCGACAGCCCGGAGCTCGTCAGCGCGAAGGTTCAAGGTATAGATTTTGCATCTGGTATCGAAGAGAAGCCGGAAGAGAAAAGCGATTCGTAATGCGTGTGCTTGCTGGTCGAGCTCGTCATAGTTATACAGGATTAGATAGTAGCACAAACGTCGAAGGTGGCAAGGCAAGCAATTTGGCTGTGGGCGAACGGCATCGAAGAGCTCTAGAATCACTTGTCGTGCCGCTGTTTAGCTGGATACTTGTAAAAGTACTCGACCCATACTCTGCCATCCCGGCCCACCATCTTGTCTTGTCCGGCCTTGATCCAGCCTCGCTTGTCATACATACGTATTGCAGCAACGTCCTTCTCAAGCACACCCAGAAACAGAGGCTTCTCTTCTCGCTGCCCTTTGCTCTCGACAGCTCCCAGCAACATACCGCCTAATCCCTTACCTTGAACGGCTGGGTCGACTGCAAACCGACAGACCTCCCATAACTCATCTTCAGCGTTCCTGTTGCCCGTGATGTCACACCATATCTGAAAGACAATCGAACCACGAGATACCCGCCGCAAGCTGACGTGTCCCAGGACTCTTCCTTCATCGCCCTCTACCATGCCTCCATCTTCACGCCCATCACCATTGTTGACATTATCCGAGCTGCCATCAGGATGCTGAGCATCGCTCTCCTCATCGCCCTGGCACGCGACAAGCCCGAGGATTTCTGATGAGGTTGCACTGCCAGCGAAGAACTGGAGCCAGGACTCGGGGGCCTTCCAGTCCGGCGGGCCTTCTACTGGATATCCATTATGTTCGTACGGTGCATGAAACAGTCTGACTAGTCCGTTGAGGTGGTGTGGTTGACGGGCCCCGACGGACACGTCCATGGCAGTCAAGATAGACGAGTTGAAGACGTTGTTATGCATTAAGATACGAAGCTTGGCATCTTGATCTTATCGTTTGTGACTTCGAGACCATGTCACTGTCAGCATTGTACAGAGTTTGGTAGCATGTGTTCCTCGCTAAAGAAGAACCAAGTAAACCTTGCGGTGGATTAGTACTGTACAGTAATCGTTCACAGTGACCGCGGTGAAGGTCGAAAATATCGGAATATCGATCCGCCGGTACCGGCATGCCCTGTACCTTTACCTCCATGACAGTCGGCCACCGTCACACGGAAATAGTCCACTCCATAGACAATTCGAATAGACAAACATAAGAAGCTGCCAGGATCTCTGGGAGGAACGATCACTAGCAGAACTTATCCGAAGCATTAATAGATCTGTCAGTCCTTCTAGCCTGTTTCTAAGCACGGAGATACTGGATTGAACACGATGCACAGCAGAGAGTTATAAGCAAATCTGAAGGCTCATAGTATTAACCACTCTTTCGCCAAAACATACATTGCTGCCAAGCTCGTCACGACAAGCAGCATGGCACCACAGCCGGAGCTACTCAAAGCTGCCATCCTCATAATCTCAGACACAGCTTTCAAAGATCCGAGCACGGACAAGGCAGCCGCCGCTCTCGAGGAAGTCTTCGAGAACGAAGGTGCTGGGAAATGGCAAATTGCCAAAGATGATCGAGCCGCAGTCTCGGACGGGATCGCAGTGAAGATCGTCCCCGATGATAAGGAATTGATACAGAATGCCATCGTTGCCTGGACGGATGGTGATAGCTTCATGAACCTGATTGTGACTACAGGTGGGACAGGCTTTACGCCGAGAGACAACACGCCTGAAGCCGTGACGCCTTTACTGCATAAACTTGCGCCGGGCTTAGTCCACGGTATGCTTGCCGCGAGCCTCGAGGTGACGCCTTTTGCGATGATGGCCAGGCCGGTAGCTGGCGTACGGAAAAACACCATCATCATCACCTTGCCAGGCTCACCAAAAGGTGCAAAAGAGAATCTGCAGGCAGTGCTCAAATTACTGCCTCATGCGTGTACGCAGGCAGCTGGTGAGAACTCAAGAACAGCTCATGCCGGAGGCACGCAGCGACTCGAGAAAGAAGCGGGTGTGTCGGCCGGCACCGCCAGGTCCAAGGAACCACATACGCATACGCATACGCACAAACATGACCACTCCCACTCTCACAACCATAGCCACAACCATGGCCATGGCGGCCACCAAGTCCCCAAAGCCCACACAAGCCCGTCAGAAAGACCACCACAATCCAACGACCCGCGCCTCGGCGCCTCCCACCGCGCCCGCCAATCACCCTACCCCATGCTCTCCGTCGCAGAAGCTGTAGCGAAGATCCTCGACAACACACCCTCGCCTACCCCCGAAACACGGCCCCTATCTACCGACCTTGTTGGCTGCATCGTCTCCTCCGACATCAACGCCGCCGAAGCAGTCCCGGCCTACCGCGCGAGCATAGTCGACGGCTACGCAGTAATCATCCCCGCCGAGGAATCCCAACGCCACCTCACAAAAGGTACTTTCCCCGTCGCGTCAGTCAGCCACGCCCAAGCAAGCAGCATGCCACCACCCCTGCAATCTGGTACGATAGCCCGCATCACAACCGGCGCACCCCTCCCGGCCAACGCGAACGCAGTAGTAATGGTCGAAGACACGTCAATCGCCTCCCTGACCTCCTCAGAAATTACAAACGACAGCACGCCCGAAGAAGAAACCGTAACAATCCTCACCGACGCACTCACGCCCGGGGAGAACATCCGCGAACCAGGCTCCGACATCGCCTCCGCCAGCACCATCCTCCCCGCACGTTCCCGCATCTCAGGCCTCGGCGGCGAAATCGGCCTGCTCGCCGCAAGCGGCACACGCCTCGTCCCGACCTACCGCCGCCCGCGCGTGGGCGTGCTCAGCACCGGCGACGAAGTCACCGACATATCCCACCCAGGCCCTCTAACAGGCGGCATGATCCGCGACAGCAACCGGCCCTCGCTCCTCTCGCTGATCAAGTCGTGGCAGCTGTGCGACGAAGTCGTCGACCTCGGCATCGCGCGCGACACGCCACACTCGGAACTCGAGACGAAGCTGCGCGACGCGTACAGGCTGCACGGGCTCGACGTCGTGGTCACGACCGGCGGCGTGAGCATGGGCGAGCTGGACCTGCTGAAGCCGACCATCGAGCGGAGCCTGGGCGGGACGATCCACTTTGGCCGCGTGAGCATGAAGCCCGGCAAACCGACGACGTTCGCGAGCGTGCCCGTCAAGGGCAACGGCAGTGACGGCGAGCCGTCGGAGCGCACGCAGCGTCTGATCTTCGCGTTGCCCGGGAACCCCGCGAGCGCGCTGGTCACGGCGAACCTGTTCTTGCTGCCGAGTCTGCAGAAGTTTGCAGGCGTGGCGGACCCGAAGGGCCTGGACAGGGTGCGTGTGAGGCTTGCGGGGGCTGTGAAGTGTGATCGGTCGAGACCGGAGTATCATCGGTGTGTCGTGGGGATGGACGCGGAGAGTGGGATGCTGGTGGCGACGAGCACGGGCATGCAGAGGAGTAGCCGGGTGGGCAGTGTGGGTGGCGCTAATGGGTTGCTGTGCTTGCCTGCTAGGGAGGGTGGGTTGGAGGCAGGGGAGACATGCGAGTGTTTGATGATGGGGATGCTCAACGGGTTTTAGCGCCTTTGAGGGCAGCCTGGCACGAGTGGTGGACATGACATAAGGTTTGCTTTAAGAACGCGGAGCGATCCGGGGGTCAATCATCTTGTTCCTCGTTATAGTAGGGTCGTGCCAGCACAAATGCCCTTTAGGTCATTCCCGACGCCTATACCTCAGGCGAGTGTCGCATGCGAGTCACGCGTATCAGCTTTGATATGCAGAGTCCTGGTCGGGCAAATGTGCCATGGACGGAAGCGGCAAGGGAGCAAGTGCGAAGCGGTTTTGCCTCGCCCTCCGGGACGTCGTACTCTCACTAGATCGCGCCCTTTATGACACAGTGTCGCGTGCCTTCATAAGGAACCATGCTTTCCTCCACATTCGACTACACCCCTTCTGACTAAACCGTGTCTTCCTTCTCCTAGGTCGCCCTTTCCCTCGAACCGGACGCACCTTGCCCACGATAAGTCGGGCCTTCCTCATGCAAGTTTGGGCTTTTCCCCAACCAATCGTACACTATCCTGGTACTTGGTCCCAGTATTTCTAATCGTGGTCCCGCAAAGTAGGGCTCGTCCAATGGCTCCCACTATCTGGCCATTGCTGGCTAACCCACGTCTCTTGAGCTCCGTCGTGAATTTATCTGCTCGGGAATAGCCTTTTTGTCTCAGAGTACGTGTTCAGGTACTGGGGTCGAAGTGTGATGGGTTCAACACTTGATACACCAGCAAAGTTGTCGAAGGGCTAACACCCAGGCCAAACGAGTGTAGGAGAGGAACTCAGGGCCGCTGCGAAGACCTTCGAGGTGCCTGTGTCCTCCTCTAGCCATTGACGGTCCCGATCGGAAGAAGTAGCTACAATGCTTGGGGAATGCTCTGATCTATAATATAGTTGTGCCATGCTCTTGCTTATAGCCACCTCTTGAGCAGCCACTGAAGAATGCGAAAGACTCAACCCCAGCCTTGACCGTGATGCTTGGCTTGCTGTTCGCTGTCATCTTGCGCGTACAGATCGCTAAGTGGTTGCTTCGTATCGAAGGGTGGAGGGATCGTGCTGCTATACACCGTATTCGAGAGGACAGTGGGTCTCGGAAGACTCGATTGCCTGTGGGAGAATCAAAATCATTATTCTACATTCCTGCAAATGTTTACACAAACCGTTCTTGTGCAACTTCATCATGTCCAGATCTGTGCAGGGACAGAGGTGTGAACCAACCGGTTTTGGTAGTCATGTATTTGGGCATATCCAGAGTGTGGTTGGTAGGTTGGCGCACCACCGAAATAGTCGATGCTTGTATTTTCGCCACTGCTGTGCTGAGAAGACATGCTTTGAAGCGAAGAGCCGGTGCTCAGTGTTTGATTTGACTCCCTTCTGCCGGTGGACATGCCGTGACGATAGGGTACTGTGCTCTGAAAGGTGTTCAGGTTATAGCCACTTTGATAGTTCTTGAGTGGGCTTTGTACGCCCGTGGCTGCGTACGAAGAGTGTCGGCTGAGGTCTGGTGATTGAAGTGTATAGGACTGCGGCGTGTATACATCTGGTTGAGGTGAGCTCTGGTATGGTGCCACTGGACTCGTGACTGCTCCGCGAGTCGCACGGTAAAATTGTGCGATCCGTATCGGAACGTCCAACATCGAAAGCGCCGTCTGCACGGTCGTATCGTGTGGTACAGCCGCACTTCTCGCCTGAATTACCTGGCACACCTTCTCGAGAGGGTCTAGAGACATACTGCCGAGATGCGCTCCCTGAATTCTGGGGAACAGAGGCTCTAAGACCAGGCCCAGTGCGAAGAAGTGACACATCACGGCCAAAGCTCCCAGATCCGATTCTTCAGGCCGCAGTATCACTGTTGGCAGCCAGAAGATGGTAGATCTCAGTCGTAGAAGACATTCGAAGGCCGCCTCGGGATTTTGCAACGGATAATCTTGCTGTATCTGGCCGAGATCCTCAAGAACAATATCGATGTACTGCACCAATTCGGGGAAACTCGACAGCCGTAGGCGTAGATTATGTATGGCGTCCACGATCTGTTGTAGTCCTTGCAAATCATCTGCGGCAGGTGTTGGCGGTGGCAGACCCGAGATCGAAGGCGTAGATGGTGCCCTGCTTCCTGTCAAAGACCTTTGATTCTCGAGGAATTTTGCTAGTTCTGATTGATGCAGCCAAGGGCGCATTGTCCTCATGACCTATATCCGAATCAACCTCATGTACGTTGAAGCACCATTCAGCTAACCACGTACCGTTGAAATCCCCTGCTGCAACGACACCCAAGTTCGCCTTGTGTGAGCTTAGTAATTGTTTGTGGCAGTCCTTTCAGGGACCGACTCACCAGTCTCTCGCTTGCCAGGAGAGCAATATTGAGGCTGACAAAACAGCTTCCGAGGTGTGCTCCGAGAAAGTGCTCAGTGCTCCTTGAAGGCCTGTGAGCGCGATGACCTTGTGGTGCTGCGCCAAGTGCTCGGTATCGCTGTTCTTCGTTTGCCAGGCTAGGTGTGTTGCTGACAATGCTAGCAAGGCGCTCATGACAAAGTCGCTAGCCAAAGCCACCGTTATCAGACTTGCTCCGTTAGTTCCGGGTCCATGACCGCTTAAGTATTCGTGATGCGTACCTTGACATCTTGGGTGTCCAGGGTGTGCAAAGACTGTAACCCCTCCTGTACAGGTCTGATGATATCGTTGTGATATGGTGTATCAATCGAAGATCGATGGTCGAAAAACGCGTCCAGTAGGTCGTATCACTTTTGCGAAGTTCGGCTAGAGGCGAGTCTCCTGTTAGTCTCCAGTTGTCCAGAGCTTGCTGTAGTTGCGGCGACATCAATAACTCTGGAGGGTTGGAGCCCTTTGGAGGCTCTTCCCCTGCTTTTGAGACGTCCAGATAGTCGCATCGTACCGAGTGTTTTGTGCAGTTTCGACTAGAAGTGTTTCAGTAAGGACTTCCTTGGGATACTTAGGTTCCTACCATTGTGGAAATTGTTCGTCGCATCGAATGTGTCGTTTCTTACACATGCGACAGCCTTTTCGGGATTTTGTATGACTTTTGCGAGGAGGTCCTCCTCCAGGACCTGCCATCAGGACCTCAAGCCAAGCGGGATGGCAAAGCGTTGTCTCAAATCGACAGCGTGTATTCAGATGTAACGTCAAACTTTACAGTCGCTGGCGTTGGTTTACCTTGGGTTGAGCCTGTGCCCGTATATGTGGAGACGATGGACTGCGCTGATTGCGGACGATCTTCTCGTGTTACTATCCTGGTCAAGCGGGTTTCCAAACCTTGTACGAGACTGGGGTTCTGATAGCTAGTGTGATGCTGGAGAAGATCGTAGAGAATGGCAGCGTCCTCCTTTTGATGCATCCAGCGATCGAGATGAGGTTATCGCGTGGTTCTGCAGGAAGAGATACCGGACCTGCATTCGTCTAATGCCTACAGGAAGCAAGTCCCAGGAGCCCACAACGAATAGACTTTGACAATGGAATAGGTTCTAATGTGCACAAGACTCAAGAAATACTGTTCCTGCGCGCAGGCAGAAATCCTGACATAATATCGGATCCAGGTGCAGCTGCAAAACCGAGTAATATCTTCCTGGCTAGACCGCGATGCTCACATGAGAGCCGAGTCATCGCGATCGCGAGTAGTTGATAGAGGATGAGGCTTCGCTTATCCGCGTGGAAAAATTCCAGTGGAGGTTTAGTCACCATGTGTCATGCGGGCTCAGCAATGCACAGGTGCCAAGAGTAAGCTCAACAGACGCGCCTTGTGCCTCTAGTTACTTGTAGCATTCTTGAGTTGCAGCGCCAAAACATGAGGTGAGTGGAGCTCGCGAAGCGGACGTCTCTAACGAGGTCAGCGAATCGAACGTGGCGAAGAAGTAATAATGCCCCTGGGGCGACAGGCCTATGCCGTGAAGAAGAGACTAATCCTGCGACCGACTGTTTTCAAGTTATCGCACGGAAGCAGGTTAAGAAAAGCGTGAGTGAGTCCTGAAAAGGCATCGCACTGGTTTGCTCCGCTGGCCAGGGGTCTTATGATTGGCGGTTGCTGACCTTAATGTGGGCAAGGCTTCCAAGTTGATAGCTTGGTGTTGGCGAAAAGCCATGAATCCTCGACCAATCTTAGTGGTGTTATGGACGGCCATACCTAAAGCGGAAAGCACAGGTCTGCCATCTCGAGAGAAACACCCAACAGCGGCTTGACGGAGGCGTCTGCAAGCAAACTGGGAATACGCGCGACGACAGGGCTGATGTCGCTTCCAGAGTCTAATCATGGGAGTTACTGTGTGTCAGATTTGCCGGATGGTGGTGAGCGAAGGCTTGTTCAATAATGGCCCATCCTGAAATCGTCAGCTGAAAGGTAGGAGGTGAGTTTCAAGAGGTACTTCGGCTGACGGAAGTCGTTATTGGACTAAGTTAGCGAAATCACAGCCATGCGGACACCGAAGTGACGAGCATCAGAGAGGGTCGTGTGTTGATGCGCGTTGTGAATTCGGATAGTTCGGCGAGCATAAAATTTTTATGCAGCGGTACTGTCAAATGTCCTAAGCGAGTTTGTCATCGTTATCGTTGTGATCTTTTGTGCTCCAAGGCCTCCGTCTTGCTAGCTTGATATAGCTACAGTCTATGTCTTGCAGCAAGTAGAGGATGATACACGGGAAGCAACATCCGACGGGCAGAAGTCTCAGACCCAAGAATGGTTAGCTTTAAAGTGCTAGTGCGGATCGCAAGCGAGTCGTTCGCTTGACTTGGTGGGGTTCTTCTGCGACAACAAGCGTTCTGAGCACCTCGGTCCTATTCAATCGATGAGTCATGCCGCTCAGACAAAACGGGCAATACTGGAGCCAGCATATATCCAGGCCATTTCAACGGACTGCTCAACGGTGCATGCAAGGAGTTTCGAAAGGAACTACGGAGTGTCTAAGTCTAGGCTCCTCCCTGTTGTAACTGGACAGCTGTGAAGCCCCAAGTAGGCAAGGACGATCTTTGCTACATGAGCTTCTTGAACGCCAGTAACGATATCAGAATAGAATTGATGCAAGTTTGGACTCGAACACTCGAGTGCCTCCAACTTTCTGGCTTGAACCTCGCTCACATCGCAAAGCAAACAGTTTGCTGGAACGCCTAGTGCGCCTCACCTCGAGCTAGCCTAACAGGATCATTTCTTTCGCAGTAGGTGATTTACAATCTCGGATATCAAGACCGCAAGGTCGGCTGCCGTTGAATATCGAGTGAGCCATGACGAATCGACAAAAATGCACTCGTGCTAAGGTAGTACGCACATACCTCAGCCAGCCTTACGCTTGTGGGGAGTTCGATTCGAGCTAAATTTCGTGCGCCTACCGGATCACGCATTAGTCCAAAACGTGGCGGTGACTGTCAGCAAGCTATTGGTCACAATCGGAACAATAGACCTGCGGCTCTGAGACCAAACTCTCTACATCCTGTGTTCCCACTTTGCGCTTATGCATTGCCACATGTGATCATAAGGACGAGAGGAAAGTGGGATCCCAAAAGTACTCGCAGCGAGACCTTCAATCATGACACGATCTAGAGAAGACGCAACCGTGGAGTGACAAGTAAAACAGTCGAACGTTGGGTTACACGTGGCTTAGAGACGTCAAGCTGCAGTCTCTCCTTGTACCAACTATCTGTTAAGGTTGCTAGCATGAACAATTATTGTCAGAGCGATGCGACTCATGATATTGCCTTTCGCTACAGATCTTGCGATTTGCCATGTGTCTTTTGAGATGTTCGTCAGATGATCCTCCTTTCTTGCGAGAGCCAGAGAAGACGCGTTACCCATACCACTCTGATCTTCGTCTCGTCATGCTATGCTAGTGACGCGTGTGCCTACAGAACGCTCAAATACGGTAAGAACACGCTATCTAGGTACTATCTACTATCACTGTGACCGGGTTCGCTATGCTGTTGCCAAACAAGGTTTTTATATGTCGCTGAACGCTTGCCAAATTATGTTCCGAAAATCGAGTCTCTGTGCCTCATATCGAATATACATTCCTCAATTTTTGTTGCACATTGGGAGGGAGAGTTGCGAGGAAGGAGGCGAAGTCGGGAATGAGCTGCTGATATCCTTGAATGACTAGGGCAAAACTCTGTCTGACTTCGACAAATTCACTCTCGTTCTGCTTGTAGGGGAACTGCGCAACAGCGGTGAAATACTCTGCCAGTGAACCTTCCATAGACTTAGGGTTCCTCTGAATCAGGTTGTTGAACCCTAGAAATGCGCTTGCTTTTTCTCCACTGCTCGCAACTTTGCTCATACTGTCCAAGAATGGACCAGCAACCTCGGGTAGATGTACTGCCATTTGTTCGGGACACGCTAATCCCATGCGCCCGAGACTGATCGCCGCGTTCTCGTTGGCGGCGTCCGGACACTCTTCGTTCTTGACGATCTCAATTAGCCCCTGGAAAAGTGGCTCGATATATGGCTGGAATTTGGGACCTGCCCGAGCCGCGATTTCGCCAGCAGACCAGCAGACATTGATGACAACATTAAACGCGGTCTCTGAGTCTTCGTCACGAATCTGGTCGAGATCAAGCTGTCGAATGAGAATCGGCATCAATTTTGGAAGGGTAGGCTCTAGGCTTGTGAATAGCTTGATCGCACAATCGCCAAGGAGTGCATAAGCTGATTGTCGAACATCCTCTGTCGGATCCTCCATGCAGAAGGAAAGCAGATCATAGAAATTTGGGTCTGTGTTCTGAACCAATTGAGAGGACTTTGCAGGATCTATGGCCTGTATGACAGCGGAGAGGAGGTCGAGCGCTGTAACAATAAAGTCTTTGTCGGGTTTATCCACGGATTGACCCGTAGTGTATGCCATATGCTGTTGCAGGCACGAGTATATGAGCTTCATGCACCGATCAAAAATTGGATCAGCAAATTGCGCGAAGCTGTTGCCGTACGCCATCGATATATAACTCAGGCATCCAAGAAGTGGAAACATCTCTCGGGACTGATCGTCGATTTTGTTCCATCTATTGATCAGAGTAGGCATGAGGAGATTCACAAGCTCAGGTCTCGCCATCTCTGATTGAACGTTATCGGCCAATGTTTGCAAGCAATCGTACAGAATGTACATGTTCTTGTCCTTGTATCGCTCGAAGCAGAGGACAAACCGCTGCAGGATTGGCTCGACATATGGCCTTAATCTGGGGCCGGCCTTCTCCTCAAGACTTGCAAAAGACGATGCTCCAGCTTCTTGCACTTTCTTGTTTTTGTCGAGCATACGTTCCAACAGGCCCTGCATCATCGGCTCGAAATATTTCTGAATATCGGCTTGATCGGGCAAGTGAGCAGCCCACTCAGAATACCGAGATAGACACCAGCAGGTGATCTGGCGAACGACTGGTTCTTCGTCGGACAGAGATTGTATGAGATAAGGCACGAGCTCTGGAAGATGCGGCGCAACGATAGGTAAACAGCCGTCTGCGATTGCACCAAGAGCTAGCACGGCCGCTTCTCGTTTTGGCCACAGAGAATGTGACAAATTTTCCCTCAGATAAGGCAGAATGATGTTGAATACTGCAGCGTGGTAGTTCACCGCGAACACATCCAGCGCTGCAGCGGAACACTTTCGAAGACTCCAAGCATCTTCTGGATCATCATCATCCCAGTCGTCTTCGTCATCTTCATCGTCTTCGATTTCACCGTCACTCATGTTTTCAGCTTTCTGCTGTTCTTGGGTGGCGTTTTCGCCATTCTCACCATTGATTTGGTGTATGGCACCACGACCAGCTTTTGATTGAGCGAATTGTGGCTTGATGTCCTCGACACGATCTTCTTGATCGGCGTTGGCCTCATCACCACCCAGTCGCTCTACGTCTTCTTCGCCGTACACCATGCCTGCAAGCAAAACAGGGATGACTCGCTCGAGGTATGGCCCCATTAAACCCCTCAACTGGTCCTGCTCGCCGACGCCCAGCCAGAACTCGGCGGCATCAAGTGCAAGCTCGGCGTCCCCAGAAGACTGCTGCTGGGCCAAGATGTAGTCGACCAGACCATTCATATGGGGGGCTAGAGTGTCCGGCCTGAGCTCCACCAATTGCACAAGACTCTGACACACCGTTCTTCTCACCTGAATGTCTTCATCCGTGGCAAGCTGAAAAATCTTTTGGAGATATTGGTCGATATTGGCAAACAGCACCTGACTCTTCTGCAGGATGAAAGATCTCAATGTCGTGATTGCCAAAACACGAATCTTGGGGTTAGAGTGACCTGCAAAGTCGAGTAGCTTAGGTATTATTACAGCAGTTGGACGTTGTCCCGAGTATTCTTTGTCGAGAAGCTTTCTGTTGTCATCACACACTTTGGCAAGGGCAGACATAGCCGCTTCCTGCACGTCGGGCGTCGCGTCGGGAGCAGTGCCGTCCACCAAAGACAGCAGCTCTTGCAGGACTTCGGTCCATTGCAGTATGCCGCCTTGTTGCACTATTTCTGTTATTATTGTGCCGGCAAAACTTCTGAGTCGGGGGTTTGGATCTCGGAGGGTCTGTAACGTTGACTGTTTGATCAATGAAATCTGCTCCTTGGACAAAGATGAGTAAGACAGCTTTATATGGTTCTTGAGCTGAATAGCAGCAGCATATCTGACGAGGAAAGTGTTGCCAAGCTGAGTGTCGCTGAAGATGTAGGTCAGGTAGTAGGCAAAGTCTGGGGAAGTCGCGGCTTGTGCGAGTGTCTGCACGAATAGTCAGCCTCAAGTCTGTGAACCCTAGCGTTGCCCGGTCGAAGGAGCCTGGCCTACTTACGACTTCTGCTTGTTTCTGCTTGACTGCTTCTGCACCGTTGAGAGAATCTTTCAACACTTCCGACAACTGCTGGAGACCAGCTTCTTGCGGTTGCCACGACATCGTCGCTTGGTTGCGCCTGTCCACTAAAAGTTCCTGGAATCTTCACCGGCGTAGCATTCGAGTCGTGCCAATACAGCAGTTGGCGGCGCAAGCGTACAACTTGTCGCTGTTGTTGCGAGGTGTCGCTCGTTGCAACGGACAGAGAGCGACTCAAACAGTATGGTGGCGGTACAGCAAGTTCGCTGCCACGTCCGACAGGATAGGAAACTGGTCAATATGGGCAGGATCGTTGATGGTGGCTTCGACGATGACGGTCGCAGATTGAATAACGGTCGCCGTGGTGGTGGAAGTGCGGTACGGCCAGCAAGAGATCGATAAACGGAAAAAATCGTCAGCGTAGGTACTTCATAACATTAAATAGTCGTAACGTCCATCAGATATTGGCTTCCAGCACTTTTTCGAGGTTGGGCGTGGGAGAATGTCGCTATAGTGTAATTATTTCTTGCCCTGTTCACGTTGCAGAGGTTTCGACTCCACACCTGCTGCCGCGTGGGGTTGCAGTGGACAGCCATTCCAGGGCTGCTGTCGCTTCTTCTTCTCGACTCGATCAACTACCAGTATATCATCACTGACATAATTTCTAAGAATGACAAACGGTTCTGCGAGAAAGACATTCTGAGACGTTCGATACTAACGCCAGTAATACACTGAACGGAGCCGTCTCATGTCCAGACAAGCCTCTTCAGAGAATGACTGACCTGCTCAAGATACCCGGTTCTCCTCTTAGCCTCGTCAACACTGATAACCTCGCCGTGCTCGACCAGCTCCTTTCCTCTTTGCTCCCCAAATGCAGTACTTCCAACAATGGCCCGTCGAATTTCATCCGCAATGCTCTCGGCAACCTGGCCAGGACTGCCAGCCTTCGAGCTTACCATCGCGTCATCATCGCTTGGCGGCACAACCTTCAGTGCCATCATCCTGTTCTGCGGCTGCCTCATCATTGAAGCAGCCATCCAGGACAAGACACCCGTGCCTGCGTCCACGCCTGGACGCTCGCCTTCCTCAGGTACATGATAGTTATGCAGTGATCTGGTGTTCACTCGCACAACGTCTCCTTTGCCAGGCGCGTAGTAGACTACGAGACCCTGGTTGATATCCTCGCTCATCTGCCGCTCGGTGAAGGTACTATTCACGTACACCCCCCATGTGATCTTCTTCACATTTCTCAAGTCAACCTTCTCATACCGCGCAATTTTCTCCGTACCCCAATCCATCTTGCAGCAGTATAGTGCTACATCGGTCAGCAATACCACGGCTTCCTCGAACGGCATCGTTCGCAGTGTGTTCTCCTGGTTTGGCACAAGCATGGTCCAAGCATGAATCAGATCCTCCTTATCCGGCTCTTGAATTACAATCTTGGAGCATGTCTCGATGGCAGCTTCACGACCAGATTGCACCGAGATGCCCGGATCCGTACTCATCATTTTGCTCTCAAAATCTTCGAAGACTTTCCAGCTTACGTTACCAAGCAACACGTCGATCACGGCTTGAGAGAAAAAGTCGTTCACCATGTTGCTGTAGTATCTGCTGATCGTCAGGCCGAAGTCGTTCATCGCGCCCCTCCAATTGCGCTTCCGTGTGCGTGTGTAATCTCCTTTCAATGCTGCAGTAGAAGCGTATTGCCTCGAGATGGCATCGCCATTATCGGCCCAAAGCGTGTTGAACCAGTTCGTGCTTGGGTCCTTGACGAAGTCAATGGAGTAACCCTCGTCTTCGAGCGATGCTTGAAGTTTATGCTGTGCAAAGGCTGATTGAGCTACGTTCGTGCGATCAAGGCAATCCATGCAATTTGTTCTTATCACACCCCTCTGCTGGGACTTGACTGCACCATCTTGCAACACCGTTTCGCCAGAGGACTGCAAGAACGTATCGAGCTTGTTGACTAGCCGTGAGACGTTCTCAAATTTCATCCCGCGACATTCGGAATGGAAGTCGAACCATTCATAGAAGACGTCGTCCGCCTTCTGCTCGTCTCTCGAGGTCTTGTACATCTTTTCGTAAGCCTCACCAATGGGCTGTTCGGTTCCATGTTGATTGACCAAATTCGCGGCCTGTATCGACCCATATCGCTGTTTTAGGCCTTGAAAGTGTTTGTCAAATGCCTTCTGATTGGCTTGTGGCGAGTTTTGAAAAACCACTGTCGGTTTCAGTTGATATGGTGATTGTGCAAAATAGGCTGGAATCGAGCCGCGTACTTGCACGAATGATCTAATTGGCACAGATTTGCTCCAGTCCGAGGCTGACAAAATCTGTTCCGTCTCTGCAAAATTGGCGACGTTGCCGTCATCATCTATGCCTCGTCGCAGGTATCGGAGCCCACCTCGTTTTGTGGACCGCCTAGATATCAGCGTGAGCAAGAACGCTTGTCCGGCCTCGTCCTTGTCCAGAGATTGCTGTAGCTCACTGACGTCGGCAGTGACTGCCGTTACTTCAGCCTCAGAACCTTGGGATGAGCGTTTCGAAAGGCTGAATGCTCTTTGACCAACGAATCCTTGCAATATGGGGGTGAGGAAACCACTGTTGTTGCTCTCGAGCAGTTTTGCTCCCAGATGCCGATTCCAGAAGAACTAACACGACTATCAGCTTTGATCCGTCTTACGCATTCCCATCCACTTACCAAAGGGTCAAGGTTCTTGTGCTTCAGAGGCTGGTCAGGTGGAATTAAGTCTTCAAAACGCTTTGTCAAGTCGATGTCATAAGAAAAGTAGTAGCTGCCTGACGTGAATATCATTTTTGTAGTTCTCAGAATTCGTGGGAGTAGTTTAATGGTCGTACTGTACTTAGGGTCCGCTGACTTTGAATCATTAAGCGTGCCGGCACGCTTGTTGTTTTCTGCTACCGTCTGATCTTTGAGAAGATCATCGTCCTTCGACGCTGGTTTGGGTTCATCGATATCGGCACCGGTCGGATCTGCGGAGGAGCCTGAAGCCGACCATTTCTGGCGCGACAACCATTGGGAGGCGAAGTTTCCAAAAGACACGTTCCTTGTGGCAACGTTCTCCGCGACACTTGTGCTGCTTGCGTTCTTGCCTTGATAGGGTCCAGTCTCGTCTGCTGGCGTGTTCGCTATTTGAGCAGCCTTGGCCGGGTCAGAGTGCTCATCCTCGGTATCGCCAACACTGCTGTCCGAGTCATCCGAAATAGTTTCTGAGAGGGCAGTAGCATCCCTTATGGCTTCGTCTACATCATGTTGAGAGCTCAACGGTAGCAATGCAACATCGGTCACTAGGTAGACAGGCTTGTCAAGTATCCGAGCCACTTCTTCACGTTTGGTGATCGCTATAAGATAAGATGAGGTAGCAATGTTGATGAAGCCTATTGAGTATTAGGCCTTTAGTACTAAGATTGTGATCAGGGATGTGTTACCAATAAGTCCATGAGCTTCCAAGCGGACGGAGTCATGGCTATAGTGCTGAGTGCTCTTGGCAGTTACACTTTGAGACCTGTAGTCGACGAGGAGAGACTTGTGATGTTCCGGATGGCCTTGTGCTTGCAGAACCAATCCTTCTATAGTTGCGAAAATAACCAAGCGTCGTACGAGACCAGACATTTTGTGCAGATAGGGAGGGCCACAATGGAGAACAGCCTACCCAGGCACGGACAACAACCGTCTACATTCCATTGCGCGTAGCATAACGATAATGCATGTCAATGCAACAGATGCATTCAGCAGTATCAGACCACAAGATACGAAGTTGAATTGATGGGTTTCATCATTTGCTAGGCATCGCGAATGACATCATTCAGGAAGCTACGGGCCGCTCTTGCGTCTCTTCAAGGCGGACGAGGCGGAGTGCCTTGTGCTCACCAGGCCTTTGCCTATATTATCTAAGATGTTCGGATCAACAGCTTACCAGAGGTCAGTCGACCTTCGAGATCCTTGTGTGCCTGCTGCACGTCCTTCAAGTCATAGACCTTGTGAATGTTGACCTTCAGCTTCCCACTTCTCAAGTAGTCGAACAACAGGTTCGAGTAGTACTCGAGCTCGTCTCTCGTCACGACATATTGCATTAATGTCGCTCTCATGATCTTCGTGTTCTTCTTGGCCAGTAAAGAAATGTTCATCGGCGGCACGGGCCCTGAAGCATTTCCAAAGTAGATAACGGACCCTTTCCGCTTGACCGCTTCGAGGGAACCCTCCCAGGTGGTCTTGCCAACAGAATCGTAAACGCAGTTCACACCCTCCGGGGCGATCTTCTTGACCTCAGCCACCCAGTCAGGTACGTCTTTGTAGTTGATCATGTGCGCATAACCATGCTCTTTCGCGCGGTCACACTTCTCTTTCGTTGACGCTGTACCCACGGCGGTCGCACCAAGATCCTTCAGTATCTGGCCCATGAGCAGACCTACACCACCCGCTGCAGCGTGGACTAAGACTGTGTCTCCCTTCTTTACTTCGTAAGCCTCCTTGACCAAGGACAGTGCTGTCATGCCCATGAGATAGCTGCCGAGGACGTCCTCGTCAGACAAGCCACTTGGCAATTTGACGACCTTCTCGGCCGGGACTGAAGTGTATTCAGCGTATGAACCTGAGAGTCTGTTAGCTTTATGACTGGAGACCGAGCCGACCACTTGCCTTGCTTCATCCATACCACCTCGTCGCCCTCTTTCAGGCCTTGCGCGTTCGAGCCACCTACAGCTGCGACGGTCCCAACCGCTTCCTGCCCAAGAACCAACGGCCAACTGGGGGCTGGATACAGACCAGTTCGGAAGTATGTATCAATGTAGTTTATGCCGCCAAACTTGTTCCTGACCAAGACCTCAGAATCGCCTGGTTTAGGTACTGTCTGCTCTTCCGTATATCGGAGGACTTCTGGGCCTCCGGTTTTGTCACAAACGACCGCCTTCATGGTTGACGGAACAGAAGACATTTTGCGGATCGTAGAGGACGGCGAAGCACGAGCAGAGGCTAATTGAGTCGCGATTGACGAGAGACGAGCTGTTGCCGTAGTCTTCGATGACAATGCTCGTAGAGTAGATGGGACAACGGACATGTGAGGTAAAGACGTGACGAAGACTATTGCTTTTGCGTCGGGATATACTACGAGCTTTCGCGCCTGTTGCACGACAATGTGCTTAGTGAGGGTAAGCGGGACGTGTTCATAATCAGACTTGGAGAGCAACTTCGACAGGCGTCGGTAATTCGAATTCGGTTACGCTTGACCATCTGGAGATCATGCCGGTACTTGACTCCAAGGTTTAGAGGACCGAGTATGTTGGAGAAGATCCTGGACGGCACGTCACACTGAATGCTTACTGTAACGTGGCCGCTCGACCTGCCAAGGTCGAGCTCACTTGTGGCGGCCTGCTTGCACATGTATCGTTTGCGCTCATAGGCAGTGACTAGCGTCGTCTTCATGTCATCGATGGACAAAGTGTAAGGCCTATATTCGTGATATTGCTTACCAGCAGGGAGACAGATGGTTCATCATCTTGCGACCGGTCCTAGACTTCGACTACGCGCTTGCATTTTCTTGGACCCTCAACGGTGCGCCGGGTCACGAACCAAAAGCAACGATATCCTCGAAGCAGGTCCTGTTCGTTGACGGATTTGCTCAAAACAAGCTTGCAAGCATCCGCTTCCTCATTGATGGTGCGAAGACCAATCCGCACTAGCATTCTGATGAAAGAGAATTCTTTGTGCAGATCTTAATCTTATAGCCCCGGTTCACTGCGATAATGGCAGCTTTAGAGATTCGGTTTCTGTCCTGCACTGACCAAAACTTGCGCCGACTGCATCGTTTTAGGTATGTGTTTTCGCTGACCTACCAAACTGAGCAGAGAACCTTTCCCTAGGAAGCTTGAGGCAAATGTCGGAAACCGCCCTTGCTTTAGTCCTCTTAGCATACGGTGCCTCATCGCTCCAATGTTCTAGCTGGGGCCAAGAAAACCAGCTACGAATCTACGGCAAAGTCCATCAGTGGTTACGATGATGAGATCCACACCAAGAAGTCTATAGAAGACGCTGAACAGGGCAAGACCAGACTAGGTGCATGTGTTGAGTCAACTGCTGCGTAAGCATTGTCTTGGACCTCGAAGGATACAGCGTGGCCAATGGCGTCTACCCAGGTCGAGCAGTGGCTGAGTGTGAACGGCTTCCCTGCACCTGCTACACTCGTTGACTAACCGTTATACTGTATGGTGCTTTTCGCTATTAGCGCCTCTAGTCATGGCTCTGTGAGCAACCGAACCGCAAAAGGAATCCGTGCTGTGGCAATTGAAGCTGCAATGTTCCACCAAGGGGCGTCCAGGTAGACGGTATGAAGGATCCTGAGATCTGGCCATTGCGCCTTGTTTCGCGCAAATCAGGAGCATTCCACCATCATGGACCATGACTAGCAGAAACTATGATAGAGTCGCAGCCAACTTCCTGCACCATTTGGAAATTCTTGCTTGCGCGTCCTTAAAGCATACTGTCATTGCTGCACAATTACCAGAAAGTCGGTGTACTGTGGGTCAAATACTCTGTCCTGGACCACCCTCGGGGAAGCGGTTCGTATCTTCTGGTAGCCACAAATCACGACAGCAAACATTATAATGCATTATACTGCTGAGAAGCTGGAACAGCGGATTCGTTATCCATTTGTGTCCGAGCCACTGATAAAACACCATCCCGTCCAATATGCGGCTCCATGCTTCGCCGGTTGGATCCATTTGCGTGCACATCGCGGCTTTCATATGCAACGAGTGCTCTTCATCATGAAGGCAACAGAACTGCTGATTCTTTCTGGCAGTGTGCTGGCATAATTCGTGTTACCATGTTCAGCTCACTGTATCACCAGCATCTGTCACATCGCCTCCGGCAACAATTCTCGGCATTTCTCCTGAGGTACCTGGCTGACCCTTGTCGTAGGTAGAACGGAAGTTGTACACCGGGTAGCTTCGTTGCCTTCAATAAACCATTCTGAACATAACTACTTGGGCAACAACATCATCAGAAACATAAATGTCATAGATTTGGAAGATATCATTGGTTTGATCCATCGTGAGAAGGGGTTCACTAGCTGATCAACTTATGCATGACATGAGGCGATGATCCAGGACCGCCCAAGCTCTGAGTGGTCAGGTGCCTGAGGATCCAGTGGACTCCGTTCACTGGCGCGAGGCACTTCGTTTTTTCACATCTCGAGATCCAATCCCGCGCAGTGCTCGCAATCTGGTCATCGACAGTTGTGTGAGATGGGTACTTTTTACGAGTCTCCATTGAAGAGCTTACACACACAGTACGAGGCAAGGCGGCCAGCTGCTCGTGGCCAGGTGCGCGAAGGTGATACTACCAACATCAGTATGGGCAGCTCTTTGGTGGTGGAGATGTTTGCGTGTCTGCATCCGTTGCCATGCAGGAGGCCGCATCAGCCATCAAAATTAAGCATTCGAGGAAGACCAGCTCCAACGGACTCCAAAGTTCGTTTCAACAAGTACAATACATTCACGCTTAAGCAGGGCGTCAGGCCGCAACAAGAAAACATGTCTGGGCTTCCCCCTGATATCTAATGAGACGAAGACAGTGTTGCACTACTGTGGTGCAGATCGTACGGGAGTTTCGAGTATCATGATGCGTGACAATGTGATCTCGAGTCTCGCGAGAACGTAAAAACATGCAGAGGATCAGGCCAAGCACGGCTGCGGCGTTTTAGGCGAAGGTGCTCACGCTACTGCCCCAGACTCGTAGATGGTGGGCCAATCAGATCGTAGTTTAGACCTTGACCGCAACTTTCTCAACCCGATCCCACATTCTCATGCTCCGGTGTTTTCACCTCGACGAACTCGACCGTTGTTCGCTAAGGCCCGATGCGTGGCTGAATTGCTCACCAGCATAAACCTCCTGTGGTTCCAATGTACGAATCACCGTAGGCGTGCACTCGGGAAGGCGGCAAGCGTCGTAGCTAGCCACCAGGAAGCCTCATGGTCTTGCACGTCTATCTTCTTCCCATCTGCTGTACTTGCTTGTATCCCAACTACTGAGCAGTTACTATGTTTCCTATTGACTGAGCAGGTCGAATGCCGATGCGGTTGTACCCATAGCACTTCATCACCAAAACGAACCTTTCTCGCAAGAACCGAGCCCTCGATCGTTCTGCAACACATGCACGCAGGCGTGCGATCGACCCTTGACCTTGAATTTCGATTTGGCCTACAAGGCTCTACTTTCTCCCTCACCTGTATCACCCCAAAATACACGCATCCATCCGTGGTTGGTGACCAGCGCGAATGTGTGGCGATTTGGGCAGGTCTTCGCAGTACCCCCGGCCTAGCCCTCTTCCTGTTTTTTGAAACCCATATCGCAAGATTCTCGCATGGGCGTGCCGAAAAAAGATTTTAACAGTCAGGTCTCGCGTAAAGCCTGTGAATATTCGTCTTTTTGGCCGCGAGAAGCTATATCTACCTGATACATGAAGCAAGATGGTTCACTGGCCGCCGTCTCCCACGGTGGAGGATGAAGCTACATCTCTAGCAAAGGAACACAGATTCAAAGACGTGGCAGGTGCACATGACAGCGATGACCAATCAGTACCCAGCCGAGGAGACGTTGATCAGTTCCCTGTCATTGTTGACTCTGACACCAATACAGAAGCCCCAGTCGAGGAAGCTACCAAGCCTTCTAGGAAACCTTCAACCTCTAAGCGAGCAGAGCAGTCTTATGCCTCTGCCGTGTTTCGAGATGAGACAGGTCTGCCTACACCACCGCCATCAGACAATGAAGCCCGGGGTCGTCTGGGCACTCTCAACATCAAGACAGACAAGGACGAAGGCGTTCCGACCTCTCGATCGAAGTCTACCACGCGCGTGGACGAACCGCGACAGTCACGACCTGCCATATCCAGAATCCAAACGGATGCGGCAGGGGAGCTACATAGGATGAAAGCTGGCGTTAGACGAGCACCATCCCCTTATGCATATACTCGTGAGGCCGGTACCTTTCGAGTCGACCCCACCACAAGGTACCCAAGTAATGCCTTCTTGTCCCCGACACACGCAACGGCCTCTCCAACCTCGATGCAAAATAGCACGCAACAACAACAACAACAACAGAGGCCTACCGAGCGTAGAGCTAGCGAAAGTCTCTCCGATCCGGAACAGAGGTCTCAGAGGGCGTTCCGGTTCGCGGAATCACTTCAAGGGCCAGCAGCACAGCAACAACGGTCATCGAGGACATCCTTAGATGCTGCACCACAATCGAATTTACAGCAGTCCTTTGAGGACAGGGCTTATGCTGACTCGTCCAATCTCTACCATCGTCGGAGGCAAGCCCGGGCGGACCAGGATGCCTCGGGCAAAGATGTTCCCAGAGGGGCTCACAGGTCCAGAAGCCGGCCTCCGAGGACTGCCTCTAATGTTCGGGATTCACCTTACTCTTCTTCGGCGGACGAATCGGTCAGGAGCGCACGACATGGAAGCACAAAGAAGCATACTTCCGATGAGCGGCCTGTGCGACGTCGATCATCTGTCAAAAGAGATAGGCCGCGATTGGTGGAGACATCAAACTATACTGCCTATCAGAAAAATTCCGGTTGGTCAGATGACGATGCCACGAAGCGTGTGTATCATGTCAGGGATGGGCGGAGTCCTATAACACCTCCTACGGTAACAACACCAAACCACATGGATGACTACTTTAGTCAAGCATTCCGTGAGAACAGTTTGAGGCAACCAAAACATACGTCACGTTCTTCCATCGACGACACAACATTGTTGTCGCCGCCAACAAGCCCACCTCGTACGCCAAGGACAGAACGTCACGGTCGGCAAGAATGCTATGAACCGCCATTGCCCTCGCCTCGTCGCACACCACAACACTCACGAGCACCATCGGTAGACGAATCTCAATTTAGGGAACCGAAGGCGCACACTTCCTTACTCTCACAGGCAACATCTGCCGCCGCTGTCTTGGCCTCAAGGACAACCCCTCCAGTCACCAGATCAGCGTCGAACGCAGTCGAGACCACCTTTGCTTGCTCAAGTAGTGGTGTTGGCCCGAGGCCCAGATCTAGAGCATCATCCCCTCAGCGAGAGAGATTACAGCGCTCTGATACGTTCACATATGCTGAGCCAACCATGACGAGAGTCAGTTATCCTCCTGTGCCACAGCCGAAGCGTCCGAGCACTCGAGATGGGCTTCCAAGTATCGAGCTGTCCACGCCCGCTGCCGTTCCTGCTCCACAAAGGAATGCCTCTTGGACCGGCCACGATCCGAACTATAGAACACCGGATGTACACTTTGGTGGTCTACTGCATACAATGACGGCTATGAGCAATATGTCGTCGGCCACTCAGCTCCATGTTCCTCCGCCCATGTACAGATCTCAATCAGCTGCTGCACCGCAAGAACTAACGCCGAGGGTGAACGGCTTTACATTGCCACACTGTCCTCGATCACAGCCTACACAGGGCCTCAGGGACTGGTGCACGATCAGAGACATCCCTAATATCGACATCTGTCCGACTTGCACGCAAGCACTTTCTACTACGCGCTATCGCCCACTTCTTATGCGAGGTTTTGAGAAGCCATACGACCGGCCAACTGTCTGTTCGCTTTCCAAACCTTGGGTCCGTGTAGCGATGATTCAATCCCTGAAGCAAAACAAGCGTGATCTGTCGTTGGTCAAGATGGCCAACGTCCTTCCTCCAGGGGCTCAGCCGTGCCAAGGTCCCAGGCCCGATGTCCGTCTGTGGTGGAAACTCATAGATCCAGCGACGGGTCGAGCGGTGCCTGATTTCTTCGCGTGTGGCGCATGCGTAGGATCTGTGGATCAAATTTTCCCGGACCTTCCGGGCTACAAAAACCACCCAGCGGAGTTTGAGGAGATGGATCTAAGCCAGGAAAAGGTCTGTGGTCTTCATCCGGGCAGCAAGCATTTCAACACGTTCATGGAGATCCTTGACCAAATCGCTGCCAAATGTAGGGAGAGATCAAAGCACAGCCCTAAGTACATGGCGCCTTTCGTCGACTACGTTCGCATGATCACGAGGTATCCAGAATGTGCTAGAGACATGTTGTTGACAAATCGAGCGTGGCATTTTATGAACGATTTACCCGAGTTCACTGTTTGCGAAGCATGCTATGGAGAAGTGGTTTGGCCACAGCATACGAAGCCGGTCGCCGGGGATATCTCGAAGGTGACGAAAGTAGTGCCTCACTCAGCATTCAAGGGATCGAACATGTCTACTCCCGGCTCACGCAACAGCGTTGGCACATATCCTGTTAGCTGTCAATTGTACAGCGAAAGGATGAGACGAATGTTCATGGACGTGGTAAGCGGGCGAATCAGCTTTGAGAAGTTCCGCAACAAGGTCAAGGAGAGGCATGCTGCGCAGTACCGACTGACTGAGATGAACCGAATGTACGAGGAAGACCAGAGAATGGGATGGGATAGACGGGCTGACATCGAGAAGAATAGACAGTATTGGCGGAGCTTAGAGTGAGGCCGGCATTGGTGGCTGCGATGGCCATGAGGATGACTGTTACGATTCATGATAGCGACGATTTATGAGGCGCCGACGGTTGTGAGGGGCATGAGTTACGGATGATGCTAATGGTTATTCAACGACTTGCAAGATCGTGTAGGCAACTCTTACTGGCTCACAGGACATATTGGTGATCCAGTTTGCTTGCATAAAAAGGCGGGCTACTGAGGGTGCTGCAACGATGGATACACAGCAAGCACGGCAAGACCACGACGATTACCTTCTGACGATAGATTGATAGCTAATACTTGTTCTTCAAGAGTTGTAAATCTTCCGACTTTGCAGGGAAGTCTCAGACTCCTGCAGCTCATATGTCAGTCTATGCCAGTCGTTTGCGAGTCTCGCGCCCAGTGAGCACGATTTGACGCGGTGTGACCTTAGACACACCGCGGAGAAGTTCTGGTGGACCACGAACGCAGCCTAAAGTTGCACCCCGTCTGCTTACCTAAGATACCTAGGTAATTCTACATGCAGGCTCGACAAGCCCACGACTAAGTACACCACTTGCCGAAGCGCCAGCAGTTTTGGACGCCTCGCTCTGCGCATATGCTCTCATCCTGCTCCTCCGTCAGCTAGTCTCACCGCATCCTACGTCTACTTCTACGAGAGGACAGAGCATTCACCATGACCAGCTCCGCAGTATGACCACTTCTTATGCTCCTAAGCATGTAGCACCACACCTCGGGCTCAGGCTCGCACCCCGGTGCTTTACTCGCTCTTCGTCCGCCCGAACCGGCTCGCGACGACATCTGATCTCAGAAGGCCGGACGACGGAGCCAAAGGACACTCCCCTGCCTGACCTGCCTCGCCGCTCACCTTGGTATCTAGAGACCGGCTATTCGATCTTCGCAAAGCGACCCACCCGAGCCTTTCCTCCTCCCTTCGTATCATACCCCTCCGGCTCCTTCTCCGATCCTTTGACCACTCACAACCGTCCAAGATATCGACAGCCCAAGATCGGCGAAGAGCTGCTTCGCGGCATCACCAATGGCGACGACGCCATCCTCATAGACGGTCAGAACTTTCTCTCGGTAAATGACGGTGTCGGTGCTTGGGCGCAGAAAGAGCGCGGACATGCTGCCTTGTGGAGTCGATTGATAGCACACTACTGGGCTGCTGAGGCACAAAGGGCCTACTCGGCCGCCAAGTCAGAAGGCGGCGCAAGGTTCCTCGAGCTCGACATGATCGATCCTGTGGCCTATCTCGATGTCGCCTTCAACAGGACCAAGGAAGCTACTAACGCCGGCCAGGATAATCAGATCATGGGCACAACGACTGCAAGCGCTGCCTTGCTACACCACAGAGCTCTCGATGAGCCAGTCGTGCTGGCCACCTCTCTCGGCGACTGCGCCGTCATGATTGTCCGCCCGACAGAGCAGAACATGATCTACAAGAGTCAAGAGGATTGGCATTGGTTTGACTGTCCTCGACAACTGGGCACCAACAGTCCGGATACCCCAAGGCAGCACTCCTTCATGGACAAGGTTGATGTCAATGAGGGCGACCTGGTGCTGTGCCTGTCTGATGGTGTGACCGATAACTTGTGGGAAGAGGAGATCACCGAGTACATGGTCGATGCCATGAAGAAGTGGCGCGACAAGGTCCCCGAGGCTGAAGATGGCATTGTCTACGTTGCCCGCACCTTGATGGAGGCTGCCAAGGAGATCGCCCTGGACCCTTATGCCGGCAGTCCCTACATGTCTCGAGCCGTCGATGAGGGTCTAGCTGCCGAAGGTGGCAAGCTGGACGATATCAGTGTCCTGATTGGCGTGGTCAGGCGTCACAAGGGTTGAAGAGGTAGCAATCGTGACCGTTGACTTTTGCACCGACCATGGTTTGTCTAGGACCGGAAGATGGTAGAAGTACTTGCAGCTACCTCCCTAGCGCTCGGTACAGCTCTGGTTCAGTGCCACAACTTCATGCTTGCTCTCAATTCCTTCGTCGTTCTCGTCACGTAGAAGTACTTGGAGCTTGATGCCCTTCTAGCTTTCTTCAACGACTCCATGCTTACTCTCGCTTTTTCCCCACGACTTTATATTCACTCCGGGTTCCTGTCCTCGTCCTAATCATCGTCATCATCATCCACATCCTCGGTGTCTCCAGCCTCCAGCTCTTTTAGAGCCTGTTCGTATTTCGCGAGGTCAACACCCGCTAGCGGAACTGGCTCAATCCCGGGCTCGCGCTCCAACAGGTCACCGGACTCTTCCACGTCCACCAATGCCTTTTCTGTCGTGACCCGATCGAACGGGATGGCAGTCATACGCTTAGCTTGTCTGGCTGATAGTATGGTTGGTGTGGTCGCAAGATCCGCCATGTTAATGGATGTGATACCAGTCCGGCTGATGGGTTTAGGGTCGCCGAGGGTGATGCCTGGTCGTGAAGGGTCTGTTGTGGGCGTAGACATGGTGGCGGGCTTGACGGTGGTAATGTCCTGTTTGGCGTGGTCAGGTATTATAATGCTTGAAGAAGTCGTAGGCATGACCATTCGTGTATTTGGAAGAATTTACGGGAGCAGCTTGACGTGTGTGTTAGTCGCATCAGGAGAGTACCATTACGAATCAAGCTCTGCCCTATGTAGTAACGCCTTGTTGATGCAGTAAGACTGAAACGCGGCTGGAGTGTTGGGCAGACCCGAGTCAACTGAAGATCAGATATAGTCTGTATTGTGCATGGGACGAGTGTGGCTAGTCAAAGGTGTTGATTGTTCGGTTTACATGAAGCTGACTGTATACTGACTGTGTTTTTCCCATCAGAGTCTTTCGAGTTGTAAGCTAGTTTATGATGTGTGGCTGTAGGCATTACAGGAAGTTGACTGTACGGTGACTGTGTTTCTCCTACAAGAGTCTTCCGAGTTGCAAGCTAGTTTGTATCACGTAGCTGTGAGCGTTACATGAAGTTGCCTGTGTACTGACTGTGTTCATGTACAAATTTACATAAGTTATAGCCGTATCGCTGGCAGAGGTCTATGAAAGACGATACTGTTTAGTCTGCATCGCCGGAGCTAGACATTGTGTCAATTTCAGATGAGACGATCCACGTTAGTATCAAGTCTCATAACAGAAGGCGTTTGTGGAAGGGCAAGGCATCTGAGCTATCAATACCAAAGAGGGCGTGCTTTGTATCGACAAATCACGGAAATGCTTGGGGCTGAGGTTGGGGCTAGACTTCTGAGCTGGGTAGCACGAAGCTCACTGTATGCTAGTTAATACCTTCGGTTGGCTTCACGTTTCTGGTGTCATTGTGTGATCGTTTTCTACCATTCCTCCCGGTCGGCATCCTCGCACGAAAGAGGGATCAATGTCCAGTGACCAGGAGTGACGAGTCGGACTGGCAAGCTTCGGTTCCGATACATTGTCGTACGTCAAAAAGCCTCATATATGCCAAAATCCGAATCTGCTCCCAAGACGTCTCAGAAAACGAGTCGATTCACCTCTGGAGCAACCAGCTCCAGGAGGACCTCTGGCGCAACGGTAGCGCGTTTGACTCCAGTCACAGGGCTATCAAAAGGTTATCCGTAGGTCTTATCCGGTTCCTGAGTCTGAAGCAGCACCTAACAATCAGCCAGGTTCAAATCGGGTGGGGTTCAAAATCTCTTTTTTCTCAAATCAGGAATTATTTTTACTTACTTAATGTCCAGCGCAGTTTTCGCCAATACCCCTTGTACCTTTCATCTGGACGGACAGACAGATTTCCCAAAACTCACGTCATGCTTTGCTTCCAAGCACCGAGGCCCACTTTAGGTATTCGTGCCGCTAGGCGCAGTCGGGAAGTGCGGTTCTTTTCCTGGACCTCCTTCGCTGAAGACACACTGTGGTCTTCTACATCGAACTCGGGGTTCGACCGTCCCATGTCATCTGTACGCGTGAGGCACCCCGTACTCCCGGAAGGGTAGCATCGCAATGATCATATAAGCTCAGAAAATAGGTTTGTCAACGGGTATTGCCCATGTTTGATCTTCTGTCGTCGACTACTTGTGTAGTTGGAGTGTCAGTTTCTTCGTGCTCTCCGGCGGCCTTCAGGCAAAAAGTTCGATGCGAGGACTTCCACACCGCATAGGAATGGGCTATCGATGAGCAATGATAGCGAGACGGGATCTGATCTCAACGGGCCGAATCACATCGCGGGACTTGGTATCGAGATCCGATCCACGCCTGGAGACACTGGCTGGAGACAGCTTATCTTGATGTAGGTGCGTTCTTCGCACAAGATCAAGTCATCTGTGAGGTACGCCAGGAGACTGAGGTAAGGGACAAAACTGCGACCTCCCGTCTATATTATGGCGGACTCGAGCACCAGCCGCTCATGTATGCATGTTGGCAATTCCTAGAACCCATAGCTAACGTCCAGCGACCCCGTATCTATTTCCCCTTACCGATGGTGCTGGAGGTGTCGAAAGTGAAATCGAGCACCGTGGTTCCAAGGGGCCATCCGATTGGGCTTGGATCGTGCAGACAAGCTGGGATGTCTTGGAGAGACCTTGATGAAGCGGACCTGTAGAGGCAGCCGTGGCCAAGCGGGCCACACTCGTCGGTTACTAATGGTGTGGGTGAAGGCGTTCCTGGACACACATGTCAAATGTTGCTCAAAAGGTGCATGGAGGATTTAACACGTCCGAGAGGCTACAAAGGTGTGGAAAAGATGGAAAGAACGAAAGGCGTGAGCAAGGATGTTGAAGAGGTACGTGGTGCGAATGTCAAAAGTAGATGCCCTGGGAAGGAAGTGAAGCAAGAACATTTCGTTGCCAGAGAACATAAACATGATGAACCGTGGAGTGTTTACTTCTGATCTGGCTATGTCAACAACGGCCAGCTCTACTTTCCCACAACTGGTTTTGAAGCACATCTCAGTTTGGCAAGTAAGTATAGTAGATTCCACGAATTCAAGTCTGAAAACTGCAGATTTCATTCGACTTCGAACATATCTTATCCTTTTTGGTGATATCGAGGAAAGCTCAGAAATCAGGTCTTCTGACTACCAGTTTCGATGCTTGGGGTTCTCCAGACATTTGCCCTACTTCTCCTCCATACCTTCAATTGCACGTCAAACTCATACTCCCCTTCTTCATTATTGCCGTCTTCCCCAACAACGCTCCTGTCCTCATCCTCATCTTCACTCACGACTTCCGGCCTTCCTTTCCCTCGCGCCGCCGCGCCATTACCATGTCTTCGTCTCGAGTGTGAACGTATACGTCGCATGTGTCTCATATTCATGATCTAGGAAAACAGAAAAAGAAAAAGTCAATATCTAACCGGTGAACATTACCGAACAACGGTTCTTCCCACCTTCTGAGTATCCCGCCTGGCTGGCATCTCGACTGCCACATAGGCATCATCACCCATCTCCTTCTCATGCTCAACGACCATCCGCCGCACTCTTTCTATTCGCTGCACTGCCGTCTCGAGTCGATCTAACCTCCTCCTCTTTTCGCCGTCTCGAGTCTCGAGCAGTTTGACTCGCTCTTCCAGTTTTGCTCGTGCCTTGCGTTCAGTCGCTACCATCTCATTTGCTTGTCCGAACAGCTGAGCTGTTAGCTCTTCAAGTTCAGTTTGCGACTGAGCTAGATTTGTCTCTGCTTGTTGGCGAAGAGTTCGTTCTGTTTCGAGGCTTGTTTGTAGACCCACTAGGGTTAATGATTGAGTCTGTCGTCCTGGATCTGTCGCAAAGGGCGGTGGAGAAGGAGCATTCGTGTACTCAGCCGTGGGCGTGGTAAGATTAGGCGTCGACTGATTCATCCCTGTGTTCAGGGGCGGCACTGGTGGTAGACCATCCTTGCGTCGGCCGGGTAGGTAGGACGATAGACTCGAAAGTCGCGACAATGACTGTCGGTTGATCTGTCTTTGCGGAACACTGTCTTTCTCTGGTAGAGCAGGAGCGGGAGGCAATGGCGCAGACTCTTTCCTCGCCGGGGACGTCTGGAGTGGTGCGACTGAGATGCTCTCCTGCTTCTCTTTCTGCAATCTTGCGCACTGGGCTCTTAGCAACTGCACTTCATGTTCGTAATCGGCTAGTTTGTCGAGGTATGTCGAGGCTTTCGAGTTCAGCAAGCGCACTTGCGTTTCGAGGTCAGCTGTTCGAGATTGTGCTTCATTCGCGTCGGAGGACTGGAAAGTATGCCCGCATTCGGGACAGTGCGAGGTCATGGCGTGCTTGTTGTGCGCGCAATGGTTTGGGACAGTTATGTACACCGTCGTAGTACTAAATTCAGAGCAGAAGAATGGTTGGCGATGGTGGGCTTCTAGTACAATTGTCGCAATGCGGATCTTTCCAGGAGTCAAAGTCCAGATACTAGTAGTTTTACGAGCGAGGTACGCGACGTTAAACGATTTGGGCTTTAACGACGAACACCAGAGTCAGTCAGACGATTCATGTGAATCATTAATTGCATGTCTCGCGCCCTACATAGCAGGGAGTTCACCTCAAGGAGATGGAATCATGCTCGAAATGAACACATTCCATCCTGTGGGGCATGGATCATCCCGAGACACGAGCACGGCCGAAGATGAAGCCTTTCTGTCGCGCCATCACGTGCAACAATCTGTGGGCAAGTGCGGTTACCCCTGGAACCAACTTTGAAGTTAACATCGGCGTGCCACGTTCTCTGATTTCTTGACGACTTCACAAACTCGTTAGGCAAGTATGACTGTAGTCACGTAACCGCGCGATTCTCGAGAAAAGGAACAAACAACCGGAGCTGTGCCCACTCAAGCTCTGCGGTACGACTTCCCGTCGACCATCTCCGGATGTGGGAGTCTCCCAATTCCACGCAACAGCATTTTGTGCGCGCTCTAGCTACCATAGGCACCCATGCCAACAAGTTCAACCAGTAACCTTCGATGGCGCAACAGATCCACGTACCCATAAAGTATCTATAGGCAGGTTCCGGCGGGACATACTGTCCAAAAATAGTATTGAGGGTCAAGCGAGGGGGGAGGACGATAGAGTCCTCGAGCGTGTCGATCGCCAACTTCACAATGGGGCTGAGTCCGAGGCAATTCTCCGAATGGCTTCTACCGATCAAGTCCATTCTCCATCAAGTATGCTATACGGTGGGAGAGCTTCCGCGTGACTATGTTAAAATTTCTGCTCCGCCGAGGAAGGCAACGCGAAACTCACACATGTCGAGTTTCCACCACCTCATGAGGGTCCTAAACAACACAGATAGTCTCCTCCTCACTACGGCCTGGAGTGCCTCGCCACGTGTGGCTCAGCAAGCGACTCCTTGACGGCTAACCACGGGCCTTGTTCAGGTAGGTTCTGCGCTCTCCAACCACTTCTCGAAATGGCATCTCTGGAATCTCTGGTATCCCTCTGCTCGACCCGCCAGAAGTCAGTTATGTCTCAGCTGATACAGTTCGAGAAGGTGTGTGACAGCTCTGACTTGCGAACCCTGCTGCCATTGGGAATAACTTCGCGCTCAAAGCATCAGTAGCCTGCAAATGCTCACGAGTGGAGAGTGCTCGAACTGTCCTTCCAACCGATACATCCGGGAAGGTACATCGGGTCCTGGTTTGTAGGAGGGCAGCTGAAGAAGACAGGAGGGTTAGTAATGCTAACTTTAGATGTGAGATATTCCTCGTATATACTCAACAGGGCAATTCTGTGCGGGTGTCATGTGAACAGAGAAGTCTTCTTCTCGAGTATCTAGACGCGTCTTGCCCTCCAGTCTCAAATCCTTCTTCCGTTCCAACAAGGATCACGAACAGACCGCAGCTTCATCCTGTACAAGCCCAGACCACCAACACCAACAATCACAGCTTCATGATACTCTTCCTCAAAGCATGGTTACATTGTCTTACTCTAACGTCCGACACAAGTGTAGATAGTGTGAGTCATCCCTCATCTAACACTTGCATTGGCCTCACTGATGAGTCCAGATAAACGTTCACAAACCTCAGCTTTCCGCCTAACTCCTCTTTCACTTGGCATCTTCGACTATCCATCCCCAACACATCATCACTCATGGGGTTTTTGGTGATTTTCGGCGCAGTCGCAGCCGCGATCGGCCTAGCCCTGTCGCCCGTGTTTGTCACGTCCGCCGTCTTTGGTATCGCGGCACATACAGATCCGCACGGCTTCACGGTCCGGTTCTGGGCAGGTCTTGGCGAGGACGAGATGGGACATATGCACATGGGCGGAAACGTCTTGTCTGCGGCCGGATGGGACGCCAACGGCGGCTGGCTTGGGAGTGACCACAAACACGGTCACCCTGTTGACGCTGGCGGGTTCCGCGACATACATGTCCATACCCATGCGACCAATGTCAAAGCCGAGTATGTGGCCATCGCAGCTCAGCCCAAAGACGCTATCTGTCTGGCTGGTCTGTCAATCACCTACCCGGACTCGACCGAACCACTTGTTGTACTTGGCGATGTGTTCGCCACATGTGGTATGCCGTGGTACCAGAGCTTCAGCAAGCTGGCCGGAAGCGATCACGCACCTCTGTGTGTCTGGCTTGGTCCAGACAATGAAGGACGACCGATCGATGGCACCTTCGGCGACAACCTTCACCCACCCAAGGGCATCTCATTCCACGTCCCTGACTTCACGGGCACAGTAGTCAACGATGTTGTGATAGCCCAGAGGAACGAGCATCCAGAACTCGCGTGCGGCCACCCGGCTCGGCTCAAGATCCATTATGACGTGTCTGGCCGCTTCTCAATCCCTGTCTTCACCGAGAAGCCGTTGCGGAAGGATGTGAACGAGACGGATTTTCTGGGCACTTTCCTGAGCCAGCCTACGGAAGAGTCGGAACCACTCCACGAAGAGATCTTCAAAGGACATCACAAGAGAGATGTGACTGACGCAGGTATAAAATTCAAGAGAGCTATGTGTAAGCACATGACTAACGCATTACAGAAGCTGCAGCCAATTGGAACTTGATCCTCCACGGTACACTCATGAAAGGTGAGAGAACAGCCGAGCACCTCTGCAACTCCAAGACATCGCTTGGCCCCGACTGGTATTCTCACAAGGAACACCACTACTGCCACATGGCCACCAAGACGCTGTTGCCCGGTTGCTCTGCAGAAGTGACTGAGGACTGCTTTGATGCAGAGACGCACGAGATCCGACACAAGGTCTGTCCTCGCTGGCAGCGAAACTGTGCTCGGGCTGCTGCGCACATTCCGGCCAAGCGGTATAAGCGAGTGGTCGATGAGCGGGCTACCAACGCTACTAGCACGGGAGCAGGGTGATAGTCGGCTGGAAGAGACGAGCAGGTGAAGAAGGAGTAAGGGATGAAGCACGGGGGCATGAAGCTCCCCGGCCATTTGATTGTGCAAAAGAGCCTACCATTTTCCTGCTGATGGGCGACAAAAGTCTTGAATTTGGGGGTATTTGATGTTTGAATCTTTGATTGTGTGTATAATTATCTGGGGCAAATGATCTGGGGTGCAGGGGAAGGTTCATCGTGCTTGTATTTGAATGCGATTTACAGTATGGTAATGTTAATGGTAACAGTAGTAATGGTAATAGTAATAATATGGTCTAGGTAATAATGATAAGAGGTAGAAGCGCTTTGACAACGTCATTTCTGTTTTCTCTCAGCATCTACGACCCTCGTGACTTGTGCCAACAACTGCCGACGATCGTGTTGTACTGTAGAAGACAGTCAAGGTGATCCTACCGCGAGAAGGACTTGACTGTGTTCGTGAAGTACTGGGAGCACCTAGCATACGACACCTTACCTGTTCTGGAAGCTGTGGCAGGATGGGTCTTGCCGCACGCCAAACCTGCGACGGCCGGCAAGGCACGAGCGATGTCAACGAATGATATGCAGCTTCCTCAGGAAATCCGCTTCTCACTGTGGTCGCCTCAAAGCGTTCGCGGTTTGACAAAGTGGACAATCACCATGGACGTCGAGACATGAAGCACAAGCTGTGAAATGCGTGCAACAACACCGCGACTAATTTATCCTTCACTTCTTGAGCTCTCACGTCTTTTGCTCGTTCTCTCCCGCCACGCCACATGATACCGCTGCGCTGTCATGCCTGGTCTACCCTGTGCGACCGAAGCCGCTTCCTGCCTATGAGCGATCTGCTAACACCTCGTAGCAAGCATTGACCTTGACCAATGCATCTCCCAACTTTACCGCAAACAACTTCTCGCCGAACCTCTGATCGAAGCAATATGCGCCAAAGCAAAAGAACTGCTCATGAAAGAGAGCAATGTCGTACACATCTCAGCACCAGTCACGGTGGTTGGTGACATCCACGGCCAGTTCTTTGATATGCTGGAGATCTTCAAGATTGGTGGTTTCTGCCCTGACACCAATTACTTGTTTCTAGGTAGGCACACCCATCCCTCACCCCTGCTCAAGGGATGTAGTCGTCCAGACACTAATACCATCGCACAGGCGATTACGTTGACCGTGGTCTCTTCTCTGTCGAGACCATCTCCCTCCTCGTCTGCCTCAAACTTCGCTACCCGTCGCGCGTTCACCTGATCAGAGGAAACCACGAGTCCCGTGGCGTAACACAATCCTATGGCTTCTACACCGAATGCGCAAGGAAATACGGCAACGCAAATGTGTGGCATTACTTCACGGATATGTTCGACTTCCTCACTCTGTCCGTGGTGATCAACGACCAGATCTTTTGCGTACACGGAGGCTTGTCACCCAGCATACATTCCATTGATCAGATCAAAATCATCGACCGATTCAGGGAGATACCGCACGAGGGACCTATGGCAGATTTGGTGTGGAGCGATCCAGATCCAGAAAGAGATGAATTTAGCTTGAGTCCACGAGGGGCGGGATATACGTTTGGCGGTGACGTTGTAAGAAAGTTTTTGCAGGTCAACAGCATGTCGCATATATTGCGGGCGCATCAGTTATGCCAGGAAGGATATCAGATGTTATATGACGATCGGTTGAGTACCGTCTGGAGTGCACCAAATTACTGCTACCGATGTGGCAATCTAGCATCAGTGCTAGAGGTCAGTGATGCAGGGGAGCGGTTCTTTAACATCTTCGACGCGGCGCCGGAGAACGATCTGCATAGAGAGCAGCAGCAGATGCAGCAGCAGCAACAGCAGGGCAAGGACGGTGTTAATCCCATCGCCGACTACTTCCTGTGAGGAGGACGTTTTTGGTGACCGCAATACTTCGAAATGATGTACACGAGTGGTTGAAGCTCAATGATACCCAATCCTATTCAACCATAGAAACGAGCAATGTTTCCAAGCTCAATCGCAACGCTGGCAATGGCTAGATCCAATCTCAACGACTTTTATGACCAACCATGGACGCTCATCACGCTCACCAGAATGTCATTCTTCGTCGTCCTGGCAGGCAAGGCTTCCTCTCAAACCCGCCACTCACTTCTTGGGCCACTCCTTCACGATCTCAAAAGACCACTCGAACTTCAAATGCGCCACATTGTCATCATCCACGAACTTGCTGCTCGCCTCATACCGGCCCCTCACCAACATCCCACTCGGCGCCTCCTCGGGCGCAAACATCTTCTCGTGCACGCGTCGGTCCGTCGTGTTGGGCGGGAATGAGCCGATCATCTCCTGGTCTTTGCCGACGGGGATGCCCTTGCGTTTCACCTGTTGCACGTATTTCAGGCCGGAGAGCACCTCGTGTTGGACGACAAAGGTGGCTTTCATGCGGTAAGTTGTGCCTTCTTTTATGGCAAAGGGTTGGGATCTTAGGGCTTCGAGCTGGCCTGGTTGCGAGACGTCGAGGGTTATGTCGGGGCGGCCGTCGACCATCTGGGGGTGTGAGTGAGTGGGTGGGGAGGTTGCGGGATGATTGTTAGAGTGGCGAACTTACCAATGTGAGGGATTTGATGATGCATTTTCGGGGGTCGCTTGGGTCGGAGATGGATTCGCCTGTTCCTAGACCTAGAGATTGTTTCCATCTGTTCATGGCGTCGTCGTCTTGGTCTGCAAGGTGATGGGTTAGCGGTGCGTTTGAAAGATAAACATGACAGATTCATGGTCGACATGCTGTCGTAGGTGTAGACATCTCATTGGGAGAGCAATTCCATAGATCATCAAGACCACTGCTGTGAGAGTGGCATCAGGACTTTGAAAGAATAGAATTTTCGTAATCATAGTTCATGGTGGTATGCCGCATTGTGAACGTGGTTATCTCGGTGATAGTTCTGCCTACCTAGTTTCTGGTATTCTTCCATTGTCTTCTTCTCGCCGACTTTGAAGCCAGGAGTCTGCTCGGCTTGAAGATCGTCAGCCATAGTTGTGGTTTGAGGATAATTGGTCTCGATAGATGTTTGTCGTTTGATCGTTCCTTGGAGATGTTCTTGCTGTCTAGTTTCTAGCGTGAAAGTCGTGAATAATGTCTATGTTCTGTTCTATGAAGGAATGAGTCGTCTTTCAGACAAAGCGGTCAGAGGCTGAGGCGTGAGATGCCGGTGGGGCTGGCGGGCAATCGCCAAGAGCCTGGGCTCATCAATTGATCTTCAAGTTGAACACACGCGTCAAGGCTGTCAGGCAAATACATCGAAGTCACGGCGAAGTCACAGTAAACACGTCGAAGGAAGGTCAGTCGAGATCGGCGCGCATCGAGAGTGGGCGACAGCATACTCCTACTGCAAGCCCAGTAGTATGGTCTTTTGGGCGTTGAGTCACCGGGCGCTCCATGATAGATAGTGGTTTGTGGAAGTCGCTGCGAGAAGTGGGAGCTCAGACATCTCATGCTCGAAAAGTGATTCGTTAGGAGAAGTTGTTTCGAGCCGAAGCGCGAATGTTGTCATGATGAGATGTGCCCTCCTCCTAGTCTGCTAGTTCAGTCGGAGCTTACCAGCAAGTGATCATGCTGTAATAAATTGGACGTCGGCCCAGCCATGCCCTCCACCATACCGCAAAAAGACCAGCCTCCCTTTTAGCTGGAGTTCAAGTTCTCCATAGTTTGTCGGCTGCTTCTTGCTGCTCCCCTGCAGGCACTCGTCACCTTCCGATCGCGACTCCATTTCTTCTGTCGCGACTTGGTGTTCGCGGATTCTGCTCTCTTTCGTTCGTGCCTATCTACCAATACGATTTTTAGGCTTTGGTGCGAGCTTGACGTTCCTTATCGCACAAGCTCCGAGTGTCTTACGACCCGAATCTCCATACTGTATTCTTACAATCGCGCAACATGAGCGCATACGATCAAGTCACGCTGTCGCGGCGAACGCTACCTGAAATGCGCAATCCTCTCATCGCAGAGGATGTCGCGCCGAGTCGTACGCGTGCTTCGAAAGAACGTGTCTGAGGCGCACAGCTGACGGACTGCAGATGAGGAGCTGTCAGGGCGAAGAAGACTAGGTCGAACGCGACTATCAGTCAAGCCAACCTTGGTCGGGACAACGAATGCGACCAAACAAGAGAACCTCGGTCCCGTTGAGTACGCCCATCTAAGAGCGCCTCTACCAGACGATCTATCGAGCTCAGAGATCTTTGCACCGCAAGCAGGCCAGCCTCACCCCCAGACTTATTTTCTCATGGTACGCCACTATCGTTGATCCTACGTATCGCAGAACTAGCTAACAGTCGCTGCAGAGGAGAAGCAAGGATGGCTTCGTCAGCGCGACAGGCATGTTCAAGATCGCCTTTCCATGGGCGCAACACGCCGAAGAGAGAGCTGAACGCGACTATCTGAAGACCCTGGAAAGCACGAGTGACGATGATGTAGCAGGAAACGTTTGGATAGCACCTGAATATGGTATGGCTTTATTTCACCTTCTCGCGCCCCTTTGCCCGCTAACTCCTCCTCCAGCCCTGGAACTTGCTGAGGAATACGGCTTGACGCACTGGATCAAAGCACTGCTAGACCCCATGGACATCGAGTCTTCACCCACGAGCTCGAGAAAGAACATCGCCGAGCCACCCAAGTTCGACTTCTCGAGCTCATTGAAAGACGTCAGACTTTCCCCACCTTCGACGGTGAGCAAAAAAGGAAGAGGCGCGAGAGCATCATCGCCCAGCAAATCCACGGCAACACCGGTCAAGGGCGCCTCGCCGAAGAAGAAACGTCAAACAAAGAAAGAGAAGGAAGCCAACACTGCATTCGCTAATGCCGCAAGCGCCAGTTTACAGTCTGCTCTTGATGACGCTCTGAGCATCGCTGAAGGTACACCTGCCCCAGAATCGGAGATTGAGACGAACGACGCCGAAGTCGAAGAAGCAGAAGCACATGCAGAAGCACATGCAGAAGCAGAAGCGGAAGCAGCAGCAGAAGCACAGGCAGTGGCAGAGGCAGAAGCAGAAGAAGCCTTGCTCGACGTGAATGGCGTAGCCGACATACCCGCAGAAGATCATGAAGAATCAAAGGTCCTCATCCAAGTCGACCAAGACGTCGAGGTCAACGGCGATACAGAAGTGACGCATACGAATGTCACGGTCGAAATGCCAGCATGGTCGCCAGAATTGCCCCTGCCAGAAGACACGGAAGCTATGCTAGAAAAGGCCAAGCAAATGGTCGAGGAGGCCAAGGCCTTGGAAGGTTCACCCGTTGCCAAGAGCTCGAGGAAGAGGAAGGTCGAGGAGGTGGAGCCGAGCGACATCGATACAGAACTGCCCGTGCAGCCGGCTAAGAGGGCGAGAGTGTTGGAGGAGAAGTACAAGAGGGAGAGAGTGAGGACAAGAGCAGTCTTTGGTGTTGCTGCTAGTTTGGCTGTTGCGTAAGTTTGACCTGAGATCGGCAATGACCTTTTGCTAACATATTCACAGAGCTGCTATCCCTTTCTTACAATCACTTCTGTAATTGATACAATTCGATCTGGTGAACATTGCTTTGGCGTGGGTGCTTGACAATACTTTTCTGCAGACACGCTGCTGCCAAGGTAGACGGACCATTTACAGCTTCTCGAAATAATCACACACCATACGGTCAGTATCTCTTTCCACCCCTCCTTATTGGTGACAAACGCCGCTGCACCCCATCTCGACCCTACTGTACCTGTCCTTCGCACGACTTGACCTAGACACCCAACATGGTATTTTCCGGTTAGGGTGAACTTGTCGTAGCATGCGAAGCAAGTATGCGCTTCAGAAGACCTCTTGCGTAATAAGTATGACCAAGTATTCACCTCCGTGACCATGAAAACAGCAGCTCTGTGGTTTCTAGTTGGCCACGATCTGAAAACACCTACTGACCGCTGCAAACAATAAGACGAGAGCAGGTCTGCGAGAGATAGACCTGCACAAGCACTACTCGAGAGACTCAATCTCAATAGGCGCACTGTCGCAGGCAACGAGGGGCAACAGGTCTCCAACCTCTACATGCTTTTGCCCAGCTACCCCTTCCCAACTGTAAAGTTTGCAGGATCACAAGAAATTGCTAACGATTGCCTAAATTCGAGGACCGTGATCGCGAAGCTAACCAACGTCACAGGCTCTGTCGAACCTCAAGAGCTGGCCATAGATACGTAGCACCCCATGTACGAGGGTTGTCATTTCTTCACTGACCATGCGCTGTGGCGAGACCCGCTTACAATCTTAGATCTCACAGACGGCTAAGCCTGCCGTCATTGCACCAGATCTGTCAGATACAGTGTCCTCGACGTGCTTGAGGCACAAGGTCCGCATGACAGTGACTGAGCAGAGGCATGATTTCGAGGCTGCCCACATGGTATTTTCAGCAAACGAACATCTAAACATGGCTGCAGCACGGACCTCCAGCACAATGTCCTTGCACACGAATAGCGAGATACTATTCATCGGCATGCGTTCTTGTCTTTGTAACTCTCGACCTGCGCGTTGGCGACGCGAGCATTGTCTGTGGAGGCTGCAACGGCTCTGGACGTATCTATCATCAACGTTTCGAGAAAAGCTGCCTGTGGCTCACGAGCAAACCCATGAGCAGCACATTGGTAGGCCCGCTTCTACCCTCCAGGTTGATATGGGTCGTCATGGGCCTGGGGAAATCTGCAGGCGAGGCGTCGAGCATTACGTTCGGAGATATTGCTTCCGCGCAAACAGACTTCGAAAGTTCGTCGTCTCTCGCCTTGTACAGAAAGAACTTTAGTTCTTTCGATGCCTGAATATTCAGTGTGGACATCTGATCCGGCTGTGCCGTGGCGCTTTGCGAAGATGCTTCTGTGACCTGACGTTGCAAGTATTGCTGCCGACTGAATACTCGGGTCGGTTCTCCTTGCTGGTCATCTTCCTGTTGCGCCAGAAGAATCATGAGAACACATGTGCCCGAGGGAGTTTCCCTGAGAAGACTGAAGATGGCGTAGCCGTCGCCCATGAAAAACAATCAGCCCCCTCCGTGAGGTGTAGGCCCATCATCGACCTCAAGAGGCCGGAATTCTTCAGGTCAACGTGAGGACGCTCTTTCCGCCCACAAGATGCGGACGTTATCCTTGCTGTGCAGGAATTACACGGAGATTACTCGCTTGGTCAGAATGCGGTTTAAGCACGGCAGGATGGGTCACGTTGAAAGCCCATGCACTCATTCATAGCGCTCATCCAGATACTTATAACTACCAGAACTACTCAAAAACTCGGATCATGCCGAAGGATGCGGCTACGGTCACCATTGACGTCGTCGACCTACCATATTTCAAACCCTAGTCATCTGACTACCTCGGCAGCGTCCATGGTTCAACACAACGTGTCATCTAACTGCCGATCGAACTGGTCGAAGTCTGATCGCCAAGCTTACCTTCCTCCATCTCCCTCTGCTTGCGAGCATTCTTCCTCGCACTGCGTTTCTTAAACCAGAACGCGGCGAAGACAGCTCCGGCGATGGCAGCAGCGCCTAGAATCGCCCCTATGGCAGCGCCAGCCTTCTCCCCAGCGGAAAGACCGCTCCCGTTACTGTTCGACAGAGCCAACGACTCAACCTCGTCATCCTCTGCGGATGGGTTATACGCATTGGCTGATAGACCAGACGAATGGTAGCCACCGGCCCAGTCGGGAAGGGTGCATTCAGTCAGCTTGAGGCTGGAGATGGTAGCGTCGGAGGCGACACAGGTGTCGGACTTGCCTAGTTGTGGGTTAGCCATGCGTCTCGGTGGGCAATTGTCAAGGGAGTTAGTCATACGTCTTTGAGCATCGAACTCATCAGGGTTGTTAGGAGACCGTAGGAAGGTCTTAGTGTACGACTCGTCGAAATCGGGTTTGACCACTGAAATCAAGTCGCGAAGAACGAGGTCTGGACGCGCAGGCCCTCGTGCGAAAAAGTCTGTACTCAAGTCAGCCGGGAACGATAAGAGGACGAGTCGCAGAGGACACTGACTATGTGTCAAGTTACGGTTGGTCTGCTTGTCCGAGAGCCAGACATTGTCATGCTTCACAGCGTAAACGTCTGTAGGCACATCAGAGAGATCCTCCCATGCCGCCTCGTCGACGCGATCGGCGGGACGCTGGCCGGACCTGTATTGCGTGGTATCGATCATGGCCCACGATTGCTTGACGAATGTTTCACTGTCCGTGGCGACGCTGGCAGCGGTACCGGATCCGTCAGACGAAACGTTGACCAAGCGAGAGCCGGCGTCGGTCGATAGCACAGCCCAGTAGTCGTTCTGGAACACGGACAATGAACCTTCCTCCTTCTGGTAGGCAGAGATGAAGGCGCCCGAAGGGTAGTCATCGTTCATCACCATGCCTTGCACCTGCGCAGCAGCACAGCGATAGTTCGCGGCGATGGCACTGTAGACGGCATCAGCCTGCTCTTCCATGCCAAAGAACATCCCGATCAGCTTGATGTAGCCGAGTTGAAGAAGAGGGGCATAGCGGCCGTCGTTGTAGATCAGAACGCGTGAGTTATCTCCGCTTGCGGCAGTGTCGTCGTGGAAGGTCACTTGCGTCTCTGGCGCAGCAGACCAGTCCTCTATCTCGTACGTGTTGTTCTCGCGCGTAAGACCGCGAATACAAGACGAGGTAGACTGCTCCTGCACCCTCTTGATGCTGCTGGACATTCCGAGCATCTGCGATCGTCAGCGTTCTGTGCACCTCGACACCCGGCGGTCAAGCGTTCTTACATCGATCAAATGCTGGCTGTACCCGTCTAGTGCAGTCACGTTCTCCACGGGCACCTTGACTATGAGCGGCTCCCTGTCGGGCGAGAACTCAATCTCGGGGGCCTCATCGGTGCAGTGGAGGATGATCTCCCGGCGTTGTCTGTTCCTGATCCTCGCGAAGGTGTTGTTGTACTCTGGCGCGAAGGGGAGAGCATCACTCGAGGTGTATTTGGTGTTCCAGAAGTCGATCTCTGAATCCCAAGGTGCGCTCTCACAGCCGGGCTTGAAAGAGGCCCATGCTAGAGGGAGAGAAGCTGCGAGGAAGGATAGGGTGGACTTCATTTTGATGTGCAAGATCGAGAGGAAGCTTGAGGGTGCAGAGGAGAGTAGAGAGTAAGGGAATTCCTACAGAACATGGCGGCCATACTTATACCTACGACCAGTGTCTTGCTACTCTGGGAGAACCCGCGTGCGCGCAGTCACAGACGGATACGACGGGACTGGAAAGTAGCACAATCAAGTCCCTCGGCCCTGCGATCGGCAATATTCGCGCCTGCAAGGTGGGTCGCAATAATGCAACCAACGGTCGAGGCAGGGTACGAACAGGAGCGCTGTACGGCGAAGAGGGGCGTGTCAGTCTTGGCTGCCGTCCCTCGGTCTTGGGAGAGGAGTAACGACTCGTGAGCTCGCTTGAGGATCACCAAGAGGTGACCAGATACAGCCACAGCGCTAGTATGTGCAGGTGACAATGGAGGAAGCCGGCGAATCAGATCTCGGATCAGATAAGATGGATGAAGATCTTATCTTATCTTTTCTTCGGATCACACCACTTCCTGTCTTGGCTGCGGACAAAGCTGGAGTGCTGGGCGACAAGGGAGTTCATTGCCAAGCCTGAGATGCATGGCGCCGATGTCGGGGCGTGGAAGCAAGTTGGGCGACTCGATCGTCATCATCGTTCCGACGGTGGCCATGGCACAGTGTTGTGAGAGGGAATTAGAAAGGTGCAAAAGTGGATGAGGAACAGAAGTTCAGGAACGAATAACCAGAGAGGGTTCCTTGACGATCTGGAAGCCGTGATCAGAGGCGCAGAACAGTTCAATTTCAGCTTTGCTGAAATGGCAACTGTGGCGTCCTGTCACGCAGCGCAACCACTGCAGAACAGTATGACTGCTCCGGGGTTCGTCTGTTCGCTTGGCGATGCCCTCCGATATATGCTGCATGCGTACACTGAAGAAGGAAGGTAGCGCGTGTCAGCCGTAGGACGGACGGAATGACGTCGACTCTTCTTTACCTTAAAAGCCCCAGCGAGATTAACCAAGGGGAGGAAGCGCCTGAAAAGCCATCAGGGCAGCAGCAATACTGACCCGTGCACGGGGCTACACGCGCCAAACCTCAAAGTGGTGGCGGTTGGCGCGCTTTTGATTGAGCTTGCCCATCAGGGTTACACCGGCGCAGTGCGTTTCATGCACACTATGTAAGGAATTTGAAAAAATTGAATAAAATGTTAGTCGGTACAAAGTAGTGTCCTTGTGTACGAGGTGGTAGCAGAGCTGTAATGTCAGACAGAGTGGACGTCAACCTTGTCTAAATCGTGGTAGATCCAAAGACAACTACATCGCTTGCAGCGCTATGAAATCGAGCTGCGTCACCCCTTGGTTCTTAAACACCAATCGGCAGGAGAAAGCACAAGCTGTAAAGTTGGGGTTGCTTTACACCAGAGCACGACTCATTAATTTGGGGCCAGCCTACGAATGCTATTCGCATGTACGCTGCAGTATTTGCAATAGCACAGCTCAACACGTCCAAGCACCTACCTCACCGCTCCTCCTTCCCTCAACCAGAAAACCATCCTTCAGCCTCACTCTTTCAATCACACTCGTTGTCTTGCCCTCCATGCTATCTTCCACTGTATGAGACACGCCGGCGCCCAGATCCCAATGTCTTCCGTCCGTCTTGTCGTATACTTTGACCACATCCTCGCCTGCTGCGGCGACGATGTGGCGAGCGTCGAATTGCATCGAGGTTATGGGATTGTCGTAGGCGTAGGCGTCATGGATCGTGCCTGTGCGAAGATCCCATATCTATCACGAATCAGTATGTAGTCGACAAGACCAGGAAGAAACTTACACGAATGGAACGGTCAGCTGAACCGGTTACCAGATGGACATCGTCGAACTGAAGACATGTCACGGCGCCGGTATGTCCGACTAGACTACGATGAACCTGCCCGCTTCTCAGATCCCAAAGGCGGACCATGCCGTCTGCGGTTCCGCACGCCAGTGCTGCGTCGAAGACCTGCAAGGCTCCCACGAAGTCGGCGTTGGAGTCTGCACTTCGTCCTGTTGGCCGCCATGTCGAGTCATCGGTGGAGAGTGATGCGCTGGCTTGTGCTGCGGCCCAAAGGACATCGAGGGTTTGCACGCAGCGGCCTTTGACCAAATCCCATTGACGGAGAGTTTTGTCTGCAGAGCCTGACACCAGTGTGTCGCCTCGTAGATGTAAAGCCGTGACTTCGTCGACGTGTGCTTCGAGCGTGGTCAGGTGACAGTCGCTCATGGCGTCTGGTGGTGGAGGCGGTACCTCGTCTTCTCCTTCATTACCGAAGCCCAGCCCATCGTCGTCTTCTTTGCTCACGTTACGCTCAAATGGCTCGTACTTTGCTCTGCTGACGTCCCAGAGACGGATTGTGGCGTCGAGGCTACCAGTGGCCACCACGTTGTCCTCAATCTGCAAGCAACGGACAGACGCAACGTGCCCTTCGAGGAAGCCCATGCAGCGACCGAGGTTGAGGTCCCAGACTCGGACCGTGTCATCGAGTGAGGACGTGACCATTGTGCCGAAAGGGGCGTCGAAGTCGAGCGCTGTAATGATATCGTTGTGTGCTGGTACGGTACGTATGTTTGAGCCTGGCTCAAGGTGCTCGTGCAGGACAGGCATACTCTTCCGTTTTGTATAAGTCGGCCTCCTCTTAGTCTTGGGTGAAGCAGGTGATTTGACTGCCGGCAGTTTCTCGTAGATTGACTCGGACATGAAGCTTGCGTCCATTGCTTGGTCTTCGGTGGGTGTCAGCTGGCCTGGCTCACCTTCCAGCGTGGCTGTCGAGGCTTCGAGGTGTGCCACTGCTTCGTCGACCTCCTGCATGTCTTCAATCTGGTTGTCGAGTTGGAGCAGCTCCTGCTCCACCTCCACCTCGTCGCTCTCCAGGCCAGCGAGACGATCGAGCACGATCCTCCGCATGGCACTGAGGTTGGCGATCTTGTTGTCGATGTCTCTGATCTCCGAGCTGCACATGTTCTTCCGTATGGCCATCATTTCGAGGCGGTGGTTGGTGTTGTTCCGCCTCTTCTTGACCTTTGCTAGATCAGGCGGGCCATCCTCGTCGAGATCGCCTGGGCCAGCGGTTAGAAGCTTTGGCTGACCACGCCGCCTATGGCCCTTTCTGTGCTCGTTCTCTTCCACATCGGGCAGGCTGGCCTGGAAGCCCTGGAACAGACTGTAGGAGTGGTCGGTCTCGGGGATGTTGTGGAGCTGGTCGTCGCTGATGAAGGCTACTGCTCGGTGGGCTATCTCGCTGGTGCTGATCTTGCTCCTGACTAGCTCGGTCGGTGCTGCCTGGGTGAAGGAGAGCATGGATCTCTGCATGCCAGGCTGGCGCATGGAGCGTTTGATCGAGGACATGGCATTGTGGTAATGTGGCGTTGAACTGGGGTCGCCCATCAAGTGGCTGGCCGTCGTGGTCACCTTTCGGCTGAAGGCCTCGAGCTGGCGTGTCTGGTCAAGCTGTTAGTAGGTGCGGCTGTGGGCAATGGCAATACGGGTGTTGGTACATCGATGACCGCGCCGAGGATGGACTCATTCTCGCTGTCGTTGGCTCTTCGTGATTGCGACGCATTGCGGCTGTGAGAGGCCATACGAAGGCACCTGACGCTGTCGACTCGTGAATGGGATGGCCTTGGGCTGATGGATGGGTCGCGTGCTTGCGGGAGGGAGGAGGCTCGAGGGCACGATCCACTACAGCACGAGGCACAGCAATCGCTGCATCCCTGTTCATCACGCAGACCACGCATAACGTTGCGCGCACGGCACATCAGCCACACGACTCGACGAATTAAACTCTTTGCGCATTTGTTAGTCAACAAGCTGAGAGTGTAGCACAGCATTTACAGCAACAACTCGACTTTCCGGTCTTGTGCGAAACGAACATCGACCTGTCTGCATGAGTCTCGCATTGCTCGCAAGTATGGACACCGCCATAGATCTCTCCGACCCCTCCAAGGCTCTCGATCTGGCAAACATACGCTTTCAGCTGATGTGAGAGTGCGACTGGCAGCGTGTTTTTCTAGGCGCTGACCCTCGCAGTCGTCTTGAAGACACAATCACATTTCACCTCATCGAGCGGGTTCAGTTTCCTCTCAATGCCGCCATCTATGACCCCACTGTCCTTCCTATCCCGACCAGCAACCTAGCACTGCCACCCGCTTTGTCCCTCGCCGACTATATGCTGGCAGAGACCGAGCGCCTGCACTCACTTGTCCGCCGATATGACGCGCCCGACGAGTACCCATTCTTCCCCCAAGTCCTTCAGAGGCCCGTCATGCAACCAATCAAATACCCGAGGATCCTTCACCACAACGACGTCAACGTCAATTCCATCATCAAAGAGAAGTACATCAGTGAAATCCTCCCGGAAGCGTGTCGAGACTTTGGCCGCACGGATCGAGGAGAGACCAAGGAGAACTATGGCAGTGCTGCCACGTGTGACATTGCTTGCTTGCAGGCTTTGAGCAGGAGAGTACATTTTGGCAAGTTCGTAGCCGAGAGCAAGTTCCGCAAGGAGACCGATCGCTTTGTCAAGCTGATCAAGGCCGAAGATCGGGAAGGCATTGACGCCGCCATAACAGACGCCACGGTCGAGAAGAAAGTGCTCGAGAGACTGGGCCTGAAGGCCAAGACCTACGGCACCGATCCAGCGCTGGGTGGCTCCAAGGACGAGAAGATCAATGTCGACGCCGTCGTCAAGATGTATGCCCAGGTCGTCATACCACTGACCAAAGTCGTCGAAGTGGAGTACCTCATGCAGAGACTGAAAGGCACCGAGTGGGACTCATCTTGAGCCTAACCTCAACCCCGTGGTGCAAGATATTGTGCAACGTCTTTGACCGTAGCCTCGAACTTAGACGCCTCGATGAGCATCGCATGGCTTTGGGGTCTGATGCCCAACTCTTGGAACGCTCTCTTCGAGTCCGAATGCCCATGGTCCTGTGGCGTGGTGTAGCTGTAGCCGCCCGCACAGATTGCATGTCGCTGTAACACCTCATCTTCCACGTGGAAGTATAGTGTCTCGGGCGCACTGGTAGCCTTCTTTTTCTTCTTCGGCCGGTCGTCCTCCTCGTCCAGTGCAGACGCGATCTCTGTGTACGTCTTGGACAGAATGAGGTAATGGGAGAATTGGTACGGCTCCTTCTCTTCGATCGCCCACTGGATCTCTTCCAACAGCATAGTGTACATGGGAGGGACCACTTCGGCTGGAACGTTGATCAAGCGCTCAGTGAGGACGAGACCGATCGCCGGCACATCGGGTTGTGCTAGCAGCTCGGACAATGCAGAGAGGGCAGGGTTCGAGTTGGCTTTGCTTTTGATGTACTGGATCAGAGTCTGGATGAACGGCTTGTCTTTGTGCTCGTGCAGGTTGATCACGGACAAGAATGCGTATGCGTCGGTCTCTTTGCCGTCGACCTTGACTGTTGAGCCGAGTAATGGTTGAGCCAGGACAAGATCTGTCAGTGCAGACAAGTCGAGCATATGCGAGTCCACGTCGAACAGCTGCTGCAACAGTGACTTGATGCCATGAAAGTCGATCTCTGGTAGAGGGTCGAACCATTCGAACTCGACATCGAGGTTGTCGAAGTCCTCATCGTCGCTTCCCTCCGGCTCTTCCTTGAGGACTTTCTCGACACCGCCGTTGGCTTGCTCAGCGATAACCTTTCTTTTAGCCATGTTGGACAATTTTGTAGATGTTGAATGTGTTCACACTGATTCAATGCTGTCAACCTACGCTGCACTTCGACGACCGACTTTTGTACTTTTGTTATCGATAAGCTTGGACCTAACTCTATTCGTACGGCGACGGCAACAGCGAGGGAAACACTCAATTACAACGAGCTAGCGGTGAATCTAAGATTTATATGCTTCGAAGTCAGCTGTGCAAGACTAGCAGTTGTTCAAGCGACGTCATGATGGACGTCTGGTAGCTACACGACCTGTATTCTTCTCCTAGTCGTTCCTTCGGCGTTTGTGGTTTCAAGTGTCAGTTTCGCATTCATTCTGCACATACTCTGGACCATTGAACGACGCGTTTTGGCAGTATCAAGACGCGTCTAACTGCTCAATGACCATAATGACAGCAGAATGAGCTTGCTCTTTTAGTAGCAGACCTTGCCCAGTGACTGTCGAGCAGGCAGCAGAACGTTAGCGCCATTTCCACCGAGTGGCCATCACAAACATCGGTTGGAGCGCAAGACACCCCAGGTCTTGCCACCATGCCGTCTCAAACAGACGATATGTCTGACACTATCAGGATACTGATTGCTACCGACAATCATGTTGGCTACAATGAAAGAGATCCAGTCCGTGGCGATGATTCCTGGAAGACCTTCCACGAAATCATGTGCTTGGCTAAAGAACGAGATGTCGACATGGTCTTGCTTGGTGGCGACCTGTTCCACGAGAATGTTCCCTCAAGAAAGTCTTTGTATAATGTCATGCGATCTCTACGAATGAACTGCTATGGAGACAAACCCTGTGAGCTTCAACTCCTGAGCGATGGCTCTGAACATTTTGATGCTAGTATCGGACATGCCAATTACGAAGATGCCAACATCAACGTCGCGATACCTGTGTTCTCCATACACGGAAACCATGACGATCCATCTGGCGACGGTCATTTTGCCGCCCTCGATATCCTGGAAATGTCGGGCCTGATCAACTACTTCGGCAGAGTTCCTCAGAGCGACGACATCAAGGTAAGGCCTCTTTGTTTTCAGAAGGGTACTACCAAATTAGCTCTTTTTGGCCTTTCAAACGTGAGAGATGAACGAATGTATCGAAGCTTCAGGGACGGAAACGTCAAATTCTACCGTCCCGGCATACAGGAGAAGGACTGGTACCATGTTGGTGTTGTCCACCAGAATCACGCCGCTCATACGGCCACTTCGTACCTGCCGGAAAGCTTCCTGCCAGAGTGGCTGGACCTCGTCATCTGGGGTCACGAGCACGAATGTGCCATCGAACCACGCACAAATGCCGAAATGGGCTTCAAAGTCATGCAGCCAGGCTCGTCGGTCGCAACGTCCCTTGCCCTTGGTGAGGCCGTTCCAAAGCACGTCACCATTCTCAGCATCACTGGCCGAGAGATGAAGTCAGATCCTATCCCTCTGAAAACCGTCCGACCCTTCGTCTACAAAGACGTCGTTCTCGGCAATGAGAAGGAAGTGCTCAAGCTCACTGAAAAGTTCAAAGACAATTACAGATCGAAATTAACAGAATGGCTAATGGCACAAGTCGAGAAGCTAATAGCCGAAGCAACAGAGCAATGGGAGCAAGCACAGGAAGAAGACCCGGACTACAACCCGGATGATCCTCCCGATCCACCACTGCCTCTCATCCGACTGCGGGTAGAACACTCATCGCCCAACGGCGGTATCACTAAATTCGAGGTCGAGAACCCCCAACGTTTTTCCAATCGATTCAGTGGGCGAGTCGCAAATAGCCACGATGTAGTACAGTTTCACATCAAGAAGCGCACCGCTCAAGCAAATCGCCTGAAAGCCTCCGAAGAACTGAAGGAAATGATGTTCAAATCCGAAGTCGCAGAAAACATCAAAGTCGCCAAACTGGTGTCAGAGTTCTTGAACGCACAATCCCTTACGATCCTCCCACAGAACTACTTCGGCGACGCGGTGAATCAATACATCGACAAAGATGATAAGCACGCCATGGATCTCTTCATCAATGACTCGCTCACCAAGCAGATACGTCACCTGGTCAGCATGAACGAAGACGACCAGCAGGACGAAGAGGAGGAGGATCTAGCCGCTCAATTCGATGAGTTCAGGAACCGAATGGAGGAGATGTTCCAGAAGGGTCAGTTGAAGAACCAGGCAGGTCGCAAGGCGAAGTACCGACCAAAACCGGACAACTGGGACAGTGATCTGGATGGTGACTGGGAAGACCAACCAGCTGCGTTGATCACAGTCGAACAGGAGAGCGACGATGACATGTTTGATGAAGAGAGCACGCCAAAGCCAGTTGCCGCCCGAGGTCGCGGCAGGGGAAGAGGAGCAAGAGGGGGAACTACAAGTACAAGAGCACGAGGCGGTGCAGCAGCGAAGAGTACCGCCACAAAAGCAGCCGCAAACGGTAGGAGCAAGGGGCGAAAGAAAATTGCCTCGGAATCAGAAGAACAAGAAGACGAAGACGAAGACATAGTCATGCTCGACGACGACGAGGAAGACGAAGACGCCAGTAGTGCCGGTAACGCCGACTCCGACTCCCAAGCGATGTTCTTCGCTGACCCAAAACCCAAACCCAAACCCAAGAAAGCGCCAGCAAAGAACGGCAACGCCTCAGTTCGAGGCTCGCGTGCAGGCTCAGTCGCGAGTAGCACTACTGCGACAAAGCGGAAGATGCCCTCTACGACGACAGTTGCGCCAAGCACGAGGAAGACGCCGGCACGAGCTGCGGCTCCGCGAGGGAAGCAGGGGACATTGACTTTCAGCACCAGTCAGGCTAGTGTGTTCGGAAATGGACGGAGTCAGCGCGTTAGCGATGTCGAGGATGATGATGATGAGGATGCATTTGAGCCGGCTAGTGTGAGCAGGAGTACGAGGAGGAGATAGAGCTCTAGCTGAAACGAGTAGCGGTATTTCCCCCCATGGTAAATTAGCTATGCGTCGACTCATGGCGGCATGCCTTGGGAGTGGGAGACTCGATCAAAACAAAATGTGTATTCTTATGTACGCGCGTGCAGGGGGGTCTCGAAAGGCACTCATTCTTCAGCGATGCAGCGCAAAGCTCAGCAGCATCACGACTGCGCGTCCTTCTGCTTAGCCTGCTTCACTCTCTCTTCAATCCTTTCCCTCATACCCACAGCCTGCTTGCAGGGCACCAACAGTGTCTGCGGGCCCCGACTATGCAGCTGCTGCTTCACCCAAGCCTTCATGCGCTCGATCTGCACCGAGCAAAAGTTGGTGGCCTCATCAAAGTCCTTGTCCCAAGCAGCTTGACTGGTCGGCTGCAAGGCGATCAGATGGCCTTCCATGTGGCCTAGGTAGAGATATATTCCCTGCAGGACAACCAAGGTAGTGTAGGCTGGCGATTCGATAGCCTCAAGCACGTCGTTGGGGAAGATGTTTTTCTTCAGGGCTTCCGAGACCGCGTGTCCGAGTTCCTCGTCGATGCCATAATACTTGACGGATGGTTCAAGTTTCTTGATACAGCTGTTGTTGATGCGGTGTATGACGCGCATACCTTCGCCGACCTCGTAGTCCTCACCGGTGAGGCCTGGAATTAGATGCTGGCAAATGTCATCAAAGGACTGGAACGTTTTGTACGTTGCTCCGAGCCAGTACTCGAGCATGCGCTCGAGTTTGCCTTCGTTTAGATGGACGTTCTTCGGACCAGGGAACTCGGAGCTTTGCTCCTCAACGCGCTTGACTGCTGGCGTTTGCTGCTCTCGAGCATGGATTTGGACTTCGCCATCTGAGGATGGTGATGAGACCTTACGCACCTTGACAGCACCGGATTTGAACATAGGTTGTTTGGAGACTGGGTCCCACTGATCTTGGGTTAGTTCATTGGCTGCACGGGCGCGACCGTCCTTGCTGTCGAAGTATCCGTAGTGGAAGGGTGTGAAGACTTGGCCTTTGGCAATGCCGCCAACTCGGGCCACAACCTCAATTTTGCCTCGGCGACTTTCGGCGACAACCATGTCTCCGTCGCTGATACCCAGTTCTTTCCCATCATGCTCAGAAATTTGAATGAAGTTTTCTGGGTCTTTGTCTTGAAGTTCCTTACTTCGACCGGTCTTCGTGCGGGTGTGGAAGTGCCTGGTTCGACGACCTGTACTCAGCTGAAGCGGGTATTCGTCATTTGTTGCTTCGTGCTCGGGATGGTAGTGGCAATGTTTAAGAATCGCTCTTCCCGCGGGGTTGAGAGCATCGTATTGTGATTTTGTCCAGGGTGCACCTGTCTCGAGATCATGGCCGAACGATTCGCAATATTCTGTGTCTGTGAAGAAAACGCCGTCACTGAACAGACGTTCTGTGCCGTCGGGATGTTCGTCGTTGCACGGCCATTGTATGCCAACCCCGTCCTTCAATTTCTCATACGACATGCCAGTGTAGTCACAGGGACGCCCTTTGGATAGCCCTTGCCACGATTTGAACATTTTCTCGGGGTCGGCGGAGTCCATCAGTGGCGAGCCGTCTTTTGTCCTAAAGTCCATTCGCTTGCTGAAGTCAACAAAGATGTCTATGTCGGGTTTTGCCTCTCCTGGGGGCTCCACAGCCTTGAGGGAGATATGCGTGGTGCGGTCAACGTTGGTGAAACAGCCTGTTTTCTCGCCCCAAGCGGCAGCCGGCAATACCACATCAGCGATGGCTGTCGTCTCGGTGGGGAATATGTCTTGCACGATGAGGAACAGGTCTTTCTGAGTAAGTACCTCTCTAACGTTCGGCAGATTTGGTAGTGATACCAGTGGGTTAGTGCCACTGATCCAAAACATTTCCATGAGACCACCCTTGATGTACTTCAACATGTTCTCGATATGGGTCGGTTCATTCCAGTGTGGGAGCCTTGCATACTCAATGTTCCAGAGGTCCGCAAGCTCTTGCATGTGGTTTGGGTTGCCGAAATTCCTGAACCCCGGGGCCTCCCCATCGCAACCAGTTTCGCGATTGTTCTGTGCTGTGGGTTGACCATTCATCTGGAAGATACCAGAGCCTGGTTTGCCAATGTGCCCAAGAAGCAGGTTAATGTTGTTAATCTGGCACGCGGAGGCAGTTCCCTGATTGGACTGATAGACACCTTGGAGGGCTGTCGACAAGAGGGATGAGCTTTTTCCAAGGATGTCTGCAGCCTTCTCAATATCTGCTTCGGGAACGCCGGTAATCTTAGAGACGACGTCGGGAGGATATTCTTTCACAACGTTCCAGAGCTCTTCGCGTTGGCAGACATGCTTACTGACCCATTCTTCGTTAACGTAGCCCTTCTTGAACAGAAGGCATTCGATACCATTGAGCAAAGCACAATTTGTGCCTATCCGAGGTGCAAGATGTAGGCTAGCATGCTTTGCGCTGTGGGAACTTCGTGGATCGATGACAATCAGCTCCGGGGGCTCGGGACCAGCTAGTCTGTCCAGAATCCTTGACCACAAGACCGTTTGGGTGGCAGCCATATTGTGGCCAACCATCATGATACAAGATGTATGGTCGATATCTGTATAAGAACCTGGTTGACCATCCGATCCGAAGTTCTCTCTCATCGACGCTGCTGCTGTGGCTGTGCACAGTCGGGTGTTGCCATCCATGTGGAGAGTGTTCAGACCTGCCTTACCAACCAGAGCTAGAGCATAGTACTCTTCGAGGAAGAGTTGTCCTGTTGTGTAGAAGCCGATCCCATGGTTAGTACGGCGCTTTTGGATGTCCTTGGTACGTTCCACAATCAAAGACATGGCTTCGTCCCATGACGCTCGTTCCAGCTTACCATGCTTTCGAATCATGGGGTACTTCAGTCGATCAGGATGGGTCAGCGATTTCCACGCATATAGACCCTTGGGGCCAAGCCGACCGTGGCTCACCCTGTCCTTCTCCCGTCCTCGAACGCCCACAATCTTTCCGTCTTTGACACCAAAGTCCAGGCCGCACCCATTCGAGCACATGACACACGCACTTGTGACCCATTTCTCAGGCTCTTCAACATAGTGCTGGTCTAGTCTCGTCGGCCATGTGCCTTTGTAGCCCTGCCGAGACCCCCAGATGTCCTCAGCAGCATCTCGACTAGAGTAGCTCGTTGAACCCATCTTTGTCAACAGCTGAGTGAGATAAGCTATGTCCTCCCGCACGCAAGCTTCGAGAAGTCGAGCAGAAGTGTGTGAAATAGCTCCCTTGGAATTGGTTAAATGTTGTTCCCACTAGCGGACAGCATGAATGAGCATGGGCAGGCTAGCGTGGCCGACTAACCCGCTTCGGAAGCCATTTCCGGATTTCTGGTCCTCGGTTGCAAGAACGCCACATCCCAGACACAGGCCGTCCAGTGAAATCGTCGATGATACACGTCCCGGATCAGCTCGAGTAGCAACATGCCCCTCTTGTTCTCATGTGCATATCCGCAGGAACCTTGGAAACATGCAACGGGTATGGCTAGTGCTTGGCATTTTACCAAAACGCTCCCGACGTGACGTAAGGAACGTGTGGTAGACTGTTTCTTTCGGGGGTACCCACAAAGGTATCTGAAAACCGACAGAGCTTATTGGCAGGTAGAGGATAGGATTTTGGCGTAAGCAGGAATTTCGGAAGTTGAGACGGCTTCCTATGGCATCTCTGAGCTCAGGTGATGCAAGTAGGCCCATACGAACTTCTGTCGGTTCTCTGACGCCTGACAGGATTTGGGGAAGTGTACCATCCGGTCTGATCCAGAATATACAGCGGTGAGAACAATGTCCTTCAGCTATGGGAAGACGAGAAAGGTCGATGACAAATTGGTTCCATACGACAACGCCTTGGCCATTGTTAGTGACACTGCACGTGAGCATGCCAGCCGGAGGTGGCACGACTCGAGCACGTCGTCGCGCAAGCGGGCAGGAACATCCTTGGTCAACTCGAATGGAATAGTCGAAGGTTCCTCTAGAGTAGTTCTGATTAATGCCCTCGGCAAGAGGTGTGCTACTGCAATCGTCGCACCCCGTTCAACGCCACAACATGACACATCTGCTATGGACGGCTACGCAGTTTGCGCCAGTAGCACCCTCACAGCGACTGACGACAAACCGTTGCTACTTCGTGTGGTCGATTATATAGCTGCTGGAGACGGTCCAAGTGCTAAACGCGAAGATGACACAAATTGCACCAAATCCACAGCCGTGTGCGTGGAACTTATGACGGGGGCTCGATTTCCGGAGATATCTTATCCGTTCTTGGACTCGGTGGTCAAAGTCGAGGACGTGATTCTCGGTGAAGACTGGTCAGATGATGGGTCCAAAATCTCGAGGCACATACTCCTCAGAAAGCCAGTGAATCCTTGCCAGCATAGACGGCCGGCAGGCAGTGATATCAAACAAGGTGCAGTCATAGTTGAGGAAGGGGAGATGATCAGACCGAAGCATATTGCGGCACTCGCCAGTCTTGGTGTTGTCGACATTGAAGTTCATGGCGCCCCAGATCAGATCGCCGAGGAGCATGCGGGATGGGTCCCTTCGAGGCCGCTGCGGATTGGTTTTCTCTCGACAGGTTCCGAAATCGTTGACGCTTCTCAGCGAGACGTGTTCGCTAGACGTGAACAATTGGACAAACAAAGCATACCGGATTCGAATGGACCATACATGCTTACTGCTTTGAGCACCACGTGTCCTTGGGCTGAGGTCAGACATCTTGGGATCGCTGAGGACAATGAGGACGCCCTGGCCCAGAAGCTGAGAGCAGCAATTGCTGTGGATGACCTTGATGTGATAATAACATCAGGCGGCGTGTCAAGGGGACGATATGACTTGGTTCGGGATGTGTTCGAGTCTAGGCTCAAAGGTCGTGTCAGGTTTCATGGTGCAAAGATTCGACCGGGGGCGCCAGTCTTGTTCGGAGAGATTGATGCGGAAGCCGCAGTCCGAACGAGCCGAAGCGACCGACCCATCGCGTTTTTCGGGGCGCCTGGAAATCCTCTGGCCGCAGCTGTAGCCCTCAGATTCTTTGTGCTGCCATATGTGCTCTCGTTGAACTCGTGGTCAGGGAAAGGTCATTGTTCAACGTCTGAGACCTTCAAGAGTGCTGTCAGTCTGCATAGCAGTTTCTCAACCTGTAATGAGGCCATTCGGCAAGTACAGCTCGATTCATGTCGCCGCAAACCTCGTGATTCGACTGTTTTCTGGTTGGCAAAGCATATTTCGGACAGAGCACAGACAGTTGAAATTCTCGCTGATCAAGCGTCATACAAGTTGAGCGGAATACTGAAGGCGGATTGCTGGGTCGTGGTGCCAGCCGGTGTGGAAGAGGTATACTCTGGGGACCAACTCATGGTGTGCTCCTTATGAAAGATGGCGCGAATTATCTAGTTGCTCTTTTCCAGATATTGCTGTATGTCAGTCCAGTCCTGCGGCGTATTGACGTTTCTGATCCAACGAGAATTCTCCGGCTGCACTTGGCACAAGTTGGAGATATACTCGGCCTTCAAACCGCTTTGAATTAATGGCATCTTCTCGAGTGCGCGAAGGGCTTGATAAGGACCGAGCCTACGACCCTCTGATAAGGCAGACAGCATCAATTGGTGGAGGATGTGTAGAGCCGGCGGGGTCCATATCGCGAGGAGAGGCTCAAAGAATCCCTCATCGTTAATGAAGCAAGTGACTGCCGCATACTCCGATGCTCGAGCTCTGTAAAGTTGTCCTAGGGCCGCTGCCTCGATGAGTGGATAGTCGCAACCAGTAACAAACCAGCAGGAGTTTTCGTCTTGTTCATGTGCAGCAAGCAGTCCTGAGGTCGGTCCTGCATTCACCATACTATCGACGACGAAACCTAGTTTCAGGCCATCTGGCAACCTGCAAGAACTCAGTAATTGCTGGATTTCCGCCTTTTGCGTCTGATCACGCACTGATATGCTGACATCTGATGACGGTTGTGATGACGTGCTTAGCTGGCATTCATGGTGGCACATTATGAGATGTAGAAGGAGAGGTCGTTCGGTCCCGGGATTCGCCGCGGGCATGGGCAGACTGTACTTCGAGACGCCCATACGTGAAGACACGCCGCCGGCGAGTATTAAAGAGCGCATGTTCGCTTGAACGACGCCTGCAGGCAGGACAGATGCAGGTGTGGAAAGCCCAAGTCGTGTCACACTGGCATGGAAAGAGCGAGTGCAAATGTACGGCTGACCACTCACCGCAGCTGTGCAAAGCTTGGCCTGCGACTGATATCCCGCTCCTACGACACTGGCAGTAGGAGTGAGATACAGTCAAAGACACTACTGATCGTGTTCTGTGGTCTGTATCCTTACAAGGTGCTTACTCTAACGGCTGACGACAACCCTGTCTCTCCGGCTTGATCACGATGAGTTATATAAACTGTCCCTGGAGGTGGGGCATTTCTCGGATTACATAGGTTTAACAACTTGAAGCTCGCTTGTTTAGCATGGAGACGACTTGCTTGACACGAAGATGGCTCGCTGGTGACAGCACTCTGTAACGGTTGAATAGCCTTTGAACTGTCGGGATACCTGTCTAGCTCTGCTTAGCTACTTTACAGTCTCGGGACATCCCTCGCGCGACTACCTCTTCACATCTGCTCCCGCTGATGGATTAGGCGCACTTTGGACCGACGGGGCGCTGTTTCCGCCGATAGGTGTGCTTACCGCCCTATTACCGCCACGACCGAATTGTCCTCCTCGTCCGCGGTATCCTCGACCTCGGAAGTTGCCTCGTGCATTGGCTCTGTTTCCCGCCCCACCTCGAGGTGTTGCTGGTGATTGATGCGGGGTTGTCGGGGGTGTGCTTTCTGCAACAGATGGCGCCGTCCCTACCGGAGACGCAGAAGTTTCCAATGTGCCGGCGGGTGCGTGATCGTTCTTGGTTGGTGCTTGTTGCGTTTTAGCAGTTACAGGCCGTGATGATTGCTCAGCAACACTTGCCAAGGAAGCATTAGCCGCGTGTGGGGAAGAGGCGGTACTCGTGATCGGTGATGCTGTATTCGGCCTTGGAGCTTGAGGGGCCTTTTTGTACGGCGACCTGTTTTCCAATACCACGACATTACCATTGCCAACTTTGACGGGACTTGCTGCCATAGCCTTCCTCAAGCCTTCATTTTCTGTGAAGTCGATATAGCCCAAGCCTTTCTTTTTGTCGATCTCACAGCGGGTGAGTGTACCATAGATGGCGAAGGTGCTTCGAAGGAGCTCTTCGGTGACGCCTTGAGAGGGGTTCGCGTGTTTGAGGAATGCCGACTTCGCACCTGCGCTCGGCTGTGGAGGAGGTTTAGCAGGTTTGGTGGATTGTGGCATAGGGCTCGGTCGAAGTGGAGATGGCTGTGGTGTAACATTGCGCAGATTCCGAGGACCAGTCGGAGGCTGAGCTGGGCTCGCTTGTGGTTGGGGCGACGCTGACGATGGCGCTGCTGGCGGTGGAGGCGGTGATCTGACGGCCGCTGGCGCAGTAGGAGTGGTGTCTGTGCTGTTGGCCGGTGTGGCCACCGATTTGGGAGTTCGCGGAGTCCGGCCTTCCCTGGGCACAAGACCAAGGTCACGACCAATGATCCTCGCGGCAGCGCTAGCATCGCCTCGCTGCCGCTCTCGTTTGGGTGTCGGCTGCGTCGGTGTAGCGGAAGCTTTCGATGTGGACTGTTGCTCTTGCTTAGTAGGCGTCCCCTGACCTTTGATCTCGGCGACGGATCTCTTGATGGAGTCTACTGCTTGCTGGGTCGCTTTGGCAACTCGTGCTTTCTCGGCGTCAGTGGGTGTGGCCTTCTTGACGACGGTTGTCTGCTCAGTCTTGGAAGGCGAAGCGTTCTTAGCATCTTTGCCGTCTTGACCTTTCTTGGAAGCCTTGGTGGCGGCAGCCTCTTTCTCCTTGGCCTTGTTCGCTTTCTTCTCTTTGATGTATTGAATTAGTGGTGTGATGGTGACCTTTTCTTGTTTTGCATTAGCGTCTTCGTTTGCTGAAGCTTTGATGATTGGCTCTGTGAGCGATTGAAGGAAGTCGATGAACTCTGGATCCTGGTCAATAGTACCTTGTCGCCCATCGTGCCTCAGGCGGCCACTGGGAATTTTGTTGTAGGGTGCGAACTCCAGCGATGGAGGGCCGATCAAGCAAGAGTCTCTGGAGCTGTTCTTGACATCGTGGAACGAGACGACTTTGACGTGGGCCGACAAGAGGTCGAGGTGTGCTGGGTCTTTGACTTTGAGATATGCTCGCGATGGTTTCGATGGCTTGGCAAGGCTGTTTTGTAAGTCTTCGCTCGTCGAGGTAGAGGGTAGAGCAAGACATACTCTTTAGATATCTTGCCTGGCTTGTAAGCCGCCCAGTCCACTTTCCCTCCTCCGACATGCCACTCCGGTCCGATGCATTCCCAAAACTCGGCTTCTGTCAGGCCTGGTGGGAGTCGCCGAATGATCAGTCTTAACCTAGGGGTCGGTGGGCGTGGTGCCTGTTTGAACGGCTTTCGCGTCTGTGCAGCGCTGACAGGCAACACACCACGTCCTTTCGTGTTACTTGGCATTTTTTGACAGTCCGGCACGGAAGACTACAAGAGTGGTAGGAGGGACCGGTCATAGAACGTAAAATGCACCAGCCAAGTCGATGGGTTTGTGGCGTTTGTCCAACCCTAGCACGACAGGATCGGTGCTTCGTTTCCACAGTACAATCCAGAGACAAGCAAAGAGTCTCCAAAGAATCTACTTGCAAAGTTGTCGGAAAGCTTCGTCGTAATATGTTAGGTGTTTGTTCACTCGCTACTCGTTAGTGTGATGCAAGGTGAAAGAGCAATCAAGGGTCGTGGGTCGCGATGGGACAACTTTATTCAACGGACAGCGATCCCCGCGTGCATATCCCAGGCGTCGCTCTACAATGGAAGTCAGAATAAATCGCAACATAGTCAAACGTACGGTTCTGTATTGTGGTATTCTCTCTTTGTAGATATACTCTAAAGCGCCGCTGTTGCTTTCCTGTAACTTCCGTGGTCTTGCCGACTGGCGTGACAAGAATCGGGCAAAGGAGTCCGGAGGCTGCCCGCGATAGCATCGATCGAACTCGACGACTTCATGTGCTCAGCACCAAATCAATCACTCAGTCCTACCGCAACATTCAACGCGACCTTTCTGACGTATTGCCCTCGCCTTTGACGAGTTCAACGTCCAGCAGTCTCTCTCCATCCGAAGCTACCGAGCGCCCCGCTGATCTCTTTTGCGACGTTGCCGCCCCCAATCCCACAACAGTCGCCTTGCCGTGCGTACATTCCTAGCATGGCGCCAGTAAGAGGCGTCAAAGTACCTGCGCCAGGGCCAGCGCGGCTCAAAAGGTCGGCAGGCCCAGATGAGTGGCTGGAAGCGGCGAAGAACAACAAATACCTGTCTGAATACCACATGAAACAGCTGTGCGAGATCGTCAAGGAGTTCATGATGGAAGAGTCGAACATGCAGCCGGTCGCGACGCCGGTGACGATATGCGGTGACATCCACGGACAGTTCTACGACCTGCTCGAATTGTTCCGTGTGGCAGGAGGCATGCCCGGTGACGCCGCGCCCGAAGCGCCCACTGCCATGGAGAACATAATCACCGCCGCCGATATCGAGCCACCGTCCACCATTACCGACCCAAAACTGCAAAAGAAGATGAAGTTAGGAGGCGCCCGCCATCCAGACGAGGCCGACCCATCGGAAGACGTGAGCGACGCTTCGCAGATCGGTTCCAGTGCCGTGTCGCAATTTGGCTCAGAAGGCGACGCGGACGACACGATCCAGACCACGACGGAAAGGAGGGAGAATGCCAACTTCATCTTTCTGGGAGACTACGTCGACCGCGGGTACTTCTCGCTCGAGACCCTCACCCTGCTACTCTGTCTTAAAGCCAAGTTTCCCGACAGGATCACTTTGGTGAGGGGCAATCACGAATCACGGCAGATCACCCAAGTCTACGGCTTTTACGAAGAATGCGTGCAGAAGTATGGTAATACCAGCGTTTGGAAGGCCTGCTGTCAAGTCTTCGATTTCATGACCTTGGGGGCAATCGTGGATGGCAAAGTCCTCTGTGTCCATGGCGGACTGTCGCCAGAAATCCGAACACTTGATCAGGTTCGAGTCGTGGCAAGGGCGCAAGAGATTCCACATGAAGGCGCCTTCTGCGATCTGGTGTGGTCGGATCCCGAGGACGTTGAGACTTGGGCCGTGTCACCGCGCGGGGCTGGCTGGCTGTTTGGCGACCGAGTCAGCCAGGAATTCTGCCATGTCAATGGCCTCAACCTCATTGCTCGAGCACATCAGCTGGTCAACGAAGGGTACAAATACCATTTTAAAAGCCAGGACGTGGTCACTGTCTGGAGTGCACCGAACTACTGCTACAGGTGCGGCAACATGGCATCTGTATGCGAGATTGGTGAAGACATGCAGCCGAACTTCAAGCTGTTCAGCGCCGTGAAGGACGAGCTGAGGCACGTGCCACCCTCCAGAGGGGGCAGGAACGAGTACTTTTTATGAAGTAGCACCCAGCCATGGAACGATACCGTGTCGGCGAGAGGCGTGGCATGCAGTTGTACACTAATTCTATCGGAGAGAGCGAGCGGTGGTGAGGGGGGCATGTGGGGGCCTAGTCGTCCACGATGACACGATCCGTATGTAACAACAGCATCATCACCTTGTTCGCATGCTACCCGACACGGCCTCCGGGGGCTGGTTAGAAACTCGTGCCAGTCCGCTCTAGCACCCGCCACCGTAGCGTAATCTCCGCCGCCGCATTCTGCCGCAGTATCAGCGGGCGGCGCTAGGCTCAACTTCGGCAATTGTGACCTCGCCGTTACGTGACATCTCAATCATTCCTGCCTTTGAGTGACCTGATAACGACCTTCAAGCACAACACGCCGGCCACGCCGTGAACAGACCAACCGCACCTCTATATCGCCTTCCTCTTGCAGACTGAACAATCACCTGGTTCAGTCTCAGCAACTTCCTCCAAGCTCCGGCCTCACTTTTTATGCAATCTGCGCCTCCTGAAGTATCCCAAACAGTGAATCCAGGAAACGACCCCCAAGACCTCCCTTTCACGCATCAGCATGGCCTTTCAGCAAACACAGGCTTGGCATCTGACGGCCGCTCAGACGAGCGCCTCGTCAGAGAGCCGTCTGACGCCGACCTGCCGGACGACGCGTCTATCGCTTCATCAGCGACCAGTCGAGGTCGCAGGTCAGACCTCAGACGGATGAGCACTGGCCATGAGTCTCCGGATAGTTCACCTGGTAGCCGCGTCGACGCTTACGAAAGAGCGAATGCTATGCCAACCAAACTCTCGGATGGCATGGTGTTCCAGGTTATCCCATCAACAGGCAACTCCGGCACATCCGTCCTAGATATGCCAAATGGTGAGCTAGACACGTGGTAGAATACTCAGTGCCTCTACTAACCTTCCGCAGAGGTACTGACACATATCTTGTCCCACCTTCCCCCAGAGTCGCTCTCCTTGATGAGCTTGGTCAACAGCCGCTTCCATCGACTTGTCACCACGCCTCCAGCATGGAGAATCGCCTTCGCTCGCTTCTTTCCTGGCGTTGAGTCAACACTGTCGCTACCTCCGACCATCGCTGACGACGAGACGCAAAAAACTCACCGTCGAGCCTTTACACGCGTTAGTGCTCTAGCTTCCTGGCGAAGCGAATACATCCTCCGCACACGTCTCCTCCGATCCCTTGCCCGCGGCAGACCGGCCATCCAACAAGCCGTCGAAAAAGGCCAGAAGAACAAGACAGCAGCCACAGCGGCCGTCATGTACAACTCGGGCTTGTTCTATCCAGGTAGTCACATCCATGCCAATTTCGGCGTTGGCTTGAACAAAAAGCAACCGCTCTTCGTCCACGGTGCCATCGAGCAAGGTTCCGTTACGTCTAGCGATCCTGCCACGGGCAAGGTCTCAGGCTGGGGTCTGGCAGACTTTGAGGCTTTCAAGCACTTTGCTGACCTCTACACTGGTGAAGCTCCGTATGGTCTTGGATCTGGGGACATTGTCGGCATGAATAACGTCATGGACGTAAGTCAAGTCTTTGGGAAGCTCTACGGTGAAGCATGCCCCGGGGGCAGGCTCTTCTACACGTCCACTGCTGAACAGCGAGGCCGATTTCTTATGGTCGCTTCTCCTGCGAATCATTCTCTGGGCATCCCCGAAGTCTCACCTATCAACGCTGCCATAACAGCAGTCTGGCTTGCAAAATCCGAAGCTGTGTTGAAAGTAACGAACGGCTTGTTTGGTGCCCTTGCTGGCTCTTCTACGGGCATTCTCTCCGCATTTGCAGTTGGTGCTAGTCCGGTGTATGACCGAAGATTCGACCGCGGCGAACTCACAGCGCGGTGGGCAATCTGTCCTGGAGTGCCCATCATCGCCATTGACGTGGATGAGAAAGCTTCTGCTCGCAGAATTGGTCGACGCCGAATTGGGGCAACCATACTGAACGCCCTTGGTGAGGTGTATTATCTGGTTGAACCGCCAATCCGTGCCGAGACACGTGGGAAGCTTTCTGAGCCTGAGCTCAATCGCCTGGCCTGGCAGACTGGACGATCCACCGAATGGCTCATGCTTGAGTCGACTCGGCGAATAGCGAAACCGGATCTTTTCGAGACAAGCATCACCGATGGAAGCTACACACCTCGATCTTCGTCCGACAGCCAGAACCTGAGTTCTATGCAGCTTGAGGCCGAAGCAAAGGAAATCACGCAGTTCCTCGCGTACAAGCCCAAGCACTTCCAGTCTATCTGCGTTGGATGGGACATGTGTCGTTCGCTCCGTGTCGACTATGGTGGCGACGATTATCACGGAGGCGGCGAGTCCATCTTTGTGATCAATCGTGGTGGTGAAGATCATTTGCCCGCCGCCATCAAGCGGTTCACTAGGCATCGGACGAAGCACTCCTTCAACCAGAACTCAGATCCGTTTCCTGCAATCAATGTTCCGAAGCGTTCGTCGATCTTTGGTTCGCCGGCTCAGTACTCGAGCATGATATCCTCGCCTAGCTATAGTGCGCCACGCTCAAGGACTTCCAGCACTGATGACCTTGCCGGCGTGCTCTATGACAACACGTGGCGTGTCTCGAATTACTCCTTCGGAATGCTTCGCAATCTCGAAATCTCGGCTACTGCCACTGATGACTCAGACTTTGCGGTCTTGCCTGCAAGTGAAGACCCCCTTCTTGGCATGTCTGGTGGCTCTGATACATCCTCCCCACTCGCTTCGCCCCTCGGCAAAGTCATTCTCGCTACCACGGCTGCTGACATCCCAGGTCACCGAGCACGTTTCTTTGGTGTCGGCACCGCATCAGGCATTGTCTTGCTGTGGGACATGCGAGCTTCGACATCATCAGCACCAGATATCGTTAACACTGTCGAGCCTGTTCGCGTTATCTACACTCGGTCACCCCAGATCTCCTCCCTAGCCATGACATCGTTGTATGTGGTTCATGGCGGCAACGATGGGCTCGTGCAAGCTTGGGATCCTCTAGCCTCTACCCTGGAACCAGTCCGCACAATCCACTCGCGATTCTCAGATCGTGCTCGTCGCCGGATGGCGCAAGCAGAGGCGTCCGTTCATGGTGTTGGCATCAACTACTACGCTGCGGGTGCAATCGTGCTCGATCCGGACCCAACCATGCTTCGAGGGATGGTGTCACTTGGGACCCAACTTCGATACTGGTCATACAGTGCAGGTGCGGCAGATGCATACAAGAGCAGGAAGCGACAACTGCGACGTCGTTCGGATCGAGGAAGCACTTCAGCAGGCGTCGACAAATATCATCATACAGGACGAGGTGTGCTTCGAGATTATATCACCGATGAGCGGCTCGAGCTTGAGCGTGAGAAGACTGTCAAGAAGAAAGAACAGGAACGTCTTGTCAGTCGTTTCGGCACGGGTTTACTTGGCGAGGGCGCAACCGAAGAGGAGATGCTCGCTTATGCTGCGATGCTGAGCGAGGAAGCTCACGCCAGTGATGAGGCGAGGAGGCTAGTCAGTCCGCCAGTGAAGCAGTCATCATCCAGTACTCAGCCTGAACACGCGCAGGCTATGGATGCGGAACTCGAAGAAGCCATTCGTCTCAGCCTCCTTGACACCGAAGTCGCAGCTGAGTCACCGCAGACGACAGACTTCGATATACCCATCCGACTCGGCAAAAAGAGCAGACATGGGACACCGAATAAGATGAAGCAGGCTAGTCCAAGCTCGTCGAAGCCGATGCGAAGTGCAAGCGACGATGATCTGGAGTTTGCACTGCAGCTTAGCATGGCGGAGCAGGAGAGCAGGAGGATCGCGGATCAAATTGAGTTCCCGGAGTTGAGCAAGTCTAGTTCGGGCGAGAGCGGGAAGGGGAAGGGGAAGGGCAGGAGACGTTAATATGCTTGATGTAACGGACGGGGTGAAAACAGTGGCACGATATCCATGCTGGGGTGCGAAAGCGGGACCTGGCTTGGACGTCGTCCTATGCAATACTTTGACTTTGTGACTCTCATCGGGTACCTGGGCGACAGGAGGGGAGGAGGACTTCTTTCTACAATTTCTGGCTATAATTGACAATCGTAGCCGGCGTTGTCCGTTTTAGTTCTATCGTGCGAGCACTTCCAACGAAGATCTTGCATCGAGTTGAGCTTCCTTGGACGCGTTCGCTGCTGCTTCATGCTATCTATTTACTTGCAATTGACCTCAAGTGTGGCTGTGTATTGCTGCCTTCTGTCTTCATCTTCCTACTGAGCATGCTACCAGTCAGCGCATCCTACGCCATGTCCCGACCGGTTCTCAATCGACCACATCCCATAATCTCGCCTACGTAGTAAGTATGGATCATCCGCCAGGGTCACCGAGACGGTCGTGGCACTCCTGGTCCAGTGGTCCGCCGACATCCAAACGCCGTACTGTACCATGCATCGACGCTGGCTCGATGGCTCATGTGCGACCTGCTCTTTCGAGGGTTGGCCTTAAGTCCCGCTTAGCTGTTCGCCGAGACTTCGAGCGGGAGTAAGACAGGTCAGTCAGTGGCGTACAACGACGGCATCGCCGGGGCGGGCGCAGACCACCCGCGATCACCAACCTGTATGCATCCTTCTTGTCTCCCATCACCCCTTGCGTGCATGATGGATCCGGAAACAGAGGCGGTTGCTGTTCGGCGCGACCTGCCCGTGATGTGACGCCTGCAGATAGCGAGTCGTTGATGGCTAGAACGTTGTTCAGTGGCTTGCTCCAGGGGGTTGGAAGTGGTTTAGGTGAGAGGATCGCGTCCGGTATCAGCTGGAAGTAGAAAGAACGGTTGGTGGGGGGGTTAGAACTCGGGAGGAACGACAGATTGTGTTTGTTGGGTGAACTCGAGTCCGTCGCTCCCTAACATGCTGTCTGAACACACATGGAGGAAACGCAGTGTAGATCATTCTTGTTGCTAGCAGGGTGCAAAGAGAAGGAATCGGACCTCGCGATACCATCAGGTCGCCGACTCGAGATAATTGAACATAGAAAATGGCAAATTCGCCGAAGAGTCGCTTCCTCCCTAATCATCATCATCCAGATCCACATTCAGCGCATCTGGATTGGTGACAGCAGCAGGGGCCGCAGTCTCCTTATCAGCAGCTGCTGCCCGATTTCCTCCCTCAGGACCAGTACTAGCTGCGACGAACCCAACTGGTGCCCTCGCCTGTCTCTCCACCTCTGCCATGGCATCTGCCGTCTCTTCCTCGGCTTCATCGCCGTTAACAGCTCCGTCGCCGTTCGCCTGCTTCGCTGCCTTTGCTCGCTCGATAGCCTGGCTAGCGATATAACCAACATCAGTATTGAAGCTCGCCGCAACGCTCCTCTTGACCCGCAACATCTCCTTGAAGGTATCCTCGTTTCCATGCGCGACCTCAAACTTCTCCCAGACCTCCCAGAATGCTTTTTCCGTCCTGGGATCTGCGAACTGGCTGCCGTGGCCGTAGATTGCACGTGCACGATCGATCTCGCCGAGTCGTCGTTCCATCTCGGCGAATTTGAGACACATGTCCTTTGCTTCTTTGTCTGGTAGAGCTGCAACGGCGCGCTCGTAGATCGGTCGAGTCGAGGTGAGACCAAAGTTGGATGCTGCTTTTGTGATGTAGAAGTTGTACATGAGTGCTCGGTCTTCGTCCGAGACCGCATGTGTGGCGCGATCGTAGATGCGCATTGCTGACCTAGCCAGACCTCGCTCTTCTTCCAGCTCGCCGTACATGAGGTAGATGGGTTTTGCGAACTTTGCAGGGACATTCTCGACGGCCTGCTCGAAGAGGTCACGCAAGCGCTCAATGCTGATTTTCCGCTTTACCGCTTTGGTCAGATAGAGATTCCAGAGCTCGAAAGCGACGGGATAGGTGAATAAGTCCAAACCACGCTCGTAGACCTTGAACGACTCTTCGAAGTAGGCATTCTCCTCGAGAAGATTGGCGTAGTTGACGATAGTCTGGGGGGTTGCAATCTTGAGCTCGAAGATGCGGTCGTAGATGGCTCGTACTTCTTCTAAGCTGCCGACCGATTCGACCATGTCGACATAGAAAGACCATACCTTCCATGACTTATGCAGCCTCTGCTGGGGTGACAGTGTCTCGTCAAAGTAGTCGACTGTACTTCTCTTGGGCGCCTGCACCGCCTTTGCCATGACTGCCATGGCATTGTCGAAGTTCTCGTTCCTCAGCTCCATCTCTGCCCAACCGATCCACGTCTCTGCCAGCTCCAGGACAGACTTGTACGGCACACGAACAGCTTTGTCGAGGATAATGCGTGCAGTGTCAAGATCGCCGTGCTCCTCATAAAACTTGGCGTAGTTCAGCCAAAGCTCGTGAAACTTGCCGATCGCTCTCTTGGGCTCGATTGCTGCAATGGCATCGGTGTAAGTCTGGACTACCTCTTTTCCGTTGTCGGCCCAAAGCTGTATCCTCTTCTCCCATTCCGGCACGTTGTTAGGATTCTGTTTGAGAAGCACATCGTTGAGGAGGAAGGGGCGACGGTCCATGAGATACTCAAAGCGCATCATCCTCAGGTCGAGATCGAAGTCTTTGTCAGGGTCGACCTTTCCTCGGGCGGATCGGTCTTGGGCGGCGTCCATGAGAGTGGAAATCAAAGACTCTTCGAATTCGGTATAAGCATCGAAGATCATGGTGAAGTCTCGGACAGTCATGACGGTGGTGATACCTTCTTCGAAGACATCTCTTGCGTGATCGAAATCCCCCATGGTGATCCAGTAAGTAGCCAGACCAGCCCACAGCTTTCCCCTCTGGTCGGGGAATCTGTCAATACCACTCCGAATGATGCGATCGACGTCGATGCCTGAGACGGAACTATCGCCAACCTGGCGTGCCTTGTTGACCATGAGTTCGACCATATCGTTCCAGAGCTGGAAGTCGCTCTTGACATTTTTCGACTGGAACTTGGGATTGTTCAGTATTTCCATGTAGCGCTTGACGGCGTCTCTATAGTGGCCAGTTTCAACCAGCAGGTCGATGTAGTCCTCCATATCGGCTGGGTGGATCTGGACATATCTCGCCCAGATCTTGACTGCGGTGTCGCCTCCAGCAGAACGGGCGAACTGCTTGTAAAGCTTCCATATGCGATTGTGCTGGGTGACGGGCAATGCGCGCAAGGCTCGATCGAAGGTGCGTCTTGTCTTGGTGACCAGAGGTTGGCGGAGCAAGAAGGCCAGGTACATTTCCCAGATGACAGGCATCTTGTTCAACAAGATCAAAGCCCGCTCGAACAGGGCGTTCACCTTGTTGAACTCCTCCTTGGACCGGACGGGGTTTTTCCTTTGCAGATGCTTGACGCGAAAGTCGAGGTACATCTTCCACAACTTGTAGGATCGCGGCAGATGGATGCACGCCCGCTCCATGACGAAGGCCTGCTCGTGGATGGTGCCGTTGCGCATCTTGGCGTCGATGTAGGCCAGCCATGGGCGGATGCTGCCTGCGTTGCGAAACAGATCCTGCTCGTAGATTGCATCGTCGTTGCTGAGCAGGAAGTAGTCTGGCCGTGACTTCCTGGAAGCATCCGGCATGGCGACTGAGCCCATGATGGCGACAAGGTGAGAAAATGGGGGGGACCGGCAGCACGCCGTTGTCGAAGGTCAGGAGTCAAGATCGACTCGCGACGAGATCAACGTGAAACAGCTGGGACACCAAGTTTTGTGGATGCCGGATTGTTCAGGCAGGAATACATCAGCCCCCAGCCGGCGCATCTCTAGGCAACTTGAAAGCACGCACCCGCACCACGAATGTCAATCATCTCGCCTGCACACTGCTGGCGCTAGGGATTCCTCGCCTGCTCTACACACCTCGTCTGAACTGCTTCAGAGAACGCGACCCAGTCAGGCCACTTCAATCCAATTCTGGCTTCCAACCACAGGCACGACCCAACATCAAACACACCGAGCACGAATCCACCTACACTTGTTCATCCGGCCCTGCTCGCCCACGAGGCCCGCCGCGCACCCAGCGCACCGACACAGCCATGGCCACAGCCCTGCAGAACGGGCCTGTAACGACCGTCTACGCGAAAAACCTCGAGGAGCGCATCAAACCCCCCGAGCTCAAAGAAGCCTTGACCGAGATCTTCTCCGAGTACGGCGACGTGGTAGACATCATTGCCAAGACGAATCTCAAAGCAAAGGGCCAAGCCTTCATCGTCTTTGACAATGCCGACAGCGCCGCCAAGGCGATAGACGAGGTCAATGGCTTTGAGCTGTTTGGCAAAGCAATGCAACTGGACTTCGCCAGGACGAGGAGCGATGCCACGGTGAAAGCTCAGGAAGGCGAGACGGGCCTGGAGCGCTGGAAGAGGGGCAGGCTGGCCGAGAAGGACCGGAAGCAGGCGCTCGAGGCCACCCAGAACAAGAAGAGGACCCTGCCCGCCACCTCCATCCCCGCCCCAGATGCTGCTCGGCCAGCCAAGACCGTCAAGGGTGCAGGCTTGAAGGGCACCAGCGCCAACGCCGCGGCCGTCATCCCAGACGAGTACCTTCCGCCGAACAAGATTCTATTCCTCAGGGATATCCCCGACAGCTATGATGCAGATGGTTTGAGCAGGATATTCGGCCGCTTCGAGGGCTTCAAGGAGGTCAGACTCGTCCCGGGCAGAAAGGGGATCGCTTTCGTCGAGTACGATGCCGAGGCCGGCGCCATCAGTGCCAAGGAAGCCACCAGCGGCATGCAACTCGGTGACGAAGGCAAAGGCATCCGCGTCACCTATCAACGAGCATAGAAGACGCCAGCCTGGGCAACATCTCCCGGTCCTCATTGGTCCAGGGAAATACCATGCGCAAAAGAACTGCGTTTGCTATGCCTATCTCTTGCCTCCTCATACGCCGCTACAAATACAGCATCAACATCACATGCTCAGATACCCCACGCAAGGCGCAGATGGCGTTGCTGCAGGAAAGCTGTCTCCAGGTCGGGCGCGGGCGAGGGCTCAGAGGTTCAGAATATCACATCGTCATCCTCGTGCTCCCCAAGCACATCCGTCGGCTCGGCCTCCTCTCCTGACTCGTTCGCATTCTTCTTGCCCGCTTGCTGCTCCCTACTCCGCTTGATCTCCTCGTCAGCCGCTGCTTGATCCCTCTGCTTCTTTCCTGACACTTTCTTCAGTCGGTAGAACTCTTCTCGATCCAGCTCGTCGAGCTCCGAGTTGATGTCTGCCACGGTTGTTAGCTGTGCCCTGCCGCTCGCTCCAGGTGATCTTACACTTGATCGTGTTCTCCGTCCTCGGAATGATGACATGCTCAATCGCGTTGACTCTCCTGTTCACCACCTTGATCGTCTCATCCAGTATCACAAAGGCGGTCTGCAGACTCGCCAACTCAACCAGGGTCTCGACTGCCCGACCATAGACTTCTCGACACCTCTTGATCTGCTGTCCACCCTTCCCCAATCCGGTCAGCTGGAAGTCGTTGATGTCCTCTTTGAGTACACTCTCGAACTGAGGCAGGAAGACACCCGACACGTTCTCCTGTCTCGTCCTGATCCGGAACCGAGCGTTCTTCACGGACTCGGTGATCTGGTAGGAGATGTCGCCGCCGGATGCGTACGTGACTTCGGCGAGGGAGAAGGCCGCGATCTGCATCACCCGGCCCATCTTGCGCTTGGCTTCATCGATTCGCTTGAGGATTTCTGGTCCATGTTAGAGCTGGACACAGCATTGCGTAGGACCCTGCTGCGTACCTCGGAAGCGCCTGGAAACATGTCAGCCGTGTGTTCGCGGGGCGTACCGTATGGCAGTACCTACTTCGTCAGAGCTTCACTCTTTCTCTTCAGTAAACTGTGTCCGGTCTCTGCTCCTTTGAGCTTGTTCTTCATCTGACCCAGCACCTGTCGTGTCGGGAAGACCTGCTCGCGCTGAGCGAAGCCTGTTAGCTGGAGTCAAAGACACGAGATCGGTATCCACGTACGCCTGCTCCTGACGACATGTTGGCTGCTTGTCTGTGGCAGGTAGATTGCAACTTTCAGTGGCAGAGATGCTACGCGCCGATGGGTACTACTGGCGTTGATATCGAGGCCGCAGAACTGACGTCGATCGCCTACCGTGCTGCACATGCTAGGCTGACGGAGCGAGGCATCAAGGCAGGCATAGTTAGCTGCAGGGGCAGACACACGGCAGGCAGCCCTAACTAACGAAGCTGGGGGAACATGGCGTACGCTGATTTTGACCACTTTACTACTTCGGTATCTTCAGACTCTGACTTCTGTCACTCTATGGTCAGGTTCCCTTGTTCGTCGCTGGCGACAACTAAGGATGCACCTCCGCATGTATCTGAGGACCCTGCTACTACGAAGCCACGTTGTATGTCAACCACATGGATGTGTCGGAAGCTATGTCCAACAGCTGCATGTAGCCACCCCACCTGTATGCTACATAAGCACAGGAACCCGCCTGGTCAAACATCCCGCTGCACGGTCTAGCCTGGTCACATCGTAGAATAGTGTTGGAGACCAATGTATTTAGTACCAGCTAAGACAGGAACAGGTCGTCCTCGAGGAACGGTCATTGAAACCGTTGGTGGATGCTTCGCAGCTCTACTATGTAGCGCTTGTAATCACGTTTCCCACCCATCATACCAAGTCTGTTGTCTATCCAGCCACTTTCAATATTGTGCCCTATCCGTTGATTAATACCAGATGCTCCTTGTTCGATGATGCGGTAGCATATCGTCCGTGGTGCCTGACTTCTCAGCCGCCGCCTCTCGCTCTTTGCACGTGTCATACAAGAAAAAGTCAATCAGGATCGGGTTGATCTTGTCTTTTGCCTCAGGGTGCTGTCTGACCATCTCTCGTCTGAGCAACTCGACAGCCCAGATACTGCACCCTCTTATCTCCACCTCTAGGTTCTCCCCTGACTTGAGCTGTTCTTTTCTCTTGATTTTTGCTTCCAGCCGCGGCGAGTACCAGAGCACGTTCAGAGACTGAAGCATTTGTGGAATCCGATAGTCGGAGAAAATGGTGATGTGGCCGATGTCGTCGAACGCGCCGTAGTCTTGTCCCTTGAACGCAGCCCATAGGTCCGCGACGAGAATCTGTGCTCGCTTGTGGAACCGAACGGTCTTACCATGGAAGCTGGTTTGATCTCGAAAACCTGGAAAGTAGTCGACCAATAGATTAACTAGTGCTGCCGCTGAATGGTTTGCCTGCTTGACCACATTCAGGATCGACCCATCGAAGCAGTCTTCAAGGATCTGCGCCGTCTCACGAAGCAATGAAATGCGTTCCTCGAGCAGAGGCATGGTCTCGTCTGTCGCAGAACGAAAGATGTGATGCAGCTGCTCATCGCTTGCATCGATCCAAAAAGAAGGGGAGGTGATGGGAGTGCCTACTTACCCTGATGAGCCAACGTCCAATCTTCGAGCTCACCAGACCATCCGCAAAGATGCAACTCACCTTCCTCTATCCCTCGCTGTAAGATGGCAACAAGTGACCAGTATCCGGTCCACTTCTTGTCCTTGTATTCGACCTGGAAGCGCATCTCCTCATCAAGCTCTGACCAGAAGCTGAAGTTGAGGAGATCCATGGTAAATATGAAGTTGACAGTACCTTCGTCCTTGGCTTTTGGGTGAAGTTCATGGTCAGACCAGGTCTCGGTCGAGACGTCCTTTTCTTGCATCATCTGCCATATTGATGATGCGGCAGCCTTTGTACCACCCGAGACGATGCTCACATCGATCGAGTTGTCATACACGAATTCGGCAGATTCGAGCACTCTGGTACTTGGAGGTGCAGACGCTGAGGTTGGTCCAAGACCGAGAGATTGCCGTAGAAGTGCAAGCAGTTCAGGATCAGCTTCATCGTCCGACATGTTGGCCAATAGACTACCTCGAGGGTTGGGTTCGCTAGGCTGTGGTTTGGCTCGTTGTGTCACTCAAGAACTTCTGTTTGTGGACGGCACACGACCTGCAGGGCACGCCTGGGCAGTCAGGGGATACAGCACGGACCAGTGGTGAAAGACGGGCAGGGTCTGCGTTAGCCATGCTGCAACAGAGCGTCACGGCGGGTTCACTCGGACGCGGCGCCAAAAGAGAGACCCGCCCGGCTTTGCTGGGTCAAGTTAGGCCTCACATCTAGCTTGACTTGACGTGGATACCAGCTGAGCGAGGCTCAAACTAAGTTGAGGTCGATGTCGCATGAAGTGCAGTGCTACAGGACCTTAAGTTGCGGCCATTCATCTTCACTCCGACCTTACTGTGATCGTCTGTCCTATCTTGGTCTCACTTTGTCTTCCAACACACTCTTTTCGCATTCTGATTGTCGCATTCCACCTTCTAGAGCGATCTTGTGCTTCTTCTTGTAATGTCCCTCCATGTAATATAGCCCCCTCTTCCACAACCAAGCATTTTGTCGCAACCATGCCGCGCGAGAGATTTCAGCGGCAGTCGCTGGGAGTTATGTACAACACTTTGAAGGAGGTGGGCAGCTCGCTGCTGGTCGCACATGCACCATTACTGACATCGGTAGGCTCGGGTTCTTCTCGTCGGCGCAGGTGGCATCGGCTGTGAGCTGCTCAAAGATCTGGTCAAATCAGGTTTTGGCGAAATCCACATCATCGATCTCGACACGATAGATCTCAGCAACCTCAATCGACAATTCCTGTTTCGACACGAGCACATCAAGAAGTCCAAGGCGCTCGTCGCAAAAGAGGTGGCTCAGAAATTCGACCCCAAGGCAAAATTGGTTGCGCACCACGCCAACATCAAAGAAGAGGAGTACAGTGTTGAGTGGTTCTCAAGGTTCAAGATCGTGTTCAATGCGCTTGACAATATTGATGCTCGGAGACATGTCAATCGAATGTGCTTGGCTGCAGACGTTCCTCTTATCGAATCAGGCACGACAGGCTTCAACGGCAACGTGCAAGTCATCAAGAAGGGCAAGACCGCATGCTACGACTGCAAGCCGAAGCAGATACCAAAGTCATTTCCAGTATGCACAGTCCGAAGCACTCCGAGTCAACCAATTCACACCATAGTCTGGGCCAAAAGTTACCTGTTACCTGAGCTGTTTGGTGTCAGCGAAGACCAAGCCGCTGAAGTCGATTCTTCTACTGACTCCGAGAACGCAGAAGAGATAAAAAAGTTGAAAGAGGAGAGCCAACAACTCAGAAAGCTGAGGGAGTCAATGGGCTCTGATGATTTTGCCCAGAAAGTGTTTGATCAGGTCTTCAGAAAAGATGTGGAGAGACTGCTGAGTATGGAAGACTACTGGAAGAACAAGAAAGCTCCTACACCTTTATCCCACGAGCTGTTCGCGACCGGTGCTGAAGACGTCGACACATCGATATCGCTTACCGACCAAAGAGTTTGGACCATACCCGAGACATTTGTCGTTTTCAAGGACTCCCTGACAAGGCTCTCGAAACGATTGGCAGAAGAACGAACCCAGACGGAGAAGAGTGGTCTGCCAGACCCAGTGATTGAATTCGACAAGGATGACGACGATACCCTCGACTTTGTCACTGCAGCGGCAAATCTATGGTCAGCCGCCTTTGCTATCGAGCCTAAATCCAAGTTCGATACGAAACAGATGGCTGGCAACATCATTCCAGCCATTGCAACCACAAATGCCATGATCGCTGCCCTTTGTGTTTTGCAGGCGTACAAAGTCATGAAGGGAGAATTTGGTAAGACACGTGAGATCTTCTTGCAAAGAGCGAACATGGTCGGTGACTCAAGCGATCTGCCCGACCCAGAGTGCACAGTCTGCAGCAGGACAATGGCAAGAGTACAGATTGACCTGGAGAAGGCCACGGTCAAGGACCTGATAGAAACACTGAAGTCAGATCTCAGTTATGGCGCCGATTTCAACGTCAATACTGAGTCACCACAACTCATCGTCTACGACTACATGGAGGCTGAAGATGACGAAGAAGCTGCGGAGAAGAGATTGGGCATGAAGTTGTCCGAGTTCGATGTGAAAGCCGGAACATCGCTGATCGTGCACGACGACGAAGGAGACGAGCCGCGGGTCGATCTACAATTGTTTGTGGAGAAGAAAGGGGTAGAAGAGGGTACGTCTGCAGTCAAGATAGTACAGAAAGACGACGCAGGACTCGAACTACCTCGAAAGGCTCGGAAGCCAGCAGCGGCGACTAATGGAATCGACAGCGTTGAAGCAAGTACAGAAGAGCAGGCACCAGCTGCGGCAGGGAACAAGCGTAAGCGAGGATTGGAAGACAATACAGTCAATGGTACGCCAGCCAAGAAGATTCAGCAAAGCAAGAGCGGAAACAAGGATGATGCAATCACTCTGGACGAGGATGACGAGGATGAGGGAGCCATTGTACTTGATTGAGGTGATGCCACTAAACCGGTCGATTTTGCAGCCATCGGAGCGCCAGGCTCGAGGCGCATAGTTCAGCAGCCTGAACATCTCGAGCGACATAATGAATGAAAAAAGTACACACGAAGCCAGCCGTACACGACCGAATGGACGAGTCTTTCCGCCGCACGCCTGCTCTCCACTTGAACACAATATTAATCGTACGTGGAAGGCAGCACAAAGGAGCGAGCTCCGGCAGGATGAGATGGGTTGGAACGACCTTACCTCAACCCCCGACATCAACACAGCCAGAAGTTGTGAATCCAAACGATTCATATACCCCTGCCGGAACGGAGCATCTTCTGGACGCACCACCAGATTGCGTTCGGCATCGACGTTGTCATGTATGATCTAGCCGATCGTCCTGTGAAGCTCATGAACTGCTCCAAACACCCGTCTGTCCGACATGCACATCTGCATGTCATATGATGCACTGGTTACGGATTTGGACGACTTTCTTCCCGACGAAGCGCTGGAGTCCTTTTGTCCCGGAGCTGACGGAGCACGAGTGCAGGCGTGTCTAACCTTTACGCACCTTCTTCCTTCCGATACGAAATTCAGCTTGCAGTGACGATGACCCTCTTGGCACGATCCGTAACATCCCGGCTCGCTCAGACGTGAGAGTACCTCTGAAAGCAAACTGGATCACCAAAGTCACCAACACCCATGGCGCATAGGTCATCGATACATAGGCCAATATCCCTCCACGTCAAAGCAGCTCACCAACAAACCCGACTTCAGCCACCCCGTTGGCAGGGCAGACGCCTCGGTACGAACATATGACCAGGTACCATGTTCGCGCCTCCGATCTGCACTCGAGCCCCCTACCGGACGAGGTTCTGGCTACCAACACGCAAACACCGATATTGCAGTGCTGGAGGACAGCACGGCTCCGAAGTGCGTTCATGACACCCTAGTTCCAGCATGCGGCATCCGCCAGTATCATGAATTGAGCGTGTCGGAAGAGGAATGTCATGATGACTGCAGCGATGACTTCTGTGGTGGGTTTGCGAGAGATGTGAGTGTTGTCCGATCCAGGCCGAGTCCGCGAGGCCAATTGAATCTATGGATGAATATCTCTGTCTAACTTAATGGCCCGGTAGGGGATGTGCAGGCAGTCGGCCGATTGTGGTGTTAGTTTCGAGGCACTGGCTGGCAACAGTGATGGATATGCCGTGCTGAAGGCTTTGCGACATTCATTGTGGTCGTATGTGCATGTCCACGGGACGGTATGAGATCAACAAGAAGGAGCCAGCACGAGCACATTTGAGGTTGGGACGTGTGATAGTAGACAGGTAGCCGCAGTATACAATAGTATCGTCGACGCAACAGAAATATTGCGTATTGTACATCTCATGTTTGTTGGTCAAAAATTGTCGTGCCTTGAGTCCTTGAATTTTCGAGACGAAGGAAAACCAGGTTGCCAAGCCAAGGCTTTTTTGACGAGGTTTTGATTGATGCTGCCTTTTACAACTCGATTAGTTCGGACGTCTCGTGGATAACAAATATAGTCCTGCGGATAGTCAGCTCAAAGTCAATGTCGGAAGAGAGATGTGGGAACCTACCGTATTCATGCTCTTGTGTCTGCCATCCTTTAAGTTCAGAAAGTCCTGCCCCCGACCAGAGCTTTTGTCGCTCCTCACCGTCATACTTATGGCTTGCCACAAGGAAGATCTTGTTCCCTGCTTTTAGGCAACGGCCTTCGAACCAAATGTCCTCCTTTGGTATCAGATACTGTTCATGCCTCCCAAGCTCTTCGTTCCACTCCCCACGGCGGTCCCAGTCGTCCTGCCGGAACAAATCCTTGCCGAGAAACTTACCAGCGTAATCCAGCGCATTCCTGTTGAATTCGTCGTTCTTATCTTCCGCATCGTTGTAAGCATGCCACACTTTCTCTTTGTCCTTGCATCCGTCCAGTCCGATGACCATAAGAGGCTCGCTTTCCACTGCGCCATTCACACGATGGTTGAGGGCATGAGCGAACCTACCAAGGAAGTCGGCGGCCTCGCTACGTGTGAAACTCCCCAGCGTCGAGCCTAATGAAAGTACTACTCTAGGCCTGGCAGCAATTTCGGACCGTTGCATCCATTCTAGTCCCGCATCATAGTCGCCCAGGAGACCGTGGCATCGGACGAACCGAAACGCGCCAGGACTCACCGCTTGCAAGGTTCGCTCGAGCTCTGGCCTTGACAGATCAAGCGCGTAGTAGTCAACAGGCTTCTGTAGGTCCTCAAGCGCTTGAAGCAGAATCATGATCTTCCGCAAACTCCCACTGCCTAGTTCAACAATGACGGAGCCGGGCTCAATGCGCGACGCTATCTGGTGACTGTGTTGCTTCAAAATCTCGATTTCGCAATTGGTCAGGTAGTACTCTTTCGCGTAGGTGACACGCTCGAAGCGTTTGAGGCCATGCTCGTTCCAGAGCAGCAAGGACGGAAAGCTTGGCGGTTCAGCATTTAGTGCCTGCTCGATGTCTTTTGCCGACAGCAGCTCTTTGACACTTGATCGGATGTCGATGATGTGAGTTGCTGCTGATTCATCGTGGCCGTCATATGAACCCATGATTGTCAGTAGACGATGAAGTGTGCTTGTAGCAGGGCAGGGGTTAAGAAGGAGACAGAAAGGTCGGAATGGCAGCAGACAAGTTACAAAGGAAGAGAACAAAATACATGAGTCGTTATTAAGCCGTCAAAGAGTACGTTGGACAAAGTCCAGCTCCCTAGCAATCATCAGAGCAAACGCGTGTGAAGTTGGCCGAGATAGCATGGTGGCACAAGCACGAAGATGGAGCCACAGGCGCAACAATACAGATAGAGTGAATTGATCAGTCAGTCAGTCAGTCAGTGTGAAGCAACGTGCGAGCAAGGCATGAGAGAGCCGTGCCAATCGCGACACCAACAAGGGGTAGAGCGGAAACTCTATTCCGGGAAGGCACCCTGTCGGATTAAGGTTCCGTCCGAGATCGAGACTGCGAGGTTTTGTCTGACCCGACCACAAGCGTGAGTCGAGCAGCAAGGAGCCCAAATGCGTCAGCGGACTGGAATTCGGCATACAAGATAGTCAGGTTCTTGGAATTGCATGTCCTTCACATGTTTTTTTTTATCACGCGACACAGAGCGCCAAAGGGAGCATTTCCACGAAAGCCAAAAGCTGATGACGTTATGGCATTTATGCCTGAGGCTGGATGTGTGTCCTTGTTCGCTAGTTGTAGCTCCTTGAGGGCTCGCTCAACGATCGTACTACCATCAGGTTCGAATATTGTGAGAAACGCACTCTCATAGTCTAATCTGAAGGCCGTGATTGAGTACGCCACTATTTGCGAGACGCGTGGTCAAGCCCCAGCGCGCAGTAGCTAGTGGTCGTTTTTTACTACGGAAGTAATGTATTTGCATGCTTCTCTTCCGAACCACTCAAACACTTCCTTTCATGAGATCATATACAATCCAAGTGACGACCCAGATGTGTGGATGCAGGTACCGATCCGCCCGTTCGACTGTAATGATAACTACTATCTAGATACGCTGAAGATGTGTGGCTCCTTGGCTGCATTGCGTTGATCTTGTCTATGCTGCCTATGCGCTTGCTCGATAACCGTTTATGCCTCGTTTGACCATTCAATCTTATGCACGGACGCCTCCACGGCTGACCAAAGAAGCAGTACTATTGCTCACTATATAGACAAGGTTTTCATGCGCCACAAGTCCAGCAATTGGATACACTACGGTATGCAATATCAATAACATCGACGGTAACTATCTCTATTCAAGTACAAGGTTCTTCCATCGAAGCACACTATCCCATCATGATGAAATCAATCACAGCTTATCATGATCTCGTTATCGTCGGCGCTGGCCCAGCCGGGCTTATGGCAGCTGCGTGGGCCAGTCGGCTCAAACTAGATGCGCGAGTCCTTGACGACAAGGCTGATAGGGTTCAAAGCGGCCGTGCCGATGGACTCCATACTCGTACGATGGAGATCCTTGACAGCTTCGGACTGGCGACTCCCATTGAGAGAGCAGCATACCAGCTTCGAGAGATATGCTCCTGGGTACGACAATCCCCTCGTGCAATGAAAGACCACTAACCTTACCTCAGAACCCTGACCCTGAAGATGAAAGCGTTATTCAACGTACGCAGCGTGTCTTGTCCAGGGAAGAAGATCTTGGCCGCTACTGTCAGATGGGTATACATCAGGGCTTCATAGAGCAGAATTTTATCGACTTTCTAAACAGCGAAGGACGTATTCATATTGAGCGCAACATACAGACCAACAGTCTGGAGGTTGATGACACTTGCATAGCCGATCACGGTGCCTACCCTATAACATTGCGGATCAGCCATGACTACCCGCCACACGCTGAGAACACGCAAGACGGGACATCAGGGTCGCCACGAGAGGAGACCATCAAAGCCAAATACGTGCTTGGCACGGACGGCGGCCACAGCTGGGTCAGGAAACAGCTCAAACTTCAGATGGTCGGTGACAAGACGAGAAAGCATTTCGGTGTGATTGATATTGTCCCCATCACCAACTTTCCTGATATCCGAGTTTCCTGCTCAATTCACTCCTCTCAGAATGGCAGCATAATGACCGTTCCCCGCGAAGGCCGTCTGGTCCGCTTGTACGTTCAACTCGGTGACTCAGGCGGCGAAGATGGCCAACTCAACACTAGCAATATTACCCCAGAGATGATCGCTGCAACGGCCTCGAAGATTCTCAGCCCCTACAAGCTTTCGTATTCTCACTGCGACTGGTGGTCTGTCTATACAGTAGGCCAGCTGTGCGCCTCTAACTTCTCGGTCGATAATCGGGTCTTCCTGGCAGGCGATGCTGTTCATACACATTCGCCCACAATGGGCGCGGGGATGAACGTCTCAATGCAAGATGCGTACAATCTGATGTGGAAGCTAGGACAGGTCGCCCATGGCATCGCACAACCGCACATCCTCGACACGTACAACTCCGAGCGACGAGCAGTAGCTACACAGCTCATTGAATTGGATCAGAAGATGAGCAATTTTTACTCCGATGGACCAGGCGAGCAAGCGCGCGATTACGACAAGTTCCGTGACCAATTTACGACTTTCCTCAGCGGCGTCAGCGTGCAATATGGTCCGAATGTCTTGGTCCCGCCAACATGCGCAAAGGACATGTCAACCAATTCGAGAAAACAATTCCAACTTCAATCGAACCAATCACTAGCTAGCAATGTCATTGTTGGCCAACGTCTACCCTCGGCTTTGATTATGAACCACGCTGAAGCGAACATTGTTCACGCTCACACCCTCCTACCATCCGATGGGCGCTGGCGGATCCTCATCCTTCCTGGAGACATCAGCAACTCTCCGCAGATGTCGCGTCTGCAGGACCTAGCCGCGTACCTTGCTAGTCCCTCCTCTTTCGTGCACACCTCCACGCCCATGCGCGCAAAATTCGACTCGCTCGTTGAGATTCTGACCATCCACGCCGCACCCCGTTACAAGGTTGAACTCTTCAACTTACCAGAAATCCTCCACCCCTTCGATCCGAAGCTAGGATATGACTACTGGAAGGTCTTCTCGAACAACAACCATGGTGAAGAAGGGGACTTTGATGACGCATATGAGAAGTGGGGAGTGAACAAGGACAGGGGATGTGTCGCTGTCGTCAGGCCAGACCAGCACGTTGCCTTCCTGTGTGAGCTGGAGGAGGTCAAACAACTGGAGGCCTATTTCGGTCAGATTTTCTTTCCTCAAAGAATGGAGAATTGAACTTGGCTTAGTCAGGGGCAAGGAAGGACACAATGCAACCTGACCGCCAAGGCGAATGAAGCCTTAGAGGTAGGACCCCAAGCTTCTACAGGCAGAGATTAATTCCAGCTGTCCAACCGCTTGCATCACTTCCCAAGTCCTTTTGACTTGAGAATAGCTAGCATGGTCGAAACAAAGCAATCCCGGTGGATCGAGTTAACCACAATCCGGTTGCTCTCAACGAACATCTTTTGTACGATGAGGATCCTTTGTTCTTACCCGGCTTCTTCAGAGTGTCGTTGCTCTTTACAACCCTCCACCACCTCGGGTCTTCATTTCAACACTCCACAGCCCCAAGCATCAATAAAAAAGTACTGTGACAGATTTTCAACCCACGCGATGCACCACTCATCTACCATCGCAGCATCGCTGCTCGCCCTAGCACCCTCGGTTCTCGCTGCTGGCACCGCGCGTGTCGTCAACAACTGTGGCTCCCAGGTCTATTTCGCCTCTGTCGGACAAAGTGCTCACTCAGACATGGCAGCGCTCCCGGCGAACGGCTATTCGGAGGAGTTCAGCAAGGATGGCGTCGGTATCTCAATCAAGCTCGCTTCCAGTATCGACGGTGCCGTCACACAATTCGAATACACCTGGGTTAGTGGTAATAGTGTCGCATATGACATATCGAACATCGATGGCAATCCTTTCTCCGCGGGTGGAATGTCGCTTGTTCCGTCAATGGAAGGAGCAGAAGGCTTTCCAAGTTGCGTGACGGTGAATTGCCCAGCCGGTCAGGACATGTGCGATGCCGCCTACAACCTGCCTGATGATGTACGAACAAAGGTGTGCCCTGAAAACAGCGATTTGACGTTCACTCTTTGTCCTGGCGGTGCACCAGCTGGCGGGCAGAATTCAGGGCAATCGGCGGATTCTGCTCAGGTTTCGACCACGGTTTCGAGCCCATCTCAAGCATCTTTCCCTGTTCAAGATGGTGTTTCTAATGTGGCGCAGTCGCCTTCTCCAGCCAAAAGTGCATCTCCTGCCTCGTATGCCGAGGGCCGTGTTCATCGTCAGCAGCGTCGAGCACATAGCGCGCAAATGGTTTAGGATACATAGGGTGGTAGAGGGTGTCAGTGGAAGGATAGCTTCTGGTATGAAGGAATGTTGCATGGGGCGGTCTTCTGCTTTCGGATCGGATTGCGTTGGGAACAAAAGTGCAAATGAGCTGTCGCCATTAGTACCGTTTTCCCTTGACCGGCGCGAATAGTAAAGATGCACGTGTTCATGTCAGCAAGCATGCTTACGGAGCCTCGTCGAAAGCACGTTCTGTTCGAAGATCTCGCCTGGAGACCGATCCCACTTCGACATTGTCTTCGGTTCCTTTCCCTGCCGTCTGGGGATACTCTTTCAGTGTTTCTTCGATAGTACGCAACCGTGGATATGTTCTTTTTATTTTGCATTGACTGCGCTTGCTCAGAAGCATGGTTTCGCCATCTTGCTTGAGGTTCACCGGAGAGCCCTTCGGCCGCTTGAGCGCTCGATCTCGGCTGCAAGCACGTCCCAGATATAGCCATGGTGGTAATGCAAGGGTGAATGTGAGACATCTGGTTATATGGTCAGTATCAATTCCAGCAGTCAGCAGCCTCGTGCATGCACGAGCTTGGTAGACAGAACGGCGGATGCAGTTGAAGCTCGGCATAGGTGGGAACAGAACTGTGAAGGCGTTACCGTCACGCAGACAGATCAAACATAGAGTGATGTAGCACCGTCAAAGAGCCATGACGTTCAGCGCGGCCTGCTAGTACAAAGATTGCTTCAGCGGTCCGAGATGTCTCAATCGAGGCCGGTTGAAGGGAGTCTTGATACTCGAACATCGGTCAAAGCGGACGAACGAGGAGTGACCAGCGTTGGTGCGATAGCATGTTCCAATGATATTCATGACGTAGGCCTTTCGCGCGTTGGATGCAGCTAAGCACGAGTGATGGCTGGTCGTACCTACGTGTAGTTACTGCAGGGAAACATTGGCGAGTTCGGCACTCTTTGACGCGAGATAAATGATATCTCCCCGTCAAGCTCTGGAGCCCCGTCCTTTGTCAAATGCTTGTCCCCAATCGTAGAGATCGTCCTTGGCATGCTAAACAACCACCCATGGCTTACCGCCATGTACATCGTCGTTGGATTCGGGCCAAGCTGTGACGCAAACGCTTTTGCATCCTTTCATCATGGTCACACCAAACAGTCGGTACCTGCGACGCAATGGTCTGCACACTCGAACGACAGCGTGGGTGCCATTTCTTTTGTGTTCCCACTCTTGACATAATACTTCTTGTAGCTACATATGACCACCGTTCTCCCACTGAGAGTGTTGTTGTATTTGTCATGGACGTAACGAGTTCCTGCTACGCCAGTATTCCTAGCACGACAACATGAGTACAACGACCAACGACCGGCATGCCTCATCCTACGACATGCCAAAGAAGATCGTGACCTTTACACCAGGTGATCCAGCAGATCCTCGAAATTGGCCGGAATGGCGAAAATGGGTTGTTGTTGCAGCCATCACCCTTGTCGATCTTTCTGTATCTTGGGCAGCCTCTGGCTTCTCACCTGGAAGCGAGAAATTCACCACAGAGTTTCAAGTCGGCTCTGAAGTCGGAGTGTTAGGATTGAGCTTGTATGTTCTAGGTCTTGCCCTGGGACCCATGACATTGGCACCTCTGTCCGAGTATTATGGCAGGAACATGCTATACATTGTTCCATATGGCATCTTTCTATTGTTGCTCGTTGGAACTGCTCTTGTTACGAACCTCGGTGGTTTCCTTGTCCTACGACTCCTGTCTGGCATTTTCGCCAGCGTAACGATCGCGAACTTCGGTGGCACGATTGCGGATCTGTGGCCTCGACACCATGTCGGCCCGGCCATGAGTCTATTTCTCTGGGCTGCCGTAGTCGGCAGTCCCCTTGGCTTCTTCCTCCTGTCGTTTGTTGCGCAGTATCGAGGCTGGCGAGATATTTTCTGGGCTCTGCTTGGGATTTGTGGCGGGTTCTGGTTGATTATGGTGGTTGTGTTGGTGCCTTTCAAGAACGAAACGAGACATTCGGTCCTGCTCCGGCGACAGGCCGCCCATCTTGGCAAAGAAGCAAACGACTGCGACGTCACGGTACCCGAGGAAATGAAGCAAAAGCCTTTGTCTCAGCTGTTTCGGAGTACGCTGTCTCGGCCATTCCGTTTCCTGTTTACCGAAGCTATCATCATCTTCGCTTCGCTTTACAACGGGTACCTGTACGGACTTTCCTTTCTTTTCAACGACGCTTTCACCCTTGTCTTTGGGAAGCATGGCTACGGCTTCGACACGATTGGTGTCGGTCTATCGTTCCTGGGCCTGGTCGTCGGCATCACACTCGGTCCAATCGTCAATATCTGGCAAGAGAAGCATTACCAGAAAGCTATACGTGATCACACAAAAGAACCAGAGAGTGTGGGTAGTGGTGACGTTGCGGCTGACACTGATGACAATCGGTACAGGAACATACCAGAAGCACGGCTGCAATTGAGTAAGCTGGCTGCTGTCCTCTTCCCCGTATCACTGTTTTGGTTTGCCTGGACTTCACCACCTCAGTACAACATTCACTGGATTGTGCCCATCCTTGCGACAGTCATGTTCGGTCTCTCCTTCTACACGCTTATTCTGATGACATACATGTATGTTGAGGATAGCTACATGGTCTTTTCGGCCAGTGCCCTAGCAGGTGTAGGACTAGTCAGGAATCTGGCTGGTGCTGGTTTTCCGTTGTTTGGCACGCAAATGTTCGAGAACGAGGGATATAACTGGGCTGGCACGATATTGGCCTTTTTGGCAATACTACTAATACCGATCCCATTTGTATTGGAAAGGTACGGGACGAGGTTAAGAGCAAAGAGTCCATTTGCTAGGCAGCATATGGATGTCAGCAATTCCAAAGAGGACAGCACCTGATGTATGCCTGGTACGAGACCCTGTAGAAGCCTAGTCCTTGTGAAGTAGTTCTAGGATGGGAATTAGTATCGACGTTAAGTACTGATAAGCATCTCTCAAGTTTATACGTCGCTTAACTTCTCCCATGGTTAACGGCTGTTTTGGACGAACATGGTTTTTTTTCTCACTGAAGGATTGCGCACGTCAGAACACTGCGAGATTTCTCGTTCGTGTGGTCCGAGACTCGTCTTTCTCGAGAGGAGCTTAGGGTCACAGCAGCAGATCTGTTGGCAGGACCTGGTAAGAAATTGACCTTGCTGAATAACACTAGATCGGCTACGTCCCATAACGATGTTTACAATGGACTCAAAGAGCGCGTAAGGATAACAGACATGGAGTCAATCAGGTGGCTCATGAAGCTCTCTGTCAATAAGACATATTGCTACATTCATAGTTCGACCCAACGCCTGTTGTTTACCACCTCGCTACAACTTCCCATTTTGGCTGCATCTCTTTTCGTCCAGTAAGGGCTGCCTCGCTCTCACTCGGTCAGCACAGTGTCGCTAGACAACGACAAAAGCAGCAATTCCAGATGTGGTCCTAGAATTGTGCTCTGCTGGCACAACTTTACGACAGATTGACTTTGCGGTAGTCTCTCTATCCACGGCGCCCTCCACGACTGCTTGCAAGACGATGTTACTATCTGCGATCAGTCTTGCAGGACTAAGTACCCAGTCTCCTGGGTTATGCTCGAGAAGGTCCTAGAGGGCAGAGGCTGACTGACATCACACAAAGCGACGAGTCAGGCAAGCTGCGCTACATACACTTCTAGCGCCTGGGGTTGTCGCATCACGAACAAGGCAACGGTTGACGAGAGTAAATTTGTTGAGAATGAACTTTAAGGTGCGAGATGAGCCCTGCTCCCAGACAAGACCAAAGTACACATTCCCTGCCGTTTCGTCAAACACGAATCGCTAGTGTGGTGCTCGGCTACATTTCAACGGTGCAAGCATTGCTTCCCAGGCATCAGCCGGACGCGGGAGCATCCGTCCGGCTGCTAGGGTTATGCCTGAATGTGTTGGCTCTGCGCTTATTATGTCAAATCTCGAAGTCAATCTGAGAGTGAAAGACCTGCACGATCGCCTGCAGGAGATCTGCTTGCTCGTACTGGAGACGAACTCTTTCGTCATCCTGGTCACGACGATTAATCAACGAACATTATTTCCCAAGGACCAGCGTACGGCACGTAAGTATAACACGGAGTACCCGTACGTGTAAGGAGTACTACACACACATCAAGATGACCATCTCTTTCCATCTCTCCATTAGATTTCCGGTTCCCATTGATGACTGTACCCACAGAACCCCATCGCTATCGATGGAGCCTTCGAGTTACAGTACAGCATACTGCAGCATTGGTGCGGAGCTGGTACGTCAGAGGGCGAATCGACTCCGGCTCATGCATGCTCATCTGCCTAGCTGAAGTTCAAGGATGCTGAACCCCAAGGAATTGCAGGGATGCATGGTTACCAAAAGGGTTGCAGCTCCTCCAGGATGAGCAGAGTCGGTCACTCTTGGACTTCCGAATCTGTTCATTATCATACCGGGTGGACCATCTGCTTAAACGCATCGGCGCCAATGCGTAGCAATGGCCATCCATTCAGATGGTATACTGATCAGCGGCAGCAACAAGCTCCAGCCCGGAGCTGCACTAAACGTATTGCAGGCTAGATCGAATCTGTATTTGGCGACTTGCAGCGTGCTGAGACATGACCGTTTTACGTCGCCCATCGTACCGGCTCCATATGCTTTCTTTGCATACCGTTTTGGTGGTTCATGCCCAGGGCGGCCTATGCAATTCGAGCTGTTAGGGCTACGGAGTTTGACATCACTTTGGTTCTCATCATGCGAGTGGGTGGATGCGGGCAGAAGGAAATCCATTTTTTTATGTCAACGACTGGCGTTTGGCTCTTTCAGTATATGCCTTTGAGCTTGTATGGGCCCTGTTGCAGCCAGAGAAGAGCAGGATCGCTACGGATCTGCAGATTCGAACTGCCTTCGGCAAGATCTTGACTTCAGCTTGCAGATATTGAACCCACATGAGCTCGAGGCAATAGATCCAGGGTTCAACCTGCATGTGGGTGTCGTCAATGGTGAGCTCCTGGCTGGCTCTTCTACATAACGTCGAAAGTCGTTGTCTACTCAAATCTCTCTCGGATAATTCATCGTCTCCAGTCTGATACACAAGGCAGAAGCATACCAAGTACATCAAGCAACATGGAGAATTCCACAACTTCCACGACCTCTAACGTGGATACCTATAACAATCCTATCTCACCCGACAAGCTCGCCATCATGAAAATCAATCTGCAAGAGCATGAGCGCGACTTCTTCTCGGAGCCAGGAACTCCTACTGGCGGCAACAGGTCATTTGACTTCGCCAACGGCTCCTCTTCATCGCGGTCGATGGCACGATCCAGCCGTAAAAGTAGTCGCACAGCTCGCCGCTCAGGCTCGTTCATGTCATCACATCGTAACCAGATGTCGATGGAGCTGACATCTCAAGCTGAAGGTAAGTTTTTTGCCTTGATGGATCTGATGTCCAATGCGTCACGGGAAGCTTCCTCACTGAAGGAGGTGTGGGCAAGGATAGTCTCTGAAAGAGATTCACTGTCCCGAGAACGTGAAGAGTTGCTCGATCAGATCGGCGAGGTCTCCGAGGAGCTTGAAATGCAAAGCTCTCAACAGAACAGACATGGTCATGAAGCTGCCGAAAGGAAAAAACAGGTCGAGAAGCTTCTGATCGAACTGTCTGCTGCTATTGCCAGTGTCACTGCAGAGAAGAAGAAGGTCATCGATCGCGACAACGAACTTGAGCGGACCCGTAATGAGCTTCACGAGATCAGGAACACCAGCAGCCGTAGCAATGTTGATTACCAACGTATCCGCAGCGAACTTGAGTCCGTTCAGCTAATCCTCATGACCGCCGAGAGCGATCGTGACTCAGCAAGGGAGGAAGCTGATCGACACCAAAATGAGCTGTACAAGCTTAACCGTGAGCGCACGGAAGTCAGCAGCAGATTGGTTGACATGACATCGAAGTACGAGGCCTCGCGGAAGGAGGTATTGTCAGCCGCCGATCGTCTCAAGATGTATGACCTGGAGCGGGAGGAGCATTTCCTTGAGATAGAACGCCTGAAGGATGATGCTCGAAAAGCAAGAGCTCGCGCTGAAGAGTCATCCAAGGACGTATTCGATATGACCGAGAAATATGAGCGACTTCAGCGGGAAGTCAACAAGCTTCGAGAGCACGTCAGGGTTGTCGAAGAGGAGAAGGATGAACATCAGCATAATTTGGAGAACGTTCGTCGTGAACTTAAAACCATGACTGCCAATCGGGAAGAGGCAGATGAACGATGCACCGAGATCAGCTTGAAGTATGACCATATGAAGCGGGAGCTTCTAGGTACTAAGGAGAAACTCCGAGATGTTGAGTTGGAAAGGAACGATGCACAGGAGTCTGTAGAGAGAGCTCGCGAGCAACACCGAACCACTGTCTTGGAGAGAGACGAGCTGCGAGATGAACTCACCACAGCCCAACGAAAGCTCGACGACAACCGCCGTCAAATCATTCTTCTCACAGAGTCTTTGCGTAAGACTGAAGCGGCGTTGACCGAGGCTCGTTCAGAAGGCCACAACTTTGCCGAGCGAATCAAGATCCTCGACCGCGAACGTGACGAAGGACGTGAGAGGCACGGAAATTTGAACAATGAAATTTCAGATCTCAAAGAGCAAATCGTCCTCTTCCAAGCCGAGATTCGTGCCGTCACTGAAGCTCGCGACCGTCTCCGTGAGGATCTCGAGAAAACCAGACAGGAGTACGAGGAAGTTACCGAGACTGTTACGACATACAACGATGACAGCAAGGAGCTTGAGTTCGAGGTTGAGAGCCTAAGAACCTTACTCAGGGAGGCTCGTGAGCAGAAAGAACGTGCCATTTCCGCTCGCACTACTGCTGATCGTGAGAGAGATGAATACATGGTCAAGTATGAGGAGAAATGCCGTGAGATGGAGAGGTTTGAAGAAAGTGCAGCGAGTCATTATCACCGCAGCAGCGAAGGACACGCATCAGGACAACAAACATCAACAAGCAGGGTGGTAAGCTCGCGGAGTGATGCTACGACTGTCAACCACGCAGAGAGTGGCTGACTACGCCCGGGCTACAGTAGGGCGAAGGTGTCGTATGACCGATGGCGAGATTTGAGTATTGATCGGACAGTCTCAGGTGTCTTGTACGGCAGCAAGGTTTACTGGCAATGATTCAACGTTGTTGTTGTGTATGGGGAGATAGTAATAAATAATGATGTCGTTGGAGTTACAGGGATCAGGGTTGTGTACCTCGATCGTGTGTGCATCTTGTGAGATAGAGTCTACACTGGTGTGACTTCAGTCATCCTCGTTCTTGACCTAGTCCGTGTCCTGATTTTTCGCTTACGTCGGCTGTCGGAAACGCGGTCCGGCACGATCAAAGGGTTTGCTGGTCGCAGATGTACCAGTAACTGGTGATGGCGACAATGTCGAGCCGCTTCATAGTAGCTAAGGGAGTTTTCAACGCCAATACTCAGATCTTGAGTAGATTCAGTCTGACTCGCACACCCTGAAGACATGCATTCAATATGGCTTCTCGAAGAAATTGCCGGATGGCAACGGAGCTCGAGATACCGAAGCCGAAGCCAGCACCCAAACATAACAAACATGCCCCAGCTGCCGTAACTAAGTTGCGGTCTTGCCAACCAGCTGGACATCTAGAGTACGTGCTGCCAGCTTTTGAACACGACTCGTCTTCTGTCTCTCTGTGTACAGTCTCCTCAGTTAGTCATTCCGAGCTCTAATGAATTCGCCCAGCACTTGTCCTGCTCCAGCAACGCCGCAGCATGCATGCAGCAAACTAGCAAATTTTGAAACCAGCAAAGCGGTCACACCCGATCTATGTCGAATTCGAGGATCTTCTATTAGACAATAGATACTAATCGACCCTTTGCCCCAACGACACACATTGAAGCCAGTGTTGGGAACGAGCAGATCAGGGTCGAGGAGCACGATATGCTTATGCAGAGTCGAGTTGTGATAGTGCCACAATTCGTCGCAGAAGAGCAGGTAGAAGATAGATAGTGCCTTCGTTGGACGCAAAGGATAAGGGAAGATGTCTAGGTAAGAGAGCGGATCCACTGGGCGAATATGCTACTCCATAACTCCATATATTGGTTTGTTGCTGCTGGGTGGAAGAGCGTACCAATGTAGCAATCATAGCGCTCTCCCGGTCAGTGAGCCCTCGAACAAAAGTTACTCTCCCTAACGTCCTGCCTTCATCTTGACCAAGGACCGCACTAGTCGGCCCTCGAACATCGCGCCTAAAAGACTTATCCAAGGCTGGCAAAAAGTCACGCGTAGAGCTTTCGGGCACAGTGGCAGGAGCAGGTCAAGGTGAGGTCTAACCAACCCATACCGCTTTCGGCTCCAATGACAAGGACTGCGTTTGTGACTTTTTTCGCTATAATGCTCATGTGTCGCTGAATCTTACAGATTTGGACCACAATGTTACTCGCATTCTCCTACGGAATTCCACATCAAAGATCAACCGATGCTGTCTGTGGCCCAGGCCGGACAGTGGTGATAGACTTGGGACACATCTGAGTAATTTATACAAATTCGATGACCTGTTGCCCTAGGGACAGACCACGGTGTTGGGTAAACAGGCACACCCCAGTTGTCCCTTCGTGAACCTGTGTCTCGCCATCATTGTAGCTACTTTTATCTCTCAGTAACACCACTACCAATGACGCACATTGCCTTCCACCCGTACTAGCTCCCTTTAACGACGAGCTGCTTGCGGGGTTGAATGTAAGCTTTGCTAAGCTTCGCCTACAGTAGCGGCAGTGCTTGTGTCACGAGGTCCTGCTAGCTGCCATAGCCTCGAACCATGGGGGGCGATGATTGCGCGTACATCTGCTTGCAGAATGATATCCTCATACCCTTGGTTTGAGAAGCACACTCAAACATGGGATAGCATACTGCACAGTAACATTGTCTGATGCCAATTGCGTTGTCTTGCTGAAGGGTAGTTCTACGAGGTAGGTCACAAGTATTCCGAGCCTGCCGTCGTTGCAATGGATGTCAAACAACCAGAAAATGGCGCTGTCACCCTGAAGGACGGCGACAATAAGACGAAGTCGACCTTCGACTCTCTGGGAAAGCTCGCAGATCATTTCTCTTGCTCGCAATGTGGTCAATCATTGCACTCTAGCGAGAAAGAAGAACATGAAGATTGGCATTTCGCAAAGACATTAGAGGCGGAAGATCAAGCTAGTACTATAGCTACTGCACGACCCGCGCAGGCTACACTCAAGGCACAACAAACTCACTTGAAGCAAGCCGATACCAACCAGAAATCTCGGCCTCCCGACTATGCGCCGCCATCGGGTCCGCCACCCTCCAATGGCACAGGCAGAGTGGTAGCGAATCACCAGCACACGAACAAGGTGATCGAGGCTGCCCGAATTCGTGCGAAAGATGAGGTGCGCTTTCTATTCGGAACTCGAGCTCACAACGACGGCATCAACTAACTCTCCAGTAGCAACAAATGCAGAATGCACTTCAAAGCCTCCAGTTTCAGTATCGCATTTACAACAGCGAGATCGATCCCGAACACGAGACGGACTACTACTGTAATTGTCCCATCCACCAATACCAGCGAATGAAATGGAGTCGGTACAAGGTGCAGGATATGTGGTCAAATGCCGTTATGTATCCTGGTTCGTATACCTTGCTGATTTGTCTTGTTCTATCTTGGTGTGGGACTGATGCTTCTGGTGCTGAGTAGGAGAGAAGGCGTACAATGACAACTATCGAGCCGGCACCGGCGTAGGCATGTTTAGCAGTAATCCTTACAGATACCGTGTCGTGTCGCCATACGGCTACAATGCATTTGCTTGGGGTGTTGCAAGACCACAACCAGGCTACCACGCCCAGTCCATACATCAGACCATTTCGCTCAACAACCGTCTGAATGTCGAAGCACAAGCCAACATAGATGCCAGGGAACCAAAGGTCAATATCTGGGATGACGGCGCCCTCTTGGATGTCGCAATGCCGAACTTGAGTCTGTCTGAGACCGACGGGGGGAAGACACCAACTAAGGCCAACGACGGCAGCCAGTCAGGGAAGATGCGGCAGAGCACAGCCTCTGCTGACTTGGATGGTAAGGAAAAGAAACCCACCAAGCCATCTAGGTTCGCAAGCTTTAGGAAATCTATTGGCATCAAATCATCCGAGGAACGATCAGTCGCAAAGGCCGTGAAGACAGTAGACAGAAGTCGGGAGCTACGGAACGCAATTCTGACCGAAGAGAATGGAAGATGGCCAGATGACCAGTGGCGATATATTGTAGCAGTCTATCAGGACAAGACCGGCATGACTAGGAAGATTGCGGATCTTCGAATCCGCCATCCCATTCAGTACCTACACCTGCTCCGGGCTGGATACTTCGAACCGATTCCTGTGGCCTGGGCTGATCAAGCCTCCAACCCGTTAAAATTCAGCATCGAAGCCGCTGCTGGATGGCGAGGAATCACTCCTGCATGGCGTGGGTACGAAGATACCGCCGAAGAGCGGTTATATTGGGTTTTGAATCATCGGGAAGGCACTCCTGGGATGAGAATGAAACCGGACTTCATCTCGGCGATGGATATGGCTCGTGCCAGGATGGCCAGTGCGGTCGAGCCCCCTCCTCAATACTACTCTCCTACCGACATCTGCCACGTTCAGCACACTTCTGGCGGCTATTCTAAACAGGTGATGCCTGCGCCTTTTGTAGCGTATGATCGTCCAGAAATGCCGACAGACGACACGATGATCTTGTTGGATGTTTCAGGATCCATGGACTTTGACCCTGTACGGCCGGAATACGATCAGTATCTCATCACCGGCTACGCTAGATCAACCCAGCCAAAGAACAAAGGTAACACCTTCCACTACTAATCTTCTTTTCAAGCTGACGGTGTCGTGTCATAGATGTTGCGAAAGCGATCATCCGCCGCTTCACCGACGCGATGGCGAACCACGATCACTCCTTCCAAGGATACGACCTCACGACGTTCTCTTCTTCAGCAAGCTACATCGGAACCATCACCCACAGGAATTTGAATTACATGTGGGACCGCCATGTGCGCTTGGGCGGCGGCACACGTGTAATGACAGGTTGGCAGAAGGTTAAAGAACTCCACTTCACCAAACATTCCGAGTCCGCGACACACCACCCAGTGTATGGCTGGCAAGCTGGTCCACAGACGCCGATGCTCCGTCTACTCCTCTTGCTTGATGGCGAGGCGACCGATATGGACGAGTTCGAGCTGGATCTGTTAGGCCTTTCCTGGGCGCATGTGACAATTTTCTTGATAGGAGTTGACGGGTGTCCACACCATCACAGACACGCTAACGAGTTGCAGCGGATCAGCGATGTGAATCATCATGTGAGCTTTGTCGACGCGCAGGGAAATACCCCGGAGCGATTTGTGACCCATGAGTTGCTGAAGCGTCACCTGGGGTATGAGCTGAGCATGGAGGAGTTTGAGGGAATAGAGGAGTTGCCGGAGTACACGGAATAGTCAGGTCTCCCGGTGCTGTCACTCTAAGTCCCTCCAATATCTAAATGGCAAGCAGACAATGATGTCGAGGGGCCAAGTGTCGTAAAGCCAGCGAGGCGCATTGGCAAGCTGTATGTCTCTCCTTCTGCCAGCGGCAACCGTTTGAGGGTACGGCTTGGCAGGCAGTCATATCATGATCTTGGCTCCTTCTTTCATCGATCACATGTTCGGAACCGGCGATTGAGGACTGCTGGTCATCCGCTGCTCTGATTCACCTGCCCGTGCTGATGGCGCACATCGATGATCTAGTCCGCGGACTGTCTCACATGTGCACTGCTATTAGGCCAGAAAGGAATCTGCCAGAGTGGTTGCGCGAGCTTCTGTGTACACCTGTCCCCATGTCAGGAGGCATGTTGCGAGAAGCAGAGCTGCAGGGAGGGGCTGCACCTGCATGGCAATACAGAAAGCCGTGTTAAGTCCGCCAGCGCTTACAGACCTCTCGCGGCGGAACTCAGGGCCGGAAACGTATACCAGCGATGTCACGTCATCTCGTCGAGACAGTCAGCATGGTCGAACGGATACCTTGATAGTGTGACCTCGCAGACCGGATCTCACATGGAACGCCGCCGGACATTACATGGAACGCCGGTAAAGTCACACATAAAGAACGACGAGATCACAATGCGTCAGCAGCGGTGCTATAGGCTCTTTAGAGGGCATAGCACATAACTTCTTCGAACTAGATGGAATAGATCGAGAGTGCAGATCAAGAACCTCACAGCCTGTGATGTTATGCGAAAGCTCAGGACGAGTATGGAGTCGGCCGGTTGCTCATGGGACTTGAACGCCTATCTGGGGAAGACTGGACACGAATCGTCAAAGACGAGGTTGTTCACGTAGAAGATGAAGAATTGTTGGTGCGGCTTGTTTCTCAGAGACTGGGCACAGATGAACCTCACGCGGTGATTATCTGCAAGGCTCAATGCGAGTGACAGCTGCGCAGATGGGCTTGCTTGTATCCTACATAGACATCCGCATGCTTGTGTCCCAATGGTGCCTCGTTCTAGCACGTTGTGATGTGCTGAAGACCTTTCACACTTCATCTTTTGCCCGGGACGAAAGGGATTGTATCCTCGTGAAGACCGAATCGCAGGTAAGGCTCGGTGTTGGGCGTGGTATCCCAGACATTGAGGTGCAACAACGCGGTTCTGCCTGAGGTTGAAGCCACTGGACTGTGGAAGAAGCGTCGAGCACCACTGACAGCGTAGTGTTGGCGCGTAGAATTATGCGACGGTGGCTGCTTCCGAGAGCTTGTCATCAACGTCCAAATCCTGTCGCACTGAACGCTCTCAGACAGTGTATAGGTGCCCTCCTCTTGTGGTGTCTCGTTCTGTCGCAGTTGAGGGCTTGCCGAGGCCGTCAGTGATTGGAGGCTTGGATCTGTCGAGGTCCAGTAGGTCTGCGGACCTTTTATGCGAGGGATGGTAATCGGTCCTCGTTGCGGATCCCACTCAATGCCACCTGGAGTCGGCCGTTGGCTCGTCCGCAGTAGCTGACTCAATTGTTCTTCCGTCAAGGTAGAGGATCGGCAATGGACAGAGAACAGAGGGGAAAAGCGCGCGGAAGAGGCCGTGGCACTTTACTGCTGCTACCTGTACTGTCAAAGTCACATAGATTGGCGGGAGACGACGGAGCAGATGGCACCCTTCAACGCACGAGCTGCTATTCGAGGCCGAAAAAGATGCCAGAGGTTGTGGTGTTGGCGAGCAACGTGATCGTCCGTATACGACACGAAGCGTGGTTGAACCCTACCAGCTCCAACTCGTCCGCTTCCGATCGATCGTAGGCCTCTTGCTTATAGGATTTCAAGCAGCAAGTGAAGTGGTCACATTGTATTTCCTCGGGGAGACAAGCAAGACTTGACGCATATTCTGTCATATCAGATAATTCTCTCAAATCCGAACGTAACCCCGGGCGGAAGGGATAACCTTTAGCACTTCAATTACCGCCTCTTGGCCCCTAACAGTAAACACAGGGACCGCTAACTCGGCGCGTGTGGAGTAGAGCCCAGTCAATCAGACTCGAGGGATTGCGGGGAAGCTGCTGGTGCGTGGCTTGGAAGCACCACGCGAAAGGACAGACCGTTCAGGTTTGCCAGTGCAAGAACCACAACGAAGAGAACTTGATAAGTCATGGCGAGAAGAGCTGAAGATGCGCTTGTGGTGGTGCATAACTAGTGGCGAGTTCGCACTCAGGCCAGATGCGAAGATCAGGTTTCAATCACTACTATAATCAGCAAGCAAGAAGTTAAACCCTTGAAGTAGGTAGCAAGCCATTTTATCACAATTACCTCTCGATTGAGCGCGACTAGTTGCCTGCATTTATTGCCAGACTCTTGCCTTGTTCATGCGGTAGAAATTGTGACTAATGACACGTCTCTGGCTGTGCTGGCTTACTTGGAATCGCCTGAGTAACTGCTCTCTGGAAATCTGCCATCTTGTCTGCCTCCAAGGTCACCCTCTTTCAATGTAGGTCCTGATTGCTGGGCTGCTTGGGAGCCCTTTCCTTCTCCTCCATAGCTTTCTTCTGGGAACCTCCCGTCTTCCCTTCCACCAGAGGCTGCAGTGCCCTGACCTTGGCCCTGCCCTTGCCCACCACTGTAGCTGCTCTCTGGGAATTTTGCATCCTGTCTTCCGCCTAGATTTCCCTCTTGAACGGCGGCTCCAGATTGTTGAGGTGCGTGGCTGCCCTGTCCTTCTTCCCCATAGCTCGATTCAGGAAATCTACCATCTTCTCTTCCACCAGTCGATTGTTGACTGGACATGTCGGCTGAAATCGAAGGTGCTAAGTCTTGGCGGAGGGATGAATTTGAGGTATGAAGCGCGTGTTTATGTCAAGGAGGGTGGGAAGTTCTGCTTTTCAAGTCATCACGAAACAATTTAGTCGATTCCTGTACCTGAACATGATGTTCCTCACGTTGAGGGGCTCTCGTCATGATGTCAGCCGCGTCCGTATGCCCGACTGCGCTGCAAGGTACCAGCTGCATTTTCCGCATCACGAATATGTAATGAGGCAGGAGTGATGGAACGAGATTGGCAAACTCCAGTGCTTTGTAAATCATGTGGACGTCATCGCGATACATGCCAGTGGCATGATTATCTTTCGCCCTTGGACCGATCGCATTTCGCTCCTCTTGCCCTTGAGCCAGCATCTGCTTGTTGCGCGGCACCGAGTAATTTGCTCTTGTCAGAGATGCACGACTCCTGACCAAGCAGCCCCGGCAGAAACCTGCAATGCGGGGAAGGAGCATTGAAGTGGGCCAGCCCTGTGTGCAGCCTGAGCTGTCTACCAAATATTTTCCACTTAACCGCTCAATGAACAGCAGATGAGACAAGCCTCGAAGCGAGGTAGGAACCAGATTTCGAATGACTTGGTCAATCGCGCATCGCGCATGTTACTCAGGTACCCTAAAGATGCATCTGAGTGAGCGAATAGCGTCAGAAGTTCGGAGATTGAGGCCAACCCTTCGCTTCATGCCGTACTATAGCCGAATAGAAGTCGTGGAACTCCGAAAGCTTTTCTTCGTTGCATTCGAGATAACATGCGGCAGAAGGATCGGATATGACACCTAAGCAGGGGTTCTCGACACGCATACATGTCACGAGATGCTCAGAGAATCCTCCGAGATAGCCAGTCCTGTCTTCTGACTCCTATGCTCATATTGATCACAAACTAAACTGGGCTGAGATCCGCTACTTGTCGTATAGCGGACTTGCTTGCGGAGAGTCCGCTCTGGTGTCCTAACACTATCTAAGCATTGCCGCGAAGCACGGCAACATTCATGGCTCGGAAGGATGAGCATGGACTGGGACATGGTGAGTGCAACAGCCAATAGACACGACTTCCGGATCCAGCGGCCACGCAAGCAGCGCTAACACGAATTGACGCCCCCAAATTACATCAGCAAACCGTTCCTCTGTCTTCTGCCAAGCGTTCGCCTATGCTTGGCTTCCGCACCCTTGCAAATGTGCAAGCCTTTGTTCATATCTCAACTGGCCGCCGATAGCAGGTAGAAGGAGATCACACGATGTGTTACAATCATTGGACGCGATGGACAACAGAGACACGCGACACACGGCTTCTTATCACTGGAGATCGGTGACTTGTGGCGCACAACCCTACCTTATCGAGCCAGGCTCCTCGCCAGGGCCGTGTCATCTTCGTATGACGTCGAAATTGTAACGTTGGTCTCGATGGCGACTACAAACATAAGACGGAGTCGAGGCAACATGGAGAGGGTGGTTGTTTGTCACTTTCTTGCCTGTCGTTGTTCCAGATACGGACCTTACTCGATCCTTTTCCACTGTGCCAGCAGCACTTCAAGATGTTCACGGAAAAGAGAAAGAACTCCAGTCGCAAATGGTCTGGCAGCACATATGGGTCACCTCAGCGCCGTGACCTCGGCAAGGAAGAGTCTTTTGGTGAAGGCCAAACCAGAAATGCTTACGAAATCGAAGGAGGAAAGAGTTACCGAACTATGGGTCGGTGGAACGCGGCTATTGTGATGATCACTAATCAAGTGGGTCTCGGCATTCTCTCTCTGCCTGGTGCAGCGCAAGACATTGGCGTCGTCCCAACCGTCATCCTTATCATTGCTGTGGGATCACTCAGTACCTACACTGCGTACGAGCTACTCCAATACTATCGACGGCATCCACATGTCCTCAACATGGCAGATCAGGCGGAGGTTTTAGGGGGGAAGACCTTGCAGATCATTACGGGCATTGGCATGGTGATCAAGCTCATCCTCACCTGTGCTTCGGCCGGTGTCACTATGTCCGTGGCCTTGAACTCGATGTCAGAACATGCTATGTGTACAGTCGCTTTCATCGCATTCTCAATCATCGGATGCTGGCTTCTCTGCCTACCGCGCACCTTTCAGTTCGTTTCCTGGGTCGGGATTCCGTCAACAGTCTCCATAATAGCTGGTCTATTGATTACAATCATCTCACTCGGAGTCAAGGGGCCTCAGGGTACCCCCCAAGAATACAATCTCCAGGTCAAAGCCTTTGCAGACAATGTCGACTTCAATAAAGGGGTAGGCGCCTTCCTTCGAGTCACCTATTCGTATGCCGGCAATGTTGGCTTTCCAAGTCTCATGGCCGAGATGGAGAACCCCTCGCAAGACTTTGTGCCTGCGTTGGTCATTCTACAGAGCTTTTCCATCACATTCTACCTTGTTAGCGCCATTGCAATCTACTGTCTTGCGGGTCAGTTCACCAGCAGTCCTGCACTGGGGTCTGCACCGGAAACCCTTGCCAAGGTTGCTTATGGTATAGTATTTCCAGCTTTGCTGGCCACCGGCCTTGTCTTTGGACACACCTCTATCAAGCTCATGTACATCACCGGCATGCGAGTCATCAAAGCTCAAGACCAGATCACTAGCCGATGTCTGAAGTCCTGGGTCATGTGGATTGGTATGGTCACCTCATTTTGGGTGCTCGCTTTCATTCTGGCCAACGCCATTCCTATTTTCGATTCGATTGTGTCAATCAGCTCCGCAACATTTATTGCCTGGTTCACATTCGGACTCGCGGCGATTCTCTGGTTTCATATGAATTGGGGAGGGTTGTTCCTGAACTGGAGGAAAGCTACCTTGTCAGTACTCAACTTCCTGATCATCTGCATGGCACTGTTTATGAATGTGGGGGGGCTGTACGCAGCGATATCTGGTCTTTTAGATATCTACGAGAACGATGGGAACGGTATTAGAGGGTCCTTCACGTGTGCGAATAATGCGATCTTCTAGAGCTAGATAGTGATGCCTGTTCACGACCACAGACTCATGGTATGAGCAGAACTTTCTACGTCTACGCTGTCTCAAACGCGCGTGTGGGTTGACCCCGCGATTTTGCATGCAAGAAGGCCTTCTGGCTAGACCAAGCGACCGTACAGTGGGCAGTCTGCCAGCCAGAGTTCCTCGACTATCGCACTTGTAGCAATAATCCTACGGGCCATCGCACAGTGATTTGATTTTGGAGGTTGAGCGAGCCCGAAGAGTAATAACGCAAAGCCTTTTTACGTCAATCCTGATTTCAAGCTTTGTTCGCATTCATCCACTCTATCTAGCAATCAACATGTAGCTCTTGGAAAAGATTGCGTACTCCCGCCACCGCAGCCGCGCTTTTCTGGCCTGCACGAGACCTCAGTCATGAAAGTCCTCAACATGCCTCGAGGTTGTGGTAGCCTCTTTCATGCCCATCATATCACCTTGATCGACCCCAGATGTCTCGAATACGGAAACGTCGTGTTTGTGGAAATGTCTTAATGGCACCCGTTCTCTGAACATGTGGTCGACCTGTTCTAGTGTCCTGCCACGGCACTCGGGCACGAAGAAATATGTGAAGAGCATGCAGAGAGCTGCAAGAGCGCCGAATATGAAGCCGACTTTGGAATTCAATCCCGCGTACTCGTCGTAGATGAGGTAGGGTATGGAGAAGTTGACTAAGAAGCTTTATTCTGTTAGTGATGGGATTGACTCTATTCGGATCGAACTCACTTAAACAAGACGTTGACAAAGAAGCCAATTCGCAACGTCTTATCTCGAAGTCTCAAAGCGGGTAATTCGCTGGTAACGACATAGGTAAGAGGTGCGAATCCAATTGAAAAGCCGAAAGTCATCACAGCGAGCATTGAGATGATCCCAATTTTGAGCTCCGATGAAATCAAGGCTGGGAGGCCCAGACCGCCCATAGTGATCAGGCCGACGGTCTGAATCCCAGCGCCGAGGAGAAGGAGCGGTCTGTTGGGTGGTCAGTAATCACTAAGCACCTAAGGGAGGACAAACTAACCTTCTACCTATCTTGTCCGTAAGTGCGAGAGCGACACAGAGCCCCGAGATGTTGACGGCCGCTGTGATTAGTGAGAAGTTGAACGGGTTGATAGTGCCGAGCGTCTTGACATAGATGGCGCCATATTGGCTAGCAAATGCCTGACCTGTAGCTTGCTGAAAGAAGTTGACGAGGACTACTAGCATGGTCCTCTTTCCGTTGAGGCCTTTGAAGCACTCCTTGAAATTTCCTTGTTCAATCTCGATCTCCAACGTATAGGAGAGCTCAGAAAATTCAGCTTGGATGGCTTCCTCGGAGAACTTGCCTTCTCTTAGCTTTCTCAGATTTGCCTCTGCCTCTTTCCGACGGCCCTTCAGAAGAAGCCAACGTGGCGATTCAGGAATGAACCAGATGAGAGAGGCAATAATGGTGGGAACAATGTAGAAAAGGCCGAGTGGTATCCTCCACGACTTGTTGTCGCTGATTGTACTTGTGCCTCTGCAAACGCAGTTGATGATGAATCCTCCCAACACGAGCGATAGCTGGTACGTCCCCACGATCATGCCACGGACTGGTGCAGGTACGATTTCGCTTTGATAGGCAGGAACAACGGACAGTTCCATGCCCACGTACATGTAGTTGAGAATCCGGGCTGCCATGATTTGTTCTTTCGATTGGGATGTCACGCCAATTGTAGCTGTTATCAGAGCATAGCAGCTCATACAGAACATGCACCACCTTCGGCCAAAACGGGACGAGATTTCGCTTCCAATGAGCACGCCTGTAGTATGTGAGTAAGACTGCCCTGACGATCTGCGCTCCAACTGACCTGCAGCAAAGCCAATGTAGTTCAAGCTGTTGAACAATGACAGCCAAGAAGGCTCCAAACTCCAGGTGTGCTTTTTCTCGTTGTAGACGCCAAACTGTCGGTCGAAGGCATTCATCGCCTGCGTTGTCGCAAAGCCCTGATTGTCGAACCCATAATTGAATGATGAAAGAGCAATAAGACCGCAAGCCAGTCCCAGCTGTCTGTTGAAATACTGAAGCTTGCCCATGGTGATCTGGGAAGATGTCTGCTTCGCGAGACTGCGGACGGCCGTGGGAGACGCACGGAAAAGTGTAGGACTTATATCCCCGTGGGGAAAGGTTGTGGAGGGAGCTTACGGAATATGATGTCCTTCTCGTACACGTGGCGGGCAAGCTTCCTGATTTGTCGGAGGAAGTGGGCTTGCTGGTCACCTCATTTGATTCGACACAGAAAGTCTACAGAGCGTAAGTTGATGGTCGCAGCTGATGCTTCTAAAGAGTCTGGGCCCACACTCAAGGGACAGACTGTCCAGTGAGACACGTCAAGCATGGGCTGCTGGAATGCAATAGTTGAAAGACTGTCAACGTGGAGTTGGACTAGCGCAAGTGCCACCTCCGACGACCGTTGGGCCGTCGTCCGACAGCCGTACTTCTAAGCAGCGGTACCGGCATCAAGCCGCAATTTGCAGTGGGCCCGGGCCCCGTGACGATTCAGCCGATAGAGACATTAATCGAGACCTCCTTAAGAGAATACCTTTTCACATCCCAGTGATCGCAACTCACTCCTCTGTCCAAGTGTTGCAACCTCAAGCGAGCGATATGACTTCGAAACCGCACACAGTACCGGCAAAGCCACTGCCGCTCAAGATCGAGTCGAAAAATGGCAAAGACAGGCCGAACCTAGTCATTTTCATGCCAGATCAGCTGAGATATGATTCGATCGGCCACACAGCACGTCAAGGGACTCCCATCAAGACGCCAAACATCGATGCCTTTGCAAAAAGAGGCACTTTCTTCACCAATTGCTTCACACAAGCTTCTGTATGCTCCCAATCAAGATGTAGCATGTTCACAGGCACATATCCCCACGTCAGTGGACATCGGAGTCTTGAAAACCTCATCAAGCCCTGGGAACCTAACATGTTTCGAAGCTTAAAGGAGAATGGCTACCATGTTGCATGTCTGGCTCCCCGAGGCGACACCTTTGCTCCGACAGTGACTGAAATGAGTGTTGATGAGTACGGATTCTTAGAGACCCCAGAGTTTGTTCCGAAATTTACAGGCGGTGGATCGGAGGAAAAGGACGAGAGCGTCTGGAGCCGCCTCTTTTACAAAGGGCTTCGCAACCCAAATCAAGCATCAGACTACGATGATGCTGTCGTGCGATCAGCTTTGAAGTGGCTAGAATGCCCGCCTAGAGACAAGCCCTGGGTGCTGTTCATGCCGTTGTTATTTCCTCACTGCCCTTTCCAAGTCGAAGAACCATACTTCTCGATGTATACACGATCAGAGATGCCGCCAGTCTTGTCCTACCCGGAGAAGAAGAGCGGGTACGAGCCGAGGTATATGCAAGTCATTCGGGAACAGTATGGCACCAAGCGGGCGACGCCAGAAATATGGGCTGAAGTGAAAGCGACGTACTATGGCATGATTTCGAGACTGGACGACCAATTTGGCAAGGTGATAAGCCGTCTGGATGAGCTCAATCTTTGGAAGGACACAGTCACAATGTTCTTTACTGACCACGGAGAATATCTCGGCGATCATGGGATGATCGAGAAGTGGCCTTCTGGTCTGTCCGAGACATTGGTTCATGAACCGCTGATCGTCGCTGGAGGTGGCTTGCCAGAAGGCCAGACTTCGACAGCAATGGCAGAAATGGTAGATCTGGCTCCTACAGTCTTCGAGCTGTGTGGAATTGGTGAGCACTTTCCTCACAACGGACGGTCAATGGTGCCGCTGTTACTGGGACAAAGCAAAAAGCACAAGGACTTTGCGTTCTCGGAGGGCGGCTTCTTGACCAGCGAAGAACCGTTGCTTGAGCAGGCGCCGTATCCTTATGACATTAAGGCTGGATTGCAGCATGAAGATACGACACTGGTTGGCAAAGCGATCAGTGTTCGAAATGAAGACTGGACATATGTGTACCGCTTGTATGAGCCAGCTGAGCTCTACCATCGACATGATGATCCTGAGGAAATGCACAACCTAGCTGCCGATCCTCGATACACTCCTGTAGCGAAGATGCTGGAAGGGGAGATTTTCAGATGGTTGATGGAGGGGTCGGACTTTTTACCTTGGGCGAAGGACGCTCGATTCCCGGAAGTGCATCTGAAATCTCCAAAGGAGCAAATGGAAGAGCGTTTGAGGCAGTCAGAGATAACGGCAAATGGATCGGTGTGAGTGGCTTGATGTAGCCTCCATACGTTCTTTATGACGATTCTATATCCAATGTGTTTGGTTGGCTGAGAGAACATTCCAGTCGTATGGTTGCCATCCCATATCTGTCCAATCTTCGTTCTGACGCCAGTCTACTTGATCCAAAGCGAATGGCTGCATCTCCACATCTGGATCCCAAATATCTGTGGCACATTGAAAAGCATTTTCCTGGGCATCGCCAGAAAGCGCCGTCGCTCCGTCCGCATTCGATGTCTTCGATAGCTCGGCAGAAGATGCACCTGCGTCCAAGGTCTCGTTCACCGTGAGAGGCGGGGTTTGAAGAGAGAAAGCAAGATGCTGTTCAGCTGGCAACATCCCCAAATTATCGCTATCATCAACAATGCCTGATTGACGTATAAGGTTGTGCCGTGATAACACCTGTGAAGTTCGAGGGTCTGGCTTTTCACTCTCTGGGTCTGACGTTGCAGGCTTTGGACTTGCCGAGCCGCTCAATGATGCATCTGACGATTGTCCTTTCTCTACAAGTGATTGCAAGTCCAGATGTATAGAGGAGAAAGCTTTCGCTCGAGGAGCGAGAGATGCGGTGAAAGCGAGGCAGTTGTCGATATCAACTGTGGTTGTATCAGGCGGTGAGGGTGTAGACCGTTTGCGGTGGTCGTAAAGCAACATGCGTGCAGCTTGGTAGGCACAAATGGGAACGTCCAGATCAAATTGTGGCAGGTATTTCTCGAACATCATTAGCGTACCAAGCATGCCTGTTATAGCACGAGCGTGTTCGACGCATTTCGCTTGACAGCTTTGCAAAAAGTCGACCTGCAGGGCATCGATCGTCAAAGTCGGCAAGGCTTCTCGCAAGCCTGGAAAAACTATTCGAAAGAGGTCGCAGTAACATTGGTGAATCCAGATATGCATCACCACATATCGAGAGAGCTTGCCCGCAAAGGCACGAAGCCTGAGGGTCTTCTCCGTGTATCGGTATTCGGATGGTATACTGTTGCAAAAGGAGTCGAGGTCTGCCTCAAGTACTGTTACTAGCTGTGGAACTTGGTTTACGTGATCAGCACGAGACAAAGGAAGATTCTTGGTCTGGCTGAGTATCTTGGCTCTGAGCATCATGATCTGTAGGTACAATGCCAGTGACCCAAGTTTCTGGGGAGAAGGACGAGGCGTACCACCATCAGGAGAGGGTTGCAGTTCTGGCGCGTCAAGTTCAAAGCTGCGCTCGCGACATGGAAGCCGAATATTCAGCGAGTTGCTCGAGCACAGTTGAAAGTCCCGTAAACCGCCGGCGAAGCGGGTGTCCATGAGAAATATTGACCACATTAACCGCCTTCGTGATTCTTGTGCCATGAAGCAAAGAATTGGGCTTTCATAGTTCAGGCGTAGCCCGAAAGCAGATCTTGCAGCCAGGCCGAACAGCATGAAAGCGCTAGCAAACTGTTTGATGAATATCTTGTATTTGATGACCAGTATGAGAGCTTGCAATTTGAGAACTGAAGGATGCTCAATGTCACGCAGAACCAAGTCTTCTGCCACAGACATACAAGTCGAGCTATATTCGGACGTCGCATATTCGATGTCGACCATGGAGGTCGTTAATCCGGTGATGGTAAGAAGTAATGGGATATCGAGAAGTCCTGCTTGATGGCGCTGCAGCACGGATGCTCTGTGAAGGAAGGAGAACACTGGGACTGGCTGTATCGAGGTGAAGAAGATATCGAGTATTCTGCTGATGGAATCGCTATTCAACGTTCGAAGCCTTTGCTCGTCAATCTCTGCAAAGGTAGCCAGCTTTGGTACTTACAGGTCGTGAGCAGCCGTACTCAAGTTTTGCGATAGACTTGTGACCACAGTCATTGCATCCGAGTCCTGAGGGATATGGCTGCTTCCGCGCCGCCGAGAACTTGTAGAGGGCGAATCATTGCTAGCAGCGACACTGGCGGCACTGGTGCATTTGCTTTTGGAACTTCGGTCCGTGCGATAAAGACATTCGAGGCCTTTGGTGAGGCATCTGTTACATTGGGGCCTCTGTCCGCTACACTTTGCTTTCAGATTGTGGCAATTCGTGCAAGCCACCCTAGCCCTTCGTCTCTCATGGGTCGAAGAATGACCAGTGGCCTGTTCCTGCTGCTCATAACCTGTGCATCTAAAGCCTAACCGTTCGCAATTGCCGCATACTGGGCGCAGGCCGTCGCAAGAGACTTTCCTGGCTCGACAGGTCTCGCATATGTCTGGTCTTTTCTTACTTTGCAGGCGCATGTCGAGGTCTGAACTGGGCTGCGGCAGTGTATTGCATGATGAGCTTGTCCAGATTTCTTTTCGTTGTTTTCTACGTTGCTCAGTCTCCCAAAGGCTTTGTCAAGCACGCAAGCTTAATGATGATTGGTCACAGTTCTATTCGCGGCATTTGAGACAGTTTGTGGTCGATGCCAGACCGCGGAGGGTGTACCGGCTTGTGAAGTCCGACTGCCGGTGCCGCCGGTTCGTCGGATTTGCCCCTACAATTTATGCTTTGCAGAAGCCGGGTTCCCCCACCAAGCGTGGGACTGACTATTTGCACTGTTCCCTTCGCACGTGGAGTTGCATCTCAGGCAACAAGGAAGAAATCGGTCTTCTTCAACAGGGGCAAGCGCCAAGAGCTAGTGCCCAGCCTCCGCTGTACCGCAACGATGTTGGCGGAAGTCTTGGTACAATAGGCTCCGAGTCAAAGCGTTGCTGTGCTCGGCTGACGTATGCTGAGTCCGTAGATCTGTAGTATTACGTTGAGGCTTGGCACTGTTATCATTGAAGCGGCCTCACTCAACTCTCACTTCTAGTTAGCTCAACACGATTATGCTTGGCTGATTCCACAGGTTGAAGCATATGCCGTACACTCTGCACCACTCAGTGCACAGGAAAGAACTTATGCTACAGAATTGACGCAGCCAAGCATGGATAACATATGCGTTTCACCCCGTAGCAATATTCCCCGTGTTATATGGAGAGGTTGCGTGTGGGGAATGCGCCAGGACCGGAGTATATTATGCCTCGTCCAGTCCTCGAGCGCTCGAGCACTCGAGTCCACCTACCGCATCAATTCCCTTGCGAAGAGATCTTGAGACTCCTGCGACCATGCCTGCCTCGAAGGTTGACTCCGAGGCTGTTGAACAACTTGACTATGGAAAGTCTGCCGCTCCCTTACGCAAATGGTCGGGCGCATCGTCAGGCACTGTCGCTAGGGGCGATGGCCAACAGCGCAGGAACTCGACACGTCAGTCCAATGTTGCTGCTCTACTTCAAAACCCTCTGTCTGGCATGAGCGATGCCGACGTCCTCGAGGATGTTGATGCTTTCGTCGATGCAAAGGGGCTTCAAGAACATCGCGAAACCTTTCACAAAGGAGGCCTGCTCGCACGCTATCAACAACGCAAGGATGATTTTGAGTATATCGATGCGTTGACGGAGGAGGACAAGGAGGTCCTTCGTTATGAGATTAACCACAGATGGCACCAACCTTTCAGGCTGTACTTCCTTGTTATTCTTTGCGCTGGATCTGCCATCGTGCAAGGAATGGATCAGACAGCGGTCAACGGTGCACAGGTGAGTGACATATATCCAAGAAGTGTTACGTTAGCTTACAGGCTCTAGGAATTTTATTTCGAAGAGTTCAACATCACCAATGTCTGGTTACAAGGTCTGCTGAATGGCGCACCCTACCTCTGTTCGGTCCTCATCGGTTGCTGGACTAACGCACCTCTCAATCACTATTTCGGACGACGAGGTACCATCTTCTTCTCTTGCTTTGTTTCTATCACGGCTTCAATCTGGATGGCAGCCGCAGGCTCCTGGCCCAACTTGCTAATAGCTCGTTTCGCTCTGGGTCTTGCGGTAGGTGCCAAATCATCGACCACACCCGTTTACTCCGCCGAATCAGCGCCAAAGACTATCCGTGGCGCCTTGACCATGATGTGGCAGATGTGGACAGCCTTTGGTATCATGCTTGGATTTGCTTCTTCGGTCGCATTTTCCGGCTTGACGTGGCCTGGTACACCGTACAATGGGCCAGATGACCCAGGTACTGCTCGATACGCACCATGGCGATGGATGTTAGCCTCTACCGCCATCCCACCCAGTAAGTCTATATCCCTTCCGTTAAGTCAAGTACGGAACTGACCATATTAAGTGTTCGTTTGTGCTTAGGTATATTTCTGTCCCGAAAGCCCTCGATGGTACATGGAGAAGGGTCGCTTCGACAAAGCCTTTAGGTCCTTCTATAAACTTCGGAGCCATCCCATACAGGCCGCACGCGATATGTACTATTCTTTCAAACTTCTAGAAGTTGAAGCCGGCGAAAGAGCAGGGAAGAATCGTCTTAAAGAGATGTTCACCGTCTTGCGGAACCGCAGAGCCACCTAGTTAGCCTTTTTCGTTATATTCATGCAGTCTAGGGTAGAAAAACGAGTTCGGTTTAGCTTAAGTCTCGACCTTTTTTCTTACTTTTTTCTTATAGGCGTAATAATATATATATAAATAGCCTAGATTCGAAGTCCGCTTCTTTCTACGTCCTCTTAATAGATATATATATATGTTTAAAAGTTAGGTCCTTTACCCGTTTTAGGCCATCTTAACATGTAAAACCTTACCTCCGCTAAGAGCGTAATAATTATTCTATACTATACCCGATTAGAATTGTTACGCTCGCTTTACCTACCTACCTTTACTTATTACGCTCGCTTTACCTATCTACCTTCGCTTGTTACGCTCGCTTTCTATAGAATCTATTACGCCTCGATACCTTCGATATCCCTATCGAATTATTCTTATCCTTCTATTAAAACTTACGCTTATATCACATGCGTACACGCATTATTACGCTCGCCGCACCTTCTATAATCTATTATTTTAACTTAGCGTAGTCTATAGAATCTAGAGCGCCCGTGTATTATATATCTATCACCTTTATTTAAATAATAATACTCCTATAACTATCTTAGTTTCTATCGGTAATATTCTTTCTCTAGTATAATACCGTAGTTCACTAGATAAGCGAAGTAAATTATTATCTAATACCGCGAGGCAACTATCGATCCCTATAGAAGGCTTATTAATAAGAAGTAATATAAGAGGTAATAAAATTATATACGTTATCCCTCTAGCTACGCCTAGCGCTTAGAGGCTAGAAAACCTATTACTACGCCTACGCCTAGAGAACGAGATGCCGGAGTATATAGTACGCCTGCGCCTAGAGGACGAGATACCGAAGCATATAATTATAAGAGAAGGTAGTCGGTTAACTATCCCAGCGCCTATAGGACGAGATGCCGGAGCATATAGCACGCCTACGCCTAGAGGACGAAATACCGGAGTATATAGTTACAAGAGAAGGCAGTCGCTTAATCGTCTCCGCGCCTATAGGACGAGATATCGAAGCATATACCTATAAGAGATAAGAAAGCCGGTAGATTACTATTATAATTTTTAGGTATAGTATTCTTAGCGCGTATAGTACTATAGCCGCCTAAATATATTATACCGTTTAGACTAATTTTATAAAATTTTAAAACTATTCTTTTACTCTTTCTTCTTACCTTATCGGTACCTAAAACGTTCTCGTCTAGTTCACTTAATATTTAGTTAAAACTTAACGTCCTCTTACTCGACTTCCTACTATCGCCTCTTACCGACCTTTCGCCCTAACGATACGAGCTTAGAAGGCGCTCGATATCCCCTCGCCTAGCTTCGCTATCCGTCTCTAGATTTCCGATATAAGGGCTAGAGGTATACGCCTATAGCTATCTATTATAATCTCCTCGGTAACACCTCTTTTAGTAGGGACGTAAATAAACTCGAATAGCTCTAGTACTATATTTAATATTGTTTTTAACCGTTCGAGATTTATTTAAGCGAAAAGATTAAGGTTAGTAGAATCCTTATTATCTAATAAGGCTAGATACTACTCGAGTAGCTTAAGTAACGAAAGTAGTTAGTATCTATTAGGCGAGGTTAACGAGGTAGGCGCTATAAAATCGAAACTGTATACCGCGAAGAGATATACCCTCTAACGTATACCTTCTTTCTTACGCTTCTTCTTATTCTTAACCTTTTTAGGCTTAGCGTAAAATAACCGCTAGATTCTACCCGTAATATAAAGATCTTTATTTATTAACTAAGCGGAGATCGTATCGTAGATATCTTTAGGCTTAAACGTTCGTCTAAGCTTCGATAGTAAATAGGGAGGATACTCTAGCGTAAAGCTAGGAATATTAAGAACTATAAATCGATTAGTACTAAACTTCCTATAAAAACGATAGCCTATTTCCGTCTCTATAGGATCGAGCTTTAAATCGAATAGTTACTTATTCGGGATTTAAGAGAAATCAAGCCTCGCCGTAAGCTATATCGACCGACCTATTGCTTTATTAATATAAGAATTTTCCTCGTATATCTATTGCTTAATACTTAAGCGAAGGGGTAACGTAGAATTTTCTTCGTTATAGATATTAACTACCGCTTCCTAGAAGTAGAGAAGGCTCGACGTCTCCTTCTAGCACCTCGTTATAACCTTATAGAAGACCGCATCAACGTCGTAGCCTAGATATTAGCTAATCCTATAGAGCTTAAAAATATACTAGTACGGTAGGTCTTTTAGTAGCTAGCGTTTAGCGGGTTTAAAAGGGCTCTCCGTTAGGAGCTTTTCTAACTACTCTTTTATATCCGCCTCTATACTATCCGCTGCTCGGAACGATCTGCTAACTAAAGGTTCTTAAAGGAAGTCGTAGTTAAGCTAAGTGCTACCTAAGAAGTGCGATTCTCTCTTATCTATATCGCTAAGAATAGAAGTATTAGCGAAGCTAGTTAGATTATAATCCTCGGCGTTAGAGCAGATATAGTCGGTATTATCTAATAGCATCGTATTAAAGCTAATATTCTATAGTAGAGACTGCTAGTTGCGTAAAATACGGCTTATAGCGATTCTCGATAATAACTAGTTAGTAGGTTTAGAGTTATTATACTATTATACTACAAGACGTTCGTTTCGCCGCTTAGCGATCTACGAGAGTATAAGCTAGCCTTTTTTAGGGTCCTTCTTCGATCTCTTCGAACTTCACCTATAGGTTAGTTTGCTTTAGACTACAGGTCGACTATACGTACTATCTAGACTAGCTGCGGCGCCTCTCTCTTCTTTAGAGGCGTTAGTTTCACTTCGTCCTTTATAAGGATAGGCTCCTTCTTTATTTTCTTAGCTATAGTGCTAGCCGTTCGGGTAGTAGTAACCTATTCTCTCTCGTATACTATAGTATAGAAAGAGGTAAATATTAAGCTATTTTTAGTCGTAATAGATCTAGTACTAACAAAGCTAAGCGGCTTTAAGCTAGAGTTAGAAGTAAAGGAAGTCCTCTAGTAGATATTAGATTCTATAGCTAACGTGTACTCGTTTTCTAGTAGGTAAGCGAGAATCTCGATAAGTATATAGCGATTTTATAGTATTAGACGAGCTCTAGTGGTTACGTCTCTCTTTAAGAAAGATTTGCTAATAGGCAGAGAAGGTAAGGTGCTAGGCTATTATAAAGGTTTATCTACAGCGATAATCAGCAAGTGCCTAGCTTAGCGCCCGCGGCTAGGTAAAGGCCGTATCTATTTATCGCGTAAAGATTCTTTACTTATAGACCCTTACGAAGAGTTAAATCGATTAACCTATTATATTATCGCGTTTTATAGTCGCCTATATATCTTTCTAATTCGACTTATTAAGATGCTCTCCTAGGGCGCTTCGAGGCCTATTAAATTAGGAATCGTCGTTATTATTTTGTATTTACCTAGTCGTACTATCTTCTTTAGCTTTAGAGTATCGTTTAACTCTATTAGTTTAATCTATTATAGGATTAAGCAGCGAAGTATATATACTTTAAGCTTAAAGGTTTAAAGCACTAGTATTTTAGTCTACGTTCTAGGTTTTATCCTTATACTTAATATTACCCTCGGCGTCTCTTATAAGGGTTTAATTTAGGGTTAGGGTTAGGGTTAGGGTTAGGGTTAGGGTTAGGGTTAGGGTTAGGGTTAGGGTTTAGGGTTAGGGTTAGAGTTAGGGTTAGGGTT